>ENA-OQLI01000001-OQLI01000001.1-human-gut-metagenome-genome-assembly--contig:-NODE-1-length-991211-cov-44.162172_pt1 | contig 991211 bp, 874 predicted proteins | sample MGYA00242805_ERZ504812 | MGnify/ENA primary metagenome ERZ504812 (study PRJEB26092, sample SAMD00036430) | human gut metagenome | host: Homo sapiens | study: EMG produced TPA metagenomics assembly of...
GAGAATCAAACAGAAACTCGGCTGGTTAAGTCCAGTTGAGTACAGGATTAATGCCTTAGTTGCATAACAAAAGCGTAGCAGCTAAAAGCCACTACGCTTTCAAGTCTAACTTTTTGGGGTCACCACATTTTGATGTCTGCGGTTTAGTTTATTTGTATTAAATTACATTCTGATTCGATTTGAACTGCCTCGCCTTACAAAAGCTTTGTTCATATCGTCAGTATTGTGATATCTCACGCTCTGTACAAGACCAAGACTAATGAGCGTACTCAAAGCCGAAGTACCTCCCGAACTGAACAAGGGAAGGGTTATTCCGACTACGGGAAGAAATCCAAGCACCATTCCTATATTTACAATTGTTTGCGATGCTATCATTGAAAACACACCGTAGCAGATATACTTGCCTTCAAATTCACTTGAATTTTTTGCATTCAAAATCACTTTTAATATAATAAAAAACAAAATCAACAAAAGCGCCATGCATCCGACAAATCCGAGTTCCTCTCCTGCAACGGTAAAGATAAAATCGTTTTCCTGTTCGGGGACGATTGAATGTTCAACTCGCTGTCCGTTAAAAAGTCCGCTTCCGAAAGCTTCGCCGCTTGCAATTGAAACCTTACCCTGATACTGTTGCCAACCGTAATTTGTAAGTGCATTCCCGTCAAGGTCAAACAAAGCAAGAACCCTGTTACGATGTTCTTCATTCATAAACACATTCCATATAATCGGAATTGCACACACAAGCAATCCTCCGAAAATGACAAAATATCTCAGTTGAACACCTGCCGCAAATGTCATAACCAAAAACATAAGCGCAAATATAAGAACTGTACCGTCATCACCCTGAATATGAATAATTGCCATTGGTATCATTGCATGAAGTGCAAGGAAAAGTACTCCCGAAAACTTTTCAATCATTTTCTTTTCTCTCAGCCACGACAAATGCTTTGAAAAAGTTATGATAAAACAGATTTTTATAAACTCAGATGGCTGAATTGAAAATCCGCCCGGAAGATTAATCCATGCCGTATCATCTGTTCCGCTAACCTGAACTCCGAACACAAACACAAGTCCGGCAAGAACAATTCCCACTATTGCGGCAATGTACCATTTTCGTATAAGAAATCTGTAATCGGCAATTGATATAAACACCGATGCCGCAAGACCGACAGACACGGCGATAATCTGAGTTCTTAGATAACTGTATTCGCCCGACCGTTGCATACTCGCAATCAAAAGAAAACTGTACGCAACAGCGGTCAAGGTCAACAGCCACAACACTGCGTCACACTGTCTGAAATATTCATAAATATTTGTAATAACTTTTTTCACCCAAAACAACCTTTGAAATTAATTTTACCCTATAATTATATTAAATTACGCTCTCAATATCAAGTATAATTTCAATACAGAATAATACAAGTTTCGCATTTTGTTATAATAATAGAAACATGAATTTGATTCGGAGGTATATTATGTTATCTGATATTGAAATTGCTCAGAGTGCAGAATTAAAGCCTATTGCAGAAATTGCAAATCAGCTTGGGATTTCTGCTGATGAGCTTGAGTTTTACGGAAAGTACAAAGCAAAACTTTCTGATGAACTTGCAGACCGTGTAAAGGACAATCCTGACGGAAAGCTCATCCTCGTAACAGCAATCAACCCAACACCGGCAGGCGAGGGCAAAACCACCACTTCTGCAGGTCTTGGTCAGGCAATGGCTAAAATCGGTAAAAAGGCAATCATCGCACTCCGTGAACCGTCGCTTGGTCCTGTATTCGGAATTAAGGGCGGTGCCGCAGGCGGGGGTTATGCACAGGTTCTTCCGATGGAGGACATCAACCTTCATTTCACCGGTGATATGCACGCAATTACAGCAGCCAACAACCTTTGTTGCGCAATGCTTGACAACCACATTCAGCAGGGCAACACACTCGGCATTGATCCGAGAAGAATTCTCTTCAAGCGTTGTCTTGATATGAATGACCGTGCATTAAGAAATATCACAATCGGTCTTGGCGGTAAGGTAAACGGTGTTCCGAGGGAAGATCACTTCATCATTACAGTTGCATCGGAAGTTATGGCAATTCTCTGTCTTGCAAATGATATCTCCGACCTTAAAGAAAGACTCGGCAACATTCTTGTTGCATACACATACAGCGGTGAACCCGTTTATGCCAAAGATTTGAAAGCAGAGGGAGCAATGACTGCACTTCTCAAGGATGCAATCAAACCTAACCTTGTTCAGACGCTTGAGGGTACTCCTGCAATTATGCACGGCGGACCTTTTGCAAATATCGCTCACGGCTGTAACAGCATAAGAGCAACAAAGCTTGCATTAAAGCTTGCCGATTACTGCATTACAGAAGCTGGTTTCGGCTCGGATCTCGGTGCTGAGAAGTTTCTTGACATCAAGTGCAGATATGCCGGCATTGCTCCGTCGGCAATTGTAATCGTGGCAACATGCCGTGCATTAAAATACAACGGCGGCGTTCCAAAGTCAGAGGTTTCAAATGAAAACATTGAGGCTCTCAAAAAAGGCATTGTAAACCTCGGTGTTCACATTGACAATATGAGAAAGTACAATGTTCCCGTAGTTGTAGCAATTAATCAGTTCGGTACAGATACAGATGAAGAACTCAAATACATTGAAGAATATTGCATTTCAAAGGGTGCAGACTTTGCCCTTTCAAATGTATTCGGAAAAGGCGGAGAAGGCGGCGTAGAGCTTGCAAATAAGGTAGTAGAGGCTTGTGAAAAGCCGTCTGCATTTAAACCGCTCTATTCACTCGACCTCACACTCAAGGAAAAAGTTGAAAAGATTGCAAAGGAAATCTACGGTGCGTCAAAGGTAAACTACACAACAGCCGCAGAAAAAGCAATCAAGGAAGTTGCGGCACTCGGCGGAGACAAACTTCCCATATGTGTGGCAAAAACACAGTATTCGCTTTCAGATGATCCTACAAAGCTCGGTGCTCCAAAGGATTTTGAAATCACAGTAAGAGATGTTACAATTTCAAACGGTGCAGGTTTTGCAGTAATTTATACAGGCAATATTATGACAATGCCGGGACTCCCGAAAGTTCCTGCCGCAGAAAAAATTAATATTGATGAAAACGGCAAAATCAGCGGACTTTTCTGATATGGTTAAATTGATTTCTCACAGCGCCGATGAAACTGAGCAAATCGGCGAAAAAATTGCAAAAAAGCTCCACGGCACAGAGGTAATAGCCCTTTTCGGCGGACTCGGTATGGGCAAAACCGCCTTTACAAGAGGACTGGCAAGAGCCCTCGGTGTTGATGACGGTGTGTCAAGCCCTACTTTCGCCCTTGTAAACGAATACAGTGGAAAGTACAATATCTATCATTTTGATATGTACAGAGTTAATTCATGGGATGATTTGTACTCAACGGGATTTTTTGACTACATTGACAACGGCATTCTCGTAATTGAGTGGAGTGAAAATATAGAAGGCGCACTTCCCGAAAATGCAATCAGAATAACGATTGAAAAAGGGGAGAGCGATGACGAAAGAATCTTTGAAATTGAAGGTGTTGAAATTTGAAAATTCTGTCTGTTGACACATCTGCAACAGCCGCATCTGTTGCACTTTCAGAAGAGGGCAAGCTGATCGGTGAAACTTTCATTAACACAAGTCTTACCCACAGTCAGACGCTCATCCCTATGGTTGAACAGCTTTTGAACAATACAAAAACGGAAATATCAGATATTGACGCAATTGCTGTCAACGCAGGTCCGGGTTCATTCACGGGAGTAAGAATCGGTGTTGCGGCAGTAAAAGGTCTTGCTTTTGCAAATGATATACCGTGTGTTTCGGTTTCAACACTTGAAAGTATGGCTTATAATTTCCTTTCAACCGACTGTATTGTATGTGCCGTAATGGACGCACGCTGTTCACAGGTATACAATGCACTGTTTGAAATTAAAAACGGAGTTGTTACCCGATTTTGTGATGACAGAGCATTATCGCTTGATGACTTAAAAAACGAACTGCTGTCTGTTGACGGAAGAATCATCATAGCAGGTGACGGTACCGATATTACCTGTAAATACATCGGTAATGAAATTAAAAATGCAGAGTCTGCTCCCGTAAATCTTAAATATCAGAGAGCGTCTTCAACTGCACTTGTTGCATTTGAAATGATTAATAACGGACAAACCGTTTCGGCACAAGAGCTTATGCCGGTATATCTCCGCTTGCCTCAGGCACAGCGTGAGCTTAATAAAAAACTTGGAGGTAGAACAAAATGATAGCACTCGGATGCGACCACGGCGGATATAACCTTATCTGCGCAATCAAAAAATATCTGGATGAAAAAGGACTTGAATACAAAGAGTACGGCACTTTCAGCGAAGAAAGCGTTGATTATCCCGTTTATGCCTACAAGGTAGCAACTGCAATCACCTCGGGCGAATGCTCAACAGGCATTCTCTGTTGCGGTACAGGCATCGGTATCTCAATTGCCGCAAACAAGGTAAAGGGAATCAGAGCCGCAGTTGTTTCAAACGAATTTTGTGCTGAAATGACTCGCAGACACAATAACGCAAATATTCTTTGTATGGGCGGCAGAGTTACAAGCGAAGAAGATGCTGTTAAATTTGCTGACATCTTCCTTAACACACCTTATGAAGGTGGCAGACACGAAAACCGTGTATCAATGATTACAGACATTGAAAACGGTACTTTTAAAGCATAAACAAATTAAAAATAAGATTAAAACGCTCTTTTTATTAAGAGCGTTTTTCTTTTTGAAACTTAGATTTCTTGTTTGTAATATTTTGTAATTGTTATTTCTGATATAGAACCATTTCATAAATATTAATTCTATTCAGGAAATTAAGGAAAATTATTCTTTCTCAGTCAGAATTATGCGTTGTGCTAATTGTATAATATTATTAAAAACACACCTATTTATAAGTGCATTATAACTACTATATTTCAATTTGTAACCAAATTTACGAAAAAATTTCAATTTTTTAAATTTATTTACAAAAAACCCTTGTTTTTTTTCCTTTTTAGTATTATAATAACATCACAATGTTTTTAAAGAATTTTAAAAAAGAATTAAAACGATTTGGGAGAGAGTAAAAATGAGATTAAGAAAACAGGAACTTGGAGACAGAAACCTCGTAGGAAGCAGGGTTGAGGCTGTAAGAAAGCAGAAAGGTATGAAGCAAAAGGAGCTTCTTGCCCAATTACAGGTTAACGGCGTCGATATGAACGCATCAGGACTTTCAAAGCTTGAAGGTCAAATTCGTTTCGTGACAGATGTTGAGCTTGTTGCACTTGCCGATATTCTTGAAGTGTCTGTTGACTACCTTCTCGGAAGAGAAAACTGATTTTTTAACCGAATCTTTAAATTGCACCGTAGATTTTTTCTGCGGTGCTTTTATTAGCAGACAAAACCGTTGATATAAAAAGAATAACCGCAGCAGTAATAGGGGAGATGAATGTGATTGACCTCAACAACATTGAAAAATACAGAGAAAACAATCGAATAGAGGCCAAAAAGGCAACAGGCGGATTACCTAAAAGCTTGTGGGAAACATATTCATCCTTTGCAAATACACTCGGAGGAATTATACTTTTAGGTGTAGAAGAATACAGGGACAAATCACTTCATCCCGTAAATCTTCCCGATCCGGATGAACTTATTGAGGAATTTTGGGAGATAGCAAACGATATTCAAAAAGTTAGCACAAACATTCTTTCATATGATGATGTTTATGTGCAAAAAATTGAAGAAAAGCATATTATCGTTATTACAGTGCCAAAAGCCAAAAGATTTGACCGTCCCGTGTATCTTGACGGCAGCATTCATAATTCATACAGAAGAAACGGCGAGGGTGACTACCGTTGCACACTCGACCAAATTAACGCTATGGTGCGTGATTCCGAGATTAAAACACAGGATATGAATATCATCGAATGCATGACTGCTTCCGTATTTAATACCGATTCACTCCATAGCTACCGAATAAAAATGTCAAATGTTAAGCCAAATAATCGGCTTCAAAATTTGTCGGATAAAGATTTCTTGCAGGCAATAGGAGCAATCGGAGTAGGGGAAGACCTTTTGTTTCACCCTACAGCCGCAGGACTTCTTATGTTCGGTAGGTCAGAATTCATCAAAAAAGAATACCCGTCCTATTGTCTTGAATATAAGGAAACAACACAAGATGATAAACACACAATTATTTCATCAGATTTAAATTCTGACTGTGAAAACCTTTATGATTTCTTTATAAAGGTCTTTGAAAAAATTTCATACGATATAAAACTGACAGCAAACATAAAATCAGACATTACACCGATTACAACTGCCTTACAGGAAGCTCTTGCAAACTGCCTTATAAATGCCGACTATTATGGCTCAAACGGTGTTGTTATTATGAAAGATGATGAAAGCATTACAATGTCCAATCCCGGCGGATTTAGAGTTGAACTCGACGCCGCAAGAGCGGGTGGTATATCCGACCCCAGAAACACGGCAATTATGCGTATGTTTAATCTGATAGGAATCGGCAGTAACGACGGCTTCGGTATTTCTAATATCTTCTCCGTTTGGAAAAGCCACGGATTTGTTCTGCCGGTCATTGAAGAAAGTTTCAAACCCGAAAGCATCACCTTAAAGCTTTCATTTGTTCTCGAAAGTAATTCAACTAATACTCAAATTTTACAAAACCGTCCCGATATTGAAACAGACAGACAAGATGCCGTAATTTCATACATTACTGACAACATCGCGGTAACTTCAAAAGAAATTTCCGAACTTCTCGGAATAAGTCATAAAAAGTCGAAGCAACTTCTTCACAAACTTATGGCAAAGGATTTTGTTATAATCAAAAACGGAAAATACACCCTAAAAGCATAGAAGGAACTTAATCAAATTTCGGAACGACAATCCGCACAAGCGTTGTTTTCATAATAGCTTGGCTGCGTGTTTTTGCAAAAGGAAAACAGTCTGCTATAACTTGTGCTGCAACAGGCTGTTCATAACTCTGCTGTTCAAAGTCTTGCAAGTGCAGTTGTGCCGATTGATAAATTGAGTATGGTTGTTTCAATAATCTTTTTATACATAATTTTCAAGGAAAAACTGTCCGCAAAATCAGGTATAAGTCTTCATATAATATTCGCAGACACTTATTTATGCTTTTACAGATTAAATTTAAAATTTACAAATTTGTGTAATTTTACTTGACAATCGCACAAAAAACAAGTACAATAATCAAGGTAAATCACCAATATTCGGAGACGTATCGAAGTGGTCATAACGGACATGACTCGAAATCATGATGCCCCTTGAGGGACGAGGGTTCGAATCCCTCCGTCTCCGCCATAAAAAACACCGTAGTTCTGTTAGAATTACGGTGTTTTTTTGCTCAATATCAATAGTCGGGGGGTAATCCGAAAAAATCGAGTATATTTATAAGTGGCTAATTATTTTCACGCCCTGTATTTATTGATAAGTATAATCTAAAAATCCTGTTATGATTGCAGTACCATTTCTTTTTGATATTCATTGCATTCTAACTTGGTAATATTAGGATTTGAAATAAATCCTAAACACGGTGGAAAGTTCTCTGAAGTCTTAACGGCAGAAGAATGGCGGAAATTCACGCACGCTATGTCAACAGGACTTGATTCGGGATTAAGAATAAATGATAACTCAATTCTTGTTGAGTGTGAAGTGGACTCAAAGTATCAATACAAATTAGTTATCTACGACAATACTTTTGACGATAATCCTTTAGAAAAGGTTTATGCAATCCGAAATATAGATTATAATATAACCGATGGCAACAAAATCGCAAATTTTATAATTAAATTAGAGGAAAACAATTATGATAGCAAGAAAGTATTTAGACAATTACTCAGAGATTATACTAAACAGTTTGAACTTATACTCGGATAATACAACATTAAGAGTAAGCAATTCAATGACATCGGACGAAACTCTGTTAAAAATGGAAGAGTTAATGAAGGACAATCCAACAGAGCAGGAGTTAATCAAGAGATTGGGCAAGAACTTTCCGCAGGAGTAAAAGAAAAATTCTCGCTTGATGAAGATTATGATTTTACAGATGAAAAAGCCAGTGTAATACACGATACGCTGAAATTTTTAATGGACGAAGAATACGATGATTGGCTTGTGAACGATGACGGCAAAAACAACATCAATGATTTAATCAAAGAAACTGTTGCTTTAGAAACAACAGGGAAAACAGGATTTTTTTATTTAGACAAAAAAAGAACCCAGAATATTTTTAAGAAGTCAGGGTACCAATTACCCAGCCGACTTAAAAATTCGGGTTCCAATATCATTATACGCACTATTGATGATAGTGTCAATAAAAAATCAATAATATTACTCAAAGCAAACAATTTATCTGATGGTTCGGTGATTGGCAAAATAGCCCTGCAAAAGCAAGTAAAGCGGTAGACAGCAACAGCTAATCTGAATAAATGTTGTAGTTGGCATCTCAAAAGATTATCGAACACCGTCTGATTTGCTTCTATAAAACAGAATTTTCTGTCTGCGTGAATAACACATTTATCACAAGCTTTTTCTTTGTAACAACAAGTTAATTTATGCATAAAATATCATTGAATAAAAATAACGGTTGGTGAAAAAAGGTGGCATTGAGTACAAGAGAATTGCTTGCAAGGCTTTTAAAATGTGAGGCAGGTGGGGAAGGTGAAAACGGAATGCGTGCCGTTGCGTCGGTAATTGTAAACCGAACCCGTGTTCCAAACGGGGAATTTGCAAGAGTCAGCAAGGGCGGAGATTTCCGTGCCATAATGGAACAACCAAATCAATTTACCTGTCTTAAAACAACTGTCGGAGGACAATATAATCCTCAGAATGTTTATAATATACGCCCTGACGAAATTCACTATAACATTGCCGATTGGGCATTGGCGGGCAATACCGATTCATCTGTCGGAAATTCAATTTTCTATTTTAATCCATTTTCAGATACCTGCCCAACATTTTTTCCGTCAAACAACGGAGTAATTTACAACAGGGTAGGGGATCATTGCTTTTATTCGCCTACCGAGGCTTATTCCAAAACATAAAGGAGCATAGCTTAATGGATAATTCTTCAAATATGGCAGTTAATACAACTCCTATGGCAAATCAGATTAATCCCGAACATCTTTACGGACTTGACAAAAACAAAGCCTGCCTCAATAATTCTTGTCCGTCAAACACAGCGGATATCGGATGTTATATTCCTGCGATTGACGAAATTATGCGACACAATCAGGGTGCACCGTCTGTTGCACACCCCAATATGACAGAAAAAGTTCAAAAATCAAATGACAATCCCTCGCTTGAACAGGCAGAAATAGCATATGAAGAGGGCGGAAGTACATCAGAAGAACAACCTGAAAATATAAATAAATACAGCGGAAGTCTTCAAAATATACCGTTCATTAAGAACTTAAAAAAAATAGATACATCTATACCTGTTTTGCCTGCAACCCCTGCTACAACGGCGAGCTCCGGAGCCACCGTTGCAACGCCGATAAGGCAGAATATTGGAATGTCGATGAGTGATTATCAATATCCGTTTCCTGTAACAGCCGAAAATCTGAGATATCACAACGGCTTTATGCGAACACAAATCGGAAGACGAATCACCGTTGATTTTCTCATGGGAGCAAACACAATTGTTCAGAAAACAGGCTATCTTTTAGGTGTTGCTCAGGATTATATCCTTATAAATGAGATTGACACCAACGACATCACAACCTGTGATTACTACAATATAAAATTTATAAGGTATTATTACTAAACCACAGCGGCAAAAACTAAAGTTTATAGTTTTTGCCGCTGTTTTATTGTCATTATTTGCTATGTGTACATCATTTCATTATTTTAACATATAATTTTCTATAGTGTAAAAAATTAAAAAATTGTAAGAAATATTGAATTATTGCTGTAATTTGTGATATAATGTGAGCGTTGATGTTATCACTTCTCAATAAACAAACAACAGGTAGCTATAAGACCTGTTACATATTATTTTATCTTGGAGGAATCGCCATGAAATTCTGTAAATATTGCGGAGCACAGCTTGAAGACAATGCTGTTTGCAACTGCGAAAAGTCAAGAGCCGCTCAAGCACAGGCTCAGCAGGCAAATGCACAGGCACAGTCTCAGTATCAGCAGCCTGTTCATCCACAACAGCCACAGTATCAGAACCCTGTTCAGCAACAGTATACACAGCCGCAAAACCCTCAGACACAGCAGTCGCCTTATGCCGTAAATAACACAGCACCCATTGGGGAAAATGCTTTTGTTAAGGCTTTAAAGAACATTCCTGTTGTGTTCACTTCATTCTTTAAGGATTCCAAAACTGTTATCAAAACAGCAAAGGCTGAAAAAGACATCATTCTCGGCGCTCTTTTCTCGGCAATTTTCTTTATTGCACTCATTCTTGGCAATATGTTTCTTATGCTTTCTATGAGCGCACTTGATTTTCCGAAAACACTTCTTGTAAGTCTTGTTACTGCTGTCCTTATCGGTGGCTTCTATTCTGTTATTCTCTTTGCATATGTAAAGAAATACAAAACCGAAGAAAACACAGCCAAAGCATTTATTGATTCATTCATTACATTTTCAATTGAATCTATTCCGGCATCAATCGGTTGGATTTTGGCAGGTCTTTGCGCATTAATCAGCGTATATATGTTCCTGTTCTTCTTCATAATCGTTATGCTTTACCTTGTTATTTCACTTGTAAATCAGGTAAAAGCTAATGTTCCCGAAGCAAAGAACTCTGCATTATTCACTTTAATTCTCACACTCATCGTTGCCGTTGCATTTATGATTGTATTCTTCATCGGCGCAAAACTTACTATGTGGTCATTTAACACAAGTACATTTGCAACAAGTGTTCTTACATCGCTTATCGGCGGCGGTTCATACTCTTCATTGTATTAATCTGACATACAAATTCATAACATAAAATTAACGCTCCGAATTTATTCTCGGAGCGTTTTTTATATCAGTTCACTGATTATTGAATTTGAAACAAGAAAACCTTTCGGTGTAAAGCTGATCGACTTGTCTGTAACATTTATATAGCCGTATTTTTCATACTCTTTAGCTTTTTTGATAATGTAAGAGGGGAGAGTGTATCCGAATTTTTCCTCAAATTCAGAATAATTAAGACCGCTTTTCAGCCTGAGCGAGAGCATAATAAATTCCTCCTCATCTCCGCCTGTACCTTCAAAAGACAGCTTATTGTTATTAAAATCGTCCATGCTTCTCGAATAAAAGAACCTTTTGCCCTCAAAAAATGAGTGTGCAGACGGACCTATGCCGATATATTCACCGCATCTCCAGTAATTGGTATTATGTCGGCTTTCATAACCCTGTTTTGCAAAATTAGAAATTTCATATTGCTTGTATCCGAGAGAATCAAGCATTTCAACAGCTTTCAGATACATTTCAGCCTGCATATCATCATCGGCAAGCTTAAGTTTATTTTGCACCTTATAAAACGGAGTATTCTCCTCGATTTTCAAAATGTATGATGAAATATGAGTAACTTTGCAATCGGCACAGAAACTGATTGATTTTTCAAGGCTTTCAATTGTCTGATTAGGAATTCCCATCATCAAATCAAGTGAAATATTATTAAATCCCGCACTTTTAGCCCTTTCAACAGAAGTCTTTGCATCATCAATGCTGTGAATTCTCCCAAGCAGCCTTAATTCATCTTCAACAGCAGTCTGCATTCCCATTGAAATGCGATTAAATCCGCAGGCATACATTTTTTTAAAATCAATAGTTTTGGCGGAGTCGGGATTGACTTCAACCGTAATCTCGGCATTATTTTGAATATTAAAATTGAACTTGATAAAATCAAGAATATCACAAAGTCTGTCTGCACCCAAAACGCTCGGCGTACCGCCGCCGAAATATACGGTAGCAACATCTCTTTTGGCTTTTTCAGACCAGTATTTTATTTTATCTTTTAATTCAATCACATAATTATCGAAAGCGTTTTCATCTGCATTCCCGCTGAAAAAATCGCAATACGGACATTTATGCTTACAAAACGGTATGTGAATGTAAAGGCCGATAGAATTACTCATAAAAAACCTCATAAATGATTTTGAGGCAGAAACACAAGTTTCTGCCTCGATTTGGAAGGTATATGAAAAAATAGGAAAAATCACATTAAGTCCTTCTGTACCAATATATTACAATATATTTACAAATTTGTCAAGTTTTTGTAGCAATTATTTTTCTCACATTTTCTTCATTCTTTATTGACATATACCATCCAAAAATAGTAAAATATAGAATTGTGGATATACTTAACCTCCGAAGGGAAGAAAGATATGAGTTCATTTAAAGAAGAAATCAGCAAGCGCAGAACCTTTGCGATTATTTCGCATCCTGATGCGGGTAAAACAACACTTACGGAAAAGCTCTTGCTCTACGGCGGAGCAATTAACCTTGCAGGTTCGGTAAAAGGCAAAAGAACCGCAAAGCATGCTGTGTCCGACTGGATGGAAATTGAAAAACAGCGTGGTATTTCTGTTACATCATCGGTTTTGCAGTTTAAATATAACGGTTATTGCATAAATATTCTTGACACACCGGGACATGAGGACTTCTCGGAAGATACCTACCGTACACTTATGGCGGCAGACTCTGCCGTAATGGTAATTGACGGTTCAAAGGGTGTTGAGAAACAGACTATCAAACTTTTCAAGGTCTGTGTAATGCGTAATATTCCTATCATTACATTCATCAACAAGATGGACAGAGATGCAAAAAATTCTTTTGACCTTCTTGAAGACATTGAAAATGTTCTCGGAATTCACACCTATCCCGTAAACTGGCCAATCGGTTCAGGTAAGGAATTCAAGGGTGTGTATGACAGAAATTCTAAGAAAATCCTTGCTTTCACCGCTAATAACGGTCAGAAAGAAGTTGAAAAGAAAGAACTTACGCTTGACGACCCTGCCCTTGAAGATACAATAGGCTACTATCATAAGCAGGATTTGTTTGATGAAATAGAACTTCTTGACGGTGCAGGCGATGAATTTGACCTTGAAGCAGTCCGCAACGGTCAGCTTACTCCTGTATTCTTCGGTTCGGCTCTTACAAACTTTGGTGTTGAACCATTCCTTGAACAGTTCTTACAGCTCACAACTCCACCTCTGCCAAGAGAAACAGTTAATGAAAAGGTTGAGCCTATGTCAGACTTTTTCTCTGCATTTGTTTTCAAAATTCAGGCAAACATGAACAAGGCTCACCGTGACAGAGTTGCATTTATGCGCATCTGCAGCGGCAAGTTTGAAAAGAATATGGAAGTGTTCCATGTTCAGGGCAACAAAAAAATGCGTCTTTCACAGCCACAGCAGATTATGGCTCAGGAAAGAGAAATTGTTGACGAGGCATATGCGGGCGACATCATCGGTGTGTTTGATCCGGGCATTTTCTCAATTGGTGACACAATCTGTTCACCGGGACACAAGGTACAGTTCAGGGGAATTCCTACATTTGCTCCCGAACACTTTGCACTTGTCCGTCAGAAAGACACAATGAAGCGCAAACAGTTCATCAAGGGTACAAGTCAGATTGCACAGGAAGGTGCAATTCAGATTTTCCAGGAGCTTGACGCAGGTATGGAGGAAGTTATCGTTGGCGTTGTAGGCGTACTTCAGTTTGATGTTCTTAAATACAGACTTCAAAACGAGTACAACTGTGATATCATTATGGAAACACTCCCATATGAATTTATCCGTTGGATTGTAAACGATGACCTTGATCCGAAAACTCTCGACCTTGCGTCCGATACTAAGAAAATTCAGGATCTTAAAGGCAATCATCTTTTGCTCTTTACAAGCTACTGGAGCATAAACTGGGCGCTTGAACACAACAAGGGACTTGAACTCGCTGAGTTCGGTACAAACTAAATATTTAAAATATCGGAGGATATATGCTGTACGACAAGCTTAAAAATTATTCAAAAAGCGGCATATATCCTTTTCATATGCCCGGACACAAAAGAACGGACATTACAGAAGAGGGTATAATACCGTATAATATCGACATAACCGAAATTCATGATTTTGACAATCTCCATTCACCAAACGGAGTTATTGATGAAATTCAGAAAAAGGCTGCAAAACTTTACAATGCAAAAAATGCTTTCATTCTGATTAACGGTTCAACAGGCGGAATACTTTCAGCAATTCGCTCAATGACAAATCAAGGCGACAAGATCTTAATGGCTCGTAACTGCCACAAATCTGTATATAATGCAGCAGAACTGTTTAATCTCAATGCTGATTACATTTTTCCCAATACAGACAGCAGATACAATATTCTTACATCGGTTTCACCTTGCGATATAGAAGATAAACTTACAAAACACAACGATGAAATCAGACTTGTAATCATAACTTCGCCTACATATGAAGGAGTTGTTTCGGATATAAAGTCAATCTCCGAAATCTGTCACAAACACGGAGCAAAATTACTTGTTGACGAAGCTCACGGAGCGCATTTTCCGTTTTCGGACAGTTTTCCCGATGAAGCACTTAACTGCGGTGCAGACGCAGCAGTATTGAGTCTGCACAAAACTTTGCCGTCATTAACTCAAACTGCATTGCTCATAACAAATGACAGTGAGCTTTCTGAAATTCTTGCTGAAAATTTGGCTGTATTTGAAACAAGCAGTCCGTCATATGTTTTAATGAGTTCAATCGAAAAATGTCTTGATTTCTGCGAAAACAGCAAAGATAAATTCAAGGAATATTGTTGCAATCTTAAAACGGTCAGAGAAAAACTTAAAAATCTAAAATATCTGAAAATTTATGATAAAAGCGATACTGATTTTGATTATGATATCGGCAAAATTGTAATTTCAACAGCGAACGCAAATATTTCGGGAACAAAGCTTGCCGAAATACTGCGAAATAATTATCAGATTGAAACCGAAATGGCATATTCGGACTATGTAATTGCCATGACATCAGTTTGTGACACTGAAAAAGGTTTTAATACGCTTTCAGACGCTCTGATTTCAATTGACAGCGAACTTTCAAAAGGAGACGACACCGAGCGTGTTCCGTTAAAAAATCTCTACACAGGCAAAAATTTCAACGCCTGCGAGTTGTACAAATTCAACAAAGAAACTATTCCGTTTCAAAATTCGGAATTCAGAACTTCTGCCGAGTATATCTGGGCATATCCACCCGGAATTCCCCTCATCGTACCCGGTGAAATTATAAGCAAGGAACTTATAAATTACATTGAATATCTTTCAGCCTGCAAGGTTGAGATTATGTCAACAAAAGGCGGTATGACGGACAACATAAGCGTTGTTAAAAAAGATTGACAAATCAATGGCTGTGTGATAATATTAAACTAACAAAATCTAACAAGGAGTTTGATTTATTATGAAGAGAATTAAAACTATCGAAACTCGTGACCTCAAGAAGAGCGTTAAGACAGGCGGTTGCGGCGAGTGCCAGACTTCATGTCAGTCAGCTTGTAAGACATCTTGCGGCGTTGCTAACCAGCAGTGCGAAAAGTGCATGAGCGAGAAATAATTCTATTTTAATTTGATTATTAAGGATTATCGCCGTTTTCCCAAAGGGTTAACGGCTTTCCTTTTGTCTAACGGAGATATTATGATTCATCAGTATAAACTTAACGGATACAACATAGTTCTTGATGTTTACAGCGGCAGTGTACACGCAGTCGATGACCTTGCTTATGATGTTATTGCAATGTACAAAAACGCAACAAAAGAACAGATAATCGACGAAATGCTTTCAAAATATGCAGACAATCCTGAGATTACAAAAGAAGAAATCTCTGACTGCATTGATGATGTAAAAGAGCTTGAGGAACAAGGAAAGCTCTTTACAGACGACAAGTACGAAAACCTTGCATTTGACTTTAAAAAGAGAAACACAGTAATCAAAGCACTTTGTCTTCACATTGCTCACACCTGTAACCTTAACTGCGAATACTGCTTTGCAAGCCAGGGCAAATACCACGGCGAGAGAGCGCTGATGAGCTTTGAAGTGGGCAAGAGAGCAATTGACTTTCTCATTGAAAATTCAGGCAGCAGAGTAAACCTTGAGGTTGACTTCTTCGGCGGAGAACCTCTTATGAACTTTGATGTTGTAAAGCAGATTGTTGCCTATGCAAGAAGCATTGAAAAGGAACACAACAAAAACTTTCGTTTTACACTTACAACAAACGGTATGCTTGTTGATGACGATGTAATTGAATTTGCAAACAAAGAATGTCATAATGTAGTTCTCAGCCTTGACGGCAGAAAAGAAGTGCATGACCATCTTCGCAAAACTGTAAACGGCAAGGGCAGTTATGATATTATCGTTCCGAAATTTCAGGAATTTGTCAAAAAAAGAGGCAACAAGGGTTACTATGTAAGAGGCACTTATACACATAATAACACAGACTTCACAAACGATATTTTCCATATGGCGGATTTGGGATTTACAGAGCTTTCAATGGAACCGGTTGTATGTGCTCCCGATGACCCATATGCACTTACATATGACGATTTGCCTATCCTTTTTGAACAGTACGAAATTCTTGCAAAGGAAATGCTCAAGCGTGAAAAAGAGGGCAGACCGCTCACCTTCTATCATTACATGATTGACCTTACAGGCGGTCCGTGCATTTATAAGAGAATCTCGGGTTGCGGTTCGGGTACAGAATATATGGCTGTAACACCTTGGGGCGACCTCTATCCCTGTCATCAGTTTGTAGGCGATGAAAAGTACAAGCTCGGCGATATTTTTAACGGTGTTTCAAACACGAAAATTCAGGACGAATTTAAGCTTTGTAACGCATACGCCCGTCCCGACTGCAAAGACTGCTGGGCAAGACTTTATTGCAGCGGCGGTTGTGCCGCAAACGCTTATCATGCAACAGGTTCAATCACAGGTATTTACGAATACGGCTGTGAGCTTTTCAGAAAAAGAATGGAATGTGCCATTATGATGAAGGTTGCAGAAGCGGAAGAATAAAATTACAATAAAATTTACAGGCAGATACATTTTTCTTGTATCTGCCTGTATTTTCGAGGTGCTGTATGAACGAAAAAATTATTATGCTCGGCACAGGAAGTGCGATGGTTACCGACTGTTATAATACCTGTTTTCTTCTAAAATCCGAAAACGACTGTCTTCTTGTTGACGCAGGCGGCGGAAACGGGATTTTATCCGCAATTAAGAAATCCGGAGTAGCTTGGAACAGCATAAAAACAATGTTTATTACTCATTCTCACACCGACCATATATTAGGTGCCGTGTGGGTAATAAGGCAAATAAGCGCTCTTATGAATTCAGGCAAATATGACGGTAATTTTAATATTTACTGCCACGATGAATGTGTTGATTCAATCACGGCAATTTGCAACCACACACTTGCACCGAAATTTCTCAAAAATATCAATACAAAAATTTTCATCAATGAAGTAAAAGACGGTGAAAAGCAAAATGCCGGCAGTATCCGACTCACTTTCTTTGATATATTTTCAGACAAAACAAAGCAATTCGGATTCAAGGCTGTTTTTCCGTCAGGAAAAGTTCTCGCCTGTCTCGGTGATGAACCGTTCAATGAAAAATGCAGAAATTTTGTTCAAAACTCTGATTATCTTATGTGTGAAGCTTTTTGTCTTTACAGTCAAAAAGATATTTTTAAGCCTTACGAAAAATTCCACAGCACAGCACTTGATGCCGGAAAACTTGCAGAGAGTCTTTTTGCAAAAAATCTTATCCTGTATCACACCGAGGACGAAACACTTCAAACACGCAAAAGAACATATACTTCAGAGGCGAGAACAGTTTTTAACGGAAATATATTTGTTCCCGATGATTTTGAAGTTATTGACTTAAAATAATCTCATAACACCTGCTGTAATCATACAAAGCATAATTCCCATTGCAGTAGGCAAAGCCATAGAAACAAGCGTCCATTTAAGGCTGCCTGTTTCTTTTTTTATTGTCAGACAGGTCGTTGAACACGGATAATGAAGAATGCAAAGAATAATCGTGCATACAGCCGTTGTAATCGTCCAGCCGTTCATACTGAGAAGTTGAAACAGCTGATCGTAGCTTGAATAATCAACAAGAGTACCGCTTGCCATATATGACATAATTATAATCGGAATAACGGTTTCATTCGCAGGAAATCCAAGTATAAATGCCATTATTATAACGCCGTCAACCCCGATAAATCTGCCGAACGGATCTAAAAAGTCAGTACAATATTTCAAGAGTGAAACATCGCTTATATGCACATTTGCAAGAATCCAGATTATCGCACCTGCCGGTGCGGCAACCGCAACAGCCCTTCCTAAAACAAATAATGTTCTGTCCAACAGCGAACGGACAATAGTTTTTAAAATCTGCGGCTTTCTGTACGGCGGAAGTTCAAGCACAAATCCGGACTGTTCGCTTTTCAATATTGTGACTGAAAGTACCTTAGATATAACAAGTGTTATAAAAACACAGAAAACTATTATTCCAATCAACAATGCCGCTACCTCAAGCGAACTGCTCAGCGTAAATGCCGTACCTGCAAAGAACATGAGCAGTAATGCAATGATTGTAGGAAACCGTCCGTTACACGGCATAAAATTATTTGTAAGAATTGCAATCAGTCGTTCCTTTGGCGACTCGATGATTCTGCAACCCGTAACTCCGCAGGCATTACAGCCAAGACCCATTGCCATAGCAAGACTTTGCTTTCCGTGTGCACCGCATTTTGAAAAATACCTATCAAGATTAAATGCAATTCTCGGCAGATATCCCGAATCCTCAACAAGCGAAAACAACGGAAAGAATATAGCCATAGGCGGCAGCATTACAGATACCACCCATGACAGAGTTGTATAAACTCCGTCAATCAAAAGTCCCGTTACAACATCGGGAGCGTGTAAAAAATCAAAAAGAATATACAGTTTCTCTTTTATAAAACCAAACAAATTGCTTAACCATTCGCTCGGATAATTTGCACCGACAACTGTTATCCAGAACAATATACCAAGCATTGCAAGCATAATCGGTATTCCCGTGGTTTTGCTTGTAAGTATTTTATCAAGCTTTCTTGTACAAGCATTTAACTCTGATTTTTCATATTTTACGCAGTCACTTGAAATTTTGTTGCCAATTCGCGAAAGCTTTTCAATATTCTGTTTGTAGTTTTTTTCGGATAGTATATCAACACCTTCAAAATTTCTTTCTACCCTAAAACATTTTGTCTTTCCGCTGCATACATTATAGATCGCTTTTTTTAATTCATCCAAACCTTTTTTGTCTGTTGCACAGGTTTTTACAACAGGTATTCCAAGGTTTAGCGATAACTCGTCGCAATCGATTTTTATACCGTTTTTTTCAGCCTCATCACAAAGATTAAGACAAAGAACAGCATTCTTTGTGACAGATAACACCTGCAATGCAAATGAAAGATTTCTTTCAATAACTCCGCAGTCAATAACTATTACAACGCAGTCATTTTGATTTTGTATAAGACACTCCCTTGTTACCGCCTCTTCGCCCGAAAATGAAAGCAGGGAATAGCATCCGGGTAAGTCCGTAATACAAAATCTTGCGTCTTTGATTTTGCAACAACCTCTGGCAAACTCAACTGTTTTACCCGTCCAGTTTCCCGTGTGCTGTCTTAATCCCGTCAGTTCGTTAAAAATTGTACTCTTGCCGACATTAGGATTACCGGCAAGTGAAATTTTGTAATCGCAATCCGATACATCCTTTTTATTAAAAGATGATTTATCCGTAGAAAACAATAAAAAAGCCTCCTTTTATTCAGGAGTAACAATGATATCTTTGCAATCGTTATTTCTCAGTGCCACAACGGCATTTTTAACAAGATACGCAGACGGATCACCGAACGGACTTGTAAACAAGGGGATAACAGAACTGTTCTCCATAATACCAAAATCAAATATTCTGTTTTTGATATTTTCATTACAGTTCACACGATAGACAATCCCCGTAACTCCAAGCGGTAACTTGTCAAGCGAACATTTTTCTTTCATCTGATTCACCGATTTCAACTTTTTATTAACAGCATATTCAATTCATACAACTGAGTTACACAAAAAGCCGGCCATAAACTAAACTTATATCGTACCTGAATAAACTCTGATATCAGAAAAATTTTAAGGAATTGACACGACTATAAACAGGTGTTATAATTAAATGCAGATTTCAAATGTATATAACTTAATATGGGTTTACGGTTCAAAATGCATCTTGCTGAGTAGATAACAGAGAATTCGGTGAGAATCCGAAGCAACAGTCATTACTGTATTTGGCATTGCCATAAGTCAGGTCGCTGTCCGTATGCCTCGGATTTTGCAAATCTTGGACAAGGAAGAGGTGCAGCCGACCATATCTGTACAGACTTTTGGTCTGTATGGTTTTGTTTGTTGTGCCTTCCAAAAACGGAGGGCTTTTTTATTTTGCCTTTCGATATACACAATACAATATGGAGGAAAACACTATGAACAAATCTTTTAAAAAAATCCTCTCAATTGTACTTTCTGTAATGATGATTTCATCACTTATGACGGTTTCACTTTCAGTAAGCGCAGTTGAAGACGGAAAAGTAAGAGTAATTGTCAGAAATGATACATACTCGGTAGAAAACGGCGCTCCGTGGGACGGCGTTCTCGTTGATGAGTGGGTAAGCATTAATAATGACACTACTATGATGTCAGCCGTTGCTGATGCACTCAACAATCACGGCTACACACAGGAAGGTGCTGAGAACAATTACATCTCGTCAATTAACGGTCTTGCTGCATTTGACGGCGGTACAATGAGCGGTTGGATGGGAACTCTCAATGACTGGTTCACAAATTCAGGTTATGCATCCTATACAGTAGCAGACGGCACACTTGAGAGTGGTGATGAAATCGCTATTATGTATACTTCAAACGGTTACGGCGAGGATATCGGCGGTACATGGGCAAATAACGATACAACTGTTAAATCGGTTGAGATCACAGGTGCCGAGCTTTCGGGCGAATTTGATCCGTCAGTTACAGACTACACACTCACAATCGACACTCCGTCAGCTGATGTAAATGTAGTTCCTACTGCAACTAACAAAAACTTCCAGACAAGAAAATATAAGAATGAATATCTTCCTTCTGACGACAGTGCGTTTTACAAGAGAAGTCAGACTGTTAGTGTTTCTGACGGTGACAAAATTATCATCGGTTGCGGTGATACTGCATGGCCGTCGATGAACACAAGTGAAGGCGGTACTGTATATACATTCACAGTGAAATATGCTCCTTCCGCAGCTGACACAGTTTCAAACAAGATTGACGAGGTCGCAAAATATCTCGCATCACAGGATGCCCCCACAGTTTCTTCAGTAGGCGGCGAGTGGACAGTCCTCGGTCTTGCAAGAGCAGGTAAAATCACAGACGAAGTTGCAGACAGTTACTATCAGAATGCAGTTAAGTATGTTGAAGAAAAGGGTTCTGCAAAGCTTCACAATACTAAATCAACAGACAATTCAAGAGTAATCCTTGCACTTACGGCAATCGGTAAGGATGTTACGGATATTGCATCATATAACCTTCTTGAACCGCTTGCAGATATGGATTATGTTAAGAAGCAGGGTATCAACGGTCCTGTCTTTGCACTCATTGCACTTGATACGGGCGATTATGAAATTCCACAGACTGACGCCGCAAATCCCACAACAAGAGAAAAGCTCGTACAGACAATTCTTGATGCACAGGTAGCAAATGGTGGCTGGACATTTTTCGGTTCAACTGCAGATCCTGATATGACAGGTATGGCAATTCAGGCACTTGCTCCTTACTACTCAACAAACAGCGATGTTAAAGAGGCAATTGATAAAGCACTCACAGCAATGTCAAACGCACAGAATGAAAACGGCGGATTTGCATCATGGGGTTCTGTAAACAGCGAAAGCTGTGCACAGGTACTCGTTGCACTTACAAGCCTTGGAATTGATCCTACAAATGATGAAAGATTCATCAAAAACGGCAACACACTCATCGATGCTATGATGAGTTTCTCCGCTGAAAACGGATTCGGTCATACAGATACAACATACAATCAGATGGCAACCGAACAGGGTTTCTATGCTTTTGTTTCATTTGACCGTCTTGTAAACGGCAAAACTTCACTCTACAATATGACTGACCGACTTGCAGAAAATTATGCCGTAGGTGATGTTAATCTCGATAACACAGTTTCTGTAATTGACGCAACACTCGTTCAGAAGCAGATTGTAAACCTTGAACAGCTTTCAAAGGTTTCACTTATCAAGGCTGATGTAAATCATGACGGTGTTATTGATGTTGTTGATGCAACAGAAATTCAGAAAATCATCGTTAAGCTCGTTTGATTAAAGTTCATAAGTAAAAATTGGTTATGGAAAAGATAAAAAAGTTTGTTAAAAAAAATCAAATACTTTTAATTGCGGTGTGCGTTTGTATTGCCGCACTTACAGTAGCATTTTTTGCAGGCGGCAACCGATCGGAAAATAAAGTTCAAACTGCATCAACTGCCTCCTCGCTATCGACAACAAATGCAGACACAGAAACAACTTCTGTGTCTGCAACAGAGAAAACCACTCAAAGTCCTACCGATTCCGCTAAATCAAACAAAGATAAAAAGGACAGAAAAAATTCCGAAGATAAAAAGAACAGTAAGGATAATTCGCAGAACAGTAACAGTTCAGCCGTTGAAAAAAGTGAAAAATCCGAGCAGAGTTCAAGCAACAGTTCTTCGGATAAGAAAAAACCGTCTTCTTCATCAAACAGTTCTTCAAAACCGAACAAAAAGAACGATGTTCAGCCGACAACACAGGATAAGTACAAAACCGATCCTGTACCGTCGGGAAAGCCAAAGCCGGTTGAACCGGAAGAACAGGAAACAAAAGATACAAATCTTTATTGTACCTTTACAATCACCTGTTCAACAATTCTTGACAATATAGATGACCTTGATCCCGAAAAAATTGAACTCGTTCCAAAGGACGGTATAATCCTCAAAAAACAGAAGGTTCAATTCAAAGAGGGCGAATCTGTATATGATGTCCTTGTAAAAGTTTGTAAGGACAACAATATTCATATGGAATCGAGCTGGACTCCTATGTATAATTCCGCTTATATTGAAGGAATTAACAACCTCTACGAATTTGACTGCGGTTCTCTTTCGGGCTGGATGTACAAAGTCAATGAATGGTTTCCAAACTACGGCTGTTCACGATATGTGCTAAAAAACGGCGACGATGTGGTCTGGTGCTACACCTGTAACTTAGGCTATGATGTCGGCGGAGGATACGCAACAGGAGAATAATGATGAAGGATACTTTTTCAAATATGCACCCCTTTATCAATTTTATATTTTTTGCACTTACAATAGGGTTCACGATGTTTATCATGAACCCTGTTTGTCTTGCTGTAAGTTTTTTATGTGCGCTTGTAACCGCTTTATACCTTAACGGCAAAAAAGCTGTGAGATTGTCACTTGTTTTTCTTTTACCTATGATACTCTTGATAGTTCTCGTAAATCCTGTTTTTAATCATGAAGGAATGACTATACTCACATATTTTCCGTGGGATAACCCACTAACCCTCGAATCAATCGTTTACGGTATTGCAAGTGCATTTTTGCTTTCGTCAACAGTTTTATGGTTTTCTTCATTCAATGCAGTAATCACTTCCGACAAGGTAGTTTTCCTGTTTGGCAGAATAATGCCGTCATTGAGTCTGGTGATTTCAATGGCATTGCGTTTTGTTCCAAGGTTTTCGGCACAAATGAAACTTGTGCGTAATGCACAACACACAATAGGCAGAGATATAAACGAGGGAACATTGTTTCAAAGAATAAGAAACGCAGTAAAAATCCTTTCGATTATGATAACATGGTCGCTTGAAAACGCAATTGAAACAGCCGATTCAATGAAAAGCAGAGGTCACGGTCTTAAAGGCAGAACATCCTATTCACTTTATAAATTTGACAAAAGAGACGCATTTATGCTTTGCACAATCCTTTTTACCGGATTGGTACTTATGATTTTGCTTTTTACAAACGCAATAAAATTCAGATACTATCCGTCAATCAAGGGCGATTTGTTTACGGTGCAAAGTGTTATTTTTTATATATTCTACACATTTTTAATGTTGATTCCGCTATCGGTAAATATAGGAGAGGGGATAAAATGGAAACATATGCAATCAAAAATCTGAGTTTTCGATACCCCGAAACCGGTATTGATGTACTTAAAGATATTACTTTCAGCGTAAACGAAGGCGAGTTTATCACAGTCTGCGGTCCGTCAGGCTGCGGAAAAAGCACACTTCTCAGACATCTGAAACCCGATCTTTCACCGCACGGTGTTCTTTCGGGAGAAATATTCTTTGAAGAAAAACCTATATCAGACCTTTCTCACAGGGAGCAAAGCAGTAAAATCGGCTTTGTTATGCAATCACCTGAAAATCAGATTGTTACCGATAAGGTATGGCACGAACTTGCTTTCGGACTTGAAAGTCTTGGTTATGACAACAATACAATCCGAAAAAGAGTTGCCGAAACAGCTTCATTTTTCGGAATCCAAAATTATTTTGAAAAAAGTGTTCTCGAACTTTCGGGCGGACAAAAGCAAATTTTAAACCTTGCTTCAATTATGGCAATGCAACCGTCCGTTCTCATTTTGGATGAACCGACAAGCCAACTCGATCCGATTGCGGCAAGCGAATTTTTGCACTGCGTTTCACGCATAAATCACGAACTGGGGACAACGGTGATAATAACGGAACACAGACTTGATGAGGTGCTTCCGCTTTCAGACAGGGTGCTTGTAATCGAAAACAACGGAATTTCAGCTTTTGACTCTCCTCAAAAGGTCGGGAAAATTCTTAAAGAAAAAAACAGCAAAACATTTCTTTCTATGCCTGCTCCGATGCAGATATGGCAGGCTGTTACAGAAAATGACAATACCGACTGTCCCGTAACTGTTCCAAGCGGCAAAAAGTGGCTTTCGGAATATGCCCAAAATCATAAAATGTATGAGCTCATGCCCGAAAACATTCAGAAACATTCTGATAAAGAAGCAGTAAGTCTTAATGATATTTGGTTCAGGTACGAAAAGTCAGGTACAGATGTACTAAAAGGTCTTTCACTAAAAATATATCAGGGGGAATTTGCGGCTATACTCGGCGGTAACGGAATGGGAAAATCAACCGCTTTGTCAATTATCTGTTCACTTAACAAGCCATACAGAGGCAAAGTTGAAATCTCTCCGCTTAACAAAAATTCTTTTGACACGCTCGTAGCAGTATTACCCCAAAATCCGCAGACACTGTTTTTGAAAAAAACTGTACTTGAAGATTTATACGAAGTATTTGACGGCAGAAAAATCAGCAAGGAGGAAAAAGAAAGACGGGTTACCGCAGCGGTAAAGCTGTGCAGACTTGAAAGTCTCTGCAATCGCCATCCTTATGATTTATCCGGCGGTGAACAGCAGAGAGCGGCTCTTGCAAAAATTCTTCTCATAAGACCTCAAATTCTTTTGCTTGATGAACCTACAAAGGGACTTGATGCCGAATTCAAGATTGAGTTTGCTCAGATTATATATGACCTCAATAAAGCCGGCATAACCGTTCTCATGGTAAGTCACGATGTAGAGTTCTGTGCTGTATATCCAAGCCGCTGTCTGATGTTTTTTAACGGTGAAGTTGTGTCGGAAGGTACACCGAGAACTTTCTTTTCGTCAAACAGCTTTTATTCCACCTCTGCAAGCCGAATGTCAAAAGGCATAATAGATAACGCAATATCATCAAATGATGTCATATATGCCTGCACAGGTAAAAACAGAGATATTCAAATTAACAGAAACACGCCTGATATTGACCTTTTTAAAAACGACACCGAAAATATTCCCCTCCAAAAAAACAAAGCTGAAAACAAAAAGCTTTCTGTTTTTAAAAAAATCTTCGGATTTTTTGGCGCAGTACTGTTCATACTCGGTCTGATTATAAACCTGGAATATATTCCGAATTTTTCAGCCAAAACTTTGCCTACCTGGTTCAACTGGGGAATTATCGGAGTATCTGTTGCGTTGCTTATGATAGCTTTCGGAACAAAATCAAAACGACCGATTGACCTGCCGAGAAAAAGTTCAAAACTGAGTAAAAGAACCGTCAGTATGGCAATTATGGTTTTGCTTGCAATTCCTGTTACAATTTTTGTAGGAATGACATATCTTCAGGATCAGAAATATCTTTTTATTTCACTCCTGGTTATGATTGAGTGTATGATTCCGTTTTTTCTCGTTTTTGAAGGCAGGCACCCAAAAGCGAGAGAGCTTGTCATAATTTCCGTTCTATGTGCAATAGCAGTTGCAGGACGACTTGCATTTACAATGTTGCCTCAGTTCAAGCCCGTTGTGGCAATTGTGATAATTTCGGGAGTAGCATTCGGTGGTGAATCGGGATTTCTTGTCGGTGCTGTAAGTATGCTTGTTTCAAATCTTATGTTCGGTCAAGGACCTTGGACGCCGTGGCAAATGTTTGCGGCAGGAATAATAGGCTTCATTGGCGGTATTCTCTTTAAGAAAGGTCTTTTGGGCAGAACAAGGACTTCGCTCTGTATATACGGTTTCATTGCCACAATGGTCATTTACGGCGGACTTATGAACCTTTATTCGGCACTCACATCACATTCCGCATTTAATCTAAATATGCTCATAACTTTTTATGTTCAGGGCTTTCCGATGGATATTGTTCACGCAGTTTCGACTGTTATATTTCTGTTTTTCGGAGCAGAACCTATGCTTGAAAAGCTTGACAGAATTAAAGTTAAGTACGGACTTATCGAATAAACCTAAACAGCAGATAAAATTTCTGCTGTTTTTTTGTGCTGTAATTTAAAAATTTTCGACAAAAGTATAGACATAATCCGAAAATAATATTATAATTTTGATGTGTCTGATTTTAATCAAACAGTATTTACAATCTAAAACGGCAAACTGTAAATACTTTTAATTCAGAATTAAAAAGGTTAAAGGAGAAAAAATATGGGCGGATTTATGGGTGTTGCAGCAAAACAGGACTGCGTATTCGACTTATACTTTGGAATTGACTATCATTCACACCTTGGCACAAGAAGAGGCGGTATGGTTGTTTATGACAAAGAAAAAGGATTTGACAGATCAATCCACAATATTGAAAATGCACCTTTCAGAACTAAATTTGATAAAGATATGCAGAGTATGAAAGGCAAATTCGGTATCGGCTGTATTTCCGACTACGAACCGCAGCCTCTTATTGTTCGTTCACATCACGGTACATATGCAATTACCACCGTAAGCAAAATCAATAATACAGATGAACTTGTTGAAGAAATTTTTGAAAAAGGCGGTTCGCATTTTCTTGAAATGAGCGGCGGTGAAATCAACGCAACCGAGCTTATTGCAACTCTCATCAATCAAAAAGAAAACCTTGTTGACGGCATAAGCTATGCTCTTGAAAAAGTTGACGGCTCTGTTTCGCTCCTGTTGATGAATAAAAACGGCATCTATTGCGCAAGAGATAAGTACGGCAGAACTCCTGTTGTTATCGGTAAAAAAGAGGACGCATTTTGTGTGGCGTTTGAATGTTTCTCATACAAAAACCTCGGCTACAATGATTATAAAGAACTCGGACCGGGTGAGATTACGGTAATTACAGACCAAAACTGCATTACACTCAAAAAGCCCGGTGATAAAATGAAAATCTGTACTTTTCTGTGGGTTTACTACGGCTATCCTGCAAGCTCATATGAGGGTACAAGTGTTGAGCAAATGCGTTACAACTGCGGTGCAAAAATGGCTGAAAGAGATTCCGTAAAGCCCGATATCGTTGCAGGTGTACCCGATTCAGGCATTGCTCACGCAGTAGGCTATGCAAATGCCTCGGGAATTCCGTTCTCAAGACCGTTTATTAAATATACACCTACTTGGCCGAGATCATTTATGCCGACAATACAGAGTCAGCGTAATCTTATTGCAAAAATGAAGCTTCTCGCAGTTGAGGATTTAATCAGAGGAAAGAGCCTTCTTCTTATTGATGACTCAATTGTAAGAGGCACACAGCTTCGTGAAACAACGGAGTATCTTTTTGAAAGCGGTGCAAAAGAGGTTCATATCAGACCTGCGTGTCCTCCGCTTGTATACGGCTGTAAGTATCTTAACTTCTCAAGATCATCTTCTGAAATGGATCTCATCACAAGACGAGTTATTGAAAGACTTGAGAACGGCAATGTTACAGACGAAATTCTTCAGGAATACACAAATCCCGATTCTGAAAAATACGAGCAGATGGTTGATGAAATCTGTAAAGAACTCAAGTTCACATCCTTGCGTTTTAACAGGCTTGACGATATGCTTGATTCCTGCGGAATTGACAAATGCAAACTCTGTACTTATTGTTGGGACGGTAAGGAATAATTAAATTTTACTTATAAAAATAAGGCATTTGCAATGAGAAATCTCAAAGCAAATGCCTTTTGTTTTTACTTAGTATGCAATAATTTCGTAGCCGTCATCAGTTACAAGAACCTGAATTTCCCACTGAGCAGACATTGAATTATCTTCTGTATAGATAGTCCAGCCGTTATCCTCATCAACGAAAATATCAGGTTTTCCTGCGTTCACCATAGGTTCAATGGTAAAAATCATACCGGGTACCATAAGCATTTCCGTGCCTTTTTTAGAAATGTAACTTACCCATGGATCTTCGTGGAATTCAAGACCGATTCCATGACCTCCTACTTCACGAACAACAGAGTAACCTTTACTCCTTACATAATCATTGACAGCCTGACCCATATCTCCGAGAAAGCCCCAAGGCTTAACCTGCTTGAGTCCCTCATAAACTGCATTTTTTGTTTCTTCAACAAGCTTTCTGTTTTCTTCGCTTACATTACCGATACAAAACATTCTTGAAGAATCGGAAAAATATCCGTTCAAATTAGTTGAAACATCAACATTGATTATATCGCCGTCTTTGATTATTACATCTTCCGACGGAATACCGTGACAAACTTCGTTGTTTATTGAAGTACATACGCTCTTGGGAAATCCCTCAAAATTAAGGGGAGCCGGAACACCGCCCATTTTGGTTGTGATATCATACACCCACTTATCAATTTCAGCCGTGCTGATACCTGCCTTAATATGCTCTGCAACATAATCAAGAACTGCAATATTAATCTTCGCACTCTCCTTGATTTTTTCAATCTGCTCAGCATTTTTCAAGATTTCGTGGGAGGGAACAATGTGACCCGCACCCTCAAATTCCTCAATTTTTTCATCAAAATCTATATGACATTTTTTATACTTTTTTCCGCTGCCACACCAGCAAGGATCATTTCTGCCAGGTTTTTCCATTTTACTAACTTCCTTTCATTTTTCCAATTCATAATCCTTGATAATTATACCACCAAACAAATTTTATTACAACATCTTTGTCGTATGCAAAAATCCAAAAGAAAAATCTTGTCAGAAAAAGTTTTGTAGTATATACTGAATAAGTAATATATAATCTCACACTCGGCATATTTTTATGCAGAGGTGTTTGTATGAATAAAAAAATCCCGACATTTTATGCTCTCTGCTTTATACTGTTTGCAATATTCTGCATTATTATGGTATCTGTTTTTTTCAGACTTAATCCGACAAAATCTGTTATGACCGAAAACAAAACAGAGCCGATAATTATAATTGACGCAGGTCACGGCGGCGAAGACGGGGGAGCGGTAAGCGAAAGCGGTGTGCTTGAAAAGGACATCAATCTTTCTATAGCAAATAATTCGGCTGATTTATTAAAAATTTTCGGATATAAGGTTGTTCAAACAAGAACAGATGATGTATCTCTTGATAACGGAGAAGATTCGGTTCATTCAAGGAAAGTTGCCGATTTAAAAAAACGGCTCGAAATTTTCAATTCAGACAAAAACAATATTGTAATCAGTATTCACCAAAACAAATTTTCTCAAAGCAAATATTACGGAACTCAAATTTTTTATTCCCCGAATAACAGTCAAAGTCAAAATCTTGCGGAATGCATTAGAAATTCCGTAAAAAAATGCTTACAGCCTGATAACGAACGGCAATGCAAAAAGGCAGACGGCTCAATCTATCTTTTAAAAAAGGCTGAAAACCCGTCTGTTATTGTGGAATGCGGATTTATTTCAAATCCGGATGAACTTGCTAAGCTGCAAAGTGACGAATATCAAAAAGAAATGGCAACAGCAATCATAACAGGATTTTTAGATTATACTCATCAATAAATACAGGAAGTGAAATAAATGGCTTCAAAAATCAAAAGTGTTTACATATGTTCAGAATGTGGATACGAATCGCCCAAATGGTACGGAAAATGCCCGTCATGCGGCGAATGGAACACAATGAACGAAGAAATTAAAGATACATCAAAACAGTCAGCAACTGCAAAAACACGCTCTTTTGCAACCTACTCAAAACCATACGCAATATCGGATATTTCAACCGAGGATGAGCACAGATATGACACAGGCTGCGGAGAACTCAACCGTGTACTCGGCGGAGGAATTGTAAAGGGCAGTCTTATACTTCTGGGCGGTGATCCGGGCATAGGCAAATCGACCGTTCTTATGCAGATTTGTCAGTACCTCGGCGATACTCTGAAAATTCTCTACATATCTGGAGAGGAGTCAAAAAGACAGCTCAAGCTCCGAGCAATAAGGCTGGGTGTAACTTCGCCGAATCTGTATGTAATGACTGAAACCGATGTTGAGGTTATTTGCGAACAGATAAAAAATCTCAAGCCCGACCTTGTTATGATTGACTCAATTCAGACGATGAATCTTTCAGAATTAAGCTCGTCCCCCGGCAGCATTACACAGGTACGAGAATCTGCCAATATGCTGATGAGAACTGCAAAAGGACTTGATATTCCTATGTTTATCGTAGGTCATGTCAATAAAGAGGGTTCAATTGCAGGACCAAAGGTACTTGAACATATTGTTGACACCGTACTGCATTTTGAAGGTGACAAACAGATGAGCTGCCGTATTCTTCGTGCCGTAAAAAACAGGTACGGCTCAACAAATGAAATCGGCGTTTTTGAAATGACTGATAAAGGGCTTAACGAAGTTGCAAATCCGTCTGTTATGTTGCTTTCAGGGCGTCCGAAAAATGTTTCTGGAACTTGCGTCACCTGTACAATTGAAGGATCAAGACCAATTCTTGCCGAAACACAGGGACTTGCCACACAAAGCGGATACGGCAACGCTCGCAGAATGGTTACAGGATATGACTATAACAGACTGTCAATGGTACTTGCCGTTCTTGAAAAAAGAGCAGGATACTATTTTTCAAACTGCGACACCTACATAAATATCGTAGGCGGATTGCGAGTTGACGAACCTGCGATTGACCTTTCAATTGCCATGGCTCTTATAAGCAGTCTGAAAGATACTCCGATTGACGAAAACGCTGTTGTATTCGGTGAAATCGGTCTTGCAGGCGAAATTCGTGCTGTATCAAACGCTCAGATGAGAATTAACGAGGCAGTCAGACTCGGCTTTACAAAAATTATTCTGCCGTATCATAATCTAAAAGGTGGTGTTTCATGTGATGATGCTGAATTGATCGGAGTAAAAAACATTCGTCAGGCATTTGAAGCGGTAGGACAATGAGCAGTTTTGTAATATCAAACAAATACCCATGTTTTGCCGATGAGCTTTCAAAAATGGGGCATAATGTTATATTTTCGGACACTGTCAAAGCATTTCAGCAACCTGAACAAGCTCATGCCGATATGCAGATTTTGACGATAAATAATACTGTTTTTGTACTTCAAGAGTGCGAAAAGCTAAAAACTTTGCCATATAAAGAAAATTTGATTATATGTAAAAACAAAGCAGGGAAGAAGTATCCCGAAAATATATTGCTGAATTTTCTTTTCTTTAATAATAAGCTTTACGGTAAAGTATCTGCAATAGATCCGACTCTTTACAAATATTGTGTAAAAAACGATATTGAAATCGTAAACATAAACCAAGGATACGCAAGATGCTCAACTCTAATACTCAATAATCGCACTGCCGTAACAGCTGATATATCCATAAAAAATGCCCTTGAAAAAGATGGGGCAGAGGTGTTGTTAATATCCTCGGGTGATATAAAACTTGAAGGATATGATTATGGATTTATAGGCGGTGCAAGCGGAAAAATCTCTGATAATACCGTAGTGTTTTTCGGAAATGCTGAAATGCATCCCTGCTATTCTTCCATAAGAGAATTATGTTTAAAAAATAAAATTGGAATTAAAATATTATGCAAAAATATGCCACTCACAGATGTGGGTGGCATAGTAAAAATTCTTTAAACTTTTTTCTTAGGTTTTATTTTTGCAAGCGGATTTGAGTCAGCGGCATTTTTCATTTGTTCCGAACTCAGGTGTGTATAAATCTCAGTCGTACCGAGGTTTTCGTGTCCGAGAACCTCTTTAAGCACTCTGACATCAACTCCGCCTTGCTGATACATAAGCGTAGCAGCGGTATGCCTAAGCTTATGACAGGAATATCCTTGAGAATCAAGTCCGATTTTCTCAAGATATTTATATACCATAGCCTGAATTGTTTTCACAGACATTCTGCGGTGATTACGGCTAATAAACAGCGCTTTTTTATCCTTAACTTCATCAACCGGACGCACCTTCATATACTCATTATAAGCGTCAATGCAAGCAGAGTTTAGATAAACAATGCGTTCTTTATTGCCTTTACCGACAACACGCATTGTACCGTCACTATGAATATCATTATAGTTAAGACCTGCCATTTCAGACACACGCAGTCCGCAATTGAGGAACAGAGTCAATATACAATAATCACGCTGTTTGTTATTTCCGTCAACAGCATTAAGAAGTTCAATGCTTTGTTCAAGAGTAAGATACTTTGGCAAAGCTTTTTTATTTTTTGGCGATTCAAGCTGTTCCACGGGATTTGTATCAAGCAAATGTTTATTATTTGTTATGTACTTAAAAAAGCCTTTCAGACTGGAACATTTTCTTGCACGGGACGCACTCTTATTGTTGCGGTCACGATAAAGAAAATTCATATAATCATATGCAAGTTCAAGATTAACGGTTTTAATTAAATCAAGGTCAACATCGTCAATTTTAATTTCATCAAACTCAGTACCGTCAGGCACAAGACCACGCATTACTTTTAAAAATCTAAAAAAAGTTCTGAGATCAATAAAATATTCGTCAACGGTTTTCTTCGACATATTTTTGATTGTCTGCTTGTAAATTAAATAGTCCTTCAAAATTGCAGGAGCTTCATCACGAAAATCAACTGCCATAAACACACCACCGTAAATTTATTTCTTATAATGGATAACTCAGAAAAATTGAACTAAAATCTGTATTAGAAGAATTATAAAGCTATTATAACACAAAAAAGAGCGGTGTATATTCCAATTACGAAAATTATACAAAATGAATATTTTGTATAATTCGGGGAACAAGTAAAACAAGATAAATACGAAACATATTGCTAATGCTAATTTACAGCATTTAAATTACAACAGCCGTACAGACTCGTTTGAGTCTGTACGGCTGTAAATTTTAAAGGAATTTAACTTTTAAATTAGCAAACGCCCTGCTGAATCATTGAATCAGCAACCTTCTCAAAGCCTGCAATATTAGCACCTACTACATAGTCACCTTCATGACCATACTTCTTAGCTGCAGCAGAAATGTTCTTATAGATGTTAACCATAATGTTCTTGAGCTTTGCGTCAACTTCTTCAAATGTCCATGAAAGACGCTGTGAGTTCTGGCTCATCTCAAGAGCTGATGTAGCAACACCGCCTGCATTAGCAGCCTTACCCGGTGCAAAGAGAATGCCGGATTTCTGGAGAAGCTTTGTAGCCTCAAGAGTTGTAGGCATGTTAGCACCTTCGGCAACAGCATAGCAACCGTTAGCGATAAGTCTTTTAGCGTCTTCTTCGTTAAGCTCATTCTGTGTAGCACATGGAAGTGCAACATCACACTTAACTGACCAATCGAATTTGCCTTCGTGATACTCTGAGTTAGGACGATAGTTCTTATACTCTGTAAGACGCTGTCTTTTAACTTCCTTGATTTCCTTAATAGCATCAAGGTCGATACCTTCAGCATCATAAATCCAACCCGTTGAATCAGCCATTGTAACTACCTTAGCACCAAGCTCTGTAGCCTTTTCTGTTGCGTAGATAGCAACATTACCTGCACCTGATACGCAAACAGTAGCACCCTTGATGTCCTTACCGTTATCCTTAAGCATAGCCTCTGTAAAATAAAGAAGGCCATAACCTGTAGCCTCTGTTCTTGCGAGTGAACCGCCCCAGTTGAGACCCTTACCTGTAAGAACGCCTTCATATACATTTCTGATTCTCTTATACTGACCGAACAAATAACCGATCTCACGAGCACCTGTACCGATATCACCGGCAGGAACATCAGTGTCAGCACCGATGTGCTTACAAAGCTCTGTCATAAAGCTCTGGCAGAATGCCATAACTTCTCTGTCGCTCTTGCCCTTAGGATCAAAGTCAGAGCCACCCTTACCGCCGCCGATAGGAAGACCTGTAAGTGAGTTCTTGAAAATCTGCTCGAAACCGAGAAACTTAATAACGCCGAGGTTTACTGACGGATGAAGTCTTAAACCACCCTTGTAAGGTCCGATAGCACTGTTGAACTGAACACGGAAGCCACGGTTAACCTGAACCTTGCCGTTGTCATCAACCCAAGGTACTCTAAACATAATAACTCTTTCAGGCTCTGTAATTCTTTCGAGAATACCATTCTCTTCATACTTTGGATTCTGCTCGAAAACGGGCTCAAGTGAAGTAAGAACTTCGGTAGCAGCCTGAATAAACTCAGGCTCATTTGCGTTTTTTGCTTTCAGCTTTTCAAGCTGTTCACTTACATATGACATAAGTAAGTCCTCCTTAATAAAATTCGCATAAATTATACGGAAAAAATTCCGATTATGCTGTAGCACAGTAAAGCACTACAATCAACATATTAATAATACTATACTTTCAACGATTTTGCAATATCTTTTGTAAGTTTCTTGCAAATTTTTTTAAAATTATTGAAAAAACAGCCGATTTCATTCCTTTTCTGCAATTAATTTTACAAATCTCCCAAGTTTAGTTGCATTTTCGTACATTTTACGAGCTGAATTTTATGAAAATGTATTCATGAATCCAAGAATTTCATTTGCATTACAATATTTTGTATAATTCATATTTTATTTAACAATTAAATTTTAGTTGCAAACGGACATATTTTATGATAAAATTTAATCAGTAATACTATTTGTAATATTCTTAAAGGTGGTTTATATGGACTACTGCAAAAGATTAAAAGAATTAAGAGTCAAAAACGGATACACACAAGGACAAATTGCATTCATACTTCACACGAGGCAGGAACAGTACAGCAAATACGAAAATGGAAAACGGGAACTGCCTATTAGACATTTGATAACACTTTGTTGTCTTTATAAAACTTCAAGTGATTATATTCTCGGAATAGAAAAATTTGTAAAATAAAGCCGTCGTCAATACCAAATCCGAGTATTGACGACGGCTTTATTGTTATATAAAATTTGCCGGATTATTGAATTTTTTCTTTAAACATCATCAGAAAACTTACAAGGAGCAATCCGCATGAAACCCATATTATATGCGTTCCAAACGATAACGAAAGATTTCCTCCCAGACCTGCTCCGACTGCAAAGAAAAATATAACACCAAAATAATACATTGCCTGTCTGAGCTGTTCGGGCTTTCTTTCGTGAATAAAACCTGACAGAGCAGCCGTACCGCTTCTCAAATTACCTATACACATTGTACTGGCATAGGAATATCCTCTGACTTTTCTGAAAGTCTGAACCTGCATTGCACAGGAAAACGATACAATTACCGCCGCAACGGTATCCATACTCTTCGGCATGAATCCAACCGCAAATAATATGATAATTTCAAACAAGAGTATTCCCTGTCTCCAATGTATCTTTTTGAAATACTTGAATTTTTTCTGTATCAAATCAGCTACAAGGACACCTAACGCAAATGCAAGAATAGGAAAAAGATATTTAAGCCCCTCTTCCCACTTTCCTGTCATAAAATTTGTACTCATAAGCACAACGTTACCCGTCTGTGCATTTGCAAATACTCCGTCACGGGTAAAATATGTATATGCATCCTGAAATCCGCCTGATAACGCAAGAAATATACAATTTCTAAATGCCTCAGACATCTGTCGTGTCGGCTCAAGTTCCTTAAAAAAACTTCTTATCCTAAACACAATACTCAACTCCGAATCTATGCGCTAATCTACACAACACCGAACACAATTAAACGGTTCGGTGTTGCGCAATAATTAAAATTCAATTATCAGATATCGTTCTTTACTATATCCTCGTAGCTTTCACGCTTAACAACAACTCTTGCCTTGCCGTCTTTAACCATTACGATTGCAGGACGGGGGATTCTGTTGTAATTTGACGCCATAGAATAGTTATAAGCACCTGTTGAAAGAACAGCAAGTGTATCGCCTACTTCAACCTTAGCAACCTTTGTATGCTCCTGAACGAGGTCGCCGCTCTCGCAACACTTACCTGCTACCGTTACGATTTCATCAGGCTCTTTGTCAGCCTTACCTGCATTTACTACGGTATAAGCAGACTGATAAAGTGCATACCTAATGTTATCTGTCATACCACCGTCAACGGATACATATGTTCTTACATTAGGAATTTCCTTTTTGCCGCCAACTTTGTAAAGTGTAATACCTGCTTCGCCGACAATTGAACGACCCGGCTCAATATAGATATACGGAACAGGAAGTCCGTGTTCTTTAGCCTTTGCCTTAACAGCCTCTGAAACCTTTTCCATATAGTTTTCGTAAGGAACAGGTTCATCATCCTTAGTGTACATAATACCAAAGCCACCGCCGAGGTTAAGCTCTGAAATAACGATTCCAAGCTCATCGTGAATCTTACCCATAAAGTCAAGCATAATTTCAGCTGCAGTGACAAACGGATCAATATCAAAAATCTGTGAACCAATGTGACAATGAAGTTCCGTAAGATTTACATTATCGTACATCTGTGCCTTTTTAACTGCCTCAAAAGCTTCGCCTGTTTCAAGAGCAAAACCAAATTTTGAATCAATCTGACCTGTTCTGATGAAGTTATGAGTATGAGCGTCTACACCGGGCTTAATTCTAAAAGAAATATTAGCCTTCTTACCCATTTCACCGCAAATTTCATTGAGAAGCTCAAGTTCGTAAAGGTTATCAACAACGAACTTTCCTACATTAGATTCAAGTGCAAATCTGATTTCATCAGCAGTTTTATTGTTTCCGTGGAAGTGAACTTTTTCCATCGGAAAGCCTGCCTGTACGGCTGTATAAATCTCACCGCCTGATACTACATCAAGACCAAGTCCCTCTTCCTTTGCAATTCTGCAAAGTTCCTTACAAGAAAGAGCCTTACTTGCATACAACGGCATACCGTTACCGTGGTAATACTTTTCAAAGGACTTTACATAAGCCTTGCACACATTTCTGATTGTTGTTTCGTCAAGAACATATAAGGGTGTACCAAATTCTTTGGCAAGTTCGAGTGTATCGCAACCGCCGATTGTAAGATGTCCCTTATTGTTCACATTAAGACATTCGCTAACGAACATTTTACTCATACCTCCGTATTTTTAAAATTTGCTATTGAAGTTTCAATAAGTTTCCTTATTTCATCATTTCCGAAGCCTGTTTGTGCAGAAAACGGTATCAGCGGAACATGTTCAATTGTACTGAAAATGTCCTTATAATACTCAATCTGCTTTTCAAACGCAGTCTTTTTGAGTTTATCACTCTTTGTAAGAACTGCGGCAAAGTTAAATCCGCCTCTGTAAAGGAAATCTATCATATGCAAGTCATCATCAGTCGGAGGATGACGCAAGTCAAGAATCTGAATAACGAGCGGACGCTGTCTGTCCTGTGCAAAATAGCCTTCCACAAGCTTTGCCCATCTGTCTTTTTCTGCTTTTGAAACCTTTGCATAACCGTAGCCCGGCAAATCAACCATACGAAACTCTTTGAGCTTATAAAAATTAATGGTAGCCGTTTTGCCCGGCTGAGCGCTTACTCTTGCAAGAGCTTTTCTCTGAACAAGTTTATTGATAAGAGAGGATTTTCCTACATTTGAATGACCTGAAAATACAATTTCAGGCATATCCGATTTCGGCAACTGATCAACACGACCTGCCGCAAATTCAAAAGCGACTTCATTAAAGTTCATAAAATCCCTCTCTTTCACTGTTTTACTGCGTTTACAGTTTTCGTTGCAGAACGAACTGCTGTCATATCAATTCCGTTCCATTGGTTATCGGTAATTCTTACGGTATTATTCACCGCAAGTGCAACTACCTCCGAAAAATTTCTAACAGGAATAAACTTAACCTTTTCAAGAACCGCCTTATCGACATCTTCAAGATCAGGTTCGTTATCCTTTGGAATGATTACTGTTGTAATTCCGTTTTTAAAAGCAGCCATGCTTTTCTCTTTAAGACCGCCTATAGGAAGAACATTCCCTCTGAGGGTAATTTCACCTGTCATGGCTATATCGTGTCTTGCAGGCTTTAAAGTCAGCGCCGAGTAAATTGCGGTTGCCATTGTAATACCTGCAGACGGTCCGTCCTTTGGAACAGCACCCTCGGGAGCATGAATATGAATATCCTTGTTTTTGTAAAAATCGGAATCAATTCCAAGAACCGCCGCATGACTTCTAATACAGGTGATTGCTGTTTTAGCAGACTCCTGCATAACATCACCGAGAGAACCTGTAAGTTCAATCTTTCCTGTACCCTCCATAACGGCAACTTCAATAGGTAAGATTTCTCCGCCTACAGAGGTCCATGCAAGTCCGTTTACTATTCCGATTTCATCCATTTTGGCAAGTGAATCAGGAATAAACTTTTTATGGCCTAAAAATCTTTCTATCTCTTTTTCGTCAATCTTGAATACTTCTGTACCCTCTGTAAGCTTTTCAACGGCACATTTTCTCATAACTGATGCAATAAGCCTTTCAAGAGTTCTTACGCCGGCTTCTCTCGTGTAGAAGTCTATGAGAGCGTATATGGCTTTCTGAGTGAATTTGAGTTCCTTTGAAGTAAAACCGCACTCCTCAAGCTGTTTAGGAATGAGGTGCTTCTTTGCAATATGGAATTTCTCTTCTCTTGTATAACTGCTGATTTCTATAATTTCCATTCTGTCACGGAGCGGTGCCGGAATAGCTGAAATGTCATTTGCAGTTGTAATAAACATCACATTTGACAAATCAAACGGAAGTTCAATGTAGTGATCAACAAACTTATTATTCTGTTCGATATCAAGAACCTCAAGCAATGCCGATGTTGGATCGCCCTTATAATCAGCGGCAAGCTTGTCTATTTCGTCAAGAATAAGTACAGGATTATTAGTGCCGGCATGTTGCAATGCATTAATAATTCTACCCGGCATTGAACCGATATAGGTCTTTCTGTGGCCTCTGATTTCAGCCTCGTCACGAACACCGCCAAGAGCGATTCTTTCACTTTTTCTGCCTATTGCCTTTGCAATCGACTGAGCAATTGAGGTTTTACCAACACCCGGAGGTCCTGCAAGACAGATGATCTGTCCTTTTTGCTTTTCACTTAACACACGAACGGCAAGCTGTTCAATGATTCTCTTTTTAACTTTGTCAAGTCCATAATGAGTCTTATCAAGAGCCTTCTGAACTTTAGATATAACGATTTTATCTTTAGATGACTTATTCCACGGCAAATCAAGAACCGTATCAAGATATGTACGAATCACAGCCGCTTCCTGACTGCCATAAGGCATTTTGCTGAGTTTTTTACATTCTTTATAAAGAATGTCGGCAGACTTTTCGTCAAGATTTAGCTTTTCAATTTTATCGACATAATTTTCAGCATCGTCAATCGGTGAATCATCTTCGCCGAGTTCTTCCTCGATTGCTCTTTTCTGTTCACGAAGAAAATAATCACGCTGATTTTCATCAATTCTCATTTTAGCTTTTTGAGATATTTCGTCCTCAAGTTTAAGAACAAAATTTTCATTTACAAGTACATCAAGAACAGATTCAAGTCTTTCGGATTCTGGGAAAGTTTCAAGAATCGACTGTTTAACTCTGTAGTCGAGAATGAGATTAGCTGTGATAAAGTCGGCAAGTTCACCCGGTCTTTTGCAAAGGGCAACCTTAAAAATAATATCCGACGGCATCTTCGGAGAAATCTCAAGATACTTGTCAAATTCATTTTTTACGGTTCGCATAAGGGCGGAATCTCTTGCTGTAAGATACTCGCTTTCTTCCTCATACGGTTTAACTTCTGCAACAAGACACTTTTCGTCAAAAACAGGATTTATAATTGTAGCCCTGCATTGACCTTCAATTACAATTCGTGTAGTATTTTCAGGCTGTTTCAAAACCTGCACGACCTTGGCAATTACGCCCGTGTCATAAACATCAAATATATCCGGTTCGTTTATTGCGGCATCCTTCTGAGAAGTAAGAAAAACAAGTTGATCGGCTTTCATAGCTTTATTTATAGCCGTAATACTCTTTTTCCGTCCAACATCAAAATGAATAAGTGATTTTGGAAAAACCACCAACCCTCGCAACGGAAGAACAGGGAGAGTCAGATTTTTTTGCATATCAAAATCCATTTAAATTCCTTTCATAAAAGCAAAAAGCTGTATTGTAATTGCAATACAGCTTTAATTCACAATATCAAGATGCTGTGCTGCGCTTCTGACGCTTCTTTGCATCTTTTTGAGTCAATTTTACGGAATTTGTCTGTAACAATTCCTTTTTGCGAGTAATTTGCGGAGCCGCACCGTTTTTGATAACGCCCTCTGTAATAATAATCTTATCAATAGTAGGATCAGACGGAGCCTCAAACATAAGGTCTGTAAGAATATCTTCCATAATTCCTCGAAGCCCTCTTGCACCAGTATGCTGATCCTGCGCCTGTTGTGCAATAGCTCTGAGTGCCTCTTCTTCAAAAAGAAGTTCAACACCGTCAAGTTCAAAAAGTTTCTTATACTGCTGAACAATAGAGTTTTTCGGAACAGTAAGAATCTTGACAAGTGCATCTGTGTCAAGGCCGCTCAAAGCAGTAATAACAGGCAGACGACCGATGAGCTCAGGAATAATTCCGTACTTTACAAGATCATGTGCTGTGACCTCTTTCATCCAATCGGTTGAATCAAGCTCCTGCTTTGACTGAACAAGTGACTCAAAACCTATAACAGAAGAACCCTTACGCTTTTCAACTATCTTTTCAAGACCGTCAAATGCACCGCCGCAGATAAAAAGAATATTCTTAGTATCAATCTGTAAATATTCCTGTTGCGGATGTTTTCTGCCACCCTGTGGCGGAACATTGGATACAGTTCCCTCAACAATTTTAAGCAAAGCCTGCTGAACTCCCTCACCGCTTACATCTCGTGTAATAGAGGGGTTTTCGGATTTTCTCGCAATTTTATCAATTTCATCAATGTAAATTATGCCGTGCTCTGCCTTTTCAATATCAAAATCGGCTGCCTGAATGAGTTTTAAGAGAATGTTCTCTACATCCTCGCCGACATAACCTGCTTCGGTCAGCGTAGTTGCATCAGCAATTGCAAAAGGAACATCAAGAGCCTTTGCAAGCGTCTGAGCAAGTAATGTCTTACCGACACCTGTCGGGCCGAGAAGCAGCACATTACTCTTAGCAAAATCTACGCTATCATCATTTGAAAAAGCACGCTTATAGTGATTGTAAACAGCAACGCTCAGGGTAACTTTTGCATGATCCTGTCCGATAACATATTCATCAAGAATTGTCTTGATTTCCTTTGGCTTTAAAAGTTCATCAACGGACAGTTCGGGGGTCTGAGGTTCTCCCGATTTTGAAAGTTTATTTTCATTTTCACGTTCAAGCTCGCCTGATTCGCGAAGAATATTCATGCAGAGCTCAACACACCGGTCACAAATATAGACACCGTTGCCGGCAATAAGTCTGCCTGCCATCTCCTGAGGTTTTCCGCAGAAAGAGCAATAAATATCTTCGTTATTTTTGTTAGCCATCAGTTTACCTCACCTTTATCTTTTTTCGATAACCTTATCAATCAAACCATACTCAAGTGCCTGCTGTGCAGTCATGAAGTTATCACGATTGGTATCCTTTGCAATAACATCAATCGGCTGACCTGTGTTGTCAGCAAGAATCTGATTGAGTCGTTTTTTCATATCAAGAATGTGTCTTGTGTGAATTTCCATGTCAGTAGCCTGACCCTGAGCACCGCCTGAAGGCTGGTGAATCATAATGTCACTGTTAGGAAGTGCAAGACGCTTACCCTTAGCGCCTGCGGCAAGAAGGAATGCACCCATACTTGCAGCCATACCCATACAGATTGTGGAAACATCACACTTGATGTAATTCATTGTATCAAAAATAGCAAAGCCGTCTGTTACGCTGCCGCCGGGGCTGTTGATGTAAAGACTGATATCCTTTGTCGGATCTTTACTTTCAAGGTAAAGCAACTGAGCAACTACAACGCTTGCACTTGCACTGTTTACCTCTTCGTTAAGCATAACAATTCTGTCTTCAAGAAGGCGGGAATAGATATCAAAAGAGCGTTCTCCCCTGCTTGACTGTTCGATAACATATGGTACTAATGCCATTTAATCATAACCTTTCTTAAATAGTGATTAACAGATATAAGAAAAATATTCAAATTACTTAATAACAGCTTTGTCCTTTACGAGATTAAGAGCCTTTTCAACCTTAACATCTTCTGTGAGTGATTCAGCAGGAACAGCCTCCTTAACCTTATCAACATCCATCTTGTAAGCCTCTGCCATCTTGCCGTATTCAGCGTCAAGGTCAGCCTCTGTAACTTCAATATTTTCTTTTCTTGCAACTGCTTCAAGAGCAAGTCTTAACTTAACTCTCTTTTCAGCCTCTTCTTTATACATACCCTTGAGTGCGTTTGCATCCATACCCATGTACTGCATATATGTCTTCATATCAAGACCCTGTGAACGGAGACGCATATCAAATTCTCTTACCATCTCGTTAGCCTGATTATCATACATTGCCTCAGGAATTTCACCCTCAAGGAGTTCCATAAGCTTTTCGGAAATCTGATTGTCAACATCCTTGTCAGCCTCATCCTGAAGGCGTTTAGCAACAGTTTCTTTAAGCTCAGCCTTGTACTCATCAAGTGTTTCCTTATCGGAAACATCCTTTACAAACTCATCATCGACTTCCGGAAGTTCCTTAGCCTTAATTTCGTGAAGGTTGATCTTGAATTCAGCTTCCTTACCTTTAAGCTCTTCAGCCTGATAATCATCCGGGAACTTAACTGTGATTGTAAACTCTTCACCTGTCTTGTGACCTACAATCTGCTCCTCAAAGCCGGGGATGAAGTTGCCTGATCCAAGCTTAAGGTTATAGTTTTCAGCCTTACCGCCTTCAAACGCTTCACCGTCAACAAAACCCTCAAAGTCAATAACAGCTACATCATCATTCTGAGCAGCTCTGTCGTCAACAGTTACCATTCTTGAGTTGCGGTCACGAACCTTCTCAATTTCTTCGTCAACGAGCTCGTCTGTAACCTCTGTTGACTTCTTTGTAACTTCAATGCCGAGGTAGTTATTAATTTCCATTTCAGGCTCAACAACAACATTAGCCTTGAATGAGAAACCTTCTTTGCTTGCCTCAATAGCCTCAAGAGTTTCAACCGAAACTATCTTGATACCTGCTTCTTTAGCAGCCTCATAAAGAGCGTCCGGATAACAGTCCTGCATAGCATCTTCATAAAATACTTCCGAACCGTACATTTTCTCAATTACATGACGGGGAGCTTTGCCCTTTCTGAAACCGGGGATATTTATGCTTTTAACCTGCTTTTTATAAACTCTGTTAACAGCGTTACCAAAAGTTTCACCGTCAACATTAACCTCTAATTCATATGAATTAGCCTGTTCTTTTTTTGTACATTCCTTTAATGCCATTTTAATATTCCTCCAAAGTTTAAATTCAAAATCAAGAAATCATCTTATTATATCACAACAAAATAATTTTGCCAATAGAAAATACAGAATTTATCTGACTAAAATTGGCATAAATGACAACCTGTCACAAGAAATCAGCTTAAAATCGATACCTTCGTATTCACCTTCAATCGCAAACCTCATATTCTTTTTTCCGTGAAGGTGTCCGTAATAACATTTTTTGATGTCATATTTCAAAAGAACATTAAATATTTCGTCACATTTTGTTGTTCCGTAAACAGGGGGATAATGTAAAAACACTATTGGTTCCTTTCCTGTTTTTATAGCTGATTGTATTGACATTTCAAGTCTGCCGACTTCCCTGTTCAGGACTTTTATATCATTTTGAGATTCATTCTCAAGAAACCATCCTCTTGTACCGCAAATTGCGTAATCGTCAACAACATATGAATTATTGAAAAGGATAGATATCGAATCAAGTGAATTATTTTTCAGAAACACATCCATTTTTGTCTTGGTGCTCCACCAATAATCGTGATTGCCTTTATTGAAAATTTTCTTACCGGGAAGATTTTCTATGAAAGTAAAATCCGTAAGAGTTTCTTCAAGTTTCATTGCCCAGGAAATATCGCCCGACACAACAACCGTGTCATTATCGGTAACAAGCTTTCTCCAATTATTTTCAAGCCTTGAAGTATAATCGTTCCAGCCCGCGAAAACATCCATAGGCTTATCTTCACCAAGCGAAAGATGTAAATCCGCTATAGCAAATAATGCCATTAATCTATACCGAGTGCTCCGAGAACATAATTCTCCATATCATTAACTTCTGTAACATCAGAGAATCGAGCAGTTTTATTTTTAAGATTTGCAAGAGGTGCAGGCACTTCGGCACCGGAAACCTTATGAAGTTCATCAACCATATCAAATTCTGTTTCAGGAAGTGTTGCGTTTGGCTCAACAGCCTCAAGAACAGCCTTAGAGAATTTATACGGACTTGCAGTTGACGCAATTACAGACGGTGTCTTGTCGCCTGTTTCCTCAACATACTGCTTGTACACATTGATTGCAACAGCTGTGTGAGTATCGCAAAGGTACTTATCCTGTTCAAACATCTCGTGAATTGTAGCCTCTGTGTTCTTATCATCACAGAATCCGCCGTAGAACTTTTCGTTGATAACAGCCTTTACATCATCACTTACTTCATACTTGCCTTCTGATTTGAGTGCATTCATCCAGCCTCTTGTAACTTCGTCATTATCACCTGAAAGCTTGTAGAGAAGTCTTTCAAGGTTACTTGAAACGAGGATATCCATTGAAGGTGAAATTGTTGTATAGAAGTTTCTGTTCTTATCATAAACGCCTGTTTTGATAAAATCTGTAAGAACATTATTAGAGTTTGACGCACAAATGAACTTGTTGATTGGAAGTCCCATGAGACTTGCATAATATGATGCAAGGATGTTACCGAAGTTACCTGTCGGAACAACAACATTAATCTTGTCGCCAAGCTCGATTTTACCGTCATTTACAAGATCGCAGTAAGCCGAAATATAGTAAACAATCTGCGGAAGAAGTCTGCCCCAGTTGATTGAGTTTGCTGATGAGAAAAGCATATTATTCTCAGCGAGCTTTTCTGCAACCGAAGGTGTAGTAAATATCTTCTTAACACCTGTCTGAGCGTCATCAAAGTTACCCTTGATTGCACAAACACGAACATTTTCACCTTCCTGAGTATTCATCTGATGCTTCTGCATCGGACTTACACCGTCAACAGGATAGAAAACAACAATCTTTGTGTGGTCAACATCTTTAAAGCCTTCAAGAGCAGCCTTGCCTGTATCGCCTGATGTAGCAACGAGAATAACAGCTGTCTTGCCGTCATATTTCTTCTTGAGTGACTTTGTGAGAAGATGCGGGAGAATCTGGAGTGCCATATCCTTAAACGCACATGTAGGTCCATGCCAGAGTTCAAGAATATTCAGGGTTGTTCCGTCAAGATTACAGTATGAAATAGGAGCAGGATTTTCACCGCCGAATTTCTGAGCTGTATAAGCCTTTTCTACGCAGTCGCTGATTTCCTCTTCTGTGAAATCAGAAAGAAAATCAGAAAATACTTTCTTTGCTCTTCCTTTGTAATCTGTTTTCAAAAGTGCCTTGAAGGTATTTTCATCATACTTAGGAAATTCCTGCGGTACAAAAAGACCGCCGTCCTTTGAAATACCCTGTGCAATGGCCTGTGCCGCAGAAACTACTTCTTTGGCATTTTGTGTGCTGTTGTATAACATTGAAATCTTCCTTTCAAATTGCTTTAAACATCAAGTATTTTACTACATTATTCGCTGATTGTCAAAGTTTTCAAAGAAATTATACGCATTTTCGTAAAAAATCTTTTTCAAAACGCTTTCGTTGTAGTTATTTCTAAGAAAAAGTTCATAAATTTCGCCGATTGAATCGCTTCCGACAATATCCCTCGGCAAATCGCAGCCGTCAAAATCCGTACCGAAGCAAAGAGAATTTTCGCATCCGAGCGACAGCATATATTCGCAATGCTTTAAAATATCATTCATACACGCTTTATCCGGATTATTATTAAGAAAAGCATTGTGCAAATTTAGACCTATAAGTCCGCCTCTCTGTATTATAATTTTAATCTGCTCATCTGTAAGATTTCTCGGATTTTGAGTAATTGTCCGTGAATCTGAATGAGTTGCGATAAACGGCTTATTCGTCTGATTGACAACATCATAAAACAGTTCATCACTTGCATGGGATATATCAATTACAATACCGTACTTTTCCATTTCGGCTACTGCAAGTTTTCCGAAGTCCGTTAAACCGCATTTATCTTCCGATAAAACACCTGAACCGATCTCGTTTATGTCATTCCATGTGAGAGTCATTATTCTGACGCCGAGTTCTGCAAATCGCTTTACATTCTCGATTTTGCCGTTCAATGCTTTTCCGTTTTCTACTGTAAAAAACGCTGAGTTTCTATACTTTGAAAAAGTATCGTCAGTGAATTCACCGATACCTAACAATTCAATTCCAAGTCGGTTACATTCGGATTTCAGATAATCAGCCGATTCAAAAAACAATCTTTCCGCCGCATTACCGTCAAGCGTGTCTGGTAACCATATAGCATAGCACTGTAACCTGTGGTATTTGGAATCGTTATTTAATTTCACTTCGTATGAGGGATTATCCAGTTCGGACTTTTCGGTTACTGCCTTATAGAGCGTGTCACAATGCAAGTCAAAAAAATTCATGGCAACCTCCCGTCAGAATGCATCTTCAATATAGTTAATGCCTACAAGCTTAAGATTATCACTGTTGACAAAAACTTCGCATACATCAAATCGACATTCTTTATCTATATTGTTTTCATACATATACATATCGGCAGTTTTTAAAATTTTCATCTGCTTTTTACGGTTAACCGCATCAACGGGTTGTGTAAGAGAATTCTCTTTTCTTGTTTTAACCTCAACAAAGGCAATTACTTCCTTATTCTCGGCTATGATATCTATTTCGCCGTAAGGCTTTTTATAATTTCTGGCAATAATTTTATACTTATGCTTTTTCAGATATTTTGCGGCATAAGCCTCTCCCTTATCACCTGTTTGTTTAGTAGTAAAAATCATTTCTTATTATATATTTTCTTCAAGAAGCTCGGTCTGTGATACTTACACGGTCCGTATTTAAGAATCGCCTCAATATGAGCCTTTGTGCCGTAACCCTTATGCTTTGCAAATAGGTACTGAGGAAATTCTTTGTCGTATTCATAAAGAAGTCTGTCCCTTGATACCTTGGCGAGAATTGATGCACAGGCAATTGACATTGACTTTGCATCACCTTTTACAATACATTCGCCTTCAATTGACAACGGAGGCATTCTGTTGCCGTCAATCATAGCATAATCAGCCCTTGGTTCAAGTCCTTCAACTGCCCGCTTCATTGCAAGCATAGTAGCATTAAGAATATTCATTTCCTCAATTTCTTCAACGCTTGCAAATGCAATGCTGTATGCCAAGGCCTGTTCCTTTATTACATCAAACAATGCCTCTCTCTTTTTTTCAGAAAGCTTTTTTGAATCATTGACTCCTTCAATAACGGTATTTTCGGGAAGTATAACTGCGGCGGCACACACAGGTCCTGCAAGCGGTCCTCTGCCGGCTTCATCAACGCCACAGATATTCAGAAAACCTCTTGCAATATTTTTATTTTCATATTCAAGCCAATCCATTGTTATCTCCCCTGCGGCATTTCAACTGTAATTCTGCCAAGCTTTGCACTTCTGAATTCATCAAGCAACATAATTGCGGCTCTCTCGGTATCTATCTCACCGCCTGAAACAAGCATACCTCTCTTTTTGCCAATCATTTTCAAAAGCTCGTATGAATCAATATTTTCAATATCTTCGTTTTCAAATTTAAATCTTGTTATAAAATCAGCAGGCTTGAGTTCCTTGATGAAATCAAGAAGTCTCACCGCCAAAAGCTCGATGTCAAGAATTTGGTCTTTAACCGCACCCGTGAACGCAAGATGCTCTCCGACTGTCTTATCGTCAAACTTTGGCCAAAGCACACCCGGAGTGTCAAGCATTTCAAGGTTCTTTGCAATTGTATACCATTGATTACCTCTTGTAACGCCCGGTCTGTCCTCAACCTTTGCACGGTTCTTCTTTACCATTTTATTGATAAAAGAAGATTTGCCTACATTCGGAATACCGACAATCATAATTCTGATTGTGGGATTTACCATTCCTTTTTCTTTTAATCTTGCAATCTTATGGCTCATAACCGTATTTACGGCTGGTGCAAATTTGTCAAGACCTCTGCCGCTTTTACAGTCAACAGGGATAGCAACAAGATTCTGCTTTTTAAAATAGTCAATCCACATTTTCGTAGCAGTTTGATTAGCCATATCGCACTTATTGAGAAGAATAACTCTCGGCTTGTTCTGAACAAGTTTTGCAAGGTCGGGGTTACGACTGCTGACAGGAATTCTTGCATCAATAATTTCTGCGACAGCATCAACAAGTTTAAGACTTGACTGAATCTGTCTTTTTGCTTTGGTCATATGACCGGGGAACCATTGAATAGTCTGCATTTCGCTCATATATGTACATCCTTTAAAAATTTTCTGTTAATATAAATACTTGAATCTGTCAAGCGGAAAAAATATAAATTGTGCTTTTCCGATTACATCATCGACAGACACAAGGCCTATACTCTTATCACGGCTGTCAAGAGAAATAATTCTGTTATCACCCATTACAAAGATATAACCTTCAGGGATAACATACGGAATTTGCAATGGATTTGACGGCTCTCGTGTTAAAGAAGAAACATACGGTTCATCAATTTTTATACCGTCAACATAAACTGCATTTTTACTGTAATCCACGACAAGCGTCTGTCCTTCAATGGCTATAACCCGTTTTATAATTCTCTTTTCAATCTGATTTTCAGCGTTGATAGCTACAATATCGCCGCATTTTGGCTCATACATAAAATTTGTAATGAAAATTTTATCATCGCTGTGGAGCGTGTCAAGCATCGAATTTCCTACAACATTGGCATCTCTGATGATAAAAGTAAACGCTACGGATATAATTGCAAACACAAAAATTATTGTCCGTGTAAAATCAAACATATAATTCGTGATTTTTTTATCGTTAATTTTAATTCTGATTTTATTATTTTTATGTTTTTGAGGCATATAACCCTCCGTAAAAAATAAAGCTTATTTCTATTATAAAACAGAAATAAGCTTTTCACAATATCAAAATTTAAATTAACATTAAATTTTTACAATCTTTAGCATCAGTACAGATAGCCGAAGTGGTCAAACGGATAAACTACAAACTGCGCCTTACCGATTACATCATCAACATCTATAAGACCGATTTTTGTACTGCGGCTGTCCATTGAATCCTTTCTGTTATCACCCATAACAAAAATTTTGCCCTCAGGAATAACCTCCGGAATTTCATTGTCGCCTATATTGTTGCCGTAGGTTGAACCCTCTATGTACGGTTCATCAAGAACAACACCGTCAACTATGATTTGGTCGTTGTCATAATCGACCTTAACAGTCTGTCCCGCAACAGCGATAACACGCTTAATAATCGGACTGTTATACTCTGCACCGTGAGAAATAACAACGATATCGTTATTTTGGGGAGTGTAGAATAGATTTGTTACGATAACCTTGTCGTTAGTGGCAAGTGTGTTATTCATTGATCTGCCTTCAACATCAACAAGGCGGAACAAAAAGATAAGACAAACCACAACAACCGAAATTGCAAACAGGATACATCTTACCCAGTCATAAAAACCGGACATTGCGCCTTCCTCTTTTGCGACAAGAAATTGTTTTTCGGAAATTGACGGTTTCTTATCCACATACATTTCAGGATTGATATCTGAAGAATCGTTCACACCCTCAGGCTGAAGCACAGCCATATTAGCCTCATTGACATTATTTTTGCTTTTCTTCAACTTTGTCACCTGCTATAAAGAAAAATAGTAAAAAAAGGGACTTTTAAAAGTCCCTTTTGATTTCGTGAATTACTTACGAATCTGCTCTTTAACCTTAGCAGCCTTACCAACTCTGTCACGGAGATAGTAGAGCTTGCTTCTGCGAACCTTACCGTAACGAACAACCTGTACATCTTTAACATTGGGTGAATGGAGAGGGAATACTCTTTCAACACCAACGCCGTAAGCTACTCTTCTTACAGTAAATGTTTCAGCTACGCCACTGCCTCTTTTAGCAATAACAGTACCCTCAAACATCTGGATTCTTTCTCTTTCGCCTTCACGAATGTTTACTGATACCTTTACAGTATCACCTACGCTGAACTCAGGTGTTGTTTCCTTCACGCTTGCTGCAGCAATAGTCTTTAATGCGTCCATTTTTTATCCTCCTTATTTTTCCGACATTCTTACTCAAACGAGCAGCGGACTGTCACATCAAAATGACGGTTAAACCGTTATTTGAACCTCGTCGAGAGTTACGACGGTTTCAAATGCTTTAATATAATACCACATACAGAATAATAATGCAAGTGTTTTTTCAATTTAGTTTAAAAAATCGGAATATATCCCGTCAAGCTCCGATTAATGCGATGATATATTCTCAAGCTTTTTAAGATATTTTTTGAAATAATCAGGCAATTCGGAAGTGAATTCAATATATTCATTGGTTTTTGGATGAATAAAACCGATTTTTCTTGCATGAAGGCATTGTCCTTCAAAATCAACTTTTTCATTCTTTACGCCATACACCTTATCACCCGACACAGGATGACCTATATAAGCCATATGCACCCTGATTTGATGGGTACGACCTGTTTCAAGCTTGCATTTTATATGTGTGTAACCTTTATACCTTGTTATTACCGAATAATGAGTAACCGCATTTTTGCTGTTCTTTTCGATAACACACATTTTCTTTCTGTCTTTAGGATTTCTTCCGATTGGAGCGTCAACTGTTCCTTCATCATTTTTCAGATTACCAAATACAATTGACTCATACTCCCTTGTAAAAGAATGCTCCTTAATTTGTTCTGCAAGAGAACGGTGAGCAAAATCATTTTTTGCAACAATCAAAAGACCGCTTGTATCCTTGTCGATGCGGTGAACAATGCCGGGACGAAGTACGCCGTTAATTCCCGAAAGGCTGTCACCGCAATGATAAAGCAAAGCATTTACAAGAGTACCGTCATAATTTCCTGCGGCAGGATGCACCACCATTCCCTTTGGCTTATTCACAACAAGCAAGCATTCATCTTCATAAACTATATCAAGAGGAATATTTTCCGCTTTAGCCTCATAAGGCGTCGGATCGGGAACATTTACAACAACAATATCACCTTGCGAAAGCTTGTACTTTTTTGAAACAACAGAGTCGTTTACAAGCACAGCTCCGTTCTCAATAAGATTAACAGCGGCAGAGCGTGACAAATCAATATTTGCATCCGAAATAAATTTATCAAGTCTTACACCGCTTGTTTCACAATTCAGTTTAAATTCATTCATTGCTTTTGTTGACCTTTTTTTCGGATTTCATAACATTAGAGAAAAACAGAACATAAACTATAAGAAGTATTGTTCCGACTGTAATGCAGTAATCGGCAAAGTTACAAACAGGGGGAAAGAATGAAACGCTGATGTAATCGACTACAAAACCGTAAAAAATTCTGTCAATCAAATTACCTATTCCGCCGCCGATTATAAGTGCCGCAGAAATATAGAACATCTTTCCTGACGGTTTCTTCTTGAACATAATATATATTATTATTGCAATAAGAACAGCAGTAACCGCTACGAAAAACCAACGCATATCCGAAAACATTCCGAAAGCAACGCCTCTATTCTCAACATAAGTAAAATCAAGTAATCCGTCAATGGCAGTTACCGAACCGACAGGCTGAAGATAGGTAAGCACAAAATATTTTATTATCTGATCAGTGGCAGCTAAAAGCACACCGATTATAAGAGCAATAACAGGCATTTTATCCTCCATAAACATAAATCGGTGTGTTTTATCACACCGATTTATTGTAATAGCAGTTATTATTTAAGATTCTGAACACAGCGGAAACAGATTGTAGGATGCTCTGCACACTGACCCACCGTCTTGCTGATAGCCCAGCAACGCTCGCACTTTTCACCCTCAGCTTTTTCAGGTTTGATTTCAAGCTCACCGCCGTTATCAACAATTTCAACTTCGGAAACTATGAATGCGGCACAAAGCTCAGGCTCAGCCTTTTTAAGGAATTCAAGTGTTTCGCCGCCTGCACAAAGTGTTACCTTTGCTTCAAGCGAACCCTTAATTGTCTTATCCTTTATAAGGGATTCGAGTGACTTTTTAACATTATCACGAAGTTCGTGGATTCTGTCCCAGAAAGCCATAAATTTATCGTCAACATCAATAGCGATGTTTTCGGGAATCTCATTAAAGATAACATGTTCTGCATTCTCATTTGAGGAATGAGGCATGTATTTCCAAATTTCGTCTGATGTATACGCAAGGAGCGGAGCAATCATTCTTGTCATTGCGTCAAGGATAACATAGATTACGGTCTGAGCAGCTCTTCTTGAGAGGCTGTCAGCCTTTTCTGTATAAAGTCTGTCCTTGAGAACATCAAGATAGAAGTTAGACATATCAACAACACAGAAGTTGTGAATGCTGTGATATACAATATGAAACTCATAATTATCGTATGAAGTTCTAACCTTTGTGATAAGGTCATTAAGCTTTGCAAGTGCCCATTTATCAATCGGCAACACCTTGTCAAAGTCAACCATATCTGTATCGGGATTAAAGTCAGAAATGTTACCGAGAATGTATCTTGCGGTATTTCTGATTTTTCTGTATGATTCGGAAATCTGCTTGAGAATATCCTTGGAAATATGAACATCAGTCTGATAGTCGGTTGATGCAACCCAAAGTCTGAGTACATCAGCACCGTACTGCTTAATAACATCCTGTGGGCTGATGCCGTTACCAAGTGACTTACTCATCTTTCTTGATTCATCGTCAAGAATCATACCGTGAGTAAGAACAGCCTTGTAAGGTGCTCTGCCTCTTGTAGCAACGGATGTAAGGAGTGATGACTGGAACCAACCTCTGTACTGATCGTTACCCTCAAGGTAAAGGTCAGCAGGAGATTCAAGGTTATCACGCTGTTCAAGAACAGCGGCATGTGATGAACCGCTATCGAACCAAACATCCATAATATCTTTTTCTTTATCAAATTCAGTACAACCGCACTTCTTACACTTTGTACCGGCAGGAAGAATCTCTGCGGCTGTGTGATTGTACCAAGCGTTTGAGCCTTCTTTACCGAATAAGTCAGCAACAGCAAGCATAGAAACCTTATCAATAAGAGCCTCACCGCAATCCTTACAGAAGAAAATCGGAATCGGAACACCCCATTTTCTCTGACGGGAAATACACCAATCTTTTCTTTCTCTTACCATTGATGTAATTCTGTCCTTGCCCCATGCAGGAATCCACTTAACCGTATTGATAGCGTCAACAGCCTGATCCTTGAAATCGTCAACCGAACAGAACCACTGGTCTGTTGCTCTGAAAAGGATAGGAGTTTTACATCTCCAACAATGCGGATACTGATGGACAATTTTCTTTAATGCAAAAAGTGAGCCGTTTTCTTCAAGATAGGCGGCAATCTTCTTATTAGCCTCATCAGTTGTAAGACCTGCAAACTGACCTGCTTCTTCTGTAAGAACACCGTTAGAATCAACAGGACAGATAATCGGAATCTCAGGGTAATTCTGACATACATTGTAGTCGTCAACACCGTGTCCGGGAGCTGTGTGTACACAACCTGTACCGCTTTCGAGAGTTACATGCTCACCAACGATAACAAGGGACTCTCTGTCAAGGAAAGGATGTGCTGTTTTTATATACTCAAGCTCACTGCCCTTTACCGTTGCTACAACTTCAAAGTCTGTTATACCTGCCTCATCAAGAGCAGACTTATAAAGCTCTGACGCCATAACAAGGTATTCATCACCTGTTTTGATTACAGAATATTCAAATCTCGGACCTACGCAAATTGCGACATTTGCAGGGAGTGTCCAAGTTGTAGTTGTCCAAATTACAAACTTAACCTTTGAAGGATCGATTCCCATATTTGAGAAAACGCCCTTATCGTCGGTTACATTAAACTTTACATAAATTGAATGGCAAGGATCTTCAGCATACTCAATTTCAGCCTCTGCAAGAGCAGTCTTACACTCAGGACACCAATAAACAGGCTTTAAGCCCTTGTAGATATAGCCCTTTGTAGCCATTTCTGCAAACACTCTGATCTGTTCAGCCTCAAACTCATGGTTAAGAGTGATGTACGGCTTATCCCATTCACCGATTACGCCAAGTCTTTTAAACTGCGTACGCTGATCGTTAATGTAGCCTTTTACAAACTCTTCGCACATTTTGCGAAGTTCAACAACAGAAATTTCGGCAGAATTACCGATACCGGCTTTCTTTCTTGCTTTAAGTTCCGTAGGAAGTCCGTGTGTATCCCAACCCGGAACATACGGAGCTTTAAAGCCTGCCATATTCTTATATCTTACGATAAAATCCTTAAGAATCTTATTAAGTGCATGGCCAAGGTGAATGTCACCGTTAGCATAAGGAGGGCCGTCATGAAGAATGAACAGAGGCTTTCCCTCATTTACTTTCATAAGATTTTCGTAAACCTTTTCATCTTCCCAATTTTGAAGTGTAACAGGCTCGCTTTTCGGTAGACCTGCTCTCATAGGGAAGTCTGTCTTTGGAAGATTAAGTGTTGAATTATAATCCTGGGACATTTTATATTCTCTCCAATATCTAAAATCTAAATAAAATCAGTCGGCAGTTACATCATAGTTATCGCCGAACTTGAGATGACTGAACTTGCTCTGTCTTTTAGGAAGAGCAGATACTTCTTCAGTTTCAGCAATCGGCTCAGCTTTCATTTCCGAAGGTACTGCAATCTTAACATCATCTTCAACCTGAGGCTGTGCAGGAGCTGTCACATCCTCTGTAGGATACTTTTCGTCAAGTTCAGCTTTTGAAGCCTCAACATCGGAGGTTGAAGGAAGATCATCAATTGACTTAATATGCTTACTGTAAAGTGAAATAAGTTCATTTCTGAGATTAGCCGCATCTGACTGAAGCTGTAAATAATGCTCTTTCTCGGCAGCAGTCATATTGTTTGCGTCAACAAGGAGAGTCTGAGCCTTTGTTTCGGCATCACGAACAATCTTTGCAGCCTTTTCCTTTGCTTCTCTTATGCAGGCATCAGCAACCTTCTGTGAAGCAAGCAAAGCGTTTCTTACTGTTTCTTCATCTGCTCTGTACTGTTCAACTCTTGTTGCAAGAACATCAATCTTATGAACAAGGTTAGTTTTTTCTTTCTTCAATTGTTCAAAAGAAACAATGACTTCATCAATAAACGAGTCAACATCTTCAGCTCTGTAACCACCGTTAAGAGTGGCTTTTCTGAAGCTTATATTTTTAATTTCATCAATTGTAAGCATTTATCTGCACTCCTTATTTATAATGTATAACCGAAATTCTCATTCGACCTTTTCCTGTAGTTCCAAGTATACCTTTTAAAACGAATTTGCCTTTTCCGCGAATTGTAAAAACATCATTTTCCTTTAGGTTAAAACTGACATTTTTAGTTTCTTCAAAATTAACACATACGCTGTCCGACATAATGACAGTTTTTGTTTTTTCTCGTGACAGTTTACATACAGCGGCAACAATATTATCAAGTCGTAAAGAAGAAACTATAAATGTTTTTTCTTCTACTCCTCTTCCCTGCGGAAGCTTTGACAAATCAGCATCATCAACCTTAACGCCGACTCTGCCGACTTTTGAAATCTGCGACTTGACATAATCGGACAATTCTGCTTTTACAAATACAACAGCTCGTCCGTCCTCAACAAGAATATCCCCGACAGTTTCACGCTCTATTCCGAGAGACATCAAAGAACCGAGAAAATCACGATGAGTGAGTCGGTCGCATTTTCTGAATGAAAATTCAATGCCGCATATCGGGAACATACTCGTACTCGGTTCGTCAAAAAACAAGCCAAGCATTTTTCTCTCGGAATCATCATACCCGCCAAAGAAAAGGTAGTTGTCGAAATATGCTTTTTTAAGTTCGGAAACAAGAAGTGCTTGTTTCCTTTCGCTCATAAAAGGCATAAAATACGGTTTCTGTCTTGTCAGACAAAGGTCAATACCGTTATTAAGCCGAGCAATCAGCTGTTTGTCATCATCCGAAGTAAACACCGTTGTTCTCAAGCTCATCAAGTAAATCGTCGCCTGTCAGGTCAACATTGCTCGGAATAATGATATATGTATTTGTAGCGACACGCTTGATTTTACCACGGTTTGCATACGCAACACCGCTGAGGAAATCAAGGATTCTTCTTGCCATATCTTTATTTGTATCTTCAAGATTAAGAACTACTGTGTGAGCCTTCATAAGCTCATCGGCAATTGTGCGGGTTTCTTCGCCGAAACGCTCAGGCTTGAATAAACCAACCTGAAGATTGGTGGTAGCATTAATGTTTACGACCTTGTTTCCGCCGCCGAGATCTCTTTCTTTTTTAGTGTTTCTTACAGGTTCTTCTTTATAGTCTTCTTCTGCACCTTCGTCAGCATAACCATATTCATCGTACTCATACTCATCATCGGGGGCGTCCCACATGCGTTTAAACTTATCTACAAAACCAGCCATTATATAATCCTCCTAAAATTATGTATAATTCCTTGCACCGAATAATGCCGAACCAACTCTAACCATATTTGCACCTGCAAGTACAGCTTCGTAATAATCGGCAGACATACCCATTGAAAGAATATTCATATCTATATTATCTAATTTTTTTTGCGAGATGTCAATAAATATATTATGCATTTTATTGAAAAATTCAGAAATTTTCTGTGAAGATTCACAAATCGGAGGGATTGCCATAAGACCTTTAACTGAAATACCGTCCAATTCGGCAATCTGACAAAGTAATTCTTCAAGCTGTTCGGGCATAACACCTGACTTGTTTTCTTCTCTGCCGATATTAACCTCAACAAGAACATCACAGTTTTTATTGATTTTTAAAGCCTGTTTAGAAATTTCCGACGCAAGCTTTATTGAATCGACAGACTGGATAAGATCAACCTTATCGATAATCTGTCTTACCTTGTTTGTCTGCAAGTGACCGATAAACTGAAGAGAACAGTTGTCAAGGTTATACTTATCATACTTTGACAAAAGCTCCTGAACCTTGTTTTCACCTATGTGGTCAAGTCCGAGTGAAATTGCGTGGTTAATAACCTCAGGTTCAACCATTTTTGTTGCGGCAAGAAATGTAATATCCTCACGCTTTCTTCCGGACTTTTCGGCAGCCTCGGCTATTCGCTCATCAATAAATTTGTAATTGTATTCAACGTCAGTTAACAACTTTTCCGTCATACAAATCATCTCCTTCAAGAATTACCTGATCATATAACTCAACTGTTGTGCCGTCAACAAGGTCTTTGCTGTCCGGCTCCGGATCGCAAATAACATAATCATCGTCGGCATACAGAATAGATATCTGTTTGAATCTCACTTCACTTCCGTGAAGCACATATACACCCTGAACCTTAACCTGTTCAGTATGTTTATTGTCATTGTCATCATAGGTTGTCTTTGTTACATAGTCATCATGAATAGCCTTTTTGCTGATTCTCAAGCCTGTGTATGAACCAAGACCTATTTCAATCGGTTCCTGTCTTGCCTGAGCAAGGTCGGAATTCATATAGTCACACTCAAGGATAAGAAGGGCGTCGCTGTCTTTTGATTCCTGATAAATCCTCTTGATAGTGGCGGGAATGCTTTCAGACGATGCGTCAGAGAACAGCACCGTAGCGGAACCGTCCCACAAAGAAAGTCTTGTTGCCTCATCAGCCGTAACCTTACAGGCAACATACCATTTCAATCCCGTTACAACCTTGCCTGCAATATTGCCGGACACTTTTGTCTGCTTTACATTATCAAGGTCAGAAAGAGTCAGACGATCAAGATTACTGTAATCAAGCGCATTTTCATATCCGTCACAATGTGAGAGAAAACAACCTGATTTTTCAGTCGTAATATTACCTGTTGATTTTCCTGTTTTGCCTTCAAGAGTGGCTATTTCAGCCTGGAGTTCTGAAATTCTGTCATTAAAGTTAGTGGCTTTGCCTGTGTAAATCTGTCTTTGGTTTATTGAATAAAGCAGATTATTTGTGACATTATCAATATTTGCCAAATCGCCGTCATTGATACTGCGAATTTGTGAAATGATATTATTATTTATATTGTTGTTGATAGTATCAATACCTATGTTGCCGGCCGTGCTTGTTTTTTGAAGTGTCTGCAAATCGGAAAGCTGTTCCTGTAATGCACTGATTTTTGACTGTGAAGCTGCGTCATCATCATTTGCATATGATTTTGCAATTTCACCGCCGGCTTTTACCTCATCACCGTCATGCACTGTATATGAAAGCACACCCGAAGTATTATTCTGAATCATATTTTCATCACGGATAATAAATCCGTTTGAATAAATTTTATCCGTGACTGTTGTTTGAACAGCATTTTCAGTCGGATACATTTTAAAATTTGTACTTATCAGAAGATAGGCGGCATAAACAACTGCAAGAACTGATAACGCAATCATCAAAATTCGTCTGAAAAGCAATTTATCCATAAAGTAAGCCTCTTTCGATTACAGCCTTTGCATAACTGTATATTTCTTCAAATGAATTATATTCATCAATATAAATCCAATTAATCTCCGAATCCCGCTTAAACCAAGTAATTTGTCTTTTCGCATATCTGCGGGTTTCCATTTTCAATTTTTCAACACAATCATTCAGGTTTTTATTTTCTTTAAAATAAGGAATCAATTCCTTGTATCCTATCGCCTTTATTGATGTATAGCTCAGGTCGGAATTAATAACCCGTTCAGCCTCCTCAAGCAGACCTTCTTCAAGCATAATATCTACACGCTTGTTTATTCTGTCATAAAGCACCTGTCTGTCACGGCAATTAAGACCGATTTTTACAGTTATATACGGAGACGGAATTTTATGTGATTCTTCAATCTGTTGCGTAATAGTTTTTCCTGTTGTTTTGTAAAATTCAATGGCACGGATTATTCTTTTAAGATTTCTGCTTTCACGAAGTCTTTCAGCCGATTTCGGATCGAATTTTGCAAGCATTTCAAGCAACCTGTCTGTTCCATGTTCTTCGGCAATCTTGCGAAGTTCTAAACAATATTCTTCATCCCGTTTATCATCACTGAAAGAAACATTGTTCAGAAGTGAATCAACATAAAGACCTGTTCCGCCGACAATAAACGGTAATTTGCCTCTTGAATGAATATCTGCTATACATTTTGAAGCATCAGTTACATATGACGCAACCGAATATGTTTTATCAGGCGGAAGAAAGTCCATCATATGATGAGGAATTCCGTCCATCTCTTCTTTGGTAGGTTTGGCTGTTGCAATCTGCATTCCCGTATAAATCTGCATGGAATCGGCAGATACGATTTCACCGTTAAAATGCTTTGCAAGTTCAACCGAAAGTTTTGTTTTGCCTGATGCGGTAGGACCGACAATTGAAACCGTATTAATAGATTTTCCCAAAAAATCACACCCTACCAAACTGTTTTTCAATTTCACCCTTTGTAAGAACAATGCAAATCGGTCTGCCGTGAGGACAATACTTGATTTCAGGATGTTCTTCAAGGTGCTTTACAATCCCTATAAGCTCCTCAGGCGTGCTTTTATTGCCTGCTTTTATAGCTGAACGGCAAGCAACATTGCTGTAAAACCAATCCATTTTTTCGGTAAAGATATCGGTTTTCCCCTGAGAAATGTAGCCCGACATCTCGGTAATGCAATCTTCAATTTCAACAGCCGGAATATACTGCGGAGAACTTCTTACAATAACCGTACTGTTACCGAAATCTTCAACTTCAAAGCCACAATCGGAAAACATATCAAGATTATTAATTGCCGCATCATACTCGGTTTTTCCGAGAGGGACTGTAACAGGTGCAAGTAAAATCTGCCTGTAATCAGCAGCCTTTTCGGCTTTGAGTTTTTCATAAATAATTCTTTCATGGGCGGCATGTTTGTCTATCAAAAGAATATCTTTATTGTTTTTTTCTGCAATGATATATGTATCGAAAGCCTCTCCGATATATTTGATACTCGTCTGATTATCGTTTACAAGAACAGGCTCTTTTGATTTCTCAATAGATTCTTCCGAAACAATTACATTAACCTCTTTAGGGCTTACAATCGGATTTTTATCGGTAATACCTTCTGTATCAGTTTTTTCATCTTTAACAAGCGAAGTTGGCTGAAGAATTTCAGGCTTGAAAGTTGATTTTAACTTTTCTTCCTCTTTTGCCTTATTTATCGCCTGTTTGCTGAAAATATCAAACGGATTGGATATATCCGCAACTTTTATATCATCAATGGACTTTGTAACAGAACGAATAGCTGCCTCATCATTTTCCTTATTACCATTAAATGCTACATCCGAAAACGGATTAAAATCATCGGATTTTTCGGATGTAGCAACAGGTGTTGTAACCTCTGTTTTGGGATTGTCAGGTATCGGTTTAGCATACTGTTTTTGTACAAAATCATTTTTAGAACTTTGCACAACAGGCTTGTTCAGAATGGCAGGCGCATTGTTAAACGGATTAAATTTATTTTGCACCTCATTAAAAGCCGTTTCCTTTTTAAATGACGCTTTTTTACGGCTGTCATACTTCATAAGTGAAGATTTTACCGCATGATAAATCGCATCAAAAACAGGTCTTTCATTTATAAACCTGACCTCAAGCTTTGAAGGATGAACATTGACATCAATAATTTCACACGGCAATTCGATATTAAGAACACACGAAGGAAATTTTCCGACCATAATTGAACCCTTAAAAGCCTCCTCAAGTGCAACCATAGCCGTTCTGGTTTTGATGTACCTTCCGTTGATAAAAAAATTCTGCATATTACGGTTTGGTCTTGAGTGTTCGGGCTTTGAAATATAACCGTAAACCTTTATTGCATCAAGCTGATAATCAACCGGAATAAGTCCTTTTGCAAAATCTTTTCCAAAAACCGAATATATTGCAGAAATAAGTTTTCCGTCGCCGAATGTACGAAGAACCTGCTTTCCGTCCTTAATGTATGTAAATGCAATTTCGGGATGTGACAAAGCAGTTTTGTCGATTATATTTGAAACTGCGTTACCCTCCGAAACATCCTTTTTCAAAAATTTTGCACGAGCAGGAATGTTGTAGAACAAATCTCTGATAACAAATGTTGTGCCGACAGGACAACCTGCATCATCAAAGCTCTGTTCTTCACCGCCGTCAATTTCATATGAAGTTCCGATTTCCTCGGTTACATTCCTCGTAATAAGTTGAAGTCGTGACACTGCACAAATTGACGCAAGAGCCTCTCCTCTGAATCCGAGTGTAGAAATACTGTCAAGGTCAGATTCAACCTTAACTTTACTGGTTGCGTGTCTTAAAAACGCAACTTTGATATCGTCACGGTAAATACCGCAACCGTCATCGGTAACACGCATGAATGTTGTACCTCCGTTTTTTATCTCAACGGTAATATTTTTTGCGCCTGCGTCAATTGAATTTTCTACAAGTTCCTTTATAACCGACGCCGGCCTTTCAACAACCTCGCCGGCGGCGATAAGTTCTGCAACATGCTTATCAAGTACGTTGATTACACCCATTTGTGTCACCTCCTAATATTAAATCATACCTTTAAGTTCATAAAGCAAGTTCATTGCTTCAATCGGAGTAAGAGTATTTATATCTGTATCTTTCAGCTTTTCAATCACGGGACTTTCAGCCGAACCGATAAGTGAAAGCTGCATATCGTCTGAATTATCCTGCTTTTGAATATTGGCATTCTCTTTTTTATATTTGCCGTGTTCAAGGTCTTTTAAAATTTCCTTTGCTCTTGAAATTACAGACTGCGGAATGCCTGCAAGCTTTGCAACCTCAATACCATAGCTGTCATCTGCTCCGCCGGGAACAATTCTTCGCAGAAAAGTAATGTCATCGCCACGCTTTTTAACTGCTATGTTATAGTTTTTTACACCGTCAAGGAGTTGTTCCATAACCGTGAGTTCGTGATAATGAGTTGCAAAAAGTGTTTTTGCACCGAGTTTTTTTCTGTCGGCACAAAATTCAAGCACTGCCCTTGCGATGCTCATACCGTCAAAGGTCGAAGTACCTCTGCCGATTTCGTCAAGAATAAGTAAGCTTTTTGAAGTTGCATTTTTAATGATATTGGCAACCTCGCTCATCTCAACCATAAAGGTTGACTGTCCAGATGCAAGATCATCAGACGCACCTACACGAGTAAAGATACTGTCTACAATTCCGATTTCGGCAGAAGACGCCGGAACAAAACTGCCTATCTGTGCCATAAGAACAATAATGGCAATCTGTCGCATATAGGTTGACTTACCCGCCATATTAGGACCTGTAATAATTGCTACTCTGTCATTGGCAGAATCAAGGCTGACATCATTCGGAACAAACGGTGCATCTTTTAATAGAGCCTCAACAACAGGATGTCTCGAATCTTTAATTCTTATTGCGGTTGAAAGGTTTACATCAGGTCTTATGTATCTGTTGTCAGCCGCAACATTTGCAAGTGATGTAATAACATCAAGATTAGCAATGGCTTTTGCGGTTTTCTGAATTCTTTCAAGATTATCCGAAACCGTCTTTCTGACATCATCAAAGAGGTTGTATTCAAGTGCAACCGATCTGTCTTTTGCACCGAGGATTCTGCCCTCTACATCTTTCAAATCCTGAGTAATATATCTTTCACAATTGGTGAGTGTCTGCTTTCTTATGTATGTTTCGGGTACCATGGATTTATACGAATTTGATACTTCAATATAATATCCGAATACCCTGTTATAACCGACTTTAAGCTTAGGAATTCCCGTTATATCACGCTGTTCAGCCTCAATACGGGCAAGAATTCCCTTTGAGTCATTCATATCGCCTGTCACGGAATCCAGCTCTTCGTTATAACCTCTCTTAATCATACCACCCTCACGGACTGTAAACGGGGGTTCTTCAACGATTGCAGAATCAATAAGAGAATGAATGTCCTCAAGCTTATCAATACTTTTATAAATATATTTAAGATAAACCGATTTACAATCAACGAGCAAATCCGAAATCTGCGGAAGATTCTGAATTGCTCCGCAGAGTGAACGCAAATCTCTTGCATTTGCAGAACCGTAAACGATTCTTGTCATAAGTCTTTCAATGTCAAATATACCCGAAAGTGTGTCTGTAACATCCATACGTAGCATATTATCGTTTACAAGCTCTTCAATCGCACTCTGACGGTTATTGATTGAAGTTATATTAAGCAAAGGATGTTCAAGCCATGAACGCATAAGGCGTTTGCCCATTGCGGTTTTTGTCTTGTCAAGCACCCACAAAAGTGAACCCTTTTTATCCTTTGTCAGCATTGTTTGTGTGAGCTCAAGATTACGCTGTGTGTTGTAATCAAGGCTCATATATTGATTTTCTTTGTAGAACTCAATGTGATTTATTCTTTCAAGTCCCGTTTTCTGAGTATCACGAAGATATGAAAGCAACGCACCGAGAACGCATACAACAACAGATTTGTCAGATACAGTACTGTATCCATCCGCAAACTGTGATTTTACAACATCAGTACATACCGACTCGTCAAATTTTTCATCTTCGAGCATTTCAACTCCTGCCGAAAGTTTCGCTTTAATGAACTTAGGCAATTCTTTCAGCTTTACAATGTCACCGCCAATAAGAATTTCACGGGGATTATAGCTTGTAAGCTGATTGGTAAGGACATTATAGCTGTCATTACCCCTGATTTCCGTAGCATATAATTCTCCTGTGGAAATATCGCAAAAACAAAGTCCTATAGTTTTATTTTTAGAATACATACAGCAAATGTAGTTGTTTTTGCTCTCATCAAGCATACTCGATTCCATTACGGTACCGGGAGTAATTACTCGAATAATATCACGCTTTACAAGACCTTTTGCCTTTGCAGGATCTTCCGTCTGTTCGCAAATTGCAACCTTATAGCCCTTTGCAACAAGTCTTGCAATGTAACCCTCACAGCTGTGAAACGGAACTCCGCACATGGGAGCACGCTCGGCCTGTCCGCAATCCCTTCCTGTAAGAGTAAGTTCAAGTTCCTTTGATGCAAGCTTTGCATCATCGTAAAACATTTCGTAGAAATCTCCAAGTCGGAAGAACAAAATGCTGTCTTTGTTTTCTTCTTTAATTTTGAAATACTGTTGCATCATTGGAGATAACTCCGCCATTTGTTTCACTTCCTTAACAAAATTTAGAACCGTTTATCAGCCGCAACCGCCGCATGTAGCACAACTGCCTGAGCATGATGACTGGCTGTAATCAGCAGTTTCGGGATCTGCACCCTCAGCAGACTGCTGAACAATTGCGAGAACTCTGTTTGCAACAACATCAAAAGCAGCCTTTGCATCATTGTAGGCAATCATATTCTCGTTTGACATAATCTGAGAATATGCCTCTCTCATCTCGGTATTAAGCTTAGAAAGCTTTTCCTGATCTCTCTCTTTTTTTGATGCTTCATTGTTTATTGACATTCTTTTAAGATTGAATTCACCGATAAGACGCTGAAGCTCCATATCTGCATCTGCATTCTTCTGAGCATCCTGCAATTTTTTATATGAGTCCTCTTCCTGAATGAGTCTTCCGAGTTCCCTTGCTTTCTCAATGATATCCATAGTTTTAACCTCCGATTATTTTACAAGCTCACCCTTTAATATCCAGTTGCGAGCCTTTGTTATTTTTACATTTCTGAATGTTCCGATACAGTCCTTTGATCCTTCAAGCTCAACTATTATGTTACCGCTTGTACGACCGCACAATTCACCGTTCTTATCGTTTTCACCTTCAATAAGTACCTTTTCGGTTTTGCCAACCATTGAAGAACAACGCTTTGCCGCAATTTCTTCCTGAACATCAAGAAGTTCACGAAACCATTTTGATTTTTCTTCAGCGGAAATCGGATCGTCCATTTTAGCAGCAGGAGTACCTACTCTCGGTGAGAAAATGAAGGTAAAGAGCGATGTAAACTCAACCTCACGGATAAGCGATAAAGTTTCTTTGAAATCTTCATATGTTTCACCCGGAAAACCTACAATGATATCACTTGTAAGTGAAAGACCGTCAATTTTCTCTTTAGCATAATTGATTATTTCAAGATACTTTCTGCGGTCATAGTGACGGTTCATTGCCTTAAGCACTCTGTCCGAACCGCATTGGAACGGAAGGTGAAGATGCTTGCTTATATGGGTACCCGATGCAATTGTGTCAATAAGTTCCTTTGAACAATCCTTCGGGTGAGATGTCATAAAGCGAAGCCAATAATCTCCGTCAATTGAATCGACCTCACGCAAAAGCTGTGAAAAGTTTACTTTCTCGGAAAGACCTTTTCCGTATGAATTTACATTCTGACCGAGAAGGGTAATGTCTTTATAACCCGACTCAATCATATTTTTAGCCTCAGAAACAATAATATTCTTTTCACGACTGCGTTCTCTGCCTCTTACATAAGGCACAACGCAATATGTACAGAAGTTGTTGCAACCGTACATAATCGGTAACCAACCCTTGAAAGTGCCGTCACGCTTAACAGGAAATCCCTCATAAAGTTGATTATCGTCATTACCTCTTTCAAACACTCTTTTGCCGTCAAGAAGAGCGTTATACATAAGCTCAGGAAAATGGTGCAATGAATGAGTACCAAACACAAGTCCTACAAAAGGAAAGCTCTTGTAAATTTTATTGGCAACATGCTCCTGCTCCATCATACAACCGCACAAAGCAATAAGAATCTGCGGATGCTTACGCTTTAGATTTTTTAATGCACCTACATTGCCGAACACTCTGTCCTCAGCATGTTCTCTTACGGCACAGGTATTGAAAAGTATGAAATCCGCATTGTCCGGTTCATCTGCAAACTCAAATCCCGACTGTTCAAGCATACCCTTAATTTTTTCACTATCAGCCACATTCTGCTGGCAGCCGTATGTTCTGATATACGCAACAGGCTTCTCTCCTCCTTTGCGGATATCCATAATTTCAGCTATTAATTTCATATACTCCGATTGTTTTTCGGAAATTTTCTGACTGTCAGGCAAAGAAATGCCTCCTAACCCATTGTATTAACTGTTAGATTATAACACAAGATATACGGTTTTTCAATGTTTTTCACAGGTTTTTCAAAATTTACTTCTTATAAGTCTGAAACAGAGAACCGTATCCGGACGGTATATTACCGACTATTACGGATTGTGCAATTTCAAAATCGGTAGTAAATGTTATTTTGCCTGAATAATCAAGCGAGGTTGTCATTATTCTTGAGGTGAGCAAAAGCTTTATATGGTGGATTGTCTGATTTATTCCCGCTTGTTCAAATGTACTTATAACTTCCGAGGAAAAGCTTCCTGTAAGGTTAAAATTTACGGGAATGCAAGGTCCGACATTTGAGAGTATTGTAATATTCGTAAATGCACCGAGAGGTATTTCAATTTCATTGTCATATACCTTAGCTATTTCCTTTTGTACGGCTTTCGTGATGTCGGCTTTAATTCTGTTGATTTTGAATGAATCCGTTTCAATTGACTGCACATTTCCGTTTTTATCACAATTAATCTTTGCAATATCACTGTAAGAATAATTAAGCTTGTCAAGTGTATTATTCACTGCATCGCAGACAGAATTTACAGACAATATTTCAGCCTGAATTCTTATGTACTCCGGTCTGAAATCTGACAAATGCACCTCGCAGAAAACAGTAACACCGATAATCAGTAAAACCACAGAAAGAAGTATTTTCTTTAAAAGAACAAATTTTCTTTTACACCTTTTTCTGTACAACATAAAAACACCCCTCGTATATACTATACGAAGGGTGTTTGTTTTGTTAATTATTCTTCTGTGTCCGAACAACCGTCGCATGATGCACAATCGGCATCACACTCGTCATCTTCCTCATTGCTGAAAAGCTCTGAAAAATCAAACTCAAGGTTCTCACCGCAGTTAGGACACTCGATTTCGCCTTCAAGAAGGACATCTTCGGAAACATTAAGCTTCTGACCACATGAATCACAAGTTACCTCATAAAAAGGATTCTCTTCATCATCAAAATCGTAATCGTCATCTTCATCGTCATAATCTTCAATGTCATAGTCCTCGTCATCGTAAACATCAGACTCAACATCAGCAAGATCCTGATCAATTTCGTCAACCTGAGCGCTTAACTCATCGTAAAGTTCTTCCATGTCAGATACTTCAAAAGCCATATCATCAAGAAGATCAACGATTGCATTAAGAACCTTTACTTCAGGTTTTGACTCATCAAGCTCCAAACCGTCGCAAAGACCACGAATGTAAGAAATTTTTTCAGTAAGATTCATAACTGATTCTCCCGCAGAAATTATGCTCTGCCCATATATTCGCCTGTTCTTGTGTCGATCTGAATAACTTCGCCCTCATCAATAAAGAGAGGAACTTTAATTTCAGCACCTGTTTCAAGAGTTGCAGGCTTTGTAGCGTTGGTTGCTGTGTCACCCTTAAAGCCGGGATCTGTCTTTGTAACCTTAAGTTCAACAAAGTTCGGAGGCTCAATGCCGAATACATTGCCCTTGTAAGAAAGAACCTTGCACACCATATTTTCCTTAACAAACTTAAAGTTGTCGCCAAGAACACTCTTGTTAATCGGAATCTGCTCCCATGTTTCTGTATCCATGAAGTAGTAAAGATCGCCGTCTGAATAGCTGTATTCCATATCCTTTCTGTCAATGAAAGCTGTGGGATACTTATCATTCGGGTTGAAAGTTTTTTCAACTACTGCGCCTGTAATAACATTTCTGATTTTAGTTCTTACAAATGCAGCACCCTTACCGGGCTTTACATGCTGGAATTCAATGATTGATACAACCTGACCGTCCATTTCAAATGTAACGCCGTTTCTGAAATCACCTGCTGATATCATTAGTAATACCTCCTAATTATCTTTCATACGGAAATACGGTAATGTATGCCGTAATATAACAATTTACATTATACATAACAATGACAAAAAATGCAAGACTTTTATTACACAATAATGAGTTCTTTGGGGAGTGAAACAAAGTTTTTGTATCCTGTATCAGTCACGCAAAGCATATCTTCAATGCGAACACCGAATTTACCCGGCAGATATATTCCCGGTTCATCGGTTATTATCATACCTTTTTTCAGCATTGTTTCACTTCTCGGAGATACAACGGGAGATTCGTGGATATCAAGTCCTACACCGTGACCGGTTGCATGACCGAAATATTTTCCGTAACCGTTTTCCGAGATTATATCTCTTGCAATTTTATCGACATCAGAACATTTTGCTCCGGGTTTTACGCTGTCGAGTACAGCAAGCTGAGCTTTTAATACGATGTCATAAACCTTTTTCATTTCTTCATCAGCCGACTTGATTGCTACCGTACGCGTAGTATCGCTGTGATAGCCGTCAAAAATTGAGCCGATATCAAAAGTAAAGAAATCTCCCTCACTGACAATATCATCTGACGGAACTCCGTGAGGCAATGAAGTCTTTTTGCCTGTAATCGTGATGAGATCAAATGAAACACCTTCACCGCCGTTAAGCTTTATGAGATGTTCAAGCTCAAGTGCAACCCTGCGTTCGCTGACACCGGGTTTTAGGTAATTCAACACCTCAAGATATGACTTTTCGGTTATCTCCTGTGCTTTAGCTATTTTTTTAATTTCTGATTCATCCTTGATACATCTGATTTCTTCAATCTTATGATCAAGACTGCCGTCACAAACGCACTCAATATTATTTTCCGAAAAATTCTTTTTAAAACGATTATATTTTTCAACCGTAATATCGGATGCCTCAAAAAATACATTCACAACAGAATTGTTCTTTAATTCGCTTATAAGGTCTTTAAACAACTTAGTAAAGCAGACAACCCTGCATCCGCTTGATTTTTTTAAAGCAGCCTCATAATATCTGAAATCAACAAAAAGGACAGTTTCATTTTCAGTCACAAGTAAATAGCCTTCGCTGTGAAAGAATCCGCAAAAATAACCGATATTCTTCTCATTAGTCAACAAAACAGCCTGACTGTTACTGTCAAGAACCGTCTTTAAATTTTCAAGTCTTTGCTCAAATAAAGAGTTTTGCATTACATCAAGTCCTTTAATGCATTAATTGCGAGAAAGTAACTGTTTTTGCCAAAACCTGCAATCTGACCGACACAAACAGGTGCGATTACAGATGTATGTCTGAACTCTTCTCTTGCGTGAATATTAGACATATGAACCTCTACAAAAGGAATCTTTACACAAGCAATGGCATCTCTTAAAGCATAGCTGTAATGTGTGAGAGCGCCTGCGTTAATTACAACACCGTCAAAGTTACCCTTTGCCGAATGAATTTTATCGATAAGATCTCCCTCGTGATTTGACTGAAAAACTTCGGCAGAAAAGCCGTTGCTTTCTGCATATGAAATAATCTGCTTTTCAATATCGGAGGCAGTTTCTTCTCCGTATATTCCCTTTTCACGGACGCCTACCATATTGAGGTTAGGTCCGAGTATAACAAGAATCTTTTTCATAGTGTCACCTTTTTTCAAAGAAATATGAAGATAAAACAAAAAGCGGACAGAATGCTCTGTCCGCCTGTTTGATTACCTGTATTTGCGTTTGCGAGCTGCTTCGGATTTTTTCTTACGCTTTACAGAGGGCTTTTCATAAGCTTCTCTTTTGCGAACCTCAGCAATAACGCCAGCTCTGGCACACTGCTTTTTGAATCTTCTTAAAGCACTTTCAAGGGATTCATTCTCTTTAAGTCTAATCTCTGCCATCTATCTTCCCTCCCATCTGCCACCGGGCATGGGTAATTTGCATATAATTGCAAATGTTATTATACATTATAACTCGAATAATGTCAATAGCATTGTAGAAATTTAGGTCAAATTAATTTTAAAAGTTGAATTATGGCTTAACAACAAGGTTTACAAGTTTCTTCGGAACAACAATTTCTTTAATAATTTTCATTCCGTCAATAGCCTTTTTGACATTTTCGTCATTCTTTGCAAGATCAAGAACAGCATCTTTGTCTGCATCAACAGGAATGTTAAGCTTAGCTTTAATTTTGCCGTTTACCTGAACAACAATTTCTACACTTTCGTCAACGCATTTTGACTCATCATATTCAGGCCACTCGGCTTCGGCAAGAATACCGTTGCCAAGCTTACAAGCCTCGTAAACTTCTTCCGTAACATGAGGAGCAAACGGATTAAGGAGAATTGAGAAAATTCTGAGTTCTTCCTTATTAATTGACTTTACATTTGAAATATCGTTGATTAAAGCCATAAGAGTTGCGATAGCAGTATTGAACTTTATATTTTCAATATCCTCGCCAACCTTTTTGATTGCCTTGTTAAATGAAACTTCAAGCTCAGGTCGGATTTTATCACCGTCAATGAGAACACTCTGAAGATTCCAGTAACGCTCAACGAATCTGCGACAGCCTCTGATGCTTGCCTTACTCCACGGAGCAGCCTTTTCAAAGTCACCAATGAACATTTCATATAAACGCATTGTATCTGCACCGTATTCGTCAACGATTTCATCGGGATTTACGACATTGCCTCTTGATTTACTCATTTTCTCGCCGTTTTCACCGAGAATCATGCCGTGTGAAGTACGCTTAGCGTATGGTTCCGGAGTAGGAACAACACCGATATCATAGAGGAACTTATGCCAGAAACGGCTGTAAAGAAGGTGGAGAGTTGTATGCTCCATACCGCCGTTGTACCAATCAACAGGTGACCAGTAGTTAAGAGCCTCTTTTGATGCAATGGCATTCTTATTGTGCGGATCCATATATCTGAGATAGTACCATGATGAACCTGCCCACTGAGGCATTGTATCGGTTTCTCTCTTAGCCTTACCGCCGCAGCAAGGACAGGTTGTGTTAATCCAGTCTGTCATCTTGGCAAGCGGTGATTCTCCGTTATCAGTCGGTTCATATGACTCAACCATAGGCAGTCTGAGCGGAAGGTCTTTTTCATCAATCGGAACATAGCCGCACTTCTCACAATATACCATCGGAATAGGCTCGCCCCAATAACGCTGACGGGAGAATACCCAGTCACGGAGTTTGTAGTTAACCTTTGAATGGCCCTTACCCTCACTTGTGAGCCAGTCAATAATTTTCTTCTTTGCTTCATCAACAGTAAGGCCGTCAAGCATGCCCGAGTTAACCATAATACCCTTGGCACAATCTGTGTAAGCCTCTTCCTGAACATTGCCACCTTTAACAACTTCAATAATAGGAAGGTCGAATTTTTTTGCAAATTCCCAGTCACGGGTATCGTGAGCAGGAACAGCCATAATAGCACCTGTACCGTATGATACAAGAACATAGTCAGAAATAAAAATCGGGATTTCCTTATTGTTTACAGGGTTTATAGCATTAACACCGTCAATTCTGACGCCTGTCTTTTCTTTAGCTACCTCTGTTCTTTCAAAGTCAGACTTACGAGCGGCAGCCTCCTGATACTTCTTGATTTCGTCCATATTAGAAATCTTGTCAGCCCACTTTTCAATCATTGGGTGTTCAGGAGAAATTACCATGTATGTAGCACCGTAAAGTGTATCGGCACGAGTTGTATAAATTGTAAGTGTGTCGCCTGTTGTAGTTGTAAAATCAACCTCCGCACCCTTACTTCTGCCAATCCAGTTCTTCTGCTGTGCTTTTACTCTGTCAGGATAATTTACAAGGTCAAGGTCATTGATAAGTCTGTCTGCATATTCTGTAATTTTAAGCATCCACTGTGACTTAACCTTGTGAACGACTTCACTTCCGCAACGCTCACAAACACCGTTTACAACTTCTTCGTTTGCAAGAACGCACTTGCATGAAGTACACCAGTTTACATTCATCTCTTTTTTATAAGCAAGACCGTGCTTATAGAGCTGAATAAAAATCCACTGAGTCCACTTGTAGTATTCGGGATCTGTTGTATTGATTTCTCTGCTCCAGTCAAAAGAAATGCCGAGTGACTGAATCTGCTTTTTAAAGCGGGCAATATTCTTCTTTGTTACGATTTCAGGGTGAATGTGGTTCTTGATTGCATAGTTCTCGGTAGGAAGACCGAAAGCGTCCCATCCGATAGGATAAAGAACATTGTAGCCCTCAAGTCTGCGTTTTCTTGCAACTGTATCAAGTGCTGTGTACGGACGGGGATGACCTACATGAAGACCCTGTCCCGATGGATACGGAAACTCGATAAGAGCATAGAATTTTTCTTTTCCTGTGTCCTCACTTGCGTGGAACACACCCTTATCTTCCCAAATTTTTTGCCATTTTTCTTCTACGGCTTTATGATTGTATTTCAAAGTAACCCCTCCTGCAATTAATCAACGATACCTGTCAGGTCAACGCTTTCGCCGTCCTGCCAAAGTCTTTCAAGGTCATAAAAATCACGGGCCTCATCATCAAACACATTGACAATAACATCAATGTAGTCAAGAAGAATCCATGAATTTGATCTGTAACCTTCTATATGACTTACCGAAATTCCTGCCTGATCAAGCTTGTATTCAACCTCATCGGCAAGCGCCTTGACATGGGTTGAGCTTGTACCTGTTGCAATTACCATATAGTCGGCAAGAACAGAAACATCGGCAATTTTTATAATCAGAATATCAAGTCCCTTTTTTGAACTCAGGGCTTTTGCTGCAAGTATTGCTTCATCGTAAGAACTCATTTGTTTTTTCCTTTCGTTTGGGATATTTGCAGAACAATTTCATTATAGCAGGCAACTTCATCGGGATGAATCGCAAGCTGTCTTTTAGAAAGATCCTTGAATGTAAACTGATAGCCGTAAAGCATAGCCTCCTCAAGGCTCTTTTTAGATTTCTTTCTCATTGTTGCCACACCGCTGTATGTACGCTCCTCGGAAGTAAAATCAGCGGTAAAAATAACTTTTTCCAAAAGACTCATTCCCGCTCGTCCTGTTGTGTGATACCTTATTGCGTTGAGTATATCTTCATCGTCAATGCCAAGCTCATCACGGACAACAATGCTTCCGCTCATTCCGTGCCAAAGCTTTGGTGCATGAAGTTGAACATTGTCTAAAATTATACCACTGTCGATAATAATTTGCAACTGCTGTTCCTTTGGCATTTCTTTGGTTATATCATGCAAAATACCGGCAATCTCAGCCTTATTTTCATCAGCACCATAATGTTTTGCGAGCTTTTTAGCCTCTTTCGCAACATTTACACTGTGACTAAATCTGTAATCGCCCATTCTTTCACGGATTATTTTTTTGTAATCAGAGATATTCAAAGCACTCACTTCCGATATAAATTATTTTTTATAATATAATCGTAAACACTTTTATCAAGCATACCGCTTATCAAATCAAATTCATCAAGGTTATCCCTTATGAATGTTGACGATACGCTTATTACGGGATTTGGCAGAATAACCGCATCTGCTCCCATAGGTTTCAGAACATTCTTGTAGAATTTTTCAAGTTCAGACTTATTTTCATCATCACGGGGAATTGTTATTATTGACGATTTCTCAAATATAATTTTGGGATTTTTCCACCTATCCAGAGTCAGAAACATATCTGCACCCATTATTGTATATAAATGATCATCCGGATAAATTTCTTTTAGCTGTGTAACAGTTTCGTAGGTGTAGCTTTTTCCCTGTCTTTTAATTTCGATATCGGACACAGAAAAGTTTTTCTTTCCCTTGCACGCAAGTTCACACATATTAAGGCGATCGTTTTCGCTTGCAAGATTCTTGCTTATTTTGTGCGGCGGAACAGCCGTAGGTATCATAATAATACGATCAAGTCCAACGCTGTCCATACAATACTCGGCAAGCATTATGTGTCCTTTGTGAACAGGATTAAAAGTTCCGCCGAAAACACCTGTTTTCATAATTACTTCTTTGCCTTTGGAAGCTCGATAACAGGCTCATCATCGTTTCTTCTGTAAAGTACAAATTTTGAACCGATTACCTGAACAACATCCGCAGAACATTTTTCTGCGATAGCTTCGGCAGCTTCTCTTGATGAATATGCACTGTTTTCAAGAACCTTACCTTTTATAATTTCTCTTGCCGTAAGAGCATCGTCTGCCTGTTTGATGATATTATCCGTAATTTCACCCTTACCAACAATAAGAATTGTATCAATACGATTTGCAAGTCCTCTGAGAAATGCTCTCTGTTTGCTGTTCAACATATATTAATTCCTTTCAAATCAGTTGTTTTTGAAATAGTTTTCAAGTTTAGCTTTAAGTTCTGTCAAAGCCTTTCCTCGATGACTTACGGCATCCTTTTCTTCGGCTGAAAGCTCTGCAAAACTCTTGTCGCCAAACATAAAAATCGGATCATAGCCAAATCCGTCTTTGCCGATTGGCTCATAACCAATTTTACCTTCACAAATACCCTCGGCTGTTATCTTTGAACCGTCGGGAAGGATGCAACAGATTGAAGAAGTGAAGTGAGCAGAACGCTTGTCATCATCGACATTTTTCATCTCATCAAGAAGTTTAATGTATCTTTCTTCATCTGTCAAGCCTTCACCGCCATAGCGAGCCGTGTAAACGCCGGGTCTGCCGTCAAGAGCGTCAACACACAAACCCGAATCATCGGCAACAGCCGGAAGTCCCGTTTTTAAATAAGCCGCATTAGCTTTGAGAAAAGCGTTTTCGGCAAAAGTAGTTCCGTTCTCCTCTACATCATCAAGAGTTATTCCCTCTTCTTTCGGGGTAACCGCATTGATTCCGAGCGGATTAAGTATTCTTTCAAGTTCGACAAGTTTCTTTTTGTTATTGCTTGCAATTATAAACTTCATATTCATCATTCCTTAATGCTGAAAAGTGCGTCTGCAAAAGCATCGGGATTAAACGGCTGTAAATCGTCAATTTGCTCGCCTACACCGATATATTTAACAGGGATGCCAAGACCGTCCTTAATTGCAAGAACTACACCGCCTTTTGCAGTGCCGTCAAGCTTTGTAAGAACAATACCCGTAATTCCGGTTGCCTGTCTGAACTGCTCAGCCTGATTAACCGCATTCTGACCTGTTGTCGCATCAAGAACAAGAAGCTTTTCTTTTGACGCATCCGGAAGCTCACGGTCAATTACACGGTTGATTTTTGCAAGCTCATCCATAAGGTGCTTTTTGTTATGAAGTCTGCCCGCAGTATCACAGATTATTACGTCTGCATGTCTTGCCTTTGCGGCTGAAATTGCATCATAAATTACAGCAGCAGGATCACTGCCTTCTTTCTGCTTAATAATTTCGCACTTGCTTCTGTCTGCCCAGATTTCAAGCTGTTCAATTGCGGCAGCTCTGAATGTATCGGCTGCGGCAAGAATAACTTTTTTGCCCTCTTTTGAAAGTGCATTTGCAAGCTTACCGATTGTAGTTGTTTTTCCTACACCGTTCACTCCGATTACAAGAATAATTGACGGAGATGTTGCAAGATCAAGTTCTTCACCGCCTCTGAGCATATCGGCAATAATTTCTTTGAGAAGCGAAGTAATTTCGGACGGATCTTTTATACCTTCCTTTTTTACCCTTTCTCTGAGTTCTTTACAAATTTTTTCGGCTGTCGGAACACCTACATCACCCATAACGAGCAGTTCTTCAAGCTCTTCAAAAAGCTCATCATCAATTTTTGTAAAGGATTTGAGCATTGAGTCAATCTGACCTACAACCGCATCACGAGTTTTTTTCAGTCCCTCTTTAATCTTTTTGAAAAATCCCATATTATCACTGTCCTTATAATTACTTTGAATCTATACCGAGTTTTTCCGCAACTTCGCTTGAACGAAGTTCGAGTAATTTTGAAATGCCCTCATCCTGCATTGTAACACCGTAAAGCACATCGGCTTCTTCCATTGTACCACGGCGATGCGTAATGAGAATAAACTGTGTATTATCTGTCATTCTGCGAAGATATGCGGCAAAACGATAAACATTTACATCATCAAGAGCCGCCTCTATCTCGTCCATTACGCAGAACGGAGCAGGTCTTACTTTCATTATAGCAAAATAAAGTGCAATTGCAACAAGCGCTTTTTCACCGCCTGACAACGCCTCAAGATTTATAACAATCTTACCCGGCGGATGAACAAGAATATCAATTCCGCTTGTCAGAATATTTTCCGGATCCGCAAGCGAAAGTGACGCTGTACCGCCGCCGAAAAGTTCTTTGAAGGTGTAGGTAAAGTTCTTATTAATCTGATCAAAGCTCTCGACAAACACTTCTTTCATCTGCTTTGTGAGGTCAGTAATAAGCTTTTCAATCTCTTTCTTTGACTTTTCAACATCATTTACCTGTGCGCTCATAAATTCATATCTTTCGGAAACTTCTTTGTACTCTTCAATAGCGGATACATTTACATTTCCCAAAGACCTGATTTTTTGTTTAAGCTCGTTAAGTCGCCTCTGCGCCTGTTTTGAGTCATCAATTTCAACAGCACAATCTTCTGCCTCTCGTCTTGTCAGTTCATATTCTTCCCAAAGCTTTGAGATGATATCATCATACTGCTTCTGAATGTTGATTTTTCTCTCTTCAAGTCTGGCAAGTTCTCTGCCGGAGGTTTCACGCTCTGATGTTTTATCACGCTCAATCGTTCTGATTTCGGCACTGCGTTTTTCAAGCTGTTCTCTGTCAGCATTGATTTTTTCAATAGCTTTTGAGCGTTCATTCTGATTGGCAATCAACTTTTCAATTTCTGCATTTGTAGAATTTATAAGTTCTGTCTTTTTAAGAATAACACTTTTGATTCTCTCAATCTCTTGATTTAGTTCAGCTTTTCTTTCAAGGTTTTCATTGTCTGTTGATTTTGCAAAAACAATATCCGAATTAAGAGCGTCGATATCCTTTTGCGAAGAAACAATTTCCAGTCGCAGATTCTGTAACTGCAAAGAAATTTCTTCACGCTTTTTTGTAAGCTCTGCTCTGCTGCCCGTAAGTTCATTTACCTTTTCTTCGGCAGCAAGAATTTTCTTATTGAGTTCAACAAGGAGCTGCTTTGCGGAATTTTTATCTTTTTCAAGAGTTTCAATTCTCCGACGACAATTTGTAATTTCATTCATTGAATTTTCAACAGAAGCACCTGCATTGGCAAGTTCATTGTCACAAGCTCTCTTTTCAGCCTCGAGTCTTACAAGGTCTTGTCGAAGATTTGAAAGATCTGCTCTTGAACCGAGAAGCTGAGCCTCAAACGCCGAATATTCACGAGAAATTTCAATACTTCTGTTTTCGGCATCTTTTGATTTCTGTTCAAGGACGGTAGTCTGCTTTTTAAGTGTTTCAATCTCATTTGCTCTGCTGAGAAGTCCTGTGTTTCTGTTAAGCGAACCGCCTGTGAGTGAACCGCCGGCATTAACAACCTGACCGTCAAGAGTTACAATTTTAAATCTGTAAGAATATTTCTTAGCAATTGTTGTTGCGCAGTTCAAATCCTCTGCAATCACAATTTTGCCGAGTAAGGAATAGAGAATTCCGTTGTATTTATTATCGCATAAACAAAGATTTGCGGCAACCCCTACAAATCCATAGCAATCTTCAAGACCGTTTTCACGGAGTTCTCTCGGCTTGATTGTGTTAAGCGGAAGAAATGTTGCACGACCGCCGTCAACGGATTTGAGATATCTAATTGCCCGCTTTGCATCCTCATCGGTTTCGGTTACAATGTTCTGCATAGCCGAACCGAGAGCCGTTTCAATTGCAACTCCGTATTCTTTCGGAACTGAAATTACTCGTGAAACAGGGCCGCATATTCCGTGAACCTTGCCGTGACTTTGAGCATTGACAACTGTTTTTACGCTCTTTGAAAAGCCCTCAAGATTACGCTCAAGATTTTCAAGGAATGAAATTTTTCTCATATGCTCCTTGACATCAAGCATAAGTTTGTTACTTTCTTCGCGGAGTTCGTCTTTTTTCTTTTCTTTTGAAGACAGTTTAAGCTGTAAACCGTCTATTGTATTTTTCAGCGATTCAATTTTTTCTTTTGCAACACCGATTTTATTATCATAATCTTTTGAAATATCGGCAAGTTCTTCAGACTGCGTTTTCTTTTCGTCATTAGATGAAATTAAAGATTCTATTCTTGAATTAAGTTCCGAAACCGTGCTTTCGGCAGTCATCTCGGTAACTCTTGCATCAGCCGACTTTGAAGTAAGAACAGAAAGCTCGGCAGTAATTTCCTGCAAAACATCACTGCTTTTACCTGAAGTCGTATTAATTTCGTTAAGCTGTTCCGAAAGCTCACTGTACTTTTTCTTTTTAGCGATTATATCAGCGTCAAGTTCCGAAATTTCTTTTTCCTTATCGGAAATTCTTTTTACAAGTTCATCCGCATTGACATCAAACTGTGCAATATCATTTTTTATTCTGTCAATATTTTCATTGTTATGCAGAATATCATTCTCCGCAACAGACACAAGAGAACGCTTCTCTGAAATCTGCGATTCAATATCCGTGATTTCGGTTCTGATATTTTCTATTTTAGAAGAATACTCACCGTTTCTTATGTAAATTTCTTCACTTTCGGTCTGAATTTGTTCAAGTGCGGTTTCAGCGTCATCATATTGAGATTTTGCAATTGAAATTTTCTCATCCTGAACCTTTAATTCATTTTGTGAACGGTCAAGAGTTAAAAGCCAGAGTGCAATTTCAAGACCTCTTTTTTCTTCGGAATATTCAAGAAATTTTTGAGCTTTTTCAGACTGCTTTTCAAGAGGACCGACTCTTTCTTCAAGTTCGGTTACAATATCACGAAGTCTTAAAAGGTTGTCCTCCGTACTTTTTAGCTTTCTCTCAGCGTCAATTTTTCTGTATCTGTAGCGAGAAATACCCGCAGCTTCTTCAAAAATCTCTCGTCTGTCCTCACCCTTTGAAGAAACAATGCTGTCAATCTTACCCTGACCGATCATTGAATAACCGTCACGACCGAGGCCTGTGTCCATAAAGAGTTCGTTGATATCTTTAAGACGAACAGCCGCTTTATTGATAAGATATTCGCTTTCACCGCTTCTGTAGTATCTTCTTGTAACAGCTATGTCATCACCGTTAAAATCAAGAGCACGGTCTTTGTTGTCAATATTCAGAGTAACTTCGGCATAGCCCTGTCTTTTACGCTTATCTGTTCCGTTAAAGACAACATCTTCCATTTTTGCACAACGAAGGCTCTTCGGTGACTGTTCACCGAGAACCCAGCGGATAGCATCACTGATGTTACTTTTGCCTGAACCGTTAGGACCGACAACCGAGGTGATTCCCTGTTCAAAAGATAATTTAGTTTTATCGGGAAAGGTCTTGAAACCTTGAATTTCCAAAGACTTTAATCGCATCAGCAAGCTCCTATTTTAAATATAATTCATATTTCTGCAAAGAATCGTCAAAACAAACCGAAAAATTATATCCGAGTTCATTCAATTTGTTTACATTACTTCTCTTTTGTCCGAGAAATTTCGACAGAGATTTAGAATTGATAACAACCGTTTTAATTTCATTCAAATCGGGAAAATCTTTTGCTTTTTCGATAAACTTATTGTAAAAAAGCATATTTTCGCACAATTCCTTAAAAGCCGGGTGATAGTTGTCACCGTAGCTGTTATTTACAAGGCTGTCGGAATAATGAAGTCCGAGCCTGATAATTTTTATATTGTTCTTTTCAAAAAGCTCAATCAGCTTTGAACAAAGGTTGACGGACTTTTCAAGACTATACGGTGTGTATTTTCCGTTAAGGTAAAGTTCGGCAAGCTTTGTATCTTTCATGATAACCGTAGGATAGATTCTTACGGTATCGGGATTAATTTTCACAAATGTTTCGGCTGTGTATAAATCCTTTTGAATATCTGATTTATACAGTCCCGTCATCATCTGCAAGCCAAGTGAAAAGCCATAACTTTTAATAAGCTCTGAGGATTTGAAAACACTTTCAGCGCTATGTCCTCTGTCATTTGCAAGAAGTACATCGTCTGACATAGATTGCGCACCAAGTTCAATTGATGTCACACCATAGCTTTTCAAAATATCAAGAATTTCTTTATCAATATAGTCGGGACGGGTAGAAATCCTTATTCCGCAAAATTTATCTCTGAACTTTTTAGTTGCATCAAGGAGAGATAACATATAGGTTCTGTCAATAGCTGTAAAACTTCCGCCGAAAAATGCAATTTCTGCATTTTGGGTGCGTTCTCCCAAATCAGAAGCCGCTTTATCAAGTGTCTGTTCAACATCAAAGGGAGTCGGCTGATATGCCTGACCTGTTATCTTATTTTGATTGCAAAAACTGCACATATGCGGACAACCGTTGTGCGGAATAAAAATTGATACATTACTGTGTTTAATAACCCATCAGCTCCAAAGCTTCTCTGGCGGCCTGTTGCTCCGCTTCTTTCTTACTTCTTCCGCCGCCTTTGCCGATTACATTACTGTTGAGATGAACTTCAACAACAAAGTGTTTGTTGTGGTCAGGACCGCTTTCACCCACGAGAACATATTCAAGCTGTTCACCTGGATTCTTCTGGATAATCTCCTGCAAGGCGGTTTTATAATCGTTAAGCTTCTTCTTCTTTGAGTTCTTGATTGCAGGAATTACAAAATTAAGAATATGTTTCGACGCAGGATCAATACCACCGTCAATATAAATTGCTGCAATCAAAGCCTCAAAGGCATCCGAAAGAATTGACGGGCGTTCTGCACCACCGTTGTTTCTTTCGCCTTTACTTAACACAAGGTACTTTCCGAGTTCAATCTGCTTTGCAAATTCAAAAAGAGTTTTCTCGCAGACAAGTGACGCTCTGAGCTTTGTCAATTCGCCTTCGGGAAGTTCGGGACAATGCTTGAAAATATAATCGGAAACAACAATTGAAAGTACCGCATCGCCGAGAAATTCAAGTCTTTCATTATATTTTATGTGTTTAGCCTTATGTTCATTTGCATAAGAAGAATGAGTAAGTGCCTCTGTAAGCAAATCTGTATTTTTGAATGTATAGCCGATTCTCTTTTGTAAATCTTCCATTATAAAACTCCTAAAGCAACATTATTTGCAAAAATTAAAGTGATGAAGAGATCGCTTCAATAGCATTTGCTTTTACATATTCAACAGAAAGTCTGATAGCATTCTTAACTGTAACAGCCTTGGCACTTCCGTGTGCTTTGAACACCGGCTTTGATGCACCGAGAATAGGCGCACCGCCGTATCTGTTGTAATCAAAATGCGTTTTCATATTTTTTAGGTCCTTCATAACAAGACCTGCTGCAAGTTTACCCTTGACGCTGCCCATAAACATATTTTTAATCTGATTCATCATTACAAGAGCAACGCCCTCATATGTTTTGAGAATCAAATTACCTGTAAAGCCGTCACAAACTACGACATCACATACTCCGTTCGGAATATCCCTGCCTTCTACATTTCCGATGAAATTCAATTTGCTGTTCTGAAGAAGTTCATGCGTATTTCTGTAAAGTTCTGTTCCCTTGTGTTCTTCTGCACCGACATTGGCAAGTCCGACACGGGGGTTTTTGATACCCATAACCTTTTCCATATATATTGAACCCATAACAGCAAACTGATACAGCATTTCAGGACGACACTCAACATTTGCACCGCCGTCCATAAGCATAAAGAATCCGCTTTCAGACGGCATAACAGGAGCAAATGCGGGGCGTTTAATCCCCTTGATTCTTTTTATTGCAAGAGTTGCGCCGACGCACAATGCACCGCTGTTTCCTGCACTGACAAATGCATCGCCCTTGCCCTCGTTAAGCAAGCGAAGACCTACAGCCATAGAGCTGTCCTTCTTTTCTTTAAGAACAGACTCAGCAGAATCTTCCATTGTGATTTTCTGTGTACAATGACAAATATCAATATTATTCATTGAAAGTGAGTTTTCCGAAAATACATTTTTAATTTTGGTTTCATCACCGGTCAAAGTTACATTTATGTTATATTCGGCAACTGCCTCAACACAGCCTTTGATAATTTCCAATGGAGCGTTATCACCGCCGAATGCATCAACAATTATGTTCATTCCATTCACCTTAAATATCCTTTAAATAATTATCCAAACTTTTTAACGCTCTTGCAGAATAAACTGCACCACGCTCTTTTTTATCCCTCGGACGGTTTTCAAGCTCCGGCAAAACTCCGAAGTTTGCACCCATTGGCTGAAACTTTTTAACCGACGAATCAGAGATGTATGCCGAAAGTGCGCCAATCATTGTATCATTTGGTAATGTAATTGTGCTTTTCCCCTCAGCAACTCGACAAGCATTTATTCCTGCCATAATTCCCGAAGCTGCAGATTCCATGTATCCTTCAACACCTGTAATCTGACCGGCAAAAAAAAGACTATGATTGTCCTTAACAGAAAAATCGCTGTTAAGTATTCTCGGCGAATCAAGAAAAGTATTTCTGTGCATAACACCATAACGAACAAAGTCCGCATTATGAAGTGCAGGAATAAGCGAAAACACTCTCTTTTGTTCGGGGAATTTAAGATTAGTCTGAAATCCTACAAGATTGTACATATTGCCGGCTTTGTTTTCTTTTCTGAGCTGAAGAACCGCCCAAGGTCTGTGACCTGTCTTTGGATTCACAAGACCGACAGGTTTCATAGGACCAAAGCGAAGTGTTCCCTCGCCTCTTTGCGCCATTACCTCAACAGGCATACAGCCCTCATACACTTTCGGATTGCTGACATCGCAATCATGCAAAGGTGCTCTTTCTGCCGATATGAGTGCATTGTAGAAGGTTTCATATTCCTCCTTGTTCATCGGACAGTTGATATAATCGTCACCGTCGCCCTTATCATATCTTGATGCACAAAAAGCGTACTCCATGTCAATACTTTCAGCAGTAACAATAGGAGCGGCGGCATCAAAAAACGAAAGTGAGGAACCGAACATTCCCCTTATATATTCGGCAAGCGGTTCAGAAGTAAGCGGTCCGCTTGCCACAACCGTGATTTCATCTTTCGGAATTTCACAAACTTCTTCTTCGTAAACCTCAATAAGCTCACTGCTCTTTATGCCTTCCGTTGCAAGAGAAGAAAAAATATCTCTGTCAACGGCAAGCGCTCCGCCTGCAGGAACTTTGCAGGCATCTGCACACTTCATAAGGAAAGAATCGAGTCTGCGCATTTCTTCTTTCAAAAGCCCTGCGGCGCTTTCAACACGCATAGCTTTAAGAGAATTTGAACAAACAAGTTCAGCGTATTTCTCAGTATGATGAGCAGGCGTTTTTTTATTCGGTTTCATTTCATAAAGATGCACTTTTATTCCGTGAGAGGCAATCTGCATTGCCGCCTCACAACCTGCAAGTCCTGCACCGATTACATTAATATGCATTTATTTATCATCCGTATCTGCTGTTTTAGTATAACCGCATCCCTCTGTTGCACAGAACAATGTCGGCTTTTTGCCTTTTTTCTTGAAGAGAATTCCTCCGCACTGCGGACACTTCTCGTTTGTTGGTTCATTCCAACTTACAAAATCACACTCGGGATAGTTGGAGCAGCCGTAAAAAATTCTTTTTGTCTTGGTACGCTTGATAATAACATCGCCGCCGCACTTTGGACACTTAACACCCGTTTTTTCTACATACTTAATGATGTTTTTACATTCAGGGTATCCGGGGCAGGCAATAAATTTACCGTATCTGCCGACTTTAACAACCATCTGTCTGCCGCACTTGTCACAAATAATATCGGTTTCGTCTTCTTTTAAGTGAAGCTTTACGCCTTCCATATCTGCTTTTGCTTTTTTGAGAGTTTTATCAAAATCTCCGTAGAAATTGTCAAGCAAAGCATGCCACTCTTCTGTTCCTTTTTCAACCTTATCAAGGTCTTCCTCCATCTGATTTGTAAACTTTACATTTACGATCTTTGGAAAACGCTCTTTCATAAGATTGGTTGTAACCTCACCGAGTTCCGTAGGAACAAGGCTTTTGCCCTCACGCTTAACATATTCATGACTTGTAATTGTTGTAATTGTTGCGGCATAAGTTGACGGTCTGCCGATGCCGTATTCTTCAAGCGCTTTGATGAGTGACGCCTCCGTATATCTTGCAGGCGGCTGTGTAAAGTGCTGATTTTTCTTCAACTCTTTACATCTCACAATCATATCTTTTTCAAGTGGTGGGAGCTGTGTAGTCTTTTCTTCTTCAACATCCTTGCTTTCCACATAGAGTGTTGTAAAACCTTCAAAATCGACTCTGTATCCTGACGCCTTAAATGTATAACCGTTGGCAACAATATCAGCCTGTGTTGTTTTCTGGATACAATCAGCCATTTGTGATGCAGTAAATCTGTTCCAAATGAGCTTATATAGCTTATACTGATCCGATGTAAGGCTTGCCTTTACGCTGTCGGGAGTAAGAGAGGGCATTGACGGTCTTATAGCTTCATGACCGTCCTGTGCATTACTTCTTGATTTAAAAAATCTTGGCTTTGGCGGAAGAAACTTTTCACCGTAAGAATTTTTTATGTATTCGGTTACCTCTTCAATTGCAACATTTGAAATTCTGAGTGAGTCGGTTCTCATATAAGTGATAAGACCGGTTGCACCCATACCTTCGATATCAACGCCTTCGTAGAGTTCCTGAGCAACCTTCATTGTTCTTCTCGACTGGAAACCGAGTTTTCTCGATGCTTCCTGCTGAAGAGTTGATGTTATAAACGGAGGTGCAGGAGATTTCTTTCTTGTACCGTTCTTAACCTTTGTAATTACATACTCGGCATCCTGTAAATCAGCCTCAATTTTATCAGCCTGTTCACCGTTTGTGATTTTTATTTTTCCGTTTTCATCGGAATATAAAGATGCAGAAAAAGATTTTCTGCTGCCCTTTGGGATGAACTTTGCATCAATCGACCAGTATTCCTCAGGCTTAAATTTTCTGATTTCCTCTTCCCTGTCAACAATAATCCTTACAGCAACAGACTGAACTCGTCCTGCAGAAAGACCTCTTCTGATTTTCTGAGAAATAAACGGACTGAGTTTATAACCGACAAGTCTGTCAAGAATTCTTCTTGCCTGCTGAGCATTTACAAGGTCAATATTAATTGATCTCGGATTGCTCATACCGTTTGTAACACCGGATTTTGTAATTTCATTGAATTCCACACGGTTAGTTTCATCTGTGGGTAAACCGAGAATATAGGCAAGATGCCAAGAAATTGCCTCTCCCTCACGGTCAGGGTCGGTTGCTAAATAAATATGCTCGCTTTTTTCAGCGGCTGATTTTAAATCATCAACAAGTTTTTCTTTTCCTTTTATAATTTCATACTTTGGAGCAAAGTTCTTTTTTATATCAACACTTAATCTTGATTTAGGCAAATCACGGACATGACCCATTGAGGCAACAACTTCGTAACCGCTACCAAGGTATTTTTTAATTGTTTTTGCCTTAGCAGGTGACTCAACAATTACTAAATCTGACATATGTTTTCACTGCCTTTCTGCCCTGTTATGTGTAAAAGGGCAACGGAATATCGGATAACGAATAATAATATTCGGTAAATATCATTTTAAAATATAATTTCTTCCCTGTAGTGCCGAAACAAGATCTTTCATTTCAAGCATCGTAAGTGCGGTAAGCACCTTAAACACAGGGATTTTCAAATCAGCTGAGATTTTATCTATATGAACAGGCTCATTACCGATGTATTCATATACATCCTGAGCTGTTTTTGGCAAATTTAAGTTTTCTTTATGAACAGGTTTTTGCACAACCGTTTCTGATTTTTCTGATACATACGGCACTGCGGTTTTAGCCGGCTGTTGATCATTTTGTTTATTAACATAAATTCTTGCAGGAGCTTGTTTTCTTATACCTTTAACAGGAAAATTGCCCGTATCAGCAAGAGAAATATTGTCAATATCAAATTCATCATCAGTGGTTGCATACAGGCTGTCAAACTCGCAGAGTATGTCCATAAAATCGGTAACGGGTATTGCAAGACCTTCTTTAATGAGAGCGTTTGAACCTTTATTCTGAGGGCTGTTATTTCCGAGCAGAGCAAAAATTGTTTTGCCTTGTTCTGCGGCAAGATTTGCGGTAATAAGCGAACCGCTCTTCTTTCCCGCTTCCATAACAAGCAATCCGTCCGATAAAGCGGCTATAATTCTGTTTCGGGCAGGGAAATAGTAATTCCTCGGTGTTTCATCAGGCGGATACTCTGTAATGACAGCACCTCTTTTGGGAATTGTACTTCTAATATCCGAATTTTCCCTGAGATATGAACAATTAAGTCCGCAACCTCTGACACAAATTGTAATTCCGTCCGTAGCAAGTGCGCCTCTGTGTGACGCCCCGTCAACACCCAATGCGCCTCCGCTGACTATAATTGTTCCGTATTTTGAAAGCGCATATGCAAAACGGTAGGAATTTTCTATTCCATACTTAGTTGCTCTGCGAGTACCGACAATACCGATTGAAAAAGTATTGTCAATATCAGGCATAACACCGTTTATATATATGAGAGCAGGAGGACATTCAATATTGTAAAGACATTTCGGAAACAATTCATCGTCAATGCATAATATTGAATAATTGCATTCAATACATCTGTCTACGATTTTCTTAGCGTCATCAAGACCGGTTGAAGAAAATCGTTCAAGGTCTTTTTGTGAAAAAATTCCGCAAAGACGCCACTCCGAAATACCGCCGTAATAAAAGGCAGACACATCGGAATACATTTCGGATATTCTCTTTACCTTTGGATTATTATAGCCTATCGAAAGTGTAATCCAAATCCAGTAACAGGCATTACGCGAAATCATTTCATCATTTCCCACATTATTATTGACGCCGCAACGGCGGCATTAAGCGACTCGGCTCTTCCCTCCATAGGAATAGTAATTTTATGTTTACAGGCACTTATTGTTTCTTCTTTAAGACCGTTTCCTTCATTACCTACTGCAACGATGCAAGGCGAAACAAAGGGAGTCGTTGTAATCTTATCAGCCGACGCCGATACGACCGCCGCATAAGATTCAAGTTCACTGTGTGCATTCAGATAACCTGAAATTGTATCCGACACAACAAACGGAAGTCTGAACACTGCTCCCATACTGCCTCTTACAACTTTAGGACTGTAAATATCGCAACAATCGGCAGAAAGAACGATACCGGTAACATTCAGAGCCTCAGCCGTTCTAAGAATTGTACCTAAATTGCCGGGATCCTGCAGATTATCGAGTGCCAAAAATTTGTCACCAGTCTTTATTTTATCAAAACAAGCAGTTTTGTCAAGTGCTTTTATTACACACAGAAATCCTTGAGGCGACTCTGTATCACACATCTGATTAAATATCTTATCAGATACAATGAATGTTTTGTTGGAATATTTTTGCAGATTTGAAAAGTCATCCGCATATTTCTCACTGGCCTTTTCACTTGCGAAAAAGGTGTCAATATATGCCTTACTGAGCATTGCATCCATACAAATGCGAACACCCTCTGCAATGAAAAGTCCTGATTCACGCCTATATTTTGCACTTTTTCTGAGCTTTACGGCATTTTTTATATTAGAATTATCTTTACTTGAAAGTATAGTCATAAAACCATCCAATTTTCTGTAAAAAACAATTGCGTTTGGGATAACCCAAACGCAATTACAAAGTAAGTTAAATTAAGCGTTCTTAGCCTGTTCAACAAGTGAAGTAAAAGCAGCAGGGTCTGAAATTGCAATTTCAGAGAGCATCTTACGGTTAAGAGCAACGCCAGCCTTCTTCAAGCCGTTCATGAAAGTTGAATAATTTGTGCCGTTAGCCTTGCAGGCAGCCGAAATACGAGTAATCCAAAGACGACGGAAATCTCTCTTTCTCTGCTTACGACCGATATATGCATAATTGCCGGACTTCATAACAGCCTGTTTAGCCATTTTAAAGTGTCTTGATTTTGCACCCCAGTAACCCTTAGCAAGCTTTAATGTCTTTTTTCTTCTTTTGCGAGTCATCATCGCACCTTTTACTCGTGCCATTATATATTACCTCCGTTTATGTTAGTTAGTAGTCCTCAATGATTATTTGTAAGGAATAAGACGCTTGATCTGAGCTGTGTTTGTCTTATCTGCAGCAACAGTCTGACGAAGACCTCTTTTACGCTTTGTTGTCTTCTTGTTCAAGATGTGACTTTTGTTAGCGTGAGCACGGATAACCTTACCGTTCTTAGAAAGTTTGAATCTCTTTTTGGCACCGCTGTGAGTTTTAATTTTAGGCATATTAGTATCCTCCTTAGCTTTAATTACTTATTAGTCTTTGGTGCAAGAAACATAAGCATATTTCTGCCTTCAAGCTTTGCAGGCTTTTCGACAACAGCTGTTTCACTGCAAGCATCAGCAAATCGTTTCATTGTTTCAAGACCGATTTCAGGGTGTCCCATTTCACGACCTCTGAAACGAATTGAAACCTTAACCTTATCGCCGTGTTTGATAAACTTCAGAGCATTATTAAGCTTTGTATTAAAATCGTGTGTATCGATATTAAGAGAAAGCCTTACTTCCTTGATATCAACAACTCTCTGATTTTTTCTTGCTTCCTTTTCCCTTTTAGCCTGTTCAAAACGGTATTTTCCGTAATCCATAATTTTGCATACAGGAGGATTGCTCTGCGGAGCAATTTTAACCAAGTCAAGGTTCTTCTGTTCTGCCAAATCAAGTGCTTCTTTAGCTGACATAATGCCAAGCTGCTGACCATCAGAGCCGATAATTCTCAACTCTTTGTCACGGATTTCTTCGTTAATCTGAATTTCTTTCTTGCTGATGGGTAAACACCTCCAAAGTCTCATAAAAACAATAAATGCGGACAGAAACACTCCGTCCGCATAACAATACTAAAAAACTTCGGTATTGACCCGTGCAGACGGCACCCCACAGGTGAAAGCATCTCTGCTTTGCTTTATTTTACCTGACTATTATATTACATATACATTTGTTTGTCAAGCGTTAATTTCGATAAAATAAAATTTATTTTTTCAACTTGCTATTGCAATTTGCGATATTTAAAATTTCTTAAAAATTAAAACTCGAAATTCGGTCAAACTGAATTTCGAGTTTTTTGCAAACCGAGAGCAGAGAAGTCATTCTCTGCTCCGATTATTATGCTTTGTACGCCAAAATAATTATTTAACCATGCTTGCAACTTCTGCAGCAAAGTCATCCTGACGCTTTTCAATGCCCTCGCCCTTTTCAAAGCGAACGAATTTCTTGATTTCGATAGAACCGCCAAGCTCCTTAGCAGTATTCTGTGTGTACTGCTTGATGTTGATCTTATTGTCCTTAACGAACTCCTGGTCAAGAAGGCAGTTCTCCTTGTAGAACTTACCAATCTTACCCATAACAATCTTGTCAGCAATCTGCTCCGGCTTACCTTCGTTGATTACCTGCTGACGCATAACTTCTTTCTCATGCTCGATGATTTCTGCAGGAACTTCACTCTCATTGAGGTAAGGAGTGTTAAGAGCTGCAATCTGCATTGCAACATCCTTGCCGTATGCAACAAACTCCGGCTTTGCAGCGAGGTCTGTATCAAAGTTAACGAGAACGCCAATCTTACCGCCTGCGTGTACATAAGCAACACAAGCACCTTCCATACGCTCAAAACGACGAATCTGGATATTCTCGCCAATTGTGAGAACCTTTTCCTGAAGCATTTCAGCGATTGTCTGCTCTGAACCTGTTGCCTTGAGTGTGAGGAGAGCCTCAACATCGGCAGGGTTCTGCTCGATAATTGTGTTAGCACAAGCCTTAACAAAATCCATAAATGAATCGTTCTTAGCAACAAAGTCTGTTTCAGCGTTAACTTCTACAACAACACCTACTGAGAGGTCATCGTTTGTGCAAGCGTATGCAACGCCTTCTGCTGCTATTCTGCCTGCCTTCTTAGCCTGCTTAGCAAGTCCCTGTTCTCTTAAAAAGTCAACTGCTTTATCCATATCACCGTCGGCATTTGTGAGTGCCTTTTTGCAATCCATCATGCCGCAGCCTGTTTTTTCTCTTAATGTCTTTACATCCTGAGCTGTAAATGCTGCCATTTTGAAAACATCCTTTCAAATAAATTTATATAAAACGGGGTTATAATCACAAATGATTATTCAGCTGTCTCTTCCTCAACAGCTGCAGCGCCCATGCGGCCCTCTCTGCCTTCGATAACAGCATTAGCCATTGCGCCTGCAATAAGCTTTACTGCACGAATAGCGTCATCGTTACCCGGGATTACATAGTCAATCTCATCAGGATCGCAGTTTGTATCTACGATAGCAACGATCGGGATATTGAGCTTCTTTGCCTCTGAAACGGCAATTCTTTCTTTTCTTGGATCAACAATGAAAAGTGCGCCGGGCATCTCTGTCATATCCTTGATACCGCCCATGAACTTCTCAAGCTTCTCAATTTCGAGGTTGAGCTTAATAACTTCCTTCTTAGGAAGAAGATCAAATGTGCCGTCTTCCTGCATAGCACGGAGCTGCTTTAAACGAGCAATTCTTCTTCTGATTGTTGCAAAGTTTGTGAGCATACCGCCGAGCCATCTTGCGTTTACATAGTAAGCGCCTGCACGCTCTGCCTCTTCCTTAACAGAATCCTGAGCCTGCTTCTTTGTACCTACAAAGAGAACGCTCTTGCCTTCTGCTGAAAGCTCACGAACAAAGTTGTAAGCTTCTTCAAGCTTCTTTACACTCTTCTGAAGGTCGATAATGTAGATACCATTACGCTCAGTAAAAATGTACTCAGCCATCTTAGGGTTCCATCTTCTTGTCTGGTGACCAAAGTGAACACCTGCTTCAAGAAGCTGTTTCATTGAAACTACTGCCATAATAAAAATCCTCCTTAGGTTAAAACCTCCGCTGTGCCTTTGTTTTTATCAACGCAATAAGCAAATTCTATGAATCTGCCACCCTGTTGACAAGCATCAGCGTGCGAATTGCCTGTATATTATACCATAAAAGTAAAAAAAATCAAGTGTTTTCGAAAAAGTTTTTTCAAAAACACCTGATATTTTCTTAAATATTAAATTGTATTCGGAAACTCCGATCAATACCACAAATCAAAGAATCTTACATTACCGATGCTTGTGATGTAATTCTGTGATTCATGCCAGCTGCTTGAACCAACATAGAAGCAAAGAACTCTGTGCTGAACTGCCGAGCCGTTCTGATCAAAGATAAAGGAAACAGCATCTTTTACATCTTGATTCGGTGCATAAGCAGTCGAACCGTAATACTGATATTCCGAAATAATTCTGTCAATTGATGTTGTGTTTGAACGGTTCATTGCGTCACGGATTGACTGTGCGATAAGGGCACAGCCTGTGTAACCCATTGAACCACCTTCGCCCATTACAAGTCTTTCGAGTTTCTCTCTGTCATAGCTTGAAAGAGAAACAGGAGAAGGACTGTAGGACGGATCCGGATTGGCGATACTTACAAGGTAGCCACTCTGATAGTTTGATGAACTTGATGTACTGTCTGTATAGCCGTAATCCGATGAATTAGATGCGGAACTGCTGTTGTCCGATGAACTGTTAACATAGCTTGTATAGCTCTGTGGAGTTTGGCTTGAAGTTTCTGACTCCGAAGGCTCTGACTTTAAACTTTCAGCCTTTTTGGAAGCCTGTGAACTTTCGGCTTTCTTCTTCGCAGTTTTTGCAGATTTAGTTTCCTTTTCAGTTGTTTTCTGTGTAGTCGCTGCGGATGTTGTAATCTCTTGGGTTACGGGGGCAGTAGTTTCTTCAACGCAGTTATCTGTAATAACGAGTGAAAAATCATTGATGTTACCGACTGCAAGCGAAGCAGCACGGCTGTCTTCAAAAGCATCTACATCCGGTGCAAGAGTTGTTGTCGGAACAACAAGAGCAGCTGCCGCCAGAGATACCGCAATAGCATAGGACAATGCCTTAAAGCCTTTGCGTTTTGACTTCTTTTCGGGTTTGCGAGTTCTCTTTGAACTCTCCGAATTGTTGTCACATCCGTAGTGTTTATAGTTTGTCGCTCTCAAAAATTTATCCTCCCTGTGATTTTTGCACATTAAGGTAACTACTATAACTGCCGTCAAAAGCAAGCGTATATACAAGATGTAGTTATCTGTTTAAAAATGTGCCAAGTCCTTTAGTCGTAAAATTTTATCAAACACACAATTGCAATTGTATTAAAGCACAAACTTTTGAAAATTGCAAGTTTGACAGGGGAAGATAAATTGTAACAATTGTAACCGAAATGTTACTTATGTGGTTTTAATTTCTTAAAAAAATAATGATTTGTGCATTATGCATAATTTATCGAATATTTCTTAGGTTATTTTGCCTTAATGCGAAAATTTGAAAAAATTCAAAATTTAGCCCCAAAACGGGGTTTTTTCGGCTTTTTTACTGGCTTTGGAGTCTGGCAACTGATGATTACCGTATCCTCTCCTATGAGGTCAATTTTCTCCCAGGGAATTATATAGTCCTGACATTTTCCCACCAGACTAAAAAATCCCGGTCTGCCGAAAATAACAATTGACACAACAGTTGCGCATTTGGTATCCACAATAACATCGTCGATAAATCCTATTCTTGTTCCGTCACAGGCGCTTATGACTTCCTTATGTCTTAAATCGGTAAATCTGCAATTCATATAACCACTCCGAAATCTGTTTTTGATATACATATATATGAAAAGGAACGGTCATTATATTCATTGACATTTATATCATAATTTGTTAGAATTGAATCACAATATTTTCGCAAAAAAGGAGCGATAATTATGAATTATGTATTTATGACAGATGCCTCCTGCGACCTTACACAGGAGCTTGTTAACGAAATCGGCGTTGAAGTTCTTCCGATGGAATTTCATATGGAGGACAAGTCCTATCTTCATTATCCGGATTGCAGAATGATGAGCCTCTCGGAATTCTACAGTAAGCTTAAAGAAGGTATTGATTCAAAGACAACACAGATTAACTATGACAGCTTTTACAAAAGCTTTGAAAACTATCTTAAAGCCGGCAAAGATATCATTTACACAGGCATTTCAACAGGTTTGAGCGGAACATACAACACCTGTATGATGGCTGTTAAGGATTTAAAGGAAGTTTATCCGGACAGAAAGATTATTGCAATTGATTCTCTTTGCGATTCGGCAGGACTTGGACTTCTCATCTACCTTGCAGGCAAAAAATACAGCGAAGGCGCTACAATTGACGAACTAAAAGAATACATTGAAGACACTCGTATAAAAGTATGTCACTGGTTTGTTGTTGAAGACCTTGATCAACTCAAGAGAGGCGGTAGAATTTCCGCTGTTTCCGCAACATTCGGCAAAGCTTTGCAAATTAAACCTCTCATCAGTGTTGACGATGAAGGTCATCTTATCAATGTTGCAAAAATCAGAGGTAAGAGCAATGTTGTTCCGGCTCTTGTAAAACACCTTGAAAGAGATGCCGAAAATCTCAAAGACAGCGTTGTTATGGTTGCCCATGCGGATAATCCGGAAGGCGCCGAAGAACTTAAAAAGGCAATCAAGGGTAAGTGCAAGGAAGTTGTCATGACGGATATCGGTCCTGTAATCGGTACTCATGTAGGTTCGGGAATGCTGGCAGTCCTTTTCCTCGGCACAAGAAACCTTAAATCATAATCAAAATACAGCAAAATATGCAATAAGCGTGCAGTCTGAATTAAACTGCACGCTTTTCTTTTGTCAGTCCCTTGTGTAATATAAAAGGCACATTACACTTACGCCGACAAATCCGCCTATAAACAATCCGATAATTAATCCTGCAATCAATAATTTACCTCCTGACCATATTTTGACAATTATTATTTTCCGCTTGTGAGATAATAAGCAAAGGTAATAAATTTAATGGAAATGTTATTAGAACAGCATTCCGCAGGGGGAATAAAATGAAATCTGTTTACATAGATGTACTGATTACCGTAAATGTTTTCATTGACTTTATACTTATTTTATGCACCAAAAAGGCGCTTTGTATCAATACCTCGTTTAAAAAAATGTTGCTTGCGTCGCTTCTGGGGGGAGTGCAAAGTCTTATTGCACTGTTCCCTCCCCTGCCTTTCTTTTTGAATATACCTATCGATGTTTTATGTGCCGCCGGAATTGTGTTATGTGCATTCGGCAAGTGTCCGTTTAAGTGTTTTATCAAACGAATATCCGTGTTTCTTTCTCTCTCATTTTCATTCTGCGGAATTATGATGTTTCTGTACAACGCTTTCAAACCGAAAGGTATGGAAGTATACAACGACACAGTGTATTTTAACATTTCGCCCGTCCTCCTGATTATTTTAACTCTTGTCTGTTATTATATTCTCAAATTGACGAAAATATTGACGAAGAGGGGCAACGGTTCGGGAGTTTGCAAAGTTGAAATCAAGGTTAACGAACAAAGCTATTTTTTCCCTGCAAAGATTGATACGGGTTGCAACCTTGTTGAACCGTTTTCGGGAAATTATGTCATTATTGCTGAACAAAATATTTTTGATGATTATGTTCCCGATGAAACCAAAACAAGGATTATTCCGTTTGAAAGCCTTGGCGGAAACGGAATTGTAAAAGGATTTCCTCCCGATAAGGTTAAAATTGACGGCAAGGAAATCTGCAAAAGCATTTATATAGGCATATGTAATGATGTATTGAAAGGAGATGTTAAGGCAATCATACCGTACGAACTTGTAAAAATATCAGAATAGGAGCAATGTTATGTTTTTAATGAAGGTTATTCAGAAAATCCGATTTGCACTCGTTATTGAAAATGAAATATTCTACATTAACGGCAGTGAAACTCTCCCCCCACCGCTTACACGAGAAGAAGAACAGCATATTATGGAGAATATTGCAAAAGGAGACAGTAAGGCAAGAGAACCGCTTATTGTCCACAATTTAAGACTTGTGGTATATATTGCAAAAAAGTTTGAAACTCCGAATGCAAGTGCGGAGGATTTGATTTCAATAGGCACAATCGGGCTTATCAAGGCGGTGAACACCTTTTCTCCCGAAAAGAATATTAAGCTTGCAACCTACGCATCAAGATGTATTGAAAACGAAATTCTGATGTTTTTACGAAAATCATCGCAACTGAAAAACGAGGTATCGATTGACGAACCGCTGAACACGGACTGGGACGGCAATGAACTGCTTTTATGCGATGTTCTCGGAAGCGACCCTGACACGGTAAACAGAAATATTGAATGCGAGCTTGAAAAAAGTCTTGTTTTGCAGGCAGTTTCAAAGCTTCGTGACCGAGAATGTCTTATTATGGAGTTACGCTTCGGGCTTAACGGACGAAAGGAACACACGCAAAAGCAGGTTGCCGACAAGCTTGGAATTTCGCAGTCCTACATATCAAGGCTTGAAAAGAAAATTATTCGCCAATTAAAAATTGACCTTGACAAAGCAGTATGATTTTTGTCTGAACCCGAACCAATAACATATTTTGTATTAAAAACGAGAGCAACAGGCAATTTTGTCCTGCTGCTCTCGTTTTTTATAAAACAGTATCTGAGGGATTGGTGACAGTATCAGAATCATTATTATCTCCGTCACCCATAATATCGTCAATTCCATCTTCAATATCATCCATCATATCCGAACCCGAATTTCCTGTTTCATTTTCTTCGTTACCGATGAAACCGTCCGAATCTGAAACTTCTCCGTTTTCAGTCATACTTTTTGAAGTTTCCTGCGTATTTGATGTTTGTGAAGTCTGACTTGTTGTGTCAGTCATACTGTCGTTTTTATCATTGCCGCAACCAGTGATAAAACATACTGAAATTAAAGCTACGGCAAACAGACCTAAAAATTTTTTCAAACTAATCAATCCTTATAAAAATAAAATGGTACTGAATCAACAGCACCATTATTATTTACGGAATTTTTCGTAATATTTAATTTGGAATTTAATAATTTTAATCTTTGGCAATAACAAGATGAGGGTACGGAATTGTGATACCGTTTTTATCAAACTCTTTCTTGACATTTTCTTGCAGGAAGAAATAAACCTCGTAGTAATCATCAGGAGTTGCCCATGCAAAAACCTTAATCTGCACTCCGCTGTCAAGATGTTCACCGACTCTTACAGTAGGTTCGGGATCTTTTAAAATCATCTCATTTGTTGCCATAAGGTTGAGAATAATCTCACGCACCTTGTCGATATCATCATCATAGCTTACCGAGAAAGTGCAGTCAACCCTTCTCTGCTCAACCATTGTGCAATTTACAACATTGTTTGATGTAAGTCTTGAATTAGGAATTGTCACAAGCTTATTATCAAGTGTATGTACGGTTGTTGAGAAGATATTGATTTCCTCAACCGTTCCTTTTACTCCCTCAAAATCAAGAATATTACCCGACACAAACGGTTTGTTTATCAAAATTACAAGTCCGCTGACAACATTTTTCAGCAAATCCTGTAATGCAAGACCTGCCGTAAGGGCTGCCGCACCGAGTGCCGTAATAAGCGACGCAACATTCACACCGATTGTCCCGAGTGCAGTTACTGCAACAATGAAATAGAAAATCACCTTGAGAACGGACAATACAAAGCCTTCGGCTGTACCGTCCATTCGTGATTTATTAAGGATTTTTCGGAGAATCCCTATAATCAACCTGGTAATTATATATCCGATAACAATTACAGCTACACACACAAGAGCCTTTGAAAGATATTCAAGCAACTTTTCTTCAGTGATATTCATACCTACACCTCTGCATCAACAAGAAATTCAGAAATCTTCTCTCCGTTCTCATAAACAGAAACCACTATATTGCCGTTTTCATCAAAAGAAACGCTCTTACCTGTGCGAACACCGTTTTCGTAATTGCTCACATCAATAAGATTTCCGTTTCTGTCAAATCTTGCGCCATAGCCGTCAGGAGTATTATTATCCCACTTGCCCGCATGCATTGTACCGTCACTCAGCCTGTAACCAACACCGCCGCCGTTGCGTGAATTATCGGTCCAGTTTCCAACATAATTTATACTGCCGTTGTTATAATAGCAAACGCCGAATCCGTTGCGCCTGTCATCAAGGTATTCACCGTCATATGAGGTCATACCGTCAGGAGAAACCGTTCTGCCTCTGCCTGTTCTGCAATTATTTTCATCAAGATTACCGAAGTAGGTATATCTTCCCGATTTAGTAAGAATCACAACGTCACAATGGGGTTCTTCTTCGTTTACAATTTGAGGATTTTCTTCATCGGATTCTTCTGTCGGCACATCATCTTTATGGCAATGTATGCCGATATTTGCTTCAACTTTTTCAAAATCAGTTTCTTTATCTTCGGAAGCTTCACCGGAGCTGTCAACAGTTACAACACTTTCGGAATCTTCTGTCTGTTCATCTGCTGTTTCTGCGACAGCGTCTGTATCATCTGCAATTTCATGTTCTGAAATTTGAGAATTTTCTTCAACCTCATCATCCGAAAGCTGTTCGTCTTTCTCGCCTGTTACAATTTTAACTTCCGCTGGTTCAAAATCTTCTTCGGCAGTATGATTTATAATTTCACCGAACAAATCCTTATTTGTCTTGTGAGCCTCAACAAGAATTTTTTCGATAATATCATATGCCGAATAATCTTTCTTACTCACGGGTTCAGCCGTGTCGGAAACATTTGGAATATCTTCATCCGTAAGATAAGCGCAATCTTCGAGATTATAAGCATTTTCTGGAACAAAATCATTTTTGAACAAATCACCGTTAAACACAAATCCGCTGTTGCCGTAGGATTTTTTCTCCGTAAACGGCATATCTGACGGTAAAAAACTTGCATCATACCAGAGCATACCCACATTTGAATATATCAAAACCCTTGAATTTTCGTTTGACTGCTTATCAGACGGGAAAAGAGTTTTTACGGAAACAATCCCGTTATCGTCAATATCTTCGGTGACAAGAGTTATAATTCCGCTGACTTTGCGTGGATATATTCTCGTGATAAGCTTATCGGCGATGCTTCTGTTAAAATATTCCGTGCGTAACCATGTATGATTACGGTCAAAAAATTGTCTTTTGAATACAATTCCCCTGTCATTGTAAGTTATAACAGAATAAACTCCGCCTGTTGCCCTTTTTACGGACTGATAAGGAAGATTATCCCTTGTTACCTTCCACGAAAGCGGTTCATTCTTCGTCAGCAGACAAGACATCTTGTAATCCATACCGTGAAGTTCGATTTCGGTAATTTCTTTTTGCTCTTTGCAACCTGAATTAAAATAGTTTGCACGGACACCCGCAAGTGCATCATTCTTAAAATCAAGTTTTTCATAGTCTGAAACAAGAACGGAATATATAATTAAGCCGTCAGTCAGCTTTTGAGATTGTTCAAGCATTATGAATTATTCCTTTCAAGAAAATTCTGTGTAGCGTAACCCTAAAAGAAAAGAAAGGGCGAACAATGTCCGCCCTGAAATAATCGAGTTATATTTAAATCAGATAGAAATTGTCATAGCAATCTTGTAAAGCTCTTCATCAAACACACGAGGCATATCAAGTGCTTCGTTGATATCAAGATCAATAATCTTGCCGCCCTGCATTGCAACAACTCTGTTACCGATATTCTGTTCAAGAAGTTCAACAGCCTTAAAGCCCATCTGGCTTGCAACAACTCTGTCACGAAGTGTCGGAGAACCGCCACGCTGTACATGACCGAGGACTGTAGCTCTTGCCTCGATACCAAGACGCTGTTCTACATACTTTGCAAGATCTCTTACACCGCCGACACCCTCGGCAACAACAACGATAAAGTGTTTTTTGCCTGTTTTCTGAGTGTTGATGATTCTTGCGATTACATCTCTTTCAATATTGTACTGAACCTCAGGAACAAGGATAGCTGTAGCACCTGTTGCGATACCTGTCTGGAGAGCAATATCACCGCAGCGTCTGCCCATAACCTCAACTACAGAACAACGGTCGTGTGACTGTGCTGTATCACGGATACGGTCAACCATCTGAATAGCTGTGTTCATAGCTGTATCAAAACCAACCGTGTATTCCGAACAGGCAATATCATTATCAATTGTGCCGGGAACACCAATACAGTTAATACCTGCGTTTGTAAGGCAACGAGCACCTCTGAATGAACCGTCACCGCCGATTACAACAACACCGCTTACACCGATGCTTCTGCAAAAATCGGCAGCTCTCTGAATACCAGCAGGAGTAGCGTACTCTTCGCTTCTTGCTGTGTAAAGCATTGTACCGCCGTTACCGATGATATCAGATACACTTCTGAGGTTCATTTCCTCGACATCACCGTTGAGCAAACCGTTATATCCACGGTAAACACCGTAAACCTTCATTCCTTTATTTATACCGGCACGAACTACAGCTCTGACAGCCGCATTCATACCGGGAGCATCGCCACCGCTTGTTAATACTGCAATTGATTTCTGTGTCTGTGACATTATAATCTACCTCCATAGGTTATTAACTTCTACCATTATAATACAATTGTTTTTTGTTTACAAGTGGATTTTCGCAATTTTAAAAAAATAAAAGATTTTATTACAAAAGCATTTAATCCTTTTTACCGTTTTGTTACAAAAATATGTGAATTTGTTCATAAATACACTGTTTTCACCTCTCTGTTTCGATAAAATAACAATATTTTGTAACAAAGGCTGTAAGTTTGTTGACTTTTATATAATATTGTTTTATAATTACCCTTGGATAAGAGACAGATTTTGTGCCTGTCTTGCGACAAGTCACCTGAGTGACAATTTTTCGGGAGGATAATTTATATGACTAAGTTATATCTGGCTATTCCCTGTTATAACGAAGAAGAAGTTCTGAGGGATTCGGCGGAAAAACTGCTAAACAAATACAGCACGATGATGGCAGAGGGCAAAATTTCTGCCGACAGCCGTATTGTGTTTATTGATGACGGCTCAAAGGACAGGACATGGGAGATTATTTCAGAACTCCATACAGAAAATCCTATTTTTCAGGGCATCAAGCTTTCAAGAAACAGAGGTCACCAGAATGCACTTCTCTGCGGTCTTATGACTCTCAAAGATAAGGCTGACGCTGTGATTTCAATTGACGCAGACCTTCAGGACGATATCAACACCTTTGATGAAATGGTGGCAAAGTACGAGGACGGTTGCGATGTTGTTTACGGTGTTCGTTCTAAAAGAGAAACAGACACATTCTTCAAGAGATTTACAGCTGAGGGATTCTACAAAATTCTTAATCATATGGGCGCTAAGGTTATTTTTAACCACGCTGATTTCAGACTTATGAGCAAAAGAGCGCTCAACGCTTTTTCATTATATAAGGAAACAAACATATTCCTGCGCGGTATGGTTCCGATGATCGGCTTTAAGTCTGATATTGTTACATATGAGCGTTCCGAAAGACTTGCAGGTGAAAGTAAATATCCGTTAAAGAAAATGCTTGCACTTGCGTGGGAGGGTATTACATCTCTCAGCATTCAGCCAATCAGAATGATTACATGGCTCGGTGCAATCGTGTTCGGCATCAGCCTTATTATGATTATCTACTCACTCATCAGCTTTTTCTGCGGTTGGACTGTAAGCGGTTGGTCAAGCCTTTTATGTTCAATTTGGGCAATCGGAGGACTTCAGCTCCTTGCAATCGGTGTTATAGGCGAATACATCGGAAAGATTTATATGGAAACAAAGCGCAGACCAAGATTTATTGTTGACAAAGTTCTTGATGACGATGAACAGTAATAGAATCACCAAAGTCCTGACCAGAATTTTCGGCGGAGTATTTACGGTTTGTTTTGTTTTTCTGTTTGCAAATATTATAATAATCGGCTTTGACGGAAATGTTGACAGAAGGTTCGATTCATTTTCAAAGATGTTCATTCTTTTGATTTTTGCCGTTTTGACCGTCGGAATATGTGCATTGTATTTTCATTACACCTCCGATAAAAGCTGTAAGAAGATTAAAGCGAAGTCGAGATTTGAATTTAATGATAAAAATACCAAAAATGTTATTTTTATCGGATGCGGTATTCTTCTGATTGTTGAAATTATTTTTGCGTTGCTTACCGATTTTGAACCTGTTGCCGATTTGCATAACATCAAAAGATATGCAATGTATTTTTCAACCCACGGCAATTTCAACCTCATTGAACAGGATTACGCAAACGATTATCAGTATCTTGTAAGATATCCGAATAATATGGCATTGCTTTTGATTGTGTCGCTTGTTGGAAGATTAAATTACCTTATATTCGGTCATTATGTTGATTTTGCACCTGTTGTTGTAAACATTTTTGCGATTAATATTTCAATAATGCTGACGGCATTTACAGCAAAAAGACTTTTCGGCAACAAAAAGGCTCTTTTTGTACTTGCTTTTTGTGCATTGTTTTTACCTTATCTCACCTATCTGCCGTACTATTACAGTGATTCAATGTCGATGCCGTTTCTTATCGGAGCTGTTTATCTCATTGTTTCCGCATTACAGGTTGACAACAGAAAGAGTATGTACGCAAAGCTTTGTGCTGCAGGTGCATTGATTTTCCTCGGATATAAGGTTAAGGGCAGTCTTATCATACTGTTCGCAGTCGGACTTTTATTGTTGTTCTTGAAATTCAGATTAAAAAAAGCAATCTGCCTTATTCTGGTGTTTACGGCAGGGTTTGGTGGGATTGGATTCGCATACAATACAGCCGTTGACGCTGTCAATCCGATCACGAAACAGCAGTATGAAAAATATGAATATCCTGTTACTCACTGGCTTATGATGGGGCTTAAAGGTCTTGGAAAATACGATGAGCATGATGACTATTACACTCGTTCATTTCCCTCGAAAAAAGAAAAACAGGATGCTAACATTAAGGTTATTAAAGAAAGAATAAAAGATTACAAATTTAGCGGTTTGTATGAACATATGATTGAAAAAGCTGTTTGGACATGGCAGGACGGTACATATTACATTTCGTACCATAACAGAAAGCCAAAGAATGATAATATTCTTATGGATTTTCTGCATATTGACGGAAAGTACAATAAGGCTTTTCAAAATTACAGTTCGGCTTTACAACTGTTCATTTTATTGATGATTTGTATTTCGGCATTAAAAACTCTTATCAAACCTAAAGTTGATGAGATGCTGTTAATCAAAGGAGTTGTGTTTGCGGCATTCCTTTTCTTCCTGTTATGGGAAACACGGTCAAGATACCTGTTTGATATGACGCCTCTGTTTATTCTGCTTATGGTTGACGGTATGGATACCGCAAAAGCTTTTCTTGATTCATTCAGAAAGCCTAAACAACAAACAGAAAAACAGGCATAATTTAATAAAGTTTTCAAGTGACAGCTGAAACTGTCACTTGTTTTTTGTCATAAAATTAATGTTACAACATTACAAACTTTTTCATTAAAAATCAATATTTTCGTTTGCAATTTATTGTAATGATGCCTAAATTATGCTATTATTACTATATGTGCAATGATTTGCAAATTTCAAGCTTGAAAGGTAAAAATTATGGATTATGAAAAGCTGAAAAAGAGGGATTCCTCGCTGGACATTTTGCGAATAATCGCAGTCTTTACCGTTTTATCGGTTCATTTTTTCCTGCACAACGGATTTTACAACCAGACAATCGAAGGTAAGCCGATGTATGTTGCAGTTGTAATGAGAACCCTGTTTTCCGTTTGCGTTCCCTTGTTCATGTTGCTGACAGGTTATTTGATGAGCAAAAAAGAACTGAGTAAAAAGTACTATTCGGGAATTACGAAAACACTTGTTGTTTTTGTAATCTCAACACTTGCGTGTATGATTTACAAAAACATTGCACAAGGTGATGTTTTTGACCTGAAATCTTTCATACTCGGAACGCTTGATTTTACCGGTTCCAACTACTCCTGGTACATTGAAATGTACATAGGGTTGTTTCTGCTTACACCGTTCCTTAATCTTGCTTACGGAAAACTTAAAAGCAAAAAGCAAAAGCAGGTACTCCTTGTAACGGCTGTTTTTCTGACAATCATCCCCTCGTTATTTAATATTTTCAATTTTGGTTCACTTGATTGGTGGACTAATCCGACTTCATCTGATGAGTTTCAGAAACTTGTCCCAAGCTGGTGGCAGGGATTCTACCCCGTTGCATACTACTTTGTGGGTTGTTACATAAGAGAATACGGATTGAAAATGAAAACAAGAACAATGCTTGTACTCTTTGTTTTTTCACTTTTCATATTCAGCACATTCAATTATTTCAGAAGCTACGGCACAACATTCAAATCGGGTACATACATTTATTGGTACGGATTTGAACCGTTTGTTTTATCTGTACTGCTTTTTCTCTTAATTAAGAGAATCAAGACCGATAACTTCCCGAAAGCCGCCAAAATTGCACTTTGGAAAGTTTCTGACCTTGCACTTGGAATTTATCTTATTTCTTTTATTTTTGACAGCATTGTTTACCCCGTACTCTGCGAAAAAGTAATATTAATGCCTGACAGACTTCCGTATTACTTTGTTACGGTTCCGATAGTTTTTGTGCTTTCCGCCGCCGCATCATTTATTATGAATCTTGTTGCAAAACTGCTTATTGACGGTTTTAAATCACTTGCGAACATAATAAAGGATTTGCGTTCAAAGCCTGACAAAGAAAAGTGGCAGCACATAATTTTTGCTGTGCTTATGGCTTTTGCTATTGGATTTTCACTTTGGAAATGCTATTACGGTTTTGGCGGTAACGACGAATCGTTTTATCTTACAATTCCGCACCGATTCACTCTCGGTGATTCGTTACTCGGTGACGAATGGCACCTCACACAGCTTTCAGGATTTCTACTTTTGCCGTTCGTATGGCTCTACACAATGATTACGCAATCTACTATCGGAATAATCTTTGCGGCAAGAGTTTTCTATGTAATCTGTCACGCTGTTATTGTGTGCGTTATCTATTCAAGACTTAAAAAGTACGGATATTTCTCAGTATTCGGTTGTGTGCTTTATTTCCTCTTTACACCGTTTGACATTATGGCATTGAGTTATAACACAATGGGACTTGACCTAATTGCGCTCACGGGTATTTTAATGGCAACAGCCGATTATTCAAAAAAATTACCGCTCATAATCAGCGGACTTGCATTTGCAGGCGCAGTTCTCTGCTGTCCGTACCTTGCAGCAGTTTACGTAATGTATATTATTGCAGTAGGAGTTCACTATGTAATTAAGAAAACTGCCCTTAACAAAAATGTGTTCAATTCTGAACTTTTCTCGATTAAGACTTTTCTGTGGTTTACCTTGGGAGTAGGAATACTTGCGGCTATTTTCCTTGTATTTGTACTTTCAAGAGTAAGTATTAATGAGATTTTCTCAAATCTCCCCTATCTTCTTGCCGATCCCGACCATCCGCAAATGGGCTTTATGGCAAAGATGAACTACTACTTTAAAACAATCATAGAATGTCACACTCATTTTAAATATGTACTTATGGCATACGGTGCTACCGCAATTGTTATGTTGCTCGACAGAAAGAGAAAACAACACCGTTCGATTTATCTTATTCTTACAAGTGCAATCGTTATTTTGTCGCTTGTAATGTTTATGCCGACAATGACAAGCGTCTACTACAATGCGATTATGTTCCCGATGATTTTCATGGGCATCACAGCGTATGTTCTTTCTGAAAATAAGCAAAGAGAACTGTTTGCATCACTCTTTGTTCTCGGAATTTTTTATTCTGTTGCATTGTGTTTCTCCTCAAATCAGTATTTTTATGTAACTGCAATGGCTTGCACCGCATCAAATATTGCAAGCTTTGTATTCATCGGCAATCTGATTAAGGAAATGAAAGCAAATCCCGATAATCTTGACTACGCTGTTCCGTGTAAATATTTAGCATTCATGATGACTGCGTTTCTGATTATTCTGCAAGCTTGTTTTCAGATTACCGTCAAGGCAGAGCATTGCTTCTGGGACAGTGAACCGAAACAGCTGACACAGACAATTCAGAACGGTCCTGCAAAGGGTATAAAAACAACACCAAATAACGCACAAACATATGAGCAGATTTATGCCGATATCAGTCAGTATCAGAATCTTGAAAAAGGAAACATACTGTTCCTTACGCAAAAAACATGGACTTATCTTGCGGCGGAGGATTTCCCTTACGGAACGCTTTCGGCATATGTTACGGGTGAAAATCAGAACAGTCTTGCAAGACTTCGCTCATATTATTCGGTAAACAGCAAAAAAATTCCGAAATATATCTACATTCCGAAGGACTCAGAGTGGGATAATCTTCAGCAGATTCTTCTTGAGGCACAGCAGAACGGTTACTCTTTGAGCGAAAACGAAGTTTCGTATAAACTTGTAAAATAAATAATATTTTACAGATTTCAGACATAAATATCACGCAGGGATAAAAATTATGATTTCTGCGTGATATTTTTTTGTTTTTCAGCACATATTCTTGAAAATGTACAAATAAAAAACTTGTTTTTTTTTGTGAATTATGGTATAGTGAATTATGATAGGCAAGAAGGGCTTGTCACAGAATTTGGTCGCATTTTTGTGAAAATTTTAAGTTGGGGGCATAATCATGGATATTAAGCAGACTTATAACGAATGGCTTGAAAACGCAGTTGAGGACAAAGACCTTACGGCAGAGCTTGAAAGTATAAAAAACAACGAAGATGAAATTTATGATCGTTTCTACACAGCTTTAAAATTCGGTACTGCAGGCCTTAGAGGCATTATCGGCGCAGGTACTAACAGAATGAATATTTATGTTGTTCGTCAGGCTACACAGGGACTTGCTAACTATGTGCTTAAAAAGTACGGCAATGGTTCTGTTGCAATCTCTCACGACAGCAGAATTAAAGCAGATTTATTTATGAATGAGGCGGCAAGAGTTCTTGCGGCAAACGGCATTAAGGTTTACATCACATCAGAACTTCAGCCTACTCCCGTTCTCTCTTACCTTGTTCGTTACTTTAAATGTCAGGCAGGTATTATGGTTACAGCCAGCCACAACCCTGCAGCTTACAACGGCTATAAGGCATACGGTGAGGACGGTTGCCAGATGACTGATGTTGCCGCAAACACTGTATATGACGAGATTTCAAAGCTTGATATGTTCAAGGATGTTAAAATTGCCGATTTTGACGAGGCAGTTAAGAGTGGCATGATTGAATATGTTGACGAGAGCGTTTATGACACATATCTTGAAAAAGTTATGGAACAGCAGGTTAACCCCGGCGTTTGCAAGGGTGCAGACCTTAAAGTTGTTTATACACCACTTAACGGTACAGGTAATAAGCTTGTAAGAAAGGTTCTCGGTAAGATTGGTGTTAATGATGTAGTTGTTGTCCCCGAGCAGGAACTTCCTGACGGCAACTTTACAACATGTCCTTATCCGAACCCTGAGATCAAAGAGGCACTTGCAAAAGGTCTTGAGCTTTGTGAAAAAGAACAGCCTGACCTTCTCCTTGCAACCGATCCTGACGCTGACCGTGTAGGTATTGCCGTTAAGGATTATGACGGCAGTTACAGACTCATTTCAGGTAACGAGGACGGTGTGATGCTCACCAATTACATTCTCTCTTGTAAAAAGGCAAGCGGTAAGCTTCCTGAAAAGCCTGTTGTAGTAAAAACTATAGTTACTACAAAACTCATCAACAAGCTTTGCAAAAAATACGGCTGTGAACTCAAGAATGTTCTTACAGGCTTTAAGTATATCGGTGAAGTTATTCTCAACCTTGAGAAAAAGCATGAAGAAAACAGATATCTCTTTGGTTTTGAGGAAAGCTACGGCTATCTTTCAGGCACATATGTAAGAGATAAGGATGCTGTTGTTGCGTCAATGCTCGTTTGTGAAATGGCAGCTTACTATAAGAAACAGGGCAAGTCACTTGCTGAGGTTATAGACGGTCTTTACGAAGAATTTGGTTACTACCTCAATCAGACATACTCATTCGAGTTTGACGGTGCCGCCGGTATGCAAAAGATGTCTGATATTATGACAGCTGTAAGAGATAACACACCAAAGAGCATTGCAGGCTACGATGTTGTTAAGGTTTCCGACTATTTTCTCAGGAAAGAAACAGATGTTGCAACAGGCAGCGTTACCGACATTGACCTTCCTAAGTCAAATGTTATTGCTCTTCACCTTGCGGATGACAACGCTGTTATTATCCGTCCAAGCGGAACTGAGCCAAAGATTAAGCTCTATATTACTTCAGTCGGTAAGGATAAAGATAATGCTGCAGAAATCTGTGAAAAGCTTGTTGTTGCAAGCAAAGAGATTCTCGGCGTTGAGTAATTGGAATCGACATATAATAGTTGCACCTAAATTTAAGGGGACAGATTTTTCTGTCCCCTATTTTTATGTGTATTTTATCAAAAACGCAACTCCCCTATTTGTCCTGTTAATACATTGTATAACGCAAAGCAGAGGTGACTGCTGTTGCAGTCACCTCCGTAATCGGTTGATTTATAAATAGCAATTTTTAAAGGGGTATGTTGTTATTTTAAATTAAATAATATGCCCTTTGGACTCATCTCCAATATCGGATATTATGCCCTCAACAATAATAACTTTGCATTACATTGGACTTATCTCCGTTCTTAAATTTGAATATAAAAGTCTTTTGACCGTTAAAATTCATAATATCAATCAGTACAAAGATTGCTTAAAAGCTTATCAACTTTTCCTCTGAATCAATTGTACCCGTCCTTAAACTAAGTCTTTGGAATTTTGGACTGTCAGCCTATATAGTCATCGGAATTAACTCCTTTTACTTTAGCTTCGACTAACTGTGTTTATACATCTGAGTATGTATACTACAATCAAACTATAAGACCTAAATTCTCATTGGAATAATCTCCTGTTGTTTGCAGATTTCTATGTCATCCCGACATTTTCTTTACTGCTAATCAATGCTTTATTTACGACTTATATTAACTTTTCGTCAAATCAATATCAGTAACCGTATACCGTCAATTCCCGTTAATGGATTTTATTTTTGACTTTGTATCGGTTTAAAATCTCAAGCATACATCGGAATATCTCCAATCTTGTCGCATAAGCGAGATTTAATTTAAGTTCTTATCTCATCGGAATTATCTCCTGACACGTTAGTTTACCTTGAATTTTAGAAATCAGATTGAAATTTACGGTTTCACTCTGTATTATAAGTTTCCAAATTTACGTTCCGTTTGAACTGCTTATTAAATTCAGCCTCTTACATTCTTTAAATTCAGACTACTCTGTGTGCTGTTGTATAAGCTGCTCATCCATTGGTTTTAGTATTAATTTCCATTGGACTTATCTCCGTTTCGGACTTATTTTGCTTAAATAACGATTAAGCTTCCATTGGACTAACCACCAATTTTTAGATTTCAATATATATTAAGTTATAATTAAAATTCCGTTCTCCCGAGTATTAAATTCGATAACCTTTAATGCTTAATTGGACGAATTTCAATCATAAGATGTAGATTGCTAAAGACGAATTCGGAATGCTCTTGCGATTAAAAATTAATAAGTATGTTTTTATAACATCAAAATAATCAGCTGTTCCGACAAAACAAGTAAGAATTAGAAGATCATCTCTTAGAATACACGGGCTGTAGAGTTAGGTGGTAAGCTCCGCATATAATCTCTGATTTGTTTGAAGTAAGGTTTTCTTGCTTTCATTTTTAAAACCTCCTTAAGTTCTTTTCTTTGTCTATATTATACAGTTAGTTGTCCACATTGTCAACACTTTTATTAAAAATATTTATAATTTTATTTTTGGAAAATCTATTGAAGTACAATTTACATTGTGTTATAATAAAAACGTTGGGGTGTTTATCAGTCGGCAACTTTTTTGAGTGCCGACTTTTTTCTTTTTTATATACTTCAAAATGCCTAAAATATTGATTATAACTAAACTTTAGTGTATTATTATGATGTCATAAAGTATTAAAGAGGTCATAATTGTGAATGATAAATTGCATATCAGAATGGCACAAATAAGCGACGCCGAAGAATTGCTCGCTATATACAAACCATATATTGAAAACACGGCAATAACATTTGAATACAATGTTCCAACCGTTGAAGAATTTGCAAATCGCATAAAAACTACGCTCAAAAAGTACCCTTATATTGTAGCTGAACTCAACGGAAAAATTGTCGGCTATGCGTATGCCGGAGTTTTCAAAGGCAGAAAAGCTTATGATTGGTCAGTTGAAACAAGTATTTATATCCGCCTTGATAATCACGGAAACGGAATCGGCAGAAAACTCTACGAAAAGCTCGAAGAAATTCTAGCAAAGCAGGGTGTGACAAATGTAAATGCTTGTATTGCGTACACTGAACATGAGGATAAACATCTGCATAACGACAGTGTTTGCTTTCACAAAAAACTCGGTTATAAAACTGTCGGTATTTTTCATAAATGTGCATACAAATTTGATAAGTGGTACGATATGATATGGATGGAAAAATTTATTGCCGAACACAATGCTAATCCAAATGATATTATCCCCTACCCTATGCTGAATTGTTAACAGAACCATAAGATATAAGTATCCCCGAAAAGTTCGATAAAAACTTTTCGGGGATTGAATTTGTAAATAAAAATGGATACTGTCATAATATTGCTTACAATTACTATAAGCTGAAATTTTTAATAATATCCCACTTAATATAATGCAATTTAGAATTTGTTTTCAGGCTTTGCAAAACTGTCTTTGCAGACATATCCTGCATATTCTCCGAGATCAATTTGCTTGATATCGTGACTTACATGTCTCTCGCTTACAGGAATCATTTCCATATAGTCCCCGTAAAGATACTTCAGGTACTTATCATATTCTTTAGGAATAGGCAGTTTTGCATTTTCAAAATCAACCCATATCGCCTCATCAAGCCATTCAGCAGGAAAAGCTCCTCTTGAAACATTTCTTCCCATACTGTCAAACAGATATTTCGGATTTTTCATATTCTTATGAAGTGAAATAAGTTTGTTTTGAACCTTTTGCAAAAATCCAAGCGGAAAAATATTTCTCAGAATATTCGCACACAAAGAAGAAAATCTGCTGTTTGCATTCACCGAAGTGCCTCTCCACTTATCAAGCACCAGCCATCTTGAGCTTGCAGTTGCTTTCATATGAATTTTTCGTAAGAAAGCATTGTTTGAAGTATAATCCTGTGCAAGCACATCAAGAAAAATTCCGTTATGAATATTGGGAAATCTTGATGTAAACTCAGTAGAAAGCAGAGTATCGTTTATTCGCAGTTTTGTAAAAGGAAAATGGCTGTCTTTTTCATTTTTTTGAGTCTGTGCAAAAAGATAATTCGGGAGTTCACTCGGCAATACCGAAAGAAACCTGTCGTAATCTTTTCTAAGCATCATAACATCTGCATCATCGTCCCACGGAATAAAGCCTTTATGTCTTACTGCACCCAAAAGACTTCCTCCGCCCAAGAAATACTTTATGTTATGCTTTTTGCAAATTCTGTCAACCTCAAGTAAAAAGCCCAGAAGTATCTGTTGAATATCATTAAGCTTGCCGTCATATGAATCGGAAAACATAAATGTACTGTCATCTTCCATTACCTCGTGTCCCGAAATAAGGAGTGCGTCCTTGTAGTTGACCATTGATAACCAACCAAGCTTTTTCAGTCTTGTGCAGTCAATGGCACAGCCGTCCGTAGAATCACCTGCAGAAGTTATGTTAACCTCGCACTCATCAAACAAATCCGAAAGCGTAAGTGAAAATTCTGCCGAATTTACGGTTGAAGTATCTGAGCAGGCGTTATACACCTGATTGTTCTCCCCGTTACAAAGAACAAACAGAACAGCAGAAATCAAGTCATTAATACTTATATAAGACACTTTGGGTGATTTGTTCTTAACATTCAAAGATTTTCCGTGAACAGCCGATTCCAGCATATTCCTTACAAAATCGGAACTTGAATTTGCAGATATAATCTTGCCGCTTCTTACTGCTTTGATTGAAAAATCATACATATGAGATGCAGAAAAATAAAGATTCTCAACAGACTGAATCAGCATTGCTTTTAATGAATCCGAATTAAAAGCGGAATGTGTTTTTTCTTTTTCGGAAATAACAAAATCTTTTCCGAGTGTTCCGTAAATTGAGGCGTCTGACACAAGAACAGTTTCTTTTATCTTTAACGCATTGACAGCCGAGATAATATTATTTGCCCTGTTGATATGATTTTTAAATACATCAACACCTTCAACTCTATCAGAAAGCAAAAATCCCGTTTCAATGAGTATATCTCCGCATTTATTAACCGAATGAAGTGAAGAATACTTTACGATGGAAAAATCTGATGAATCGATATAATCGAATCTCCTGTCATAGCTTTCGTTATCCTCTACAAGCAAAAATACAGCTATGTCTGCTTGTTTTTTTAAGTTAACCGTGCGAAGCGATGATACAAGAGAAAAGGCGAGTTCTCCGCCTCCTGCTATAAAAACAGATTTTCCGAATAATTTACGGATGTTCAAATTCTTATAACGCAAAGCTACAAGTGCTCTGTCCTGTTCAAATTGGTTAAGTAACAACTCAGACATAACTGTATTCCTAATTTCTGTTATTAATTTTCTTCAAGAATTCCGACTGCTCTTCTTATTCCTTCTTTAAGGTCAACAAGAGGCTTCCATCCAAGACTGCAGAGTCTTGAACTGTCAAGAATTTCGGGGGTTTTTGCAAGAGCGGAAGTATCAACCTCAGGCTCCTTTTCATCTTCGGGATTGGCAAAAGCCAAAGTCATATTTCTCTCAGGGAAAACCTCACAAGCTGTCTTTGCAAAATTTCTTATTGTTGTATCTGATTTTTCATAAGAAATGTTATACGGTGTAACATTTTCACCGTTAAGCATAATGTATATGAGAGCAGAAACCGTGTCTGTAACATAGCAGAATGAACGGTTAGCCGCACCGTTGCTTTTGAGAAGAATATTTTCGTGACGAACAACATTTGCAATAAACTGCGCCCAGACACGATCATCCGTAAGACTGCTGGCACCGTAAATATAGCTCGGTCTTGCAATCTTTACATTGAGTCCAAACTGTTTGCAATAGCTTGCGGCAAGAGTTTCAGACGCTCTCTTTCCTACTGCATAACAATTTTTATAGGAAGTAAAATCAATATAACCGATATCATCTTCGGAAATACTGTTTTTACCATTGTGCAAAGCACCATAAACTTTAAGGCTTGAAACAACAAGTACAGACTCACTTTTGCTTTCAAGAGCAAAATCAAGAATGTTTGATGTACCGCTGAGATTTGCGTTAATAGTGCCTACAGGATCGGTTTCAAATTGAATGTTACTTGCCTGACTTGCGGCATGAATAATAAAATCCGCTCTCTCACATTCAATCTTATTTGTAACATCGGCAACAACAAGCTCAATGTCATCTCTTTCAAGAAGAACGCCAAACTTTTTCTCGGCTCTCTCTCTGTTTCTTACGAACGCAAGGAGCTTGATGTTATTGTCATAAAAGTCATTTCTTGCGAGAAATGTGAGAACAAGATAATAACCGATAAATCCTCCTGCACCGGTTATAAGAACGGTTTTACCGTTAAATCTGTTCCAATCAACATTTGTATTTGTAATTTCTTTAATATCGGAAAAAACCGTCTTTTTTATATTACTTTGAACATTATAATCCATATTTAAGTTCTTCCTTTGCAAACTGCTTGTAGTTTTCATAATAGAACTGTGATCGCAATGTTGTGAGATCCTCAGGTGTTGTTACCTTAATGTTGAATCTCTCGCCAAGGAAAAGATGAACCTTTTCGCCTAGCTCAATAAAAAGTTCACTTGAGGAAACAGGGTTTGTAATACCTCTCTTATAAGCTTCTTCGTGAGCCCAAAGAATTCTTTCCATTGTATATCCCTGCGGAGCCTGTGTAATGTACATTGTACTTCTCTGGTAACTCTTGCCGCAGGTTTCTCCGTCCTCACTGTAAAGAAGTGAATCAATACTCGGAGTAACAGGAACGGCTGTTTTGTACTTTTTTGTGTCCTTAATACAGTTAGTGATGAGTTCTTCGCTAAGCATAGGACGAACACCGTCACAGATGAGGATGATATCCTCAGGATCTTTTGAAAATTCGGCAGTAGCCATTACGCCGTTATGAATAGAATCAAAACCGTTAGCACCGCCCGGAACAACAGCCTTTACCTTTGCAACATTGAATGCCTCAATAAGCTCATTAAGGTAGCCGATCCAGTCAGCCTTACAGGCAACAACAATCGCATCAACCTTAGGATGACGGGCAAAATGCTCCATTGTGTGAATAATAATCGGCTTTCCGCCAACCTCAAGAAACTGTTTAGGCATATCGGAATACTTCATTCTTGCACCGATACCGCCTGCAAATAACATAGCTGTAACCATAGTAAGACAATCCTTTCAAAACACAAATCAGACTTCACTTTACAAAATGCAGTCAAATTTATTTTTTTAACAGCAGAATTACGCAATAAAAAACGTGTCTGCACTTTGATATAACTATTAATATGATACCACATTAATGCATTTTTTGTCAACAAAAATACTTTGTACGAATGTTTTAATCGACTTTGCCGGTTTACGGTGAATTTCTTATACCGTATTTTCAAAATGCTTTTTATTTAGGCACATCATTTTGACGCACAATTTAATATTTTTCATACCTTATAAAATTAATGCGGGAAAATGCGGGAATGAGTAAAATTGTTTTATTCTTTATTCCCATTTTTCTTTTAAGTATATATAAATGCAGAAAATTTTGATAAAATAGAAAAAATTGCAGAAAGCTGTGTTATTTATGTTTGACAAAAATTTGATTGATTTATCGGTTATGTCTACCGAGCAGATTGACAAAATTATCCGAAAAGCTAAAAAGATTATGCAGAGTCCCGCCGACTATCGACACGCCTGTGACGGCAAAATTCTTGCTACATTATTTTATGAACCGAGTACAAGAACACAGATGTCATTCCAGACGGCCATGCTTAAACTCGGCGGAAGAACAATCGGTTTTGACAATCCGATGAATTCATCCGTTTCAAAGGGCGAAAGCCTTAAAGATACAATTACTATTGTCGGCGAATATGCCGATATTATCGCAATGCGTCATCCTGTTGAGGGTACTGCCGCTGCGGCATCTCTCTATGCAGGTGTTCCCGTTATCAACTGCGGTGACGGCGGTCACCTTCATCCAACTCAGACGCTTGCCGACATTATCACTCTCAGCTGTGAAAAAGGCAGACTTGATAACCTCAGAGTAGGTGTATGCGGTGATCTTCTCAACGGCAGAACAGTTCATTCGCTTATCAAGACACTTGCAAAATATCCGAACAACAGCTTTGTACTTATCTCAACAAAGGAACTCAGCGTTCCGCTTTATGTTATTGACATTCTTGAAAAGAACGGCTGTAAGTATGAAATTTCTCATAGCCTTGCAGATGCAATCACAAACCTTGATGTTCTGTACATGACAAGAATTCAGCGTGAGAGATTTGCAAGCGAAGAAGATTATCAGGCACAGAAAAATGTTTTTGTTCTCGACAAAGAAAAGCTTGACAAAGCAAGAGAAGATATGATTATTCTTCACCCATTGCCGAGAGTAAACGAAATTACAGTTGATATTGATGATGACCCGAGAGCGTTGTATTTCAAACAGGCTCAGTACGGTATGTACGGCAGAATGGCACTTATTCTTCTGCTTTTGCAGGATGATGAGTTCTTTGTTGAAAACAGACCGTTTGTTGTATCGAATCATCACTGCAACAATCCGAAATGTATCACACAGCAGGAGCCATATCTTCCGAACCTCAGCTACGAAAAGCTTGGTATGGTAATGTGCGGTTACTGCGACAAGAGAATAGACTGAGGTGTATTAAATGAGTGAACATAAGAAAAAGAAAAATCCGGCGGCTACTATGATGATGACCTCTCTCGCCTATATTGTACTCGGCATTGTGACGGTTGTCTTTCCGCAAAAGGTGCTTGATGTTTTGTGCTATGCACTCGGCGGTGCAATGACTGTTTACGGACTGTTCAACATAATTTCTTTCTTTGTTGACAGAGAAGGCGGAATGTACTTTGAGCTTGTAATAGGCGTTATTTCAACCGGATTCGGTATATTTGCTTTGTTTTCACCCACTTCAATTGCGGCAATAATCAATATTCCGATTGGCATTATCATTATTGTTGACAGCATTATGGATATGAAACATTCGCTCACGCTGAGATCGCTCGGTATGAGAAAATGGTGGATTCCGTTTATTATAGCAATTGTAATGATTATTTTCAGTCTTACAACAATTTTCTTTACAAACATTTTTGGTGCATTGCTTATGATTGCACTCGGAATTGCACTTATTTATGAAGGTGTTTCGGGATTTTCACTTATTATTCTGCTCAGCCGTTATCACAAAGAATACGACCGCAATCAAAGAATGATTGATGCAGAAGCAACCGATATAAACTGAATATGATTAAACCGTCCGCAGAATTTACGGACGGTTTTCTTTTTTATACGGTAATGTATGCGCCGAGGTGGATACTGCAAAGAATACATTCTTTAACGGTAAGTTCTTCGGACTGCTCCATTGCCGATTTGTACAAATAAAGTTGCTTCTTGTAAAGTCCTGCAAGTTTTGTTATATCTTTTATCCTGTCGGTTTTGTAATCGACAATAACAAGCTTTCCGTCCTCAACAAACGCAAGGTCAACCGCACCCTGAATTATTACTGTTGCATCGGTTTTTACATCTTTATATTCATCAAATACTTCCGCCGGTTTAAGCCTTGCGGTAAATCGTTTTTCACGCATTACAAGCTGTGATGCAATTATACGGTCAATTAGTTTGGTTGACAGAAATTCGTTAAGTGTTTTTCTGTCAATCATATCAACCTGTTCCTGTGTAAGTTTTCCGTCATTTAAAAGACGGTCAATTTCAGTATCAAGACTTGCTCTTGCCTGTTCAAAATTGCAGTATTGCAAAAACTTGTGGTGAGCAGTACCTCTTGCAACAGGAGCGGAATTTTGTTCAGCTATGAATAACGGCTTTGAAAGAATCTTTTCAAAATAATCACCGTTCTGACTGTGTGCAATATCAGATGCACTGACCTTTTGCGGGAGTGAAAGAATATCCCTGTTTCTGTATTTGAAATCAAGATTCTTTTTCAAAAGTTTTGCATAATCAAAAGTATCATCGGATACATCGGCAACCTGTAACAGATTTGTTGAAGTAATATCGTCCTCAAAGACATTATCCTTATCAATCATTTTTTCATCAACGATAATCTGCAATTTCCAATCTGATTCTCCGTTGTGCGGAATCACCTTTGAACCCGGCATAATATCGTTACGCAGATTATTGAGTGACGGATGAACTAATGCACAAAGACAAAGCCAGTCGCAATAGCTTTGACAGCTTGTGACAGTATAGGGTTCAATTGCACTTTCGGACACAAGCTTTGAATGCAGCCTTTCAAGATAATCACTGCACTTCTTTACTGCACCGACACAGATAAGCTTTTCCTTTGCTCTTGTGAGTGCAACATAAAGCACACGCATTTCCTCGGCAATAAGGTTTTCTTCAATTTTAAGCCCTGTTGCAAGGCGTGGGAATGTGTTGTAAACAACACCATTGCTCTGGGTCTTGATACCGAGTCCCGCCTTGCTGTCGAGAAGAATATCGTTTCTAAGATCGGTTTTATTGAATTGGTGGGTTATGTCGGCAATAAAGCAAACCGGAAATTCAAGTCCTTTTGACGCATGGATACTGAGAACTCTCACGGCATTTGCAGAGTCGCCCTCATTTTGTGATGATGCGTCAAGGTTTGTCTTATTGGCAATAAGCTTGTCGGTATATGAAATAAAATCAGAAAGCGTTTTATAGCCGTTGCTCTCAAAACTTCTTGCATATTCACGCAACAGCTCCAGGTTTTTAAGTGACGAGTCATTACCGCTGACTGCAAGCGAAATCGACATAAATCCCGTCATTTCACACGCCTTTGAAATGAGAGCGTCAACGGAATTTGTACAGGCACAATCGCGCAGAATTTTAAGTTCATCAACAAATTTTCTTGCCTTATCGTTTGTTTTCGCATATTCACAGACAGAAGAGTAAAGCGAAGATTTTCTGCTTTCACAACGCATTTCGGCAAGCTCGTCGGGAGTGAACGCATACATAGGACTGCACAAAACCGACAAAAGCGGAATATCAATCCCGGGGTTGTCAATTACACGCAGAAGGTTGAGCATAATTTTGATTTCAACTGCATCAAAAAAACCAGACTTATTCTCGCTGTAGGCAGGAATACCGCTGTTGTTCAGAGTGTTGACATAAGTTGCGGCCTTTCCGCTTGGACTGCGAAGAATTATTGCAAAGTCGCCGTAACGGGCTTCACGCATTATATCTCCGTCCTTAACTCTAAAGCCCGAATTAATCATATCGTGAATTTTATCCGCTATGTATTTTGCCTCAATTTCTTCTTTTTCAAGGTCTGAGTTTTCGGATTCAATCAATGAAATTTCAAAATTACAATCATCAGACTTTGGAAACTCAGCACCGTTTACCAGCCTTTCATCGGAATTATATTCCATTTTTGCGGATTCCTTGGTCATTATTCTTTCAAAAATAAAATTGACCGCATCACACACCTCAAAACGACTGCGGAAATTTCTGTCAAGAATTATAGTTGCAGGATATTCGGGATTTTCTTCATTGAATCGTTTATATTCGTTTTTGCGTTCAATAAAAATTTCGGGCTTTGCCTGACGAAATCCGTAGATACTCTGCTTTACATCGCCAACCACAAAAAGATTGCTTTCATCATTGCTTACCGACTTGAAGATAAGGTCTTGAACATCATTTACATCTTGAAATTCGTCAACCATAACAGCATCAAATCTGTTTGAAATCTCCTGAGCCTGAACGGTTTTGGTATAGCCGTTATCATCATCGGGCTTTGCAAGAAGTTTTACAGTAAGCGATTCAATATCGGCAAACGATAGAATATTTTTCTTCGCTTTGAGTTTGGAAAGCTTTTTGTCATATGCACGAACAAGTGTAAACAAGGTAGATATGAACCTATGAAGCTGCGACAATTCAAGCCTTGCATCTTCCTCACTCCAAAAAAACAATGATTGGAGTTTCTTCACCGTTTCTTTGACCTCATCTCTGTTAGATGAAATAGAAATTTTAATCGGATTATCCTTATATCCTTTTGGACTTTTCATTCTTCCTGTTTCAAAAGAAAATATTGCCTGTCTGATTTCATCCCATGATGAAGAAACAAATTTCAATTGGAGATTGGTAAAATATGCCAAATCACCGACAAGCAGGGGTTCGACTGCATCCTGAAGTTTTTCGTCATCTTTTAATCGAAGAATAGAATTTTCAGTCAGATTGATTCCGTGAAGCACGGCACTTAGAGCATAGTCGATTATAATTTTGCCCCACACAGTTTTTTCAATATCGGTTTCAGAATAGTTTTCGAGCATATCATCAAGCCATTTATCGGGGAACGGCTGAGTTGTAAGAAACTCGGATATTTTAAGGACTGTTTCACGCAGTTTTTGGTCGCCCTGTTTTCCTTTAAAAAGATCAAGCAAAGAATAAAAGCAGTCATCTTCGCTGTCATAAAAGCTTTCAAATGTATTATCAAGTGCCTCTTGTCTGAGAATTTCAAGCTCACCCTCATCGGCAATACGAAAATCTCTTGCAACATCGAGCGTATGAAAATATTCACGGACAACATCTCCACAAAAGCTGTCTATTGTAGAAATATTTGCACTGTACAAAAGCTGTCGCTGTGCAAGCAAATGAGCGTTATACGGATCATCTTCAAGAAGTTTGTTGACTGCCGCCTGTATTCTTTCTCGCATTTCGGCAGCCGCCGCCCTTGTGAATGTTACGATAAGAAGGCGGTCAACATCAAGGGGATTTTTCTCCCGTGTAATAAGCTTTATTACTCGCTCTACAAGCACGGCAGTTTTGCCCGAACCGGCGGCAGCCGATACAAGCACAGAACCGTCTGTTGCATAGATTGCATTCTTCTGTTGCGGAGTCCAATTTCTTGACATTACTCTTCCTCCTTTCCGTTAATTTCGTTTGTAATTTCTTCGATAACGGTCTTGTTATCGACAGAAAAACAAGTTATCGGGTTACTCTGTCTGTAGGCACATACGCTGTCGTAAGGGCAGTATTCGCATGAATCGTGACCGCCTTTGAGCGGTTTCGCCTCAATGTTGCCGTTATAGATATTTTTGCCCATTTCAGCGATGAGCATATCAACCTTTTTAAAGATTTTTCCGAATTCTGCAAGTGTTGCAAGGCTTGTTGAAGAAACAGGTTCGCCCGCTTTAATTTTTACAGGAATGTATGTTGCTGCGTCTGTCTTATCCATTCCGTGAATTATTTCTGTATCTTTGAGCAAAAGTCCGTTCATCTTGAGCTTTTTATTAAGTTCATCGGGCAGCTTGTCAATTGATTTCAGACTGTCTGACGAAATATACGGAACGGTTGCAGGCATATACAAAATCCCGGCAGGTACAATTTCTCCGTATTTATCACCGCCCGAAGCCTCGATTGAATGGAGATACAAAAGCATCTGAAGATTGATTCCGTAGAGAATATCGGAAAGCTTAAACTGTTTTGTGCCTGTTTTATAATCAATAATACGCAAATATGTTATATCGGCTCTCTGCATAATATCTACTCTGTCAACACTTCCGCAGACTGCAATTTTGTGACCGTCGGGCAGTACGATTGTATATGACGGAATATCCTCGCCAATTTTAAGTTCACAATCGGCAACAAAAAATTCACTCTGGGAAAGCTCCTCCATAATATGTTTCATCAGATACATCACATTATCAAGAATTGTCTTTAAGCGGTATGTGAATGAATTTGACTCAAGCTGTTCTTCACCGAAATATTTAACTGCATATTCCGCAAGATATGCACAGACAATTTTTTGGAATTTATCTTCTTCAAGCGATAAATACTCTTCCTTGGTATATTCGCCGAAAAAGCGTTCAAGTATGTAATGAACAATCGTTCCGTACTGCATGGAGTTGATTTCTGCTCTTTGTCTTTCCCGAACATTCAAGCCGTAATTACAAAAATAGGAAAATCTGCAAAGATTGAATTTTTCAAGCTGTGACGCTGAAATATTGAGATTTTTACCAAAAAGCTTTTCGGCATTTTTCTTGTCAAATATCTTAAAGGGAACTTTGTCCTTTGCATTTATGAGCGAATCAAGCTTTGCAGAATATTCGGGATTTTGTGCAAAAATTTCAAGCAATGATTCGGGCACTTTTTTGCCTTTTCCGATCATATCGGCAACTGTATCAAAAGCAGGGCGGAGTGCGTACATACTTTCTTTTTTACCGTCAAAATCAAATTTGTCATATGCAATGATATTTTTAAATACCTTTTTACATTGCAGGACAATTTCGGACGGCTGATAGGTTGTTCCCGTTATATCTGATGAATAAAAAGATACGGAAAGAAACTCACTTGCAGAGGTCATACAGGAATATGCCATAAATGTTTCAAGGTTATTGTGAGCGGCAAAATCGTCACCGAGTTCAATTTCATTCATTGCAAGCATCTTTAACTCAAACGGTGAGAATATGCCTGATGTATGCGGTATTGCCGGGAAAATTCCGTCAACACAGCCAATGAGAAATGACGCTTTCTGCTTAGAAATTCGTACCCTTTGAGCGGTTGTTATCGTTACGCAATCTATTGTTCTCGGAATATCTGACAATTGCATTGCGTTAATCTGTAAGCTCAAAAGCTCGTAATAACGCTTTACAGTCATTGCTTTTGTACCGATTACAGCGGCGGTTTTGTCAAGAACAGCCATAAACATATTCCAAACTCTTATCTGCTCCGCACCCACCGATTTATCGTATGAGCGTTCAAATTCCGCATACATTCTGCGTAATGCATCGGGAACTTTAAGTTCTTCAAGAAGAGCATAGAACAGCTTTGAAATTTCAAGTCCGTTTTTATCCTTTGCATTTTCTTTGAAAAGAAGTAACGGTTCAATAACTGATTCACGCAGATTTTCAACCTTTGCAAGAACCTCTCTGTCATATTCCGAAAACCTGTCAGAATAGCCCTTTGGATTCTGAACAAATTTATTTTTAAAAGCCGAGCCTGAAACATTCCATACAAAGAGGTAGTTTTCAAAAAGGCTTATTTCTTCAACAGAAAATTCAGTTAAACCCGATTTCAAAAGTGCAAGCACATCTTCTCTGTCAAAATCGTAAATAAGGCATCTGAAAATTGAGTTTACAAGCCTTATTACGGGTTTTACATCAATATCTGCGTGTTCATCGCTGAAATACGGAATTTCGTATTTTTCAAGAATTTCAGACAAAATACCTTTGTACGGTTCTGTATCGTGACAAATTACGGAAATGTCGGAGTAGAGATAACCTTTTTCTATAACAAGGTGCTTGATTTTACCGGCAACATATTCGCACTCGTCATACATATCAACGGCATTGTAAACGCAGATGTTTTGGGGAACAATTTCAAGCGGTTCAATGTGCGGTCTGAAAATATTCTGTTCAAGCAAAGCAAGGTTATCGTTTTTAAAGCGGTGCAAATCGGTAAGCTTTATCGGAGCTTTAATATCAACTCCGTCACGCTTTGCATATTCCTTGAGAATTTTATATGTCTGTTGTGAGGTTGCGAAAACCTCCTCAGAACCGTCCGTAAGAGGATCAAGAGTAAGGGTAAAATATGTAGCGGTACAGTCACGAATAAGGCTTCGTACCACCTTGAGCTGTTGCATTGTAAAGCCTGAAAATCCGTCAAAGATTATCGTATAATCCCTGAGAACATTATTCTTTAAAAGAATATCATTAAGCCTTGTCAAATCATCCATAGGATCAATATAGCTTTGGCTGACAAGAGCGTCGAATGTATCGCTTATGAGGGCGGTTTCGTTAAGTTTTGTCTTTAAGGTTTCATCGCAAACTAGCATTGACGCACTTCTGAGTTCATCGCTTGTAACCGAACTTTTCTTCAAATCGGAAACAGTCTGTAGCATAACATTAACAAGGCTTTTATTGCCCTTTGATGAAAGCAGACGGAGTTTTTCGGTAAGTTCTTCAAGCGCAAGGCTCATTACAACGGCTCTTGTACCCTCGTCAATAACATTATCGGCTGAGTTTCCCGTCAACTCAAAAACATATTTGCAAAGTCTTGAAAAACCGAATACAAGAACTTTCTCGGCTTTTTTTGCGCCGAACACATCAAGCAGAGTCTTTTCACATTCAAATGTGCTCTGGTCAGGCACAATCAGCATTACGGGAAGATTGCTGTCGGCAAGTTCGCCTGCAATCTTCAAAGTCTCGGTACTTTTGCCGCTGCCGCTTTTTCCGAGAATAAATCTCAACATTTCATCACTTCCATAAATTTAATTTACAACAAAGTAATTTTATTTTAAATATCTGTACAAATAATAACATATTCTGTGGGTTATTTAAAGAACTTTGCTGTTATTAAACAAAAATTTTCTGAAAAAGTTCTACTATGAAAAATTTATATTCCACCTTATCATCAGTTACTACGCTGTATTCGTCATCCGAAAGAACAGCTTTTGCCCTGTCTTTTCCCTCATCTGCCGTTGAAATGCAGATTGACGGGTACATTACGCACCACCAATTATGACCTTTTGCATTGCCGATTGTTATGCGAAGTGCATCGTACATTCCGGCAGGCAGAGTATAGCTTTCGTAATGGCGGGTATCAAAGTGCATATTGACAATTTCAGCTTTTACAGGATAGTTATAGCCGTTTTTGTACACCTCATTTTGTGCAATTTCTTCTATAGTTTCAAGGTTTGCTTTTACAAATTCTTCGGCATCCGACTTTGAATTTGCCGTATCAAAAAGAATTTTTGTCCTTTCAAGAACCTTGTCACGCACCTTGAGTTTCAGAGTCTGATCTTCTTCCGTGTCTGAATTTGCAAGTATGTGAAAACGAAAAACATTGTTAGGAATTTCAGCACACACCGCCTGAAATGGAATTACCGAATAGAGTGTTGTAAGTACGAATGCAATTATTGCTGATTTGATTAAAAGTATTGATTTATTTGTTTTCATAAAAATAACCTGTCCTCTCTTGAAATAAGTATGGACAGGTTATTGTAATTTTAATCAGAATTATTAAATTTTATTAAAGCACCTTGCAACCGTCTGAAACGGGCTTGCAGAGAAAAACTTCTTTGTAGCTTTCACAAAGCTTGTCATAGCACTTCTTGGCTCTGCGTGATGAAGTGAACACACCGAACACGGCTGAACCCGAACCGCTCATACCTGCTCCCCTTGCCTTTGATTTGAGCATAATACCCTTGATTTCATTAACTTCCGGAATTTGCAGAGCAAGTTCAAAGTCATTGAAGATTGTTGTTGAAATCATAAACATATCTCTGCTGAACAGTGCCTTAACCATTTCATCGGTATAGCAGGCGTGAGGATTGAGTGCGTCAACCTTTTTGTATGCATCGGCAGTAGACACGCTGACTGAGTCGGGTTTGCAGATTACAATGCTGTCACAACGAAAAGAGGCAACTTTTTTGATTGCAGTACCTATTCCCGTGCAAAGCTTTGTTCCGCCCTCAAGGCAGAAAGGCACATCCGCACCTACTTTTTCACCGATTTCTCTCATCTCTGCCGGCTTGAGCATTGTTCCGAACATATTGTTCAAGCCTAAAATAACAGCCGCACCGTCACTGCTTCCGCCGGCAAGACCTGCCTGTGTGGGAATTTTCTTGTCAATATCGATATGAATGCCCTTAACATCCGTTTTGCAATAATCAAAGAACTTGTAAGCCGCCTTTGCACAAATGTTTGAATCGTCGCACGGCACGCCCTCACAGTTACATGAAATTGTCACCGTACCGCTTTCATTGTCTGTGATTGTGATTGTATCATACAAATCAACGGCTTGCATAACAGTTGAAATATTGTGATAGCCGTCTGCTCTCTTTGAAAGAACATCGAGAGAAAGATTTATTTTTGCAGGAGCAAGAACTTTTACTTCCATATTTTAACCCTTTTTCAGTTCATCAAGAAACTCTTTGATTCTTTCAAGCGCAATTTTAAGATGCTTGATAGAATATGAATATGACACACGGACAAAGCCTTCGCCCGATTCACCGAACGCAGTACCCGGAACAACGGCAACATGCTTGTCCACAATAAGTCTTGTACAGAATTCCTCACTTGTAAGACCTGTACTTTTGATACACGGAAACACATAGAATGCACCCAAAGGTTCAAAGCAGGTGAGTCCCATTGCGTTAAAGCTGTCCACAACAAGCCTTCTCCTCATATCATACTCGCCACGCATCATCTCTACATCCCTGTCACCATTGCGCAGAGCCTCAATAGCGGCATACTGTGCGGTTGTAGGCGCAGACATAATTCCGTACTGGTGGAGCTTTGTCATCTGAGCAATAACAGGAATAGGACCGAGTGCATAACCAAGTCGCCAGCCTGTCATGGCATATGATTTTGAAAAGCCGTTTACAACAATGGTGCGCTCATACATACCGTCGATTTCAGCAATTGAAACATGGTTCTTATTACCGTATGTAAGCTCACAATAAATTTCGTCCGAAAGGATAAAAATGTTATGTTCCTTAATTACCTCTGCAATTTCTTCAAGATCTTTCCTTTCCATAATTGCACCCGTCGGATTGTTCGGGAACGGAAGTACAAGAAGCTTTGTCTTTGGAGTAATTGCTGCACGAAGGTCTGACGCTTTAAGTCTGAAATTATCTTCGTTTTTTGTGTTGATAATAACAGGCACGCCGTCTGCCATCACCGTAAGCGGTTCGTAACAAACAAATGAAGGTTCGGGGATGATAACCTCATCACCAGGATCAAGCAATGTCCTGAAAACAAGGTCAATTGCTTCGCTGCCGCCGACAGTTACAAGCGTCTGCTTTTTGGCATCATACTCAATACCGAATCTTCTTTTGTAGTAAGCTGCAATTTCTTCACGAAGTTCGGCAAAGCCTCTGTTCGGAGAATACCATGTCTTACCTTTTTTCAGACTGTTAATACCCTCTTCACGGATGTGCCACGGCGTCTGGAAATCGGGTTCGCCGATACTCAGAGAAATGACATCGTCCATTTCGTTAGCTATATCAAAAAACTTACGGATACCCGAAGGTTTTACCGTTGAAATCTTTTTATTAATAAAATTATTGTAATCTATCACAGAATTAAATGCCTCCCGTCACGCTTCTCTTCATCACTGAAGAGGCACGCTCCTCTGTCCTTGTAGCGACGCATAATAAAGTGTGTACCCGTTGAAAGCACACCGTCAATTGTAGAAAGCTTTTTGGCAACAAACATTGCGATATCCTGCATTGACTCGCCTCTTACAATGAGAGCAAAGTCATATGTGCCTGCCATAAGATAGAGCGATTCAACCTCTTCAAAGCCCATGCAGAGTTCTGCCATTTCGTCAAAGCCTGTTTCCTTTTTGGGAGTTACCTGAAGTTCGATTAAAGCCTCAACATAGCTGTCGTCAACCATATCCCAGTTTACGACTGCCTGATAGCCCTTGATTACCCCCGAATTTTCGTATTCCTTAATCTGCGCCTTAATGTAATCCTCAGGCTCGCCGAGCATTGCCGCTATTTCCGCTGTTGTAAAACCGGAATTTTCACTTAAAAGCTTTAATAATTTGTCCATATTTATTCCTCCCTGAGAATATATTAAACGCAAAATTTTGCGTTGCAAGCTGAATTTGCAAAAAGCGACATCAAAGGATGTCGCTTTGACAATTTCAATTTTTAATATTTATCTGCGCTGTTTGCACTGTTATTTGCTTGCTCTGTGGCAGTTCACATGGCTTTAGCGGTGGGAACTGTCTGCACATAGATTATACAACCTGTACCTCTCGCTTGTCAACTGTATTTATCATATTGACGCATAAGGCGGTCATCAAACATATCAATTCGTTTTGCGCATCGGCAATTTCAAGTTCGCATCCTAAAGGGTGCTTGATGTGATTGCATATCTGTGCGTTGTCAACATCAACAATGCTGAAATTTTTTGAAATTACATCACCGAGAATTCTCCAATTATTGCCGTAGAACCTGCATTGAACCATATTATTGGTCATAAGCACCACGAGGGTTGCCGCTGTTTTGTCTGTTTTTAGAGTAAATGAATTTACTCCTGCAACGGGCAACTGTCGAAGTCTTGCAACAAGGTTTTTATTCTCATCAAGAATATTAAGCCTAACAATGTTGTTGACAACACCACGCATACTTCTCTTTCTGCGTTTCATAACAGCAGTATATTTATCCCTGCCCAATTCATCACGAATCAAAAAACAAACATCGGACGGAGATACATCTCGTGTAATAAACAATTTCATAAAATCACCGTCAAAATTTTATTTCTTAATCTTCTTCAAGATTTTCAAGCCAAAGATTTACACACGCATCACTCGGCATTCTCCAGTCTGAACGAGGTGAAAGTGTTACAGAACCAACCTTCGGTCCGTCAGGCAGACATGAACGCTTGAACTGCTGAGTAAAAAATCTTCTGACAAAAGTTGTGAGCCACTTTTTGATTGTGGCATTGTCGTATTTTCCTGCAAATGATTTCTTTGCAAGGTAGTATATTTTATTCGGCTCAAAGCCAAATCTTACCAAATAATATAAGAAAAAGTCGTGGAGTTCATAAGGACCAACCACATCTTCGGTTTTCTGCGCAATTTCGCCGTTTTTATCTGGCGGAAGAAGCTCGGGACTTACAGGTGTGTCGAGAACATCAAGAAGAACAGTTTTGAGAACTCCTTCGCTGTGCTGTGCCTCATAGGCAGTGAGATAGCGAACAAGGGTTTTCGGAATTGACACATTTACGGCATACATACTCATATGGTCACCGTTGTAGGTTGCCCAACCGAGAGCAAGCTCAGAAAGGTCGCCTGTGCCGATAACAAGACCGTTATATTTGTTTGAAAGATCCATAAGAATCTGTGTTCTTTCTCTAGCCTGTGAGTTTTCGTAGGTTATATTTGTAACGCTTTCATCGTGGTTGATATCTGCAAAATGCTGACGAACAGCTTTTGTAATGTTGATATCTTCAAAAGACACTCCGTATGCCTCAGCCAAAAGCTGTGCGTTTGATTTTGTACGCTTTGTTGTGCCGAAACACGGCATTGTTACAGTATGAATATTCTTTCTGTCAATACCGAGCATATCAAAAGCATGAACGCAGACAATGAGAGCAAGCGTACTGTCAAGACCTCCTGAAAGTCCTAAAACCGCATTTTGAATTCCCGTGTGAGCAAGTCTTGTTGCAAGACCTGTTGCCTGCATTGTTATAATCTCCTCACAACGGGCATCAAGGTCTGATTTGTTTGACGGAATGAACGGAGTCTGAGAGAACTCTCTTGTAAGTTCGGTATGTTTTAACGGCATATCAAAATATACCGAGGTAAAGTTATTGTCATTACTTTTTGTAAAAGTATTTGTCTTTCTGCGTTCTGCCGAAAGCTTACAAACATCAATATCGGCATAGATAATGCCTGTTGTAAAGCGCTTGCTTTCAGCAAGCAGAGATGCGTTTTCGGAAATTATGTTCTGTCCCGAAAATACCATATCCGTTGTGCTTTCGCCAAAGCCCGAATCGCTGTAAATATATGCACAGCAAAGCTTACCGCTCTGCATTTTTACAAGGTCACGGCGATACTGTGCCTTGCCTATTACATCATCCGATGTTGACGGGTTGCAGATTATAGTTGCGCCGTGTTTTGCGTGTTCAACAGACGGAGATGCGGCAACCCACAAATCCTCGCAAACTTCAACACCGAAGATGAAATCACGCATTTTGTCACAACAGAACACAAGATTGTCTGAAATTATGGTTTCGACGCCTGCATATGAAATTTCATCATAGAGGTTCTTACCGCTTGTGTAGTGACGAACCTCGTAAAATTCGCTGTAGTTAGGGATATTGACCTTCGGAACAATGCCGAGGATATCGCCCTTATAAATTACTGCGGCACAATTATAGAGTGCCGATTCAATTGCGACGGGAACTCCTGCAATTGAGATTATATCAAGGTCTGCTGTTTCTTTAAGAATTTTCTCAACTGATTTTTCAGCCGCATTAAGCAAAACACGCTGATAAAACAAATCGGAACAGGTGTAGCCCGTTACGCAAAGTTCGGGAAACACAACAAGTGACGCACCGTTTTTGTGTGCCTCTTTAATCTGTTCAATAATATTTATAGTGTTGGTTTTACAGTCTGCAACCCTGATTTTCGGTGTTGCGGATGCAACCTTGATGAAACCGTATTTCATAAAATTATACCTCACAAAATAATAACCGCAGAAGCAAAACGCTCCTACGGTTATTATACATCAAATTTTCCGATTATACAAGCATCAGAGCATTGTTCTTGTTACCCGTCTGAGTCTTTTTCCGTGAAAAAGATACTGACTTTCAAGCGTCGGTTCAAACTTTGTGATGTAGCAACTCATATATCCCATAATCAGCCAGAACCACACCACCATAAACGATATGTCATAAAGCAATGCCTTTTCAAAGCAGGCAAAAATCAAATATGCGAAAAGAAAAGCAAACAGACAGGGATAAACATCGTCACGATATGTTTTTTTCTGCAAAAACAGATGCTGTGCGGAGTGTTTTGCAAATCGAAAACCGAAAATTCCGAAAAGAGCAAAACCGATTACACCCGTTGAAACAAGAATTGTAAGAAAACCGTTGTGCAAATCACTTTTGTGATACGAATATTCCAAAGCACCGTTTGAATATTCGGCACTGTAGAGAACAATATTTCCGTTGGAAATTCCGATAATCGGCGACAGTTTGAAAAGATTGATTGATTCAAGCCAAAGCTTCTTTCTTCCGCTGTCAATGTTTTTGTTTTCGTGTGAAAAGGTGATTTTATCCTTTTCAAGCTGTTCTCTCTGTTCGGGAGTCAGTTCTTCCTGCGCAAGTTCGCTTTCGGTTTTGCCTAAAAGCAAATCAACAACAGAGGTTGTCTTTGATACAACAACGGAAAAGCCTTCCTGACAAATCGTTCTGAACATCAAGGCAGAGCCTGTAAGGAAAACTCCCACAAGAAACAGCGCTGTAATTTTCAAAATAATTTTTGAAGGTGAAAGTCCCGCCTTGTCGGCAAAGAACATATAAACTATATAAACAATTGCATATCCGAGAGCAAGCACAAGTGAGGCGTTTGAATCGCACAGAATGAGCGAAAACGCATTTGTGGAAAGACAGGCTACAATCCATATCTTACTGATGCCGGGTTCAGGAATTTTTTCGGCAATTCTGCGCATAAAATGCCCTTTTGAAAGTATATGGCAACAGAAAATCGACACCACAGCTATGAAGCCGAGGAGATTCGGGTTGACATAACAACCGGTGAACCTGTTTTCGTAAACGGTAAATTTAATCCAGTACCATTCAAATTTAAAGCCGAACATAAGGCAGGTTATGCCGATTATGTTCATTACCGTGGTTGCGTACATTATGAATTTTGCAATGTGATAAAGCTCTATTCTGTAATCAAATTCAGGCTCTGTGTGCATTCCGTAAAAAAGAAAAAAACACATTACAACGTGCAGAAGCATAAGAAGGCTGAAAAGAAATGTCTGTGAAAAATTGATGAGCATCGAAAATACCGTTACGGCAAGAAATGCTCCAATCCATATTCCGAAGCGCAGTTTAAAAAAAGTATTATTATGTCTTTGATTATATACCGAAAGGCATACACCCCATATAAAGAGAAAAACAAGAAGTACATACGCAGGAATCTGGAGAAACGCAATATTGGTAAAAAACAAATCTATAATGTAGATTCTTCTAAAAAGCGATGAATCGGAAAAAAATCCTCTGAGCTTTTGTTTAAAATCGGTCATCTGAATACTCCAATCAAAACGAAATCAGCTGAAAACTTCTTTTACGGTTTTGAACATCAGCTTTATATCGGAACCAAAGCTGAAATTTTTGACATATGAAAGATTGAACTTCATTTTTTCGGGAAGAATTTTTTCAACATAAACCCTGTCAACATCTATCTCGCCTTTCAACAGCTTTTCTTCATCCTTATACATAATTGAAGCCAACGAGGTTATTCCGGCAGGCATAAGAAGTGTTGCAAGATATTCGGGTTCGTACATATCTACATAATGCTGAACCTCCGGACGGGTTCCGACTATTGACATACTGCCCGAAAGAACATTGAAAATCTGCGGCAGCTCGTCAAGACGATATTTTCGCAAAATTCTTCCTGTTTTTGTAACTCGGGAGTCGCTGTCGGTTGTGACAAGTGTTCCGAGCCTGTCGGCTCCCGTTACCATTGTACGAAATTTAAGAATCCTGAACTTCTTTCCGTAGGTTGTAACCCTTTCCTGTCTGTAAAACACAGGACCTTTTGAGTCGGTTTTAACTAAAATCGCAATAATTGCAATCGGAATGATGAGAAACACAAGAAGAATAACAGAAGCAAAAATATCAAGAATTCGCTTTAAAACAAAACTTCCCTGTTTTTTGCAGAGAATGTCATAGTATTCTTTTACTTCGGCACACTGAAACTGCGGCGGAAGCTTTTGAAATGATTTCATTAAATAAAAAACTCCATTCTGTGTGTATATTGAACATACGGCGGAACGGATTTATGCGATAAAAGTTGATTTTTCCTTATTTTCCCACACTAATCCATTATCAAAAGCATTATATATCTTTTAAAATCATTTTTCAAGGCTATTTGTCTTACAAAAAGTTTACAATAAAAAAATTTAACACAACGTAAAAACCGACGGTATGCAGCCGTCGGTTTTTAGGTAATTTTATGGAGTAATCAAGCACATAGAAAGGAAGTTGTTAGTTAATTAATATTGATATATGATTTATCATGTTTATACTATACCATACCTTTTAGTCATTGTCAACACTTTTTTATCACTTTTTCAAATTTTTTAATACTTTTCAATTATTTCAACCAAAAGTGTTAAACATCTTGACTAAACGCTCAAAAAATTGTAAAATAATTACGGTGAAAAAAGCAAACCCAAATTTCTTAAAAACCGGAGGTTCTGGAATGGCTAACGAATATACACCCGACCTCATTACCCTTATCGGTGATGACGGTAAAGAAATAGAATTTGAAATTCTTGATATCATTGAAAACGATGAGGGCAAGTTTTATGTACTCTACCCGTTCTTTGAAAATCCCGAGGATGCTGTAAATGATTCGGGAGAATATTATATTTTTGAAGTTACCGAAATTGACGGCGAAGAAGAGCTTGCCGAAATTGAGGATGATGACAAACTCGACAGAATTGCCGCTGTTTTTGAAGAGCGTTACAATGAAGAATTTTATGATGAAGATGACTAACAGTTCATTTTTCTGCATATAAATAGTATTGCAGGACTAAAGATTAATAAGTTTGAATTCCTGCCCGATACGCGAATGATTTTAAAATAACCCTACAACATTTAAATCGGGAGCTTAGCTCCATTGAACGGTGTGCAGACCTCCCGTTTTCTCGGAAGAAGGGAGCCTGAAGTTCAAGGGCGGGCACCCACCTGTCACTCAAGTAGGCAGGTTATTGCAAAAATCATACGGTCGGGCGGGTTTTTTATTGTTATTAAAGCTATAAAAAATATAAATAATATATAAACAGGAGTAGTAATAATATGAATATTTCCGTTTTAGGTTGCGGACGCTGGGGCAGCTGCATTGCCTGGTATCTCGACAAAATCGGTCACAATGTTTTAAGCTGCGGACTTGCCGACGCACCCGAATTTATACAGCTTAAAGAAACACACAAAAACGACTATCTCACCTTTCCAAAGTCAATTGAGGTTTCTTCAGATCTTGAATATGCGATTGAAAGAGCCGAGGTTATTATAATTTCGATTTCATCGCAGTATCTTCGTTCGTATTTTGCAGATATTTCAAAGTACAATCTTGACGGCAAGACAATTGTCCTCTGCATGAAGGGTGTTGAGGCAACTACAGGCAAAAGGCTCAGTGAGGTTGTCGGTGAATTTGTTGACGAAAGCAAGACACCCGTTGCAGTTTGGGTAGGTCCGGGACATCCCCAGGATTATGTAAGAGGTATTCCGAACTGTATGGTTATTGACAGCAATAATCACGATATTAAGGAAAAGCTTGTAAATGAATTCACAAGCGACCTTATCAGATTTTACCTTGGAACGGATCTTATCGGCAGTGAAATCGGTGCTGCCGCAAAGAATGTTATCGGCATCGCCGCAGGTATGCTTGACGGACTTAACTACACCTCGCTAAAAGGTGCGTTAATGGCAAGAGGCACACGAGAGATTGCAAGACTCATTAAGGCACTCGGAGGCAATGAGATGAGTGCTTACGGTCTTTGTCATCTCGGTGACTATGAGGCTACCTTGTTTTCAAAATGGAGTCACAACAGAATGTACGGTGAAAGCTTTGCAAAGGGAGACAGATTTACAAAGCTTGCCGAGGGTGTTATGACATCAAAAGCGTTATACAAGCTCGGTCAGGAATATGGTGTTGACCTTCCGATTGTTGAGTCTGTATACAAGGTTTTATTCGACGGAACAGATATCAAAGAGGCACTCGGAACTCTGTTTATGCGTTCTGTCAAGAAAGAATTTTAATCGGGCAGGTACATATAATATGGGTAATACTAAAGCTAAGAACAATTCAAATAAACCTAAACAGACTGGAAAAACGGTTACTTCTGTCAAAAAGCAGAATACAGTCGAGTATGTTATTGTAAACATTCTTTGTCTGTTCGTATTCATAGCATTTGCATACATAGCAATTATGAGCTTTGTGCAGACAAGCGTGTTTGATTCGGCAAATTACGGCAGTGAAATAATTTTGTATCAGACGGATAACATTGCGCTGAACATCCTATTCACTTCCCTGTTTACCGTTTTTATATTCAAAATGAAAAAGCATTGTGACTTTTTTGCAAAGGTCAATCTGAAATATATGCATATAGGTCTTGCGGCATTCGTCATGATTGTGGGACTTGTCTGGATATTCTCGGTAACCTCTGTTCCTGCGGCTGACAGCTACAACATCTATGAAACAGCGTCGCAAGCGGCTAAAGGAAACTATTCGTCATTCCACAATAACAGCGGTTTTTACAACAGCGATTTTTACAGCGGATATTCTTACTATAACTTCTATCCGTTCCAGCTTGGCTTTGTTTTCATCAGCGAAATTTTTTACAGAATTTTCGGTACGGACAGTACGATGCCGATTCAGGTATTCAATGTAATGTGTACAGCCGCCGCTTATATAGGTATTGTAAATATCACAAGACTTCTTTTCAAAAAGCGTTCGGTTGAATTTATTACAATTCTTCTGCTTGCCGGCTGTTTTCAGCCCGTACTTTTCTGCACATTCGTTTACGGCAACATCATCGGAATGTGCTTTGCAATCTGGGCATCATACTTCCTCATCAAGTATTTTCAGACAAACAAGTACCTGCTCCTCATTCCGTGTGCCGTACTTCTCGTTATTTCAACACTTGCAAAATACAACAACCTGATTTATCTTGTTGCGTTTGTTGTTATGCTGGTTATTCACACAATTAAGGCTAAAAAGTGGCAGAGCATTGCGTTTGCACTTGCAATTTGCATTGCTGTTGTCGGAACAAGCAACCTTGTTATCATGAGTTATGAGAACCGTTCGGGAGTGAAGCTTTCAAGCGGTGTTTCACAGGCCATGTACCTTGATATGGGCATTAACGATTCATATATGGCTCCCGGTTGGTACAACGGAATTGCCCTCAACGATTATAAAAACGCAGGTCTTGACGCAAAAGCCGCAAATGCACAGGCTTGGACAAATATAAAATCAAGAATGAATTACTTCGGTAAAAACACAAACTATATGATTGACTTCTTCTCGAAGAAAATTATCAGCCAATGGAATGAGCCGACATACGAAAGCATATGGGTTAGCAAGGTCAAGTCTCATACAAACGAGCTTAATTGGATCGGCAACGGAATGTATGACGGCAGTATCGGACAGTTCTTTGAACTGTACTTCAACTTCTATATGCAGATTCTTTTCATTGCGTTTGCGGCAGGAATTTACTTCTTGTTCATTAACAGAAAGACAAATATTGAAACCGTACTTCTCCCTCTTGTTATTCTGGGAGCGTTCGGATATCACCTCTTATTTGAAGGCAAGTCGCAGTATGTGCTGACTTACATAATTCTTATGATTCCTACTGCGTCTTTTGCATTTGAGTGTATTCTTAACGGCAAATATACAAAAATCAAAGAATTTGTCGGAAAACTGAAAGAAATTCCCGACGGTAAAGAAAGCGAAAAAGCCTGATAAAATGATTGAAGCGGACAGTTAATCATGTCCGCTTTTTCTTTGCTCTTTTTGGACAAATGCAATACCCGTACTGCCCTCTCCTATATGACTGCCGACAACAGAACCCACGCTGACAATACTGCCCTCAACAAAAGGAATTCCTTTTGATATTATGAGCTTTGATAAATACAATGCCTGATTTTTTGCGTTTGTGTGCATTATATACAGCGGATAATTTTGGTCTATGCCAAGCTTTTTCAGCGACATCAGCATATGATTCATACCGTGGCGCATTCCGATTGTTTTCGCCTCAAATGCTACACTGCCCGAACCCGTAATGCTGATTACGGGCTTTATTCTTCCTGTTGAGCCGAGTAATGCGGCGGCATTTGTATGTCTGCCACCCCCATAGAGGTACTTCATATCGTCAATACAGGCATATACCATAATTTTACTTCTGAACCTCAGAAGATGTTCGGCAATTTCTTTTGCTGTAAACCCGTTGTCACGCAGGCGAAGTGCCTCGTTTACAAGAAGCTTCTGACCTGCCGAAGCAGATTTGCTGTCTATCACATAACACCCCTCATATCCGAGCAAATCTCTTGCAAGAACTGCACTCTGATATGAACCGCTCAATGCCGAAGAAACAGTTATCACCACAACCGATTCGCCGTTATCTCTCGCCTTTTTCAAAGCACATTCGTAGACATACGGCGAGGGTTGAGAGGTTTTCGGCAAAGTCTTCGACAGCTTTGCAAGCCTGTAAAAGCGTTCCTTTGAATGTAAAAAATCATCCTTATATTCTTTTCCGTCAATATATACAGCTAACGGAATTGTAGAAATTCCGAATTTTTCACTTTCTGAATGTTCAAAATCGGCGGCTGAATCGGTAATAATTCTGACCATTTAGGTATCACCTCAAAAATAATATCTTGAAATATTATTTTCAATTTTACCTTTATTATGCAAAAATCCCGACAGCAAAAACTGTCGGGAGGTTGATTTGCATATTCAATTTCCGAAATTATTTATCCCAATACCGTCAAAACCCATTTCATCCAAAAGGGATTTGTACAAATTTACATCTTCATCCGTGTATGACATACGGTTTTTGGTGCCCGATTTAAAATTGATATTTCTGTCTACAAAAAGCCTTTTTCCCCACATATGACACCATGAAATTGGTAAAAGGAACGGTGTTTTTTTTACATATGGATACTTATACTGCATTTCGGATTTTGGTGGAAATATTGAGGACACAAGATATGAGAATTTTGATTTGTTATTCTCTGTAATTGTCTTGTGGGAATTTATCATCGTGCCGACATCTACCCTGCCGAGCGTACCGCTAAGCAGAATATATTCTTCGATATCATCAAATTTAAGTTCAGCCTGTGGCTTTGCAAACAAGTTGAACGCAATCTCACGAACACGCTTTTCATACTTTGCAATACCGATTTTTTCAAGCATCACATTAAGATAGTCATAATCAAGCTCAGATTGATGATTTTTCAAGAAAACATAGCTGTCAAGCACCATTCTTGCTCCCATTCCGCCGATTCTGAAATGATTCGAGTTATGAACAAGCATATAGATATAAAAGTCCTCATGGCTCATTTCATATGAATAGCTGTAGCCGTCACGCTTTGTTGAACGGTCAAGCTGATTAACAAGCAACGGATAGGATTCCTCGTTTTCATGGACAAGAGTTGCATGCATTTCAATGTTCATCATCGGCTTTTTTTCAAAATGATACTGGTTGTCATCTTCATTCAGGAAAGTGTATCCGAGTTTGGAAAATACTTTTTTGACCGAATCAGCCTGTTTCCTGTCAAAAAGGATATCTACATCGGACACGGAACGAAAGTCGGAGCGAGGATATTCCTTTTTCATAAAATAGCCCTTTAAGGGAATATTCTTGATTTTGTTTTCATCAAAAGCCTTGAGGATTTTCTCGGTTTCATATGAGAGATTTCCGTCAATCAGCATTTCAATCGACAAATTCTGCTTGAATTTTTCATATACTTCGGGCGAAACATACTTTTTGTCGAGCGACAAAACCGCATTGGCAACAAGCGATTCAACACTGCAATAGTTTGCAAGCATTTTTATCGACTGCCATTTTATCCCCTCGTAAGGAATCGGAGGTGCTGTTCCGTTTACAGACGATGAAACAAGCTCAAGCAGATACTTAAATTCAATTTTTTCGTTATCGTTAAGATGTTTCCTCATTTTTTCCCTTTTTTCGTTTTAAGCTTTGAAAATGCATTTTTACTTCTTGACACAGTTGATGCAATAACCTTCCTTAGCGGTTTTGAATAGAACATAAATTCAAGGTATGCTCTGTACTTCATTGAGTCAACCGTGTAGGGCTTGCCCTTTCTGTAAAAGGCTGTTACCACTCCGATTACATCATCATCGGTAATACCTTTTTCAACGGCAAACTGATTGTCACCGCACATAGTATAACTGCCGTCACTTCCGAAATTGACGACACGGTGCAATACATACGAGCCGTCTTTTCGCCTGTATAAAGGCAAGTCGAAAAGGTGAAGTCTGCCCTTCGGTTTTGATAAAACAACCGTATCGTCACCGTCTCGGAGCATTGGAAGCATACTTGTTCCCTTCGGATTGAAAGTAACCGAGCCTCCGGCCTCAAGCTTTTCGGCTATAATCTGCATTACATCATCAAGACCTACTTCTTTATTCAAGGACATCAGCCTCTCTTAGCTTTTGAATAAATATATCAATATCGGCACTCGCCTTTTCTTCGCTCACTTCATACTCATCAAGCATTGCTTTGAGCAAATCAGCCTTTTCACAATCGTTTTGGAGCTTTTCAAAAAGGAATGCACCCGTTTCATTGAGGTTGATAATTCCGTTAAAATCAAGCGTCAGCTTATTTACGGGAACTACAACATACGAATCTGCAACCTGTCGCAGAACAAAATCTTCTTTTATTTTCATAACATCACCTGTTTTCCGTGTGAAATTTTTTCGTACATACTTAAATTATAATATACCTTTCGACAAAAAGCAAGAAAAAGGATTTGAGCATAAAATTACCGCAGACCTTTTGAGTCTGCGGTAAAATTTATCTATAATATTATAAGCTTACGGGATTAGTACATTCCGCCCATATCAGGTGCTGCTGGAGCTGCCGGAGCTACAGGCTCTTTGATGTCTGTAACAAGTGATTCTGTTGTAAGAACCATTGCTGCAACAGAGCTTGCGTTCTGGAGAGCTGAACGAGTAACCTTTGTCGGGTCAACGATACCTGCCGAAACCATATCTGTGTATTCCTCTGTAAGAGCGTTGAAGCCATAGCCAACCTTGTTAGCCTTCTTAACATTATCGCAGATTACGCTGCCCTCAAGACCTGCGTTAGCAACAATCTGACGGAGCGGTTCTTCAAGTGCTTTAAGAACAATCTTAGCACCTGTCTTAGCGTCACCCTCGAGAGTGTCAACAAACTCTGCAACAGCCGGAATAGCGTTCATGCAAGCGATACCGCCGCCTGCTACGATACCCTCTTCAACAGCAGCCTTTGTAGCAGCAAGAGCATCCTCAATACGAAGCTTCTTTTCTTTCATTTCAACTTCTGTTGCAGCACCAACCTTGATAACTGCTACGCCGCCTGCGAGCTTTGCAAGACGCTCCTGAAGTTTTTCACGGTCAAAGTCAGATGTTGTTGTTTCAATCTGCTGTCTGATCTGAGCAACTCTGCCCTTGATAGCTTCCTTGTCACCTGAGCCGTCAACGATGATTGTGTTTTCCTTTTCAATCTTAACCTGACGGGCAGTACCAAGCTGATCAACTGTTGTATCCTTGAGTTCAAGACCGAGGTCGGATGTGATTACCGTACCGCCTGTGAGTGTTGCGATATCCTGAAGCATTTCTTTTCTTCTGTCGCCAAAGCCCGGAGCCTTTACGGCAACACAAGTGAATGTACCTCTGAGTTTGTTAAGTACGAGAGTTGTAAGAGCCTCGCCCTCAACATCTTCAGCGATAATAAGGAGCTTCTTACCCATCTGAACAATCTGCTCAAGAAGTGGGAGAATTTCCTGTGTAGTAGAAATCTTCTTATCTGTGATAAGGATAAGCGGATTGTCAAGTTCTGCAACCATCTTATCCGTATCTGTTACCATATAAGGAGCGATGTAACCTCTGTCAAACATCATACCTTCAACAACCTCGCTGTATGTTTCGGCTGTCTTTGATTCCTCAACTGTGATAACACCGTCTGTTGTAACCTTTTCCATAGCCTCGGCAATAAGCTTGCCGATGAATTCATCCTGTGATGAAACTGTTGCAACTCTTGCGATATCGTCTGTACCGGATACCTGTTTACTGTTCTTCTTTACAGCCTCAACTGCAACATTTACAGCGTCTGCAATACCCTTTTTAAGTACCATTGGGTTAGCGCCTGCAGTTACATTCTTCATACCCTCTCTGATGAGAGCCTGAGCAAGAAGTGTGGCAGTTGTTGTACCGTCGCCTGCGATATCGTTAGTCTTGATAGAAACTTCCTTTACAAGCTGAGCGCCCATATTTTCAAAAGGATCTTCAAGTTCAATTTCCTTAGCAATTGTTACACCGTCATTTGTGATGAGCGGAGCACCGAACTTCTTATCAAGAACAACATTTCTGCCCTTAGGTCCGAGTGTGATTTTAACGGTATCAGCGAGCTGGTCGATACCTTTCATTAAAGCTTTTCTTGCATCTTCGCCGTATGCGATTTGTTTAGCCATTGTAAATTACCTCCGTATATTTAGTTAATTATTCAAGAGTTGCGAGTATATCCGACTGGTTTACAATTGTGTATTCTTCGCCGTCAATCTTTACCTGTGTGCCTGCATATTTACTTGCGATTACCTTATCGCCTACGCTGACATACATCTTTACTTCCTTGCCGTCAACAACACCGCCGGGGCCAACAGCAACAACTGATGCGAATTGTGGCTTTTCCTGAGCAGCAGATGAAAGAATGATACCGCTCTTTGTTTTCTCTTCAGCCTCTTCAACTTTTAAAACGACTCTGTCGAGTAATGGTTTGATTGTCATAAATACAGCCTCCTGTAAAAATTTTAAATTACTTTTAATTAATTAGCACTCTTGTTCCCTGAGTGCTAATTATATTTTATACCATTTTCAAGAAAAGTCAAGAGAAATTTGACTATTTTTGACCTTTATTTTGTGACAGTTTTCTGAAATTTTTTCCAATCTCAATTTTATCGAGTATTTTAAGATAATCAGTAACTATAACTGTTTTGTATCAACAAAAAAGACGGACTGCAAAAAGTCCGTCTTAAACATTGTTATTAATTTTATCAGTTTGATGATTGAGAACTTGTCTGTTTCTTGCCCTTGCTGACAATAAGAACTACCGTTGAACCGTATTCGAGAGTATCACCCTCAACATGTTCTTTGTAGCGGATTACCCTTCCCTCAGCAACCTTGTCACTGTACTCATATTCCGCTGTTGCAAGAAGTCCCTGAGCGGCAATGTCGGATGCAACGGTATCAAGTTTTTCACCCTCAACCTTCGGCAGAGTCCTCATCTGTGATCCCTTGCTTACGCAAACACTCACTACTACGGAATCTTCCTGAGTAATTTTTGAACCTGCGGCAGGAGTCTGTGACATAATCTTACCTTCTGCATAATCATCGCTGTACTCATCGTTAAAGGTTCTGTAGATTGTGATACTGCTGTTGCTGTCAACACTCTTAACAGCCTCTTCATATGTCATTCCGATATAGTTAGGAACAGTAGCACCTGTCCACTCTGTGCTTTGAGTTGAGCTTACACTCGCATCAGTATTATTTGAGAACATTCCGGCAAGCGGATTCTGCATAAGCCAGAACACACCGGCAATACCGAGAACAAGAACCGTGATAGCAGCCGCAATAATAATAATTGAAGCATGTGACATACCGTTTGAAGTCTTGCGTGTACGCTCTGACTTTGTGAGGTTCATGCTTGCTGTTCTTGAAATTTCGTCCTGAATTGCCTTTGCTGTATGAGCAACGGAAAGCTGTGAACGAAGCTCGTCAAAATCTGTAATACGGTTTTCACGCTCAACCTGCAAACCGTTAGCAAGAGCCGAAACAACATGCGGAGGAAGTCTCTTTACAGTTGTTGTGCTCATAAGAAGTCGGCTGTCCTTACGGCGTTCTACCGCACTCTTTGGCATATGACCTGTGAGGGCATAGAAAAGGGTTGCACAGAATCCGTAGATATCCGTAATATCGTCAAGAGGAAAATTGTCGTCATACTGTTCGGGAGCCGCAGCGCCTGAAAAAAGCTGAGATTTGAGAGGCGTGCCTCTTTTACGCTCATTTTCCGATGCAAAGCCTGAAATCTTAATTTTACCCGATGCTGTGATATACATATTCTTAGGTGCGATAGCATAGTGACCGACACCTCTCTTGTGAAGAGCCTCAAGTGCAGAAATTACAGGCATAAAAAGCGGACGGGCAATATCCCATTCAAGATGACCGTTACTGCGTTCAACATACTCCTCAAAAGGAATAAGATCCTCGTTTTCCTCAACAACATAAACTGTGTTATTTTCTTCAAAAATGTTGTGAACATTCATAAGAGCGGAAAGCTCACGGAGTTCTGAAAGAATCCTGTAATAGTTAAGAAAATCGTCCTTGAGTTTATTATATACAAGGCGGTTTTCATAATTTATTCTGACCTCGGTAGTTCCTTCTTCACGAGAAAAAAGTCCGATAGGAAGAAATTCGCAGATGATTACAATGTCACCTGTCTGCTTGTCGTGGCTTATATAGCGTGTGCTTTCGCCGTTGGTATCAATTCCCGCACCTACGATATAGCGGTTCTGAAGAATTGTTCCGTACGGTAAAAAAGGAGCTTGCTGTTTTTCAGTTGTATCAAATCCGCAGGACGGACAAATCTTGTTGTCACCTATTTCCTGCATGCATCCCATACACAATGACATATTATTACTCAACTCCAAATAAGTATCAATTTCAAATTTTGTCTGAAAAGAATTATACCATAAAAACATATTTCTTTTCAAGACTTAAAGGTGTTAATATAGTTACAATTTTGTTATTGCAAAGCCTTATAAAGCAAATTCTTTGCAAATATTGTTGTATAAAAAATGTGGTGGAGATAACGGGGCTCGAACCCGTGACCTTCTGACTGCCAGTCAGACACTCTCCCAGCTGAGCTATACCCCCATATAATGTTGACATTGCTTTTGACATATACAAGATACATTTGCAAACAATGTCAAGCTGTAATTTTAACAGTCTATCAAATTAATTATAAGTATTGCATTTCCGTCATATATGTCAATTGTTGTCATATCGGAAGTGAATACATTTGAAACACCCAGAGTAACGCTGCTCGAAACACAGTATTTTTCAAGAGGATACTTTGTTCCCGAATAGCTTACACAGACACTCGGACATCCGAAAGGGAAAAGCGAAAATGTTTTGCCTTTAAAGTTTTTATATTCATAATGACCTACGGGAAGAAATTCTATTTTCTCTTTTTCAGAAAGGAGAACGCCCTTGCTTCCGTGTTCGTGAATATAAGAGAGAACTGCCACATTTGCAAAGCTGTGGTCAAAGCGACCGCCCAATGCACCGAGAATTGCTATTTCGTCAAACCTTTTTTCAAGTGCAAGGTCAACAGAGTGCATTGTGTCGGTATCATCCTTTTCGGGAATAAGTCGGACCGTTTCGCAGTTTGGAAACAGTACATCAGGCTCAGAATCAAAATCTCCTACAACAAGGTTCGGAGTAATGCCTGCCTGTTTTGCAAAATTGCAGCCTCTGTCGGCACATATCACATAGTCATCAGGTTTTATAACCTCGGACAAAAAATCCGAATTTGTGTCAGGCGAGCCTGCAATAATCACACAACGCATAATTACTCCTTTATCTGCCATGATTTAATGTCCTTGACCTCGTTATACATCTGAACATAACTGCGGTGACGGGTTTCTTCAATTTCACCGTCAGAGAGCGCCTCAAGAATCCTGCAGCCTTTTTCACAGGTATGCGAACATGAAGTAAACATACACTCCCCTAAATATTTTTCAAATTCAGGAAAGCAATATTGCAGGCGGCTTTTGTCAATCATTTCGTAACGCTGAAGATCGACGGTTGAAAATCCGGGTGTGTCTGCCACAAAACAACCGTCAAGTTCAAACAGTTCAACAACTCTTGTTGTATGTCTTCCTCTGCCGAGTTTTTTACTTGTCTGCCCTGTTTCAAGAGAAAGCGATGGAAAAAGCTTATTGAGTAATGTGGACTTGCCGACGCCGCTGTTACCGATAAAGGCTGAAACCTTGCCGGACAGATAGCTTTTGAGTTCTTTGGTTTGTGAAGAATCGTCTTCCGAACAGAGAAAAACCTCAAAACCTGCGTGTCTGTAGATATCGGCAATCTTATCTCCGTTTTCCAGATCATTTTTTGTAACGACAATTACGGGTTCCATATTATTGTTTACCGCCGCCGCAGTCATTTTGTCAATAATCGTAAAATTAGGCAAAGGTTCAACAGTTGAACACACAAGAAGAAGAATATCAAGATTTGCAAGAGCAGGTCTGCGGAGCTTGTTTTTGCGTGGAAGAATTTCTTCTATCGCACAAAAACCGTCATTCGGAACAGATATATTTACCCTGTCCCCCGCTACGGGAGAGTTTCCGCTTTTGCGAAAGCTCCCCCTTGCCTTACATTCGTAATCCTCGCCATCGGCACGGACATAGTAAAATCCGCCGATTGATTTCATTAAAATTCCGCTTTTAGTATCCATACTTCACCGATTAAAGTTCAGGATCATCCGTAACCGGCTGAACGGTCGTGTCAGGCGCTACATACGGATCTGTGTAATACTGTGTCGGCGGTTCGGTTTCGGGAGGAGCGGTTGTCGCACGGACATAATCATGTGACGCCGTAGTGGTTACCGCTGCCGATGCAAAGTCAACCGAATACTCTCTGTACGCCTGACCGTCAAGCTGAATTACTACTGTTGAAGTGCCTGAGCCCTTGAGCTCAAGCGTATAGGTCTTGTTATATTTCGGAACAAGTGTCTTTGAATTGCGAGAATCAACCGCACCGTCAACAATTACAGTCATATCGACTGAATCTTCAACATCCGACGGAAGGTCAACGAAGATATTAACCGTGTTTTCGTCACCAAGTCCCGAGCTTACAGTCAGGGTTACAACAGAGCCTGCGTCAACCTTGCCGTACTGGAGAGGCGACATACCGAGAACTGTATCCTTTGGTTCTTTGCTTTCATCATCCTGTACTGTTTCAACAGTAAGTCCGAGATCAACAAGAGTCTGCTTTGCTTCGGAAAGCATAAGTCCGTCAACCGACGGGAGTGTAACCTGTTTGGTTCTCTCACCGCTTGCAATATATACATATACTGTTGAACCGATTGTAGTTTTTACACCTGCTTTCGGGAAGCACTCAATTGTGTAGCCCTTTGGTGTTTTAGTGTTTTCTACATAGACAATTTCAGGAATAAGATTCTTTTCCTTGAGAGCCTGAGAAGCCTCTTTTTCGCTGTAATTGGTTACATAAGGAACAGAAACCTCTGTGTCCGTTCCGTTTACGGTTACCGTAATTGTTGAGCCTGACTTAACCTTCATTGAACCGCCCTTAGGCTCTTGATCAAGAATTACGCCCATTTCCTTTGACTCATCATATTCACTCTTAACCTCAAACTTGAAATCATTCGGGTTATTTTCTTTTATTGAAACAAAGGATTTGCCGACATAATCGGGAACTTCAACATCCTTAGCCTGTGAGGTTGAGCAGCCTCTGAACATTGCAAGTGCAAAGAAAATTGCACATACTGCAACAGCCGCAATTACAATACCCTTGACTGCATAGTATGACGGCTTATGTTCCTTTACAAAATCCTCATCGGCAAACTGTTCTTCTTTAACAACAACATCGTCCTGCGGCATATCAACTACTTTGGTTGCCTCGTTGTCAATTTTATTTCTTACCCTGCTGTCACGCAGAGAGTGAACAAACTTTGTGGGCTGATTATCAACAAAAGACTTGTTTCCGTAATCAAAAACGATTGACGGATTAAGTCTGAATCTTTCGATATCAGAAAGCATTTCTGCGGCAGAAGTGTATCTGTCGGACGGAAGCTTTTCCATTGCCTTCATAGTAATCTGCTCAAGACCTATCGGGATTCCCGGATTGATTTCACGGGGATGCTTCGGTGTTGACTGCAACTGCATAAGCGCAATTGTAACGGCACTGTCACCGTCAAACGGAAGCTTTCCCGTAAGCATTTCATAGAGCATTACACCGACAGAATAAATGTCCGTTTTTCCGTCAGTTGCGTCACCTCTTGCCTGTTCAGGGGCAATGTAGTGAACAGAGCCGATTGCCTGTTCTGTCATTGTGCGTGTTGATTTATCGGAAAATCTTGCAATACCGAAATCGGTAACTTTGATTGTACCGTCCTGCAACAGCATAATATTTTGCGGCTTTATATCACGGTGTACAATTCCGCACTCGTGAGCGTGCTGTAAAGCCTTTAAAATCTGTGCGGTCAGGTGGATTGCGTCTTTCCACTCAATAATGCCTTGCTGATCAATATATTCTTTGAGGGTAATGCCGTCAATATATTCCATTACAATATACTGAATCATATCACCAAAGCTTACATCATACACCTTTACAATATTCGGATGTGAAAGCATTGCGATGGCTTTTGATTCATTTTTGAAACGGCGGATAAACTCCTCATTGTTGAGATACTCGTCTTTAAGAATTTTTACGGCAACTTCACGGTCATCAACTGTGTCGGTACAACGGTAAACATTTGCCATACCGCCGACACCGATAAGCTCGTGGATTTCATATCTTCCGTCAAGTCTTTTGCCCAAATATTTATCCAAAACGGTCAACTCCTATCCTTAGTAAATTACGGTAGCTGTGATATTATCAGAACCTCCGCCGTCTTTCGCCTTGTCAACAAGCTTTGTGATAAGACCTTCGCCACGGTTTTCATGGCAGATTTTGACCATATCTCCTGTTGTGACACAATTTGAAAGTCCGTCGGTACAGATGAGAAGAACATCACCGTAAATAAAGTTGGCTTCAATATAGTCGAGGCGAACGGACGGTTTTATGCCGAGCGCCCTTGTTATAAAGTTCTTGTTCGGATGATTTTGTGCCTGCTCATATGTAAGCTCGCCTCTTCTAACCATTTCCTGAACAACGGAATGATCCTCTGTAAGCTGCTTGATTTTACCGCCTCTGATAGCGTATGTGCGACTGTCACCGACATGAACAACATGAACGGTTGTATCTTTTACAAAGACAAATTCACATGTAGTTCCCATACCCGTGAGCTCGGGATCTTTCATGGACATTTCAAAGACTTTCATATTGGCATTGACAACAATTTCTGCCATAAGCTCGCCAATCTGCTCCTTGGTCATATCATCTTTGTACAAATCGGTAATTTTGGTGCTGATATAATCAACGGCCGTTGCGCTGGCAATATTACCGCCGTTTGCACCGCCCATTCCGTCACACACAACTGCCCAGACACAGCTGGGAGAAATAACTCCGAAGCGACAGTCATCCTGATTCTGATTACGAACAAGTCCGATATCACTTTTGCTGAATACTTCCAAGTTATTTACCTCCTTCTTCAATATGCTTTCTTTTGAGCTGACCGCACGATGCGTTTATGTCACTTCCGAGTGTTCTGCGCACGGTTGCTCCGATATTTTTAGCAGCAAGAATATTTATGAATGCCTGCTGTCTTTTAATATTGCTTTTTAAGTAGCCTGTTCCCTCAACAGTATTGACGGGGATCAGATTAACATGGCTTTGTGTACCCTCAAGTCGTTTTGCAAGCTCTCTTGCGTTTTCATCGCTGTCATTAACTCCGCTTATCATAGAGTATTCAAATGTAACTCTGCGACCTGTTGTTTTGAAATAATCTGAGCAAGCCTTTAATAATTCTTCAATAGAATATTTTCTTGCAATGGGCATTGTTCGCTGCCTTATCTCATCGTTCGGCGCGTGTAATGAAACGGAAAGCGTTATTCCGAGATGAAGTTTTGCAAGCTCATAAATTTTCGGAACTATACCGCAGGTTGAGAGCGTAATATGTCGCATTCCAATGTTAAGACCGTTGTCGGACGAAACAAGTCGGAGAAATTTTACAACATTATCATAATTATCAAGCGGTTCACCCATTCCCATAAGAACAATGTTAGAAATTCTTATGTTAAGGTCACGCTGTGCGGCCTCAATCTGTCCGAGCATTTCCGACGGTGCAAGACTCCGTGAAAAACCGCTTTTGCCTGTTGCACAAAATGTACAACCCATTTTACAGCCAACCTGTGTTGAGATACAGATTGAATATCCGTGCTTGTAACTCATTACAACAGACTCTACACATTCGCCGTCATTAAACGAAAAAAGGTACTTGACTGTTTTATCATACCTTGAAACAAGTTTTTTTTCAATATTTGCAACAGAAATGTAACTACTTGATTTCAAAAAAGCCTTTAAATCGGCAGGAATGTTACGCATATTGTCAAAATCGGTCACATTTTTGTACAACCAATCATAAATCTGCTTTGCTCTGAACTTTGGAAAACCGTTTTCTGTAACAAATTCAGTCAGCTCATCAAGCGTCATTGACTTGATATCCGTTAAATTATTCAATTTGACGCCTTCTTTCCGAATAAGCTGATGTAAAATCCGTCTGTTCCGCAGGTGTGCGGCATAAGTGTTATTTCATAAGGTTCTTCATCAAATGCACGGGTAATTCCGTTTGGAAGTTTTAACGGTATTCCGTAAAAATCGGGATGTTCCTCAAGAAAACGCTTTGTGTTTTTATTGTTTTCATCAGGATTCAATGTACAGGTAGAATAGACAAGCTTACCGCCTACTGCCAGATTATCCGCACTTGCACAGAGAATCCTATACTGCAAATCCGGCAAATCGCTGGAAATAAGGTCGTCCTTGTATCTGATTTCGGGCTTTCTTGACATAATTCCAAGACCGCAGCACGGAACATCGCAGAGGATTCTGTCCGCCACAGGAAGTGCCGTGTCATTGGTTGACGCATCACGCAGAAGCGTTGAAATACAAGTGATGCCAAGCCTTTTAGCACCTGCCGAAATCAGTTTCAGCTTATGGTCGAACATATCGCAGGAAAAAATTCTGCCACGGTTGTTCATATACTGAGCCGCCGAAAACGACTTTCCGCCCGGTGCGGAACATACATCAAGCATAATATTGCGAGGCTTTGCGTCAAGAAAATTCACACAAAGCTGGCTTGACGCATCCTGAATATGAAAAAGTCCGGACTTGTACGCTCTGAGTCTTTCAACCGAGCCTGTATTTTCAAGATAGAGTGCGTTGTCTATAAACGGGATTTTTTCCGCAACAACGCCCTCATCGGATAATTTCTTAATTAATGTGTCTGCATCTGTTCTGAGGGTATTAACACGACAACAGATTTTGGCTCTGCCGTTAAGAGATGCCAAAAGCTGTTCGGTATTATTTTCTCCGTAAGAATTAACCCACAATTTTACAATGTTTTCGGGAACAGAATATTTTACCGAAAGATATCGAGCCCTGTCCTTTTCATCGGGTAATGTATATTTATCCTCTGCTCTTGTGATATTGCGAAGAATTCCGTTTATGAAACCCGATGATTTCTGAAGTTTGTGCTTTTTGGCAAGATTAACGCTTTCGTTGACTGCCGCACTGTCGGGAACTTTGTCCATAAACAAAAGCTGGAGTATTCCAAGGCGAAGAATATTTTTTGTTTTGGTTTCAATTTTCCTTAACGGAATTTTAGAATAAGACCTGATAATATAATCAAGCGTGATTCTTCTTTCCAGAACGCCGTAAACGAGTGCTGACACAAAAGAGCTGTCAACACCCGAAAGACGGTTTTCCTTTATGGCATTATTCAAAGCAATATTTGAATATGCTCCCTCATTTTCAATTTTAAGCAGCACATTCAGTGCAATATTGCGTGTGTTTGCCATTTTAATCTCCAAAATAAATTATCTTCTGCGATTGTTCGCAATTATAATTAATCTTAAAAGCTGCATAATTGCAGTAAGAGCCGCTGCAACATATGTCATTGCGGCTGCCTGAAGCACTCTCTTTGCTCCTGTGTATTCTTCACCGTAAAGAAGATCGCCGTTTCTGATTGTTTCAAGCGCTCTTTTTGATGCATTAAACTCTACGGGAAGTGTTGCGATTGTAAAGAGTACGGAAAGCGCAAACAGGATTATACCTATATAAAGAAATACAAAACCTACTCTCTGTGTAAAGCAAAAACCGACTATAATAAAAATCCAACTGAGGCTTGAACCGAGTCTTGCAACAGGAAGAATAAACGAACGGATTCTGTTAGGCAGATAATTTTCTGCGTGCTGAACTGCATGACCTGCCTCATGACAGGCAACGCCTACAGCCGCAACGGAGGTGCTGTTAAAAACCGTGTCGGAAAGTCTGATTACATTTGTTCTCGGGTCAAAATGATCTGTCATACTGCCTGCAACATGTTCAATTCTGACACCTGTTACACCGTGCTGACGAAGAACATATTCAGCCGCCTGAGCGCCTGTCATATTTCTTGAATTTCTTATCTGTGAATATTTTGAAAAAGTTGTTTTAACTTTGACCTGACAAATCAATGTTATTATGATACAAGGAACAATAAACACAAGATAGGTCATATCAAATCCGTAAAAGAAGCCCATAAATCAAACACCTTTCTGTCTGCATATTGCAGACGGGAATTTTTAACCGATTACATCGCCGACAGAAAGCCTGTGGCCGGCAAGGAATGCCTCGGCGGCCATTTTCTTTTTGCCCTCAGGCTGAATTTCACAAAGCTCAACCGACTTTTCACCGCAGGCAACAATCAGCGGTTTTGTACTGATTACAGTTCCCGCTTTTCCGCTCTTTTCGCAGAGCAAAGAAGAATGAACCTTTATCTTTTTACCGTTAATTTCGGTTGTGGCAATCGGCCACGGATTAAGTCCTCTGATTTTATTATGCACCTCAAAGGCCGGTTTTGTAAAATCAATCGGACAAAGTGATTTGTCAATTTTTGAAGTGTGAGTTGCAAGGCTTTCGTCCTGCTTAATCGGAGTGATTTCGCCCTTTTCAAGAGCAGAAAGTGTGTCAAGAATAAGCTCTCCGCCCATAAGAGAAAGACGGTCAAAAAGCTCTCCCGAGGTTTCGTTCACACCGATTTCCGTTTTGACAACTTTCAGAATGTCACCTGTGTCAAGTCCGACATCCATTTGCATAGCCGTTACACCGGTTTCCCTGTCGCCGTTTAATACGCTCTGCTGAATAGGAGATGCGCCTCTGTATTTAGGCAAAAGCGAGCCGTGAAGATTGATGCAGCCGTACTTTGCAGAGTCAAGAACCGACTTGGGAAGAATTTTTCCGTAAGCCGCAACAACAATGACATCGGGATTATATTTATTGATAATTTCAAGAGGTTTGCCGTCCTTAAAGGTTTCGGGCTGATACACGGGAATATTCAGCTTTTCTGCGCACACCTTGACATCGGGAGGAGTCATTATCATCTTTCTTCCCCTCGGCTTGTCGGGTTGTGTAAACACGGCACAAACCTTATGTTCCGAATTTGCAAGAGCCTTGAGTGCAGGTACGGCAAAATCGGGAGTACCCATATAAATTATTTTCATATCTTCACCTGTTTATCAGCTATTCATTTCTTCAATTTCGGCAGGAGTCAACATTCTTGTTGCAACCTGAGTAAAGAGAATTCCCTCAAGATGGTCGAGTTCGTGACAAAAAGCCTTTGCAAGCAAATCCTTGCCGTCAAGAACGAATTCGTCACCGTGTCTGTCCTGAGCCTTAACCTTTACATAATCAGGTCTTACTGTGTAACCCCACTTGCCGGGGATTGAAAGACAACCCTCAAGAGTTTCCTGCTTGCCGCTGTAAGCGATGATTTTAGGGTTTACAAGCTCAATCGGACCTTCGCCGACATCAATAACCACAACTCTTCTTAAAATTCCGACCTGAGGAGCGGCAAGTCCCACTCCCTCAGCCTTGTGCAAAGTTTCAATCATATCGTCAATAAGATCTGCAAGGCGGTCATCAAACTTTACGACAGGTCTGCATTTTTTTGTGAGAACGCTGTCGCCCTCTTTTACAATTTGTCTTAAAGCCATAAATTATATCCTTTCACTAACAGGTCAGAGCGTTCATATCCGCATATGTACTGACCTTTCCAAATTCCTTATTCTTTCCGAATTCTATCATAACCGCTGAGAGCAGTCCTCTGAAATCACGGTTATTTTTACATTTTATTATAAGTTTATATCTGAATTTGTTGCTCACTTTCACAACATTTGCAGGTGACGGACCGAGTATTCTCAAAGGCATGGCAGGGTATTCGCTTCTTGCGTGACTGACAAAGCACTGCAAAAAGCTGTTAGCCGCTTTCATTGTAAGCTGCTGTTTTTCACCCGAAAAGCCGATAAGACAGATATCCGCAAAAGGCGGATAAAGCATTGCTTTTCTGACCTGAATTTCGGTGCTGTAAAAGGCAAGATAATCCTGCCTTGCCGCCATAGAGATTATGAGGTTGTCGGGAGTGTAGGACTGAATAACAGCCATACCCTTTGACGCACCTCTGCCGCTTCTGCCGACTACCTGAGTTAAAAGAGAAAATGTTCTTTCGTAGCTTCTGTAATCATCGGCATACAGCATATAGTCAGTGTTGAGAACACCCACAAGCGTCACATTGGGAAAATTGAGTCCCTTTGCAACCATTTGTGTTCCCACAAGAATATCGTACTTACCGTCTGCAAATGCCGTTATCATCTTTTCATAGGATGATTTTGAAGATGTTGCGTCGGTATCCATACGCAATATTCTTGCATCTGGAAAAAGCTCTGAAATTTCACTTTCAGCCTTTTGAGTGCCGGTTCCGCCAAATCTTAAAGATTTGCTGTGACAAGACGGACATTCTTCCGTGTAAGGCACGGAATATCCGCAGTAGTGACACATCATTCTGCGGTTGGCGCTGTGATATGTGAGCGATATTGAACAGTTGGGACACACAACAGGTTCACCGCACATTCGGCAGGTTACAAAGGTATTGTATCCCCGTCTGTTTAAAAGCAGAATCGACTGCTTGTTATTTTCAAGATTATAGTGCAGATTTTCAAGCAAGGTTTCGGAAAATCCCGTTACATTGCCGTTTTGCTGTTCAACATTCATGTCTGCGACAACAACCTTCGGCAAAACCGCATCGCCGTATCTCTCAGTGAGCGTGTTAAGCGAATATCTTCCGTTTTTTGCGTAGTAGTAGGATTCAACCGACGGAGTTGCCGAACTTAAAACAAGCAAGGCATTATCGTAGCTGCATCTGAATTTTGCGATTTCTCTTGCATGATATCTGGGGGAGCTTTCAGACTTATAGCTGTACTCCTGTTCCTCGTCCATTATGATAAGACCGACTTTTTCAAACGGAGCAAACACGGCACTTCGTGTTCCTATAACGATTTTTGCAAGACCTTTTTTTACACGCTTGTATTCATCAAGCCTTTCACCGAGTGAAAGTGCGCTGTGAAATACGGCAATCTGCTCGCCGAAACGCTTTGAAAAGGTTGAAACAAACTGCGGTGTAAGCGAAATTTCAGGCACCATAACGATGATTCCCTTGTTATCGTTTATTACACGCTCAATCAGTTTCATAAAAACGCTTGTTTTTCCCGAACCTGTAACACCGAACAAAAGGCTTGTATGCGGTTTTGAATCGGCATATTCGGCATAGAGGTTATCACAGGCTGTCTGCTGTTGTTCTGACAATGCAACAGGGGCAAGACTTTCGTCCTTTGTTCTGTCCTCAATACGGAACACTTCTTCGTCATAGTAGTAGATAAGACCTTTTTTATAAAGCGCATCCGTAACGCCTGTTGTGACACCCGTGAAGTAACAAACCTCTTTAACGGAAGTTCCACCTGTCATTTTGATAAGGTCGAGAACGGCTTTCTGCTTTTCGGTAAGCTTGATATTGTCGCTGTCGGCAAGTTCGGTCGGAGCAGCCATTTTCATAACCGCATCTGAAACCTTTCTGAAAGCCTCATCTGATTTGTAAAGATAGCCCGACTTTACCATATCTTCAAGAATAACCGTGTTATCTAATCCGAAATCGTCAAGAATTTTATCGGACTTTACGGCTTTTCTTTTTGAATGAAGGTAAGCAAAAATTCTTTGCTGTTCCTCGGAAAGCTCTTCTTCATCTACACCCTCACGAACACCGTAAAGCGTTGTGATTTTGTAATTTATACCCGCAGGGAGCATTGTTTTTACCGCATCATAATAGGTGCAGAAATAATGCTCTTTCATAAACTCGGCAAGCTTCAACAGTTCTTTTGACAGGACAGGTTCGTCATCAAGAACGGAACAAATGCTTTTGAGCTTTTCAACCGGAATGTCATCACTCACGGGAGAAAGCTCAAAAATTATACCCTGTTTCTTTCTGTTGCCTCTGCCGAACGGAATGAGAACCCTTTTGCCGACCTGAACCAAATCGGTAAAGGCAGACGGTACAAGGTAGTCAAATAATTTGTCGAAAACATATGTTGTGTTTTCAACGGCAACTTTGACTGTTAAATCAGAGCTCATCTTCGTCAGGCTCAAGAATGTTGATTTCATGACCTTCGATTTCCTTGATTGCGATAAGAACAGGCTTATCCTCTGTTACAATCTGTTCCTCTTCAAAAGTCTGAGTAATTTCTCTTGCTCTTTTTGCAACGCCTACAACAAGTGCGTACTTACTCTGCTTACCCTGTAATAATGAATCCACATCAACTTTATGCATAATAATTCTCCTCTTAAAATATTTTATGTTAATTTTCTTTGTATATTATTTAATGAGATTTTCATCCTCTTTATGAAGAATATCGAGAACCTCATTTATTGCTGTTTCAAGGTCGCCGTTTACCACATTGTACTTATATCTGTCCTTGTAGCTGATTTCCTCGGCAGCCTGTGCAAGCCTTTTTCGAATAGTTTCTTCATCCTCTGTACCTCTTCTGCGAAGTCGTCTTTCAAGCGACTCCATTGAAGGCGGAAGAATGAATATACTGAGAATGTCGGGATATTTGTCAAGAATCTGAAGTCCGCCCTTGACCTCAATCTCAAGCAGAACATCATAACCCTGATTGAGCATATCTTCAACCTGCTTTTTAGGTGTGCCGTAGAGATTACCGCAAAACTCTGCGTGTTCAAGATAGCCGTCTTTTTTCAAAACATCGTTGAACTGTTCTCTTGTCAAAAAGTTATAATGAACTCCGTCAATCTCTCCCTCTCTCGGTTCTCTTGTTGTGTTTGAGACCGAAAGACGGATATTTTTGTCACGGTCAAGAAGCTCCTTGATTATTGTACCCTTGCCTACACCCGATGAACCGGTAAACAAAATAAGATTTCCTTTTCTGTTAATGCTCATCCTTGTTTTCCTCACTTTCGTCCGTTCTGTTCTGAATTGCCTCACATGAAATTGCCGAGAGAATAACATGATTATTCTCGGCAACAATCACCGATTTGCATTTTCGTCCGCAGGTTGCATCAATAAGCAGATTGTTCTGTTTTGCATCCTGAACAATTCGCTTTACGGGAGCAGAGTCCGGAGCAACTACTGCAACAATCTTGTCGGAGCTGACAAGATTACCAAAACCGATATTAATAAGCTTCATCTGTTCACCTTATTCGATATTCTGAACCTGTTCACGGATTTTTTCAATCTCACTCTTGATGTCAACAACCTTATGTGCAAGAATTGCATCCTGAACCTTTGAACCGATTGTATTTGACTCACGGTTCATTTCCTGAATGATAAAGTCAATTTTTCTGCCGACAGGCTCGTCATATTCAAGAAACTTTGAAAGCTGGTCAAAGTGGCTGCGAAGTCTTACTGTTTCCTCCGCAACGGCTACCTTATCCGCAAACACGGCAACCTCTGTGAGAACCCTCTGCTCGTCAACCTTGACATCATTTTCAGCAAGCGTCTGCTTGATGCGTTCCATAAGTCTTTGTTCATACTCGGCAACAGTCTGCGGAGAACGCTCCTCAATTTCACCAACAACAGAAAGAATTGTGTTGGCTCTTGAAAGAATGTCCTCTTTCATCTTCTCGCCCTCAGTTTCACGCATTGCAACAAAAGCGTCAACTGCAATCTTTGCGGCTGAAAGAACATCGGCAGTAATTTGATCCTCGTCCTCAGGCGCTTTGTGAACCGTGAAAACATCGGGAAAGCGTGAAAGTGAAACTGTTGAAACATCATTCGGAATATCGTACTTTTCGCTGATTTCCTTAAAAGCGTTGATATATCCCGAAACAAGCTGATGATTAACAGTTACATCACAGGGTTCTTCATCGGACGCACCGATGGATACGAACATATCAATCTTGCCTCGTGAAACCCTTGAATTTACATAGTTTTTAAGTTTGTCGTCAAGAAATCCGTAACTTCTTGGGGTTCTGCAGGAAAATTCAAAATAGCGGTGATTCACGCTTTTGATTTCAACGGTAATCTCCCGACCGTTGATAACGGTTTCACATCTTCCGAAACCCGTCATAGATCTGATCATTTCAAAAACTCCCTTCGTAAAATTATATTTTCGGCATTTAAGCTTTATTTTTTATATTTACGTCAAATTTATCGCCATTTATTTTCTACAACATAGATTATAGCACCACAGGCGATATTTGACAATGGAGTTATTACAAAACTGTAATAACTTTTTTTATTTACATCACAAAGGTGTGTGTGATATACTTAATAAGATAATTATACTTTATTGACAAAGGAATGATATTAATGTCAGGACATAACAAATGGAGTACAATCAAGCAGAAAAAAGGTAAGAACGATGCCGCAAGAGCTAAAGTATTTACAAAAATCGGCAGAGAACTTATTGTTGCAATCAAGGATGGTGGAAGTGCCGATCCTTCCGTTAACTCAAAACTCAAGGATTGTATTGCAAAAGCAAAGGCTGCAAATGTACCTAACGACAACATTGAAAGAATCATCAAAAAAGCGTCAAGCGATGCAGATTCAACAAACTACGAGGCTGTTACATATGAGGGCTACGGTCCAAACGGCGTTGCCGTAATTGTTGAGGCACTTACAGACAACAGAAACAGAACAGCAGGCGAAGTAAGACATTACTTTGATAAATTCGGCGGCAATATGGGTACACAGGGCTGTGTAAGCTTTATGTTCTCAAAGAAGGGCGTTCTCGTTATTGAGCGTGAGGACCTTGAAAAGGATGAGGATACCGTGATGAGCGATGCTCTTGAGTGCGGTGCATCAGACTTTGAGGCTGACGATGATGTATTTACAATTTACACAGAAACAGATGATTTCGGCGCTGTAAGAGATGAGCTTGAAAAGCTCGGCTACACATTCGTTTCTGCTGAAATTGAAATGGTTCCAAGCACATATACAAAGCTTGAGGACGAAGAAACTGCAACTAAGATGCAGAAGATGCTTGATATGTTCGAGGATAACGATGATATCCAGAATGTATGGCACAACTGGAAAATGGACTGATAAAGTTTATTTCTGACAAAATAAATTAAACCGCTCCGATTGGGGCGGTTTTTGTTTTGTCAATTTTTTTGTCTTGAAATTAAGACAAGGTCACGGTTATCTACTTTGCCGTCAAGGTTAAAATCGGCGGCTTTGAGATATGCACCGTCTAATTCTGCATTATCACAGAGGTGTTTTTGCAAAAGCGTGACATCTTTTGAATTTACATTGCCCTCGCCCGTCACATCTCCGCAAACTGCAATAACATAAGTCTTTGAATCTATAACGGCAGTAAATCCCGTTTTCAGCTTTCCGCTCTTTGCAATCGTACCGTCCGCCTTATATACATTTTCGGCAGAAGTTTTGTTTTTGAAATCGGCAACGGTTTCTCCGCTGTAAATCCCGTAAACTATCCCGTCAGAAAACAGGTATTCGGAATTATTCGGTTGAATATCTGATTTAGAAGAATTGTGATTATCGTTACTGCCGTCATTGCCACTTGTTTTCTTTTCTGCAAAATCACCCGAGCCAAATACCTGAACCGTTCCGTTATCAAGCAAAACAGCACATTGCTTTTTGTAAGACACAACAGCAGTTGCTCTGTCGGGAATTGACACGCTTTTTGTTTTTTGGGATGTTTTCAGATTAAGTCGATAATTCACGGCAGAATATATTTTTCCGTCAGATACCGAAACATTTTCGGCTGTGGCATTTGAAACATAATCTCTTGAATTATCTGACAGCGAAACAATAAATCCGTCTTCGTTTATAACTCTGTTTATTCCTGCGTTATAAATATTTTTAAGTTCACCTGTATCGGCAACATAGGTTGATGACGATTGCGAGAGCTTGTAAATTGAACCGTCACAAAGTCTTGCGTATGACTTTCCGTTATTATTAAAAACCTCGTTTACATTGTCTGAAAAAGTTATTTTCGACTTTTTATCAGATGAAAAATCCCTACACGCAACATAAGATTTCAGGCTGTCGGTCTTGATATAGTAAATGCGATTATCGGTTACCGAAAAGGAACTGGTCATAAAATTTTCGTCAACGAAAGTGTTCTGTGAAACATTTCCGTTATCAAGATTAAGGGAATACACTGAATATTTGTTAGTGAAAGCATCGTCAAAAACAAGTGCATAAGTGTAGTTTCCGCTCTGTGACACACTCCTTATCCGACCTCCGACAGAAAAACTGTATGCAGAAAAATCGGGCACAAGCCTTGCTGAAAACACTGTATTTCCCGAAAAGGCGCACACAAATCCGCCCTTGCCGTTGCTGTCACTTTTTACAGACGAACAAGCGGCAAGGTCAGTCAGATTGTATTCATCATACGCACGGCTTCTGCACACACCGAGAAGTGTGATAAGCATAACAGCCACAGCAAGGGAAATCAGTCGTTTCATAGCCTGTACCCGATTAAATTAATTTAAAACAAAAGGGCATCCTTTCGGATGCCCACAAAAGTTCTGATTATTCAGCAGCTTCTTCAGACTTAGCAGGTGCCTGCTCGTCTTCAGGAAGAAGTGCACGCATTGAAAGGCTTACACGCTTCTTGTCGAAGTCGATTGCAGTAATCTTAGCTTCAACAACATCGCCAACCTTAAGTACATCAGCGGGCTTTTCAATTCTCTTGTTTGCAATCTGAGAAATATGGATAAGACCGTCAATGCCGGGGATGATGTTTGCAAATGCACCGAATGTTGTAAGACCGACGATTGTAGCCTTAACAACTGTTCCCTCGGGATAGTTTTTCTTGAGGATTTCCCACGGATTGTCTTCAGCATTCTTGAAGCCAAGAGAAATCTTCTTTGTTTCCTCATTGATATCCTTTATGTAAACATCAACTGTATCGCCTACATTAACAACCTCGCTCGGATGCTTAATGTGTGTCCATGAAAGCTCTGAAATGTGAATCATGCCGAACACGCCGCCGAGGTCAACAAATGCGCCGTAGCTTGTAAGTGACTTAACAACGCCCTTGTAACGCTTGCCAACTTCGCAGGTTTTCCAGAATTCTTCACGCTGAGCAGCTCTCTGCTCCTTGAGTACGCTGCGGATTGAACCGATAGCTCTTCTGCGTCTGCCGTTCTGTGAAACTTCGATAAGTCTGAAATCAACATCCTGACCTACGAGGTCTTCAAGGCTTTCTTCACGAGTTGCTGTTGCCTGTGATGCAGGGATAAAGATTCTTGAGCCGTTGTAAAGAACGATTACGCCGCCCTTAACTGCCTCAGTAACCTTGCCGGAGAGAACCTCCTGTGACTCTGCCTTTTCTTTGAGCTCTTCCCAACCCTTCTGTGCATCTACTCTGCGCTTTGAAAGCATGATAGTGCCTTCCTGATCATTGGTCTTCATAATAAGAAGCTCAATAACATCGCCTACTTTAACTACATCTTCGGGTCTTGCGTTAGGATCGTTTGAAAGCTCTGAAGCAGGAATAAAGCCTGTCTGCTTTCTGCCGACATCTACCTGAACTTCGTTGGGAGCTATGCTCAGAACTGTGCCCATTACCCTCTCGTTTGTATTAAAGTTTTTGAGGGACTCCTCAAGCATCTCCTCAAAAGATGGTTCCAAATTTGTTTCACCGGATTTTACTTCACTCATTGTATCCAGTACCTCCTTTATTATCCTTGCAGGCGTTGAAGCACCCGCAGTTACGCCGATTGATTCGGCAACCGAAACCTTGTTTAAATCAAGCTCGGCAGCGGTTTCAATGAGAACCGTGTTCTCACACTGTCTTTTGCATATATCAAAAAGCTTTCCCGTATTGGAGCTGTGCCTATCACCGATTACAACCATAAAGTCGGATTCGGCGGCAATCTGAGAAGCTTCGGTTTGCCTAACTTGCGTAGCATTACATATTGTATCAAATATTTTTGCATTTGTACATAGCTTTTTTATCTTTTTTACACATTTTTTCCATTCTTGTGTGTCAAATGTTGTCTGTGCGACAATTTGCACCTGTTTATTATTCTCTTTTAGAATATTTGGCAATAAATCATCAAGCTCTGCCTCGTTATTAAATGTGTAACAATCACTTGCACAATGACCTATTATACCGCAAACCTCGGGATGATTTTTATTTCCTGCAATCAAAACAACATCATTTTCAGGGTTTGTGTTTGATACAATCTTGTGGATTTTTTTAACAAAAGGACACGTTGCGTCCTCAAAATTAATTCCTCTTTTTACAAGAGAATCAATAACGCTTTTTTCAACTCCGTGTGAACGGATTACAAGCGTTGTATCGTCAGTAAGCTCGTCAACTGCTTTAACGGGAGTGCATCCTCTTTCTTCAAGCTCGTGAACCATTTCCATATTGTGGATAATAGGGCCGAGGGTTGCAACCTTTATTCCTTTTTCAAGCAGTTCATTTACGATATTGATTGCACGGTTGACGCCGAAGCAGAATCCTGCCGAATCAGCCTTTTTTATACTCAATTAAATCCTGCTCCCTCATTCTTTTGATTTCGTCCATGATCATGGTTGTTGCACCTTTAAGCTCCCGTCTTCCGCTGTCCGGAGTAAGCCCGAGCTTTTCGGGTGTGAGAGGTTTGCCGAAGTGGATAACTCTCTTTGCAAATGTATGCTTTTTGTTGCCTACAATTGTGATGCAGGCAGGCACAACAGGCACCTGCATCTGCTGTGCAACAAGAGCACATCCGCTGCGGGGACGCATAAGCTCGCCTGTTTTGGAACGACCGCCCTCAATAAAGATTGTCATAATCTCGCCGTCACGGATAAGATCTTCGCCTGTCTTGATAGCCTTGCCGTCACCTGCACCCCTTTCAACGGGGAATGCACCGAGCGCACGGATTAACGCACCGAAGAATTTATTTTTAAAAAGTTCAATTTTTGCCATAAAGAACAGTCTGCGCTTTTTCTGCGACAAACCGAGAAGAACCGGATCTGAATTTGATATATGGTTACTTGCAATAATCATGCCCCCCACAAGCGGAAGCGGCTCTTCAATTATAGTTTTATATCTGTACAAAAGTTTGAAAACAGGCTTGCAGACAGCTCTGCCGACTGCATAAAGTGCCTTTGACTGACCCATCAGATATTCTCCTTTATAACGGAAATTATTTTTTCAACCGACTGCTCAAAATCAAGCTCTGTTGTGTCAACGGTAATGCAACCCTCGGCAGGCTTGAGCGGAGCTGTTTTGCGGTGAGTATCGTTGTAGTCACGGGTTATTACATCGTTTAAAATGTCGTCGTATTTTACATCCATACCCTTTTCAACAAGCTCCTTATACCTTCTTTCGGCTCTTGCCTCGGGGGACGCTGTAAGAAAAATTTTAACCTGTGCATCGGGCAGCACAACCGTGCCGATATCTCTGCCGTCCATAATTACATCATGCGTCTTTGCCATATTTCTCTGCAAATCAAGAAGATATGCTCTTACAATCGGTACGGCAGAAATTTTTGACGCCATCATTGATGCCTCCGGAGTTCTGATGAGTCCGGACACATCTTCGTTGTCAAGCAGAACAATCTGCTCGCCCTTTTCATTGAATGTTAGGTCAACTGTGATTTTTGAAAGCAAATTCTTTACCGCATTTTCATCTTCGGGAGCTACGGAATTTCTTGTTGCCGACAGACCGATTGTGCGATAAAGCGCTCCTGTATCAACATAAATACAGTCAAGTGCCTTTGCAACTCTTTTTGCAATTGAGGATTTACCTGCTCCTGCAGGACCGTCCAAAGCGATTGCTATTGACATAAATTACATCCTTTCAATCAAATATATTATGTATAATCAAATCAGATATATGCACTGTTTTCTCCGGCAAGCCGTCCGGTACTCCATGCAATCTGGAGATTAAAACCGCCTGTGTATGCGTCGCAGTCGATTACTTCACCTGCAAAATACAGACCGCTTACAAGCTTGCTTTCCATGGTTTTCGGGTTGATTTCGGAAGTCTTTACACCGCCTGAGGTTATGATTGCCTCCTCAATCGGTCTAAAACCGCTGATTTCAACCGTAAAGCATTTGAGAATTTCACAAAGAGCGTGTCGCTCCTCTTTTGTAATTGAATTACACTTTTTGTCAAAGGGAACTCCCCAGCGTTTGAGAACGGGAACTATGATTTTTCTCGGCAAAAGCTTTGAAAATGCGTTTGAAACATCACGGTTTGAATTCTCTTTGAAATCGTTCTGAATACGCCTGTCAAGGTGTTCAAAATCAAGTGCCGGCTTGAGGTCAATTTCCGCAATATAACGGTCGGGCTGAATATCACGGATGTGCGAGCTTGCCGATAAAATCATCGGACCGCTCATTCCGAAATGTGTAAAAAGCATTTCGCCGAAGTCGCTGTAAACAGTCTTTTTACTGTTCTTATCAACTATTCTGAGCGCAACATTTTTGAGGGCAAGTCCCTGCATATCCTTGCATTGTTTATCACCGGAGGTAAACGGCACGAGCGACGGTTTGAGCGGAATGATTGTGTGTCCTGCCTGTTTTGCAAGTGTATAGCCGTCACCTGTTGAGCCCGTAAGCGGATAGCTTTTACCGCCGCAACAGATAATTACGCTGTCGGCATAGTAGGTGTTTTCTTCGCATTTAACGCCTATAACGGCACCGTCCTCAAGGATAAGAGCGTTTGCCGTATCACACACGATTTTACAACCCGATTCAACGGCATAATCATGCATTGTATCAACAACATCAACCGATTTGTCGGATGCAGGGAACACACGATTTCCCCTTTCGGTCTTTGTTTTAAGTCCTTTGGATTCAAAAAATTCGATTGTATCCTCGGGAGTAAATGCATTGATTGCAGAATAGAGAAATCTTCCGTTTACGGGAACATTATTGATAAAAGTCTGCACATCGCAGTTATTGGCAAGGTTACACCTTCCTTTGCCCGTTATCATAATTTTCCTGCCGACACGCTTGTTCTTTTCGATTATCGTAACTGATGCACCATAGAGCGCCGCAGTTGCACCCGCCATAAGACCTGCCGCACCTGCTCCGATTACCACAACTTTTTTACTTATCATCATCTTCTATATTACCCATTATTTCTCTGTCACGGTTGGTGTAAACTCCGTCACGATTCCACACAAGCTCAAGTCTGCGGAATGTGTCGGAAACTTCATCTTTCTTTTTAAGCACGGTTGCAACAATAAGAGCATTGATAAGACTTAACGGTGCAACGAGTGAGTCTACAATTGACGCCATATCGCTTCTTGCAATAAGCACGGAATCGGCACTCTGAACAAGAGGAGAAACCATACTATCCGTGATTGCAATTGCGTGAGCGCCTCTTGAACGGGCAAAGTCCATTGCCTCAACCGACATTGAACTGTAACGGGGAAATGAAATACCGATCATAACATCTTTGTCGGTGATTCTGAAAATCTGTTCAAAGGTTTCGGTTTGACTGCCGCTTGTGATAACACGCACATTGTCAAAAATCATTTCAAAATAGTACGCAAGGAAGTTTGCGATTGCGGCTGTTGAACGCACACCGAATATGTAAATACGCTCTGCCTTGCAAATTTCATCAACTGCACGGGCAAAATCCTCATGAGATGTTTCTTCAATTGTTCTGCGGATTTTATCGATATCCTGATTAAGAACGCTGTCAAGCACATTGTCATTTCCGATACGGTTAGAGGTAACTTCAATTCGCTGAACAGATGTGAGCTTGTTACGAATCATCTCCTGCATTGCTTTTTGAAGCTTAGGGTAGCCGTCATAGCCGAGCTCGGTTGCAAAACGAACAACCGTACTCTCGCTGACTCCGACAGTTTCACCAAGCTTTGATGCCGTCATAAATGCCGCCTTATCGTAATGCTCTTCAATAAAAAGAGCAATCCTTTTTTGTCCCTTTGAGAGGGAATTCATCATTAAATCTATTCTTGTGAGCAAATGAGTAATCATTTTTTTAATATCTCCCGTTATAAATAGTAAAAACAGACACACTGTCTTAACCAATTCATTTTAACACAAGAACTTGCAATTTACAATAAGATATAAATTAAATTATTGTAAATTTTACGAAATTATGAAATATGCGTCGGTTTATGTTGCAATAATAAATGTTGTATGGTAAAATTGTTTAACAGAAAGCAAATGACGGAGTTGATAAAAATGATAGCAGTTATTGATTACGGCGCAGGCAATATCCGCAGTGTTTACAAAGCGTTAAAGCATATCGGCTGTGAATGTGTGATTACAAGAGATAAAGACGAAATTATGAATGCAGACGGTGCTGTTTTGCCGGGTGTCGGTTCGTTTGGCGATACAATGGACACAATGAATTCATACGGCATTAAAGACACGGTTATTGAGTACATAAACAGTGAAAAACCGTTTTTAGGCATTTGTCTTGGACTTCAGCTCCTCTTTCCCGAAAGTGAAGAAAGTCCGAATGTAAAAGGTCTTTCGGTTTTTGACGGTACAATCACAAAGATTCCGTCAGGCGAAGGCTTAAAGATTCCGCACATCGGTTGGAACAGCCTTAAAATCAATGAAAAGAGCAGACTTTTCAAAGGCATAGAACAGAATGCATATGTTTATTTTGTTCACTCATATTTTTTGAACGCAAGCGACAGGAGCATTGTTTCGGCTCAGACGGAATACGGTGTTACGATTGACGCCGCTGTTGAAAAAGGCAATGTTTTTGCAACTCAGTTTCACCCCGAAAAAAGCGGCAAAACGGGACTTAAAATTCTCAGAAATTTTGCTGACATTGTAAAAGGCAGGGAGGAATAAATATGTACGCAAAAAGAATAATTCCATGTCTTGATGTAAAAAACGGCAGAGTTGTAAAAGGTATGAGTTTTGTAAATCTTGTTGACGCAGGCGATCCCGTTGAATCTGCAATGCAGTATGACAAACAGGGTGCTGACGAGCTTGTATTTCTCGACATTACCGCATCAAGCGATTCAAGAAACATCACCATTGACATGGTTGAAAAGGTTGCAAATTCAATTTTCATTCCGTTCACGGTCGGCGGCGGTATCAGAAGCGTTGAAGATTTCAATGTTCTGCTCAGAGCCGGCGCAGACAAGGTGTCCGTAAATTCAGCCGCTGTTCATCGTCCCGAACTCATCAGCGAGGCGGCATATAAATTCGGCAGTCAGTGCGTTGTCGCCGCTATAGATGCCAAAAGAAACGGCGACAGCTGGGAAGTTTATGTGAACGGCGGAAGAACTCCTGTCGGTATGGATGCAATTGAATGGGCTGTAAAATGCGAAAAACTCGGTGCGGGAGAAATTCTCCTTACAAGCATGGACGAGGACGGTCAGAAAAAAGGCTATGACATTGCACTTACAAGGGCAGTTTCCGAAAAGGTGAACATTCCCGTAATTGCAAGTGGCGGTGCGGGCGCACTTGAGCATTTTTATGATGCGTTTACAGAAGGCAAGGCTGACGCAGTTCTTGCGGCATCACTTTTTCACTTTGGTGAAATTCCGATTCCCGAACTTAAAAAATATCTCAACGAAAAAGGAATTCCCGTAAGGCTTTAATTTACATACAAGGTTTATACAAAAGGCGGTTATGCAGAATATGCACAACCGCCTTAAAAGTTTTTAAGATTAAATTTTATCGTTTAAGCAAGCTTAGTTATGATTTTCTGAATCAATGTTGCATCTGTAATCTCAATAATGCCGTTACCGTTTACATCGGCAATCTTCATTGTTTCTGCGTCAAAATCTTCAAGCTTTACGATGTATTTCTGAACAAGTGTTGCATCAACAACAGTTACACTGCCGTCACGGTTAACATCGCCTTTGAGAGTTTCATCCGATGAAGACGAACCTACAACGAATGTCTTTGTTGACTCTGCCTTGTTGCCGTTTGCATCAACTGCAACCACACCGATTGAATATGTGCCGTCAGCCGACGGAGTCCATACACATGAATCTGTGTTTGAGTTCTGAACTGTTTCACCGTTAACTGTGAATGAATAAGTTACATCACCTGTAGCGTGATAGCTTTCTGCCAAAAGTGTGATAGGTGTGCCTGCACTCTGTCCCGAATTGAGGTTTGCACCGAAGTTAACCTCAAACGGAGCTTCGTTTACTTCTGTGTCGGGGAGAAGCGCACCGATTCTTGCAAGCGGAACTGTGATATTGTCGATATCTTCTTTCTCGTGTGAGGTTGAAGGATCGTAGCTGTACTCAAGATTTGCCTGATCAAGCATTGAGGGATCATGCGGAAGTGTGTCCATACCCGATGTGCCGTATGTGAGAATCTGCATTGCACCGATACCCTGTGTTTCAATGTAGCTACGGTCAATACCTAAAGTATTGAGCGGAACTGCAATTTCGTAAACATAGCCGTATGAGTTCTTGTAACCTTCATCGAAGAAGTCAACCCAGTTTGAGTTCATATCGAGGTTATCGCCCATTACTCTTGAACCCTTTGGAGCGTTGATACCGAAGAGTGATGTACTCTTTGTTCCGTTAGCGTATTTGATTTTAAATCCGTTTTTATTGTCCTGAGCCTGAAAGCTTGTTACACCGATTGGAATTCTTGTGTCATAGTTAAACATATATGTTCCGTCAGTGTCCTGAGTATCTGCCTTAAAGATTGAAGCACCGCCGTTTGAGTTGTTGGAGTCAAATGCAACAAGTGTGTCTATATGAGTTGTAAAGCCTGTGCCTCCGTCTTTTGCAGTGCCGTTTGTGCAACCCCATACGAACGGATTGGTATACACAGAACCGTCCTTGTTTGTACCTACTGCCTTGCCTGTTGCCTGCTTTGCAGGGTCAATTGACAGAGCAAGATACATAGGAATACTGTTTCTCCAAGGACGAGCCTCATTTGATGCGGCAAAGTTGTCCTCGGGAGAAGTTATGTATGTTGTGTTAGCCAGTTCAATCAGGAAATAAAGATTATCGTCGTCCCATGCACTGTAGAGAGCATAAGCATCCCACGGCTGTTCATGCATTGAAGAAGGCATATAAACTCGGGGATCATCGTTTGCAACACCCTGAGCAATAATCATTGAGCTGTCCCAGTCGCTTAAATCACCATCAACAGAGATTGTCTTATGCTTGCCGAGCTGCATTTCAGGGTTTGTGCCGTAATAGCCGCTCTCAGGCGCTGTTGTGTGGCCGTCTGATTTAGCGGAGAAAGTTGTCTTTGACGCTGTAAAAGTCTTTTTGAAGGTATATGTCTGCTCCGTTTCAACCCCGTCTGCACCTGTTGCATAAAGTGTAAGCGTAACTTTTGAATTGCCGATTTTGCCCTCACCGACTTTTACCGAATCACCGTTTGCAAACTCTTTCTTAGCTGAACCGTCAACTGAGTAATAGCCCTTGTCGGCATTCTTTAACGCAAGCTTTACATCAAGTGATTCTGTTGAAAAAGACGTATTGTTTGCTGTAAGTGTGTAACCGTAAGCGTGATCATCAGGCTTGCCGTAATCAATCCACTGCTTTTCGGCTGTGAGCATTTTACATTCGCCGGCTTTGAGTGAAAGACCTGCTGCCTCAGGATACTGCTCCTTGCCATTGCCTTTTTCAAGACCGTTGTTGAAGATGATTTTTTCCGATTTAAAAGAAGACGCAAAGCTTGCCTTATAAAGACCGCTGTCCTCTTTTGTCATAAGCTCTCCCGGCCATTCGGCATTTTCCTTTGTGCCGTATGCGTAAACATAAACATCCTTCCATCCGTACTTTGAGTTGTCAAAGTACGCCTCTGAACCTGACGATGTTGCTGCCGAAACACCACCTGCCGACACGACAAGTGCTGAAAGCACCATGAGTGCGGCAAGAATAATGCTCGTGATTTTTCTTGTTCTTTTCATTTTGGTTCCTCCATTTCATAATCGTGGTAATGCGATTGCTTTTATTATAGCATTTTGCACTTGTTTTTTCAATTCATTATCACATTTTTGTTTCTTTGTACAAGTTATTGTGCAGAGTTTTGTAGACTTAATTAAATAAGGCTTATTTTTGACTATATTTCAACATATTTTAACCATAAAAAATCCGCTGACATAAACTGTCAGCGGATTTAATGTTTCTCAAAAACAATATTTGAATAATCAGTTTTCTTTTCTGTAGAAAGGTTCAACACCCTTTACTGCATTTTTTGCAAAATCCATTGAATATGGCATCATTGAAAGCTGGATTTCATCGTCAAGGAACGGATTTGCAACCTTGCTGATTGCATCGAATGTGCTTTCCATATCACCGAAGAAATCAACCACGATGAAGTAGCTCTTTTGACCGTTCTGCTCAATCAAGCGAAGATATGCGGCATTTACTGTCGGCTCTGTGCTGAAATGATTAATAAGAGCAGCCATAAGATCAATCGGATATTCTTTAGGCTCACCGAGACTGATTGGTGAACCCGGTTCGATTGTCTGATTTTTGAGTTTCATATAGTCCTTCTGCTGTTTGAAAGAATGAACCATCTGTTTCGGGAATGTTACGCTCTTGCCGAAAGGATTGATTACAAAGCCCTTTACATCAGCCTGAGGATCCATTACCATCTGGGCAATACTGTCAAAATCTGTAACAACCTTCTGTGCATTTTGAGTGTCTTTCCACTTAAAAAGTTCGTCTGTGTCCGTAAACACACCGAAAAACTTTTCTTTGTTGCCGTTTTCAAGAAGTCTGAACTGAACCTGTGTTGACTGCTGCATAACAGTCTGACCGTTGGTTGTCTTAGCCTCCGTCTTTGGTGTTACCTTTGCAGGGAGAATGAATTTCGCCTTCATAACCTCATCAATCATCTTGTTGATGTTTTCGGTTGTGTTGTCATCCTGCATCTTTTCAATAGCGGCTACGAGGTCTGGATTCTTGATTTCCTCTGCCGGCACTTTGCTTCCTTCCATTTTTGCGCCTTTAAGTTCGCTCATGCTTTGTTACCTCCGTTATTCTGCTGTATGATTTTTGTCGGGAAATACTGCAAATCATCGGACACTTCACCGTCAAAGAAAATAACATTCGGTGAATTTAAATCTCTTTTGATTATGCAGTCGTAAGTTCCGTCTTTTTCTTTTTGTTTCTGCACCGATGTGTGGTTTTGCATTACAGACATCGGTGCAAGCGTAGCATAAAATTCATCTTTTACATATAAGTGAATTCAAGTCTTTCGTAAGTTTTGACGCCTTCGGCATTTTCCGCACGAAGTTCAAGCTTTGAAACATCGCTGTCACCGTGCTTGATTGTTACTTTGTCACCGTCTTTGTACGAAACAGCCTTTCCGCCGTCAAGGGAATATGTGGCATTATCTGTGTTTGAACAGGTGAGAGTTACCTCGTATGTATCATCGCTGTATGTAAACTCTGTTTTTGAGTCAACACCAACACTTGCAGGTCTTGCATATTCAGTGTATCCCTCATTATAAAGAACTACAACTGAATTTTCAGGGATATCCGTATCACAGGTAATCTTACCGTTTTTAACAGTATATTCGGTTTTGCGGTCAACACGGTCAACATATGTTCCGTCAGCAAGATTTGTTTCAAAATCAACCTTGAGAGAATCGTTTGTATTGACAATTACAGCTCCCTTTGTACCTCTTTCAATCATAAGAGCAGTTGAGTCAAGGTTAGGATTAACGAGATTTTCGTCTTCACCTTTCATTGCTGTTCTGAAGAAATTCACTGCGGAAACACGGTTGTCCTTGTACATATCGTCACCCTGTGTGCCGATTCGGTTCATGCCCCATGAATTGTCGATTGAACTGTTATACGGACGGTCAAAGAAGAGCGGTGTTCCGTCTTTTCTTGCCGTGATTATTGCCCAACCGAGGACAACCTGTTCGCTGTCGATATTGTTGTATGTGCAGTCATTGATGTAGTTATCGTGGGATTCAACCCATGTTACGATATTCGGGTCTGCATTGCCAATCCAATAATCAGACACAACTGCCGTGTCGATATTGCCGCTTGCAATTCCCGAACGAATTTTACTGCCGTAGGTGCTTGATGTGGTTCTGCCGATTTCCTTTATATAGTCGGCAAGTCTGTCATTGTCGCCCTGAAGCACTTCGCCGTAGATAAAAAGATTTTCTGCGTTATCAACTTCTTTTGTTGCTTTTTCCCAGAAGTTATTTTTAAAGCCGTCATCTTCTTTTGGATCATCGGAAAGTCCGATATGCTTTGCCGTGTCATATCTGAAACCGTCGGCACCGCAGGCAATACAATCGTTAATGTAATTAAAGAAATACTTTTGAAACGAAGGTCTTTCCGTGTTGATGTCGGGAAGTCCTCCCATCTCATGCGTGGTGCAGGCAAGTCTGTCGCCGAAATCATTAAGGGGCGTTCTGCCCTCCTTGTGATAAAGGGTTTCAAGACTTCCGCCACCGGCCTCAATAAGATCTTTGCTTACCTCATCGGTTGCCGGAGTAGTGTGGTTTGCAATTACATCGACAATAACCTTTATACCATACTTATGGGCCTCATCGCACATTGCCTTAAATTCATCACGAGTACCGAGCTGATAATTACCGATTTTGAAATCAGTCGGCTGATAGTGATAGTACCACTTTCCGTTGCCGTAAAGATCCATACCGCCGTCTTCGCCCTCAAGGCACTCATGAATCGGAGATGTCTGCACAGCCGAAAAACCTGCTGCGGCAATATCCCCCATTGACTCCTTTATTGTGTTGAAATCCCAACAAAATGCTTGAAGAATCGCACCGTCAGCCACCTTGTCGGCTGTTTTGTAGTCAATTGACGCCGGCTGAGTTTGTGAGCAGCCCGTACCCGATACTGCAACGGCAGTAATCATAAGAGTCGAAAGAATTCCTGCTGATATTTTTTTGAACATAATTCACCGTCTTTCTGTTTTTAACTTACTTGAGATACAGTATAACATAAATGATATGATTTTTAAATAGTTTTTGGCATTTTTGCCATATTTTTTTATTAAAACGCCAATAATGACACAAACTATGTTTTTGAGCAAAAAATCGTTACGATGTTTACAATAGAAAAAAATTGAATATTGTCACAAAAGAAAAATTGTTGTATACTAAAAATATAAAAATGAAAGGAACAGCTGCATGAGTCACGCGATAATTATTCCTATTTATTGTGAAAACAGAAATACAATCAACCTCTGCAATGAATTACAGAATTTTGGAGCTGAGCATATTGTTGTTGTCAATGACGGTCTTAATCCCAAATCGGAATATTTTAACGAATTGACAAGTATTGGCTGTCATCTTGTTCACCTGAAAAATAACAACGGCAAAGGTGCAAGCCTTAAAGCAGGCATCAAATACGCTCACGATAACCTTTATAATATCACGGGCTTTATTACCTGTGACGCTGACGGACAACATACTGCAAATGATGTTATGAAAATCAGCCGTATGCTTGACCTTAGAAACGGCAGTCTGATTCTTGGCAAAAGAGATTACAAAAAGTCTAAAATGCCGATTAATATACGAATCGGAAACAGACTGTCCTCGGCATATTTCAAGGTTATTACGGGCAAAAGCTGCAGGGACACTCAAACAGGTCTGCGAGGTATTCCTGCATTTCTGTATGACACGGTGATGAAAACAAAGGGCAGTCGTTTTGATTTTGAAATGAATTTTCTCACAAAATGTGCCGACATGAGAGTCCCGTTTTACTTTGTGAACATTATAGCCGATTGCTCAAACTGCAGCAGCAATTTTCGTCTTATTAAGGACACCTACCTTATCTACAGAACTCCGTTGAGATTTGCGACAGCATCAATCGGCTGTACGATAATCGACCTTGTTTTGTTCACGATTTTTGCGTATATTCTGCCGTCACATATGTTCTTTAACATTATGCTGGCAACGCTTATGGCACGAGTTGTTTCGGGCGGAATTAATTTTCTCATCAACAGAAAAGTCATCTTCGGCAATACGGATAACGGAGCAAAACAGGCACTCAGGTTTTTCATTCTGTTTTTCTGCATAATGTGTGCAAGCTCACTTATTGTATCGGCACTTTGGTTTTTACCGATTCCCGTTACACTCACAAAGGCGATTGTCGATCTTTTGTTGTGGACGGTCAATTACAAAATGCAGAGAATATGGGTATTCAAGGACAGCAGCAGACTTAAAAGAACTCCCAGAAGCAAAAGAAAATAAAACAAACGAAAACGGTGACACGAAAATGTCACCGTTATTTTTGTATAATTTTCAGTTGCTGTCAATATTTACAAAACCTCTGCCCTTTATTGCGCCTGCAGTCGTTACGATAATAAAGGCATTGGGATCAACATTTTTGATTCCCGATGTGATTTTGTAAGCCTCTTGAGGACGGACTGCGCACATAATAACTTTCTTATCCTTACCGCTGTATGCACCCTCGCCGTTGAGGTATGTTACACCTCTCTTTAGGTTTTTCATAATATTGGCACTCACTTCTTCATAATTGTCCGAAATTACAAACATGAGCTTGCCGTTACCTCTTGAAGTACCGTAGCTTACAGCATCAATTACCTTTATGCTGATAAAAATTACAAGCAAAGCATAGAGTACATTTTCAATGCTGTGATAAACAAAGAACACCATTAATAGCACAAGAATATCGGACACAAGGATTATCGTACCCGTTGAAATAAACGGAAAATGCTTGTGAAGATTCAGTGCGATGATGTCTGTACCGCCTGTTGAACCGCCTCGGTAAAAGATAAGACCGAGTCCGAGACCGTTAAGCACTCCGCCGAATCCTGCGGCAAGAATTGTATCGCCCGTATATGCAGGCAAAATCGGTGTAAGAACATCAATCATAACCGAAACAAGTGCCGTTGCAACAAGGGTTCTTGTAAGAAAGCCCTTTCCGTTCTCGATAAATCCCCAGATGAAAAGCGGAATGTTCATCACAAAAATCATAATACCTATCGGCAACGAGAACATATAGTTGAGCATTGTGGCAACACCCGTAAGTCCGCCTGGGGCAACATTGTTAGGTGATGTAAACATTGCTACCGATATGCCGTAAAGAACTGCTCCGGCGAAAATTACAAGATAATCAAAAAATAGTGTTCCTGCCTTTGCAAGACGGGAATTCGGTTTTAAATTCATTTGCATAAAATCACTCCCCGAAACGAGTATGTATAATTATTTCAAAAAGCTGATTTATTCTGTCAAATTCTTTATTAATCTGCAAGTATCCGAAAAGTGCTTCAAGTCCCGTTGCACTGTGATAATCGGCAACAGAACCGTTTTTTGGAGTACATTTCGGTGCGGCATTTCTGCCTCGCTTATAAACAGCAAGCTCCTTTTCGGTTAAAGTCGGCATAAGAATTTTTGCAAATTCAGCCTGACTTTTGCAGTTTACAAGCGAAACCTTTATTTTATTGAGTTCTCCGACGCTGCGGTTAGCCTTGCGAACAAGGTATTCACGCACAAGCAGGTCATAGACGCCGTCACCCACAAAGGCAAGTGTAAGCGGAGAAATTTCATCGGCTAATGAATGAACAGATGTATTTTCCATATTAACTCCGTATCACGCAATATTAATCCATAAAGTCAAATTCAAGCTCATAAATTGAAACCGTGTCGCCGTCCGAACAGCCTTTTTTTCGGAGTGCGTCAATTACACCGCCGTTTATGAGAACTTTTTGGAAATAGTTAAGGCTTTCGTAATCGTCAAAATTGATACCCTTCATGACCTGCAACAGCCAGTCAGCCTCAACGGTATAGATTCCGTTCACATTCTTAATTATAACAGAATGGTCATCAAAATCATCAACGGTCACAATCGGAGCAGGCTCTGCCTCGTAGTGAGTGATTGGAGGAAGTTTTGAAAGCATTTCCTGAATCTTTTTGAGGAGCGGATCAACATCATAGCGGATTGCCGCCATAATCGGGAAGAAATCATAACCTTGATCTTCGACAAACTTCTTGAAGTCTGCAATTTGCTCATCGGTTGCCATATCGCACTTGTTGCCTGCAACAACCATTGGACGCTCTGCAAGCTCGGGATTGAACTTTGCAAGCTCATTGTTGATTGTTATGAAATCCTCTTTCGGATCTCTGCCCTCACTGCCCGAAACATCGACAATGTGAACGAGCATACGGCAACGCTCAACATGGCGGAGGAACTGATGTCCAAGACCTGTACCCTGCCATGCACCCTCGATAAGACCGGGAATATCAGCCATAACAAACGACGAGCCCTCACCCATTGACACAACTCCGAGAACGGGAGTGATTGTTGTGAAGTGGTAGTTCGCAATCTCAGGCTTTGCCTGTGAAACTACGGAAACAAGGGTACTTTTTCCGACATTCGGGAAACCTACAAGACCTACATCGGCAAGAAGCTTGAGTTCAAGAACAACATCAAACTCTTCACCCGGAAGTCCAGGTTTTGCAAAACGGGGAACCTGACGGACAGGAGTTGCAAAATGTGGATTGCCCCAACCGCCTTTACCGCCTTTTGCAACGATATAAGGTTCATCACCCGAAACATCGGCAAGGATTCTTCCGCTGTTCTCCTCTTTTACAACAGTTCCGACAGGAACACGGATAACAAGGTCTTCGGCATTTTTACCACGGCATCTGCCGCCTCTGCCGTTTTCGCCTTTTTTTGCGGCATATTTTCTTTTATAACGGAAATCGGCAAGTGTTGAAAGGTTGGAATCGGCAACAAAAACAATGTTACCGCCTCTGCCGCCGTCACCGCCGTCGGGACCGCCTGCCGCTACATATTTTTCACGGTGAAACGAAACGGCACCGTCACCGCCGTCTCCTGCTTTTATTTTAATTTTCGCTGTATCTACAAACATATTTTTCTCCGTAACAGTTTTGCTGTTTAATTATCAGTACAAATGTAAAGAATCTCAGACCTGTTTGTTATTAGTATAAACAGAAATGTAAAAAATAAGGGTGGATATAAAATCCACCCTCATAAATTTTGAGATTACTGCTCAACAGGATAAACGCTTGCACGCTTTCTGTCTTTGCCGACACGCTCAAATCTTACAACACCGTCAATCTTTGCGAACAGTGTATCGTCAGAGCCTTTGCCTACATTTTCACCAGGGTGAATATGTGTGCCTCTCTGCTTTACAAGGATGTTGCCTGCGAGAACCTTCTGACCGTCTGCACGCTTAACGCCAAGACGCTTTGATTCACTGTCACGGCCGTTCTTTGTAGAACCCATACCTTTTTTATGAGCGAATAACTGAATGTTTATTTTAAGCATTACCTTACACCTCCGAAAATTTAACTTTAATAAAATTTTTGTATTGCTCCGAAAGAGCAGTTAAGTGAAGCTTTAAGCCTGAGAGTATATCACAAGCCTTTAAAGCGTCATTCGGTGACATTCTTACTTTCATAAGACCGTCATCCTCGGTAACCTGTGCATTAATATGCAAAATCTCGGTGACAGTGTTTGCAGTCATATATGCGGCAGAACTGATTGCCGCACATACAATATCGCTACCCTCTTCGGCAAAGTCGGAGTGCCCCGATATTTCAAAACCGCAAATTATATCATCTGATTTAAAAAATGTTACCGTAGTCATTTTTAGGCTTCGATTGAAGTAATCTTAACCTGTGTGTAAGGCTGTCTGTGACCTTTTGCTCTCTTTTCGCCCTTCTTAGGCTTGTAAGTGCAAACTCTGATTTTTTTGCCTTTACCGTTCTTTACAACTTCACCTGTAACCTTAGCACCCTCAACGAGCGGTGTGCCAACCTTGATGCCGTCGTCTGTGCCGACTGCCACAACATCAAATGTTACTGTGTCGTTTGCTTCTGCGTCAAGCTTCTCGATGAAGATAACCTCATCGTTAGTTACCTTGTACTGCTTGCCGCCTGTCTGAATAACTGCGTACATTTTAGTACCATCCTTTACATTGGGCTCGCTATGTGCAGGTGGAACGAATCACTTAAAACCCACAATATGCGGCTTATATACTATACCACAAAGAAAGCTTTCTGTCAACATTTTTCCCGATATTTTTTGAGTATATCAAATGTTATTCTGTATTTTGCAAGCCTTGAGAGTATTTTTCATAAGAGTTGAAATTGTCATAGGACCTACACCGCCCGGTACGGGTGTGATAAACGAACATTTATCCTTGACATTTTCAAAATCAACATCACCGCAGAGCTTGCCGTTTTCATCCCTGTCCATACCGACATCAATCACAACCGCACCCTCTTTTACCATATCGGCAGTAACAAACTTCGGTCTGCCGACTGCGGCTACGAGTATATCTGCCTGTGAACAGATTTCAGCAAGATTCTTTGTTCTGCTGTGACAGATTGTTACCGTGCCGTTTTCGTGGAGCAAAAGCATTGCCATAGGCTTGCCTACGATATTACTTCTGCCGATTACAACGCAGTTTTTACCGCTTACTTCAATGTTGTAGGAATGGAGCATCTCCATTACGCCTGCAGGCGTGCATGGAAGAAAATCATACTCACCGAGCATAATTTTGCCGACATTTACGGCATGAAATGCGTCAACATCTTTAAGCGGGCTGATTGCCTCAATAACAGCCTTGTCATCAAGATGTTTCGGCAACGGAAGCTGAACAAGAATACCGTTGATATCCTTCTTATTGTTGAGAGTTTCAACAAGGTTTAAAAGTTCTTCCTGTGTTGTTTCTGCCGGGAGTGCGTACTCCTCAGACTTAAAGCCTACAAATTCACAAGCCTTTTTCTTGTTGTTTACATATACTCTTGACGCCGGATCGTCACCTACGATTACTACCGCAAGACCGGGGGTTATTTTGTGAGTTTCCTTTAACTCAAGCGTCTGCCTCTTTACCTCTTCCTTTACCTGTGCCGATACCTTTTTTCCGTCGATAATCTGCATAGAAAGAATCCTCCTTTTTTCTGTTTATAATTAAGAATACAATACCTGTTATAAAAATTACTGCCGAAAGAACCTGTGACACCCTTATGTCTGCTCCGAAAATTTGGAACGGAAGATAAAGGCTGTCTGTTCTCAGTCCTTCAACAACTGTTCTTTCAAATCCGTACCATACAAGGTACATAAAGAAAATCTGTCCCGAATATTTCTGCTTATATTTTCCGTAGAAATGGAGAAGTACAAATCCGAGCAGACACCACATTGATTCATAGAAGAAACACGGATGAACTCCTATGTTGTCTGTTCCCTCGCTCATCATTCTCCATGGCAAATCCGTAGGAGAGCCGTATGCCTCCTGATTCATAAAATTGCCCCATCTGCCTATTCCCTGTCCGATAAGGAAACCGACCATTGCAATGTCAAGAACAGGCATAATTTCCATTTTCTGTATTTTGGCAACAGTCAGACCGCCGAGCAACGCACCGATTATTCCGCCGTAAATAGCAAGTCCGCCGTTGTTGATATAGAGAATTTCAATCGGGTTCTGTCCGTAATAATCCCATTTAAAGAAACAGAAGTACAGTCTTGCACCGATAATTCCCGTTATTATTCCTGCGAAAATGCAGTTGATCAGCTTTGAACCGTCAACCTTGTAGCGCGGTGAACTTTTCCACGCATACAGTACGGCAAGCAGAAGTCCGCATGCGATGATTATTCCGTACCAATAGACCTTGTAATCACCGATTGAAAATGCAATCGGGTTAATATCAAATTCCCAGCCAAGTCCGGGAAACTGCACATGATACGGCATAATTACACCTCTTCGGGCTGTTTTACAACAGACAAAGTACAGTTATCAACATCGAGCATCTCGGCAAGCCTTGCGTTGATATCCTCAAGCTTTGCATTTGCAACCGCATCAATGTAGGCAAAAATTTCGTTACCCTGCATTGCGTAGTCGATGATTGAATTTGAAATTGCACTTACTGAGTTGAGCGATGAAACCGAATCGCCGTAAACAGATTTTCTTGCAATTTCAAAGTCCTCTTTGTCAATACCGTTTTTCTTAATATCCGAGATATACTGTTTTATCACCTCAGCAGCCTGTTTCGGCGCTCTTGATTCACCGCCGAAGATTACCGAGCAATAACCCGGACCTTCAAAGAGTTCATAAGAAAAGCTTGAATTGATGAGGTTTGAATCCATAAGATTTCTGTAAAGCATGCTTGTGTTTGATGCAAGTGCCGAAAGAAGAATATCTGTGCATGCAAGCTGCTTTTCGTTAAGGGGCTTGTCTGCTTTCTCTTTGAAGCCGAGATTGAACAAAGGCATTGAAACAGGGAAAGTCTGCTCAACATAAGGTTCTTTGATTTCATAAGGCTCTGTTTCAAAATAGTTTTTGATTTCCTTTTTCTCACAAGGCTTGAGCATTTTGTCGGCAACTTTAAGCACACCGTCAACCGTTACATTACCCGCAACGCAGAGAATCATATTATTGAGGTTGTAGAACACATTGTAAACTTCATAAAGCTTTTCGGCTGTAATTTTCGCAATTGTTTCAACCGTACCTGCAATATCAATTTTTACAGGGTGATTGTGGTACATACCCTCAAGCATATTGAACATTACTCGCCAATCGGGAGAGTCGTCGTACATTTTGATTTCCTGGCCGATAATACCCTGTTCCTTTGCAACTGTCTGAGCCGTAAAGTAGGGATCCTGAACAAAATCAAGAAGAATTTCAAGACTTTCGTCAAACTTGTCCGTACATGAGAAAAGATAGCAGGTTTTTTCAAAGCTTGTATATGCGTTTGCATTTGCGCCTGTTTTAGCATATCTTACAAACGCATCACCTTCTTCACTTTCAAAAAGCTTGTGTTCAAGGTAATGGGCAATACCGTCGGGAACTGTAATTATATCGCCGCCGTTAACGGAAAACTTTGTGTTAATACTGCCGTAGCGTGTGCCAAAAATTGCATATGAGGAAGTGTAACCCTCTTTTGGATAAACAAAAATTGTAAGTCCCGATGGATGTTCAACTTTATAATAGCTGTCGCCTGCAATTTCCGATTTAATTTCTGTAATATTCATTCTGTCCGCCTCCCTTACTTATTTTTGAGAACATAAACCGTATCGAGCAAGAGCTTGTTTGCGGCATTTACAATCTGCTCTTTTGTAACGGCATTAACCTCAGCGGAAACTTCTTCAACAGTTTCAAGGTCGCCGTTAAAGATTCTCCCTGTGTACCAGTTTTCAATACCGCTTACGCTGTCGCTGCTTGACTTGAATGAATTAACAACAGCAAGCTTTGTTGCCTCAATTTCAAAATCTGTAATTTCGCCGTTCTTCATATCCTCAATTTCTTTTAGAATAGCTTTTTCGGCTTTTTCAAGATTTTCGCCCTCAACGCCGCTGTTGATGTACATTATACCCTTGATTGAATCATAGGAGGACGAGCAGTAATAGCAAAGGCTCTGCTTTTCACGAACATTGTTAAAGAGTTTTGAGCTTGCAGTACCGCCGAGAACAGCACACATAAGTCTTTCGGCAACCGCCTCTTCATCACCTGCGGAAATCTGTGTTCTGAATCCCATGACAAGTTTTGACTGTGAGAGCTCCATTTCCTCTGTAATATGTTTTTCTTTTGAAACATTCTTAACAACATCAGTAGATGAAGTCACAACATTTCTTTCGATATTTGCAAAGGCTTTCGCAAAAACCTCCTTCGCTTTATCGGCAGGGCTGTCGCCTATATAGAGAATCTCAAATTTTGCGGTTTTGAGAAGATTCTGCCATGCCTTGCAGAGTGATTCGGCAGTTGCGGCCTTGATTTTTTCGGCTGTACCGTAACGCTTGATTCCGAAAACCTCATTCTTGCACATATGCTTTATAAGCTGTCCCATTGCATAGATTCGCTTTTCGTTGAATTCCGAATCAATCACATCAAGAAGTTGTCTGCGTTCCTGTTCAAGTTCGCTTTCAATAAAAGCGTTGTTCTTGACATTCGGCTCAAAAATTACGCTGCACAAAAGCTCCGAAAGTTCTTTGGCAATGCTGACATCATCAAGAGAATATCTGTCATCAAGACCTGATACGGAAATTTTAATTACCTGGCTTTCACCGTGTTTTGAAAGCGATGAAGTGAGGTCTGCACCGTAAAGTGAGCTGAGTTTTTTGCTGAGAACAGTAAAATCGGGATATTTTTTGCATGAACGAACAAGCAATCCGCCCACAAGCGCATTCTCCGACGCTGTTTCGACAGAAAGCGGAACAACAATATTCACGCTGATTTTCATAGTTTTAAAACGGCTGTCCTTAATGTTTGTAAAGTAAACACCGTTTGCAATTTCATTTCTGTTGATGAAATTCATTTAATCAACTCCGTTTTCAGATTATCAGTCATATTGTATCACATTTTGATTTATTATAAAAGAGATATAAGAAAAAATAACAAAAGTGCAATAGCAATTTGAAACAATTTTACTTTTTTCGTATAAGGCTATCGGCATATTTTCCGAATTTTACCGCAATTTTATCTGCATAAGAATCTGTTAAGTTTGTTGCTTTTAATTGTATCATAAATAAAAACAAATGCAACTATACAAATTTATTGACAAACTTGTCTGCCGATTTTTTGAAGTATTGACATTAAATTCCGGATTTTGCATTTATTCTTTGTCTTTGCTTATCGTATTATGACCGAGAAAGTGCCTGTTTTTCAAAAGCAGTCATTCTGAAAGAAATACGGCACAGCGGTTTCTATACCTACTGTGCCGTATTCACTATATTTCCATGACAGAGCGGAAAATATTACTTATCTTTAATTTTGGCAGAATGTTTTTTACTCTTACCGAATGCCGTTACTCCTTTCATAACGCCGCCGCTTATAATCAGCAATGCAATCCACAAAATAAGGTTGCTGTTGTCGCCTGTCTGAGGGGACTTTGAATCATCAGGCAATTTAGCCGTTACGGTGTCAGCCTTTTTGATTTCTTCGGTTGGCGCATCTTCATGAGCAGAGATTGTCTTTTCGCAGTAGTCGCAGACATGGTCTTTATCTGCGTCATTATGCAGACATACATATCCGCATTCTCGGCACACACCGTCTTTCCACTCATGTGCTTCACTTGCCACAATCACAGCACCACAGCAGTTCCATTTTTGTTCGTGATTAAAAGCGGTTCTTGTCGTCCACTCCTGTACACCGCCCTCGTGGTTTGTTCCGTCAAATTCTCCGTAGGCTTTACCGCAGACATCACATACCGCCTTCTCGGTACAGGTGGCATTGCCGCCTGAGCAATTTTCGGTTTCAAAAGCATCGCATCCGTCCACGGTACATTTTCGGGTATGCTTACCGTCATTGTCAGATACCCATTCACCAAAGGTATGACCGTTGTTGACTGTTACGGTCATCTCTGCATTATTACCCGCTTTGTCGGTGACAACTATCTTCTGCTCACCGTTTGTCGGTGGGAGAACAAAACCTCCGTCTGCATCAAGTGTAACCACCGTACCGTTTACGGTAACGGTATCAACATACTTCTCATCAACAATAACGGTTTGTGCCTCACAATAGATCTTGCCGTTCTCAATACCGCTGATTACAGGCTGAATATTATCAAGCGTTATACGGTCGGATCGAAGGTATGTTATGTTAATATTTTCATCAACAAGCATTACATAAACAATATATTCTCCGTTGGGGTCTATGCAAAACGGTTCTTCATATGCACGGAATACAAGAGAGTTCAGTTCAGCTTCGGAAAGCTCCTTATCTGTTACCAAATAGGATACAAACACAACTCCGCTGTTATCAACGGCATTTATAGTTACCTCCTGTGTATCCTTAAAGAATATGCCAAAGGTAAGCTCGTTTAAGAATTCATTCCATTTATTTGTGCCTATGATAATTTCGCCCGTCGGCTTTTCGGTATCTTTCCACCGTGCCGTGATTGTAATGTTTTCGGCAGGCATGGTTTCGGGGATTTCCTTATCCCACCCCTTAAAGGTATAACCTTTTCTTGTCGGATTATCAGGGGCGGTAATTTCCGTACCGTAGTCCTGTGTAATGGGTGCAATCTCACTTCCGCCGTTGGTATCAAAGGCTATTGTATACTGATTGATTTTCCATTGTGCTTTAACCGTCATATTCTCCGCAGGCATGGTTTTAGGGATTTCCTTATCCCATCCCTTAAAGGTATAACCTTTTCTTGTCGGGTTGGCGGGAGCAGCAATCTGCGTGCCATAGTCCTGCGTGATGGGTGCGATTTCGCTGCCACCGTTTGTATCAAAGGTTATTGTGTACGGATTGATTTCCCATTGTGCTTTAACCGTTATATTCTCCGACGGCATGGTTTCGGGAATTTCCTTATCCCAACCCTTAAAGGTATAACCTTTTCTTGTCGGATTATCAGGGGCGGTGATTTCTGTACCGTAATCCTGTGTAATGGGTACAATCTCACTTCCGCCGTTGGTATCAAAGGTTATCGTGTACTGATTGATTTCCCATTGTGCTTTAACCGTCATATTCTCCGCAGGCATGGTTTTGGGGATTTCCTTATCCCAACCCTTAAAGGTATAACCTTTTCTTGTAGGATTGTCAGGGGCGGTAATTTCTGTACCGTAGTCCTGTGTAATGGGTGCAGTCTCACTTCCGCCGTTGGTATCAAAGGTTATTGTGTACTGATTGATTTCCCATTGTGCTTTAACCGTTATATTCTCCGCCGGCATGGTTTTGGGGATTTCCTTATCCCACCCCTTAAAGGTATAACCTTTTCTTGTCGGATTATCAGGGGCGGTAATTTCTGTACCGTAATCCTGTGTAATTGGTGCAATCTCACTTCCGCCGTTGGTATCAAAGGTTATTGTGTATTTATTCGTATTCCACACAGGATAGAGCGTCAGCGCCTCGTTTTGCGTATAAACGTCTTCAAAGCCATACACCTTTTCGCCGCCGTCAACGGTTGACCAGCCTACTTGCGTGTAGCCCGCGCGGGTGAACAAAGCGCCGCGCAGGGTAAGAATATTGTTGTGGGGTTTCATATCCGTCACCGCACTGCCGGTGCCGTATGTGCCGGGGAGGTAAATCACCTCATAGTCGCCAGTGATCGAAAGCACGGAAACATCGGCAGGTACGGTATCGCCGGGTTTATAGCAGTTCCCATTTTCATCCGACCAATACAGCTGCGCGTCTTCCGAAATGCCGTCCGGGCGGGGCAGTCCCTCGGCAGAGGGTGCAGTGAAGCTCTCGCCTTTTTTCACGATGATCTGAATAGCATCGGAGCTACCACCCAGCTTGCCGCCGTTCAGGTCAAGGGTAACGACCTTCAGTCCGTCAGAGCCCAGTGTGTCAGGGTTCAGGACTTCAAGCACGGGGCGGAAACCGACGTACGGGAAGGAGTTCGCAGCAAGTTTGTCGTTCCAGAAGCGGGCCGACAAGTACCCGCGAACCGCACGGTACGACGCGCCGCCAGAAGAAACATCCTGTCCCCACGAAGACATTCTATTCCAGTTTTGGATATATCCGCTGTCCTTGTTCAGCATCGTGTCCCATTCGTTGCTTTGGGGCACGCCGCGTTTGGAATCGTCTAAACCCGTACAGTCACTTCCCACAGACGGTGTGCGCAGGGTATAGTCCACGCCGCCGCTGGCATAATTTTTGCCGAAAATCAGATCTGCGGTATTCAGGGCATCCCAGCTTACATCATTCGTTACGGCATAATCCGCCACGAACAGGCTGTGGGGATATTTATTCTTCTGTGCATACTCCTCGGTGGTTGCCATCTCCGTTGTGAGCTTGTAGGCGTTCACCGTCCCTGCGTAGGTAAAGGGAACATAGTGCAGCGTCGTATCCGGCAAGGAAGTCGCGCCAAAGATGTTTCCGGTGTTCACCGTCCCGGGAATATTCATCGCCGACAGGTCAAAATAGTATCTGCCGCCGGGGGTAAGGGAAAACTGTTCTGATAAAGCAAACTGCGCCGTGAGCTTGGTAACGTCCGCCGGAACACTGGCACCGGGCGCGTAGAGCTTACCGTTGCTTCCGAGCCACATGAAGTAGCTGCCTGTATTTCCGTCCGGGCGGGTCATGCCGTCGGACGCAGGCGCGGCAAAGCTCTCGCTGCTTTTCACAATGATTTGAATAGCATCGGAGCTGCCGCCGAGCGTTCCGCCGCCAAGGTCAAGGGTAACGACCTTCAGTCCGTCAGAGCTCAGTGTGTCAGGGTTCAGGATTTCAAGCACAGGGCGGAAACCGACGTCCAGGAAGGAGCGCGTGGCAAGGTTGTCGAACCAGTAGCGGGCCGAATTGTACCCGCGAAACGCACGGTACGACGAGCTGTATCTTGTTGTGTCCTGCCCCCACGAATATATGCCATTCCAGTTTTTGATGTAGCCGCTGTTCTTGTCCAGCACCGCGTCCCACTCATTGCTTTGGGGCGTACCGCGCTCTGAATCGCCTGAACCTGTATTACCACTTCCCACAGACGGCGCACGCAGCGTATAGTCCACGCCGCCGCTGGCATAATTTTTGCCGAAAATCAGACCTGCGGTATTCAGGTCATCCCAGCTTACCGTATGCGTTACGGCATAGTCCGCAATGAATAGGCTGTGGGGATATTTATTCTTCTGAGCATACTCCTCGGTGGTTGCCATTTCCGATGTGAGCTTATAAGCGTTGACCGTGCCCACATAGGTAAAAGGCACATAATGCAGTGTGCTGTCAGGCAAATTGCTGTTTACCGTTCCGGGAATATCCATTGCCGAAAGGTCAAAATAGTATCTGCCGCCGGGGGCGAGGGTAAACTGTTCGTCAGGCTGACTTTCCACCGTCAGCGTGACATCCGCAAAAGCACTTGCAAGGTCGGTCTTGCAGTCACCGTTATACTGCTCGCTGAATACCTTCATGGTATAGTCGCCCGGTGCAATGTCAGACGGGATTTTGATTTCAACCGTTCCGCTTTCGGTAGTAGGTTGTGCTACTCTGCCGTAATACTGTGCGCCGTTGTTATCCGCCAGGATGACAGAGATATATTCATTTTTCCCTGTGGTCGCCCCTTTGTAATTCAGCGTAACGGTATCGTCGGGGGCGGCGCTGACAGCTTTTTCCGTTACGGCAAAATTGCGTCTACTATCTAAAAGCGTCAGCTTCCATTCGTTTCCGCTGTATTTGGAAACTTCGGTCAATCCTCCGTCAGGCTTTCCGCCCACAGCGGCAGATGCAAAAAGGACAGAGTTCATATTTAAGTTAAAAGCGGGACGAACAGTCCGATAATTATTGAAAATGAGGACAGAGTACCCAGAGTATTGGACAGAACCCTCACTACGCACGACGGCGAGATGATATTTATCGGAGCCGGGGGAGCGCAGCCACCAACCGGTTGTCACCCAATTCGGATGTGCAGGATCCAAGGCACGCAGATCGTTGTTTACAGCAATAGCCTCTTTTGCGGAAAGTGGCCAGAATACAGCGTTATCCACCTGCCCTCCTGCTACACAGTCGGTATTCTCTCCGTCGTAACTTCCGCTTGTAAGCGCCCGTTTCTTTACGGCAGCATTTTCTTCTGTCGTCAGCTTTGCTGCAAGCGCATCTATCGCGGTTTTCAAATTACTCGGTGCGTATTCGTTGTTTAATATGGTATCGACAAATGGTATAACTCCCATAGCGCCTGCCGCAAGCAGGGTAATATCCCCCTTTGAGCTTGTAACACCGTTTCCGTCATAACCGATAACTCGCCATGCAGCGGGATTATTTTCATGGTTTTGCCCGAAATACACAGTCGGTGCGGTCGCTGTGTTTACATTTTTACTTAACACACTTAGTGCATCTGCACCAAGCTGTATCGCAGCAGAGCCCTCTGTCCCAACCTCCTCGGCGAATACGCTTATCGGCGTAAGGCAGAGCGTCATGCATAAAGTCAGCAGGATACTAAGTATTCGTTTTTTCATTTTTCGCCACCTCCGTTATATAATTTTAATCAAGAGCGGTTATTGTAATAGTGCCTCTAAAGCCACCGAGATAAGTATTGTATGCCGAATTTTCAAACCACAACTGCAATGTAATGTCTTTATTTGACGCATCATACATTCTGTTGAAATTAAAGGAATGTTGATCATTGGTATACGGTATTTTTGCCCCGTCCCTTTTTATTCGTGTAAGCTCCCTGCACAGATCGTCATCATAACCGTCTGTCATCTGAATAGAGTAATTGCCGCTGTTGTTAAATTCGTTTGAACCAACTTCGAGAGAACCGCTTAAGCAGACATTGTAAATATGTCCTTTTTTGAGGGTAATATTATTTCTGTAGGATGAAATCAAGCCGCCCTTGTTTATTTTTTCGTAGGCAGAAATATTGACACGACTGTTATTCAGTACTGTCCTCGGAGCGTTTGCCTCTCCGTAAAAATATCCCGAACAGCTGCCGTTCTGACCTGCATCACCTTTGTCGCCTTTATCTCCCTTGTCACCCTTTTCGCCTTTTTCGCCGGTGTCTCCTTTGTCTCCTTTTTCACCGTTAACACCTGTGGCTTTCACTCCAGTATCGGTCGTTCCGATCCACCAGTTGCCGTTTTCACCGATGAACGGCGTATTTCCGTCTTTGCCGTCAGCGCCGTTTTGTCCGTTTGTTCCGTCCTTACCGTCAGCACCGTCTTTGCCGTCAACACCGTCTTTACCGTCAACACCGTCTTTGCCGTTTATACCATCCTTACCGTCTGCGCCGTCAAGACCTTTCAAAATTGAAAGATCGTAAAGGTTAAGCCACATTTCATCGCCGACATAACGCCACTGTAGGTTATTTTCATTTACACGGAACTCAGGTGTTTTTCCGTTTGCTCCGTCCTTACCGTTCTCTCCGGCATCTCCTTTATCTCCCTTGTCGCCTTTTTCACCGTCAACGCCTGCGGCTTTTACGCCAATGTCGGTCACTCCGAGCCACCAGTTGCCGTTTTCACCGATGAACGGCGTATCACCGTTTTTGCCGTCAATACCATCGACACCGTTCTTTCCGTCGATTCCGTCTTTGCCGTCAAGACCTTTCAAATTTGAAAGATCGTAAAGGTTAAGCCATATTTCATCGTTGACATAACGCCATTGAAGATTATTTTCATCCACACGGAACTCCGGTGTTTTTCCGTTTACTCCGTCCTTACCGTTCTGCCCTGTAGGTCCCTTTATATCGGAAATTGCAACAAGGTTTTGCCAGTCTTCTCCCTCATAGCGCCACTGTATATATTCTGTTGTTCTTTGTACCTCTATGCTTTTGCCGTCAACGCCATTCTTTCCGTCAGTACCGTCTTTACCGTCAGTGCCATTTTTCCCGTCAGTGCCGTCTTTGCCGTCAACGCCGTTTTTGCCGTCAGTACCGTTTTTGCCGTCAGTACCGTCTTTTCCGTCAGCACCATTTTTTCCGTCAGTGCCGTTTATTCCGTCCTTGCCGTCTTTGCCGTCAGTACCGTCTTTACCGTCAGTACCGTCTTTACCGTCAGCACCGTTTTTACCGTCAAGACCGTTTTTGCCGTCAAGACCGTTCTTTCCATTAGTACCGTTCTTTCCGTCAGTACCGTCTTTACCGTCAGCACCGTTTTTACCGTCAGTACCGTCTTTGCCGTCAGTGCCGTTTATTCCGTCCTTGCCGTTTTCTCCGACAGCACCTCTGAGCGTGTTAACAGCTACAAGATCGTGCCATTCCTCTTCGGCGGTATCTCTCCATTGGATTGCTGTGCCGTTGTTTCGCACCTCCGGCAACAGGGTTTTGCTGTTTTCCGCCTTGCTGCATACGGCAGCAAATGCAATGCAAAGTACGATGCAAAGCACAAGACAAAGTGCGGTAGTAATACAGTATATTCGTTTTTTCATTTGTCATTGCCTCCTCTCAAATATTGTGAACGGTATTTATCAGCAAACAGGGCAACACCCTGTTTTAAGACCTCCATTTGGGTTTTTAAATAATATTCATCCTCAAACATAGCATAGTGTACACAGGCACGGACAAATATAAAAATCAGCGGTGTAATCACCGTGTACGGAATGCCGATTTTCGGCTCAAGTCGCTTTGCATACTCGGTATAGCGCTCATTTACCCCCTCAAAGAATTTCTTGCCGTGCTCAATATATTTCGGATGGGTATAGACCTGATACATCAGCCGATATTTCTTGCCGTGCTTCTTTGCGGTCCAATACGGAACCTCTTTCACAAATCGAACAACATCCTTCGGGTCGGTGGGAGCTTTTTCCATAAAATCATCCTCGACCTTTTCCATACAGTATGCAGTTGATTCAATAATCAGTTCATCAACACTGTTGAAATAGGAATACAGATTTCCCGTTGTACAGCCACACGCTGCCGCCAAAGCCTTGATGCCCGTACCGGTCAATCCATTTTCAGCATAGCATTCAAAGCATTTTTCCATTATTTCCCTCTTACGCTCGTTGTGCTGTTCCTCTGTTGTTCTCATAAAGTTCGCTTCCTTTTGATAACTAATCGATTAATTAATTATAGTATAGCACAGAGCTACGGTAATTTCAACAATTAATTAAGAAAAAATCGCAAAATATTAAATTTTTATCACATCTGTCGGAAACTTTACTGCTATAGCAGTACCCTTTTCCGAACTCTCTTCCACACGAACTTTACCATTGTGCAGTGCAACGATTTCCCACACCAAAGAAAGTCCCAATCCAACTCCACCGTATTCTCTGCTTCGGGATTTATCCACACGAAAGAAGGGCTGAAAAATACTTTCTCTGTATTGTTCGGGGATGCCGTAGCCGGTATCCGCAACCGTAATAACAAGCTGATTGTCTTTGTGCGTTACGGTAATATTCACTGTACCGTCAAAACGGTTGTAGCGTATAGCGTTTTCGGTCAGATTGTATAACAAACGGTAAATCAGCGTGTCACTGCCTGTCATAACAGCGTCGCCCGTGCTTTCAAGTGTAACATTGTTCTTCTCTGCAAGGGGTGCAAGGTCAGTGAAAATCTCTTCTACCATAGGTCCTATCTCTATGCGGTCAGCACACGATACTGTGCGAAGCTCGCTCATTTCCAACAGGGTTTTTGTCATTTGTGTCATTCGTTCGGTCTGCTCACGCAACAATCGGAGAAACTCCGCCGTTTCAGGCGATACCCCGGGATGCTCTGCCGAAAAAAGTTCAAGCTGTGCCTGCATAAGCGAAAGCGGCGTGCGCAACTCATGTGCGGCGTTTCCCGTGAACTGTCGTTGAGCGGTAAATCCCTCATCAAGACGGTCAAGCATCCGATTGAACGACTTGACAAACTGTCTCAGTTCAAGCGGAACTTCTTCGGTTATCTTCATATCCGTCAAATTGTTAGGTTGAACCTTTTCAACCCGAGCGGTAAAAGTACGCAGAGGCTTCAGTGCATGCCCGCTTAAAAAATACGCAAGCACACCGCCTAACAATGTTGCCGCCGCCGTAATATACCAATTGGTAGCGATAAAGGATTCCTGTGCTCCGTTAATTACAATAGTCAATTCCCGATCAAGCTTTTCGTGTTCGGGATCGAAAAAGTCGGGTTCTCCTTTGTCCGTATCTCCGTAACCTGTAACATAAGAGCCTATGGAATCCATATAATGGCTGCCGGAATAGCCGATAAGAACATTCATAAAAATGCAGGTAGCTCCGATAAGAAGTGCAGTCATCAGAGTTATGCGCCATTGCAAGGATAGCTTTTTCATACTTTTTCTTCCTCCATAACATATCCTTCACCAATGCGATTGCGAATCGGGTCATAGCCGAGTGCCGCACGCAGTTTCTTTCGTAATGCAGAAATATGTACTCTTATTGAATTGCTGAAATTGTCAACACTGTTATCCCAAACATGGTCGAGCAGTTCTTCCTGACTGACGGGGCGACCTTGATTAAGAAGTAAATATTCAAGTATTCCGATTTCTTTTCGGGTAAGTGACAGCTCCTGACCGTCAGCAACGGCAACACGGGCTTTGGTGTCAAAAGCAACCTTTCCACAGTTCAAAACAACATTGTTTTGTGTAAACCGACGGCGAGTCAGACTGCGTATTCTTGCCTCAAGCTCCTCCAAATGAAAAGGCTTTGTCAGGTAATCGTTTGCTCCGGCATCCAGCCCCTCCACCTTGTCGGCAACCTCACAGCGTGCCGAAAGAATTAACACTCCGGTATCTCTGTCGGTTTGTCGCAGAGTTCGCAGTACCGTCATCCCGTCTGCACCGGGTAAATTCAGATCAAGTAAAACAAGATCGTACTTTTCTATTCCGAGCAACTCATTTGCTTTGTTTCCGTCATAACAAAAATCAACGCTGTATGCCAATCTTTTAAGGCTGCGAACAATTGTCTCGCACAGCGCACGCTCGTCTTCAATTACTAAAATACGCATAGGAACTCTCCTTGTTGTGTTTTCATATTTCTTTGATAATTTAATTATATCATTATATCGCTCAGACATAAAGTTTTTGTTAAGTTCTCGTTCTTAACAGGGATTTTACATCCTCTGTGCTACAATGAGAGCACAAAAGAAAGGAGTGACCGAATTGACTCGAAAGAAAAAAGCCGTATTTCAGATCGTACTGATTATCTGCGGAATTACGATGCTGTGTTACGGAGCTCTGCGCGGAGAGGCAGAAACCGTGTTAAGCAAGGCAATCCGGCTGTGTTTGGAGTGTGTGGGAATTGGATAACAAAGAACCGAAGAAAAAAAGAGGCGGTGTATCGCAGTTTCTCTCACGCTTTCGATGGCTTATTCAAGCAGGAGCAACTTTGCTGAGTAATATTCATCTGCCGAATTTATTCAAGGGCAGAATTTATCAAGGCAAAGGAAAGGCTGTTTGCGTTCCGGGACTGAATTGCTATTCCTGCCCTGCGGCATCGGGTGCATGCCCAATCGGCTCGTTTCAGGCTGTGGTGGGTTCGTCAAAATTCAGTTTTTCATATTATATCACAGGATTCCTCATATTGATAGGAGTTCTGCTCGGGCGTTTTATCTGCGGCTTTTTGTGTCCGTTCGGATGGCTTCAGGAACTGTTACATAAGATACCGACAAAAAAGCTTTCCACTAAAAAGCTGAAGCCGCTGACATACATAAAATATGCAGTTTTGCTTTTTGCTGTAGGTTTGCTGCCAATGCTCATTACAAACGATGTGGGTATGGGAGATCCTTTTTTCTGTAAGTATCTTTGTCCTCAAGGGGTACTCGAGGGGGCAATCCCTCTTTCCGCCGTCGATTCGGGAATCCGCGCCGCACTGGGTACGCTCTTTTCGTGGAAGCTGGGCATATTGATTACGGTAATCGTACTGAGTGTACTTTTCTACAGACCGTTCTGCAAGTGGCTGTGTCCTCTCGGTGCATTTTACGCATTGCTTAACAAGGTGTCGCTTTTCGGAATGAAAGTAGACAAACACAAATGCATTTCTTGCGGAAAGTGTGCCAAAGTATGCAAGATGGATGTAGATGTAACCAAAACTCCCAACCATACCGAATGCATACGCTGCGGTAAGTGTATCCGTGCCTGTCCTGTCGAGGCGGTCAGCTTTTGCTACGGCCTTGGCAAAGGAAAAGAAAATGATTGTCCCGCTAAAAAAGCGGAAACAGCAAAACAAAAAATTGAAACAGAAATTAAAACAGAAATTAAAACAGGAATTGAAACAGAAAAGGAGTAAACACTATGAAAACGACTAAAATTTTAAGCTTACTGACTGCCCTGATGATGTTGTTAAGCTTTGCCGCCTGTGGCACAGCCAAAGGCAATACGACGAATACTACTGCAAATAAGAAAAGCGAAACGGCTATGCTGACAGCTGTGAATCCGAAAACAAAAGACGAGGCCGCCGACCTGCATCAAAAACTGATGGCACAGGAAAATGCTATTCTTTCCGAAAACAGCAAACTTTGGGAAAAGGTATTTATTTCAGCCGATAAGGGTATGGCGATGAATGAGGACGGCAAAAACTACGGCGATTTTCTTCTGAAAACGATTGACGGTATCAAGGATCAGTTCAGTGCAGATGAGTTGAAGCTGCTTAATGAAGGCGCCGAAGAGATTAAGGAAATTGAAGGAAAGCTGACGCTTTTGGAACAAAAATTTCCCGGATGCGGAGAAAAACCGTCTGATGGAGATATGAGCGTTCCGGCGGAAAACGGTAAGCCCATCGAAAAGGATGATCTGAAGAAATTCCCGACATTTGACGGCAAGGATCTTGACGGAAACGAAGTTAAGAGCAGTACGCTTTTTGCAAAAAATACCGTTACTGTAGTAAACTTCTGGTTTACCACCTGCAATCCCTGCGTGGAAGAACTTGCCGACCTGGAAGCTCTGAATAAACAGCTTGCAAAAAAAGGCGGAGCAGTAGTCGGAATCAATTCATTTACACTTGACGGTGACAAAACGGCTATCTCTGATGCAAAGAATATTCTGGCAAAAAAGGGTGTGACCTACAAAAACATTTGGTTTGATTCAAAAAGTAAAGCCGGAGAATTCACATCCGGATTGTACTCCTACCCCACAACTTATGTTGTCGATAAAAACGGTAATATTGTGGGAGAACCGATTGTCGGTGCAATAACCTCTGAAAAGCAGTCTGAAAAGCTGCAAAAGTTGATTGATCAGGCAATTGCAAACAGCAAGAACTGATGTGTGCCTGTCCCGACAAAGTATCAATAATGCTTATTTTCAGGTTCTGTAAATTTTACATATAGATTCCAACAAATATGCCAATAATTAAGCCCATATAATTTTTAGTACAACAAAACCTCCTGCAACGGATTTTACTCTGTGCAGGAGGTTTATTCTTATTCCGATATTTTATATTTCATCATTATATCTGTATAAAAATTTTACATAGCTGTAAAGCTGTTTATCATCACAATAAATTTGTATTCTGTTCAAGCATTAAAAAGGAGGCTCTTTCGAGCCTCCTTACAGCAGTTGTTCTACCCTATTTTATTGTAGAGTTTGTTGCTGTCAAAATGCAAATATCAAAACTGCCGATCTGTTATTTTACTTTTCATATTTGACTATATCAAAAAGAATTCAAACGAAATCAATAATGTGTATGGTGATATCATGGCTGATGAGATTAATACACAAAGAAATTTTTTTGGTCAATTCGGTTTTTCCGAATACTATTGACGAAAAAATCACAATGTCGGCAACAAAAGGCTTTGCTGTAATAACTTCTCATATTAAATTCTTATTGAATGTATTAGATTGATTTTTAGTGATTAAGTGTGTATAATGTATATCGGGAGGTATCTATGGGAAAACAAAATTATTTTTTCAGCGGAATTACGGACATACTGATTCTTGCCATTTTGTGTGAGCATGACAGTTATGTGTATGAAATTGTAAAATTCATAAAAGAAAAATCAAACGGATGCCTGTCCATATCTCAGAACACCGTTTACGCAGTCACCTATAAGCTTGTTAACGAAGGAAAAATCAGCGAATATTCAAAGCTTGTCGGCAAAAAGCGCACACGAATTTATTATCATATTGAGGACGAAGGTCGGGCATATTATGAAAACCTTTTGGAAAGTTTTCATAATGCATACAGCGGTGTAGAGAGTATTTTAAATATTTTAAAAGAGGACAAGGGCAATGAACAATAAAGTTTGCAAGGAATATATTAGGGAAATAAAAACGGTTTTCCCTGTTAAAAGCAAGCAGGAACGGGAGTATATCAAGAATCTGAGCAATGATATTGCGGATTTTTGTGAGCAAGAGGGTATAACCTCTAAGGAAGAATTGTACAACAATTACGGAAGTCCGATTGATGTTGTTTCGCAATATTTTTCAGCAACGGGGATTCCCTATGTTGTCAAGAAAATAAGGACAGGCAAATACATCAAAAGACTTATTGCGGTTGTACTTATTCTTACACTCATATCAACTGTTACATACTGCATTGTTTTGCATGAAGACCATCAGATTACAAAAAGACAGGAAGCTGTTATAGCCGAAGATGTAATCGAATAGTACAAATTCCGTTCGGATATTTTTAAAATTTACAGACCGATTTCAAATTTGATTTTGAAGTCGGTCTTTTTGTTTTTTTAATTAGCCGAATATTTTTTCATAATATATGCCTCACAGTCAATATTCTACTACATACCAATCCTTTGCAATTGATTTACTTAAATATTCTTCTGAGTCAATGTATGGGGATTTGTTTTTGCAATAAATCAAATCTATGTCCTGAGCAATGTATGAAAACGACACCTCTCCGTTTTCAAATTCAATAACATCAAAATCATATTTATCGAAGAGTTCATACGCTAAATCGGCAATTTTGCTTTTCTCGTTATCAGTTAATTCTGAATCAGTTTGATAGTAAAGCGTGTCTTTATAAAAATACTTTTCAGACTTGATTACAAAACTACCGTGAGATATGTTTTCAATATTGTACTTTTCAATAAGATTTGCAATTTCGTTAAAATCATCTTTATCGTCAGAATAGATTTCAGCAAGGTAATCTGTGTCATAATCTCTTTTTCTGACATCATCTAATGTTGGAAACAATACCGAATAAATTCCGCCAAAAATAAATATAGCCATGATAACCACAAACGCAATAGTTTCTGTCAAAAACAACTTGTGCTTTTTAAAATCTATATAATCTATATTTTTCATACAAGCACCCCGCTAATTGTAAGGACAGAAAAAGCAATTGAAACTATTACGGAAATTACTGTAATTAGAGTTACAATTTTTTTGCTTAAATTTGGACTGTCGGGCAGAATCATTGCAAGTTGTGCAAGATAAATATTTAACGGAACAGCTATGAAACCTATAAGTGCGGTTGATGTAAATGCAAAAAGAACGCTCATTACTATGTAAAAGCAAACAGTATCTTTCAGTTTTTTATATATATAAACAGGGATACTTACTATTACTGCAACAATAAAAAGGATAAAGCTGATTATTGCAAGGTAGTATGCAGTAGAGCAATATGTAAATAATAACAATCTGTCTATTGAATCAAACAAATTTATGATGTAATAGTATTTATTCATAATAGATTTCTTTCCGAAAAAAATAATCAACCGATTGATATGTGATTAAATTTACTGTAATCAATTCCTGTGCTTTTCAAATTATCAAATTTGGAATATTTGAAATTGTTATTGCAATCGACCGTAATAATGGTATCATTGTTTAACAACTCCATTATAACATAATCATTTGAAGAATAACAATCCTTAATTTTATCAGCAAGAAGTTCTTTTGAACCGTTCAGAACATTCTCGCCTTCTATCATTCCGCTTGCGTCAACCATATTTTTATCAATGACTTTAACACAATCCTTTTCGCCATCAGCAAGGTTGTGCCAAACAAGAAGTGTATCGTTTATTTTGACTGCATATCCATCACGGTTAACTGAAAAATGTTCTCCTACTTTAAGATTTTTATAAGATTCATAATCATCAATCGAAGGATTGCAGGCGGATAATAAAAAAAGGATACATAAAGTACTCACTATTGTACAAACAACTTTTTTAAACATAAAAACACTCATTATCATTTTCAATATATTTCAGTATCTTTTTGACATACACTAAAAATTTTCTTCATAATATTTTAAAAATTCATCAGCCTGTTTGTTTGGATTTGCTGATTTTATGTATTTTGTAATACTGCAATTGCCGTACCAAACCGAGATATATTTTTATTACGGATAAAAAAGCTCTTTAGGCAACAAAAATGTGTAAGGTGCGGTTATTATTGCCATTGTAAGAGATGCAATTATTTTCTGCTTTTTAGAAAGTCCTTTATTGTTAAATGACACACGATAATTAAAAGCAAAAATAAAAATACTGCTAAACAGAATACCGCTGACAATAAACAAAACTCCGTAGACGCTGTCATAACAGGAATGGTTGGTTGCAAGATATATTCCCGAAAGAATTTGTTTTCCGATATCGTTGCCCTCGTAATATTCCGCACCTGATCCAATAGATATTGCCATTAGATACAACACACCTAAAAAATCAGAAAGAAATCCATACAGAAATACGGGAATTATTGATTTCTTATACAATTGCCAAGTGAATTTCTTGTAAATAAAAATTGAAATTATTAAGAGAACTATTGAATCTATTATGAAATTTCCTAAGGCTGATACAATCCAAAGAGTAGGAACAAAGAAGAACAGCATAAACGGCGGCAAAATCATATTGTATAATTTAACATCTTTTTTCATAATATCACCTTCCTAATGATTATTTTCAGTTCACTATATACCAATTCGGTTTATGATAACAAATCAGCTTATTGCAAGCTGATCAATTAAGTAACCTTTCACCCATGAATTAGCCACTCCTCGAGGCAAAATGTAGTTAATTGTGTAACAATACAAGAAATTCTTTGTTGCAAGAAGTTCGTCACAGTCGCATTTGTCAGCAATTTTAACAGGTTTATTAGAGCCGACTTCGAGTTTCCATATACCGTTATAAGGGCTTTCAACCGTTTTGAGTATTATCGCCGATTCTGTTTTCTCGGATATGTAGTAAACACAATCGCTATTGGATGTAATAAATTTAACATCGGGATGCTGAATTGTCGGATAATTTACATCTTTATCAAGACATACATTGTTTACGGTTTGGGTTTCATCGCAAAAGAAATAGAAAGTATCTTTGCATACCGTTACATAGCGAATTCCGTTTACATAATTTGCATTTTTACTTTTGAGCAATTTGCAGGATTTCAGGTCATATTTTTTGAAAATATACTGCTTTCCTACTTTGAGGCTGTAACCGTATTCATCTGTTTCATCCTCAAAAATACGCTCCGCAATATAGAGATTGCCATCTGAAATATTTATATAATAAATCTGATTATCAAACTTAATATCCCCTATATTTTCAAGGGTATCAGAGTTTTTCAATATTACAGAATCATGCTTTGTATAAGCAATAACTTCATTGTTACAAACAAAACTTCGGCAATCGGTGTCTATGATTTTTCGTGTGTTTGTTGTTGTATCAAGACAGCAGAGCTTATTGCCGTTAATATAGAATAAATTATCGTTAATCAGACAACCGTTTGAAGGCAAATTTACGGCTGAATTGTTTTTTGAATCATAAGCCGTAACCTTAGTTTTTCTGTAATCTGCCGCTGCAAGCATTCCGTCATTATAGGACAGGTAACTGTTGTTAAAATATGAATCTGTGTCGGAATCGTAAACCATATTAAATGAAGGATTATAAAAGAAAAGCAAATATGCAGATACAATACAGGCAACTGTCAATACGGATATTAAAACGAGAGTACATTTCTTTTTCATAAGTATCACCTCTTAGCACTTTTATTATACAATTTTAAAGCAATATTTGTCAAGATTTGTATTAGTTATTTTAATACATTAATCTCGATTTTTTAAATAAAAATCGGGGAACAGAAATTATTTTATCTGTTCCCCGAATGTGTTTTATAAAATATTAAATTCAGTAAATTATTCTTTTACAATGTTTTCAAATGTGTGCCAACCGAGAACTGCACATTTTACACGGGCAGGCATATGAGAAATGTCAGACAATGCTCCGCCCTCCTCAAGCTCTTCAATTTCTTCGTCAGTTGCTTTGCCTTGAATCATTTTAAGGAAAATATCTTTCAGATGTTCGGCTTCATCAACTGTTTTGCCGATAATCAAATCAAGCATAATATCGGCTGACGCCTGGGAAATTGCACAGCCGTCACCTGTAAACGAACCGTCTGTAATCACACCGTCTTTGATATTAAGATTAAGCACAATGTCATCACCGCAGCTTGGATTAACACCCTCAAGGCTTGCCGTTGCCGTATCAAGCGGATGTTTGTGCATTGGATGAAGATTGTGATCGGTCAGGATTTCATTGTAAAAGCTTCTGTTATTTTCCATATCCCATTCTCCTTCTGACAGATGACACGCTGTTCAAAAACGCATCAATGTCATCTTTCGTATTGTAGAAATAAATGCTTGCCCTTGTTGTTGACGGAATGCCTAAAAATTCCATCAAAGGCTGTGCGCAATGGTGTCCTGCACGGACTGCAATACCGTCAGCGTCGAGAATACTGCTGACATCATGCGGATGAACTCCGTCAATTGTAAAGCTGATAATTCCGCAATGCTCTTTCGGATTGTTGCTTCCCTGAATATTGATGTGAGGAATTTTCATAAGTCCGTCAAAGGCTCTTTTGGTAAGCTCTTCTTCAATACCGCCGATTGTATCAAAACCAATATTTTGAATGTATTCAATTGCGGTTTTCAGCCCCCATGCGCCAGCCACATTTACCGTTCCTGCCTCGAATTTATGCGGTAAATCGGAATAGATAACCTTGTCCCTTGTAACGGAATCAATCATCTCACCGCCCGTTAAAAACGGCGGCATTTTTTCAAGAAGGCTTTCTTTGCCGTACAATACACCGATTCCGAAGGGTGCCATAAGTTTGTGACCGGAAAATGCAAGAAAATCTACATCAAGCGACTGAACATCAACGGAAATGTGCGGAACGCTCTGTGATGCGTCAAGCACAACAACTGCACCGCATTCCTTTGCAAGCTCTGTGATACGCTTTATGGGAGTTTTGCAACCGAGTACATTTGATATGTGAGTTACTGCCACAAGCCTTGTACGCTCCGAAAAAGCTTGTTTCAGCTGTTCTTCGGTAATTGTACCGTCAAGGTTGCATTCAATGTACTTTACCGCTGCGCCCGTTTTTTCTGCAACGACTCTCCATGGCAACTGGTTGCTGTGGTGTTCCATTACAGTGACAAGGATTTCGTCACCTTTTTTTAGAAAATTCATTCCGTAGCTGTAGGCAACAAGATTGAGGCTTTCGGTTGCATTGCGTGTAAATATTATTTCACGCTCCGACCTTGCATTAATGAACTTTCTGACTGTTTCACGGGATTGCTCATAACACTCGGTTGCTTTGAAGCCCAAATCATAAAGTCCACGCAGAGGATTTGCATTGCATTTTTTGTAGAACTCCATTTCCGAATTTATAACTGATTCAGGTCTTTGAGCAGTTGCGGCACTGTCGAGATAGACTACAGGATTTTCTCGCAAAAGCGGAAAATCTTCCTTAAAGTTTTTCATTTGCATAGCCTGTAACCTCCTCCAGACAGGATTTTGCAAGCGTTTCAAGCTCCTCATCACCGATTTTCGAGCATAAAGCGTCAAGTTTTGCACGAGCCATAAGGTTACAAGCCTCTTCTTCGTCAAGGCCTCTGCTTGCAAGATAGAAAAGCACATCATCGGACGGTCTGCCGATTGACGCACCGTGGTTGCCCTCAACATCCTCTTCCGCACAAAGAATGAGCGGTACGGTCTGATTGATTACATCTTCGCCTAAAATGAGAACATCTTCGTTCTCGTCACCTTTTGCACCCGATGAGCCGAGTTGGAAATCAATTGTACCACGGAATAATTTATGTGCTTTATCTCTCAAGACACCTCCGGCATTCATTGAGCTGACGGTCTTTTTGCCAATATGCTCGGCAACATAGTTCATATCAAGCAACTGCTCGTCCTTGCAATAGTAGCCGACATTGAGGTCAAGATTGCTCTGCCTGCCCAAAAGCGTTGTCTTTGTGCCTGTATAGGTTTCATTTCCGCCGATAAAAAGCTGTAATATCTCTGCGGCTGCATTATCTTCGCATTCTGCACCGACATCGTTTATAAAGCGGAAATTTTGCGAAAGGAGATTAAGCTGTACGAGTCTTATTTTTGCGCCTTTTTCAGCTTTAAATTTCGTTCTTACGGCACAAATACCGTTTGCATTCCACGCTGACTGCATTGTCATAAATACGGTAAGTTCTGTGTTTTCGGGAGCGTAAAGTTCTACATCTGCAAAAGCGTTTTCACCGTTTTTGCAATTAAAAAACAGCTTTTCGCTTTTTGTTTTATCAGCCGATATTCTGATTTTTTCAGACTGTGATATTTTTGAGATTTCGTCAATCTCCTCGCCCATACCTGTCTGAATATTTGCAAATGAATTCCAAATTTCCGAATCGGAATTGTTTATATATTTTTCGATTATTTCTTTTTGAACAGGAATACTGTTCCAACCGTCAACGGGAATGCTTCGGATTTTTGCCCGATTCACTCCCAATCGGTTCCAAGTGGGTGACGGAAGAAAGTTCACTGTTAAGTCTTTATTATCAACCATAATGTCCTCCTTATCCGATACTGCCCTTCATCTCAAGCTGAATGAGATTGTTCATTTCAACCGCATATTCAAGCGGAAGTTCCTTTGACACATTGTCTGCAAAACCGCTGACTATCATCGCCCTTGCATCCTCTTCACTAAGGCCTCTTGACATGAGATAGAATACAGCCTCATCGCTGATTCTGCCTATTTTCGCCTCATGACCGATATCTGCGTGCGGAGTTCTGATATCCATTACAGGAATAGTATCTGAGCGTGACTTTGAATCAAGCATAAGTGACTGACATGAAACGGCAGATTTTGCATTTTCGGCAGATTTGTTTACAACAACGGAGCTTCTGAATGTGCTGATACCGCCGTCTTTTGAAATTGACCTTGTGTTCATAAACGAAGATGTTTCTTTGCCGATATGAACTACTTTTGCGCCTGTATCAAGGTTCTGTCCCTTGCCTGCAAATGTAATGCCCGTAAACTCCATTCTTGAACGGTCACCTTTTAAAATTGTCATCGGATAAAGATACGACACATGAGAACCGAATGAACCCGATACCCATTCCATAGTACCGCCATCTTCAACAAGTGCTCTTTTGGTGTTAAGGTTGTACATATTTTTTGACCAGTTTTCAATTGTTGAATATCTGAGTCTTGCATTTTTCTTTACAAAAAGCTCAACGCATCCTGCGTGAAGATTTGCTATGTTATATTTCGGAGCAGAACAACCCTCTATAAAATGCAGGTCTGCACCCTCGTCAACGATAATGAGCGTGTGTTCAAACTGACCTGCACCGGGTGCATTAAGTCTGAAATATGACTGCAACGGAATTTCTACAGATACTCCCGGCGGAACATATACAAACGAACCTCCTGACCATACTGCACCGTGAAGTGCGGCAAATTTGTGGTCATTCGGACGGACAAGTTTCATAAAATATTTTTTCACCATATCGGCATATTCGCCCTTTAACGCACTCTCCATATCGGTATATACTACGCCCTGTGAGGCAACCTCTTCACGAACATTGTGGTACACCAGCTCGGAATCATACTGCGCTCCGACACCTGCAAGGGACTTTCTCTCTGCCTGAGGAATACCGAGTCTTTCAAATGTATTCTTGATATCTTCGGGGACTTCCGACCATTTTGCGGTCATCCTTGTGTTAGGACGAACATAGGTTGCAATATTGTCCATATTAAGTCCGTCAATGGGCGGCCCCCAGTTTGGAACTTTGAGTTCATTATAAATTTGAAGTGACTGCAAACGGAAATTCTGCATCCACACGGGATCGTTCTTTTCCTTTGAAATTTTTTCTACAATTGAGGCATCAAGACCTGATTTGATACGGTAGGCATCATTTTCTTTGTCTTTGATATCGTAGACACTTCTGTCAACATCATCGACATATGTTCTTTCTTTCATCTTAATACCTCCGTCAGAACTTTTCTGCATAAAGTTCAAGATACTTCTCAAAACCGTGTTCATTGATTTCATCAATCAACGATGCGTCGCCTGTTTTAACTATATGGCCGTTTATCATAATATGGGTATAATCAACTTTGAGAGATTCGAGAATACCTGTGCTGTGTGTGATGATGAGCAATGCACCGTCACGGTTTTTCTGATAGTGTTCAACGCCCTTTGAAACTGTGCGAACCGCATCAACATCAAGACCCGAGTCTGTTTCGTCAAGAATTGCAAGCTTTGGATTGAGTAAAAGCATCTGCAAAATTTCTGCTTTTTTCTTTTCACCGCCCGAAAAGCCTACATTTAGATCACGCTCGGAATATGACGGATCCATCTGCAAAAGCTCCATAGCCTCTCTGAGCTCTTTTTTAAAGTCCCAAAGGCGGATTCTTTTGCCACGGTTTTTTTCAAGAGCGTTACGAATAAATGATGAAAGTGAAAGCCCCGGAACCTCAAGAGGACTTTGGAACGAAAGAAAAATTCCGTCCTTTGACCTTTTATCGGGTGTTTCATCGTTAATGTTTTTTCCGTTAAAAAGTATTTCGCCTGAATTAAGCGTATATTTAGGACTGCCCATAAGTGCAAATCCAAGCGTTGACTTGCCTGCACCGTTTGGTCCCATAAGCACATGCGTTTCACCTTTGTTTATACTAAGATTTATATCGTGCAGAATTTCCTTTTCTTCTACACTTACAGTCAAACCGTTTACATCAAGTAATTTGTCTGCCATTTCATAATCCCACCTTGTTATATTATCAACCCACTAAAGGAGTGGATAATTAAAATATAACCTTTTCAACCCATTTTGTCAATGGGTTGGTATTGCATTTTTATCGTTTTTTGTATATAATCAAGGTATATAAGCAAAACAGGCTTACAAAATATGCAAGCCTTGCCAAAAGGGGATAATTTTATGCTGATTTCAAGTAAAGGTCGTTACACGCTGTATGTGCTTGTCGATCTGGCAAAAAATGGGCAGAACAGATATATTCCGCTCAAAGAAATTGCAGAAAGACAGAATATTTCCAAAAAATATATGGAAGGCATACTCAAAACCCTTGTTGACCGCAATCTGCTTGAGGGCGTAAAAGGAAAGGGCGGCGGCTATAAGCTGACCAAAGAACCAAAAGATTATTCACTCGGTGAAATTCTCAGGCTTACGGAAGGTGACCTTGCATCTGTTCCCTGCACTTCAAAAACTCACGAACATTGCAATCATATGGAATCGTGTCCCTCACATCCCATCTGGCAACAGCTTGACAATTTAATCAATAATTACCTTGACAGTGTAACTCTTGCAAATTTACTTAATAATGAATAAAATAAATACGCACAACCTCTTTGCTTTTGTGAAGATAATGTGCTATAATAACAATAGACAGATATAATTTAAGTTATTTTTGCACAAATTAAGCTGTCACTACGAATCTATCAGCAAAAGCAGGTGATTTTATGGCTTTCGATACATTTGACGAGGGTATTAATCCCGGTGGAATGAGAAGCAAAAACGAAATTAAAACCTTGATATGTTATTTATATAATTCTGTAAAAGAAAATATAGACAAAGGAATTGTCATACAGGCAATTCTAAAGCAGGGACTTGCCAATTATTTTGAAACAAGTTCCGCCTTTGACGACCTTGTTACAAACGGTAACCTTGTGCCTGCCGATGATGAACACAAAACATATGCGCTCACGGAAAACGGTGTTGAAATTGCAAAACAGCTTGACAGCATTCTTGCGTACTCTATCAAAGAAAAGGCATACGCTTGTGCGGTTAAGCTCCTTGCCGTAAAGAAAAATGAGATTGAAAACAAGGTTGATATTGTAAAAAATTCAAACGGATTTACTGTTAAATGTTCTGTATCCGGCGGTGATATGGATTTGATGAAGCTTGATGTTTATGCTCCCGAAATGGAACAGGCTCTTATTCTCAAAAAAAATTTTCTTGACAATCCGAAAAAAGCGTACAAAATTATGCTTGCGCTCCTGACCAAAGACAAAGAAACCGTTGGTGAGGCTCTTGAGGAACTTTACGGCATTGTATAAAATTTCATACAAACAATTAAGGGGCTGTCGATGTGACCGCCCCTTCTGTGATTATTCAGAAAAAAAGATTAAGACCGAGCATAAGCGTTACTCCGGGTATTCCTCCTATTATTGATACCAAAAGCGATAAAAGGCTTATGGGCAAAGTTACGCCCGTAAAAGCTCCCGTCAGATTGACCGCAAACAATGTTGCCGCTCCCAAAGTCATTGAAAGCAGAGAGCGTTTGAACGGGTGCTTGTTTTTGCCGAGAAAGTGCAAGATTGCGAAAGTTATAAATGTTACAAAAATAATCAGACATATTCCCCACCAAGGCATTTTTAACAACTCCATATAAAAAGTAAAACCGCCAGAGGATTGCCCTGACGGTTAATTTTATGCTGATTATTAAGTTAATATGCTTACAGTATACCGAACTTTGAAAGCACATTAAGTGCAATTACAAAAATTACGAATATTGCAGCAAAAACTTTTGTCCAGCGTGAGAGGAACGCATCAATCGAACGAGCCTTATTCTTTGAGAAATAAGAATCGGCAACACCTGTTACAGCACCGATACCCTGCTGATTACCCTCCTGAAGGATAATTACAACGATAATGGCAACAGATACGATTGCGAGCAATACGCCTAAAACAATGCCCCAAATGCTCATTTTTATCTTCCTTTCATTTAATAAATACGAATAAAACAAATTCTGCTTTAATAACTGTTTTATAATACCACATAAACACAGCTTTTTCAAGAGATATTACAAGATTTTTATTAATTTTTTCAAAATCAAATCAGCGAAAGCTGTTCGTCTTTTGAATCATCGTTCACGGGCAACGCACCTCTTGCAGGAAGTGAACCTGTTCTGTAACGCTTTGGATTTGTAAAAGTACCGTCTTTATAGCGTTCTATGCTGAAAAGTCTGTGACCTTTTTTGGGCTTGAGAACGGCAACACCCTGTGTTGAACGGGTTGTTTTGAGAGCGAGTGCACCCGTGTGAACAAGGAGCATATTTCCCGATGACGCCTTGAAGAGAACCTCTTCGTCCTCAGGTATATAGAGAAGTCCGACAAGCGGAGATTTGTCGGAATATGCGCCCGTGAGCTTTTTACGGTTAGTCTTTGTTGCGTAGGATTCAAGCGGAACTTTTGCAGCCTTGCCGTTTTCAAAAGCAAAGAGCAACATACCCTTGTAATCTTTTGTAACAACCATTTTCACAGCATTTTCGCCTTCATCAAAGCCAAGCTTTGCGGCAACATAATCACCGAGGACGCTTGCCTTTGTCTGTGCAAAATCATCAGCCTTTGCCTTATACACCTGACACTTGTCTGTAAAGAATAAAAGGTCGCAGTTGTTTGTGAACTCAAGCTCCTGAATGATTTCGTCACCGTCTTTGAGCTTTTGTTCACCGCTCATTCTGAGCGACTGCGGAGTAATCTTCTTGAAATATCCCTCTTTTGTAAAGAAAAGATTAACAGGATAATCGGGAATCTCGACTGTCTCTTCCTCATACCTTGCAACATCGTCATAGATTATGATACTCTTTCTCGGCTGACCGTATTTCTCGGCAATTGATTTGAGTTCTTTGACAATGATTGTCTTGATTCTTGCCTTGCTTTTTAAAATTTCGTCAAGCTCGGCAATCTCTTTTTCAAGGTCTTCAAGGTCTTTTGTACGCTTTAAAATGTATTCACGGTTAAGATGACGAAGTTTTATTTCGGCAACATATTCAGCCTGTATTTCGTCAATTCCGAATCCTATCATAAGGTTTGGCACAACCTCGGATTCTTCATCGGTTTCACGGACAATCTTTACTGTCTTGTCAATATCGAGAAGAATTTTTTCAAGACCTCTTAAAAGATGAAGCTTGTCAGCTTTTTTGTTGCGGTCAAAATATGTTCTTCTTCTGACGCACTCAATTCTGAAAGCAATCCATTCTTCAAGCAACGCCTTTACACCGAGGACTCTCGGAACACCTGCAATAAGCACATTAAAGTTGCAGGCATAGGAATCTTCGAGTGTTGTAAAGCGGTAAAGCTTTGTCATAAGCTTGTCGGCATCAACGCCACGCTTGAGGTCAATTGTAATTTTAAGTCCGTCAATACCTGTTTCGTCACGAATATCGGAAATTTCCTTGACTTTACCCTGCTTTACAAGGTCGATTACCTTTTCAATGATAACCTCACAAGTTGTTGTAGCCGGGATTGAAAGGATATCTATACAGTTTGCAGACTTGTCATAGACATACTTTGCACGGAGTTTAATACTTCCTCTGCCAGTTTCATAGACTTGATTGATGACATTTTCATCATAGATAATCTGACAACCGCCTGTAAAATCAGGAGCCGGCAGAGTTGACTTTATATCATGGTCGGGATCACGGATAAGTGCCGCTGTTGTTTCGCAGATTTCACGCAGATTGAATGAACAGATATTTGACGCCATACCAACGGCAATACCTGTGTTTGCGTTTACAAGCACAGACGGAAATGCAACCGGCAAAAGTGACGGTTCTTTCATTGTATTATCGTAGTTATCTACAAAATCCACGGTATCTTTGTCTATATCACGAAACAGCTCGTTGCAGATTGCGTCAAGCTTTGCCTCAGTATAACGGGATGCCGCCCACGCCATGTCACGGCTGTAGAATTTACCGAAATTACCCTTTGAATCTACATAGGGATGCAAAAGTGCCTCATAGCCCCTTGAAAGACGAACCATTGTGTCATAAATTGCAGAGTCGCCGTGAGGATTGAGCTTCATTGTTGCACCGACAATGTTTGCCGATTTTGTTCTTCCGCCGTTCAGAAGTCCCATTTTGTACATCATATACAGGAGCTTTCTGTGCGACGGCTTGAACCCGTCGATTTCGGGAATTGCACGGGAGAGAATTACGCTCATTGCATACGGCATATAGTTCTCTCTGATAGTGGAAACGATTGGCTGTTCCACTACCTCACCCGCACCGTTGATTACACCGTGAGTTTTTGACGGTGAAGTTCTGCGGGGAGTCTTTGAAGATTTTTTCGCCATTTATTTCCACCTCCAATCAGCTTACATCAAGCTGGTCAATATATTCGTTGCCGTGTTCTACTATATAATCTTTTCTTCCCTGAAGATTGTCACCGAGAAGAACATCAAAAATTTCCGCTGTCTGTTCTGCATCGGCAGGAAGAACCTTGATAAGTCTGCGTGACTCGGGGTTCATTGTGGTAAGGTTCATCATATCGGGTTCGTTTTCACCAAGACCTTTTGAACGCTGAATCGTGAATTTCTCCTTGCCGAGCTGTTCAATGAACTTATCCTTTTCAACCTCATCGTATGCAAAATAAACATCGTTTTTGGATGTAATTTCATAAAGAGGCGATTCGGCAATAAACACCTTGCCTTCTTCAATGAGTGTAGGTGTAAGTCTGTAAAGCATGGTAAGTAAAAGTGTTCTGATCTGGAAGCCGTCAACATCGGCATCAGTGCAGAGAATAATTTTGCTCCAGCGAAGTGCGTTCATATCAAAGCTTGAAAGATTCTTGTTTGCTTTTGACTTAACCTCAACACCGCAACCGAGAACCTTGAGCAAATCGGTAATGATTTCGCTCTTAAAAATCTTATCGTAGTCGGCTTTCAGACAGTTAAGTATTTTACCTCTGATTGGCATAATTGCCTGAAAATCGGGGTTTCTTGCCTGTTTACAGGCACCGAGAGCAGAATCACCCTCTACTATGAACAGTTCACGCTGTTCCGTGTCTTTACTTCTGCAATCGACAAATTTTGCAACACGGTTTGTTATGTCGAGATTACCCGAAAGCTTTTTCTTTATGTTAAGTCGTGTTTTCTCAGCATTTTCACGGCTGCGCTTATTGATAAGCACCTGTTCGCAGATTTTTTCTGCCTCAAGCGGATTTTCAATAAAATAGACTTCAAGACTTTGACGGAGAAATGCAGTCATAGCGTCCTGAATACCCTTGTTTGTAACCGCCTTTTTGGTCTGGTTTTCATATGATGAAACACTTGAAAAAGACGAAATAACGCACACAAGGCTGTCCTCAACATCGTCATACTTGATTTTGCTTTCGGTTTTGTTATATTTATTATTCTGTTTTAAGTAGCTGTCAATCTGGTAAACAAAGGCATTCCGCACCGCCTTATCGGGAGCGCCGCCGTGTTCAAGCCAGCTTGAGTTGTGGTAGTATTCGGTGAGATGCACTTTATTTGAAAATGCAACCGAGATATCCATTTTGCACTTATATTCGGGCTTATCGTCACGGTCACGGGTTTTAACCTCGGTTTCCCAATGCTGAATTGAGCTGAGTCCGTTTTCACCGACTACCTCGGCAACATGGTCAACAATACCGTTTACATAGTTATAGCTTGTCGTATCAAAGCTTTTGCCGTTCTGATTGCGGAAAACAAATTCAATTCCTGCGTTGACAATAGCCTGTCTTTTCATTATGTCAAGAAAATATTCGGGCTGAATGTCAATATCCGTAAAGACTTCGAGGTCGGGTTTCCAATGAATTTTTGTACCCGTATCCTTTTTGCTGTACGGCTCTTTTTTGAGCTTGCCGACAATCTCGCCTTTTTCAAAACGGAGAGTGTATCGGTAGCCGTCACGGCGGATATCAACATCCATATACTCGGAGCTGTACTGGGTTGAACAAAGACCGAGGCCGTTCATACCAAGGGAAAATTCGTAGCTTTCACCCTCGTTGTTATTATACTTACCGCCGGCATATAGTTCGCAGAAAACCAGTTCCCAGTTATAGCGCTTTTCGTTTTCGTTGTAGTCAACGGGAATTCCTCTGCCGTGATCTTCAACCTCAATTGAGCCGTCGGAATAGCGTGTAACTGTGATTTTTTTACCGTAACCCTCTCTCGCCTCATCTATTGAGTTTGAAAGAATCTCAAACACGGAGTGCTGACAGCCGTCAATACCGTCCGAACCGAAAATTACGGCAGGACGCTTACGGACACGGTCGGCACCCTTTAGCGTTGTGATACTGGTATTATCATAATCGGTGGTTTTCTTTCTTGGCATTTTACTCTTCCTTTATCATTTTTCACCACGCAGTTTTTTGATTTTGTCACGCAGATATGCGGCGTGTTCAAATTCAAGCAACTTTGCGGCAGCTTTCATTTCCTTTGTCAGTTTTTCTATCAACTGTTGTTTTTGTGCCTTTGAAAGCTTTTTTGTATTTTTAAATTCACTGTCATCGTGAGTAGAAATTTCAAGTATATCGCTGACCTTTTTGACAATAGTCTTTGGAACGATGCCGTGTTCAACATTATATTTATTCTGAATTTCACGGCGGCGCTGTGTTTCGGTTATTGCAACCTTCATTGACGGTGTTACGCTGTCGGCATACATAATAACCGTACCCTCGCTGTTTCGTGCGGCTCTGCCGGCAATCTGAATAAGCGAACGGGTTGAACGGAGAAATCCCTCTTTATCGGCGTCAAGTACGGCAACAAGAGAAACCTCGGGAATATCAAGTCCTTCACGCAGAAGGTTGATTCCGACAAGAACATCAAATTCTCCGAGTCTTAAATCACGGACAATCTCCATTCTTTCAACGGTGTCAATGTCATGGTGCATATAACGAACCCTGATACCCAGCTTTTCAAGATATGCGGTAAGGTCTTCCGCCATTTTCTTGGTAAGGGTTGTGACAAGTGTTCTTTGATTTTTGGCTGTACGGATATTGATTTCGGACACAAGGTCATCAAGCTGACCTTCGGTAGGTCTTACCGAAATTTCAGGATCAAGAAGTCCTGTAGGTCTGATAATCTGCTCTGCAACAACAGCAGATTTTTCAAGCTCAAAATCGCCCGGTGTTGCGCTTACATAAACAGCCTGATTTATTTTTGAATAGAATTCGTCAAAGTTGAGCGGACGGTTATCAAGTGCAGACGGAAGTCTGAAACCGTAGTCAATAAGGCTCTTTTTTCTTGCATAGTCACCTGCAAACATTCCTCGTACCTGTGGAAGCGTTACATGGGACTCATCGACAAAGAGCAGAAAATCATCGGGGAAATAGCTTAAAAGCGTGTACGGCGATGAGCCCGGCGCTCTGCCCGACATTATTCTTGAATAGTTCTCGATACCCGTACAAAATCCGATTTCCTGCAACATTTCCATATCGTACCTTGTACGCTGTTCAAGTCGTTGTGCCTCAAGGAGCTTTCCGTTTTCACGAAAATATGCAAGTCTTTCCTCAAGCTCCCTGTCAATTTCCGCAAGAGCCTTTTTCATCTTATCTCCTGACACAATGTAGTGTGACGCAGGATAGATTGCGGCATGTTTCAGAACAGCTTTGAGTTCACCCGTAAGCGGATTGATTTCGGAAATTCTGTCAATTTCATCTCCGAAAAATTCGACACGGATTATAGAATCGTTTGATGCGGCAGGGAAAATTTCAACCACATCACCACGAACCCTGAATTTATTACGGGTAAAGCTTACATCATTGCGTTCATACTGCAGTTCAACAAGCTTTTTCACAAGCTCATCACGGGACTTTTCCATTCCCGGACGAAGTGAGATTACCATATTACGGTAGTCAATAGGATCGCCCAGGCTGTATATGCAAGAAACCGAGGCAACAATAATTACATCTCGTCTTTCGGAAAGTGCAAGAGTTGCGCTGTGGCGGAGTTTATCAATCTCGTCATTGATTGAACTGTCTTTTTCAATATAAGTATCCGTCTGTGCAACATATGCCTCAGGCTGATAGTAATCGTAGTATGACACAAAATATTCAACCGCATTTTCCGGAAAGAACTCTTTGAACTCACTGCAAAGCTGAGCCGCAAGAGTTTTGTTGTGTGCAAGCACAAGTGTCGGTCTTTGAACCTTCTGAATAACATTTGCCATTGTAAAAGTTTTACCCGAACCCGTTACACCGAGGAGCGTCTGTTCACGGTTGCCTGCATTTATACTGTTTACAAGCTTTTCGATTGTCTGCGGCTGGTCGCCTGTCGGCTGATATTTTGAATGAAGTTTAAATTCCATAATACACATCACATTCCAAATACGGATTTTTTATTATGTTTCCTGTTACAAGGCTCTTTATTACAAAAGTCCTGTAACAGAAAACATATCCGAACAAAATTTCGATTTTAATTATAGAACAGATGTTTTAAATTGTCAAATGTTTCTTTTAAAGAACATTATTACTTTTCATAATAGAAGATGTTCCCCGCAAGCCTGCTTTCACGTAGAGAAACATAATCATCATCGGTTATTATGAAATGGTCGATAAGCTCGACTCCGACAGTTGCAAGCGTACTCTTCAAAACTATTGTTGTGTCAAGGTCGCTTCCCGAAGGCAGAGCCGTTCCGCTGGGATGATTATGTGCTATAAACGCAGTTTTGGCATTGTGACGAAGTGACAAATCAACAATTTTTCTGACGGGCATATCGGATGAATTGAGTGAACCTTTTGAAATTATATCAAAATAAATCATCTTGCCCTTTGCATCACCAAGCATGAGAGCGACACATTCGTTTGTTCGACCGATAAATTTTGCTTTAAATATTTTACCGAGATTTTCATAGTCGATGATATTATCATGCGACATCTTTGATTCGGTATAAAGCCTTGCCATTTCGGGCAACATTTTGAGCAATACGGCGGCATTTTCAGACAGACCGAATTCCTTCATAAGCTCGTCAATCGGAGCGTCACACACTCCGCCGATAGTGATATAACGGTCAAGCAGACGATGTGCAAGAGGATTTGTGTCCTTTCTCGGAATAGCATAGTAAAGGAACATTTCAAGAGCCTCATGTGTTTCAAACACATCAAAGCCGTTTTCTATGAACTTTTTACGCATTCTTTCACGATGACCGCTGTGTTCGTTATCGGTTGTCCGTGCCATATTATCCCCACCGCAAAATATGTTTTTATCAAACTTTGGGGGCGGATAAAACCGCCCCGACTGATTAATATTAATAATTAAAAGCTGTTATTCCTTCACGCCGTACTGCTCATAGTAAGCGTCAATAGCAGCTTTGAGCTTGTCGTCAATAATAACCTTGCCCTTGTATTCCTTGTTGTAAAGGTGTTCAACAACCTCTGCCATTGTTACGATTGCAGTTGTTTTAAGGCCGTACTTTTCTTCGATCTCGGAAAGTGCGCTCTTTGTACCCTTGCCACGCTCCATACGGTCAACGGAAACGACAAGACCGATTGGGTTTACATCGCCCTGAGCCTTGATAATCGGGAGAGTTTCTTCAATTGATGTGCCTGCTGTTGTAACATCTTCGATGATAACAACCCTGTCACCGTCATTGATAGGACTGCCGAGAAGAATACCCTTGTCGCCGTGATCCTTAACTTCTTTTCTGTTTGAGCAATAACGGATATCCTGACCGTATTTTTCACTGATTGCGATAGTTGCGGCAACAGAAAGCGGAATGCCCTTGTATGCAGGTCCGAAAAGAACATCAAAATCAAGACCGAACTTGCTGTTGACAGCCTCTGCATAATACTGACCGAGACGGCGGAGCTGAGCGCCTGTTCTGTAGAAACCTGTGTTTACGAAGAAAGGAGTTTTTCTTCCGCTCTTTGTAACAAAATCGCCAAATTTGAGAACCTGACAATCAACCATAAATTCAATGAATTCCTTTTTGTAAGCTTCCATCAATAAAACCTCCGATACAAAATAGCTTTCGGACAAACATCTGTAATATCCGACAGTTTTACATAATTCAACATTGTAAATTCTACCACAATATCTCGTTTTTGTAAATGACAGTTACACAGCTGTAATCAATCGTAATGTTATGTTAAAACAGAAAAAGACTTCGCAACAGAGTACGAAGTCTTTTTTGATATAACTTTAATTACCACTGAGAACAAATCTCCCAGTTATCCAAAGATGTTGCAAAATCGCTTTCATTTTCAACGATTCCACCGGTATAGAAATATACATCTGTATAACCGACAATATATTTCTGTATGGTAGTGCTCTCTTTGACAGTTATGGGAAAGGCATTCCAATTCACTCTTGCTCTCAACTTCTGTGCACAGTTAAAATCAACCTCACCTACTATATATTTTTGAACAAGCGTAGCATCTACTACACTAACAACCCCGTCACCGTTAACATCACCGAGAACAATATTCTGACAGGTCATTGTATTAAAAACTTCCAATAATTCATAGAAACATTCACTTATGTATTTCTGTTGTTTAATAGTATAATCTTTATCTAAAATTCCCTCGCCATACTCTTTAAGTTCAAAATTCGGATTGTTAACACTAAGGGCATTAAAAAGCTTTTCTCTTTTTTCAACAAATGTATTCCAAATTTCGTCAGAGTACCAGTTATTATCGTTTTTCTCATTAACAGCATAATAGCAAGTATAGCCGGCACCACTTGGTCTTATCCACGGATTCTCATAAAAATCCTTTAATTCATCATATTTATTTTGTAATTCTATACTCTCCGTTTCTTCCGATAAAGATAAAATTTCTTCCGCCAACTTATAACTATGGTCATAATAGTAATATGCATACGGCTTTTTTTCACCGGTAGATGAAATATCCATCTTTACTTTTAACGCATAATTATAAATATACGAATAACTTTGTGACACCGCTGAAACAGAAAAAACGGCGGTGCTTGCAATTAATAATACAGCAAGTAATAAAGCACTTATTTTTTTAATACTCATAATAATCTCCTTTCAAAAAAGCAAAAAAGTAAACTCACGACCATACAATAAATCGGTTATAATTTTATTATATCATTTAAAACAGCGATATCTAATTTCACTTTCATAGTATCACTTTCAACAATATTTGTCAATAATTACAAGAAGAAATTATGGAGCATTAAAAATTTTTTTAATCAGACAAAATTGTACACCAATTCTTTTGCCGCAAGCGACAAAATTACGCTTGACTTTATAGAACACTTGTTCTATAATTAAATAAAAACAAATGTTCGAGGTGATGCGTTGTGAATATTAATTGTGCCGTTGACAAAAGTAAATATAAAAAAGACAGGGTTATTCTTCACAGCGACTGCAACGGATTTTATGCAAGCGTTGAGTGTTTGCATCATCCCGAAATCAGAAACAAACCTGTTGCCGTGAGCGGTGATGCGGAAAATCGGCACGGAATTATTCTTGCTAAAAATGAGATTGCGAAGAAGTATAATATAAAAACAGGCGAGGCAATCTGGCAGGCAAAGCAGAAATGTCCTGACCTCATAACCGTTCCTCCCCACTTTGATTTGTACAAGCGATTTTCAAAAATGGCGAGGAGAATTTACAGCGAATACACCGACAAAATCGAGCCGTTCGGACTTGACGAGGCATGGCTTGATGTTACCGACAATAAGAATATGAGCGGCAAAGAGATTGCACTCGAAATTAATCGCCGTATAAAGCAGGAGCTCGGAATAACCGTAAGCATCGGAGTCAGCTTTAATAAAATTTTTGCCAAATTCGGAAGTGACTATAAAAAGCCTGACGCTATAACGGAAATCACACGGGAAAATTACAGAGATATTGTGTGGAACTGTCCTGCAAAAGACCTTTTATATGTTGGCAGAGCAACGGGCAGAAAGCTTGAATCTATCGGCATTTATACGATTGGAGATATTGCAACTGCCGATGTTACGCTGTTGCGGTCATATCTCGGAAAATGGGGCGACCTAATTTACGGCTTTGCAAACGGATACGACTCTTCCCCTGTTGCCCATATGAACGAAAACAGCGAGGTAAAGTCAATCGGTAACTCAACGACAACTCCGAAAGATATGGTAACCTTTAACGATGTAAAACAGGTTATATTCGTTTTGTGTGACAGCGTTTGCAGAAGAATGCGTGAACAGGGGTTTATGGCAAAAACGGTTTGCATTACGATTCGTGACAACGAGCTGATGTCATTCAACCGACAGCACACAACGGAAATCCACACAAATCTTACAAAGGATATAACAAATACGGCTATTGAGCTTTTCAAAAAAAGCTATAAAATGGAAAAACCGCTGAGAAGTATCGGGGTAAGCGTTACGGATTTTATTCACGATGATCAGCCGCACCAGATGAGCCTTTTGCGTGATGAAAAGCGACTTATTCAGAACGAACAGCTTGACAAAACACTTGACAGATTAAAAAAACGATTCGGCAATTATGCTGTTCGCCCTGCCGTTTTGCTTGATGACAAGGAGCTTTCGGATTTTAACCCAAAGGAGGATCATGCAATTCATCCTGTCGGATATTTATGATAACGATGCATCTTAGGCGAAAAATTAAAGATATTTCTCTGATTTTAAGGGAGGTAACAAGCTATGAAAAAGTATGTTAAAGTTACTGCCACATTTGATTGTGACGGAGATCTTATCCCCGAATATATTGTGTGGGATGACGGAAGGAGATACCGCATTGACAAAATTTCCGATGTGCGGTATGCGGCGTCTCTCAAAGCAGGCGGTGCGGGAATACGCTACACCTGCCATATTCTCGGCAAAGAACGATATCTGTTTTTGGAGGAAAACAGGTGGTTTGTCGATGCCAAGCAATAAGTGGAGGATTATATGCATAAGGTCAAAGCAAAAGGAATTTTATCTGCCGCAAACGGCATGAATATTTACAGAGGATGTCAACACGGATGCATTTATTGTGACGCACGCAGTAAATGCTATCAGATGAATCACCGATTTGAAGATATTGAGGTGAAAGAAAATGCCCCGGAATTGCTTGAAAATACTTTAAAAAGGAAACGCAGAAAATGTATGATTGGTACGGGTGCGATGAGCGATCCGTACATTCCCCTTGAAAAAGAACTGAAACTGACACGAAGATGTCTTGAAATAATCAACCGCTACGGATTCGGTGTAACCGTACAGACAAAATCGGCATCTGTTATCAGAGATATTGACCTGTTTACGAAAATAAACGATAAAAGCAAGGCTGTGTTACAGATGACGCTTACAACGGCAGACGAAAGCCTTTGCAGAATAATTGAGCCGCATGTTTCCGTTACTAAAGAAAGATTTGAAACGCTCAAGGCATTTCATGAAAACGGTATTCCGTGTGTTGTGTGGTTTTCTCCGTTTTTACCGTTTATAAATGATACGAAAGAAAATATTGACGGACTTTTAAAGTATTGCATTGACGCAAAGGTTCGTGGAATAATATGCTTTGGCATAGGTCTTACTCTGCGTGACGGTGACAGAGAATATTTTTACAGCCGGCTTGACAAACACTTTCCGAATATGAAAGAACGATACATTTATACATACGGAAATTCATATCAGCTTACGAGCAGTAACAATAATGTTCTGATGAACAGGATTTCAGAAGTTTGCAGAAATCACGGAATTATGTTCGGAGTTGAAAATGTGTTTTCGTATTTGCATAAGTTTGAAAGCAAAACCGAACAGCTAAGTCTGTTTGACGGAATATAGAAAAATAAAAAAGATATACGGCAGGAAATTTTACCGTATATCTTTTGTTTTTTTAAGTATTCACTGTTTTACAAATGTGATTTCATAGTCGTTATATTTAAGCACAACAGCCGAAATTTTACCGTTCTTTTGTGTGAGTGCGGCGGAAGTATTTGTTCCGTCATCAAATGACAAATTGACTTTGTCCGAAGCTGACACGGTATATTTTCCGCTGTGAGTTCCGTCATCCGGACTTCCCGGCGAAAGCCATAAAGTAAAAGTGCCGTCATCGGAAAATGACATAGAACCCTGATAAGCGCTGTAATTTGTGTTGTAAACCTCACTCATTTCAACCTCATCACCACTCGCATTCTTAGCACCTTCGGGAACCCATGCAGATGAGGTAAGCTCGGCGGTTACTGACGGTGAAAGCACATTAACGGCAACTATTGCCGCAATAATAAATATGCAGGCAGCAATAACCGATGTAACAATTGCTGTTGTTTTCTTTTTCTTATTCTTCTTTTTTACAGCCCTGTTAGCCTCAAATTTTGCATAGTCAGGCTTTTTAACAGATTTTTTACTCATTTAATCACCGATATTTTACTTAAAGGATACAATAATTCCGCCGTAGTTTACGGTAATTTCAGCAGGAACATCACCGTTCCATTCGGTTACGGCAGCAATAACATTTTTATCGTTGGAATATGTTATTACAACGGAGTCGCCCTCAACTATGTACGCACCCGAATTTGCCGAGGCACTTGTGATTCCGTCAATGAATGTTCCGTCCTCATTAAAAGTAAATCCGCCGCCTGAATAAGCAGAACCGAAAAGATCTCTCAAAGAATATTCTTCAGAAGAATTTTCGTCTTTTGCATAGTACGGAATAAGAGTTGCACTGAATTTTGGCTTTTGCTTCTCTCCGCTGATTGTCGGAACAACAATTTCACTGTCATTTGAAGATGTTTCGGCTGTGTATCCCTGTTCTGTCGGCTCTTGTGAAGTTTCACCCGATTTGGTTGCAGGCTGTGTGGTTTCGGATACAGAGTCGGAAACATTCTGTGTTGAGTTTGTATTATCGGCAGTTGTTGAAGCAGCCGCAGTCGGTACTGTTGTTGCCGAATTATTATTTTTACCCGAAAGATTCATAAACAGGATAACCGCACCTGCAATTACTGCAACAAGTACAACAACACAAATAATTATTATCAATGATTTTTTTGAACTTTTAACTGCGTGTTTACCGCTCATTTTGCGTTCTTCCTTTCTTCAGCCTCTTTTTTAAGCTTTAAAAGATAACTTCTTTTCATCATTTTTCCGTTATAGAAAATAAATTCATCACCGTCAGCCGATTCATCAATTTCAAGATCCGAATAATCTTCCGCAACAGGCTCTTCATCATCACGGAACTGACCTTTGCGTCTGTTCTCCATTTTCTTATCAATTGTCTTGCTCTTTGAATCCCTGTCAACAATCATTGAATACATATTCTTATAAACTGCAGAATTGATTATAAAAGATAAAATTGACGGAACAATGAACAATGCAAGAACAATTGTGAAAATGATGAGCAGTACCGGAGTAAAACTGCACATAAGCACCGTTGCGCAAACAAGGAATAAAATAAAAATTCCGAAAACTGCAAACAGATTGTGTTTAAGCTCACCGATTGTCATAAGTGCGCTGTTTTTGTAAATATCCTTCATCTTGATATCAAAAGTAACCGTCATAGGCGGAACATAGAAGAACATAAACAGAAAGAAAATTGCAATTAAAATACAAATAACAAGCGGAACATAAAACATTCCGTTCTTTGAACCGAGTCCGAGATAAAGGACAATTGAGTAGTAGCTGATAAAAACAGCGGCATACATCACAACACCGTGTATGAGGAATCTGAGCAGATTTTCCTTTATTCCGCCGATGAAATTTGAGAAAACATCAACATTTTCCTCTCCCCTTACCATATGGGAAGTAACCTGAGTTACGCCGGCATAAAACGGAAAAAGCGGAATTATCGTAAGAAAATATATAAACATTGAATTAAGACCAGTAAGGGTATTAATCAAAAAGAAAATTCCGAATATTACGGCAAACGGCAATGCAAAAAGCACATTCGTTAGCAAAAGTCGTGGTAAATTGTGAAACAATGACGAGAAAAATCCTGTCAATGCTACAGCGTTCTTTTCCGATGCCATAGCGCCCTCCAAAATTAAAAATTGAACGCTCCCGAAAACAAGCACCACAAAGCCGTATCCAGCAAAGTTGAACAAAAGGTCATTATGAGTGCCGAAACAGATCGGGAACAAAAATCAATCACCTCATTTTTCAAAGAATTTGTTTGATGAGAATGACCGATTAAGCTGAAAAACATCTGTTTTGAAATTTCAAAAGCATATGCCGACAGCTTTACAAGTGCCAGACAGAACAAAAATGTTCCCGGCAACACAACAAGCAGATAAAAACCTGCTCCTTTAAGTGAATATGTAATAATAAGATATGCCGCAGTAAGTCCTGTTCCAAAGCCTTTAAATGCTGAAACAAACGGCAAAAACGGTATTCCCCACGGTGCAAGTCCCAAGAGGAATACAACTGTGAGAAATATAAAATCAGATGCAAAGCAGGCACAAAATGTGCTGACGGCATTCTGACCGAGCCTTGCATCAAGATTTGTAGTAAACAGAAAATCAAGGGAATCAAGCATTTGCTTATCGGCTTTTGATGCATAAATTGAACCGAAAACAAGTCCGGTAAGAAAAGCCGAAACAAAGATAAGCACCACGGAATATCGCCTTATAAAAAATCTGACATCAGACGGTGAAATTCCCTTTGATCTGCGAAAAAGATAACGCTTTTTAAAAGAAAATACAATGCTTTTCATAAAATACATTCCTCTCATTGGTTGTCCGTTAAAATATATGAGGAATGTATTCATTTTATGTTAAGACAAAATTATTTGCCAAGCTCCTCTGCCCTCTTTGTACAAGCGTCCATGCCGTCAAGAACAGCCTCATAGAAGCCGTGTTCTTTAAGCTTATCCATAGCGGCAATTGTTGTGCCTCCCTTTGAGCAAACCCTGTCAATGAGTGTTTCAACAGGCTCACCGCTGTCACGGAGCATTGCTGCCGAACCCTCAAGAGTTGCACAGACAAGGTTCATGGCCTTGTCATAGTCGATTCCGCAATTCTTTGCGTAATCAGCCATAGCCTTTGCAAAAAGATAAATATAAGCAGGACTGCTGCCGTTTACCGCAATTATTTCATTCATATGGCTTTCGTCAATATATTCGCAAACACCGCTGCCTGCAAACATATTGTAAACGATTGTTTTGTCATCATCACTGATATTCTCAGACGGACAAAGGGCTGTTGCACCCTTTTTGAGCAAGAGAGGCGTATTAGGCATAACCCTTACAACAGGGCAGTCACACTCAAGACCTTTTCTTACATATGCAATAGATATGCCTGCGGCAATTGATACTACGGGTTTGGCTGTTGTAATGCTGTTTTTGAGGGACTCAAGAACTTCGGGATAATTCTGCGGCTTGACTGCAAGAACAACAATTGAGCTGTTCTTTGCAATTTCATCGGCAGATGTCATTACATTTGCACCCATATTTTTCATAGCGGCACACTTTTCTTCGCTTACATCAAAAACATTGATAAAATCAGCCTTGCCGTCGTTTTGTGCCATAAGACCTTTTATAATGGCTGTTGCCATATTGCCTGCGCCTATGAAACCTATTTTTTTCATTTTAAGACCTTCTTTGCAAAAATTAATATCAGATACCGAAACTCGGGTTTGAGTAACATGAGAAATGGAATTTGTGATAATTGTGCTGACCGTCACGGTCATAATCGCCGTAGAGGAAGGTTTCCGCCTCGTCAACTCTTCTGTACAAAAGTCCCCAATAGCAAGAACCTGCCGCATGGTGGTACTGCAAAAGTGCATCAATAAGGTTCTGCTTATTGACATTATTCAAATCTCTTGAACCGCCCGAAGCAGAAACATAATCCTTGTGGATATATCCTGTTGTGCCGTTTGAAAGCTTAACTTTATACCAGTTTGTGTTATAACGCTTGCCGTCAACAAATTTAAGTTTTGTTCCGTAGTTCATACGGGTAACAACGGAGTAGTTAGTTCCTGCACCTCTTCTGAGGTTTACATCTGAACCTGTAACCGTACCCGAAGCGCCTGCTTTGATAGTACCGCTTGAACCTGTGTTCAAGAGAACAGACTGAAGTTCGGAATCATTGTAGAACACACCGCTGCCTACATTGTATGCAAAGCACACAAGTGCGTCAAACTGTTGCTGATTGAACTTTATACCGTTATTTACAAGGTAGGAATTTGTTGTGGTGGTATATCCGCCCTTATTCACGGTCTGGCAAAGATAAGCATATGCCTGATTTGAAGTTATGTTGTTGTAGAACTGTTCGCCTGAAATTACAACCTTACCGTAACCGAGTGTAGGATCGGTTGTAATGCTGTCTGCTGTGACTTTTGAGAGAAATCCCTCATAGTTTGCAATAAGCTTGATTACCTCGTCACTCGCTCTGCGTTCGGCACAAGCTGTGGTGGTTTTATTGGTTGTTGAGGTTACAAACACCTCGCCCTCACCGCCGCCTGCCGTGGTGTAATACTTTGATTCGGTTTTAAATTTAGAATATGCCTTAACAGACCATTTGCCTGATTTTGAAAGCTTTTGTGTACCTGTCCATATATAGGAGTTACCGTCTTTAACCTTATTTTTTGCGGTGACCTTATAAGAGGTTGAACCGTTTGTAACTACAAAATACACACCTACCCTGCCTGTGTCGGTAATAGCCTTAAAGCTTACATTTGAATTAAGCGGAGCGGAGTTTGGTGACGCATAGCAGAAACGCACGCTTTCTCTCGGCATAACATGTATAAGACAGGTTGCCGCACCGTATGATGTTGAGGCAGTGATTGTTACATAGCCCTTGCCTACCGTATCAACAACACCGTTCTTAACTGTTGCGATTTTCGTATTTGAACTTGACCATGTGACACCGCTTGTGCTTGATTTCAAAAGCATTGACTTCTGCCACGGAAGATTCACATTACTGTTGGATATATTTACAGATGAACCGGATTTTACGGTAATTTTGCAGGTTGCAGAATGCGAACCGCTTTTCGCAGTAATTGTTGCAGAGCCTGCTTTCTTGGCTGTTACAATACCACGAGAGTCAACGGTTGCAACGCCTGTATTTGAGCTTGACCAAGAAACACTTCCGGACGCTGTTGCAGTAATTGCAAATCTATTGCCTGTGAAAATTGATTTGCTTGATACGGAAAGTTTAACAGATGAACCTGTTGACGGTTTTGCGGTTGTAGGCTGAGTCGTTGTAGGCTGTGTCTGACTGTTCATCTTAACATAGTCTTTTTTTACATAGCCTGTTTTTGAATTTGATTTAAGCTTAATATTATACCAATCATTGTTATAAAGCTTTGTGCTTACAAAAGTAACCTTTGTATTTACTCTCATACAATCAACGACAGAATAGCTTGTACCGGCACCGCTTCTGAGATTTACATAATCGTCTGTTATATAACCGCTTACGGTTGACGCTGATGCAGTCGGCTGAGTTACAGGTTTGGTTGCCTTTGTTGTAGGTTGTGTTGCCTTCGTTGCAGGTTGGGTTGAACTGTTAATTTTTACATAGTCTTTTTTTATGTAACCTGTTTTAGCAGTTGAAGTAACCTTAACCTTATACCAGGCGGAGTTGTAGAGTGAAGTGCTTACAAAAGTAAGCTTAGTGTTCTTTCTCAGGCAACCAACAACAGAATAATTTGTGCCTGCTCCGCTTCTGAGATTTACATAATCATCAGAAACATAGCCTGTTACGCTTGATGCCGTTGCCGAAGAACTTACGGCAACATATTCCTTTGTAACATAGCCTGTCTTTGAATTTGATTTAAGCTTGATTTTGTACCACTTTGAGTTATAGAGCTTTCCGTTAACAAAAGTAAATTTTGTGTTCTTTGCCATACAGGTTATAACCGAATAATTCGTGCCTGCACCGCTTCTCAGATTTACATACGACGCATTTATATAGCCTGATGCGCCTGCTGATACGCTTGCGGAAACCTCCTCGGTTGATTGAGCCGCATTAGCCGAAAATGCAGTTATTGCAACAGCACCTACCGATACTGCCATAAGAACCACAAGGACTATGCAGACTATGCGGACAAACAATTTTTGCTTTTTCATTTAGGTCCACCTTCTCAAAACTTCTTTGAATTATAATTACTTGTGAAAATTACCGAATATTTTTCCTCTTAATCTGCGAACATACTGCATAACAAAGACGGTAATTGCATAATCATAGAGCAAAAAGAAAATATTTCCGGCAATCAAAAATGCCCACGGAACATAAAAACCGAAAACGGTAAATTCATCTGTCGGAATTGACAACAGCCATGTTGCGACAAAGAACGAACCGATGGCGGCAACATTAAATACCGCAAACTTGAGTATGTATTGAACTGCCCTGTTTTTGATTTTAAATTCAAAAGCGCCCTTTAAAATCGGATAATAGCCGAAAAGTGCAATGAAATATATAACAGCCTCTTTATCGCCGGCAAGGAGCGTTGAAAGCACGGCAGTTACACAAAACACACCGATTGCCCATCCATAACCGTATTCAACAACTATGCAGGAAATGAGAATTCCTGCAAGACAGGGCAAAGCGTATGTTCCGATTGGAACGAGAGATGTCATCATCATAAAAACGAGTGAGAGCGCCGCAATAATTCCGCAAACCGCAATACGCATTGTCCCCTTTTTGATACCGTTTTTCTTCATATTAACATCCCATTCTGCAACAATCACACAAGCAGTTTGCACACATCATTCCTGCACAAACATCGCAGAAGGATGAACCTGTTGCGTTAGGATTTGTTTGAGTATAACCGCCGTAGTTGTATGCTCTCTGGCTCTGCATATTGTTAAGAGCGGCTCGGTATTCCGTGTTGTTGGGGTCCATATTGCACGCAGTTGTGAAATATGAAAAAGCCTGTTCAGACCAACCTCTGCGGTATGCAATCATGCCCTTGAGATAATGCCATTCGGCGGTTCTCATTGACTGTGCTGTGTTTTCAAGAATCTGATCGGCCTGATCAAGAAGTCCTCTCTGAATGTAAATTCTTACATTGTAGAACTGTGAGCTTGAAGAATTTGCGTTATATGACGAACTGCCTGTTGAGCCTGTACCCTTACCCTTCTGACGCATCTGATTAATCATATCGTATGCCTCATTAATCTCCTTCATTTTCTGCTCCGCAACATCCGCAAGAGGACTGTCGGTGTAGTTATCGGGATGATATTTTTTAGCAAGGTTTCTGTACGCTGCTTTTACTTCTTCATCGGTAGCTGTTTCAGACACACCGAGAACCTCATAAGGATTATTCATTATTGACCTCCGTATCAAGTTTGCTTGTTACTCTGTTTTGTGATGCAGGGAATCCCAAAAGCATCATATTATCTAAAATTCCCTTAAAATCGGTAAAGTTCAAAAGATTGTAGGCATCATATGCCCTTGCAAGTGACTGATTCAGCACCGCTTTTATAAAATCCGATGATTTTACCTCACCTGTTTTCTTGTTTACAAACGGATTAAATCCGTTTGATTTGATATCTTTTTCTATATCATCTGCGGCATCGACAAGATAAATCCATCTGCCGATATGATAGCCGAATTCATAGAGAACTCTTTTTTGAATTTCATCATGAGCCTCAGCCGACAATACAGCAGCGAGCATTAATGCCGTTGGATGAGCCGACATATCTACAGACGGCTTTTCCGAATGTTCAGCATCATACTGCATTTTCATCATATCAGAAACCGCTTTGTCCATATCGGGATACTTATCTGCCGCCTTTTTCCTCTGATGAGAAAAGAAAGACTTTATGATTCTGCACAACAGCTTTTTAAAAAATCCGCTGTCCTGAATATCATCAATGATTTTATAATAAACCGATATCATTGAAAATGCGGCAGCCTTTCTGTATGCGTCACCGGAATCTGTTGCAAACTTGCATTTTTTAAGAGGATTACAGGTGCATCTGCCGTCTTTAAAGCCTTTGCATGAGCGGTTAAGCGACATTAAAAGCATTGCATAAAATGTGCAGTCATAGCTTAGCGTAAATCTTGTAAACACGGAGTAATCCTTACCCATTTGCCTGCAAAGACCGCAATACACAGCCTTATAAGCCTCGGATTCACGAACAAGCAGTTCGCTCTTTTGAATCTGCAAATAACCAAACACGGATTTTCTCCTTTATACAATAATACATAGTATATTGTACAACAAAACAGAGTTAAAAGCAACAGAATAACGGTATATTCTTTGGATAATCAGCCAAAATGAGCTTATCAACGGGAAATGTTGCAAAAATTTTCTTCTCATATTATAATCATAGTGCAGATGTTCTCTTCTGTTAAGAATTGAATGTCAAAAATTATTTGCAAAACTAAAAAGGAATTTGCATATTATGAATGTTTACGATTTTGACAAAACGATTTACTATGGGGACTCAACAGCCGACTTCTATTTATTCTGCCTTAAAAGGCATAAAAAAATACTCACTCTTGCCCCATCGCTTTTGGGAGCATTTTTAAAATTCTATGTATTCAAAAAAGGTACAAAAACTGATTTTAAAGAAAAAATGTACAGATTTCTTACCTATTGCGATACTGAAAAGGATGTAAATGATTTCTGGAAGGAATACATAGGAAATATAAAACCGTTTTACCTTGAACAAAAGAAAGATGATGATGTAATTATTTCGGCGTCGCCCGAATTTTTGCTGAAACCCGTTTGCAAAAGGCTCAAAATAAAAAACCTTATGGCGTCAAAGGTAGATATGCACAGTGGAAAATATTCGGGTGTAAACTGTCACGGCAAGGAAAAGGTAAAACGATTTCATGAGGCTTTTCCTGACGGAAAAATTGACAATTTTTATTCGGACAGTTACAGTGATTCGCCGCTTGCGGAAATTGCAGAAAAAGCTTTTATGGTTGACGGCGACAAGGTTGAAGGTTGGATATTCTTTAAATAATTTTTACGGAACAGAAATCTGTTCCGTATTTTTGTTTTTTCGGGTTGCCAAAACATTGAGCCGTGTTTGTGTCGGGCAAGTGTTTCAAGGTTTTATCCGTTGAAATAGAAAAATTGCTATATGTCATACTTCCATCCTCGCCAATACGGCTTGTTCATCGTCATACTTTCATCAACGCTCTCCCTAAAAACAGTTGTTTTCTTCTATCCACTTTTATTTTTACGGTTACTCTCTCCCCATCATATTCACTAATACAAATTGATATAACGGTAACTTGCGAGTGACGGTGATTGCTATATGTCAAACTTCCGTCCTCGCCAATGCGGCTTGTTCATCGTCATACTTTCATCAACGCTCTCCCTAAAAACAGTCCACCGGACTGTTTTCTTAACGGTCGCCTTCAAGTCCCGTCACACCGCTTGACGGTAAAATAAAAAGCAGTCAACACAAATGTGTCAACTGCTTTTTATGGTGCGAGTGACGGGACTTGAACCCGTACGTCGTGAAACACACGCCCCTCAAACGTGCCTGTCTGCCTATTCCAGCACACTCGCATTTATTGGATTTTTGTCGGTTTCTCAACTCAACAATCAAGATTATATCATAAGGTATTCAACTTGTCAACACATATTTGAAAGTTTTTTCAATTTTCTTACATAATTTTTTCTCTATCTGCAAAAAACGCATAAAAACTGAAACTTTATGCTTTTACAAGAATGACATCGGGATAGGCTGTATCCCGACATATCCTATTTTTTGGCAATCAACCGAGAATTTTTTCTGCAACTTTTGGCAATTCATTGAACGAACTGATTGTATATTCGGGATTTTCCGTTGTGCCGAATCCGTATGATGCAAACACGAACGGTATTTCTGCATCTTTGGCGGCAAGCTGATCGCCGATTGTATCGCCAAGATATAAAGCATTATCAATCCCATTACGCTCCATAACAAGCTTTATATTCTCTCCCTTTGTCAGATTTGTTCTGCCTGACATTTCAAAATCGGAGAAATATTTTTCAAGCTTATGAGCAAACAAAAATGCCTCTATATATCCGCATTGACAATTGCTGATTATGCCGAGAAAATAATTCTTTGAAAGAATTTCAAGTGTACTTTCAAGATTATCATACAAATGACCGCCCGTTTTACGAAGTGACGGAATCTGTTCAGCGCAACACTCCTTTACAATTGCGACCGAGTTTTCAAGCGGAAGCTCAGGCAACATTATTGACGCAATCTGTTCAACCGTTTTTCCCATATAGCTGTTCATTTCTTCAAGTGTAATTTGCTTTGTTGTTTCTTTATGTTTTTTAAGTATATCGTTCCACACAGGCAAAATCACATCACAAGTGTGCCACAATGTGCCGTCAAGGTCAAATAAAACTGCTTTTTTCATAAATTCATATCTCCAAATTAAATATGTTTAATAGACTCCCGTTGCCAAAACGATATTATCACAACGGATTTTGGTTGTCAAGGTATGGTGATGTAGATATGTTACTTTACCTGTGGGCGTTCGATAAACGCCCTACTGACTACAAAAAAATTATGTGGTAAAAAACAAGTCCCGTCACACCGCTTGACGGTAAAATAAAAAGCAGTCAACACAAATGTGTCAACTGCTTTTTATGGTGCGAGTGACGGTGATTGCTATTTGTCAAACTTCCGTCCTCGCCAATGCGGCTTGTTCATAGTCATACTTTCATCAACGCTCTCCCTAAAAACAGTCCACCGGACTGTTTTCTTAACGGTCGCCTTCAAGTCCCGTCATCGCTTGCTTGCATAAAATAGAAAAGACTTGATACGCAAGGTATCAAGTCTTTTCTATGGTGCGAGTGACGGGACTTGAACCCGTACGTCGTGAAACACACGCCCCTCAAACGTGCCTGTCTGCCTATTCCAGCACACTCGCATTTATCTCTCACTTTTTTCGTGAGCAGTATTGATTATACGGTAAAACTGTAATTTTGTCAATACTTTTTTAAAAGTTTTTTAATATTCTTTCCCCTGCATTGAATTGCAACACAGGGGAAAGATTTTAGATTCTAAATAAATCAGTTTTCCGAACTTGTACCCTTTTTGACCTGCTTTTCAAACTTATCAAGACAGGTATTCCAGTTATCGTATGACGGATCGTTACGCTTATCTTTGAAGAGCTTTGTATCGTCAAGATACTTTCCGATATAATTTGTCAGCTTCACAGCACCTTTGTAGTTAAGGTGATCGCCTTTATCCTTTGAATCCTTTTTCCAATCAATCGGGATATCGTCACGGAGCAAATTGGTGTCGATATAATCAACACCGAGATCCTTTGAAACCGCTTCCATAGCATTATGTCGCTGATAGTTCCAGTTCTTTGTGCTTGGGGTACTTATCAGCACAAGTTTTGTACCGTGCTTTTTACAGAATTTCGCAATTTCTTTGAGATACTTTTTGTTGGTAGAAAGTATCGGTGCAGAAACATCGGAATACTTCATATATTTCTTGATAGCCTTATCTGTCGCAGGCTTAGACTTTTTAGTAAAGTAATAACCTTTGTTATTCTCGTTCGCAGTATATTCAACTGTAGCCGAAAAATCCTTGAGCTGAAGATTCTTCCAACGGTCATGATATCTGAACACAGGGAAAATCTGCTCTGCCTTATATGTGATTTCATCCTCAAAATAAGATTTTCTGAAAATCGCATTGGTTTCAAGGAACACAATCTTCGGACTTTGTTTTTCAAAAGTTTTTTTCAAAAATTCCATTGAGTACACAAGCTTTTGAGCCGGAGAAGAAACATCATACGAGGTAATTCCGTAATCCCTCCAGATATAGAGCGGAATGAACGAATGATACACCTCACTGTCACCAATAAATACAGTGTCAATACTGTCTTTAGGTTCACTGAAAATACCGTTTGCTCTCGGATAATGAATGCCCGCCGCCTTGTCATTTGACTTTGGCTGAAATATGAGTGAGGACACCTGAAGTAATCCGAGAAGTATTGCAACAAACAGGACACAGCTGACAATTCTCTTAATTATTTTCTTCATAATCAGACCTCCTTAGAAGTTCGCATAAATCGGATCAACAGGAACATAGCCCTTGCCGTAAGCACCGAAGATTATGATGAACATAATAAGAGCGTAAACAGCCGCCCATCTTATAACAACATTTCTCTTTGCAATTGCACCACGCACACATATTCCCTTTTCATTGAGAACGCTGATTACAAAAATAAAAGCAAGCGCAATAAGCACGATCATAACATCATGCATATCAATTTTAAGCTTTTTCATAAGCTCATAGTTAAGGCTTGAAAAGCTGAAATCGGTCACCATTTTCCCGAACATTGAAAGACCTGTTGTAAGTCTTTCTGCTCTGAAAAACATTTCGCCGATAACAACAAGTATGCCTGTACGAACTATCTGAAACACTTTGTACGCAAAGCATTCGGAATTGATGTGAAGCTTTTTATTGAATGCGGTAACCGCAGGGGCAATGATGTTACCCGAAAGAATAAGCACAAAGTGGTACATACCGAAGAATATGTAACCCCACGCAGAACCGTGCCACAGTCCGTTGCAGAACCAAACACAGAACAACGCTATGCTTCCTGCAAGCAACGGGCCAAAGTGGTTGCCGAGCTTTTTGCGTGCGGAAGATGTAAGATTTTTCATCGGCTTTGACATGGTGACGGGATAGAAGATATAATCCTTGAACCATGTGCCGAGTGTAATATGCCACCTTTTCCAAAATTCTGAAATTGATTTCGAAAAGAAAGGTCTTTGAAAGTTTTCGGGCATTGTAACGCCGAAAATCTGAGCAACACCCATTACGGCATCCATTGTACCGGAGAAATCGCAATAGAGCTGAATTGTATAGGCAATTGCTCCGAGAGCGATTATTCCGCCCTGATAGTCATCGTAATGGCTGAAAATCTGCTTAATCATAGGATTAAGTCTGTCAGCGATTACGAGCTTTTTCATAAGACCGAAAAGAATACGGACTGCGCCGAGTTTTAAGTTTTCAAACTCAATTTGCTTTACATTCCACAGCTGATTGGCTGTCTGACCGTAACGACAGATAGGACCTTCTACAATCTGCGGAAAGAAAGACATAAACAACGCAAGTCTTAATATGTTGTCATCTGCTTTAATAAGTCCTCTGTAAACATCAAAGAGGTACGATACAGCCTGCAAAGTAAAGAATGAAATACCAATCGGCATTATATAACTCGGAATATCAAACTGAATCGGAATATTCAAAAGCAATAACAGCGAATTTACATTTGTTGTAAAAAACGGTGAGTATTTGATTACAAGCAGACCGCCTATCATAAGTACGGCGGCAAACAACAGAACTCTGCGACTGCGGTGGAGATATACCTTTTTAAGAGCCTTTTTCTCCTCCTTAGGCACAGCCTTTAGTGCCGCACTTTTTTGCGTTTGAATCCTGTCAAGCCACAAGCCGAAATAATGGACGCCCATTATTATCAGGCATAAATAGGCAATCAACTGACCGCTTATCAGCCAAAAGAAAGCAAAGCTTGCAATAAGCAGAAAATACTTTCTTGCTTTTTGCGGAATGACGGCATACACAACAACTGAAACAGGCAGAAAAATGGCAAGAAACGCTACCGAAAAATATGAGGTCAGCGTGTCAAGACTGCCTGCCATCAGTAATGATGGAAGATCCATCTTATTCCTCCTCTTGGAGTCTTTCAATCATACTCCACATTGCCTTTACTGAATTAAAGTTTGCAGGAACAACTTCCACTGCAGGAACTGTCACATCAAAAGCGTCCTCAATCTCAGCAATAAGAGAAATGATTGAAAGAGAGTCAAGATAGTGACCGTCAATAAGGTTTTCGCAGCCTTCGTAATCTACATCCGGTTTAATGTCCTCTAAAATCTCAATAAGTTCATCCATTTTAATTCGTTTCCTTTCTGTAATTGGGTTTGTTTAAATTAAATGTTTCAAAGGAATCACGGACGCAAAGATATGTTCCGTCCTCCTTTTTTATATAAACCGAGGGAATATCACGACTTAAAAACAAAGAAATTCCCTCTGTCATACAATAAGCACCTGTATTTTCAAAACAAATTACATCACCGATTTCAATATCAGGCAAAGAAATCTGTTTTGCGATTATATCATTCATTGAACAAAGCGAACCGCAGATATTCCATGATTCGGTACACGGCTCGGTTTCTTTTCCGCAAACCGAAAGGTACGGCTGTTTCATTGCCATATGCTGACCGTAGTACACAATATGGTTCATTCCGCCGTCAACAAGAAGGTAGTTCTCCCCTTTGTTGCACTTTTTATCAACGATATGCGTGTAGTATTTACCGCAGATTGCGGCAATGCTTCGTCCGAGCTCAAGCGTGATTTTCGGCTTTGAAGTCATCTCATTCAAAAGCTGTGCAAATCCGCCGATAAGCTCGTCCTCATTTATAGTATCTTCCTTGAAATAAGCTGCAGGGAATCCTGTGCCGTATTCAAGCTCTTCTGCGGTATAATCATATTTCTCTTTGAGAAGAATAAGAAGATTGTCAAGTTTGTCAATTTCTCTCTTGAGTTTTTTAAGAGAGGTTTTCTGTGTTCCTGAAAAGAACTGAATACCGAGTATGTCAAGATATTCAAATTCGTTTCTTTTTGAAATAATTTCTTCGATTTCATCGGAATTAATTCCGAACTGACTTCCGTTTGTAAGTCTTAAAAGCAAAGAAATTTTCTTTTTATATTTTTCGGATAATTCTCTGAAAAGATTAAACTGTGTAAGTGACTCTACGGTGAATATTCTGTCGCATTTTCCGTTTGCAACCATATTTTCCATAACTTCGGGAGTTTTGTACACACCCGAAATCACCATCATTTTGTCGGGAATATCAAGTAAATCGCAGATTTCAGCCTCCCCCGGTGAGCAGATTTCAAAGCGGTCAACATCATTTTCAAGTTCTGCCGTAATAAATGTGTTTGCCTTAATTGCATAGCAGATTGCAACATCTTCGGGAAGCATTTTTCTGAGATATGCTACTCTGTCTTTGAGAGCTTTTACATCAAAAACATAGAATGCAGTTTTGTTCTGCTTTAATATTTCGTTCATTTTCTTCTGCCCCCTGCAATTTCAGCAAGCTTTTTACGGTCAATTTTGCCGTTCTTTGTTAGCGGCATTTCATCAACCCTGCGGATAACGCCCGGAATCATAAACGCAGGCAAATCCCTTGACATTGATGCGGCAAGCTCGTCCTTTTCAATTGAGCCTACGAAAAAGCCCTTGAGTCTTGATTTTTTCTCATCAAAAATACAACAGCATTGCTCAACACCGTCAACGGCTGACATCTCACGCTCGATTTCCTCAAGCTCTATGCGATGTCCCATATATTTAATCTGAAAATCCTTTCTTCCGCTGAAAACAAGTTCACCGTTTTCGTTGTATCTTGCAAGGTCGCCTGTTCTGTAAATTAATTCGGGATAGTACGGATTAAGCGGATTCTGAACAAAAGCCTTTGCATTCTGTTCGGGATTTGAGTAGTAACCGAGTGCAAGAGCAGTACCTCTCACGCAGATTTCACCGACTTTGGCAACCTCTGAAATTCTGTTATTATTCTCATCAAGAAGAATAACATCTTCATTGGGGAACGGTTTGCCTATCGGAATACCGTCTGCATAGTCGCAATCGTTGTCGAGAATATGGTATGTACAGTTACAGGTGATTTCCGTCGGGCCGTAAAGGTTGACATACTTTGCATTTGGAAGATGTGAACGGAAATTTTTAAGCGCCTTTAGCGGCATAACCTCACCGCTGAAAAGAATCTTATTAACGGTTTCGGGAGTTCTGTAGTCAAGCGCATGGAATGTGCTGATAAGGCAGAGAGCCGAAACAGCCCATATCATAACAGTAATCCTGCGGTCACATATGAAATCAATAAGTTCGGCAGGAGCGGAGAACATTCTCCTCGGCACAACAACAAGAGTTGCGCCTGTTTTAACAGCCGAATAGATATCCTTGACGGACACATCAAAATCAAACGGCGCTTGATTTGCTATTACATCGTTATTATCAATACCGAATATTTCGGTAAAATGGTCAATAAAGTCAATTACACTTCTGTGACACACAACAATTCCCTTTGGGGTGCCTGTTGAACCGGAAGTGAAGTTGATGTAGAGCGGATCTGTGTCAATTTTATGGCTGCGGATTTCGCCAAGCTTTGCATAATCAGGCTCCGATTTTGCCAAATCTTCAAAGGTCACAATTTTTCTTTCAGAGAAATATTCTTTCGCTGTTTCAAGCAAGCTTTCAGAAGTTACAATCACCTTTGGATTGAGTACGGAAACTGTGGTCTGAAGTCTGTTCTGCGGAAGCTCCGTGTTGAGAACAGAATAAAATCCGCCTGCGTACACGGTTGCAAAAAATGCCGCTACCGCATCGGCGCATTTTTCCATATATATGCCTACTGCATCTCCCGATGCGATAAGTTCAGAAAGGGCGGTTCCGACAGATGAGCTGAGTTTTACAAGCTCGGAATATGAATAGGAAACCTTTTCGTCAGTTACCGCACATTTTTCGGGAAAGTATTCGGCTGAGTTTTCAAGATAAGCCAGCACACTGCTGTTCATAGCTGCACCTCATTATATATCTGTATATTAATTATCCAATTATAAATTCGTTAACCAAATATTATATATTGCAAACGCATTGCCATAATACCACAAAATTCGTCAAAAAGCATCACAAAAATGTCACAAGTAAGTAATTATTTATATTTTCAGCGATTTGCACAAATAATCAGTCAACAATCGGCAGTTTCACTTCAAATACGGCGCCGTCAAGGTAGTTATACGCTGTTACGCTGCCCTTGTGAAGATGTATAATCTCATTTGCAAGCGACAAACCGATGCCCGTTCCGCCGTCACTGCCTTTGTAGAATCTGTCGAAGATATGTTCAATATCATCACGGTTTATACCGTTACCGTCATCCTTGAATCGGATATAAACATATTTCTGATTGGTTTCACAGGCAACAGTAATTTTCTTTTTTGAATATTTCAGACCGTTTATTATGATATTTCGGAATGCCCTTGCCATTTGATCTTCATCACATTTTACATAGATTTCTTCATCGGGAAATTCAGGCACAATGCTTATGCCGTTCATCTGCTGAACAGCATCAAGTGACCGAAAACAATCGTAAAGAACCTCTTTTATGTCAAGCTTTACAAGGTCAAGCTTAAAATGTCGTGAATCGATTTTTGAAATTGAAAGAATTTCCTCAACAAGACTTGTCATTCTCTCGGTTTCCTGCATAATTATGCCTGCGGCATTTTGCGGATCTACAACATCCATTTCAATGCCCTCGGCATAGCCTTGAATTGCCATAAGAGGGGTTTTGAGTTCGTGAGAAGAATTCTGAAAGAATCTGCGCTGAGTTTTCTGTGACTCCTCGATTTTAACGCCGAGTCTGTAACCGATTATGCTCATCACAACAATTGCGCAAAGAAAAATTGCTGAAATAAGCCAGTTAAGCGAACGGGTATATTTTACGATATGGTCGATATTTATGTACATTAAATACACAGGCGAATCGTTTGCATCGGATTCTGCATCGTCCCAATAATCATAATTCTGCGGTTCTTCATAAACTGTAAATACATAATAGCCGTTATCTGTTTGAAGTGTATATATTTGTTCTTCGGATATATTGTGATTCTTAACCCATTCGGTGAGTTCGTATGTACTTTTTAATGAAGTTGAATTTGAGCCGACAAGGCTGTTGCCCTCGGAGGTATTTTTATCATTAAGGGCGTCTGTTACATCAATATAGTAAATATCCGAGGTGAAATACGAATCCTGATAACCGCTTTCAAACTTTTTTTGAAGAGTTGATTCTTCAGTTGATTCTTCATTGGAATCTTCTTCATAATAATCCGAAGAATCATCTTCGCTCTCGCCGTTGCTGTTAGAAATATAATTCTGATAATCAATTTCGTATTCAAGAGCGTCTTCTGCCTCACTTACGAAGTGGGACGGCAAAACTATATTTAAAATTCCTGCAAATGCGAAAAAAAGTAAAATCATTGATGACCATACAATAATCAAAATACGGAATTTTATGTGTTTCACTTTTTATCCTCCGCAATGCTTATTCTGTAGCCAAAGCCCCATATCGTGCCTATGCTGACATTACTGCCTGCAAGGCTTAACTTTCTGCGTATTCTTCGCAAGGTTTCATCTGTTACACGGGTTTCAACTTCGGTATCGAATCCCCACACACCTTCAAGAATTTCTTCTCTTGAAAATGCCTTTTTCGGTTCTTTTAACATATATGTAAGCATTTTAAGTTCTGTTTTGCTCAAAGAAACAGGCTTGCCTTTGCAATAAAGGCAGTTTTCCTGCGCCGAAAATCTAAGATTTCCGATTTTAATATCCGAAAGCTCCTGACCTGTCACCTTTTTGGTGTTCATATCCATTCTTCTTAAAAGGGATTTTACTCTCATTAAAAGGGTTGTAAGTCTGAACGGCTTTGTCAGGTAATCATCGCCCCCGAGGGTTATTCCCCTTACATAGTCATATTCGGAATCTTTTGCGGTCAGCATAATTATAGGAACATCCGTTATCGTTCTGAGCTGACGGCATATTGTCAAGCCGTCTGTTCCGGGCATCATTATATCAAGAATTACAAGTTCACACGGTTTTTTAAGGAATTCCTCCATAAGCTCGTCACCGGTTTCAAATGCGGTAACGCTGTAACCGTCACTCTCAAGAAACTTTGTAATAAGGTCACGAATGTTCTTTTCATCATCCGCAATATAAATTGATGCACCCATAGTAAAAATGCCCTTTCTGAACAGAACCGCAAGTTTTAAGTATAATTTTCATCACAATCATATGTATTATACCAAATTTCAAAGTAAAAATCCACCGAGAAATGAATCTGAATTGTAATAAAAGTGTCACAAAATGTATTAAACAGAGTAATTGCAATGAAAATTTTTTTGAAGTTGACAAAATAAAAAAATTATAGTATAATTTCCGAAATATATAATGGTTTAATTGGAAACGCACATTTCTCCTTAAGGAAATGATAACGAACAACACTTATATGTTTACTAAGTTATCATTTTTATAAAGGAGATTTTTTATGCCAAAAACTAAATTTCAGGAAGTTATTTTTACGATTATCATGGTGTTCTTTATGGTTTATGCCATGATTTGCTACAACACAGCTCTTAATATCGGCGAAATGAAAAACGAAATTTTTCTTTCCGCCTTCAAAGAACTTTCTTTTATGGGGCCGATTGCATTTATTCTTGACTTTTTCATTATCGGTCACATTGCCAAAAAGCTTGCTTTTAAGATTGTAAACCCTGCAAAGGATAATCCTTTCTTCCTTGTACTCGCAATTTCTGCAATTTCGGTTATCTTTATGTGTCCTCTTATGAGCCTTGCTGCCACTCTTATTTTCAAGAATGCGGGTGTTGAGGTTATTTCGGTATGGCTTGAAACTACCGCACTCAACTTCCCTATGGCACTTTGCTGGCAGTTGTTTTTTGCAGGCCCAGTTGTCCGATTCATTTTCAGACATATTTTCAGAAGGTCACTTACAGCAGACAACACACATTGATTACACAATTACAAATAAAAATGCTCTGTATCGTTTGTTTTGGTACAGAGCATTTTTGTTTTTGCATGATTTTTAATCTTCAAAAAGCGAATTCATCAGATTTTTAATTTTTTCTTTTCTGGCTTTTGTTTCATCGCTGTTCAGAAAATAGCTGTTTTCCTGAAAGTTGATTACATCGCCTTCTTTGATATTTTTCGGCAGGGCTTTAAGTTCAAGATTCACCATATCGCCGTTTTCACACTCAAGAACAGCCTTGTCGCCTTCTATTCTGTCAACAATAAATTTTTTCAAGCTTATTCATCCCTTTTCATTGAAGTTTGTCCCGTTTTGATTGTCACACCTGAACCCTCGGTTGAAATGACAACTGTTCCGTTTTCATCGGTTCTGTATGTTTCAACTCCGAATTCATCAAGCAGCTTTAATGTGCTTTTGTGCGGATGTCCGTAGCTGTTGTCCTTGCCGAGTGAAATAACCGCATATTTAGGATTTACCTTTTCAAGCAACGCTTTTGTTGTTGATGTTCTGCTTCCGTGATGACCTACTTTAAGAACTTCTGCACTCATATCTGCCGTAACGGTTTCAAGCTCTTTCTTTTCGGCATCTCCGAGGAACAGAAAGCTGTCGTTTTTGTAAGTTATTTTTAGAATTACAGAGCAATTGTTCAGATCATCCTCGTCAATTGTTACGGGAGCAAGAATATTTATGCTGAAATCGTTGTCATCAATAATATTCATACCCGCTTTGGCTGACTTGACTTTAAGTCCCTTGTCTGCAATTGCCGTGAGCAGATTCTCATAGGTCTTGGTTGTGGTTGTAACCTTAGGCATATAGATTTCGCCGATATTATTATGCTTTACAACATAAGCCATTGAACCGATATGGTCGGCATGAGGGTGAGTTGCAACGAGATAATCAATATTTGTGTATCCGAGATTATTGATATATTCGGTAATACTTTTACCGTACATATTTTCGCCTACATCAATCAACATACACTTTTGATTCGGCAGTTCAATAAATATGCTGTCACCCTGTCCGACATCAAGGTAATGAACCGATAATGTTCCGATTTCTGAAACAGTTGTTTTGCTTTCCGAATCGGAACCGTTCACATTGATATTGATTGAACACGAACAGAGTGCAAGACAGATTACCGCAAACAATGCAGTAAGCTTTAAAATTAATTTTGAATTAATTTTAATTTTTAACACCTCACAATTCTGAGTCTTATTGTACAATAAACAAAGCCATATTTCAAGAACAGAAAAAGGAGAGCCTTTGCGACTCTCCCCTTTTGATTACCGTTATGCTGTTTTGCCTGTATAAAGCTGATAGTATCTGCCCTTTTGTTCAAGAAGCCGTTCGTGTGAACCACGCTCGATGATTCTGCCCTTTTCAAGAACCATAATACAGTCTGAATTCTTGATTGTTGAAAGTCTGTGAGCAATAACAAAGGTTGTTCTGCCGTGCATAAGCTTATCCATGCTATCCTGAACCATCTTTTCGGTACGGGTATCAATTGAACTTGTAGCCTCATCAAGGATAAGTGCGGGCGGATCTGCAACAGCGGCTCTTGCAATCGCAAGCATCTGTCGCTGTCCCTGACTGAGATTGCCGCCGTCACCTTTGAGCAGGGTGTTGTAGCCGTCAGGAAGTTTTCTGATAAAGCTGTCTGCATTGGCAAGCTTTGCCGCTGCGATAACCTCTTCGTCTGTTGCGTCAAGTCTGCCGTAACGGATATTTTCCATTACGGTATCCGTGAACAGGTGTGTATCCTGTAAAACTATACTGAGTGAACGGCGAAGGTCTCCTTTTTTGATTTTGTTGATATTGATTCCGTCATAACGGATTTTACCGTCCTGAATATCATAGAATCGGTTAATAAGGTTTGTGATTGTTGTTTTGCCTGCACCTGTTGAACCGACAAACGCAATCTTCTGACCGGGTTCTGCGTACAAATCAATATTGTGAAGAACGATTTTATCATCTGTATAACCGAAGTCAACATCGTCCATAACAAGCGCACCCTTGAGTTCACGATACTCTGTTTCGCCTGTTATGCTGTGAGTATGCTTCCAAGCCCACATACCTGTTTTTTCCTCAGTTTCAACAAGCCTGTCACCCTCTTTGCGTACATTAACAAGTGTTACATATCCGTCATCAACCTCAGGCTCTTCGTCAAGAAGTTTAAAGATACGGTCTGCACCTGCAAGCGCCATAACAATTGAGTTAAACTGCTGGCTGACCTGATTGATAGGCTGGGTAAAGCTCTTGTTAAATGTGAGGAAGCTTACGAGTTTACCGATTGTAAATCCGAGAAAGTTGTTGAGAGCAAAGATACAACCTACGATTGCACAAAGTACATAGCTGATGTTACCGATTTGTGCGTTAATCGGCATAAGGATATTTGCAAACTTGTTTGCGTTGTATGAACTGTTGAAAAGCCTGTCATTAAGCTCATTGAATTCTTCAATGCTCTTTTTCTCATGGTTAAATACTTTTACAACCTTCTGACCGTTCATCATTTCCTCAATGTAACCGTTAGTCGCACCGAGGTCTGCCTGCTGTCTTGCAAAAAACCTTCCGCTTCGTGACGCAAGCTGTTTTGTTACAAAAAGCATTACACCAACCATTACAAGTGTAAGAATTGTAAGAGGAATACTGAGTGTAAACATACTGACAAGAACGGCTATGATTGTAATTCCGCTGTTGAAAAGCTGAGGAATACTCTGGCTGATCATCTGACGGAGGGTGTCAATATCGTTTGTGTAAACGCTCATGATATCGCCGTGAGGGTGTGTGTCAAAGTATTTTATCGGAAGGCTTTCCATATGTTCAAATATCTGACAACGCAAATCACGCATTGTACCCTGTGTTACATAAACCATAATTTTGGCGTAGATAAACGCCGACGCCGCACCGATTGCATAGAAAATTGCAACTCTTAAAATTGCTCCGAGCATCGGTCCGAAGTCACGGCTTCCGCTCTGAATCATCGGAGTGATGTAATCGTCAATAAGATTCTGAATAAACAATGAACCCTGAACATTTGCGAGTACGCTGATGAGGATGCAGACGAAAACAATAATCATCTGAAATTTATATTTTTTGAAGATAATACCGATTAGTCTTTTAAGAACCTGACCTGAATTTTCAACCTTTTGTGCAGGTCCTCGGTTTCTTCTTCCCATTGGTCCCGGCATAATTACAGCTCTCCTTTCGCATCAAAATCACCGTTGCCGCTTGTCTGGGCAACATAAATTTCATTGTAAATCGGACTGTTTTTGATAAGTTCTTCGTGAGTACCCACTGCGCTTATCTCGCCGTCATCCATTACAATAATCTTGTCTGCGTGTGAAACGCTTGATACACGCTGTGAAATAATCAGCTTTGTAGTATCGGGGATATTCTCGCTGAATGCCTTGCGGATACTTGCGTCTGTTGCGGTATCAACTGCACTTGTCGAATCATCAAGAATAAGAATTTTCGGATTTTTCAGCAAAGCTCTTGCAATGCAAAGACGCTGTTTCTGACCGCCCGAAACATTAGTACCGCCCTGTTCGATTTTTGTGTTGTACTTATCGGGGAAGCTTTCGATAAACGCATCTGCACACGCCAGCTTGCAGGCATTGACGCATTCTTCCTCTGTAGCATTTTCGTTGCCCCATCTGAGGTTGTCAAGGATTGTACCGCTGAAAAGAACATTCGACTGGAGCACAACCGAAACCTTGTCACGCAGAGTTTCGATATCATAGTCACGAACATCTTTTCCGCCGACCTTAACAGAACCTTCGGTTACATCATAAAGTCTTGCAATAAGGTTTACAAGGCTTGTTTTTGAAGAACCCGTACCGCCGATAATACCGATTGTTTCGCCTGATTTGATTTTTAGGTTGATATCGTTGAGAATCGGTTTTTCGGCTTTTGTGTTGTATGAGAATGAAACATTGTCAAACTCAATGCTTCCGTCCTTAACCTCGTAAACAGGATTTTCGGGATTTGCAAGCGTTGATTTTTCATTAAGCACACCTGCAACACGCTTGCCGCTTGCAAGGCTCATTGTGAGCATTACAAACACCATTGCCACCATAAGAAGATTCATAAGAATGTTCATACAATATGTGAGCATACTTGTAAGTTCACCTGTTGTAAGCTCACTGCTTACGATCATATTTGCGCCAAACCAGCTTACAAGGATGATTGATGCGTATGAAGTAACCATCATAATCGGTGATACTGTTACCATGGCATTTTCAGCCTTAACAAAAAGTCTGTAAACATTGTCGGCTGCCTTGCGGAACTTGCCAACTTCGTGTTTTTCACGAACGAAAGCCTTTACAACTCTGATTGAAGTTACATTTTCCTGAACGCTTGCGTTGAGTTCATCGTACTTTTCAAAAACCTGACTGAAATACTTGTATGTTGCCTTCATAATAAAGGCAAGAACAACAGAAAGTAAAATTGTTGCAATGAGATAAATACAGGCAAGCCTTGCATTGATGATGAATGTCATTGCCATTGCACAGATGAGCGATACAGGCGCTCTGAAACACATTCTTAAAAGCATCTGATATGCATTCTGAAGATTTGTTACATCCGTTGTCATACGTGTAACAAGTCCTGCGGTTGAGTAACGGTCAATGTTGGCAAACGAGAATGACTGGATATTTGCAAACATTGAGCGTCTGAGGTTTCTTGCAAAGCCTGCCGAAGCTTTTGCACCGTAGATACCGCCCATCATACCTGCAAACAAGCCCGTGAGTGCAAGTGCACCCATATAACCGCCCGTTATGAATATGTGCTGCATATCGCCCTTGTTGATACCGTCGTCAATCATTGATGACATAAGAAACGGAATAATTGTTTCAACAATTACTTCGAGTATCATAAAGAACGGAGTCAGAACGGATTCTTTGACGAAACCTTTGATATTTTTTGCCAAAGTTTTTATCATACTTATCTCCTTCCGTTTTAATTTGCATTTTCAAGTCCGCTGAGAATTTTATTTATAAGAAAAAGAAATTGTTTCTTTTCTTCTTTTGTCAGCAGACTGTCAAGCAAAGTTTCGTTTTTAGTTATCATATTTTCGATTTTGTAATGAAGTTCAATACCTGTTTCGGTCAAGACAAGTTTTTTGAGCCTTGCGTCACTTTCAACGCTCTCCCTCGTTATGTAATTTTTCTTTTCCATAAGTTTAAGAATACTTGTAACGGTTGAACGGGCAATTGAAAATGCGTTTTCAATATCTTTTTGATAAACATCTTCATCACGATGATCATAGAGATATGCAATAATCCAGCCGTGCATAAGGGTCAGCTTATCCACGCCCTTATCCTTGGCGGAATAGATTAACTTTCTCTGCAAAACCTGATTAAGCACCTTGATTTCGTGACCGATTGAATCATTAAAGCGTTTGCCGCATTTACAGCTTTTTACGCTTTTGTCATCACACATTATTTCACCTCCGAAATCTCACCTGTGGGATATTGTTCTATATAGAATAGTTCGATACAAAACAATTTGTATCAGTTATTATAGCACCTTGATTTTGAATGTCAAGAGAAATTACAAATAATTATTCAAAGTTTCACATTGCTGTCACAAATCAAAAGCGACAGCTAAAATTACAGCTGTCGCAGTTAAAATCATATTCACTTTGCACAAATTATGACAATTGTCACTTTTTTAGGATTTCTGTCGCATCACGGATATCGGGGGTTTTATCACCGTTGATATCGCAAACAAAAAGAGCATACTGATTTTCGTCATAATCGTCAAAGGTCAGGTCTTTGATAAGATACTTCTGAATAAGCTCAGCGTCCTTTTCATCTGTTTTTCCGTCAATGTTGAGGTCTTTCATATTTTTGGGAACGCAACCGCCGTCAAGCACAAAATCAATACCGCTGTCGTTCATGAGTTCATCGGCTCTGTTTTTGTCAACATCAACAATGTAAAGTCCCAATGTGTCAAAGCATTGATAAACATACTTTGCATCCTTTAAAATCTCGGCTTTCTTTTCTTTTGCCCTGTCATTTGTTATGCCTGCACCTTGAAGGTGTGAGTCAAGCTTTGCAATCATCTCCATTGCGTAATCGTTATCCGTCATTGCACGGTCGAGATCAACACCGTTTGTCATATAGAACCAACCGAGCGAACCCATAACATATAGATTATTCACATCAAGTCCGCAGTAAACGGCAATTTTTCCGTCCTTGTACTGACCTTTTTTCATCGACATTTTGGAATAGCCCTTGATTATACTGTAGCCGAGCTTCATTCCGTCCTCGCTGATATAGTCAAGGTCAAACGCCGCTGCACTTGTGCATGAAAAGCACGCTCCGCCGATGAGCATTGCAAATACGAGCAATATTGAAATCACCTTTTTAGAAAATTTTCTTTTCATAAAAAACACCTCCATTGGTAGTATCACCGAACGGAAGTGTTTTATTTTGATTTATTTACTTTTATTTGACTTATTATTTTTTCTTTCTTTTCTTATCTGATTAAGCTCTGAACCTTTGGTTTTTACCTTTCTTTTAAATTTTGCAACGGTAAACGCTTTTATCATGTCATGATAGACATAATTAATTTCCGCACAAACCATAAGACAAACCATAAGAAAGTAAAACCAAATCATAATAACGGCAATTCTGGTAAGTCCTCCGTACACGGAAAATCCATTAAAATCCGACACATAAACCGAAATACCGAACGAAAGCACATACCACGAAACCGTGCAGAGAAACGCACCGGGCAACTGTGACTTAAAGCCGTATTCCTTATGCTCGCTGCGTGAGATGTTCGGAAAGTTCCTGTAAATCAGCGCAAACAATACCGTGAGAAACATAAAGATAAGTATATATCTGAGATGATAGATTATTCCGATTATGTCAGGCAATGATTTTAGATGCGGTGAAAAAAAATCGTTAATTGTTGAACCGAGGACAATAAGTACAAGTGACGCAAGCAAAATTACAAACAATGCAATTGTGTAGAACATTGCTCTTATTCTTAAAAAGAACCAGTTTCTGTTTTCGTAAGCGTCATAAATTCTGTTAAGACCGTTTGTGATTGCATGGATTCCCTGTGCCGCCGACCACAGAGTGACTACAAGCGTTACAAGAGAAATTCCTACAGCACTTTCATAGGCAGAGGTCAGAAAGTATGTTAAGTCATCGGCAATTTTTGACGAAAACACACTGCTGAGTCCGTGATAAACAAAATCAATCGGAATGTGCAGGTTCTGCAAAAGTGACACAAAGAACATTGAGAGCGGCACAGCCGATAATATAATAAAGAATGCCGACTGTCCGGCAATTGCAAAAATATTATCGTGAACGCATTTGCTTGTTATCGGTTCAAATCTGCCTGTTATTCTTTTGTAAAGTTTTATCACCTTGTCAACGAATTTTATCCTCAATGTGTCACCTCCCCTATTTCTATATGATAATTATTTTATACCGTTTTTCTTCATCTGCACATTATAAGAAATTCTTGTGAGAAGTTTTTCGGGTGCAAAATGTCTGAAAAACGACACCGCTTTCATTTCAAAGCCGGGTGTGATAATCATTTTGCCCTTCATGGTCATGTCAACGGCATACCTTGCGACAAACTTCGGGTCAAGTCCTCTTATGCAGAATTTAACATCCGCAACATTATTGAAGTTGGTTTTTACGGGACCCGGGCAAAGTACCGAAACCTTGACATTTTTATTATCCCTACGCATTTCCTCGTGAATTGCCTGAGTAAGACGGACAACATAATTCTTTGACGCATAGTAGCTTGCAAATGTCGGTCCTGCAAGAAATCCTGCGGCAGAACCTACATTGAGAATATATCCGCTGTTTCTCTCCGCCATATCTTTAAGAAAAAGCTTTGTGAGAATGTGAACCGTTGAAACATTTGTGTGAATGAGTTCAAGCTCTCTTTCAAGCGGAACATCCAAAAATTTTCCGTATGCTCCAAAGCCTGCGTTGTTGACAAGAAAATCAATCTGTTCATTTTCATTCTTAATATGCTCATACAAATCCATGCTGTCACTTTCTCGTGAAAAATCAAGCGTAATTACCCTGACATTCACATTTGAAAGTTCCTCTTTCAGCTTGTTAAGCTTATCTGTTGAGCGTGATACAAGAATAAGGTCATAACCGAGTTCTGCAAGATATCGGGCGATTTCTTTACCTATGCCCGAACTTGCGCCTGTAATCAAAGCCTTCATTAGTTTTCATCATCCTTCGGTTTTTGTGCTGTGGCACAAAGCCATGTTGTACCTTCCTTAGTGTATGTGTTTATGTTTTCAAAGCCTGCAGATTCAAGTACGGATCTGATTTCCTGCGGAGTTACCGACTTGATATTCAGCATATTTTCAACCTTTTCCCACTTGAACGGATCATCGTCTGTTCTGAGCATTTCAAAAAGCAGCATAACCGTTCCGCCCTGTTTGAGAACACGAAAAACTTCTTTTACATCATTTTCCTTATCAGGCCAGAAGTAGTAGGTTTCAACTGCCGTGATATTATCGAATGTATTGTCATCAAAAGGCATATCGGATACGGATGCCTGAAGAATTTTCGCTTTGTTGCAGAGTATATTTTTTGAATTGAGTTTTTCGGAGGATTTTACCGAGAGTTCGGAATAGTCGATTCCGTAAACCTTGCCGTTGGCAACAATTGAGCAAAGTCGGTCAACGGTTTTTCCGCCGCCGCAACCTATGTCAAGTACAGTTGCTGTGCGTTCAATATTCATATGTTCAAGTCCCCATGAGGTAAGGCTTGAATGTCCTTTATTCATAGCCTTAATCATCATTTTGCCCCAAAAGCCGTTTGGCTTTTTAGCATTCTCCACCAACTTGCGATATTTCATAAAAATCACTCCAATCTGAAATTTTCATTTGTTTACTGTCTGCTATTTTCTTTTTCTTCCTGTTGAATTAAGTTTTTGAAGTAAGAGTGCAAGGAAAAATGCACCGCCTACTATAACGATGAACCAAACAAATGACATATACAACGGTTGATTCATCACACGCAAAAACGGGTATGGACCGTCAACTGCACCGACTATATTAAGTATAATAAGCAGAATCGCATATATTAATGTAGGGATTGTAGCCGTGAAAGCTGATTTTGTGTTAAGGTGAGGTTCTTTTTCAAAAAGCACAAACGATAAAATTGTAAGAATCGGACACAAAGTATGTAAAAAGGTGAAGTCTTTGTTAAAAAGCATATAGAGCCAACCGTTTATGCGCTCTCCACGCATCGGGGAAAGTACAGCAAGAACTACGATAAATGTTACCGAAAGCACAGCCGCCGCCATATATTTGAACATTTGAACCGAGTGCGGAATTTCTTTTCCGCTTTTGAGATATCGCACCTGAAAGCCTGCCATAACCGCACAGGCAACAAGTGCAAACAGGTTGCTGTCTTCAGTGTAATATATAAGCGGATAGCAGCCTATTTTGAAAAACACGATAATTATTGCGGCAATCTCACAAGCGATAATCGCAAGATTAAATGCCAAAGCTGTTTTTGTTCGTTTTATTTTAAGTGAATTTTGCATTTTAATTCCTTTTCTATATTATTTTGTTAATTTCTTTCAATCAATGCCACGCTCTCTACATGGGAGGTTCCGGAGAACATATCACAGGGGGTGATTTCTTTGGGGGTGTAGCCGTTTTCTGTGAAGAATTTTAAATCTCTTGCGAGGGTTGCGGGGTCACATGATACATAGACTACACGGCTCGGCGACATTCTTGAAATTGTCTTTACAAGCTCTTCGCCGCAACCTTTTCTCGGTGGGTCAAGGATTACGCAGTCGGGTTTTAAACCCTCTTTTTCAAGCTGAAATGCGGCATCTGAGGCATCTCCGCAGATGAACCGTGCATTTTCAATGCCGTTTGCTTTTGCATTTTCATTTGCATCTTTCACGGCATCTTCAACAATCTCCGCACCGATAAGCTGTTTACAGGAATCAGCCATTGTAAGACCTATTGTACCCGTTCCGCAGTATAAATCAAGCAGAATTTCGTCAGATTTAAGATTTGCATATTCTTTGGCTTTGCCGTAAAGCTTTTCAGCCTGTTTTCTGTTGATCTGCCAGAACGAAAACGGTGAAATCTTAAACTGCAATCCGCAAAGTGTGTCGGTAATATGGTCACTTCCGTAGATTGTTCTGTTTTTTCTGCCGAGAACAACATTGGTTTTTTCTCTGTTAGAATTAATAATCACACTTTTTAACTGCGGAAGTTCGGATTTGAGCATTTTCACGAGCAAATCTTCCTGTTTAAGACCGTTTGCGTTGACAACATAGCACACCATAAGCTCGCCCGAAACCTCGCCGATTCTGATATAAATGTGGCGAAGTCTGCCCTTGCCTGTTGTTTCATCATAAATTTCCGTGTTAGTTTTTGCGATAAAATCTTTTGTAATTTCAATTACCCTTGCAAAAATTTTGGGCTGTAAAATACAGTCGGTGCAATTGATTATGCGGTGGCTGTGGAATGAATAAAAACCCGTCACAACATTTCCGTCACGGTCAAGACCGACAGGATACTGCGCCTTGTTGCGGTATCTTGTGATATTATCCGACGAAATTATCGGCTTGAAAACAACATTATCAAGACCGCCGATGCGTATTACGGCATCCTCAACTCTTTGCTGTTTTATTTTGCATTCTTCTTCATAAGAAATATGTCGCCATGTGCAACCGCCGCACTTCATAAAGTTTTCGCAGTCGGGAGTAATTCTCGCCTTGGACGGAACGAGAATTTCTTCGATTTTGCCGAAAGCGTAGGTTTTCTTAACCTTTAATATACGCACATTGAGTTCGTCACCGATTGCAGAACCCTGTACAAAAACGGCAATGCCGTCATCTGTTCTTCCGACTCCGCTTCCCTCGGCAGTTGCCGAAGTTATTGTAAGGTTTACAATATCGTTCTTTTTTAAAGTCATTTTATCACTCTGCCATTTTATGTGTATTTTTAGTTATAATCCTATTCCCCTTTATTTTAGCATTTACTCTACAATTTGGCAACAATTAAAACACAGTATCCGTACAATACACAAAAATTGCACAAATATCAAATTAGGTATTTATTTTTTTGTCCATTCGTCTTATAATATGAGTGTTGCAATTCTGTCACGGCATTGCTCTTTGAATGCAAATCAACTTGTGTTCCGACTTAAATACAGGCAAAGCGGAATGATTTTTCTGACAGACAAATATACTTATCAGGAATGGAGTGGACTATTGTGAATTACGACAGTCTTATGGATAACATAAAAAGAATACATTTTATCGGTATAGGCGGCAGCGGAATGTGTCCGCTGGCTGAGATTCTTCACCACGAGGGTTATGAGCTTTCGGGTTCGGATATGAACGAGGGTGAAACTCTTGACAGAATTAAGGGTTACGGCATTCCCGTATTTATGGGACACACCGCAGAAAATATCAAGGGTGCAGAGCTTGTTGTTTACTCAGCGGCTATTAAGGAAACTAACCCCGAAAGACAGGCAGCAAAGGAACTCGGTATTCCGTGCATTGAAAGAAGCGTAATGCTCGGTATTGTTACAAGAAGATACAGAAGAAGTATTGCGGTTTCGGGTACACACGGCAAAACAACCACAACCGCTATGCTTTCACAGGTGCTTATCGGCAGCGGTTTTGATCCGTCAGCTATTATCGGCGGAAAACTTCCGTTCATCGGCGGTAACAGCTATGTCGGTCACAGCGATATAATCGTTTGTGAGGCTTGTGAGTATGTTGACACATTCTTACAGCTCAATCCGTTTATTTCGATTATTCTTAATATTGACGCAGATCATCTTGACTACTTCAAGAATCTTGACAACATTAAGAAGTCATTCAACAAATTTGCTCATCAGACAACAGGCTTGCTTGTTATCAACGGTGACGACGAAAACACTCTTGATGCCGTAAAGGATGTTGAGATTGAGAAAATCACCTACGGTTTTGGCGAAAACTGCGATTACAGAGCTGAAAACATCAGCGCAGACAAGGGTGTTCACGAGCAGTTTGACCTCTACTATAAGGGTGAGAAGCTCACACAGATTAAACTTATCGTTCCGGGAAAGCACAACATTTATAATGCACTTGCCGCTGCGGCTACTGCACATTATCTTGGCGCTACTCCGAAGGAAATTTCCGAGAATCTTCACAAATTCGGCGGTGTTCACAGAAGATTTGAAATTCTCGGCACACCTGACGGAATTACTGTTGCCGATGACTTTGCTCATCATCCCACAGAACTTACCGCAACACTCAATGCCGCAATGAAAATGGGCTTTAACAAGGTTTGGGCAGTATTCCAGCCGCATACATTTTCAAGAACAGCCTTGCTCCTTGACGATTTTGCGGAGGCTCTTAAAATTCCGGATCAGGCAATTATTTCGGCTATTCTACCTGTTCGTGAAACAAACACATATAACATCTATTCTACTGACCTCGGTGCAAAGGTTCCGGGTTCTGTATGTCTTGACACATTTGAAGAAATTACCGACTATGTTTGCAAGAATGCAAAAGAGGGCGACCTCATTCTCACAATGGGCGGCGGTAATGTGTATATGTGTGCCAATATGATTTACAAACAGCTTAAATATATGGAAGAAAATAAATAAGATTTTTTAACAAACAGAAGAACCGTGCTTTTATGGCACGGCTCTTTTTTCTTTTATTGAATATTAAGCAAAAAATGAACAAAGCTCCGTGCGGTTACGGAGCTTTGTTCGTTAAGAGAGAGTTTTTTTGTCTACAGCTTTGGCTGTATGAATATTTATATAAAAAGCTAAAAAGCTTGTTGGCTGTTATTGACCGAACATATAGTTCCAGATTGAGTCGTTGTCACTATTATCGGAACTTTTGCCCTGTGATTGTGACGACTTATTCTGTGTGTTTGAATTGCCTGTTGAAGAACTACCGCTCGGTGAATATTCTGCAAGAGTGAGCTTGAGATTTGCAGTCTTACCTCTTCTTGTAACGGTAAAAGTTACTGTATCTCCAACCTTTGAATCCTTGAGGGCTGTTTCAATGTCTGATTTTGAAGAAACACTTGTACCGTTTACTGCGGTAATCATATCGCCTCTCAGAAATCCTGCTTTTTCTGCATTAGAACCGCTTGTTACCGAAAGAACATAACAGCCTGTGTTGCTGAGTCCGTAGTAGAATGCGGAATCGTCGGATGTGATATCTGTAAGCTCCATACCGAGGTCAACCTTGCCCTTTACATAACCGTATGTTTTGAGATCGTCAATTATATCAAGAACATTGTTAATCGGAATAGCAAATGCAATACCTTCAACCTCTGTTGCACTGTCCTTTGCGTTTACAATACCGATAAGCTCACCGTTTGAGTTAAAGAGTCCGCCGCCTGAGTTACCGGGGCTGATCTGAGCGTTGTGCTGGAGAAGCGTCATACTCTTACCCTCAACCGTTACCTGACGGGCAAGTGCGCTGATAATACCGTCTGTTACTGTACCGCCGAGCTGTCCGAGCGGATTACCGATTGCAACAACATAGTCGCCTACTGCAAGATCTGAGCTGTTGCCCATTGTTGCGGCTGAAAGACCTGTTGCATCTATTTTAAGAAGTGCGATATCGTTGTCCTCATCACTGCCGATTAACTTAGCCTTGTATGAAGTTGCACCGTCACGGAGTGTTACCGTGATATTCTCCGCACCTTCGATTACATGGTGGTTTGTGATGATGTAACCGTCCTCGGAAATGATAACACCTGAACCTGCACCCTGCTGAACATACTGCTGAGCAAATCCGCCTGTTACAACGCTTTCGGTAGCAATTTCAACTACGCTGTCGGCTGTTTTCTTAACAATTTCGGAAGTTGTTCCGCTGAGAGCGGCATTGCTTGTGGTTGATGTGCTGTTTGCGGATGCCTGCTTGATGTTTACACTTGAAGATGAGTTGTTGTTAAGTGATGATGCAAGCATACTGCCGCCGAATCCTGCACCGCCGCCGAGAATGATTGCAGCTACAAGCATTGCGGCTACAAAACCCTTTGATGCAGGTTTCTTCGGCTTTTTAGGCTTTTTAACTTTTACTTTCTTAGCCTTTGGTGCGGAATACTGTTGATTTGCATACGGTGAACCCGACTGTGAGGTGTATGGATTCTGTGACGGATTGCCGTATGAATAGTTGTTAGTCTGCTGTGAAGAATATGGGTTTGAAGAATACTGTGAACCGTATGAATCCGATGAGTAGTTCTGTGAAGATGTACCCGATGCTGTGTTTGAAGAATAAGCACTTTCATAACGGTTAGGGTTGTGTGACGCATTCTCGTTGTTACCGTTTATATACGAATGGCGGTACTCACCCGAATTTGCACTTGATGTTGAATTTGTGTTCCATTCATAAGAGCTTTCTGTGTTTTCTGCAGTTGATGCAGACTGTGAATCTGATGATGAATGAATATCCTGATAGCTATTGTCAGCAGTATTATTATCTGACGAATAACCGTCATAACCGTTTTTATTGTTTTCAAAGTTATCGTTCATAACTGTACCTCCGATTAAAAGTTATATTTTCAAAAGACTTCATCGAATGTCGGTGTTGTTTTTTGATGTTGTAGATATAATAAAGCCCCAAAGTGAAAAGTATATGAAATACGGCTGAATTAATGTTGAAAGCAAGAAAATAGTATGTGAAAATTCGGTGTGCGTTGTGAGGAGTACGACACAATCATCTGTATTCATGAAAAAAGGGCAGAACAAAACGCTCTGCCCTATATAATGTTTAAGATAATAACAATTTTAAATCTTAGTTATCCTTAATCTGATATTTACTAAATAATCCGTCAACAATACTTTTCATATTATTGAAGAACCTATTAGTAAGTTGTATGAACACACAAAAGAATATAATCACAAAGCCTACACCTTTAAAACGAGGATTAAGCGTTCCTGTCAAAATAAGATTACAACCGATAAAGAAGAGAAACGAAAAGATTATGAAAGCAACAACCATCATCGGACTTGGAATCATTCTGACAGTTAAATCAGAATATCCACAATCTTCCTCTATCTTACCTGAAAAAATCGGACTCAGGCTATAAATTCCACCGTAATTTTTAGCCGGTACAAATTTCATTTTAAAGCCCTTATCCGTAAATTTTACATCATAGGAGTAATCCTCTCTCTTAATGTCAGCACCATACTTAGAATTACTTTTAATTATATCATTTATATGTTCTTCGGATAAAGAAAGTTTATAATGAAGTTTATCAAAGAATTTTATAATCATAGAAATAACTCCATATACAAAAGGCACTCAGTTTGCCGAAACGGTGTTGACCTGTTCTTTTGTTTCGGGCTTCTTTTCAACCTTTTCGTTAAGCTTTTTCTTTACCGAAACTTCGTCAAACTTCTTTTTGAAGGATACTCTGCCGTTGAACTTCTTTCTGCAATATTTGCATGAAAATTCGGCGGTAAAGCTTTTGTTGTGAAGTCGCCACTTTGAAAGCTGAACAAGCGGTTTTCCGCAATCTTCACAATCGAAAAACATAACGCTTTTGTCAACATCGGGACTGTTGATATCTGTAACAAAATGATTTTTGAACAGCAGTCTGTCATAGAATTCGTCACAAACAGCATCCTTAATGTAAGGCTTTAACGGATACTTACCGTAAAAAGCCTTCATACATTCCAATGTTAAGTACACATCGGCAAGCGCCCTATGCTGATCATCTTCCGAAAAATCAACACCTGCCATTTCGGCACAGGCACCGAGTCCCAGCTGACAGGATGAATCGTGCAAATCAAGACAATCTTCACAATAGCTTTGCAGATTGCAATAGCGTGAGAGAAACGGAAGTCTGGTTCTGCCCGTGTAGTAGCTGTAGTTTTCGATAAGAGCATGAAGGTCGGAGTCGCTCCATGTCATAAGCACACCGTCACCCAGAAAATCCGAGAACAGGCTGATTGCTCTGATAAAGCTGATGCCCTCGTCCTTCAACTCTTCATTTGTTATTTTAGTAAGCTGTTTTACCTTACTGCATAGCTTTTTGCCGATTTTCGGAGCAACAAGCATTGTAAAGGTGTCGCATACATTCAGTTCATCATCAAGCTTAACCGCACCGATTTCAATTATTTCATTGACAAATTTGTGCAGAACCTTGCTGTATGAACCGTTCCATTCAAGGTCAAGAATTACATAACTCATTATTTTAATTATTTCTTACGGAATGCCTGTTTCATACGCTGTTCTTTTGAAAGAATACGCTTACGCATACGGATATTTTCGGGAGTAACCTCAACAAGCTCATCATCAGCAATGAATTCAAGGCACTGTTCAAGCGACATAATTGTCGGAGGTGTAAGCTTGAGGGCATCATCAGAACCCGATGCACGGGTGTTTGTGATGTGCTTTTTCTTGCAGACATTAACTGTGATATCCTCAGACTTAGGACTTGCGCCTACAATCATACCCTCGTAAACAGGAACACCGGGTCCGATAAAGAGTCTGCCTCTTTCCTGAGCAGCATAAAGACCGTAGGTTACAGTTTCGCCTGTTTCAAAAGCGATAAGTGAACCCTGATGGCGGGTTACGATTTCACCCTTGTATGGCTCATAACCGTCAAATACATGGTTCATAATACCGTTACCGTTTGTATCTGTAAGGAATTCGGGGCGATAACCCATAAGACCTCTTGACGGGATTCTGAATTCAATGTGAGTAACACCGCCTTCACGAGTACCCATATTGATAAGCTCACCTTTTCTTGAACCGAGCTTTTCCATTACAGGACCGACATATGTGTCGGGAACTTCAATGATAAGAAACTCCATAGGCTCATGAAGCTTGCCGTCAATCATCTTTGTAATAACCTGCGGACGGGAAACCTGAAATTCATAATTCTGACGGCGCATTGTTTCGATAAGGATTGAAAGGTGGAGTTCACCTCTGCCCGATACCTTGAATGTATCGGCGCTGTCTGTTTCTTCAACACGAAGTGCAACATTTGTTTCAATTTCCTTGAAAAGTCTGTCACGGAGGTTACGGGAGGTTACATACTTACCCTCTCTGCCTGCAAACGGTGAGTTGTTTACGATAAAGTTCATTGAAACCGTAGGCTCGTCAATCTTTACGAACGGAAGCGGCTCAACACAATCGTTTGAACAGATTGTTTCACCGATGTTGATATCCTGAACACCGCTTACGCAAACAATGTCGCCAAGTGTTGCAGTGTCACATTCAACTCTTTTAAGTCCTTCAAACTGATACAGCTTTGCAATTCTTACATTCTGAGTTGTACCGTCTGTGTGACAGAGAACGGCAGCCTGTCCGTTCTTTGCAGTACCTCTTTCAACACGGCCTACACCGATTCTGCCGACAAACTTATCGGAGTCAATGTTTGAAATAAGGAGCTGGAGTCCTCCGTTCATATCGCCCTGAGGAGCAGGGATTTCTTTTACAATTGCGTCAAAGAGAGGTTTCATATCCGTACCGGGTTCATGATAATCCTCTGATGCATAGCCGTCACGGGCAGACGCATAAATTACAGGGAATTCAAGCTGATCTTCGTCGGCACCGAGTTCGATAAAGAGGTCGAGAACCTCGTCAACAACCTCTTCGGGTCTTGCACCGGGACGGTCGATTTTGTTAAGAACAACAAGCGGCTTTTTGCCGAGGCCGAGTGCCTTTTTAAGAACAAATCTTGTCTGCGGCATACAACCCTCAAATGCGTCAACAAGCAATACAACACCGTCAACCATCTGGAGAATACGCTCAACCTCACCGCCGAAATCGGCATGACCTGGGGTGTCAACAATGTTAATTTTGATGCCGTTGTACATTACGGCTGTCGGCTTTGAAAGGATTGTGATACCTCTTTCACGCTCAAGGTCATTAGAGTCCATTACTCTTTCTTCTACATTTTCATTTGCTCTGAAAACACCGCTCTGCTTCAAAAGCTGGTCAACCAGAGTAGTTTTGCCGTGGTCAACATGGGCGATAATTGCAATATTTCTTAAATTCTCTCTTACATCCATAAAAATACCTCGTTTTGCTAAAATCACTTAAATCTTATTGCATACATCAAGTATTATAACACTATAAAAGCTAAAATTCAATTTATATTTTTCATCACCTTTTATGCTAATATCCGACACTTTTTGAACATTTTTCCGATAGAAAACCGCAAAAAATATTTTTTAGTGAAAAAATAACGATTTTTGCTCATTTTGCGTGAATTTTTCTTTACAATATCTCAAGATTGTTATATAATTAACATAGTGTTTTGCATTTTTTTGCAGGACTGAATTATGATAGGCATTAATTTTTAGGAGGTAATATTATGGGCTACACGATTGCGCAGAAAATCATCAAGAATCATCTTGTCTGCGGAGAAATGACCGTTGGTAGTGATATCGGTCTTAAAATCGACCAGACTCTTACTCAGGATGCAACAGGCACTATGGCTTATATCGAATATGAGGCTATGGGCATTCCGAGAGTAAAAACAGAAAAAAGCGTTGCTTACATTGACCACAACACACTTCAGACAGGTTTTGAAAACGCCGATGACCACAGATTCATTCAGTCTGTTTGTAAAAAACACGGTATCTATTTTTCAAGACCCGGCAACGGCATTTGTCACCAGGTTCACCTTGAAAGATTCGGTAAACCGGGAAAGACTTTAATCGGTTCTGACAGCCACACTCCGACGGGTGGCGGTATCGGTATGCTCGCAATCGGCGCAGGCGGTCTTGATGTTGCTGTTGCAATGGGCGGCGGCGCATACTATATTACTATGCCGAAAATGGTAAGAGTTAATCTTACGGGCAAACTCAGTCCGTGGGTTTCTGCAAAAGATATTATTCTCGCAGTTCTTCGTGTTATGAGCGTTAAGGGCGGCGTTGGCAAGATTGTTGAATACGGTGGCGAGGGTGTTGCCACACTTACAGTTCCCGAAAGAGCAACAATCACAAACATGGGTGCAGAGCTTGGTGCTACAACTTCTGTATTCCCGTCTGATGAAACAACAAGAAAGTTCCTCAAGGCTCAGGGCCGTGAGGAAGATTATACAGAACTCAAAGCTGATGACGATGCAGTTTATGATGAGGTTATCGAAATTAACCTTTCAGAACTTGAGCCTCTTGCTGCTTGTCCTCACTCACCTGACAATGTTAAGCCAATCAAAGAGCTTGAGGGCAAGAAGATTGATCAGGTTTGTATCGGTTCATGTACAAACTCAAGCTACCTTGACCTTATGAGAGTTGCTCACATTCTCAAGGGCAAAAAGGTTGCAGACAATGTATCGCTCGCAATTGCTCCGGGTTCAAAGCAGGTATTTAATATGCTCGCTCTCAACGGCGCACTCGGCGACATGATTGCGGCAGGTGCAAGAATCCTTGAAAGTGCCTGCGGTCCGTGTATCGGTATGGGACAGTCACCTAACAGCGGCGGTATCTCACTCAGAACATTCAACCGTAACTTTGAAGGCAGAAGCGGAACGGCAGACGGTCAGATTTATCTCGTATCTCCAGAAACTGCGGCTGTTTCTGCAATCAACGGCGTATTTACAGACCCGAGATGTCTTGGTGCGGCTGCTGAGATTGAAATGCCCGAAAAATTTCTCATCAATGATAATATGGTTATTGATCCCGCTCCTGTTGAGGAAATGGACAGCGTAGAAATTCTCCGTGGTCCTAACATCAAGAGCTATCCCGAAACTCATCCGCTCACAGATTCTATCGAGGCGTCATGTTCACTCAAGGTCGGCGACAACATTACAACCGACCATATTATGCCTGCAGGCGCAAAGATTCTTCCGCTCCGTTCAAATATTCCGAAAATTTCAGAGCATTGCTTTACAGTATGCGACAAGGAATTCCCAACCCGTGCAAAGACACTCGGCAAGAGCATTATTGTCGGCGGTGAAAACTACGGTCAGGGTTCATCCCGTGAGCATGCGGCTCTCGCTCCCCTTTTCCTCGGTGTTAAGGCTGTACTCGTAAAGAGCTTTGCAAGAATTCACAAGAGCAACCTTATCAATGCAGGAATTCTTCCGCTTACATTTGTAAACGCAGAAGATTATGATAAAATCAAGCTTGGCGATATGCTTGAACTCCCGAATGTTAAGGACGAAATTGCAAACGGCAAGCAGGTTACTGTTGTAAACAAGACAACAGGCGACACAATTGTTGCTGACTGTGAGCTTTCAGACAGAACAAGAAACATTATCATTGCAGGCGGTCTGCTTGACTACACAAAGGAGAACAGCTGATATGGAAAAAATTAAAATGGTCACCCCTCTCGTAGAGATGGACGGCGACGAGATGACAAGAGTCATCTGGAAACAGATTAAAGACATTCTCATCACACCTTATGTTGACCTCAAAACAGAATATTATGACCTCGGTCTTGAGCACAGAAACGAAACAGACGATCAGGTTACAGTTGACAGCGCCAACGCAACAAAGAAATACGGTGTTGCCGTTAAGTGTGCCACAATCACACCTAATGCCGCAAGAATGACTGAGTACAACCTCAAGAGTATGTGGAAATCACCTAACGGTACGATTCGTGCTATCCTTGACGGTACGGTATTCAGAAGCCCGATTCTTGTTAAGGGCATTGTTCCCTACATTCCTACATGGAAAAAGCCAATCTGCATTGCCCGTCACGCATACGGAGATGTTTATAAGAACACAGAGATGAAAGTTGAGGCAGGAAGCAAGGCAGAGCTTTGCGTCACAAAGCCTGACGGTACCGAGGAAAGAAGCACAATCTTTGACTTCAAGACTGACGGTATTATTCAGGGTATGCACAACATTGACAAGAGTATCTCATCATTTGCCCGTTCATGCTTTAACTATGCACTTGATCAGAAGCTTGATGTTTGGTTTGCTACAAAGGATACAATCAGCAAGATTTATGATCACAGATTCAAGGACATCTTCAACGAAATCTTTGAGAATGAGTACAAAGAGAAGTTTGAGAACGCAGGTATTACATATTTCTACACACTTATTGATGACGCTGTTGCAAGAGTTATCAGAAGTGAAGGCGGTTATATGTGGGCTTGTAAGAACTATGACGGTGATGTTATGAGTGATATGATTGCAACTGCATTCGGTTCGCTCGCAATGATGACAAGCGTGCTTGTTTCTCCCGACGGCATCTATGAATACGAGGCTGCTCACGGCACAGTTCAGCGCCACTACTACAAGTATCTCAAGGGCGAAGAAACTTCCACAAACTCTGTTGCAACATTGTTTGCATGGACAGGCGCTCTCCGCAAAAGAGGCGAGCTTGACGGTCTTGACGATCTTATGAAGTTTGCAGACAAGCTTGAGGCCGCAACAATCAAGACAATTGAGGACGGCGTTATGACAGGCGATCTCTACGCTATCTCGACACTTGAGAACAAAAAGAAAGTAAACACAGAAGAATTTCTCAAGGCTATTGACGAGCGCCTTGCAGCATCTCTCTGATTTTAAAGTTAAAGGAGCATAGTGAGTAATGTCTAAGAATGACAGTATTTCAATGTCGGTTATCAGGCGTTTGCCAAGATATTACCGCTTTTTATCAGAACTGAATGACCAGAACATTGACAAAATTTCTTCAACTAAGCTTGCACAAATTATGAATGTGACCGCCTCACAGGTAAGACAGGATCTTAACTGCTTCGGCGGATTCGGTCAGCAGGGTTACGGTTACAGCGTAAGTCAGCTGAAAGAGGAAATCAAGAACATTCTGGGACTTAACAATGATTACAAGGCCATTCTTATCGGTGCGGGTAATCTTGGTAAGGCCGTTGCAATGCATATGAATTTTGAAAAACTCGGTTTTGAGCTTATCGCTTGTTTTGACAGCAACGAACAAAAAGTCGGTTCAAAGCTCAACGGAATTACAGTTAAAAACGAAAGTGAACTTGACGATTTTTGTAATAAAAATCATATTGACACAGCGTTTTTGTGCATTCCCCGTGTTTGTGTTGAAAATGTTCTCGATAAGCTATATTCACACGGAATCAAGAATTACTGGAATTTCAGCCACTATGATATAAATGCTCGTTATAATGATACTATGGTAGAGAATGTTCATCTCAGCGACAGCCTTATGACTCTCTGCTACAGAATGAACAACAACTGATAAACCAATGACTCCCCGACAGTTTTATAAGCTGTCGGGGAGTTTTTCGTTACAGAGCAATAATAACCTTTTTAGCGATTAAAAGGGCTGACCGTTTAAGGTCAGCCCTCTTTTGCAATTTGTGTTTGTGATTTAAGATTAACCGAGTGTAACCTGCTCAGCGATTGGAGCGTTGGGATTAGTGTCAGGGTTATCTGTGTAGAATGTAAGGTATGTACTGCCCATAACAGCAGAGTCATCAATTACAATCCACATTTCGTTATCTACAAAGCCCTTGTAGTCAATTGTTTGGTTAGTAGCGTTATCGGATACAATTACATTGTATGTACCTGCTCCCTTATATGTGAAGCTGTAATCAAACCAACCGTTTTCACCTTTAGTCATAGGATCACCCGGCCACTCTGACATAAAGTTGCCTGAGTCTTTGCCCTTGAGGTCTGAACCCCATATCCAGAGGTATGGTGTCCATGTAAGTGAACCGTTGTGCTTTACATGAAGTTTGATGTCAAGGCTTGAAGCGATGTAGTAGTAGTTTACCTCAGCCTCACCGTAAGGAATTAAGCCAGACTGATTTTCCGGCATTCTGTCCGGATCAACAGCGTAGCCAACAACCTTGAATGCAGTTGATTTATATGTGCTGCCTGCTCTGCCTGCGAATACGATTGAATCAGTGAGCTTCTGCTGTTTTCCGTCAGCGTCTGTGTAGTAGTAGTTTACTGTTACTTTACCGGAAGATACAGGAATGCTAGCAACATACTTCATTATCATTGTTGAATCTTCAATGTTGAAAGTACCGTCATAGTTTAGGTCAAGAACTGATTCATCAACTGTAGGAGTTTCAAGCTTTGCAATATACTTCTGAAGAAGTGTAGCGTCAATTACATTAATTTCACCGTCACCGTTGAAGTCAGCGTTCTTGAGTGATTCAGGAATGTAGTCTGTGTAGTAGTATGTAACCTCCTGCATATCGGAAGTATATTTGCCTTCTGCATTTCCGCCAATACGACTTACGATGTATGTATCGGGAATAACTGCACTCGGAACTGTTACATAACCTGAGCCTACAGAACCCTGAAGGATTACAGAATCTTCAAGCTTTTCGCCTGTTGCTTCGTAAACATAGTTTACTTTTACCTTACCTTTTGAAGAATGGATGCTTGCTGACTCATAGCCTGCCTTGTCAACAGCTACGATAGCCGAACGAGCAGGAACTGTGAATGTTGAGCCTGTCACCTCGCCGAGTGAGTCAAGACCGGCTGTTTCACCGTTAGCGATAACAACCCAATCTGTTACGGATGTATCCGAAAGGGTTACATCTGCAGCTGTGGTTGCATTGTTATAAATAACAGCCATCTTGTTCCATTCACCCTCAACATCGTTCTGAATTGTGAATGAAATCTGATTTGTTGAAGCAGAAACCTTTTTTGTGAATGTGTATTTGTCAGCATATGAATTATCCATAGCTGTGAGAGGCGAGAATGCTGACTTAATCTGCATCATACCCTTGTAGTAAGAAACTACATCGGCATAGTCAACAACATTCTGCCATTTAATCATATTAAGGTCGGCTGCCGACTTGTAGCTGTTTGTGTCACCGTCTTTTGAACGAGCCATTTCTTCACCGGCAAGTGTGAATGAAATACCCTGTGATGTGTAGATAATTGCACTTGCAAGCCTGTTCATCTTAACAGCCTCGGAATTTCTCTCTCCGTAGTCTGCCAGACCTGTTGACGCAATAATCTGATCGTAAAGTGTTGCGTTATCGTGACACGCATCATAGGTTACGCACTGTGAAGGAGCCTGAGCCTTCCACTTGTATGTACCTGAGCTGTTGGCACGAACACCGTAGCTTACACCCTTTGCGGATGACTTTGAGCCCTGTATAAAACCAACATCGTTGATTTCCATTGCACTTCCCTTTATACCGTCACGGATGCCGTCATTGAAAATAGCGATTCTGTCGCTGAGTCTTGACGCATTAGCCTGTGTTGCAGGATAGAATTTTGTGCCTGAGCAAGTGTTAGTCGGGTGGTAGGAGTCACCGCCGGCCCAGCCTTCACCCCACATTGTGATTCGTGGGTCAATTTGGTCAAGCGCTTCTCTTGCCATATTCATTGTTTCAACATCCATAAGACCCATAAGGTCAAAACGGAAACCGTCAACATGGTATTCGTTTACCCAATACTTGAGTGAATCAATAACATACTGTCTGTACATTGCACGCTCTGTTGCACCTTCGTTGCCGCAACCAGAACCGTCTGAGAATGCGCCTGTTGTTTTCATTCTGTAGTAGTAGTTAGGAACTGTGTACTGGAAGCATGAATCAGTTGAATAAGTATGGTTGTAAACAACATCCATTACAACAGAAATGCCGGCGTCATGGAGAGCCTTGATCATTTCCTTGCACTCTTTGATTCTTACTTTACCGTCATACGGATTTGAAGAATACGAGCCCTCCGGAACATTGTAGTTTACCGGATCATAACCCCAGTTAAACTGAGAATCATCGCCTGCCTCATTTACTGACTGGAAGTCATAGAACGGGTTAAGCTGTACTGTTGTTACACCGAGTTCCTTGAGGTAATCAATACAGGTTGAAACCTTGCCCTCGCCGTTAAGAGTTGTACCGTTTTCTGTGAAAGCAAGGTACTTACCTCTGTTAGCGTCGCTTACGCCCGAGGCCTTGTCATAAGAAAAGTCCTTGATATGGAGTTCCCATACTGATGACTTTGTTGATTTGTCAAGAAGAACATGGTTATCGTTTGACCAGCCCTCAGGATCTGTCTCGTCAAGATCAACAATCATTGAGCGCTTGCCGTTTACGCCTGTTGCCGTTGAGTATACATCCTGTGTTTCATAAGTCTTTGTTGCATCTGAACCGATGTGTGTTGTGTCTGTTGTTGTGACTGAGTATGTGTAATAATAATCCTTCCATTCGCCGACGAGTGTAATCGTCCAAACACCGTTCCACTCACCGTCAACGAGCATTTTTTCAAGTGTGTAGCTGGCAACTTTAGATGCACCCTGCTCGTCATCCGAACCTTTTGTAAAGATATTGAGCTTAACACCGGTTGCTGTCGGTGACCAAACCTTGAATGTTGTAGCATCTTTTGTGTAAGTAACACCAAGATCATTGCCGGAGTAAGCATACTGAGCGTCAATATCTTCAGCAGCCTTTGTGTAAGAATTGTCTCTCGCGTAGTCGCTTGAAACTGCCGAACTGTCATCGGCTGTTGCGGCAAAGCTTGACACAACTGCTGTTGAGGCAAGCATGCACGCTGCAAGAACTGCAGAAACAATTTTCTTCGTAGTTCTCATAGATAATATTCCTCCTTTTAATTTTTATAATCTATTCCGTCAGCATACGGAAATAACTACCTTTAATTAATCTTCTTCAATGTCAAGCTCTGCCATAATGCGTTTTTTACGCTTGTTTGAAGAATAAATAACCGACGCCGCACATAGAGCAATTATAAGACCGGTGCCGACATACACAAACGGAAGCATCTGCTTGAGCGGATCGGGGTTTGACGAGTAACTGAACACTACATTGATTTCGCCCGATTTAAATGTTCCGTTTGCCTTTTCGGGAACACTCACAAGATCTTTTTCCTCATATGTATTTTGAGAAAGTGAATAAGCCTGTCCTTCAACACCTGTGATTGTCTTTGTATCAAGAATTTTACCCGAATCGTCCATATAAATGGCATTGACTCTGCAAACAGACTTATCCTCATCATCAGTTACACGGGTATATTTGTATGTAACGGTCTTGCTTGCGGAATCAAGCTTGCCTGCACCGTTTGTCGGGAGGTCGTCAAGAACAAGCTTGTAATTTTTAATTGACGGAAGGTCGGGAGTATAATATTGCTCGCCCTTTCTGTTTTTTACAAGAAAAGAATCTTCAATTTCCGTATTATTTGTTTCGTCAACAAACTTTACGGTAACCGTTGACATCTCGCCATCATATTCTTCAACATAAACCTTTGCATGACCTACCTGATCCGTGAACACACCTTTGATTTCACCGTCGGTTTTCTTAACATCATAATTAAGAGTTGACGCAAGATTTGTCAAATCATAGCTTGTGCCGAGCTCGCCTGTGAGCGTCTGTGACTTGATGAGTTTTTCGGTTTTATTGTCATAATAATCAATGACAACAGCGCCCTCATCATCCATAATTCCCGCAGAATCATAGCTCTTTGTGTCAACCATAATAACGGCTGAATGAGCCTCAACCTTTACGCTGTTTGTAACATTCTTTATGTTGCGAAGTCCGGCTGTCTTGTTATCTGCAAGAACAACCCAGTCGCCTTTTGCGGTAACATTCTGTGCAGAATCGGAGCCGTTGAAGATTACGCACATCTGACTCCATTTTCCGCTCTCGGTGTTATTTATTGTGTAGCCCATAACACCCTTTGGAACATCGGAAAGATATGTAAGGCTGTTGGCTGTTGCAGCAGTAGAATCCGAGAATGCCGCAAAAGCGTCACGGATTTTATAAAGACCTCTGTAATATTCAATTACATCTGAATAGAGATCGACATTTTCCCAGTCAAGCATATTTTCTTTTCTGCTTGACGCATAGCTGTTTTCATCACCGTCTTTACTGCGACAAAACTCCTCACCGCCGAGTGAGAACGGAATACCCTGTGAAGTAATAACAATTGCCGCAGAGAGCTTGTTCATTGCAACAAGATCTTCATATCTTTTGCGATATTTACCGTCGGCACCGTAAACAGAGCCGACGAGCTTATCGTAAAGACAAATGTTATCGTGACATGATGCATATGTTACGCATTGTGACGGAACATTTGCCCAGCCTGTTGTTGTGTCACTCTGACCTGCTATGCCTGTTTTCAGGTTGGCTCTGCGTGAACCTTCCTGAACAAAAGCACCGTCCGTACCGCCTGTACTGCCCTTGATTGCATCACGGATTGTATCATCAAACGCACCGATGCGGTCGCTCAACTGCTTGAGATTTTTCTGACTTGCCAATACTGTGCCTTCGTCACAATTGGTTGCTATATCCCACGCCTCACCGTACATAAGAATCTGGCTGCCGCTGCCGTCTGCATAAAGATTGTCAAGTGCGGTACGAATTGAATTCATAGTTGTTACATCATGAAGTCCCATAAGGTCAAAGCGGAAACCGTCAATGTGATATTCACTTGCCCAATATGTAACGGAATCAATCATATACTTTCTGAACATAAGATGTTCGCTTGCTGTATCGTTTGAACAGCCCGAACCGTTTGAGAAAGTTCCGTCATTGTTCATTCTGTAGTAATAATTCGGAACTGTTCTCTGAAGCCAAGAATCAGAGGTGTAGGTGTGGTTATAGACAACATCCATAATTACACCGATTCCGGCATTATGAAGTGCCTGAATCATCTGCTTACATTCCTTGATTCTCACTTCACCCTTTTTAGGATTTGTTGAATAAGAACCCTCGGGGCAGTTGTAGTTGACGGGATCGTAGCCCCAGTTGTACTGGTCCATAATGTTCTTGCTCTCGTCAACAGAACCGAAATCATAGAACGGCATAATCTGCACATACTTAACGCCGAGCTTTTTCAGATAGTCAACGCAGGTTGATGACGCACCCTGAACACCGTTGACTGTTGTACCTTCTTCGGTAAAAGCAAGGTACTTGCCACGGTTAGCCTCACTCACGCCGCTTGATTCGGATGATGAAAAGTCTGCTACAGAGATTTCCCAGACCGACGCATCAGTCTGATTCTGTACAAGCACATGCTTATCATTTTTCCAACCATCGGGATTGGTTGTGCTTAAATCGACAACCATTGAGCGTTGACCGTTCACACCGCACGCCTTTGCATAGACATCGGCTGTTTCCTTGGTAGTTTTTCCGTGTGTTACCGAGTAGGTATAATATTTGTTAAGCAGGTCACCGTTAATTGTAACAGACCACACGCCCGTTGTTTTGTCAAGCGACATGGCTCTTGACATTATAGAACCTGCATCTCCCTCATTATCGCTGCCGTGTTCAAAAATATTCACACGAACAGACGCCGCATTAGGCGACCATACCTTGAAGGTAGTTGCCTTTTTTGAGTAAGAAGCCCCCAAATCATTACCTGAATATGCCGACTTATCCAGATTTGCAGCATATGCCTGATAATCTGGTGCAGTTTTCTTTTCCGCTGCCGAAACATCAGCCGCACACATTCCCGTAATCATCATAGCTGTCATTACTCCTGCCAATAATCTTTTTAGAAACAATCAAAAATGCCTCCTGACTTATTCGGATATGAGCAAAACAAAGGTTACAATCAGCACTGTTTTACAATAGTCCATACGAATTCCAATGTTAGCATTTCATTAACTCATTTTATCATATAAGGCAATATATTTTAATTCCGATTAAGAATATAGCAATTGATAAAGGCTTTATTGTTGTAGAATTTTCTTTGACAAATATGTGCAATATGCTGATTTTCTAAAAGTTTATTTTTAAATTTATATTAAGCAAAGAAAAATCCGTCAAAAAAATACAATTCGACAGTTAAATTTACTAAATTTATGAATTTTGTTATCAATAGAAAGAAATTCCCCGACCGCAGTCGGGGATGACAGAATCACAAGCCGTAGGTTGAAGTGTTGACAATTGCGCTCTCAATCCGAAGAAGTCTGTTATATTTTGCAACTCTGTCGGTTCTGCACGGAGCACCTGTTTTTATCTGTCCCGAATTAACCGCAACGGCAATATCCGCAATGGTTGTGTCCTCGGTTTCACCGCTCCTGTGTGAAATAATCGTGCGATAACCTGCCTTGTGAGCCGTGTCAATTGCATCAAGCGTTTCCGTCAGCGTTCCTATCTGATTAATTTTAATCAAAATTGCGTTGCCTGCTCCGAGCTCTATGCCTTTTTTAAGTCTTTTTGTGTTTGTAACAAACAAATCATCGCCGACAAGCTGAACTTTGTTGCCGATTTTTGAAGTAATATTCTGCCAACCGTCCCAGTCGTGTTCGGAAAGCGGATCTTCAAGCGAGATAATCGGATAATCAGAACAGAGCTTGTCAAAATAATTAATAAGTTCGTCGCTTGAAAGCGAATCGCCTCTCTTTGGAAGAATATATTTTCCGTCGGAATACCATTCGGAAGATGCGGCATCGAGCGCAATTTTAATTTCATCGGTAGTATAACCTGTTTTTTCAATCGCTTTAATTATATACTCAATTGCATCCTCATCACTTTTCAGGCTCGGTGCATAACCGCCCTCATCACCTACACCTGTTGACATATTATTCTCTTTTAGAATTTTGCCGAGTGTATGGTAGATTTCACAGCACTGCATCATTCCCTCGGAAAAACACCTTGCGCCGACAGGCATAATCATAAATTCCTGAATGTCGATATTGTTTGACGCATGAGCGCCGCCGTTGAGAATATTCATCATTGGAACAGGCATTCTGACCGCATATGTTCCGCCGATATAACGGAATAACGGCAGTCTGAGATTCTTTGCCGCCGCCTTTGCACAGGCAAGCGATACGGCAAGAATAGCATTTGCACCGAGCAAATCCTTATTTTCCGTGCCGTCAAGTTCAATCATTTTGCTGTCGATTGCACACTGGTCAAAAGGTGAGTCGCAACAAAGATTAGGCGAAATTATGCTGTTGATATTTTCAACGGCTCTCTGCACACCTTTACCGAGATAGCGTTTTTCACCGTCACGAAGTTCAACCGCCTCAAACTCTCCCGTTGACGCACCCGAAGGGACAGACGCTTTTGCAAAGGTTCCGTCGGAAAGTCCGACCTCCGCCTCAACCGTAGGATTTCCTCTTGAATCAATTATTTCTCTGCCGATTATCGTATCTATTTTTATTTCCATTTATATGCCCTCTTGTATTGAAATTTTATAACATAAACCGTTTTCAGATATTTTAAATCTGAGCAACGCTGCGTTTTGTCTGCATTGTTATTTTTCCGTACACGGTTTATTTTATGCAGGAGTAACGCATTTTTGTCACAGGCATATATTGTTACTATGAAAAGCAAGGAGGACAGATATGGAAATGGTTCAGTACACCGTTCGTCCCGGCAATACGCTTTTTGGCATTGCGCAGTTCTTTCAGACAACGGTTAATGACATATTAAAATACAACAACATTCAAACTCCTGACGCTATTTTTGTAGGTCAGGTTCTTACGGTTCCCGCCGGTAGTGCGGAAACGCAGTATCATGTTGCCCGTCCGGGTGATTCGCTGTGGGTAATTGCACAAATGCACGGAACAACCGTTGAAAATCTCTCACGGCTTAACGGACTTTCGAATCCGAATGTAATTTATCCGGGGCAGATTATAAAGGTAAGATAACAAAGGAGGACAGCTTTCTGTTTAGAAAAGCTGTCCTCTTAAAATTTCATTTGATTATTTCCTGTGTTTTCTAAGGTAATCGTCAATCTGATTTCTGTCAAAAATTCCGAGATCATCGCAACCTGCAAGATACTCGTTATGATGGCGAACCTCGTGATGAAGTATTTCAATAAGTTTTTTTCGGTATGCCTCATTATCAAGTGAGCCGTATACCCTGTTGATTGAACCGTAGTAAAACACAATTGCATTGCCGATAGAATTGCGTATGTACTCACCCAAAATGAACAAATCATTGTTAAGTGCTTTTGGATGAACCTTTAACTGCGGAAGAAGTGAAATCCCTCCGTTTAAATCTCTGTATAATTCATAAGGCATGGAATCTGCAATTTCATCAAGCATTGCGCCGCATTCATCAAAAGTAATCATAAAGTCTGATTAATAGTCAAGATAGTCCTTGAGCTTTCTGCTTCTTGAAGGATGACGGAGCTTGCGGAGAGCCTTTGCCTCAATCTGACGGATACGCTCACGGGTTACATTAAACTCCTTGCCGACTTCTTCAAGGGTTCTGCTTCTGCCGTCCTCAAGACCGAAACGGAGTTTGAGAACCTTGGCTTCACGGGGAGTGAGGGTTGAAAGAACATCCGAAAGCTGTTCACGGAGCATTGTGTGTGATGCGGCATCGGCAGGTGCGGGAGCATCGTTATCGGGGATAAAGTCACCGAGATGGCTGTCTTCCTCCTCGCCTATAGGAGTTTCAAGTGAAACAGGCTCCTGAGCAACACGCATAATTTCACGAACCTTATCAACAGGCATATCAATTTCTGCGGCAATTTCATCGGCAGACGGCTCATGACCGTTCTGGTGAAGGAGCTGGCTCTGAACCTTTTTTACCTTGTTGATAGTTTCAACCATATGAACAGGAATACGGATTGTACGAGCCTGATCGGCAATTGCACGGGTAATGGCCTGTCTGATCCACCATGTTGCATATGTTGAAAATTTAAAGCCCTTTGTATAGTCAAACTTTTCTACAGCCTTGATAAGACCGAGATTGCCTTCCTGAATAAGGTCAAGAAACTGCATACCTCTGCCGAGATAACGCTTTGCAATTGAAACAACAAGACGAAGGTTTGCCTCGGAAAGACGCTGTTTTGCGGCAACATCACCGTCAGCAATTCTGATTGCGAGGTTGATTTCTTCATCGGAAGAAAGTAGCGGAACCCGTCCGATTTCTTTAAGATATACCTTTACGGGATCGTCAACCGAAACGCTGCCTGTTTCTGCAATCTGAGCGTGTGAGTCGCTGTCTTTGCCTTCATCAAAGCCAAGGTCGATATCGTCAATTTTAATATCGCCCGAATCCTCTACGATTTCAATGCCAAGCTGTGCAAGTGAATCATAAAGCTTTTCAAGCTGTTCGGGATCAAAGTCAATTTCACCGATTGCATCAAGAATGTCCTGGTTTGTAAGCTGACCTTTCTGCTTACCGAGTTCCATAAGTTCTCTTACGACTGTTTTCTTATCGGGTGTAGCTGCCATACTCATTTTCCTTTCCTGCGTTTACTGTTTCTTTTTCCTTATTTTATCAAGATATGCCATAAGCTCCTCATTTGAAACATCGGCTAAATCGCCGGAATTGAGCTTTGAGCTTTCCTCGTTGATAACATTTATGTATTCATTCATTGCCTCAGCGGTTGACGCCCCCGGAATTGCCTGTGACATCAGCTGATAAAGCTTTGAATTTTCATCCTGTGTAAAATCTGCCGCCGTATTCGTAAGAGGATCTTCTCCCCTCTCAATGCGAGCGCTGAAATATTCAAAAAACCTCCGCATCAGAGTATTCTGAAATTGTTCGGGCTTTACCCTTGCAGAAATCTCCTCATATGCATCGGGATTGTTTAAAAGATAAACCAAAAGAGCTTCTTCGGCACTTGAACTGCGTGGCTTTTGGAAATGCTCGGGATTGATTTTGTCATTTCTTCGGCTGAGTTCAAGCTGAATTTGACGAGCCTGTTTCTTTTCTTCAGCCCTTTCACCTCTGCGTGACACCCTTGACACCTGCTGTTTGAATGCATTTTTGTCAACTCCGAGTTCGGATGCAACCTTTGAAGAATAGACATCCCGTTCAATCGGACTGCTGATTGTTGCAATCAGCTTTGCCGCCTCCTCAAGAAAAGCAACCTTGCCCTCCGTCAGCTGAATATTGTGTGCATTTTTTAGCTTTTGCAGTCGGTATTCAACATCGTTACCGCATTTGTCAAGCAACGCTTTGAATGCGGCAGGACCGTCATTACCCTTTGATTTGATAAATTCATCGGGATCCTTACCGCTTGGAATTGTCAGAACCTTAACATTAAGTCCCGAATTTCTGAGTATAGGAATTGCCCTTGCGGTAGCCTTTTGACCTGCCTCATCGGCATCGTAACAGATAATCACCTCATCGGCATACCGTTTCATCAAAACAGCCTGTTCACCTGTAAGAGCCGTTCCCAGGGTTGCAACGGCATTTGTAAAACCTGCCTGATTCACAGCGATGACATCCATATAGCCCTCGCAAAGAATCAGAGTTCTCTTGCCCGAATTTTTTGCGTTGTTGAGCGAAAACAGGTTTGCACTCTTTTTAAATACGGGGGTATCGGAGGTGTTGAGATATTTAGGCTTTGCATCGGACATAATTCTTCCGCCGAATGCAATAACATTTCCTCTCAGGTCAATAATCGGAAACATAACACGGTCTGTGAATCTGTCATAGATTCCGTTGCCGTTTCTGTGCCGAACCGCAAGATTTGCAGCAACAAGTTCACTGTCATTAAAGCCTTTTGATTTGAGATGATTGCATAGTGACGACCAGTTATCATCGGCATAACCGAGTCCGAAATGACGGATTGTTCTGTCGGATAAGGCTCTTGAATGAAAATAATCAAGACCTTTTCTGCCCTGCGGAGAACACAAAGCGGCATAATAAAACCTTGCCGCCTCACGGTTAGCTTCAAACACTCTGTTTCTAAGACGGCTCATGCTGTCATCATAGCTGTTTTCGGGCATTTCAAGTCCTGCCCGCTGTGCAAGATACTTCACAGCATCGACATAGTCAAGATTTTCAATTTTCATAATAAAAGAGATGACATCTCCGCCTACTCCGCAGCCAAAACAATAGAACGAACCGTTTTCGGTATATACATTAAAAGAGGGAGTTTTTTCGCCGTGGAACGGACAAAGACCGACCATATTTCTTCCCCGTCTTTTGAGATTGACATAACCCGAAACAACATCCGTGATATCGTTTCGCATTTTTAAATCCTGCAAGAAACTTTCAGGGAAAGCCATAAAACTCCTCCTCTCGCTTACCTATTAGCTTTTTACGAAATTTTTTTGAATATTCCTTTAAATATTTGAAATTATTTTGAAAAGTATTTCATTTTTTAGCTTTTGAGGTCGAAAGCATAAAAAGTTTTGTCATAAAGAAAAACTTTATAACTCAACGGCATAATATTTTTCCTCATCAAAAACCGCCTGAACTTCACCCGCAGTTGCATCTGCAAGCTTTTTGTTAAGCTGTGGCAGTAAATCGGGTTTAATATGAAATTTAATCAGCACATCGCCTTCATAGACAGTATCGTCAACAGCACCGCCGTTATCAGTTACAAGTGCCGAAACCTTGCCGTACCGGTTGTATGTACAACGAGCAGAACAGACAAGACAGTTCTGCATCATAACGATTTTTGCGGCATCAAGGGCAATTTTTGCACCGTGAGAATATGCTCTCACAAGTCCGCCCGTGCCAAGCAAAACACCGCCGAAGTAGCGGGTAACGACAACACATACATCATAAATTTCATTTTTTACAATCACATCAAGGCAAGGCATACCGGCTGTACCCGAGGGTTCACCGTCATCGCTGTAACGCTTTATGTTGCCCTCACGCAGAGAATAGGCATAGACATTGTGAGTTGCGTTCCAATGTTCACTGCGTTTTTCGTTGATAAAATCAACAGCCTCCTGCTCACAGGTTACAGGCTTGCAATAGCCGATAAAGCGTGAACGCTTTTCAACAAATTCGTCTTTTGCGTTACTTAAAACGGTTTTGTAATCCTTTGCCATAATAATACCTCAATTAAACAGACACTCTGCACACAATTATGCAAAGTTTCCGTAAAGTAAACAAGGCGGCACAATGTGCCGCCTAAACAATTACATAATAAATTATTTATCCATACCGAAACGCTTCTTGAATCTGTCAACGCGTCCGCCGGTATCAACTAATTTCTGCTTTCCTGTAAAGAATGGGTGGCATTTTGAACAAATTTCAACACGGATGTCCTTCTTTGTTGAACCTGTTTCAATAACATTACCGCAAGCACAAGTAATTGTTGTTTTCTCATACTTAGGATGGATATTCTCTTTCATTGTTTTCACCTACCTGACATTACACAATTAACGGATTAATTATACAACATAATATTGCAAAATGCAAGCGTTTTTTAAAAATATTTATTTTATTTTGGGATTGCCTGTTTTTGAAGGTAGCTTTTGTACTCTTCAAGGCACATTCCGTAGGAACGCATACGCTTTGCGTTTTCAATTCCCACATATCTGTACAGCGAGTCTGACGGATTCATTCGTGTTACTGAGGTTTTGCTTTCGGTATATCTCTGAACAAATCCGTATTCAACGCAGTTTCGCTCAAGAAATGCCTTTGAACCCGAATTTAAAAAATCAAATTCAACAAGCAACCCCGTCTGTGACTCCGACTGTCCGCCGTGAGGCGTGGTTTTTAAGACCTCCGCCTCTGCTCTGACAGTTGTATATTTTGATGATTGCAACATCTTTTGAAGTTCGGACTGAAACCTTTCTTCCTGTTCATCATAACTCACATATGAAGTCTTGATTTTAAGCTCGGTGCCGTTTTCTTTTGACGCTTTCAAAAGATTCTCAAGTGGTTTCAGTGCGTCCCTGTTCACTTTGAATCCGTTCACGGTTTCAAGATCGGGCACATAATCCTTATCAAGCGGATTTGCGCTGTCAACAACCGTCAGCAGCATTTCGCTTTCTGCCTGAATCTGTTCGGGAGTTTCGGGATTACTTTTCTGATTACTTTTAAGTATTGAAAAAATTCCGAACGCAATAGCTACGACAAGAATCACACCGATACAAGCTAACGCAATGTACCTTCGGCGAGGATTTGATACGGGAAGAATTCTTCCCGTTCTCTCCTCAATAAGCGCCTGTTTTCGTCTGCGTTTTGATTCTCTGTAGCTGTTTTTATCAAACGGAGTGAATCCTCCGGACATCAGCATCCCCCCGAAAAAATTTCAGAATTATTTTTCTTTTGTATCTACTTCGTTCTTAACAAGAGCAACAAATTCGTCAACAGACATATTCGGGATTTCTCCTCTTTTTCTTGAACGAACCGTAACTGTTGATGAATTCATCTCGTTGTCGCCGATTACAAGGATATACGGAATTCTTTCAAGTCTTGCAGCCTTAATCTTTGGACCGATATTTTCATCCCTGCTGTCAACAGTAACTCTCATACCGAGTGAAGTAAGTCTGTCTGCAATACCCTGTGCATACTCAACATTACCCTCCTTTATCGGAAGAAGTCTGATCTGCTCGGGAGCAAGCCAAAGCGGCATTACACCGGCAAATCTCTCAATCATATATGCAAGAGTTCTTTCAAAGCAACCGAGTGAAGTTCTGTGAATAATATACGGAAGCTTCTTCTGACCGTCCTTGTCGATGTAGTACATACCGAATTTTTCGGCAAGGAGCATATCAATCTGGATTGTAACAATTGTGTCTTCCTTACCGAATACATTCTTGTACTGAATATCAAGCTTCGGACCGTAGAATGCGGCCTCGTCAATACCAATCTCATAGTCAACATCAAGGTCATCGAGAATAGTTTTCATAACAGCCTGTGACTCTTCCCACTGTTCCTTTGTACCCTCATACTTATTATTCTTGTTTTCGGGATCCCACTGTGAGAATCTGAAAGTACAGTTTTCAAGAAGTCCTACCGTGTCAAGGAAATATTTAGCAAGCTCAAGACAACCCTTGAATTCCTGTTCAAGCTGATCGGGACGGAGAATGTAGTGTCCTTCTGAAATTGTGAACTGACGAACACGGATAAGACCGTGCATCTCACCGCTTGCCTCGTTACGGAAAAGTGTTGATGTTTCCGTAAGACGCATCGGAAGGTCACGATATGAACGCTGTTTGTTAAGATAAACCTGATACTGGAACGGGCAAGTCATAGGACGAAGTGCGAAGCATTCCTTTTCTTCATCATGCGGATCGCCGAGTACAAACATACCGTCAAGATAATGATCCCAGTGACCTGAAATCTTATAAAGATCTCTCTTTGCAAGAAGAGGAGTTTTTGTGAGAAGACAGCCCTTTGACTGCTCAACATCTTCAACCCATCTCTGTAAAAGCTGAACAACTCTTGCACCCTTTGGAAGAAGAATAGGAAGTCCCTGACCGACATAGTCAACAGTTGTAAAGTATTCAAGTTCACGACCGAGCTTGTTGTGGTCACGAAGCTTTGCTTCTTCAAGCTTTTTGAGGTGTTCTTCAAGCATTGACGCCTTTGGGAAAGCTACGCCGTAAACACGGCAAAGCTGTGCGTTGTTTGCGTCGCCTCTCCAGTAAGCGCCTGTGCAGGCAGTGAGTTCAATAGCCTTGATCGGTGCAACACTCATGAGGTGAGGACCTGCGCAGAGGTCGATAAACTCACCCTGTTTGTAGAATGTAATATGCTCGCCCTTGTCGGAATGTTCCTTAACAAGTTCAACCTTGTAAGGCTCGTTCATCTCTTCAAGTTTCTTTTCAGCCTCCTCCGGAGAAAGCTCAACTCTTTCAAGCTCAAGACCTGATTTTACGATTTTCTTCATCTCAGCCTTGATTTTTTCAAGGTCTTCGGGTGAGAAAGGCTTTTCAACATCAAAATCATAGTAAAAACCGTTGTCAACGGCAGGACCGATTGCACACTTTGCATTCGGATAAAGTCTTTTTACTGCCTGAGCAAGAACATGAGAGGCTGTGTGCCAGAAAGTTTTCTGACCGTCAACATTATCGAATGTGAGAAGTTCAACCTTACAATCTTTTTCAAGCGGTGTTCTGAGGTCACAAAGGTCGCCGTCAACCTTTGCACAGCAAACAGACTTGTACAAGCCTGCACCGATTGATTTTGCAATTTCGGCAGGAGTTGTACCGTTTTCAAATTCCTTGACTGCTCCGCCTTTTAATTCAACATTAATCATAACCATTCTCCTTTTTAATATGTGATGAAAACAAAAAATCCCAATATTCCAAAACGGAATATTGGGACGAATAAATCGTGGTTCCACCCAAGTTCGGCTGAAAGCCCTCTTGACGGTTTTAACGCAACCAAACGCCGTGCCATTTCCTGCACAGTCTTAAAGGTGGTAACTTGCAATGCTTTTTGCGAAATATCACAGCAAATAATTTCGCTCTCTGGAAAAAGCAGGACTGCAAATCGTGTCCTCATCAAAAATCAATTTTCTTTTCATTTGTATGGTACCACTTTAAAACCTGAATGTCAACACCTAATTCGATGTTCTTAATTATTTTTTATCTTCAAGTTCCTTGAGAAGTCTGTCGATTTCGCTCATTCTGTCGTCTGAAACCTCTGTGTCTTTAACAGGGGCTTTAACAGGAGCTTTTGCCTTTACAGGCTCGGTTTTTTCCTCTGAAACATCAAGACGCTTTGCGTGCACGGATTCTTCGGGAATTTCAGGCTCTGCAGGAGCTTCTGCAACAGGCTTTGCAGTTTCCTCTTTTAAAGGCTCGGCGGCAATTTCTTCTGCAGGCTGAGTCTGATTTTCATTGTCGTAGCCGAGAACAAGACCGTCATTTATATTTTCGTTTTTGATTGTTGCATCGTCATATTTTTCCTCATCGTAGCCCATCACAAAATCGGAAAGTCCCTGTGCAACTGCCTCGTAGCTGTCATCGCTTGCAGGAACATCATCTTCTTTTCTATCGGAAGCAACAAGCTCATCGTAACCGCCTGAGCTGATATAGCTGTTTTCGTATGTATCATCATCTTCGGGAAGGCTTTCGATAATCTCAACCTCCGCCTTTGTAAGGCAGCCTGCGAACATTTCAACAGAAAACGAAACAATATAAATGCCGAGAACAATAAACATAACTCCGTTCACGAGAGCACTGATGCCTGTGTTTTCAACGGATGATGTCAAAACAGCACCGACACCGTACGAAAGTGAAACAGCGGCAGCGGGCATACCGTAAATAAAGCAGGCCTTAACAGGGTTTCTGCCCTTTACCCTTGAAACAACCATTGAACTTGAGAAAAGGTAAAGTGTGATGAAAATGTAGCAGAAGAGCGGCGTCATATCGCTTGCTGAGATTGAAACCTTTGTTGCGGCGAGAAATTCCGTAACGAGTTCACTGCATCCCCAGAGTGCCGGGAAAACAAAGAACATCGACACATTTGATACGATTGATTTGCCTGAAAAATGCACCTTGCCGATCATAATCATAGCAATAGCCGCAGGAATTGAGAACAGAGCCGCAATGATGCTCAAAAGATAATTATCCGTGTTATCCGGAGTTGCGTTAATCAAAGCCAAAAATGACGAACCGACAATCGCAATACCCGAAATTACTGCAAACGCACCCGAAACAAAATTCTTTTTAACGGGATATACGGGAGCCGTCTTTCTGTCAAAAAGGTTAATTAATACACAAACCGCAAAAAGCCCGAGTATGATTTCAATTATGAAATAGTTAATGCCCGACTTGTTCATGCCGAACAACAATCCGTTGCCGTCAACTGCGAACATACTCATAATTTTAAGACCTATAGCAGCTATTACAGCCGGAATAAATGGTATAACTGAATATTTGGTTTTCATAAAAATCTCCGTTTCTGTACCGTAACAAGACAATTTTAAAAAACGACTTTGTTACACGATTATTGATATGCCGACGAAAAATCAAACAGCAAAAACAAATACAAAATGAATTGTAAGTAATTATTATTTCGAATCAATCATATATTATTTTAAGCCAACATAACCGTTATGTCAAGAAAAAATAAGTCACAAAATACAATAGTATTATTTATTTTTTTGTGCGAAATAAAGGAGCATGGTAATGAAGGAAAAATTAATTGCAGTTGTCCTTCTGCTGATTCTCACGGCAATCCTCCCTATTGCAGTTTCAAAATGTTCTGAACGGTCTTTTGCAAAACCGACAGTTTCAACATCCGACACCCCCGAAAAGCCAAAAAATTCGGGTGAAATTCTCTGTGCGTTGACGGCAGGATTGTATAAGGACAGCTACTCTGCCGAAACACTAAAGGCGATTGCAATTCTTATGAACACAAATTACAAAGCTAATCCCGATTCTTTCAAGACAAACGATTTTCTTTATGAAGAAAACGCATCGGGAAGTATAAAGGATGTTTACGGTGAAATAAAAAAAGCCGCTGAGAGTGCAAAAAACAAAACGCTCCGCAAAAACAGCGAAGCGTTGTTTGTTCCCTATTCCGAAACTTCAAACGGTACTACATACAAAAACGAAAATTACAGGTATATTCACAGCGTTGCATCTCCGTGGGATTGTTACCAAACAGATTTTGACGCAAATGCCGAATGTGTCGGAGTGAGTCTTTCGGGAATTGATTACCTTTGCAAAAACGGCTGCAGTGCCGAAGAAGCATTGCTGTGGTATCTTCCCGATTTTGAAATTGCTGACGATTAATTTACATAATAAGACGCAATATGTCTGAGTTTATCCCTTGCCTTCATAATGTGACGGGAAACCGTTGACGAGTTGACTCCCAGCTCTTTTGCAATCTCCTTTTCCTTTTTGCCGTTGAGATAGTAATCTACAATACAGATTCTCTGTCTTTCGGTAAGCTCGTTCAGAACAGCCATTGAAAGAATTTTCTTCATCTTATCACGGGAGTTTTCATTTGTACTGCCGTGCCAAAATCCCGAATCCGACATTAATCTGTGTTTGTTGTTGTCTGTAATATGTATAAATTCTCTTTTCATTTTATCATGCTCCGTAATATCTATCCATAAGATGATTTGAAATGTGAATGCATTCATTATAATAAATCTTGTATTTTGCAATTTTTAAATCAAGTTCTTTTTTGTTGATTTCCGATTTGCCTCTTTTTTCTGCTTTGAGTCTGTCGATAACATCCTGAATGCTGTCGGCAGTATTTTTATATTCCATTGACCATTCAAAATAATTAACCATACCGATATCCTTTCCTTGATTTTATTCATTTAGAAGGTCGGCGGGGCTTTCAACCTTCTAATTCCATTATACAGAACATATCGAACAAATTCAAGAACATTTGTTCGATATTGTAAGTGACATACATTCACTGTCCCTTTGTACGGACTATGCTCTGTTTTTCAAAATTTCTTTGTTTATGACATATAATTCGGATAATCAACAAAAAGATTTTGCGTTTTTACCAAAATTTTGGTGTGTAAATCAATTACAAAAGCATAATAAAAAGTGTATAATAAGAGTAATCGTGCAGCATTGAATGGCATAAGTCCGGATTTTCAATGCTGCACATTTTTTGTGTCAAATACATCGGAGGTTATATAATGGAAAAAACGCAAAAAATGAATAAAATGGGAACTGAAAAAATAAGCAGACTTTTGCTTACTATGGGTGTTCCGATGATAATTTCAATGGTTGTACAGGCTGTGTACAATATCGTTGACAGCTACTTTGTAAGCTGTATGAAAGATCCGAATATACCCGCACTCGGTGATTATGCGGTAAATGCACTCACGCTGGCATTTCCTGTTCAGATGCTTATGGTTGCAGTCGGAGTCGGTACGGGAGTCGGCATCAACTCGATTTTGTCAAGAAGTCTTGGTGAGGGCAATAAAGAAAAGTGCAGTAAAATTTCGGGCAACTCAATTTTTCTTGCACTTTGCACCTGTGTTGTATTTGTGCTTTTCGGAATTTTCGGAGTTGACGCATACATAGCCTCACAAACAAGCGATCCGATTATCACATCAATGGCTGTTTCGTATCTGAAAATATGCACCTACAGTTCACTGGGCGTTAGTATGTACATGATTTTTGAAAAGCTGTTACAGGCAACGGGATATACAATGCAGACAACAGTTGCGCAAATTGTCGGTGCGGTTGTGAACATGATACTTGATCCGATTATGATTTTCGGTTGGTGCGGTTGCCCGAAGCTCGGTATTGACGGTGCTGCTATTGCAACGGTTATAGGTCAGTTCATTTCATTCTTTATTGACGCATATTTCTATTTCAGATGCAATTCAAAGCATTTCAACACATCATTAAAGTATATGAAACCCGAAGGCAGGATTATCAGGCAGATTTATCAGGTTGGTATCCCCGCTATTATTATGCAGGCGCTTATGTCGATTTTGACATACAGCATTAATGTTATTTTTGTAAGAGTTTCAACGGATGCGGTTACGGCTTACGGTATCTACTACAAAATTCAGCAGTTTGTATTTTTTGCCGCATTCGGCATGAACAATGCAATGATTCCGATTATAGCGTTCAACTACGGCAAACAGGACAAAAAGCGAGTAAACGACAGCATTAAATACGGACTTATTTACACGGTATCAATTCTTTGTGCTGGAATTATAATTCTTCAAATTTTTGCAAAACAGATACTCGGAATATTCTCTCTTACAGAATCAACAACCGACCTTGCAATGCTTGCAATTAGAATTATCACACCCGGATTTATATTTGTCGGTGCTAACATTGCGTATCAGGGAATTTTTCAGGCACTCGGCAACGGTGTGCATTCGCTGATACTTTCGCTTGTACGACTTATTGTTGTTCCTCTGCCCCTTGCATACATCTTTTCATGCTTTGATTTTGCATCTTCAATAATCTGGATTGCATTCCCAATCGGCGAAGCTGTAGCCTTTATCGTTGCACTTATTTTTATGGCAAATATCCGCAGGAAAAAGATTAATCCAATTAAAAATGGTGTTTAACAGTAAAAACAATATTTCTTATTGATTTACTTTTTGTTTATTTTGTATAGAGCCAATTATTAAAATCATCGTTTTTGTCGGGTAATTTAAGATTCTAAAAAAATACTGCACAAACATCTTCTTGATTTTTTGTACAGTTTGTCTTTTCGACTGTATGAATATTAGAATTGCACCCTCTCACCTTGAATTTACCCCTAAAAATCGGTATAATATAAGGCAATGAACAAAGATAAAGTTCAAAACTTTAATCTTACCTGTTCATTAAATATTCGGCAAAAATGTTTGCTTCTTTATTGAAACATTCATTTTCATAAAACACACAATCGCGAAAAGGATCGTCATTTGACGGTCTTTTTTGCGTTTGGAAAAAATTCATAATTACATAATTTCTGCATAAAAATCGGAGCCGTGAAAAATCACGACTCCTTTTTTGCTTTATCTTATTTTTTCAGTATAATCAAGTGCTATCCAGCCGGCACCGCTTTTGAGTTTGCCCCACTTGGCTGCACCTGCACCCGACTTTTCATCGACTATCGTGTACGCTCCGCCCTTTGGAACAGCACCGTTCACATCGTAATTTGTACCCGGACCTTTACGGATATTCACGCCGTTTGACGAGGTTATTCTCACGATATAACGCCTGAAAGCTTTATCCGAACCCGCTTTTGAACTGTCTGAGCCTGCAGAGTCAGTTTTGTATTTCACATCAAAATAATTGCACATACCCTTGCAGATTGCCTCTCCGATTGCAACTGTATTCTTGCGTATCCAATCCGAGCCTGTCACAGTGTCGTGAAACTCACACTCAACATACACGGTTAATGCCTTCGGCACATTGATTTCGTAGAGATCGGTTTTGTAGCTGACTGAATCGTCCTTGCCGGGCGAGATTGCTCCGAGGGCAGACTTTACCGCCTCGGCAGCCTTTCTGCCGTTTGAGTTCAGGCAAAACACTCTTGTACCGCCCGTATATTTGCCGTTAAACGCATTAGTGTGAATCGGCATATGAATGTCTGCTCCAAACTTATCCGATTCGGGACAGCGTGTCTGCATAAGCGTACCCGACTTTGCGACCATAACATCGAATCCGCAACGCTTGAGTGCTTTGGCTGTGGCGGCGGCAATTTTGTCGCACTGAGCCATTTCATTCGTACCGCCCGTTGCATAGGTGTTGCCGTTTTGGTTTGACGGACTGAGATATATTTTTTTACTCATTGTCTTTATCTTCTCCCTCTTTTAAATTCATTACTGCCGATGCACCTGCCGCAACAGCCGCAACAGCAAGACCGATGAGAGCGTTCTTTACAACATCACCGTCGTTAAAATCAAGACCGCCCAAAGCGAGCGTTACATTGGTGATAACATAACCGAGAGCAGTCTGAATAAATGTTCTGAACGCTCTTTTTAAACACGGCTTTTTTAAGCATATTTTTATTTTACTCATTATATTATATTTTCCTTTCCTTGTTTTGTTCGTTTTCCAAATCCGCTATTCTGTGTTCCGCTGTTTTGATTTTGTTGTCATTAACTGCCTCGTGCTGCTCAATAAGATATACACGCTCAACAAGATTATTATGCTTGTCAACCTTTTTTTCGAGCTGTTCAATGCGATAATTTGATAATCTTGACGCTGTGAAAATACCCGCAAGAGAGCCTGCAAGAGTCCCTGCAAATGAAATCAACGCTATAAGAATTTGGTCTGTCAAAAAAATCACCTCCCACTTACAGGCTCAAAAAAAGGAGAAATTGCACTAAACAATGCAATTTCTCCGAAATTTCTTTATATTTATTTTTTAAAACGATTATTTTTTCTCTATAGGAATTATAACAGCGGTTTAAGATACTGACCCGTAAATGATTTTTCAACCTTTGCAACCTGTTCGGGAGTACCTTTGGCAACGATTGTACCACCGCCGTCACCGCCCTCCGGACCGAGGTCGATAAGATAATCTGCTGTCTTGATAAGGTCAAGGTTGTGTTCGATTACAACAACCGTGTTTCCGCCGTCAACAAGAAGCTGAAGGACATCAACAAGTCTGTGTACATCGGCAATGTGCAAGCCCGTTGTCGGCTCGTCAAGAATATAAATTGTCTTGCCCGTACTGCGTTTTGAAAGCTCTGTTGCAAGCTTTACACGCTGAGCCTCACCGCCCGAAAGCGTTGTTGCAGGCTGACCGAGCTTTATATAACCAAGACCCACTTCATACAGGGTTTTCAGCTTTCTGTAAATCTTCGGGATATTTGAGAAGAACTCCATTCCCTCCTCAACGGACATTTCAAGAACATCATTGATTGACTTGCCCTTGTACTTTACTTCGAGGGTTTCACGGTTATATCTCTTGCCCTTGCAGACCTCACACGGAACATAAACATCTGACAAAAAGTGCATTTCAATCTTGATAATACCGTCACCCTGACAAGCCTCACATCTGCCGCCCTTTACATTGAATGAAAATCTGCTTGGTGTAAAACCACGCATTTTCGCATCTGTTGTAGCGGCATAAAGCATTCTGATGTCCGTAAACACACCTGTGTATGTTGCAGGATTTGAACGGGGAGTTCTGCCGATAGGACTTTGGTCAATGGCAATTACCTTGTCAAGATTTTCCATGCCCTTGATTTCCTTGTGCTTGCCGGGAATTGTCTTTGCTCGATTAAGGTCACGGGCAAGGGCTTTGTAAAGGATTTCGTTTACAAGTGAGCTTTTGCCCGAACCCGAAACACCTGTTACGCAGACAAATTCACCGAGCGGAATTTTAACATTGATATTTTTAAGGTTATTTTCAGCCGCTCCTCTGACTTCAAGGAAAAGTCCGTTACCTTTTCTGCGCTTTTCGGGAACGGGAACTTTGCGTTCGCCAGAAAGATACTTGCCTGTGATTGAATTCGGACATTGCTTAATCTTTTCAACATCACCGACACAGACAATTTCACCGCCGTGAATACCTGCCCCGGGGCCTACATCCACGATGCAATCTGCGGCATACATAGTGTCCTCATCGTGTTCAACAACGATAACAGTATTTCCGAGGTCACGAAGTCGCTTTAAGGTTGCAAGAAGTTTTTCATTGTCACGCTGATGAAGTCCGATACTCGGCTCGTCAAGAATATACAGCACACCCATAAGCGAACTGCCGATTTGCGTTGCAAGGCGGATTCGCTGACTTTCACCGCCACTGAGTGTTCCAGAGCTTCTTGAAAGAGTAAGGTAGCCGAGTCCTACGCTCTTGAGAAAGTTAAGTCTTTCGTTAATTTCTTTTATAATTTCAGCACCGATAATCTGCTCTTTTTCTGTAAGCTTGAGCTGACCTACAAAGTCGAGTGCGTCAATAACCGACATTTTGCAGAAATCGGCAATGTTAAGTCCGCCGACTGTTACTGCAAGGCTTTCGGCTGAAAGTCTGTCACCGTGACAGAGATCGCACGGAATTTCTGCCATATACGAACGGATTTCATCCTTAATCCAGTTACTGCTTGTGTCATGATAACGGCGTTCAAGGTTGTTGATTATACCCTCAAATTTATGCTGATAAGTACCTCCGCCGTAAACCGATTTTTTATTGATTGTCAGCTCATCATCACCTGTGCCGTAGAGGATTTTGTCGATAGTTTCCTTCGGGAGATTTTCAAGCGGTTCATCAAGCGAAAAATTGTACTTTTTCGCTAAAGCCTCCATATACATTGCGGCAATTGTACTGCCTTCCATTGCCCAACCGCTGCCCTTGATACCGCCGTCACGGATACTCTTTGACATATCGGGAATAATTTTGTTCTCATCAATTTTGAGGAACACGCCGAGTCCCGTACACTTTGGGCACGCACCGAACGGATTGTTGAATGAAAACATTCTCGGTGAAAGCTCGTCAATGCTCACACCGTGCTCGGGGCAGGCATATTTTTGTGAAAAAGTCACATCCTCATCGCCGTTGAAGTTCACCGTAACAAGACCGCCGCCAAGCTTTGACGCTGTTTCGATGCTGTCTGAAAGTCTTGATGCTATTTCAGGCTTGATTACAAGACGGTCAACAATGATTTCTATATTATGCTTTTTATTTTTCTCAATCGGAATATTTTCCGACAAATCATAGATGATCCCGTCAACTCTTGCACGGACATAGCCCGATTTTCCGGCACTGTCAAGAACCTTTGCGTGTTCGCCCTTTCTGCCCCTTACAACGGGAGCCATAACCTGAATTTTCGTACCCGTTTCATAGGTCATAATCTTATCGACAATCTGGTCAACTGTCTGCTGACGGATTTCCCTTCCGCAAACCGTACAATGCGGAACACCTATTCTTGCATACAAAAGGCGGAGATAATCGTAAATTTCCGTAACCGTACCGACCGTTGAACGGGGATTCTTTGAAGTAGTTTTCTGATCGATTGATATTGCAGGCGAAAGTCCCTCTATGCTTTCAACATTAGGCTTGTCCATCTGACCGAGAAACATTCTTGCATATGAAGAAAGGCTTTCAACATATCTTCTCTGTCCCTCGGCATAGATGGTGTCAAATGCAAGCGAGCTTTTGCCCGAACCCGAAAGTCCTGTAATTACGACAAGTTTGTTACGGGGAATTTCAACATTTACATTTTTGAGGTTATGCTCTTTTGCACCTCTCACAATAATTTTATCCTGTGCCATTTCATCTACCCTTTACTGCGTCAAACACCTGACACAACTTCATACATTCGTTTAAATTTTGATTCATATACACGCATAGCCTCTCATCGCGAGAGGCTATGTTTATTTGATATTAACCTTCTGTGGACTCGTCAACCTTTGTTTCGGCTGAGGGTTCTTTGTCGGCAGTTTCCTGCTCAACTTCTTCGGGTTCTTTATATGTGCCGTTCATTACGGCAGTAAAGTCCTCGCTGCCCATCTTCTCATGCTTGATAAGATATTTAGCAATATCGTGGAGCTTATCCATATTATCGCTGAGAATCTTAGTAGCGTCGCCATATGCCTTGTTGACCATATCAAGAACGAGCTGATCGATTTTAGCTGCGGTAGCCTCGGAATAATCCTGAGTTCTGCTGCCCATATCTCTGCCGAGGAATACGGAATTGTTGTCTGTGCCGTAGCATACACAACCGAGTTCCTTAGTCATACCGTACTTTGTAACCATTGCACGGGCTGTTTTTGTAGCCTTTTCAATATCGTTTGACGCACCTGTTGAGATGTCATCCATAATAAGTTCTTCGGCAACTCGACCGCCAAGACTTACAACGATATCCTCATACATACCTCTGCGTGAGTTATATGACTTGTCCTCACTCGGGAGCGGCATTGTGTAACCGCCTGCCATACCTGTCGGAATAATTGAAATCTCGTGAACAGGATCCTGAGTTTCGAGCTTATCAAAGAGAATTGCGTGACCTGCCTCATGATAGGCTGTGAGCTTTTTCTCTTTCTCACTCATTACTTTGCTCTTTTTCTCTGCACCGACAACAACCTTGACTGTTGCCTCCTTGATTTCGTCCATAGTAATGGCTTTTTTATCTTTTCTTGCGGCAAGAAGTGCGGCCTCATTAAGAAGATTTTCAAGGTCTGCACCTGTAAATCCGGCTGTTGTTTTAGCAATAGTCTTGAGATTTACATCGGGAGCAAGAGGTTTCTTTCTTGCATGAACCCTGAGGATAGCCTCACGGCCGTTTACATCGGGATAGCTTACAACAACCTGACGGTCAAATCTGCCCGGACGCATAAGAGCCGGATCGAGAACATCGGGTCTGTTAGTTGCGGCAATAAGGATTACACCCTCGTTAGCACCGAAACCGTCCATTTCAACAAGCAACTGGTTAAGAGTCTGCTCTCGCTCATCGTTGCCGCCGCCAAGACCTGCGCCTCTCTGGCGACCTACGGCGTCAATCTCATCAATAAAGATGATACAAGGTGAGTTTTTCTTTGCCTGATCAAAGAGGTCACGAACACGAGACGCACCGACACCGACAAACATCTCAACAAAGTCTGAACCTGAAATTGAGAAGAACGGCACACCTGCCTCACCTGCAACAGCTCTTGCAAGCAATGTTTTACCTGTACCTGGAGGGCCTACAAGGAGAACGCCCTTTGGTATTCTTGCGCCGAGTTTGTTATACTTTTCAGGAGCCTTGAGGAACTCAACAACCTCTGCAAGCTCTTCCTTTTCTTCATCGGCACCTGCAACATCATCAAATGTTGTCTTGCGCTTTTCATCGTTTGTGTTCTTAATCTTGGCTTTGCCAAAGCTCATTTCCTTGCCGCCAAGACCTCCGCCGCCCATTTTCTTCATAATGAGCACCCAGGCAACGATGAGAATAATCATAATGATTAGTGTCGGAATCATTTCCATAAGTATGGAATTATCCGTTGCACGGGTAAGGTTATGCGGAATTTCATCAGTTGACGCCGGATTGTAGTACGGCTTGATGTCATCAAGGAAACGCTGAATATCGGCAAGCTGTCCTTTTACAACAATCTTTGATTTTTTGCTGTTTGACTGGGTTTTCTGCTGTTCGGTTGCGGGCTGAGTAGCAGTTGTTGCAGATTGAGAGTCGGAATCGGTTGATTTGATGGGACTCATGCCCTCTTTAAGGGTAATTTCAATCTGACCTGAACCGTAGTCAATGTTAAAGCTGTCAACCATATCCTGAACAAAATACTGCTCAAGCTCCGAGGTTTTCGGTGAAGTTGACTTATTTGTGCTCAGCACAGCCGCTGTTATAATGATTATCAGAATGGGAATTCCGAGATAAAGCAGCAGATTGCGCACTTTCTTTTTATTGTCCAATGCTGTCACTCCTCTGTATAGTATTATTTTTCCGAGGTGGAAATATGTAATGCCACGAAAATTTGCGGCTTATTTTCGCATTAAAATCACGAATAAACTGACGGCTTTAATACGCCTACATAAGGAAGATTTCTGTACTTTTCGTCATAGTCAAGACCGTAGCCGACGATAAATTCATCCGGAATTACCGCACCTGCGTAGTCAATATGGATATCGGCAACCCGTCTGTCCGGCTTGTTAAAAAGTGTACAGAGCTTTACTGATTTTGCCTTCTTGGCTTTGAGATATTTTGTGATAAAGTCAAGAGTATTGCCTGAGTCGATAATATCCTCAACAATGAGAATATCCTTGCCCTCAACAGACTGGGAAATATCCTTCTGAATATTAACTCTGCCTGAGCTTACAGTACCGCTGCCGTAGCTTGAAGCAACGATAAAGTCGATTGAAAAATCAAGATTAACCTTTCTCATAAGGTCAACCATAAAGGCAACGCTGCCCTTGAGCAGACCGACCATTATAAAATCTTTGTCATTATAATCTTTTTCAATCTGTTTTGCAATAGTGTTCACAATATTTTCAATATCTTTTTCCGAATACAGAATTTTTTCAATATCCTTATGCATAATTAACCCTCTTTGTCTATATTTATGAGTAATTTTTCGGTTTTTTCGGTGTCATCTGCCTTTCCCTGCAATGAAACACCAAGCTTTTCACACCACAAAACGGTGTTGGATACCGCAAGCAGTAACAGCCTGTCCCTCATTTCGGACGGGATTTTCTGTTCGTTAAAAACCTTGCGGAGCGGTTTTGTGACCATGCGGTCCGGATATGTAAACCTGTCGCCTGCTCTGCGTGTGCGAAAAACAGGATTTTCGCCAAGCCGCTTTTTGGAAACGAGGTTATTTTGATTTGTTACTTTTTCGGTAATTTCATTTACCGTGTATATTTTTCCGTCATAAGAAAAGGTCATATTATTCTTTAACGGAATTTCATTAAAATCAGGGGAGTTTTTAGGACATACAAAGCGGAGTATTCCCTGTTTTGAAACGGCTGTGCATTGTTTTGACAGTTCAACGCTTCCTCCGTTTCTGATTATTTCACACAATAGTAAAATTGTTTTTCTTTCGGGAGTAATGTTACAATTATTCTTTAACAGAATAAACAACATTTCCTTCAGAACGGCAGAATCAAGGCTCAACAGCTTTTTGCAGTCGTAGCCAAAATCACCTTTGCAATCATGCACGGCTTTTTCGGCACATTTCTTAATGAAATCAGCCGACTCTCCGGCATTTTCACTCAAGCCTAAAGCCGTCCGTTCAAAAGAAGGATTCAGCTTTTTAAGACACGGAATAATGTTATGCCTAATGTAATTTCGTGTGTAATCATCGGCAAGATTCGTACTGTCGGTAACATATTCAAGGTTGTTTTTCTCACAATAGCTTTCAATGTCACCTCTCGAAAGTTCAATCAGCGGTCTGATTATGTTCCCCCGTTTTGGAGGAATTGCCGACAAACCTGTCAAAGACGCACCCCTTGCAATATTGAATATCAGCGTTTCGGCATTGTCGGATGCCGTGTGAGCGGTTGCAATCTTTGCACAAAGTTTTTGCGAAAGCTCTTCAAAGAAAGCGTAGCGGACATTTCTTCCGCAAAGCTCTTCGCTGATTTTCTGCTGTTTGGCAAGTGTGGGAACATCAACGCTTTTTATGAAAAGTTCCGTGTTAAATTTCTTACAAAGAATTTTGCAGAAATTTTCATCACGCTTTGCCTCATCGCCACGGATATTGTGGTTGATATGAGCGGCATAAATCGAAAGATTGTATTTTTCTTTCAGAGAAATAAAAATGCTTAACAAAGCCGTGGAATCAGCTCCGCCCGAAAGTGCAACGATTACGCTGTCACCTTTTTCAAGCAAGCCGTATTTTTCAACGGTTGCTGTAACACGGTTAAGCATCTCGGTTGTCCGTTCCCGTAAAGCGCATGAACTCGCCCTGCCAATGCAGTTTTACAATATTAGTTTCACCGTGACGGTTCTTTGCTACGATACACTCACCCGAATTCATATCGGCTGTCGGTGCGGCAGAATCCTCTCCGCTCTCTTTGTCATAGTAGCCCTCACGATAAAGGAACAGTACGATATCGGCATCCTGCTCGATAGAACCCGAATCTCTCAGGTCGGCAATCTGCGGTCTGTGGTCATCACGCTTTTCTGCAGCACGGGAAAGCTGTGACAGAGTGATTACGGGAACATTCATTTCCTTTGCAAGAATTTTCAGATTTCGTGTAATTTCCGAAATTTCATTTACACGGTTGTCAATCTTTCTGCCGCTCGACATAAGCTGAAGATAGTCGATTACAACAAGGTCAAGGTTGTGAAGTCGGCGAAGTCTTGACTTCATCTCAGGAATTGTAATACCCGGAGTATCGTCAAGATAGAGGTCGGTTTTGCTGAGAATATCGCTTGCGGGGATAAGTCTTGACCACTCCTCCTCGGTAAGCTGACCTGTTCTCAGTTTTGTACCGCCTATAAGCGCCTCACTTGAAAGCAGACGGCTTGCAAGCTGTTCCTTTGACATTTCAAGCGAGAAAAACGCAACGGTCTTTTTGGACTTACACGCAACATTTCGTGCAATATTGAGTGCGAAACTCGTTTTACCCATACCCGGTCGGGCGGCAAGAATGATAAGATCGGAACGGTTAAGTCCAGTAATCATTCGGTCAAGGTCGCCTATGCCCGTTGGGATAGGTTTCATACTGTTGTCGGTTTCGCTGTTGAGTGCGTCAAGCCGGTCGAAAGTCTGTAAAATTACCGAGTTGATACGCTCAAGACCGTGCTTTTCATTGCCCTGTCTGATGTCAAAAATCTTCTGTTCTGCCGAATCAATCAGAACCGAGGGATCCTCGTTGCCTGCAGTTGCGTCATCAATAATTTCACGGGATGCCGTAATAAGTCTGCGGACATTGTACTTTTCTGCAATAATCTTCGCATATTCTTCGGCATTAGAAATTGAAGGGCAATTGTTGACAAGATCCATCAGATAGGTTTTTCCTGTTGACTCGTCAAAAGCTTTATTCTGTTTTAATCTTTCAAGCAGAGTGACAAAGTCGATGTTAAGACCGAGTCCGATCATCTCCTGCATCTGTGCAAAAATCAGCTTGTGCAAAGAAACATAGAAATAATCGGGGCTTTTCAGAGTATCAACAACCTTGTCAAAGGTGTCGCTTTCAAGAATGATTGCACCTAAAACCGCTTGTTCCGCTTCGGGGCTGTACGGCAGATGAAGTCCGTCATAACTGCCCGCAAAATTTAAATCAGCCATTTTTACTCCTGTTTATTATGCCTCGGATACCTGAACATCAATCTTTGCAGAAACGCCTGTAAAGAGCTTTACCTCTGCGTGATATGTACCGAATTCCTTAATGTCGCAGTCAAGAACAACCTTGCGCTTGTCAACATCAATATTGTACTGCTTTTTGATTTCTTCGGCAACCTGCTTTGAAGTTACGCTGCCAAAAAGTCTGCCGCCCTGTCCTGCTTTTGCAGTCATCTTGAAGGTTTTGCCCTCAAGAGTCTTTTTGTCATGTTCTGCCTGAGCCTTTTGGGTTGCAATTTTATAATTTTTGGAATTCTCGGCATTCTTATATTCATTCATAGCCTGAGCGTTTGCCTCTTTTGCAAGCTTTCTCGGAAGGAGAAAGTTTCTTGCATAGCCGTCAGATGCCTCAACAAGCTCGCCTTTTTTGCCGAGTGATTTTACATCCTGCATTAAAATTACTTTCATAACCAATCAACCTTTCTTACGAGTTTTCCTCATCATCAAGTGTGTTGTCAATTTCAGACAGCAACTGTTGATAAGCAAGCTCTTTTGTAGTGTTTTTAAGCTGTGTCGCCGCCATGGTCTGATGACCGCCGCCGCCAAGCTTCTCCATTATAATCTGAACATTAACATTACCGTAGCTTCTTGCTGAAATGTTAATTTGACTGTTGTCTTCAAAAAGAACGAAGGATGCGTCAACGCCTTTGAGATTGAGCATTTCATCAGCCGCCTGAGCCGACGCAAGCCTTATATCGCCGTCACCGCTCGGCGCAATCGAAATTGCACAGCCACGGTAAACATGGGCCTTGCACACAATGTCAACCTTTTCACGGTAGGTTTCGATATTATCGGAAAACATACCCTTTACGGTGAGCGTGTTTGCACCCCTTTTTCTCAGATAAGCCGCCGCCTCAAATGTGCGCACGCCTGTTTTAACGGCAAAATTCTTTGTGTCAAGTGTAATGCCTGCAAGCATTGCGTCTGCCTGAACATATGTGAGCGGAGAATCATCAAGACAGCTGATTATTTCACTGCACATTTCACAGGTTGAAGACGCCGAGGGTTCGTGACAGAACACAAGAGCGTTGTTTATGTAATCAACCGCCTTTCTGTGGTGGTCGATAATGATAACCTTTTTACATTTTTCGTAGAGCTCCGTACTTTCAAGAGAACGCTTCAGGTGCGTATCAACTATAATGAGAAGCGACTTCTGGGTAAGTCCCGAAAGAGCGGCTTCCGGAGAAATGAATATATCGGTGTCGAGTTTTTCATCAGTATATTCAATGAGCTGTTTTGCCATTGAGGTTTCTCGGTTAATGACAACCTTTGAATAACGCTTGAAAGTTTTCTCCATTATGCATTGAAGTCCGATTGCCGCACCTACACAGTCAAGGTCGGAAAACTTGTGTCCCATAATAAAGATCTTGTCGCAGTCGGCAACAACACGGCTGATTGCGTTTGCAATAACTCTCATACGCACCTTGCTTGCTTTTTCCGCTGCGGCAACCTTTCCGCCGAAGAACTCGTATGTATTGTCTTTTTTAATGACAGCAACCTGATCGCCGCCTCTGCCCAGTGCCATTTCAAGGGCTTTCCTTGCGTTGAGCTCGCTCTCTTTGATGTTATTATAACCTCGGCAAAGACCTACCGAGATTGACGCACTGTGGTTATTTATCGTGATTTCTCGGATAGTTTTAAGAATCGGAAACTTATCGGCTGCCATTTTTTCAACATCGGCATCTCTGAAAATTATCATATAACGGTTGTTGCCGATTTTTTTGTAAAGAGCCGAATACTGCTCCGCCCACTTTTGCAGGCAAACTTCAATATCGAGCATTGCCTCGGAAAACGACTCGTCCGAGTTATCGGAAAAGTCCTCTGCATTGTCAAAAACGGCAATCGCAACGCACGGCTTGGAAGCAAGATATTCCCTTGTAATCTGCTTGTAATAGGTGTTTTCGATAAATTCACAGACAGCGCCCTCGCCTGTAGAACGGCAATAAACCGTGTATTCTCTGCCGTCAATGGCAACATCACAGCTCTCACCCTTTTTCAGACAGTCAATTTCTTTTCCCGAAAGGTAGGCTTTGATATTATCGCCCTCTGCGCCCTTTCCGCCGCACATAGCCTTGCGGAATCGTGAATTGCACCATACAATGTCACCCTGTCTGCCTATAACGGCAACAGGGCAACTGAATTTTTCAAGGTACTCTTCGTTAATACCCTTTATACTTCCGACTATATTTTTTACCGTACTTTTTACATAGCTTGTAAATCGCAATGAAGTTATAAGCACAACGGCTAAGGAAAGAACAGACACACCGAGTTCGATATAGAACACAACAGGCGAATAGTCATAGCTGACAACAGCCATGGCAAACATTATCACCGAAAAAATTATGAACCACGGTGTAAGCGTCCAATTTCTTTTTCTCATGTCAAACCTCTGTTAATAACAAAATAGCAAAAAATAAATCAGCGAATAAAACTTAAACCTCCTGAAGAATAGGAAGAATCATCGGAGCTCTCCTTGTACGCTGACCGATAAGTTTTGAAACATCATCCTTGATTCTGTTCTTAATAATGCCCCATTCGTGAACATTATTCTCTGCACAATCCTCAAGAATTGCAAGAGCGGTCTGCTTGACCTCTTCAAGAAGTCTTTCGCTCTCACGAACATATACAAATCCTCTTGAAACAATATCGGGACCGCTGATAACATGACCGTCATAAACATCAAGAGAAGCAACAATAATGATAAGTCCGTCCTGTCCGAGGTGCTTTCTGTCACGAAGAACGATACTTCCGACATCACCAACGCCGAGGCCGTCAACGAACACCTTGCCTGCCTGAACAGGCGGAAGCTCTTTCATATAATCCTCGTTGATTTCAAGAACACTTCCGACATCACCGATATAAATGTTCTTGCGTTCCATACCGAGAAACATTGCAAGGTCGGCATGTTTTCTGAGGTGTTTCTGTTCGCCGTGAACAGGGATAAAATACTTTGGCTTTACAAGCTTCTGCATGATTTTGAGTTCCTCCTGACAGGCATGACCTGAAACATGAACTTCATACATTGACTCATAAATTACCTTACAACCCTTTTTAAGAAGTTCGTCAACAACATTGCCGACTGTTTTCTCATTACCGGGAATCGGATTGGCTGAAATTATGATGAAATCGCCCTCACCGACCATTACCTTGCGGTGGTCTGAATATGCCATTCTTGAAAGTGCGCTCATCGGCTCGCCCTGACTGCCTGTTGTAACAAGAACAACCTGCTGCGGCATATACTTGTCGAGCATATCAATATCGATAAGAATATTTTCGGGAAGATGAAGATATCCGAGCTTTTGTGCAACATCCATATAGTTGACCATACTTCTGCCCGAAAAAGCAACCTTTCTTCCGTACTTTTCTGCACAGTCAATAATCTGCTGAACACGGTTTACATTTGACGCAAAAGTTGCAATTATAATTCTGTAATTTTCCGCACTCTTGAAAAGATTGTCAAGGCTGTCGGATACAGTTCTTTCCGTAGGGGTGTATCCGGGTCTTTCGGCATTTGTACTCTCCGAAAGAAGTGCAAGAACACCTTCGTCACCCACTCTTGCAAAGCTTGAAAGGTCAATCATATCACCCGTGATAGGTGTGCAGTCAATTTTGAAGTCGCCCGTGTGAACAATAGTACCGCCCGGAGTGTGAATTGCAAAAGCAACAGCATCGGGAATCGAATGGTTTACATGAATGAAGTCAATCTTCATACAACCGAGCTTTATTGACTGACCTGCATTTATTACATTAAGCTGAGATTGATTGTATAGACTATGCTCCTTGAGCTTGTTGCCTACAAGACCGAGCGTAAGCGGTGTACCGTAAATCGGAACATTCACCTTTGAAAGAAGAAAAGGCAAACCGCCGATGTGATCCTCATGTCCGTGTGTAAGGATAATACCCTTAACTCTGTCGGCATTCTGTTCAATATATGTGAAATCCGGAATTACAAGGTCAACGCCGAGCATATCCCCGTCAGGAAATGCCATGCCGCAGTCGATGATGATTATATCGTTTTCACATTCAACAAGGGTGATGTTCTTACCTATTTCGTTAAGACCGCCGAGAAATGCAATCTTAATTGACGGCTTCTGAGCATTCTTTTTTGGATAACCCTTTGACTTTGACGTATATTTCTTTTTGCCGTAATTTGACTTTCCGTTCGATTTCGGCTGAAATCCGTCATCATTTTTCTTATAGTAAGCGTTGTAGGAATTTTTACCCGAACCGCTCTTTTTTGAAGCATTATTTTTAGAGTATTGCTTCACATTCTTTTTGCCTTTTGAGTACCTTGACTGTTTAAGCATAAAGTTTTCGTTCCTCTTTTCTGTACTCACAAATCTACCTCCGTTTTCTGAAATATGTACTGAATAAAAGAAAAATAAATATATCAAAGACCTCTGAGCGCCCGTGAGGTCTTAATTTATTTATAAAATAAATTCTCCGTTCTGATAACGGTGAACATCTGTATTTATAATAATATCCGCAAAATATACGAATTTTATTCCCGTAATTATGGCAACACATAGCTACCCTATCATAGTTTTTCATTTTATTTTACCGCATATCCTACTGCAATGTCAAGAAATTTTCATAACAAACACAAAATCCAAGGCTTGCAATCCGCATAACAAAGGCAATTTTATGCATAAAAATTTGAAATTTCCGTAAAATAAAACCCGTAAGCGATTTTTTAATTGCAATATTGTGTATAAATTTCAAAATTTGTTCAAACACCTACCAAAGTTATCAGAATTATATCAAATAATGGGTTGCAATTGTCGTTTCAGCGTATTATAATCTATAGTGCGGATTTTAATATTTTGAATAATTAGTACACTCTGAATTAAAGGAGAATTATTTTTGAAACAAGTTGAAATTTTTACAGACGGTGCTTGCAGCGGAAATCCCGGTCCCGGCGGTTGGGGTGCTGTTTTAAGATATAACGGTCACGAAAAGGAAATTTCAGGCGGTGAGGCAAACACAACCAACAACCGTATGGAGCTTTCGGCTGTTATCAATGCACTTGCTCTGCTCAAAGAACCGTGCAAGGTAACGCTTTACAGCGACTCGCAGTATGTTTGCAACGCACTAAAGCTCGGTTGGGCTAAAAAGTGGAAAGCAAACAACTGGATGCGTAATAAAAAAGAAAAGGCTTTGAACCCCGAACTTTGGGACAGGCTTCTTACCCTGTATGATACTCACGAGGTTGAAATTGTGTGGGTAAAAGGACACGCAGGTCATCCCGAAAACGAGCGTTGCGACCGACTTGCCGTTGCAGCCGCAAAACAATTTGCATAACAATAAACTTATATAAAGGTGGATATAAAATGAGATATGTTTATGCCGACAACTCGGCTACTACAGCACTTTCGCCGAAGGTGCTTGAAAAAATGATGCCATACCTCACCGAGGTTTACGGAAACCCTTCAAGCATTTATACAATCGGTGCAAAGGCAAGGGCTGCCGTAGAAACTGCAAGAGAAAACATTGCAAAGAATCTCGGTGCGGCTAACCCGAATGAAATTTACTTTACCTCCGGCGGAAGTGAATCCGACAACTGGGCACTCAAGGGTGTTTGTCACGCTCTCAAGGCAAAGGGCAAAAAGCACATCATTACTTCAAAGTTTGAGCATCACGCTATTCTTCACACATGTGAGGCTCTTGAAAAGGAAGGCTTTGAGGTTACTTATCTTGATGTTTACGAAAACGGTATTGTTCATCCCGAGGATGTTGAAAATGCAATTCGTGAGGATACGGCTATAGTATCGATTATGTATGCAAACAACGAAATCGGTACAATTCAGCCGATTTCAGAAATCGGTGCAATTTGCAGAAAACACGGTGTTCTTTTCCATACAGACGCAGTTCAGGCGGCAGGTTATGTGAAGATTGATGTTCAGAAAGAAAACATTGACCTTCTTTCAATGACAGCACACAAGCTCCATGGACCGAAGGGCTGCGGCCTTCTCTACATCAGAAAAGGCGTAAGAATTGAAAACCTCATCTGTGGCGGTGCTCAGGAGAGGAACAAGCGTGCAGGTACCGAAAATGTTGCAGGCATCGTAGGTCTTGATGCCGCACTTCAGCTTGCAGTTGACGGTATGGACGAAAGAAATGCAAAGCTTGAAAAGATGCGTGACAGACTTATCGACGGTCTTTTAAAGATTGAGCGTTCAAGAATCAACGGTGACAGAGTTCACAGACTCCCCGGCAATGTCAATATGTGCTTTGAGGGCATTGAGGGTGAAAGCCTTCTTTTAAGACTTGACCTCAAGGGTGTTTCGGCATCATCGGGTTCTGCTTGTACATCGGGCAGTCTTGATCCGAGTCATGTACTTCTTGCAATCGGTCTTCCCCACGAAATTGCTCACGGCAGTATGCGTCTTTCATTCTCTGACGACAATACAGAGGAAGATATTGATTATATTCTTGAAATCGTTCCCGAAATTGTTTCGTACCTCAGAAGTATGTCACCTCTTTGGGAAAAGATTAAAAAGCAGGAAGCTCAGGGTTGATTGACAACCCGTTAAAATTCGTATAGAATTGAATAGATATTCGGCAACAATATATTCAGGAGGATTAAAATGGCTTATTCGGAAAAAGTAATGGATCATTTCGCTAATCCGAGAAATGTAGGCGAAATTGAAAACGCAGACGGCATCGGCGAGGTCGGTAACTCAAAATGCGGCGATATTATGAAAATGTACATTAAGGTTGATAACGATATCATCACAGATGTAAAATTTAAAACATTCGGCTGCGGTGCGGCTATTGCAACAAGCAGTATGGCAACAGAGCTTATCAAGGGCAAGTCAATCAATGACGCTCTCAAGCTCACAAACAAGGCAGTTATGGAGGCTCTTGACGGACTTCCGCCTGTCAAGGTTCACTGCTCTGTTCTTGCAGAACAGGCAATCAAGGCAGCTGTTTCGGACTACTACAAAAGAAGAGGCGTTGATCCCGAGCCAATCGTGGGCAATGTTCCCGAATGTGACAGCTGTGGCTGTGAAGGCTGATTAACTTAAAATCATACATCTGCCCGACTGCGTAAAAGTCGGGCATTTTTTTGCTCCCGATTATACCGTAGAATCAGTTGCACAAAAAAACGATTGAAATCCGAAAGGAAATCAATCGTTTTTTATTTGTGTGATTATTATTTTGCAATATATCAGCCGATTGCGGCATTGAAGATTTTTTCGCTGTTTTTCATCAATCTGTCAACCGCCTGCTGACCGCATTTTTTGGCAATACATTCGATTGCATCGGAATAAAGCTCGGGTGTATTATGATTGAATGAATGTGCGTCCGTACCGATAATGTCGATAAGTCCTGCACCTACAAGCTTTAACATTCTGCGGCGTTTCATCATCGGAGCTTTCTTTGTGTAATTTGAAATATTTGTTTGAATAACAACACCGAGCCGTTTTAAATCTTCAATCACATCAGGATTGTCAACAAGAAAGCTGTAACGCTCAACATGAGGAATTACGGGAATAAGTCCCTGTTCGCTCATAAGCCTGTCGAGCATTTCATACGAATTGTCCGAAAATGTTGCATTATACGGAAACTCAGTGAGAATATAGTTTGAATTTCCGTAGTTTATACCTTTGATATTTTCATTGTTGAAAAGATACTTTGTGACATAAACCTCTGTTCCGAGAACGATATTCATACCGTTCGGAATGTGCGGTTTGAATTTTTCAAACTTTTCCGCCCTCTCGGCAATAAAATCTTCAAGGCTGATTTCATTTGTATAAAAATGAGGTGTAAGACAAACATTCGTTACTCCCTGATTTTTAAGACAGGAGAGCAACTCCAGACTGTCCTCAACCGTTTTTGCACCGTCATCTATACCTGGAAGAATATGAGAGTGCATATCGAAAAGCTGCATACCGTTCACCAATTAAAGTGCCTCACAAACACGGTCGCCCATTTCATCACAGCCAACCTTTGTGAAACCCTCTTCATAGATATCGGGCGTACGGTAGGTTTCAAGAACCTTTGCAACAGCTGCCTCAATTGCGTCTGCCGCCTCGCTCTGATCAAGTGAATAACGGAGCATCATAGCAACAGAAAGGATTGTAGCAAGCGGATTTGCAATATTCTGACCCGCAATGTCAGGAGCAGAACCGTGGATAGGCTCATAAAGACCGAGCTTGCTGCCCGAAAGGCTTGCAGATGCAAGCATACCAATTGAGCCGGCAATCATTGATGCCTCGTCAGAAAGAATATCGCCGAAGATATTTGATGTGAGAATAACATCAAACTGACGGGGATTTCTTACAAGCTGCATAGCGCAGTTGTCAACATACATATGGTTAAGCTCAACCTCGGGATAATCCTCGGCAACTCTCTTAACTGTTTCTCTCCAAAGTCTTGAAGACTCAAGAACATTTGCCTTATCAACGCTTGTGAGCTTTTTATTTCTCTTCATAGCAAGGTCAAAAGCAACTCTTGCAATTCTCTCAACCTCACCGACTGTGTACATTTCCGTATCCCAAGCCGCAGGCTGACCGTTAACTTCTTTTCTGCCTCTTTCGCCAAAGTAGATACCGCCTGTAAGCTCACGAACAATCATAACATCGAGGTTGCCGCCGATAATTTCATCCTTGATAGGTGATGCACTCTTGAGCGGTCCGAAAATAACCGACGGACGAAGATTTGCGAAAAGTCCGAGTGCGCCTCTGATACCGAGAAGTCCTGCCTCGGGACGGTTGTTACCCGGCTGTGAATCCCACTTAGGACCGCCTACCGCGCCGAGAAGCACGCTGTCCGATGCCTTACACTTTGCAACTGTTTCATCGGGGAGCGGAACGCCTGTTGCATCAATAGCACAACCGCCGAGAAGTGCCTCGTCATATGTAACACCAAAACCAAATTTTTCAGCGGCACAATCAAGAACCTTTACAGCCTGATTTACGATTTCAGGACCGATACCGTCGCCCTTTAAAAGAGTAATTTTATAATCTGCCATTTTTATATCTCCTTAATCAATTGTTTATCAATGAATATTATCCCACAATATACGGCAAAAGATTGTAAACTGTGCTACAATTCTGCCAAAGTTTCAAAAAATCAGTCATTCTCCGACGGAAGCGGAATCGTCTGAAAAACTTCACAGACTTTATCCCTCTGCCAAAGTACGGGAGTAACTCTGAGTGAATAGCCGAAACCGTTGTCCATTGTCCATTCAAACGGTTTTGCCTGCGGAAGTCCGTAGACTGCAAGCAAGGTCATAATAACACCGCCGTGAGTGACAATTACACTTTCGGTTGTGCCTGTTTTCATAAGTCCCTCAACAATGCTTTCAAACATTTTGCATACTCTGCGTGTAAAATCGGCATTGCTCTCCCCCCTCGGAGGTTTTACGGAAGAATCGCCTGCAAGCCACTTTTTAAAATCGGGATCGTTTTTCAGCTCATCGGCAGTTTTGCCCTCCCATTCACCGAAATTACATTCGGAAAGGTTGTCGATAACAAGCGGATTTTGTTCGGGATAAAGAATTTTTGCGGTTTCGGTACAACGCTTTAACGGACTTGTGAACACAACCTGCGTACCCGGATATTTGTACTCATAATCGAGTTTTCTCAAATCCATTCTGCCCCTGTCGGAAAGCGGAGCGTCTGTTGTTCCGATATATTTCCCCGCAAGTGTATCATCAATCGAACCGTGTCTTATAAAATGAATTATGTATGATTTCATAACTTCTCCCATAAACCGACTTTCAGCAAATCGGCACTTGATTATTTACAAAAAGTAAATTTTGTATTATACTGTCTGTATAGAAAGTATATTGCTGTAAATGCTTTCAATGTACTGACTATGCACTATATATTATCAGAGCAAATTCTGCTTTGCTTTTTCTGACAATTAAGTTAATTATACTATCTTTAAAAATGAGGTGTCAAGTCTTGAACAAAGATTTTCCGAGAATTATAACATTTCTTCGTAAAGAAAGAGGTTTGAGTCAAAAACAGGTTGCAGGCGATATGGGAATTTCGCAGGCACTTTTGTCACATTATGAAAAGGGAATCCGTGAATGCGGTCTTGATTTTCTCGTAAAAACAGCCGAATACTACGGTGTTTCAACCGATTATCTTCTCGGCAGAACCGTACAGAGAAATTTCACAGCCGATCCTTTTGAGGCTGCCGAAGAAGATGTTGTCATCAATACCGAAAAAGGCAGTATGATCAACAAAATAAACCGCAGTCTTTTGATGAACACCACCTCGGTAATCTACGATTTGCTTGCAAAAATCGGCAACAAGCACCTTACAAACGCAGTCAGCAACTACCTTATGAGTGCCGAATATGTAATTTTCCGCACAATTTATAATTCCGAAAAAAATAACTCGCAAACTATGTTTTCGCTTGATAAGAACCGCTACAGAAATCTCACGGACGCATCAATGATTCTTGACCTTGAACTCATCAACGAACTTATTGAAAATGATAAGCTTACCCTTACCCTCTCTCCCGATGTCATTTCGGTATGTTTTGAAAAAGACGCCCCGTCACTATTCAACCTAATTCAATATTCCGAAAGAAACATAAAAAATGTCTATGCAGGAAAAAGGTGATTTTTAACTGCTTTTCAGGATAACAAGTTTACTTTCGTGCTACATATACGCTTATAATGTAACATAGAAGTAAAGTAACACAACAAACAACGGTCGGTTGGCTTGGAGTTTTTCTCAAGCTGAACCGACCGTTTTGTTGTCTGTTTATTTTCTTTTATAGCATTATCCGTATGTAATGCGGAATTATGCGTTAAGACCGAACGAGATTGATATTGCGTTATTTATTTCGTTCATAGAATTTTCATCAACAGTACCCATTTTTTCTTTGAGCCGTTTTTTGTCGATTGTTCGTACCTGTTCAAGCAAAACAACGCTGTCTTTGGCAAGTCCCGAGCTGTCGGCGTGCAATGGAATGTGGGTAGGCAAATTTGCCTTTGACTGCTGACTTGTAATTGCGGCGGCGATTACAGTCGGACTGAATCGGTTTCCGACATTATTCTGAACAATAAGCACAGGTCTGATTCCGCCCTGCTCAGAGCCTACAACAGGACTCAGGTCGGCATAATAAATATCTCCTCTTCGTATATTCAAGGCTTTCACGCTCCAAATAATTGTTTACTTGTATTTTTGCCTTTCCAAAAGCTTTTATACAGCTATTACATAATATTTTTGAGCGTAAAATTTGTGAATCGGTTCAGCCGTTTGCATCTTTCACATCGGAAAGCACCATTTCGTAATCTTCGCCGTCAACGCTGATTTTGCTTATACAGCCCTTTGAATTTGTGCTGACAACGGCTTTGCCGAACGCTGAATCAAGTCTGTATGTACACACATCTTCACACTTCCCCTCAAAAACCGCCCTTCCGTCTGCAATTCCGTATAAAATTTCTTTTGTAATATTCGGGAAACTGCTTTCGGGAATGTACGCTTCATCGGCGGAGCAAATCATATTCTCCCTTGAAATTTCAAGATCAGAACCCTTATATGTAACCGACAAACCGCTGACCGTGTTCGGAGAATCAAGCGAAATGTTGATGAGCTTTTTGCCGCTTGCCGACAGCTTTCCCGTGATGTTCATTTTTCTGTATTCACAGCTGAAATCGGCAATAAACGAGGATTTCGGAGAAAGATTTTCCTGCACTTCATCACACCCCGTAATGACAAAAACAGGCATAACAAAAAGGACACATAATGTAATCAAGATTTTCCGTGCCATAAGACACCTCCCGATACATTATATGTCCCGTGAATTTTTTAATACATTGTACAAATAAGTGATTAATGCATTTTATCTCAATATCCGTGGTCAATATGCTGCCATTTTCCGCCTTTTGTTCTGACTAAAATCCAGTTCCAGTTATTATATGTGGAATTCGGATTTAATGATCCGTCGCCGCCTGATGAATCAACATCAAATGAAGATAACAGCACAATAACTTCATCTGCATTGTTCCTGTCGGCAAATTCCTGAAAATCGGTGCAGTAATCATCTCCTGCATAATAAATTTCCGTGAGGGTACAGCCGTTCCAATTGGCGTCGAACTCTTTTTCAATAGTATCAACAGCAGAGTTAATATCATCTGCGGAATAGATTTCAGAATCCACATCGTGAGTCTTCACTTTGCTTATATCTCCTCCGCAGGCACTCAAACCGATAACAAGAAATACACACATAACTAAACATAAAATTTTCTTCATAATTACTCCTTTCAAAATCGTCATTATTTTCACCACTTTTTTCGCAAAAAGATTCCCGTTTCTACTTGTATTTTAAATCAAAATCCGCAACGCTTTTTATTCTTATAAAGAATAATTCAACTTACGATTGATTAACTGTTTTGTATATATTATTTCCTGTTTTTTTCTCAAAATAATTTTTTAATCTTATGTTTGAATTCCATTTTTCTTGTGGGTAATAACCATATCTTTGCTCTACATCTCTCATACGATCTTCAATATTCAACACACCGCCACTGCCTGCCAACGCATCGCATAATTGAATTAGTTTGTCATAATCATCCATATTCACTTTAGCAAGAGCAGTTTCTATCAATTCAAGTTCTTCGTCAGAAACATCGAATTTACCAATGTATTCCTTTACGGTTGAATTATTAAACGAATGTGTCAGGCAAATTTTTGCGACCTCATCATATCCCAATGACATCATATATGTATATCCGTCAGAAACATGACCTAAATGCCTAACACCAAACTTTCTGCCAATATCATGGAGTAACCCTAATATGTATGCCTTTTCCGAATCCAAATCTTCACATAATTCCGCAATCTTTTCAGCGCATTTTGCTGTAATGCGACTGTGATTTACCCAAGGACCCGAATTACATTGTTCAGCTTCTTCTAATATTTTTTCAGCTTCCGCTCTTGTTGGCATCATTTTTATTCGCCTCCATAAACAGCGTTATATGCAAAACATTACCTGACACTACTGCATAAAAGTAATTTTGTGACATTTATATAATCTGACTTAATATAAATTATGTGCTGTTACTTGCGGGTGGATAATATCCGCCTCTACAAAATCGTTATCATTTTCACAACTTTTTTCGCAAAAAGATTCCCGTTTCTTACTTGTATTTTAAATTAAAATCCGCAACGCTTATATGCAAGGGGGATGCAATTTATCAGGTCTGTGGGGAGCATTGAGATTTTGCCGTATTTTTCGGCGGCAATGTCGCCTGCAAGACCGTGGAAATATACTGCCGCTGCGGCTGATGAAAACGCACTTGCGCCCTGTGCAAGAATTGATGCGGTCATTCCTGCAAGCACATCACCGCTGCCGCCTGTTGCCATTCCCGAATTGCCTGTCGGGTTCACAAGCACCTTGCCGTTTGGAGAGGCAATTACCGTGCCTGCTCCTTTGAGAACGGTTACAACACCGTACTTTTGTGCAAAATCGAGGGCAACTCTCTCCCTTTCCGCATTTACAAGCGGAGTTGCAAGACCTGTAAGTCTTGACATTTCGCCCGGGTGAGGAGTAATTATAATCGGCGCTTTTTTCCTTAAAAGAATTTCAGGCTGTTTTGCAACACAATTGAGTGCGTCTGCGTCAAGCACAAGCGGTGTTGTGGAATTTTCTATTAAAGAAAATACGATTTTTAATGTATCGTCGCACACACCGAGTCCGCAACCGACAAGAGTTGCAGAGGATTTGCACGATTCGCTGACTAAAAAGGGAACATTTACCTTTGAGATTCTGCCGTCTGCATTTTCGCTGAGAGGATAGTAAACGCTCTCAAGAATCGTTTGGGCAACAATCGGGTAAATACTTCTCGGCAAGGCACATTTTGCAAGACCTATGCCCGTTCTTAACGCACCCTTTGCCGACATAACCGCCGCCCCTGCCATTCCGTAGCTTCCGCAAACGCAGAGCAATGAACCCAGAGTTCCTTTGTTTGCATCATCGGGGCGTTCAAAAATTGCACTTTTTACAACATTTACATCTGTTACTGTCATACAATCAACTCATTTTTCTTTTATAGAATAACTGAACCACAATATTCTTGTTGAGGTGCGGTTTCATACCGTTGAGAATATCCTCGTTCGGAGTAAAAACAAGAAGACATCTGCCGTATGCAGGACTGTTGAAAACAGCGAAATAGTTTTCGTCCTTGGAGTCAATATCTCTTGCGGCGATAAAAGTTTTGAGAAATCTCATCTTCTTGATTTCTGTATCGTCTTTTTCAAGTCTTTCAATCTCGTTAATCTGAATCTTGCACATAGTTTTTCTTTTGCGCAATGCAACAACCTTTGCAATTTCAAGCTCATTGCCCGAAACCGAATATTCAAAATCGACCTTCTGAATACTGAACACATACCAAACAACATAAATTCCGCCTACAAACACGAAAAAAGCCACATAGATAAGATATGCAATTGTTGCAAAAGCAAGTAAAAACAATGTTGTCGGCACTAAAATAAGCAAAAGCACCGAAACAATTTTTATAATCAGATTTTTAGGTTTGTTAACCCGTCTTACAACCTGTTCGTTAAAATTATTCAATGTATTTTCTCCTTTATGATTGATATTTCATATGATATCACAGGCTGTTGTTTTTTTCAACAAAAGATACAAAAACTCTTGCAAAAAAATTGTTTTGGTGTTATCATAGAAAAAGATAACATGATGACGAAGAAAGTAGCGTTTGCGTCATGCCGTCAAAGAGAATGTGTGCCGAGGCTGAAAGCATACAACGGTGTTGCAGGTGTGAAGTTCCCTTCCGAGTGGTGAGGTTGAAATTTTCAGTAGATCTCAACGGCTGACTCCGTTACAGGTTGTGAAAGTGTCTGCTTTCGGGAGTGTTTGCTTTGATGCAAAAATCAGGGTGGTACCACGGATTATTTCGTCCCTGCGTAATTGATTTTACGCAGGGCTTTATTATTTTTACGGAGGTAATTTATGAACGAGAAATTATTAAGTTTAAAAGACGAAATCAAGTCAAGACTCGGCGAAACACAAGATTTGACCGACCTTGATAAAATCAGAGTTTCTTATCTTGGCAAAAAGGGCAGCATCACGGCTCTTTTAAAGGGTATGAAAGACCTTCCAAACGAGGAAAGAAAAACTTTCGGCGCTGAGGTAAACAAGCTCAAAGCGCAGGCCGCACAGCTTATTGAAGAAAGACTTGCAGAACTTAAAGAAAAGGAAATTCAGCGTGAAATCGCCTTGATGCCGCAGTTTGACATTACATCGCCTGTTGCACTTGCAAGGGGTTCTTATCACCCAATCACCCTTGTTCAGAGAGAATGCGAAAAGATTTTCTCATCAATGGGATTTAACATTGAGGACTACTCCGAAATCGTAACCGACTACGAATGCTTTGAGGCTCTTAACATTCCGAAGCACCACCCCGCAAGAGATATGCAGGACACTTACTACCTTGACAACGGTCAGCTTTTAAAGTCACACACATCAGCCGCACAGAACGCAATTCTTAAAAAGTACGGCAAGGGACTTATCGAAAACGGCACACCTATCAAGGCTATTTTCCCCGGCAGATGCTTCAGAAACGAAGCTACGGACGCTTGTCACGAAAACACATTTTTCCAGATGGAAGGCGTTATGGTTGACAAGGACATTTCAATTTCAAACCTTATCTACTTTATGAAAACAATGCTTTCCGAGGTATTCAAAAAGGATATCAAGGTTAGACTTCGCCCCGGCTTTTTCCCGTTCGTTGAACCGGGTTTTGAACTCGACATCAGCTGTCTTATCTGCGGCGGCGAGGGTTGTCCGTCATGTAAGCACAGCGGTTGGCTTGAGCTATGCCCCTGCGGTATGATTCATCCCAATGTTCTGCGTGAGGGCGGAATTGATCCCGAAAAATACACAGGCTTTGCGTTTGGTCTCGGTCTTACAAGACTTGCAATGATGAAGTACGGAATTAAGGATATCCGTGACCTTAACAGCGGCAGTCTTAAAGCACTTTCACAGTTTACTGATGACGAATAAGAGAGGAGATACAAAATGTTTTTATCTATGAACTGGATTCAGGACTTTGTTGATTTGAGCGGTCTTGATAAAATTGAACTTATCCGCAAATTTTCTCTTTCCACAGCCGAGGTTGAAAACGATATTCTCCGCAAGGGCAGTGAGATCAGCGGTATTGTTGTAGGTGAAATTAAGTCGGTTGAAAATCATCCCGATTCAAAGAAACTTCATCTCCTCAAAATTGATGCAGGCGAAGATGAACTTATTGATGTTGTCTGCGGTGCTCCGAATGTAAGAGTCGGTCTTAAAACCGCTTTTGCAAAGGTTGGCGCTAAAATCGGCGAAATCACGATTACACCAAGAGCTCTTGCCGGCTTTACATCAAACGGTATGTGCTGCAGTGAGGCTGAAATCGGTATCAGTGATGACAACTCCGGCATTATGGAAATTACAGATGATGTAAAGAACGGCACAGACCTTAAAGATATCTACGAAATTGACGATATCGTTTTTGAGGTTGATAACAAGTCGCTTACAAACCGTCCCGACCTTTGGGGACACTACGGAATTGCAAGAGAATTTGCCGCACTTGCAGGCAGAGAGCTTAAACCTTTTGACCTTGACGATTTAAAGGCGTATGACGGTCTTAAAAAGATTGATATGAAGATTGAGGACACTCTCTGTCAGAGATACAGTTGCCTGCAGATTGAGAATATCAACCGCAATGTAAGCCCCGTAAATATGAGAATCCGCCTTTTCTACTGCGGTATGAGAGCAATAAACTATCTTGCCGACCTTACAAACTACCTTATGCTTGAAATGGGACAGCCGATGCACGCTTTCGATTCAAGAAAGGTTGAAAAAATCAGGATCAAGCGTTTTGACAAGCCCTTCACTTTCAAAACACTTGACGGTGTTGAAAGAAACATTGACGAAAACACACTTATGATTTGCAACGGCAACACTCCTGTAGCAATTGCCGGTATCATGGGCGGTCTTGATTCGGAAATTGTTGACGATACAACTACTCTCACACTTGAATCTGCAACATTTAATGCAGTTTCCGTAAGAAAGTCAACAGTAAGACTTGCTCACAGAACAGACGCATCAATGAGATATGAAAAATGTCTTGATCCTGAAATGACTGTTACTGCAATTGCAAGGTTTGTATATCTTCTCAAAAAGTATGACAGCGACATCAAGGTTGTTTCTTCGCTCACAGACGAGTACGCATTCAGGTATGACACAGTTGTTCTTGACTTTGACAAAAACTTTGTTGACCGCTACACAGGCATTGAAATCAGCAACGACAGAATTGTTGCAACACTCGAAAGCCTCGGCTTTAAGGTTGAGCTCAACAACGATAACTTCAGCGTAACGGTTCCAAGCTGGAGAGCAACAAAGGATGTTACAATCAAGGCTGACATCATTGAAGAAATCACCCGTATTTACGGCTATGACAACTTTGAAATTCACACAACACGCTCTCCCCTCTACCCCGTAAGAGCAAGCGTTGTTAAAACTACGGAAAACAAAATCAAGGATATGCTTGTTAAGAGATACAATCTCCACGAACTTCACTCATATGTATGGGCATACAACGATGAACTCAAGGCAATTGACATTCCTGTTGAGGATAATGTTAAGCTTGCAAACGCAACTAACCCGAATATTGAAACATTAAGAAATTCAATTGTTCCCACACAGCTTTGTCAGATTAAATCAAACCTTTCATTCTCAAACGATTTCGGTATTTTTGAAATCGGCAGAGTTGTAAACGGTCTTGATGAAAACGGTCTTTGCATTGAAAACAAAAAGCTTGCAATCACACTTTACAGCAAGACAAGAAATGTTAAGGACATCTATTTTGAACTCCGTGACATTCTCGCAGTTGTAACGGATGAAATCAAGCACAAGGCTCTCACATTTGAAAAGGCTGAACCGACTCACAGCTACGAACACCCCGTAAACCTCTATTCGGTATGCCTTGACGGCAGAAATATCGGTACAATCGGCATTGTTCATCCGACAGTAAACAAGAAGATTGACAAAAAAGCCGCAATTGTATTTGCAGAAATTGATGTGAACGCTTATGCAAACACAGAGGCCGCTCCGATTGTTTATGACGAACCGTCAAAGTTCCCGCCGATGGACTACGACATCAGCGTTGAAGTTCCTCAGGGAATGTTCTTCTCACACCTTGCAGAGTGTTGGAAAAACGAAGGCGGAGAGATTCTCAAAAGCACAAAGATTGTTGACACATATGACACAGATACAGTTCACAGCGTAACAATCCGCTTTGAGTTCTCATCAAATGAAAGAACACTTTCATCAGCCGAGGTTCAGAAGATTATGGACAAGATAATTTCAAATCTTTCTGAAAACGGAGTAAAGCTCAGAGGCTAAAAATTATGGGGGCGGTTTTTCCGTCCCCTTTTTGTGACATAATCTGACAAGCATAAGATAAAATTAAAAAATATTACTGCTGTTTTATCACACAAAGCAATGTTTTTGACATTAAAATAACATAAATTAGGCATATTTATTAAAAAGTGCTTGAAATTTACTTTGAAATATGGTATAGTAGCAGAATAGGAGGTGTTTCAGTATGTTGGATAAAACAATGATTTTTTCTCTTGGTGAGGAAAAAGATGACCAGATAAAAGCAGGGCTTACAATCGTTTATGATGCCCTCCGCCAAAAAGGATATAACCCTATTAATCAGATTGTGGGATATATTTTAAGCGAGGATCCGACCTATATTACAACATATAATAACGCTCGCAACATCATCAGCAAGATCGACCGTGACGACCTACTTGAAGCACTGGTAAAATCGTATCTTAATGTTTAAGAAAGGATGATGCCTTGTGGCAGATACCAAAAAGACCGAAAAGAAATTTTCGACTTACAAGGGCAGACCGCTCGTTCGTTGCAATGACGAGATTTACTACGGCAGTATGGAAGAACCGTATGTTATAAGAATGCAAATCAAAAGCAAAAAGGATGTCAACGGAACTGAGATTGCCGATAAGGTAACAGTTCAGCTAATGGCTACAGACCCCTATCTTTCACCGAGAAAACAGCTTGTTAAGTCAAGCGAGAAAAAGGGATTGTTCCTTGCTATGGATATTGCAGACATCTGGCTTGAAAGAGCCCTTGCAAACAAAATGTAATTTAACATTGAATTTACGGAGTAATCGGTTTTGGTTACTCCGTTTTTTCTTATGTAGAACAACATCTTTGTTGCATTTATAAAACCAGTCTTATCACAAACTTTTTACCGTTACATGAAAAGTGTATGGTGGATGTTCCCATACAAATGATTACAAAACTTTGAAATTTTATTATACAGAAAAAGCACTCTGCATTTCTGCAAAGTGCCTTAATTTAAAATATTAAGTTCAGAATAAATCGCCACGCTTTTTTAGCCTTTTAAAATCCTTTTTAAACAGGGTATGATACTTAATCGTCAGCATTCAAGTCCTCCATAAGCTCGCTTACATAACCAAAAGGACCGTGAAGATTTTTGCCCTCTCTGACATCCTGCATAGCCTGCAAGGTTTCTGCATTGGGCTTATCAAGTTTGATTTCAAACGGTATGCCGTTCTCCCTGACAATTTGTTTGAGATAGATATTGATTGCTGTTGACATATTCAAACCAAGTTCGTTAAGCAATGTGTCAGCTGTTTTTTTAAGATTTTCATCAACTCTGACATTCAGATTTGTTGTTGCCATAAAATCAACTCCTTTATATCTGTATATGTATAATACCACATATAAGTTACAATGTCAAGCAATTGTAATTACGCTGTCATTATTTTGCACAATTTTACATACAATAAAACAAAGGTCGGGAAACAGAGCATTTCATTTTACACACTCTCTTCCCGACCTTAATTTTCAATTTTACATTTTAAATTTTCAATTTACTTTGTAGCCTGCGTCCTCTACTGCTTTTTTAAGAACGGAATCTTCAACATTTTTTGACATTGTAAGAACGGCTGAGCCTTTTTCGTGGCTTACTTCTGCCGATTCAACACCGTCAATTGCCTCAAGAGTTTTCTTTACTGTTGCCTCGCAATGCGGACACATCATACCTTCGATTTTCATTGTTTTTTCCATGGTTTTATTCTCCTTTTTATTTTTATGTTTTATTTTTCTGTCATGCTTTGAGCTGTGAACCTTAACAAAATTAAGTCTTAATGCATTTGTTACAACACAAAAGCTTGAAAGGCTCATTGCCGCCGCACCGAACATCGGATTTAACTGCCAGCCGAAAAGATTGATAAATGCACCCATGGCAAGCGGAATACCGATTACATTGTAAATGAATGCCCAGAAAAGATTTTCGTGAATGTTACGGAGTGTTGCTCTGCCGAGTCTGATTGTTGCAGGAACATCTGCAAGGCGGCTCTTTACGAGTACAACATCTGCCGCATCAATTGCAACATCCGTTCCCGCTCCGATTGCAATACCCAAGTCTGCGCTTGTGAGAGCAGGCGCATCGTTAATGCCGTCACCGACCATTGCAACCTTGCCGTATTTTTTCAGCTCTTTTACATTCTTTTCCTTACCGTCAGGAAGAACTCCTGCAACAACTTCATCAATGTCTGCATTTTTTGCAACGGCTTTTGCGGTTTTTTCGTTATCGCCCGTAAGCATTACAACACGCACACCCATATTTTTGAGTTCATTAACAGCTTGTTTGCCGTCCTCTTTTATTATGTCTGCAACAGCAATAATGCCGAGAAATTTATTTCCTTTACAGAAATACAGCGGAGTTTTGCCCTCTTCCGCAAGCTGTTCAGCCTTTGCTTTTTCGTCTGATGAAATTTCAGCAAACTGTGAAATATATCTGTAATTGCCGCCGTAAACGCTTTCAGAGCCGATTTTTGCTGTAAGTCCGTTACCCGTTACGGCATTGAACTCAGTCACTGCATCGCCGATAATATGTCTGTCATTTGCATAAACTACAATTGCCTTTGCAAGCGGATGTTCGCTTGATTTTTCAAGAGCAACGGCTGTTTTAAAAAGCTCGGTTTCCGAGATATTTTCGACTGTTACGATATCGGTAACGGCGGGTTCACCCTTAGTAACCGTGCCTGTTTTGTCAAGAACAACCATGTCAATTCTGCCGGCTGTTTCAAGTGAAACTGCGGTTTTAAAGAGGATTCCGTCCTTTGCACCGACACCGTTGCCGACCATAATCGCAACAGGGGTTGCAAGTCCCAATGCACACGGACAGCTGATTACAAGAACGGAAATGGCTCTTGCAAGCGAAAATCCTACACTTTGACCGAGCAACAGCCACACGATTGCAGTAATCACGGCAATTGTGATTACCGCAGGAACAAACACACCCGATACCTTGTCGGCAATTTTTGCGATAGGCGCTTTGGTGGCAGACGCATCACTGACCATTTTAATAATCTGCGACAGCGTTGTGTCCTCACCGATTCTCGTAGCCTCACAGCGGATATATCCCGACTGATTGATTGTTGCGGCTGAAACCGTATCGCCGACAAGCTTGTCAACAGGAACGCTTTCACCCGTCAGTGCTGATTCATTGACGGCACTTTCACCGTCAATAACAACTCCGTCAACAGGAATACTCTCACCCGGACGAACTGCGAATATATCGCCTTTTTTCACCTGCTCTATCGGAACAATATTTTCAACACCGTCAACTACAATCGTAGCAGTCTTTGGTGCAAGTTTCATCAAGCCTTTGAGAGCGTCAGTAGTTTTGCCCTTTGAGTGAGCCTCAAGCATTTTACCGACTGTGATGAGTGCCAAAATCATTGCGGCTGATTCAAAATAGAACTCGTGCATATACGACATAACCGCCGCCGAGTCACCTCTCACCTGTGCATCAGTCATCATAAACAACGCAATTGTGCTGTAAACAAAGGCTGTGCCCGAACCAAGTGCAACAAGCGTGTCCATATTGGGAGCAAGGCGGATAATCCCTTTGAAGCCGCTGACAAAAAATTTCTGATTAATCACCATCACTATTCCTGACAAAATCAGCTGAACAAGTCCCATTGCAATATGGTTGTTGTCAAAAAATGACGGCAAAGGCCATCCCCACATCATATGTCCCATTGAAAAATACATCAACACTGCAAGGACAATAAGAGATGCGATAAGTCTTTTTCTGATTTTGGGTGTTTCGGTATCTTTGAGAGAATCCTCTGCATCGGGCGATTTTTTCTCTTTGCCTTTCAAAGACGCACCATAGCCGGCATTCTGCACGGCATTTATAATTGCAGACGAATCAGCTGAACCGTCAACATTCATTGAATTTGTAAGCAGACTGACGGAACAGGAATTTACTCCGTCAATCTTTGATACCGCCTTTTCAACACGGGCAACACAGGCGGCACAGCTCATACCCGTTACATTGTATTGAGTCATAGTTTCTCCTACTTCATAAGCTTTTGCAAAACACCGACAAGCTCGTCAATTGTTTCATCGTTACCTGCCCTTATGTCATCTGCAACACATGTGCGGATATGATTAGCAAGCAACTCCTTGTTAAAAGCGTTGAGTGCCGCATTGGCGGCGGCAACCTGTACCAGAATATCGGGACAGTAGGCATCTTTTTCAAGCATACCCTTTATCCCCCGTATCTGACCTTCAATACGATTAAGTCGGTTTACAAGCGACTTGTATTCTTTTTCGGTACGGTGCTTGTGTTTTGCACAATGTTCACACTTATTATTCTCCATAATATCAACCTCATAATTTCAAAATGGGATATATTATTCAAAGCCCTTTTAAGATACCCCATATAGGTATCTTACAGTTATGATTGTATACCCCATAAGGGTATTTGTCAATAGGTTAATTACAGAAAAAACTAACAAAAAATATACAAAAGATAATGTTGACATTGTTATTACATTGTGATAACATAATAACAAGGAGATGATTTTATGGCTATGACAAATATAAACATCAGAATTGATGCTGATAAAAAATTGAAAGCACAGGAACTGTTTTCATCTTTAGGACTTGATATGACTACCGCCATCAATCTTTTTATTCAGCAATCACTTGAATTTAACGGTATTCCGTTTACTATTCGCAAATATAATGCAGAAACCGAAGCCGCTTTTGCCGAAGTTGAAGAGATGAAAAAACATCCCGAACTTTATAAGAGCTATAGCAGTGCCGATGAATTATTTGAGGATTTGGATAAATGAAATATATAATCAAACCCACAAATCAATTCAAAAAAGATTTCAAAAAAATTAAAAAGCAAAACAAAAATTTGAACATTCTGAAGAAAGTAATTGATATGCTCGCAAATGACGAAATTCTTCCGGACAAATATCGTGACCATTTGCTGATAGGAAACTACAAAGGCAAACATGAATGTCACTTAGAGCCTGACTGGCTGTTAATTTATGAGTATTTAGAAGATGAACTGATATTATTTCTTACAAGAACAGGTTCACACAGCGATTTATTTTAACAAAAAAGCAGGGTACTAAAAATACCCTGCTTTTATTGCATAAAAAAACACCGCACAAAATGTACGGTGTTAAAAGCTGTTATTAAATTAGTCAGCTGTGTAAGGAAGCAAAGCAAGGTGACGAGCACGCTTGATAGCAACTGTAAGCTCACGCTGATGTCTTGCGCAAGTACCTGTTACACGGCGAGGAAGAATCTTTCCTCTTTCTGACATATAACGACGAAGACGAGCAATATCCTTGTAATCGATATTCTCAACCTTGTCAACACAGAAGCCGCAAACCTTCTTGCGAGCTTTTCTGCCACGGTTCATTGGTCTGTCTGCCATGATGAAGTTCTCCTTTCAATGAGAATTATTTAAATTAAGTTGAAGTTAAAATGGTAAATCATCGTCCAACGGCATATCCTGAAAATCAGAGTTTGAACCGCTCTGATAAGACGCAGGTGCCTGCGGAGCAGGTTCCTGATGATAAGCCTGGTTTCCGCCGTAAGACGGAGCACCGTATGACTGATTGCCGCCATAGGACTGATTGTAGCCGCCTGCATTGTTGTCACGGCGTTCGCCTGTGAACGAAACATTGTCTGCTACAACCTCAACAACGTAACGGTTTGAACCGTCCTTAGCCTGGAACTGACGGCTCTGGAGCTGTCCTTCAACAGCAATGAGAGAACCCTTTCCAAAGTAACGGCATACAAATTCCGCTGTACTTCTCCAACATACAATATTAAAGAAGTCGGCTTTACGCTCCTCGCCCTGCTTTACATAGTTGCGATCAACTGCAATGCTGAAACTTGTAACGCTTACGCCTGTGTTTGTTGTTTTTAATTCAGGGTCAGCTGTAATTCTGCCCATTAAAATTACTCTGTTTAACATACTTTTCCTTTCGTGTTCGGGTTAACCCCTACAAATTGATTATTCGACTTCCTTCTTGATTATCATTGAACGCATTACGCCTTCTGTGATCTTGTAGATACGGTCGAGCTCTGCAGGGAACTCAGCTTCACTTTCAAAATCGAAAAGAACATAATAGCCTTCGCTCTCTTTGTTGATAAGGTAAGCAAGCTTTCTCTTGCCCCATTCGTCAACATTCTTCAAAGTGGCATGCTTCTCAATGAGAGCCTTGAACTTTTCAACGATGGCCTGGATACCTTCTTCGCCCTTCTTCATTGAAATGATCATTACTGTTTCGTAATTAGCTGTTACTGCCATTAATATTGCACCTCCTTCTGGACATTATGGCGGTTTTCACCGCAAGGATTGTTATGTACACAACATAACAGATTTATTATAACATAAAATCACGGTTTGTCAACATTTTTTTACTGTTTTATTAATTTTCACTTCGAGCCGATATAATAAATTTCTTCACTTTTTCAAAATCTTTACCGTTGCCGTTTGAATTTTCAACACCCGAACTTACATCAACTCCGTCAGGCTTAACGGCTTTTACGGCTTTTGCAACGGTTTCGGGATTCAGACCTCCTGCAAGCATAAACAATTTATCATCACGAGGCAGATTTTCAAGCATTGTCCAGTCAAAGGTTTTTCCGCTGCCGGGTTCGTGTGCGTCAAAAACATAGCCTACAATGTTCTGATTCATTCTGTATTCGTCAAACTTTTCAAGGTCGCTCACATTAAAGGCACGAATTACCTTGAGATATGGATTTGAAAGCACATCTTCTCCAACCTCACCGTGAATTTGAATGTAATCAAAACCGCAGTCGTATGCAGTTTTCACCTGTTCAAGAGTCGGAGAAACAGTTACTGCAACCGACAAAACATTTTTATCAAGCGTTTCAATCAGGCTCTTGGCGGTTTTGGGAGAAATATTCCGCTTACTCTTTGGAAAGAACATTACAAATCCCGCAAAATCTGGTTTGCAGGCATTTACTATCTTAATGTCTTCGGCGGATGTAATTCCGCAAATTTTAACTTTCATAAACTCACCTACAAAACAATTGTACCATATCGAATTAACGGTTGCAATAAAAAAAGACAAAGGACAGTCTGTGTGGCTGTCCTTTGTCAATATCGGGAAGTAATCCAATTACTTATTAGCTGTTAAATACGCCTGTTGAAAGGTAACGCTCACCTGTGTCGGGGAACAATGCAACGATTGTCTTACCTGCATTTTCTTCACGCTTGGCAAGCTCAATTGCGGCTGCAAGAGCGGCGCCTGATGAGATACCTACGAGGATACCTTCTGTCTTTGCAATATCATTTGCATTTGAGAAAGCGGCTTCGTTAGCAATCGGAAGAATTTCGTCATATACCTTTGTATCGAGAGTATCGGGAACAAAGCCTGCACCGATACCCTGAATCTTATGAGGACCGCCGTGGCCCTCCGAAAGTACTGGAGAAGTCTGCGGCTCAACTGCAACAACCTTTACATCAGCCTTCTTTGACTTGAGGAAGTTACCCACGCCGCTGAGTGTACCGCCTGTGCCGACACCTGCAACGAAGAAATCAACATTGCCGTCCGTATCCTCCCAGATTTCCGGACCCGTTGTATCAAAATGAGCCTTAGGGTTAGCAGGATTCTCAAACTGACCGAGGATAATGCCGCCGTCAATTTCCTTTTCAAGCTCTTTAGCCTTTGCAATTGCACCGCTCATACCCTTTGTACCGTCAGTAAGAACGATTTCAGCACCGTATGCCTTGAGGAGGTTTCTTCTCTCAACGCTCATTGTTTCGGGCATTGTGAGGATTGTCTTGTAACCCTTTGCAGTAGCTACAGATGCAAGACCGATGCCTGTGTTACCTGATGTCGGTTCAATGATTGTTGAACCCTTTTTGAGCTTACCGCTCTTTTCAGCGTCCTCAACCATAGCTCTTGCCACTCTGTCCTTAACACTGCCGGCAGGGTTAAAGAGTTCAAGCTTTGCAACAACCTTTGCCTTGAGGTCATATTTCTTTTCTATATTAACGAGTTCGATAAGCGGTGTTCTGCCGATAAGTTCTGTTACACTTGTATATACTTTGCTCACAAAAATCAAGTCCTTTCAAAATTCAACAAATTAAAATCAGTCATCAAGTGAATCAAATGCTTCCTGAAGGTCATAGATAATATCGTCGATATTCTCTGTGCCGATTGAAAGTCTGATAGTGTTTGGCTTAATGCCCTGTTCTGCAAGCTCTGCCTCGCTGAGCTGTGAATGAGTTGTTGATGCAGGGTGAATTGCAAGAGATTTAACATCTGCAACATTTGCAAGAAGTGAGAATACTTCGAGGTGGTCGATGAATTTCTTTGCAGTTTCAGCGTCACCCTTGATTTCAAATGTGAAGATTGAGCCTGCACCCTTCGGGAAGTATTTCTTGTAAAGTGCGTTGTACTTGCTGTCAGGAAGTGAAGGATGATTAACATTTTCTACCTTCGGGTTCTTAGAGAGGAAGTCAACAACCTTGAGTGCATTTTCAACATGGCGTTCAACACGAAGTGAAAGTGTTTCAAGGCCCTGGAGAAACATAAATGCGTGGAACGGTGAAAGTGTAGCGCCTGTATCTCTGAGGAGAATGGCACGAACATAAGTTACAAGAGCAGCGCCCGGAGCAGCCTCTGTAAATACTGCACCGTGATATGATGCGTTAGGCTCTGAGAACTGTGGGAACTTGCCTGATGCAGCCCAGTCAAACTTACCGCTTTCAACGATTACACCGCCGAGAGCCGTACCGTGACCGCCGATAAACTTTGTTGCCGAATGAACAACGATATCTGCGCCGTACTCAAACGGTCTGAGAAGATAAGGTGTAGCGAATGTGCTGTCGATTACAAGCGGAATCTTGTGTGAATGAGCAATGTTTGCTACTTCTTCAATATCAATAATATTTGAATTGGGGTTACCGAGTGATTCAATGAAAACAGCCTTTGTGTTTTCGTCAATTGCATTTTCAAATGCGTTTTCTTCGTCAGGATCAACAAACTTTGTTGTTACACCATACTCTGAGAATGTATGCTCAAGCCAGTTGTATGTGCCGCCGTAGATTGTCTTTGCGGCTACGATGTTATCGCCTGCTTTTGCAAGAGCCTGGAGTGCATATGAAACTGCCGCTGCACCTGATGCAACTGCAAGAGCTGCTGTGCCGCCCTCAAGAGCTGCAATTCTCTTTTCAAAAACATCCTCTGTCGGGTTTGTAAGTCTGCCGTAGATGTTACCTGCATCTTTGAGTGCAAAGCGGTCTGCAGCGTGCTGACTGTTGTGGAATACATAAGAAGTAGTTGCGTAAATCGGAACTGCTCTTGCGTCTGTTACAGGGTCTGCTGTTTCCTGACCGATGTGAAGCTGTTTCGTTTCAAATTTAAGATTTCTTTCGCTTAATTTACTCATTTTAATGTCCTCATTTCATTTTCATTTTAATTTCAGAAGTTATGTTGCGGATTTGATGTGTCCCGTATCACATTCGTGCATTACTGCAACATCGTTTGAATCTGAGATTTTTCATTTGGATCACCTTTCCCATATTTCCTATTTGATTGGTGGGTTTTAATTGGATTGTCTATATCATACCACAGATTTTTTATTTGTCAATAGGTTTTTTGAAATTTTTTCTTATCTTTCCTATTGGTTTAGTAGGTTTACTGGGTTTTGATTATTGAAAAGGTCGAAAAAGCCGATATTCAAGCCGTTTTTTAAATTTCAACCGTTAAGCAGTCAATTTGAAATTTTTTCTGATTTTTTAAAACTAATATTCAAAAGCATCATTTGCACACGGCAAAACACCGCATCACCTACTAAATTGCTGTGTAAACAACAAAAGCACCCGTAAAGGATGCTTTTGGATTATATTAAATTACATAGTTATCTGCCGAATTTGCAATAATGTCGGCAAGAGTAATGTTGTCAACAACATCGTCAATAGCCTTCTGGAGTTTCTCCCACACAAAAAGCGTTGAACATTGTTCACGACGATCACAGGTATTTTCATTACCCTCAAGGCAAGCCACGGGTGCAAGACTGCCCTCGGTAAGTCTTAAAATCATACCGACGGTATAATATTCGGGTTCATGAGCAAGACGATATCCTCCGTTTGAACCTCTTGCGCTGAGCACATAACCTGCCTTTGTAAGTACGGTAATAATCTGTTCAAGGTATTTAAGCGATATTCCCTGACGGGCGGCAACCTCCTTTAGGGCTACATTTTCCCCTTGTTTACACTGAGCAAGGTCAACCATAAGTCGGAGCGCATACCTGCCCTTTGTTGAAATTTTCAAATTAACCACCCTATTCATATATTAATAATATGATTAAAGCATATCATAAACGGCTCTATATGTCAATGAGCCTGTTGCACAACAATAACCTATTTAACTTGTAAGAAAACACAAAAAGCGGGAGCGAAAAACGCCCCCGCAGAGTTTATATATGAAGTTACGACGATACACCGCAAATCATTGTTACAATTCTTACTGCAAACAAAGCAAACGCAACCCACATAATCGGATGAATTTCTTTGATTTTGCCTGTAACAATCTTGAGAATAACCCAAGTAAGGATACCGAACATGATACCTGTTGCTATTGAATATGCAAACGGCATAAAGATGATTGCTACGAAACCGCCGACTGTATCGGCAATGTCAGAGTCAAAATCCATCTTTGTAACATTCTTAATCATAAGAAGACCTACAAATACGAGTGCAGGAGCTGTTGCAAATGAAGGAATAGCAAGGAAAATCGGATAAAGCGGAATAGCAAGGATAAAGAGAATTGCAGAAGTAAGAGCTGTAAGACCTGTTCTGCCGCCCTCTGCAACACCTGTTGTTGACTCAACATAAGATGTTACTGTTGATGTACCGAGGCAAGCACCAAGGCATGTACCGAGTGCATCAGACATAAGAGCACGACCTACACGGGGAAGTTCGCCCTTTTCATTGAGGAGATTACCCTCCTGAGCAACACCGATAAGTGTACCTACTGTATCGAAGAGGTCAACAAAGAGGAATGCAAATACGATAACAGCAAAGTTAAGCGCATGCTGTGCCACATAACCGAAATCAAACTTGAAGAAAGTTTCTGTTGCCATGTTCTGGACAGGTCCGAATACAGAGTAGTTTGCAAAATCAGGAATGAGCGATGCACCCTGATACCAACCGCAAAGCTGAGCAATGATGCCGAGAACCCATGTTGCAATGATACCGATAAGGATTGAGCCTTTAACTCTGTAGTGCCAGAGTGTAGCAACAATGAGGATACCGACAAGTGCAAGAACCACCGGAGCAGAACCAACATCACCGAGCTTAACGAGAGTTGATGACTGAACAGCCTTGCCGTCATAGTAAGCGTCTGTTGTGATAACGCCTGCGCCCTTAAGACCTACAATCGTGATAAAAAGACCGATACCTGCCGAAATACCGTACTTAAGGTTCTGAGGAACCTTGTTTACAAGTGTTTCACGGAATTTGAAGATTGAGAGGATAATGAAAATAATACCCTCAACAAGGATAGCTGTCAAAGCTACCTGCCATGGATTTGTGATACCCTGCTCTGCAAGCTGCGGAACAACTGTGTATGCAAAATATGCATTCAGTCCCATACCGGAAGCAAGAACTACAGGATAGTTGGCATAAAATGCCATGATGAGTGTTGCGAAAGCAGCCGATACAGCTGTTGCTGCAAAGATTGCATTCGGATCCATTCCTGCGGCAGAAAGAATACTCGGGTTTACAGCGAGTATGTAAGCCATTGCAAGGAATGTTGTAATGCCGGCAATAATCTCGGTTTTGACATTAGTGCCGTTTTCTTTCAGTTTGAAAATCCTTTCCAAAAGAAAGCCCCCCTAAAATATTTTGTCGAAACACGACATAGTTAAATTGTAGTTTATTCTTGCCAAAATTTCAAGTGGTATATTATACAAATTCATTGCAAAAATCAAGTTTTTGATTGTTTTGTGAAGTTTTTTGAGGGAAATCAGGTACAGGCAATTATTGAACATTTCACGAATAAAATTATATAACGATAAATTTTAGTTTAAGGGGTGCTGTTATGATTGAGTTACTCGGATTTTTAGGACAATATATATGTTTTTTCATTCTTCATGTTTGCGGAGGCGGTTCGTTTCCGAAACCTTTAACAGAAAAGCAAGAGCGTGAATGTCTTGAAAAAAGTGCAAACGGCGATATTGCGGCAAGAAATATGCTTGTTGAACACAATCTGAGGCTTGTTGCACACATAATAAAGAAATATTACGGAACGCAAAGCGAACAGGATGACCTTGTATCAATCGGCACAATCGGTCTGATAAAGGCAATCAACACATTTGACATGAACAAAAACATAAAATTAAGTTCTTATGCGAGCAGATGCATTGAAAACGAAATTCTTATGCATTTCAGAAATGCAAAGAAAAGTGCACAGGATATTTCTTTAAACGAAACAATTGATACCGACAAGGACGGCAATCCTCTCACCCTTCTTGATATTATGTCGGTTGACGATAATATAATCGACAATCTTGATTTGAAGCTTAATTCAAAAAAGCTCGGTCAGTTCATAAAAGAGGAACTTAACGAGCGTGAGCAAAAGATTATTGTACTGAGGTACGGTCTTGACGGCAAGGAAGCCATGACTCAAAAAAGTGTTGCCAAAATGTTAGGCATATCCCGTTCCTATGTCAGCCGCATCGAAACCAAAGCGTTAAAACAATTGCGAAAACGATTTGAAACAAGTTCGAATTTGTGAGATAATATGTTAATTAAATTCATCAGGGGTGTTCATCGAATGCCCCTGTATATTTCACAACAAAAAAATTCTTGACATATACTAAACTGCGTGATATAATAACAATGTTGCAAATAAGCGGATGTAGTTTAGTGGTAGAACTTCAGCCTTCCAAGCTGATCGTGTGGGTTCGATTCCCATCATCCGCTCCATACTAAAAGGTACTCGAAAATGAGTACCTTTTCTTTTTGCAAAAATTAAAAAACAAAACAATCAGATGGGAATCGAAAGCCCGTTTAGAAAACAGTTTAATCAAGATTTAAAAAGAGGTTTACTATTATTTTTCTAATATTATATTATCAATTCCTACAATATATTTTTGTAAATACGTTGAATCACTTACATCTAAACTACCATCACGATTTATATCAGCTAAATTCATTTGTTCTTCGGAAAAAGTAATAATTTTGGTAATATATTTTTGAATTTCTGTTGCATCAGTAATAGTAATTTCACCATCAAGATTCACATCACCAATTAAATGATTTTTACTTTTAATTTTAATTATATCAAATTTTTGAGGAGCAAAATCATCTGCATACTCCCATATTGCCACCAATCCATTTGATACCCCCATATCTACCATTTTTTGCGTTCCCGCTGGTTTAATATAATATGCATCAAAAAGTTTATAAATATAAAATTTTTGATTGGTAGTTCCATTATATTTGTAGTAGGCTTGAATATTAGTTCCATTTGGTTGTGCTGAAAGATTATCTATATTAAATCCAGCTTCAACATCAAGATAATATCCGTTGCTAGTGTTTTGTATCAAATAACTTCCATCACTCTCTTTTATGAATTTCCAAATTTGATTGTCACTATTATTATATTCTTCACCTTTTATGTCATATGCATATTTAGATAGAGAATTAGTCATAGTAAAAACATTATTCGTTCGTATATTTTTTATTATTGCATAAAACTCATCTCCTAAATCACTAGGTAAAGTATTATTGACATCTATTCTAATAATATCAAATTTCTGTGGAGCAAAATCATCACCATAATCCCAAACTGCAACTAGACAATTATCTATCCCCATATCAACTATTCTGTTCATCCCAACCGGTTTTATGTAGTACGAGTTAAACATTCTATAAATGTAAAATTTCTGATTTCCAGTTCCATTATACTTATAATATGTTTGAACATTAGTACCATTGGGTTGTGCTAATAAATCATCTATGTTATAACCTGCTTCAACATCAAGATACATATTACTTTTTAAATTTTTAATTGAATAACTTCCATCACTGTTCCTATTAAAAAGCCAAATTTGATTTTCATCATTATTTGCAGGTTTTCCAATTACATCATTAGCATATTTAGAAATATTGCCACCTTCTGAAATCAAATTTTCTGTCTTTTTGTTCTTGATTAATGCGTAGAATCGATTTCCTAAATTTACAGGTATATTATTTTTTAAATCAATTTTAACAATATCGAATTTTTGAGGATCAAAATTTTCTGCATAATCATATATTGTTACACAATTATTTGACAAACTTAAATCTATAACTTTATCCGTGCCCACTGGTCTTATATAAAAAGAATCAAATATATTATAAACAAAAAACTTTTGATTACTTGTTTCATTATAAGTTGAATATAATTGAACATTCGTACCGTTTGGTTGAGCTGATAAATTATTAATGTTATTTCCCGCCTCAATATCTAAACTAAAATTATTATCAGCATTTCTTATTGCATAACTGCCATCACTAAGTCTAATGAAATGCCAAATTTGATTATTTTCTCCGCTTTCCGTCTTTCCTATTGCATCAAAAGCAGCGTCTGAAATTCTGTTTCCTACAGATATATACGTTCCCATGTATTTATTTTTAATTTTTGCATAAAATTCATCGCCTAAATTTACAGGAGAAATATTATCATACCAATGTTTTTTAGTATTTATTTGATCATAATTATTTGCGTGACGAGCTTCTTTAATGTACGTTCCAGATTTACTAATTGCACCATAATAACGTATCCTATTACTTGCGGGAAAAGTGTAATTTGAATCATAAACATACCAATTTGAAGCATCTTCATCAAGATATATTCCATAGTGTTCTCCATAAGTAGAGGAATAAAATTTTATATAATCTCCCTGTTTTAGATTTGAAACATTTGTATAACTACTGTCCAATGGAGAAACTTCAAAAAGGCAATAAAACACATACTTTGCAAAAGAACAACATGACCACGCATCTCCACAAACTGTCGCAACCTGTGAACCAGATGGTAATCCTCCACGAGAAGGAATGTTATTTAATTCACAGTCCGAGCTCTGATTTGAGTTACAAATATTTCCGCTTCTAGTAAAATATTTACCATCGGAATAAACACTTTTTATTTGTTCTAATTTATCTTCTAATAAACTTCCTGCACTAACAGAAGTTGTAACACCAATTGATGTGATTAACAAAAAAACAAGAAATATAATCGTCAATCTTTTTGTTGTTTTCATTTTTATTCTCCTCTCATAATATAATAATAAATCATAAAACAGTTAACTCGCAAAAAACATATTATTGTTTAAAATTTACGATTTTATTTCACATCTATTCATCTAATTTTACCATAATTACCTTTCATTTTCAACTTTTTTCACATATCATTGTTTTAGATTCACTTCATAGCCTAAACAAAAAACAATCTTATCCACGGAACAATTCATAAACATATTTTCTAACACTGATAAGCACAATCAAAACTTTTTCTTCAATTTGGCAAGCTTTTTTTCGGCATCTTTATATCCGCCTTTGATGGCTTTTTCATAGGCTTTTACGGCCTCTTCCCTATTGCCTGTTTTTGCATAATATTCACCCAATGCGAATGACGCTGACGCTATGCCGTTATCGGCGGCAATTTTATAGTACTCCATTGCAAGTTTCGGATTGCGGGTAACACCTCTGCCGTCCATAAGAATATCTGCAATTTTGGATGCTCCATTCGCACTGCCAAGGTCTGCGGCTTTTTTGTACCACATAGCCGCCTGTTCGGGATTTTTGACACCGTTCACGGAAAATTCAGCCATCCACAATACGGCAGGAAGATAATCGAAATCGGTTGCAAGGGTATTCATTATATTTTTAGCACGGGCAACGGTTTCAACGGTCGGATTTTTCAAAAGCCGTCTTGCCTTCATGTATTCAAGCTCGCACATTTCTTTTCTGTTCTGAACGCTTGTACCGTGCAGAATCGTGTTTACATCGCTCTTAAATTCACCGTCATTCGGTTTTTCAGGGGGCTGATATTTTTTCATTTTATCAAACAAGCTCATAACTCTCCTCCTTATCGTTTTCAGCTTATCATATATTTTACTTCAATATTACGAATACACAATTTTTATCATATCAAAACATTCAGAAAAACATATGATAGCATCAAGGCTGGCGGATGATATCCGCCCCTACAAGTTTGTCATTCTACATTAAGATTATAAATGAAAACTGCGAATTTATAAATCTGTTTGGGCATTATATTCAAAAAGCATATTGATTTTATCCTTAAATTCGATTATAATTTACTTGTAAACATAAAAACCACTTGTTTTTTAAGGAGATAACGATGAATATATTTGACAATATTGCCGCTAATCTTTCATTAAAGTATGAAAATTCGGAATTTTATAAAAACAAACTCATCAAACGATACAAGCCCCTCATCACACCGGGTGTAAAGTCACAGGACGAGCTTATCATTTCTCTTGAAAAGCACTTTGACCTTGAACTAGCCGACAAGGCTGTTATGAGCAAGACTTTTCTTGAACTCTGCGTTATGGGCAACATTGATTGTGATGAGCCTGATATGATTGATTTTGAGATTTACAGGGTTGTGAGGAATTCAAAGAGCGAGGCACTTTATGCCTGCGAAAAATACGACCTCGATGATGACGATATTTTCATCATCTTTGAGGAGCATAACAACTTCTTTATCAGTAACTCGCAGATTGTCGAGATGCTGCTTATCATCAAAGAGGGTGTTTCTGCCGAGGACTATGAGAATGAAACTCCCGAATTTCTCAACTACATCCGTGTCTGCCGCTACTTCTGCCAGACAAACTTTTTTAAGCTCAACAAGGCTGTTACATATGACGAGTTCGATATGATTGACATTCCCGAAGATGAAAGCGATTCTGACGATGCCGATTATTATGACGAGTCTGATGATGAAGCTGACGATTTCACAGACGCAATTGAGTTTTAATTTTTGAATTTTCACTTTTCGACTTAACAAAATAGCAAAAAAATTACGAGGAAGGTTTTATGCCTTCCTCGTTTTTGTTTACTGCAAATCACTTTCTGAAAGATGAATTCTATCAAAAGTAGCGTCTTTAAAATCGTCTGAAAATGCATTTATTACCAAGGTATGTAAGTTGTAGTAGTACTGAATACCATTTTCATTAAATACATATGTTGTTTCGTTGCTGTTCTTACATTTTCCAACCAACCTGTTAGAAACAACAGGATTTGCGTCAATCAATGGTGCAATCAAAACAGCCGCCAAAACACATAATATCACTGAAGTTATTACTATTTTTATTGGAGCAGGTTTCTTTTTCGGATTAACCTGAACAAAATTCTGAGAATATTCAACATTTGTACTACTATCTGAATTAGCAGAATTATTTACAGTCACATTTTGAACATTACTGTCTGTTGTGTTTGTCACAGGTTCAGTTGAACTATTAACACTGTCACTTGGCTCTGCCGCAGAAACAAATTATTCAAGAAACGAGCTTATCAATGTAATCCTCAGTCACGGCATTGAAAGCATCATAATAGAATAATCAAACTTTTTATCGGGAAGGAGAAATCCTTCCCTTTTTTCATACTACGGACTGAACCGCAACAACTTTAAAGCAATGTTCCTCATTGTCTGCATAAATCTGCGCCGAGAAGAACTCGTCCATATTGCAGAAAAGTCCATACGATTCAATTCCTACATCTTCATCCCTGTCAAGGCGAGCAAGCACTTCGTTGATTTCATCGGTAAATGCAACGATTTCTCCCACATTTTCGGGAATCCACTGCACACCGTCAATTCCGATTATCATTTCCTCATCCCACTTTTTGCGGCACTTTTTAAATGCTTTTTCATCATCAACATAAATATATCTTTCGATTATATTCTTGATTTCCTCAGCTTCATCGTGATACTTTTCAAAATCAAATGCGATAACAAGAAACATTTCACTATTCCACAAATTTGAAATTGCGAAGTCCTTTTTCTCAACAATGTCGCCAAAATCAAAAACATTGTCCATACAGGTTTTATCGTCAATGTACTGGGATAACCACAAATCAATGCCGTCAAAATAAGCTATTTTTCCGTACTTGAAGTCCTTTTCGCCAGAATTTTCAAGGCAATCAAAAATGCTTGGAACTCTATCAGGAAAACACGCCACCGTGATAAATTCCTCATCGGAACAATTGCCGATATTCACAAATTTTCCGCTGCAGGTGATGTCAATTGTGAATCCGCCGTGATTACCGAGCTTCTGGATTATCTCGCCCGCACTTTCGTCTTCGGTTTCAAAAAGCGTTTCATCGCCCTCAATATCAATATGCAAATCAAAGTCAGCGTTTTCACATCTCTTCGACATCGTTGCATAGGAAAGCAGTGCCAAAAGGTATGCACGGATACCCTTGATTGCTTCGGGATTTTGCGGTGCGTTTTCAAACACAAGCTTTTCGTGGATCTTTCTTTTACAATTCATTAACATAATAATTTCCGCCTTTCATTAACTTAGTAACAATTATTGTTATTGCCCTTTTAATTAGGTTTTTCCTTTCCTTTTCTTTAATAATATTATACCATAAACCACTGTCCCATTATCTACCCTCAGCTCTAAAAAACGGCTTATTTATGCGGTTTTTTTGCGAAAATTCTTCATTTATTAAAAACAGAACATCTTGACAAATGTGTGAATTTTTTGTACAATTTAAAAGTCTGTTTTTATAGGAGAGAATTCGTTTATGGAAAGAGAAAATTTTAAATCCCGACTTGGGTTTATCCTTGTAAGTGCGGGTTGCGCTATCGGAATCGGCAATGTGTGGCGATTTCCGTATGTTGCAGGACAGAACGGCGGCGGACTATTTGTACTTTTGTACCTAATCTTCCTCGTTCTTATGGGAGTTCCTGTTTTGACAATGGAACTTGCAGTCGGAAGAGCGAGCAGAAAAAGTGCTGTTCTCGGCTACAAAAAACTTGAAAAGCCAAAGAGCAAGTGGCACATTCACGGCTGGTTCTGTATGCTCGGATGCTACCTTTTGATGATGTACTACACCACGGTTTCGGGTTGGATGACGAGCTACTTCTACAAATTTGCGACGGGTTCATTTGAAAGCGGAATGACCTCGGAGCAAGTTGGCGGAGTATTCAACGAATTGCAGTCAAATCCGCTTGAAATGGTAATTTGGATGGCGATTATCACCGTCCTCGGATTCCTTGTTTGCAGCAGAGGTATTCAAAAGGGCATTGAAAAAGTCAGCAAAGTTATGATGATTGCGTTGCTCATACTCATTCTTGTACTCGCAGGCAACAGCTTATTCCTTTCGGGTGTAGGCGAGGGACTCAGCTTCTACCTTATTCCCGATTTGGACAAGGTGAATGAAATCGGACTTGGCAATGTTATTTCATCCGCTATGAATCAGGCATTTTTCACACTCAGCCTTGGCATTGCGGCAATGGAAATTTTCGGCAGTTATATGTCAAAAGACCACACTCTGCCGAGTGAGTCAATCAAAATTTGCGCACTTGACACATTTGTTGCGATTATGGCAGGTCTTATCATCTTCCCCGCTTGTTTTTCATACGGTGTTCAGCCCGACCAAGGCCCTGCTCTGATTTTCGTAACACTTCCGAATGTGTTCGTAAATATGGCCGGCGGAAGAATTTGGGGTACTCTGTTCTTCCTGTTTATGACTTTTGCGTGCTTCTCAACAATCATTGCCGTGTTTGAAAACATCATTTCGTTCTGGATTGATATGTTCGGCATCAGCAGAAAGAAGTCTGTTCTTATCAACACAATCATCATTCTTATCGCAAGTTTGCCGTGTGTGTTCGGTTTCAACATTTGGAGCGGTTTCCAAATTTTCGGTCAGAATGTTCTCGGTATGGAAGATTTTCTCGTAAGCAATATCCTTCTTCCTGTAGGTTCGCTTGTGTATCTCCTCTTCTGCGTTACAAAATTCGGTTGGGGATTTGACAACTACCTTGATGAGTGTAACACCGGTAAAGGCATTAAATTTTCAAAGGCTTTAAAGCCGTATTTCAAGTATGTACTCCCTGTTCTTGTACTGATTTTGATTGTTCAGGGATTCATAAAATAAGTTAATATATTTCTTTAAAAGCAAAATCCCGACAGTATGTTTTTGATACTGTCGGGATTTTTTATGTCCGCATTTATTAAATTTACTTTTTACGATTAAACTTTTTCACCTTTTCGGAAAGCTCGACAAGCTCTTCTTTTGAAAGTTCGGGAAGATGTTCAAGGTCATCAAGAAACTTTGCACTGCTTTCATCAGCACGAAGTTTTGTACTTTCCACATAGTAGCTTGTGATTACACCGGGGACTACCGCAATGATGAGAATTGAACATACGGAAAGAAAGATTGAAAGCACTCTGCCGACAAGCGTTGTTGCAAGCACATCGCCAAGTCCTATTGTTGTGGCAACGCTGAAGCAGTACCATATGCTGTCAAAAAGCCGAGTTATGTTCGGTTCAAAAATCCATATTGCAACACTCACCGCAAAAAATACGATAACATAACTGCACAAAAGCTTAATTGCGCCCGTCCGTTTGAGGACAATTTTCAACAGCCTTGTCTTTTTCAAAACACCACCCCCGTCTAAAGTAAATTATAGCAATTTAAACAACCCCCGTCAAGGCGGTGGATATACGGCTTTAAGAATAGAATCATTTGAAAGTGAAATTGTCCTATAGGACAGTTGCGGATGACATACCGAATAAAAATAAAACCGACCTGTCATAACAACAAGTCGGCTTTACTTCTGAAATATAAAATGAAATGAAAAATTAAAATTAACGATTAATCGGAATATTTTCTGATTTTGAGATAAATTCCCCTGTCATCGGCAATTTTCTGACAAGCCTTGATGTCTTCTTCGGGGATTGTATCTACGATTGAAAACTGCGTATGTTCAAAATATTTCTTTGCGTCTTCGGCAAATTTGAGCATTGACTCATACGCATGGTCAAAAACAGGACGGCAAACTTCGTCATACTTTTCCGATGAACAGGTATTGAGGCTGATTGAAACAGAATCAATATACTTTGAAATCAACTCAGCTGTGGGCTTGTTGTTGATTCTGTCAGAAAGACCGTTTGTGTTGAGTCTGAGTTTGATATCGGGGTGCTTTTCCCTTACATATTTTGCGGTTTCAAGCATATTGTCAAGAGCTGAAGTCGGTTCGCCGTAGCCACAGAATACAAGTTCCTTGTAACCTGTGAAATCAAAATCATCAACAGCCTTTTTAATATCCTCCATACTCGGATCATGCTTGTGCCAGAGTGTATCTGCACTGCCGACCGAATCGGTATTGTTGCGGATACAGAATGTGCATCTGCAAGGGCATTTGTTCGTCAGATTAGCATAGATAGATGTTTTGTACACATAAAGAATATCTGCCATTATGTTTTCTTCTCCTTATTGAAACTCACATTAAAGCGAGAGTTTTTTCTTGAAATTGATTTTATCAAGACCGATGCCTACAACAATGTAGATTAATGCTCCTACACCGGGCTGCAACCAGCAAGTGGGAAGTTCCGCAATTGCGGCACCAAAGTCATACATAAGACCGTTTGCAATAAAGTAACCGCCGATTGTAACGATTGTTGTTGGAATGAGCATAAGAAGTGATGACGGACTGATGATTTTTTCATCTTTGCCACGCTTCTTCATCGCCATTCTGCAAAGCACAAACGGAACTGCGTTAAGAGCCTTGATAATAGCTGTTGGGATTGCCCAATGCGGATAACCCGAAATAAGGTCGGCAAGAGCGCCGCCGATTGATGATGCGATAATTCCGAAAGGTCCGGGAAGAATACTTGCGGCGAGATAAATCATAGAGTCGCCAGCATGAGAGTATCCAAGCGGTGACGGAATCTTGATAAAAGCAGTCGTAACGGTAATAAGAGCCGCACACATTGCCGTAATTGCAATCAGCTTTACATTATATTTTGAATCGGTTTTTGAAACAGTTTTAGCAGTCATAGTAATTTCCTCACAAAAGCATTTTTAAATGTTTTTCAAATTCAATACCCTCGTTGCGGTGAATACCGAGTCTAACGGTTTCACAAAGAGAGGTCTGTATGAATTTTACCGCCAGATTTACGGTATCTTTCAGGCTGTCACCACGGAGCAGTCCCGAAAAGACAACCGAGGCAAACAAGTCGCCTGTACCCGAATAACTTCCGCCCGTCTTTTCACAGCTGACACAAAACACCTCATCATCGGCTGCAATAAGATTGTTAATCTTTGTAACCTCATCGGAAATTTTATGCTCAATGCCTGTAACAATCACGGTTTTCACCTTGTAGAGTTTCAAAAGCTTTTTGGCAAGCTCTGCAACCGTATCGAGAAAATCGGGAGAATCGGCATTTTTAATCAGTTCTGAATAGTCGGTATCGCACAGAATACAACATTCGGTAAGGTTCGGGGTGATTACATCGGCAACAGAAACGAGTTTTTTCATTTTTTTGCCGAGAGTTTCGGTATAAAGACTGTAGGTTCTTCCACCGTCACCGAGAACCGGATCCACAAGTACAAGCGTGTCGTCGGTTTCAAAGCTGTCTATAAATGAAAGAATTTTGTCCACCTGCTTTTCGCTTGAGAGGAAACCCGTATAGATTCCGTCAGGCTGAAAGCCGAGTTTTTTCCATTCACTTGTGTAATAATCAAGCTTATCCGTGCAATCGTTGCAGTAAAAGCTTTCAAATCCCGTCTGACTTGTCAAAACGGCTGTCGGCATAGGACACGCCTGAATGCCCATTACGGACAAAACAGGGATTGCCGCCGTCAGCGAACACTTGCCAAGTCCCGAAAGATCATTGATTAGTACAGCTTTTTTTGTCATCATACCACGCCTTAAAATTTCTGAACAGTTCAACATTTATCTTGTGATGTTGTCATTATACAACACCACTGTCATTATTTGTATGTACAATTTTCAGAATTTTTATAGGTACAGTTTGCAAGATGCAAAAAAAGACGCCTCACATTGAAGGTGCCTTTTCATATTTATAAACTGAATTTCTATTAAAACTCATAATGTGACCACATAGAGATTATTTTTACGATTTTTTCTTCCTCATAAACCATATAGACAAGTCTGTGCTGAGAATTTATTCTGCGTAAATAGCATTGTTTCAAATTTCCGATAAGCCGTTCATAAGGCGGTGGATTTTGAAAAGGATTTTCGCTGATAAGTTCAAACAAATTCTGCACATTACGCTTTAATGCAGGATACTGCTTGATTCTCTCCTTATCCTTTTGAGCTGATTTTGTAATCATCAGCTTATAATTACCACTCAAATTCTTCACACTCCTCAAGCGGAGTTTCAATTCCGTCCTTTAATTTTTCACTCATACCGGGAATTGAATTAAGATACATTGTTTCAACAAGATTATTATAATCTTCTTCACTTATAAGCACAGCATTTCCACTTTTGGTGCTGATGTTTATAGGTTCATTATACTTTACAGTCTGATCAATCAATTCAAAAATTTGTTTTCTGAAATTAGTTACATTAGTATTAATCATAATCGCACCTCCTACATTACTATATGTACATTATAGCGTACATATAATAGAAAGTCAATATTTTTACAACAAAATTCCGCAATCGGTCGGGTTGGTTTTCTTGATCATATGTCCCGCCTCGTGCATTGTCGTGGCAATTTTGGTTTGTCGGGGTGCATTTTTGGCTTTATCAACAAAGCAGACATAAAATGATTGTACAGTTTGCCGATATAATTAAAGGTCGGAATATTGTATAATTATTTACATATTCTATTTATTGTGGGTTGATATGTATGTGGAAAGAACTTCGTACACAGCATGAAATTGACAATTTCATGAAAGAAATTATCGGATTTCACGACAGTTGCATAAAAGAAATAAAATATTCAAGCGGTGCTTATGTCGAAACGAATCTGTCAATGTCACCAGTAAACACAAAACGTACATTAACAGTTCTTATTCAGCGACAATTTGAGGATATTTCCGCACTTGAACTTGAATTTTCCGAACTTGAATATATAAGCATGTATCCCGTGAAGCAAGATTACACCTGTGAAATATTGAACGCATCATTTTTCGTAAAAGACGGTCTTATTTATTGGTGCGATAATGGTGATGTAAAGGAAGACGACATACACAATTATAAAGGCACGGTCATCTGCTCAAAAAAAGTTCGTTGGAGAAATGCAAGCGAGCTTATCGGTAAAAGAGATTTTTATAAAAGTGCAAACGAATAACAGACAGCAATTTAAAAGCAACGAAGTTTTTGCTCCGTTGCTTTTTTGTTAGCCTATAAAATCATTAAAAGATTTTTGTGCTATATCCGATACTATTCTCTGCATTTCACAACGGGAATTTGCGTTTCTCGCCCTGTCAATGCAGCTTTCACGGTACTTTTTCGGCATACTTGAAAAGACAAACATTGCGTCGGAATTTTCACCGAGTGCCATTGTAAAGCCAAGCGGCAAATCCCATTTTTCTCCGAGTATTTCTGCAGTTCTGTTCACCGTAATCACCCCTGTTTTAGTTTTTGCCTAGGGATTTAAGATACAACAGAGAATAATCGGAAATCATAAACCGAAAATAAAATTACTTCTGCTCTGCAACAACAGCAAAGAATACAAGGTCAGAATCGCTGTCATTAATAAGGCTGTGTGTATGACCTTTCGGGCAATAGTGGCACACGCCTGCCTCAACCCTTTCATACTCGCCGTCCATAAGCACCTTGCTTGTTCCCTCAATGATGTAGAACATTTCGCAGTTGCCATCGTGAGTGTGAAGTCCGATTGACGCACCGCTTTCAAGGCGACCGTGCATAATCATATTTCTGTCATCCGTGAATTTCTTTACGGCATATGCCTTTTCTCCGCCTTTAAAATTCGGCAAAATTTGTTCTTCCATATTCTTGAAATCAATAATCATATCTCTTGTCCTCCTGATTAAATTGAAATTTTAAAGTTCTTTATAATAAGGACAGATGTCCTCATAGTGACCGTCTTTCATCAAAAAGCCTTTTGGAATAACTCCGAGTTTTACAAAGCCAAGGCTTTCATAAAGTTTTCTTGCAGGTTTGTTGGTTCTCACAACAGCGTTGAACTGCAAAATTTTGAAGCCGTATTTTTTAGCACGCTCAAGGCAATCCGACACAAGCATTCTGCCAACACCTTTTCCCCTTGCATAAGAAGAAACCGCATAGCTTGCGTTGCAGATATGACCGCATCTGCCGATATTATTTGGATGAAGAATATACATTCCGAGAATCTCGCCGTTTTCATCGACTGCAACTGCGCAACAGCTTTGTTCTGCAAAAAACTTTTTTCCGCTTTCAAAATCAAGTTCTTCAGTCTGCGGAAAGGCAACTCCGTCCCTTACAACTTCATTCCATACGGAAATCATACCCTTAATATCATTTTCCCCGTATTCTCTCACGGTAATACTCATTTTCAGTCACCTCGGGTTAATTTTAGCACTATAAGTTAAAATTTTCAATCCAAACGGCTGAAATATTTACTATTTTTACCTTTTTAAAATTGCAAATTAATCTTGAAATTTGTCGAAAGATACTGTATAATCTATTTATAGAATTGAATAAGAATGATCTTATCAAGAGTGACTGAGGGGACAGGCCCTGTGAAGTCCGGCAACCTGCGTATGCAAGGTGCCAAATCCTGCGGTATTTACCGAAAGATGAGTAAACACGGCACCTTTCGGAAGAACGGTGCTTATTTTTTTGGAAGGAGTTTTCTAAATGGCTAAACATTTATTTACATCCGAGTCTGTAACGGAAGGTCATCCCGACAAAGTGTGTGACCAGATTTCCGACGCAGTTCTTGACGAAATCCTCTCTCAGGATAAAAACGCTCATGTTGCCTGTGAGGTTACAGCTACAACAGGCATGATTCATGTTATGGGTGAAATTTCAACCGATTGCTATGTTGACATCGCAGATGTTGCAAGAAAGGTTGTAAACAACATTGGCTACAACGATCCGAAGTGCGGTTTTGACGGCAACACCTGTGCGGTTCTCACATCAATTGACGCACAGTCACCCGACATTGCAATGGGCGTAAACGAAAGCCTTGAGCTTAAAGACGGCGAAAGCGATACCGACAATCAGATCGGTGCAGGTGATCAGGGCATGATGTTCGGTTATGCGTGTGATGAAACACCCGAACTTATGCCGATGCCAATTTCTCTTGCCCACAAGCTTGCAAAACAGCTTACAAAGGTAAGAAAAGACGGCACTCTTTCATATCTCCGTCCCGATGGCAAGACTCAGGTTACTGTTGAATATGACGATGACAAGATTGTCGGCATTGACACGGTTGTAATTTCAACACAGCATGATGAAGATGTTACACTTGAGCAGATTAGAAAAGACCTTATCGAGTATGTTATCAAACCGATTATCCCTGCTGAGCTTATGAACGAGAACACAAAGATTTTCGTAAACCCGACAGGCAGATTTGTAATCGGCGGTCCTGTTGGCGACTCAGGTCTTACAGGCAGAAAGATTATTGTTGATACCTATGGCGGATTTTCTCGTCACGGCGGCGGTGCATTCAGCGGTAAAGATCCGACAAAGGTTGACCGCAGTGCCGCTTACTACTCAAGATATATTGCAAAGAACATTGTTGCCGCTAAGCTTGCTAAGAAGTGCGAAATTCAGCTTGCATATGCAATCGGTGTTGCAAAGCCTGTTTCAATAATGGTTGACACATTCGGCACATCAAAATATTCAAACGAAGAACTGGCAAACGCTGTTGAAAAGGTATTTGACTGCCGTCCGCAGTCTATCATCAGACAGCTCAAGCTCACAGAAACAAAGTATCTCCCACTTGCCGCTTACGGTCATATGGGCAGAGAAGAACTCGGTGTTGAATGGGAAAAGACAAATAAGGTTGACGAGCTTTTAAAGGCTGTCGGCTAATAGAATTAAATTGTTCGATAATTTCGGGAATAAGGTTTGTGCACAAACGCAAATTCTTGTTCCCGATTTTTTTATTTTAAAAAATATTGTTGATAAATTGTACAAACAATTACAATACTACGCTCGGGCTTGATATGTTTTGTGGGCATTACAAACTATCCGCCCCTACATTCTCATAACAACATATATTTCAAATATAAACACAAAAATCCCGATTAACTTTTTTACGGTTAATCGGGATTGTAATTTTTATACGGATATTATTTTTAATTCTTAATCAGAATTAAACCTCTGCAATAACCTCAACCTCAACAAGGACATCCTTTGGAAGCTGTTTTACTGCAACACAGCTTCTTGCGGGCTTTGATGTAAAATACTTGCCGTAAACCTCATTGAAAGCACCGAAATCTTCCATATTTTTTAAGAAACAAACTGTCTTAACAGCCTTTTCAAGTGAACTGCCTGATGCTTCAAGAACATTTTTAAGGTTTGTGCAAACCTGTTCTGTCTGAGCCTCAATTGTTGCAGCCTCAACATTGCCTGTTGCAGGGTTAATTGCAATCTGACCAGATGTAAAAACAAGACCGTTTACCTTTACAGCCTGTGAATACGGACCGATAGCATCGGGAGCATTTTTAGTATAAACCTTTTCCATTATAATGACCTCCTGTCAATATATTAAAAATTACTGATTAAACAAGCTTAAAGCCTGCGTCAACAAGTGCATCACGAATTTCTTTAATCTGAGCAAAATCTCTTGTTTCAAGAACAACACGGAGGTAACAACCGTTTACATCCGTACCCTCTCCGCCTCTTTCGTGGTGGATAGAAATTACATTTGCGCCCTTTTCGGCAATGATATTTGAAACGGCAACGAGCTGACCCGGCTTATCCTGAAGTTCAACACAGAAAGTCTGCTGTCTGCCGGTCATAAGAAGTCCACGCTTGATAACTCTTGAAAGGATTGTAACATCAATGTTACCGCCTGATACAACGCAAACAACCTTCTTGCCCTTAACAGGGAGCTTGTTGAACATTACAGCAGCCAAAGGAGCTGCGCCTGCGCCCTCGGCAATCATCTTCTGTGACTCAATAAGCTTGAGAATTGCAGATGAAATTTCGTCATCGCTTACTGTTACGATATCGTCAACATACTTCTTCACATATTCAAATGTATGCTCACCCGGTTCTTTAACCTGAATACCGTCGGCAATTGTAGAAACGCTGTCAAGATGAACAGGCTCGCCGTTCTTGATTGACTCAACCATTGAAGGAGCGCCCTCTGCCTGAACACCGTAAACCTTAATGTTAGGATTAAGGCTCTTGATTGCACAGGCAACACCCGAAATAAGTCCGCCGCCGCCGATTGCACATACAACAGCGTCAACATCGGGCATTTCGTTCATAATTTCGATACCGATTGTACCCTGACCTGCAATTACATTTTCATCGTCAAACGGGTGGATAAATGTATAGTTCTTTTCATCACGAAGTCTTAAAGCCTCGTTATAAGCATCATCATAAACACCCGGAACCATACAAACCTCGGCTCCGTAGTTCTTAGTAGCCTCAACCTTTGAAATAGGTGCACCGTCAGGCAGACAGATAAGCGACTTGATACCGTACTTTGTAGCAGCAAGTGCAACACCCTGAGCATGGTTGCCTGCAGAACAGGCAATAACACCTCTTGACTTTTCTTCTTCGGTAAGCTGAGAAATCTTGTAACCTGAACCTCTTACCTTGAATGAACCTGTAATCTGAAGATTTTCGGGTTTGAGATAAACATCACAATCATCACAAATACCCCTTGCCTGAACAATATTAGTCTGTCTGATAACATCCTTCAAAACATATGATGCGTGATAGATTTTGTCTAATGTAAGCATACCAATTACTTCCTTTTCTATATGTATCCACTGCTTATTTTAATACAACAAGGCTTTAAAATCAAGTTTTTTTAGAATAAACAAAGGGAATTTTTGCAGGATTTTTTAAAGTCTTATTCATAATTCGCAAACAGAATATAAAATAATAATAACGAACAAATAAAAACACCTGCTTACAAGCGTAAACAGGCGTTTCTATGAAATTATGAAATTGGTATTAACTAATTGAATACTTACAGCCTAAGTTAAGCAAGTGATGCGCCAAGCTTTTTGCAAGCCTCAAGGGCATCGTCATCGGGAGCATCGTTACAGATAACGCTTTCGCAAACAAGGTTTGCACCATCACCCTTACAGGTATCCTCCCAGTTTCTCATCCATTCGCCGTCACCCCAGCCGTATGAACCGAAGAGGGCAATGCTTTTGCCGTTTAAAGCACTTTCACATTCATTGAAAACAGGCTCAAACTCGCTGTCCTCAAGAACCTCCGCACCCATTGCAGGACAACCGAATGCAATGCCGTCAAAATCGGCAACCGATGAAGAATCAAAATCGTTTACATTTGCAAGAGTAACTTCTGCGCCTGCGGACTTTGCACCCTCGGCAACGGCTTCCGCCATCTGCTCTGTGTTACCTGTGCCGCTCCAGAATACTACTGCTACTTTACTCATATTATATACTCACCTTTCAGTTTTTGTACTTGATTACACTTTAAGTCAGTTACACGCAACCGTCAGTTTCTGAATAGGTGTGCCCTGTAACCACTTAGAGTAATAGATGTCAGAACATTTTTTGAATTTGGCGAACTCTTTGGCTGCTTTTTCTTCATTACCGTAAACCTTCCAGCAACCTGAATATTTACAGCAATTTCCTTTATGAAGAATAAAGCCACGGACATCTTCGGGAGGATAACCGAGGAACAGTCCGATTTCGTGCGGGAACTCGGTTGAGTCTTTAAGTCGGTGGCGAAGCTCCCTTATACAGCGTGCGGCATCGTGTGAATGATACCCCTGCGACTCAAGCAGCTTGCACGCATATTCATCGGACAAATCAACAGCAAGCTTGGACGGGCGAAAAATATAGATTAAAGCCTTTCCGTTGCTGAACTTCAGTGGCAGAACTTTTATTCCATTTTTGCAGAACATTTTATTCAGCTTTCTCACATCACATTCGCACTCAAGCCGTGATGAGTACGGACAGTTAAAAAGGTTAGCCGTTTTTATTCCTGCAAGCGTTGGGGAACAATGCTTGATAATTAAATCTTCTGACATCTTTTCCTCTAAATAATTGAATGAATGAATGATTTGAATAGAATTGAATAAATACACCACAGTGATTATCCGATAATTGTTACATAGTTAGCTTTTGCTAACTTAATTCCATAAGCAAGACTTGTTTGCTGTCTTTATCTTACAGTTAAAATATACCATCAATCAATGTTGTTATCGGCTCTTAAAAGGTTTTCTGCGCTCCAAACGGACAGACAATTTCAGCAAAGATTTAGGGACAGCAAACGCTGTCCCTGAAAGGAGAAGAGATATTATGAATAATTACCCGGCAAAGTAATCATCAAATACTCTGCGGATATTTCCGCAGTCTGTCAGAAAAGAATATAGGCGTATCTTTTCGACAATGTTATTATAGCACCTTACAAAGTCTTTTTACTGCTCTTTACGGACATATAAGGCTCTGTTCAGACGAGCGATTTTCTGTACTCATTCGGCGATTTGTTCATCACCCTTCTGAAAGCACCCGCAAACTTACTGCCGTTGTTGTAGCCGACAATTCCTGCAATTTCAAGAACACTTTTGTCGGTGTTTTTCAAAAGCGAAGCGGCTTTTTGCATTTTACAGTTCGTTATGTAGCCGTTAATCGTGTCGCCGTAGACACCCTTAAAGCAAATTTTAAGAGAAGTTGAAGAGATGCCGAGCATATCGGCAAGCTCCGTAATTGTTATATGCTCGTCAAGGTGAGCAAGCAGATATTTTTTTGCCTCTTTTGCGGCGGTAACCTGTGAGCGTGAAAAATATCGTCTTTCCTCACTCTCACCCTTGTATTCAAGGCCGCTCAAAAACAAAAGAAGTTCAAGCACCTTAACCTTGTGATAACCCTTTCGGATATTTTCGGGAACGGAATAAAGTTCCGAAAAAATATGCTCAATGCTGATATTTTCACGCATAATTGAGTACGGCTTTTCGGAACAGAATTTCATTTCAAGCTCTTCGGGGCTGACAAAAACATCGTCAAGAATACACGAAAAACACCTTGGCACACGGTTCATATCAATTGCAACCGACACACCGTGGTAGTGGCTCAGCGGACAATATCTGTGTCGGATATTCTCCGTATTCTTCTGTATCGACAAATCACCCGATGCAAGGTAAAGATATTCGCCGTTTTTGTATTCAAACTCAATTCTGCCCTCCTGACAATGCGTGATGATGAGCATTTCTCTTCCCTTTGCAAGATTAATGTCACAACTTTGCATATGAACATCGTAATACACAAGCTCAATGCCTGAAAACACAGGATACACGGTGACCTCGCAATCGCCCGTGCTGTCCTGTGAACGGTATATACTGAACGATTCGCCGTGTTCAACAGTCTGTATCATACCGTACGGATTATCAATTTTCTGCAATACTGCCATAAGCTCCTAAAACCTTATTCCGCCTTCATAACGGTGTATGCGCCTATATCGTTAACTGTCTTTTTGAGGACTTTATCCTCAATTTCTCTTTTCATTCTGACCGTAACCCTGCCGGAAGAAACATCGGCTTCCGCCCACACACCGTCAATTGAATTGAGTGCGTTTTCTACTCTTGCGGAACAGTTTTTACAGACCATTCCGTCAACAACAAGAGTTTTTTCATAGGGATAATGTGACTTATCCTTATCGGCAACCTTGTTTTTCTTAACGCTTTCGTCACTTGCACCGCAGCATCCGCTTACAAGCTTTTTCCTGTAACTTCTGATTACGAGAACCACAAACGCAATGAATGCCACGGCAAGCAACCCGTAAAAAACATACTCCATATTTATCTCTCCTTTTATTTTTTACGATTCAGAACAGTTCTGAAATACACTTTACACCGTAAAATTTCTTCAACACCAAATTCATAATTTCAATAACAAACAAGAAGGGGTACAGCTTTTTAGCTGTACCCCCTACAAAACATTTACTTATGATTATGGCAGTCACCGTGACACGCACAGTGCGCACAGTTTGCACCGCAGGAGGATTTGCCCTCTTTTTTGTCTTTTACCATACGGAAAACCACAAAAGCAATCACGGCAATAACAATTAATGCAACAATGATTGTGCCGATATTAGCCGCTAACCATTCCAACATATTTATTCCTCCCATTGTTAATCAATAAATTTATTACTTCTTAGCCGACTTAACTTTAAGAGTTGTAGCCTCTTTGTAAGGTCTTACGAGCATATAAATCATAAATGCAAATACTGCAACGGCAAAGATAAGACCGATTACATTAAGACCGCCTGCAAAGATTGAACCGAACTGGAATACCATAAATGCAATTGCATAAGCAAATACGCACTGATAACCGACTGCAAACCAGAACCACTTGATGTTGTTCATCTCTCTCTTGATAGCACCCATAGCGGCAAAGCAGGGAGCACAGAGAAGGTTGAAGAGAAGAAACGAGAAACCGCTGAGACCTGTAAATGCGGCGCCGATTTCTGTCCATCCGCCCGGATAAAGGATACCCATTGTACCAACGATGTTTTCCTTAGCAACAAGACCTGTGATGGATGCAACGGTTGCCTGCCAGTTGCCCCAGCCGAGCGGTGCAAAAATCCATGCAAGACCGTTACCGATTGCGGCAAGAATTGAGTTTCCGATTTCGTCCTCACCGAGCATACGGAATGTACCGTCAACAAATCCGAAGTATGTTGTGAACCAAACAAGGATTGTAGAAAGGAGAATGATTGTGCCGGCTTTCTTGATGAATGACCAGCCACGCTCCCACATTGAACGGAGAAGGTTGCTTACTGTCGGAAGATGATAAGCCGGAAGCTCCATTACAAACGGAGCGGGGTCGCCTGAGAACATCTTTGTCTTTTTAAGCATAATGCCTGAAACTACGATTGCAGCCATACCGATGAAGTAAGCCGATGTTGCAATCCACGGTGAACCACCGAAGACAGCGCCTGCAATCATAGCGATGAACGGCTGTTTAGCACCGCATGGAATGAATGTTGTTGTCATAATAGTCATACGGCGGTCACGCTCATTCTCGATTGTACGGGATGCCATGATGCCCGGAACACCGCAGCCTGTGCCGACAAGCATTGGGATAAACGACTTACCCGAAAGACCGAACTTACGGAAGATACGGTCAAGTACGAATGCGATACGAGCCATATAACCACAGCTTTCGAGGAAAGCAAGGAGAATGAAAAGTACAAGCATCTGCGGAACGAAGCCGAGAACCGCACCTACGCCGGCTACGATACCTTCAAGAATAAGACCCTGAAGCCAGTCTGCACAATTGATTTGGTTAAGACCGTTCTCAATAAGTTTTGGAATACCGGGAACCCAGATTCCGTATGTTGCGGCATCGGGGGCACCGTAACCCTCTTTATAATCTGTGTTGAGGTAGTTTGAAACAGCCTTTTCAAGAGCAGATTTCTTAGTGTCGGGAGTTTCTGTAATTTCAAGAGTTTCTTCATCCTGAACAGAATATGTAACGCTTGCGTCTGAAGGTGTGAGATTTACGAGTTCTGCAAGAGCAGCCTTAGCGGCATCTTCGGAATAATTTTCAGATTCAAGGTCAACAGCTTCGGCAATGTCGTCATTTCCGTACTGAGCATTGAATGCCTCGATAATTGCATCTGAATCACCGTAGGTTTCTTCAGCCTCGGCAGCCTGTGATGAGCCGATACCGAAAAGGTGCCAACCGTCACCGAAAAGACCGTCATTTGCCCAGTCAGTTGCGGCAGTACCTACTGTCTGCATTGAGATGTAGTAAACAAGGAACATAATAACCGCAAAAATCGGAAGGCCGAGCCAACGATTGGTTACAACCTTATCAATCTTGTCCGATGTTGTAAGCCTACCCTTGTTTTTCTTCTTATAACAGCTCTTGATGATTGAGGCAATGTAGATGTATCTCTCATTAGTGATGATACTCTCTGCGTCATCATCAAGCTCTTTTTCAGCCGCCTGAATATCTTTTTCAATGTGGTCAATAACATTCTGCGGAATGTCAAGCTTTGCAAGAACCTTGTCGTCACGCTCAAAAATCTTGATAGCGTACCAACGCTGCTGTTCCTCGGGCATATCGTGAACCGCAGCCTCTTCAATGTGAGCGATTGCGTGTTCAACAACACCGTTAAAGCTGTGCATGGGGATTGTCTTTGTTGAGCCTGCGGCTTTGATTGCGGCCTCGGCAGCTTCCATAATGCCTGTGCCTTTAAGAGCCGAAATTTCCATAACCTTACAACCAAGCTGTCTTGAAAGCTCATCAATGTTGATTGAATCGCCGTTCTTCTTAACGAGGTCAATCATATTGATTGCCACAACAACAGGGATACCGAGTTCTGTAAGCTGTGTTGTGAGGTAAAGGTTTCTTTCAAGGTTTGTACCGTCAATAAGGTTGAGAATCGCATCGGGGCGTTCACCGACAAGATAGTTACGGGCAACAACCTCTTCAAGAGTATAAGGTGAAAGTGAATAGATACCGGGCAAGTCCATGATTGTAACATCCTTGTGCTTTTTGAGCTTACCCTCTTTTTTCTCAACAGTTACGCCGGGCCAGTTACCGACAAACTGATTGGAACCCGTGAGTGCGTTAAACAAAGTTGTTTTACCGCAGTTAGGGTTACCTGCAAGAGCAATTTTAATTTCCATATATCAGTTATCCTCTCTTGGATTAGCAAAAGCTAACCGTAATGTTATAAAAATACGGGATTTCTCCCGTAGGATTTATAAGTATAAATTACTCAACTTCAATCATTTCAGCATCGGCTTTTCTGAGCGAAAGTTCATAATTTCTTACAGTAATTTCAATCGGATCTCCGAGCGGAGCAACTTTTCTGATGTAAATTTCAACACCCTTTGTGATGCCCATATCCATAATTCTGCGTTTGACAGCGCCCTCACCGTGAAGCTTAACAACCTTTACGGTTTCACCTACTTTTGCCTGTTTTAAAGTTTTCATAACAGTTTCCTCCATCTAAAATTGAGCATAAAGCCGTATAAAAACACCTCTCGGAACAACTCCGCCGTGTGTTTGTTACATAGAATCAAATCATAATTTTACGAGCCATTTCTTCGCTGATTGCAACTCGTGTTTCCTTTACATTAACAATAACATTTCCGCCGAGTGACGAAATAATGGTAACCTCTCCGCCGGCAACAAAACCGAGATTTTCAAGGTGCTTTTTAACCTCGGGAGAACCTCCGACTTTCTTTATAATATTGGTTTCACCTGTGTTAGCAAACATCAAAGGCATCATAAAATCAATCTCCTTTAAGTTAGCAGATACTAACAATATTTGTTGATCAAAGGTTAGCTCTCGCTAACCGATTATATGGTACTATAAAACTCGAAATATGTCAATAGGCTTGCGAAAAAATTTTATTTTATTTTGAATTTTGGCAAATTGAATATTTCACATCTGTAATTCGGATATTATTTTTGTTGATTTCGGTAAATCATTTTTTCATAATTATTGAAAGCACAATTAATTTTATTGATTTTTTGTTCATATCATGATATGATTAGACAATGTAAAGGAGTGCAGACTATGCAATTAAAAGAATCAGGTGAAATGTACCTTGAAACAATATATGTTCTTTCAAAAAAGAGCAATTATATAAGATCAATTGATGTATGTGAAGAAATGGGATATTCAAAGCCGAGCGTCAGCCGTGCCGTTGGTCTTCTCAAAGAGGGCGGTTATCTTAAAGTCGGCGATGACGGCTCGCTTATTCTCACCGACCTCGGCAGGGAAATTGCAGAAAAAACATATGAAAGACACACCGTTCTTTCAAAGCTCTTTGTTATGCTCGGAGTTAATCCCGAAACTGCCGCCGCAGATGCCTGCAAAATGGAACACATTATCAGCGACGAAACCTTTGCCGCATTGAAAAATCACCTTGAAAATCATATGCAATAAAAGGCTGAATAATTACCGAATATTACACACAAAAGGCTGACGATTTCTCGTCAGCCTTTGTTTTTACTCAACTGCTTCAATAAGGCGATACACTTTTTCTGACCAATCCCATACCTCGGTAAATTCAAAATCACCGATTTTTATAAGCATATTCTCCCAACCTTTTTGAACGCTGAAATTATGTGTCTAACTCATAGTAATAAAGCGTGTTTGTGTCGGTGTCATAAACTCCCAATACAAAATTAAGCGACGCTCTTTCAAGCATATTCGTAAGGCTTTTATCTTGTTTGTCAATCAACATTGAATAGCCGTTCTTAATTTCGGGTATGAGTGAATTGCCGTTTTCATCACACACAAATCCGCTGTAATCGCCATATAACAAAGCCTGAACCGTTTCATCGGACGGCAACGGCATCCATACATTATTATTTTCAATTTGCGTTAAAGCGCTGTCATCTGAAAATTTAATTTTGGCAAAGGTTGCTCCGTCACCGTTAAATCCACCGTGCGTGTCAAACGATTCCGCAACTTCACCGCTTGAAACATTGAGTTTCAGATTATAGGCGACCGTATCTTTATCACCGCACCCAATCAACGAAAACGCAAAAATAACAATAGTACAAATTATTGCAACCGCCTTTTTCATAAGCACACCTCGTCAATTACTTTTAAGCATTTTTAAATAGGTATCCAATCTTTCGTTGACATAACCCGCAAAAAGCTTTTCCATTGCAGACAGATTATGCTTTACATAATATTCGTCAAAAGCATTATAATAGGCAATTCTGTCGGCAAACTTAATATCAATCGGCGGATAGCCGGCTTTCATCAATTCAAGGTTAACAAGCAATCTGCCTGTTCTGCCGTTTCCGTCAATAAATGGGTGAATTCCCTCAAACTCAATATGAAAACGGGCAAGTTTAGTAATTATATGCTCCTTGCTTTCTGCAAAATCAATCAACAGCTGTTCCATTTTCGGATCAATAAGATACGGCTGAACGGGTTCGTGCTGTGCTCCCATGATTCGCACGGGAACTCTTCGATAAACTCCACGGTCATCTCTCTTATCGGCAAGCACCAAAAAATGAATTTGCTTTATAATGCTTTCACTTATCGGAACTTTTTCTTTTACAAGCTGTGATATATAGTCAAAAGCCTCTTTGTGACCGACAGCCTCCATATGGTCTTTTAACGGCTTTTGCGCAATGGTGAGTCCTCTTAAAACCAAATCGGTTTCACGCAAAGTCAGAGTGTTGCCCTCGATAGCATTTGAATTGTATGTGTATTCAACAATAAATTCCTCGTTAAGCCTTTCAACTTCACCCTCGGTCAAAGGTCTGCATTTGTCAAGCTCGGCTTTTTTACGGTCAATCTGCGAAAGAATACTTTCCTGCGACTTGTATCTGCCGTCAACAGGCTTCACGGCATCAATCGGAATATGCCACATTCTTTTTTCTTGATATGCACCCGATATTTTGCCATCGGAACAAAGCGTTCTTATTCTGCGTTCGGAAATGCCCCATTTTTCAGAAGCCTGTTTTACTGTCATAAACATAAGTCACACCTCCGTGTAAAAATCAAAGCGGTACAATAAGCATTGATTTTTGCTTATTATACCACTTTTGCGGAACAATATCAACAGTTGCGGAATAATGCAAAGGCGATTTGCGGAACAATAGAACTGTCTTTTTGCTTTATTCGCATTAAAATTTCATTGCGAGAGAAATTCTGTTCTTTTCGGGATCAACTGAAAGAACCTTTACATTTACAACATCACCGACTTTGAGAACTTCGCTCGGATGCTTGATGTACTTATCGCAAATCTGCGAAATATGAACAAGTCCGTCCTGATGAACACCGATATCGACAAATGCGCCGAAGTCGATTACATTTCTGACCGTGCCTTTAAGCTCCATTCCCTCTTTCAAATCCTTGATGTCGAGAATATCACTTCTGAGCATTGGTGCTGGCAGTTCATCACGGGGATCTCTGCCCGGTTTGGAAAGTTCCTTTACAATATCGTCAAGGGTTGGAAGTCCGATTCCGAGAACATCGGCAAGTGACTTTGTTCCCTTTGCCTTTACTCTCTGCTGAATATCGGAGAAGTTGCCTGATTTTATTTCTTTATCGGAATATTCAAGAAGTCCTAAAAGTTCTTTTGCACTCTTGTAGCTTTCGGGGTGAACGCCTGTGTTATCAAGTGGATTTCTGCTTTCGGGAACACGCAAAAATCCTGCACACTGCTCAAACGCTTTAGGTCCGAGTTTCGGAACTTTCTTGAGTTCTGCTCTTGATGAGAACGCACCGTTTTCTTCACGGTAAGCAACAATATTCTTGCACACGGTTGCGTTAAGTCCCGACACTCTCGACAAAAGTGCAGGCGATGCCGTATTAAGGTCTGCACCAACCGAGTTTACGCAGTCCTCTACAACACCGTCAAGTGTTTCACCGAGTTTTTTCTGCGGCATATCGTGCTGATACTGACCGACACCGATAGCCTTAGGCTCAATCTTAACAAGCTCTGCAAGAGGATCCTGAAGTCGTCTTGCAATTGACACGGCACTTCTGAGTGTGAGGTCAAGGTCGGGAAGTTCTGTTGCGGCAAGCTTTGATGCCGAATAAACCGACGCACCTGCCTCGCTGACTACCATATAATAAACGGGGTGGTCAGCTTCTTTGATTGTTTCGGCTGTGAACATCTCGGTTTCCTTGCTTGCAGTACCGTTGCCGATTGAAATAATATCAACATGATGCTTTTTGATGAGGCGGAGCAAGGTCTGCTTTGACTCCTGAATTTTTTTGTCTGAATGTGTAGGATAAATTACGGTTGTATCAAGAACCTTGCCTGTGCTGTCAACAACGGCAGTCTTACAGCCTGTGCGATATCCAGGATCAAGTGCAAGCACGGTTTTGCCCTTTACAGGCGGCTGCATAAGCAGCTGCTTGAGGTTTACGGCAAAAACCTTCATAGCATTTTCGGAGGCGGTATCTGTAAGGTCGTTTCTGACCTCACGCTCAATTGATGGATAAATAAGTCGCTGATAAGCGTCTGTGCAAGCCTCACGGATAATGTCTGAACAAAGCTGATTTTTGTCTGTAATCATTGCTCTGAAAATTGAATTAAGCGGTTTTTCGCTGTCGGTTTCAACGCTGACTTTGAGAAATCCCTCTTTTTCGCCACGATTCACGGCAAGTACTCTGTGACCTGCAATCTTTTTAACAGGCTCTTTGTAGTCATAATAATTTTTGTAAACGCTGTCCTTTTCTTCATCTGTTGCAACAGACACAAGCACACCGTTTGCGTTTGTAAGATTTCTTATTCTCTTACGGATTTCCGCATTATCCGACACAAGTTCTGCAATGATATCCATTGCGCCCTGAATTGCATCTTCAACGGAGGTAACTCCCTTTTCTTCATCAATATAATCAACTGCCGACTTTGACGGATCAAAACCTTTTTCCTGCTTTAAAATATCGTTAGCAAGCGGTTCAAGTCCCTTTTCCTTTGCAATTGACGCCCTTGTCTTTCTCTTTGGACGGTACGGACGGTAAATATCCTCAAGTTCGCTTAGTGTAGCAGCCTTGTCAAGTGCAAGGTTAATTTCATCCGTAAGCTTTTCCTGTGCGTCAATGAGTGAACGGATTTCATCTCTGCGCTTATCAAGTCCTCTTAAATATTCAAGCTTTTCGGCAAATTCACGAATCAACTGGTCATCCATTGAACCGTGCATTTCCTTTCTGTATCGTGCAATAAAAGGAATAGTGTTGCCGTCATCAAGCAATGTGATGATGTTCTTGGCATACTCCTCTTTAATATTAAACTGCTGTGAAAGAATCTGTGAATAATCCATTATATCCTCCGTTTTTGTTTTGTAAGGCTTATTATAACATACTTTTAAATAATTTGCACTAAAAAGAAAACGAGCAGTCAAAACGACTGCTCTCATGAATTATTTATGTTTATGTATTTTAAGCACTTTTCATTTTGCGAATATAGGCAAAATAGAGCGGAAGTCCCACAAAGACCATACCGCCGATTATGTTGCCGATTGTAACGAACAGCAGAGATTCACAACCCGAAAGATTTGCAAGATTCTGACATTGCTGTGCCGTAATACCGTAAAGCTCCTGAGCTTTTGCAACATATTCGGGATTCATTGCCGCCATAACACCTGTCGGAATATAGAACATATTTGCAACGCAGTGTTCAAATCCGCAGACTACAAATGCGCAAATCGGGAAAAATACACCGAAAATCTTACCGATTGCATCTGTTGCGCCTGTTGCCATAACGATTGCAAGGCACACGAGAATGTTACAAAGTGTGCCGCTGATAATTGCTGTTGCAGGATTGATTGTTGTTTTGGCAAGTGCAACCTTGATTGTAAAAGCACCGAGTCCGCCGTTTGAATAATTGAGCTGTCCCGAAAAAAATATCAGCAAATCAATAATCATTGCACCGACAAAATTTGAAATATAAACCGTAACAAGATTCTTTATCATTGAAACAGCCTTGATTTTCTTTTCAAGCGTCGGAATAATCATAAGGCAGTTGCCTGTAAAAAGTTCACTGCCTGTGAACACAACGAGCATAAGTCCTACAGGGAAGATTACGCCTGCAACCACTCTTGCAAGCCCCACATCGGCAACTCCGTGCATTGCAACATCGCTTGCCGCACCGCCGAATGCGATAAATGCGCCTGCCATAAGTCCGAGCAAAATCATTTTCGGCAGAGAAAGCATTGATTTTGTTACACCTGATTTTGACACCAGCGACGCAATTTCAGCCGGTGAATTAAATCTGCTGTCCATTAAAAAACCTTCTTCAATTAGTTTATCAATTGTTGCAAAATTCACTGCCATTCGGCAATAAACCGCAAAATCACAGGATACATATTATCACAAAAGCAAAGTGTTTGTCAATTAATATGCGATTATCTGTAACATTGCACACAAAAGACTTTACAAATTGTCAAATACAGTTTATAATCATAGTGCAGATATTACACAATCTAAAGATGTGTAATATTCGTAATCAGAGTGAGAATAATCACATACAAAACGGGAGCTGTAACCGGCTGAGAGGAAATTCGATTTCGACCGTCAACCTGATTTGGATAATGCCAACGAAGGGACATATCAAGCTTGAAGTGTACGCACTTGGAGTATGTCTTTTTGGCATACTCCTTTTTTGTTGTGTTTTTTCTCCGAGAGAATTTTATTTAAGGAGTAGTTTTAATGAAAACGAACAATAAGAAAAATGCACTTGTTATGTGCGAATGTGCAATTATGATTGCACTTGCGGCAGTTTTAAGCTTTGTAAAAATCTTAGAGCTTCCCTACGGCGGCAGTGTTACCGCATTCAGCATTGTTCCGATTGTAATTATCTCATATCGTCACGGTGTAAAATGGGGATTGCTTTCGGGATTTGTATTCAGCATTATTCAGCTTATTCAGGGAGCTTCAACCCTTTCATACGCAACTTCATTCTGGGCAGCCGTAACAATCATTCTCTTCGACTATGTAATTGCATTCACGGTTATCGGCCTTGCAGGCTTTCTCAGAAACAAGGTCAGCAATCCGTCTGCCGCTGCCGTAACAGGCACAGTAGGAGTTTGTGCTTTGAGATATATCTGTCATGTAATTTCAGGCTGTACCGTATGGGCAGGTGTTTCAATACCCTCAACCGACGGACTTCTCTATTCACTCAGCTACAACGCTACATATATGATTCCCGAAACAATAATCAATGCGGCGGCTGTATTCTGGCTTTTCGGCTGTCTTAACTTCAGAAGTGAAAAAATCAGCGTTGCAAAGAAAATTGAAAAGAACCTTACAGAAACTGTTACGGCATCAATTTCAATTCTTTCACTTATGGTTGCCGTAATTATTGACGCTGTTGCAGTTTTTGCGTCACTTCAGAATCCCGACAGCGGTGTGCTTGATTTTTCACTCATTTCAAACACAAACTTCACTCTTGTAGGCATCGTTTCGGCAATCGGAATTGTGCTTTGCGTAGTTTTTGCAATCATTGCAAAGGTTACTTCAAATTCTGCCAAAAAGGTTAATTAACATTTAATCGGATATTCACGGTAAAACCTCTGTATCAGGGCTGACGGCATTGCTGTCGGCTCTGTTTTTTTATTATGTAAACACAAGTTTGAAACGGGCATATTATGAGAATGAACAGCAATGTTCATAAGTTTGAACAAAAAGGAGAATTAAATTGGATATTAAAGAAATTATTTCTCAGCAGTACGGAATACCGAGTCTGCCAAAGAGAACGAGCGAGGCTATGGCATATGTTCCCTTTCAGCAGTTCGACTCCCCAACCTACAGCCCGCTGCAGGGACTTGAGTCGGGTACAATGTTCCCCGTTCTCAACAAACCATTCTACGGAAAGAAATGCGGTGAGGGACTTGACTGAAAGAGAAATTCTTTTAAAGAAAATTTCAACCTACGAATTTGCCGCACTTGACCTTCAGATTTATCTTGACACTCATCCGCACGATACGGCAATGATACAAAAAATGAACGGTTTCAAAGAAAAATTGAAACCGCTTGTTGAAGAATATGAAGAAAAATTCGGTCCTTTGAAAAAGAGTATGACAAGCACCAATATGTGGTGCTGGATAAAGGGACCGTGGCCGTGGGAAAACGAGGAGGATTGCTGATGTTTGTCTATGAAAAAAAGTTACAGTACCCCGTCAATATCAAAAAGCCGAACGCAAAGCTTGCCAAGATTATCATAACGCAATACGGCGGTGCGTAGGGCAAAATGTGATACTTTTTATTTTCGTATAACATCCCGATAAAAATCAATAAACGCATTAAGCGCAGGAGATTTCCACTTGTTTTTGTGGATAAGCAACTGCGTCCACACCGAAACATCACAATCGTTGACGGGAAGATGTTTTATCTCTCCCGAATTGTAGTAATCCTCCGTGATGAAATCAGGCAAGAACGAGATCATTTTGCTGTTTTTGATTAGAGAACAAATTTGTAGAGGGTTTCCTATTTCCAAAACAGGGTGAATTTCAAGCGATTGTGCGGCAAGTTCATTGTTGAGCAATTTTCTGTAGCTCATATTACTTTCGGTCAGTACAAAATCCTCGGTGCATAATTCTTTTAGCGAAATATTTTCTTTATTCAAAAGTGGATTGTCAACTGATGCAAAGAAGTGAACCTTTTCCTCATGCTCTGCACAAATTATAAATTCCGAATCATAAATGTGGCTGTCAAGCGTAAAAATCAAATCAACCTCATTTTTGCGTAACATATCAAACATCTGCTCTGTACCGCTTTCGACAACGACAAGGTGAATATTAGGAAAATGCTTTCTGAACTCAAGAAAATCATCTTTAAAAAATCGGTTGCAGACAGAACTTGACATTGCAAGGCGAATGTTGCCCTCAATTGTTTCGGGGGTACGCAAATCTTCAAGCATCTTTTCGTGAGATTCAAGAATTTCTCTTGCGTGTTGCAGAACCGTTATGCCGTCGGAAGTCAGGCTGATTCTGTGGTAAAAGCGGTCAAAAAGCACCGTGTTAAGCTCGCTTTCCAACTGTTTTATCTGTGATGAAACGGTTGACTGGGTATAGCCGAGCTTTTCCGCTGCAGCAGAAAATCCCGAATATTCGCACACAGCTACAAAGGTTTTAAGCACATTGGTATCCATAACTAAATCCTCTTTTATACGAACGATATCTTCGTTATTATAGCACAGTTTTATCAATTTTACAAATGGTATTTTATTTGCTATACTACTCTTTGTATTGCAAAATAAACAAAGGAGCAGTATTTATGACGAAAAAATATTGTGTAGATAAAATAAATTCGGCAGGAGGACTTGTGTTGTGAATCGTGAAAAATTAGGAAGCCGACTCGGCTTTATAATGCTTTCGGCAGGCTGTGCAATCGGTTGCGGAAATGTGTGGAAGTTTCCGTGGATGTGCGGACAATACGGTGGCGGAAGTTTTATGCTTGTGTACATCATCTGTCTTATTGTTTTGGGAATTCCGTGTTTGATAATGGAATTTTCGGTGGGCAGAGCGGCACAGACAAGTCCGATTAAAATGTACCGCAAACTTGAAAAGCCAAAGCAAAAATGGGGCGGTTTCGGTTGGGCATGCCTTGTGGGCAACCTTGCAATTATGGCTTTTTACACAGTTGTTTGCGGTTGGATAATTTACTACTTCATAAATTTTCTGACGGGTAACAACCGTGACCTCGGATTTACCACAATGATTGCAAATCCGTCAGTCAATGTTATTTTTATGATGATAACGGTTGTTATCGCCTTTGTTATACTCTCGTTCAACATTCAGGGCGGACTTGAGAGGATAACAAAATATATGATGATTGCTTTGCTTGCACTTATGATTGTGCTTGCAATCCACAGTCTGTTTTTGAGCGGTTCGGGTGAGGGTATGACATTTTACCTCAAACCCGACTTTTCAAAAATCAACGGTGATGTTGTTGTGGGTGCGATGAATCAGGCATTTTTCTCGCTGTCAACAGGTATGGGCGGTATGGCTATTTTCGGAAGTTATATCGGCAAAGACCATTCACTTATGGGCGAGGCAATCAATGTTATCTCTCTTGACACACTCGTAGCTCTGCTTGCAGGCATAATCATCTTCCCTGCCTGCTTTACTTACAACCTTGAAGTTAATTCAGGTCCGAACCTTTTGTTTGACACAATGGCAACCGTGTTCAACAATATGCCCGGCGGAAGAATATGGGGTTCGCTCTTCTTCCTGTTTATGGTGTTTGCGGCAATGTCAACCGTTTTGGGTGTTTGCGAAAATATTCTTGCAATGATTCGTGATTTGACAGGCTGGTCAAGAATAAAAGGCAGTCTTATTTGCGGAATTGTAGTGTTTGTGCTTGCACTCACAACGGCTCTCGGATTCAGCGTTCTTCATTTTCAGCCGTTTGCAGAGGGTACAACATGGCTTGATTTTTGGGACTTCATTGTTTCCACAAATGTTCTTCCTCTCGGTTCTCTTGTGCTTGCTCTGTTCTGTTGCAACAAGTTCGGCTGGGGTTGGGATAACTTCATTAAAGAAGCCAACATGGGCATCGGTATGAAAGTGCGTTCGTGGATGAAACCGATTTTCAAATATGTAGTTCCTACAGCTATCGCATTTATCTATGTTTACGGACTCGTCACCTTTAAATGGCGATAAATAAAATTTGATACACAAAATAAAATCCGTATGGAGCAATCTTCATACGGATTTTTTCGGTTTAAATATTCATTTCCTTGTATTCTCTGTAGGTTTTGAATCCTACGAAATCGTAAAACCTCATTGCACCCTCGTTAAATTCCCACACATCAAGTTTCAGCCTGTCAAAGCCTCTGTTCTTAGCCTCTTGTTTGCAGAAGCTTATCAGCTTGGTTGCAACACCCATTCTGCGGAAGTTTTCATCAACTCCGAATTCAGCAATCCGGTAGAATTTTCTCTGCAAACCGTACGAAGATTTCTCCTTGACTATGTATTCAACAGTTGCAAATCCGCATTCAATTTTCAATTAAAGCGTCAGCTTAAATCATCCAATACCAATACTTGTCCTGATTGTTTTCCGAAAGGTCGGGACTGAACTGGAGTTCGGGGTTTTTGATGCTTACTTTCATACCCTCGGTAATTGAGTTCACGATAAAGGCATTACCGCCGATTGTTGCGCCCTTGCCGATTACGGTTTCACCGCCGAGGATAGTTGTACCCGAATAGATTGTAACATTATCACGGATAGTAGGATGTCTTTTAACACCTTTAAGCTGCTGACCTTTTCTTGTTGACAACGCACCGAGGGTTACACCCTGATAGATTTTTACATTCTCGCCTATCTCGGTAGTTTCACCGATTACGATACCTGTGCCGTGGTCGATGAAGAAATACTTGCCGATTGTCGCACCGGGGTGAATATCAATTCCCGTAAGTCCGTGTGCGTACTCCGAAAGCACTCTCGGAATCATCGGGATTTTAAGCTTCCACAATTCATGTGCCACTCTGTAAACCGTGATTGCAAAAAATCCGGGGTAACAGAGAATGATTTCATCCGTACTGTATGCGGCAGGATCGCCGTTAAAGGCCGCAACAACATCTGTTGCAAGGTAATCACGGATTGACGGAATCTTTGAAAGGAACTCATAAACCAGCTTTTCTGACTTTTCCATAACCTCGTCATATGAAAGGTCGTTGCACTTTTCGCAACCCTTTAAAGCCTTTGCAATCTGCTTTTTAAGGTTGTACTGAATAAATTCTATTCTGTCGCCTACAATATAGCCTATGTATTCTTCTCTTACTCTGTTCTTGTCAAAGTAGCCCGGAAACAACAGCTTGCGGATTTCTTCAAGCACCTGAATAAGCACAGATTTGTTGATAATGTTATCCTCCGAAAGTCTGCAAGTTTGTTCATGCTTTGAATAGCTTTCGAGAATTTCATTGACTGTTTTATTTATATTATCATTCATATGAATACTCCTTTTTCAAAATCCTGTTTAATTCACTTACGGGAAGTCCGACAACATTAAAATAGTCGCCGTCAATCTTCTTTACAAGCAGAGAACCTTTGCCCTGTATTCCGTATGCACCTGCCTTGTCAAAAGGCTCGCCCGTTGCAATGTACTCCTCTATTTCCGAATCGGAAAGTTCAAAAAATTCAACAAGCGTTACATTGGAAAATGATTTTGCAACACCGTTTTTGACGGTACAACAACCCGTGATAACCTTGTGCTGTCTGCCCGAAAGCAGTTTTAACATATTCTCGGCATCTTCCCTGTTCTTAGGTTTGCCGAGCATTTTGCCGTCAACAAAAACTCCCGTGTCACAACCGATTACAATATCTTTTTCATAACCGTTTTTTGAAATATGCAATGCCTTTTTGACGGCAAGATATTCGGGACGCTTTTCAAGCGGAACATTGTCCTCAACCGTTTCGTCAATGTCTGCGGGAACAATTTTAAAATCGGTTGTTATAAAACTTAAAAGCTCTTTTCTTCGTGGTGAAGCAGATGCAAGTACAATCATAATCTATCTCCGTAAAATTACTTTTGACTATTGTAACATAAAACCGAAATAAATAAAAGGTGATTATACAAAAAACACAAAATGTACAGCAATAATCAGCTATTCGGATTGACAGCACTCCGTACTTTGTATTGACAATAATTTTGCAAAGTGTTATATTTAAGGACAGCGGTAATCCGCATTAATAAGCACAATTCAACGAAAGGAAATGAAATATATGGCTAACATTAAGCTTCCTGTTCCCGTAACGCTTCTTACAGGTTATCTCGGTGCAGGCAAAACTACTCTTATCAACCATGTCCTCGGCAATCAGGAGGGCTACAAGTGTGCCGTTATCGTAAACGATATCGGTGAAGTAAACATTGACGCAGAGCTTATTCAAAAGGCAGGCGTTGTTACTCAGAAAGATACAAACCTTGTTCCGCTTACAAACGGATGTATTTGCTGTACTTTGAGCGTTGACCTTATCAACCAGATTACAGACCTTGTAAAATCAGGCAAGTTTGACTACATTCTCATTGAGGCGAGCGGTATTTGCGAACCCCTTCCAATTGCACAGTCAATCTCAGTTCTTGAGGGCGATAAGGAAAACAATATACCAGAGCTTGTCCGTCTTGACAACATTGTTACAGTTGTTGACGCACTCCGTATGGCAACGGAATTCGGCTGCGGCGATGATCTCCTCAAGGAAGATGTTGACGAAGAGGATGTTGAAAGTCTTCTTATTCAGCAGATTGAGTTCTGTTCAACAATCATCCTCAACAAGGTTGACAAGGTAACAGAGGAACAGCTCAAGAGAGTTAAGGCTATGATTAAGACGCTTCAGCCAAAGGCACGAATTATTGAATCGCAGTTCGGCAAGGTTGAAGTTAAGGATATTCTCGATACAAAGTGCTTTAATTTTGAAGAAACAGCCGCATCCGCAGGTTGGGCTCAAATTTATGATAAGGATGAAGATGACGAGGATACAGACCGTCACGGTCATCATCACCACCATCACCACCACGATGAAGACCATGACGAACATGAGCATCACGACCATGACCATGATGAGGACGGTCTTGATCACTCTCATTGCGACCACGAACACAGTCATTGCTGTCACCACGACCACGATCATGAGGACGGCGAAGAAGAGTACGGCATCGGTTCATTTGTTTACCACCGCATTCGTCCTTTCAATCAGGACAAGCTCCAGCAGTTTGTTGAGAACTGGCCAAAGAGCGTAGTCCGTGCAAAGGGTGTTCTCTGGTTTGATGACAAGAGAGAAGATGTTTATGTATTCGAGCAGGCAGGCGTTCAGATTACTGCTACGGAACAGGGCAAGTGGCTTGCCGCATTCCCAAAGAAACAGCAGAAGCTCTATCTTGCAGAGTATCCCGATATGGCTGAAAAGTGGGACGAAAAATACGGTGACAGAGAAATCAAGCTTGTATTCATCGGTCAGCATATGGACAGGCACGCAATTGTTGATGCGCTTGACGAGTGTCTTTCAGACTGATAAAATCTTATAAAAATTATGGGCAGCGGAATTCCGCTGCCCTTGTTTTTTGGGTTGGATATACAAAAACGGCAGTCCGATTTGGACTGCCGAAATTTTTGCACCGTTAAGTTTTATTACTTTGATGATTCTGAAGCAGAAGATTCGGGCTTGAAGTTAGCATCAAATGTGAAAACGAGCTTTGTGCCGTCTTTTTCCATTGTAATAACACCGTCTTTGAGTGTGTATGGAATGCTCTCGCTACCTGCTGTAAAGTTCTTGTCATCGTATGTGAGCTCCTGCTCCTGACCGGCTGCAGAAAGCTTAGCCTTGCCGTCTTCTTTAAGAAGAATGTAGCCTTTGTCCATACCGACAGCGGCAAGAGTACTGCTGTCAAAACTCATACCGCTTGCTTCTGCACTTGTAAGCTTGTAATAGCCGAGTGTTGAATTACCGCAAGCTGTAAGTGAAAGCACCATAAGAAGTGCCATAACAGCCACAACGCTGATTGTGAAAATTCTTTTCATTTGTTTTTCCTCCGTTTTCCCTATCGGGATTTCTCATTTTTTCAGGCTTTGCGCCTTTGTCAGTGAACGACACGATTATTATAGCACAATGGCATAAACTTTTCAAGGTTATTTGTAAAAATATGTAAAAAAGCACCCTTTCGAGTGCTTTCCTCACCTAATATTCAGTTATCAGTTGAACCTTGACAAAAATGCCTGGGTTCTTGGATTTTGCGGATTGTTGATTACCTGTTCGGGAGTGCCTTCTTCGGCAATTACACCGTCAGCCATAAAAATGATCTTGTCGGCAACATCTCTTGCAAACTCAATTTCGTGAGTTACAACAATCATTGTGCTGTCGGAGGTTTTAAGACTGCGGATAACATTAAGCACTTCACCCGTGAGTTCGGGATCAAGTGCGGAGGTAGGCTCGTCGAAGCAGAGCACATCGGGATTGAGTGCAAGCGCTCTTGCAATTGCAACACGCTGTTGCTGACCGCCGCTGAGGTTACAGGGATATGACTCGCTCTTTTCGGAAAGTCCTACCCTTTCAAGCAAAGACTTTGCATTACTCTTGATAATTTCATGAGCCTCTTTATAGCTTTTTGCGCCCATATATTCGCCTGTCTGCTTTATCAGCTCTTTTGCGGCAAGCTTTGGAGCAAGCATAATATTCTCGATAACCGTATATTGCGGAAACAAGTTAAATGACTGGAACACAAGTCCGAAGTGAAGCCGTCTTTTTCTGATTTCGCTGTCGCTCTTTGCAGAGCTGTCATTGCTGTCAAAAAGCACCTTGTCATTGACGGAAATCTTGCCGTTGCTCGGAGTTTCAAGAAAATTAAGACACCTTAACAGCGTAGTCTTGCCCGAACCCGATGAACCGATAATCGCAAGCACCTCGCCCTTTTTAAGAGAAAAGCTGATATCTTTCAAAACCTCTGTTTTGCCGTAGCTTTTACGGATGTTTTCAACATTTAACAAAGACATAACCTTTCCCCCTTAACCCTTGTAGTAATCAAGCTTTTTCTCGATAAATGAGAAAAGCAAGGTAAGAATTCCGCAGAATGCGAGGAAGAATACTGCCGAATAGAAAAGCGGCCAGATGAGTCCCTGCATTGAGAAGTCCTTTGCTCTCATAAGAATTTCCGGAATAGCGATAACGCTTGAAAGTGAAGTATCCTTTACAAGAGTAATAATTTCGTTGCCCATGGGTGCAGTAATTTTCTTTACAACCTGCAAAAGCACAACCTTAAAGAAAATCTGACCCTTTGTCATGCCGAGCACCTGACCTGCCTCGTACTGTCCCTTTGGAACAGACTCGATACCGCCACGGAAGATTTCAGAAAAATATGCGGCATAATTGATTATAAATGCGATAAGTGCGGCATTCATTCGTGCAAATGTCACACTGCCGTTTGACACAAGCGGCGGAACATAGAACACTACGAAAAGCTGGAGCATCAGCGGAGTACCTCTGATTATCCACACAAATGTTTTTGTCAGCCATTTTAAAGGCTTGAATTTTGACATTGAACCCATTGAGATAATAAGTCCGAGCGGAATTGCCGCAAGCAGGGTTACAATGAAAATTATACAGTTTTCGCCGAATCCCTCAAGCAACTGACCGCTTACATTAAAAAATTGATTCATTTTATATACCACTCTATCCAAGTATTTTCAGTTTTGAATATATCAAAAGGCTTACAAATTTGAACCTGTAAATTTATAATCAATAAAAAGCACAACGGGCGAACATAGTCCGCCCTGTATGTACAAGCTTATTTTAATTAAATTATTTCTTTTTTACAAGAAGAAGATCCTGAAGGCTGTACTTCTCTGCAATCTTATCAAGTGTGCCGTCATCGGCAACTGCCTGAATAGCATCGTTAAGCTTTTTGAGTGTTTCGGGGCTGTCCTTACGAAGTGCAATACCGTACTGCTCAGGTGAAAAGTCCTTGCCGTCAACAACCTTGAGGTCAGCGTAGTCAGAACCGCTCTTGAGTGTACCGATTGACATTACATAGTCGATAACCGCAACATCTGCTGTGCCTGACTTAACCTCGAGAAGAGCCTTAGCCTGTGCGTCAACAGAAACATACTTTGCACTTGAGAAGAACTCGTCTGTCTGAGCAACAGTTTCACCTGCTGACTTCTTTTCTGCAACTACTGTCTTATCCTTGAGGTCATCTGCTGACTTGATTTTGTCTGCAACATCAGATTTTGCAACCATAACCTGCTTGTTTTCCATATAAGGAGTTGAAATATCCATTGTTGACTTTCTGTCGTCATCAATTGTAAGGCCGTTCCAGATGCAGTCGATTGTCTTTGAGTTAAGCTCAACCTCTTTTGAATCCCAGTCAATTTTCTGGAACTTTGGAGTAACGCCCATTTTCTCGCAAACTGCCTCTGCAAACTCAGTTTCAAAACCTGTAAGCTTGCCGTCTGCATCAAGGTAGTTCATCGGCTCAAAATATGTAACACCGATAACAAACTCTCCCTTATTTGAGATATAATCCCAGTCTGTTGCAGAAGAACCGCAACCTACAAAAATTGACGCTGACATTGCACCTGCAAGAAGTAATGAAAGTAACTTTTTCTTTTTCATAATTATTCCTCCGTAATCTGATATACTCTCTACCTATGTTCTGCAAATCACCTTGCAAAACAATCTCTGTATATTATACATTAGTGTGTTAGCAAAGTAAAGTGTTTTCGAGAAATTTGCCGAAGAATTTTCTTCCAATCGCAGGCATATTATTGCATAAAAGAATTATTCTTTAAAGAGGTGATCAATTTGTCGGGAAATCACAATAAAAATCACTTTGCGGCGGCATACATAAGGGTGTCAACCGAAAATCAAACTGAGCTTTCACCGTCAAGTCAGCTGAAAATCATCAGAAAATTTGCAGATGAAAAAGGCTATCTGATTGATGAGGATTTCATTTTTCGTGACAACGGAATTTCGGGAAGATATGCTGAAAAGCGGCCTGAATTTAACCGAATGATAAGCCTTGCAAAGCAAAAGCCTCCCATGTTTTCAGCCGTACTTGTCTGGAAATTTTCACGATTCGCCCGCAATCAGGAGGAAAGCATTTTCTATAAATCGCTGTTGAGAAAAAACGGTATTGAAGTCATCAGCGTGTCCGAACCCGTTGATGACGGTCCCTTCGGAAAGCTGATTGAACGCATTATCGAATGGTCGGACGAATACTATTCGATTCGGCTTTCGGGTGAGGTAAGGCGAGGAATGACCGAAAAAGCCGAGCGTGGCGGCATCGTCAGCATTGCACCCTTTGGCTATAAAGTGACAGGCGGAAGGCTTGTGGTTGACGCCGAAAAAGCCCGGGTTGTCAGTAAAATTTTTACCGATTTTTTGAATAATAAAGATATAAATATGACTTGTGACAACTTGAATTCGTCAGAAATCAGAACCGCCAAGGGCAACCGCTGGGATTGCCGTGCCGTTGAATATATTCTGCAAAATCCCGTTTATATCGGCAAAATCAGGTGGAATCCAATCTGCAAAACGGGCAGAGATTTCTATAACGATAACCTGATAATTTCAGACGGCACTCACGAACCGATTGTTGATGAAGTAATTTTTGAACAAACAAGGCAAATATTATTCTTGCAAAGAATAATAAATAGAGAACATTCCCATAAACAAACCGAAATTAGACACCTTATTCAAAATCTTGTCAAGTGTTCAAACTGCAATTCAACCCTCGTTTCGATTAAAAATAATTTTCTCCAATGCTCCGCCTACATTCACGGCAACTGCCATTCATCGCACAGCGTAAGAATTGAAAAGATTGAAAAAATTGTAGTTAAAGCAATCAATATTCTCATAAAGAACAATTTAATTAATGATGCTTTCTCAATTAAAGAAAATTATCCCTTAAAAACGCAAAACGACTTACTATCCATAATTACAAAAAGAATAATATTTGACCGCAAAGCCTCCCACCTCAACATATTTCTCAGTCAAAATAAGTAACACTCTGCCATACGGCGGTCCGGACGGTGAGTTGGGTGCGTCATTACGATATCTGAGTCAACGATTTGCAATGCCATTGCCGGAACTCAAGGGCACTCTCACCGATATAGGCACAGAAGAACTTAATCATCTTGAAATGATCGGTGCAATAGTATATCAGCTGACGAAAGACCTCACCGAGGATGAAATCAAGGAACAGGGATTCGGTGACTATTTTGTTGACCACACAACCGGAATTTTCCCACAGGCGGCAGCAGGTTTTCCCTATACAGCTGCATCAATGCAGGTTAAAGGCGATCCGATAACCGATCTGCACGAAAGTATGGCGGCTGAGCAAAAAGCCCGAACAACCTACGATAACATCCTCAGATTCTGCGATGACTACGATGTAAAAGATCCGATTCGCTTTCTGCGTGCCCGTGAGGTTGTCCACTACCAACGCTTCGGCGAAAATCTCCGCCTCTTAACCGATAAACTCAACGAAAAGAACTTCTACGCCTTCAACCCCTCATTCGATAAAAAATGCTTTAAAAATGAACTGAAAAAGAAGAAGTAACACTAAAAAAATCGTCCAAACCTGAAAATCTAACCTCAAGTTTGGACGATACATATTACGCTATTTAATGGCTCTTCATTAGGTGCATTTGTCAACCGAAAAGTCAGTCAATCGCTCATTTAAAACTAGGTCACTATAGGCCAAGTTTGACACCTGTTGTTAGATAAAGAATGTTGTGGTTGTTGTGGTCAAGCTTTTTTGTAACACTATGACCTAATTTCTGCCACAAGGGTTATGTAACTCCGTGGCGTGCCTCATAGGGCGTTTTGTAATTATTATAAGAATGCGGACATACATGATTATATTACACATACGCAAATTCTTCGACTGCTGTGTAGAGTTCATCCTCTGTGCGATAATAATGCTGATATATAAGATCATTTTTCAATGTATTGAAATATCTTTCCATAGGGGCATTATCATATGGATATCCGGCCTTGCTCATGCTTTGCTCGATACCAAGCTTCTCACAAAATTCCGGTTCATCTGTAACATACCTCGTTTCCTACTAAGATTATATCTTATTAGGTCGGTGTGTTACAACTATATTTTAGCACAACAGAGTAACCTAATTTTCAATGAACCATGTGACCTAAATTTAGATTAGCATAAACACTAATGACTCTTTTTTTTCTTTCTATTGATTACACCCATCAAAATCGTTTTTATAAAGAGAAAGCTTTCCTTATCAAAAAACGAATCAATTGCGAAATAAACACACCCACATAACACTGCTACCCAAATAGCATTCACTACCCATGCCATAAGCGTACTGATTTCAGGAAGTATTTTATATAGACTACCCACTAGTAAAACCATAACTATTGTATTTTGAATCCATCTTCGATATGTTTTCCAAGGTTTGCGACCTAATATATTCCAATTGGCATAAATAATCACATCATTAGTTCTATACAAAAGTGCAGCGATTGTCCCTAATAGAACTCCGTACATTCCTATTTTGAATACCAAAACTAATGATACTGTAAGATTAATCGCACTCTCTATAATTGACCTTACCTGTGTCTGTTTAAAATGCCCGGCAAAATTAATGATCTGACTTGATGTTCTTCTCGAATACATCAGCACATTCAAAGTTACAAATAGAAGCGGTAAATATTTATCTACATATTGGGCATCTGTGATTCCTGATGAATATATCTTCATAAATGATGGCAACATGATCAAAGTAACCGTAAAGAAGAAAAATGAAACTCCAAGATAATATGTTTCATATACTTCCTGCAATTTCATGAATTTATTTTTATCAGAATTAAATGCCTGTCCAAGTACAAATTCCACACTACTACACAAGGTATCAATAATATTTGATACGCAACTAATAATTAAACTATATAAGGAATAAACACTTACCGTCTTTAGCCCTGCAAAAAGTGTTAATACAATAATATCTGTATTATTAAAGATAAGTCCTGAAATCTGATGAATAATTACATTCTTACTCTGACTTAATGCATTATAATCTGGTTCTACACTTAAATCTAACCAATCATAGTGCTTTTTGACATACCATGTAATATTATATATCATTTGTAAAAGGTTAATTGCAAAGTAAGCAAATTGAACTGCTATAACATTGAATCCCATCAAAATCAAACCGATTTGTACCAATTTAGATATAACGGAAACAATAGTATTAAGGTTCGTTGTTATGTATCCTCTTCCATCAACACGAAGTAATATTGTAAACTTTCCTTGGAAGAAATAGTTAATAACACCTGATGCTCCTTGAAATAAAATGACTGCAACTACAACCATCACCGGAATATCAGATTTTACTATAATTGGATAAAAAATAGCTAATCCAATAACAGCAATACCATACAACACACCTGTTCGCTTATAATATGCACTGGTTGCCGCCATGATTTCACATATTCGTTTGTTATCTCCCAATGCAACTGGAGCATATAAAGCTTGAAGAGAGGCAGTTCCAATTCCAGCCTCCAATAATGCAACATATACAAATACTTGTCTTATAGAAGACAATAACCCATTCACTTCTGAACCATAACTTACAATCATCAATTTAGGGATGATAATTCCTAATAACAATGTAACAACCTGTGAGATTACACCATATCCAAATATTTTTATTATTCTTTTCCCTTTATTCATCTAACTTTCCTTACACTTCCTGCATTTTATATACTCTTTATACGGAATACTAAAGCTCACATACCGATAATGTGGTGAAACTTGCTTTTCTTTCGGCTCTCTAAAATCAGTTCTATTATATCGTGTTTGAAGGTACTTTATATAATCTTTGACAATCATATATTGTTTGCCTTCAAACTGTATTTCTGTGTAATTTTCAAATATTTCCGGTTCATACGGTAACGTATTACAAAAAGCTCCAAACAATTCAGAATAATGGTATTTAGTTGTATTCCCATTTTTTTCTACTCGTTTTTGAAAAAACTTATAATATTTACTTTTATCCCCAAAGAAAAGTGTAAGTACCATATTTCTTACGAACGCCTTTAACGATTTTCCCTTTATTTTTCCAATACTAACCACCTGTGACATCTTCCAAAGAAATATATCCTCTTTACGTTTATAATTATCTGGTATTTTATCATAAACAGTAATATCTAAGAACACACCAGACACTGCACCATCATTTTGAACTATTGTAGTATTATCATTAACAATCTTAGTAAACAACGACCAATATGTATCTGAAAGTTGATAATTATGAACCGAAAATCCTTTTGGAAGTTCCTGTTTTATAACAGAAAGGAACTTATTATAATTCTCTCTCGTCATCATTAAATCCACATCATCATCCCAAGGTAAATATCCCTGATATAAATGAGCTCCTACAACACTTCCTCCGCAAAGTGAATATTGAATATGGTGCTTTCGACATATTTGATCGACTATATTTAAAATTTCTATGCACTTTATTTGTATATTTCTTATATCTTCTTTCATATTATCACTAAAACCATCCAACTAACATTATCACTTTTTCTTTCCAATATATACGTTTCGATGACATAATTCGCCATCTATTTCTCATAATCATTTTTATAGCTTTGATTTATTAAGCTCTGTATACATTTTTCTACATACTTTTCCACATTATATACAGGAACAATAATACTAATTTTCTTCATCATTAATCCTCTACTTTAAAATTAAATACATTACTCTGGTTTTCCAATAAATTTCCTTATCCAAAATTGAATATAGTGCATATTTTTTAATAAATTTCAACATGATTTTTAACTTCTCTTTTGCACTTTTCTTTTCATTTTCTTCCATTTTTACCCATTTTTCTTTTGCTTCGTTATATTTCAATGTACACACATCTAATAAAAAAGCTGCTGCATGATTTTTCAACTCAGGATACCGCCTTATAGAATCTAAATACATTCTTTCATGAACTTCAAATGAATCTGCCAAACTATTTATACTTAATCCACCATGCGTTGCACTTCCTTGACGAACAAGATTTTTATAATAAGGCTGATGCACAACCCCTGCCTTTTGAATTTTTTGAACATATTCATTCAAAAAGAACACATCTTCTGATGAATGTAATCCTTCCTTAAACATCTGCCCAATTAATAATTCTTTTTTGAATAATTTATTTACAACTCCATGGCGTATCGTAGGTGGCATATCAAAAAATCGATTCATCACTTCTTTTTGGTTAATAATCTCGTTTTCGCGAATAGGATACTTCCGTTTTTCATCTAAAGCTCCGTCTTCACTATAATACTCATACCCACAGATCACCATATCCACATCACTCTGTTTGATAACACTATGTAATCCTTCATACATGTCTACTGCAATCCAATCGTCCGGGTCTATAAATCCTATATATTCCCCTTTTGCAATTTTCAAACCTGCATTTCTTGCAGCAGATACACCTTTATTCTCCTGATTAATAACAATGATACGATTATCTTTTTTTGAATATTGCTCACATATACTCAGACAATGATCTGGTGAACCATCATTAATCAAAATTATTTCTATATCCTTATAGGTTTGTCCCACTAAACTCTCAATACATTTTGAAAGATATTTTTCTACATTATATATTGGTATTATAATACTTATCATTTTTCACTTTAACCTTTTTTCTTCCTAAACACCATGGCATATATTTCAAAATAAATAAATTAAATGGTGTAATTACACAAATAGAGACCAAAACATCTATCATTGCAAAACCAACTGCAGACCAACTTGTATTTATAATCTCAATCCCTAATTTCCCATATACGACAAACATCAGATCTATCACGATTCAAGGAATAAAATCAAAAGCAAAAATTCCAATTCCTTTGCTTCATAAATCCATTGTATACGTTCTTTCATCTTATATACTCCCCTTTTATACTCATCATTTGTTTAAAAACTCAATCCAATCAAACTGATCCACCGGTCTTTTTCCATCCCATGTATTATGATCCGTAATAATTCCTACCGATTCTTGATTTTCATATCCTTTAATATAAAAACAACTATGATGGTTTTTATCGGGCTTATGTACAAACATCACTTTACGGTATGACAACTTTTCAAAACGATCTTTCACTTCCTCAGTCATACCCTCTCTATCACAATTTATAATCACGATATGTTCCCAGTTGATACGCTGCTTTCTAGAATTCCACTTTCTTTCTGCCTCTTCTACTGTATGATAATGAACACAAAATACCAGTAAGTCTCCTAAATATACAACCGGATATTATCTATCTCCAATAATTTTCTTATCCGTACATTCAACAAATTTATCAATGCTCATATAGTACTCTAGGTTTTCACACAGTTTTATAAAATCCTGTGCACGAAAAAACAGATTTACTGTTGGAGATTTAAATTCAAGACCTAAATCGTGATATAGAATACCACCAGTACAATTTGTAGAAATAATAGTAACATCATCGCAATTCAGCCGTTCACGATTTTTCTGACTTATTTTTTTATGCTTATAATTCCAGACAGTATTACGTAATCTGACCATTACTTTTTTTATTATCATTATAACTTATTCTCCCTAAAATTACTTGTCTACAATATTCCAAAACAGTACCACTGCAATCATAATTGAATAAGTCCATACTTGAATATAAATTTTCTTTATTTTATCTATATAAATTACATTCGTAGCAGAAAAATATCCTGACAGTAAAACAAATATATTAACACCTATTCTTGACCCCTGTGTCATTACTAAAGCAAAAATCCCATTTACTGTCAGAGGCATCTCCACCCCACCATGCAACACTGAGTGTCCTGCAACAATAAAAATCATACTAAGAATTCTGAGATATTCTAAATTTGATTCTCTTACTTTACTCGTCAACATTGTACTCTCTTTTCTAATGATGTTTGAATTATTTTATCAACCTGCTCCGCTGTATCTTGAATTGAATACCCTGCTTTCTTTAATTGTTCTTTTGTATCTAATCTTTCTTTCTCACAAGCTTCTAATATATGATCTGCCCATACTTTTGTACTTTGATTCAAATCGACATACTCAATTAATCCTGTAATATTTGCATCACCAGATACGGTGTTTGATACCACACAAGATAATCCTGCTGCTTGTGCCTCTACTAAAGTAAATGGAAGTCCTTCAAATAATGATGGCATGATAAGACAATCTATTGCCGAATACCATTTATTTGCATCGTCACGAGCCCCTAATAGGACGATTCTATCTTCAAGATTGTATTCTTTAATTTTCTGTTCTACCTGTGGTCTAAGTTCTCCATCACCTACAAATACAAATTTTGCAGTTGCATTCAATTTAGATATTTCTTTCATGATTTCCACTGACATAAGCGGATTTTTTTGCGGGTCAAGCCTTCCTATACAACCTACCAAATAACCATCTGCAACAGATATACTTTTACGACATTCTGTTCGATTTTTTAATTGATATCTGTATTTAGAATAATCAATTCCATTTTTGATCACATTAAACTTCTTTCCCGGAAACATCCAATATCCTGCATCTTCTGAACATGCTAATAAATTCGTAGCAATTTTTTCGATATTCTTACGATTACGTTTTTCTGTTATTCGATGAAACATATTCATTTTTATCTGATTCTCTGTATTATGTGAATGTATAATTCTTACCGGCACCTCTGCTTTTTTTGCAAATTTCAGCATATCCACACTTACAATATCACAAGTATTATAATATACCACATCAAAATGATTTTCTTTAAAGAAGCGTTTCCAAAACTTTGCATACTTGTAATAATTATGTCTATTTCGAGGGCACACCCATGTTTTTCCATTCACTTCCATCACTGGCCAGGAATATACAATCTCATAATTTTCATCAGATAAGAAGCCAGATAAATTACTAATATATGCTTCTACTCCACCCTTATCGGTACTCATACCTACCATAAAAACTCTAATCATAGTTTTATCCTCTAAATTTCCCCAATATTCTAAAAACAAAATTGAGAATATTAAACCGTCTTGTTTTTAAATCAATAACCTCATATTCTCCCAACCCATTATATGTATGCATTCCATCCATCAGAATTTTCTTTGTATATTTTAAATCTTGCGGTAATACTTGCTGTAATTCTTTTTCAATATAATTTTTTTCCTCTAATTCATATTCATAGAATACTAAACCTTCCCCGTAATCATTTACACATTTTTGTGCCGGTCTAATATTCATTCCGTTCATATATACCATTTTTCCTGCCGGTCTGCGTAACTCTATATTGTCTATACCTTTTAAAATACAATCATTAGCCGGCTCTTCCAAATCTAATAATACAAGATGATATTCCTCTGCATTACCCACATCATAACTTAATGCATAATTATGGTTTTTCCACTTAAAAGGAGTCGTATCACCATATACAACATTTTCTCGTATTAAATTCAACTTTTCCCATTCATCCGGAAATTGAACAGCTCTATATAAGTACAAAGAATGATCTGCACCTGACTCCGGCATAATGTACACTTGTCCTTGCTTTTCAAAAATAAACGGATACGATAAATGATGGGCTTCTGTTATAATCTTTTTCCAGCCACTAAATTTTTTTCATCCCACTTACAATACCCTAAACAGCCTCTGCATTTTATATAATCATAAAGCTCTGCAAAAATATAAACCTGGTTTTCATGCTCAAATAAAAATGGATCTGCTGCCCAATACCTAAAGCTATTTTTTATAATAGCAAATGGAGTTATTTTATCAGTTAAAATACTTTCTCTATTTTTCTTTCTCCATGCAACATTCCAACTTTCTGCAAATAATGCTGTCCTTTCAAACATTCATCATTCCCCTATCTATGCAATATCCTCTTTAGAAAGGAAAAACAATTTTTTCCAAACAATCGATGCATCGGTCTCGTTAATTTGCTTCTAAGTATTGTATTTTTATCTAACGCACTTTTAGCATACCAATGTATCGAAAGCGTATTTTCTGTTTTTCTCACAATACCGGTTGAGTCCTCTAGTGGATTTAAATACTCACTCGGTAATATTTTAGTTCCCTCTATCACTTGTTTCTTTCCTGTTAATTTTAACCCCAAAGGAAGAAGTGCTTCTGTATTCAACAGTGGACATCCGGTCAACTTAACTTCTTCATTTTTTAACACTAGTTCATCATACTTCTCCAACATCTTACGAACTGTTATGTGGTGAGCAATTGAGCCAAATTCTAACCCAGATGCAACATAATTAGGATTTTCAAAACCATAAAATCCATCATATTGTAATAATTCATCAAATGACTTAATTACCTCCACATCTGTATCAAAATACAAACCACCATATTTTTCTACTACCCACAATCGAACATAATCACTTAAAAAAGCCCATTTTTTATTTTCGTAACAATACTTTGTATATGGATGAATATTGATATCAAAATTATCCTCATTCCATTCTATAATCTCATAATCAACACAATATTTTTTCCAACTTTTAATACATCTTTCTGTTAATTTTGATTTCTCACCTCTGCCAAACCAACAATAGTGTATTTTCTTAGGTATCATACTTATTCTATTCTCCTTGTATTAAACCGTCTAAATCAATCTTTTTCGACACAAAATCCAATATATCCCTCTGTTGCATTCATTTTAGGATGTATTGTTGCTGGATTTCCCACTACCACCGAATGGCTTGGAACATCAAAATTTACAAATGAATTCGCCGCAATTAAAACATCATCTCCTATATGAATAGCACCTATTACTGTTGAATTTACTCCAATATATACCCTATTTCCTATTGTAGGAGCCCCTTCTCGTCCCCCTCTATTTTCACTTCCAATGGTAACTCCCTTATGTAAATTCACATTACTTCCAATGCGCGCCTCCGAATTCACTGTAATTCCAAAAGCATGTCCAAGATATAGTCCGCTTCCTATTGAAGCATTTCCTATCTCTAATCCATATTTTTTTGATATTGTATGGCACAAAATCTTATAAATCAGATTATTAGGTGAAGTATTTCGTAACCTCCAGAAAAGCACATATCTAATATTATGTCTACATATAATATTTACTATCCCGGATACAATAGAGAACTTTGTACCTGTCATACGATAATAATCATCTTTAAATTTATTATTCATCTAAATTTTCCTCGCCTTATATCTTGTAACAAAATATAATACTATTCCACTTGGGATCGACATGATAGTCAATCCTTTTCTCGGCGACTCGATGATAAAATGTCTGTTACCTGCCATAATACTGTTAGAAACATAATGTGTACAATCTACCCATAATCTTTTTTTCGATTCTGGGTATTGCATAGAAACCTTACGCCAAAATGCAAACTTTTTAGGATTTTTTACATACTGTTTCCACATCGTCGCACTTGACCCATTCTGTTGATAATCTACATTCACAAGAACTTCATTTAATATTGATAACTTGTATTCTTGATCAATCAACCTATACTTATACCCTAATGCAACATAACGTTCTCCTTCAAGCACTGGATATGGTGGATATTTATTAATAATATCTGTTCTATATACTAATTTTTTATCTCCACTTCCGCCATTAGCATAATAAGCATTTAACGTTGTATCTACTAAATCCTTTGGGAAGTCCTTACCTATAATCTCTCCCTGCATATCAGAATCCAATCCAATGATTCCTGCGTAATCTTCATTCTTAATTTTTTCCCATTTATCCAGAATCTTTTTAACCGCTCCTTCTGCAACACAATCATCAGAATCAATACACATATTTAATTCTGTATCTATATTCTCATACGCAATATTATGTGCGGTATGCATACCGCCGTTTTCTTTATATATGTATCGAATCTCAAATCCACACGATTCGTTTTTTCACTGTTCTACTAACTTTGAAGTATTATCCGTAGATCCATCATCAATAATAAGCCAAATAAACTCTTTACAATTCTGTTTTTTTAGACTCTCATATGTTCGACCAATTGTATGTGCACGATTGTATGTCGGAGTAAAAATAGTCAATATTGGCTTCATACTTAATTCCTTTCACCCAAATTTTCATATTTTTTTATATAGAAGTTTTCTAATTGTTTTGCATTTTGTTCAATATCATAACCTGCATTCTTGATTTCTTGATATGTGTTTTTTCTAATCGCACTTTGTTTTTCTAAGACAGCATTCGCCCACTTATCAATCGGCAAGTTCAAATCTAACGACTCAGCAAGGTCTGTAACTCTGCATTCAGACGGAACACTGTCAGAAATGATACACGGCAATCCTGCAGCCTGCGCTTCTATTATTGAAAGTGGCAATCCTTCATACAAAGACGGAAACAGAAAGACATCCATTGCCTGTAGTATTCTATTCACATCTCCCCTGTTTCCTAAAAAAAGCACGGAATCCGATAAACCAAGATCATCAACTTTTTCTCTTATATTACTCTGTCCGTTACCTGTTCCTACCAGAAGCAGTTTGGAATTTCTGTTTTTATCATGTACACTCTTAAAAACATCAATCAAAAACGAATGATTTTTGGGTGGATTAAATCTTCCGACATGTCCGATTACAAAATCAGATTTACTGATTTTCAGTTCGTCACGCACTTGATTTCTTATTTGACAGTCATACCGATATTTTTCAGTGTCAATTGCATTATTTAAGACAGTATATGTATTTCCGCCAAACATCCAATCTCCTGCCTCTTTACCGCAAGAAAAAAGATGTGTAGCGTACTTAGGAATTAAATGTTTTGAAAGAAGCTTAATGGGATACTTTAAATTTTTGTCTTGGCTTTTATTATGCGAATGTGCAATTCTCACCTTAACGCCATATTTTTGTGCAATTTTCAAAGGATATGCACTCATGCAATCCAAATGTGAATGCACAATATCGTACTTATGATTATCAAAGAAGTCATCAAGCGCATTAAAATAAGCCTTAGAAAAGGGATTCAGCATAGGCATATGATAAATATGTCCGCCTAAAGATAATATCTCATCATCATAATCAGCCTTTTCCTGACGATGTACAAGAAAATCAAATTGAATTTTAGTACGGTCTATGTTTCTATAATAATTCATAATCATAGTTTCAAGACCGCCACGCCCCATGTATGTTACAATATGTAATATTCTTAACATAAAATTCAATTACCCTTCATTTTATAGAATTAAAGTTTTAAAGCCTTTATTGTATCGTTTACAACGATTTTTTTATCAAATTCGTCCACCATTTTTTGTCGGGCGTATTTACCCATAACTTCTCGTTTTGAAATATCTGTTTCAAGAAAAGCTTTCATTTTTTCATAAAGGCTGTCAATGCTTTTAGGTTCACAAAGCCAGCCTGTATATTCATTTTCCACTGACTCTCTGCAGCCTGGAATATTGGTGGTAATGACAGGTCTGCCTGTTGCCGAAGCTTCGAGATTTACATTACTCATACCCTCGTGATAGCTCGGCATTACAACACAATCGGCGGTCGCATAGTAAGGTCTTGGTTCTTCCTGAAATCCGTGGAATTTTACAACGCCCTTACTTTCAAGTAACTCAACTCTTTCCTTATATTCATCTTCAAAAAAGCCTACAAGGTCAAGTACAAATTTATAGCCGTCATCGTGAAGCTTCTCAGCCGCAGAAAATAATTCATCCATGCCCTTTTCCTTCATGATTCTGCCAAGATACAAAAAATGCGGCGGATCACTTTTTGGGTAAGGCTTGCACTCATAAATTTCAAGATTGATTCCTGCGCCGTTCAAAATAGTTTCTTTCTCGACAGAAATAATCTTTCTGTCAACAAATTCATCTGCATTAACCTGATTTTCAAAAAATACCGTTTTTACCTTTTTAAAGGCTGTTTTATAAAGAACTGTCGCAAACTGAGCAAGTCCGGGCTTTTGAAATGCCGTTCCTAATCCCTGAACATTCGCATAAAACGGAATATTTAACTTTTCACACATCAATCCACCGTAAACATTTGGTTTGATAGAGTATGTAATTACCAAATCAGAGTTTTCTTCCTGTAATATTTTTTTATAAAATTTCATAAGTGAAAAATCGTGAATCGGATTAACCCCTCTGCGCTCCATCTTAGTTTCAATACAACGCAATCCCATATTGATGAAATCCTCATGATGTCCTACAAAAGGCATACTAAGAACAACATCATAATTTTTCATAAGTTCTTCAATCAATTCTTTTCTGAAACGATACAGCATATAAGAGTGATTAGTAAGAATCATAACTTTTTTACGATTATTCTTCATCTGCAATTGCTCCTGTTCCGCCCTCAACTACACCATCATGCTTAAACACACTTACAACTGTCATAAAAAGACATTTTACATCAAAGACAAAACTGACATTATCACGATAAATCTTATCCATCTGAACTTTTTCAGGGATAGGAAGCTCATCTCTGCCGTTAATCTGCGCCCAACCCGTCAAGCCGGGTTTTAAATCATTTATACCGTACTCATCTCTTTCAGAAATCAAATCATCCTGATTCCAAAGTGCAGGTCTTGGACCGATAACCGACATATCGCCCTTAAAAATATTAAAAATCTGAGGCAATTCGTCAAGACTTGTCTTTCTTAAAAACGCACCCACCTTAGTTATATACTGTTCAGGATTTTTAAGAAGATGTGTAAGACAATCCTTGGGAGTATCAATTCTCATTGTGCGGAATTTCAGAATATTGAAATATTTTTTGTTTTTTCCTATTCTTTTCTGTCTAAAAAAACAGGACCTTCGCTCGTGCATTTTATTATGGCACATATCGGAAGGTAAAGTACTGACAGACACACTATCGCTGCAAGTGAACAGATAATATCAAGCATTCTTTTCACAATTCTGTTATAAATCGACTTTTTCCTGTCTTTCATATTTAATATTCCTCAACCATAAACTAACTTACGCAATACATTTATAGAATTATGCCACAGAAAGCATCAATAAGCAATAAAAGAGGAGAATATGGAAAAAACAATTGAAAAAAAGTGCTTTTTAACAAAATATAGGAATAATTACGCAAGATTTTTGCCATAGATATGATTTATTTTCACTAAAGTGATAATCCAATATAGTCTATTTTGGTTATTTTATGCAAAATTTGTCATAAAATATAATAAAACGCCGCAAAGCAGAGCAAGAAATCCATGGCTTATTTTAGGTGAAAAGGCACTATATAATCCGCTATATTTACTGTGCAACAGTCCTCTGCACGGCAACCTGAAAGTTTCCACATACACAGTGCTAAACCACTCTGCAACTGTCTTTCAGAAGTCAATCATCTGGCAAGTATCTGAAATTGTTCACAGACTTGTTGAAATGTGGGATTAATTATGATAAACTGACAATATAAGTCAGAGTACGATATAATTTGATGTAGACACATGAAAATTTCAGAATGCACACTTTCAAAGGAAACACAAGACCTTTTATACAGATATTTTGCGGCTGCGGCAAATCTTTACGGAGTTATCGAAATCGGCAAACTTCTTAAAATTTACAACAGCCAGAACGAGCCTGTGAGCGAGGAAGATTTTCTGTCATTTGTTGAAAATATGAATTTTAAGGGAAAGTATTTTTGTGTGTTTAATCAGGACGATATTTACGATGACGGCTCAGAAACCCCTGCTCTTGAACAGGAAATTCTTGCAGAATATCTTTACTTTTTGAATTTGATGACGATAGTCTTGATAAATACGAAATGCTGAAATATCGTCAAATCGAAAAGAAATTTTGCGTCCTTGACAAAGAGCAATTTTTCAGATATGAAGATGACTGTTATTTTAAAAAGACTCCCGATTTTCTTGAAATGCGTTCGTTTTTAAGAAATGAAACAGGACTTTCAAAAGAGGACGCAGACGATTATGCGAACGATATTATGATTTGTTTTGCAACTGAACCCGACAATTCCGAAGAATCTGTATACGAAGTAATCCTGGGAAGCGGAATCTACAACCGTGATGATATCGCATTCAGTCACCGAAAGCTTGAATATTTGTGTCAAAAAGTCATGTACACAAGTGCCAAACTCCATGTTCTGCTGGGACACACTCCCGAAGAAATTTTCGGTTAACAGGTAAAATTGCATATTATAGCGACAATTCAAAATCATTTTGAGGGGAACATAAAGATGAATAGTGAAAATACAGCAACACACAAAATAGCATACTCAAATATAGATATTGCAAAATTCATAGCGGCATATTACGGCAAATCGGGAGGAATTTTGTTATGATAAGGATAATGTTTGTGTGCCATGGGAATATTTGTCGGTCGCCTATGGCGGAATTTATATTTAGGAACATGGTTAAGAAGGGCAAGATTGCTGACAGGTTTGTGATTAAATCATCTGCTACGAGTACGGAGGAGATATGGAACGGGATTGGAAATCCTGTTTATCCGCCGGCTAAGCGTGAGCTTGCAAAACACGGAATCGGTTGTGACGGCAAGAGGGCTGTTCAGCTCAAAAAATCCGACTATGACAAGTACGATTATTTCATCTGCATGGACTCTAATAATATCAGAAACACTATGCGAATTTTCGGCGATGACAAAGACGGAAAGGTTTGCAAGATGATGAGCTTTGCAGGTATGAATCGTGATGTATCGGATCCGTGGTACAGCGGTGATTTTGAGCAGGCATACAACGATATTTACAGCGGATGCAAAGGCCTTTTTGAAAAATTCAAAGGCAAAGCTTAATTTTGTTGTTAATATGCACAAAGATTTTTGATCGTACATGTGCAAAATCTAAAACACATTTAATTGACACAATAAATAAACGATGTTAAAATTGTGACAGGTTGTCATATGACTGCCTGTCACATTTATTTTGGAGGATTTTTTATGATTAAAAACACCTTTTATAATCTTCCCGAAGAAAAGCGTCAGAGAATCACGGACGCAATATTCAATGAATTTGCCGGTTCGTCGGGAGAGAGAGTCAGCATAAACAATATTATAAAGAACGCAAACATTTCGAGAGGCAGTTTTTATCAGTACTTTGACGATAAGGTTGACCTTGTGGAGGTCATGACACGCTCATTTATCAACTTTTCGCTTAAAAAAGCCACAGAGGTTATCTCTCGCACTCACGGCGACATATTTGTAACTTATGATTTGCTCTTTGAAATTCTATGCGAATGTTCAAAGGATGCAAAACAAAGTATCATTATGAAGAATCTCATCAAAAATATAAAGGCAAATGACAGTCTTGTTTCGGAATATTTTATCAACCGTTTCAAGGGCGTTGCAGAGCTTGTCAGCGTTACAAACAATTTTGACAGAAGTAACCTTAAATATACTTCAGATGAAGATGTGAAGTGTCTTTCACAGATTCTCACTCAGGTGCTTAAGAATGCCGTGTTCAATGTTTTTGTAATAGGAAAACCTTTTGACGAGGTTCACAGGGAGTATCACAGAAAACTTGAAATTATCAAAACAGGTGCAATTGCAGATTAAGTTTAATATTCATGCAACCGGTTGCAGCCGATTTCAACAGAAAATGTAAACCTAAGTTGGTAGAAATTGCATTTGATATGAAATATACTCATAGATAAAAAGCACAAACAAAGGAGTAATCAATGTTATCTAAAATCAGCGTAAAAAAACCGATGACGGTATTGGTTGCGGTTGTACTTGTTCTGGTTCTCGGTATAGTGTCATTTTTCAAGATGACGCCCGACCTTTTACCAAATATGGACTTTCCCTATGCCGTTATCATGACCACCTACGCAGGTCAGACGCCCGAGGCGGTTGAAACAACGGTTTCAAAGCCTCTTGAACAGTCGATGTCGGCAATTGACGGTGTTAAGGAGATCACCTCTACCTCATCGGACAACTATTCACTTTTGATGATTGAATTTGAGGACGGCACAAATATGGACAGCGCAACTGTTGATATGCGTTCAAGCCTTGACACAATCAAGGGCAATTGGCCTGACGGAGTCGGAACACCGTACCTCATCAAAATCAACCCGAACATCCTCCCCGTTGCAATGACGGCGGTTGACTTTGAAGGCAAGTCGCAGACAGAGCTTTCGGATTATGTCACAAACGAACTTTTGAATGAGCTTGAAGGCATTGACGGTGTTGCCTCTGTTTCTGACAAGGGCATTGTTACGGAACAGGAAAATGTCGTACTTTCACAGGATAAGCTTGACAAGCTTAATAAGAAGATTTCCGCTGCACTCGATAATCAATTCGGTGATGCAGAGGACAAAATTGCCAAGGCTAAAAAGGAATTGCAGGATAATATCGGCAAAGCCAAGGACGGTCAGGGTACAATTTCATCATCTATTGAGCAAATCAACTCACAGCAGGAGGCTGTTTCAAAGCAGCTTGCCGATGCACAGAACAAGGCTGAAAGCGGCAAAACACAGCTTTTGTCGGCAAAGATGCAGTTGCTTGACCGAAAGGCAAGCCTCACTTCAACAAAGACTTTGCTCGAAACCGCTTATCAGGGTTTGCTTGAACTGAAAACGACCTATGATGAGCTGACTTCCGAGCAGTCACAGCTTACGCAAAAGCTTGAACAGCTTTCAAAATTTAACGAACAGTATCAGGAAATTGTTCGGAAAATGAATGATGCACTACCCGACAGCGAGGAATACAAGGCACTTCAACAGCAGATTGACGAGCTTAACAAGGTGCTTGAGCCTTACGGCATAAAAGCTCCCGACATTGCAAAGACAATGCAGTCAATTCAAGAGTCAATCAACAAGAGTGCAGAGGCAATTCAAAATGTTGAAATTTCACTTGAAAAGCTCGGAACTTCGGGAGATGCAATCAATTCTGCATTAAGTGAAATGTCGGAGAAAATCTCACAAATCAACTCGGGTATTGCACAGCTTGATAACGCAATTTCGGGACTTGACGATAAATCGGTTTCGGTTGATTCCGCTCTTGCCCTCATTTCACAACAACAGTCAAGTGCGGACTTCAAAATGTCCTCTGCCATGTCAACTCTCACTTCAAAACAGAGTGAACTCAACAGCGCACTTACACAGCTTTCAAGTGCAGAAAAACAGATTGAAACATCCGAAAAAGAACTTGCAGATAAAAAGAAAGAGGCAAAAAGCAAGGCTGATGTGAGCAACACGGTCACACTTGATACCATTTCTTCAATTCTAACGGCACAAAACTTTTCAATGCCGGCAGGCTATGTTACCGATGACGATAACAATAAATTCATGGTTCGTGTCGGCGACAAAGTGAATGATGAAAAAGAGATGAAGTCGCTTGTGCTTTTTGACACAGGAATTGACGGAATAGGAGTTATTCATCTTGAAGATGTTGCAGATGTTTTTGTTGCCGATAATTCCGACGAAACCTTTGCAAGAATCAACGGCAACCCCGGTATTGTATTGAGCTTTTCAAAATCAAGCAACACAGCGTCTTCTACCGTTTGCGAAAACATTAACACAAAGCTTGATTCGCTTTCAAAAGAGGTTGACGGACTTCACTTTACAAACCTTTACAATGAAGGTGACTACATTAATCTTGTAATCAGCAATGTATTACAGAACCTTCTTATGGGTGCGGTTCTTGCAATTATCATACTTTTCCTATTTCTCAGAGATATCAAACCGACGCTCATTGTCGCCTGCTCAATTCCGATAAGCGTTGTGTTTGCAATTGTCCTCATGTATTTCAGCGGTGTAACACTCAATATGATTTCGCTGTCGGGACTTGCAATAGGAGTCGGTATGCTTGTTGACAACTCGGTTGTTGTTATCGAAAATATCTACCGACTGAGAAGTATGGGCGTTTCGCCGATTAAGGCGGCACTTAACGGTGCAAGACAGGTTGCCGGCGCAATTACGGCATCAACTCTCACCACAGTATGCGTGTTCCTGCCGATTGTATTTGTTGAAGGCATCACCCGTCAGCTGTTTGTAGACCTTGCACTCACGGTTACATATTCACTTCTTGCAAGCCTTATTGTTGCGCTGACACTTGTTCCCGCTATGGGACAGAGAACGCTCCGCAAGATGAAACCTAATTCCGCTCCGAAGGACGGAAAAATCAAGAAGGCATATGAACGCTCACTTCGTTTCGTATTAAAGCACAAAGTTCCTGCAATTCTCGTTGCAGTTGCACTTCTCTTTACAAGTGCAGGTCTTTGTCTGATGAGAGGGTTCAGCTTTATGCCCGATATGAGCAGTACACAGATTCAGGTATCATTGAAGCTTGACGATAACGCAACCTTTGAAGAAACAGTTAAAGAGGGCGAAAAGCTCAACGATTTGCTTTCAAAATATGACCAGTTTGAAACCGTAGGCGTTATGGCGGGCAACTCGTCAAGCCTTATGGGACTTACAGGCGGTTCATCGTCAAATGATGCCGGCTCACTTATGGCATATGCCGTTCTTAAGGATGATTTTACAAAACAGAGCGGTGAGATTTCAAAGAAGATTGAAAAGGATCTTGAAAGCCTTGACGGTGAGGCTGCCGTAAGCGGCGGCACTTCAAGTTCAATGTCAAGCCTTATGGGTGACGGTTCCGTTCAGATTACGCTCTACGGTGACGACCTTGACACACTCAAAAGCACTGCCGAGGATATCGGCAAGACACTTGAAAAGGTTAAAGGCGTTGCATCGGTTGACAACGGCATCGGTGCTGTTTCTCCCGAAATCAAGGTTACTGTTGACAAGTCAAAAGCCGCTGAAAAGGGACTTACCGTTGCACAGGTTTATCAGCAGGTTGCCGCTGCAATTTCAACAGAAAAAACCGCTGCCACTCTTACGAATGATGACGGCAATGATATGAATGTTGTGGTTGTAAAGGACGACAGCGAAACCATTACTCCGAAAAATCTCCGTGACCTCGACATAACTTATACGGATAAGAGCGGTAACGAAAAGACAGTTAAACTCTCCTCTGTTTCGGATATTTCAAAGTCGGAAACTATGGATAAAATCAGCCGTGAAAATCAAAAGCGTTATCTTACAATCAGCGCCGAAGTCAAGGACGGCTACACACTTACATCTGTTTCAAACAATGTAAAATCCGCAATGAACGATTACAAGCTCCCGAACAGCTGTTCAATCGACTATGCAGGTACAGACAAAATGACAATGGAGGCAGTTTCACAGCTTATGCTTATGCTTCTGCTCGGCATTATTCTCATCTACCTCATTATGGTTGCACAGTTCCAGAGCCTTAAATCACCGTTCATTATTATGTTTACAATTCCGCTTGCATTCACGGGCGGCTTCCTCGCACTTTTAATCACAGGATTTGACATCAGCGTTGTATCGCTTGTCGGTTTTGTAATGCTCTGCGGTATCATTGTAAACAACGGTATCGTACTTGTTGACTACATCAACAAACTTCGTATTGAGGGCAAGGAAAGAATTGAGTCAATTGTTGAGGCGGGCAAAACCCGTATGCGTCCTATCCTCATAACCGCACTCACAACAGTTCTCGGTCTTGTTGTTATGGCTCTCGGCATAGGCACAGGTGCAGAAATGATGCAGCCTATCGCAATTGTCTGCATCGGCGGTCTGCTCTACGCAACATTTATGACGCTCTATATTGTCCCCGTTATTTACGATTTGTTCAATAAAAAGGAACTCAAAAAAGTAAGTGACAAAGACCTTGAATTTATTGACGAATAAATCATATTAATAAAACACACCCCCGACTTAACCGTTTGGCACAGTCGGGGGTGTTGTTTTTTGAATATCAGGTCAGTCCTTTACAATATCTGCACATTGACCGTTTGTAAGGCGGATTAAATCCTCGGGCTTCAGGTCAATTTGATATCCGATTTTTCCTGCACTGACAATGATTTTCGGAATTGACTCTGCTGTAATGTGGAAGGTTGTTTTGAACTGCTTTTTCATTCCGAGAGGTGAACAGCCTCCACGCACATAACCTGTGACCTTTGTAATGTCCTTTACGGGAATCATTTCAACCGACTTTTCACCTACGCTCTTGGCACATTTTTTAAGGTCAAGCTCATGGTCAACAGGAACTACGAAAACATAATAATCTCTGCCCATGCCCTTTGTTACAAGAGTTTTGAAAACATAATCGGGATTTTGATTCATAAGCGTTGCCACCGTTACTCCGTCAACGGCATCCTTGCCGTGGGGATATTCATGGTGAGTATATTCAACCTTTTCTTTGTCTAAAATTCTCATTACATTTGTCTTGATTTCTTTCATAAATACATAATCCTCCATGCATATTGTCATCTTGTTATTACCCTCACATAATACAACTTTTCGCATCGGATTTCAACCTTGATTTATTTGCAATTTTATTAAAATAATGTTAGAATAAATTTAGAAGTTATTCGAGGTGGAAGATTTCGTATGATCCACACGCCGATGGTACTGACAGGGGAATCCCGAGAGATGCAGGAGAGTTGTACGCCTGCCGAATAGCCGTAGCTTTGAAAGCCGCTCCGAATTTTTTCGGGACGGCTTTCTTCTGTTTTACAGACTAAAATATCGCTGTTTTACCCACAACACGCAAGATAATAAGCAAGTTAATTTTTTAAACCCCGTATTATGCGGTGTTTTTTCTTTTATCGCAAATTAATGCTGTAAAACCACTCGCAAATGCGGTCACAGGGAAGAAAATGATAAAAAACTGGGCAAACTTTAATGTATGTTGATTGCTTTTTTTAAATAATTGTGCTACAATCTAGGAATAGAATAAACAAAATAGTGTATTCTTCATAAATATTTTTATGCAATTTTTTAACAAAGGAGGATAACAATGGCAAAAGATATGCTGGACGCCATTTACAATGCCGAAGAGGATTGCAGACAGCGTGAGGCAAATGCACGAACAGAATCAGCAGAAAGGGTTGAACAGACAAAGGCAGATTCCAAACAGGTTGTGCTTTCGGCAAAGGAAAAGGCACAGAAGGATGCCGATATGCTTTTTGAAAAGACTGTGAAAGAGGGCAAAAAAGAGCTTGAGAAAGCCTCTGAAAAGGCAAATCTTGAGTGCGACATTCTCTCTCGGACTGCAGACAAAAACCGCAAGCGTGTTATTGACGGGGCTATACAAAGGCTCTCTCTTTAAAACGGTTGCAATGAAAGAAGCGTGGTGATAGAAATTGGCAAAACTTAAAATGAAGTCGGTTCGGATTATTGCCCTAAGACAGGACAGAAAGCGACTTCTTGAACATTTGCAGGATTCGGGTTTGGTTCAGATTGAAAAGACCGAAACCTGCAGAAAAGGTTTCGGCAAGATTGATATGACCTCACAAATTCAGATTTTCGAGCGGAATGTTACTCTCAGTGAAAACGCTCTGAAAATTCTCGACAGCAACTCTCCCGAGAAGAAAAGTATGCTTTCCGCATTTTGCGGACGGCGGGAGATTGATCCCGATGAAATCGGAGTTATCGCATCAAATGCAGGCGAAGTTATTGATGTGTGCAACAGAATTTGTGAGCTTAACAAACAGATTGCCGATAATGCGGCGGAACGGATTCGCATAAAAACCGCTCTTGCACAGCTTGAGCCGTGGAAGAATCTTGACATTCCGCTTAATGCAAAGGACACAAAAACAACGGCTGTTTTCATAGGCTCAATTCAAAAGGAGTACAACGAGGTATCGCTTTCAGAGGCACTTGCCGAGGCTTCTCCGAAGCTTGAATTTGATTTTGAAATTCAATTTGCAAACGAGGGGCTTACCTGCATTGTACTTTTTGCACCGATTGCCCAAAAGGAGCTTGCGGAAAATGCTCTGCGTGATATCGGTTTTGCAAAACCTGTTACGAACTCAAGCCTTACCCCTTTGGCGGAATCAAAAAAGCTTGTTGAAAGAAGTCACAAGCTTGAAGATGATACAGAAAACGCAAAAAAGGAAATCATTTCCTTTGCAGACAGACGAAAAGATATTAAAGATACACAGGATTATTTCAGAATCAGAGCCGATAAATACAGCGTAATCGGTGAACTTCAGCATTCACGGAATGTTTTTGTCATTTCGGGTTATATTCCCGAGGAGGACTGTGAAAAGCTTGAAAGGCTTTGCGAAAGAGTTTCTGTATGCTATGTTGAATTCGGCGATGTTGACGAGGAAAAAGCTCCTGTAAAGCTAAAGAACAGTCGCTTTGCAGCACCGGCAGAGAGCATTGTAAATATGTACTCTCCCCCGTCGCATGACGATATTGATCCAACGCCGTTGCTTGCGTTCTTCTTCTACTTTTTCTTTGGAATGATGTTCTCGGATGCAGGCTACGGACTGTTAATGGTAATAGGAACAGGACTTGCAATAAAGCTGTTCAAGCCTGACAAGGAAATGCAAAACACCTTGAAGCTGTTCCAATATTGCGGTGTTTCAACATTTTTCTGGGGACTTGTTTTTGCAAGCTTCTTCGGAGATGCCCCCGCAACCCTTTACAACTACTTTACGGGTGCAAACATTACGATGGAGCAAATCTTCCCGTGGCCGACAATTGACCCGCAAAAGGACGCACTTATGCTGATGATTATTTCAATAGCATTCGGCCTTGTACACATTCTTGTCGGTATGGGCTGCAAATTCTATGTTTGCCTCAGGCAGAGGGATTACGGCGGAGCGTTCTTTGACACGGGACTTTGGATGCTTATGCTTATCGGATTTGCCGTTTTGGCGGCAGGTATGGCATTTGGTCAGACGCTCGTCTATGTCGGAGCAGGCATTGCGATTTTCTGCGCAATCGGTCTTGTTCTCACACAGGGCAGAAACAAAAAGGGATTCGGCAAAGTCATCGGCGGACTTGCCTCTCTCTATGACATTACAGGTTACATCAGTGACCTTCTGAGCTACTCTAGACTTCTTGCTCTCGGTCTTACAACGGGAGTTATGGCTCAGGTATTCAATATGCTTTCGACCATGTTCGGAAAGAGCTGGTTTGGAATTATCTTACTCATTATTGTGTTCATCATCGGACACGCAATCAACATCGGACTCAACGCACTCGGTTCATATGTTCACACAATGCGACTTCAGTATGTTGAAATGTTCGGAAAATTCTATGAGGGCGGCGGCAAACAGTTTAAGCCGTTCAAGCTCAACAGTAAATATATTAAAATTCAGGAGGACAAATCAAAATGAATGGAATATTTTTCGCACTTTTAGGCGCATCAATAGCAACAGCACTTGCAGGCGTAGGTTCTGCTCGAGGTGTAGGCTCTGCCGCACAGGCAGCTATGGGAGTTCTTTCCGAGGACTCATCAAAATTCGGTAAAATGCTCGTTCTCACACTTCTCCCGGGTACTCAGGGACTTTACGGATTTATCGTAGGCTTCCTTATTCTCGTAAGCGGCGGCGTTCTCGGCGGCACAGCTCCGACAATCGGACAGGGACTTGCATACTTTGCAGCATCGCTTGCTATCGGTATCGGCGGTATGATTTCAGGTTTTGCACAGGGCAAGGCAGCCGTTTCGGGTATTGCACTCAGTGCAAAGGACGATTCAAACTTCTCAAAGGCAATGGTTTCCGTAACTCTCGTTGAGATTTACGCTCTCCTTTCATTCATCGTTTCACTTCTCGTTGTTATCACAGTTCCAAACCTTAACATCTGATAACCGACTAACGAAAATTATGAAAGAAAGGTGGAATCACTTTGAGCAGCGGTGATAAAATTTTAAATCGCATAAGTCTTGACTGTGACGAAAGAATCAGCCAAATAGGTTCTGAAACCGATGAAAAATGCGCACAGATTATGGCACAGGCAAAGCTTGATGCCGACAAGATTTCTGCCGAAATTGCCGACAGGGCACAGTCAAAGGTCAAGCAGATGCAGGCGGCTTCAAAGAGCCGTTGCGACCTTGAAACACGCAACGCTTTCCTAAAGAGAAGGCGTGAGGAAATTGACAAGACATACAGTGAAATTCTTAATAAAATGAAAAATCTTCCCGATGAAGATTACTTTGAACTGATTTACACATTTGCAAAAAAGTTAAACGGAATGAGCGGTGTTGTGCTTTTGAACAAAAAGGATATGAACCGACTTCCGAAGGATTTTCTTGCAAGGCTTGAAAAATGCGGTGTAAAAGCAGAGCTTTCAAAAACGCCGTGTGACATTGAAAGCGGATTTATTCTTAAATGCGGTGACATTGAAGAAAACATGGACTTCTCGGCAATATTGTCCGAAAAGCGTGACGCTATCGAGGATTTTATAAATCAGGAACTTTTTAAGGCATAGGGAGGAATATGATGGCATTATCTTATGAATTTTCCATCGGCTCCGTCCGTGCTAAAGAAAAAAATCTGTTTACAAACAGCGACATTGAGCATATGCTCGGTTGTGAAAATGTGAACGAGCTTTGCAGATACCTCTCGGACAAGGGTTACGGTGAGGGCGATGACATTGAAGATATTTTGAAATCACACAGCGAAAATGTGTGGGAATATCTCAAAAGAACCGCACCCGATTTTGCAATATTCACACCGTTCTTCTATCTTAACGACCTTCACAACCTTAAAGCTGTTTTAAAGGGAACGCTTTCAAACAGACCGTATTCACAGCTTTTGGTAAAGCCGTGTACTTTTTCTGAAGAAACGCTTAAACAGGCGGTTGAGAACAGAAGGTTTTCACTTTTGGGCGAAGAACTTTCCGCACCTTGTGACAAGGCGTATAAGATTCTTGCACACACAGGTGACGCAAGACTCAGCGATGCGGTTCTTGACAGAGCTTTTATGGAGCTTGTTCTGAAAACATCCGAAAAATCCGACAGCGAATTTATGTCCGAATATTTTAAAGCTACAGTATTTTATAATAATGTAAAGACAGCCATAAGAGGTGCAAAAGCCGATTGCGACAGGGATTTTCTTGAAATTGCAATCTGTGATGTGCAGGACTTCCCCCGTTCAAGGATTATTGAGGCAAGCGTAAAGGGGCTTGAACCAACGCTTGATGTGCTGTCAAAAATCTCGGCATACGGCTGTAACAAGGCTGTTGAAGAGTACAAGGCTTCTCCGTCTGCATTTGAAAAATTTGTTGACAACAGGCTTATGAGCCTTGCAAAAGAAAAATGCAAAAGGAGCGGTGACGGTGCAGATCCGATTACGGGCTATCTGATTGCAAGTGAAACAGAGAAAAAAGTTATTCACATTATTGCAAGCGGAATCCGCACCAAAACAAATTATGAAACCGTAAAAGAAAGGTTGCGTGAAGTTTATGGCTAAAAATATTGCCGTTATCGGCGACAGCGAAAGCATAAAGGGCTTTGCGGCAATCGGCATGGACATTTATCCGTGTGATGACAACGAAAACGCACCGCATCTTTTCAGAAAGATTGCTGACGGTGACAACTATGCGGTAATTTTTATTACCGAGGAAATGTTCGGACTTGTTGAAAAAGAGCGAAAAAGATATGAAGAAAGGCTCATTCCTGCCGTTATTCCTATCCCCGGTGTAAAAGGCAATACGGGAATCGGCATAAAAAGGCTGTCGTCATTCGTTGAAAAGGCAGTCGGTTCGGACATTATCTTCAATGATTGAGGTGTAAGAATTTGAAATCTGGAATTATAACTAAGGTAGCAGGCCCTCTGGTAATTGCCGAGGGTATGCGTGATGCCGATATGTTCGATGTTGTGCGTGTAAGCAGTCAGCGACTTATCGGCGAAATAATTGAGATGCACGGTGACAGGGCATCAATTCAGGTATATGAAGAAACTTCGGGACTCGGACCCGGTGAGATTGTTGAATCCACAGGAGCTCCGCTTTCTGTTGAACTCGGTCCGGGACTTATCGGTTCAATTTATGACGGTATTCAGCGACCGCTTAACGAGATTATGAAGGTTGCCGGCACAAACCTCAAAAGAGGTGTTGATGTTCCGTCGCTTGATCACAAAAAGAAGTGGCACTTTACTCCCCTTGTTAAAAAGGGCGACACAGTTGCGGCAGGCGACACACTCGGTACGGTTCAGGAAACACACGCTGTTCTTCACAGGATTCTTGTTCCGAACAAAACAGGCGGTGTTGTTGAGAGCATCAGCGAGGGCGATTTTACAATTGACGAAACAGTTGCCGTTCTCAAAACAGACAAGGGCAATGTTGAGATTAATATGTGTACAAAATGGCCTGTTCGTGTGGGCAGACCGTACAAAAGAAAGCTCTCCCCCGACATTCTTCTTACCACAGGTCAAAGACCTATCGACACACTCTTTCCGCTTGCAAAGGGCGGTGTAGCCGCAGTTCCGGGACCGTTCGGTTCGGGCAAAACTGTTGTTCAGCATCAGCTTGCAAAGTGGGCGGCTGCCGATATTATCGTATATATCGGTTGCGGTGAGCGTGGCAACGAGATGACCGATGTTCTTAATGAGTTCCCCGAACTTAAAGATCCACGCACAGGCAACTCTCTTATGGAGAGAACCGTGCTTATTGCAAACACATCCGATATGCCTGTTGCCGCCCGTGAGGCATCTATCTACACAGGCATTACTATTGCCGAGTATTTCCGTGATATGGGTTACACGGTTGCACTTATGGCTGACTCAACATCCCGCTGGGCAGAGGCTCTCCGTGAAATGTCCGGCCGTCTTGAAGAAATGCCGGGTGAAGAGGGTTATCCCGCATACCTCGGCAGCCGACTTGCACAGTTCTATGAAAGAGCAGGCCGTGTTATCGTAAACGGCAGTGATGACACGGAAGGCGCACTCTCGGTTATCGGTGCTGTATCACCTCCGGGCGGTGATATTTCAGAGCCTGTATCACAGGCAACACTCAGAATCGTTAAGGTATTCTGGGGACTTGACGCAAACCTTGCTTACAAACGACACTTCCCTGCAATTAACTGGCTGACAAGTTATTCGCTTTATACAGACCGACTTGCAGATTGGTTCTCAAAGAATGCCGCTCCCGACTTTATGGAGCTTCGTGGCAAACTTATGACATTATTACAGGAAGAAAGCGAGCTTCAGGAAATTGTAAACCTTGTCGGTATGGACGCACTTTCCGCACCCGACAGACTTAAGCTTGAAACCTCCCGTTCAATCCGTGAGGATTATCTGCACCAAAACGCATTTGACCCGACAGACACATACACATCTCTCGGCAAACAGGTGCTTATGATGCGAGCAATTCTTGCTTACTATGACAAAGCAAAAGAGGCTCTTGCAAACGGTGCAGACATTGAAATGCTTGTCAATCTTCCTGTTCGTGAACGCATAGGAAGATATAAATATGTACCCGAGGATAAGGTTCGGGACGAGTTCGAGTCAATCAAGGCTCTGCTTGATTCGGAAATTAAGGATGTACTTGAAAGGAGTGAGGACTGATGCCAAAGGAATACCGCACAATACGAGAGGTTGCAGGTCCTCTTATGATGGTAAGTGATGTTGAGGGAGTAACATATGACGAACTCGGCGAAATTGAACTTCCGAACGGTGAAACACGCCGTTGCAAGGTTCTTGAGGTTGACGGCTCAAACGCACTTGTTCAGCTTTTTGAATCAGCCGCAGGCATTAACCTTGCAAATTCAAAGGTAAGATTTTTAGGTCGTTCAATGGAACTTCCCGTATCTCCCGATATGCTTTCACGAGTATTTGACGGTCTTGGAAATCCGATTGACGGCGGTCCTGCTCTTATTCCCGAAAAAAGACTTGACATCAACGGAACACCTATGAACCCTGCCGCAAGAAACTATCCGCAGGAATTTATTCAGACAGGTATTTCAGCAATTGACGGACTTAACACACTTGTTAGAGGACAGAAGCTGCCTATCTTCTCGGCATCCGGTCTGCCCCATGCCCAGCTTGCCGCTCAGATTGCAAGACAAGCGGCTGTAAGAGGCAAAGACGAGCAGTTTGCCGTTGTATTTGCCGCAATGGGTATTACATTTGAAGAATCCGACTACTTTGTTCAGTCGTTTAAAGAAACAGGCGCTATTGACAGAACCGTAATGTTTGTAAACCTTGCGAACGACCCTGCCATTGAGCGTATTGCAACTCCTAAAATGGCACTCACGGCGGCTGAATATCTTGCATTTGACAGAGGAATGCACGTTCTCGTTATTATGACCGACATCACAAACTATGCCGACGCACTCCGTGAGGTTTCTGCCGCAAGAAAAGAAGTTCCGGGCAGACGAGGCTATCCGGGTTATATGTACACAGACCTTGCAACATTGTATGAAAGAGCCGGCAGACTTAAAGGCAAAGAGGGTTCGATCACTCTTATTCCGATTCTTACAATGCCCGAAGATGACAAGACTCACCCGATTCCTGACCTTACAGGCTACATTACAGAAGGTCAGATTATCCTATCCCGTGAGCTTTACAGAAAGGGAATTACTCCGCCGATTGATGTTCTTCCGTCACTTTCAAGACTTAAAGACAAGGGTATCGGTCCCGACAGAACCCGTAAAGACCACGCCGCAACCATGAACCAGCTTTTTGCCGCTTATGCAAGAGGTAAAGACGCAAGAGAACTTATGATAATTCTCGGTGAGGCGGCTCTTACCGATATGGATAAAAAGTACGCTGAATTTGCCGAGGCATTTGAGCGTGAGTATGTTTCACAGGGTTATGACGCAAACCGTTCAATTGAAGAAACACTTGACATCGGCTGGAAGCTTTTGCATATTCTTCCCAGAAGTGAACTTAAACGAATTAAGGACGATATGCTTGATGAGTTTTACGGTAAAGAATAATCGCATTGAAGGTGTTTTCTAATGGCAGTTATGAATGTTAATCCCACCCGTATGCAGTTGACAAAGCTGAGAAAACAGCTTGCAACAGCTACCCGTGGTCATAAAATGTTAAAAGACAAGCGTGACGAACTGATGCGCCGATTTCTTGACCTTGTAAGAGAAAACAAGGAGCTTCGTGAGAAGATTGAAAGAGAGCTTGCAGAGTGCAACAACCACTTTGTGAACGCAAGTGCGGTTATGTCAAAAGAGGCTCTGGACGCCTCATTGATGTCACCGAAGCAGAGAATTGACCTTGAGCTTTCTTCAAAAAATGTTATGAGCGTTGATATTCCGCAGTTTTCATCAAGCACACGAACAAGCAACGAGGGCGATATTTTTCCCTACGGTTTTGCGTTTACTTCGTTTGAACTTGATGATGCGGTTATGTCGCTCAACGAGCTTTTGCCCGACCTGATAAGGCTTGCTGAAATTGAAAAAAGCTGTGAGCTTATGTCGGCAGAAATTGAAAAGACACGCCGCCGTGTTAATTCGCTTGAGCATGTTATGATTCCGAGATATCAGGAAACAATCAAGTATATTTCGATGAAACTTGAAGAAAATGACCGCAGCAGTCGTACAAGGCTGATGAAGGTTAAGGATATGCTTCTTGATAAGGCACATCATTATTCGGAACACTATAATTAACTACACAACAATCAAAGGGGCTGTTAAAAAACAGCCCCTTATTTGTCAAAAAATTCTTTAAAAAATAAAAAAATCAGTACATCAACTGTACTGATTTTTAATGGAGCGGATGACGGGGATTGTTTGATGCAAAGGTTTCTGCCTCGCCAACTGCTTGCTGTGCGTAACCTTAACTCTCATCAACGCTCTCCCTAAAAATGCTCCACCGGAGCATTTTCTTAACGGTCGCCTTCGAGCCCCTTGACAGTACAGAAAAAATGCAAAATAAAAAAGCATCTGCGTTACAGATACTTTTGACTTGGAGCGGATGACGGGGCTCGAACCCGCTACCTCCACCTTGGCAAGGTGGCGCTCTACCAGATGAGCTACATCCGCATATAATGGTGGGAACAACAGGGCTCGAACCTGTGACCCTCTGCTTGTAAGGCAGATGCTCTCCCAGCTGAGCTATGCTCCCACATTTTTATAATCGGAAAGCACTCCCGTTAAGAAGTGCTTTCCGTTTTGGAGGCGACACCCGGATTTGAACCGGGGCGTCAGAGTTTTGCAGACTCGTGCCTTACCACTTGGCTATGTCGCCGAATACTGAGCAATGTCACTCAACAGGCATTATTCTATCATAATAAAATTCATTTGTCAATACTGAATTTGCATTTTAACAACAAAATTTAACGAAAAATTTCTACACTGATATCTTATGCAACAAACAGAAAAATGACACCTCTGTTTTTGATTCCTCATAAAGCCCCGAACCCTCAAAGATGCAATACTCTGAAGGTTCGGGATTTTGGGGTTATCATACTTTTCTTAAAAAGAGAAGAAAACAAGATAAGTATCTTACACGCTCGGCTTTTCAAATGCCGAAAGAATAAGCTTTACACCGTAGATTGACAAAAGGACACCAATCATAAATCCGATTGTCTGTGCGGCAAATATAAGGTGGAAAAATCCGTAGATACCGCCGATTATGACGAGTATTCCGCAGAAAAGCGGAATAAGCCATGCACCTGAGGAAGATGCCTTTTTGACCTTGAGTGACATTGCAACGGACGAGATACCGTCCACTACAAGCCAACCTGAGAAAATACAGAGAATGATAACATCAAACATAAGTCTTATGCCCGGCATAAACATAGCAAGAATTGAAATTACTGCCGCTGCAATGCCGACAACAAGACCGAGTGTTCCCATTATCGCTTCACTCTGTTCAGCCTTTGCCTTTTTGCGTTTTGCAAAGTAGTCAATCACGGAGCATATTCCCCATACTCCGAGAAGAATTGTCACTATCCAACCGGTATTAAGGAAGGTAAGTCCGGGATAGAACATACAATAAATTGCGCCTATTATCGACAATATGCCGAAAATACAATTAAATACTTTCATAGTCACCTCATACTTTAATTAAGGTTCAATAATATTGAAATACAGCGGGAATTCGGCAACGCTTGATGTAAGGGTTTTGATGATGTCACTGTTGCCCTCAACCTTTTCAATGCCGGCGTCCATAAGTTTCTGATTGTTCTGTGCAATGCCGAGAATACCTGCGCTCTTGGTTTTGATTGTTGCGTCAGCCTTATCGCTCCACTTTTCCTGTGAATAGATAAGCACACCGTGATTTATGCGAAGAAGATATTTTGCGTTTTTATCGGTCACTTCAAGATTGATTACAAGGTTCTGATCTTCAAGCTTCTTTTCGTCAAGACAGATTCCGAGATAATCCAACATTGTTTCGGTACTCATACCGAGAGCTGTTGCACCTGAACCTTCGGAATTCGGATAATTTTTTGTACCGTTACGAAGCTCATAAGCACCTGTAAGATAAGCGTTTCTCCATGCACCGCTTTCAGCCTGATAGCCGAGCTGTTCGAGTGCGTCTGCGCAAAGATAGCGGGCGTCTTTATTTTCGGGATCTGCATATACAAGTGTGTTTGTAATCTGTGCAACCCACTGATACTCTCCCTTGTCAAAGTCTTTTTTAGCCATTTCAAGAACCTTGTCTGTATCGCCGAGATACTCAACAAGCTTCTTAGAATATTCAGTCGGTTCAAGCTCATCAAGATGTATCGGGTTTTCGTCATACCAACCCATATACTTCTGATAAACTGCCTTTACATTATGCTTGAGAGTTCCGTAATACTGACGAGTGTACCAAATCTTGTTGAGTTCATCGGGAAGTTCAATCATGTTGGCAATTTCGGTTGATGTATAGCCCTGATTGATGTACATAAGTGTCTGTGAGAATATGTACTTATAGACAGAGGCTGTGTTTGCCATGTAGTCATTGATTACATCGTTGCCCCAATGAGGCCAGTTGTGAGCCTGAAAAACTACTTCGGCTTTATCCCCGAAAAGCTCCTTTGCCTCCATAATATACTGTGCCCACGCATTGCCGTCACGAACCTCTGCGCCTCTGAGTGTGTAGAGATTGTGCATTGTTCCGGAACAGTTTTCAGCCATCCACAAAGCCTTGTATTTTGGAAGGTAGGTGTTCATCTCGGCAGGCGATTCTGTGTTGGGAGTAAGCTGGAACACCATTTCAACACCGTCAACCTTGATAGTTTCGGTAGCTTTCTTCACCTCATAAGACGGTGAAATGTATGTTGTTGTGCCGCTTGAAGGGGTAAGACCGATACCTACCGACAAACTGCCCTTACCGCCCTTATCAAGCAATGATCCGTACTGAAAGTTGGTTCTGCGTTTCATTGCGTTTCCTGCAAAAACATTTTCTTCCATAACAGCCTTTTCGTAGCCTTCGGGAACGATAATGAGCGTTTTGCCGGACTTAATCTGTTCATCAAGCGGAAGTGATGAATCGGCAACATCCTTTTCGTCAATAAGTCCGCCGATACCGCCGTAGTGGTCAATGTGAGCGTGGCTTACAACAACAGCGGCAATATGCGCCTTACCGAACTTAGATTCAAGAAGTTCAAGCGCCGCCTTTGCAGTTTCGGAGCTTGTTGTACAGTCAAAAACAATCCAGCCGTTGTCGCTCTTTACAAAGGTTACATTGGCAACATCGTAGCCTCTGACCTGATAAACACCGTCAACAACTTCAAAAAGTCCGTAAAGCGAGTTAAGCTCCGTGTTTCTCCAAAGGCTTGGGTTTGCACTGTCGGGAGTTGACGAGTTTCTGATAAAGTCATATGCTGTCTGGCTCCATGCAACAGTTCCGTTCTCGGTTTTGATTTCGAGTTTGTCGGGTGCTGTTATAAAGCCCTTTTTTGCAAATTCCTTTTCCTGTTCATCGGAAAAGTCAAGGGTCTTATACACCTGCGCGTTTTCGTCAGCCGTATATTTTGACGCATCCTTTACATCGCTGTTGAATTTTGCGGATGTACTGCTGTCGCTCTGCTGACATCCGCAAAGTGCAGACGAGGCAATCAATGTTGCCGCCAAAGCAAGGCAAAGTCCCGTTTTCTTTTTGTTAATCATAGAATATTTCCTCCGTGTTTCTATCCGTGCATGATTTTTTGGTTTAAGCTGAATTATAATAAATAATTGTCATTTAGTCCATACATTTGGCACAAAGTGAAAATTTTTGTCACGAAATGCAAATTAAAGTCACTATTTGAGATATTATGTGATACAATAAGAGTGATAATTATGCAGGAGGTACGGTATGAGGATTGCAATAGTTGATGATTGCGAAAATGAGCGAAATGAACTTTGCAAAAGACTTTCTCAAAGCTCATTTTCAAGGTCATATGATATTGAAATTTGCGGATACGGTAGCGGAACGGATTTTCTGAATGAGGCAATGCAAAACAGATTTGACCTTGTTTTTATGGATATATATATGGAAAAGGAAAACGGAATTGATGCGGCACAAAAGCTGAGGAAGTTTGACAAAGATTGTCTGCTTGTTTTCACAACCACATCAACCGACCACGCACTTGAAGGCTTTAGGGTTCGGGCATTGCACTATCTTGTGAAGCCGTACAGCGATGAAGAGCTTGATATGTTGCTTGATGAGATTTCGCAGAAAATTTCCGTTGAAGAAAAATACATTGAAATACCCTCTGCAAGTGACTTGTTGCGTATAAAGCTTTGCGACATTTTGTATGCCGAGCATTTTAAGCACTGCATACATATTCATTGTACGGACAAATCCGAAAAGTCTGTGCGCAGTACATTTGCCGAATTTGTAATGTTGTTTGATGACGGAGATAATTTCTTTGTGTGCAATCGAGGAATCATGGTAAATCTTGAACACATCAGGGATATGAACGGCAATGAATTTGTTCTTGACAACGGTGAAAGAATCTCCATAAGTCGAAGTCTTGTAAAAAGTGCAAAAAGCACCTTTGGCGAATATATTTTCGGCAGGAGGGATTTGCATTGACAAATGTTTTCTGTCCGATGATTGAACTCGGTGCAATCATCCCCGGTGTTGTACTTGCATATCTTCCGATAAAAAAACATCTCAAACTATCAAAGCTCAGGCTGTTTCCTGTGATGATTTTATCACTTGTGTGCCTTTGTACATTGTGCGGTTTTGTTTGTTACAGATACAATCTGAAATCGTTTGTGCTTGCAATACCGATAGTACTTGCTCTTTCGGCAGCATACTGTTGTTCACTCAAAACATCCATGTGGAAATCGGTGAGTGTGTTACTTGCGGTATGCGGAGTGTTTGCCTGCATTGCGAGCATTACACGGGCGGTTGATTCGATAACATTTCCGCAGAACACAACGCCGTGGTTTGAAATTAAATCGGCTGTGCTGTTCAATATTCTATGCTGGATGTTTGTAATTCTTGCATGGTATCCTGCAACACACGGTGTGAGTGAACTGCTCGATGATGAAAACATTGCCCAGTCATGGTATGTATTCTGGATTTTACCGATAATATTCATCTTGCTCAACTTTTTTATAATCCCATGGAATCCTAACATTCTCCATACAGGAAGAATTATGCAGGGTTACATTGTTATCAGCGTATCACTTCTTGTGCTGTTGCTTATTTTCTATGTGCTGTTGTATTTTATAGCAAAAAACCTGAACCGCAATAACAAACTTGCTCAGAAAAATCAATTTTTGAATATGCAGAGAGCACAGTATGACGCATTAAAAGTCGCTATTGAAGAAACCCGTCAGGCACGGCATGATATGCGACATCACTTTGCCGTACTTAATGCTCTTGCCGAGCAAAAGAACTGGGAAGAACTTGAAAAATACCTTTCGTCAGCATCGCAGAATATTCCCGACACAGAGCTTGTACTCTGTAAAAACCACGCTGTTAATGCGATTATCGGACATTATTATTCAAAATACAAGAGCAATGGTATTCCGTTTAAACTAAAAATTGACATCCCCGAAAAGTTGACAGTTTCGGAATCCGATATCTGTCTTGTAATCGCAAATTTGCTTGAAAATGCATTTGAGGCGAGCATGAAGCTTGACAGAGATAAACGGCAGATTAAAATGTATGCCCGTCCGCATTCCGAAAAGATATTGCTTATTTCCGTAGAGAATGCTTTCAACGGAGAGATTACCGAAAAGGACGGATATTTCGGTTCGTCAAAGCGAAACGGTAACGGTATCGGTACGCAGTCGGTACGCAGAATCGCCGAAAAAGACGGCGGTTATTGCAGATTTTCTCACGAAAACGGAATTTTTACGGCGGATGTTATGCTGCACGGCAAAAACTGAATCGGACATTATAAAAGGGAAGAAACTTTTTTCGGTTTCTTCCCTGTTTTTTTATTCCGTAATTTTATTTTCTTTTAGCGAATATTTTGTCACCGTATTCCAATCTCGGCGGATTGAAATATCAGCAGTAAGGTTTGTGTTGTCATAAACAATCGACCATTGAGTATTGCTTGTTATATCGTTCGGATTCGGTGCTTGTGATGCCGAAACAAGAGCCTCCCATGCCGTTTCTTTTGTGTAACTATTATTCTTTTCAAGAACATTAATTATCTTATCATACCGCTCTCTGCCGTGACCGTAAGCACCGTTTTTCTGATAAGGCTTTACAAAATTTTTGTACATCACAAAAAAGTTTGTAACGGCAGGCGATTTTGTAACAACAAGCTTTCGGTCATCGCTGTTGCAATCGTACTCAATAACACGACCGTCACCGTTTGAATCGGTAACATAAAAGTGATAATCTCTTCCGCTTGAGGCAAACATATCGTATTTTTCAAAAAGTGTAACCGCCTCTTCGGTTGACGCAGCTCTGTCAAGTATAAGACGGATTGCAAGCGTTGTGGCAATAACAGGCTTTCCGCTTTGCTGACGGACGGGCTTGCTGTCAAGTGTGAGAACTGCGATTGACACGCCCTTTTCATTGATTCCGTCAAGGCTGATAAACGGTGAGAGCAAGGTTGCAAGCCTTGTTTCATCACTCAACTCGGGGTTGTTTGCACCTACATTATCAAGTGCCGCAAACGCAACCGACCTGTAGCCGTCCTTTGGCGAACAATACACAAGCATTGACGAGGTGTCGTTCTTAAAATCATAGTTTCGCCCCATCATTACGCTGTCGGGATTTTTCATTGTAAAGGCACTGCACCCGAAATTCGGCATTTTAAGATTGACGGGATAATCGGGCAGAACCTCCTGCAAAATTGCACCGAGAACCGACTCATCATCAAAAATTCCTCTGTCAATGATTTTATCAATGCTGTAATCGTAGCATATATCCATTTTATAAAGGTTAAAATCGCTGTAATCGGTCAGCTTTTTAACAGAATCAAGCGTATGCTTTCTTGCGTCAATCATAATGTATCCTCCTAAAACGGGGTGTTTTCAACGCAATAATAGCATAATATTTTTATTTTTTCAACAATTTTGAGTCAATTCGCAATAATTTTTTCATAAGAAAAATCGGAAAGACAGAATTTTTGATTTCTGTCCTTCCGACCTGTATTTTACATATTGAATTTTAAATTATTTGAGAAGATTATTGTCTGTAAAATAATCAATTCTCATAGAATGACGGACATCCTCAAGTGTTTTTGCGGCAGTTTCCTTTGCAACCTTACTGCCCTCTTTGAGAATATCGAGAACATCGGGAAGATGATTTTCCCATTCTTTTCTGCGTTCACGAATAGGACGAAGCTCCTCCTGCATAACATTGTTAAGGAATTTCTTAACCTTGACATCACCGAGTCCGCCACGCTGATAATGAGCCTTGAGTTCGTCAAGACAGCTGTAATCATTCCAAAATTCAGCAAAATACTCGTCACGGCAGAATGCGTCAAGATAGATAAACACGGGATTGCCCTCAACCTTGCCGGGATCCTCAACACGAAGATGATTCGGGTCGGTAAACATTGACATAACCTTTTTCTTGATATCCTCGGGTTCTTCTGCAAGATAGATGCAGTTGCCGAGGGATTTGCTCATCTTTGCCTTGCCGTCAATACCGGGCAGTCGCAGACAAGCCTTGTTGCTCGGAAGAATAATCTGCGGTTCCGTAAGAGTATCGCCGTAAACGGAATTGAACTTGTGAACAATCTCCTTGCATTGTTCAAGCATCGGAAGCTGATCCTCGCCGACAGGAACGGCAGTTGCACGGAATGCCGTGATATCAGCCGCCTGACTGATTGGATAACAGAAAAATCCTACAGGAATGCTTGCCTCAAAATTACGCATCTGAATTTCTGCCTTAACGGTGGGGTTACGCTGAACACGGGACACGGTTACGAGGTTCATATAATAGAAAGTAAGCTCTGTAAGCTCGGGAATCATTGACTGAACAAAAATTGTTGACTTGTTCGGATCTATTCCGCAGGCAAGGTAGTCAAGCGCAACCTGCAAAATATTCTGTCTTACCTTTTCGGGATGCTCGGCATTGTCGGTAAGAGCCTGAGCGTCTGCAATCATAAGGTATATATCATCATATTCGCCCGAATTCTGGAGCTTTACTCTCTCCTTGAGCGAACCTGCATAGTGACCGACATGAAGTCTGCCCGTAGGACGGTCACCTGTTAAAATTACTTTTTTCATAGGTTTCTCCTTTGTTTACCTTGATTCAAAGGCAAAATTCTTTTCTATGATTATATCACCATAAACAACAGCCGTCAACATTTGTAAAAAAGGTAAAAAGAAAAATATTCCATAATAATTCCCATATATTTTATGCCACAAAATTCGACAGAATGTTGCATAAGACACACGCAAAATTCATTTGACCGTTGAATTTTTTTAAAATAAAAATATAATATTCTAAAAAACGAGGGTAAAGAGTATGGAGTACAATTATCATAAAAATGCAGGACAGCTTGCATTCATAAAATTTGTAAAAGGTCTTGTGCATCTTCTTATTCGCCCGAAGGTTGAATGGAAGGACAAGAGCCTTAAAAAGAGCCTCAAGGGCAAGCCTGTTGTGTTTGTATGCAACCACACTCACCACTTTGACGGAGTTGTGATAAGCTCTGTACTCAGCAAATACAAGCCGTATATGCTTATTAAAAAAAGCTGGTACGACAAGAGCGGAACAGGCTCATTTATCCGAATTTGCCGCAGTATTCCCGTTGACTTTGACACCATGGACACAAACTGGTATGCGCAAAGTGAGGGCGCGGTTGAAAACGGATATTCAATGCTTATCTTCCCCGAGGGCGGAATTGCAAGAGAGGGCGAAATGCTCCCGTTCAAGCCCGGTGCAGCATTGCTTGCGGCAAAAAAAGGTCTTGACATAATCCCGATTGCATCTTTGGGTGAGTATAAAATTCTTTTTGGAAAGAGGCAGAAAATTTTAATCGGCAATCCGATAAAATCCGAATGTCCCGAAAATGTTCGCTGCTCAAAATATGCGAAAGAAATAAGCGCCGAAGCCGAAAAGCAGGTCAAAAAACTTTATCTTGAGCTTGAAGAAAAATACGGCAAAGGCAAGGTTTATTACAAAGAAGATTTTTCTTCGGAAAATTTATAATAAAATCAAAAAATCAAAATTTTAAGTGAGGTAATTAAAATGAACAATGCTATTGCAGATCAGATTAAGGAAATGCTCGTAGAAAACCTTAGAATTCCCGAAAACATTCTTACATACGATTCAGAGCTTTTCGGTGACGAAATCGGTCTTGACTCAATCGACTCAATCGAAATCGTTGCAGGCATCGACACACTTTTCGGTATTGATATGACAGGTGCAGACCGTGAGCACTTCCAATCAATCAGAGCACTTACAGAATATGTAGAAAGCAAGCAGGGTTAATATGGCTGACAAAAAGAGATGTGTTGTCACAGGACTCGGACTTATCTGCGGTGTCGGTGACAATGTAAAGGATTGCTGGGACGCCGTAACACTCGGTCACTCCGGCATTGATGAGGTTAAGTCGGTTGACACCTCAAACTGTTATGCACACAAGGGTGCAGAGGTTGACAAGGCATCGTCAGAGCTTTCTCCCGAAAACTATGACCGTTCTTCCCTTCTCTGTATTCATGCCGCAAACGAGGCTTTTGAAGATGCAAACATTGACGCATCCGAAAAGAACATCGGTGTTATTCTTGGCAGTTGTGTAGGCGGTGCGGCAAGCATTGACAAATATTACACAGACGAAATCAAGGGTGACGGCGGTAAAAAAGAAGATATTTTCAAAATGGGCGCTTCGGCAATTGCCAACAATGTTTCCGCTCATTTCGGACTTGAGGGCATTACCGCAAACATCGTCAACGCTTGTGCGGCAGGCACAATGAGCATCGGCTATGCCTGTGACCTTATCCGTGAGGGCAAGGGTGATGTGTTCATCGCAGGCGGTTCGGACAGCTTTTCTTCACTTGCATTCAGCGGTTTCCACGCTCTCCATGCGCTTGACAAAAACGCCTGTTCCCCGTTCAATCACAGCACAGGTATCACGCTCGGCGAGGGTTCGGGTATTCTTGTAATCGAAAGCTACGAACACGCTGTTGAACGAGGCGCAAAGATTTACTGTGAAATTCTCGGTTCGGGTGTAAGCAGTGACGCTTACCACATTACCGCTCCCCGTCCCGACGGTGAAGGTCAGATGAGTGCAATCAGAAGGGCTGTTGAAAGCTCTGCTCTTAGTTTTGACGATATCGACTACATAAACGCACACGGAACGGGTACTGCCAAAAATGACGAGGCTGAATTTCTTTCACTTCACACACTTTTTGACGGCAACGATCACCTTTCTGTCAGCTCAACAAAATCCATGACAGGTCATTGCCTCGGTGCGGCCGGCTCAATTGAGGCTGTATTTTCTGTAAAAGCAATAAAAGAAAACCTCGTTCCGCCTACAATCGGCTACTCCGATGAAGATTTGAAGGTGCTTTCCGAAAAGGCAGGCAACATTGACTTTATTCCGAACAAGAGCCACACAAAAGATGTTCACTATGCAATGTCAAACTCATTTGCATTCGGCGGCAACAACGCAAGCATCATTTTCTCGGACAACGAGCATGATATTCCCGACAACAGTAAAAATGAAAAAATTTACATTACGGGCATTTCAAAGCTTACAGGCACAAGGACTGACGAACACAGCCTTAACTGCAATCTTACCTCCGAGGATTATGACAAACACGGAATAAAGGTTGCATTTTACAGAAAGCTTGACCGTTTCAGCCAGCTCCAGCTTTTGAGCGGTATGGACGCACTTGCAGACGCTGACATTAAAATTGACAAAGACAACGAATATAAAACAGGTATTGTAATCGGCACGGCTGACGGTCCTATGACCGAAATTGTTGATTTCCAGAAAAAGGCAATCACAAGAGGTACCGAAAAGGGCAGTGCTTTTTCATTCCCGAATACGGTTTACAATGCCGCAGGCGGTTATCTGAGCATTTTCTCAGGTATCAAGGGCTACAACGCAACTGTTGCAAACGGCAATCAGGCAGGACTGCAGAGTATTTGCTATGCCGCCGATATTCTTGCAGACGGCAACGAAAGCGTTATGCTTGCCGCAGGTACCGATGAAAATACAAAGACAAACCTTGAACTCTATACAAAGGCCGAATTGCTTGAAAAACCACTCGGTGAGGGCTCTGTAACTCTCGTTCTTGAAACAGAGGAAAGTGCAAACGGCAGAAATACACGCAAGTATGCAGAAATTAAGGGCTATGCACAGGCTCACCGCCCTGTATCTTATGACAACTCAGAGGTTGACAGCAAGGCTGTTGTTGAGGTTATCGAAAAGGCTTGTGTGAATGCCGGCATTGAGGCAGACAATATCGACTTTGTATGCTGTGATGACAGGAAGATTATCAAGACGCTTATGCCGTGCTATGATGTATCGCAGGAAATCGGCAATGCAAGAGCCGCAGCAAGCGCAATGACAGCGGCATATGCGGCTGAGCTTCTTTCTGACAGCGAGAAAAATTACGAATACGGACTTGCTCTTTCAATGGGTGCGGGCGGAACATACTCTGCCGTAATTCTGAAGAAAGTGTAAAAATCGGAGGTAAATATGAGCAAAACCGCTCTTGTAACAGGTTCATCAAGGGGCATTGGCAAGGCTTGCGCTTTAAAGCTTGCAGAGCTTGGATATGACATTGCCGTGAACTGCAATTCAAATTTAGAAATGGCTCAAAAGGCTGTTGACGAAATTACATCACTCGGCAGAAAAGCCGTTGCCTACAAGGCGAACACGGCAGATATTGACGAAGTAAAGGATATGTTCCGCAGTATTCAGCAGGACTTCGGCGGAATTGATGTGCTTGTCAACAACGCAGGTGTGGTTGACGACGCTTACCTTTTGATGATTAAAGACGAGTCGCTTGAAAGAAGTCTTGACATTAATATCAAAGGATATTTCAATTGTGCAAGACAGGCATCGCTTAAAATGCTCCGCAAAAAGAGCGGAATCATCATCAACATTTCTTCCGTAAGCTCTGTTCTTGCAGTTGAAGGTCAGTCGGTTTACAGTGCAACAAAGGGTGCGGTAAACGCTATGACACACACGCTTGCAAAGGAACTTGCAAAGTACGGAATCAGAGTAAATGCAGTTGCACCCGGTTTTATCGAAACCGAAATGATGAACGGCATTCCCGAAGAATTGCAAAAAAAGTATCTTGAGGCTATTCCCGAAAAGAGATTCGGCACAGTTCAGGATGTCGCAAATGTCGTTGGACAGCTTTGCAGTGACGATTTTTCATATATGACAGGTCAGGTGCTTGTGCTTGACGGAGGACTCAGCTTATGATGAATCTGCTTGAAATCAATCAAAGAATAAAACAAAGACCACCCTTTCAGATGATTGAGAGGGTGACCGAGCTTGAGCCGAATGTTTCGGCAACAGGTATAAAAAATGTGTCGGTGAACGAGCCGTATTTTGCAGGTCATTTTCCCGACACACCGATTATGCCGGGAGTATTGCTCATTGAATCTGCAGCACAGCTTTGCAGTCTTGTATTTGCTCCCGAAAGCGTTGAGGAGGACAAGTTATATGTTCTTCTCAAGGTTAAGGATTTCAAAATGCTCCGCCCCGTTATTCCGGGTGACACGCTTATTATCAGCGTAAATGTTACAATGTCAACAAAGTCGGCATTTGAATTTGCATGTGTCATCAAGGTTGACGGTGAAGTGAGAGCAAAAGGAAATCTTTTGTTTACCACAATGGATAAAAATGCGGTTTACAAGCCGTCACAGGAGTGATTATGAAGGTTCTCGTATTAAACGGTAGTCCAAAGGGCGAAAAAAGCAATACTCTCAACATTACAAAAGCATTTCTTGACGGCTTTTCAGCCGATACGGAAGTTGAATATATCACGGTTAAAAAGGAAACAATCAAGCCGTGTATGGGTTGCTTTTCGTGTTGGAGCAGAACACCCGGCGAATGTGTTATAAAGGACGATATGCAGAAAATCTACGAAAAGATTAATTCTGCCGATATTATCATTGAGAGCTTTCCGCTCTACTTTTTCGGTATGCCGTCACAGATGAAAGCATTAACCGACAGATGTTTGCCGTATATGCTCCCCTATTCGGGAAATGTTGCCGAGGACAAAGAAGCCTCTTTCCATGAACTGCGTGATGAAGCAATGCACGAAAAGAGGCTTTTGGTTATTACAACTTGCGGCTATGTGAGTGCCGAACCGATGTATCCCGCACTTATAAAACAGCTTGATTTGATTTGCGGTAACGGCAATTACACGATGATAAAATGTCCCGAGGGCGAGCTTTTTATTGCAGAAAAAGCTGAAAGGCAGAGAAAGGCATACCTTGATTCAATCACGGAGGCAGGCAGGGAATTCTGCGAAAACCGCTGTCTTTGCGATGAAACAATGAAAAAAATTTCAAAGCCTATTCTCTCCCCCAAAGGATTCGAGGCAATTACTAAGGCTCATTGGAAAATGAGTTAATCAGCTTTTCGGGCGAACATATTCGGACAATGCTCCGAGAACGAACTCGTTGACAGCGTCTGCAAGCTTTTCGGAGCTTTCTGCACAGCCGTCATTAAACCAACGGACATAAACCGAGATGAATCCCGAAACGACAAACTCAACAAGGTATTTGAGTTTTGTTTCACTTTTAAAATTAAGCACAGGTCTTATTGAAACCTCGATAAATCTTTTCAAAAGCTCAACAGAGCGTCCCGAGCCGAACACCTCGGGAGAATTTTTCAGAATTTTATTAATCTGTTCTTTATTTTCAACAATGGAAAGACCGATAAAATTCAGCTGATTTACAAGGTTGTTGCCGTCACGGTCGGATTTTTTCGCATGGCTGATAACATCGTTGACTATATCGTAATTGATATCATCGACAACATCCTGAACCGTGTTGTAGTGACGGTAAAAGGTTTTGCGGTTAATCATCGCCTTTTCTGAAAGCTCAGTCACCGTGATTTTGGAAACATTTTTTTCGGCAAGCAAATCAATCAGCGAATTTTTTATATTGGTTCTTGTTTTTACAATGCGAAGGTCAGTCACATTAGCATCCATACTATCACCCCATAAAACAGTTTGATTATAGCACCAAAATTTTTTTGAGTCAACGGAGGTCCTTATGACAGGTCTGATAATTGAAGGCGGAGCAAGGCGAGGAATTTTTACCGCCGGTATAACCGACTGTCTGCTTGAAAATAAAATACACTTTGACTATGTTGCAGGAGTTTCGGCGGGAGCTGAGGTCGCCCTTGATTTTACCGCAAAACAGGAAGGTCGTTCCCGCAGGGTTATTATGCCCCACAGAACAGGCGATTTTTCGGTTCTCGGTTTTCTTTCAATGGATCTTGACAATATGATTTACAGATTTCCTTATCAGGACTATCCGTTCGATTTTGATACATTTTTTGCGTCAGATACAAACTGCGAATTTGTAGCAACCGACTGTGTAACAGGCAAGGCAAAATATTTTTCCGAGAACAAAAGCGAACAGCGATTGCTTGACTCCGTAAGAGCGTCCTGCACAGTTCCTATTCTCTATCAGATAAGCGAATTTGAGGGCGGAAAGTATGTTGACGGCAGTATTGCCGACGCTGTTCCCTTTGACCGTGCGTTTGAACAGGGCTGTTCCCGTGTGCTTGTGCTTTTGACAAAGCCCGAAAATGAGCCTTGCACGGACTATCGCAAGTTTGAATTTTTAATCAACAAAAAATACAAGGACTATCCAAACCTCATCAACGCTCTTATGACGAGATTTGACCGCTATAATGAGCAATGCAAAAGAATGAAACAGCTTGAGGAGGACGGCATACTTATGGTACTCCGCCCGTCACACAAGTATGTAAAATCATTTGAGATGAACACGGATGTGCTTGACGAGGCATATAACGCCGGCAAAAATCTTGCCAAAGAAAAGCTTGCCGAAATTGAAGATTTCCTCAATGTTCTCGAAAAGAAATAATTAAAACAACAAGTTACATTAATATATCTTCCCAAAAAGCAAGGTGCAATTTCGTGCCTTGCTTTCTTTTTATATGCAATTTCAACAAGTAAAAAGTGTTCAATATGTGACTTATTCCAATTAAATAACAATAGTATTGTATAATGTCAAAAAATATGGTATATTAGCATATATTTTAAAACACGGAGATTTATATGAAAAAGCAACTAATGATTTTTGACTTTGTGTGTCTTGGAATCGGAGCAATTTTTTTGACTTTTGTCGCCATACTTCAAAATTGCGGTATAAACATTACCAATGGAAGTGTAATCGGAATTGTCATAACAGTGCTTTTGTTTATTCTGATATTACTTAGCACAGCTAATGTATTCGGTTTTGACTGTACCGTTTCAAACATAACTTTTTTAAGACCATTATTATTGATCATTTCGTTATACATCTTTTATTGTATGCCGTTTATGGGCTTTTTCGGGAAGTCGGGAAATGTGTGGAACAATATAATGATTGCATTCTTAGGTATTATGGCATCAAGATTTTTCTTTTATATTTCAAAATCAGCAATGGCTGAAAAAATGGTAAAATCACCCTTTGTTTACACTGAAGGTGCTGAAATGTTTTCAAAAGCAGAATTGTTCTTTAAATACTTTTCGTTTTTTATCGTTGTAATTACCGTAGCAATAATAATACTTAACATGACCACAAATGATATAGATATAACAAAAATATTTTTCTGACAAACACGGAGCAGAAATTAAAATCTGCTCCGTTAATTTTTTGTTCAAAAAACAATTCAATTGACAACCAAATCATTATGCAGTATGATTATATTGACAGATAAACTTGGCTTTAGGTCAAGACCTTTTAGAATGTTTCGGAGTGATTTTATGTACACAATCGGTCAGGTATCTCAGATGTGCGGTATTCCTGTTTCAACCCTGCGTTACTACGATAAAGAGGGACTTTTTCCGCATATGGAGAGGGTGTCGGGTATCCGAAGATTTTCCGACAGAGAGCTTGAAACACTCCGCATAATTGACTGCCTCAAAAAATCGGGACTTGAAATCAGGGAAATAAGAAAATTTATGCAATGGTGCGCCGAGGGCAGTTCGTCCTATCCGCAAAGGCGAGAACTTTTTGAAAATCAGAAAAAAACCGTAGAAAAGGAAATTGAGCGTCTTCAAAAGACGCTTGATATGCTCAGCTTTAAGTGCTGGTACTACGATACTGCCATTGCTGACGGCAACGAGGACAGAATTAACGAAATGCTCCCGAACAATCTTCCCGATGATATTCAAAAGCTGTATGACCATGCTCACAGCGATGACGAAGATTAATTTTGATAATTTGTAAATTCACAGAATTACGCTCTCCAAACGGAGGGCGTTTTATTTTGTGCTATTTTATTTTGTTCCGAAATATTTTATATAGCTTTCAATGTTGCAGTTGATTTCTTCAAAAATTTTTCGCACCCCGTCAATTCTTAAATTTTCATGATAAACCTTTGCTCTGCCCTCTCTGTCAATTTCAATCAGCAAAACATTCTCACCGTCAACCTCAGCATAAACATTGCACGATAACTCCGGATATTTCACCTAACCACCTCGGTAATTTATATGAGGATACATTATGTAATTTAACTTGTAATCGCTTTTGCGATGTGTTATACTCGGGTTAGAAACTGAAAGAGGCAGAGTTATGGTAAGAGAAATTGTACATGATCCTATGTTTTTACAGAGAAAGTCGGAGGACGCAACACAGGCAGATTTGCAGACGGCACAGGATTTGCTCGACACACTCAGGGCAAATTTTGACCGTTGTGTGGGCATGGCGGCTAACATGATAGGCGTTGCAAAAAAGATAATCGCAATTAATGACAACGGAAAATATCTTGTTATGTTCAATCCCGAAATCATTAGCAAGTTCGGTGAATTTGAAACCGAGGAAGGCTGTCTTTCGCTTGACGGCGAACGCAAAACAGTTCGTTACAAAACGATAAAAGTAAAATATTTCAACGAAAATTTCAAGCAGATAAAACGCAGTTTTTCAGACTTTACCGCACAGATTATTCAGCATGAAATTGACCATTGCAACGGGGTTCTGATTTAAAGTTAATACAAATCCTTCTCTCCCCGACAGTCACACGGTACAATGTGTGGCTGTCGGGTTTTATTTTGCACATTTATTTTGCACAAAGATTTTACTGTAATTTATTCATTGCAACTAATTTCACCGTCAATCTGAACTTTTTTGGGATTATTGTTTTGTAAAAATCGCACGAAATTGCATGGCAGATTATTTTGCAATTGCACTTTGAATTGTATTGTGCTATAATATTAATACAATAGAAACACAGAAAAATTGTAATTAATCAAAAGGCGGTGATTTTATGAAAGAAATTACAAAAAATCAAGCGACAGCAATTTGGCAGATTTTCTTTGTATTGTGGCTTACTGTAGGGTCAATCGTGTGTTTTAATATTCATTGTATAACATCCGAGCCGCCGATATACGCACCTATGTTTGCAATAACTCCGCTTTATCTCATAGAGTTCTATTTTGACCACCCCTACACCGTACAGGCAATTCTGTTTCAAAATTTTGTACTAATATTGATGCCCGCACTGCTTTGGTTTTTAACATACAAATCAGTATTCAAAAACAAAAAATCCGCAAATACAATTATTCTTATTCTTATGATTCCCGACACCGTTTTGTCAGCATTTTACGGCTTATTTTTTACAATAGGATATTTTTTCACATCCAATCACTATTTTCTATTGTTAGCGTTTTACATAATCAATTTAATAATAAAAATCGGATTAATTTTTGTAACGGTTAAAAGAGATTAAAAGGCGGTGAGATTATGAAAAACAATAAAACTCTCAAGTACACAGTAATTATACAAGGTGTACTCATTGCAACTCTGTTACTGCTTGCCATTTGGATTCAAGTGACATTTTTGTATAACACATACTATTGTGAAGATTCTTCTTTTTGGGCAATCCACGGCGACTACCCGGTCCTATTCATTTTCAACACTCTTTTTACAACCTTTGCATCTTTCTCAAGATTGTCAGGAAATTATGTTTTATATGTTATTTTTGAAATTATGGATATTGCATCGTTGGTATTGCCCGTATATCTCGTTTACAAATCCATACGCAGTAAAAGCACGATGGCAAACGGCTTGATTATTATATCATCTGCTGTTACTTTTATGATTATGGTTGCTTACGGAGCTTATACCCTTCTTGACATAATTCGCGGTGCTGAAACATTCAATATTTACAGCATAATTTTCATCTTCGTAATGTTGATAAAAGTTACTCTGTGCATTGTTTCACTGCTCAGAATAAGGGCAATTAACAACGCAGTCGAATAGTATTACATATAAACAAGACAGTTTACGGCTGTCTTGTTTTGTTATTTATTAAAATTCCTTCATTGTATAACCCTTTCCCTACAAAATCTACAGGGACAGTTGCTGTGAACATTGACATATATTGCTGATTTAATATTCCAAATTTAATATTGCTAATTTGGAATTATAATGGTATAATTCGTGTAGATATTGCGGAGGTGTTGTCGTGAAAAAATTTGTACCGTTTTTGCTTGCTCTTATGATGATTTTCTGGAGCAGTACCTTTGCTTTTGCAACTGACAAAACAGACACACAAAATAGCTCCACATCCGATGAATCGGACGGCGGTTCAATGCCTACGGATTTTGCGATAATTCTTCTGCTTATCGCCGGCGGTACGGCAGTCGCAAGTTTTAAACGCCACAGAAATGACCGTAACGATTACGACGAACCCGATGATGACACGGAAGAAGAAATTTGATTTTACATTATTAAAAACAACAAAGCCGACAGAATACAATCGCTGTATCTGCCGGCTTATTATTATGCTTAAAAACTAATTCATATTATTGTTTAATTCGTTTGAAGAATTTATTATTTCTCTGATTTCATTTTCGGCTTGTCTGACTTCTTCTAAAAATGCTCTTGATGAAACACGCAACGCACCGTTGCCCAGAATTATCATCTGTTCGAGTGCGTCAGATGTTACAACACGCACCTTGTTGGTTTTGGCAAGCTTGTGAGAGGTTTTCTCAATAAACATATCGGCGGTTTCTGCCTCTTTGGTATATACAATGCTGATATTATTCACGGTTTCAACCTCTCTGTGTTCACCCTTTACCTTGTACGCATCAAACACGAGAATAAGGTTGCACTTGCTATAGCCCTGATAGTTGCAGAGAATGTTTATCAGAGCGTGTCTTGCACCGTCAAGACTTCTTTCGGAAAGCTCTTTGAGGTGTTCCCACGCAAAAATAACATTGTAGCCGTCAACGAGCAGATACTCCGTGCCGTCATACACGGGGGATTTTTTATACTTTTCAGCCGCCTTGTCAATTGACGAAAACGCCTTGACATGACGCTTTTCGGGAGCGTGTTTTCTGCGTGTCACAGGACCGTAGGTCTGTTCAAAAATCTGCATAAGTTCCTTGTCGAGAGCAAAAATATCGTCCTGAGTTTTGCACTTTGCAAAAGCGTTTTCGCTGTTTGTGCCGATTTCATCGTCTTTCGGAGCATTGAGAATACTCGGCAGATGCATATGCTCGCCGACCTCATTCCACGGCACATTGTAGCCTGCTCCGTGAGAACAGAACACAGAACCGCACGGATTGTCAACATCGGCATCACAATCGTAGCCGATTTGTGCAATAACTTCATCACTGTTGTGACACGGCTCATAGCCTTTAAGACTGCACGAAAGTCTGCCTCTGCCGTGAGTGTACTGCATAACTTCTTTTGTGTAGTTCCCCATTTCGGACACGGGTGCAGTACCCGTGAGAACGGAATTTTCTCCCTTGGCTTCGGGAGAATTGAAAGTACCGCTCATCCGCTGAATATCTGACATTGCCCGTCCCACATTTTCGTTAGGCACTTCAAGCGTAAAATCATAAACAGGCTCAAGCAGAATGCTCTTTGCAGAACGCAGTCCCTGTCTTACGGCACGGTAGGTTGCCTGTCTGAAATCTCCGCCCTCGGTATGCTTTGCGTGAGCTTTTCCCGAAACAAGTGTGATTTCAATATCTGTAATCGGTGAGCCTGTCAGCACACCGAGATGTGTTTTTTCGCAGAGGTGAGTAAGAATCAGTCTTTGCCAGTTGCGGTCGAGCAAGTCCTCTTTGCAACGGGAATTAATTGTAATTCCGCTGCCACGCTTTGCAGGCTTCAAAAGGAGATGAACCTCTGCATAGTGTCTTAACGGCTCAAAATGACCGACACCCTCAACCGTATTTTCGATAGTTTCTTTATAGATTATACTGCCTGTACTGAACGATACATTCATACCGAAACGCTCTTTTATTATGCACCTCAGCACCTCAAGCTGAATTTCACCCATAAGTCGGATGTGGATTTCACCGAGTCTGCTGTTCCACACAACATTTAGCTGAGGATCTTCGTTTTCAAGCGTTTTCAGCTTTGTGAGAGCCGTGTGGGCGTCTGTCCCGTCCTCTAATTCAACCTTGTAAGTAAGGACAGGTTCGAGTACGGGAACTCCGGAATTTTTCTCAACACCCAAGCCGTCACCCGATGAAGTGAATGTTATTCCCGTTACCGCACAAACGGTTCCTGCAACAGCCTCCTCAACGGCTGTGAATTTCTCGCCCGAATAAATTCTTATTCTGTTTACCTTTTCGGCATTGGTATTTTTTTCGCTTTGGAGAACCTCACGCACTTTAAGACTTCCGCCGGTAATTTTCATAAATGTAAGGCGGTTACCCTGATTGTCCTCTGCAATTTTATATACCTTTGCACCGAACTCAGCACCGTAAGAGGGCATAACCGTGTATTCGTCAAGCAGATTCAAAAATGCCTTTACACCGTCAAGCTTGAGTGCCGAACCGAACATACACGGAAAGATTTTGCGTTCCTTAATCGCACCTGTTATGTCGGTCTTTTCGACGGCATCTGTTTCATAATATTTTTCAAGAATTTTTTCATCACATACGGCAACACTTTCACGAAAGCCGTCGGAGTTCGGATAGGTAAAATCAACGCAGTTTTCGTCAAGCCCTGTACGCAGTTGTGCCATAACGGAAAGCTTGTCTGCACCGTCAAGATCCATTTTGTTGACGAAGATAAAACACGGCACATTGTACTTTTTGAGCAGTTTCCAAAGTGTGCAGGTGTGACTCTGAACACCGTCAGTTCCGCTGATTACAAGAATTGCGTAGTCAAGCACCTGAAGTGTACGCTCTGCTTCTGCCGAAAAATCAACATGACCGGGTGTGTCAAGCAGAGTAAATTCCGTGTTGTTGTACTTCATAACCGCCTGTTTTGAAAAAATTGTAATTCCACGGTCACGCTCAAGCGAAAAAGTGTCGAGAAACGAATCCCTGTGGTCAACCCGACCAAGCTTTGTTATATTGCCCGAGGAGTACATCAGCGCCTCTGAAAGCGTAGTCTTTCCCGAATCGACATGAGCCAGAATACCGATTGCAATTTTTTTCATCTTATCACCATACCCGAAAATTTATATATTTCTTTTAGAGAATTGTTTCCATACCAATTTTTTGAACCTTAAAACCGATACGCTCGTAAAATTTCATTGCACCGTCATTGCCTGCCCACACATTTAGCGTAACATTATAACAACCGCTTTTTCGGGCAAAATCAATAACATGGTTATACAGCTTTGTGCCGATATGCATCCCTCTTGTATCCTCGTCAACACACAAATCATCAATATACAGGGTTTTTATATTTGTGACCGACTTGCTTTCAAGATCCTGCTTGAAAATACAAAAAGCATATCCTTTTACTTTTCCGTTATGTTCTGCAACAAAAATCGGCTTTTGCTCATCAACAATTATTCGCTCAAGCTCCTCGTCTGTGTATTTCTTCTCACCGACTGTAAAAAGGTCGGGGCGGATATCGCTGTGAATCTTGTGAACCTCAAAAAGGAGCTTGTCAAGCTGCGGTATATCTTTAAATTTTGCCCGTCTTATTGTTACTTCACACATAATTTCATCTTCCAATCATATAAAAAATACCTTGTGCAATTTCGTTTTGCCGAAACCTTCAATATTTATTTTACCACATTAAAAAATTAATGTAAACAAAGCAAAAAGGCTTGCGACCAAAATTGACCGCAAACCTTTTCGGGAGTAAATATGAACGAAAGTAATTATCAGTTATATGTTGTTATATAAGATTTTTGTAAAGCTCTGAAATTTCTTCAACACTTGCAGAATAAATCTATTTGTCTTATTATACACCTATATATCTAAAATTTCAAGAACCATTTTAACATTTCTATGTCTTTTGCTGTCATTTGCATTAAAAACTTGTACTTTGCAAAAAGAATGGTATAATATAATCAGAATAAAATTTACATAACCAAGGAGTTGACATATATGTATGAAGAAATTTATGCTCAGGCAAAACAGGCTTGTAATGAGCTTTGCGATGTTGCCAAGCTTAAAGAGGGCAGTATTGTTGTAATCGGCTGTTCTTCAAGCGAGGTTGCAGGCGGAACTATCGGACACAATTCAAGTCTTGAAACCGCTCAGGCTGTTTTCAAGGGTATATACGAAGTGCTTTGCGAAAGAAAAATTTACCTTGCCGCACAATGCTGTGAACACCTCAATCGTGCAATCATCGTTGAGCGAGAGGCTGTTCCGAACGCTGAAATCGTGAATGTTGTTCCACAGCCAAAGGCAGGCGGTTCGTTTGCCACAACAGCATACAAAACATTCAAAGATCCCGTTGCACTTGAAGAAATCAAGGCTGACGCAGGTCTTGACATCGGCGGAACACTTATCGGCATGCACCTTAAAAGAGTTGCCGTACCCGTAAGACTCGGCATTGACCATATCGGACAGGCAATTCTGCTTGCCGCAAGAACCCGTCCTAAATTCATCGGCGGTTGCCGTGCCGTTTATGACGACAGCTTTTAATTTTATTACAATTGACGGGCGGCAGTTTTCGGACTGTCGCCTGTTTTTTTATTACTGCTTATTAAAATTTCAACATATTACCTTGTTTTCCGCAAATTTGCGACATACAATATCAAAGAAAAGTTTGCATTTTTCACTAACTGTGGTATAATCTAATGAGATAATTTTTTTCTGGAGGTACTATGAGCGGTATAATTGTTTCTGTTATTGTCCCCTTTCTTGAGAGCAATAACAAATTAATAGATACTCTGTCATCAATATCCGAGCAAAAGAATATTAATCAAGAGAACATTGAAGTGCTTATTGTTGACGCAACAGACAAAACTTCAGGCAAAATTGCAAGCGGCAGTATGTCAATGTGCAAGGTGATTTATGCAAAGTCGGTTAAAAGCTTTGCCGATGCCTGCAACCTTGCTGCGTCAAAAGCAACAGGCAAATATATCACGGTGTGCAATTGCGGCGACACTTTCAGCTATAACTATTTTGAAAGCTGCATTAAGGTGTTCAACAAAAAGGGAAAAATTCCTTTTGTTGCCGGTCACAGATTTTGCGTAAACCCTGTTTTCAGAGAGAAAAAGGAATTTAGACTTAACAAAGGTCAGCTTGAATCAAGCGTTGTCAACCTTTTTGATAATCCCAACCTCATCAATCTTGAGCTTACGGGTACTTTTTACAGAACTGAAATTTTCAAATCATACAAAATGAACAACAAGCTCAAGTACGAAAGCGCAGACGATTTTGCACTCAGAATTCAGCTTGATTATCCGGAGTATGTGTATCTTGATGAGATTGAATTTGACTACTTTATGCCTGTAAGCGATGACTTTATGTACTATGTTCCCACAAACTACAAGGACTGGTACACAGATTCGCTTAACAACTTTTTGAAGCCTCTCATCAATGACAGCAAGGACAGGGACGGAAATATTCCGCTGTTTATTCAGTTCTATATTGTTTTCAATATTACAACAAAGTTCCTTGCAAATATGAACAACCGCAACAAGCGTAATATGAACGATGAAGAGCTTGCAGTTTTCTTTGAAACAGCAAGAGAATGTTTTAAGTTTGCAAATGACGGTTTTGTTCTTAACAAAGACAAGTATGTTTCTCTCGGCTACAGCGAGGAAGCCGCCGAGATGTTCTATATGATAAAGCACAATTGTGTTTTCAAGGATATGCCTTTTGAATATTCCGAGGGCAAAAAAGAGGTTTATCTCAACTGCAACAATGTCTATATTTCTAAGCTTACGGACCAGAGAGTCGGTATTCATGTTATGGACTACCGTGACAGCAAGCTTGTTATTGACGGCTCGTTCAGACAGGTTTTTGACCTTGAAGATTTTGAGCTTTATGTTCAGTTTGGCGACAAAAGACAGGTTCTTACAAACACAGACCGTTATTCTCTGACAAAATATTTCGGCATCAGTGCGTACAAGAAATTCACCTTCCACCTTGAGCTTGAGCTTGATCCCGAAAAGCCTCAGCAAACGGTTGCATTCTTTGCAAGATACAAGGATTCAATTATTCCGCTCAAGCTTTCATTCCTGCACCATTGGTCTAAGTTTACAATCAAGCCAAAGAACTCCTACTGGAGATTCAACAAGTATGTTGCCTATATTGACAACTCAAGCACAATTGTAATCTGCCACGCATCTGCTATTGATACATTCAAGAGAGAACTCAAGTTCCTCCCCTATGTTTTCATGGAGAGTAAACGCAGCTTCATTACAAGAATTCAGTATTGGCTTACAAGACCTTTCTTCAAGAACAAGAAAATCTGGCTTATGTACGATAAGCTGTACAAGGGCGGTGACAGCTGTGAATATCTTTACAGATATTGTGCAGACAAAAAGGACGGCATTTCAAGATACTATATCATTGACAAAAACACTTCCGATTACAAGCGACTAAAGGCTGACGGACTCAAGCCTGTCAAGAACCGTTCATTTAAGCACAAAATGCTGTTTCTTAACACCGATATTGCGCTCATTACAAACTCAAATGTATTCCCGTTCAACGGCTACAGTATGGATCGTTCAAGATTCATCAGAGGTTTGTGCAACTTCCCTTCAATGTGCTTACAGCACGGGCTTTCGGTTCAGAAGTGTGCAATGGCTCAGCAGAGAATTGTTGACAACACACAGATGTACTTCCTTGCGTCAAAGTATGAGTACAAAAACCTGAGCAACCATGTTTACAACTATCAGGATTTTGACATTCTCAAGATGACAGGCATCGGCAGATATGACGGACTTATCAATAACGATAAAAAGCAGATTCTGCTTTCACCCACCTGGCGTATGTACAATGCAATGCCTGTTACAACAAGCGAGGGTGAACAGAGAGCTTACAATCCCGAATTCAAGCACACAACCTATTATAAAATCTACAACGACCTTATCAATAATAAAAAGTTGATTGATACGGCAAAGCGTACAGGCTACAAGATTAAGTATGTTCTTCATCCGATTTTAAGCTCACAGGTTAACGACTTTATCCCCGATCCGTATGTTGAGGTTGTTTCATCGGTTGGCGATTTCAACTACGAAACAGCTTTTCAGGAGTCAAGTCTTATGGTAACAGACTATTCGGGCGTTCAGTTTGACTTTGCTTATATGAAGAAACCGCTTGTATATTTTCATCCGTCACAGCTTCCTGCGCACTATGATGACGGCGGATTCTTCTATGATACAATGGGATTCGGAGAAATTTGTACCGAAAGCGACCAGCTTGTTGACCTGCTCTGCGAGTATATGGAAAACGGCTGTAAAATGAAGCCAAAGTATGTTGAAAGAGTTGAAGATTTCTATCAGTTTGACGATCACAACAACTGTGAAAGAATTTACAACGAAATCATCAAGTATCAGCAACAGGTTAACAAAGACAAATTAAAATAATATTTAAGCGGTCAGTTTTTTTGCTGACCGTTTTTGTTTTGCCAATACTCCTCAAGCTCAATATACTTTTATTGCTTTTTGTACATATGTACAAATTTTGTATATATTGTTTAAAAATTACTTGTTTTTCTCTTGAAATACTACACCGCATAAATTGTTATAACAGGCAAATTATGGTATAATTGGTACTTGTAGCAATGTTGCAAATTTTACGAAAATTGTTAAGAAAACGAAGTTCCTGTCAGAAATTGACAGACACAAATCCCCTACTTTTTGGGATTTCCGTTTACGGAGGATTTAAAAATGAGCAAAACCAAACGACAGTCCGGTATTGAGTTACTGCGAATTATTGCAATGATACAGATAATTTTTTTGCATGCGTATCAGTACGGATTACTTCATGACGCATCAAAGGCCGCAGGCGATATTGACGGTATATTGGTGACATTTGTATGGTCATTATGCAGAACCCCTGTTGATGTGTTTATTATGATAAGCGGCTACTTCATGATAACCTCGCAGTTTGATATAAAAAAGACCATACGGCGTGGCGGAAAAATCTACGGTGCAATGATTTTTTACTCGATTATACTTTCGATAATTTTCTTCATAAGCGATCCGTCGCTCATAAATATAAATTCAGTTATAAAGGCGTTCACTCCGCTAATGTCACGAACTTGGTATTTTCTGAGCAATTATTTGATTATTCTTCTGCTCAGCCCATTTCTCAACAAAATGCTTGCGTCACTTTCTAAAAAACATTACCTCTACTTTATGGGAATTGTTTTTGTGGCAGTAAGTCTATGGTCAACGCTTGCGGAAATTCACGGAATAAACAATGTGATCAGCGTCAACAAAATACTTGATCCTTATATGGGCAAAAGTCTTGGCGGATTCCTTTTGATGTACATAATCGGCGGTTATCTGAGGTTGTTTGTAAAGCAGAAACCGCTTGAGAAAAGAAAACCAAATTTCCGCTATCTCGGCATTTTCGTCGGCCTTTGCGTATTAGATTTTGTATTGGCATCTGTTTTTCCACAATACAAGCCGGCATTCGGTATGTTCAACAACCCGATTGTCCTCGCCGAATCGGCGATGTTGGTTCTCTTTTTCAGAGATTTCAATTTCAGCTCAAAATTTGTCAATACAGTAGCCGGCACAACGCTCGGTATATATGCAATCCACGAAAATCCGTATGTTCGTGATTGTCTGTGGCATGTTGCAAACTTCAGCAATAAGCACCTCTATGACACCCTGATTTACATTCCGATTGTAATTATAACAATCCTCCTCATATTCGCAGGCTGTTGCGTAATTGAGCTTTTAAGACTTAAACTCTTCGAATTTGTCGGCAATAAAATCAACGCCCGCAAATCCATAACATCCGGCAACCGCTGTACAAAATAATATATCTTATAAAAAACAACACCGACAGATTCAAGCCAAAAGCTAACCTGTCGGTGTTTTTATTATTCAAAATATTTTCCGCTGCCCTTCATTTCTGTTTTGATGAAGTGCGACATAATTTTGCCGAGATATTTTTTCATCATTTTGTTATAGCTTTCGGGATTGACTTCACCGCCGTATGCCATAACATCAAATGTTATTTTCGCCTCAACAATCTTTGCATTCAGCCTTAAAAATCCGCAACGCTGATAGAATTTATAACGGCTCATTCGCTGTTTTGGATTGGGAGCATTTTCTTCTTCAAGCTGTTCAATTGCAAGAAAAATTCTTTTATCCTTATACAAATTTTTAAATTCATCAAGCACGGCGACTCCGATTCCGTGTCCCCTCTCCTTTTCGGAAATTGCATAGTAGTACACATAGACAACTTCACCGTCCGTGATTGCGTAGATAAGTCCAATCCACTTTTCTTCATCATAAATTGCGTAGAAATCTGCACCGTCATTCTTTGATTTTTTCATCAAAAGCCAAAACGGTACTCTCTCAACGGCAGGAAATGCGGAAAGGTATAATTCTTTTACAGATTTATAATCATCAAGTTGTTTTGCGACTTTTTTAAAGCAAATCATAAAAATCCCTTTCGTTACTATAATCACATGGAATATTGTACCACATAAAGGATTAATTTGCCACAACAGTTTTCGTCTTTGAAAGTTTTCTTATTTTAACATAATAAACCGCAATCATAAGGAGCATACTTCCTGTCCACGCGGCAGGACCGGCAACACAGATTGATGCGTAACCTATTACAGAACTGAAAATGACGGGCGTCATAATTCGCATAACAACTTCGATAAGCGAACCAATCATAGGCACAATGCCGTTTTTAAGTCCCTGAATTGTTCCACGGTATATAAACAGCATTGCAAGCGACCACTCAAACGGGCAGTTCCAGAAGATAAACTGAACGGAATAATCAATAGTCTGCTGTGAGCTTCCGCTTGTGAAGATTCCTGTTATCGGCTGAGCAAAAATCATTGAAACCGCACCGATTACAATTGAATATGCAATGCAAATTAACAGGCAGAAATTGACACCTTTTTTGATTCTGTCATATCTTCCTGCGCCCTCGTTCTGACCTGCAAATGTTGCGATAACCGTACTCATTGAGTTCATCGGATTCTGGATGAGGAGCTGAACACGGTTGCCGATTGTGTAGGCGGCAACGGCATATGAACCGAACTGATTTACGAAATACTGCAAAACCATCATTCCGATTGAAATTACTGAGTTTTGAAGTCCCATCGGGAAACCGACTTTTAGCTCATCCCGTACAGTTGAAGTCAAATTTTTAAAGCTGTTTTTGTTCGGCAAAAGCATTTTCACCTTGAAAAAAATGTACACACAACAGAGAACTGCCGACACAAGCTGAGAGATTACCGTTGCAATTGCCGCACCCGAAACATCCCACCTGAACACTATGATAAATAACAGGTCAAGTCCCACATTCATTACGGATGAAAAGAGCAACAGATAAAGCGGAGTTTTGCTGTCACCAACCGAACGCAGAAGTGATGCCGTAAGGTTGTAGAGCATTGTTGCGGGGATTCCGAGGTAAATTATTGTAAGATATCTGCTTGCGTACTCGAATGTATCCGAGGTTGTTCCGAGCATTGTAAGCAGCGGATTAACAAGAAGTACAAACGAAACAGTAAGCACAACAGCCGACACAACGCCAATTATTATGTGGGCGGCAACGCTCTTTTTCACCCGTTCCATATCGTTTGCACCGAAATGCTGTGAAGTAATTACTGAACAGCCGGCGGAAAGTCCTATGAAAAATCCGAGTGCAAAAAAGTTGAGCGAACTCGTTGATCCGACAGCCGCAAGCTTGATTTCACCGAGAGTCTGACCGACGATCAGCGTATCGACAACATTGTAAAGCTCCTGCAAAAGGTTGCCGATTATTACGGGAATTGCAAAAAATAAAATCTGACTTGAAATTTTTCCCTGAGTCAGATTTCTAACAGATTTTGAACCATTCATAACATTCACACTTCTTATCAAAAATTTTTATGCTTTTAATATCTTTTTCGTTTAAATTTAAGTCATGGCAACACTCTGATTTTGATTGTTCAAATGCAGAGTATGTTTTATATAGCAAACAGATTTAAATCTGTGCAAAGGGGCGATAGCTCCTCGGGATTTCAGTCATTAGACTGAAATCCTAAGAAGTACCGCACTGCCAAGCGTGCGGCATTTCTGCACTTGATTATAGCACAGCGATTTGTGAATGTAAATGTATAGGAATGACGAAATAAAGACGCTTTTGTTTTGAAAAAACTTTACACAATGCACAGTATTGATTTTGTCCTATTTTATTACAGCATAATTTTATAACCAAATAATAAGTATTTCACATTATCCGATTATCATTGACTGTTTTAAGAATACAACCGTTTTGAAAAAAATTTGCAAATTGTCAATATTTTGTTATTCTGAGTTTTCAGCAAAAACAAAGCAGAGCCGAAAAAACGACTCTGCCTTGTAACATTAGAGAAAATATTTATGAAAACAAACTGTCTTATTAATCAATCTTTTTTAACATTGAAAGCGTCCATACCGACTGCTGTATCGTTAATTACTGTATTAATACTTTCAACTGATTTTGAAGCACCCTCTCGGGAGGTAAGCACATCCTCCCGAGTAAAGGCTTTCGGTACCCGCAAGGGAAGTCCACATGATTTATTCAAAAGAGTTAGCCTCTGCTAACTGAGTATTATTATATACCACTCAACAAAGAAAATCAAGAGAAATTTTTATTTTTTTCTGCAATATTCGTCAGAGATATTTTAAAGCTATTTAAAAATATTTTTAAATAGTTCTTGACTTTTCGGTAAATCAGGCTATAATAAAGCTACAAGCTATTTAAAATATTTTTTAAATAGATGTAATAGGAGTTTGTGAGGAGGTATCTGCTTGTCACTGAACGGTACACTTAAAGCACTTTCAGATCCGATAAGAAGAAATATTCTGACAATGCTGAAAGGCAAGAAAATGATTGCAGGCGACATTGCCGAAGAACTTGGAATTTCACCTGCATCGCTTTCATATCACCTCAATCTGTTGAAGAAAAACGACCTGGTGATTGAATCAAAAGAAAAAAATTTTGTTTATTATGAGCTTAACACAACCCTGTTTGACGAACTCATAATGTGGCTTAAACAATTTTAGGAGTTGATTTTATGAAAAAGCTGAATAAAATTATGCTTGCACTTTCCATATTGCCCACTTTGCTTACTTCCGTATTTTTATTCTTTATGAATGACACCGTTCCCATGCACTACAACGCAAGCGGTGCTGTTGACCGTTACGGTTCAAAATACGAAAACTTCATTCTCCCTGCAATCATTCTGTTTATGTATGCATTTTACATGGTGTATACCAAGATATATACTAAATACAGCACAAACAGCGTTGAAAAGATAAATAACAATGTAAAAATCACTGCGATACTTGTGACATCAATCATTGCGGCTTTCAATATTCTTCAATTGATGTTTCTCATTCTGGCAATTTTAAAGCCCGACAGCACAACTTTTACAGATAATGTGCCGTTCATTATAAATACGGTTATGGGTTTAATGTTGATTATTGCAGGCAACTTTCTTCCGAAAACAAAACGAAATTCGTTTATCGGAGTAAAAACATCATGGACTCAAAGCAGTGACTTGGCGTGGTATGAATCAAACCGAGCCGGCGGAATTGCCTTTGTAGTTACCGGAGTTTTGACAATCATTGAAAGCTCATTCATAAAGGGAATCAATTCAACAATTATTATGGTTGCAATTCTTCTGATAAGCATTGCCGTTGCCTACATCTATGCATATGTAAAAGTGAAAAAATCCGCTTAATCAAGCACAAAACCGCTGTCGGGATTAAACCTGACAGCGGTTGTTTTTTTGAAATATTTACTTATAAATATTCACTAAAATTACTGCTCTGCTTTTTCGGGGAGCGACAAAGCTTTGCCTTTATCATTTTTCTTTGTCAGCGGAGTCATACTTTTTGCACAAATCATCATAGTTGACGCATTATGCAAAAATGCCGAAACCGACGGCTGAATAACTCCCATAAAGCCTGAAAGCAAAAGTGCCGAATTGAAAGCAATTATGAAACGATAGTTTTTGTTGATTCGTTTCATAAGGTCTTTGCTCAACTTGCGAACACGCACAAGCGCACGCAAATCAGAGCCTTTTATGGTAATATCCGCAGTTTCACGGGCAATGTCGGACGCATCGTTCATTGCAACCGAAACATTTGCGGCGGCAAGTGCCGGAGTATCGTTGATACCGTCACCGACCATAATTACCTTCTGACCGTTCTGCTTCATTTCTTCAACATATCTGTGCTTGTCCTCTGGGAGAACCTGACACTTATAGTCGGTAATTCCGAGCATTGCGGCAGTCGCCTTTGCGGCTCTGTAGCTGTCGCCCGTGAGCATAACAACATTCTTTATGCCCTGTTTTTTGAGCATATCAATTGCCTGTTTTGCTTCTTTTCGAGGCGGATCGCTGATGCACAATGCACCCGAAAGTTCACCGCCGATTGCAAGGTAAAGCACGGAACATGAGCCGGATTTTTCGTCAATAATATTCTGCTGTTCCTTTGTAACGGTAACATTTTCGTCCTCAACAACAAAATGCTTACTGCCGATTATTGCACGCTTACCGTGAAGTGTTGTTGCAATACCGTGGGCAACAACATACTCAACCTCGGTATGCTCCTCGGAGTGAGAAATTCCTCGTTTTTCAGCACCGATTACAACGGCATTTGCTACGCTGTGCGGAAAATGCTCCTCAAGACAGGCTGAGATTCTGAGAACCTCGTCCTCGGTATAATTGCCGAATGCAACAACCTTTTCAAGAACAGGCTCTGCGTTTGTGAGCGTACCTGTCTTGTCAAACACGATTGTGTCAGCATTTGCAAAAGCCTCAAGATACTTTCCGCCCTTGATTGTAATATCGTTGTCAGCCGCCTCTTTGACAGCCGAAATTACGGCAATAGGGGTTGACAGCTTGATTGCACAGGAGTAGTCAACCATAAGAAGTGAAACTGCCCTTGTGATGTTTTTTGTGAAGATAAGAGTTGCGAAAAATCCGATAAAGCTGAACGGAACAATTCTGTCGGCAAGAGTTTCGGCACGGCTCTGAACACCTGCCTTGAGTTCCTCGGAATTGCCGATAAGCTCAATAATCTTGCTGATTTTAGTATTTGATGCAAGCTGACGGACTGTTACAACAATACTGCCCTCTTCGATTACCGTACCTGCATAAACGGAAATTCCCTCACGCTTTAATACAGGCAACGGCTCGCCTGTCATTGACGACTCGTTTACGGTTGCCTCACCGTCTGCAACAACACCGTCAACAGGAATAACCTTGCCTGTCTGAACACGGATTTTGTCGCCGACACGCAGATCCTCAATCGGAATGAGAACATCACCGTCATCGGTAACAAGCCATACCCTGTCGGTCTTGATTGCAAGGCTGTCTGTGAGAACCGCCTTTGTCCTTGCGTGAGTATATTCTTCAAGCAAGCCCGATATTCTGAGCATAAACATAACCGTTGCGGCTGTTTTGAACTTGCGTTGACACAAGCATGCCACAACAGATGCACCGTCAAGCACATCTACGGTAAGTTTACCGTTCCAAAGAGTTTTGAGAGCCTTTTTAATATATTTTGCACTTCTGTAAAGAGTGATTGCCGTTCTTATCGGAGCAGGAAGGAACATCTTTGAAAGATAGTACTTTGCAACAAGAGTGAAAAGATTGTCATGAAAATCGCTGTCAATCTTCTGAATTCCAAATTCTGCACTCGGTTCATTCTTTTTAAGAGTTTTTACATTAATTGCTCTTACAAGGTCAATAATTTTACTTCTGCTGCCCTTTGTGTAATTGACAAGAATACCGCCGTTTGCAGAACTTACCTGTGCCGAATTCACATAAGGAGATGCGGTCACAAGATTATAGATTGCCCCCTCATACTCCTTATCAAATGCATATGCGCCGCAGCGAAAACGAATTCTCTGCGGCTTGTCATAGACAATTTTAAATTTCATTATTCTGTCACTTCTTCAGCGGCAACATCTTCGTGAATACCTGCCTCTGTTTTAGCATCATAACAGATATCCGAAGCTTCATCCTTCATATTCTGGAAAGCTGCCTTTGCATCTTTCTGAAGCTTCATACCCTTTGCAAGACCTGTAACTGCAAGACTGCGGGTTTTATCTGCTTTAAGTATCTTTTTGCCTACGATTACTGCTGCTGCGCCTGCAACTGCACACCATAATTTTTCGTTCTTGAATACTTTCAACATATAAAGTCCTCCTTTAACGCTCATATGCACAGATGTACATATATTTAAGTTGTTTTACACAACAACTTTACCATTAATTATATAATATATGACAAGTTTGTCAAGAATTTGCAGAGTGAAAATTTTCCGATTTTATAAAAAAATTTATCCGAGAGCAACATCAAGAACCATCATCAGCGTAAATCCTATTGCAACACCGATTGTCCCGATGTTGGAATGTTTGCCGTTTTGTGATTCCGGAATAAGCTCTTCGGTTACAACATATATCATTGCTCCTGCGGCAAATGAGAGAAGATACGGCAACAATGGGACTGCTATTCCTGCAAAAATCACCGTAAGTACAGCACCGATAGGCTCTACAACTCCCGACATAATTCCGAGAAAGCATGACTTTTTGCGTGACGCTCCGCCTGCATGGAGCGGAAGTGAAATTATTGCCCCCTCGGGAAAATTCTGTATTGCAATACCTACCGCAAGAGCCAATGCACCTGCAACGGTTATTCCCGTATTATCCGAAATTGCTCCGACAAATGTTACACCTACCGCCATTCCCTCCGGGATATTGTGCAAGGTAACGGCAAGAACGAGCATAGTGTTCTTTGAAAGGCTTGAACGAACGCCCTCGGGATTGTCGCTGTCAAGGTGCATATGCGGTATAACGCTGTCGAGCAAAAGCAAAAATCCAATTCCGAGCAAAAATCCGACTGTCGCAGGAATCCACGCAACTATGTTCTGACTTTCTGCCATTTCAATCGACGGAATCAACAACGACCATATTGATGCCGCAATCATTACTCCCGATGCAAATCCGAGCAGAAATTTTTGCAGCTTTTGATTGAGCTCACCTTTTGAAAAAAGTACAACGGCTGAGCCGAGCGATGTTCCGAGAAACGGTATTAAAATTATAATCAGTCCGTTTAAAAGCATATTGACCTCCTTGTAGTTAGTCTTTGCTAACTACATTGTAGCACAATAAATTTTAAAATACAATAGCGGAACAGAAAATCTCTGCTCCGCTACATAATATGATATGTTAATCTGTAATAATTTTTATTGAACTGCCCGACTTTGTGCCGACGACCTCGATTTTGTTGCCTATGCTGTTTTTCAGCTCGCTTATGTGGGAAATGATACCCACAAGGCGGTTGCCGTTGCCTGTAAGGTCATTCAGCGTTTCAATTGCAGATGCAAGGCTGTCGTTGTCAAGTGAACCGAATCCCTCGTCAATAAAGATTGAATCGAGTCTGATTCCGCCGTTTCTCTGCTGAATAATGTCGGAAAGTCCGAGTGCAAGCGCAAGTGACGCCTGAAAAGATTCTCCGCCCGAAAGAGATGAAATATCCCTTTCCTTATTGTTAAAATTATCACGAACGCTGATTTCAAGTCCTGCGCTGATTCGCTTGTCACGGCTTTCACCACGGACAATTTCATAGCGACCGCCAGTCATTTTTGAAAAACGCAGATTAGCATAGTACAAAACCTGTTCAAAATACGAACCCATAATGTAGCGTTCAAAGGTGATTTTGCTGTTATCGGAAACAATCTCACCGTTGGCGGTTTTCTTGAGATTTTCGTAAACATCGGCTATTCTGAGCTTTTCTTCAAAGTCATTTTTCAGCTTTTCAACGCTGTTGTAAATGTTTTGATTATTGTGCAGACTTCTGTCGCCTGCGGTATAAAGATTGTCCCATTTTTCCTTTTCAGAAGTATAGCTATCAATCAGTTCATTGATTTTAAGGACATCTTCCCTTTGCTTTCCTTCAACTGATTTTTCACAGGCTTCAACCGTTGCCCGAGATTTTTTCAGAGAATCGGTAAAGGTTTCTGCCTCTCGTTTTAATTCTTTTATGGAATCTTCGGTCAACAAATTAAAATCGGGACATTCCAAGATATTATTCTCCGAAAGAACAATATCAAGCTCCGATTTTTTGTTTTCAAGTTCAGATTCAAAACTTTTCAGCTGTTTTGCAGTTTCGTTTTCAACAGAAACCTTGCAGTCAAAATCTGACTTTGCCTTTGAAAGCTCGCTTTGCGCAAGGTCGATTTCCGACTTAATCTGTTCTGCCTTGTCGGCACAAGCCTTTGCCGCATTCAAAAGTTCTTCAACCGATGAGTATTTTATCTCAGCTTTAAGGCTCTCGGTTTCTTCTTTTGCGGAATTATATTTGTTTTTTGCGTCAGCATTTTTGCGGATTAATTCTGTATGAACAAGGTCAAGCTTTTTAAGCTTTTCATCAAACCTTGAGATTTCAGCCTTGCAGACCTCACGCTGTTCTCTGACTTTTTCAAGGTCAGAAGCTTCGTTTTCAAGGGCTTTTAATTGTTTCTTTTGTTCCGACAAAAGCTGTGAAATCATTTCGGCTGAAAGTGTTTCGGCATCAACCTCAAGTGCATTCGCAAATTCCGTGACATTTGTTTTTGCGGATTCTGATTCCGTTTCAAGCCTTGTGACCTCATTTGACTTTTTATGAACGGCGCTTTCAGCAACTTCACACCTTCCCTTCAAAGCATCGAGCGTATCCTTGTCGGGGGCATTTTCGCTGTGTTTTGCCGGATTCGGATGATGCAATGAACCGCAGACGGGACACGGTTTTTCATCTTCGAGTGTGTCGGCAAGCACACCCGCCATATTCATTATATAGATATTGTGCTTAGTGTTGTACTCGTTGTTGAGTGCCGTTGCCGACTTTGCAAGGTCGGCACATTCTGCTTTTGCATTAGTCAACCTTACATTGATTTTTGCGAGATTTTGATATTCCGCAGAAAGCCTTTCAGCCTTGCCTGATTTGTCTTTCAAGGCGGTTATTTTGCTCTTGGCGTCAAAAATTTTCTGCTCTGTGTCGCTGTTTTCGGAGATAAATTTATCCGCTTTTGTCTTTAGATTTTCCGTTTCCGAATAAGATTTTCTGTTGCCTGAAATTTCTTTTTCGGAATTTTGCAAAACTGATTCATATACACTCAAATTTGCCGTAAGATTAAAATATTTTCTGTAAGTATCTTCCTTTGCACGAAGTTTTCCTGATTCCTCGTTTAGCGTTGCGATTTTGCCCTCAAGCGACTTTTTCTCGGTAAAAACAATCTGTTTTAATTTCAAATTTTCTTCGGCGGATTTTCTGTTTATTTCCGCATTTTTACAGTTTTTAAGTGCCGAATCATATCTTTTCCGTGACTCGGCAAAGCTGTCATATTTTGGCTTTACGGAGTGCAGTATTTTTTCGTCATTCTCAGCTTTTTTGAGCATTTCATCGTAATGCGGTTTGCTCTGCAAAAGCTGTTCGAGGCGGAGCTTTTCGGCATCAAAAGTATCGAATTTATTATTAATTTCAACTGCAAGAGCCTTTTTCTTTTCTTCCTCAAGAATTGTCTTTTCAAGCTCTTTTCGCTTTTTTTCAATTTCTGCATTGTCCTTTTTCTGCATCTCGGAAAGTACCGATAGGTGCAAAAGAAATTGCTCAATATCAATTACCGTAAGGTCTGTTCTGTCGGTATAGAGGCTGATTTTTTCGCTGATTTCGGCAAAGCTGTCATCATCGGGAATTTCAACGGCAACGGTTTTTGACTTGATAAGTTCGCAGACCTTTTTCTTTTCTTCAAGCTTTTCGGCTGACTCTGTTTTCAATTTATCCTGAAATTCTTTGTAGATGTCCGTATGAAAAATTTTGCGAAAAATCTCGCTTCGCTTTTCACTTCCCGACTCAATGAACTTTTTAAATTCGCCCTGTGCAAGCATTGCAATCTGGCGGTACTCATCACATTTCAAGCCGATAATTTCGCTGATTTTATTATTGACCTCGCCCGTTTTTGTGAGCGGAGTTGTAATGTCATCACCCGTAAGCTCTGCTGACGCACCCTCAATTTTACTGCCTGTTCCACGCTTTTTTGCGACCTCATTCGAGGTGGTTCTGATGATATGGTAATTCTTTCCCCTGTGTTCAAAGTCAAGCTCAACATAGGTGCGTGTGAGCGGTTTAGCAAAGTTACTGCGGAGCATTTCGCCGCTTCGTGAAGAACCGCTTGTTTCACCGAAAAGGGCAAAGCAGATTGCATCGAAAATTGTTGTCTTTCCTGCGCCCGTTGTGCCTGTTATGAGGAAAAGCCCTTTGCCGTCAAATGCCGAAAAATCTACCGTTTCAACATCGGCATACGGTCCGAAAGCGCTCATTTTCAGTTTAATCGGTTTCATCGTTTACACCTCCGATTTCTTTGAAAATTCTCTCAATAATTTTTACGGATTCGGGTTCAATCTCTTTTCCGTTCTGCATTTTATAGAAATCCGAAAATAGTTCAATATTGCTCTTGCCCTCTGTTTTACCGTACATTTCGGGAGTCATTTCAATGCTCTTTTTTCTGTTGACATATTCAAGTCCCATAATGTTGGGATAGATATTTTCAAGCGTTGAAAATGCATTGGTAACGGGATTTTCGTCCGTAAGCTCGGCAAAAACATAGTCATCGGTTTTGTCGTCATATGTGTCGGATATCGGATTTTCTGCAAGTTCACGCAGAGTTCCTTTTATGATTCTCATATCATGCAACGGCTGTACGGGAATTTCTTCAAGATTTAATTTTCCATTTGAAAGCTCGCCGAAAATCACACATTTTTTGTTTTGACATTCAGTTTTTGAATATTTTATCGGCGAACCGCAATAGGCAATATTTTTGTTTTTGCCCATAATCTGCTTGCCGTGAATATGACCGAGTGCAACATAATCGAACGGTTCAAAAACATACGGCTCAACATTATCAAGCGTACCGAGGCTTGACTCTGAACCCGAGGTTTCACTGCCTGTTACAAACTGGTGAGCAATCAAAATATTGATTTCATCGGCATTGATTTCGGAATGTTCAAGCACAACCCTGACAGCAGTTGTATAGTCGGTAATTTTAGCCGATTCTTCGGGATATACCTTACGCACAAATGACGGACGGATAAACGGCAACGAGAAAATATTAACCTTTTCTCCGTCACATTCAACAGTATTTTTTCTTGCAACACCTTCAAACACACCATCGGTAAAAATTCCGTTGAGTTCAATCAGCTTGTTGAAATAACCGATTCTTTCGGGCGAATCGTGATTACCGCTGATTACAAAGGTTTTCAACCCTGTTTTGCCGTGAAGCACTGCAATTTCAGTCATAAAGCGGTCGAACAATTCGACCGCCTCGGCAGACGGCAAAGACTTGTCATAAATATCTCCTGCAATCAGCAAAGCGTCGGGATTTTTTTCTTTGATAATCTCAACAATCCGCTCAAGCATATAGCGTTGATCATCAAGCATTCTGTAGCCGTTCACATATTTTCCAATATGCAAATCCGAAATATGCAAAAACTTCATTTTAAAAATCCTTTCAGTTAATCAAAACTTTCCAAACTAATTAAACAACAGGCTATGCGTCAAAAATGTCACACAAAAAATTCAAGAATGAACACAACCGCACAGCATACGCATGAAACCTTGAAAAGACCTGCGTTGAACCATGCCGCTACAAGACCTGCTGCAAAGGCTGCTATGCCTGCAATCGGACTGTGAGTTGCGTTGATTATTGCCGGAAATGTCATTACCGAAAGCGTTACATACGGCACATAGTAGAGAAACGAACGCACAAATGTGTTTGTAAACTGCTTTTTAACAAGTGTAAGCGGAAGAACACGGATTGCGAATGTTACAGCCGCCATAATGAGTATGTATATATAGGGATTATGCGACATTTTCATTCTCCTCCTCTTCTTTGACAGGGAACAACAATGCCGCCGCTGCCGAAATTACGATTGTAAGAATAATTGTGCGTGTACCCTCGTCAATCTGATTGATGACGGGAAGATATGCAAATGCAAAACTTGCCGCAAAGCTGACAAGTACAATTCCGAGAAGTGTTTTGTTCTTTCTTGACGGCGGAACGATGATTGCAAGGAACATTCCGAAAAGTGCAACGCTTAGTGCGCTGACAATACGAAGCGGCAACAGATTGCCTGCAATTGTGCCGAGCATACTGCCGAATGCCCAACACGGGCAGCCTATGAGAATTGCACCGTAGGTATAGAAAGGATTCAGCTTGCCCGACCGTGAAATTGAAATTCCGAAAAATTCGTCTGTAACAAAAAATCCGAGCAACAGCCTGTGGATAATCGAGGTGTCCTTTGAAATACGCTGACTTAACGCACAGCTCATAAGAAGATATCTTGCGTTGGCAACAAGGGTTGCAAGTGCAATTACAAAATATGACGAATCAGCCGCAATTACGGTAAAGCCCGAATATTCACCTGCCGATGCATTGCACAAAAGGCTTGCAAGAAAGCTTTGAAAGGCATTAAGTCCCGCAGTTTTTGCGGCAATGCCGAGTGAAAACGAAACGGCAAGGTAGCCGAGTCCAATCGGAATACCGTCACGCATTCCCTCAAGAATAACCTTTCGGTTAGATTTTATTAAATTTTTCCCACCCATTTTTAACTCCATACTTTAAATTCATTTTTTACAAAATATTGCAGATATATTTTGCAAGCATACCTTTTATTATAATATTTAACTCGGCAAAAGTAAATAATATATTACACAAATTTACAACCGCTTTTCAAAAAGGTAAAGTGCAACAAAACTTACCTCTTTTCTTTGTGAGTAATGCCAAATTTAGAAACTAATTTTAGGCTATTATTGATTTTGGCTTTTTCAGATTTTATAATCTGGATTATCACTTGACGAAATTAAAGGGAAATTGAAAAAAGTAAATAAAAACCACAAAACCGTGCAAAACTGATTTTTGTTTTGTGCGGTTTTGTTTTTTCAAAAATGCGGTGCAAACGCAATTAATTAAAATATTTTCACAATTTAGCAATATTTTTTCAAATTATATAGATTTCTTCTTCAAAATGTTGTATAATTTTTGTGATTAAGTACCTGTATAAAACTGTACATTATGTTGAAACAGGTGTTTTGAAAGTGAGTGAGAATTATGCCAACCGTTTGCGTTGATGCCGTTAAGGAAAATCTGCCGAATGTTATAGAATTTGTGACAAAAATGCTTGGTGAAAATGCAGACGGTAAGCTTGTTTTTGAACTTGAACTGATTTGCGAGGAAGTGTTTGTAAACATCTGCAACTATGCTTACGGTAAAAATGTCGGCAAGGCTGAAATTGAAGTTAGCAAACTTTCAGACAGCATTGTTGTAAAATTCATTGACAGCGGGAAAAAATTTAATCCGCTTGAAATTGCAGAGCCGAACATTCACGCTCCGCTTGAGGAACGAAGCATCGGCGGTCTGGGAATTTTTATGACAAAGAAACTTTCCGACGCTCTTTCCTATGACAGATCTAACGGCAAAAACATTTTTACAATTACAAAGAATTTCTAATTTAAAGAATCAATTATTCATCACTCAAAATTCAAAACCGAATAATACAATGTTTCCAAAATCAGGTTATAATAATCCGATTGTCAGTATTTTGTCACGGTATTGACACTATAATGGAAATGTTGAACGATTGAAATTAAGAATAAAATTTATTGGAGGAACTAACTATGGAAATCAATAAGGCTATAAGCAATCAGAATGTTATTATCACACTCAAGGGCCGTCTTGACACAATGACAGCACCGCAGCTTGATGACGAGGCAAAGAGCATTGATTTTGACGGGGTTGAAACCGTAACTCTCAACCTTAAAGAACTTGAGTACATTTCAAGTTCGGGACTGAGGGTTATTCTTGCACTTTATAAAAACCTCAAAAGCAAGGGCGGAAATCTTAAAATTGTCAATGTAAGCAACACAATTATGGAGCTGTTCTCAATGACAGGGATGGCTGACTACCTTGACATTGAGCAGGGATAAGGAGTTAAAATGAGCAGTACCGTACTTGGCAGAAATGCCGTTACCGTCAACAAAAAATACACGGAATATTTTCTTCCGACAGTTCTGACGGCTATGGCAACAAACATTGCGATGATTGTGGACTCAATTATTGCAGGCAATCTTCTGGGGCAAAACTCACTTGCGGCAATCAACCTTATGTCCCCTATTTCGCAGTTTTATTTTTCGATTACCATACTTTTCGGACTCGGTGCGTCCTCGATAATTTCATTTGCAAAGGGCAGGCGTGACGAAAAGCAGGCTAACCGTGTTTTTACTTCTACATTTATTGTACTTATCGCACTCAGCGTAATTTTTATTGCAATTCAGCTGCCGCTTGCCGACTCGATAAGCTCGTTGCTTACAAAGGACTCAGAGCTTAAATCTCTGTTGTATCAATACTATGTTCCGTTCATAATCGGCACACCGATTTACCTTTTGCTCATGTGTTCAATTCACTTTGTAAGAGCAGACGCAAGACCTGCGTTTGCGTCAAACATTGTAATTGTGGCAAATGCCGTAAATCTCGGACTTGATTTCCTGTTTATGGGTGCTTTCAAAATGGGCATTGCAGGCTCATCAATTGCGACCGTAACAGGCTATGCGGTAGGGTTTGTGATGATGTCAACACACTTCATCATGAAGAAAAGCACATTGCACTTTGACTTTTCAATTCTCAGAAATCCTGTTCAATTCTTTAAATTTCTCGGAAAAATGGTTACAATCGGACTTTCGGGAGCATTGGGTACAATGCTGATAACAGTTAAAATGCTGTTTTTAAACACAATTATTCAGAGCATAGGCGGAAGTGCGGGTATGGTTTCATATTCGGTATGCTCGTCAAGCCAAATTTTTATGTCAATGTTCATCACGGGCGCAAGTCAGACAATGATTCCGATTATCGGAGTTTGTCTTGGTGAAAAGGACTATGACGGTGTGCGCTATGCATTCCGCAGAGCCGCAAGGGTGCTTGCTGTTTCAAGCGTTGTAATTATGCTTTTCATCTGTATAGAGCCTGAACCAATAATTAAATTTTTCGGAATTACTTCCCCCACAGACATTGCAAACACAGTTCCGGCAATGAGAATCAACGCATTGTCATTCCCCGGACTTTCATTCTCGTTTTTGTTGCTTTACTACTATATGGCAACGCAGAAAAGAGCTATTTCTACTGCAATTTCAATCATCAACGGAATCGTCATACTCATTCCGTCAGCTTTAATTCTCGGCAAATTTTTCGGCATCACGGGCGTATGGTATTCACTCGTGGTTGCACAGGTGGGAACACTTGTAGTTGTGTATTTTATTGACCTTGCCGAAAAGAGAAAATCGGGCGGAAAGTATAAAAACTTTTACCTTCTTGAAGAAACCGAGGACAACGAGCTTCTTGCCCTTTCGTTCAAAGGAACAAAAGAAAATGCGGCAGGCGTTTCGCTCTACCTCTCCTCTTTTCTTTCAAAAAACGGAATTGAAGAAAGCCGTGCAAACAGGATTGCAGTTGCCGTTGAAGAAATGGCGGCAAACTGCGCTGAAAGGATGGAAGGCAAAAAGAAGTTTGCAGACATCGACATCAGAATTTTTGCCGATAAAAACGAAACAATAATTTCCGTTCGTGACAACGGTGATGAATTTGATCCGCTCAATGGCGATAAGGAATTTGAGATGAGTCCTCTCACAGTTGTGAAGGCGATTTCGGATAAGGTTGAATATTCAAGGGCGCTTGGTTTCAACCGCACAATAATTAAACTTTAACAAACGGAGTTGAATATTATGAGTAATTTAATCAACTTGCTTGATACATACAAAGGTGAAAAGCGAGAGCTTTATCCGCTTACACCGAGCCAGATGGGTGTTTATCTTTCGTGTATGCACAATCCAAAAGGCACAATGTACAACATTCCCTGCACCTATGTTTTTGACAGTGGAAGTCTTGATACCGACAGGCTGATAAATGCCGTAAGAAAAACTGTTGACAATCACCCTGTTATGAAAATTTTCATTGACAGTTCAACAGGAAGTCCGATGATGAAGCCTCGTGACAGCGTTAAATTTGACATTCCTGTCGTACAGGTTGACAATCTTGAACAGGCAGGCAAAGATTTTGTTAAGCCGTTTGAACTTGAAAAAGATGTTCTGTTCAGATTTGCAATTTTTGAATGCGGTGACAAATCTATGTTTGCAATGGACCTTCACCATATAATCTCTGACGGCACATCTGTTTCGGTTATCTGCAATGACATTGCACTTGCATATGACGGAAAAGAGCTTGAACCCGAAAAAATCTCTCAGCTTAACCTCTCTGTTTTTGAAGAAAAGCTTGAAGAAACCGAAGAATATCAAAAATCAAAGAACTACTATGACAGCATTTTTTCGGCTGTTGAGTCAAAGTCGGAAATAACGGAAGATTTTGCAGAGAATTCAGAGGTTGAGGATAAACCGAACGGTTCTTTTGAATTATCCACGAAAGGAAAATTCTCCGTTGAGGATGTTCGCAATTTTGCCTTAGCAAACCAAATTACGCCGTACACAGTTTTCCTCGGTGCATATGAATACGCAGTTGCAAAGTTTACAAATCAGAGCGAAACAACAGTTTGCACGGTTACTCACGGAAGATTTGACAAACAGCTTAAAAATACAGTCGGCATGATGGTTCGCACACTTCCGATTCATGCAAACATTGATGAAGAAGATACAGTTTCGGACTATCTCAAAAAAATACGCAGAAACATAAAGGAAACAGTTGCAAACGATTGGTTTCCGTTTATGAAACTTGCATCTGCCTATGACCTTTCTGCCGACATTATGCTGGCTTATCAGGCTGACATATTCAACACATTTAAAATAGGCGGTCAGGCTCTAAAATTAAAACTTGTTCCGTTAAAAAGTGCCATTTCAAAATTGAATGTTATGGTATTTGAATCAGAAACAGATTTTGAATTGCGTTTTGAATACAGAAACGATTTATTCAAAGAGGAAACTATTCGTTCGTTTGCCGACAGCTTTTTAAAGATTGTTGAGCAGTTTCTTAAAAAATCCAAGCTCTGCGAAGTTGAGCTTGTAAACGAAAATCAGCTTGCAGAGCTTGATAACTTCAACAAAACGGAATTTCCGTTTGACGACAGCAAAACCGTTGTTGATTTGTTTGAGGAGCAATGCAAAAAAACTCCCGACAAAACAGCGGTTGTATATAAAGAAAAGAAGTTCACCTACGCTGAAATTGATGAGATTACAAACCGAATTGCAGGTTATGTTCACTCAAAGGGTATCGGTAAAGAAGAGGTTGTTTCAATTCTGATTCCGAGATGCGAATATATGCCGATTGCGTCAATCGGTGTGCTGAAATCGGGAGCGGCATATCAACCGCTTGATCCGTCATATCCGCCCGAAAGACTTCAGTTTATGATTAAGGACGCAAACGCAACGCTTCTTATTGCGGACGAAAATCTGCTTGAGCTTTTGCCCGATTACAGCGGTGATATTCTTCTTACAAAGGATATTCCGAATCTTCCGAAATCAGACGCAGTTTTTGCAAAACCCTCACCCGATGATTTGTTTATACTTATCTATACATCGGGTTCAACAGGCACTCCAAAGGGTGCTATGCTTGAACACAAAAATGTTCGTTCATTCTGCGATTTTCATATCAGAAACTCTGACATTGACGAACACAGCGTTGTTTCGGCATATGCAAGCTACGGTTTTGACGCCTGCCTCAGTGAAATGTATCCTGCGCTTATCGGCGGTGCCGAGCTTCACATTATTGAGGAGGACATCAGACTTGACCTTGTAAGGCTGAACAGATATTTTGAAGATAACGGAATCACCCACGCATTTATGACAACACAGGTTGCAAGACAGTTTGCAACCGAAATTGACAACCACTCGCTCAAATATCTTCTTACGGGCGGTGAACGGCTTGTTCCACTTGCACCGCCAAAGAATTTTGAACTCATAAACGGTTACGGTCCGACAGAATGTACGGTTTACATCACATCACAACCCGTTGACAAGCTCTACCACAGAATTCCTGTCGGCAAGGCGCTTGACAATATCAAGCTTTATGTAACAGACAAATACGGCAGACGGCTTCCGACAGGGGCTTTGGGCGAGCTCTGTGTATCAGGTCAGCAGGTTTCAAGAGGTTATCTTAACCGTCCCGAACAGACTGCAAAGGCATACGAAAAGAACCCGTATTGCAATGAAAACGGTTACGAAAGGCTTTATCACACAGGCGACATTGTTCGCCTTACAGATGAGGGCAAGGTTGACTTTATCGGACGAAATGACGGTCAGGTCAAAATCAGAGGATTCCGCATTGAGCTTTCCGAGGTTGACAAGATTATCCGCAAATATGACGGCATTACAAACACAGCTGTAATCGCAAGAAAGCTTGATGGCGGCGGACAATGCATTAACGCATACATTGTTGCCGACAGAAAAATTGACATTCAAAAGCTCAACGAATTTATTCTTGAACACAAGCCGCCGTATATGGTACCCGCCGCTACGATGCAGATTGACAAAATTCCGCTCAATGTAAACGGCAAGGTTGACAAGCGCAGGCTTCCCGAAATCAAGGCAGAATCTTCAAAAAAGAAAAATTCCGCTCCGAGGGAACTGACATTCCTTGAAAAGAAAATTTCCGCAATTATCGAAAAGATTATCGGACACAGCGATTTTGATATTTCCGAAAATCTCATCAACGCAGGTATGACCTCGCTTTCGGTTATCAAGCTTGCAGTTGAGCTCAACAAGGCATTCGGCTTTGAGGCACAGGTTAAAAAGATGATGAAGGGCTGTTCGGTTCTTTCGATTGAGGACGAACTTCAGGAGTTTATGTTCAGCGGTACGGCAAATCCACAAACTGTCAAAAAAGAAGAAAAGAAAGAACACAAGGCTCTCTATCCCCTTTCAAAAACTCAGCTCGGCGTGTATATTGACTGTATGAAAAATCCGTACAGCACACTTTACAATATTCCGTCAATTCTCACATTTTCAAAATCAGTCGATGCACAAAAGCTTGCCGACTGCATTGTAAAGGTAATCAAGGCTCACCCATATATTATGACTCACCTTTCACTTGAAAACGATGATATTGAGCAGGCATATGTTGACTCTGCAAAGCCGAATGTTCCCGTTGAAAAGCTTACGGAAGAACAGCTTGAAGCCTACAAAAAAGATTTTGTAAAACCGCACAATCTTATGAAAGCACCGCTGTTCAGAATCTCGGTTGCAGAAACCGAAAAGGCGGTATATCTGCTTTCGGATTTCCATCACCTTATCTTTGACGGTGCATCCGTTGCACTCTTCTTTGAACAGCTTAAAACGCTGTATGAGGGAGGTAATATTGAGCCTGAAAGCTACACCTACTTTGATTATGCAGAGAATGAAATTAAGGCTGAAAGCAGTGATGAATTTAGAAATGCTGAAAAGTTCTTCGACAATATGATGAAAAATTTTGAATCTGCAAGCGAAATCACGGCTGACCTCAGAGGTCATGCAGAGGACGGTGCTCTTGCATCTCAGGCAGTCCCCGTTGATATGGCAAGGGTTGAAAACTTCTGTTCACAGCACGGAATCACTCCCGCCCATCTTTTCCTTGCCGGCACATTCTACGCTGTTTCAAGATTTGTGAACAGCAGAAATGTTTACATCAGCACAATCAGCAACGGCAGAAGCGATATGCGGCTTACAAACTGCTTTGGTATGTTTGTGAAAACTCTTGCACTCGGCATTGAAATTGAGGACATCACCTCACTTGAATTTGTTGAAAAAAGCAAAGCTGTTTTCACGGATTCAATTGAAAACGAAATTTACCCCTACGCACAGCTTTGTGCAAAATACGGCTATGCGCCGAACATTATGTACGAATATCAGCTTGGTGTTGTTGATAACCTTGAAATTGACGGCAAAGCCGTTGTCCGTGATTACCTTGAAATGAATACTGCAAAGTTCAAAACAGCCATTCACATTGAGGATTACAAGGGCAAGCCGAGCGTTGTGGTTCAGTACAATGACGCACTTTACAGCGGTGAACTTATGAGAACGCTTGCAAAATCCGTTCTCTGTGCTGTTGAACATATTATCGAAAATCCAAACGGCAAAATCAGAAAGGTTTCACTCCTTGACAACGCCGCAATTGCACAGCTTGAAAGCTTTAAGTCAACAGAAATTGCTCCCGTTAAGACAAAACTTCTTCACAAAATGTTTGAAGAACAGGTTGCAAAAACTCCCGACAGAATTGCTCTTTCGGCTTGTGACGGTAAACTGACCTATAAAGAGCTTGACCGTCTTGCAAATATCACGGCAAACTCACTCATTGAAAAAGGTCTTGAAAAGGGCGGAAAGGTTCCTATTCTGCTTGAAAGAACCTCAAAATTCTTCATATCACTTCTCGGTATTCTCAAGGCCGGTGGTGCGTTTATTCCATCCTGTCCCGACTATCCGAAGGAGCGAATCGACAGTATTATTGAGGACAGTGACGCAGACTTTGTAATTACGGACGGCGAACTGCTCAATAAATATGACCGCACGGTTGATGTTTCAAAACTTCTTTCGGGCAATAATGAAGAAAACCCGAATGTTGATGTACAGCCTGACGACCTTGCGTACCTCATCTACACATCGGGTTCAACAGGCAAGCCAAAGGGCGTTATGCTCCGCCACATCGGCATTGCAAACTACCTTGCATACAGCGACTCAAACATTCAGGTTAAAGAGGTTGTTGACAACTGTCACGCATACGGCTCTGTAACTACAATCAGCTTTGATATGTCGCTAAAGGAAACCATGCTGTCGCTCTGCAACGGTCTTACCCTCGTTTTTGCAAGTGATGAACAGACGGTAAACCCGATGTTACTTGCAGAATTCTTTAAAGAAAACAATGTTGATGCGTTCAACTCTACACCGTCAAGACTTTTGCAGTATATGGAGCTTGACGAATTTGCAGAAGCAATGGCAAACTGCAAGGTTATACTTTCGGGCGGTGAAAAATATCCCGACAAGCTATTAAGGATACTGCGTGAAAAAACGAACGCAATAATAATCAACACCTACGGTCCGACTGAAATCACGGTTTCTTCAAACGCAAAAAATCTTACGAATGCAGACGAAATTTCAATCGGCAGGCCGTTACGCAACTACACGGAATATATCGTTGACTCAGACAACAATCTCCTTCCAATCGGAGTTGTGGGCGAGCTTCTCATTCAGGGATGCGGTGTGGCACTCGGCTATAATAAACTTCCCGAACAAACTGCAAAGGCATTCATCGAATTCAACGGTGAACGCACCTACCGCTCGGGCGACTATGCAAAATGGACTACAGACGGCGATGTTATTATTCTCGGCAGAACCGACAATCAGGTTAAGCTGAGAGGATTAAGAATTGAACTCGGTGAAATTGAAAAGTGTCTGACCGCAGTTGACGGAATCAAGAGCGGAATTACTCTCATCAGAAAGGTCGGCAAGGCTGACGCAATCTGCGTTTACTATACAGCCGACAGACAGATTGAGCCAAATGAAATTAAGTCTGAGCTTGCAAAAACTCTCACAGATTATATGGTTCCGAGTGCGTATGTTCAGCTTGACAAAATGCCTCTCACACCAAACGGCAAGATCAACACAAAGGTTCTTCCCGAACCTAAAAGCAACAAATCCGAAAGCGGTCGGTTGCCGAAGAATGAACTTGAAAAAACATTCTGCGACATCTTTGCAGAAATTCTTGAACTTGACAATGTTTTTGCAGACGATAACTTCTTTGACCTCGGCGGAACATCGCTTACAGCAACAAGAATTGTAATCTCCGCATCAAAGAAAAACATTGAGGTTGCATACAGCGACATATTTGCAAATCCTACTCCGCAGACTCTTGCAAAATTTGTGAGCAAGGATGATTCAGCCGAAGACGACCTTGAAAATCTTTCGGACTACGATTATACAAATATCAATAAAGTTCTTGAAAAGAATAATATTGATACATTCAAAAACGGTGAGCTTCAAAAACTCGGCAATGTTCTTCTGACAGGCTCTGCCGGTTTCCTCGGAGTACACATTCTCTACGAACTTCTTCACAAGTATAACGGCAAGGTTTACTGCATGATTCGTGACAAGAACAATAATCCTGCCGAAAACAGAATGAACTCAATCTACTATTACTACTTTGAAGAAAGTCTGAAAGAAAGATATCCCGACAGAGTTACCGTTATCAGCGGTGATGTTACAAACCGTGAATCATTCGATAAATTTATTGACAAGGACATTAACACGGTCATCAACTGTGCCGCAAATGTTAAGCACTTCTCAAAGGGTACAGACATTGAAGATGTAAACCTTTACGGTACTCTCAATGTACTTGACTTCTGCAAAAAGACTAATGCAAGGCTTGTTCATGTGTCAACAATGAGCGTAGGCGGTATGTTTGTGGGAGAACAAGGTTCTGTTGACAAGCTCAAAGAAAATCAACTTTACTTTGGTCAGCATGAGGGTTCAAAGTACACCCTGTCAAAGTTCCTTGCGGAAAGGGCGATTCTTGAAGAGGTTTCAAAGGGCTTTAACGCAAAGATTATGCGTGTAGGCACACTTGCCGCAAGAAACAGCGACGGTGAATATCAGATTAATTTCACCACCAACACATTTATGGGCAGACTCAAATCTACACTTCTTATCGGCAAATATCCGTATGAGGCAATGGAAATGCCGTTTGAGCTTTCTCCGATTGATTTTGTGGCAAAGGCAATTCTTCTGCTTGCACAGGCTCCGAAGGATTGCACCGTGTTCCACCCGTTCAACAACCATACTCTCATTATGGGCGACCTCTACACCGAGATGAACAAAATCGGACTTCACTCGGAGGGTGCAGAGTATGAGGAATATATGATTGCACTTGACAGAGCCGAGCAGGATCCCGAAAAAGCAAAGATTCTTTCGAGTATGATTGCATATCAGAACATGGCTCACGGTCAAAAGACATTTACAGTCGGCAAGAGCAACACATACACAATGCAGGTTCTTTACAGAATGGGATTTGTGTGGCCCGTTACCTCGCTTGACTATATGAAACGATTCATCAACGCATTAAGAGGTCTTGGTTTCTTCGATTAATAATACAAAATCAAGTCATAATAAAAGGCAAAACAGCGGACATTCCGAATCAATGGATTGTCCGCTGTTTTTATATTTTATAATAACGGCAAGCATAAAAAGCACCGCCCCTGCTCTGCAAAAAACAGGACAAGGACGGTAAAGTTAAATGCTTGTCAAATTATGCACTTACTGTCAAATTAATAAACAAGATTTCAATAATAATCTCTGTCTACATTTTAAATATTCAAAGTCGAAAATAAATATACCTTGGAGTAAAAGAGCGGTTTTTGGGAGTGAAAGGAACACTGCATACAATATCCTGAAAATAATATAATAAATTTCAGCAACGGCAATGCCATATATTGACAATAAGGTGCAGAAACATTATAATTTATTGTATAAAAGAATTATAATGAATAGGAGCAAAAGTGCGGTTTTCGGGAGTGAAATTACTTTGCAAATAAAAAGCAATCAAACGATTGCCTTTTATTTTTCAGGCATCAGAGCCAACCGAAAAGCCATTTGAAAATTGTACCAAACACTTTTTGCTCCCCCTTTATTCTATTGTATGGGATTACAATAGCAAACAAAAAAGGCAACATAAATACAGTTTGGAGCAAGATATTCTGTTTTGGGAGTAAGAGGGTGAAAATATGTTTGCGGCTTTGTGTGATGACGATAAATACATAACCGAAGAGGTTAAAAAACTGCTTTTAGAATATGCAAAGGATAATCGTGTAACTATTGATATTGATGAATTTGAAAGCGGTGAAAAGCTTTTGAATTCCGAGAATAATTACGATATAATCGTGCTTGATTTTCAGCTTGGCAGTACAGACGGACTGACTGTTGCAAAGGAGTTCAGAAAACGCAATGTGCTTTCCTGCATAATTTTTCTGACATCTTATCCCCACTTTATGATTGATGCGTTTGAAGTGAACACATTCAGATTTCTTTTGAAACCGATTGACAAATCAAAATTTTTCAAGGCAATTGACGACTATGTAAAAATTGTAGATGCAAATTATCCGATAACTCTTATTCAAAATAAGGAATTGAAAAAAATTAACTCAAATGAAATCTGCTTTATTGAGGCAGACGGAAAGTACTCAAACATTCATTTAAACACCAAGGTCATGCACTGTTCAAAAACTCTTTCGGGAGTTACAAATCTCCTCCCAAAGTATTGTTTTGTAAAAACTCATCGTTCTTTCGTGGTAAATCTTCACTATGTAAAATCATACTCATCAGATACAGTATATCTGAGTAACGGCGAATCGGCTTATCTCAGTAAAAATTATCAAAAATCCTTTCGGACATCATATATGAATTTTCTTAAAAAAAATTATGTGAGGTTATAATTTATGCTATTTTACAGCTATGCGGAGCTTGTAGTAGGACTAATTGCAGTTTTTTGCTTTACTTCAAAAGTATTTTCAATTATCAAGTATAAAATGTATTTTGCCTTGTCTTTAATTTTTATAATATTAACCGCTTCGGTTGCTTGTTTTTTAAAAGATGAACAACAATATGTGATTCTGCCGGTTTTGCATTTTATTGCATTAACATTTCTTCCTGTTTCACTCGGACACGACAGAAAGATAATGTTAATATTTTCTTCCTTGTTTTTTTCCGGATTGACATTTTTTATTTATTCCATAAATCAATTAGTATGTTCAATTTTACATATAGAGTTAAACTCTCAAAGCTCTGCCGCCTTTGAACTTATTTCTAATTTGATTGTTTTCGGAATGTTTATAATCCTGTCAAGTCCGCTGAAAATCAAGACCAAGCTTGTGGTTGAGTCAATTACCAAACCTACAATAATTATGATATTGATTTTTCTGTATCTCGGCGGAAGTATGGCGACCTTCGGTACATACTACATAATTCCGTCATCTGATTACAGAACGATTGCGCTCAAAATTCTGACCTTGATTGTGTCGATTGTATTCTCGTTTTCAATACCGATTCTATTGTACAATCAGATAAAAAAGAGCCGATATATGTATGAAAACGATATCTACGAAAGACAGCTTAACGCACAGATTAATTATTACAAGAGCATTACGACTTCGGGATATGAACTGAGAAAAATCAGGCATGATTATAACGACCTTTCTATCGGATTAAAATCGCTTATCAACAATCGGAAATATGATGAGGTTCTTCCTCTCCTGCAAAAATATGACAGCGAGATTATAAGCTCATTTCAGATTTTGTACAACACGGGCAATGACATTACTGATGCGATTTTAAGCGATAAGCAGAAAAATGCAGATGAAAATATTAAAATCACTTTTGAGGGTTCGCTTGCAAATGTGCCTGCCGACAACCTTGAAATCTGCGTTTTGTTTAACAATATGATTGACATTGCGTTTGAAAATGTAAAGAAATTTTGCGGAAACGGAAAACAAATTATCGCCTTAAAAGCAGAAACAAGGGCTGGATTTCTCTTTTGCTGCATAAGCTTTCCGATTGAAAATGAAATAAAAAAGGCACAGAACAATGTTCTGTACCACAGCTTTGCGTATAAAACTTTGAAAAATCTTGCCGAAAAAAACGGCGGTAAAATTGAAACAAGCCTGTCAGATGACAGACTTGCAATAACCACGGGTTGGGTAATTAATAATTTTACTTAATTCTTTTCGGGAATTTTTGAATAAGCTTTTTAACATCAGTCTTTTCAATTTTGAGAAGGCTGATTTTTTTGTCTATGCCGCCCGCATAACCCGTAAGGTTTCCGTTTGTCCCGACAACACGGTGACACGGCACGATTATCGAAATCGGATTGTGACCCACAGCACCACCGACTGCCTGTGCAGACATTCTCGAAATGCCACGCTGTTTTGCCAAAATTTTTGCAATTTCGCCGTAGGTCATAACTGAGCCGTAGGGAATTGTCAGGAGAATATCCCACACAGCCTTGCGAAATTCTGAGCCGTTAAGCGAAAGTTTGGGCGTAAAATCGGGTTCGTTGCCCGAAAAATATATGTCAAGCCACTTTTTTGTCTGTTCAAAAACAGGCAGGGTTTTATCCTCAGTTTCACCTTTTACGGTTGACGCAAAGTACTTTTGTCCATCAAACCACAAACCGCAAAGGCTCTCACCGTATGATGCCATAGTTATATTGCCAATCGGAGAATTGTAATAATCGTTAAAAAACATAATCTCACCCCACCTAATTGTACCGTTAAAAGCAGTTCTTGGCAAGAAAAAATCGACACGAAAATCGTGCCGACTTTGGTTACAGATTCATTTCTGAAAGTTCTTTTGCGGTTGCATCAACAAGTTTTTCACACCTTTTTGTGTTTTCGCTGATCATTCCGCCAACGCTGAAAAGCCCGCCTGTGATTGAATCCAATGCCGCATTTTTAGCTACATTGTCCATACCCGCCTGAGTGGACTTTTGAATTGAGAATTTCTGCGTTTCCTTGCCGAAACCGCTCTTCATAATCCAAACCTGATTCTGACTGTCGAGAGCGGGAAATGTTATTACGGTAGCCATTCCATGCTTTGTAAGTGACGGAGTTCCTGCCGTAAACTCTTTGTCTTTGATTGCATCAAAAAAGCTCTCAATCGTATAAGAATTTTGTGTCTTAATGTTTTTGGTTTTAACTCCGAATGCCATAGTAACTTCCTTTCAGATTAGTTAGCGCCCCAGACATTTCCGTTTTTGTCCGTGAATTTGCCTGTAAGAACCATAATAAAATCAACAAGCCAACCGATACCGAAAACACCGCAAGTTAAAAGCCAGATGATACCTGTTCCGATTTTGCCTGTCATAAATCTGTGGACACCGAGTTCACCTAGGAAAAATGTGATCAATACTGCCGCTGTTTTGCTCATTTGTAAGCACTCCTTAAAATTTATTTGTTGAGTACACTATACAGAACAAAATTTAAAAATGCAACAATTTGGCAGCAAGGTCAGTTTTTCGGCAAGAAAGTCATAAAATCACAAAGGACATTGCCAAATGGCAATGCCCTCTGCGAATGAGTTAAAATGAATAAACCTGTTATCTGTTTTGAATTGCAATTTTTCTGTAGGTATCGAACTTAACCCACTTTGCAAAGAAATCCGCATCGTTGATGCTTTTAAGATTTGAATACTCGGAAAGAAACTGCTGAATTTTTTCGTTGCTGTCGGCAAGAACCTCAAAGCCTCTGCCGTTTACAACAGGAACACCGCCGTAGCTGTACTCCGATGTCGGAACGATATCGGTAATCTTGCGGTCACGAACCTTTACGGCAACGCTGTCACGAAGAACTATAATATCAAAGCTGTCGGGATACTTGTAGCTTTCGCCCTCAACAGGGATTGTGTCACCCTTTGTATAGGTTTCCTTAACAGGCTGATATTTGAGAACATTAAGGCTTGAAGTGTCGTAGAAAAACTCTTCAAAAATGTCACCTCTTGCCTCAAGTGAGCCGAGTACGAATGACGCCTTTTTTGCATCATCGGCTTTTTCTTCAACCGAATCAACAACACCGCAGGCTGATGTCATATTTGACACACGGTCAATCAAAATAAGCTCGCCGAGTGTTTTATGCTTTGAGAAAAGGTCAACCGCAATCGGCTCTGCAAGCAGAATTGTGCAGACTGCGATTCCGTTCTTTGTGAGTGAATCGGCAGGAATATGCTCGCCTGTGTTCACATCAACAGCGTACTTGATTTCGGAAACGATACCCGAAATAGTCTTTGTGCCGAGCTTTACAAGATAATCCTTGCCGGCTGTAAGCTGTTCGTCATCCATCCAGAGAATTGACGCTGTAAGCTCCTGATAGGACGCAAGATTTGTGTCCTTTGTTATTACACAGCCACGAGATACATCAACTTCCTTGTCAAGTGTGATTGTAACGGGCTGTCCCTTGAAAGCAGTTTTAACATCCTTATCTGTCATAAGAATCTGCTTTACATGAGCCTTTTCATTGCTCGGGAGTGTTACGATTTCATCGCCTACGCTGATACTGCCCGACTCAATCTGTCCCTGAAAGCCTCTGAATGTGTGGTCGGGACGGCAAACTCTCTGAACAGGAAGATAGAATCCTTCTTCCTCCTCCGAGGAATCAACATCAACTGTTTCAAGATACTGAAGGAGCGGAACACCGTTGTACCACGGAATGTTTTCGGACTTTACGGTAACATTGTCGCCCTCTGTTGCGGAAAGCGGAATGATGTAGATATCGTCAAGTAAAAGCTCGTTTTTAAGTTCTTCAATCTGCTTTACGATTTCGTCAAAGCGTGACTTGCTGTACTTTACCAAATCCATCTTATTAACGGCAAAGACAAAATGTCTTATACCCATAAGCTTACAGATTCTTGCGTGCCGTCTTGTCTGAACAAGAACGCCCTGTGATGCGTCAATGAGGATAACTGCGAGGTCTGCAAAAGATGCGCCTACAGCCATGTTTCTTGTATATTCCTCGTGACCGGGTGTGTCGGCAACGATAAAACTGCGGTTGTCGGTTGTGAAGTAGCGATAAGCAACATCAATTGTGATGCCCTGCTCACGCTCAGCCATAAGACCGTCAAGCAAAAGCGAATAGTCAATGTCACCGCTGCGACTGCCGACCTTACTGTCAAGCTCAAGAGCCTTTTCCTGATCGGCATAAATAAGCTTTGCGTCATAAAGTATGTGACCTATGAGTGTTGATTTACCGTCATCAACACTGCCGCAGGTAATAAATTTAAGTAAACCTTTCATCAGAAGTAACCCTCCCTTTTTCTGCGTTCCATACTGCCCTGTGCCTCGTTGTCAATTACTCTGGAGGTACGCTCCGAAGAAACGGAGCTGAGGGTTTCGTCAATAATTTCATCAAGAGTTGTTGCAGTTGACTCTATGCCGCCTGTAAGAGGATAACAGCCGAGTGTTCTGAAACGAACCGATTTCAATTCGGGTACTTCGCCCTCTTTGAGCGGAAAACGATCGTCATCAACCATAATAATGTTACCGTCACGGTAAACAACAGGTCTTTTTGCCGCAAAGTAAAGCGGAACTATGTCAATTTTTTCTCTCTGAATGTACTGCCATATGTCCTTTTCTGTCCAGTTGGAAATTGGGAACACACGAATGCTTTCGCCCTTATTGATTTTTGTGTTGTAAAGCTTCCACATCTCTGGGCGCTGGTTCTTAGGATCCCATGCCTGTGCTTTATTTCTGAAAGAGAAAATTCTTTCCTTGGCTCTTGACTTTTCCTCATCTCGTCTGCCGCCGCCGAATGCCGCAGTAAAGCCGTATTTGTTGAGTGCCTGTTTGAGAGCCTGTGTTTTCATAATATCTGTGTAAGCCGCACCGTGATCAAACGGGTTGATGCCTTTTTTAACACCTTCTTCATTGGTGTAAACGAGCATTTCAATTCCGAGCTTTTTTGCTGTGTCATCACGGAATTTTATCATATCCTTGAACTTCCATGTTGTGTCAATGTGGAGGAACGGGAACGGCGGTTTTTCGGGATAAAACGCCTTCATTGCAAGGTGGAGCATAACCGAGCTGTCCTTGCCTATTGAGTAGAGCATAACAGGCTTTTCGCACTCTGCCGCAACTTCTCTGATTATGTATATAGCTTCTGCTTCAAGCTCATCTAAATGTGAAAGCTGACTCATACCTTATCTCCTTTTCACGGAAATACTTACAAAGTGTTTCCTTAGTATTTGTTTGATTCTTTTTGATTTATATCAATCTTAATGACCTCACCATGCGGTTTTTCAATTAACCACGAGAGGATATCTCCGTTCTTTTCGGTGTGAACCTTACTGCCCATACCGCCAATATCGGAACCGAGGAAAAAGCTGATTGCATATGCGGGACATTCTTTTATGCAGGAGGTGCAGCCCCAGCAATCCTTGGGATATTTGATGTACGCTTTGCCGTTTTCGTCGGTCTTGATAAGACTTCCGGGGCAGACATTGCGACACCTTTTGCAGCCTATGCACTTGGACTTGTCAATTACTATGCTCATACTTTTCACCTCCCGTTACAAGGTCACGAATAATAATTTTTATCTCGCCGTTTTCAAGACGGGAATTAACATACTTGTTAAAGTTCCTGTCGTCCTTTTCGGGATAGTCAAGGTTTTCGGCAAAGCTGTGCCAGCGTGTTTCCTTTCTCGCTCTGAGGTGAGCAATTACGCTTTTGCAGACCGTAAGCCTTTCTTTAAGCTCGCAGATATACATAAGCTCCAGAAAATCTTCTGCATAGAGGTCATCTGTGAGCGTTTCAAGCTGTCTGATTTTGCAGTCGGCAATGTCAAGCTGTTTTTCGTTGAAACGGTAGTTTGTTTTTATACCGCCTGCGTAGCTGTCCATAATCGTCTGCATTGCCTCTTCAAGCTGTTCCGTGGTGTAGAGTGAATGGCGGTCTGTGAGATATTTCTCGGTTTCCCTGAGGTGATAATTTGTATCTTCATCGCTGATTTTCTCAAAGCTTTCTTTGCTGTCAATGTACTTAACTGCCGAAAGTCCTGCAATTTCACCCTCTGCAAGAGCGCCCGTAACATACTTCTGCGGACAACCGCCTGCAACATCACCGCCTGCAAAAAGTCCTTCAATTGTGGTTGCACGGTCTGTGTCAACCCAATAACCGCTTGCCGTGTGACCGCCTACGATATACGGCTCTGTTCCCTCAATTTCAACATTCTGCCGTGAAGGATTTCTCCCGCTTTCAATCCACTTGATTGTCTGCGAAGGCGCCATATTGAGATAGGCTTTTAAAAGTGATTCGTCCTGCTCGGCTGTGATTCCCTCTGTTCTGAGATAGCAGGGACCTCTGCCCTCCTGATTTTCATTTACCGTACCGTAAACTCTTTCGGAAGTTGTAAGTCCGTACTTTGTTTCATAAACTTCGCCGAGTGAATTAATCTGCTTTGCGCCTACACCCTGTGCAAGTGTTCCCGTGGGAGCAATTGTGTCCTTGCATCTGAGTGCGATAAAACGCATTTCAAAGGTTGTCATCTCTGCACCGGCTCTGATTCCCATTGCGTAGCCTGCACCTGTGTTAAAGGGCGGATACCACATCTTGTGACGGGAAAATCCGGGATTGTTCGGCTTGTAAAGTCCTGCCGCACCGCCTGTGGCAATTATGACAGCCTTTGCTTCGATTGTGTAGAAAATTCCGCTTTCAATGCCGAATCCGAATGCACCGTTGATTTTGTTGTCCTTTACCGAGTAATCAAAAATATTGACACGGTTGAGAACCGTTACATTCTTTGCCTTTTCGACTGCGTCCGCAAGAATCGGCTTTATGTTTTCACCGTTGATTTTAAGGTTTCGGTTGCCTCGTGTAACATACTTTCCGTTCTCGTCCTTTAAAATTACAAGACCGAGTTTTTCAAGCCTGTCGGTTACTTCGTTGAGCTTTTCGGACATGGTAAGGAGCAAATCCTCTCTGACAATCCCGTCAGCGTCCTTTTTAGCGTAGTCAACATAGTCCTGCGGTTTTTTGCCCTCAACAATGTATGCGTTAAGAGCGTTTACACCTGCGGCAAGACAACCGCTTCTTTTGATGTGTGCTTTTTCACAGATAAGAACCTTTTTGTCCGAATTTTCGGAAATGGTCAAAGCCGCATAACAGCCTGCCGTTCCGCCGCCTATAATGAGGACATCGGTGCTTATTTTTTCTGTTTTCATAGGATTTCACTCCCTTGCCGTTATTGTTTTTCGTCAAGATATTTTTCTGCCGAAATCACACAGTTTGCACCGTCCGAAACGGCTGTAACGACCTGACGAAGTGCTTTTGTTCTGATGTCACCGCCTGCAAAAATACCGTCTGCGGAGGTTTTTCCGCTTTCATCGGCAATAATGTAACCGTCCTTGTCGGTTTTGACAAGATTTGCAAGAGGTTTTGTATCGGGAACACTTCCGACTGCAACGAAAACACCGTTGCAATCAAGCTGTTTTTCTTCTCCGTTTTGTAAAAGTGTGACCGAAGTCACCTTTGTATCTCCGTTAATTTCAGATACCGTTGCATTTGTAAGAGCTTCAATATTTTCCGTGGCAAACACCCTGTTCTGCAATGCTCTGCCTGCTCTGAAGGAATCCCTTCTGTGAACGAGATAAACCTTTTTGCAGAATTTTGAAAGCAGAAGTGCGTCACCCAAAGCAGTGTCACCGCCGCCTGTTACCACGGTAATTTTATCCTTATAGAAAGCCGCATCACACACTGCACAATAAGAAACTCCGTTACCCGAAAATTCCTTTTCGCCTTTTACACCAAGCTTTCTGCGCTGTGTTCCTGCCGCATAGATTACGGTTTTTGTTTCAAGACTTTCACCGCCGTCAATGTTTACGGAGAAGTTACCGTTAACTCTTTCAACCTCGGTAACCTCTCCCTCAACAAATTCAGCACCGAGTTTTTCGGCGTGAGTTCTGAACTTTTCTCCGAGGTCAAAGCCTGTTTCACCGTAAAGTCCGGGGTAATTATCTACTCTCTCGCTCTCGGCAATCTGTCCCGTACCCATAAATTCTTTTTCAACCACAACCGCTTTAAGGTTTTCACGCTGTGCATAAATTGCGGCTGAAAGTCCTGTGGGACCGCTGCCGATAATCACGATGTCGTACATAATCTCCCTCCTTTACTCTATAACAAGCTCTTCCTTTTCTGCTGTATCTCCCGTAATTTTGAATGAATTGAGAACGGGGTTTTCTCTGTCCATAAGCGAAAGAATCATATAGCTTGCCTTGCTGTCAAAGGCAAGTCTTTTGTCCTCTTCAGACGGTCTTGACGGCGATTCGGGATGTGAATGCCAGTTGCCGAGAGGAACAAATCCGTTCTTTCTCATATCTTTGATTGCCTCAAGCTGTTCCTTTGGATCAAGCGAAAAATGTTCGTTTGAGTGGTCGATATTTGTAAGGAGATAAACCTTTTTAATCTCCTTGTCACCGTCCTCAACCGTTCCTGCAATAAGACCGCAAGCCTCATCGGGAAGCTCCTTTACAGCGTGAGCAAGTATTTTTTCAAAGTCGCTTTTTGTAAGTTTTATCATAAATGAACGCCGTCACATTCTGCCTGTTCGTAGTCGATAAGCTCTGTGATTGTCGGATAGTCACCGCAGACTGCGCAATTGTGTGTGTCACTCGGAAGTTTTACCTTGCGAAATTCCATTTTGAGTGCGTCATATGTAAGAAGATAGCCCGTGAGCAACTCGCCCTGACCGATGATGTACTTGATTGCTTCCATTGCCTGTAGGCTGCCGATTACACCGCCCATTGCACCGATAACACCTGCCTGCTTACAGGTTGGAACTGCGTCCTTTGGCGGAGGGTTCTTGAATACACAACGGTAACAAGGGCCTTCACCCGGCACATAGGTCATAAGCTGACCTTTAAATCTGATGATTCCGGCGTGTGAGAAAGGCTTTTTAGCCATTACACAGGCATCGTTGATAAGGAACTTTGCCGGAAAGTTATCCGTACCGTCAATGATGAAGTCATACTCCTTTACAAGGTCAAGTATGTTTTCGCTTGTAACAAATGTGTGGTATGTCTTTACGGTAACATCGGGGTTGATAGCCTCCATTGTTTCCTTTGCCGACTCAACCTTAGGCTTGCCGATATCCTGTGTTGAGTGGATAATCTGTCTTTGAAGATTTGAGAGATCCACCTCGTCTGCATCTGCAATTCCGATTGTACCTACACCTGCGGCGGCAAGATACATTGCGGCAGGAGCGCCGAGTCCGCCTGCACCGATAATGAGAACCTTTGCATTAAGGAGCTTTTTCTGTCCCTTTGCGCCGACCTCTTTAAGAATAATGTGTCTTGAATATCTTTCAAGCTGTTCGTTTGAAAATGCCATTACTGACCGCCTCCCATAAAGTAAAGGAACTCTACAACATCGCCGTCCTTTAAGGTTGTTTCTTCAAATGTACCGCTCTTAACAAATTCGTCATTAATTGTAACGGTTACATACTCGGGTGTTTCAACATTCTCGTCAATAATGAGCTGTGCTACCGTAAGATTGTCTGCAACTTCCTTTTTGTTTCCTGCAACTGTGATTGTCATAACGATTACTCCTTAATAAGTTTTTCTATCACTTCGATTATTTCTGATTTTTTGACCGCACCTCTGAGCCTTTCTTTCTCTTCACCGTTTTTGAAGAAAACGAGTGTGGGTGCCGCCTGTACTTCATATTCCGACGCAAGCTCGGAATCAAAATTAACATTTATCTTTGCAATTTTCAGCTTGCCCTCATACTCTTTTTCAAGCTCAAAGAGTACGGGTGAAAGTCTTTTGCAAGGGATACAGCTGTCGGAATAAAAATCCGCAAGCACGAGTGTATCGGCTGAAAGAACTTCGCTCTGAAAATTGTCTTTGCTTACTCTCTGCGGCATTTAATCACCAACCTTTTCAACAATCAGGTCATATGTGCCGTCCTCGTTGTCAATGAGCTTGAGAATTTTGTGTCCCTCTTCCTTGATACTTCTCGGAACATTCTGAACAGGCTCGCCGTCATTCATTTTGATTGAAAGGATCTGACCTTCGTCAAGTTCTTCAAGGGCAACCTTTGCCTTTACAAAAGTTGTCGGGCATACCACATCGGTAATATCTACTGTATCGTCAATTACAAAATCAGCCATTGTAAACCTCCAAAATTCTCTGTTCAAATTTTTCTCTGCCTACTCTGTCGATTGTAAACTTAAAGCGTTCGCTCGGCTTTGCGTTTTCTGCAAAGAAGTTAAGAGCGGCATCACAGATTTCCATAAGTTTTTCTTTATTTTCGATAAACGGAATAATTTTTTCACCCTTGTTGATTGAGTTGCCGAAAAGTCCGCCGAATGAAACAATGTAACCGTGAATTGTGTCCCACGCATCTGTCGGGCAAGCCTTGAAGCATCTGCCGCAGTAGTTACACTTTGAATTGTCAACGGAAATTTTCCCGTCCTCAAGAGTGATTGCACCCTGACGGCAGGCTTTTACGCAGACTCCGCAGCCGATACAAGCGTCCTCTTTCCATGAAACCTTGATTCCGCCCTTGATACCTACATCGTTTTCCTCGGCTTTAAGGCAGTTGTTCTGACAGCCTGTTATGCCGAACTTGAACTTGTGCGGAAGTTCCTTTGCAAAATATCTGTCGTCAAGCTCCTTTGCAAGAGCGTATGTATCAATACAACCGCTGGGACAGATTGCCTCACCCTGACAGGCTGTAATTGTTCTTACTCTCGGACCGCAAACGCCCGGCTCAACATCGCCCTCGGCAAGTGCGTCCTTAACTGCTTCAACATCATCAAGCTTTACAAAAGGAATTTCAACACTTTGTCTTGATGTGAGGTGAACATAACCGTCACCGTAGTTTTCCGAAACCTCGGCAATTTTCGCAAGCTGTTTAGCTGTGAGGTTGCCGCCTACAACTCTGAGCCTGAGTGAAAAATTATTTTTCTGTTTTTGACGCATAAAGCCGCCCTTTTTAAGCGTAGCATAATCAACTGCCATTTCTCTTACTCCTCCGATTCATTCACATTTATACTGTCTACAGCCTGTTTGAAGTCAGACTTTAAATCCTCAATATTCTCAATGCCGACGCTGATTCTTATTGTATCATCAAACACGCCTGCGTTTCTTTTTTGTTCTTCTGTTCCGTGAGCGTAAATTGTGCTTGACGGATGAATTACAAGTGTTCTTGTGTCGCCTATATTTGTTGCATTTGTTGCATATTTTAAATTGTTGATAAGCTTAAACGCTCTTTCTTTACTTCCTGCCCTGATTGTGAGAATTGCACCGCCTTTTCCCTTCAACAGCTTTTGACAAAGGCTGTAATATGGAGAAGCTTCAAGAGCCGGATAGTTGACTTCGATTCCGTCCTGTGTTTCAAAGAGCTTTGCAAGCTCAAGAGCGTTGTAACAAAGACGCTCCATACGAAGTCCGAGTGTTTCAAGTCCGACAGAGTTCATAAAAGCATTAAACGGTGCAAGGCAACAGCCTATGTTTCGCCAGATACCGTTTCTCAGCTTTGCAACATATGCAAGCCGACCGAATTTTTTGTACTCTGCAAGACCTTTGTATCTTTCCGTATTCCATTCAAAATTGCCGCTGTCAACGATTATTCCGCTGATTGAATTTCCGCCGCCGTTAATGTACTTTGACGAGGAATGAACAACGATGTCCGCACCGTGTTCAAACGGCTGAATAAGATACGGAGTTGCCGTTGTGCTGTCGATAATGAGCGGAACACCGTGTGAATGAACAAGCTCTGATACAGCGTCAAGATCGGCAATTTCAAGTCCGGGATTGCCGATAAGCTCGGCAAAGACTGCTTTTGTTTTTTCGTTTATGAGCGGTTCAATCTCCTCGGCTGTCACCTTGTTGACATATCGTGTAACAATTCCGAAAGGCTCAAGATCTCCAAACAAATCAATTGTTCCGCCAAAAAGACCTGCGCTTGCGATTACCTCGTCACCTGATTCAAGAATGTTCAGGAGTGCCATCGTAACGGCTGCCATACCTGACGAACACGCAACCGCACCGACACCGTTTTCAATGGAAGCAATTCTGTTCTCAAAAGATGTTACCGTGGGATTGCCTATTCGAGAGTAGGCGTAGCCGGGAGCTCTGTTGTTGAACACCTTTTCAAGCTGTTCGGCAGAGCTGTGCGAAAATGCACTGACCTGATAAATGGGAGTTAAGGTTGAGCCAAAAACCTTTTCACCGTTAAAACCCTTGTGAAGTAATGCGGTGTTAAACTCCATAATATCACCAACCCCTTAAATTCATACAACCAACCCTTTTGTGTAAGACCGTCATAAGAATTTGTCTGACGGCTTCGATTGATATAGGTAGATTATACTCCATTAATCATAGTATTTCAATAGGTTTAATAAGATTTTACTTCTTGCACAATTTTTCTTTAAAATTTGCCGTAATTCCATTATTTCCTACAATGCATATTTGTTTAGTAGGTATTGATTTTTAAATTAAAAACTGTTACCATTGTTATATACTCTTTCAGCAAACAAAACGCACGGAAAGGAGATGCTAAAATTGAAGATTTCAACAAAGGTGGAATTCGGAATCATCGCTGTTATTGACATTGCGTCACACTCACTAAACGGCAATGCGGTAACAACTCCCGAAATTGCCAAACGGCAAAATATATCTAAAAAGTATCTTGAACAGATTCTCTCATCACTCAGCTCGGCAGGACTTGTGCGAGGTCAAAAGGGTTCAAACGGCGGTTATGTTATTGCAAAAAACCTTAAAGAGATTACATTCAAGGATATCATAAACGCACTTGACGCAAATGTTCTGAGCAATGTTTATTTTAACACTCGGGGCGATGATGATGTTATGATAAGACTTATCGACAACAGTCTTTGGTCGAAGATGTCGTCATATCTTCAGGAATATGCCGAAAGCATTACACTTGCACAGCTTTGCGATGAGTATATCAAAAACAATGAAATTGAACACAACATTCCGATGTACTACATCTGATAGATTACAAACAAAAAGCCACCGACATAAAAATCGGTGGCTTTTCTTGTGTTTATCGGATTTTATTTAAAGCTTTCAATAACCTGACAGGTTTTTTCAATGTCATCTTCCGTGTGCGCAAATGAAACAAACATCGCCTCAAACTGTGACGGTGCGGCATAGATTCCGTTTTCAAGCAGATGATTGTAATACTCGGCATATCTCTTTGTGTCGGCTGTGGTTGCCGTGTCATAGTCAACAACCTTTTTGTCGGTAAAAAATGCCGTCATAATCGAACCCACACGGTTCACATTAAGTCCTGCGTTCTTCATTGCATTTTCAATCTTTGCAGACTTGCGTTCAAGCTCGGGATATATCGAATCTTTATTTTTTTCAAGAATTTTAAGCGTTGCAATGCCTGCACTTACCGCTACCGGATTTCCCGAAAGTGTGCCTGCCTGATAAACAGAACCGAGAGGAGCAACACACTCCATAATCTCTTTTCGTCCTCCGTAAACTGCAAGCGGCATTCCGCCGCCGACAATTTTTCCGAGGGTTGTAAGGTCGGGTTTTACTCCGTAAAGCTTTTGAGCACCGCCGAGTGAAAGTCTGAAACCTGTGATTACTTCGTCAAAGATAAGAAGTGAATCATGCTTTTCAGTAATTTCACGCAAGAATTTTAAAAATCCTTTTTTGGGCGGAACAACACCCATATTTGCGGCACAAGGCTCAACGATTACACAGGCAATTTCATCACCGCAGTTATCAAAAAGCTGTTGCACGGATTCTTCATCGTTATATTTTGCAAGGAGAGTTGTGTCTGTGTAGCCTTTCGGCACACCTGCGCTGTTCGGAATTGAATTTGTCAGAAGTCCCGAACCGCCCTTTACAAGCAAGCCGTCGGAATGGCCGTGGTAACAGCCCTCAAATTTTACAATTTTATCCCTTTTTGTAAAGCCTCTTGCGGCACGGATTGCGCTCATAACCGCCTCTGTGCCTGAATTTACAAGTCGGAGCATTTCAATTGACGGCATATTTTTGCGGATAAGCTCGGCAAGTTCAATTTCTCCGCTGTGGCACGCACCGAATGTAAGTCCGTTCTGACAGGCAGAAGTCACGGCCTTGATAACATCGGGCTGTTTGTGACCGAGGATATTCGGTCCCCATGAGCAGATATAGTCGATAAACTCGTTTCCGTCAACATCATAAATTTTTGAATCCTCTGCACGGTCGATAAAAAGCGGAGTTCTTCCGACCGAACGGCACGCACGGACAGGACTGTTCACACCGCCGGGCATAAAGTCAAGCGCCTGTGCGTATAGCTTTTCGCTTTGAGTTGTATTCATAAAAGCACTTCCCTATTTGTAAAATTCGTCAATCCATTTTGCAACATCAAGTGCGTGGTATGTGATTATGATATCCGCACCGGCCCTCTTGATTGCAATCATATTTTCGCACACAATTTTCTTTTCGTCAATCCAGCCTTTTTCGGCAGCCGCCTTGACCATTGCATATTCACCGCTTACATTATAGGCAACAAGCGGAAGGTCAAAGCGTTCGCTTGCGGCTTTTACGATATCAAGATATGCAAGTGCAGGCTTGACCATAACCATATCCGCACCTTCGTCAATATCGTCTGCAATTTCACGCAGAGCCTCTTTGCCGTTTGCGTAATCCATCTGATAGCTTTTTCTGTCGCCAAATTCGGGGGCAGATTCTGCGGCGTCACGGAACGGTGAATAGTAGCCTGAGGCAAATTTTGCACTATATGACATAATCGGAGTGTTGATAAGTCCGTTTTCGTCAAGTGCATTTCTGATTGCAGACACTCTGCCGTCCATCATATCCGAAGGAGCGATGATATCCGCACCTGCTTTTGCAAGGCTGACAGCCATTTTAGAGAGGAGCGGAAGTGTTTCGTCATTGAGAATTTCGTGACCGCAAACAACACCGCAATGACCGTGACTTGTGTATTCACAAAGACAGACATCGGCAATAATAAGGAGTGACGGATAATTTTTCTTTATGTATCTGATTGCGTTCTGAGTTACACCGTTATCGTCATAGGCTGATGTTGCAAGCTCGTCTTTATGCTTTGGAATTCCGAAAATAAGAAGTCCTGCAATGCCGCTGTTTTCAATTTCTTTAAGAATCTCGTCTGCTCTGTCAAGCGAATACTGGTAGACATTCGGCATTGAATCAACAGGCTTTTTAATATTTTCACCCTCTGCAATAAAAATCGGGTAAATCAAATCGCCCTTGTCAATTCTTGTTTCACGAACAAGGCTGCGAATCTGTTCGCCTGCTCTTAATCTTCTGAATCTTCTCATATATTTATCCTTCTTTCAAAGTTACTTCCTTGATTATAGTTTTCAAAATTCCGTCTGTGTCCTTCGTTTTTGCAATATTGAACGAATTTACGCCGTGACTTTCAAGTGCCTCGGCGGTAATTTCACCTATACAGACAACGGAAGTTCTGTCGGAAATAATTGCTCCGCCGTCAAAAAATGTGTTCACACCCGACGCACTCGCAAAAGTGATGAAGTCGGTATCAACAACGGAATTATCCTGTTTTTTCTCAAGCTGAATGTCATAGGTTTTTACATCGTCAAAGTCAATGTTGTTATCAGCCAAAATCCGAGTGAGTTCGGGCGAACCGTTTTCGGCACGCAGAATCAATACTTTTTCTCCGCTTTTCACCGTTTTTGCAAGCAAAATTCCAAGTTCACGGGTTGTGTAGACATTCGGAATACAGTCGGCAAAAATTCCGTACTTTTCAAGTACAGCCGCTGTTCCCGAACCAATCACCGCAAACTTAATATTTGCAAAACTGCGGATATCCTTTTTCAGCTTACGCAGTCGGCTCATAAAAATTTCTGCACCGTTCATACTTGTAAGCGCCACATAATCGTAGCCGTCAATACCGTTTATTGCATTGTCAAAAACTTCGTTGTCATGATATTCAATCACCTTTAAAAGGTCATGCCTTTTGACCTCCGCACCCGAAAGCGTAAGCATTTTGCCGAGCTTGTCGGAGAGCTTTCTCGTACCCGTAACAGTAACCGAAACATTTTTCAAAGGTCTTGTAATTGTGGGGGCAAAGTCAAATTTTGCGGTTTCGCCAACCACTATAACGGCAGGCGGTACAACCTCTGCTGATTTAACATTTTCGCAGATTGTCGAGAGAGTTCCCCTCACGGTCTGATTTTTTGCACAAGCGCCGTTTGACACAACTGCAACGGGAGTATCCTCCGATTTACCGTTACGAATGAGATTTTCCACAATGTCGGGGAGGTTTCTCAATCCCATAAGAAAGACAAGCGTTCCGTCGGTTTCGGCACACTTCTTTATATTTTCGGGCAGGGTGTCCTGTGCCGTATGTCCCGTGATTATATGAACACTTCGGCTCAGATTTCTGTGTGTAACAGGGATTCCCGCAAGTTCGGGAACGGCAATCGAGGAAGAAATTCCGGGTACAATATCAAACGGAATATCGGCACTTTTGAGGGTTTCAATCTCCTCTCCGCCTCTGCCGAACACGAACGGATCGCCACCTTTAAGACGGACAACCGTTTTGCCCTCTCTCGCCTTTTCAACAAGGATTTCGTTAATATTTTCCTGCTTTTCGCTGTGTCTGCCCGAACGCTTTCCAACGCAGATTTTTTCAGCCGTTTCGGGTGCAAAACCGAGCAATGACACATCTATAAGGCTGTCGTAAACAAGCACATCGCAATGTCTGATATACTCCGCACCACGCATTGTTATCAGGTCAAAATCGCCGCATCCCGCACCGACAATATACACTCTTCCGTTACTCAATTTCGTTCACCAGCCTTTTTACAAGTTTGATTCTGTTTGAAATTTCATCTGTTCCGCTGACTGTTTTTTTGCAGTCGGCAGACAGAGAAAGCGTTATTCTGTCGTTTTCAACCTTTGAAATTGCACCGACGGGAGTTGAACAATCGGCATTGAGGCTGTGCAAAACCTGTCTTTCGGTTTCAAACGAAAGCATTGTATTTTTGTCGCTGATTTCAGCGAGCATTTTGGAAACCTCGCTGTTTTTTCTGCTTTCAATCGCAACTATTCCCTGACACGGTGCTGGGAGAAATTCATCGGTATCAAACGGAGTTACCGTGTAATCCTCACCGTTGCAAAGGTCAAGTCTTTCAAGCCCTGCCTTTGCAAGCACAAGAGCATCGTACTCACCGTTCAACAGCTTTTTAAGTCGGGTGTCAACATTGCCCCTTATATCCTTGAATTTTGCATTAGGATAGATTTTCTCCGCAAAAAGCTTTCGCCTTAAACTGCCTGTTCCGATGACAAAGCCATCCTTTGTTTCAAAATTGTTGCGTGTGACAAAAACATCGCCATAGCTGCCCCTTGGCAACACGGCGGAAATTTCAAGTCCGTCTGCAATTTTTGTTGGCAAGTCCTTTGCGCTGTGAACGGCAACATCTGTTTCTCCGCTCAAAAGTGACATTTCAAGCTCCTTGATGAACACACCTTTTCCGCCTAAAGCTGCAAGCGGTTTGTCAAGGGTTTTGTCGCCTGTTGTCGAGATGTAAACCGTTTCAATTTTAACATTCGGAAAACGGTTTTTCAGCGTTTTTATTAACATTTCGGTTTGTGCAAGGGCAAGCCTGCTTTTTCGTGTTCCGATTTTTATCGTCATTGTTCGTATTCCTCAATCAAATTTTCAACAGTTTTTTCATCGGGTTCAAGTCCCGAAAGGCAAAGCGAAAGAAGCTGTTCAAAAATCTTCCTTCTGTCATCTTCCTTTTCAACTTTCTCCTTAATTATCGGGCGATATTTCCACAAAACCTCGGTTGTATTTTCGTTCATACTTTCAAGGACTCCCACAAAAAGCTCTTTAAGATATTTTGCGTAAATCGGACTTTTGCCCGAAGTTGTAATTCCTGCCGTTATGCCGTTTTTGCTTGCAATTGCAGGAAAAATAAATCCGCATTTTTCCTTATCGTCAACTGTGTTGACAAGAATATTTTTCTCATTGCAAAGCTGAAAAATTCTGCCGTTGAGCGTTTCATCATCGGTTGCGCTGACAACGCAAAACACACCGTCAAGGTCGCTGTCACAAAATCTGCGGTCAATGATTTTCACATTCAAAGCCTTGATTTCATCGCAGATTTTTGGGGCAACAACGGTTATGTTCGGCGAGAACGGCATCAGCTTTTCAATCTTTCTGAGTGCAACCGTACCGCCGCCGACTACGAGTATTTTTTTATTTTCAATGTCAATATAAAACGGGAAGTATGCCATTAGTTATTCTCTCCGCACTTTCTGTAGATTTCAAGAATTCTTGCAAATTCTTCTGCCGAAACATCGGATTTCAGCTTATAAATGAATTTTTCCGAAAAATCTGACGGCATTGCGTTTTTCACAGACTGCATACACGGCAAAAATTCGTGAAAGGCAAGGTCTTTTTTGAGAACTTCAATTTCCTCAAAAATTATTTCTTTTGCACTTTCAACGCTGTCGAGTTTGAGAGCATTGTTCTCGTTTGCAAGCTGTTTTATGCAGTCAATGTTAATGAGCCTTACACCGCTTATTTTGGGGATATTTTCGTCAATGTCGGGCGGTACGGCAAGGTCAATAAACAGCCTTGATTTTTCGGTTTTTATATTGTTTTTTAAATCATAATATGTAACCGTGTAATGCGGTCCGCTTGTGGCACTGATTACGCAGTCTGCAAAATCAAACGCTTTGTATCTTCCGTCATAATCAATCACATTCGCACCCGTATTTTCAAAAACAGTTTCTGCTTTATGTTTTCGTGAAGTCACGGTAACGCTTATACCTTTGTGCGACAAAAGATTTTTCACAACAGTTGAGCCGACCTTGCCTGTTGCACCGATTACAAGGACATTCAGCTCACCGTCTTTGAATTTTGCCGCCTCGTTTGACGCAAGAGTTGCAACGGAAACCGATGTTTTTGAAATTGCGGTTTCGGTCTTGATTTTTTTTGCACAGGCAACAGCCGCCTGAACGCACATATTAAGCTCATAGGCAACCGTGCCGTTGTCCTTTGCAAAGGCGTAGGCTCGCTTTAGCTGACCGAGTATTTCATCTTCACCGATAACCATTGATTCAATTCCGCCTGCCACCCTGAAAAGATGGAGCAAAGCCCTGTCACCGTAGAAAAGACAGATGTACTTTTTTAGTTCGTCAAAATCAATTCCCGAAAAATCCGAAAGAACGGTTTCAACCGTTTTCACAGATGATTCGTCACCGCAAAAATAAACCTCGGTTCTGTTGCAGGTGCAGAGAATCAAACACTCGCTGATATTTTCAGAATAATAAAGTTCGTCAAGAAATGTCTTTTTTTGCTCATCGGGAAAGGCAAGCTTCTTTCTCACAACCACATTTGAAGTTTTGTGACTTACGCTCAGGCAGTACATAAAAATTTCGCTCCGTTACAAATAAAATCCGACAGTAAAATACACTTTTAAAGTTATTTTATTACTGCCGACAGCTATTGTCAATTAAAGTTAGTCAGTTATTTTACCACTAAACCTATCTGTTTGGTATGTTTTGATTATACTACATTCACCGTTCCATGTCAATAAATTTCGGGTTTTGCTTGACAAAAACAGTGATTACAATATAAACTATACAAAGATACCTCCCGTCAGCAAACAGCGGGAGTTTTATTCCGATGTAAATACTTATTGTACCGATAGGAATACTAAATGATTTGAATATGTATTAAGGAGCGTTTTTATGCTTAATCAGTTTTCAAGAACACAGCTTTTGATTGGCAAAGAAGCTATGGACAGGCTTTCAAAAACAAGAGTTGCAATTTTTGGAATCGGCGGTGTAGGCGGATACACAGCGGAGGCTCTTGCAAGGAGCGGTGTCGGTGAGCTTGACCTTATTGACGATGACAAGGTGTGCCTTACAAACATCAATCGCCAGATTTTTGCAACAAGAAAAACAGTAGGCAAATACAAGGTTGATGTTGCAGAGGAAAGGCTCAAGGACATCAATCCCGACATAGTCATCAACAAACACCGGACCTTCTACACTCCCGAAACCTCGGAAAATTTCGACTTTTCAAAATACGACTATGTAGTTGACGCAATTGACACGGTAACAGGCAAAATTGAGCTTGTTATGCAAGCCGACAAAGCCAAGACGCCTATCATCTGTTCAATGGGAGCAGGCAACAAGCTTGATCCTACAGCGTTTGAGGTTGCCGACATTTACAAAACCTCGGTCTGTCCTCTTGCAAGGGTTATGAGACACGAACTCAAAAAGAGAGGTATCAAAAAGCTGAAGGTTGTTTATTCAAAAGAAAAGCCTATCACACCTGTTGACGATATGGCAATCAGCTGTAAAACAAATTGCATATGCCCTCCCGAAACTGAGAGAAAATGCACCCAACGCAGACAGGTTCCCGGCAGTACCGCATTTGTTCCGTCGGTTGCAGGTCTTATCATAGCCGGCGAAGTTATCAAGGATTTGATTAAGTAAACTAATATAGTTGTCTTTTCATTTTAATTTGCTATTGTTAAAAATTGCAATTTATAGTATAATTATACTAATAACTATTTAGAGGTTGCAAAATGAACAGATATATAATTATTGCAGGAGTTAACGGAACAGGAAAATCAAGTTTGCGTGGTGTTCTTGAAGGGCAGGAAGTTTTGCTTGGTCATATAATTGATGCTGATGCTATTGCAAAAATGAACAATTACGATAACATAAAGGCGGGTAAAAAAGCAGTTGAAGAAATAAAATACTGCCTTGATAACAATATTTCTTTCACACAGGAAACCACTCTTTCAGGACACAGAACCGAGAAAACAATTCAGCAGGCACGAAAACAGGGCTACTATGTTATTATGTACTATGTAGGTCTTAACTCAAAAGAAGAAAGTCTTGCAAGAATTGAAAACAGGGTACGGAAAGGCGGTCATGATATTCCGAAAAATAATGTGTGCAGAAGATTTGATAACCGCTTTGATTCTTTAAAAAGAATTGTTCCGCTGTGTGATGAAGTAATTTTTTATGATAATGAAAACGGATTTATTAAAGTTGCCGAAATAAAAAACAACAAATTCAATTATTCAAACGGTTACAGACCTAAATGGATTACAGAATTTGAAAATAAACTGAAATTAGGCTAAGGAAATGCAAAGCACCGAGAGAAATTTCTCTCGGTGCTTTGCTTGTTTTTATAGGATTTTTTACAGTTGATATCGTGATTAAACAGATTAGATGATAACCGATTCTTCCTGAAGTGATTTGTTACGGAGAATCTGAACCTCATCGCCTTTGGTAATGAAAAGCCGATAAAGAAATACATTGACCTTTTCTCCGACGGTAATCGGAGTTTCGTCAAGTCCTCTGTACGCATAAACCGTGCCTCCGTCACATTTTACGGCAATTTCGATATTGTCGCCTCTGAACGAAGTCTTTATAACCTCACCGACGGATACAGACGCTTTTTGTGCGGTTGTTTCGCTGAGCTTTGTCACCTTTACAAATTCGGGACGGATAACTGCACGGTCAACATTATCAACAACATCAAAGGTCTTGAACTTTGTATAATCGTCAAGCGTAGTAGTCTGACCGAAAAATGATGCGGAAAATGCGGTTTCGGGATGCTGATAAATGTCAATCGGCGAGCCTATTTGCTCAATTCTGCCCTTGTTTGTAATTATAATTTCATCGGCAACTTCAATAGCCTCGCTCTGATCGTGAGTTACAAATATACTTGTAACGCCGAGCCTTTCAATCATATCCTTAAGCCATGAGCGAAGCTCCTGCCTAACCTTTGCGTCAATTGCGGCAAATGGTTCGTCAAGAAGAAGAAGATTCGGGTTTGGCGCAAGCGCTCTTGCAAATGCAACACGCTGTTTCTGACCGCCCGAAAGCTGGCTTGGATAACGCTTTTCAAGTCCTTCAAGACCGATAAGCTTTACAAGCTCGTTTACTCTTTCCTTGATAAATTTCTTGCTCTTTTTCTGAATTTTCAGACCGAAAGCAATGTTATCAAAAACTGTCATATATCTGAAAAGAGCGTAGTTTTGGAATACAAAGCCTATGCCTCTTTTGCTTGCGGGAATATCGTTGACAACCTTTCCGTCAATTACAATTTCGCCGCTGTCGGGATTTTCAAGTCCTGCAATCATACGAAGAATTGTTGTTTTGCCGCTGCCCGAAGGACCGAGAAGTCCGATAAGCTTGCCCTTTTCAATACCAAAGTTTACATTGTCGGATGCCTTGTAGTCACCGAAAGTTTTATTTATATTTTTAAGCTCAACATACATTACGCATCCTTCTTTCCTTTGTATTCAACCACACTTCTGATAATCAAAATCGCAATCGCCATAAGCACAAGTATTGATGAAACCGCAAATGCAGGAACATACTTGAACTCGTTGAACAAAATTTCAACATGGAGAGGAAGTGTGTTTGTTTTTCCTCTTAAATGTCCCGAAATTACCGAAACTGCACCAAATTCACCCATTGCTCTTGCGGCGCAGAGTACAACTCCGTAAAGGAATGCCCATTTTATGTGCGGAAATGTTATTTTTCTGAAAATTGTTGTGCCTTTTGCACCCATAAGTGCGGCGGCTTCTTCCTCATCCGTACCCTCGGATTCAAGCACGGGAATAAGCTCCCTCGAGATGAACGGGAATGTTACAAATACGGTTGCAAGGATAATTCCCGGAACGGCAAAGATAACCTTGATTCCAAGTTCGCTTAAAAGCGGATATATCGGGCTTTGTCTGCCGAATGTGAGTACAAATATAAGACCTGCGATTATTGGCGAAACCGTTACGGGGAGGTCGATAAGTGTTGTAAGAAGTTTTTTGCCCTTGAATCTGAACTTTGTAATTGACCAGGCGGCAAAAATTCCGAATACCGTATTGAACAGTACCGCAAACACGGTTGCCTCAACAGTAAGCACAATTGCCTTTACCGTGTAATCATCGCTGACAGCCTGCCAGAACACCTCTGCACCGCTTTTGAAAGCCTCGCAGATTACCGTAACAAGAGGAAGAACAAGCATTACGAATACAAATAAAAGCGCAATGCCTATGAGTATGTACTTTACAACCTTTGAACGCTTTGTTTCTTCGTACATTTTATCTTCCTCCTTTCAGAATTTTTGCATTTCTGTGCTGAACCATATTTACAAGGAACAAAATCAAAAAAGATGCGGCAAGCATTACAAGTGCGATTGCCGTTGCACTTTTGTAGTCATATTCCTGCAGCTCCGACATAATGATAAGCGGAGTGATTTCTGTTTCAAACGGCTTGTTGCCTGCAATAAAAACAACCGAACCGTACTCACCAAGACATCTTCCGAATGCAAGACCAAAGCCTGTGAGAACCGAGGGAAGAATTTCGGGAAGAATAATTTTTCTGAAAATTCTGAATCTGCCTGCTCCCATAACTCCTGCCGCCTCTTCATAAACAGGATCAAGCTTTTCAAGAACAGGCTGAACTGCCCTTGTTACAAAAGGTATTCCAACAAATACAAGTGCAACCGTAATACCAACTCTTGTGTAGGCAATGCTTATGCCGAATTTTGCAAAAAAACCACCGATAAGACCTGTGTCGGCAGTCAGAGAAGTAAGTGCAATGCCCGCAACCGCTGTCGGAAGTGCAAACGGAAGTTCAATCATACCGTCAAGAATTCTTTTGCCGGGGAATTTGTAACGAACAAGCACCCACGCAAGAATTACACCCATAACGGCATTGATGAGAGATGCAATAAATGCGGTTATAAAACTAACCTTGTAGCTTGCAAGCACTCTTTCACGGGTGATTGCCTCCCAAAATTCAGAGGGGCTCATCTGTGCCGTATAAATAACGAGAGCGGCAAGAGGAATCAGCACAACAAGGCTTAATAATGTAATTGTTACACCCAAAGAAAGACCGAAGCCCGGGATTACTCTTTTTGCTTTTTTTGACTTTTTTGCCTGAACCATCATCACACCTGTTTCCCCTGTAAAATATCATCCGACATCAGACAGAATTGCCTATAAACTGCCTGATGTCATTTTTTAATTGGTTTTATTTTTTCTCGTAAATCTTATCGAAGATACCGCCGTCTGCAAAGTGCTTTTTCTGAGCCTCGTCCCAACCGCCGAAATCGTTGATTGTTACAAGATTAATGTTGAGGTCGAACACATCGGAGTATTCCTTCAAAATTTCCTTATTATAAGGTCGGTAATAGTTATCGCCTGCAATACGCTGAGCCTCATCGCTGTAAAGATAACTTAAATACTCTGTTGCAACCTTTCGAGTACCTCTTTGGTCAACCACTTCATCAACAACAGCAACAGACGGCTGTGCAAGAATGCTGACGCTCGGAGTAACGATTTCGTACTCGTCGGGATTGTCCTTGATTGAAAGATACGCCTCATTCTCCCAAGCAAAAAGAACATCGCCCTGTCCGTTTTCTACAAATGAAGTTGTAGCACCTCTTGCGCCTGAGTCAAGCACAAGCACATTTTGATAAAGCTTTTTAATGAAATCTTCAATTTTTGCCTCATCGCCGTTATATTTTTTGTCTGCATATGCCCAAGCGGCAAGGTAGTTCCATCTTGCACCGCCCGAAGTTTTCGGGTTTGGAGTGATAACGCCCACACCGTCTTTTGCAACATCGTCCCAATCCTTGATATTTTTCGGATTACCTTTGCGAACAAGGAATACAATTGTTGAAGTGTATGGTGAAGAGTCATTGTCAAACTCATTTACCCAACCGTCCTCAATCAGACCTGCGTCACGAATTGCGTTTACATCGTATTCAAGTGCGAGTGTTACAACATCCGCCTCAAGACCGTTTGCAACCTCAAGAGCCTGTTTGCCCGAACCGCCGTGTGACTGGGTAACTTCAACATCCTGTCCTGTTTCTTCTTTCCAATGCTTTGCAAAGATTTTGTTATATGATTCGTAAAGCTCTCGTGTAGGGTCATACGAAACATTTGTTAATGTTACTTTTGAATCGTTTGTTGTATCTTTTTTTCCGCATCCTGTAAAGGCAACCGCTGATGCACCCAATACTGAAACTGCCAATACTGCCGATAATACTTTTGTTCTTAAATTTTTCATTTTGATTACCTCACTTTAAATTAATTTGATTTTAGATTCTGACAGGCAATTACATACAACAGTACAGCTTGCCTCCAAATGAGGTACACATTCGTATTTTCTTCAGATTGTAAATGTTTTTCATAAGCGTCACCTTTTGGATTTTTGAGGTTATTTTGCTTAACCTACAATTCCTATCAATTTACTATGTGTTTCTTTGAAAACTATTTTATACTGTACAGAGTGAAAAGTCAAGGTAAAATTTTCACACATCCAACACTTTAGCAAATAGCAACAATACACAAGCAATATTTTTCGCAAAAATAGTAATAAAATCGAAAAAACAGGCATAAAATAACGGATAGGTATTTTCAAATGAAATATGCCTATCCTAAAAAAGAAATATTTTTTTGCGTAAATCTATTGACAAATCTATATAAAAAAGGTATAGTAGTATTAAATCAATAATGATTATTATTTTATTTGAAAATTAAATACACAAAGGCGTATTGAGTATTTTAAATTTCAAAAATTAATTTAACGGAGGAAATATTATGGCTAAAACAACAAAGTATTCGGGAACACAAACAGAAAAGAACCTTGAGGCTGCTTTTGCAGGCGAATCACAGGCTCGTAACAAATACACATATTTTGCATCTGTTGCCAAAAAGCAGGGCTTTGAGCAGATTGCAGACCTTTTCTTAAAAACGGCAGACAACGAGAAAGAACACGCAAAAATGTGGTTCAAGGAGCTTAACGGAATCGGCGACACAGCAGAAAATCTTCTTGCCGCTGCCGAGGGCGAAAACTACGAGTGGACAGATATGTACGAAGATTTCGCTAAAACTGCCGAGGAAGAAGGCTTTACAGAGCTTGCACACAAGTTCCGCCTTGTTGCCGCAATCGAAAAGCACCACGAAGAAAGATACCGTGCATTACTCCGCAATGTTGAAACTGCAGAAGTTTTCAAAAGGAGCGAAATCAAGGTTTGGGAATGCCGTAACTGCGGTCACATTGTTGTAGGCAAAGAAGCTCCCGAGGTTTGCCCCGTCTGCAACCACCCACAGAGCTATTTTGAAATCCACGCAGAAAACTACTAATTCTGATTTAATCAAATATATAAAGAAAACTCCACCGCATTTCACGGTGGAGTTTTGTGTTTAGTATCAAATTAAATTCAAAAAACTTACTCTTCTTCGGGATATTTCATGCCCCAGCTTTTGCGGATGTCGGTCATGATTTTCATAACATCCTTTGTGTAGTCAAGGTGCATAAGAGCCGTGTCGCCCTCTATCGCCTTTTCCATATCTTCAACCTCATAAAGCAAAGCGTCCTTTGTCTGACCTGCCGAGATTGTTTCACAATGGCCGTCGGCCGTGTATGTAATCTTTGCCTCCATGCCTCTGGGATATTCAAAGATTTCAACATAACCCTTGTCAAACGAGATTGTGCCACGCTTTGGCTGTTTTGCGTGAAGCGAAAGAATGACAGTTGCCATTTCCTCCTCTTTATTCTTTAAAAGAATACTAGCTTGTTCGTCAACGCCTGTTTCGGCATATTTAACCTGCGACAACACATCGTTTGGGCATGAGCTCATAAACATACGAACAAACGAAAGCGCATACACGCCAATGTCAAGCATTGCACCGCCTGCAAGATTGCGGTTGAAAAATCGGTTGTTCATATTGTACTCTTTGTAACTGCCGAAATTCATCTGAATAAGCCTAAGCTCGCCAAGGTCACCTGAATTCACCTTTTCAAGAAGTGCCTTGTAAATCGGCATATGGAAAATTGTCATTGCCTCTGCAAGCACAACATGGTTTTTCTCTGCAAGAGAGATTGCCTCGTCAAGTTCATCTGAATTAAGCGTTATCGACTTTTCGCACAAAACATGCTTTCCTGCCGCAAGAGCCTTGCGAAGATATTTTATATGCGTGTTGTGCGGTGTGGAAATGTAAATTATGTCAACATTTTCGTCTTTAAACAACTCGTCAATATCGTTGTAAACCTTTTCAATGCCGTACTTTTCGGCAAACGCAACCGCCTTTTCATGGGTACGGTTTGCAACGGAATAAAGTTTCTGTCCTCTGCTTTTGAGTGCAGCTGCAAGCTCATTTGCGATAACTCCGCAACCGAGTGTTGCCCAGTTGTAGTTTTTCATAAAAACACCTCCGTATATTTTTCGAGAAAAGTTTAACACACGGAAATGCGTCTGTCAACGGTATTAGATAGCTTTTCTCGTATCTGCTCCGTACTTTTTCATAATCTTGCGAAGTTCGTTATTTTCGCTTTTTGAAAGACTAAAATACATAAATCCGTGCTTAACAGTTTCATCACCGTCACACGCAGGCATATATGTATTACAGCCTATTCTTATTGATGCCTTTTCGGAAAAACCGCAAGACGGTGAATCAAAATATGCGGATTTGCCCTCAAACATTTTCTTCACGGTTTCGGCATCTTCGGCAGACATCTTAGCGTCAACCTTGTCGCAGTACTCAACATCAAAATACACGGTAGGCTCACACGCATAGAAACTGATTTTTGGCACGGCAAATACTGCTGCGGCAACGCATAAAACAATTGCAACCACAATTACAGCAATCTTTTTCTTCATAACATTCACTCCTTTTCGCTTATCCCTTTAAACATATATTATATTAAGCTTGTATCATAATTGTATCATTATAATTTAATCGGCATATACAACAATTTTAAAATCATTTATTTGTAAGTTAAAAAATTTTTCGTCAATGCTTACAAGAGAGCAATTTTACTTTTGTTGAAGAGGCACAAATTGCGAACAAATTAAGAGCCTTGCTTATTGAGAAAAATCGGTCTGAAAATATGCAGAAAAGCAGTTTTTACCATATTATAAAGGCATAAAAAGAAGAATTTTGACGAGGTAGTTATTGTAACTAAAATTGTGAGCAAAGTAAACTTTATGTTTATAAGGTATTTTGCTTGTTTATTTTAGTCAACAGGATTACAATAATTGTGGAAAACGGAAAAGAATGGTATTGTTTACAAAGATTATGTGATTGAAGAGGTTAGAAATTAATGGAGAAAGTCAAAAAAATGCTCTCACTTGCGTTTGCAAGTCTGTTTAGAAGAAACAAAGGTCAGAATACTGTAAAAGAAAAGCGACGGCGCTCACACCAGATAAATATGCTGGAAGGTCCGCTCGGGAAAAAAATTCTTCTTTTCACACTTCCGCTTGCAGGATGCAGTATTCTTCAACAGCTTTTCAACTCAACCGATGTTGCGGTGGTCGGCAGATTTTCAAGCAGTCAGGCACTTGCCGCAGTCGGAAGCAACGGTCCGCTCATCAATATGCTTGTGCTGTTATTCACGGGACTTTCGGTCGGCGCAAATGTTTTGATTGCACGATATATCGGTCAAAATGACCGTAAAAAGGTTTCGGAAGCTGTTCACACGGTAATAACACTTTCACTTATATGCGGATTTCTTCTTCTGATACTCGGTCAGGTTATTGCAGCACCGCTGTTAAGGCTGATGAACACACCGGATGATGTAATTGACCTTGCGGCAACATACCTGAGAATTTACTTTATGGGCATGCCGTTTGTAATGCTCTACAACTTTGGTTCGGCAATTTTGAGAAGTGTCGGTGACACAAGCCGTCCGCTCTACTGTCTTGTAATTTCAGGTATTGTAAATGTTCTTTTGAACCTCTTCTTTGTAATCGTCTGCGATATGAGCGTTGCAGGAGTCGGCATTGCAACAGTAATTGCCGACGGCATAAGCGCCGGACTTGTTATGATGTTCCTCATCAGAAACGAAGACGAGTCAATCAGAGTCAATCCAAAAAAACTTTCATTCAAGAAAGAACATCTCATTATGATTTTGAAAATCGGTGCTCCTGCAGGTATTCAGGGTATGGTTTTCTCAATTTCAAATGTATTCATCCAGACAGCCGTAAACGGCTTCGGTTCACAGGCGGTTGCAGGCTCATCGGCTGAACTCAACTTTGAGTACATTACATACTATATAGTAAGTGCGTTCAGCCAGACAGCCGTTACATTCACAAGTCAGAACTACGGCGCACTTCAGTTTGACAGATGCAAAAAGGTGTTTAGGCTTTGTATGCTTTTCAGCTGTATTTTCACAGGCTGTGTGAGCGTTATATTCATGCTCGGAAGCGGATTTTTCATCACCTTCTTCACAACCGACCCCACCGTTATCAAGTACGCAATCATCAGAATGGCGATTGTTATGCTCCTTGAGCTTATGACAGGTTCATACGAAATCAGCGGCGGTGCGCTCAGAGGAATCGGACATTCACTCCTCCCTGCAATCCTCACAATCTTCGGTTCTGTTGTGTTCAGAATCATCTGGCTCTTCACAGTATTCAAGGCATTCCACACCTATGATATGCTCCTTATGGTTTACCCCGTTTCATGGCTTATCACAGGCACATCCGTTTTGATTGCCTACTTCATCATCAGGAAAAGAGAATTCAAAAAGGTAAGCGCCGCTTTTGAAATTTAAAATCAAATAGATTTTTATGGCTGACATCGGCATTGGTGTCAGCTGTTTTTGTTTAGAAGGGGCTCTAAAATTAAAAAAAATAATAAAAAGCAATTATTTTGTACTTTTTGTGCGGAATAATTGTTTTTTTGCTGTGTTTTATGTTATAATCCAATTATAATCACACGGAGGTGCGACAATGACTAAACGGACTGTTGCCAACAATTTTTTATACTACATTTTTTGCGGATTCAGCGGTGCGGTTACTTCGCTGATAGTATGGCTGTTTCTAAAACTTATGGGTTTGGGAATCGGTCTTGTGTGGGATACAATTCCGTCAAATTTTGATTTCAAATTTTATCCGATTATCGTCTGTACGGCTGGCGGAATTATTCTCGGAATATGGCAAAAGCTGACAAATGCCGTTCCCGATGAACTTGACGAGGTTATGAAAAAGGTAAAAAAAGATAAATTTTACCCGTACAACAAGGTGCTTTTGCTCTGCATTTCGGCACTTTTGCCCCTTGTTTTCGGCGGAAGTCTCGGTCCCGAGGCAGGCTTAACAGGCGTTATCGTGGGACTTTGCTACTGGGCAGGAAGTCATATGAAAGACGCTAAAAGTAAAATTCCCGAACTAATGCAAATCGGCATAAGCGCAACCTTGAGTGCGGTATTCTACGCACCGCTTTTCGGTCTTGCATCGGTCAATGAAGAAAGGCTTGACAGCGAAGAAAAGCCTACCGATATCCGTTCAACAAAGCTTATTTCAAACATCATTGCCGTACTTTTTGCGGCGGGAACTCTGTTTTTGCTTAACTCGATTTTCGGCGGAAGTATGGGACTTCCACGACTCGGGGGTTATAACATTACAAATTTTGAGCGTTTGTGGGGAATTCCTCTCGCACTTTTGGGTGCTGTATGCGGTTTTCTGTTTATCATATCTTCAAAGATTTTCGGAAAATTTTTCGCACTCATTCAGGGCAAACTCGGCATTATTATCAGCACAACTCTCGGCGGAATTATCCTCGGTGTTATGGGTACATACCTCCCCCTCACAATGTTTTCGGGCGAAGAAAGTATTACCGTTGTCAAGGAAAGCTTTGCCGAATTTGCACCGTGGATTCTTATTATCAGCGGTGTGCTTAAACTTGTTCTCACAAACATCTGCATAAAGTCGGGTTGGAAAGGCGGTCACTTCTTCCCTGTCATCTTCTGCGGAGTGAGCATCGGCTACGGTGTTGCAATGCTCGGCGGACTTGACACGGCATTCTGTGCGGCAGTCGTAACGGCAGGACTTCTCGGTGTCACAATGAAAAAACCGCTTGCCGTAACAATGCTTCTTTTGCTCTGCTTTGACGCAAGAGTTATTCCGTGGATTTTGCTCGCCGCATTCCTCGGAAGCATTATTCCGACTAAAATTTTCGGCAATAATAAAAAGAAAGCTAAGTGAGCATATAAAAAACTGCTTTGCGAACCACCGTTTCCTTTGGAACGCATTGAAAAAATGACCGCTCTTATGGGTGGCTACGGTTCAATTAAATAAAACCAAGAAATCCGTGTTGTAACCATGCAACACGGATTTTTATATAAAGAACAACCTCCCCGTAAGCTGAAATGCCTTGCAGGGAGGTTGTATTATTCTTATATGGAATTTTATTTTACTTGCGGATAATTATTGCATTGCCGTTGCAATGAACCTTTCCGTTTGAAACCGCAACTGTTTCACCGCTGATTTCGTTTTTATAGTCGCCGTCGGGAAGGTCAACTTTTACATCTGCCGACTTTGATTTAAGGCTGAAAATGCCGACTTTTTTGCTCTTGTTGTTGTCACGCTCAAGAATTGCAATATCGTTTTCATCATCTGCATCAGCCTTGAAATAATCGTCATCATCAAGAACGGTTTTCTTGATTGTATCTAGCTTTGCAAGAAGGTTGCTTAAATCAATGCCTGTGTTGCGTGGGAAAACATCCTTGTCAAAAAGGCTTGGAGTTTCGTCACAACCGAACTCCTGACCTGCATAGATGAGGGTTGAACCCTTCAAGAAATACAGAAAAGCGGTGTAATTTTCAAGGTCGCTCTTTTCCTTAACATAGTGGCAGATTCGGGGCTGATCGTGGTTTTCAAGACAACGCATTTTATCGTAATTCTGCGGATAAATTGCCTCCTGATAATTGAACATATCCATATAATTTGAAAGTGTGGTTTCGCCCTTCAAATATTTGTCGAAAACCTCACGGATATCGTAGTCATATTCCATATCAAAAGCGTCAAAAAGCTCATAGTCGCTTGCGGTATAAATTCCGCTCTTGCGAGAGAACACATTGAAAGAGCTGTGTACGCTTTCGGCAAGCCAAATGCAGTCGGGATTTACCTTTGCAACAGCCTCTCTCGCCTGTTTCCAAAATTCAACGGGAACGAACGATGCAACATCGCAACGGAAGCCGTCAACAATCTTCGCCCACATAACGAGTGAATCAATCTGATACTGCCATAATTCTTTGTTGGAATAATCAAGGTCGATTATGTCGCTCCAATCACCGACTTTGTTGCCAAAATTGCCATCCGGCTTTCTGTAGAAAAACTCGGGATGTTCAACCGAAAGATTTGAATCGGGCGAAGTATGGTTATAGACAACATCAATGATGCACTTCATGCCCTTTGCGTGAATTTTTTCAACAAGGCTCTTGAAATCGTCCATTGTGCCGTATTCGGGATTTGTTGTGCGATAGTCCTTGTTTGCATAAGGACAGCCGAGAGAGCCTTTTTTGTTCTTGACGCCAATCGGATGAATCGGCATAAACCAAATGATGTCAGTACCGAGTGACTTTATTCTGTCAAGATCCTCTGCAACGGCATTAAATGTGCCGTCATTTGTGTGGTTGCGGACATAAACCGAATAAATAACCTTGTTTCTCAAGCTGATTTCAGTATTTTTTGCCATTTAAAACATCTCCTTATGTATTTTTCCACGGTCTGTTTTTACCGTTCCAAGTGCAAACAAAGTGTTTCGGATTTTAAAAAGCATTGCGTACTGCTCACGCAAAAAGAATCCCGTAATTTCTCTGTCGCTTTTCTCGGAAACCTGTCATCCCATATGATAGGTTGAGCCTTTTTGATTCTGACCGTTTATTACTGCAATTTTTCATTTTATGTCACCAAATTCATCAATTTCAAGTCAATTTTAGCACAACAAAGCAATATTGTCCATATGATTTTTATACCTTTTAAGAGCATTTTTATGCGGATTTTTTATTAAAAAACAGCTCCCCGAAAACGGAGAGCTGTGATAAGTACAAATAGATTTGTCAAACGAATCAGAAGTCGATTTCTGTATCGTAGTAGCAAGCCTTGAGAAGTTTTTCCATTTCTTCCTGATTTGGCTGGCGTGGGTTAGAACCTGTGCAAGCATCGGCAATTGCATTCTTGGCAACTTCTGGGAGCTTTTCGAGAAATTCTTTTTCGTCGATAATGCTCTCGTCAGCCTTAACACCGCCCGGACCGTAGTTCTTAATGCCCTGCGGAATGTTGAGCTGATCGTTCATTGAACGGAGTTCAGCGATGAGTGCGTCAACAAGTTCTTCTGTTGTTTCGCCCTTGAGGTTGATGAACTTAGCAATCTTAGCATAACGCTCAGCTGCAACAGGATCTTTTGAGTTATACTTGATAACCTTAGGAAGATACATAGCGTTTGCACAGCCGTGAATAATGTGACCGCCTGTGAAAGCCGCACCTGTCTTGTGAGCCATTGAGTGAACGATACCGAGCAGAGCATTTGAGAATGCCATACCTGCAAGGCACTGTGCATCGTGCATCTTGTCACGGCAAGCCATGTCGCCCTCATAAGACTTCTTGAGGTTGTCGTGAATCATCTCAATTGCATGGAGTGCAAGCGGATCTGTGTACTCACAGTTGAGAGTTGAAACATAAGCCTCAATTGCGTGAGTCATAGCGTCCATACCTGTGTGAGCAGTAAGTTTAGCCGGCATTGTTTCGGCAAGTGCAGGATCAACGATAGCAACATCAGGTGTGATATTAAAGTCAGCAAGCGGATATTTGATACCCTTTGCATAGTCTGTGATAACTGAGAAAGCCGTAACTTCTGTTGCAGTACCCGATGTTGACGGGATAGCGCAGAATTTAGCCTTTGTACGAAGTGTCGGGAAACTGAACGGAGTGATGATTTCCTCAAAGGTTGTGTTGGGATACTCATAGAATACCCACATAGCCTTTGCGGCATCAATCGGAGAACCGCCGCCCATTGCAACAATCCAGTCGGGTTCAAATTCACGCATAACAGCGGCACCCTTCATAACTGTTTCAACAGATGGGTCAGGCTCTACGCCTTCAATAAGCTTAACCTCCATACCTGCTTCTTTAAGATAGTCAACAGCCTTGTCAAGAAAACCGAAACGCTTCATTGAACCGCCGCCGACAACTACAACAGCCTTTTTGCCGGATAAATTTTTAAGACTTGAGAGAGCATCCTTACCATGATAGAGATCTCTCGGTAAAGTAAATCTGTACATTTTAATTACCTCCTGAAAGGATATTTTGTCAACTTCTCCTTGACTACCGTAATTATAACACCGAAGATTTATAAAGTAAATACCTTTTTTGAAAATAATGTGTGTTTATTTTGTGAAATTTTCACTATAGTTCTTTATTAGAATTTATATCAAGAAATATGCTCAGTTACAGCCCGTAAATGTTGTCATCGCCCTTGGCATATTTCTTAACAGCCTCCATAAAAAGCTTTGCAGCAGGATTTGAAATATTCTTTCCCCATGCCATAACATAGGCTATGCTTGTGTCCGCATCATCAATAAGGTATGAATCGGTGTATTCGTCAGAAGTGTATGCGGCAACCGAGGTTGGTACGACAGACACGCCGATTCCCGATGACGATGACACATATATGGAAACAAGATCGTCAAATGAATTACTGATTTTAGGAGTCATGTGAAATGTGCGAAACAAGTCCATAATTTCCATATACACAATCGGAGCAACAGATTCCGAAAGTACCAGAATACTTTCGTCAGCCAATTCAGAAAGCTTAACGCTTTTTCTTCCGCTGAATTTTGAGTTTTTCGCTGTTACAACGGACAAAGTTTCATTATGTGTAATGATTGATTCAATACCTGAGCTTTCGGGAACCATATCTCTCGGCATAAAGCAGAAGTCGTATTCACCGCCTGTGATTGCAAGCGTGCGGTCAGCCTCGTCAAGCTGTCGCACATCAATCGTGATGCCCGGATATTTTTCCGCAAAGTCGGCTATACATTTTGTCGGGAACGAAAGCGAGGTAACATCACAGCCAAGCGTAATTTTACCCTGACCTCCGTCATGCATCTGCTTGATAACGGTTTTTGCTTTCTTTAAAGTTTCAACAATTTCAATCGCATAGGGCAAAAGTGCCTTGCCCTCGCTTGTTATGATAACATCACGGTGAGAGCGTGTAAAAAGCTGAACCCCAAACTCCTTTTCAAGGTCGCTTACATATCTGCTGACGGTTGACTGAGAAACATAGTTCCGCCTTGCCGCCTCTGAAAAGTTGAGCGTCTGAGCCACAGTTATAAAGCAATTGAGCTGATTTATATCCATAATAACCTCCGTTTTGACAATTTCCCGCAGTATTTTGTCGGTTTTTTTCAATATTATGCAAAACTGTAAATTTAAGACTGCCAAATCGTCATTTTTGCATAATCAACGGTATTGAATAATTTTTCCATATTTGGTACAATTCAAGTATAGCATAATAATATGCAAAATGTAAATAACTTATTTTAAAACAAGGAGCTTAACGAATGAAGAAAATAGTTGTAACCGGTATGGGTGCGGTAACACCTGTCGGCATCGGTGTTGAAAACTACTGGAATAATATCACGGCAGGTGCATCGGGCATTGACACAATTAAGACTTTTGATCCGTCTGAACTCGCTGTTCAGATTGCCGGCGAAGTAAAGAACTTTAATCCGTCCGACTATCTTCCAAAGGATTTAATCAGAAAAACAGATCCGTTTATGCAGTACGCTTATATTGCGGCTGAGGAAGCCATGAAACAGAGCGGAATCGAGATTGAACCCGAAAGAACGGGTATTGTTATGGGTACTGCAATGGCAGGTATTGCAACAATCGCATATACTCAGGAGGCACTCACGGGCGCATCACACAAAAAGGTAGGTCCTCGTTTTATTCCCAAAATTCTCGGAAACATTGCCGCCGCAAATATCGCAATCGACTACAATATTCAGGGACCGAGCTTTACGGTAAGCACAGCTTGTTCGTCAGGCGGTGACGCAATCAACACAGCTTGTATGTGTATGCAGAGCGGCAAGGCTGATATTATGCTCGCAGTAGGAGCAGAGTCCGTTCTCTGTCCTCTTGTAATTTATTCGCTTGCCAACGCAAAAGCTCTTTCAAGAAGAAACGATTCACCAAGCACTGCAAGCCGTCCGTTTGATGTTACCCGTGACGGTTTTGTAATAGGTGAAGGCGGCGGTGCGCTCGTTCTTGAAACAGAGGAACACGCTCTTGCAAGAGGTGCGAAGATTTATGCAGAAATCAGAGGTTGCGGCAACACGGATGACGCTTATCATGTAACTGCTCCGCATCCCGAAGGACGAGGTGCAATCGCTTGTATGAAACAGGCAATTGCAGAGGCAGGAATCAATCCTTCCGACATCGGCTACATCAATGCCCACGGTACTGCAACAAACAAGGGTGACACAGTTGAAGCATCTTCAATCAAGAAGGTTTTCGGCAACACTCTCCCCTATGTAAGCTCAACAAAGGGCGCAACAGGTCATATGATGGGCGCAGGCGGTATTACAGAAACAATTACCTGTGTCAAGGCTATTGAAACAGGCACAGTTCCGCCTACAATCAATCTCAACGAGGTTGATCCCGAATGTGCCGGCATTGACTTTGTTGCAAATACCGCAAAGAAAGCCGAAATCAACTTTGCCATGTCAAACGCATTCGGATTCGGCGGTCAGAACTCAAGTATTATCGTAGGCAAATACGGCAAATAATCTGCCGACAAAACAACATATAAGCAACACACATATGTGTGTATAAAATAATGTACACCCATACATAATAATAGGACAGGGGGATATTATGAATTTAACATATGATTCACAGATGTTCAGAGAAACATTTGAAAGTGAATTTACATGGCTTAACGGCTTTATGAGAAATGTAAGACGCTTTTCGGATAAGCCTGCCGCAATTGATCCTCAGAGCGGCAGAACATGGAGCTACAAAGAGCTTAATGCCGATGCAAACAGATTTGCAAACGCTATGAAAAAAGACGGTGTCAAGAAAAACGACATCGTGTTTATGCAGCTTTACAACTCACCGCAGTTTTTGTTCGGTTACATTGCGCCGCAGAAGCTCGGTGCAATCTCAAATCCCGCTAACTTTAACCTATCACCGGGCGAAACCGCAGAAATTATGGGACACAACAAGCCTGTTGTTTATGTTTATGATGCAGACATTATGCAAACAGCCGTACAGGCTCTTGAAATCTGCGAGCATAAGCCAAAATTGATTCTCTGCGTTAATAATTCCAAAAAGGAAGTAACTCTTCCCGAAGGACACATTTTCTTTGACGATTACATCAAGGACAGCAGTTACGAAAATCCGCCTGTTGACTATGCACCGCATATTTATGACGAGGTTTTAAGACTTCAGACCTCGGGTACAACAGGCACTCCAAAGGGCGTTCCGCTTAACGCAATCAACGAAGTTCTTTCGGCTCACGATGTAATTATGCACTTTCCGCTCTCACCCGTTGACATTACGATGAATATGACGCCGTGGTTTCACCGTGGCGGTATTCATTCGGGCGGTCCTACACCTACCCTTTATGCAGGTGCGTGTCTTGTGATTATGAGAACATTCAACCCGAGAAGCTGCATGGACTTTATCGAAAAATACGGCATTACATTCATCACAGGTGTTCCGTCAACTCTTGAGATGCTTGCAAACCGTCAGGAAAAACATCAGAAAGACCTTTCTTCGCTCAAGGGCATTATTACCATGGGCAGTCCGCTTGAAAAAGCCGCTTGCATTCGCTATCAGGAACTTCTCTCCCCCAACATTTTTAACGGCTACGGCACAACGGAATCTTTCTGGAATACATTTCTTCGTCCGTATGACCTTCCTGAAATGGCAGGTTCGGCAGGCAGATCATGCACAGATGATGAGGTAAGACTTGTAAATGTTTATGACGACAGAAAAGCAGAGCCCGATGACACAGTCCCCTGCGATAACAAAACAGAGGGAGAAATCATCATCAAATGTCCGAACAAAACTACCTACTGCTATGTAAATAACGAAAAGGCTACAAAAGACAAGTTCTACAAGGGTTGGATGTACACAGGCGACATCGGCACTTGGAACAGCGAGCAGTTTGTTACAGTTGCAGGCAGAAAAGATGATATGATTATCAGCAAGGGTGAAAATATTTATCCTGCAAGAATTGAGGAAATTCTTAACTCACACCCGAAGGTTCAGGAATGTATCGTAACAGGTGTTCCCGATTCAACAAGAGGCGAGTGCGTTGCGGCATATGTAATAAAAGCTGACGAAAGCCTTACAGTTGCAGAGCTTATTGACTTCTGCGACAGCTCACCGAATATTTCAAAATATCAGGCTCCGAGATACTACCGTTTTATCAACGATCTTCCGCAAACCGCTACAGGCAAGAAACAGCATTTTGTAATTAAGAAGCAAGCCGCAGAGGACCTTAAAAACGGTTTGTTGCTTAAAAAATAATTACGGATTTTCCGTATATATGTAATGGAGAAAATATGACCGAAAAATTATACAAATCAAAGGTTTCATACTATGAAACAGACTGTATGAACATTGTTCATCACTCAAATTATATCAGATATTTTGAAGATGCAAGAATTCAGTATATGCAAGACATCGGTTGTGATGTTGCCGAAATGCAGTCAAAAGGATTGTATATTCCAAATGTTGACGCATATGCCCGTTACAAAAAGCCGCTTAAATTCGGCGATGAGTTTTCCGTTGAAGTAAGCCTTGTATTTTTTACGGGTTCAAGAATGATTTTTGACTATAAAGTCTTCAACAATAAAAACGGAGAACTTTCTGCAACAGGCAGAACAACACACTGTTTTGCAACTCCCGAGCTAAAGCCGATAAGCATAAAGCATTCAAATCCCGATTATTACAATCGGCTTCGTGACAACACTGTCAGCCCGGAAGATATTACAATAAGAAGATAAACAATTTTACAAGCAAAAAGTGCGTACCGAAATTCGGTACGCACTTTTTTTGATATAGGAAAATAGGAAAATATCAGTCGTCAAAGTTGGGAGTCTGAATTGCATCGTAGCCTGTTTCTCCCGTACGGATTTTAACCGCCTGTTTAAGATAGTAGGTAAATATTTTACCGTCACCCGGGTTGCCCGTAAAGGCTGTTTTTCTGATTGCCTCAATTGTTTTTCTCTCCCATTCTTCGGAAGAAACAACAATTTCAAACTTGATTTTCGGCAAAACCTGAACATCAACCTTCTGTCCTCTTACATACTCCGACATACCTCGCTGAATTCCGCAGCCTACAACCTGATACGCTGTAATTCCGTTTACGCCGATATCCGTGAGAGCCTTTTTGACATCTACAAACATTTCTTCACGAACAACGGCCTCTATTTTTATAAGCTGAATATCGTTATTGTTTTCCATACTTTAAAACCTCCGTTAGTTGTCAAGACCGTTAAATGACGGATAAGCAGATTCACCGTGCTGTGAAACATCAAGTCCCATAAGCTCATCTCTGAGGTCAACCCTGATTTTGCCTGTAAGAAGTCTTGTGATACCGTAGCAGATGAGTGTTCCGACAACCGCAATTACAATTGTGATGCCGATACCTGCCGCCTGAGCACCGAACTGTGCAAACTCACCGTACACAAGACCGTTACCTGCACTGCTGTTGATTGCCGTGCATGAGAACACACCTGTGAGAAGTCCGCCCCAGATACCGCCTGTACCGTGACAGCTGAATGCGTCAAGCGCATCGTCAAAGCCGAATTTTTTCTTGCCGTATGAAATCATAATATAGCAAACTGGGCTTGTTGTCAAACCGATAATAACTGCCGCCCACATCGGAACAAAGCCGGCACCGGGCGTGATACCTACAAGACCTGCAACCATACCCGTGCTTGCACCGATAAGCGTAGGCTTTTTGTTCTTGATAACATCGCAGAGCATCCACGAGAGCATTGCGGCTGCGGCTGAAACACCTGTTGTCATAAATGCGTGAGCCGCAAGACCGTCGGCGGCAAGTGCAGAACCCGCATTAAAGCCGAACCAACCGAACATAAGGAGCGACGCACCGAGTACAACTGTCGGGATATTGTGAATTCTGTAAATTGAATGTTCATAATCGTGACGCTTGCCGAGGAGTATGCAAAGTACAAGTGCCGAAACACCCGAACTGATATGTACAACATCGCCGCCTGCAAAGTCGAGAGCGCCGATACCGTCTGCACCTAAAAGTCCTCCCTGTCCCCACACCATGTGAGCGAGCGGATAATAAACGATAAGCGACCAGAAAATTGTGAAAACGAAAATCGACTTAAACTTCATTCTGCCTGCAACCGCACCCGTGATAAGAGCAGGGGTGATTACGGCAAACATCATCTGGAACGCTGAGAATACCATATTCGGAATTGACGCATCATCCGTGTAGCCCTCCGTGAGTGAAACACCCTCAAGACCGAGCCAACGGAAATCACCGATAAAAGCATTTCCCGAAGGAGCGAACGAAAGCGAATAACCGAAAAGCACCCACATAACAATCCCTACACCGATAATAAAAATTGATGTCATCATTGTATTTACAACATTTTTCTTTCGTACAAGACCGCCGTAGAACATTGCAAGACCCGGAGTCATTACAAATACGAAAGCCGCACAAAGCAGCACAAAGCCTATATTTCCTGAATCCATTTTTAACCTCCACATAAACCGTTTTTGCCGAAGCAAAAAAATAAAGCTCACAATGTTTTGTCTGATTTTGCAAGTTTTGAAAAATTTATTGCAAAATCAGAAGAAACCAAAGTGAACTTCCTTGTCCTTTTTATATTCAGTTTTCCGAAAACTTCGTAAGACCTTTGCCTTACTGTCTTGAATTATAAAGCCTTAACGGCTGATTGTCAATACTTTTTTGAATATTTTTTTAAGTTTTTTGCTGTTTTTTAAATTACAGTTTACAATAACAGGTCAAAAATCTAAGCTACGGCACAAATTTAATTTTTGCAAGTTTATTTAATTTTCTTGCAAATTATTTTTTTGATTACAGCATATTCTTTGTAGCGTTTGTAGCGGCGAACGAGGTTCGCCGCTACATTAAATTGTGCAAACAGCTACTATACTACGCTCGGGCATAATATGTTTTTTATATTGCAAACCATCTTCCCGACCGCAATTTTCCATTTTCAATTTTCAATTTTTCATTTAATGAACCTATCTACACGAATCAGGTACGGCGGCTCGCCGTACTGGCGGATAATATCGTCCCTACAAAATAAAAACTACGGTCAACATAGTCCTGTCAACCGTAGTTAAAATCAAGATATTTTATTTTGCAAAATCGGACGCTCTGCTTTCACGGATAATATTAACCTTAATCTGTCCGGGATATTCAAGCTCTTCTTCGATTTTTTTACAGATATCTCTTGCAAGCGGAATCATACGCTCATCATTTACAATTTCAGGCTTAACCATAACTCTAACCTCACGGCCTGCCTGAATTGCAAAGGTACGCTCAACACCGTCAAAAGAAGACGCAACCTCTTCAAGCTTCTGGAGTCGCTTAATGTAGTTTTCAACATTTTCTCTTCTTGCACCCGGTCTTGCGGCTGAAATAGCGTCTGCCGCCTGTACAAGACAGGCAACAATTGTTCTCGCCTCAACATCACCGTGGTGAGCGTGAATAGCGTGAATAACAGCGTCGCTTTCCTTATACTTTTTGGCAAGATCGACACCAATCTGAATATGTGTTCCCTCAACCTCATGGTCAATGGATTTACCGATATCGTGCAAAAGACCCGCACGCTTAGCAATTGTAGGATCAAGACCAAGCTCGCTCGCCATCATACCTGCAATGTATGAAACCTCAAGAGAGTGATCAAGTACATTCTGACCGTAGCTTGTACGGTAACGAAGTCTGCCGAGAAGCTTGACAAGCTCCGGATGAATGTTATGAACACCTGCGTCAAGCACGGCTCTCTCACCTGTACGCTTGATTTCGGATTCAACCTCTCTTCTTGCCTTTTCAACCATCTCCTCAATTCTTGCGGGATGGATTCTGCCGTCTGCAATAAGCTTTTCAAGTGCAATTCTTGCAATTTCTCTTCTTACAGGCTCAAAGCATGAGAGCGTGATAGCCTCCGGCGTATCATCAATAATAAGATCAACACCCGTAAGAGTTTCGATGGCTCTGATGTTACGGCCTTCCCTACCGATGATTCTGCCCTTCATCTCGTCATTGGGCAGAGGAACAACCGAAATTGTTGCCTCTGAAACCTGCTCAGCTGCAAGTCGCTGAATTGCAAGCGAAATAATGTTTCTTGCCTTGTCGTCTGCTTCCTCTTTGAGCTGTTCGGTGTATTCCATAATCTTAACCGACTTCTCGTGAGCAAGCTCATTTTCAAGCTGTGAAAGCAAATAGCTTTTAGCCTGTTCTGCCGTGTAGCCCGAAATTTTTTCAAGCATTTCAAACTGGCTCTTTTTCAGAGTTTCAACTTCTTCGAGTTTTGCATCTGCATCACGAAGCTTTTTGTTGACCTTTTCTTCCTTGCGTTCCATATTGTCAAGCTTTTTGTCAAGAGTTTCTTCCTTTTGCTGGATTCTTCTCTCCTGACGCTGAACTTCCTTGCGTCGATCGGAAATTTCTTTCTCGCTCTCGTTTCTGAAACGATGAACCTCGTCTTTACCCTCAAGGACTACTTCTTTTTTCCTTGCTTCGGCTGTTTTGATTGCATCAGCCACAATCTTCTTTGCCTCCTCCTCAGCACTTCCGATTTCTTTCTCGGCTGTGTTTTTGCGGATGGCAATTCCAAGGAAAATACCTGCACTTGCGCCGATAACAACTGCGGCGACAATGCAGATAATACTTATCCACAATGGCAATCTGGACACCTCCTTAGTTTGATTTTTAATATTTCACAGTTCCCAATCAATTAGACTTTAAAGGTGCCGTTAAAAAGATATTCAATTTTCATTTTTACTTTGTAAATATTTTTAATACACTATATATACATACGCAACCGCAAAACACCGTACAGGTTGCACAGAGCGTTTCAAAAGGCGAAACGCCATAAAAATTACAAAAAATATCTATATATAACGGCTCTTTTAAAGAGTCTGATTAAAAAAGTCGCAAAAGTCAAAAACTGTACTTTTACCAAAATCCGCATCAGCGGACTATACAATTTTATAATAAAATAACCAAATTGTCAAGAATAAGCACGGGAATTTTGCAGATAATTATTACGGAAATAAAAAAGATTACAGCTTTTTGACGGTTACAGCTTAAATTTACCTTAAAAAAACAAAATGTGACCGTGTTTTTTACCGTATTTGTAAAAAAGTCAAAAATTTTTCGTTAAATTTTTGTCAAGCTATTGAAGAAATGAAAAAAATGTAATATAATAGAAGCACCTTAGAATTTTAGGAGGAATTTTTTTATGTCAGTAAAAGTTGCAATTAACGGTTTCGGCCGTATCGGTCGTCTTGCTTTCAGACAGATGTTCGGTGCTGAGGGTTACGAAGTAGTAGCTATCAACGATCTTACAGATCCTGCTATGCTCGCAAACCTTCTCAAGTACGATACAGCACAGGGCGGCTACTGCGGTAAGATCGGTGAAAACCTTCACACAGTTGAGGCCGGCGAAGGCTCAATCATCGTTGACGGCAAAAAGATCACAATCTACGCTAAGCCAAACGCTGCTGAGCTTCCTTGGGGTGAACTTGGTGTTGATGTAGTTCTCGAGTGCACAGGTTTCTATACATCAAAGGCAAAGAGCCAGGCTCACATTGATGCCGGCGCTAAGAAGGTTGTTATTTCTGCTCCTGCAGGCAACGACCTCAAGACAATCGTTTACAGCGTAAACGAAAAGACTCTTACAGCTGACGATACAATCATTTCAGCTGCTTCATGTACAACAAACTGCCTCGCTCCTATGGCTGACACACTTAACAAGTATGCAGAAATCCAGAGCGGTATCATGTCAACAATCCACGCTTACACAGGCGATCAGATGATTCTTGACGGTCCTCACAGAAAGGGCGACAAGAGAAGAGCAAGAGCAGGTGCTGCTAACATCGTTCCTAACTCAACAGGTGCTGCAAAGGCTATCGGTCTTGTAATTCCTGAGCTCAACGGTAAGCTCATCGGTTCTGCACAGCGTGTTCCTGTTCCGACAGGTTCAACAACAATTCTTACAGCAGTTGTTAAGGGTTCTGATGTAACAGTTGAAGGTATCAACGCTGCTATGAAGGCTGCTGCTTCTGAGTCATTCGGTTATAACGAAGATCCGATCGTTTCTTCAGATGTAATCGGTATGAGATTCGGTTCACTCTTCGATTCTACACAGACAATGGTATCAAAGATTGCTGATGATCTTTATGAGGTTCAGGTTGTTTCTTGGTACGACAACGAGAACTCATACACAAGCCAGATGGTAAGAACAATTAAGTATTTCGCTGAGCTTGGCTAATCTGAATTTACAGATTATTCTTTGGGCTGTCCTTTTTGGACAGCCCTTTTTGTTTCCCTTTTCGGAAGATATTTATCCTTATTTTTCTTTATTCGTAAAATTATGCTTTAAAATGTAACATTTAGTCGCAGTTTATAAAATATACACGAAAAATTAGTTTTAAATTTTTTGAATTTGCTTGAAATTGACATATAATTTTGGTATTATATAAGTGTGAGCAAACAATCAACAATCAAAAGATATTAAACAAGGAGCAATTCTTATGAATTACAGCTTTAACGAGGCAAGACCGGCTCTTGAAGTTTTTCACACCGGCGATTCAGTGCGTGCATATGATTTTTTGGGCGCACACCTCGTGAACCGTAACGACAAAAACGGAGTAGTGTTCCGTGTGTGGGCGCCAACCGCAAGGAGCGTTTCGGTTGCAGGCGATTTTAATAATTGGAACAACGAGGCAAACTATATGTATGACATCGGTTACGGTGTGTGGGAAGTGTTTGTCGAGGGTGTAAAACAGTTTTGTACATACAAATACTGCATTGAAAGCGAATACGGCGACAGGCTTATGAAAGCAGATCCGTATGCTTTTCACGCTCAAACCCGCCCCGGTCAGGCCTCTGTTGTATATGATATAGAAAGCTATTCGTGGAATGACAGCGAATGGTTTAATAAACGCAAAGAAAACAACATTTCATCGTCACCGATGAATATTTATGAAATACATGCAGGCTCATGGAGAAAATATCCTGACGGCAACTTTTTTAACTATCAAAAGCTTGCCGATGAGCTTATCCCCTACCTAAAGGAGATGCACTACACCCATGTTCAGCTTATGCCGATTATGGAGTATCCCTATGACGGCAGCTGGGGTTTTCAGACAACCGGCTACTATGCCCCGACTTCACGCTATGGCACACCGTCTGATTTTATGGCTTTTGTTGACAAGCTTCACGGTGAAGGCATTGGTGTGATTCTTGACTGGGTTCCGTCAAATTTCCCGACGGACGATTTCGGACTTGCAAGGTTTGACGGTTCGCCTCTTTATGAAAGCAACGATCCAAAAACAAGCAAGCGTGACTCATGGGGAACCTGCCTTTTCAACTACGCAAGATTCGAGGTTACAAGTTTTCTTGTTTCATGCGCAATGTTCTGGCTCGACAAATATCATATTGACGGTTTGAGAATCGGCGCACTCTCCTCTATGCTCTACCTCGATTACGGTAAAACCGAGGGTGAATGGGAACCGAACAAATTCGGCGGAAAAGAAAATCTTGACGCTGTTGATTTTGTAAAAAGACTCAACACGGCTGTCCATATGTACCACCCCGATGTTATGATGTTTGCTGAAGAAAACACATCGTGGCCAAAGCTTACTCATAAAATAGAGGACGGCGGTCTTGGTTTCGACTTCAAGTGGAACATGGGCTGGATGAACGATATGCTGCACTATATGTCACTCAATTCGATGTGGCGGCCGTTCAATCATGACAGTCTTACTTTCAGCTTTTATTATGCTTTTTCAGAAAAATTTCTTCTGCCGATTTCACACGATGAGGTTTCTCACGGCAAAGGCTCACTCATAAAGCAGATGCCCGGAAAGTATGACGAGCAGTTTGCAGGCGTGAGAGCATTCATAACATATATGTACGCTCATCCGGGCAAGAAACTCGTGTTCATGGGGACTGAAATCGGACAGTTTGACGAGTGGAATCACGAAGAGGCAATTCAATGGGATTTGCTTGAATTTGAAAAGCATAAAAAGCTCAGAACATTTTTTAAGGAGCTTAACAAATTTTATCTTGACTGCAAGCCGCTCTACGAACTTGACACGGTCTGGAAAGGCTTTGACTGGATTCACCATGACGATTACACAAACAGTGTTATTGCATTCAAGCGCACCGACAAAAACGGTGATGAAATTGTTTCGGTATGTAATTTTCAGCCCATCAGGCGTGACGAATACTGCATCGGTGTTCCTAAATATGGTCTTTATGACGAGGTTTTCAACTCTGATGAAGAGCGTTTCGGCGGAAGCGGTGTTGTAAACGGTAATAATATCAAAACCGAGGTAATGAAAATTCACGGTTTTGATCAGGGACTTTCACTCACTCTCCCCCCTCTCAGCGTAATCTATCTGAGGTGTGCAAAAGAACTTGAACCCGATGAAGCCCAGAAAGAAAATTGATATTTTCAGTCACAAGACTGTAATTAATAAGTTTAATAAAGATAATAAAATAAATATCGGAGGTATTTTAATATGTTTCCAAAAAAGGAAGTAGTGGCTATGCTGCTTGCCGGCGGTCAAGGCTCTCGTCTTGGCGTGCTTACCAAAAAGCTTGCAAAGCCTGCCGTACCGTTTGGCGGCAAATATCGTATTATTGATTTCCCGTTATCTAACTGTGTAAATTCAGGCATTGACGCTGTAGGTATTCTCACACAGTATCAGCCTCTTGTTCTTAACGAATACATAGGAAACGGACAGCCGTGGGATCTTGACAGTATGCACTCGGGTGTAAACTGTCTCAGCCCTTATCAGGCTGTTGACGGTGCAGACTGGTATTCGGGAACAGCCAATGCAATTTATCAGAATATCAACTACATTGAGCGTTATAATCCTGAATATGTTGTCATCCTTTCGGGCGACCATATCTACAAAATGGACTACAACAAGATGCTTGAATATCATAAGGAAAAGAATGCCGCTTGTACAATTGCGGTAATTGATGTTTCGCTTGAAGAAGCCTCAAGATTCGGTATTCTCAACACAAATGAGGACGGCTCAATCTACGAATTTGAAGAAAAGCCTGCTCATCCGAAAAGCACTAACGCTTCTATGGGCATCTATATTTTCAGTTGGAAGGAACTTAAAAAGTATCTTACAGAGGATGAATTCAAAGAGGGTTCAAGCCACGATTTCGGTAAGGATGTCCTCCCTGCCATGCTTGACGCAGGTGAGCGTATGTTTGCATATCCTTTTGAAGGCTATTGGAAAGATGTGGGAACAATCGACAGCCTTTGGGAGGCTAATATGGATCTTCTCGATCCAAAGGTTACTTTAGACCTCAAGGATATCTACTCAAGAAACCCGATGATGCCTCCGCACTATGTTTCAAACGAGGCGTCAATCCAAAATTCACTCGTTGCCGACGGATGCAATGTTTACGGCAACCTTGAGTTCTCAATTCTCTTTGCAGGTGTTACAATCGGTAAAAATGCTACGATTAATTCTTCAATCATCATGCCCGGTGCGGTAATTGAGGACGGTGCCGAGGTTCAGTTTGCTATCATTGCCGAAAACACCGTTGTAGGCAAGAATGCAAAAGTCGGACAAAACCCCGAAGAAACGGAAAATATTGACGACTGGGGAATTACTGTTGTCGGTGCAAATACCGTTATCAAAGAAAACACCGTTATCAAAGCAAAAACCATGATAGACAGCGACACGGAGGTGGACGGCAATGAGAAGTAATAATGTACTCGGTTTCATCTTTGCGGCAACACTTGACGACAAAATCCCCGAGCTTGCATCTTCAAGAACAACTGCAAGCGTTCCGATTGGCGGAAAATACAGAATTATCGACTTTGACCTTTCGAATATGTCAAACTCAGGTATCAGCAATGTAGGCATAGTTGCAAAAAGCAACTTTCAGTCACTTATGGATCATGTGGGTTCGGGCAGTGCATATGACCTTTCAAAGAGAAGGAGTAATCTTTCAATTCTCCCACCATATGACGGCAAGGCTTTTTCAAGCTTTGTTGAAACAATCTACAATATGCACGGCTACATTGAGCATTGCCGTGAGGAGTATGTACTTATTTCACAGGGCAATGTAATTACTAACATTGATTACACAGATGTTTTTGACTTCCACTCAAAGAAGAAGGCAGACATTACACTTATATATAAGAATCATGCAATTCCGCAGGGCTATGACAGACCGATTACCCTTGATGTAGACAATGACGGCAAGGTAAATCAGATTTTTGTAAAGCCCGGTGTTGTTGACAAAGGGGTATTCAACCACGCATACGGCTCTATTCTCATCAAGAAAGACCTTCTTATGAGTGAAATCCGAAACGCCATCAGCGTTAATCAGCTTGATGTAAGGCGACTTATTCAGAGCAGTCTGGGCAAATACAGTATTTATGCTTATGAAAATAAGGGTTACTGTGCGGCAATCAGCTCAATCAACGATTACTTTGAGTTCAATATGGATCTTATGAAAAAAGAAGTAAGGGATGAGCTTTTCAATCCGCAAAGACCTATCTATACAAAGGTAAGAGATGACGCTCCGTCACGCTATGGACTTACAAGCAATGTGAAAAATTCAATCATTGCACAGGGTTGTGTTATCAACGGTGAGGTTGAGAACTGCGTTATTTCAAAGGGCGTTTATGTCGGCGAAGGCGCAAAGCTTTCTAACTGTATTGTAATGCAGGACACAAAAATAGGTTGCAATACCAACCTCAACTATGTTATCATAGATAAGGATGTTACCATCAAGGATGGTCGATCACTTATGGGATATGATTCGTACCCCATTTATATTGCTAAAAAATCTGTTGTATAAAGTTGTTTAAACAGGAGGTAATCTTACAATGAGAATTTTATACTGTGCTTCAGAGGCTAATCCTTTCTGCGGCAGTGGCGGACTTGCTGATGTAGCAGGAAGTCTTCCGCACACACTTTGCAGAAAAGGTCAGGATTGCAGAATTGTTGTTCCGCTTTACGGCACAATTCCGCAGGAACTTAAAAACTCCATGAACTTCATCACAAACTTTACCGTGCCGGTTGCATGGCGTCATCAGTATTGCGGTTTGTTCTGGGCAAGATGGAATGACTGTACATACTATTTTATTGATAACGAATATTATTTCAAGAGAGGCACTCTCTACGGTCATTATGACGACGCTGAAAGATTCGCTTTCTTCTCTCGTGCAATTCTTGAAATGCTTCCTTACATTGATTTCCATCCCGACATCATTCATTGTAATGACTGGCAGACGGCTCTTGTTCCTGTTTACTACTATCTGTTCTATTCACACAGACCATGGTACTATAACATTAAGAGTCTGTTCACTATTCACAACATCCAGTATCAGGGTGAATACGGCTGGGAAGTTAACACAGAGTGCGTCGGCATTCCTGCATCCGAAACAAAGATTCTTGAAATGAACGGCAAACTCAATATGATGAAGGGTGCTATCGAAACAGCTACCCGTGTTTCAACGGTTTCTCCAAGCTATGCGGCTGAAATTAAAGACCCGTGGTTCAGTTGGGGACTTCATGACGAACTCAATCTTCGTCATTACAAGCTTTGCGGTATCAAGAACGGTATTGACACAGAAAGCTACAATCCCGAAACAGACTATCAGCTTTATCGCAACTATTCAAAGGACGATATGAGCGGCAAGGGCGAATGTAAGCGTGCTTTGCAGGAGCGTTTGTGTCTTGAACAGCGCTGGGATGTTCCGCTGGTCGGTATGGTAACAAGACTTGTTGCACACAAGGGACTTGACCTTGTAAGAATGGGCCTTGAGGAGCTTATGGACACAGAAAATATGCAGTTTGTAATTCTCGGTTCAGGTGACAAGGAGTACGAGGACTACTTCAACTATATGCAGGCGAAGTATCCGGGCAGACTTTGCTTCTGTCACGGCTTTGTTCCCGAACTTGCAAGAAAGATTTACTCAGGCGCAGATATTTTCCTTATGCCGTCTGCTCAGGAGCCTTGCGGTCTTGCACAGATGATTGCACTCCGTTACGGTACAATTCCTGTTGTTCGTGAGGTTGGCGGTCTTAAAGACTCTGTTTTCGACAGTGCCGACAACTACGGTAATGGATTCACATTCAAAAACTATGAATGTGCAGATATGCAGCTTGCCGTAAGACGAGCATTGTGGGGCATTCAGGACGACCAGGGTTGGCATCAGCTTATGTGGCGTGCTATGATGAGCGACAACAGTTGGGATCGTTCGGCTCAGGACTACATCAATCTCTACAACGATACCCTCAAGTGGGCTTAATCGTGCAGTCAAATCTTATAACAAAAAATTCAGTCGGAAAGCAGATTTCAAATTTGCTTTCCGACTTTTATTTTATTTGTAGAGGCGAACACGGTTCGCCTCTACAGTTTAACAATGACATTGTTGTATTTATAAAGCAAGTTGAATGACAAATATTGTACCGTTACTATCCGCCGCTACACAAACAAAAAAGGTTGGAAACTACTGCGGGGAGCAGTCGATTTCCAACCTTAAAATTTTGCATTAGTTTTTCATCAGGTTCTCTTTATTGCGTGCGGAACACGAATTTTACCTGCAAGCTTACCAAGAGCAAACACAAGAATAATCTCGGGAATGCACTTAACGGCAACACTGATGAATCTTGCTGTAAGATAAACTGTGTACGGTGTTGAACCGCCGCCGTAGAGTGTGTAAAGCCAAAAAGCTATGAGGAATGTTTCAACGCAGAGCATATTTGTAAACCATGCAAGAACAACTCTGAGCGGAGTTACATTGTTCTTATAAAGAAACATACCGTAGATAAAACCTGTAATAAAGCCGTTGATTGTAAAGCCGGGGAAATATGCGCCTGTCGGGGCAATGATAAATGAAAGAATATCTCCCAAAGCGCCGACAATTGCAGCAGGAATCGGTCCGAACATTACGCCTGTTACGGCAATGGGAAGGAACGCTGCGCTGAGCTTTACATTGTTTCCGAAAAACGGAAGTGTGCTGTTTGCAAAAAATCCGAGAACAATACGAAGTGCAAGCAGCATTGCAATTGCCGCAAGAGCGTAGATACTCTTCATTTCAAGCAAAGAGCTTTGAATTTTTTTGAGTTGTGACATATTTTTTACCTCCTGAATCTCTGTTGTTGCTTCAGGAAGAAAAAAAGCGGACAGATTGCTCTGCCCGCTGAATTATATGTCCCAAAGTAACAGCGGGATGCGAAATCTGTACCGCAGGATAAACCTTTCGTTCTTGCGGCAACTCCCCGTCCGCAAAACACTTCACGCACAAATTTCTACTCTGTGATAGATGCCTTTCGACACCGTATGCTATTATACGCCTGAATTTGCTGTTTGTCAACCAAAAATTAATTTCGGGTATACTGAACCGTTGCTTTTTTCTTCTTTGTAAGAAGGGCATCAAGGCTGTTGATAAGTCTTGAAAGCGGCTTGTAGATTATGAAAACAACTACCGAAATGATGAGTCCCTTAATGATGTTGAATGGACCTACGCAGTACAGGCAGAATGTAAATGTGCCGTCAATTGCAGGGAAAATTGCCTGTCCCATTTTGATAATTTCTGTAAGCGGCATAAATGACGAGTAGAGCGGAACAAGCACGAATGTGTTAAGAACCACACCGATAGCCGCCATTGCAACCGTACCTGTAAGCATTCCGACAATCGCACCGACTCTTGTTTTTTTGTACTTGTAGATGAAGCCTGCCGGCAGAATAAACGAACAGCCGATGAGAAAGTTTGCGAGCTCCCCTACTCCGCCTGTGCTTGTGCCTTTGATAAGGAACTTAACGAGAATTTTTACAAATTCAATTACTACACCTGCAATCGGGCCCATGCTGAATGTTCCGACAAGAACGGGAACTTCGGAAAAATCGAACTCATAGAATGAAGGTGCGATGAATCCGAGAGGAAATTCAAAAAACATAAGAACTGCCGAAAGTGCCGCAAGCATTGCGGTTACGGCAAGCTTTGTTGTCTTTGCCGTGTTGTCTGAATTGATTGTTTTTGCTTTTGATTTTGTCATTACGACCACTCCTGAAAAATTATTTCGAGTTGTCGGGAAAAGAAAAATCCCGCTACAAATGTAACGGGATTGCGTACCAAAATAAAACAGACGAACCGCCTGTTTTGCCGCATCTTCTCGTATCCGGACTATAACCGTCGGTGTCTGAATTTCACAGACTCGGCAGGCTTTCACCTGTTCGTGGACTTTAACCACCGGTGGAGAATTTCACTCCGCCCCGAAGACAACTGTTGATTATATTATATGCCGATTTTCGGATTTGTCAATATCTCTTCAGAGTTTTGAGATATTTTTTCGTTTCATCGTCAATTCTGAAACTTTCAACGCATTTCCGAATCATTTTATTAAAGGTTGCGTTATCAAGCGAATTTGACTTTATGTACCGCATAGTCTGTTCTCTGCACTTTGCAAGTGCAGTTGCAACAAGCCAAGCCCTTGCCATACTCACATAATAATGCGGATTTTTCGCATTGTCGCAACATTCAAGCACCGTGTCTATGTACTTATCTTCAAGATAATAGTCAAGCATCAGCACAAGACCTGCACGAATTATCCACGGATTGTCGCTTTTGGTGTATTCACAAACATGAGGGAAAAATTCTGATTTATACTTTTTCGTCTGCTTTAAATTTGCACAAAAGCCGTCGCAAACCGCCCAGCTGTCTATACGCTGTACAAAATCATCGCTGTACATCAAAAATTCTTCATAGCTTTCGGTTTTGAGCAAACCGATTACAATACCTCGCATTGTTTTTTCTTCATAAGAATTATCGGTTGTCTGCTCTAAAAAACTGCGTCCGTTGCCCTTAGAAATTTCCTTGCCGAGCTTTCGCATAACAGGCATTCTTACTCCGATAAAAAAGTCCTTGTCATTGTCGGGAATCAATGAGGAATGAAAGCTTCTGTACTTTTCATCGGCATATGAACGAAGTTCCCCTACAAAATCATCATAGTCATTTTTAGTCCAATTATCTCTTATAAGCTCCATAATGCACCGTTATTTTTGCTTATTCTTTCTTTTGCTATCATAAATTTCACACGGTGAGTTCAGGTCAAGATATGCAATATCGTGGTGTGGCACTCTGTCCTCAACCGGCGGGAGCTGCATATAATCACCGAAAACCATTCTGAGATACTCGTCATAGCCCGACATACACGGCATTTTTATGCCCTCAAATGTGACATAATCAACACCCGAATAAATGTGTTTCGGATACTCAATTTTCATCCAATGAGGGCCTGAACAGAGCTCCGTTACACACTTGTTTTTATCAAGTCTGTACTTAATCATATGCTTTTCGGCAGTTCTCCAAATCTTTTCTCGGAGCTTTTTTCCTCTGAAAATTGAAAGCAAAGCCTTACTGCCTGCCCCCACAATTCCGCCGTGCTTTTCGGGAACAACCTGAGCCAAAAACAGCGAATAAAGCATTGTCCACACATACTGCATTTTGCGTGCAAAACGGCTGTCGGGACAAACATCAAGCGGAAAGACATCAAGCACAAGTCCGTGCGGAATATCAACCTCGGTCTGATTTGTCTTGACCATAGTGTAATTTGTGTCGGTTACGGTCATAAAAATATTGCCCGTGAACATATCTCTGTCGGTTTTGAGAAGTCGAAATCTTCCGTCTGCGCCCTGTTCATGCCAAAGCTTGTACAGCTTTTCGTAGTCCTCTCGTGGCAGCATAACATCAACATCATCATCCCACGGAACGAATCCGCCGTTTCTTAGCGCACCGATTAACGCACCGCCGATGAGATAGAATGTGAGATTGTTCTTTTCGCAAAAGTCCCTGAAATACACGAGCATATCAAGCTGTTTAAGCTGTAATTCACGCAAAAGTTCGGGGGTAAGTTCTACTTTTTCAGTCATAAGTATCTCCGTAAATATCAAATACGGGCGGAGATTATCCGCCCAAAAAATTATTTGTATGAATGACCGGGAAGTGTGTTTTCCCTGATTTTTCTTTTTACCTTTTCAATGTGTTCTTTCGCACCGCTGTTTTTGATTTTCTTCCGCCATGACGGAATCTGAATCAAACCAACAATTGTGCCTATTCCGTAGGCAACATGGAGCAACGGGAAAATGAACGGCAAAAACACAAACTGAGGCTGAACATTTTTCATTGTGCAACATCCGACAGCGTTTACGATATCAAACATTCCGTAGATTATCAAAAGAATGTACAAAAAAAGCGGAAGTCCGAGAAATGCAAGCACGGAACAGCCGAGAAGTGCCATTACAAAAAGAAACGGTGCAAAGTGAAAGTATGAAAGACAACCGGGACACTCCGAGAGTGTAAGTCCTATCCACCGTCCGTTTGAATACTTCTGCCTTATCATTCCGTGAAGGTCGTTTCGTGAATGCTGATACGAAATAATATCGGGGCAACAACACATCTTGTAGCCCGCCATTCTAATGCGGTAGTGAAATTCATTATCCTCGGTTCTGCCGAGATTTTCGTTAAATCCGCCGACCTTGGCAATAACCTCTCTGCGGTAAGCCGCATGAAAAAGGCTGTCAAGATATTCCTTTTGCGCAAGCGGCCGTCTGTACGAAGCAACCGAACTGCCGAACAGAGAATCCTCAGCCGCAAGCAAGGTAAGCTTCCAGCTTGAAACATTTGAAGTGATATTCGGTCTGCCGCCGCCTACAACATTTTCGCCCTGCTTTATGTTATAAACATTTCGTGAAACAAAGTTTCTCGGAATTCTTGCGTGAGCGTCAACTCTTATGATAACATCGCCCTTTGCGGTCATCAGAGCGGCATTCCATGAGGTTGCCTGATTACGCTTTACGCATTGAACAACGGACACATTCCAAAAGCCGTAGTCGGTATCACGGAACTTTTCCATTTTTTCTTTGGTATCATCGGTTGACATACTGTCAACAAACACCACCTCAATTTTATCATGCGGATAGTCCTGAAGTGCAATATCCCTGAAAAGTCCGCTCAAAGCATTCGATTCGTTATAGGCTATCATACAAAGTGAAACTAACATATAATATCTCTGCTCCCTTCAAGCTCGAACAACCATTTTGCAGACATTGCAGAGGTTGTCAGAAAATAAGGCACGGCATAAAATGCCGGAACAACAAAAAAGCACAAAGCCGCCCAACCGATAAAACCGATAAACAGCTTTATTGTGGAGATGAAGTTCTTTATTGAAAAAGCCATCATTCTCGGAAGATAAATTCCGAGCGGCAGATGTTCGTTAAAACCGTAAGCCAAAAATGTATAATGAACAAAAATAATGTAACACACCACAACAACCGCAGTGCTGACGATAAACGCCAAAACAAGCAATACAGCCACAACCGCCGTGAGTGAGGGTGAATTTTCAATTATTTTATCCGAAACCGCACTAAGATAATTGAACACATTGAGCAGACCGCTTATGATAAAAAACAAGCCGACTGAAATTACATCAAGAATAACAGACTTAAAAAATAATTTCGGCTTTTTATAATAGTAAAAAACATCAAGAGGACTGCACTCTCTGCCCCTGACTACATTACACACACTTCTGTAAACTCCGTTTATGAGCGGCAGACACACAACAACAAAAGCAAAAAATACAAGCCCGAAAATCATTGTAAGCATCTGCTGAGTCTGATTCGGATTTTTTACATCATAAAGTCCTGCCACAGACATTGCAAGGCTGAACGCAAACAGCCCTGTCAAAAATGCAAGCACAGCAACCATTACCTCTGAGATAATTACCGACCGGTTCCCCTCAAGAACCTTTTTTGCCTGTTTTCTAACAGTTTTTTCCGTATTCATTAGCATTCCCTTTTCATCTGAATTTGTTCATAACGAAACGCATTATTCTCCGTCAGTAAACATTCTGTACATTGCCTCAAGGCAAATCTGAGCGTGTTTAAAAAAGTTCTCCTTATCCATACTTTCGTCTGCATTGTGCATACGAACATCGTCATTTTTGAATGCAGGACCGAATGCAACACCGTTACCTCCGAGCATTCTTGCGTATGTTCCGCCGCCTGTTGAATAAAGCTCAGCCTTTTCACCTGTAACGCTTTCATAAGCGTCAGAGAGAAGCCTTACAAGCTTGCTGTCCTTATCGGCATAAAGCGGTTCTTCGTGATTGAGAACAGTAACCTTGAGGTCGCTGATTTTTGCAACCTTTTTGAACTGTTTGAGAACTCTGTTTACGCTCACGGTAACGGGATAACGGATATCAAACACAGCCTTTGCGGTCTGTCCCTCAATATTCACGCTGCTGAGGTTTACGGTGAGCGAGCCCGAAACAGCATCGCTCATTTTAAGACCGAGTGATCTGCCGTTTGTTTCCTTGTTGATTGCGTAGTCAATAAATGAACAGATTGAACCTGTTTCCTTTGTTGTGTAAACATTTGAGATAAGGTCAACAAGTGCCGCTGCAGCATTGTAGCCCTTGTCCGGTTCACACGCATGAGCCGCTTTGCCACGGCTGATTATCATAAGACCGTCAATAGTGTAATTAAATTCAAAATCACCGTCACTTGCGTCTGCAAGGCGCATGAGAGTCTGCTCGTCATAGTCTGATGAATCAAGCATTACATACGCTCTGTCGGGAACTGCATTAACTGCTCTGCCTGCATGGAACTGGCTGAGTGTTGTTGCATTATTTAAAAGTGTGCTGACTTCAAGCTGAAGAATACCCTTTTCGGCAAAGCAGATGCCGTAGTCGCTGTCGGGAGTGAATGCCATGTCGGGAAGTGGATTTTTCTTGAAATAATTTTCCATATCATCCATACCCGTTTCTTCACCCGTGCCGTAAATAGCACGCAGAGTGTTCACGCCCTTTGCACCGCTGTCCTTGATTGCTTTCAAACAATAGAGAGTAACAAGAGCCGCACCCTTGTCATCTGCAATTCCTCTGCCGTAAAGTCTGCCGTCCTTTTCGGTAAGCGCATACGGCGGAACGCTCCAGCTGTTTCCCGCAGGAACAACATCAAGGTGAGTAAGCACACCGCAAAGCTTTCCGCTGTTGCCAAGGGTTATATGACCGCTCTTGTCGGTTGTTCTCTCCCCTGTCAGACCGAAATCTTCTGCTCTTTTAAGAATAAAATTCAAGGCATTATCGCACTCGTCATTCTTTTCACCGTCAACCGATTCAAAAGAAAGAAGTGTGTTAAGATCCTTTAAAAGTTCGTCTTTGAAGTCAAGTATTTTGTTTCCAAACATAATAAATACCTCCGTACTTAAATGCTGATTATATCTTTATCAGTTCTTATTTTTTCTTTTTTTAACTGTTTTAACGGTCACAATAACCGCACAGTAGATTAAAAATGCTCCGAATGTGCAAAGGCTGATTTTGACACCTGTTGAAAATCCGGGTGTTTCGTAGGTGAACACAATGTCACACTTTTCGCCCTTTGGAATCTTAACAGCCATAAAGCCGTAGTCAACCTTTTCAACATCTGCCGTCTTGCCGTTTACAGTTGCGGTAAAACCATCGCTGTAAGGAACGCTGAAAAACAACAGGTTATCGTCACCCTTTTTATTATTGTAAACAGCCTTAAAGCCGTTATCTGTATATTCAAATGAAGTACAACTGTTCAAGGCTCTGAGATTACAAACCTTTTTGTAATCTGAATTACTGTAATCAAACTTTTCCGTAATGCTGTCATAATCCTCCGGATGTTTGCCGTACAAAAGCTTGTACTTTTCATCGCTGTAGCCCGTAATATCGGAATACTTCTTCATAAGGTCACGGGGAAGAACCATTGCGTAGAGCAAAGCCTCGGACTTGTGTGCGTTCGTCACAAGGTCAAATTCTTCTTCGGCAATGAACTTATCAAAGGTGTATCCCATAGGAATGTAGTATTCGTTGCGGTAAATATCAAAACGGTTCTGCGTTCTGAGATATTTCCAACCCGGCATTCTTGTGTTGCCGTTTTCATCAACGAATGAATTCAGACTTCCCGATTTTCCGTCGCCACGGTAATCAAAAAGATACTTACAACTCAGAAACGGGCGAAGTCCGTATACATCAAGGTCAGGTCTTGACGCAACATCCCTTGTAATCCCGAGTGCATCGTAAAACTGCATTATAGATGTTGAAACAGAACTCTGAAAGCAGTTAATGCTCTGAATCTGCCAGAACATTGCCGTGTTGTCAACACATTCGTAAAAATCACTGCGAACATTGTCAATATCCGCAATTGTGATGCCGTCACGCCTGTTTATGATATCTTCTTTGATGGCATTTGTACTGCTGCTTGAGAAATAGCCTGTGGCGATTATAAAATATGAGGTGAAAAGCGAAACGCTCAGGATACCAACAGTGAGCATAACCGTAAATCTCTTTTTGTTTCGTCTGAATTTTTTGATGATGAGAACGAACGCAAGCAGACTTAACAAAGCCATAAGAACATAGAGCCAATAGCGTTCAAATGTTGCCTGAGTGCCGATAACCGTATTTTGAATATCACCGCTCTCCTCATCCGTATAGCTCACAGGCATAAGGCCTATCAGCAGAGTTGCGCCTACCGTAATTCCTGCCGACCAACGAATCGCCCTGTTCCAATCGGTTTTTCTGTTTTCAAACGCCTTGATTGTTGCAAGAACAAGCATAAGCACGCCCATATAGAACCATCTTGCGTAGTAAATTGAGCTGTTCATAAGCTGGAACATACTATTCAAAACAGGCACACACGCAAACACCGCAAGCACGGCAAGAAGCTTTTTGAGCCAGCTTTTTCGGCAAACCTGAAAATATGCGATAACTCCCGTCATTCCGACAAGCGGCAACCATGCCGCAACAGACGCCCATCTGCAATTTGAGCCGGGTGTGAACACAGGGAACGCAGGCATATCTGCGGGGAAAAACAGGCTTAAAACTATCAGCCAGTATTTTTGCGGTTGACTGTAGACAAGCGAATCCCAGCCGTTCGGAAGCTCGGCAAGCCTTGGGTTTCCCAGTAAGCCGAGCACTGACGGCAGCAGTATGAATGCCGTTGCAAGGAATCCTATGATAACCTCAAGCGCAAGCAAGAGAAAATTTTTAACTTTAAATTTGTAGGTTTTGGTAAGCGTAATCATAAGAAAATAGATGATTACGAACAGAACCTGTCCCACAAAGAAGTAGTAGTTCACAACGCAGGCGGAGAATACCGCAAGTGTGAACACTATTCTTTTTCCGTCATAGATGAATGCGTCAAGTGCCGCAAGCAACAGCGGAAACATTATCATCGGTTCATGAAAGTGGAAAAAGAACACATTGTAGATTGAAAATCCCGAAAATGCATACAGCAATCCGCCTACAAGAGCGAAATTCCTGTCAGCCACATATCTTTTCAAATAGAGATATGCGGAAAGTGACGCACAGCCGAATTTTAAAATCAGCAACGGTCCGATAAGATACGGTACAGCCTCACTCGGGAACGGAATTGTCAGCCAAAAGAACGGACTGCCAAGAAGATAAAAGCTGAAGCTTGATAGCATATCCGTTCCGAGGTCAACATTGTGCATCCAACCCATATCACCGTTTCTTACGGCGTCATGCACAAGCTGATAAAACGGAATTTCCTGAACATTGAAATCACCGTAATAATAGAAAACACCGCCACCCATTATGATAAACGGTAGAAAAAGTGCTGTTGCAGTTATAATTGATATAAGAAACACACGCAAACCAAATAGTTTTTGTGTTGGATATTTTTGCAAAATTCTGCTCGGCATAAAACCCTCCACGGAGCAAAAAGTCTGAAAAAATCTTTTTTTCGATAATTTCTTTACTTTTAAATTATGAATAGTATAATCAGTAATATAAATGTCCTTCACCGTCATTTATTCAAAAGACACCTACATATTCAATTCGGAGCAACGCTCTGCTTTGCTTGCAGAGAACAGAGGACACTCGCATTTAGATTACATTATAACATAATGCGATACAAATTGCACTAATTTTTAGCAAAAAACAGGAGAAACTACCTATGAATATTTCACATTTTTACGCAATGCTTTCAAGAATGAGGTACATCAACCGTTGGGGACTTATGAACAACACACGCTGTGAAAACCTCAGCGAACACAGTCTTGATGTTGCAATGATTGCACATTGCCTTGTTTTGATTCACAACAAGCGTTTCGGCGGTAATCTCAATGCCGAAAGAGCCGCATTGCTCGCACTTTTTCACGATGCAACCGAAATCATAACGGGCGATATGCCGACTCCCGTAAAATACTTCAACCCCGAAATCAAAAATGCCTATAAGGAGATTGAAACAACGGCAGGCAACAGGCTTGTGTCGATGCTTCCGGATGATTTTAAGGACGATATGGATAAAATCATCAAAATGAACGGTGCAGGTGACGATGAACTTAAAAAATATGTAAAAGCGGCGGACAAGTTTTCCGCACTCATAAAATGTATTGAAGAAATAAAAATGGGCAACAGCGAGTTTTCAAAGGCAAAAGAGGCAACCGAAAAATCAATTCACAACATGAATATGCCCGAAAACGAGGTGTTTGAAAAAGAGTTCCTTCCGTCCTTCTATTTGTCACTTGATGAACAGGATTGACAGTTACCGACAAAAAAATTAATATTTTCAGTCAGATTTTTCGCTAAAACTTTACGAAAAGGCAGATTTTAATTCTAATTTAGCATTAAAAGAAATTCTCATATGGTATAATAAACTATACTTATGTATTGTGTGCTTTTTACCCGATTGGAGGAGTAATATGCCAAATTACGAAAAAAACAGTCAGAAAAGCAATTTTGTTGACATAAGCTCAAATAAGCAGGTCAAAAAATTATATAATAAAAAAGGCAGACTTAAAAGAATTCTCTGCCTTGTGTTTTCAATAATCTTCCTGTTGGGCGGCGGCGGAATGCTCTACTACTATTCATTTCTTGACACTCTCAACTTCAAAGAGCTTGATGACACAAACAACAACACAGCAGCAACCAACTCATCGGTTGCCCCGCTTGAGAGTGATGCAACCAACCTTTCACTTTCAGAGGGAGAGCTTCTGCAGAACTCCAAGGAGCTTAATGTTATGCTTTTTGGCGAAGACAATTCAAAAGGCGATAAACACGGCAGAAGTGATACAATGATCATGATGACCATTGATAACAATCACAAAAAGCTTAAACTGACATCATTCCAGCGTGACACATATGTTTATATCCCCGGTTACGGATATGACAAGCTCAACGCATCTTATAACTACGGCGGAGCAAAGCTTTCAATTCAGACAATTGAGGCAAACTTCGGCATCAAGGTTGACCGTTATGCGGTTGTTGACTTTGACAGCTTTAAGAAGATTATCGACACCCTCGGCGGTATTGATATGGAAGTTACTCAGGACGAAATTGACTACATCAACTATCAGATGTACAAGAACAATCAGGCTGACACAAGAACAACTATCACAGACGCACCCGGTACTGTTCATCTCAACGGTCAGGAGGCTCTTTGGTATGCTCGAAACAGAGGTCTTACAAAGGGCGAGGACGGCAACGAAATCGGTCTTGACGGTGATGACTGGGACAGAACCTCAAGACAGAGAAAGCTTCTTGAAACTTTGTTCACAAGTATGAAAAGTGCAGACCTCGGTCAGATTGTTTCAATTGTAAGCTCTGTCGGTCCTCTTGTAACAACAAACCTCAAGAAGGACGAAATCACAGCGCTTGTTTCTCACGCTCTCACATATCTTTCCTATGATGTAGAGCAGTATTATGTTCCTGAAGAAGGTCTTTGGTACTATGATGATAAAACCGAAACATGGAACGGTGCAATCACATCAACAATCAAAATTTCAGACCTTGAAGAACAGAGAAAGAAGTTTGCAAGCTTCGTTTTTGAAGAATTGTTCACAGGCGGCACTTCTTCAAAAGAAACAACCTCCGCATCAAATTAAATATTGAACAAAATGCAGACAGCCAATTATCGGCTGTCTGTTTTACTGTGACGGCGAGCCGCCGGCAGCGTGTCGCTGCGCCCTGTTCGTGAAGACAGGTTAATTAAATGAAAAATGGAAAATGTAAAATGGAAAATTGCGGTCGTGAAGACAGTTTGTTTAAATACAAAACATATTATGCCCGAGCGTAGCATTGCAATTTTCTATACAAACCGAGCCGTAGCGGCGGATATTATCCGCCCGCCTTGATGATATCATATGCTTAAACACATAGATTCTGATATCATGAAAATTCCGCTGCAATATAACAACCGCATTGCACATAAAACAAAAATGCATCAGAACCTTACTTGGAATCTGATGCATTTTATTTGTTTGATTATTATTCTATTTTCGTATAATAAATACTCAAAAACAGCTGATAAAATTCTGCCTCGCTGACATTGAATTCTGCGTACTTTGAACCCATTGCAACCTGACCGGGGACTGAAACCATATCAATTCCGTTCATACCGCCAAGCACAGCCTGCTGAGCAAGATATGACACCTTTGACGGGTTAAGATTTGTACATGAATACGGAGCGGACGCATTGAACAAGTCGATTGGCGTGGTTAAATCTTTCTTTGTCTGCTGAAGAACCGTATTCATAAAAGACTGAATGTAAACCTTCTGTCTTTGCATACGCATATTGTTTGAATCGGTCTTGCTTGTATCACGGGTTCTGACAAAGCTTTCAGCTTGCTGTCCGACAAGGTGATAGCTTTCTCCCTCAACAAACTCCCCGATTGTTTCGGGTGACACAACATCAACTCCGCCAACGCTGTCGTTGAGAGCGGAAATGCCGTCAAGGTCAAGCGAGAAGTATGTATTAATCGGAATGTTATAGAACAGCCTCTGAACTGAATTTACCGTATTTTCACAGCTTGATTCCTTACCGTCACCGTATGAATACGAAAGACAAATCTGCTGTTTTTCCGTGCCGGCATATGCCCCGCCTGCTGAATACATTGTGACATCAACCATCGAATCTCTCGAAATGTTGAAGAGCGTTATTTTACCGTTTGAAGTGTCGATTGACACAAGCATAAGCACATCCGCCTGACCTCCGCTCGCCCTGACTTTGCTGTTATTATTTTCGTCAAGGTTGCGCTTGTCAACACCGATACACAGAACATTCGTCACCTTTTCGTTGAACTGATATGTTTCACCGTTGTATACGACATACTTACCGTTTTCCTCGGTTTCAATGCCCTGTGGGGCGGTAACATGAATATCAGTATTAAACAGCTCGTTTCCGCCCTGATAAATCAAATACGCAACCGTGCCTACGGTGAGTATAATTAAACCAAGTAATGTACAGCCGATTGACAAAAGCACCTTTTTCCAGGTTTTCATTTTTCGATGCTTTGAATGGTGATGATGCGACTTTGATCTATGCTTTTTATAGTGATTTGTGGTGTTACTCTTCACGACAATGCTGTCGGAATCAACGCCGTACACATCTGTATATACTTTTTTCTTTTTCTTTATTAACTTGCTGTCCTTGAAAATATAACCTTCTATATCCAACCTTGAAGGATCGCTTACATGCGCCTTACTGTTCTTTTCTCTTTTCGATTCAAGAATTTCCGGTGTATTCGGATCAAGCTTGTTTTCTATATTTTCAGTTGTTGCCTCAGCCGAACTTTCATTTTGTCGGTTCATCTTTCTTCAGCACTCCCTGCACAAGATATCTTCCGTCACCGCTGTCTAAGCATGTGCTTAAAACAAGAATTTTATCATCGGTAGTAAGCTCCGTATTTCTCTTGTTCACAGAAACAGAATGTGGATTTTTAATCATATTGAGATAATCCGAAAATACATTATCATCGGAAAAATCAAACGAATTCATAATGTGTCGGTTATCATATTCAAAAGCTGACACAATTTCGTATGTAAGCTTTCTGTCGGGAGTGTAAACATAGATATACCTGTTCTTGTTAAAGAAATCGGCATCATAAAAGCGATGGAGCGTTGCAAACATTGAGCCGTTTGCCATATTATGACCGTAAAGCACAGTCACTCTGTCAGAATAATCACGCTTGTTGCACATCTGCGAATAGATACTGCCCGAAAAGCTGTAATTTTTATAAATATCGTGGTCAAGATATAAGTTATCGTCAAGATGACTTTGCAAAACAGGATAATTTACATTTGTATTTGGAACGTAAATCCACGAATAAATGTCGCTGTTCTGCTGTTGAAGCGACTTGAAGTCAATCGGATTTTCGACCTTTTTCACATTGATTGACGGTGAAGTCACTTCTGTTGCAGAGGTTGTACCGTTTTCAATGTCTGACGCATACGAGCCTGCGATGTTATCAAGACTTTTTCGTTCGTTATTTTCATTTAAGTTTTTAACGACTATGTACGCAAGTGTGCCGATAATTGCAGCCACAAGCAAAATAATCAAAGCTATAAGAAATTTGTTTCTTTTTCTGCTCATATCAAAAACTCCCAATCGGTTATATTGTATCATTTTTGTGTCAGTATGTCAATTAATCATTACTTGTTAGTAAAATTTTATTACAATTTACAAACTACTGCATCTGCAATACAAAACCTGATTATTCAAACATCTAATGAATAAAAAAGAGACTTCCTTATGAGAAGTCTCTTGATTTTTAGTTAAGGTTGGATTATTTGCTCTTTACAAGCTTAAATACAGCCGCACCGCAAGCCGCAAGAGAAAGAACTAAAATTGCATACGGTACAACATCGCTTGCGCCTGTCTTTGGTGAAGTTGTTGAATCATCTTTCTTTGCCGTAGCTGTAGCAACAGGACCTGTTGTGCCGCCGCTTGCCTTACGGTAATAAGGAGTACAAACAATGTCACCTGAAATAATAATATTCATATTAGGATCTGTATACTTGCTGTCGGTTCTGAAAGGACCGCCCGAAATTTCCCAGTGGTCAAAAGTATAGCCGTCATATGGAAGCGGCTCAATGTAAACATGCTGTTCGCCCTTTTCGTCAATACCTGTTGTGAACTTATAATCACCGTCACCGCCCTCTGTCGGAATAATTTCAACCTTATATTTGAATGTACTCGGTTCCGGACTTGCGGCAGCAAATGCGGGAACTGCCGACAATAACATCATCATAACTGCAAATAACACAGCAATTGTCTTTTTCATCACATAATCCTCCTAATTTAACCCGTTCTAACTTTGGAATATGATACTATTCAAAATTTGTACTTAATTATAGCACATATTCATTTATGTGTAAAGTCTAAAGGAACAAAAACATTTTTTAAATACAACCAAAAATATGGGATGTTTCTTGTTAAAAACGCAAAAAATACAGCTTTTTTACACCGAAAGCTATTGCATATAAACTACTGAAAATGTATAATAAGGGGGAGTAATTTTAATTACCTTGAAAGGAAAGCTATTATGAATATTTCATCAATACAGGAACAGATTCTCAAGCTGAAAAAAGAAAAGGATGTCTGTATTCTTGCCCACAGCTATCAGGCGCATGAAATTCTTGAAATTGCAGATTACACAGGCGACAGCTACAAGCTGAGTGTTGACGCAAGCAAAGCCGAAAACAAGAACATTCTTATGTGCGGTGTAAGATTTATGGCTGAAACCTGCAAAATTCTTTCACCTGAAAAAACTGTTTACCTTGCACAGCCTGTTGCCGGCTGCAGTATGGCAGACCAGATGGACAAACAGCTTATTTCTCAGGTTAAGAAAATGTATCCCGATTACACAGTTGTTGCATACATCAATACTACGGCAGAACTCAAAACAATTTGCGATGTATGCGTAACAAGCTCATCGGCTGTTAAAATCGTAAACAATCTTGACAATAAGAACATTCTCTTTATCCCTGACTGCAACCTCGGCGACTATGTTGCAAAGCAGTGCCCCGACAAGAACATCAAGCTTCTCAACGGAGGTTGTCCGATTCATGCCTGCGTAAATGTTGAGGATGTTAAGAAGGCTAAGGAGCTTCATCCGAACGCACTCGTTCTTGTTCATCCCGAATGCACTCCCGAAGTTGTTGCTATGGCTGATTATGTCGGCTCAACATCGGGCATAATGAATTATGCAAAGGATTCCGATGCAAAGGAATTCATTATCGGTACAGAAATCAGCATTGCCGAACATTTGCAGTATGAATGTCCGGACAAGAATTTCTACGGCCTTACATTAAAGCTCATCTGCCCGAATATGAAATCAACAACACTTGTTGATGTTTACAACTGCCTTAACGGCAACGGCGGAGAGGAAATCAAGCTTGACGATCAGACTATCACAGACGCAAGAAAGTGCATTGACGAAATGATCAGACTCGGCTGATAAATTACTTATGAACGCAAATCTGTTCGGGAGGAATAAATGACTAACAAAGCATTGATTGCAATGAGCGGAGGAGTTGACAGCTCGGTTGCCGCATTTCTTACCAAGGATATGGGATATGACGCAACGGGCATTACCCTCAAGCTCTTTGATAACGGAGATATCGGTGAAAAGCGAGAAAAAACCTGTTGTTCTCTTGATGACATTGATGATGCAAGGAGAGTTTGCCTCAAACTCGGCATTCCCTACTATGTCTATAACTTCAAGGACAGCTTTAAGGAAAATGTAATCGACCGCTTTATCAGAGCCTATGAAAACGGTACAACACCGAATCCCTGCATTGACTGCAACCGCTTTATCAAATTTGAAAAGCTCATTCGCCGTGCAGAAGAGCTTGACTTTGACTGCGTTGTCACGGGGCATTACTCAACAATTGAGTATGACAAGGGTGCAGACCGCTATTTGCTGAAAAAATCGGTTGACAGCACAAAAGACCAAAGCTATGTGCTGTACTGTCTTACACAAAGACAGCTTGCAAAAACACTTCTTCCTCTTGGCACATATACAAAGGAAAAGGTGCGTGAAATTGCAAATGAGCTTGGTTTGATAAACGCACGAAAACACGACAGTCAGGACATTTGCTTTGTTCCCGACGGGGACTATGCAAAATTCATTGAACAGTACACGGGCAGAACTTATCCTAACGGTAATTTTGTTGATACCAAAGGTCATATTCTCGGTGAACACAAGGGAATTATCCGTTACACCGTAGGTCAGCGAAAAGGTCTTGGACTTGCACTCCCCCACCCTATGTATGTTAAGGAAAAGAATCTTGACAACAACGAGGTTATTCTCTGCGATAACAACGAGCTTTTCTCAAAGGAGCTTTATGCAACGGACATAAACCTCATCACCTGTGACAAAATCGACAAGCCGATTAAAGTCAAGGCGAGAGTTCGTTACAGCCAGCCCGAAAAGGACGCAATCGTTGAACAGATTGACGATAACACCCTGCACATTGTCTTTGACGAACCGCAAAGAGCAATCTCAAAAGGTCAGGCAGCAGTCCTCTATGACGGTGAATATGTAGTTGGCGGCGGAACGATCATATAAAGTTTTATAATTATGATGATTTTAGAGAGCGTGATTTCACGCTCTCTTTTTAGATTGATAGCATTGCGATTATATTTCAGGCAGGAAAACACGGTTCGCCCCTACAAAATAGCGGTAAATTTGTGCCGTTTATAAAATTTGATTTAACATACAATCTGTACCGTTACTTGCGGGCGGATGATATCCGCCCCTGCTTCAAACCAACATAAAAAGTCGGCAAGACAGTTTAATTTGCGTACTGTCTTGCCGACTTGTGTTTTTACTTATTTACAAATGATTACCATGAGCCGACATAAGCATGACCCTTTGAATCATACTGCGACTCTGTATAATAATTGAGCGAAGTGCCGTCAAAACCGATATCAATGGTCTGACTCGAACCGTTTGTGAAAATAATGTAATCAACAGTGTTCGGAACTTCAACCGAGTAAACCTTCTGACCATAGTCATTTGTGTTGAGATATGTCATCGCAACGCCCGGCCATGATTTTGTAGATGTACCGTCTTCAGCCCATGAGTAGCAGTAGAGTGTACCATCCCAGTTGAGTGAATCCGTAAACTTAACTGTATAGGTTGATGACGGAGTGGTTGTAGGCTCTGTAACAGGAGCTGTTGTTGCAGGAACGGTTGTCGGAGCAACTGTCGGCTCTTCTGTTGCCGGCTCGGTAACAGGGGCGGTTGTCGGAGTAACTTCCGGCTCATAGTAAGTGCCGACATTTCCGTGACCGTCAAGCTTTGCGACATACATCTGAATGTATGTTGCGTCTTTAACGCTTACGATATCATTCTCGCCGTCAGCGTCACATCTTGCGGCTGCGATAAGAGCCTTGTCTGAGAGTGTTATAAGCTTCACAATGTACTTCTGAACCGCTGTTGTGTCAACTATATCAATCGCACCATTGAGATTAACATCACCGATAAGGATTTTTTCCGTCGGCTGTGTAACGGGGGCTGTGGTAGGAGTTACCGTTGAAGGAGCAGTTGAAGGACGCTCCGATGATGTGTAAAGATAAACAACATTGATAATACCCGATGAAAGGTTGCCTGACGCATTTACGGGAGCAATAACATCTGTTCTGCCCGAAAGCGGAGAAGTTTTGTATGTATCGTTGGAAGAAACCTTTGACTGAATTAAAATTTCATCATCGGCAATCTTTTCACCTGTTGCGGCGTCAATGTGGCTTGTGATAACCTTACTGCTAAAGCTGAGTTTCTTATTCTGAACCCATGCCTCGCCCGAAACAAGGTAGCCTGTCTCGTTTGCACCCGGCTCCTGCTGTGAGTTTGTGTGGAACATTACATATGAGCTTGGTGCAGGAATTGTGCATTTGAGCCATCCGTTGCCCTCACTTGTCATAACAGTTGCGTTGTTCCACTTGCCGTTAGGCTCTTCACCGCCGTCTGTGTAAGCATAGCAACGAACATTTGACCAGTTGTTTGAGTTATAGTAGTGAACAACCGAACTTGTGCTGTCAAGTGCCTTATAAACAAAGTTAATGGTTGTGTTCGTACCGTTAAATGTACCTGTCGTGTTGGCAGGATACTTGTCTGTGTCAAGCTGATAGCCCTGAATTGATGTGAACGGAACGCTGTAGCTGTCGCCTTCACGATACTTTGTTGAAACGGTATCCTTAATTGACTCACCGTTTTCGTCAACATAATTTACCGTAACATAGCCTGAGCGAATACCGCTGGAGCTGTAAACATAAGTTACATTGTAGTTCTTTCCGCCTGTAACAGTACCCGAAGTTACACCCTGAGTATCCTTGAGAGCGTAGTCATAAAGGATGGTTGTGTCGGGGTAAGTACGGTATGTTGTACCGTCTGCATATTTTGCTGTTGATGTTTTGAGAACATTTCCGCTGTCATCAATATGTTTGATTGTTACCGTACCGAATGTTTTTTCACTAACCTTGAGGTTGTTGAATGTTGAACTCTGAACAAGCACACAGGCGCTGTTTGCGGGAACTGTATATGTGTTGCCCGAAACTGTGTCAAGACTTTTAAGACCTGCCGTCGTACCGTCTGCAACTACTGTCCAGCCGCTACCGTCAAGTGTAATCGGCCAATCATTTGTTGAACTTGCGTTTACAAGAACACAAACCTTGCCCCACTCATTTGACTTGTTGTTTGAATATGTGTAAGCAACAACATCACCGTGTGTTGACTGGAATGAAGGAGTGTTGAAGGTTGAACTCTTCATCGGAGAATAGTTTTCTCTGATTTCAAGAAGTCCCTTGTAATAAGCGGCAACATCCGAGTAGGTCTTTACTCTTGACCAATCAATCTCATTTATTGCGTCGCTTGATTTGTAACTATTTGTATCACCCTGTTTTGTACGGCAAAATTCCGAGCCTGCCGTCATAAACGGGATACCCTGTGAAGTAAGGAGGAGTCCCATTACTTTCTTAACCTGTCCCCTGAGTGATGAAGATGTTGAATTCCAGCTTGATGAGCCGTTACTCTTTACAATTTTATCCCAGAGGATAAGGTTATCGTGAGCGTCGGCATAAGCAATTGTCTGTGAAGGAGCCTGAGCTGAAAAGCCCTTGCCGGTTACACCGTTTGCAACCGTTCCGGCCTTATCGGTGTTGCCCTGAACAAATCCCTTATCGGAACCGTCTGTGCTTCCCTTAATTGCATCACGGTAGCTGTCGCAGAACATGCCTACTCTTGGGTTGAGCGAACCAGCCTTTGACTGCGAGCAACCGTCGGAAATTGCAACTGAACCGCCTGTCCACGGTTCACCGTACATGAGAATCTTTTTACCCGAACCGTCTGAATAAAGTCCGTCAAGAGCAGAACGAATATCGTTCATTGTTGTGATATCGTGAATACCCATAAGGTCAAAACGGAAACCGTCAATGTGATATTCCTCCGCCCAATACTTTACGGATTCAATCATATACTTTCTGTACATCAGCTTATCTGACGCAGTTTCGTTACCGCAGCCTGAACCGTTTGAATATGCTGATGATGAATGCATTCTGTAGTAGTAACCCGGAACAGTTCTGTTAAAGCAGGAATCGTTTGAGAATGTGTGGTTGTAAACAACATCCATTACAACTGAAATTCCTCTGTCATGAAGAGCCTGAATCATCTGCTTGAACTCAGTGATTCTTGTGTTGCCGTCATATGGGTTTGTTGAATATGAACCCTCGGGAGCGTTATAGTTCACCGGATCATAACCCCAGTTACGGTTTGAAGAAGAACTTGCAACATCTTCCTTTACCGAACCGTAATCATAAACAGGCATAAGCTGAACGCAGTTAATGCCCTGCTCAACAAGGTAGTCAATACCTGTTGAAACGGCTGGTGAACTTGTGTCTGAATTAAGAGTTGTGCCGCCCTCGGCAAATGCAAGGTACTTACCCTTGTTATCCTCACTCACGCCCGAGTTTTTGGAAACTGAAAAATCTCGCACATGAACTTCCCATACAGCCGCCTCGGATGCGCTGTTAAAGAGAACATGCTTATCGTCCGACCAACCGCTCGGATCGGTTGAGTCAAGGTCAACAACCATTGTACGGTTGCCGTTTACACCGACAGCCTGTGAGTAAACATCCTGTGTTTCCTTGGTTGTGCCGTTTACTGTTACAAGATATGTGTAATATTTGTTTTTGTAATCACCGCTCAGATTAAGTGACCAAACACCTGTTGAGCTGTCTTTTTTCATATCATAGGTGCCGATTGCCGAAGCGCCCGCCTCGTTGTCAGAACCTGTTGTGTAGAGCTTGAGCTTTACGGATGACGCATCAGGTGACCAGGTTTTCCATGTTGTGGAAGTTTTGCTGTACACTGAACCGAGTCCAGATTCGTCATACGCTTTGCTTGCATAGCTTTCAAGATAATTTGCATTGTAATAATTGCCTGCTGAAACCGATTCATCGCTTGTTACTGCCGCATTTGAGGCAAAGGCCGACATACCTGCAATCATAGACAGAGAAAGAAGAATCGATAATGGTTTGCGTAATCTCATATTTTCACTCCTAAATATTATTTCGCACAAAGTACCGCACGATAACTATATTTTAACATTTATAAATGCCGTATTTTTCCTATTGAGAACTAAAAAAGCATTCTCAAGCCAAACTTTAAGAACGCTTTTTATACATTATGCACAGATAAAGACTTATACAAAGCAATAATTATCTATTATTGCAATATTTCAGCAGTTAACTGTCGTCGATATGTTATTTGCCGTTTGCCGAAAAATCTGACTGTACTCAAATTATATACCATATGTAATACTTTGTTACACATTATTAAGATTTTATCGAACTAAAGTTTTTATTGTTATATAATTCTTTAACTGTGGTTTACATTCATTTGTCATTATGTACAATTTATTACTGATACATCACTGTTTGTTTACAAATCAACAATATTTTTGTAATAATATTGACAATATCGCAACATAATAGTATTATTATCTTGTGGCCGGTTGTCATCCGGAGGGAAAAATGATAACCTACAAATTGAATCATACACCCGAAGACGGATTTAACACCTTTGGGATAAGCGCATTTTGCGGCAAAAAGCTTATAAAATCCGTGTCGGGAATCAGCGAAAGCTTTCGTGAAATGACGGAGCTTGTCGAAATGTGCAACGAACTTGAGCTTGAACTCTGCCAGCTTGACGATATCATCGAAGATTATCTTACTGATTTCACACTTTAATTTGCAAAGACTTTAACTTTTGTCATAATCGTGGTACAATAGTGTTTAATGTTCTATCAGACATTATATATCAGACAATAAGGTGATATCATGATTTGCAATTTATGTCCGAGAAAATGCGGTGCGGTTCGTACTGCACACAGCGGAAACGGATTTTGTAAAATGGGAGAACTGCCCGTTGTTGCAAGAGTTGCTCCGCACTATGGCGAAGAACCGTGCATAAGCGGCACAAAGGGCAGCGGAACTGTTTTCTTTTCGGGCTGTACAATGAGATGCGTGTACTGCCAGAACTACGAAATTTCAAACGAGGACGGCGGAAGAACAATCACTCCCGAAAGACTTGCCGAATGTTACAAAGAACTTGAGGACAAGGGAGTGCATAACATCAACCTTGTAACGGCTGACCATTTTGCACACGCTGTTGTTAAAAGTCTTGAAATTTACAAACCGAGAATTCCGATTGTATATAACTGCAGCGGATACACAAGTCCGAAAACTCTCAGTATGCTTGACGGACTTGTTGACATTTATCTTCCCGACTTTAAATATGCAGATGATTTTCTTGCGGTAAAATACTCTTCCGCACCGAATTATGTCAACACGGCTGTTGCAGCAATTCACGAAATGACTTTTCAGGTTGGTCTGCCTCAGTTTGACGATGACGGCATTATGAAAAAGGGCGTTATCGTAAGGCATCTGATTTTGCCTGCCCACACAAAGAACAGTCTCGAAGTGCTTGATATTGTAAAACGCAGATTCGGCGATCAGGTTTTGTTAAGTCTTATGTGTCAGTACATTCCTATGGGCAAGGTCAGCGACAGGGAGTTTTCACGAATTAACCGTAAAATCACACGCAGAGAATATGACAAGGTAAAGCTAGAAATGATGCGACTGGGAATTGACGGCTTTACACAGGAGCTTTCTTCCGCAGATGAAAGCTATGTCCCCGAATGGGATTTTGAAGGATAATTTTTTGATTAATGGAACTCTTGTAGCGGCGAACCGTGTTCGCCAATCATTTCGTATGTAAATACGAAATGAGCAAAAAACAAGCTTTCCATAATAATCCAATTAATTTTATTGGAACATATGTATCCTGTCGAAACGATTTTACAATCGTTCCGATTGGCGAACGAGGTTCGCCGCTACGAATGAACACACAATTTTCTTCTTATTAAAATCTATGTGTTTGAACATATAATATCATCAGGGTGGGCGTCCAATGAACGCCCCTACCGATTAATTTTCAAAAACAAAACGGTCAAGAAACATTTTTTAGTTTCTCGAACGTTTTTTATTCAACCGTTTGTGACGGTTTTACATACAGGGTTTTGTTGTTGACATAAATCACCATACCCGGTTTTGAGCCGTTTGGCTTTGACACATAGCGAACAAGTGTGCAGTCAACGGGAACCTGACTGCTGTTTCTCGCCTTACTGTGATATGCCGCAAGCCGTGCCGCCTCATAGATTGCTGTGTCGGAAATCTCTTTGCCGTCCGAAACAACAATTACATGAGAACCGTGAATGTCCTTTGTGTGCAGCCACATATCATTCTTTGACGCTGTTTTCAAAGTCAGCTTATCGTTCTGACGGTTGTTTCTTCCCACAAGGATTTTAAAACCGTCGCTTGATTCAAATTCGAGCGGCGGCAAAGTTGTCTGACGGGGCTTTTTGCCCTTTTGAACCTTGAGATAGCCCTGCTCGGTAAGTTCCTCACGAATTTGCGCAAGGTCTTTTTCATTCTCCGCACGGTCAACCGTATCGAGAACCGAGTTAATATAATCAAGCTCTTCCCTGCCCTTTTCAAGCTGTTCTTTGAGCATAATTTCGGCATTTTTAGCCTTGCGGTAATCCTTGTAATACTTCTGAGCATTTGCCGAAGGTGAGATTGCCGGATTAAGCTTTATGCGTAAAATTGCGTTGTTCTCATCGTAAAAGTTTTCAACATCAACATACTCCGCACCACGCTCAATGCGATAGATATTTGCCTGTAAAAGGTCACCGCATATGCGAAGATGCTCACGGTCTGCACAGCGTTCAAGCTCACTCTTCTGCTTTGCAATTTTTCGGGCAAGCCTTTCAAGTGTGTTGTTCAAAAGCTTTGTAAGGCTTTGTGATTTCACCCTCATTCTGTCACGACTGTCACGAGCTTCATAGAATCCGTCAAGCAAATCGGAGAAGCTTTCCTTACTCTCAACCTTTGCAAAATCGCCGTACTGCTCAACATTCATAAAGCAGAAGTCCATAGGCTTGCCGTCCTCACGATAAACCACAACAGGCTTACCCGAACAATCGCTGCAAACGCTTTTCAGCTTTTCAATTTCAACTGCGAGTCGGTCAAAAAGCACGCCCTCAATTCTGTTTGTTGCGCCCTCCATAACCTTGTATTCAATCTCACGGCATACAATCGGAGAAACGCCCTCAATTGTCCTTAACAGCGCCTTGTTAAGCGGCATTTCCGTGTCAAGATTTTTTACGGCTGTACACACATCAAGCACCGAACATTTAAGCAGATTCAGCTTGTTCTGCGATTCGGGAAGTTCGTATTTTATATTCGGCAGTACAAGTCTTTTACTGCTCATTGTAAGATCTACACGCTTGAGTGAATCGATGATGACGCCGTTTGAATCGACAATAATTATGTTGCTGTACATACCCATAATTTCGCATACAACAGTTATCATCACAGTATCGCCGAGTTCGTTCACGCACTCGAAATCGAGCATAAGAACACGGTCGCAACCGTTCTGGCGAAGTCCCACAAGCTTTCCGCCGCCGATTCTTTTTCGCAAAAGCATACAGAACATCGGAGGTTGTGCAGGATTTTCGGGTGTTGAGGAACAAAAGTTCACTCTCGGTGAATTTGCTCGTGCAGAAAGCAACAGCTTTTTGTTGCCGGAAAATGTTCTCAACCCGAACACAAGCTCCTCTCTGTTCGGTTGATAAATCTGCGACACCCTTGCACCGAGAGCCTCTTTTTCTATTTCACTTTTAATATGTCTTAAAAAAATTCCGTCAAGCGCCATAGTAACTCCGTAAATTATTTGTGATATTTACCGTTTGATGAAATCTCAAACGCACGGTAAATCTGTTCGCTTAAAATCATTCTTGCCATTTGGTGAGGAAAGGTCATTCTGCTCATTGAAAGACGGACATCCGCCCGTTTTTTAACCGATTCGTCAAGTCCGTAGCTGCCGCCGATAATAAAATCAACGGTGCTTTTTCCGCTTACGGACGCATTGTCAATCAGCTTTGAAAGCTCCTCACTCGACATAGACTTTCCCTCAATACACATTGCAACAACATAATCCGAAGGCGAAATTTTCTGCATGATTCGTTTTCCCTCAGAGAAAATAACCTCATCAATCTGCGACCTATTCGGTATGTTGCTCTTAATGCGTTCTTCCGAAAGCTCAATAATATTGAATTTACAAAATGCGGTCAAGCGTTTTGCATACTCTGCAATTGCATCGGTAAAATATTTTTCCTTGATTTTGCCGATACAAATTATGTTAATCTTAATCATATTTCTCTTGTTTGTTTAAGGTTAAAAGATGATGGCTTTTGTTGTGCTTACACTCGGAGCAACATCAAGCGAATAATCGCTTTTGTACTTCATTCCGTTTGATGTGAGCAGGTCTACGGATGTTGACATTGCAAGCGGAACGGTATTATTTTCTTCGCTGAGATGGCCGAGCATAAGTCTTAAAGTTCCCTTTTCAACAAGGTTAACAAGTTCTTTTGCACAAGCCTCATTTGAAAGATGTCCTCTGTTTGAAAGGATTCTCTGCTTTAGCGGATAAGGATAAAATCCGTTTTTGAGCATATTAATATCGTGATTTGACTCAAGCACAACAAAGTCGCTCTGCTCTGCGGCAGTTCTGACATCGGGCAACATAACGCCCATATCGGTTGCTATAAGTGCGGATTTTCCGTCGGGAGCAGTAACACGGTAACAACAGCTTTCCGCCGCATCGTGGGGGGTGTCAATTCGCTGAACACGCATATTGCCGATTACGACCTCGTCAGTTATAACATCTGCATCTGTGTTTGGATCAAGCTTATTACCTGCCCTCAAAGCATTGAGCGTACCAAGGCTTGAATACACCTTAAAGCCGTAACGCTTTGCAAGCACACGCAACGCACTGCAATGGTCTGTGTGTTCGTGAGTTATAAAAACCGCCCCGATACTGCCCATATCAAGTCCGTTTGCAAGCATGGCATTTTCAATCTGCTTGCATGAACGACCTGCGTCAATCAGTACGCCTTCGCTTGCCGAACCTATGTAGTAGCTGTTACCCTTACTTCCGCTGAACAGCGGTACTGCTCTTGCCAAAACAATCAATCCTTATCTTTAGTATAACGAATATGATAACACAAATTTTAAAATTTGTAAATTATCTCACAAAAAAGCCGTTCTCACAAAGAAAACGGCTTTGATTTCTAATTAAATTTTAGTCAGGCACCGAGCTCCTGCTCGTTGTCTCCTGTAAAATACACCTTTTTGATATCTGCACCAAGTCCTCTGAACTTTTCAACAACATCTTCATATCCACGCTCAATGAACTGAATATTTGAAATCTCTGTTGTACCGTTAATTTCAAGAGCGGCAATAATCATAGCCGCACCTGCACGAAGGTCGGTTGCCTTAACGGGAGCCGCTGTGAGCGGAACACCGCCCTCAATGATTGCAAGTCTGCCCTCAACAGAAATCTGCGCACCCATTCTGATAAGCTCGCTGACATACTGATAGCGATTATCCCAAACATTCTCGTTGATGATGCTTGTTCCGGGAACGCTCATAAGCAATGCGGCAAACTGCGGCTGACAGTCTGTCGGGAAGCCGGGATGCGGCATTGTCTTGATATTACAGCGCTTTAGCGGAGCAGATGACGCATCAACCTTGAGAGCCTCATCATATTCCGTAATCTTAACACCCATCTCACGCAGCTTTGCGCTGATTGATTCAAGATGCTTCGGTGTAATATTCTTCACCGTAATACAACCTCTTGTTGCGGCGGCGGCACACATATATGTTCCTGCCTCAATCTGGTCGGGAATAATCGAATAAGTAATGCCGTGAAGATACTCAACGCCACGGATTTTGATAACATCCGTACCTGCACCCCTGACATCCGCACCCATTGAATTAAGGAAGTTCGCAAGGTCAACAATATGCGGTTCTCTTGCGGCATTTTCAATAATGGTCTGCCCCTTTGCCTTTGATGCGGCAAGCATAATGTTCATTGTTGCACCAACGGACACAACATCAAGGTACACATGTGTACCGACAAGGCTGTCGCATTCTGCCTCTATAATCGCACCGTCAACAAGCTGAGTTGTCGCACCGAGAGCCTCAAAGCCTTTAAGATGCTGGTCAATCGGACGCACGCCAAAGTTACAGCCGCCCGGAAGAGCCACCTTAGCCTTGCCGTACTTGCCCAAAAGTGCACCGAGAAGATAATATGACGCTCTCATACCTCTTACAAGGTCGGTCACAGCATTGCATGTGCGGATTTTTGTAGGATCAATATATAAGGACGAACGGTTGATTCGTCTTACATTAGCACCCATCTGCTGAAGAATTCTGCTGATAAGTGATACATCGCTGATGTTAGGAATATTTTCAATCTGGCACGGTTCATCACAAAGAATAACTGCCGGAATAATTGCAACGGCTGCATTTTTCGCACCGCTGATTGTCACTTCACCCGATAATGGCTTTCCGCCGGTAACTACGAACTTCTCCAATTGTTACACCCCAATTAATGTGTAGAAGATACTTTTAACTAAATAAGCTAAATATCTGAAAATGTATATCTATATAGTGTATAAGTAAAAATCAAAAATTATACGAATCTAAAATTCATAATGAGAACTAATTTGTTACATTTTATTAAAAACGAACCCACTCGGTTACGCAGATGTAATTTAACAATTCTCTTACAGAAAATGATACTACAAAATTGTAGTAAAGTCAACGGAATAATAAAACTGTAATCTATTTTTGGGCAAGTTGTACTCAAATTATTAATTTGTTGCTTTTTTTGTTTTTAATATAACCAACCATGCTTTTTAAAACCGTTTTTTCCTAAAAAGAAGTAATTAATCAAAGCGATTTTTTGTAAAATTATTACAAATTGAAACAAGTGTTATTTTCGTGTTATCATCAGACATCTGAGTATTTTCCAATTCAAATTGAACACAGAAAAATATCGTTCCGTTATTCCTATGATAATTTTACACCTTCAATCTTCTTTTTTCAAATTTAAAATTAACTTTCTATGACTATACTATATATACTTCCCAAACGGACACAATAAACAAGTGAAACTTTGGGGCAAAAAAACTTGAAAAACATTACATTTTTTCGCGTGTGTCTATTGACTTTTTAAAAAGGGAATGCTATATTATAATTAACATATGAGCATATCTTCATATGTTCAAGTATAACTTTTAACCTGAGAGAAAATTAAAGGGGACGCCTATGGAAAACAAAGAAAAAACAACCACTCCCGAAATGCCCGACATTGATGTGCTGTTTGAGCTTGCAGACCTTTTTAAGGTTTTCGGTGATTCAACCCGACTTCGCATTATGTACACCATTTCGGAAAATGAAATGTCGGTGCTCAACATTGCTGAAGCTCTCAGCATGGAGCAAAGCACAATTTCCCACCAACTGCGTGTGTTAAGGCAGAACAAGCTGGTGCGTGTTCGCCGTGAAGGAAAGCAGATTTATTACAGCCTTGACGATGACCATGTGAAACGAATCATCGAAATGGGACTTGACCATGTTCTTGAATAAGGAGGGAGACATATGAGGTACAAATATCAGCTTGACAATCTCAACTGTGCTCATTGTGCAGGCAAGATTGAGGCTAAAATTGCAGAAACAGACGGCTTTGAGGATGTAAGCTTTAATTTTGCGACAAAACTTCTCAACTTCAAAAGCGAAAAGCAGAATCCTGTTTCCGAAATTCAGGCAATTTGCGACAGCATTGAGGACGGTGTAACCGTTGTTGACAAAACTCCGAAAACCAATCTCAAAAAATACACCTACACTTTAGACAATCTCAATTGTGCTCATTGTGCGGGCAAAATTGAGGCTAAAATTGCAGAAACAGACGGCTTTGAGGATGTAAGCTTTAATTTTGCGACAAAACTTCTCAACTTCAAAAGCGAAAAGCAGAATCCTGTTTCCGAAATTCAGGCAATCTGCGACAGCATTGAGGACGGTGTAACTGTTGTTGACAAAACTCCTAAAAATGATATCACAACAAAGGCAGAACCCGAAATCACAAAAAAGAAAATAAGCCATGACACAATCTTCCTTGCAATTTCAATTGTACTTGCTGTAGTGTCCGAAATTTTCCACCTTACACTTGACGGTGTTACGGCTGTTCATTATGTTGTACTCGCAGCGTGTTTTGTTGCAACACTTCTTTCGGGTTACAAGGTATTCATCAAGGGTGCAAAAAACATTCTAAAGCTGAGAATTGACGAAACAACGCTTATGTCTGTTGCGGTAATTGCGGCATTCTGTCTTGGAGATTTTGTTGAGGCGGCAATGGTAACAATCCTCTTTTCTATCGGTGAAATTTTTGAGGATCGAGCAGTTGACGCATCCCGCCGTGACATTGAAAAGCTTGCAAACATTCGTCCCGATACAGCAACAATTATTGTTGACGGTGCGGAACAGATTGTTCCTGCCGAAAGCGTTGAAATCGGAAGTATCATTGAAGTCAAGCCATACGAAAGAGTTCCGCTTGACGGCATTATTATCAAAGGTAAAACAACTCTCGACACATCGGCTCTCACAGGCGAAAGCCTTCCTGTTGATGCAGGCGAGGGCAGTGAGGTACTCAGCGGCGCAATCAACGGCAGTAACCTTATTACTGTCAAAACCACAAAACATTTCGGCGACAGTACCGCAACAAGGATTCTTCAGCTTGTTGAAGATGCCGCCGCTCAAAAGGGCAACAGCGAAAAGCTTATTTCAAGATTTGCCTCTGTTTACACACCGGTTGTTGTACTCATTGCAGTTGCAATCGCAGTAATTCCTCCGCTTTGCGGACTCGGAGCATTCAGCGAATGGCTCTACCGTGCGCTTGTTTGTCTTGTAGCGTCATGTCCGTGTGCTATTGTTATTTCCGTACCTCTCTCCTACTATTCGGGTATCGGTGCGGCATCCGAAGTTGGTGTACTCATCAAGGGCGGAAAATATATTGAGGCTCTTGCAAAAGCAGATACATTCGTATTCGATAAAACAGGCACGCTCACAAGCGGCAAGCTCAGCGTAAACAAGGTTAATACGGTAGGTTCATACAGTGCTGACGAAGTTCTTGCTCTTGCCGCTGCAAGCGAAAAATATTCCGCTCATCCGATTGCATCCGCAATCAGAGAAAAGGCAAACGGTCTTAAACTCCCCGAGCTTTCCGACTACAGCGAAAGTGCCGGTCACGGAACAAGCGCAGTTTATAACGGCAAAACTATTCAGTGCGGCGGTTCAAAGATTCTTTCGGACGAGCAGAAGAAGATTGCAAATAAAGACGATTCTGTTTTCGTAATTTATGACGGTCAGCTTATCGGTTCGCTCAATGTCAGCGACACGGTAAGACCTGAGGCAAAAGAGGTTATCTCACAGCTTAAAGCGCTCGGTGTCAAGAACACGGTAATGCTCACAGGCGACAGACAACAGCCTGCCGAAAATGTTAAAAACGAACTCGGACTTTCCGAATGTCACGCAGAGCTTCTCCCTGCTCAAAAGCTTGAACTTTTCAAGGGCTTGAAATCAAAATCCAAGGGTGCTTGCTTTGTGGGCGACGGCATCAATGATGCCCCTGTTCTTTCGGCAAGCGACTGCGGTATCGCAATGGGATTCGGCAGTGAAGCCGCTATTGAAGCGTCAGACGCAGTTCTTGCATCAGGCACACTCAAACAGCTTCCAAAGGCAATTAAAATTGCAAGAAGTGTTATCAACACAGTCAAGGGCAACATCATCTTTGCCCTCTCAATCAAGGCTCTTGTAATCATCCTCGCCGCATTCGGTCTTGCACAAATCTGGATGTCCGTTATCGCCGACACAGGCGTCAGCGTAGTCTGCGTCATCATAGCCGCAAGACTCCTCAAAAAGAAATATTGATTTTTTTGCAAATCATATCATTTATTATGATAAAGCACCGTGAGCTTTCACAAGTTTCACGGTGCTTTCATTTGCCAAAATTTTTCTAAACATAATCTTATATTATAGTATTTTAAAATTATTGACTTTTATAATTATATAAATTATAATGTTTTTGTCAGCGCTTGTAACTGATAAATAAACTTCGGAGAGATTAATTTGAAAAAGATATTTTTATTATTAGTAACCGCTTTATTTTTACTTTCATTATATGGATGTAACACTTCTTCATCAAGCAATAATTCCACTGAACAAACAACCGTAACGAATACAGATGATTTATCTCTTGATACAGATACAGATTCTGAAACAGAATTTAATTACGATTTGGAGATTTACTATAACGATAAAAAGATTGATAATTTAAATCTTTTCGATGCATTTATGCCAACTGAGGATGGACTCATATATTCAAAAATCAACGAAACTTCTCCGAATGAAATAGAATACTACAGATACTATTTAGACAAAAAGAGCAGTATAAAACTCGGCTCAATAAAAGACTGGACAATGCAAATTAACGATAAAGCGTATGTAAATAATCACTTATGTTTTATGGCAAGCACGGGTGACATTACAGATGAAGAAAACAGAACCCTTGAATTTATTGATATAGACCTTAATAAAAACAAAATGACTACTGTCTTTTCTGACAAAGGCGGTTTTCCCTATGATACCGTTACAGGTGCAGACAATCTTGTCATAATTACAAAAGTATTAAACAACGGTACTTCTTTGGAACTGTATGACACCGAAACGCAAAAGTTTAAACAACTGAAATATTTAGAGTTTGATGATAAGAACTGTGTAGGAAAAACTATAAGAAAAGTTTCAATTGACGACAAAACAAAAACAATCTGCCTCTTGGTTTTGGACTGTGTTTCGGAAACAGATGTTTCTTTAAAAATAGAAACCTATGACTATGATATGAATTTTCTTAAAAGCTACGATATCTCCAATATTTCGGATGATTCTAACGAATTGATTCAAGGAGTGCAGTTTTTTGATTTTAGAAACAACTACCTTATCTATCAAAATTTTAGTATAACAAGATGTATAGGTTATATAGGGAATAAAAAATTGCAAAAATCCGATATGATTGACAACATTGACGACACCTACTCTATGGCTCAAACTCCACAAAAAGGATATAATACAGTTTTATCATTTAAAGATGTTGATTTAGAACGCAATATATACTTATTTAATACCATTGACAAAACAATGAAAAAAACAAAATTCAAACCTGAAGAAGAAAACTACTATATCGGCTCAATGTCAAGAACTGGAAAAGATAATTTGATGATAATAACAACTCCTGATAATGCAGACAAAAAAAGTAATCTTAATCCAAAACTATACTTTACAAAATTAAGCGACTTAAAATTTCAGTAAACAGGCGGTAAAAATCAATTAAAATCCATTTTGCAAATTATCTGTCAAAATCCTGCAAAAAATTTAATTTATGGGCAATACTGCTCTTTACTTTTTAAGGTATTTATTGTATAATTAGCGGTAAAGTAAAAAGGTATATTTAATGTTACAAAACACCTTTTGCTCACAATAAAAAGGATAGGAGGGACAAAACATAATGATCAGCGGTGCTGAAATTATGGTAAAATGTTTGGAAGCCGAGGGCGTTGACATAGTCTTTGGTTATCCCGGTGCGGCTATTTGCCCATTTTACGATAAAGTTTACGATTCGAGCATTACCCACATTCTTGTTCGTCAGGAACAGAACGCTGCTCATGCGGCAAGCGGCTATGCAAGATGCAGTAATCGTCCCGGTGTTTGCGTGGCAACTTCCGGTCCCGGTGCAACCAACCTCATCACAGGCATTGCAACCGCCTATACGGACTCTATTCCGATTGTTGCCATTACAGGTCAGGTTCGTTCCGACCTTCTCGGCAGAGATGTCTTTCAGGAAGCTGACATCACAGGAGCTTGTGAACCGTTTGTAAAGCACAGTTATCTCGTCAGCAAAACAGAAGACCTTCCGAGAGTTTTCAAAGAGGCTTTCCATATTGCCTCAACCGGCAGACCTGGTCCTGTACTTATCGACATTCCCGTTGATATTCAGGAAAATGAAATTGAAAGTTTTGAATATCCCGAAAGCGTAAACATTATCGGTTACAAGCCGAACACTAAGGGACACGCAATTCAGGTTAAAAAGGCTGTTGAGGCCATCAACGCAAGCAAGCGTCCTGTTATCGTATCAGGCGGCGGCGTGCTGAGTTCGGGTATCAAGCTTAAACTTCAAAAATTTGCAGAAACTACGGGTATCCCCGTTATTTCAACTATGATGGGCATCGGTGTTATGCCCAGCGAGCATGAGCTTTATCTCGGAATGCTCGGCACTCACGGCAAGGCTGTTGCCAACCGTGCTCTTCACGAAGCCGACCTTGTAATCGTATGCGGTGCAAGACTCGGTGACAGAGCTGTTGCGGCTCCCGACCAGATGAGTGAAAACACAAAGGTAATTCACATTGACATTGACCCTGCTGAAATCGGTAAGAATGTTAAAACAGAAATTCCGATTGTAGGCGATATGAAAAATGTCATCAATATGCTGCTTGACAGCATCGGCGATTACAAGGTTACAACAATGTGGAGCGAAACCGTAAAGAACTGGAAAAAAGACCTTTACCGTGAGCCTCCCGTTTTTGACGGCTTTGTTGAGCCGAGAACACTTGTCGGTCATCTCAGTGCAATGTTCCGCTCAAAGGCAATTCTTGTTGCCGATGTAGGACAAAATCAAATCTGGTGTGCAAACAACTTCCGTATTCGTGAGGGCAGATTCCTCACAACAGGCGGTATGGGTACAATGGGTTACTCAATTCCCGCTGCAATCGGTGCAAAGTTTGCAAGACCCGACCGTGATGTTATTGTAATCTGCGGTGACGGCAGTTTTCAGATGGGGCTTAATGAGCTTGCGACTATTGCAGGCAATCAGCTCGGAATTAAAATCATCATTATGAAAAACGCACGACTCGGAATGGTTCGTGAACTTCAGGACAAACACTACGGTGGCAGACACTCCGCAACAATTCTCAACGGTGATCCCGACTTCTTGAAGATTGCCGATGCTTACGGCATTGACCATGCAGAGGCTCATTCAAACAAGGAAGCCGAAAACATCATCAAGGGTATTGTTGATTCGGAAAAACCGTTCATTCTTGTTTGCGATGTTCACCCCGACACTCCGTCAATTTAATGAGGTGATAAAATGCAGTATACATTATCAATACTTGTTGAAAATCAGGCGGGCGTTCTTTCAAAAATTTCGGGACTTTTCTCTCGCCGAGGTTTTAACATCGACTCACTTGCAGTAGGTGTTACTCAGGACCCGTCGGTTTCCCGAATCACAATCGTTGCAAACGGTGACGAGTACATTGTTGAACAGCTTGAAAAACAGCTCAACAAGCTCATTCCCGTCATCAAGGTAAAAAGGCTTAACGAGGGCGAATTTATCAGCCGTGAGCTTGTTTTAATCAAGGTTCACTGCGCCGCCTCAAAAAGAGCCGAAATTGTCAAAACGGTTGAAATTATGCAGGCGAAAATCGTTGATGTATCCCCTTCGTCAGTTACCGTTGAGTACTGCGAATGTGCAAGCCGCATCAACACGCTTGTTGACTTACTCAAGCCTTATGGTATCCGTGAGATTGTAAGAACAGGTACTGTTGCCATTGACAGAGGCACAGCTTCGGTTTCCGTTTAATCTTACAGTTAGCATATATTTTAATTTATATGCCGCGTTTGCGGTAAGGAGGACTTTAATATGAAAGACTACACAAAAAACATGACAGCACCAATCTACTATCAGTCAGATTGTAACCTTGACCTTCTCAAGGGTAAGAAAATTGCTATTATCGGTTACGGCAGCCAGGGTCATGCACACGCTCTCAACCTCAAGGATTCAGGTTGCGATGTAATCATCGGTCTTTACAAAGGCAGCAAGAGCTGGGCAAAGGCTGAGGCACAGGGCTTTAAGGTATATACATCGGCAGAAGCTGCAAAGCAGGCTGACATCATCATGATTCTTATCAACGATGAAAAGCAGGCAGCTCTTTACAAGAACGACATCGAGCCAAACCTCGAAGCAGGCAATATGCTTATGTTCGCTCACGGCTTTAACATTCACTTCGGTTGCATCAAGCCTCCAAAGGATGTTGATGTTACAATGGTAGCTCCTAAGGGACCGGGTCACACAGTTCGTTCAGAGTATCAGGTTGGTAAGGGTGTACCTTGCCTCGTTGCTGTTGAGCAGGACGCTACAGGTCAGGCTAAGGATCTCGCACTTGCATATGCACTCGGTATCGGCGGTGCAAGAGCCGGCGTTCTTGAAACAACATTCAGAACAGAAACAGAAACAGACCTCTTCGGTGAGCAGGCTGTTCTTTGCGGCGGTGTTTGCGCACTTATGCAGGCAGGTTTTGAAACACTTTGCGATGCAGGTTACGACCCAAGAAACGCTTACTTTGAGTGTATCCATGAGATGAAGCTCATCGTTGACCTTATCTATCAGTCAGGTTTTGCAGGCATGAGATATTCAATCTCTAACACAGCTGAGTACGGTGACTACATCACAGGTCCAAAGATCATCACAGAGGATACTAAGAAAGCTATGAGAAAGGTTCTTTCTGACATTCAGGACGGTACATTTGCTAAGGACTTCCTCCTTGACATGAGCGATGCCGGTTCACAGGTTCACTTCAAGGCTATGAGAAAGCTCGCTGCCGAAGCTCCTGCCGAAGTATTCGGTAAGGAAGTTAGAAAGCTCTACAGCTGGTCTGACGAAGATAAGCTCATCAACAACTAATGTTTTTTAGTTCGTGAAGTTAGTTTGATATATTCAAACTTCTGTCACCCGAGCATTACATAGTACGAATTTAGGGTAGCTTGATTTTCAAGCTACCCTTTTTGCGAGTACCTCGCTCGTAGTTCGTGTAGGTAGTTTGTGATAATTTACAACTACTTGTTCCCGAGCTTAACATAGTTATAATTTTCAAGCTACCCTTTTTGCGAGTACCTCGCTCGCAGTTCGTGTAGGTAGTTTGTGATAATTTACAACTACTTGTTTCCAAGCGTGACATAGTACAGATTAACGGTTCAGTCAATTTGGCTAAACCGTTTTTGTTGCGCAATAAAAGGGTTCAGCTTTTTACGGCTGAACCCTTTTGCAGTTAAATCTTATCAATTTTGACAATCAATATTTGTCGTAAGAAAAAGCGTTATATGAATCAAGAAGGTTCTGTTTCTTCTGTGTTTCACTATAATTATTCCAAAGTTTTGGATAGCCGTCAACAGAACAGCAAACAAACTGACTGTACATATGTGCATTTACACAATTACCGAGTACACTCACATTTGTGGCATTATATGCCTGTTTTGTTGTTCTTCCGGTATTATTGTAATAATGGTATTCCAATCCCCGACTTTCAAGAGCCAAATGAGCAGAAGAGTATCCACGAACAACCAAAACTGTGCCGTCATAATTCAATGTATAGTTTTCGCGTTCAAGATAACGGTCAACATTTGAGGTTGACAATTCAACGGCATTAATTATATATTTCTTAGCAGATTTGTCATAGAAATAAGTCAGTTGATTCGGGATATAAGTTCTATAATCATCAAATCCGACTAACGAGAATTTTCCGTCCTTAAAGGTATACACCTTTGCATTCAAATAGTATTCCTTATCTCCTGCTTCCTGTACTATAAGCTCGGGAACACCGTCAAAATCGAGATCGGCAAACTGCACACCAGCCAAAGCAACATTTCCTACCTTGAGTTCAGGTAACCATTCCGATTCATGCTTGAGCAGATAATCTATGTATGCATCTCTTGTTTTATCTGTAGTCTTATACTTAAATGTCACACCTGACGGATTATAGATACTTGTAAATTTCTTGCCGTCCTTAGAAACACATCTTACGGTATAAGTGTAGGTCTGTCCTGCTTTTACATTTTTATGAGTGTAATAATTATTTGTTGTATCAGCAAGCTTTTTCCACGAACCTTTTTCTTTTACATAAATACGATACTTTGAATTATCTTCGCAAACATCTGTCCATGAAACTGTAATTCCGCCATGCATTGAGTCAACACGAACAATCTCCGGACATTCATTGCCTAAATTCGCCTTAGAACCTTTTGTATCATAACCACTCTGAAAAACCTTGCCGTTACTTGAAATGCAACGAACAGTATAAATATACTGACCGTTTACGGAATTATCTTTTATGCTTAGTTCTCTTGATACAAGTCCCTTGTCAAGATAACTTGTACCTTTTGTATCTACAAGTTTATTCCAACCGGTAGCATCCTTATAATATACACGATATTTTTCAGCACCTGCAACCTTATTCCACGCAAGCTTGATACCGTCATATGTATATTCTGCCTTTGATATTTTCGGAGTTGCGACATACTTTGCGCTCATTCCCACTGGGTCATAACCGCTCAAATACTTTTTAGCGTCGGCACTGATTGCTCTTACAGTGTATGTATAGGTTTTATTCGGCTGTAAATTTTTATGTGTCACAACACCTGTTTTGCTATCGCATACTTTTGTCCAGCCCTTACCTTCTGTTTTGCAGTACAATCTGTAATTTGTATTTTCTTCAGAATCCCAAATCACCTTAATACCGCCGTTTACAACATTGGTTTCAAGTATTTTAGGAGCTTGATTATATCTGATACTTAAGCCTTTTGGGTTAAATCCACTCTCAAAACTCTTTCCGTCATCACTTATACACCTCACGGTATAAGTATAGGTTCCCATACCAACAGATTTATCAACTATAGAATTAGAAGTCGTATCTGATACTCTGAACCAATCTGACGAATTTTTATGATAAATTCTATACTTTGATGCACCGTTTACTTTGTTCCATGTAATTTTCACACCGCCGTTTACATTTTCAAGCTTTGAAATTTCGGGGGCGGCAATATATTTTACACTTTTGCCCTTTGAATCATAACCGCTTGTAAAGCTCTTTCCGTCAGCAGAAATACATCTTACAGTATAGGTGTAATTCCTGCCCGATGAAACATCCTTGTCGATATATGAGGTTGAAGTTGTATCGACCATTCGTGTCCAACCTTTACGGCCCTTGTAGTAAACTCTGTACTTAGCCGCACCGCTTACTTTGTTCCATGTAAGCTTTACACCGCCGTAAACGCTTTCGGCTTTTGAAATTTTCGGAGTTGCCAAGCTTGCCCTTGCAACTTGTGCATACTGCACGGGTGTGTTAAGCGGTTCAACCGCATTTGCAGAAACTGCCGAAACCACAATCGCAGACATCGACATTACCGCCGCCATGGCTATAGGTAAAAACTTTTTCATAGTTATCCCTCACTTTGTAAATATTCTACGCATTATTAAAAACTTTCACTAAATTTTTATGCAAGTTAATTGTAACATTAAATGATATAAAAAGCAATACATCTTGATAAACTATCACAAATTTTTAAGCTAAAATAAATAAACCGTTCACAAAAGCGAGAACGGTTTATTTTATATATTCTGTTGATGTTTTGAATTATTTAAAATAATTTCTGCGTTTTGCAAAAATTACTGCACAACCTGCAAGCATTGCAACAAGAAGAATTACAGCAACGCTGTTCTGTCCTGTCTGTACAGCACCGCTGTTGTTCTGTGAATTGTTCGGTGTGTCATTTGTAGCTGTGTCGCTTGTTGAAACAGGCTTAGTTGCCGAAGTTGTATCGGGTACTGTTACAGATTCGTCAACTGTTGCAACCGAAGTTGTAGGCTCAGTAGGAACAGTTGTATTCGGTTTATTAGATTCCAAACCAAAATTCATTTTTGACAATTCTTCAAGAATACTATCGTCAATAACTCCGCTTTCATAAGCCTCTTTAATTGAGTAAACATTGCCATTCTTATAAAGCATAACATCATCGCCATGGTTGTAATAATAAGTATAGTCACCAATTGTTTGTTCAATCATAACGCCTAAACTCATAAAGGGTATATTTCTAAAACATACTGTTTCATCACTTGTAGAACCAACAATTTCGACATTCAAATATTCAGGTGCTTTGCCATTGTAATATTTATTTATAATTACACGCTTTATTTCTGAAAGGAGAGCTCTATCTTCGCCCTTTTGGATGATATCCATCTTTCCCCAAAGATTTCCCCAAGTGTATAATTCATAGAGCATATCATCATCAATCGCACCTGTTTCATAGGCATCAGACAATGTATATACTTTATTATTTTTATATAACATAACAGGACAATCGCTCGGATAAGAAATAGTATAATCACCTATATCGAATTCCACTTCATCTGTCCAGTGTGTAAAACTATCCATAAAATCGAAATACACGCCACCGTCACTGGCTGTACCATATATTCTTACTTCAATAAAATCAGGCTTTTCATCGCCATAATATGTATCTAACATAGCCTGTTTAATATCTGAAATCAAGTCTGGATCAGAAGTTTCATCAGGTGTAGCAGCAAAAGCTGTTGTTACAACCGAAAAGCACATTACAAATGCTATCAATGCTGTTAAAAGTTTTTTCATTTTTATTTCCTCACCTTTTATTTATTCTATCTGTAATAATGGTATACGCAACAGATATTCGATTTACTTCATTATACCACTAAAATATATGTAATGCAATATAGTTGCTAAAAATTTAGCAAGAATAATTCTGCTCAAATGAAAATGCCACTTTCACAGCGAAAGTGGCATAAATGTTAATTTTAGTTGTCAAATCAAACAGGGTGAACCATATTTTTCTTGTCAAGCTTGTCGCCGTTGATGCCAACCTTGGCATTTCTTCTCTTTTCAAAGAAGTCGAGGGCAACCTTCGGGAACTGTGCGTAAGAAAGAACATCCTCAGGCTGTTCAATCCACTGCTCAATCTCGCCACGGAGCTTATCAAGCTCAGGCTTAAGCTGATCTGCAGGACGGCCTTTGATAATCTTCTTGTCACCGATAATCTTCTTCTGAAACTGAGGATCAATCGGCATTGGAGTTGTACCGTACTCACCGGCAACAAGTCCCTTGAACTCGTTTGTGCACATTGAGTAGCGCTTGCCTGTGATTACATTGAATACAGCCTGTGTGCCGACAATCTGTGATGTCGGAGTAACAAGCGGAGGATAACCTGAATCCTTACGAACACGGGGTACTTCTGCAAGAACTTCGTCAAGCTTGTCTTCTTTACCTGCCTGCTTGAGCTGTGAAAGAAGGTTGGAAAGCATACCGCCGGGAACCTGATAGATAAGAGCGTTAGCGTCTGTTGCGAGCATCTTAGGATCAAGAAGTCCTGACTTGATGTACTTCTCACGAAGAGTCATAAAGTAAGCACGGATGTCAGAGAACTGTTTAAGGTCAAGACCTGTGTCGAACTCTGTGCCTGAAAGAGCGGCAACCATTGACTCTGTCGGAGCGTGTGATGTACCGAGAGCGAGTGGGCTGATTGCTGTGTCAATGCCGTCGGCACCTGCCTCAACACCCTTTAAAAGACACATTGATGCAAGACCTGATGTGTAGTGGGTGTGGAGCTGAAGCGGAAGCTCCGGAACAGCGGCTTTGATAGCCTTTACAAGGCTTTCGGTTCTTGTCGGAGTAAGAAGAGCAGCCATATCCTTGATACAGATTGAATCTGCACCTGCGTCTGCAATTCTCTTAGCATACTCAACATAGTATTCATCTGTGAATACAGGGCCTGTTGTGTAGCTGATAGCAACCTGTGCATGACCGCCTTCTTTGTTAGCAGCCTTGATAGCTGTTTTAAGATTCTTGATGTCGTTAAGAGCATCAAAAATACGGATAATGTCAATACCGTTTGCGATTGAACGCTGAACAAGGTACTCAACGCAGTCATCGGCATAGTGACGATAACCGAGCATATTCTGTCCTCTGAAAAGCATCTGGAGCTTTGTGTTAGGGCAATGCTCTCTGATTGTGCGGAGTCTGTCCCACGGATCTTCGTTTAAGAATCTGAGGCATGAGTCATATGTTGCACCGCCCCAGCATTCGAGTGAGTAATAACCGATTTTATCGAGTTTGTCAAGAACAGGGAGCATTTCCTCTGTTGTCATTCTTGTTGCAATGAGTGACTGATGAGCGTCACGCAGAGCAGTTTCGGTAACTCTGATTTTTTTTGCCATTTTACAGCATCCCTTTCTCCGAATTATTGATTAGTTAAGTGTTACGAGAACCTTACCTGAGTCAACTGACTCACCCTTTGCAACATCAACTGTTGCAACTGTGCCGTCCTGCGGAGCCTTAACGGGAGTTTCCATCTTCATAGCCTCGATGAATACGAGGTCATCTCCAGCCTTAACAGCCTGTCCTGCCGAAACAACAACATTAACAACTGTACCGGGCATAGGAGCCTTTACAACAACAGAACCCTGAGCGCCTGCGGGAGCTGCCGGCTTTGCTGCAGGAGCGGGAGCGGCTGCCGGAGCAGGAGCGGCTGCTGCGGGAGCTGAAGAGCCACCGAGTTCTTCAACCTGAACATCATATGCTGTGCCGTTAACTGTAATTCTTAAATTCTTCATTTTTAGTATCCCCTTTTATTTTAACAAGTAATCATTTATCAGATAGTTGAATGCTTCTTTGAAAGTGTTGAAACACGCTTGCCCGAGAGCATATCAAGAGCAGAAATAAGAGTCTGACGGAGCTGAGCTTCTTCAACAATACCGTCAACATAGCCGTTCTGAGCGGCATTGTAAGCAGAAAGATTCTCGTCAGCAAACTTCTGAGCAACCTCAGACTGCTTATCTGTGGCAACATTCATAACTTCGGGAGCCATAATGAATGCGGCAGCCTCAACATTAACAGGTGAAATAACCGCATCGGGAAGTGCATAAACAACATCTGCATTAGCGCCTGTGCCTGCAAGAGCAACATAGCCTGAGCCGATTGCCTTGCCTGTAACAACAGAAATCTTAACTGTTGTTGCCTCAGCATAAGCGGCTGACGCCTTTGTTGCCGACTTGATTGACTCAAAGCCCGGGCAGTTTACGAATGTTACAACAGGGAGTGAGAAAGCATCGCAGAAACGAACAAACTTTGCTACCTTGTTTGCAGACTTGCAACCAAGCTCCTTGCCCTTTGTAACAACAATACCTACAACCTGACCGCCGAGTCTTGCAAAACGAACATTTGCTTCCTTGCCGTAATCATTGAAGAGCTTTACAATGCTGTTGCCGTCAACTGTTCTGCTGACTACACAACCGCAACCGTCCTCTGCCGGAGCTTCTTCAAATGACTGAGGAGCCATTGTGAGGTTATTTGACGGAAGATAAAGGATAAGTTCCTTTGCAGCCTTGATTGCCTTGTCTGCATCGTCACAAACGATTGAGGCAATACCGTTTTCAGCATTGTAAGCGGCATCGGAATGCTTGCCTGTTACCGAAAGTGAAAGCTGTGCGTCTTTGCTCATGATAACGATGTCTGCGCTTGCGGCGTTAAGAGCGTTTGTTCCGAGGCAAGTGCCGAGAACAACCGAGATCTGCGGTACAACACCGGAAAGTGACGCAGCCGCATTGAGAACATCACCGCAACCTGCGAGAAGCTCTGTACCCTGATTAAGTCTGCCGCCAACGCTGTCATAGAAACCTACAACAGGAGCGCCTGTCTTGAGTGCAAGACCATACAGCTTTTTAAGCTTGGCAGCCTGTGCCTTACTCATGGCACCGCCGCAAATGTCGCTGTTCTGTGCAAACGCATAAACAGGCATACCTTCTACTGTTCCAAAGCCTGCAACAACCTCGGCAAAACCTTCACCGGATTTTGCAAAGGCATCAATTTCACAAAAGCTGTCTGCATCAAAAAACGCCGTAATTGTCTTATAAGCGGAAGTTGCGGCAATTTCAGCCTTTGCCTGATTGATCTTTTCAATACTCATCTTAAAATCCTCCAATACCATGTATTGAATATGCACGAAAACTGAGCGTGCATACTAATTTTCTACACATACATTATACTCTATAATCTTCAAAAGTACAAGAAAAACACGCTGTACTATTTCAATTTTGAACACATTTAATAGTTATTCCGTGAAAACCCTTAATTTATTGTCGAATTAACAAATAGTTTGATTGACCGTTTCGGAAGTATTTTTCAAAAACGGAAAATTAAAGCTGTTTGCCGTTTAAAAACGGGTTTGCAAGCAGTTTTTTAACCTCTTGTTCGGTCAAATCTCTCCAGTCACCCTGTTTGAGCATACCCATTTTTACTCCGCCGATCTGGGTGCGTTTGAGTCTTGCAACCTCAAGCCCAACAGCCTCGCACATTCTTCTGATTTCACGGTTCTTACCCTCGTGAAGAATCATTTCAAGAACTACTCTGCCCTGCTCCTTGTGAATTACATGGACATATGCAGGAGCGGTTTTCCTGCCGTCAAGCTCAACGCCTGTTTCAAGCTTTACAAGTTGATCCTCGTCAATTGACGGTCGAACGGTTACTCTGTAAATCTTGTAAACATTGTTTTTCGGGTGCATAACCTTGTTTGCAAAGTCACCGTCATTTGTAAAAACAAGCATACCCTCGCTGTCTTTGTCAAGTCTGCCGATCGGATAAACTCGCTCGCCGACATTCTCAACAAGCTGTGCAACACACTTTCTGCCACGCTCATCATTCATTGTGGTAATGAATCCACGGGGCTTGTTGAGCATAATATATCGGTAATTACCGCCCTTCGGCACAACAATCCTCTTGCCTCTTACAAACACCTTGTCTGTAGGAAGAACCTTATCACCGAGAATTGCGGTTTTGCCGTTCACCTTGACATGACCGCCGAGAATAAGCTCCTCGGCCTTTCGCCTTGACGCAATACCGCATTGCGCTATGAATTTCTGAAGTCTTATAGGTTCAATTTTAGCCATATGTAAATTCCTTTTTATTAAAATTTTCTGTATATTTAAGCTGTCACGAAAACAGATTTCCTATTGCCGAAAATATTGACATACTCTTTTTATCCGATTTAATCTTTTCGCCTGCAACAATGTTGCATTTATAAAGCAGCTTTCCGCCGAGTGTGTATTCAATTCTGCCAACCGATTCGTTCTTTTCAATCGGAGCATACAAAAAGCTGTCTATGAAGATTTTTTTCTTGATTTTATCGCAGTCCTCACGCTTTAAAACGATTGTGTTGTTCTTCTCACCTGTAACCGTCACGCTGTCCTTATCACCGCCCACGCACGGAATATCGGCACAAAAGTCAGCGTCCTTGCAGTCAACTCCCCTGTACTTTTCAAAAGCGTAATCATAAAGAGAAATATGGTCATTCCAATCGTTGCGGTCATTCAGAGTGACGCACACAAGCGTTACACCGTCTTTTTTTGCAGAGGAAACAAGGCACCGCCCTGCCACCGTTGTATAGCCTGTTTTTCCGCCTGTACAGTAGGGATAAAGCGACAAAAGCCTGTTATGATTTGCATATGCGGTTTTCTTTGATTTCGGTTCAAGAAATTCAACGGTCACGCTCTTCTTAGCCGTAAGATTTGCAAAATCGTCATTTTCAAGTGCATATGACATAAGCAAAGCCATATCCTTTGCACTTGAGTAATGGTTGTCATCGTCAAGTCCGCTCGGCGTTACAAAATTGGTATTCGTCATACCGATTTGCTTTGCCTTTTCATTCATTCGTTGTGAAAACTTTTCGGGACTGCCCGAAATCGTATATGCCGCCGCATTCGCCGCATCATTACCCGACGCCATCATCATTCCTGGCGCAAGGTCTGAAAGTCGGACTTTTTCGCCGACCTTGAGATACATCGAACTGCCCTCGGCAACCATTTCCTGTTTGAAGGTTACTTCGCTGTTACAGGATGCCGCCTCCTCAAGCGTTATGAGCGATGTCATAATCTTTGTGGTGCTCGCAGGCTTCATTCTTTCATCTGCATTTTTTGAACAGATAACCGTGTTGTTATCGGGACAATAAAGGACAAATGCCTGTGCAGAAGTTGTGGGAGGAGTATCCTCCGCAGTTTTTGCGCCCATAAGCACAAACGGCATAACAAAGCACACCGCAAGCGAGATTATTTTTTTCATAAGGACACCCCCTGCATAAATCTATGCCGAGGGGTGTTGCAATATTACGAATCAGCCGTCAATATCGTCCTGTGTGATTTCGGAAAAATCGTCTGCGGATTCGCTCTTATCCTTTTTGAAAACTCCCTTTACCTTTTTGAGAACATCGGGAATCATATTAACGAGCTTGTCGGCTGTACCTTCTTCCCTGTCAACGGAAACAAGCCTTACATCGCCCTGATAAACGGTAAGAAATGCAACAGGCTGAATTGTCACACCTGCACCGCTGCCGCCGCCAAAGCAGTCTTTGTTTTCCTTTTTGGTAGGCAGATCCGAACCGCCTGCCGCAAAGCCGTAGCTTACCTTTGAAACAGGAATGATGAGTGTGCCGTCAGGCGAAGTTATAGGCTCGCCGATAATAGTATTGACATCAATCATTTCCTTGATTTTTTCCATTGTGGTATCCATTAAACTGCCGATAGGATGTTCCATAGCCATTCTCCTTTTTCAACAATATTTATATCAATCATTTTTAACTTCTGCAAGAAGTTTAATCCCCTTGATTCCGTGCTTAACGGCAAGACCGATAAGTCGGAATGCGAAAATTCTTGCGGCAAAGTCAAAGTTAATTTCTGTTTCTGCTTTTTCCGAAAAATTCGGATTTATGTCAACTCCGTAACCTTTGCATTTTACAACACGGAGAATTGTGCCTACTGCCGGATAAACAACGGCACAGTACTTGCCGTATTTTATAGCCGTGTCAGCCGCATCGTCACCTGCAACGCTGATACTCAACGACAATTTTTTAACCAGTATGTGGCTGAAAAAATCCTGCAATGCCGATACTGCAAGCTCTGCAACTTTTTTTATCAGGTTCAAAAGCCACTCAATACCGTATTTTTTTATAAGGCTCGGCTTTTTTTCTGTCGCTTTTTTAGGTTGTTCGGTTTTCTGAGTTTGTTTTTTTGCTTTTTTCTTCTTCTTTTCCTTTTTGGGTTTTGCCGGCACAAGCTGAAGCTTTACAAATCCGATATACACGGCGCACCAAAACTCCTCTTTATATGATGCACGCAAAGTAATCGGAATAAACATCACAAGCGCAATAAACAGCACAATTCCGAGTAGGATATATAGCCAAAGCAAAGGGAATTCCCCCTAAATTTTACTGCCTGTCAACAGGCTGATCGGCAAACAAATCAATCTGCTCATTGCCGTTTTCAGTCTTTTCCTGTTCTTCACCGTTTTCTTCGGACTCCTTGTCCTCATCACCCTCTGGGAGCGGAGGAAGTTCGTCAAGACTTGAAATGTTAAAGCAACGCAAAAAGTTTTCGGTTGTGCCGTAAAGCAACGGTCTGCCGGGTAGCTCAAGTCTGCCCTTTTCTTCAACAAGTCCCTTTGTTGTCAAACTGCCGATTACACCACTGCAGTCAACACCACGCACCTGCTCGACAAAAGCCTTTGTAACAGGCTGATTGTACGCAACAACTGCAAGAACCTCAAGAGCCGCCTGTGAAAGCGGAGTGTTTCTTCTCAAATCCATAACGGTACGAATCTGCGGAGCAAATTCCTTTTTTGAAACCATCTGACAGGAATTGTCAAGCAATATTATAGTTATGCCCCGTCCTGACGCCTCATAATCATCAATCAGTGCAGAAATATGCTCTTTAACCTTTTTTTCGGAAATTTCAAGTGCCTGCGCTATTCGGGAAAATTCAACCGATGCACCGTTTGCGAACAAAATCGCCTCAATCGCACCACGAATATTTTCAACAGCCATTACTGCACCTCCTCATTTTCATTGTTTTCGTCCTCGTCAACATGTGGCAAAGGCATTGCGTTTTTATCCTCAATCATATGAACAACGGCATTTTCACCGCTGCCCTCAATTCTGATACGCTTGCCCTTTACCAGCTCCAGCGTTGCAAGAAATGTTGCCACAAGGTCGCTTTTGCCCTCGCATACCTCAAAAATTTCGTGATATTCAAGCCTTTTGCCGTGCCAGAGCCTTCTCATAAGATGAATAATCTTACTGTTTACCGACACGATTTTATGCGACACAATGCCCGAAAATGCGTCTTTTGACGGTGGAAGCTTACGCTTGCCTCGTCCGACTGCGCTGACATATGCCTTTGCGATATCCTCACTCGGATGAATACGGTTATATGTCAGGTCAAATTCAACAGGAGATGCATCTCGGTAAAAGCTGTCAAAGTCATAAATATCGCCCAGCTTTGCCGCCATTTCACGGCAAACGGCATATTCAAGAAGCTGTCCCGAAAGTTCTTTCTTGAGTTCTTCAGCTTCTTCCTCATATTTTGGCAGGAGCATTACAGACTTGATATAGACAAGCCTTGACGCCATTGTCAGAAATTCCGATGCGATATCCATCTGATTTTCCTGCATCATATTAATCTGCTCCATGTACTGGTCGAGCAATTCGGAAATGCTGATGTCGTAAATATCTATTTTGTTTTTAGAAATCAGCGTCAGCAAAAGGTCAAGAGGGCCTTCAAATGCCGACAGCTTATATTGAAGTTGTTGTGTTTCCATAAATAAGTTTCAGTTATGATTTGATGTTACGAATGATTTTGAAATCAACCGACAAACGGCATATACGGCAGGCTTGCAAGCCAGCTGATGAAGTTAAGAATCTGATTGCTGAGCCAGTTAATCGGCGTGTTGAGAATTCCCACATACAAGAGAACAAAAAGACCGATAAAAAAGTACATCTGATATCTGTAAAAGAATTCAACAGCCTTGTCGGGTAAAAATACGAACAGAACCTTTGAGCCGTCAAGAGGAGGAATCGGGATAAGGTTGAACACAGCAAGTCCGACATTGCATGAAATATAGAAACTTAAAAACTGAATAATGTAATCACCGATTGTTGAAAGCGGAAATGCGCCTGTAAAAAGGATAATCGGATAGTAAATGAGGAGTCCGACAAAAGCTGCAACGATATTTGCAATCGGACCCATAATTGCGGTGATTGCCATACCAACCTTTGGATTTTTAAAATTTCTCGGATCAATCGGAACAGGCTTTGCCCAACCGAATCCGAACAAAAGCATACACAAAGCACCCATAGGGTCAATGTGGCTGAGCGGATTAATCGAAAGTCTGCCTCTGCCCTTTACCGCCTTATCACCGAGAAGTGACGCAGTAAAAGCGTGCGCCCATTCATGGAACGGGAGAATTAAAAATATAATAACGAGTACAGCCAATATTTCGGCAATTACCGAGCCGAAATCAAGGTTGCCGTTTCTGATGCCGTTAAGTAGTAATGAGAGCATAAGAGCCTCCTGAAATCTGAATTTTTAGGTAACAATCGTGTAACTATATTTATTCCTAATTATATAATATATCGTCAAAAATTACAAGAGCAAAAAACAAGTTAAGAAATTTTCAAAAAACACTTGCATTTTCTCTCATTTTCTGTTATTATAACAAAGTTAGAAATAGAATTAGTTTTCTTTAAGGAGGTGCAGACGCATGGCAAAATGTGAATTCTGCGGTAAGGATGTAAAGTTCGGTATTAAGGTATCTCACTCACACAGAAGATCAAACAGAACATGGAAGCCCAACGTACAGCGTGTTAAGGCTATTGTTGACGGTTCACCAAAGCGTGTATATGCTTGCACCCGTTGTTTGCGTTCAGGTAAGGTTACCAGAGCTAACTGATTTTACAGATTACGAAACAGCTCCACTATTTACGGTGGAGCTGTTTTTTTGTATTTTTATCAGAATTTTAAACCTCAATCACAGCACAGAAAGAGGGCTGACCTTTGTTTGGTCAGCCCTCTTAATTATTAGTCTTTATCAGCCGTTAAAGGATTTCTTCCTTCTTACGAAGAACGAACATTACACAAGTTGAGCCGATGAGAAGTGTAAGAATTACAACAGCCAGAGGAGCTTCACCTGTCTGGACAACGCCGTCATTGCCGCCGCTGTTATCAGATGTATCCGGAGTGTCGGATGTTGAGCTGATTTTCTTTGTTACAGATGTTGCATCCTGTGAAGTTACAGGAGCAATTGTATCCTTAGTTGATTCCTGCGTTTCCTCTGTAGCCTTAGTAGCCTCAGTAGATGACTCTGCGGTTGAAGGCTCGGCTGTTGTCGGTTCTGCATAGGTTGAAGGAGTAAGCTCAGTTGAAAGACCATTTTTTGTTGCCACAGCAACAGGATCTTTCTTAACTACTTCTTTATCAACAAGAATAACTTCTTTTGAACCGTCAGTCATTTCTGTGTCCGGATTTACTTCCGAAACACGAAGCACCTCAACAACAAGGTCAACCGTCGTCGAAACCGGTGCAACCTTTGAAATGTCTTTAACATCAAAAACAACTGTTGCAAAAAGCGTCTTTTCGCTAAAGTCATAAAGACCGAGATTACTTGCACCGAACCTTACATAACCAACGCCTTCCGACTTATTCTTGAAGTTTACATATACACCTCTGCCGTCCATTGTCGGGCAAACCGACTTAGCAGTATTCACATCAGCAACCGAAAGGATTGAAGGGTCATAAGAAATGTGCCACTGCGTGTCAAGCACATTCTTTGGAGACTGCATATTATATGTAACCGTTACCTGATTTGTAACTGCATTATACTTTGCACTTGCCATTGGGAAGTAATTTGATGTTGCATTTACTGTAAGAGCAAGCGAAGATTCAGCAGACGATGTTGTACCCTCTGTTGCAGCAGCACCATCAGTTGCAGACTCGGTTGTTTCCGATTCTGTTACAGCCTCTGTTGTTGATTCAGCTGTTGTTTCCTCACCCGATGGATTGTACTCTGTCGGGAACACACCGTCTTTGCCGTAATAATCGCCGGCCTTGAGGTCTGCCTTTTTAGGAGCATTGCCGTATTCACCGTTACCGTAGTAGTAGAACCACTCACCGGTAAAAATCAATTCATCCTTATTGTTCTCGGAAGTAAATTCAGGATTGATAATATAAATCATATTGTCAAAGCTTTCAACACCGTTGGGATAATAATCAGACTCGCCTTTTTCATAACCCTTAAATTTAATATCGGTTGTTCGATAAGCAAGTTTATATTCATGATTTGTCGGATCGTCTGTACCCTTAAGAGCGTTGTTCCAAATTACTTTATCAACATCGGTCGGTACATCAGAACAGTAAACATTTTTGATATCAGCATTGCGAGCTGAATAACCCGGCCACGCTGAAGGAGTATCCGAACCGTTTTCCCAATAAACACCTGCATCAGATGTATATTTGTTTTCCCAGTCATCAGGCTTGCAGAAATATATATGGTAGGTTTCAGTGCCCTCAGAAGGCACATAACTGCCTTCATCGTCCGTATCGGCAGAAACGCTTATTGCAGCAACCACTATCATTGCCGCTGTGAGCATAACAGCCAATAAAAGACTGATAACTTTTTTGGACATTTGTATTTCCTCCTTATGAATTTCCGACACCATACTTGCATCTGTATGATTATTATAGTATAAAACGCAGTAAAAATCAAGTGTTACAGGGAATTTTGAGCCTTAATCTCAATGTAATAACAACCAAATTTTTGTGTTAAATTCCACCAAATTTGCATTTTACGGAATTTTGGCATATTTTCAACCGTAATTTCCGCTTATTCAGTCATACATAAGAGAACAAATAATAAACAGTAATGCAAAAATGCCCTCCAAAGCGGAGGGCATCAAATAATTATGTATAATTATTTAAGATTATTCAAATCTCTTGCGTGTGTAAAGAACTGCACCGCCTGCAACGAGGAGAACTGCGAGAACTGCAGCTGCTGTTGTAGCACCTGTCTGAACTGCGCTGTTGTCTGTGCTATTTGCTGTGTCAGCAGTTGAAACTGCGTTTGCAGAAGATGTTGGGTTCTGACCTGCAGTAGGAACTGTGTTCTTTGTAGAATCTGTCTTGTTGTCATCTTTCTTGTCACTTGACGGAGCTGTTGTTGCAGCCTGATCAGGAGTAGCAGGTGCAGCATTCTTATCTACTGTCTGAACAAGACCTGCTTCCTTAGCCATATCATAGTTAGGAAGTGAACCGTACTCGTACTTGCCTGTTTCTTCGTTAAGACCATAGTAGAAGTAGAACTCACCGGCATATGTTTCCTTACCTGTGACACTTACAGAAGTGTTGCTAGGGTCTATAACATAAATCATGTTGGTGAGGTACATTGAGATACCCCAGTCAGGATCCTCAAAGAAGTTGTCAGCAAATTTACCGAGGAATGTCTTGTCATCACCGTCAAATGCTTCCTGAGCCTTTGCCCAGAATTCGCCGTCAAGCAAATTGTCATAATATTCATTGTCGCCTTCCGAATAGTACTGACAAGAAACATCGGCAGTCTGCTTAGCAGCCTTAAACTGATCCTCACTAAACTCGTAAGTTACTTTACCTGTTGCGGCATCTTCTGTCCTTTGACCGCCGTTAAGGTAGTTGTTGAAATCAAGATTAGGAACATCTGTAGGAAGGTCAAGATAGAAGATGTTATTTTCAGCATTTTCAACCTGCATCTTATAACCCGGCCAAGCAACACCTACTGACGTACCGTCAAGAGAGTTACCTGCGTCTGAACCGTTCCACCAGTATGCACCTGCATCATGAGCATTGTACTTTTCACTCTTCCATGACTCAGGCATAAGGAAGTAAACTTTGTGTGTTTCTTTTACGCCCTCACTTGGGACATAACGACCGTCTGTATCAATAGCTGCGGAAACGCCGATTACACCTACAAGAGCAAGTGAAAGAACGAGAGCGCATGACACTATGATACTAATAAGTTTTTTTGACATTTGAATCTCCTCCAAAAAAATTTCCGATTTTTATCGGTATGAAATCATTATATAACAAAATTTTCAAAATTGCAATCTTTTTCAAAAAGCTTAAAACAAAAAAATACACAAAATTGCAATCGCAATTTTGTGTATTTAGCTTGTATTATAAAAAATTTTCCTATAAAAGATATTTATCTGTTTTATTTATCCGCATCTGCGTCGTCCGACATTGCATTATTGTCCGCAGCTTTGTTCTTTTTTTCGTCCTTTTTCTTTACGAAAATAATTGCACCTGCGGCAATCAAAACAACAACAATTGCAATTATAATAATCAATGTCGTGTTTGAACCCGAACCGTTTGCAGAGCTCTCAACAACCTTTGTAACATCTACAACCTGACTATTCTGCTGAGTTGAGATGTACTTTTTCTCAACAACTACCGACTTATGGTCGTCTTTGTTAGGTGAGTTTTCCTCTCCCATTCCGTCAATGTAGTTTACAAAATCACCCTGAATTTTTTCGGAATTTGCCGTATCATTATTTACTATTGGAACGGCACTATCCTCTACCTCTTTACCGTTCACCCAAAGCTTGCAGGTGATTTTATACGATTTGAGATATGTCATATCATCGCCGTACATATCCGAGATGAAATATGAAAGATCGGTTTTGCCTCCCTTGAGTACCTTGAATTCAGCAGAAACAAGAGCCTTGTCACCGTTAAGCTTTACGGGATTCTGAACATCTGTCCATGTAAAGGTGTAAAAATTCTTAAGTTTAGGGTTGCCAATCGCATTTTTAAAGCTTTCACAGTTTATTGAATCGGCATTCAACTTCAAATATTCATCGTTGTAAAAGAAACTCATTGCAGCTCCGATTACTTCTTCTTTTGTATCGGTCATATAAATAGCATACTTTACCGTATCGCCGACTTTAGCTGTTACGGAATCCTTTTCATCTGTTGAAATGCTGATTGTAAGGTCATCCTCGGCAGCACTTGCAGGAATACAGAATGCTGACACGGTAAGTACAGCCACGAAGAGAATTGAAAGCATATTTTTGATTTTTTTAGACATTTTTTTCATTCCTTTAGTTTGATATCCCTATTATATATCATTAAGTCTAAAATTTCAATCAATAATTTAAAATTCTCGGTGAAATTTATGTGAAAAGTAAATTAATTGCAGATTCACCTTTAAAGAAATGATATTTTAGAAATTATAATTCAAACTGATTTTCACAACATTACGATATAAAAAAACGCCCCTCGGAAAACCGAGAGGCGAAAAATTATTTTTTTAATCTGTCAACGCCGTTAACAGTCTTACAATAGGAAATTCAATTACTTATTGAATCTCTTTCTTGTGAAGTAAACAACACCTGTTGCAGAAACAAGAGCTAAGAGGATAACTACTGCCATAGAAGCATTACCTGTCTGTACTGCGTTGCTGCTTGTGCCGTTAGCCGGTGTGTCAGAAGTAGCTGTGTCAGCTGTTGACTGACCCTTTGTTGCAGCCTGTGTAGCAGATGTAGCATCAGGTGTAGTAGGAGCTACTGTAGCCGGAGCATCTGTTGCAGGAGCATCTGTAGGCTCTGTTGCAGGCTCTACTGTTGTAGGCTCTGTTGTAGGAGCGTCTGTAGGCTCTGTAGCAGGCTCTGTTGTAGCAGGCTCTGTTGTAGCAGGCTCTGTTGTTGTAGGCTCTGTTGTTGTAGGCTCAACATATGCCTCAACCTTAGCGTCTGAGTTAATGTGATCAAAGAGATCATTAGCCATGTCGCCGTTAACTACTGCTTCATATTCTGAATCAGCATCAACTGTGCCTGTTGCAGGATTGAGCTTACCAAGTGTAAGATCAACTACATTGAGGTCAACATTTGTTGTACCTGTACCGTTAACTGTGAACACAGCCTCAACAAGCTTCTTGCCGCCTGCAAAATCATAAAGTGCAAGGTTTGAAGCATTGCCTGAAACATCATCCATATTTACCATGCCGTCAGCGATTTCAGGCATTGTAAGTGAATCAAGTGTAAGGAGGTTCTTATCATATGCAAGAGCCCACTGTACTTCTTCAAGCTGTGCGTCCTTAGTGTCAAGGAGATAGTAAACTGATACCTTGTCGCCTACATTAAATGTGCCTGAACCGTTAGCCTGGCAAATATTAGATGTAGCGTTGATTGTTAAATTATCAACTGCAGGAGTTGAAGGCTCAACCTTAACAGTAGCCTTAGCGCCTAAACGTGTTGAATAATCAAAGTTTGTAAAGTCGAGTGTGATTGTTACATCAACGAGTGAATCTTCTTCAAAACCTGCAGAAACTGTGTCAAGAAGCATATTCTCACCATTGAATGTAAGGTCAAATTCTTCGCCTATAGGAGCTGCGCTCTGCTCGGGAAGACCCCAGTTAGCTGCCCAACTATCGTTTACAGCAAACTTGAACTGATAAGCATCGTCTGCAGATTCAATATTTTCATACTTAATCTGATATACCTTGTCAGCAATCTGAGTCATGTGGTTAACTTCAGCGTCAACACCCCATGCTACACCGTTGAGCCAGTTGTCTTCACCGTTACCAACAACTGTAATGGTGTTAACTTTAAGGTCTGTTACCATTTTAACGCCGTCACCTGTTACAGTAATCTTGTTTGTAGCAGGATCGAATGTTACAGTAACATCACAAGCTGTTTCTACATCGAAAGTTACATTGTTATCTGTACCGTCAAGACCGATCCACTTCTGCTCGTCGCCTGTGTTTGCAACAACCTTGAGCTGATAGTTTTTACCGGCAGGAACAGCAGAGAATGTCTTTGTGAATACGCTACCGTCAGCTGTCATAACATTTTCAGGAGCTGCAGCAGGTGTACCAACCCATTCATAGCCTGTAAGATTTGTTGTACCGGCAACTACATATGTAGTATCGGCAGCAGGAGCTGTTGAAGGCTCTTCTGTTGTAGGCTCTTCTGAACCGTCGGGATCTGTTACAGTATTATTAGCTACAACATACTTATCAAATACTTCCTGGTCAACGATTGACTTGTCAGCAACCGAAACTTCTTCATCGCCGATTTCCATGTCTGTTGCAGGATCAACCTTTGAAAGACGAAGTACCTGTACATCAAGATTAACAGTAGTTGCTGTAGCCTCAGGATCAATTACTTCAAACTCAGCAGAAGCAAATACGATTTCCTTTGATGTTGTGTCATAAAGGCTGAGTGTATTACCGTTAGCTTTAATTACACCCGGAAGAGAATTCCAAACATAACTACCAATCTTTGGATATTCAAATGATTTAGCTCTGGTTGTGTTAGCTGTTGGCTTGAGTACATTTGCATCGTAGTTCATATCCCACTGGAAGTCCAACATGTCCTTATCCTTAGACTGGAACATGTATGTAACCTTTACAGTCTTCTTATCTGCGCTGAGAGTAACCTTCTTCTCAGGGAAGAGGTTTGAAGTAGCTGTAACTGTGAGACCCTTTGCAGGAGCTGCAGTTGCAGGCTCTACTGTTGTAGGCTCTGCTACTGTTGTAGGCTCTACTGTTGTGGGCTCTGCTACTGTTGTAGGCTCTACTGTTGTAGGCTCTGCTACTGTTGTAGGCTCTGCATCAGTAACGATGTCAACCTTACCCTTTGCACCCTGCTTTGTAGCATAGTTAAAGTTTGAAAGGTCAAGTGTAAGAACGATGTCATAACCGTCTTCGTAACCAGCTGCATCTGTATCAATGATCATGTTCTGACCGTTGTATGTAAGGTCAAACCACTCATTGAGAGGAGCTGTGCCCTGCTCAGGAAGACCCCAGTTATCTGCCCATGAACCGTTGGCAGCAAACTTGAACTGATAGTTCTCATAAGCGTCAAGGCTCTCAAACTTAATCTGGTAAACCTTTGAACCCTCAGATGTTTCTGTCATGTAGTTAGCTTCAGCATCTACCTTCCAGTCCTTACCGTTGAGCCATGCATCTTCACCGTTACCAACGACTGTAATGTGGTCAACAACAAGTTCTTTCGGAATTACAACACCTTCACCTGTTGCAGTGATTTCATTTGTTGTAGGGTTGTAAGTTACTGTTACATCACATTCCTTTGTAACATTGAATGTGAAGTTGTCATTGCCGGTATCGCCTACACCAATCCACTCTGTATCGTTTTTAACGACCTTGAACTGGTAGCCGTTGCCGACTGCTACGTTGGTAAATACTTTTTCGTAGTTACCATCGCCGTTTTCTGTCATTACATTATCTCCGCAAGTTGCTTCAGTCTCAGCCCACTTGTAACCTGTGAGTTCTTCAGAACCGGATACGAAATATGAATCGCCGGCAGCAGAAACGCTCACTACAGTTGCAACGAGTGATGTCACAACAAGCATCATAGACAGTAAAAGGCTAAGTGCTTTTTTGAACATTTTCTTTTCCTCCTTATGTGATAATGCTTCTATAAGCAGTTTAATTATACAACAATCAACCACCAAAAGTCAATGCTAAAAACTCTTGCTGACTGATTATTTGACAAAATATTGTTTTTTTGTAGGAATGCACAAATAAAATATCATTTATTTGTTATTTGTAACCATTCACATTGTGAGATTGCCAGTTCCAACTGTCACGGCACATATCCTCAAGACTTTTCTCGGCAATCCATCCAAGTATTTTCTTGGCTTTTGTTGCGTCGGCAAAGCATTCTGCAATGTCGCCTGCTCGGCGTGGCTTTATAACATAAGGAATTTCAATCGAATTTGCCTTTTCAAAAGCCTTTACAATGTCAAGAACGCTGTAGCCCACACCTGTTCCGAGATTAAAAATCTCGGTTCCCTTGTGCTCTGCGGAATATTCAATAGCCTTTACATGACCTTTTGCAAGGTCAACAACATGGATATAGTCACGCACACCAGTGCCGTCATGCGTAGGGTAATCGTTGCCGAAAACACCGAGACACTTGAGTCTGCCGGCGGCAACCTGTGTTATGTACGGCATAAGGTTATTCGGGATTCCGTTAGGATCTTCACCGATTCTGCCGCTTTCGTGAGCGCCGATCGGGTTAAAGTAACGAAGAAGAACAACAGACATATCGGGATTTGCGTTTGCGGTGTCTGTAAGAATTTGTTCCATCATAAACTTTGTCCAGCCATACGGATTTGTAGGAGAACCCTTTGGCATTGTTTCAACAAGCGGAACAGTTTCCGGAGTACCGTAAACCGTGGCACTTGAGCTGAAAATAAAGTTATTTACACCGTGTTTTTTCATCACCTCAAGCAATGTGAGCGTTGAATCAATGTTGTTACGGTAATATTCGACGGGCTTCTCACAGCTTTCACCTACTGCTTTAAGACCTGCAAAGTGAATTACCGCATCAATCTTATTCTCCGAAAAAATCTTTTCAACGGCATCTCTGTCACATACATCGGCCTCATAGAGCGGAATTTTTCTGCCTGTCAGCTCTTCAACTCTTTCAACCGCAACGGGACAGCTGTTTGAAAAATTATCTGCAATTACAACATCATGACCTGCGTTGATGAGTTCAACACAAGTGTGCGAGCCGATATATCCGGCGCCGCCTGCAAGCAAAACATTCATTTTAAAATTCCTTTCTTAACAATCAGCATTTTTCAGGCTCGGGATAGTCAACACCAAAGGTTTCAGCTGTAACCTTTGCCATAATCTGAGGATCAAGAGGCTTGTCGGAATAGTCTGTGTCACACTCTGCGATTTCATTGACAACATCCATACCCTCAATTACCTTGCCGAATGCGGCATACTGACCGTCAAGGTGCGGAGCGTTCTTGTGCATAATGAAGAACTGCGAGCCTGCTGAGTCGGGCATCATTGAACGAGCCATTGAAAGAACACCCTCTGTATGTTTGAGATTGTTTTCAAAGCCGTTCACGGCAAATTCGCCCTTGATTGAATATCCGGGACCGCCCATACCCGTGCCTTCGGGGCAACCGCCCTGAATCATGAAACCGTAGATTACACGGTGAAATGTGAGTCCGTCATAGTAACCCTTGTTTACAAGACTGAGAAAATTATTTACAGTATTCGGAGCAATTTCGGGATAAAGCTCCGCTTTGATTGTTTTTCCGTTTTCCATTTCAAAAGTAACAATAGGATTGCTCATTTTAAATCGTCCTTTCGGTTTATTAACACTATTTTAGTATATTATTGATAAAATAGCAAGTGTTTTAGTGATTATTTGCGAATAAATCAACCTTTTTCAATGCTCATTGTAGCAAAAGCATTGAGGTCTGTTCCTGCAATATTTCCGCTGAGAAACTCGTAATATCCCTGTGAACCGACCATGGCGGCATTGTCACCGCAAAGAGATTTTTCGGGCATATACATTTCCCAATTACGCTTTTTACACTCTTCGGCAAGGGTTCTCCTGAGAAGTGAATTTGCCGAAACACCGCCTGCGATTACAAGCTTTTTCTGTCCCAAGTCTTCAGCCGCCTTGATAAAGTTTGTAACAAGGCAATCGACAACAGCATAGCGGAATGATGCACAAACATCGGCTTTGTTAAGCTCAACACCCTTTTGTGCCGAATTGTGAATGAGGTTGATTACGGCTGTTTTAAGTCCCGAAAAGCTGAAATCATACGGCGCATCGTGAACTGCGGGACGAGGAAGCTTGAATGCAAACGGATTGCCGTTTTCCGCAACTTTGTCCATTTCAATTCCGCCCGGATACGGCATTCCCATTGTCCTTGCGGCTTTGTCAAAAGCCTCGCCTGCGGCATCATCACGGGTTTTGCCGATAATTTTCATCTTTGTGTAGTCCTCAACCATAACAATATGGCTGTGACCGCCTGACACAACAAGGCAGAGGAACGGCGGCTTTAATTCTTTATTTGAAATATAATTTGAAGCAATGTGTGAACGAAGATGGTGAACAGGAACAAGCGGAATTCCTGTTGCAAGTGAAAGTCCTTTTGCAAAATTCACTCCCACAAGCAACGCTCCGATAAGTCCGGGGGCATATGTAACGCCGATTGCGTCAATGTCGGAAAGCCTGCAGTCTGCATCTTCAAGAGCCTGTCTTACAACAGGAACAATTGCCTCTGCGTGACGGCGTGATGCGATTTCGGGAACAACACCGCCGTAAAGCTTGTGTTCCTCAACCTGAGAAGCAACCACCGAGGAGATTATGTTTCTGCCGTCCTCAACAACCGCTGCCGCAGTTTCGTCACAGGACGATTCTATTGCGAGTATCTTCATAATTTTCCTTTCACTACGAAACATTTATGATGAAGTTCCGTAATATCGTTAATATAATGTTTTATTACATATATATGTCAAAAACAGCGTGTCATTAAAACAGCGTTTTCGGTTGGAGAGGAGTAGTAATTTTTCCTCTCTCCCACCTTGATAAATCCGAATTTTTCATAGAGAGAACGGGCGTTCCCGTTACTTTCACGAACCTCAAGAGTGAGAAAGCAAAGGTTATTTTTCTTGGCATAGGTCACAAGCGTTTCAACAAGCGCCGAACCTATTCCCCGATTTCTGTGTGTACCGTCAACGGCAACATTGAAAATGTAACCCTCATCAACAACAACACTCATTCCTATATATCCGACAACGGCATTGTCTTCCGTTGCGGTAAAAAACAGCGAGGTTTCGTTGTTCAATTCTTCTTCAAGGCTGTTAAACGACCACGGATGTGAAAAACACCGCTGTTCAAGCTGTGCAACCGCCTCAAGCTGATTTTCGGTCATTCTGTCAATTTTCATACGCTTTCAATATTTCCTTTACAGAATTAACAATTTCATCACGGCAATGTCTGTACACCTCAATGTCGCCGCCGTAGGGATCGCTTATACCGAGCACGGCGATTTTTTCGGGCTGTACAAGAAAAAACTGCATCAACATTTTTGCGTGACTTTGCGACATACAGTAAAATTTTTCGTATTTTTCAATGCCGGCATCAGCCACGGCTGTTGAAGCTTTGCCCGAAAGGTTAATTCCGATTTCCTTACAGGCAATCACGGAATTTTCCGACACAGGAAGTCCCGTTGAGGTCGCAATGCCAAAGCTTTCCGCCCTGACGCAAACACCGTTTTTCTCTGCCATATCATTAAAAATTGCCTCTGCCATGGGACTGCGACAGGTGTTGCCCGTGCATACAAAGGCAATCGTTCTGTTATCCTTTTGCATCATACCAAGTCCTTCCGATTGCCGCATCAGCTGTGAGCGGAACGCTCATTTTAACTGCGTTTTCCATTTCTTCCTGAACGATGAGTGCAACTCTCATGCTCTCATCCTGTGGAGCTTCGACAATAAGTTCATCGTGAACCTGCAACACAAGCCTTGCACGGAGATTTTCGGCTTTCATTCGCTCGTCAACCTTAATCATTGCAATTTTGATAATGTCTGCGGCTGTGCCCTGAATAGGCATATTTCTTGCAACTCTCTCGCCGAATGCACGGATCATATGCTTGCTCGAGGTGAGTTCGGGAAGATTTCTTCTTCTGCCGAACATCGTTTCAACATAGCCGTCAGCGTTCGCCTTTTCAACAACATTTTTCATATAGCTGTCAACACCGCTGTAATGGGCAAGATAGCTTTCAATGTAGTGCTTTGCCTCTTTATTTGAAACACCGATATCCTTTGCAAGTGAAAATGCGCCGATTCCGTAAACAATACCGAAGTTAACCGCCTTTGCACGGCTTCTCATAATCGGAGTTACCATATCAAGCGGCATATTGAACACCTGTGACGCTGTGATTGCGTGGATATCTTCGTTATCCTTGAACGCTTTAATCATATTTTTGTCACCCGAAATATGGGCAAGCACACGGAGTTCAATCTGCGAATAGTCAGCGTCAACAAGCGCCCAGCCCTCTCTTGCACAGAAAAACTTTCTCATCTCTCTGCCAAGCTCGGTTCTTACGGGGATATTCTGGAGATTCGGCTCTGTTGAGCTGATTCTGCCTGTTCTTGTTTCGGTCTGATTGAAATTTGAATGGATTCTACCGTCATCTGCAATGACCTTTAAAAGTCCCTCGCAGTAGGTTGAATTCAGCTTTGAGAGCGTTCTGTATCTCAGCACCATTTCAACAACGGGATGTTCATACCTCAGGCTTTCAAGCACCTCTGCATTTGTGCTGTAACCGCTCTTCGTTTTCTTTTTGCAAGGGAGTCCGAGGTTTTCAAATAAAACTACGCCAAGCTGTTTCGGAGAATTGATGTTAAACTCACAGCCCGCACTTTCGTAAATTGCGGTTTCAAGCTCCTTAATCTGTGCAGAAAGCATTTCGCCGTAGCTTTCAATGCCCTGTCGGTCAACACAGACACCGATATTTTCCATTCTTGCAAGCACCTTTGCAAGCGGAATTTCAATTTCACTTAACAACTTTTCCTGACCGTGAGCCTTGATTTTATCTCCGAGTTTTTCGCACAATTCTGCGTAACAGGCAAATGCCTCGTATTTTTCATTCTGCTCATCAGTGCAGACAGGCAGAGCGATTTCGTAAGAGGCACAAAGATTTTTGTCCGAATAATCCTTTGACGACGGTTCAATCAGATATGCCGCAAGCTCAATATCAAACACAATATTTTCAACATCAATATTTTTCTCATCGGCATAAGCGTAGAGCGTTTTGATGTTTCTTGTGTACTTTTCAAGTTCACTGTCGGCAATAAACTTAACAAAAAGCTCTTCATCCGTGCTTATATACACCTTGCCGTCAAAAAGTACGGCAAAGGATTTTAATTCTTTATTCTCTGTTTCAAAGTTGAGATAGAGCTTTTTCTCTGACTTAACATTTTTTAAAAGTTCATTTTCATCAAAATCAGACACAACCTCAAGCGAATTTTTCTCAACCTTTTCGGGCTTTGCATTTTTGTCAGCCTTGATGCCGTATTTTTCTATTAAAGAAAACAGTTCAAGTTTCGCCATAAATCCGGCACATTCATCGGCATCTTTCATATCTACAACATAATTTTTGACACTTGTGTCAACAGGAGCGTTGCAGTTTATTTCACCGAGCATACGGCTGAGAATTGCATTTTCCTTTGACGCAGTCAGCTTTTTACGCACACCGTCCTTGATTTCAAGTTCATCAAGATGGTCATAGATATACTCAACCGTGTGATATCTCTGAATGAGGTCGCCTGCACCCTTTGGACCTATTCCCGCAACACCCGGAATATTATCCGAAGTATCGCCCTGAATCGCCTTGATTTCTATAAGTTCCTTTGGAGTTACACCGTAAGTTTCAAGAATCTTTTCGGGGGTATAAAGTATATCCTGTTTGTTTGAGCAAAGATGAACGCTTGTTTTGTCCGACACAAGCTGAAGGCTGTCACGATCACCTGTTGCAATAACGCACTCGTTTCCGTTTTCTTCACAAGCCTTGGCGAGCGTACCGAGAATATCGTCAGCCTCAAAGCCATCACAGGTAACAAGCCTGTAGCCTAAAAGGGTAAGAAGCTTTTTCAGCGGTTCCATTTGTGACGCAAGCTCCTCCGGCATACCTTTTCGTGTTGCCTTGTAGCCTGCATAGGCCTTGTGTCTGAAGGTCGGTGTTTTCAGGTCAAAGGCAATCGCCACGGCGTCGGGATTTTCTTCATTTTTAATTTTGTACAGCATTGTAAGAAATCCGTAAATTGCGTTTGTAAACTGACCGTCCTTTGTAGTAAGCGGTCTTATTCCGTAAAACGCACGGTTTACAATACTGTTTCCGTCAACAGCAAGTAATCTCATAATTTATACATCACATTCTCAATTTTTCCGTCTTTAATGTAAATTCTCGGAACACGCTTTCCGACAAGGCAGACGGTTTCGTAGTTTATAGTTCCTGTATTTTCGGCAAGTGAATCTGCAGTAGGCTCACCGTTTTCGCCTGTACCGAATACGACAACCTCGTCACCTGTCTTGACATCTTCAATATCGGTAACATCAAGCATTGTCTGATCCATACATATTCTGCCCACAATTTTCGCTTTCTTTCCGTTTACCATCATATAGCCGTCTTTTGCATTCTGTCTGATGAATCCGTCAGCGTATCCGATAGGAACGGTTGCAATTTTCATCTTTCTGTCGGCTGTAAAAGTTCTGCCGTAGGAAATTGTTGCACCCTTTTGAACCTCTTTTACAAAAGCGACAACTGTTTTAAGAGTCATTGCAGGAACAAGGTCAAGTCTGTCAGCAAGCTTTGATGACGGAGCAAGTCCGTAGAGGATAATACCTGCTCTTACCATATCGCAACAGGTTTCGGGGTAATCTTCAATTGCACCGCTGTTTGAGCAATGAACAACGCTGATATCAACGCCTCGCTTTTTAAGGCTGTCACGCACATGAATAAAGTTTTCATACTGCTTGTTTGTGAACTCTCTGCCCTCGGCATCTTCATCAGACACACAAAAATGAGTAAAAAGCCCCTCAACCTCAAGATTCGGAAGGCAACAAGCCTCGCAAATTTCTTCAATAGAATATTCATCCCGTGGGAATTCCTGACACATAAAGCCGATTCTTGACATTCCCGAGTCAACCTTGATGTGCATTTTGCAGATACAATCCTCTTCAACACATTTTTCGGAAAGCTCCTTTGCATACTCAAGTGAAAAAACAGCCTGAGAAATATCATATTCAGCAAGATTTTCAGCCTCTGAAACGGGAGTGTAGCCAAGAATCACAATAGGAAGTTTTGAACCGCTCTTTCTGATTTCTATACCCTCGTCAATATTTGAAACAGCAAAAAAATCCGCTCCGAGTTTTTCATAAATCTGTGAAAGCTCAACTGCACCGTGGCCGTAGCCGTCAGCCTTTATAACACAACAGACCTTTGTATCGTCTGCAACCTTATTTCTTATTACATTATAGTTATGCTCAATTGCATTAAGTGAAATTTCAGCCCAAGTTCTTTTTACCATATTCATTTCTATCTCTCCACATACCTTTTACAGTCAATTTGCAATCAATGTAATTATAATACTTTTGATTCTTCAAATCAACACAAAATCCCCCTTTAAATGCATATAAAAGTTATTTTATTCGTAATTATGTGCAAAATGTTACTCCTGAATTTTTGCAAATGCACAAATTATCTGCATAAAAGTCCTAAATACTGCAATTCACTTGATTTATTTATTCATTTTTGGTAGAATTAAAAGGTATTTGATTTATAAATTTAATTTCAGGAGGGGCATAATGACAACAAACAACATAATAGTTCTTTGTGCATTTATAGCTTATATGATTATTATGATCGTAATAGGCTTTGTTTGTTCAAAGGGCAACAAGAACAATGAGGACTACTTTCTCGGTGGCAGAAACCTCGGCAGTTGGACAGCTGCAATGTCGGCACAGGCATCTGATATGAGCGGTTGGCTTTTGATGGGACTTCCGGGCGCCGTATACCTTGCCGGCACAGGCGAGGCATGGATTGCCGTAGGACTTCTTATCGGCACAATTCTCAACTGGTACATTGTTTCGGCAAGACTTCGTAAATACACAATTGTGGCAGGCAACTCGCTCACTATTCCGAGCTTTTTCAAAAATCGCTACCGTGACCATAAAAACATAATCAAGATTGTTTCGGCGTCAATCATCGCAGTTTTCTTCACGGTTTACACAGCGTCGGCATTCAGTTCGGGTGCAAAGCTTTTTGCAACGCTCTTCTCGGACAGCGCAAGCGGTGACGAAAACTACAATCGGGTTTATGTTATCGGTCTTATCGTTGCCGCAGTAGTAATTCTTGTATATACATTCATGGGCGGTTTCAAGGCAGTTTGTACAACCGACCTCATTCAGGGACTTATGATGATTGTTGCAATCCTTACCGTTCCGGTGCTTGCATATGCAATTCTCACATTTGACACAAGCTTCAGTTCTGCACTTGCCGCAAAAGGTGTTGAACAGCCTGCTCAGTTTCTTAACTTCTTTGTAAACGGTGACGGAACTCCTGTTTCGGCTGTTTCGATTATTTCAAACCTTGCGTGGGGACTCGGTTACTTCGGTATGCCGCATATTCTCGTCAGATTCATGGCTGTAAAGAGCAATGAAGAAATCAAGAAGTCAAGAAAAATTGCTGTTGTTTGGGTAATTATTTCACTTACTGCGTCATGCCTTATCGGTCTTATCGCAAGAGGCTACCTTACAGCACAGCTTGACGATGCAACAAGCGAATCTGTATTCATCAGAACAATCCAGCAGCTTTTCTCAGGCAACGGCGTGCTTATCTTTATCGGCGGTATTTTCCTTTGCGGAATCCTTGCCGCAATTATGTCAACAGCAGACAGTCAGCTTCTCGTCACTGCGTCGGCTGTTTCGGAGGATCTTTACAAAGGTGCTGTTAAAAAGAATGCAAGCGAAAAGAGTTCGCTTTTGGTCGGCAAAATTGCAGTTGCAGTTGTTGCTGTAATCGCATTCTTCATTGCACTTAATCCTAAATCAAGCATTATGGGACTTGTTTCGGATGCATGGGCAGGATTCGGTTCGGCATTTGGACCTGTTGTTCTGCTGGCACTTTTCTGGAAACGCTCAACACTTTCGGGTGCAATCAGCGGCATGGCAACAGGTGCTCTGACAGTTATCATATGGGACTATATTCCGCTTGTAAACGGTCAGACGCTTTATGCGGCAACAAATCTTTATTCACTTGTTGTAGGCTTTGGACTTGCGCTTATTGTGAATGTTATTGTTTCTCTTCTTTCAAAAAAGCCGTCAAAAGAAATCATGGACGAATTTGATTCAATTAAAAATATTGAAGTATAAACCGCAGGGGTAGTCGCTTTATCACGACTGCCTTTTTTGTGTCTGAATTTAATTTTTTCCGAAAATAAGAAAAATAAGGCATGGAATATCACAAAAATCAATTGAAATGTGCAAATCTTTGTAGTATAATTTATCGTATTGTTTGTTACTATTTTATTTTTCAGAAAAGAGATTGATATGAAACTTTTAGAAGACAGAATTCTTAAAGACGGACATATTGGTGCCGACAATGTGTTAAAGGTTGACAGCTTTCTCAATCATCAGATTGATGTCAATTTTGTGTGTGAGCTTGGCAAGGAATTTTACAGACTTTTCAAGGACGAAAACATAACAAAAATTCTGACAATCGAAGCGTCGGGAATCGGCATTGCCTGTCTTGCGGCTCAGTATTTTAATGTTCCGGTTGTTTTTGCAAAAAAGACAAAGACAATCAATATTTATTCCGATACATACAACGCAACCGTCCACTCATACACTCATAAAAGGGACTATGACATAGTTGTTTCAAAGGAATTTTTGAGCAAAGAAGACAATGTGCTTATCATTGACGATTTTCTTGCAAAGGGCAGCGCCTTAACGGCACTTCTTATGCTTATTGAAAAAGCAGGCGCAAAAACAGCAGGTGCGGGAATTGTTATCGAAAAAGCTTATCAGGGCGGCGGCAACCTCGTTCGTGATATGGGCATAAGAGTTGAATCTTTGGCAAAAATCAAGTCAATCAGCAAAAAAGACGGAATCGTGTTCTGCAAGCAGTAATAATATACTGCTTGCTTATACTTGACTTTTGCTGATATTTATAGTATTATCTAACGGTAGGTCTTGCAGAAATTGAAAATGCGGGTGTGGCGGAATTGGCAGACGCGCTAGATTTAGGTTCTAGTGTCAACCGATGTGCAGGTTCAAGTCCTGTCACCCGCACCAGTATGAGTGTTCATAACGGATTTATGTTATGGACACTCATTCTTTTATTCAATTTCATCCGGTTTGTATGTGGTGAGCAGGTTTTGTGCCTGCTCACCTTTTTTCTTATGCGGATTTCACTGTGGGAATATACTCCACATCTACGCCCTTCCGGGTGTTGGCTTTGTAGTTTTCGTCATCTGATGACGGTAGTTCTAAGTAACCGACAAAACGATAATAGATGACGATACGTTGAGTGTAGTTCTTTTTGCCGCCTTCTTTTTCGTGCACATCAATGTGGTCAATAAGTTCCCGGAGCATTGGTGCGGTTAAGGATTCCATCTCCATAAACTTTCTGACAGCTTTAAGAAAGTCATCTTTGTTTTGCTCCATTTCACTGATTTTGGCAAGGCGCTCCTTGTACTCAAAAATCTTTGTTTTCAGTTCAAGACGTTCAACCTCGTATTTATGGGATAGCTCCATATACATCTCATCGCTCAACTTGCCCGATACATTGTCCTCATAGGTTTTGGCGAAAAGCGAAGTGAGCATTTCGGGCGGTTGCCCGATTTAGCTCTGTTTCCAAGGTTTTCTGCTCCGCCAACATATCGGCATTGGTTTTTTCGGCGAGGAGCTTTGCAAATTCTTCCTCGTGGAATTCCAAATACTTTGCTAATCTCTTTAATTCAAGCATAACGATCTGCTCGATAGCGTCGGCACGGATATAATGGCGGGTTTCGCAATTTCCACGGGTATCCTTCTTATAGTTGGAACAGCTGAAATAATGGATTTCCTTGTTGGTAGTATTCGTGTGATACCATAACTTGCTGCCGCAATCGGCACAGTAAAGAAAATCGCAAAACATATTCTTCTCGCCGTTTTCCAGTTTAGGAGCACGGCGCTTTGTCTTTACGACAAGCGTCTGCACCAGCTCAAAATCATCACGGCTGATAATCGGCTCGTGAACATCCTTGAAAATAACCCAGTTTTCTTTAGGATTGTCGTAGCGTTTTTTATTCTTGTATGATTTGGAATACGTCTTGAAGTTGATAATATCGCCGCAATACTCCTGCTGGGTAAGAATCTTTGTAACGGTAGTTTTGCACCATTTATATTTGTTAGGCTGTGTGACCTTACCGCCTTTACGAATACCCTTTTCTTGCCAATACGCCATAGGAATCAGCACCTTGCGCTCCTGCAATATACGGGCAATCGTTTCGTTGCTCTTACCTTCAAGCGCCATTTTGAAGATGTCACGAACGACCTGTGCCGCTTCGGGATCAATAACCCAATTCTTAGGATTATCGGGAGATTTGATATATCCATATGGCGGCGGAGCTAACGGCTCGCCTGTGCTACCCCTGATACGATAGGATGATCGACATTTTTTGCTAATGTCCCTTGCGTAAAACTCGTTCAACACATTTTTGAACGGCGCAATTTCACTTTCACCTTCGTCGCTGTCGATATTGTCGTTAACGGCGATGAACCGAACATCTCTGTCGGGAAAGAGGTGTTGTCCTCTTTCCGTCCTGTGTGCTTGAACGCCGCTGAAACAATGTAGGTAGCGCCGTTGACTTTGTATTCGTGTTCTTCGCCGTAAAGTGATTGTATAATACTCATTATCTTTCCTCCCTGTTTTTGTTTCGCTGACGGCTACGATAGTCGTCCTCAATCAGCTTGATTATTTTACGTTCGATATCTCTCGGGGTGTAACTTTTCGGAAAGAATTTAGTCAGCTTTTCAGTTTGAAAACTGATTTTCTCACGCTGATTCGGTTTTTCCTCAGATATGATTTTTGATATGGTATCGCTGTCAAGTTTGCCTGACTGAGAGAGCTTTTTCATTTGGATTGTTTGTGAGAGCGAGGGCGTTTTGTCCTCCAGCTCTATTGCTTCAAACAAATCCTGCTGTTCGTATTCGGTTAGATAGGATAGCTCCACGCCTACAGAAAATGCAATACGCTGTTCATCGACCATTTTGAGAATATCGGGGATGAGCTTAGTCAGACGGATATAGCGTTTTACTGTATCTTTGCTGGTTCCCTCCTGTTCGGCAATCAGCTCAGTCGATAACTTCGGTGCAAGTTGCTCCGAAGTGAGATCAGTACGCTGTCCCTGATGCTTGAGCGCTTCGGCTTTCAGCTTGTAAGCAAACGCCTTTTCCGACGGCAGAAGATGCTCCCTGTGGAGATTGCTGTCCACCACCATAATCGCTGCTTCGTCACGGCTAACGGGACGAATAAAGGCAGGTACTTCTGCAAGTCCTGCCTTCTGTGCCGCACGGAAACGGCGGTGTCCGGATATGATTTCGTATTCGTCGGTTGTGCCTTCAAGCGGTCGTACAATCAGCGGCGTCATAATCCCCTGTTGTTGAACGCTCTCGATGAGGTTGTTCATCTCGTCGTTGTCGAGCACCTGATACGGGTGGTCTCTGAATTCGTGTAATTTGTTAATTGATGTATTGGTCATTTTTCGTAACTCCTTTGTCTCGTTTTATTTTGGTGATAATATTTGTACTTGTATCTGCCTTGCTCCAGCTGCTTTTCCTGTTCTATCAAAGCACGGAGTCGAGGCACTTTGTTTTCAATGCGCTCGCAGATAATGAGCTGCTTGCGCAAGGGTGTCAGCTTTTTTGTGATTTCTCTGTATTGTTCTTTTAGAGAATAATCTTCTTCAGGTGTTTTCGCTCTGCGGATTCGGTTGCGGATATGCTGCCGCTCGGTTTCATAGGTTTTGATTTGCTCGGCGATTTCCTTTCGGCAAGATACAAAATCCTCTGCGCATTTCACATTATGGTCACGGAGAAAATGGTATTCCTCAAGCGTTCGGTCGAGATTCTGTATTTCCAATCTCAATTCGGGAGATACGGGACGATAATCTCGCTTTTGCACGTTGTTGCCTGTGATGAGCTTTGCGATAGTGATGATAAGCTCAAACAGCGCCGTGATAACATCAGGCTCTGTTCTTTTCTCAAAATCTCTGATTCTCACTATCAGCGGTTGGCGCTGATAATACGATTTCGGTGTATAGAAATCCACAAAGTATTTATCCTCACGCTGAGATTGAAGCCGCCTAAGTATCGCTTCTCTGGTGTAATCCTTGCCGAGACTGCTTAATCTGAGAGGCTTCAGCCAGTCAGGAGCGATCACTGACGGATGCTGATATTTGAAATTCCGCACAAACTGATAGCCGAGTGAGCGAAGATAAAATTCAAAATCAAACGGCTTGATTGTACAGGCTAAGGCTTCATCAACATCGTGCCGCAGCATATCTTTGTGTGGTACTCGTCCGCTCTTGCGTACCCAATATGCCTTGTCGCCGCCGTAGAACGGAGCGTTTTCAAGGACAGTTTTTCCGTGCTCACGGCAGACCTCGTCGGAAATCTCACGCAGCTTGTAATGGTCGGAAATATGATTTTCAAACTTCCGTCCGGTGCGAAACGATACACTATTTACGACGATATGATTGTGTAGGTTTGCCGTATTCAGATGTGTCGTAACAACTATCTCATAATCATTACCCCACATTCGCTTGGCGGTTTCAATGCCGATTTGGTGCGCTTCTTCGGGAGTGACTTCTCCTGCCTGAAAGCTCTGATAACCGTGATACGCTACATTTCCGCCGAGCTTGCCGAAACGTCGCTTTGTGGGCATCATCTGCTCGTAAGCCCTTTTCTTCGGACAGTTTATTCCACTAACGTACATTGTTCGGTCGGTTTTGTCGCTGTTCTCAACGTAATTGAGAGCGGCAGCTAAGTCATCATCAATATATTTGCGCTCGATAGTTTTATCAGGATTTTCAGCGTAATTGATAACATCTTTTAGCCGTCCTTTGACGGGCCAGAAGCCTGTTGTTGCCACGTCGTTACCTCCTTACAGATTTGCTTGGCAGAGAATTTCTCCGGCAGAAGTAGGCGCTGTTGGATTTCGTCTACGACTTCAAGCAGCTTTCGTTCGGTTTCAGGTGATACCTTATCGGCAACCTCGTCACACAAACGGCAGAGCGTTTGGTAGAAATCAAAAAAGACATCAGGCGGCACCGTTCTCGGCGCATAGCCCAATGTCCTTTGTCTGACATATTCGGATTGAGATAAGCCGCAGCTCTCAGCGATCCGGGCTATCTTGTTCTTCTCGGACTGCGTAACACGCAACTCGATTCTTGCTTTCTTATCGTTCAATAATATACCTTCTTTCTTCGGGTGTTAGGGTTTCCCTAAAGATTTACAACAGCTTCGGGGCTGTTGTATTTGGAATTTGCCGTACAAATTCCCTGCTTGCTACAGTATAAGACAAACCCGCCCTGTGGTAATACGGGACGGATTCTGTTTGCCTTATACTGCTGATAATATTTCATCTTTTTATAATTCTGTTGTGCCGTCAAAGTGACGGCAGTTTTGTTTATCGTCTCAAAATTTGCCGTCATCGTGCCGTCAATCAAACAGTTTAAGGTCGTCCATAATATCTTGTTCGGCTTCTTTCTGTTGTTCTGCGGTCAGTGCCGGAGCGTTTGTCATAGGCTGCGGAGCGAAGTTTGCTTCTGCAAAGCAAGCCCGCATTTCCCCACGAATGATATTTCGTATATCTTCCTCGTGCTGTTCACGAGTGATCGCCTGTAAATCCACATAGTCTGCGATCGCATCTAACACAAACTGATTGCGGGATTGATACTTTTTCACATCCAGCGTCTGCATATACTCTGCAAGATAACGCTCTCGGGCGTCGGTTAGGTCAAAGCGTACTGTCATTTTATACACGTCTTTCATTCTTCGCCTCGGCTTTCAGATAAACATCTGCAAGATATTCATAGCCTTTAGCTGCGGCACAGATGTCGTTAATGAACTTTACACGGTCGAGATTGCCGTGATAAAAATTCTTGATCAGACAACCGCCACCGCCGCAGACGCAGAGCGTCATCGTACTTTCATCATAGCCGTGCTCACGCAAGCGACGGAAGATCTCAGCGACATATTCCTCGGCAATAGCGGTGATGATCTCCAAATCCGAATCAGGAATATCCGCTGTGCCTGTTTGCAACACCTCGTCGATGATATAGTCGTTCAGCTCTATGCGTGTCTTGCGCATAAAGCCCTCCCTAATAGCGAGAGTACATTGATAAGTGCCGAACTTCTCAGTGAACATTTTACCGCTCTGCGGCTTGCCGTTGACAAGGTAGAGTGTGTTCATCGTACCATTGCCGATGTCCGCAACCATACTTAGACCTTTGAGCGTGGATTTGATAGGCACAACCGCAGAATACCCCTGCGGATAGATTTTTACATCACAGATTCGGATATGATAATCTACATTCCGAAAAGTGAACGCTACCTCTTTGCTCTTTGACAGATAAGCGGCAAAATCCGCTTTCTGTCCGCTTGTCCAAGTTAAAGGCAAGCCTGCGGCGATAATCACATCCGCTTCGGTCAGCCCTTCGTCCGAAAGCTCGGTTGAGATAGCGGCGAGTGTGAGGATATAGTAATCCTCGTCCTTCTGCTTTTCGGGCAGAAACTCCTTGTGACCTTCGCCAATCAGATAATACTTGCCGTTATAGATAAGCATATCCTTTGTGAACAGCGGCTCGCTGTCGTGGGCGGTGATACCTGTTTTGAAACAATGGTTAGCGGTTTTGATGTTGCCGTAACCGTGGTCGATACCGATAATCTTAAAATTGTTTAGTGTTTTCATAAAATCATCCTTTCAGTTTTTCGTTGTAGGCGAGTATGTCGCCGTAGAGTTTTGGGAAAGCAGGCAATATGCATTTCAAAAGATAGTTGCAGTAAATGCCGTACTTGCTGATCAGCTGCACGCAGCTGTGTTCTTCGCCGTAGTCGAGCAACAGGCAGTTGTCGTCAATGCAGTTGCAGCACGAATGACGGACAATGCGGTTTACTCTGTCGGACAGCTCTTCGGTAATTTTCAGCACCATAGCTTGTTCCACCTTTCGTGTATTTTGGAGGGCTTTTCGTCCCTCTACTGTATTAAATACACGAAAATCCGAAAACTTAGGGTTTTAAGAAAACATAGTGAAAATCAAGAAGAAAACACTAAAAAACGGCTTGAATACTGAACGATCAGAATTCAAGCCGATAATTTTATATTACGGAAAACAATAATTCAAAATTTTTTCAAAAATTTCTTCTAAAACGAAGCAAAGGGAGTTTTATGGGACACCTGTTTTGGTAGACTTGATAGTGAGGAGGTGTTGATTTTGGAAAAAATCAGCTTTTTCAGCGCCGATTTTCGTGACGGAAGAATACGGATCGGCAACAAAACTTACCCTGCCGGTACATTCGCTACGCACCTTTTGAATCAATACTATAAGGACGATACGGCGGCTCGGTTGGCTATATACAAACAATACAGCTGGCATTTATACGATACGATCTCTGCCGGTTATCTTGATAACAATGATGTTTTACGATCCGGGTGGGAGATCCACCAAATCTTAAAAGCCTTGCCTAAACTGCAACCGTTCACTAAGCTGGATGTTGAAGCAGAGTGTATTAGAATAGCTGAACTTTTCACAGAGAACAACGCTGACTTTATCAGAGAGTATTTCAATGCAAAGGCTCAAATATTAGCTATGGGAATCAATAAATCTGCTTTGGATTTGCTCCCGATTGAAATAGATAAAGTTCAGCAAAAAACAGCGGACAACCTACTTAATGATATGATGACAACACTGGCTTTCTATGATCGTATCAGCAACGATATGAGAGAAGCATTTGAGGGCTTAACTGAGTTCTGCGACAGGCTTAATGAAGCAGAACGCTTCGATGAGGTACACCTATTACCTATTGCGCTGGACATATTCGGCAATGAAAAACTTGATGTAACATCCGAGTATGTCGCTATGCGTAAGACAGCTAAAAGCAAAACGATGGTAACAGCGAGAAGAATGTATTTTGATAATTACTACAGCTTTGTCCTCACGGATTTTTTTGAGGGCTTATACTACGGTCATTATCCGAGAAGGTGTCCGATCTGCAAGCGCTATTTCCTGATGACTTCTGCAAGGCGGCAGGTGTATTGCAACGGTATTGCGCCCTATACGCTGAAAGGAAAAACAATTACCTGCCGAAAATATGCGGTGAGGATGAAGGAAAAGGAGCTTTCCGAAGGTAACCCTATCAATCCAATTTACAAGAGCCGTTGCTCTGCAATTCGTGTAGAACAAAAAAGAAGCACCATTACAGCAGAGTTTGCTGCAATGGCGCTGAAAGTCGCTAAAGAGTATTGGCAAAAAGCAAAGTATGATGACAACTACGCTAACGTTCAATTTAAAATGGATATGAAGCGTGAGAATTTGTATAGAGAAACGGACAGGAGAATCAAGCAAAAGTGAGCCATATCGAGAAAAAAGAATTTGAAATATACCGCATTACTCCGCCACCGCCTGAATGGGATTTGCAGGAGTATATTCGGCAGTATATCCAGACCGGCGATGACAATTATTTTTATTGGTTCCTACACTATTACGAGCCGACGCTAAATGAAAAGGCGAAGTTTTTTAGGAATAAATACTCAATGGAAAAACATTTTGCCGATATAAAGCAAAGCCTTGTAACAGGCTTATGTAAGGCTCTGATGAAATACGATATTTCCATAGCTCCTTTTCTGCCGTATGCTCAGAGGTATATGGAGCGTGAGGCGCATACCTATATCCGCACAATGCGGACGGGGTATTCCGTGCAGAGCGACTTTGAATATGCCCGACTTCGTAAAGTGATGGATATTTTCAATCATTCAGGCGGTGAATTTACGGAGGAAACCATTTCTCAGGTTGCAGCTCAAATCGGTGAAAGCTATGATAAAACAAAGTCTATCATTGAAGGCGGTATTCTTACTGAAAACTATGTAGATGTTCAGAGTAACGATGAGGACGACGAACAGACAACAGATTTTCTTCTTCCCGATTCCTCGCTCAATCCTGAAAATATCTATTTCAAGCAGGAGCTTTATGATAAACTGTATGAAGCCTATGACAGCTTGGAATATACGGAGAAGATAATGCTCGCCCAGCACCTCGGCTTTTGCCCTGAGTGTTTCAGTAATCACTATGCCGACAAAACCGATTTAGACGAAAATGGCAAACCGAAGAAAAAGCTCATCAAACCGCTGCCTTATACCGACATCGCCACCGATCACGGATTTAGCGATGCCGATACTGCAAAGAGAGTTTGTAGAACAGCCTTTAAAAAAATCAAATTTCTTATATGAAAATCATCAAATTTGATTGAGCTTTGCAAAGATTTATGCTATAATTTTCATATATTTATATGAGTTTTCTATCAAGGGGGTTGTAATTATGGCTGTTAGTTATAAAAAGCTTTGGAAATTGCTCATTGATAAAGATATAAAAAAAGCGATCTTGAGCGTGAAGCAAAAATCACTCATTATTCATTGAGTAAGCTTTCACAGGGCAAGGATGTTTCTACTGAAGTCTTAGGCAAAATTTGCGAAACGCTGGATTGCACGATAGACGACATTATGGAGTTCGTACCGGAAGAAAAATAAAAGTTTCAACACAAAGAATCACCTAACTTTGGTACGATAAAAAGGAGTTAAAAAATGAACAAACAGCAATTAGCGTCATTAATTTGGGATACCTGCAACGATATGCGTGGATCAATTTCTGCCGTTGAGTACAAGGATATTATATTAGGTTTTATCTTCTACCGTTTTGTTTCCGAAAATGAAGTTTCTTACCTAAAGAAACAGGATTGGACTATGGAGATAATGGCAGAGGAACTGACGGAAAAAGATAGTAAAACCGTTCAGCAGTGCAAAGATCACCTTGGATATTTTATTGCCTATAAAGACCTTTTCTCTACTTGGAAGGATCACACAGCAACTTTTACGGTGTCTGATGTAACTGACGCCCTAAATGCATTTGTCAGAAATATTGGCAGCAATCCCGATCATCAAAAGCTTTTCAATGAGATTTTCAAATCCTTGTCTGAAAAACTGAGCAAAATGGGATCCATCAGCAATCAGACTTCTCATATCAAGAACATCATAAAGATAGTCAGCCGTATTCCTATGGACGAAAATCAGGGCTACGATGTACTCGGATTTATTTATGAGTTCCTGCTGAAGAACTTTGCGTCCAACAGTAAGAAGGACGGAGAATTTTATACGCCGCACGAGATTTCGATATTGATGTCTGAAATTGTAGCCCATCATTTGCGTGACCGTGAGCAAATTAATATTCTCGATCCAACCAGCGGATCGGGTTCTCTGCTTATCAACATCGGTCAGAGTGTGCAAAAGTATTTGCAGGACAGCGGCAATATCACTTATTATGCGCAGGAGCTGATTCAGGAAACCTTCAACCTGACGCGAATGAATCTTGTTATGCGCGGTATCAGTCCGTCCAATATCAAGGTGCGTCGTGGTGATACATTAGCGAACGACTGGCCATATTTTGATGATAATGATGAAAACAGCTACGAGTATGTCCCTGTTGATTGTGTAGTTTCTAATCCGCCGTATTCACATAAATGGGATGCAGATAACCACACAAACGATCCTCGTTACAAAGAATACGGTATCGCTCCTGCTTCAAAGGCTGATTACGCTTTTCTATTGCACGATTTATACCACCTAAAAGATAACGGCATTATGTGTATCGTTATGCCTCACGGCGTTTTGTTCAGAGGTGGTTCCGAAAAAGACATCCGCACTCAGTTGGTAGAAAACAATAATATAGAAACTATTATCGGACTTCCTTCAAACTGCTTTTACGGCACCGGTATATCAACCATTATTATGGTACTGAAAAAACACCGTGAAGCCAGTGATATTTTAATTGTTGACGCTTCAAAGGAGTTCTTTAAGGACGGCAACAAAAACCGCCTGTCCGGTCATCATATCAAAAAGATAGTTGACGCTGTTTTGAACAGAGAGAACATTCCGCATTTTGCTTCTCTTGTTTCTAAACAAACGATTAAAGATAACGACTACAACCTCAACATCCCCCGATATGTTGAATCAGAGGAAAAAGTTCCTGTTGATTTACACGCAACCGTATTTGGCGGAATCCCGAATTATGAGGTTGAGCATCTCAAAAAATATTGGGAAGCTTTTCCGTCACTATGCGATGAGCTGTTTACACGCATTAATGAACACACCTCAGAATTATCCTGCGATTCAGTTATTGATGCTATCAAACAAAATGCTGATGTTATTGCATTTGAAGCGAATTACAAAGGAGCTTTCCAAGCGCTTGAAGATCAGCTCTATGAGCTTTTGATCGACAATCAGGTAAAAAACGTTGCTGCTCTGAAAAAAGAAATCACCAATCGTATTTTTGAACTATGTCAGCAGTTTGGCATTGTGGACAAGTATCTTGTATATAAAGCCTTTGACGATGTTTGGGAACAAATCAGCCTTGATTTGGAAGCAATCCGCTTGCAGGGATTTGACGCTGCACGTAGTGTAGAAGATATTGAAGTATATGATAAGAATGAGAAAAAGGCTGTCAAAAAAGGAGAAGAAGGCAGAGTTATACCCTTCGCTTTGATTCAAAAACATCTATTTACTGATGAATTCACACAAATGGATGGTTTGAATAAAGATCTGTCCGGCGCAACATCGGAATATGAATCTTTCTGGGAAGGGCTGGACGATGAGCTCAAGGAAGAACTGAAAAAGAAAGATGACGGTGATGAGCAGTCTGAAGCAAAGCTTGATACAAAGCAGCTAAAAGCAAAGTATCAGAAGGTTTTGGCAACGCTATCTAACGATACAACGAAGATGTACGTGGAATACGCTGCGCTGAAGCCTAAACAGAAGGTGGAGTTTCAGGAAAGGCATCCGGAACTCGTTTGGCCCGATGAAACGGAAAAAGTCAAAAACGGCACCTATAAACAATCGGCGATTAATGCGATTGTTGAGCAAATCAAAAACGACATCGAAATCGACGAGGAAGAAGATGATTATAAGATCCGTCATTTGTACCTCCTCGGTCAGCAGATTTCTGCTCTGAAAAAACAAATCAAAGCACTTAAAACCGACCTCGATATCAAGGCACGAGAAGCGATTGTAAAGCTGTCAGACAATGAAATCAAAATGTTGCTGAAAGAAAAGTGGCTTATGCCTGCAATGGAAAACATTAACGCCATTCCGAACGCTATTATCTCCAATTTGAGCCGTTCCGTGAATGATATTATAACCAAATACGATAATCCAATTCTTACCCTTGATACCGATATAACAAAGACCGAGGAATCATTATCCGTTATGCTTAACGACTTAACAGGTGATGCTTTTGATATGGCGGCAGTTCAGCAATTCAAAACACTGTTGGGAGGAAAAGAAAATGAATAAAACTCCGGCAGTTAGATTTATAGGATTTGTAGAAGATTGGGAACAGCGTAAGCTTGGAGATGTACTGGTGCTTTTAAAAGATGGGACACATGGCACTCACAAGGATGCCGAATCTGGTCCATTACTTTTAAGTGCCAAAAATATAAAAAACGGAACTATTCAGTGGGATGAATCAGACAGAAGAATATCAGAAGATGAGTACAATAACATACATTCCAACTTCAAACTTCAAAAAGGTGATGTGCTTTTAACTATTGTTGGTTCAATTGGCGAAACAGCGATTTTAAGCCAATCTAAAGGTGTTACATTCCAAAGAAGTGTTGCTTTTTTGAGACCTTCTGATAAGATTTCTTCGGAATTTTTGTATTCTGAAATTCAAGGGCAGAAATTTCAGAAGGCACTTAATGTTAGAAAATCAACATCGGCACAGCCTGGAATATACCTCGGAGATTTAGGAACAATACCAATTGAGTTTCCAACATCTGATGAAGAACAGATGCAAATTGGTTCATATTTCCAGAATCTCGACAACCTTATCACCCTTCATCAGCGCAAGTACGAAAAGTTGAAAAACATCAAAAAATCAATGCTTGAAAAAATGTTTCCGAAAAATGGTTCAAATGTACCGGAAATTCGTTTTAAGGGATTTACTGACGCTTGGGAACAGCGTAAGTTGGGAGAACTGGCGTTGTTCAATCCTAAAGATGAACTACCTCAAACATTTGAATATGTCGATTTAGAGTCGGTTGTTGGCACGGAGATGTTGTCACATAGAACGGAAATAAAGTCATCTGCTCCGTCAAGAGCACAGCGACTTGCTTGCACTGGCGACATATTTTATCAGACCGTTCGCCCATATCAAAAAAATAATTATCTCTTTGAAATGTCCGATAATAACTATGTTTTTTCGACTGGATATGCGCAGATGCGTCCGTTTGTTGATGGGTATTTTCTGTTCAGTCTTATTCAAAGTGAACGCTTTGTAAAGGTTGTTTTGGATAACTGTACTGGAACGAGCTATCCCGCAATAAATGTGAATGATTTAGCGAAGATTGAAGTAGCTGTGCCATCTGATGAAAACGAGGCACATAAGATTGGCACAATATTTCGCAGTCTCGACCACCTTATCACCCTTCATCATCGCAAACTTGAAAAACTAGAACAAATAAAACAAGCAATGCTTCACAAAATGTTCGTGTAAGAAGCGGAGGCAACTATGTCATACAAAAACGAAACAGAATTTGAAAACGCCTTGATTGCCAAGCTGACGCAACTCGACAATCAGTGGTCAAGAGAGATTCTGGAATACAAAACCGAAGAAGAGCTGATTGAAAACTGGGCAAAAATTTTGTTCAGCAATAACAATACAACCGATAAGCTCAACGGCTGTCCTCTGACCAAAACGGAAATGGGACAAATCATATCCCAAATCAACGGCGAAACTCCCTTTGCCATCAATCGCCGATTAAACGGCAGATATATTTCTATCATCCGTGATAACTCCAAGGATACACAGCACGTTGGAAAACGTGTGGATCTGTTCCTCTTTGACAAGGATGAGATTGCCGCAGGAAGAAGCGTATACCAGATAGCTCGCCAGCCAAAGCTCCCCATCTCGTCAGAAATTCTCGGCAACCGCAGAGGCGATTTGATGCTATTAATCAACGGTATGCCGCTGTATCATATTGAACTGAAAAACAATCCTGTGCCTGTTGAACAGGCATGTAATCAAATCAGCAAATATATGCAGCACGGCGTATTTACCGGCTTCTTTTCACTTGTTCAAGTGTTTGTCGCAATGACGCCGACCGAAACACTGTACTTTGCGAATCCCGGACGTGAAAGAGCTTTCAACTCCGACTACTATTTTCATTGGGGTGACTTCAACAATAAGCATATTGTCGACTGGGAAGAAGTTGCGGAAAAGTTCCTTTCTATTCCGATGGCGCACAGACTGATCGGTTACGGTATGATTGCGGACGGAACAGATAACATTCTCAAAGTAATGCGCAGTTATCAGTATCACGCTGCTTATAAAATCTATTCGCAGGTAGTCAAGCGAGTAGATTGGGATGATGACGGACAAAAGGGCGGCTATGTATACCACACTACCGGCAGCGGTAAAACAATGACGAGCTTTAAGTGCGCACAGCTGATAAAGTCCTCCGGTAAAGTTGACAAGATTGTTTTCCTGATGGATCGTGACGAGCTTTGGAAACAAACTTATGATAATTATCGAAACTTCTCGGACTGTGATGATATTGAAGATACCGCTAACACCAACAGCCTGCTCTCAAAGCTGGAGAACGACACACCCAATTTGCTGATTGTTACGTCTATTCAGAAGATGAGTAACCTGACAACCGTCAATCCTACTCCGAATGCGGCACGTATTGCAAAGGTGCAAAAGAAAAAACTGGTGTTTATCGTTGATGAAGCCCATCGTTCTACCTTCGGCACAATGCTCCGTGATATAAAGCTGACCTATCCGAGAGCAATGTTCTTTGGCTTTACAGGTACACCTATTATGAAGAAGAACGCAGTTGACGGTATTACGACCAAAGTCTTATTCGGCACGTGTCTGCACAAATATACAATCTCAGAAGGAATCAGAGATAAAAATGTTTTAGGGTTCAAGCCTTCAAAAGTCGTAACATTTGATGAGGAAGATTTCAGAGAAAAGGTTGCTCTGATGAAGCTCGGCAAAGATAGCGTCGAAGGTCTTACCGATGAAGAATTCAAAAAATATCACGCTCTTGCTTCCCGAGATATGGACAAGGTGGAAGCAGACGTCAGCAACAGTCTGTATGCCGACGGAGATACCGGAAAAGAGCATCGCAAAAATGTGGTTCAGGATATTCTTAATAAATGGGAGCGAATCAGCTTCCGTGGTAAATTCCACTATATTCTCGCTACATCCTCAATCCGTGAAGCGATTAAATACTATCGTTTATTAAAAGGCAACGATAAAGATTTGTTTGTCACTGCTGTTTTTGATCCGCATACAGATAATACAAGCGATGATATCTTCAAGGATAAGGCAGTAGAAGAAATCCTCATTGATTACAATAACCATTTCAACTTCAAGTTTACAGTCGGCGCTTATCGTCGATTCAAGGATGATGTTTGCTCTCGTCTTGCGCACAAAGAACCTTACAAGGATATTGATACAAGAAGAGATGAAGCGGTTAATATTGTTATCGTTGTTAATCAGCTTCTTACCGGATTCGACTCGAAATGGATTAACACCTTGTACTTGGATAAAGTAATTGATTACGAGCAGTATATTCAGGCTGTTTCAAGAACAAATCGCCTTAACGGATATGAAAAGCAGTACGGAATTATCAAGTATTGCAGAAAGCCGTACACAATGGAGAAAAACGCAAAGGACGCTCTGCAACTCTATGCGGAAGCTGGTTATCAAGATGTATTTGTTCCGTCTTTAGGACAGAACATCATCGGAATGAATAACGATTATCAAAGCATCATCAAGCTGTTCGAGAAAAACGGTATTGAGAATTTCAGCAGACTTCCCGATAATCAGGGTGACATCAAGCTGTTTGCCGACTTGTTCAATAACATCAGCAACAATTATTATCGCTCTATTCCTCAGCTTTTTACTTGGACGAAGAGAACTTATATCACAGAGGATGCCGGAGAGGTAACGGTTGACCTCGATGAAAGAACATACGAAATTCTTCATCAAAGATACAGCGAAATACCGAGGACTGTTCAGCCCGGCGGCGATATGATTTATGACATCAAGGCTTTTCTTACCGAGGTATCATCAAATGAGATTAACCGTGCGTTTATGGAATCTCAGTTTGCCGAAGTATTGAAAGACCTTTCCAATGGTGCAAAGCCGGAAGAAATCAAAGCATTGCTCGATGATTTGAAATCCAGTTTTGCAGAATTGCCGGCAGAGGATCAGATTACTGCCGAAGCTATTTTGGAAGATATTTACTCCGGTGCGCTAAAAGATTTTGACGAAGGAAAAACTCTTGCTGAGTACATCGAGATTTATAAGAGAAATACACTGAAAGCAAATATCAAAGTATTCAGCGAGGCGTTTGGTTTTGATAAAGATAAGCTGGCAAGAATTATGGTTTTCCACCTAAAGAAAGAAAAGCTGTATGAAGGCGGACTTTTTGATCAGATAATGGAAACACTTGACCGTGCAAAAGCGAAGGAAACTATGGAAAAACTGGAGGGTTGCACCATCAGACCGCACCGTGTAGTCCAAAAAGCAGAAGGATATCTGAAGAAGTTTATCCTGTCCGGCGGGGATGTTAGCTTTATGGATTAAAAGCATAAAAACACCTAATAGAGCAAGGAGGTTAATCTTATGCAAGATGATTACACAACACTTGAAGACTTGGTTAGAACACAATATGCCAACGTTTTTTGGACTCACAAGATACAAGAAAAGCAAGCAGAGATATATGAATCTCGTCACAAGTTGTTTTCTTGGATTAATATAATCTCTGCGTCGCTTACTTCTGCTGGTATTATTTCAATTGTTTTTGTTGATCAGTTCTGGATAAAGTTAGTTTCTGCTATTGTGTCTTTTGTTACCACAACAATGAGTGCTTTATTAGCAACCTTTGATTATAAGAACTTGGCAAAATCGAATAAAACCGCAGCTACGAAACTCGTATGTTATAGAAATGAATTATTATCACTGCTTGGAAGAATAAGAATTAAAGAAAAAACCGCAAAAGAATTGTTTGATGAATTTGAAAATCTGCAAAGCAGTATACACGAAGCATATCAGGACGCTCCAAATACAACTAATCGTGCAGTTGCAAAGGCAGGAAAAGCTATCACTGAAAGTAAAGATGGCACATACTCTGACGAAGAAATTGATAGACTTTTACCTGATACACTAAAGAGGAGGAATATAAAGTGAGCTATAACGTCAAAAAGCGCGGAGAAGTTATTTCGACAGACATTAGAACAAGCATCTCAACTCGGTATAAAGCGGTCACTAAAGCAATTAACCGTGAATTTTGGAATTCTCAAAGTGACAAAGAACATAGTCTTTACGTTGGTTCCTATGGACGAGGAACAGCAATTAATACCAGTGATGTTGATATTCTTGTTGAATTACCTGAGGATGAATACAATCGCCATAACGTTTATAAGGGAAATGGGCAGTCCAGACTATTGCAAGCTGTAAGAGAAGCAATACTTAATACATATCCTCGTTCAGATGTACGAGCTGATGGACAGGTTGTTAAAATAGCTTTTTCCGATGGTATGAAATTTGAAATACTACCTGCGTTTGTTACATACGGATGGAATGGTATAATTTATAAATATCCTGACACAAATATGGGTGGGAATTGGCGTTCAACTAATCCAAAAGCAGAGCAGGATGCTATGCGTGATAAAAACAAATCAAGTAATGGGTTATTATTTGACACCTGTAAACATATGCGATATATTCGAGACAACTACTTTAAAAGTTACCATCTTTCCGGAATAGTTATTGATAGCTTTGTTTATGCTGCAATCAAGAACTGGAGATGGACAACACCAGAAGAATCTTCATCTGCTGCTGAACCAGGTGAGTACGAAAAATTGCTTTATGATTATTATTTGTATAATCTGCGATTCTCAAATACAATCAATGCTCCGAGAAGCAATGATTATGTAGATGTTTCAAGCAGTAAAGATTGCTTAGAAAAAGTTTTATTGAAAATGTGTAAATAGAATCGCGACGCTCAATAGATGGGTGATTTATCGGATACGGAAGGATAATTTGTTATGACAAAAGCGATCAAGAAAGATACCATTCACGCCGGTGGAATTGACATTGGTATTTACACAACAGATTTCAAAAATGAATATATATCACTCACAGATATAGCGAAATACAGAAGTATTCAACCTTCGATTACCATTATGTTAAACGTCGTGCTGTTTGGCAAAACTGCACGATTTAGCTGCACGTCAGTTGAATGTATTAGATTCGGTGAATTTGGAGGATTTGCCGCAGTTGCCCGATATTAAAAAAGAATAGTAAACCATTATTAGCAAGAAAAAGGCTGATGTAATCTCTTATTGGACTACATCAGCCTACGTGTTAGCTATAGATTATTTCAGCGTTCACAACTTCTCTCGCTCGTTGGACGGCGTTATTCATCTTGCGAACCCACAGCATTTGATTGGTGGCTTTGAGTTGTTCGGTGCAGCCTTCTTCTTTGGCGAAAGATTGCACGAGCTCGTTGTATATCTTCTGGGCCTGTTCGTCAATGTCGGCAAGGTATTCGTTCAGTTTGCATTTTGTGAGCATATTGGTATATAAAATCGGGCGGCATCGTTTGATATAGCGAAGGTGTTGTTGTCCCCATAAACCGATAGGTCGTTTATCCTGTTCGGGAAGCGTTAAATTGGGAAGTAAATAATCTCCCTGCTGTGTGTATGTAATCTCCATTGTCAGACCTCCTTGACCTTGACTTTCTTGACTTTGGCTTTTGTAAGCTTGATTAGCAGCTCGTCGATGATATCGGTGTACTTGCCCTGTGTTATAATGTCATTCCTCAAATCAATCAAGCTGTTGATAACCGTGCGCCGTTCATTGGGTGTTAGATACAGGTGGTATTTTGGATTTCTCATTCGCTGTCCTCCTTTAAAAAATCTTCATACGGCGTATCATTGTTCACAAAGGTATCAAGGATAAGCCTTGTGCCTAATTTGAAACCAACCATAAAGCTGTCGAGTTCCGACTGAGCTAAAATACTATTAGAAGTGTTGATGAATGAAAGAAATGCTTTCTTTTCATCACCGGTCAGCTTTTCGGTCAGGAGTGCTTCACTTTCTGAGAGAATAGTCATCTGCTTTTTCAGATAGCTGCCGTTCTTGAAACCTCGTGCCTGCGGATCAATATTGCCGTAATACAATTCTTTAATAAAGTTTTTCATTTGTAATTCCTCCGATTACACTACTATTTTACGGAGAAATTGAATAAATCACAAATGTGCGAGCGAGAAATGTGTGCAACTGCCGATAACACCTGAATTTTTCATAAATCCGTTATGAACACTCGTACCAAAGAAAAGGTAGGTAATATTGTATTACCTACCCTTTTTCTTTATGAAACAAAATTAGGACAGGACTTGAAGGCGACCGTAAAAAAACAGTCCGGTGGACTGTTTTTAGGGAGAGCGTTGATGATAATTTAGCTATGCACGAGCCACATTGGCGAGGTTGAAACTTTGATTTATCACAAAATATGTCACCCGCACCAAAGAAGAATCGATACTTTTGGTATCGGTTCTTTTTTACTTATGCTAACTCTGACTGATAGTAACTGATGCTAATTGATATCAATTAGTATCAGTTACTCAAATAAATACAACTACAATAAACACATAAAAAATCCCCCGACAGCGGTTTCCGTTAGGCTGTCGGGGGATTTTCAGTATTAACATCGTGACGGAGACGGAGGCGGTCAAAGCACATCACGAACTTCAAAGGCTAATATAATTTTGAATCGTTCTTCAAAGGTTTTGAGGTTATTGCCGAGAATCTTTTTAATTTTTGCAAGCTGATAATTTATGGTGTTGCGGTGAACAAAGGTTTCCTGAGCAACCCTCTGAACACTTCCGTCATACTTTAGGTAAAGTCTTAAAAAGCTCATATAATCCGTGCCGTTGTCACGGTCATACACTTCAAGCTTTTTTAGATTTTCGTTATAGATACTTTCAAGTAGCGAAATATCGTCAACCGCAAGAATCAGCTTTTTAACTTCAAGTCGGTCATAAAACATAGGCGTCATATCTGTACGGACGGCAAGCCTTAACATTCTTAAAACAATCTGGTATGTTTTCGGGAGTGATTTCAGCTTGTTATTTGTTTTGCTCACTGCCACATACAGCTTGTTGACGCTTATATACCTTTCCTTTTCCGACTGAATTTTTTCGGCTATGCTTTCAATTTCGTCATCGGAAAAGTCATTGAGGACATAGAACATCATGTTGTCCACCTTAAAGCCGCCCCAGTGCTTTTTGTAGGAATAAATTGTTCGTTCAAATGCCGATTCAAGTTTTCTTGAAGAAATATGATCAGCCATATCGGCTTTCACGCCGATGATTGCATAATCGGTTGCAAGGTCAAAACCGTTGCTTTCAAGAACAGGAAAGTATTTTTCGTACTCACCCGGAAAGAAAATGAAATTTTTCAGCGTATCGCCTATTGTTTCCTCCTTGCGTTCATTTGAGATAATCTGATTGCAGAAATCCCGTGAAATATCAACAATTCGGGTTTTCCACGGAATATCCATAAGAGGAAACTTTTTCTCGTTGCAATAGCTGATAACCTCTGACGGGATTCCCTTTATGTACGGACCTATGTTAAGAACAAGTCCGCTGACATTTTTGGCAATGAGATTTTTGACAAACGGCAGCAACCAGTCCTGACCTTTGTTTGCAATGCCCGTTGAAAAGATAAGCTCTCCTCCGTGAAGAAAGTCACTTACCTCAATATCCTCAACGGAATGAACCCATTGCACGATATTGGTCATTCCTTCTTTGCCTGCTATCACACGCATACCGTAGAGATAGCCCGCCTTTTCGCACAGTGAACCGAGTGTTACTGCCATAAATCTCACCTCTTAATCTGCGTCAAATTATTTACCGAATTTCAGCTCAACAGCCTTTGCAATAATTTCGGCGCAGTCATTCGTTGAATTCCTTGATGTGTTCAAAAACATATCGTAGTTAAGCGTATCTTTCCAGTTTTCGCCTCTTGTATAGTATTTATAATAAGCCGTGCGGTACTTGTCGGTACGCTTTTTCATATCTTTTGCACGCTCTTCAGAAACATAAATTCTTGATCGGATTTTTGAAATGCAGTCGTCATAATACGCATCAACAAACACGCTCAGGACATTTGACCTATCCCTCAGAATATGGTCGGCACATTTTCCGACAATGATACAGGACTGCGTGCGGGAAAGCTCTTCTATGATTGCCGCCTGAATATTGTACAGATTCAAATCCGACACAAACGCTCTTGATTCGGGACGAAGAACATTTGCCGTCGGCAGCTTTGTGAGCGACTTTATAAGATAACTTCCGTGAAGTTTTTCGTCAACCTCAACGAATTCGCTTTCATCAATTCCGCTTGCCTGTGACGCCATTGTCAGAATCTGTCTTTCATACCAAGGAATACCCAGCTTTTCGGAAAGCAGGGAGGCAATTTCCTTGCCTCCGCTGCCAAAACTGCGAGCAATTGTAATTATATAATTGTCCATATTTTATCCTCCGCAAAACCGATTATCAATCAGCCGCATCACACTTGAGGACTGCGTTGAGAAGTACTGACGCACCCTCTGTACAAAGCTCTGTTGAAGTAAATTCGGGTTCGCAATGTGAATGGCCGTCCTTTGAGGGAACGAATACCATTGTTGTCGGGAGCATATATGATGCAAACTGTGCATCATGACCTGCGCCCGAGTTGATTTTCTGATTTGAATAACCGAGTTCGTCAACTGCCTCCTGAACAAAATCAACAAGCTGCTTGTCATAGTAAACAGTATCTCTTGTCCATGCAATTTCATAACCTGTCTTGCACTTTTCAACCTCTTTCGGGATATTCTCGATTACGGAAACAACCTGTTCAATTACTCGCGGATCTTCATGACGGGCGTCAAGTGAAAACTCAACATAATCCGGAATTACTGTATGTACATCAGGATGACAAAGAATTTCACCGGTTGTGTAAACGAGTTCGGAATCAAGCTTATCAAGCTCTGTGTGGAGATATTCAAGAACCTTTGCGGCACCGAAAAGTGCATCGTGACGATACTTCATGGGAGTTGTGCCGGCATGGTCAGCCTGTCCGTGAACCTTGATACGGTAGTTTACCATACCGAGTACGCAGGTTACAACACCGATATCATTGCCTGCCGCCTCAAGGATCGGTCCCTGTTCAATGTGGAGTTCAAACATTGCCTTGTAATCCTTTGGATTAAGTCTGTTCGCCTCATCACCCTTATAGCCGGATGCCTCAAGAGCCATACCGAAAGTCTTTGTCGGATCAAGAATTGACTTTGACGCAAGCATATTTTCTTTTTTGAAGTTCTTTGCAATGTCAGCCGGAAGATAATCGTTGCAGACAATGCCTGAACACATCATAGCCGGCGGATAAAGAGAACCCTCTTCGTTTGTCCAAATCATGGCAACAAGGTTGTGCTTGTGGGGAATCTTATCGTTTGCAACCGTTTCAAGAACTTCCATTGCACCCATAACACCGAGGATACCGTCATAGTTACCGCCGTTCTTAACGGAATCACAGTGTGACGCCATAACGATTGCCGGAAGAGTCGGATCCGAACCCTTGAGAGTTGCATAAACATTGGCAACATCGTCTGTTTTGATTTCAGCACCGATTGCTGTCATTCTCTTTACAAACTCTGCTCTTGCCTGTAATGCCTCGGGAGAAAGTGAATATCTTGTAATTCCACCGTGACCGGCATCACCGAATGTACTGAAAGTTGAAATCTTATCCTGCATTCTTTCTTTGCTGCATGTAAACATATACTTTGCACCATCCTTAATAAATTAAATTCTGTTTAATATTTTTATATCAATGCTTATTTAAAGCAGTTTTGCTGACTTTTTTGCCCGAACTTATTGCGCCCACGGGGCAAACAACCTTGCAAAGATGACAGCCAACGCATTTTTTGCCGTAGAGAACGGGTTTCTGATTGTCACTCATCTTTATTGCCTGATGACCGCCGTCATAACATGATACGAAGCATCTTCCGCAACCGACACATCTTTCACGGTCAAACTTCGGAAAACATATGTAACTTCTGTCAAGGTCATCGGCAGGAATGATATTGCTTTCGGCAATACCCGTAAAATCCGAAACGGACTTGAAATTGTGAGCTTTCATATATCGTTTCAAACCGTCCTTCAGATCGTCAATAATGCGGTAACCATACTGCATTACCGAGGTTGTAATCTGAACCGTTGAGCAGCCGAGTGAAATAAACTCCGCCGCATCATACCATGTTTCGATACCACCCATACCGCTTATCGGAACATCCTTCAGTCTTTCATTGCTTTTCATCTCGTTGATAAACCTAAGTGCAATCGGCTTTACAGCCTTGCCCGAATATCCGCCGACTGACGATTTTCCGCAAACATCGGGAGATGTTGAAAAATTGTCGAGGTTGACATTCATAATACTTTTAATTGTATTGATTGCCGCAAGTCCGTCTGCGCCTGCCTCCATTGCCTTAACTGCCGGAGGAATCATTGAGGTGATGTTCGGCGTCATCTTGGCAAGAATCGGAAGCTTTGTTCCCTTTCTTACAGCCTTTGTGTAGGTATATACAAGTTCGGGATTTATTCCGACATCACTGCCGAGTCCCTCGCCGACCATCTGAGGACAGCTGAAGTTACATTCTATAACATCAGCCCCTGCGTCTTCACAAAGAGATGCAAGCTTTGTCCATTCTTCTTCATTACTGCCCATGATAGATGCGATGATGACCTTTGTCGGATAATTTTTCTTTAATTTCCTGAAAAAGGAAAGGTTTTCTTCAAGAGAATATGTAGAAATCTGTTCAATATTCTTAAAACCTACAAATGCGGTATCTTCCTTGTCAAGTTCTGCAAATCGTGGCGAAACCTCGTTCGGGGTAAACATTCCGATTGTCTTGAATGCAACTCCTGCCCAGCCCTCATCAAACGCCTTGGCAACCATATCGTAGTTACTGCCGACAACCGATGATGACAGAAAGAACGGATTTTCACACTTTACTCCGCACAAATCGGTGGTGAGATCCGCATCATATTCGGGAACAAATTTTTCTCTTGAAACAATATCCGTAATCTTGTTGATATTAACGGGTGAATCAAACTTTGCTCTGTTGCAAGCCTGCATACAGCCTCCGTCAATGCAACCCGCACACGGATTGTCGCCAAGCACATATCTTGCTCCCTCTGTGTTGTCAAAATTAACGGAGCGGATAATGCGGTCAATCCTGACGCCGTTCTTGCAGGCATTTGCACAAGGTGCATCCTCGCAGAGCAGGCATCTGCTGCTTTCACTTTTTAAAACAACTTCTCTGTATCCCATAAACATCAACTACTTTCAAAACTTATATAAATTATTTTGAGGTACTGCGTTTTACATACTTACCGTTACCGGGAGTTCCCACAAAGTCACCGTTGTCATAAACAAGACTGCCTCTGAGGTAGGTCTGAACGGGATAACCGTGGAGCTTTTTGCCCTCCCAGATAGTATGGTCACAGTCCGAATGCATATTGTTTACACTGATTGTAAAATCCTTGTCCTTATCGTAAATCACGATGTCGGCATCCTTACCGATTTTGATTGAGCCCTTGTCATCGCAACCGAAGATTTTTGCTGGGTTTGTTGAGCAAAGCTCAACCGCTCTTTCAAAAGAAATCTTGCCGCTGTTTGCCGCATCGAGCATATAAGGATAGAGATTTTCGATACCTGCACAGCCGTTTGGAATCTTTGTAAAATCATCCTTGCCCCAGTCTTTTTCGTAGCTTTGGAAAGGACAATGGTCTGTTGCAACCGTATCAATCATACCCGATTTGATTGCTGTCCACAAAGCATCCTGACTTTCCTTACCCTTCATAGGCGGTGAGCATACAAAGTTTCTGCCGTCCTCACGCTTATAGACATCACAGGTAAATTCAAGGTACTGCGGACAGGTTTCAATGTAGAGTTCGTGTCCCTCTGTTTTTGCTTTAATACATTCCTCAAGTCCTTCTTTGTCAGCCATATGGACAATATAAAGAGGAGCGTCAAGATGTGTTGCCCAATGCACGGCTCTCTTGTCAGCCTCTGCCTCAACAAATTCGGGACGGCTGAGGTAGTGATACCATGCGCTTGTCTTGCCCTCTTTAAGAAACTGTTCCGTTCTCATATCAATGAGGTCGGGATTTTCTGCGTGAAGATTGATTTTCGCACCAAGCTCCTTTGCTCTGAGCAAAAGCCTTACAAATGTTGCGTCATCAACCATCATATGTTCCTTTTTATATACAAAGAAGCACTTGAAGCTTGTAATACCTTCTTTTACGGCTGTTTCCATTTCATCAAGGATTTCACCGCCGTTAAGATCGGTGATACAGCAATGAAAGGCATAGTCAACACAGGCCTCTTTTTCAAGAACCTCTTTCTTTGAATTTATAAGTCCCATAATTGTTTCACCGCTGTGCTGTACGGGATAATCAAAAACAGTTGTTACACCGCCGCAAGCCGCCGCTCTTGTGCCTGCAAGGTAGCTGTCGGCAGAAACCGTGCCGCCGAACGGCATTGCAAGATGAGTATGCACATCAATTGCACCGGGGAGAACGAGTTTTCCCCCTGCGTCAACAACCTTGTCTGCATCGAAATCAAGGTTACTGCCGATTGCGACAATCTTGCCGTCATTTACTGCAACATCAGCCTTGTAGCTTTCCTTTGCCGTAACAATTGTTCCGTTTTTAATCAATAAATCCATAATGTTTCCTTCCTTTCATATTTGTGACCTTTTCGTCACGGCAGTCGGTTTACCGCCGTGACGAAAGCCTGAATCAATTACTTTGTGAAAAGGTCTTTCTTGTAAACAAGCTCAAGACCCGATCTCTGATAAACCTGAGCGATTTCAAGGAGATCCATACCGCCTGCATTTGCGGATGTGAGGTTTGCTACCCATGTAACACCGAAATCAACTGTACCGTTGTTTACTGCTGTTGTTTCCGAAATGTCACCGCCGCCCGGTGTGATTGTTACCTTAAGACCGACTTCGTCATAGTAACCCTTTGCCTGTGCAACATAGTAGCCCATAAACTGTGCCTGAGGCAACCACTTGAGCTGGATTGTAACATCTGTCTTTTCGAGTGTACCGAACTTGCCGTCCTTTGACTTGTTAGCGGCGTCAATGTACTGTGTATCACGGATATCGTCAAGTGTGAATCCTTCAAGCTTCTTTGAGGCTGATGAGTCGTCAAGCTGTACATACTTCTTGCAGAGGTCGAGCGTCTGCTGCATTGCGTCCTCGTCCAAATTGCCGTAGTTGCTTACTGTCTTGCCCTTTGTGTCTGTTGTAACAAGCTTTGCAACCTCTTTTGCCATATAGAGCTGGTGGTCCGATGATACCGATGAGCCTGCGTCAAATACAATCTGAGCAGCTTCTTCCGGGTTTTCAACGGCATATGCCCAACCCTTCATAGATGCGTAAAGGAAAGCCTTTACCGTGTTCGGGTTTTTCTTTGCAAACTCTTTGGTACAGAAAATATTGTCCTCGAGCATTGCAACACCCTCATCGTTCATATCAATTGTGCCTACTGTATCGCCGTACTTGTAACCGCCGTCATAGTCGTTCTTTACAAGTCCGAGTTCGTTAAATGTCATTGCCGAAGCAAGTGTAATATCGTCCTGATCGAAACCGTCCATTGTGAAATCTTCCGAAAGGTACTTTGTGGGGAGGTCATACTTCTGAAGAAGTGCAAGAATTTCGTACTCGTTACCGAGTCCCCAGTTACCAACCTTGCCGTCAACGGCGGCTTTCTTGATAATCTCTTCATTTGACATCAATTCACCCGATGTTGAACTGCCTTTTGATGATGAATCCGAAGATGAGCCTGATTCACCGCAACCTGCAAAAGCTGTTACTGCAATTGCACCTGCAAATACAACTGCGAGCAGTTTTTTGAGTTCCTTTGTCTTTTTCATTTTGATTCCTCCAATTTCAAAATTTGTATGTAAACCGAAAGCGGTAAACAACTTATTTAACTTTTCTGTTCTTGAGAACAATTGATTCAACCAGCATCAGCACACCGTACATTACAAGTCCGATAAGACAGGCAACAACAATATATGCCCACGCTGTCGGATACTGACCGAGAACTATGTTTTCTCTGATTTCTCTGCCGACACCGACAATGTATTCTGCAAAATATTCCGAAACAACTGCACTGATAATGCTTATCGGAACGCTTACCCTGAGAGCGGTAAATACATAAGGTACGGAATTCGGAAGTCTAAGCTTAAAGAATACCGTGCTTTTCTTTGCCGCATATGATTTCATAAGCTCAAGGGCAAACGGCTTAAGCTCCGTAAGTCCTCTGAAAGCGTTGATACTCATACTTGCAATGCAGACAATCATAACAACAAGTGTTTTTGCAAACATACTTCTTATGTTCGGATCGTTGCTTACATCCTTTGTCCAGTTTGTCATTACAGGAGCAAGAGCAACAATCGGAATTGCGTTGAATGCACCTACAATTGTAAGACCGCCTTTGCCCCATTTCTGAAAGGTTGCCGCAAAGACAGCAATCAGATATCCGATGATTGAACCGATTACAAGTCCTATAACCGCAACCAGAAGTGTGTAGAGTGCATTCTGTGCAAATGCGGGAATATTGTCAATGATGATGTGGCAAATTCTTGACGGAAGCGGCAGAGTGTTTGTGTCCGTATTGAAAATCTTGTGAAGAACCTGTCCCTGCCACAAAGCGAGGATAAGAACACCGAATAGCACGGGAAGAAGCACCGAGCTTAAACCCTGAGCGACTTTATTTTCTTTAAGCCTTCGCCAAAGGCTTTTTCTTTTTTTAATCAATTAAGCCGCCTCCTTTTTCTTTTTTGTTTTGCGTTCAATTCTCTTGAGCGGTGAAACTGCATTTTCAATCCAACCCATGAGCGAACAGCTTAAAACACCTATAACAGCACTGAACACTACGATGTCCCAGAAAACATATATTGACATTGCGTGTTTGAGCGACTGTGAAAGCATACAACCAAGTCCGCCGTCACCCTGAAGTGTATCAACAAGGATTGACGCTGTAATTGCCATCGGTGCGGCAATTTTCAGACCTGTGAAGAAATACGGTATACACGAGGGAATGAGCATTTTGAAATACACCGTTGATTTCTTTGCGGCATATGAATACATAAGCTCATACTTTTGTTTTTCTACCGAGTTAAGACCTGCAAGTGTGTTAGTTGCAACAGGATAGAATGTGAGGATTGCCGCAATGATGATTCGGCTTGAACCTATATCGTGTGTCATTGCAAGAATGATCGGAGCCATGCCGAGAATAGGAATAAGCTGAATAAGCATAAGGTACGGAGCGGCAATCTTTTCAACAATGTGTGAAAGCTTCATAAGTATTGCAAGTGCAAAACCTATCAGCGTACCTATCATAAAGCCCTGTCCCGCTCTTGAAAGCGTTTGACCTGCGTTAAAAAGAACAACCTGCAGACAACTCATACCGTTTGAAACGGGTTTGGGATCAATTAACGAATAGAAAATCTGCCATACATGAGGCATAATGTTTTCGGGGGTTCGCTTTGTTGCCTGAATTATAAAAGCGAAGATTTCCCATATCACCAATAATCCGAGCACCCATACCAAAGTTACGAGTGCTTTGGAATTTTTTATCTTTGTTATTGTTTTCATCATAAGCTGCCACCTTCAAAGCTGTTTCTTACCTTTGAAACAAGTTCTCCGAAATGAGGTGTATCTCTCATATCAATTGTTCTCGGATACGGCAGATCTGCGTCAACTACCGCAGAAAGTCTGCCGGGGTGAGGTGAGAGAACACAAATTCTTGTAGAAAGGAAAACTGCCTCCTGAATGTTATGCGTTACAAAAACGATTGTCTTATTTGTCTTTTCCCAAATTTTCAAAAGGTCAAGGTGAAGCTTTTCCTTTGTGAACTCATCAAGTGCCGAGAACGGCTCGTCCATGAGAAGAATTTCAGGTCTGATACCAAAGGCTCTTGCAATGCCGACTCTCTGCTGCATACCGCCGGAAAGCTGCTGCGGATAATGGTCCGCAAACTTTGTAAGTCCGACCATTTCAAGCATTTCATCGGCTCTGTCCGAACGGTCTTTCTTTGAATAGCCCATAATTTCAAGCGGAAGCTCAATATTTTTCTTTACTGTTCTCCACTCAAAAAGCACGGGATTCTGAAAGACAATACCGAATTTCTGCATAAGTCTGATTTCCTTCGGAGTCATATTGCTTACTCTGACATTGCCCGAAGTGGGTTCAAGCAAATCAGCGATTGTACGAAGGAGAGTTGTTTTACCGCATCCCGACGGACCGAGAAGTGAAATGAATTCTCCCTTGTGAATATCAAAATCAATGTTATCGAGTGCCTTTACATCATTGCCCTGATTGTCTTTGAATACCACCGACACATTATTTATCGCAATCTCAACATCATTTTTCTTGATTGCTTCGCTGTTCAAATTCATAATCATTCCTCCCGATAATAAAAAACACGGCAAAGGTACAATTACAACTGCGCCTTTGCCGTGTTAAAAATTTTAAATTTTTCAGATACTAAACATACAATTTCTTGTAGATTTCAATGCAATCATCAACGGTAACTTCTTTTACCGTGTTAGATGGGCTTCCGCTTGCAACCGCATCGGTTGCCATTTTTGAAATTTTTGAGTAATACTCATCTCTGTCAATTCCGTACTGTTCAAGAGTAGGAATTTCGCACACATCACAAATGTTTTGAAGTGAATCAATAAACTTTTCTGCGGCTGTTTCGTCGCTGTCAGAGTCACTTGCCACACCCGTTTCTCTGCCGAGGTTTGCAAACTTTTCGTATGCACCCGATACGGCAAAGCTTAAGCACTCTTTAAGGAGCATTGCATTTGACATTCCGTGCGGAACATGGAACAATGCGCCAATCGGTCTGCTCATTCCGTGAACAATTGTTACACTTGAATTATTGATACAGATACCTGCCTCAAGAGCCGCAATACTCATCTGCTCCCTTGCAAATGAGTTGTCGGGTTCTTTGTAGGCAATCGGTAAGTATTTCATAATTCTCTTAACTGCTGAAACAGCAAGCGTGTCTGTCATTGAAAATGCTTTTCTTGAAGTGTATGCCTCAACTGCGTGAGTGAGAGCGTCAAGACCTGTTGCCGAAGTAACCGACTTTGGAGCGCCAACCGTAAAACTGCTGTCAACAATTGCAAGCTTCGGAACAAGCACATCGCCCTTCAAAAGCATTTTTATTCCCTTTTCGGAATCGGTAATTACGGTAAACTTTGTTGCCTCACTGCCTGTTCCCGCTGTTGTCGGAATTGCGGCAAGGGGAAGAATTTCTCCCGTAATTTCCTTTCCGTTATAATCTGCTATACTGCCCTCGTTGACTGCCATTGCTGCAATTGCCTTTGCCGAATCAAGAGGACTGCCTCCGCCTATACCGATGATAAAGTCACAACCGGAGGATTTTAACATTTCAACACCTTTTTCAATCATAGTGTCGGTCGGTTCGCCTGTTATGCCGTCAAAGATAACGCAGCCTATACCGTTTTCATCAAGCAAGGCGGTAAGCTGTTTCATCATATCGGAAACGGCAACATGCCTGCCTGTTACTATAAAAGCCTTGTTTCCCATTTTTTTAAGAAGAGGAGCGGCCTCACCGAGAACATTTGTACCGACAACCGTATGATTTGGTATTACAAAATGTGACATTTTATTATCTCCCGTTTTTGAAATTTTAATTAACTTATATTATCAAATCAATTCGCTGTCAACATATGTAAGAACTTCGTCCATCTTCTCCATTTCTTCCTTAATCTGCTCCTCCGTAATAATGAGAGGCGGATTGACAAAGAGCATATTTTCGTGTGAGTATGTCATGAACTTTTTCTTTTTGAGCATACCGACGAGAGTTCCCATAATACCCTTTTCGTCCTTGCCGTAAGGAACAAGAGGTTCTTTTGTCTTTTTATCCTTTACAAGCTCAATTGCCGAGAAAAGACCGATATATCTTACATCACCTACGCAAGGATGCTTAGCCTTCATTTCTTCAAGGATTTCTCCGAGAACCTTGCCCGACTTTGCAACATTGTCAAGAATGTGTGCCTCACCGTAGTAGTTTACACAGGCAACACCTGCCGCACAGGCAAGAGGATGACCGCTGTATGTAAGTCCGCATGAAAGAAGATGATCGTCAAAATATTCTGCAACCTTCTTTGATACTGCAACACCGCCGAGAGGAACATAACCGCAGGTAACGCCCTTTGCAAATGTTACGATATCGGGAACTACATCAAAATTCTGGAATGCAAACATCTTACCTGTTCTGCACCAGCCGGCCATAACTTCATCGCAAATCATCAAAATTCCGAACTCATCACAAATTTTTCTTACGCCCGGCAGATAACCCTTCGGCGGAATGATTACACCGTTTGAACCTGTGATTGTTTCCATTACGATTGCGGCTACGCTGTCGGGACCTTCGTAAATAATCTGTTCACGGAGCTTTGTAAGGTAAAACTTAGTAGCTTCTTCCTCTGATTCAAAGTTGATTGCCTCACGGTAAACATAAGGATCAAAGAACTTTACAAATCCGGGAATACCCGGTTCAAGAGGATATCTTCTCGGTTCACCTGTAAGGTTGCCTGCACCGAATGATGAACCGTGATAACTTCTGTAACGGCTGAATACTTTGTTTCTGCCTGTGAACATTCTTGCAATCTTTACTGCATTTTCGTTTGCGTCTGCACCTGCATTTGTAAAGAATACCTTTCCGAAACTGTCGGGAAGAAGATTTATAATCATCTCTGCAAGCGTTGACTTTGCCTCTGTGGCATATGATGGACCGACAAAACAAAACTTGTCAACCTGTTCCTTGATTGCATCACCGATTGCTTTATTTCCGTAACCGAGATTGAGGTTTACAAGCTGTGATGACATATCTGTATATCTGTTACCGTCAAAATCGTAAAAGTAAATTCCGTCTGCCTTTGCAACGGGAATCGGATTAAGATTACCCTGCTTGCTCCATGACTGGATGACATATTTCTTATGGTTTTCAACAATTTTCTCAGGTGTCATAATAATTTCCCCTTTTTAAGATACCAAAAAAGATAAACAGAAAAGGAGCCTCCTTTTCAGAAGCTCCTTTGCTTTGCGTCTTTTTTGTTTATGCCATTATTATATCACCAAAATATGGTTATGCAATATTTTTCGGCACAATATTCTTTGTGCTAAAGCACAATGTTTTCGGAGATATTTCTTGAATTTATGACCTTTTCGTCATTTTACATACAAATTTCGTGAAATGTCCACTTCTTGTTTGTATGCTGTAATTAACAATTACTCGTTTTCCTTTTTCTTTGTTGTGCCAAGGCTGAGTATAATTACGGAAATGATAATCATTACAACACCTGCGGCACACGGAATTACGACACCGTAAATTATATTGAAACCGCTTTCTGTCGCAGCCTGTCCGCTGATGATTGTATATTCACCTGACGGCATACTGCTGAGTGAATATGTTGTGCCGTCAATTGTAACATTGAAATTTTCCGAACGAATCATTTCGTCTGTAATACCTGCGCTTTTAAGACCGTTATCGCCAAGGTTCATATTTGTGCTTACAACTTCGCCGTTCTTAACGATGATTGTATCACCCTTGCAGCTTTTTGCGATATCAGCACCGATAACAGCCGAATAGTCGCTTGTATTTGTATCAATAATAACGATGCCGCCCTCTGTTCTTACAACGCAAGCCATGAGGTTATACACACCGTCCTCGCCCTCAACGGCTGTCGGCTCTGAAATGCTCTTGACCTTCATACCCTTGAGGTTAGCCTTGAACTGCTTTGTTGTTTCGTCATCAAGGAAATTTGTGCCGACCTTTTTATCATCTGACGATGCGATAATCTTGCCGTCAGCGTCTGTCATAACAAATGAATTGATGCCGAGGTTCTTTACAAGTGCGGCATTTGTGTCAGCCGAAGTATTTTCCGTAACAACACTCGCAATTACATTTGCCTTTTCAAAAAGTGAGTTCATAAACTCAAATTTAGTGTAGTTATAGTTATCGCTGTATTCTGTAAGCTGAGCCTTTGCGTCATCAAGATATGTCTGATTTGAGCTTTCTGTTTTTGTTGAAAGCAAATTGCAAACTATCGAAACGCAAACCATAACAACAGCAACGATAACTGCCGTTACAACTGCAACGCCTTTTTTTACCGATTTAGAATTGCCCATTGTAATCTTCCTTTCAAAATGTTTTGCTTGCATAAAATAATACCATTATTCGACTTTGTTTTCAAGTACGGTTTGTGAAACAATTAACAACTGCACATAATTTGACAATATTCTACATTAACCTATTTTTGGATACAGCTCTGCGAAAAAAGATAATTTGAAAAAAATGATACATCTATGATACAATGGCAATATAAACTGTGTCTTGGAGGTGGGGTTGTTGGCTGACATATTGATTGTTGAGGACGAAAAGAATATTTCAAATCTTATTGAAATGGCTCTTTCTCGGCACGGGCACAAAACCGATTGTGTGTTTGACGGCGAAAGCTGTGCCGATGTTCTGGAGAAAAAGCACTTTGACCTTATTCTGCTTGATGTTATGTTGCCGAAAATCAGCGGTTTTGAGCTTATGGACTACATCAAAGGCTTTGACACACCCGTAATTTTCATTACTGCAAAATCAGATATATCGGACAGGGTTTACGGGCTTAACCTGGGGGCTGACGATTACATAACAAAACCGTTCAACATTTCGGAACTTCAGGCAAGAGTCGATGCGATACTGCGAAGATACAACAAGGCAAAAACAAAACTCAGCTTTAAAGACATAGTAATTGACACAAATTCAAGAATAGTCACCAAAAACGGAGTACAAATTGACCTTACATTAAAGGAATACGAAATACTTCTGCTTTTTGTACGCAACAAAAACATTGCCCTTTACCGTGAAATGATTTACGAAAGGGTATGGAATGAACCGTATATGGGTGATACAAGAACCGTGGATCTGCATATTCAGCGGTTAAGAAAAAAGCTTGATTTAAAAGACAACATTCAGTCTGTGTATAAAGTCGGTTACCGTCTTGTTGAATAAGCGGAGGGAAAGCCTTAATGAAATTTTCGTGGAAAATATTTTTTATTACCTTTCTTATTATAATTACTTCCTTCGGTGTGGGAGGTTTTCTCCTCATCAACACCGTTTTTACAAACACGCTGAATAACCGCATTGACTCAGCCAAAAAGAACAACAATTACATCACAACGGCACTTTCGGTATATGCAGACAACAACCAACCCACCTACGGAAACTTGGAATATCTGCGCGTTTCGGCAATCGGATTTGCAAAACAAATTGCAGGCAATTCGGATTCTAAAATCAAAATCGGTTCAATAAACGAGCTCAGCTTTTCGGCAGAAAATGAATTTGCCCACGGTATGTCGGTAAATTCCAGAAAAAGCAGAGTAGTTACTGAAAACAAAAAATACTATATTCAGACAATAAGCAAAATTCAGCTTGTAACCAAAAGCTGTTATATTGAAACTGTTGACAATATAACAAGCGTGTACAGCGACCGTGATATGTACTGCACAATTTATCAGTTCATTCTCATAGGCGTTGCGTTGTTTGCATCAATTCTGCTTGTAATCTTCTCAAAGCTTTTGACAAGACCGCTTGTTAAGTTAAAGGATGCGTCAAAGGAAGTTGCCGAGGGCAACTTTAATATGAGAGTAAAGGAAAGCCACGGCATTACATCTTCAACCGAAATAACCGAGCTTTCGCAGAGCTTTAACACCATGGCAGATTATGTTGAAGACTACATTGAACAGCTAAAGCTTGCAACACAGAATCGTGACAACTTTATTGCGGATTTTACCCACGAGTTAAAAACTCCGCTGACATCTGTCATAGGTTATGCGGATATGCTCCGTTCATATGAAATGGAGCCTGAACAACGCAGAGAATGTGCCGACCTTATCTACAAAGAGGGCAGTCGGCTGGAGGCGCTTTCGCTTAATCTGCTAAACCTTATAGTTTTGAAAAATGACGAAATCAAAACCGTAAACATCAGAACGGACATAATTTCCGATGACATTAAAAAGTCTGTTCTCTTTATTTTGAAAAAATACGGTGTGAAACTCAAATTAAATGTTGAAAAAGCAGAAGTCAACGCAGAGCCGTCGCTCTTGAAAACGCTCTTGTACAACCTGATTGACAATGCCTGCAAAGCGAGTGAGAGCGGAAAGCCTGTTACACTCACGGGATATGTTGACAGCGACAGATACCGTTTTTGCGTTACCGACAGCGGTTGCGGAATTGCGGAAGATGACCTTGCCAAAATTACCGAACCGTTTTATATGGTTGACAAATCCCGTTCAAGGAGTATGGGCGGAGCCGGACTCGGACTTTCAATCTGCAACGAAATTGCAAAGCTTCACGGCTCAACTCTTGAAATCGTCAGTGAAGTCGGCAAGGGTACGGACATCAGCTTTACGGTAAGCCTTGCCGATAATTCTGCGGAAAGTGAGGCTTTTGAAGATGAAAAAATTTAACCTTAAAAAATCCTTAAAATATATCATCTGCACTTTGCTCACCTTGACCGTAGTCGCAACCGTTGTGTTTCTCCCCCGCTTTTATTATTCGGTAACGGACAATCGGGGTTCTGTCGGAAACACAGCCGAAACATTTAAACTTACCGCCGATATAACCACTTTGAGCGGCGGAGAATTTTTGAAACTCATTTCAAGCGAAGATACCGTTTGGGTTCTTCAAAACAATGCTCCGAAAACAGAAACTGTAATCAGCTATGCAAAAAAAGCGTTAAGCAATCTTGCAAATTCGCTTAAAGACACAAAATTATTTTCCAATATTGCAGGCTACATTCGGCCGTTTTTTACACTTGACAGCTGCAGCGGTTACAAACTTACAATGCGCGGAACACTTGACGGTAATGTAATTGTTTCGTCCGATTTTATGTTTGTAACATGCAACTATGCCAAAGAGGGCGCACAATACGGACTAAACATAACAATGCTGTTTGATATGGAAACTTTCACAATTTATGAGCTTAACATTGATACAACCTACCTGACGGACAGCGTTACCGGGAGTGAAATTTCTATTCCGTATGAACAGGAGCTGTACGGAAGAACCGAATACAGCGACAGTTATAGACAGGAGCTGTACGATGCACTCATAAAATACTGGGGTGTCAGTTCCGATTCAATAACGGTTAAGGCAAGTTCCGAATCTTTCAGCATCAACATCTGCCCACAGCCGTTTTTGGAATACAGCAAAATAAACAACGAACAATTTGATTATTATGGCTGATGAAACAACTATGATACATTTTTGAACAATTTCAGAAACAAGCCTTTTGTATAGTATAGATACACTTACGAAAGGCTTGTTTTTTATGGATATTAAAGAGTATGAGGAATTTTGTAAAAACAGTAAATACGGAAACTTTATGCAGTCGGCAGACTGGGCAAAGGTTAAAAAGGGTTGGATTCCCGAGTATGTTGCCGTTCGTGACGAAAACGGAAAAATCAACGGCTGTACACTTGTGCTTGTAAAGAAAATACCGATTCTCAACACGGCAATGCTTTATGCACCGAGGGGCTTTGTATGCGACACTCACGACAGTAAAACCGTCAGAAAAATATTTGAGCAGATAAAGCTGATTGCAGAAAAATATCACGCATACACACTCAAAACCGATCCGCTGATTGACGAAACCGACTTTATCTCGATTAAAAATCTTGTTGACCTCGGATTTGTTTATCACGGTGAAAAACGAGGATATGACAACACCCAATGCAAAGAAAATTATGTGCTTGACATAAAAGATAAATCGTGTGATGAAGTTTTTGCAAATTTTAAATCAAAATGGCGGTACAACATTCGCCTTGCAATGAGGAAAGGCGTTGAGTGTAAATTCTGCGGTGAAGATGAGCTTGACGATTTTATGGAGCTTATGAAAGAAACAGGCAGGCGTGACGGCTTTGAAATTCGTTCGGAAGAATATTTCAGAAATTTTTTACAGGCATTTCACGGCAACGCAAAGCTATGTATCGCAAAACTTGACGGAAAAGTTTTGTCGGGTGCATTGCTTGTAAATTATGCAAATGTTGCGAGCTATGTTTACGGCTGTTCATCAAACGAATACAGAAAATATATGCCGAATTATCTTATGCAATGGACGATGATTAAGTACGCAATTGAGAGCGGTTGCCATACATACGATTTTTGCGGTATTCCCTATTGGTATGACGAAACGCATAAAAACTACGGTGTATATCGCTTTAAACAGGGATTTAACGGCAAAGTCAAAACCTATGCCGGCGAGTTTGACTATGTTTTCAGAAACGGAGTAAATCACATTGCCGACCTTGCAATGAAACTGAAAAAGCTTGTGTGAAATATTCATCTGCGTTGAATTTGCAAACCGTATATGCTAAAATGGAGTGGGTAAAATTATCCCACTCCATTTTGTATCGGAGGAATTTTATGTTCTGCGATTTGCATACACATTCAACATTTTCGGACGGCACATTTTCACCTACGGAAATCGTTTTAAAAGCCAAAGAAATCGGGCTTGACGCCGTTGCACTCTGCGACCACAACACGGTTGCAGGGCTTGACGAATTTGTTTCGGCAGGTAAAAAGTACGGCGTAACCACCGTTGCGGGGATTGAATTTTCAACCGAATACAATTCAAAGCAGCTGCACATTGTCGGTCTGTTTATCAAGAAAGAAAACTATTCAGACATAACCGAAATTATGGCTGAGTCGCAAAAATTAAAGGAGGAAAGCAACAAACTGCTCGTTAAAAATCTTGCGAAAGACGGCTATATTCTCGACTATGACGAAATCAAAAACAGCACGGTTGACGGCTTTGTAAACCGTGCAAACATCGCCGCCGCTCTTATGCAAAAGGGCTATGTTTCTTCTGTCAAAGAGGCATTTCAAACCTTGCTTATGTCGAAGTTCGGCTACTATGTTCCGCCGAAAAGGCCGTCATCTCTGTATATAATTGAAAAGCTGAAAGGTTTCGGTTCAATATCCGTTCTTGCACACCCGTTTCTCAATATGAACGAAGATGAATTGAGAGAATTTCTGCCAAAAGCAAAGATTTGCGGTCTTAACGCAACGGAGGCGTACTATTCGCTTTTTGACAAAGCCGAAACCGAGCTTGCCGAGAAAATCTGTGACGAATACGGTCTTTTGAAAAGCGGCGGAAGTGACTTCCACGGAGCAACAAAACCCGATATTTCGCTTGGAGTCGGAAAAGGAAATCTTGCGATACCGACAGAAATATACAAAAGTCTTGCTAATTGTTATCACAACTTCCGATTATAAAATCATCGTCATTATGCAATGCTCCCTGCATTTTACAAACACAACAATTTAATTTCGACTCAAACAACACAAAACAGCGATGAAGAATAATCACCGCTGTTTTTTTGTTTTGAATTTAAATTTTTTCAATTCAGGCTTATTTTATTTTAAGTGAAATATCAAAAGCCTTAACCGAATGAGTGAGCGCACCCATTGAAATGATATCGACACCGGTTTCGGCAATTTCACGAAGAGTTTCGTCCGTGATACCGCCACTTGCCTCAAGAAGTGCCTTGCCTGCCGTGATGTCAACAGCCTGTTTCATAAGCTCGGGGCTCATATTGTCGAGCATAATAACATCAACGCCTGCCTCAAGAGCCTGATTGAGTTCGTCAAGGTTTCTTACTTCAAGTTCAACCTTGGTCATATGACCGAGTTTTGATTTAAGCTTTGAAACAGCGTTGGCAATTCCGCCGCCTGCGTCAATGTGGTTATCCTTGAGCATTGCGGCATCGGAAAGATTGTAACGGTGATTTCTTCCGCCTCCAACCGTAACGGCATACTTCTGGAGCGGACGCATACCCGGGAGTGTCTTTCTTGTGTCGGCAATAGAAGCCTTTGTACCGCTGACAATTTCAACAGCCTTGTTTGTTGCGGTTGCAATACCGCTCATATGCTGAATAAGGTTGAGAGCCGTTCTCTCGCCCTTTAAAATTGTTCTTGTCTTGCCGTGAATTTCAGCAATGATTTCGCCCTTTACAAGCTTGTCGCCGTCATGCTTATAAACCTTTGTCTCAAAACCGTTTGGCTGAAGAATTTCAAACACACGGAGAGCAACCTCGATACCGCAAAGAACACCTGAACTTTTTGCAAGGAAAATTGCCGTGTTTTCCTGATTTTCGTCAATAAGGTAATCGGTTGTTGTGTCAAGATAGTTGATATCCTCAAGCAATGCGGTTTTGATAAGATTGTCTACGTAAATGCTGTTAAGTGTCATCAGTCTGTACCCTCCATAATTTCATCAAAAATGATACTTGCAACAATTGCCGCACTTCTTGCCTCAACAAGGTCGGAATTGATTTCGTACTTTTCTGCAAACAGTTCACTCATAATCTCGTGAATCTGCTTACTGCTTTCTTCATATTTTTCAGGCTTTGGAAGAACAAAATATGCGTCCTGCAAAATCTCTCTGATTTTTGAACGACAGCCGTGCGGCATAACCTTGCCCTCAACAGGGCGGTAAACAGGTTCTTCACCAAGAGTTCTTCTGCCGAATTTATTGATTTTATCCGTAATATCAAGAGCGGCTGTTCTTGAATAAACAAGTGCCTCAAGGAGCGAGTTACTTGCAAGACGGTTTGCACCGTGAACACCTGTGTGCGAGCACTCTCCTGCGGCATACAAGCCCTCAACGGTTGTGCGTGAATGAAGGTCAACATCAATACCCCCCATAAGGTAATGCTGGCACGGAAATACAGGAATTCTGTCCTTTGTAATGTCAACGCCCTCTTCAAGGCATCTTTCATAAATCATCGGGAAACGATTTCTTACAAAATCAGCCGGCTTGTGGGTTATGTCAAGATAGAAATTCTCGCTGTTTGTCTTGATTGATTCAAGCATAACCGCATTTGAAACAACATCTCTCGGAGCAAGCTCTCCCCTGCTGTCATAATTTGAGGCAAATCTCTCACCGTTGCAGTTGAGCAGAACCGCACCCTCACCACGAACAGCCTCACTTATAAGAAAACGCTCTCTGCCATGATCAGCCGCAAATGCTGTCGGGTGAAACTGTATTCTCGAAAGATTTTTAATTCTTGCACCAAGCATATATGCAAACGCAATGCCGTCACCCGTTGCGATTGCGGAGTTGGTTGTATACTTATAAACTCTGCCGATACCGCCTGTTGCAAGCAGACAGTAGTTACAGCCGTAGTGAAGCTTTTCACCGTTTCTCAAAATGCTTATATAAAAACCGTTCAGCACCTTGTCAATTGAATAAACAAGAGCGTTGTCACACACGGTAACATTTTTTAGCTGAGTAACCTTTGCGATAAGTCCGTCAACAATTGCCTTGCCTGTTGAATCCTTATGATGAACAATCCTGTTTCTGCTGTGACCTGCCTCAAGAGTTTTGCACATTGTGCCGTCCTCGTTAAGGTCAAAATCAACACCGAGGTCTTTTATTTTAAGAACATCCGAAGGTCCTTCGGTAACAAGCTTTTCAACAGCGGAAAGAGTATTCTTATACTTTCCCGCAATCAATGTATCCGTAATATGCAGCTTGTAGCTGTCGTGAACCGTATCAAGCACACACGCAACACCGCCCTGCGCAAGAGAGCTGTTTGAAAGCTGAAGTTCACGCTTTGAAACAAGAAGAATATTCACGCTTTCGGGAAAATTAAGTGCCGCATAAAGTCCGGCCGCACCTGTGCCAACGATTACAACATCAAATTTATTATCCATTTCCAAGTTCCTTTGAAAAAAATTTATCTATTACACACGGCATCACACAAAATACCGTTTACAAATTTGTACCTGTATATTATACTACTAATTGTAAGATTAGTAAATACAGTAAATAATTTTGAAAGGGCGATTATTATGGCTGAAAATACAATTCCGAACGATCCGATGATTCTTTTAAGCTTTGTTAATACAAAGCTGCGTGATTTCTACCCCAGCCTTGATAAAATGTGTGACGATCTCGGTTGCAGTAAAGAAGAAATTGAAAGCAAGCTTTCTGCAATTGACTACAAATACAACGCAGAACTCAATAAATTTGTCTGACAGCAAAGGAAAGTCCGTTTTATCGTACACCTCATTTGATATGATTAACATATAGGATATCCCATATGTTAAGGAGGAAAATTTATGGGCATTTTTGATTTTGAACGAATGTTTGATTTAAACCATGACGGAATGCTTGATCCGCTTGAAAAAGGTCTTGAGTTCACCGTGATTGAAGATATTATGAATGATGACGAAGATAATGACGACTTGTTTTCGTCTGACTTGGATGATGAATTTGACACGGATTTCGACGATGATTTCTGATTTTATTCAGCAAACAATTTAATCTTCAAGCAAAAAGCGAGATGGATTTTTCGATTGAATTCATCTCGCTTATATTTTTATTTATCGTGATTCTGTTCAAGTGTTACAGCTTGTAATTGTCCATAACCTTTTCCAAGGTCTTGTAATCACCATCGGAAAAATTAACCTTGTCTGTAATTTTCGTATCACCGCAACCGCAAAGCATTAACGCAACGGATAACATCATCACAAAAGCCAAACAAACCGCTCTGAATTTTTTCATATAATCTCCCCCCACAACTAACTATTGATTATGAGAAAAGTATAAATAATAATTTTGGTAAAGTCAACGCCTAAATACACCGACTTACACTTTGCTCAAGCCTATTGCATTACTTCTTTTGAAAATGAAAAAGGCTTTTATCAACCGGGAATTTTTGCGACGGATAAATTGTTGTATTGCCGGATGCGATAAAACTGATGAGGACTGCAAGCACAAAATACGGGGCGGCAGACGCACCGAAAACTTCGATACCGAGAACGATTGCTGTAATAGGTGTGTTGATTGCTGCGGCAAAAACACATACAAATCCGATTGCCGCAAAAAATGTGGGATCAAATCCGCAGGCGCATCCGAACCAACTGCCGAATGACGCACCCATATCAAACATAGGAGTAACCTCTCCTCCCTGAAATCCTGCACCGAGGGTGAGTACGGTTAAAAGATATTTTGCCGGCATATCGTACCATTTTGCATCGCCCTTAAAGGCGGTGTGCTGCATCCATGTGCTTAAGCCCTCAAAATCGTTAAGTCCCAAAGCGAAAATTAAAAGGCTGACGATTGCCGCACCTACTGCTGCGGCAAGAAGGTAGTTCTTGAAAATTTTTGAGTATGCAAGTTTTACATACTTTATTCCGAGTGCAAACAGCTTGCCGATTAAGCCGAGGCAAACTGCCGCAATTAAAAATACAAAAAGAAATCTTGCGTCAAAATCGGGGATTGATGAGATTGCATATCTTTCATGTTTAAAGCCGAGAAGCTGTGTAACAAAATTTGCAAGGTATGAACACGCAAAGCACGGAATTACCGCACCTGCCGACAATCTTCCGACACAGCAGACTTCCATTCCGAAAAATGCGCCTGCAAACGGTGTGCCGAAAACCGAACCGAATGCAGAGCTGATTCCGCTGAGAACGATTGTACTTCGGTCATTATTTTTAAAGCCGAGATAATCGGCAACATTACTTGTCAGCGAACCGCCGATCTGAACGGCAGTTCCCTCTCTGCCGACAGAACCGCCGAATAGGTGGGTTATGCAGGTAAATATAAATGTCAGCGATGCAAGTCGCTTTGGCACTTTTTCACCGTCATTTGCACTCTCAATAATAATGTTGTTGCCCATTGACGACTTTCCGCCGATACGCTTATATACAAAAGCGGTCACAATACCTGCTACGGGCAAAAAGATATAGCACAGCGGAAAGAAGCTCCTGAAATCTGCCGCATAATCAAGACATTTCAGAAACGCAAACGATATGAGTCCCATCACAACGGAACAGCATAGAGATGTTGCAAGCACCTTAAAATCAACAAATTTGTTCTTCATAAATTTCCTCCTCAAAATTTCCGCACAAAGAACATCGCATAAAAAAAGCCAATGCCCCTGTTCAAAAAACAGAAGTCATCAGCAAAAGCGGTTTTGACAAAAGCCGTGGGAGAACCTCATTCCCATTCATATTGACATATATAGTATATACCGAGCAGGTTAATTTTTCAAGTGATTTCGACAATTTTTGTAATTTTCCAAAAATCACCTTGCAATCATTTTGTTTAAGTAGTATGATACTCTATACCAAGCGGAAGAATATTTATTATTAAAAGAATCGGAGGCTGATGATATGTGTACAGCGGCAACATATAAAACAAAAGACTTTTACTTTGGCAGAACGCTTGATTATGAATTTTCATACGGTGACGAAATTACAATTACTCCACGAAATTTTCTGTTTAAGTTCCGCCATACAAACGAATGCAACAGCCACTTTGCGATGATTGGCATGGCGCACATTGCAGACGGTTATCCGCTATATTACGATGCAATGAATGAAAAGGGCTTGTGTATGGCAGGGCTAAATTTTGTGGGCAATGCCGTATATTTTGAACCGAAAAAAGGCAAGGAAAATATTGCACAATTTGAGTTCATTCCGTATATACTTTCACATTGCGACAGCGTTTTGCAGGCAAGGAAAAAGCTTGAAAACCTTAACATAACAAATACGCAGTTCAGCGACAAGCTCCCCTGTGCTCAATTGCATTGGATTATTTCCGACAAAGACGAATCGCTTACAGTTGAATCGACAATTAACGGACTCAAGGTCTATGACAACCCTGTCGGTGTGCTGACAAACAATCCTCCGTTTGACATTCAGATGTTCATGCTCAACAACTATATGTCACTCTCACCAAAGCAACCCGAAAACAACTTCGGCAAAAGTGCCGAGCTTACCACATACAGCCGTGGAATGGGTGCAATCGGACTGCCGGGCGACCTTTCATCCGCATCCCGTTTTGCAAAGGTTGCGTTCACAAAGCTGAACTCCGTTTCGGGTGACAGCGAGAGCGAAAGCGTGAACCAGTTTTTCCACATTCTCGGTTCTGTTGACCAGCAGAGAGGTTGTTGTGAGGTTTCAGACGGAAAGTATGAAATCACACTTTACACCTCCTGTTGCAATGCCGACAAGGGAATCTACTACTACACCACCTACAACAATCACCAAATTTGTGCGGTTGATATGCACAAAATCGACCTTGACATGGTCGAACTTACCGCATACACACCCATTACGGAAGGTAAGGTTTTATTTCAAAATTAAATACAAAAATTTCAGCCGTACACTTTTGAAATGTACGGCTGTTGTTTTATTTATTGTCTTTCTTCTGCTTTTTATGCTTATGCTTTTTGAGATGAACCTCGGGAACAGCGACAGTATCATAAACAACCGTGCTGTCTGTGTTATCCTCGGCAACATCATTCTGCTTTACTTTGCCCGTGTGAATCTCGGGAAAAGCAAGGTTTTCGGAATCAAATGTAAATTTCCTGTCCTTCATAATACCTGCCTCCGATTCTAAATGCAATTTATAAAGAATGTTATCGTCAGACTGTTCAGGAAGTCGGCAAACAAACTGCCGACAATCGGAACAATAAGATAAGCCTTTACAGACGGTGCGTATTTTTCGCAGATTGCCTGCATATTTGCCATTGCATTTGGCGTTGCGCCCATACCAAAACCGCAAGTACCTGCCGCAAGAACAGCGGCGTCGTAATCTCTGCCCATAATGTTGAACACAACAAAATATGTGAAAATGAACATAAGAACAACCTGACCTGCAAGAAGTATAATAAGCGGAAGCGCAAGGTCAGCAAGCTGCCAAAGCTTGAGTGTAATCATAGCAATACCGAGGAAAAGTGAGAGACATATACCGCCGAGGTCATTAATCTCGCCCATATGAATAGTGATTTTACCCGTGTATTCACCGATGTTTCTCATAATTGCGGCAACAATCATTGCACCGATATAAATCGGGAATGTCATGCCCGTAAGTGAAAGCAAATCTGAAACAACCGTACCGAGTCCGACCGCTATAATCAGCTGAAATACTGCCGGAGCATACATTGAAAAATGTCGTTCGTGCTTTTCTTCTTCTTCAACAAGAAGGCTGTCATCCTCTGTTTTGATTGTAGCAATAAGGTTGTGCTTTTTAATAAGTCTGTTTCCGACAGGTCCGCCCATGAGTGAGCCTGCAATAAGACCGAATGTTGCAGCGGCAGTACAAACAGTTGTCGCACCCTGAACACCGAAATCCTCAAGTACAGGACCGAAAGCGCCCGCCGTACCGTGACCGCCTACCATAGGAATTGAACCCGTTGTCATACCCGTGAGCGAGTCAAGTCCGATCAAATTTGCAAGTCCGATTGCAGAGAAATTCTGCATTACAATGAGCATAATTACAAGAAACAAAAATACGATAAGGGATTTGCCTCCGCTTTTCAGCACCTTTAGATTTGCCTGAAATCCGACTGAGGTAAAGAAAAACACCATGCAGACTTCCTTTAGAGTATCGTCAAAATCAATTACCGCAACACCTGTCATATAGAGAACCAGCGTAAGAATTGCAAAAAGCAAACCGCCGATTACAGGTGCGGGTATACAAAATTTCTGCAAAAACGATATACGCTTTTTCAGAAATGCACCGGCCATCAGAACAATCACGGCAACTGCGATTGTCTGATACATATCAAGAGTTATATTCAATCAGCACCAATCCTTTCGCAGTTATCCTGCTGTTTTTACTGTTATTCCTCTTTCGGAATAATATTCTGCCGCACCCTTGTGGAAAGGAATTTTAACACCTTCAACGGCTTTTTCAAGTGTTATGTCAACATCCGCCGAAACAGTCAGCTGAAGTTCCTGCGCATTGTCAAAGACAAGCTGTGTAAGCTTCTTCACCTGTTCGTCTGAAAGTCTGTCATTCACAATCAGAACAGCCTTTACCGCAACTGTGCCGACTTCATCACTCTGCCCGTTGTAAGTGTTTTTCGGAATTTTGCAGTCAACATAGCTGTAGGTGTTTTTAAGCTTTTTAACAGCCGCATCATCAATTCCTATAAGCTTGATGTCACATTGCTTTGAAAGTTCCTCAACAACTGTTGCATTAAGTCCGAGTGTAAAGAATGCCGCATCAATTTCGCCGTTCTGTAACTGTTTTGCAGCATCGGCATAATTAAGATTTTTTTCCTTAACCATTTTTGAGTTAAGCCCGTATGCCGAAAGAATCTGCTTTGCGTTAAGCTCCGAACCCGATTCTTCTTCACCTATGCTCACGGTTTTGCCGAGCAAATCATCAACACTGTTAATATCAGAATCTTTTCTTACAACGATATGACAAGCTTCTGTAAACATACCTGCAACGGCGCTGTAACCCTCAAGACTGCCGGATTTTTCAAAATTATTTTCGCCGTTAAACGCGTCGTGTGCAATGTCGGACTGAACAATTGCAGCGTCAAGATAATTCTGTGAAAGCAAGCGAACATTTGCCGCAGAACCGGCTGTTGTCTTTGTTTCAATTTTCAGAGTGCCGTCAGCATCGGCAAACGACTTTATCGAATTTGCCGCTTCGTTATAAATTCCGCCGGTACCTGCCGCACCGAATCGGATTGTTTCACCGCCTGATGAACAGCTGCACAAAAGAACAGTCATCAAGGCAATCAAAAGTGCAAGTAGTTTTTTCATTTTTCCGCCTTCTTTGCTTTTGGATTTCGCTCAAAAAAAGAGAAATTGTAAAAGCACAAAAGCTCACAATTCCCCTTTATTCCGTTCAAATTATACCATAACGGAATTGCCGTTGTCAAACGAAAAGGCACTCCCGAAAAGGAGTGCCTCATTACATCAGAATGTATTACTTGTTGAAAATTGACATAATATCATAGAAGGTATCGTCGTCATCATCAGTCTTATCCTTTGTTGTTGACTTTGGCTCTTCCTTAGCCGCAACAGGAGCTGACGCTGATGAAACTGCGTCCGTAAGATTCTTCTTAGCAATCTGACCGTCTGCGTTAAAGCCGGTTGCAATAACCGTCACGCTGATAGCATCTTCCATTTTATCGTCAATAACAGCACCCCAAATGATGTTTGCGTCATCTGAAACCTTATCCTTAATCATTGTTGATGCGGCATCGATATCATCAAGACTAACATCGGCAGATGCTGTGATGTTGATAATAAGACCCTTTGCGCCGTCAATTGAAGTTTCAAGAAGCGGACTTGAAATAGCCATATCTGCGGCAACGGTAGCCTTGTCCTTGCCTGTTGCACTGCCCATACCCATGTGAGCGTAGCCTGCGTCCTTCATTACGGAAGTAACATCGGCAAAGTCGAGGTTTACAAGACCCGGGAGAAGGATAAGATCAGAAATACTCTGAACACCCTGTCTGAGAACATCATCGGCAATAGCAAATGCGTTTTGGAGAGTGATGCTTGTATCCGAAACATACTTGAGTCTTTCGTTAGGAACGATGATAAGCGAGTCAACACATGCAGAAAGCTCTGCAATACCCTGCTCAGCCTGAGTCATTCTTCTCTTGCCTTCAAAAGCAAACGGCTTTGTAACAACACCGACTGTAAGAATGCCCATATCCTTTGCGATTTTGGCAACTACGGGAGCAGCGCCTGTACCTGTACCGCCGCCCATGCCGGCAGTAACAAATACCATATCCGTATCCTTGAGAAGTGCTGCGATTTCATCTCTGCTCTCCTCGGCTGCCTCCTGTCCGATCTGCGGCATAGAGCCTGCGCCCTTACCTCTTGTAAGCTTTTCGCCGATCTGAATCTTCTGCGAAGCCTTTGAAAGTCTTAAAACATGTTCATCTGTATTTATTGCGATAAATTCAACATTCTTAACCTCGGTCGCAACCATGCGATTAACAGCGTTTCCGCCGCCTCCGCCGACACCGATCACTTTAATTTTAGGCATATACTCGTTTTCCAATTCCAGTTCAAAAGCCATTTTTTCGTCCTCCTTATATATTGACAACTTTCAGTCAGAAATCATTATTCTTCATAGTACACAATTATACTATCTTATACTATCATACTTTTTTCAAAATAGCAATGCTTTTCAGCCGTTTTTCTGCAAATTTATACGGAAAATTCTGCTGAAAAATTACTCGCCCGTATAGGCGCCGTCCGCATTGCCGTAGTCATATCCGCCGTCACCGTTATCATAGGTACCGTTATCATAGCCGTTGTAATAACCGTTATCATAGTTATTATAGCTGTTATCGTCGTAATAACCCGTGCCACCGCCCGAATATGTTCCGTCATCCCATGTGTAGTTTCCTGTGTAGCCGTCACCCGTATCGGCTGAAGAATCAGCCGCCTGCGTTGTTGCCTGTGTGGTTGCCTGTGTTGCGGCTGTGGGCTGGGTTGCGGCAGGTTTGTAGTGAGAAATTTTTGATGTACTGCAAGCCGAAACATCAAGCGTTCCTGCAACAAGTCCCGTGTTGTTCGGGTCAAGCTTTTCGTTGATGATTGTCATTGCAGTTCTGATTTTATAGTCGATATCATCGGGAAGTCCGATGTTAATGTCAATTCGTCCGTCATAAACGAGCTTTATGTTTGCCGTGTCGGTAACATCAAAGCCTGTGATATTCTTAACCTTGTTGTTGATAAGGCTCTGCGAAACATCTTCGAGAATATCGGGAACATTTGCGTCGCTGAATGACACATACTGTCCAACCTCTGTGGTCTTGATGTCGCCGCAGGTGAGTTCGGGAAGCTTGTCCTTATTTTCGGAAATTTCCTCAAGGATTCTGCCCTTTGAGCTTACAAGCAGATAGCCGTTACCGTTTGGAATAACATATGACGGTGTTGCGTCAACAACAGTAATTGTTATTGTGTCCGGAATGTTAAAGCTTACGCTTGCGCTTTCGATATACGAAAGATTCTTGACAATCTTGTCCGATGTATTGTACATTGCACCCATGAAGATGTTCTCCTGATATTCAACACCGCTGAATGCAATTATCTGTTTTTCGTCATAATACTTGTCCCCCACAACCTCAATTTTTTCGGTTTTAAAAAGGACTGTAAGGCTTAGTATAACACCGATTATAAGCACTGCCGCAAAAATTGAACTATACAGTGCGATTCTCCTGTGCTTAATCTGAGTGCTCGTCAGAGATTTTTTTCTTCTGCGAATTACTTCACGCTCCTGAGCACGGATTTCCTTTGCACGCTTTTCCTGTTTTTGCTTTTCTCCGAATTCGTCAACATAATAGCCGTCTTCATAATCCTTTGGTTTAAGGTTCTTGATTTTAGCCTTGCCTTTTCTCCTGAATTTTTCTTCACGGCTCATATTTTCGGCTTGTCTTTGTGATTCCTGCTCTTCTTTTTGCTTGAGAAAAGCCTCCTCAATTTTACTTTTTGGAGCTTTTTTCTGCTGTTCCTTTTTCGGATTGGGGGATTTTTTAGCTCTCTTATCCTGCTTTGCTTTTTCCTTATGATACTTTTCTGCCTGCTTTGCGGCATTTTTACGCTGTTTCTCAAGACGCTTTCGCTCTTTTGATGTGAGCGGTCTTCTGTCTTTACCGTCGCTCAAAGCAAATCCTCCCTTCGTTTATGTTATCTGCCGAGGGCGGAAATCCGCCCTGCGACAGTTAAAAATCTGATTACCCTAAATTTTCTTGATATCTGCCCCGATTGATGTAAGAGTAGACTCAATACACTCGTAGCCTCTTTCAATATACTCCACGCCACCGATTTCGGTTTTGCCCTCTGCACAAAGGCCTGCAACAACAAGTGCCGCACCTCCACGCAAATCGGGAGCTTCAACCGACGCACCGTAAAGAATTTCCACACCCTCGACAACGGCTACCTTGCCCTCTGTCTTAACGGCTGCACCCATTCTGACAAGCTCGGGGATGTGTCTGTATCTGTTTTCAAATATATTTTCAACAAAAACCGTTGTTCCGTCTGCAACACACGCTGTTGCAAGCAAGGGCGCCTGTGCGTCCGTGGGAAAGCCCGGAAACGGCATCGTTCTGATTGTTTTCATTGATTTAAGTCTTTCGGGAGCGTTTATCTCAAGATTTCCGTCCGAAATTCTTATCTTGCACCCTGCGTTTTTGAAGATTGGAATAAGTGCCGCAAGGTGGGACGAAATTATTCCGTTAAGTATAATTTTTGAACCCGTTACGGCGGCACAGCTCATCAGCGTTGCGGCAACAATTCTGTCCGGAATGATCGTGTGGACAGAGCCGCAGAGAGAGCTTACACCCTCAATGACGACAACACCCTCGCCTGCTCCGGAAATATCGGCACCGCAGGAATTGAGATAATCCGCAAGGTCGCAGATTTCAGGCTCACGGGCGGCATTGATGATTGTTGTTGTGCCTTTTGCAAGACAGGCGGCAATCATAATATCTTCCGTTGCACCCACACTCGGGAACGAAAGTGTTATCTTTGTTCCGCAAAGTCCGTTTGGAACGCAACATTCAAGATAGCCGTGTTTTTCACGAATATCAGCCCCCATTTCCCGAAGTGAATTGAGATGCAAATCAATCGGTCTTGAACCGATTTCACATCCGCCGGGAAATGAAATTCTCGCCCTTCCCGTTCGTGCAAGGATTGCACCGAGAAAAACAATTGAACTCCTTGTTTTACGCATCAATTCAACGGGAACATCAAAGCGGTTGATATCGTCACATTTTACGAGAAGTGTTTTATCACAGCGTGTAACGGCACAGCCGAGATACCGAAGAATGTTGACAGATGCGTCAACATCGGAAAGCGAAGGACAATTGTGGATTACATTTTCACCTTTTGTAAGAATCGAGGCGGCAATAATCGGCAAAGCGCTGTTTTTTGCCCCCTGAACTTCAACCTCTCCGTCAAGCTTTTTGCGTCCTGTAACAAGCAGTTTTGACACAATAACACCCTCTCAAAAAGAATACCCTTCTATTCTATGAGAAAGCGTTATAAATGTTACCGTTACACAAGTCCGAGAACTTTTTTGACTACCGAATAAATTCTTTCGTTGGCGTCGGTAATTGCCATTTTGCGTGAATTTTCGCTGTACTTCTCAAGCTTTTCGGGATTGAGAAGCATTTTGTCAGTTTTACGCATAAGAGCCGCACCCGTGAGGTCTTTTTCCTCAATAATGTCAGCCGCACCTGCATTCACAAGTGCCATTGCATTGTGATACTGGTGATTTTCGGCAACATTAGGTGACGGGATAAGGATTGCCGGTTTGCCCATAGCCTGAATTTCGCTGAGTGTAATTGCGCCTGCACGGCAGATTACAAGGTCTGCCGCCGCCATACAAGTCGGCATATTATCAATATACGGTCTTATATCAAGATTTGAACAATCGGCAATGTCAGTACCCTTTTCCTCAACGAGCTGCGGAAACCAGTCGCCGTAACTGCCGTATGCGTGAATGTGCTGATATCTGCCGTCAATACCGCTTCTTGCAACAAGGTCTGCAACAGCTTCATTTATTTTTCTTGCTCCGAGGCTTCCGCCGAACGAAAGCACTACGGGACGGTTGTCAAGCCCGAGTTCTTTTCTTGACTCTTCTTTTTTTGCCGTGAGGATTTCCTGTCTTACAGGATTTCCGGTAATGACAAAATCAACATTTTTGTCAAAATACTTTTTTGCGTCCGGAACGGCAAGCATTACCTTTTTGACGCTCTTTGCAAGCATTTTATTTGTAATGCCCGGATATGCATTCTGCTCGTGAATAATGCACGGAATACCCATTTTTGCGGCTGTTCTGATAACGGGACCCGAAACATATCCGCCTGTTCCGATACAGATATCAGGCTTAAACTCGGCAATTATTTTCTTTGCCTCTCTTGAAGAAGTGAAGGTTCTTGAAACTGTCTTAACATTTTCAAGCATACTCTTGGGAGAAAAGCTCCTCTTAAATCCGCTGATTGTGATTGACTTAATTTCAAAACCGGCCTGCGGAACAAGTCTTTGCTCCATTCCGCCACGGTTGCCGATAAACAAAAATTCGGCATCATTTCTTTTATTCTTTATATATCCGGCTATTGCAAGTGCAGGATTTATGTGTCCTGCCGTGCCGCCGCCTGCAAGCAATACTTTCATAATTTTCTTACCTTTCTTTTGAAAATTCTGCAAAACTCATGCAGGAGAAAACTATTTTTAAATTATTGTCTTTCGATATTTGCCGTTCTGGAAATTGAAAGCACAAGTCCCATCTGGGCAAGCAGCATAATAAGCGAACTGCCACCGTAGCTGAAAAACGGGAGGCTGATACCCGTGTTAGGCAGCCAGTCTGTGATAACGAGAATATTCAGCACAACCTGAATGCCGATCTGTGAGGTAAGACCGATACCGAGAAGTTTGCCAAACTTATCCTTTGCACGAAGTGAAAGTGTGATGCCTCTCCACACAAGAAGTGCAAAAATAAGGAGAATCATAAGTGCGCCCACAAGACCGAGCTCCTCAACAACAACGGCAAAGATAAAGTCGTTCTGTGGCTCAGGAATATAGAGGTACTTCATTCTTGACTGACCGAGACCAAGTCCCCAAAGTCCGCCAGAACCGATTGCATAGAGTGAATTTCGGGTTTGATATGTGGTCCACCACATATCATCTGTTGTATATTCAAGTGCCTGACCCCAACCGTCAAGACGGCTCATAGCATAGGACAGGCTGTTTGTGACGGCAAGTATAAGCACTACTCCGACAATAAGTCCAAGACCGATTCCGAGGTACTTTGTCTGCATTCCGCCGATATAAAGCATTACAACCGAAAGAATGCCGATGATTACGATACCCGAATAGTGCGGTTCGAGAAAAAGCAGAAGTGCCGTTGAACCGAAAACAATTACACCCGGCAGAACGCTGTAACGGGCAAACTGCATTTTATTATAGTATTTACTGCACCAATGTGAGAAGAAAAGTATAATTGCAAACTTTGCAATCTCAGAAGGCTGAATGTTGAAAATTCCAAGAGGAATCCATCTTTTTACGCCTTCGGAACCCGGCAGTACAAGAACCACAAGCAGGCACAAATACGAAATTGCAAGAACAATCGGTGCGATTTTGTGAAGTTTATTATAGTTAAAGAACGAAAGGAAAAACATTATGCCCACGCCGATAGCGGCAAAAATGAGCTGTCTTACAAGGTAATAATAGCTGTCGCCCTGATTGTAATAAGCATAGGCATAGCTTGCAGAAAACATCATAATCATACCGATAGTGAGAAGTACAAGAATGATTATGCAAAACGGAAGGTCAAGTCCCATGCCAACGGAAAACAGCTTTCCTTTTTTCATCTTTCTCTGACGAGTAGGACGGACAAAAAACTTTTCTTCCCTGATCTTCTGCTCCGAGTAAACCTCTTCATCATATATTCTGTTTACATCAGCTTTAAGCATCATTCTTTTTTGTGGAGCCAAAGACCGTTCCTCCCTTAAAATTTATTTTAAACAAGTTTTTCTGCGTTTATTTATGCACCAAAATATGCAAGTGCAAAAGCGATTGCACCGAAAACTGCGGTTACTGCACTGAACACACCGACAATCTTAACCTCGCTCCAACCGCACATTTCAAAGTGGTGATGGATAGGGCTCATCTTGAAAAGACGCTTGCCGTGTGTGATTTTGAAGTAGCTGACCTGAAGAATAACGGAAAGCTCCTCAGCAATATAGATAATTCCGATCGGAATAAGAAGAATAGGCATATCAATTGCAAAAGCAAGAGCGCATACAAGACCGCCGAGGAAAAGTGAACCCGTGTCGCCCATAAACACCTTTGCAGGGTGAAAGTTCCATACGAGGAATCCGAGACAGGCACCCGCAGATGCGGCGCTCATGGCTGTTATGCCGAGATAGCTCTTTACGCAGGCGATAAGCATAAATGCAACACACGCAAAGAATGTTACCGAACCGTCAAGACCGTCAATACCGTCTGTAAGGTTTACCGAGTTTACGATACCCACGATTGCAACGGCGGCAATAATATAATAGAAAAATCCGAGGTCAACCTTGCCGACAAAAGGAATGGTTGTTGTTGTACCGTAGCCTGCAATTGCCAGAACTGCAAGAAAAGCGGCGGCAACAAGGAACTGGAGAATCAGCTTTTGTGACGCTGTAAGACCGAGGTTACGCTTTTTTACAACCTTGATGTAATCATCAATAAAGCCGATAAAACCGTTTGCAACCGCAAGACCGAGTCCGCAGAAAATGAACATGCATTCTCTTGGAATGTCTGCAAAGAATGAATTTACCAAATCAGCGCCTGTAAAAGCATATATAACTGTGCTGATCATTGTGACAACCACAATTGCAACGATGAACATTATACCGCCCATTGTGGGAGTTCCCTGCTTACCCTTGTGCCACTTAGGACCTTCCTCAAGAATTGTTTGACCAAAATGGAGCTTGCGAAGGTATGGAATCAAAAACTTGCCTGTAACGGCTGAGATTATAAAAGCAAGCAAAGCCGCACAAAATGTCCATATTCCGTAAATCATAGTTATCTTTCCTTTCAGACTAATAAATATTTTTGTTATTCGTTGAGTGTTGAAGAGGAATCCGCAAAAGATACCGTTATTACCGTACCGGGGCTGACCGAAGTTCCCGCCTCAATGTTCTGTGATGAGCTTGTTCCGGAGGATGTTGTTGCACCCGAGAAGCTGACATTCAATCCGTAGGCACTTGCAACATTGTTCACCTCATCGGGAGAAAGACCGATAAGACTCGGAACACTTACTGTTTCCGACTGGCTGTCGCTGTCTGTGTAGAGGACAATACTGCCGCCCTTCTGAAGTCCTGACGATACGGTCGGAATCTGTGAAATTACAGTTGAACCGTTACCCTTTACGGTTGCCGTAAAGCCGTCAGCCTCAACAGCTGTTTTAGCCTCGTCAACGCTGACTCCTGTGTAATCGCCTGCAGATGCGTCAACATAACCAAGTTCCTCGTCTGTGTATGATGTCTTAACATCAAGATAAGGAAGAACCTCGCTCATAATATTTATAAATACAGGTGATGAAACCTGTGAACCGTAGTAGGCGTCACCGTCGGGAGTATCAAAGAATACAAGCATTGCAATCTGCGGATCGTCTGCCGGAGCATAACCGCAGAATGATGATATATAGTCCTCAGAAAATGAGCTTTCAAACTTTGTTACACCCCTTTTTTCAGTTGTACCTGTTTTACCGGCTACCTTGTAGCCTGAAATATAACCTGCGGCAGCACCCTGTCTTTCTGTGTTATATTCAAGGTATTCATTCATCTTCTTGGATGTATCGTCTGAAATAACCTGTCTTTTAACCTTTTTATCAACAGTCTTGATTACATTGCCCTTTGAATCTGTGATTTTTGAAACCACATGAGGCTGAACAACATAACCGCCGTTTGAAACAGCCGCACAGGCTGTAATCATTTGAATAGGAGTGATTGTGAAGTTCTGACCGAATGATGCAACCGCAAGGTCAACACCGCCCATTTTGCCTTCTTTCCAAAAGCTGTCCTCTGCCTCACCCGGGAGGTCGATTCCTGTTTTATCGCTGAAACCGAATCCCTGATAATATTGACGGAACTTGCCTGCACCGAGCATCTGACCGATCTGAATAAATGCAGGGTTACATGAGTTTGAAATTACCTCAACAAAGTTCTGTGTTCCGTGACCTGATATATTTGAACAATGAATGGTTTCGCCCTCAACCGAAATTGAACCCGTACAGGTAAATGATGTTTTTTCATTTACAAGGTTTTCTTCAAGAGCCGCTGACGCAACGCACATCTTAAATACAGAACCGGGCATATATGTGTCGGCAACAGCCTTGTTTCTCCACATATTGCTGAGAGCCGCACTTTCTGCCTCCGCCTGTTTCTTTTTTGGAGTTGATTTGATTTTCTTCTTATCCTTTGCCGAAAGCTCATAAGGATTGTTAAGATCGTAGCCGTCTGTTGTTACCATTGCAAGGATTGCGCCTGTGTTTACATCCATTGCAATGCAGACGCCCTTGTTAAGAACATTGTTGTCCTCAACACCCTTTTGCATATATTTTTCACAAATTGACTGAATTGTTTCATCAATTGTGAGATACACATTGTTGCCGTCCTCAGATTCAACATTCTGTTCGTATCGGAACGGCATATCCGTACCTCTTGCATTCTGTGCCGTGATAATTCGACCGGGAGTACCCGACAGATAGCTGTCATATTCGTACTCGATACCCTCAAGTCCCTGATCGTCACTGCCCGTAAAACCGATTACAGAAGATGCAAGGCTGTTTTTCGGGTAATATCTCTTGTAATCATCAAGCAGCTGAATAACACCCGAACAGCTGTAATCCTTTTTCAGAGTGTCAATAAGCTCAAGAACCTTTTCACGCTCATCCGACTCGATTCTTCTTTTGACAACAACATAATGGCTCTGCTGTTTTGTATCGTCAAGCACATCGTTGTATTCAAGGTCAAAAATTTCCGAAAGACCTTTTGCGGCAGCCTGACGCTGTTTGTCATTCTTAAAGTTGACAGGCGACATTACCACCTGCCAAACCGATGCGCTTTCGGCAAGAACATTGCCGTTTGCGTCATAAATTGTTCCTCGTTTTGCGGAAACAGTTGTGTCGGCAAGCTGAAGGTCAACAGCCGACTCCTGAAGTTCACTGCTCTGAACGGTGGTGAGGTATGTAAGTCTTAAAACAGCCGCACCGAAGCCAAGCACAAGTATGAGTAAAATCAATATTGCGGTACGCTGTCTCAGTCTTTGTGCAGGTCCCTTTTCGGCACGCTTTTTTGAGTTGTTTTTTGATCCTGGTGATTGCAATGTAAAGCTCCTTTCACCGCAAAATAGTGTCCGTTACGCTCCGTGTCAATCCGCATATATACCGAAAAAAGAGTCAAGACGCAGTCTTAACTCTCCATTCTTTCATAACATATCTATTAAATTAATCTAAATGTTATGACCAAAGATTCTGTACCGAACTCCAGAACTGTGTAAAGAGATTGTCACTTTCCTGACTTGCAGAAACCTCTGCTTTATCTCCGCCTGCAAGGGTAACAAATTCTTTCTGTGTGTTCGTAGCCTTGGTCATACCGAGTTTATCCTCGGCATACTTTTCAATATCCGATGTTGAAAGCTTTGATTCAAGCTTCATCTGTGTCTGTGTGTAAACGCTCTGTGCATTTGCAAGAGTTTCTTTAGCCGTAATAACTTCCTGATTAAGCTCGGTAAGTCTTACCTGTCCGACAATTATGATGCCGATTATGATTGTCGCTGCAGCACCGCTCACTGTTCCGAGAGCGATTTTAAACTTGTTATGTCTGCGGCGTCTGTTCTTCTGAAGTTCCTCCTTCGGAAGACTTACAACATTGTTTTTTCTTCTTTTTCTTTCCTGCTTTTTATGTACTTCTTCTTTTCTTTCAGGAGCGGCCGAACCCGGAACATAGTCGCTGCTGTCATCAAAAAGACTCAAATCATAAGCTGCATTTCTGTTTTCATAAGCCATTAAACGCACCTGATGCCTTTCTATATCAATTTCATAAAACACACATTTTTGCTTTATTTTCGATAAAACAAAAAAGTTTCAAACCTTTAATAAATTTATAAAATACACACAACACACAATCAATCCGATTTTATCGGACATATATTTCAAAGCCATACATTTTGTTATTAACAAACACGAAAGCACAATTGCTTGTGTCTGTAATAATCTTTACAACTTTGTTATATTTTACTACAAACAGGCAGTTTTGTCTATAGTCACAGAGAATTTTTTTTAAATTTTTTCGCATATTCTCAACTTTGCACTTCTTGCTCTCGGGTTATTCCTCAATTCTGTTTCATTTGCACAAACCGGCTTTCTTACAACAAGCTTAGCCTTTGGCTTGTTTCCGCAAACACACACAGGAAAATCCTTTGGACAGGTACAGCCCTGACACCAAGATGCCATTTTCTGTTTTACGATCCTGTCCTCAAGCGAATGGAAGGTAATAACTGCAAGCCTTCCGCCGCTTCCGAGAAGTTCAAATGCACCGTCAAGACCTCTTTCAAGAACTCCGAGTTCATCGTTTACCGCAATTCTCAAAGCCTGAAAGCTTTTTCTCGCAGGATGTCCGTCACGGCGGACACGCTGTGGAACATTTTCTTTTATAATTTCCGCAAGTTCAAGGGTAGTTTCAATCGGCTTTTCGGCTCTTGCCTTTACAATTCCGTTTACAATTGCACCGGCAAATTTTTCTTCGCCGTAAACGCTGAGGATTCGTCTTAACTCACCTGCGGGGAGAGTGTTGACAAGCTCTGCGGCTGTTGTTCCGCTTTGGCTCATTCTCATATCGAGAGGTGCGTCCTCATGGAAGGAAAAACCCCTTTCGGCTGTATCAAGCTGATGAGATGAAACACCGATGTCAAGCAGAACACCGTCAACTCTGCCCACTCCTCTTGAATGGAGAAGGCTAACCATATCGGCAAAATTTCCCTTGATAATTATTGAATTTTCGTTTTTCTTAAAACGCTCTGTCAGCGTCAGTATTGCATCGGGATCCTGATCAATCGAAATGAGCTTGCCCGTAGTAAGTCGACTGAGGATTTCACTGCTGTGACCGCCTCCGCCCGCTGTGCCGTCAACATAAATGCCGTTTTCCTTAACAGCAAGAGCGTCAACAGCCTGCTCAAGAAGGACAGGAATATGAGAAAATTCCATAACAACCTCCTTAAAGCTTTAACTCCTTGAGAGCAAGTGCAAGATTTTCATTCTGAGAAGCAACATAGTCCTCATAATTTTTCTTGCTCCAGATTTCGAGTCTGTTTGTCATACCGATAACTACCGCATCGCCTTCAATCTCGGCGAACTCACGCAGGGACTGCGGAATAATCACCCTGCCCTGTGCGTTGGGAGTAACCTCAACCGCAGTAGCGTTAAAGGTGTACTGAACAGCCATGGAGAGATTTGCGGGAAGTGCAAGAATCTTCTCGCACATTGCGTTGAACTGTTCGCTTGACATAACCTGAATGCACTTGTTGCCGAAGCCTCGTGCAAGATAGTATGTTTCGCCGAGCTGTTCACGGAACTTTGCGGGCAGTACAATTCTTCCTTTTGCATCAATAGAATGATTTGTCATTCCCGAAAACATCTGCCCACCTCCATACACTTTTCTTCAGAAACCGTCACTCTGTGGTTTTAAAAGTCACTGAATGACACCTTCTGACACCTTTTGTCTTATTATAAACCATAGGTACAAAAAAATCAATATCAAAGTTACGAAAAAACAAATAATATTTACAAATCATTTCAAATGCTTTCAACTTTGAAACCATATTTTTTCGCAAAAGAATATTATGCCCCAAAAAACTGATTTTACAGAGGATTTCACCCATTCCATAGCAAAAACAGCAGTCTTAAAAATTACAAAACGCACCGCACGGGTTACAAAAGCCGACAACATTTTTATATTTTTCAACCGCCGATTTCGCAAGCATTCGTTTCAGTGTCATAATGTGACACAACACATACGATAAAAACGGCATAAAAAAAGAACAGGCTCATATTGAGTCTGTCCTTAATAAGCTAAATTTAAATCAGCCCTGCTTTTTCTGTGAGCTGACTATGTTTGCATGAGTCTTTCTGAGAGCCTCAAGCTGTGTTGCAACGCCCTCTTCTGTGCGTTTCATAATGCTGTCAACATACACATTAGCAGCTTTTCTGATTTCTGCCGATTTTTGCTTTGCATCATCAACAATTTCCTTAGCCTTTGCCTGAGCCTCACGAACGAGCTCATTCTGGTTAAGCATAGCCTTTTTGCGTTCCTCGGCACTTCTGATTATATTCTCTGATTCACGGTTAGCCTCGGCAAGAATCTGCTTTCTGTCAGCAACAATATTCTTTGCCTGTCTTACCTCTGCCGGCATAGCGTCCTGAATCTGATCGAGAATATCATAAATCTCATCACTGCTCACCATTACCTTGCCACCCGAAAACGGCATTGACTTAGCGGCACTGATAACATCCTGAAGCTGTAAAATCAAATCCTCAACTTTCATTTCTGTCCACTCCTTATATGTTTGGTTTAATCCACCTTTAATTAAAAAATCAAACGCTTATTTATTTTTCAGTCTTTCCACAATTCTGTCATGGATACACGCAGGAACAAAATTACTGATGTCACCGCCCATTGAGGCAATTTCACGAACCATGCTCGAGCTGAGATACATTGAATCCGCCTCAGCCGTTAAAAACAGGGTTTCAAGGTTCGGATTCAGCTTTTTGTTGGTGAGCGCCATCTGAAATTCATATTCAAAGTCAGTTACCGCTCTGAGTCCCTTAACAATTGCGTCCACACCGTGTTCCTCACAATACTGTGCAAGCAAACCGTTGAAGCCTACTATTTCAACATTATTGAGATGCTCGGTAACTTCCTTCAAAAGTTCAATTCTCTCATCAATCGAAAAAATCGGCTTTTTTGAAGAATTGACAAGCACGCCCACGATTACACGGTCAAAAAGCTTTGACGCTCTCGTGATAACATCAAGGTGTCCGAGCGTTACGGGATCGAAACTTCCCGGACAAATCACTGTTTTGTTCATCTTTGAAAATCCTTATGTCTGAATGTAGTTATTTTTATTTTACCATAGCGATACTGTCTGTCAAGTACAAAATCACCGTAATTCGACAAAATTTCTTCGTCAAGAGGATTTTCCGCAATGATTACACCCGTATCGTTCATAGCCTCGGGAACAAGTTCAAGGGCATCCTGCAGCATTCCCGTTCTGTATGGCGGATCGAGAAATGCAATGTCAAAACGCTGTGAATTCATCGAAAGAAAGCTGTGAAAATCCATTGCAAAAACCTTTGCCGAGTTTTCAAGCTTAGTAGCCTTGAGGTTTCTTTTTACCGTTTCAAGCGATTTTTTTGCATTGTCAACAAAGCTTGCCGACTTTGCGCCTCTGCTCAAAGCCTCAATACCCATTTGTCCCGAGCCTGCAAAAAGGTCAAGAAAGTTTCTGCCCTCGGTTTCAAACTGTATAATCGAAAAAACAGCCTCTTTAATTCTGTCGGTTGTTGGTCTTACATCTTCACCCTCAAGGGTTTCGAGTCTTCTGCCTCTTGCGGAGCCTGTAATAACTCTCATAAAACACACGCAGCCTTTCCGCCTGCAAAATCATAAAACAACACCGCAAGCAGGCATACGGCATTACCGAAAAGTTGAATTTCAAACAATTGTTTAAAACTGCAAATTTTAGTATAACACATTAAAAGATAATTTACAACAATATTTTACTCTGTTTTGTTTTCATCCTGCAAATGATAGTATTTATACACCGCAAGTGCGGCGTCCTTTGTCATTTTAGGAGCGTTTTCAAGCTCTGCAAGGTCTGCGTTTGAGATGTTTTCAATCGTTCTGAAATACTTAAGAAGCGACCTTGCTCTGACTTCGCCTATACCCTCAATGCCTGTAAGCGAGCTTTTGAATGTATTTTTGCTTCGTCTTGAATGGTGATAGCCGATTGCAAAGCGGTGAACCTCGTCCTGCATTTTTGCGAGGAACGCAAACAGCGACCGTCCGGGACTGAGTGCAATTTCTCCGCCCTCGCCCGTTACGGCACGGGTTTTGTGCTTATCGTCCTTTACAAGACCGAACAGCGGAACATCAATATTCTTACTCTGCAAAACCTCTTTTACAGCCGCAACCTGACCTTTACCGCCGTCAAGCAGGATAAGGTCGGGCAATTTTCCAAAGCCCTCGTTCTCATCGGGATTTTTATAATATTCGTCAAATCGTCTTGTCAAAATTTCCGCCATGGATGCGTAGTCATCCTGTCCTTCAAAACCTTTGATTTTAAACTTTCTGTAAGCCGATTTGAGCGGTTTGCCGTTTTTATAAACAATCATACCCGCAACATTTTCCGTGCCTGCAAGGTTTGAAATATCGTAGGATTCGATATATTCGGGCAGTTTTTTAAGTCCGAGCAAATCACGCAGTTCTTCAAGCACATTGTACTCACGAACGGTTGCGCCCTTTTTCTGTGCAAGAGTTTCTGCGGCATTCGATTTGCACATTGCCACAAGCTGCGCTCTGTCGCCCCTCTGCGGAACCGTTATGCCGACCTTACTGCCGTGCTTTTGCGAGAGCCATTCGGCAATTTCTTCCATACCGTCAAAATCCCTGTCGATCGCAATGCTCTTTGGCACACTGTCACGCAGAGTGTAATATCGCAGTAAAAATTCTTCGGTTTCGGATTCAATTTCACCGCTGTCAAACACAAAGCTTTCACGGTCAAAAAGTCTTCCGCCCTCAAAACGGAACACCTGATAACAGGTTTTGCCGTCATCCGAAAAGCCTGCAATAACATCGCCGTCATCAATTTTTGTTGCAACAACCTTTTGCTTGTCGCTCATTTTACGGACGGATTTTATTATATCTCTGATTGACGCCGCCCTTTCAAATTCAAGATTTTCTGCGGCTGTTTCCATTTCTTCGGTCAGCTTTTTGATTGAATTTGTTGAACCGCCACGCAAAAATTCAAGCGCACGGTTAAGATTTTCGTTGTAATCTTTAAGCCTTACTCTGCCTGTACACGGAGCCATGCATTGCTTTATGTGATAATTAAGGCAAGGTCTGCCCTTTCCGCAATCTCTCGGAAACTGCCGGTTGCAGGTTGGGAGCATAAAGATTTTGTTGGCCTCCTCAACGGCATTTTTTACATAGTAACTGCTCTTGTACGGACCGATATATTCCGCTCCGTCATCCTTTTTCTGCAATGTATATGACAGCTTTTTCCAATCACCCGAGCTGATTCTTATATAGCTGTAGCCCTTGTCGTCTTTAAGCAGAATATTATACTTCGGTGTGTGTTGTTTGATAAGACTGCATTCAAGAATGAGCGCCTCAAACTCGCTGTCCGTGATGATATATTCAAAATCATCGACATTATCAACCATTCTGCGAACCTTTTCGGCATGGTTATTCTGCGAACCGAAGTATTGGCTGACTCTGTTTTTAAGAGCCTTTGCCTTGCCGATATATATAATTTTTCCGCTTTTATCGTGCATGATGTACACACCCGGCAACAGAGGAAGTGCCATTGATTTTTTGCGAAGCTGTGACATTTTCGGATTCACAAAATCACCGCCTTTTACGATTTCAGATTAATTTAAGAGAAACAAAAAAGAGGCGGAAAAACCGCCCCTTGGTATTTTGTAAAATTTAAAGCTGATTATTCAGCAAAGCCTGACTCAACGAGAGAAACAAGACCCTCAACTGCTTCAGTTTCGTCAGAACCGTCAGCAATTACCTTAATAGTAGTGCCGCCGATAATTCCGAGGGACAACACACCGAGAAGACTTTTTGCATTTACACGACGCTCTTCCTTCTCTACCCAAATTGTTGACTTATACTCATTAGCCTTCTGAATAAAGAAAGTTGCCGGACGAGCGTGTAAACCGGCTTTATTCTGTACTAATACTTCCTTAACATACATTTTTAAAACCCTCTTTGCCTTTAAATTTTTAACCACCAATGCCTGCAAATTGCGGCTCAATTTAATATGTATTATAATCTTTTTTCCGAACAAGGTCAATACAATAAATTAATTTCGTGTTAATATGCACCTTGAGAGAATTTATTACCCTGTTTATTGTGCATTTTTACAAAATAATATGTTTTCCCCGTATTTTCCCCGTAAACACACGGTATTTCGTATGTTTTTTCTTGTCTTATTTTATGTAAACACACCGATAATATACTGCAAAAATTACTTTTCGTTATATTCTTCAAGCATTTCGGGACGCTTGAGGGCAGTCACCTCTATGCTCTTTTCTTTTCTCCATTTTTCAATATTTGCATGATGACCGCTCATAAGCACTTCGGGAACTTCTTTGCCTCTCCAGACTGACGGTTTTGTGTACTGCGGATACTCAAGAAGTCCGTTAAAATGGCTTTCCTCGGTAAAACATTCGTTGTTGGAAAGCACACCCGGAACCATTCTTGAAAGTGCGTCCGCAAATACCATTGCGGGAATTTCTCCGCCCGTGAGAACATAGTCGCCGATTGAAATTTCTTCGTCAATAAACTCGTCAAGAAGTCTTTGGTCAACACCCTCGTAATGACCGCAGAGAATACAGATATTTTCAACATCGGCAAGCTCACGAAGTCTTTGCTGTTTCAATGTTTTGCCCTGCGGTGACATATAGACAAAATGCGGCCTTTTGCCGATTTGTTTGCAGATATCCTCAAAGCAAAGGGCAATGGGTTCGGCTTTCATAAGCATTCCCATTCCGCCGCCGTAGGGAGTGTCGTCAACTCTTTTGTGCTTATCAAAAGCATAATCACGCAGTTGGTGACACACGATTTCAAGCACACCGCTTTTCTGTGCTCTGCCGATTATGCTTCCGTTTAAAACAGGTTCAAACATTTCGGGGAAAAGCGTTATAATATCAATCCTCATCGTCGAAAATTCCTTTCATGGGAACAATAAGAACATAGCCGTCATTAATATTGATTTCTTTTACAACATCGTCAATTACGGGAGCAAGGTATGTCTTGCCGTCGGCATCTTTGATTTCGTAAACATCGTTTGCGCCTGTACGCAAAACATCGGAAATTTTGCCGTAAACTCTGCCGTTGCCGGCGTCCTTAACTTCAAGACCGATAAGATCCTGAACAAAGTGAACGCCCTCTGCAAGATTGATGTCGTCACGGTTGATATACACAACCTTGCCTCTGTATTTTTCGGCCGCCTCGATTGTGTCAACGCCCTTGATTTTTGCAAGAGCGATATTTTTGTGCGGACGGGATTTCACCTCGATGAACTCTGTTCCGTTTTCGTCAAGCCACAGCTTTTTAAAGGCACAGAGAAATTCGGGGGAATCACACCACGGATCAATTCTGACCTCACCTTTTATGCCGTGTGTACCCACGATTTTTCCCGAATCAAGAAACTGTTTTTTCATAATTACCTCAAATTTCACAAAATAAATTCAGTCAGATTTTACTTTAATTCAATGATTGTAACACCGTCTTCACCCTCACCGAAAACACCGAGTCGCTGACTTTTGACGGCTTTGTTTGTTTTAAGATACTTGTTTATTTCACGCTTAAGCACACCCGTGCCTTTGCCGTGAATAATCGTCATTTTGCTCACACCCGAAAGTACGGCATTGTCAATTGCCTTGTCAACAATATTTATTGCGTCGAAGGCGGTTTCACCACGGACATCAACCTCTGTTTCGGGACGGACATCCATTCTGCTCGGCACATTTCTTGTGCTTGAAAATCTGTCCTTTGCGGGCTTGTTGTTTGATTTGAGCAAACGAAGATTCTTGATATCAACCCTCGTTTTGATTATTCCCGCCTGAACAAGCACAACACCGTCCTTGTTCGGCGGTGCAAGTACAGTTGCGTTTTTGTCAATATCGTAAATGAGAACCGTGTCGCCGACTTTGAGCGGTCTCGGCAGCTTGTACTCCTCATCGGGAGTATTGCGAGCCTTGACAGGATCGGCATGGGCCTCCATCTTGTCAATATTTTTCTTTAGCTGTGTTCTTGCCTGAACGCTCATATCCTTGGCTTTTCTCGCCTTTTCAAGTTCTTCGGCAACTGCGTCGGCCTGCGCTCTTGTGCGTGAAATAATACGCTGAGCTTCCTGTCTTGCCTTTTCAATCTCACGCTCCGCACGCTGCTTTGCCTTCTGCATTTCGTTTTCTGCTTTCTGCTTTTCGGTATTAGCCTTTGCAGTAAGTCTGTTTGCGTTTTCGAGCTGTTTTTCAAGGCTTTGACGGCGCTTTTCAAGCTTTTCAACAACATCTTCAAACTGTCTGTTCTCGTTTGAAACAAGTTCGCTTGCTCGGCTGATTATTTCATCATCTATTCCGAGTCTTTTTGAAATTGCAAACGCGTTGCTCTTGCCGGGAACACCGATGAGAAGTCGGTAAGTCGGCTTGAGAGTTGCAACATCAAATTCGCAACTGCCGTTTTCAACTCCGGGAGTACGCAGAGCAAATTCCTTTAACTCCGCATAGTGGGTTGTTGAAGCGATTTTTGCGTGTTTGTCACGCAGTCTTTCAAGAATTGCAATTGCAAGAGCCGCACCCTCGACAGGGTCTGTTCCTGCGCCGAGCTCGTCAATAAGGCAGAGCGAACCCGCATTTGCAAGCTTTATAATCTGAACGATATTTGTCATATGTCCCGAAAAGGTTGACAGCGACTGCTCAATGCTCTGTTCGTCACCGATATCCACAAGCACTCTTCTGAACACGGAAAGCTCGCTGTTGTCGGCACACGGAACGAGAAGTCCGCACATTGCCATGAGCGTGAGCAGACCGATTGTCTTTAAAGTTACGGTTTTACCGCCCGTGTTAGGACCTGTGATTACAAGCGTGTCAAACTCTTTTCCGAGCATAACATCAACGGGAACAACCTTGTTTTTGTCGATAAGAGGATGACGAGCCTGTTTAAGCTCAATCATTCCCCTGTCGTTCATAATCGGCTTTGACGCTTTCATTGAATACGCAAGGTCGGCCTTTGCAAAAATCAAATTAAGCTGTGCAAGGTTCTTGTAGCTGTGGATAATGCTGTCGGCAAACTCGCCTGCATTTGCGGAAAGCTCAAAGAGGATTCTTTCAATCTCCTGTTCTTCCTTTGACTGCAAAAGCTTGATGTCATTGTTTGCCTGAACAACTCCCATAGGCTCAATAAACACGGTTGCACCGCTTGACGAGGTGTCGTGTACAAGACCCGGAACATTGCCTCTGCATTCACTTCTTACGGGAACAACATATCTGCCGTCACGCTGTGTGACGATAGTATCCTGAAGATACTTTATGTATGTTGAGCTGTGAATAATTTTATCGAGTACCTCACGAGCCTTTGAGGAGGCTGTGCGGATTTTTCTTCTTATATCCGACAAAACAGGGCTTGCCTTATCGGAAATTTCCTCCTCGCTTATAATAGCCGAGGTGATTTTGTCCTCAAGAAACTTGTTGGAAACAAGTCCGCTGAAATAGCCGTCAAGAGAGCTTGCTCCTCCGCCTGAGCGTGAGTGCCACTCCTTGACCGTGCGGATTGTTCTGAGCGTTGATGCAACCGACAGGAGTTCGCCTGTGGTAAGGCAACCGCCTGCCTGTGCTCTGCGCAAATGTCCCGAACAATTTCCGGCACCGCCGAATGACGGAGCACCGAATCTTCCGCTTAACGCAACTGCGTCATCGGTTTGCTGTAAAAGCTGTTCAACCTTTTTCAGTTCAAACACGGGTTCGAGATTCAATGCCATTTCACGGGCGTCCTCAATCGAAGTCATTCCCGCAAGCCTTTCAAGGATTTTATCAAGTTCAAGTGTTTTGTAATGTCTGTTCATAATTCTACCAAATTCAATAATTGCAATTTTGTGTCCGTAGGGGCGGATATTATCCGCCCTCGGGCGCCCAATGAGCGCCCCTACAGTTTTCAGTCATTCTGTTTCAAATAAATAAGTCATTTTCACACAAAACTGCATTGTCTGATTAACTGCTTATTGTTTTGTAAAAAACAAGCGTTTTAAAGTCTTTTTCAAATCTGTATTTAAGATAACTTTCGCTCGCCGCATTCAGCACAACAAGGTCATCCTTCGGCAATGCAAACGAAAACAGCTTGTCATCATCGGCATAAACCGTGTGTCTAAGCGCCGTGAGCGTTCCCTCATTGAGAGCGATTGCAGGTTCCGACACATCCGTTCTGCAATCGGCACATTCAAGAGCGCCTATGCGTGGCAGAAAGTACATAAGCGGAGTAATGTATTCTCCGCATTCTCTGCACATTCTCAGGTCGGGCATATAGCCCGCCATACTTGCAAGCCTCATTTCAAGACACGGCTTGATAAGGTCTGCACTGCGTTTGTTCTCTGACAAAAGGTAGAGCGAATTAAGCACAAGGCTCAGAAATGAGTCTGCCTTTTGCTCACGGGGACAAATTGTCAGAGCGAGTTCGCAAAAATACTGTGCAAGGCACATTTTTGTAACATCACTGCGGAGCTTTGAGAAAATGCGAATCGGCTGTGCCTCGCCGACTATGTAACTTTCCCGACCTTTATAAATTGTAAGTCGGGAATATGAGAGGAGAGATGCCGCCGCACATTTGCCGTTTTTGATGTTTTTTGCACCCTTTACAAATGCACGGATTACACCGTTTGACTTTGTGAGAGCAAAAACGAGCTTGTCCTGCTCACCGATATTCTGTTCCTTTATAATCAGTCCTTCTGTTCGGAATTTCATCGGTTTCCTCCCTGTTCACGGTGATTGCACCCGTGTCTTTGGCATCCTGAATACTTTTGTAGCGAATGTAATCAAGAACGCTTCCCGTGGTAAAGAATATTTGCCACGCACTCCAGTTATCCATAAAAACACCTCCGCAGTTAGTGTTTCACGGATGCCGTTTATTATATTATGAAAAATCTGACATTGTGTCAAATCGTGTACCCGAATCGCTTTTAATCGGATTATCAGTCAAAATTCTTTTCGTCATAGCCGAAATTCTGAAGAATCTGGGCACGGTTTCGCCAATCCTCTTTTACCTTTACCCATGTCTGTAGGAATACCCTGCAATCGAAAAATCTTTCGATATCCTGACGGGCAAATGTGCTGATTTTCTTGAGCATTGAGCCGTTTTTGCCGATAATAATACGCTTGTGGGTTTCTTTTTCACAGAAAATAGTAGCGTCAATATCAAGCATACCGTTATCCCTTGTTTTCATTTTTTCGATTACAACAGCCGTGCCGTGCGGAATTTCCCTGTCGCAAAGACGGAGTATTTTTTCACGGATAATTTCGGCAACAATAACTCTTTCGGGCTGGTCTGTAAGAGTATCGTCATCAAAGAAATGACCGCCCTCGCCTGCTTGCTTTTTAAGCTCATCAAGAAGTTCGTTCATACCGTTGCCGTCCTGTGCACTCACGGGAACAACTGCGTCAAAATCGTAGAGCAGACTGTAACGGGCAATCTGTTTCATAAGTTCTTCTTTTTCTTTTAGAGTGTCAATCTTGTTGATTGCAAGGATTGCCGGCATTTCCATTGACTTGAACTTTTCAATAAGATTAAGTTCTGTGTCACCCGGTTCTTTTCCTGCCTCAACAACGAGCATACAGCAGTCAACACCGCCCACGGATTCATTGACGGAACGCACCATATACTTGCCGAGAGAGGTTTTCGGCTTGTGCATACCCGGTGTATCAAAGAAAACAAGCTGATATTCGCCCTGAGTAAGCACACCTGTGATTCTGTTGCGGGTAGTCTGCGGTTTGCTTGAAACAATTGCAATTTTCTGTCCCATAAGTCTGTTGAGAATTGAACTTTTGCCCACATTAGGTCTGCCGACAATGGCAATAAATGCGGATTTATCTTTATTATCTGTATTTAACATATTACCTCACTATACAAAAATCGGGGGCAAGCAAAATGCCGCCCCTTTGTTAATGTTTATCTTTTCTTTTAATGCCCAAAATTGCGTTCTTGACTTTTACGGGACCTGCACATACAAAGACGGCAGAAATCACCCCAGATAAAATCAGCAAAACGAGCATAACGGGATTGTTTGCAAAATACAAAAATATTTTTCCGATTACTTCAAAATCAAGAAAAAACAGCACCGCTGTAAACACAGCCGAAAATGACACGGCAAGCACGGCTGCGGCTGCAATGTCCTTGATAATCTTAACGGAAAAATCGTATCTGTCACAAAACAAATCACAAAGCTTTTCAACACAGGTGTTAATCATTTCAAGTGCAATTATAAGCGCACACAAAACGGCGAGCAACGCCCATTTTGCGGCAGAAAAATCGTAAAAGCAACCGAAAACGAAAACATAAAATGTCGCAACAAGGTGAAATCTCATATGACTTTCGCTTTTTACGGCAAAGCAGAAACCTCTGAATGCACTTTTAAAACTTTTGATTTGCTTTTTCATACCCCGTAATATAACTACTCTGTCAAGCCATATCGTCATCAACTATGTAGCTTGATGATGCAGGAAGACCGAGCTGTTCCATAACAAGCTCTTCTTTTTCTCTCATTCTTACCCTTTCAAGCTTTTCCATGTGATCATAGCCGAGAAGGTGCAGAACACTGTGAGCGGTAAGATAGCCAACCTCTCTCTGGAGGCTGTGACCAAAGAGTTCTGCCTGATCTCTTGCCTTTTCCATAGAAATTACAACATCACCGAGAATCTGTGCGCCTGTTTCGGGATTGGTGTCATAAACACCATTTTCGCCCATTGGGAAAGAAAGAACATCGGTTTCAATGTCCTTGTCACGATACTGCTTGTTAAGAGCCTTGATGCCCTCGTTATCCGTAAAAGTAACGCTGATTTCAGCAGAACCTTCAAATTTTTCAAGTCGCAGAACTGCGTTACAACAACGACGAACCAACATTCTGATACCTGTCGGAATCTTTACTGCTTTTTGTTTGTTTGTGATAATTACCCTGATTTTATTATGCTCTGCCATTCATGATCATCCTTTCATTATTTTTAACCCGATAGCGTGGGATATGTGAAAATTAAGTAAATTAATTTTTGGAGCCGTTGTTTTTGGAGCCGTTGTTTCGTAAATTATTAATGTCAGTGTTTTCAAATTTTGCATAAGCCTTGATGATATCCTGAACAAGGCGATGACGGACAACATCCTTTTCATCAAAGAAACAGGTGCCGATATCATCAATGTTCTTGAGGATTTTGATACAGTCTTTAAGACCGCTCTTTGCACCGTTCGGAAGGTCAATCTGTGTAATATCGCCCGTGATTACCATTTTTGAGTTAAATCCGAGTCGGGTAAGGAACATCTTCATCTGTTCCCTTGTCGTATTCTGAGCCTCATCAAGAATTATAAAGCTGTCGTCAAGCGTTCTTCCTCGCATATATGCAAGCGGTGCAACCTCAATGTTACCTCTTTCAACATACTTTTGATATGTTTCCGCACCGAGCATATCAAACAATGCGTCATACAGGGGGCGAAGATACGGATCGACCTTGCTCTGCAAATCACCGGGCAGAAAACCGAGCTTTTCACCTGCCTCAACAGCAGGTCTTGTGAGAATTATTCGGTTAATCTGCTTGCTTCTGAAAGCCGTGACCGCCATTGCAACGGCAAGGTAGGTCTTGCCAGTACCGGCAGGGCCGACGCCGATTGTGACGGTATTTTTCGCAATCTGCGAGCAGTAGCGCTTCTGACCGATGGTTTTCGGCTTAATAGGCTTTCCCTTTGAAGTAATACAGATGCAGTCGCCTGCAAGCTGTTCTATTTTGTCCTCACTGCCTTCATTGACAAGCGAAATGCAGTAGCGGATATTTTGCTCGGAAAGTGCTTCGCCACGGTTGATGAACTGCAACAGGCTTTCAATAACCTTGCAGGCCTTCGATGTGTTTTCGGCATCGCCCTCAACCTTAAGCTCACTGTCACGGCAGGTGACACGGACATTAAACTCCTTTTCAATCAGCTTAATATTTCCGTCAAAACTGCCAAAAAGTGCTACGGCATTTTCCATTCTGTCGATATTTATAATTTGTTCCGTAAAGCAAAACTCCCGTTTCTTCAATAATTCAAAACAATTATAACACATTTTACTTGAAAATGTACATTAAAAATAGCTTTTTTCACTAAAAAAATAATTTTTGTGAATTTTGACGAAAACTAAACTTCACATAGCCACTCATTTGTAAAGGATAGAAACACTTTTTTTACTCTTTCGTAATTATACTCAAAATCGCATTACAATCGACTTATTTTAGTTATCCAAATCTTCCGAAACTACCACAATATTGCCGTTTTTGTAATATAACTGTACAAATTTGATAACTTCCCGAAAATTAAAAATTTGTCAAAATTACTCTCAGTCGTAAAATCGGCTTAAAATGCTTGACAAACGGGCAATTGTATATTATAATTCACAGGTGTAAAGAAATTTTCTTTACATACAGACCAGAATCACGGGAGCTGTCAGGTATGGAAAAAAACATTGAAGTATCTCTCTTGTTTGATTTTTACGGCGAGCTTTTAAAGCCCTCGGGCAAAAAGGCGATTGACCTTTATTATAATGAAGATTTGTCGCTTGCAGAGGTTGCCGATGAAACAGGAATAACAAGACAGGGTGTGCGTGACAGTATCAAGCGCAGTGAGCAACAGCTTTTTGAGTTTGAAGAAAAGCTCGGTCTGTTCAAACAGTTCAGTAAGCTTGAGCAGGGGCTTGACGAAATTTCGGCCCTTGCACTTGAAATAAAAGAACTTTCACAGGATACACAAATCACAGAGCTTGCGGATGTTATCATCGAAAAATCAGGCTCGCTGAAAGATTAAAGGAGTTTTCATGGCATTTGAAGGACTTGCAGATAAGCTTGGCAATGCGTTCAAAAAACTGAAAAACAAAGGCAAGCTTTCTGAAAAAGATGTTAAGGAAGCAATGCGAGAGGTTCGACTCGCACTTCTTGAAGCCGATGTAAACTACAAGGTTGCAAAGGACTTTACAAACAAGGTAACAGAGCGTGCTGTCGGTCAGGATGTTATGCAAAGTCTTACTCCTGCACAGATGGTTGTTAAGATTGTTGACGAGGAGCTTACGAGCCTTATGGGCGGTGAGGACGCACGAATTGAGTTTGCGTCAAAGCCTCCGACAGTCATCATGATGTGCGGTCTTCAGGGTTCTGGTAAAACAACCCACACGGCAAAGCTTGCAAAAATGCTGAAAAAGCAGGGCAGAAATCCTCTGCTTGCCGCCTGTGACGTATATCGTCCAGCCGCTATCGACCAGTTGAAGGTTGTCGGTGAAAAGGCAGGCGTTCCTGTTTTTGAAATGGGAAAAGCAAATCCCGTTAAGATTGCAAAAGAGGCAATCAAGCGTGCAAAGGACTACGGCAACGATGTTGTTATTCTCGATACCGCAGGTCGACTTCATATTGATGAGGCTCTTATGGATGAGCTTAAAAACATCAAAAAAGAAGTTGAACCAAACGAAATTTTGCTTGTTATCGACTCGATGACAGGTCAGGACGCAGTTAATGTTGCAAAGAGCTTTAACGAACTTCTTGACATTACGGGTGTTATTCTCACAAAGCTTGACGGTGACACTCGAGGCGGTGCGGCGCTTTCGGTAAAGGCTGTTACAGGCAGACCTATTAAATTTGCAGGTACAGGCGAAAAGCTTGACGATATTGAAGTTTTCCACCCAGACAGAATGGCAAGCCGTATTCTCGGCATGGGTGATGTGCTTACTCTCATTGAGGACGCACAGAATAAAATGGATGCCGAAAAAGCCGAAGAAATGGCTCAGAAGATGATGAGCAACAAATTCGACTTTAACGATTTGTACGATCAGTTTGAGCAGGTCAAGAAAATGGGACCGCTCAAGGGCATTCTCTCAAAAATTCCGGGTGTCGGAAAACAGCTTGAGGGTGTTGACATTGACGACAGACAGATTGACTGGGTTCAGGCAATTATCCTCTCAATGACACCCGAAGAAAGAAGTCATCCGCACATTATGAACCCGTCAAGAAAGCGCAGAATTGCGGCAGGTTCGGGCAGAAGCATTGAAGAGGTCAACCGACTTATCAAGCAGATTGACCAGATGCAGAAGATGATGCGTCAGATGACAAAGGGCGGAAAAGGCTCTAAGAAAAGAAGAAAAATGAAAGGTCTTCCCGGACTCGGCGGTATGCCGATGAACGGCATGGGACCTGCAGGCGGAATGAGCGGACCGGACGGAATGCCTCCGTTCAAATAATTAACATTAATCAAACATTAAACAAAGTTTTTCATCCAATTACGGTTGGTGAATATAAATTAACAATTTTTATGAGGTGAACATTATGGCAGTAAAGATCAGACTTAGAAGAATGGGTTCAAAGAAGGCTCCTTTCTACAGAGTAGTAGTAGCAGATTCAAGATATCCGAGAAACGGCCGTTTCATTGAAGAAATCGGCACATATGATATTCTCAAGAAGCCCTCTGAGTTCAATGTTGACGCTGAAGCAGTTAAGAAGTGGATTGCTAACGGTGCTCAGCCAACAGACACAGTAAAGGCTCTTCTCAAGAAGAACGGCGTAATTGAATAATTGCGCTTCGGAAAGGACAAACAATGAAAGATTTACTTGCAGTTATCGCAAAGGGTCTTGTTGACGATCCCGATTCCGTATCAGTTGAAGCAGACGCTCCCAACGAAGAGGGAACAGTTGTTTACCACATTCATGTTGCAGAAAACGACATGGGCAGAATCATCGGTAAGCAGGGCAGAATTGCCAAGGCTATCCGCACAATTGCCCGCAGTGCCGCTATCCGCAGTGAAGAAAAAATCATGGTTGAAATCGACTGATTAACGGTTCATAACCGAACAAAAGCCTCCCACCACGGGAGGCTTTTTTGCGCCTTATTAAAAATATCAAAAGGTAAAGCTTCCTGTTTTGCCCACATCATTTTTGAAGAACATAATATAGTAAATCGGGATATAGTTAATCTTCCCGTCGGAAGTTACTGTTCTCTCGTTTGAAAGGACAAAGGCTTTCTTAATGTGATAATCCTTATTGCTTACAAATGTGTTCAATGCGCTGTGAACCGTGTAATCCTTGCCAGATTTCACCTCAATCGGAACAGCAGAAAGGCTGTCGTAATCATCAATAAGATAGTCAACCTCTCCCTTACTTCGATTATCATAATAGTAAAGTTTATAGCCGTGAGCCGCAAGTTCGCTTGCCACAACGCTTTCGTAAGCCGAACCGAGATTCACACTCGTTTCATCATCAAGCACGGCACGGATATTGTTGCCGTACAAAATTCCCGTCAGAATACCAACATCGTTCAGATAAAGCTTGAGCAGATTTTTGCCCGTTGATTCAATAAGCGGAAAAACGGGATTTGAAATTGCCTGAACATTAAGGGCGATCCCTGCACTTATCAGATACTCGAATTCATCCTGATAGTCGCTGAAACGCTTACCGCTTTTATTCTCAATATTTTTTGCAACAATCCTTTTCTTTTTGTTTTCCATATTTGACGGAATGAGGTCATAAACTCTGCGGATTTTAAGTTTGTTTTCATCATCGTATTTTGAAGCGTCTGCAGCATAATATTCGTGAATTTCGCTTTGTATCTCTCTGACGGACTGAATATTTCTCTCAGAAATATAGCTGTTAACCGCATCGGGCAATCCGCCGACAAGCAGATACTTTCTGAATAAATCCATCATCCTATTGTGCATGGATTCATCAAGAGATTCAAGATTTTCAAATTTTTTCTGCATAGCCGAAATAACAATTTCATTCATTCCGTTTGCGTAGAGAAATTCCTCAAAATCAAGCGGAAACATACGCACTTTGCGAATACTGCCCATTGGAATTGAGGTAGTCTGTGACAGCGTTACACCCAAAAGCGAACCGCTTGCAATGAATGTAAATTTGCCGTCCTGTGACAAAAATTTGAGCAAAGTCAGCAGATGAGGATATGCCTGAATTTCGTCAATAAAAATCAAGGTATCGCTTTTCTTCCCCATTTTATTTCCTGCGAGCATACTCACCTGCAAGTAAAAATCTTCGACTGTTTTTGTGTTTTCAAAAAGTCGGTTGCCAAGGGAATCTTCAACCATATTTATTTCAATAAAATTTTTAAAAATCTTTTTGCCGACATAACGGATAATGTATGTTTTTCCGACCTGTCTTGCACCGTCTATGAGAAGAATTTTCTTTGAATCCGACTTTATATGTTCTTCGATTACGGTTTCAATCTTTCTGTAAAGCATACCAATCCCACTTTTCAATAGATTTTCAGTATAGTTTTTTACACTTTTCAATAAGATTATACCATTTAAAAACACACTTTTCAATAGAATTTAGGGGTTAAAAGCTACACTTTTCAATGAAATTTGAGGGGCAAAAGCTACACTTTTCAAATTATGAACAGAAATTTGATGTAAAAAACACGGTGCAACCTTATGCATTTGGGTTACACCGTGTTTTGTAAAATTGTTTAAATGTAGGCAGCTCTATGCTGTGATTATTTCATCAATTCTTCAAGCTGCGATTTATTGTATTTGCTCTTATAGATGTCATAGCCTGCCGTGTCAAGGTTTATGTTTGCGTGTCTTTTGTCAGCCTGAACATAAACATCGTCACCCTTGACATATACCAAAATCCAAATATCTCGACTGGTATCTTTCAGGTATGATAAAAGAAGAACATAACTCGGTTCAACATCTATCGAATCCACCTTATTATCAGATGTCATATATACCAAATCGTTAAATGACATCAACTTTTCGTTAAGGTTGTTTTTGTTTGATTTTGAAATGAGTTCATTAGTTTTATAGTCATAAAATTCAACTGAAAATTGGTTTGGATCTGCGGTCGGAGTAGTATCTGATAAAGCAGTTGTATCGGCTTCATCAGAAGTTTGAGCATTACTTGATGCAACCTCACCGCCACAACCTGTAAATAAAACAGAAGTTGAGATAATAACTGCCAACAAGATAATCGAGATAATTTTTTTCATAATTAACACCCTCTTGTGTTTTTGTCGGCTTAATTATACACCTTAAATTCATTTTGTCAAGATATTCAAAACAAAAAAATCAACCGCAAAGTTTTTCGCTCTGCGGTTGATTTTGTTTTTATTAAGGATTACGCTTAATTGGCGTTTGCTGTTGTAAAGGTAAACTGACCGTCTGCGAAATCGCAGGTAACTACTGCGCCGTCCTTGACCTTGCCCTCGAGCATCTGCTCTGAAAGCGGATCTTCAATCTCGTTCTGTATTGCACGGCGGAGAGGTCTTGCACCGTAGTTTTCGTCAAAGCCCTTGTCGGCAATCTCGCTGATTGCGTTGTCTGTAAAGCTGATTTTAATATTCATCTTATCAAGACGGTTTTCAAGAGTTTTGAGCATCTTAACGGCAATCTGCTTAATTTCGTCCTTGTTGAGCTTGTTGAACACGATAATGTCGTCAACACGGTTCAAAAATTCAGGACGGAATACCTTGCGGAGTTCGCCTGTTACAAGCTCCTTGATGTCCTTTTTCTCGCTCTCTTCGGCATTCTCATTTTCGGAATTAAAACCGAGTGAGCTCTGCTTTTCGGTGATAAGTCTTGCGCCGACATTAGAGGTCATTATGATAATGGTGTTCTTAAAGTCAACCGTTCTGCCCTGTGAGTCGGTAAGTCTGCCGTCCTCAAGAATCTGGAGGAGCATATTGAATACATCGGGGTGAGCCTTTTCAATCTCATCAAAAAGTACAACCGAATACGGTTTTCTTCTTACCTTTTCGGTGAGCTGACCGCCCTCTTCAAAGCCTACATATCCGGGCGGTGAACCGATAAGCTTTGACACGGTGTGTTTCTCCATATATTCACTCATATCAAGACGGAGCATTGCGTTTTCATCGCCGAACATTGCCTCTGCAAGAGCCTTGCAAAGTTCTGTTTTACCGACACCCGTCGGACCGAGGAAGATAAACGAACCTACAGGTCTTTTCGGGTCTTTAAGACCTACTCTGCCTCGTCTGATAGCCTTTGCGATTGCAGTTACAGCCTCGCTCTGACCGATAACTCTTTCGTGGAGAACATTCTCCATGTTAAGAAGTCTTTCGCTTTCTTCCTTAGTAAGCTGAACAACAGGGATACCTGTCCATTCGGACACAATCTTTGCGATATCCTCGGCAGTTACCTCGCCGCTGTTACCCTTCTGCTGTTCCTGCCACTTCTTCTTTGCATCGTCAAGCTTTGTCTGAAGTTCCTTCTGCTCATCACGAAGTCGTGCAGCCCTTTCAAAGTCCTGCTCGTTAATTGCGCTTGCCTTTTCTTTTTCATAGTCTGCAATTTCATCTTCAAGCTCCTTTACATTATCAGGAGAGGTAAGAGATGCAAGCCTTACCTTTGACGCACCCTCATCAATAAGGTCAATTGCCTTATCAGGGAGGTAACGGTCTGCGATATATCTTGATGACAATGTTACTGCGGCATTGATTGCCTCATCTGTAATCTTAACCTTATGGTGTGCCTCGTAGCTGTCACGCAAGCCTTTGAGAATCTGTACAGCCTGTTCGGGAGTAGGCTCGCCAACCTTTACGGGCTGGAAACGACGCTCCAAAGCGGCATCTTTTTCAATATATTTTCTGTACTCGTTAAGAGTTGTTGCACCGATAACCTGAAAATCGCCTCTTGCAAGTGACGGTTTAAGGATATTTGCGGCGTCTGCACTGCCCTCTGCGGCACCCGCACCAACGATAGTATGAAGTTCATCAATGAAGAGGATAGTGTTCTTTGACTTTTTAACCTCGTCAATAGCCGCCTTAATTCTCTCCTCAAAGTCACCTCTGTACTTCGCACCTGCTACCATACCTGTGAGGTCAAGGCTGACAACTCGCTTGTCTTTAAGAATTTCAGGCACATTGCCCTTTGCAATTTCAAGTGCAAGTCCCTCTGCAACCGCAGTTTTACCTACACCGGGTTCACCGATAAGAACAGGATTGTTCTTTGTACGGCGGGAAAGAATCTGGATAACCCTCTGGATTTCCTTTTCTCTGCCGATTACAGGATCAATTTCACCGTTCTTTGCGGCTTGAGTAAGATCTCTGCCGAATTTATCAAGAGCCGAACCGCCTTTCTGTGAACCGTTCGGAGCGGATTCGTTTTCAAAACCGCCGAAGCCTTCCTCTGCACCGCCCTGCATACCTTTTGACACAGCCTGTGCAAGTCTTTCAACAGATACACCGAGTTCCTCAAGAAAAGCAACTGCGTAGCTGTCGCTCTCCGAAAGGATTGCAAGGAGCAAATGCTCTGTGCCTACATAGGTGTAGCCTGTTTTTGAAGAAATGATAACTGCGGCTCTCAGAACTCTCTTTGTACGGGGAGTAAAATCATCGGGAGTAAGCTCAACGAGCGACATTGTACCGTTAATGGATTCAAGCTTTTCACGGAGAGCATCTTCCGTTACTCCGCACTCATTAAGAGCGGTTGCGGCAACACCGCTGCCCTCTTTTACGAGTCCGTAGAGAATATGTTCTGTACCGACATAGTTGTGGCGCATCTCCTCTGCACTTTCAATCGCAAGATTAAGCGCCTTGTTTGCTTTTTCTGTAAAACCTTTGAACTGATACATAAAATCATCACCCTTCCTTGTGGATAATGTATTAACTGCTTATTTTCTATGAAAGAGCCTCTCTTAAAATTTTTGCCCTTTCAATATCTCTTTCCTGTGCGGAAAGATTTTTTCCTGAGTTTACCATAAGCGTTGCAGGCTCAATTTTTTCCATAAGAGAGTCAACAACATCTGCGGTAACATCTTTTATCTGTCCCGACAAAATGCCGAAACGAACATTTGACAACAGCTTTAAAGCCTCGTCATGAGTCATAACCATTGCCGATTTCAACAAGCCTAAGCTCCTGCTCACGCTGTCCTGAATATCAATACTCTTCGCAAGTCTTTCTCTTGCCTGCCGTTCCTGAGAAACAAGCTGTTTTGTGATGTTCTCAAGATTTTCAATTGCGGCTTTTTCGGAGATACCGAGCGTTACCTGATTTGAAAGCTGATAAAGTGAACCGCTGGGTTCTGAGCCTTCACCGTAAGCACCACGGATTGTAAGTCCGAGCTTTGAAAGGTTGCCTGCAATTCTGCCGATTGTACGGCTCTTTTCAAGTGCCGGCAGATGGAGCATAACAGAGGCTCTCATGCCTGTACCAAGGTTTGTAGGGCATTGTGTAAGATAACCGAGCTTGTCATCAAAAGCAAATTCAAGGTTTTCATCAAGCAGGGTGTCAAGCTTATCGGCTGTATCATATGCCTGTTCAAGCGACAAGCCGTCTGTGATAACCTGAAGTCTTATGTGATCTTCCTCGTTAATCATAATGCTCATGCTTTCATCCTTGCTCAACAGCAATGCTCTGCCCTCTGTTTCGCTGATGAATTCGGGACTTACAAGATGTCTTTCAACAAGTGACACACCCTGTGCCTCTGTCAAATCATCAAGCTTAATCAGATTGAAATCCGAGGCAATTGAGCTGTTGCTGTCCCTGATTGCACTTGTAACCTTTTCAATAACCTTTTTTCTGCCCTGTTCGGACAGTCGGCACGGAAACGGGTAATCTTTCAGGTTTCTTGCAAGTCTTACTCTGGTGGAAATTACTTCGTTACTCATAATTAAGCCTCCATTTCCTTAATCTGATCTCTTAACTCTGCGGCATGTTCAAAATTCTGTTCCGAAATTGCCTTGTCGAGTTCCTTTTTAAGTGCCTTGATTTTATCTTTCTTTGTCATCTCGGCACTCTTTTCGGCTTTCTTTGTACCAAAACGGCTGTTCTTACCGCAATGGGTTGTGTTGCCGTGGATTCTTCTGATTGAAGGAAGAAGCTGGTCGCCGAAAATTTCGTAACATTTTGCACAGCCTACATGACCCGACTTTGCAATATCGGAATATGAGCTTCCGCAGAAGTCACAGCGTGTTGCCTGAGTTCTTGCGGGAAGGCTGTTGCCGAAGAAACTTCCGAGAAGTCCCGAAAATTCGTCCTCAAAGTTACCGAAGATGTTTGTGTATCCCATTTTCTTTGCACATTCACTGCACAAATCATATTCTTTAATTTCACCGTTGATAACGGTCTTTACATGAGTATTTGCATTGTTAGCACCGCATTTTTGACATTTCATAATAACTGCCTCCGTTCAAAATCAACTTAATGTAAGCAACATATTCTTGAACAAGTCCGCTCGCACGGCATCTCGTTTACTCTGTTCAACATTTGTAAGCGTTCTGTCGGACAACGCCGAGGCTATCAGCTTTGCCGATGTAAGCTCAATCATATCTCTTTGCAACATATTTTTGAGCATTGCCTCTGCACTTGCCTTGTCAAGTGTTGTTCCAATCGAATTTATTATATGCATAAGCGCCGTACCTCTATCCATCTTCACACGGCTTATTCGGATAAATCCGCCGCCGCCCCTACGGCTCTCTACAATGTAGCCTTTTTCGGGAGTGAATCGGGAGGTTATAACATAATTGATTTGGCTCGGTACACATCCGAGGTTGCCGGCGAGTTCGTTTCGCTGAATCTCCGCACTGCCGTTTTCACGGTCAAGCATCTCTATAATGTACTGTGCCACCAAATCGCTCATTCTCATTTTGGTCGCCTCTTTTCATTTGTTTGACTACATTATAATATCAAGGTCAGAGAAAGTCAAAGTCAATTAAAGTCAAAAATTAAAGCATAAGCTTTGAAATTCTCACGAATTCTCGCTTATGCTCTCGTTTCCTAATATTTTAAAATATTTTTGACTTTTTCTGACTTTCGATTTTTATCCGATAAAGTCTGACTTTTCAAGCAATTTGACCTTACATAATTACATTAACCGTGTAATCAACATCGTAAATTTCACCGTCAAACCAATTTATAAAACCTATGTAGATGCAGATTTTGTCATCATGTTTATTCATATCACGAACAACCTTAAAGCACTCCGACCAACCCGAAAAGCGTTCAAGTCTTTTGACTGTATCAACATCGGCATTGCCGTTTACAAACACACACATTGCAAGGTGACGGGTTGACGATAACATTCTTACAAAATCGAGGAACATCATATTAACCTCATCGCCCGAACATTCAATTTTAAGAGCGTCTTCCTCGATTTTGTTTCCGAAAAAATCAAGCACATTGTCAAACGCTGAATCAAAGTCATCGGTTTCAGCGTTCTTTAGTCCCTGCGAAAACTTGTAAATTGCGGTAGATGCATAAATTCTCTTAATTTTTTCAATCGTCACGGCAATCACCTTCTCGGTATCGTTACTTTTATTATTATACATTATATAAGCAAATTTGACAACAAGTATGTTATTCGGGCGGTTCAATACAATTTTTGTAATGAAAACATTTGAAATTAAACAAAAATTTTGTGTTTTCCGATTGACAATTGTACATAGATATTGTATTATATAATTGTACTAATGAATTAGTTCAATTGCTTGATAAGGAGCGTGATTTTATGTTGAAGTTTATCTTATATATGTTACTTGCCGTTGTAATTCTCAGCGGAGGTATCTTTAAAACCTTTGCGATAAACTATGGTATTTCAAAATACCTTTCTAAAAAGCCATATAAGGGCGATTTTGAATTCAAAAAAGTTGCGTTACATACTTTGAAAACGAACTATATTTTGTTGGCATTAGTTGTTCTGATCGTTTTAGGTATAACGCTTTGCAGTGCATCGAGTTACATTAATATAGTAGAAAATTTAGTAGAATTGATTTTAGGATTTTTTATTGCACTTACAATGTCTCTTTTAGGTCCATGGTACAATGCAATCGATAATGAGTACGGTGCGTATGTTATACCTTTCTTTATTTTAGTTATCATAAGCATTCCGGTTCTGTTTTTCGTCAATTACAAATTTGTTTATAAAGATTTTGAAGTTTCTAAAAATAAGAAAATGAAACTCTCGTTTTTCACCGCACTTGCAAATGCACCTTATGAATTGTTAATACCATACGGTCAGTTTGGAACGATGATTTTCAAAAGTATGATTTAATGTTAAGGAGGTTTGGTTATGAAATACACATACATATATGTTATACTCGGCATTTGTGCCGTTGCAGTAAGCATAGGAAAAGCTTTAGCAGTAAATTTTGGTATTTCAAAATACCTTTCTAAAAAATCTTACAACGGTAAATTCAAGGTCATAAAAACAGCTTCTATTTCATTCGGAGTCGGATACATATTATTGGCTTTAGCTTCTTTATTTATTGTGACGATGGTGATGGATGCAATTTACTCACACATAAGATTTGACCAGTTATTGCAGGACTTCTTATCTATATTTTACATGGCTATTATCGGAGCAAATTATGAATTTTTGGATAGTCCATACGGTCTTGGTTTGATATATGTTTTTCCGTTTATTTTCGTTATTATCGTAAGCATAGTGGTATTGATTTTTGTGAACTACACATTTGTTTATCGCAAATTTGGAATACCAAACAATAGAAAATGGAAACTCTCATTTTTCACCGCACTTGCAAACGCACCGTATGAATTGTTGATCCCTTACGGACAGATTGCAAGTATGATTATCGACCGTATGATGTTTTGATTTTGTGTTTAAGGAGAGATGATTTATGTTTAACTCGGCAACTCTCGCTGTTATATTACTATATATACTTTCAGCCATACTTTTTACATCTACTACCGTTTCGATTGCTATATATTATGCAAGAAAAAAAGCTGATACAGAAGAAAAAACACTTATAACAAAAAATGATTACAAAAAAACAATTCTGATTTTTTCAATTATAAACTTTATTGCATCATTTGCCGCAACGGCTGTTGCACATATTACAGACTCAGGTAATTACAACCACCTTTCAATAGGACAATTTTCTTATTTATCTTTAATATTGGTGGCAGGCGTAGTTGAATTTTTTATTGCAAAGTCAACTATATTCCAAAGATTTTCCTGTTCAAAGGCAGACAAAACGGAAAGAGCCGCAGTCTTTGCCGCAATATGCGCACCGTATTACATATTTATCGTAAGCTCACCGATAGTTCCGTATATAATCGCAGTATCTCTTTACCCCTGCTGATTTTAACGAAGTGATATTATGAACAAAAACTCAAATCCCGAAATCTTAATCACTATAATTATTTTATCTGTACTTCTTGCCATACTTTCTGTTACAACGGCATTTTGCTATACGGAAAGAAGTGCGGGTTACAAAAACAAAGTAAACATCGGCAAAAAGAATCACATCATAATTTACCCGATATTTTTTGTTTTGCATATGACAGCAATACTGCTTTTTAATCTTCCGTTTCCTGACTTAACTTGCTATCTTTCATTCAGCATAGGAAGTATTGCTTTTATTTTTTTGATTCAAGCTGTTATTGCTTATTTTACAATGTTTAAAAAGTTTGAATGCGATACAGGTACAAAAGTCGGCAAATCAATTGTTTTTTCGCTCATTTCAACACCATTCTACAGTATCCTTTTTGGTGTGGCTTTTGCATTCTTAACCGCCGTTATAAATGCACCGTGGCACCTGTTTATTCCATATGCACTTTTCATAAAGATGATTTTCTTTGAAGGAGAGATGATTTATGTTTAACTCGGCAACTCTCGCTGTTATATTATTATTTATACTTTCAGCCATACTTTTTACATCCACTACCGTTTCGATTGCTATATATTATGCAAGAAAAAAAGCTGATACAGAAGAAAAAACACATATAACAAAAAATGATTATCAAAAAACAATTCTGATTTTTTCAATTATAAACTTTATTGCATCATTTGTCGCAATGGCTGTTCCACATATTACAGCCTCAGGTAATTACAACCACATCTCAATAGCACAACTTTCTTATTTATCTTTAATATTGGCGATATTGGCGGCAGGCGTAGTTGAATTTTTTATTGCAAAGTCAACTATATTCCAAAGATTTTCCTGTTCAAAGACAGACAAAACGAAACGAGCAGCAGTCTTTGCCGCAATATGCGCACCGTATTATATATTTATCGTAAGCTCGCCGATAGTTTTGTTTATAATAGCAGTATCTCTTTATCCCTGCTGATTTTAACGAAGTGATATTATGAATGAAAACTCAAATCCCGAAATCTTAACAACCATAATTATTTTATCTGTACTTCTTGCCATACTTTCTGTTACAACAGCATTTTGCCATACGGAAAGAAGTGCGGGTTACAAAAACAAAGTAAACATCGGCAAAAAGAATCAAATAATAATTTACCCGATATTTTTTGTTTTGCATATGACAGCAATACTGCTTTTTAACCTTCCGTTTCCTGACTTAACTTGCTATCTTTCATTCAGCATAGGAAGTATTGTTTTTATATTTTTGATTCAAGCTGTTATTGCTTATTTTGCAATGTTTAAAAGGTTTGAATGTGATACGGGTACAAAAGTCGGCAAATCAATTGTTTTTTCGCTGATTTCAACACCATTCTACAGTATCCTTTTTGGTGTGGCTTTTGCATTCTTTTTCCCGTACAGTGTCGGCTTTCCGATTCTTATGATAATCGGCTTATTCATTTACTGCATTACAAGTTACAGGTGATATTATGAAAAACATAAAAACGGTGAGCATATGCCCACCGTTTTTTAAATTATTTTGAATTATTTAGTTTTGGTAATTGATATGGTTGTAATACCATCGGTATATGAAATTGATATATCATAACTGTCTGATTCACCAAGGTAGTTAAGAGTTGGATTTTTCTTATCGTCAGTAACTTGAGATTTTACGGTAGAAACACCTGTTTTTTCCAATGATTTAACATACTGTTTTGTGCTTTCCAAATCAGAATTATCAATAATCACCGAACAGCATTTTCGACTGTCATCAATCAGATATTGGCTGACATTCCACTCTTTCTGATTTGGCAAAAGAGATGTGTACTCATTGCCACTCCAGTTAAATTCACCCCTGTTGACCTTATAGGTTGCAACGGTGTCCTGTGTGGCATTTGCATTGTCACTCCCCGAATTGCCGTTGCCGCAACCCGACACGGACATCACAAGAGCAAACATACAAATAACAGCAATAAAAAGCTTTATTTTTGAATTGCACTTATGTTTTAAAAATTGTTTAATCATCTTAGCCTCCATAAAATATATGTACTTTAACTGCTCATGGTTCATACATTTATTCTCATTTGATAATAATATCAAATAATTGCATAAATTGCAATACTATCTTAAAAATATAAAAAACGGTGAGCAGATGCCCACCGTTTTTGTGTTTAGCTTTTTAAATTTGAAATTAGTCTGAAGATAATCAAGCTTTTAAAATTAAAATATTTAACCTCAGTTACAAGAAATTAAACTAAAACAATAAAAATTCAATTAATTATTCAGCTGCTTTTCTTTTTGCAAAACATTCGCTGCAATAGTAGCTTTTGCCTTCAACAGGCTTGAAAGGAATCCTTGCAGTTCCGCCGCATTCAGCGCAAACTGTTTCAAAGAATTCTCTCTCTGTCTTGGCAGCATTTTTACGAGCCTGTCTGCAAGCCTTGCAACGCTGCGGTTCGTTTGTGAAACCCTTTTCAGCGTAAAATTCCTGCTCTCCTGCAGTAAAAACAAATTCGTTTCCGCATTCTTTGCAGACAAGTGTCTTATCTTCGTACATTGGTATTTACCTCTCTTTTTCTACCTCTCGGAGGTTAGTTTGTTGCCCCGTGCGGAGTTGCACCGCAATACTGTTAAGGACAAATATTAATTTTCGGTTTACCGCTCAGCCGACATTCAGACCGCCGTGAACCTTTTTCCTTGCTCTTTGCAAGGCATTGTCAACCGCCTTTTCGGTTACGGAAAGCTTTTCTGCAATTTCCTTATAACTCAAACCGTTGCCGTAGAGCATAAGAACATCGTATTCGGACTTTGACAGCACACTTTGAAGTCGCAACATCAACTGGTCAAGCTGTTCTCTGCACATCAAAAGTTCTTCGGGAGTTTTGGCGGAATCTTCAATTGACTCGCCCACATCGTCCATAGGAACAATGCTTGATGAGGGAATGGCTTTTTTCTGCTCACCCCGTCTGATTATAGAAATAAATCTTCTTTCAACAACAACCGACATATAGCTTTTAAAGCTTGCACCGCCGTTTTGGTCAAAAGCTTTGCAGGAACAAAGCAGTCCCACAAGTCCTTCCTGAACAAAGTCATTGTGTTCATAACCCTCTGCCGAAAACTTTCGTGCAATTATGCTGATTGTGTCAAGATATCTTACGACAAGCTCATCAAAAGCACGGTCATCACCAAGACTCACAAAATTTGCAAGCTGTGCGTCGGATAAAGTACCGTAGGATTTTTGCAATTCGGTCATAACCTGCCCCTAATACTTATTCTTATACGCTTAATAGTATAACAAAAACGCACAAATGTCAACAACCCGAATGCAATTTCTGTAATATTGCATTATGATATGGAAATTATTTGTGCAAAATAGCTGAAATAAAGTCGAAATTACATACATTATGAAACTTGTTAAGAGAAACAGAAAATGTTATACTTTATATTATTAATTTATTACGATTTTTATTTATCGGTTCGGGGGAATTTTTATGGTTGTTACCTGCAACAGTTTTGGCGTGAGCGGTATGGACGGCTACAAGGTTGAGCTTGAGGCGTCAATGTACAACGGCACACGGGAATTTGATATGGTCGGTCTGCCCGACGCCGCCGTGCGTGAGAGCAAGGACAGGGTTCTCAGTGCATTAAAGAACTGCGGATTCAGATACCCTGCCGCACATATGACCGTGAACCTTGCCCCTGCCGATATCAAAAAAGAAGGGCCTATTTACGATTTGCCGATTGCGGTTGCAATTCTTATACTGCTCAATCAGATTAAGAGCAACATCTCCGACTGCGCATTCATCGGCGAGCTTTCGCTTTCGGGAGAAGTCAGAGGAATCAACGGAGTTCTGCCCATGGTAATCAAGGCGAAGGAATGCGGTATAAAGAAAATTTATGTTCCGAAAGCCAACGCAAGCGAGGGTGCTGTTGTTGACGGAATTGAAGTGTATGGTATTGACAACATTCTTCAACTGAAAGATTATCTCAATCACATTCTCGAACCTGCACCCGCAAAGCCGAATACACATTCTCCCACGGAAGAACGGGACTACATTCCGGATTTTTCCCAGGTAAAGGGTCAGCTTGAGGTGAAGCGTGCGCTTGAAATTGCCGCTGCCGGCGGTCATAATATTCTGCTCATAGGCCCTCCGGGTTCGGGCAAAAGTATGCTTGCAAAACGAGTTCCGTCAATTCTGCCTGATATGAGCTTTGACGAAATGATTGAAACCACAAAAATCCACTCAATTGCAGGAACACTAAAGCATGACGGTCTTATCACAACACGGCCGTTCCGTTCACCTCACCACACGGTAACGCCCGTAGGACTCGGCGGAGGAGGTACGGGAACTATCAGACCGGGTGAGGTTTCACTTGCAAACAACGGTGTGCTGTTCCTTGACGAGCTGCCCGAATTTTCAAGAACGGCGCTTGAGGTACTCCGTCAGCCGATTGAGGACGGCTCTATCACAATTTCAAGAGCAGGTCAGAAATGCACCTATCCGTGTTCGATTATGGTGGTTGCCGCAATGAACCCATGTCCGTGCGGATATTACGGTGATCCGACAAGAAAATGCACCTGTTCGGAACAGAAGATAAAACGCTACCTCAACCGCATTTCGGGACCGCTTCTCGACCGTTTTGATATCCATGTAGAAGTGCCTGCCGTGAAATTTGAAGAACTGCGTGACGCTTCATCTGCCGAATGTTCAGCCGACATCAAAAAGAGAGCCGACAGAGCAAGAGAAATTCAGCGTGAAAGATTTAAGGGCAGTAAAACAACCTGCAACGCAAAAATTAACGCAGAGCAGTTTGAAAAGGTCTGCGTAATTGATAAAGAGGCTGAAAAGACGCTCAAGGACGCTTTTGAAAGTCTTGGACTTACCGCAAGAGCGTATGACAGGGTTTTGAAAGTTGCAAGAACCATTGCCGATTTGGACGAGTCGGAAATAATCCGCTCCGAGCATGTTCTTGAGGCGGTTCAATACCGTAGCCTTGACCGCAAATATTGGGCAAAATAAGACTTATACCTTACACAAAAATTAAAAATATCACTTTTAAAAAGTACGGCTTTATGCTATACTATGTATAGTGCGACATCAAAGCGATGTTGCAGTTTCATGACACAGGAGGTTTTTTATAATGGAAATTACAAAGAATTCAATAATCGGTGATGTTCTTGATCAGTACCCCGACACAGCAGAGCTTTTCTTCAGCATCGGTATGCACTGCCTTGGCTGTCCTGCATCACGAGGCGAAACGATTGAAGAGGCTTGTATGGTACACGGTGCAGACGCAGATGCACTCGTTGCAGACCTTAACAAAGCAATTGCATAATGAACGGCGCATCTGATTTTTCGCTTGATAACCGTCTTGCGCTTTGTGCGAACTTTGTGCGTGACGGAGCAAAGGTTGCCGATATCGGCACAGACCATGCCTATCTTCCGGTGTGGCTGTGCCGTATCGGAAGATGCGACACAGCGATTGCCGCAGACATCAACCCCCTGCCCCTTGAACGGGGAATTGAAACAATTAACAACAGCGGTCTTAACAATCGAATTGAAGCAAGACTTTCAAACGGTCTTGAAAAAATTTCGGGCGATGAGGCTGACGACATAGTAATTGCAGGAATGGGCGGAGAACTCATTTCGCAGATTATCGAAAACTGGGAGTTTTCAAAGGACAGGTCAAAGCACTTTATTCTTCAGCCTATGACCAAAAGTGAAACGCTTATGCGTTGGCTGTTTGCAAACGGTTTCAGCGTTATCAAGCGTGACTGCTGTACTGCCGCAAACAAGTGCTACACTGTAATTCTTGCCGAATACAGCGGTGAGGTTCGCACGGTATCCGAAAGCGACCTTTTTCTTTACGGGCTTGATCCGAAAAACAACTCCATGCACCGCAGATTTATTGAAGGCTGTGTGCGCAGACTTTTAAAACAGGCTAAGGGCAACCCCGTCTGTGCCGAAACCGCACGCATTCTTGAGGAGAGCTTTAAGTGAAAACCATAAACGATATACTTAATTATTTTGAAGAATTTGCGCCCTGTGCAACTCAGATGAGTTTTGACAACGCAGGGCTTATTGTGGGCGACAAATGCACAGCCGTAAGCCGTGTGCTTGTCGCTCTTGACATTACGGAAGATGTTGTGAATGAGGCGGAAAGTCTGGGATGTGAGCTGATTATCAGTCATCATCCCGTAATTTTTGCCCCGATAAAAAGGCTTTCGCCTTCTTCCGTTCCCTATCTGCTTGCACAAAAGGGCATTTCTGCCGTTTGTATGCACACCAACCTTGATCTCGGAGAAAAGTTCGGAGTAAACATCTGTCTTGCAGACGCACTCGGAGTCAAAAAACCCGTGCTTTCGGAACTTGGCGAGTGTATGTTCACGGGAGAGCTTGAAAGCGAAACCGATATTCACGATTTTGCAAAGCTTGCAAAGAAAAATCTTGACTGCAAGGGACTTCGCTACACCGACATTAAAGACAGGGTTAAAAAGGTTGCCGTATCGTCGGGTGCAGGCGGTTCAAATGTGTTTGATGCGGCTTTGGCGGGTGTTGATGTGCTTGTCACGGGAGAAATCAAGCACCATGAGATTATCGCCGCAAATTCACTCGGAATTGACATTATTGACGCAGGTCACTTCAAAAGTGAAGATATTGTAATTTTACCGCTTGTAAACAAGCTTTCAAAAGAATTTTCCGAGATTATTTTTACAAAATCGCAATCCTGTGACGATATGATTAAATTTATTTAACCTGTAAGCATCATTATCAAAATATTTGTTGCATAATTTGTTACAATTTGATATAATGATACGGTAAATTACTATATGTGGTAGTGCGCCGTCTGTACGCACCGCAAAATGAGGTATTATGAGAATCAGAAAAAAGAAATGGGCAGAACCGGAGCTTTCCGTTTGCAATTTTTATGTAAAGAATCCCGAAGAAAACGCCGGAAAATGGATGCAGGCTTTCAAAAAGGAACAGCCATTGTATCTTGAAATCGGCTGCGGCAAGGGCGGTTTTGCGGGACAGCTTGCGCTTAAAAATCCCGACAAAAACATTATCGCACTTGACATCAAGGTTGATATGCTCGGCGTCGGCAGAAGAACAATTGTAAAGCTTTTTGAGGACGCAGGCAAAACGCAGGATGATATTACAAATCTTTTGCTTGTAAAGTACAATGTTGAAATGCTTGACAAAATCATTACGGCTGACGATAAGATTGACAGACTTTTCATCAACTTCTGCAATCCGTGGCCGAGAGCAAAGCACAAAAAGCGCAGACTTACATACTACAAAAAGCTTGAAATGTACAAAACATTCTTGAAGCCTGACAGCGAAATCCGTTTCAAAACCGATGATGACGAGCTGTTTGACGAAAGTCTTGAATACTTTGAGCAGAGCGGATATGAAATTTTGTATCTCACCCGTGATTTGCACGCAAGCGATGTTACCGATAATATTGAAACAGAGCATGAAAAAATGTTCTCCGAAGAGGGCATAAAAATCAAGTATCTTATTGCAAGACAAAAGCCTTGACAGCCCCATAAATAAAGACGGGAGGGATTTTTGTGAAGATTAAAAAGCTGATTTCGGCTTTGGTTCTCGGTTCAATGCTTGTCGGTTTGAGCGGTTGCAACATCACGGATTTCAGCGCAGAAAATCTTCTTCGTCCTCCTAAGGCAGTCGGAGATGAGGCTGAAATTGAACAGCTTATTGCCAAAACGGCTGACAGCGGTTATACGCTGAAATATCCTAAAAACGGAAAATTCCGCAGTGCAATCATCATGACCGACCTTGACGGAAACGACAGCAACGAGGCTGTTGCATTTTTTCGCAACAGTGTCGAAACTTCTTCGGTTCATATGCTTGTCATGTACTCAAAAGACAATTCGTGGAAAATTGCGTCCGACAATATCTTTGAAACCACCGATATTGACAGCGTTGACTTTGCGGATTTAACCGGCAACGGAAAGGCTGAAATCATCGTTAATTCAACAACCTACACTCCGAATGTCGGCAAGCTTTCCTGCTACTCCTACTCGGAAGGCAAGACAAACGAAGTGGGTTCGGGACAAAGCTGTTCAAGCTTTGTTACGGGGGATTTTGACAATGACGGAACAAGCGAGATTATGTCGCTTGTTCTCTACACAACCGAAAACGAGGCTCTTGCGTCAATGCTTGATTACAACGAGGACAGCAAAAGCCTGTATGCCAAAGCAATGGCAAACATGGATCCGAATGTTGTAAAGTACAAGAACATTGCCGTTACAAAGCTTGATAACGATATTACGGGAATTGTCGTTGACGGAACTTCCGCAAATGAGGTTACGAACACACAGGTTATTTTTTACAGCCGTGACCTTGCAATTCTGCGTAATCCTCTTTTTAAAGAAAAAGCAAAAAATATAACCCAGCGTTCATCGCAGGTCATCTGTTCGGACATTGACAAGGACGGAAAGCTTGAAATTCCCGTTACGCTTGATCTTCCGAAACAGAGCGGTGACAGCAAAAATATTTATGCCGACAAAATCATTTGGAACAGCTTTGACACACCCAAGGAGGCGCTTGTTGCAAAACAGGCGGTAATCATAAATTACGATTATATGTTTATGATGAACTATGCCGATAAGTGGAGCGAAAACAAGGTTACGGCAATTACCAACCTTGAAAGCGAAACCACCTCATTCTATGCATGGAACGGCACTAAGCTTGACACGAAGCTTTTTGAAATAAAGGTGTTCCCCGTCAGCGAATGGGAATCGGGCAAATCGGATGATTTTACGCTGATTACAAAAGACGATAAATATGCATACACATTTAATAATATAAATCCCGACACACAGATTTCGCTAAGTGATGACGAAATCAAGACAGGTTTTTCCACACTTGATCAGTCGGGAATCTGATCATAGCAACGGAGGTTTTGATATGAAAAAAATTCTTGTTTGTGAGGATGAAGCGGCAATTCGTGACTTTGTCGTTATCAATCTTACAAGGGCAGGCTACGATGTAGTTGAGGCAGACTGCGGCGAGGCGGCTTTGCAGAAATATGAAGAAAACAACGGCGATTTTGATGTTGCGATTCTTGATGTTATGATGCCGGGTATTGACGGTTTTCAGGTTTGTAAGGAGCTGAGAAACCGCAACGGCGGAATCGGAATTATTATGCTTTCGGCAAAAACTCAGGAAATGGACAAGGTAACAGGACTTATGCTCGGTGCAGACGACTATGTTACAAAGCCTTTCTCACCGAGTGAGCTTCTTGCAAGAGTTGATTCACTCTACAGAAGAGTTGCTCTTGCGCAGTCACATTCCGAAAACAACTTTAAAGAAGAGCTTAAATCGGGCGAGTTCACACTCAATCTTCGCAACCGTGCGCTTATGAAGAGCGGAAAGATGATTGAACTCACACAGGTTGAATTCCAGATTATGGAGTATTTCTTCTCGAATCCGGGTGTTGCTCTTGACAGAATCGACATTCTCAACCATGTATGGGGAGATGCTTATGTCGGCGAGGATAAAATTGTCGATGTTAATATCCGCAGACTCAGAATGAAGGTTGAGGACGAACCTTCAAATCCTAAACATATCATCACGGTTTGGGGACTCGGCTACAAGTGGGATTCAGGCGAATAACTTTCGAATAACTTTGCAGAACAGTCTGCATAAAATTTATACAATCTAAAGAGGAGGGTGGCAACAATTTTTAAGGGTATTTCAAAAAGATGGATGCTCAACACATTGAGTGTTATACTGACAATCATAATCCTTATTGTTGTCAGCCTTATTTTCATTGTTACATATATTTTTCAAAACAGCGTTGAACAGAACCTGAACACAACAAGCAGCGAACTTTCACTTGTCTTTTCGGGATTTCAGAGCGACAGTTCAACCTCGTTTACGGCGTCTGCCCGTGATTATGTTGAAAACTTTGACAAAAAAGAAGAAATGGAGGTTCTTGTAATCAATTCCTCCGGCAGAGTTGTCATGACTTCAACAGGATTCACCCCCGATGACAACGAGCAGATTCCCGATTTTAATGATGCACTCTCAAACGAAAACGGCTGTGCATATTGGAACGGCAAGCTTTCATCGAACGAAAGTGCAATGAGCCTGACAAGAATCATCACCAACGAAAACGGAACCTGCGTAGGTGCGGTAAGATACATTGTTTCCATGGAACAGGTCAACACGGCAATTGTGCTTGTTTCTGCGGCAGTTATTGCGTGCGGTCTTGTTATCATAGCCCTTGTAATATTGTCGGGACTTATGTTTATCCGTTCAATCGTTACCCCGATAAGAAAACTTTCGGAGATTTCAAGCAAGATTGCCCACGGCGATTTTTCACAGGCAAAAAAGATTGAGTACAAATACGATGATGAAATCGGCGACCTCTGCGATGCAATAAGCGATATGGCTCTTGATTTGCAGACAGCCGATCAGATGAAAAACGATTTTATTTCACGAGTATCACACGAGTTGCGTACTCCGCTTACGGCGATTAAGGGCTGGGCTGAAACAATGCAGCTTTCCGAAAGAGGAAAGCTTGACCGCAAAACCTTTGACCGTGGTATGGGAGTTATTATCAGCGAAAGCTCACGCCTTACAAGCATTGTAGAAGAGCTTCTTGACTTCAGCCGTATTCAGAGCGGAAGAATGAAGCTCATCAAGGAAAAGCTTGATATTCTTGCCGAATTTGACGATGCGGTTTACTTCTTAAAGGAAAGAGCCGTCACAGAGGGCAAGCATCTTCTTTATGATGAACCCGAGGCTGTTTATCCTGCCGTTTACGGCGATAAAAACAGGCTCAAGCAGGTTTTCCTCAATGTGCTTGACAATGCGTTGAAATACACACCAAAGGGCGGTGTTGTTGCCGCTCAGGTAATCTACAGCAAAGATGAACCCGATATTATCAAGATTGTAATAACCGACACGGGTTGTGGAATTTCTGCCGAGGATCTTCCAAAGGTTAAGGAAAAATTCTACAAAGCAAACCAGACTGTCGGCGGTTCGGGAATCGGACTTGCGGTTGCCGATGAGATTATGAACCTCCACAACGGTTCACTTGATATCGAAAGCGGAGAGGGTGTCGGCACAACCGTAACGCTCACCTTCCCTGTGTATAAGGAGGGCAGTGAAAACTCACTTCCCGAAAACATTAAGCTTTAATCTTATTTCTCTGTGCAGCCTAATACAGAAAGGAACAGCTAATGGCTAAAAATACTACTAAAAAAATCACCTCAATCGGCGGCAGCGCCCTGATCGAAGGCATTATGATGAGAGGTCCGAAACGCACAACCGTGTGTGTTCGTACCGCACCCGACAAGATTTACAGCGAGGATATAAGCATAAACACAATTCCCTCAAAATGTAAGCTTTTCAAGCTTCCGTTTTTAAGAGGAATCGCAGGTCTTATTGACTCAATGCGACTTTCCTACAAAGCGCTTATGCTCTCTGCCGATAAGGCAATTGAATCAACCGAAATCGAAGAAGAACCGTCAAAGTTTGAAAAATGGCTTGACGATAAATTCGGTGACAAGCTTGTTAAGGTTATGATGGTAATTGCGTCAATCCTCGGTGTTGCGCTTGCCGTGGGACTTTTCTTCTTTGTCCCCTCTTTCCTGTTTGACCTCAGTGCAAATGTTGTACCGGCTTTCAAGGGTGACGGCGGAAACGCTGTTTTCTGGAAGTCTGTTTTTGAGGGCGTTCTCAAGATTTTTCTTTTCTTACTTTATATTATAGTATGTTCACAAATGACAGAAATGAAAAGGGTGTTTATGTACCACGGTGCCGAACACAAGACAATTTTCTGCTACGAAAACGAAGAAGAACTCACAGTTGAAAATGTTAAAAAGCAGAGCCGTTTTCACCCGAGATGCGGAACAAGCTTTATGGTTCTTATGCTGATTGTCGGCATTCTTGTCGGTCTTTTCGTTCCTGTTGCACCTTTCGGCATCGGATTTTTAAGACCTGTATTCAAGATTCTTCTTCTTCCCGTTTCATGCGGAGTCGGCTATGAGCTTATCAAAATCTGCGGTAAGCACGACAATGCCGCAACAAGAATCATTGCCGCTCCCGGACTTTGGGCGCAGAGAATCACAACAAAAGAGCCTGATGACACTATGATTGAAGTTGCAATTGAGGCTATCAAGGCTGTTATCCCCGAGGACGGCTCGGACATTGTAAGCAAGTAATGACTGTAAACGAAATTTATCAAAGCGGACTTAAACTGCTTGAAAATAATAATATTGAAAATTCAAAATTTGAGGCGCAAAGTCTTTTACAAAAGGCTTTTTCGCTTGACAGAGTCGGCTTTATCATGCACAAAACTGATAAAGCCGATGAAAACTGTTCACATAACTTTTTAAAATTTATAGAAAAACGAATTTCAGGCGAGCCGTTGCAGTATATTCTCGGCGAATGGAGCTTTATGGGATTCGATTTTAAGGTAGGCAGAGGCGTGCTCATTCCCCGTGATGACACGGAAGTGGTTGTCAATCTCTGCATTGATTTTCTCGAAAACAGAACCGACAAAAAGACGGTTGACCTCTGTTCGGGCAGCGGTGCAATTGCCGTTGCACTTGATAAAATTTCGGGTGCAGAAGTTACGGCAGTTGAAATTGACGAAACCGCATTTTCATATCTTGAAACAAATTTAAAAGAAAACAATTCGTCAGTAAAGCCTGTTATGGCTGACGCTCTCAAAATCTGCGAAACATTTGCAGACGGTGAGCTTGACCTCATTGTTTCAAATCCGCCTTATATAAAATCAGCCGACATCGAAACACTTCAAAAAGAAGTTCGGCTTGAACCAAGACTTGCACTTGACGGCGGCGAGGACGGTTACGATTTTTACCGTGAAATAGTGAGCCGTTGGAGCAGAAAACTCAAAAAAGGCGGTGCGCTTGCATTTGAACTCGGAGAAAATCAGGCTGACGCAGTAAAGGCACTTATGACTGACAAAGGCTTTTCGGATTTTAAAATTTCACTTGACTTTGGCGGTGTGCAGAGGGCGATTATTGGGACTTTGCTCTGATTTTAGAAATTTTGTTCGATAAAATTACCGCCAAATTATTGCATTTTCCACTCACATATTTTATAATCTTAGTGTGAACATAACCGCCGTTGAAGTGACGGTTATGTTACAGACCGAAAAACATCAGCTCCCTTTGCGGAGTACGGAGGTATATAAAATGGCAGTAGATAAAAACAAAGCGCTTGAAACTGCGCTCACACAAATCGAAAAACAGTTCGGCAAGGGTGCTGTAATGCGTCTTGGCGAAAATAAACATATGAACATTGAACACATCTCAACAGGTTCGCTTTCGCTTGATATTGCACTCGGAATCGGCGGACTTCCCCGCGGAAGAATTGTTGAAATTTACGGACCTGAATCTTCGGGTAAAACAACACTTTCTCTCCACTGCATTGCAGAGGGACAGAAAAACGGCGGCAATGTTGCATTTATTGATGTTGAGCATGCACTCGACCCGACATATGCGGCTGCTCTCGGTGTTGACGTTGATTCACTCCTCGTTTCACAACCCGACACGGGTGAAGACGCTCTTGAAATTGCAGAGGCGCTTATCCGAAGCGGTGCGATTGATGTTATCGTAATCGACTCTGTTGCCGCTCTTGTTCCGAAGGCTGAAATTGAGGGCGAAATGGGTGACAGCCATGTAGGTCTGCACGCAAGACTTATGTCACAGGCACTGCGTAAACTCGCAGGCGCAATTTCAAAATCAAACTGCGTTGCAATCTTCATCAACCAGTTGCGTGAAAAAGTCGGTGTTGTTTACGGCAACCCCGAAGTAACAACCGGCGGTCGTGCGCTCAAGTTCTACAGCTCCGTTCGTATTGATATAAGAAGAGTTGAAACCCTTAAATCAGGCGGTGAAATGGTCGGTTCACACACAAGAGCAAAGGTTGTAAAAAACAAGATTGCTCCTCCGTTCCGTGAAGCTGAATTTGATATTATGTACGGTGAAGGCATTTCCCGTGAGGGCGAACTTCTTGACCTTGCCGTAAAGGCTGAGGTTGTTCAAAAAGCAGGAGCATGGTTCAGCTATGACGGCAGACGACTCGGACAGGGACGCGACAAGGTCAAGGAACTTCTCAAAACCGACAAGGAGCTTGCTGCTGAAATTGAGAAGAAACTCTGGGAAAATATTGACAAGCTTTATGAACGCAAAAAGCCTGCTCCAAAGGTAAAAATTACCGAAGTTCCGTCTGCAAACCAAGAAATCAAGCCTGATTCTGCGGATGAGACAGAGAAAAAGAGCGGTGCAAAAATTGATGTTCTGGTTGACGACTGATGCTTATAACCGCAGTTGAACCACGAAGAAAGGCGATGTGTGCGCTCTACATTGACGGCGAATATGTTATGAATCTTGACGCACGCACAGTTATTGAAAACCGATTTGATGTCGGCAGAGAGATTGATGACGAAGATCTGCACGAGATTATCAGGCTAAGCAATGAGCGCCGTGCAAAGGAAAAGGCTTTGTGGCTTATTTCCTATCGTGACCACTCAAAAAAAGAACTCACCGACAAAATCAAACGCACCTGTGACGAGGAATCGGCGGAAAAGGCTGTTGAGCGAATGGAAGAACTCGGTCTTGTAAATGACGAAAACTTTGCAAGACGATATGCCGAACAGCTTTTGTTTTCAAAACATAATGCTCCGAGAGGTGCGGTAAGACAGCTTGTTCAAAAGGGAATTGACCGTGAACTTGCAGAAGAGATTATTGAAGAAATCGACTTTGATCCGTGTGACGGAATAAGGGCGGTTATCGACAGAAAATATAAAAACATAAATGATGAAAAAATAAGGCGAAGAGCCGTTGCCGCTCTGCAAAGGCTCGGATACGGATGGGATGACATTAAGACCGTCCTCAGAGAATACACAGAGGAAGACTGATTATGAATTATAAAGTAGGCATTGTATCACTCGGTTGTGCAAAAAATCAGGTTGACGCCGAGATGCTTTTGTACACACTCAAGAACAGAGGATTTATTATTGTGAACGATCCGGCAGATGCGGACGCAGTAATTGTAAACACCTGCGGATTTATCGAAAGTGCAAAGCAAGAAAGCATTAACGAAATTATTGAACTCGGCAAGCTCAAAGACGAGGGCAAAATCAAGGCAATCATCGTAACAGGCTGTCTTGCTCAAAGATATAAGTCGGAAATTTCCGAACAGCTTTACGAGGTTGACTCGGTTATCGGAATCGGTGCTAACGAAACTATCGCAGACATCGTTTTGAAAACACTTGACGGACAGAAGTGCGAAAGCTTTCCCGACAAGGTTTGTCTGCCGCTTGAGGGCGGAAGAATCCTTTCAACTCCCCCCTACACCGCTTATCTCAAAATTGCCGAGGGTTGCGACAACCGTTGTTCCTACTGTGCAATCCCGATGATTCGAGGAAGATTCCGCAGCAGAGATATTGAAGATGTTGTAAAAGAGGCGGAAGGTCTTGCTGAGCGTGGAGTCAAGGAACTCAATGTCATTGCTCAGGACACAACCCGTTTTGGTGAGGATAAATACGGCAAACCGATGCTTGCAGAGCTTCTCAGAAGACTTTGTAGGATTGACGGCTTTAAATGGATAAGGGTTCTCTACTGCTATCCCGACAGAATTACAGACGAGCTTATTGACACAATTGCAAGTGAAGATAAGATTGTAAAATATATGGATATTCCGCTCCAGCATTGTGACGGGGATGTTCTTCGCAGAATGAATCGTCACGGTGACAGAGAAAGCCTCACTGCACTCATGAACAAGATTAAGGATAAAATTCCGAATGTAATCTTCCGCTCAACCTTTATTACAGGTTTCCCCGGTGAAACCGAGGAGCAGTTCAATGAGCTTGCAGAGTTTGCCGCCGATATGAAGTTTCAGCGACTCGGCTGTTTTGCCTACTCTCCCGAGGAAGACACAAAGGCGGCTGAAATGCCCGACCAGATTGACGAAGAAATCAAGCAAAAGCGTGCCGATATTATTATGGAGCATCAACAGCAGGTTATGGCTGAATACTGCGAAAGCCTTGTTGGCAAAGAGATTGAAGTTCTTGTTGAAGGCTTTGACAAGCTTGCCGAATGTTTCTTCGGCAGAAGCTATGCCGACGCCCCCGAGGTTGACGGCTGTGTATTCTTCACCTGTGACGGTGAAAAGCCAAAGGCAGGAGATTTTGTCAAGGTGCGTGTAACCGATTACACAGGCTGCGATCCTGTAGGCGAATTTGTCGGCAAAATCGACTAAGTGGCTAAAAGACTCAGCAATTTCATAATATTTAACTTTGAAAGGCACATAAAATGAACTTACCAAATAAACTGACAGTAGGACGAATAATTCTTGTTCCGTTCTTTGTGGTGGCATTGCTTGCAAACTTTCCGCTCAACAATGCCGTTGCTATGATTATTTTTGTAATGGCGTCACTCACAGATATGTTTGACGGAAAAATTGCAAGAAAAAACGGTCTTGTTACAGACTTCGGAAAATTTGCAGATCCGCTTGCAGACAAAATTCTTGTGCTTGCCGCATTTCTGTGCTTTGTACAGCTTGGAATATGTGACTGCGTTGCGGTCATAATCGTGCTTTTCCGTGAATTTTCCGTCACCTCAATACGGCTGATTGCCGCCTCAAAAGGCAAGGTTGTCGCCGCTAATATGTGGGGCAAAGCAAAGACGGTTTCACAGATGATTGCTATAATTGCAGTAATTGCAATGCAAATCGTGCTTGAATTGCCCGAAGTCGGACTTAATTTTATAAACACGGCAACATTTGAACCGATTTTCTTTGTGGTGGGAGAAATTCTCATCTGGATTTCGGTTGTATTCACAATCATTTCGGGCGTTGTATATATAATTCAAAACAGACAGTTTATTTCTCAGACCTGAGAACATACTCTCACGGTCTTGACAGGAGGGTGATTGCGTGTTTAAAACCCTGAAAGCAGATATTGATGCGGTTATGGAGCGTGATCCTGCCGCAAGGAGCAGAGCAGAGGTGTTTTTTCTCTACTCGGGTTTCAAGGCGGTGCGTTCTCACCGAAAAGCCAACTGGTGTTTGCGACACAACCTAAAGTTTCTTGCAAGGTGGATTTCTCAACGCAGTCGTCACAAGACGGGAATTGAGATTCACCCGGGTGCAACTATCGGCAAGGGACTGTTTATAGATCACGGAATGGGCGTTGTCATAGGCGAAACTACAATAATAGGAGACAACTGCACCATTTATCAGAATGTTACTCTCGGAGGAACAGGCAAAGAAACGGGAAAAAGACACCCCACACTCGGCAACAATGTGCTTGTCGGCTCGGGTGCAAAGGTTCTCGGTCCGTTCAAGGTTGGTGACAACGCAAGAATTGCCGCAGGTGCGGTTGTTTTAAGCGAAGTTCCGCCGAATGCAACGGCTGTCGGCGTTCCGGCAAGAGTAGTAAAAGTCAACGGTGTTCGCAGTGAAACCCTTGACCAGATTCATGTATCGGATCCGGTTGCGCTTGCATTGTGCAACCTTGAGCATAAAATTTTTGAACTTCAAAAACAGCTTGATGAGCTGAAAAAGGAAAATGTAAAAAGTGAGGAATAGCAAATGATTTTATATAATTCTCTCGGACAGACAAAGCAGGAATTTGTACCGCACACACCCGGCAAGGTTAATATGTACACCTGCGGTCCTACTGTTTATCACTATGCCCACATCGGCAATCTTCGCACCTATATTATGGAAGATGTTCTTGAAAAGTATCTTCGTTTTTCGGGTTATGATGTAAACCGTGTAATGAACATCACAGATGTAGGTCATCTTTCAAGCGATGCCGACACAGGCGAGGATAAGATGCTTTCAGGCGCAAAGCGTGAGCATAAAACTGTTATGGAGATTGCAAAGTTCTACACAGACGCATTTTTTGCCGACTGCGAAAAGCTCAACATCAAGCGTCCCGATGTTGTAGAACCCGCAACAAACTGCATTGACGATTTTATTAATATGATTTCCGTTCTGCTTGAAAAGGGCTATGCCTACATTGCAGGCGGCAATGTTTACTTTGACACTTCAAAGCTCGACAACTACTATGTGTTCGGCAATATGAATGAGGATGACCTTGCTGTCGGTGTTCGTGACAGCGTTGAAGAGGACGAAAACAAGCGTAACAAGGCTGACTTTGTTCTCTGGTTCACAAAGTCAAAGTTTGATTCACAGGAACTCAAGTGGGAGAGTCCGTGGGGCGTAGGTTATCCGGGCTGGCACATCGAATGTTCATGCATCAGCTATAAGCATTGCGGTGAATATCTTGACATTCACTGTGGCGGCATTGACAATGCTTTCCCCCATCACACAAATGAAATTGCACAGAGCGAGGCTTTTCTCGGTCACAAGTGGTGTCCGTACTGGTTCCATGTACTTCACCTCAATGATGCAAGAGGCAAGATGAGCAAGTCAAAGGGCGGTTTCCTTACAGTTTCACTTCTTGAAGAAAAGGGCTACAATCCGCTTGTTTACAGAATGTTCTGCCTCCAGAGCCACTACCGCAAGCCGCTCACATTCTCATATGACAACCTCGACAACACAGCTACAGCCTACAACAAGCTTGTAAAGAGAATTTCCGCTCTTTCAAGGGACGGCGAGCCTGATATGACAAAGGCTGAGGAGCTTACAAAGGGATTTAGCGAGGCGCTTGACAATGACCTCAACACTTCTCTTGCTCTCACCTGCGTTTATGATGTTCTCAAGGCTGACGCAGACGATGCAACAAAGCTTTATGTAATCGGCGAATTTGACAAGGTGCTTTCACTCGACCTTACAAAAGTTCCCGAAAGCAACAAAGCGGACGCTGACGATGACTTTGCCAAGGAAGTTGAAGAGCTTATTGCACAGCGTACAAAAGCTCGTGCCGAAAAGGACTGGGCAACAGCCGACGCTATCCGTGACAAGCTTAAAGAGATGAAAGTTGTTGTCAAGGACACAAAAGACGGCATTGAATGGCATGTTGAGGGTTAACTTGACCGCTATCGCCCAATGAACGCACCTAATTAAAACAAAATATGAATAAATAAAAATCCCCTTCATATAAATTTGGTATGGAGGGGATTTTATGCGTTTGTATATCATAACAAAACGAAATCTAATATCAATCGGATTCTGTCTTTTAATCGGAGTGCTTGCAGGGGCAATTGCAGTCACATCAACCGTTCGAGCCGTTCAGAGTGCGGCTGCTCAGCGTGAAATTCCCATTTACTATGTTGACACGGACAAAAAGCAGGTTGCCCTGTCGTTTGATGCGGCATGGGGCAATGAACAGACCGAGCATCTGCTTGAAATTCTCGACAAATACAAGGTGAAATCAACATTTTTCCTTGTGGGCGACTGGGTTAAGAATTATCCCGACAGCGTAAAAGATATTGCAAAGCACGGTCACGATGTGGGCAATCACAGCAACACCCATCCGCATATGACGCAAATGTCATCGTCCGATATGGTCGGTCAGATTCAGTCCTGCAACGAAAAAATCAAGGAGCTTACGGGCAAACCCCCCACCCTGTTCCGTGCCCCCTACGGCGATTACAACAATGATGTTGTAAAGTCGGTCAACGGCTGTAATATGTATTGCGTGCAATGGGATGTCGATTCGCTCGACTGGAAAGATCCTACTCCCGAGCAGATAAAGCAGAATATTATGAAAAAAATCAAGAACGGCAGTATTATATTGATGCATAACGGTGCAAAAAACACCCCCGAAGCATTGCCGACGGTAATCGAGGCAATCAAGTCCGAGGGCTACGAAATCGTTCCGATTTCGCAAATTCTGCTCAAAGGCGAATACTACACAGATGTTGACGGCAAAATGTGCAGTAAAACCGCCACACAACCGAGTTCGTAAGTAAAGAATATTTATAAATACCGCTACGGATAATACACAACTTTTATTACATCAAAACATTTTAGTAAAACAAATCATTTCATCAAAGCGGGCGAACGAGGTTCTCCCCTACAAAATAACAATAACTTTCATACAAAAACAGGCTGACAGATTATCAGTCTGTTTTTTAATGCAATCATCATTTTCTTGCAATGTTAAGAATATTTTCCCACCATTCATTAGATGATATTATTGAATAGGTTGTGAGAAAACTTTCCGCTATTAGCAAACGAATGAGTATGACAAATAGTATTGTTAAAAATAAATCCAATGCCATTACTAAACATATATTTAAAATATTACCGTATTCTGCATATTTTAACCTTAAAATAAATGTCGGTACTACACATATACAACTAATGAACATTAAGTCAAGAGGTATCACAAGCAACGATATAATTGAATTCAGCACATCATTATGACAAACAAAATCTATTGACCAAGTAACAAGTAACAAATAAAAAATTAATACCTTTGCAAAATCAAGTATTGTAAACCCAATCGTAGCTGTAACTTTTACTGATTTGAATGAATTTTTCCGAACTAAATAGAAAGATATAAGAAAAGTAATAATTAATAAAACCGCAAATATTAAATAGCAATTGTTAACAATGAAATCAGCAAATACTTCGGCTACTCTATTACTTCCACACAGATAAAATAAAAATGCAATAATTGCAAAACCACAATTACTAAATAAAATAATCATTGCGTACTCCTTAAATTATTTCTAATTAAAAAATCACTTAATGCAAAAGCAAGTTCTATAATTTTATATACTTTATTCACTTGAATTATACCTATATTGTATAAAATTGTCAACAAAAAGTTATAATATTATACTCACAAGGTATAATTTATGGAGCGGGTACGGCAAATGCAAAGAATTAAGGAACTACGAAAAGAAAAATCTATGAACCAAATTGCATTGGGAATGGAACTTAACTTTTCACAAAAGATAATCAGCGAATATGAAAACGGAAAGGTTGAACCGAGCATTACAACGCTCAAAAAACTTGCGTCAATTTTTAATACATCTGTTGATTATATAATTGAATATACGGACATCAAACAGCCGATTGACAAAATTGCACAGTCTAAACTCTCGGAAACTGAATGTGAACTTCTCAACGAATTTCGCTGTCTGCCAAAAGAAAAACAAAACATTGCCCTTGGTATCATTATGGGATTAAAGCACAGTTAATTGTAGCCAATATAATTTTATTCGTATCGTGTTTTCACACGAAATGATTGGTAGCCATGCGACCGCCGCCGGTGGCGGAAAAAGGGAGCAATGCGCTGTCTGAAATAACGAGCAATAGGAAGCACATTTATGTGCAACGCATTGCGACTATATTTCAGACGGGAGAACGAGGTTCGCCGCTACAGTATGACGGTTGTTTTGCGGTCTTTATAAAATTTGTTTTAACATATAGTTTATACTATTACTTGCGGGCGTCCGATGAACGCCCCTACTGATTAACAATAACTTTCATATAAAAACATATAAAAAACAGGCTGACAGGTTATTAAAAATCTGTCAGCCTGTTTTTTTAATTATAACTTAGATTAAATCAATAATATGCCTTTTCAACATTTGATTTGTCGGCAAAATCAGCAAAATGCTCATCTGCGTATGAGCCCTTTTTAACATAGATTGTAAGTTTATCAGAATCGACACAAGTCAAGAAACTACTTTCTATTGAGGTAAGTGATTCCGGAAGATAGAGTGTTTCAAGTTTTGTCCAAGCAAAAACAGAATCACCGACAGTTGTTACTGATTCGGGAAGTTTAATCTCCTTGATTCCTGAATACTGGAACGCAGATTCCTTGATTTCGGTTACCTTATCAGGAATTTCAATAGTTTCAAGCGACTCGCAATTGCTAAAACAGAATTCTGAAATTCTCTTTAGGTTTTTCGGAAGCTGAACCGTTTTCAGGTTATTATCATATACAAACAAACCGTCAGGAAGATTTTTGATGTTTTCAGACTCAAACACAACACTTTCAAGGTTATCGTTTTCTGAAAAATAGTTATCCTCGCCGCTTGCCCAATCATCAATTCTTAAATCAATACAATTTTTTGGAATTACGATTTCGCTCTTCTTTGCTGCTTCTTTTGAAAGATTGACAATGCAACTGTTTTCATCCCACACGAAGTCACCGTCAACTGCACCTCCGACTTCAGCAGTACTTGAATCATCAGCCGATGAATCATTCACGGACTCAACCTTGCTTGAAGATTTGTCGGTTGAAGATGAATTGTTACCGCCCGAACAACCCGTTGCAACCGCACCAAGCGCAACCGTCAAAGCCAAAAGTGAAACTATAAATATTCTTTTCATTTTTTACTCTCCTCATGTTTGCTTTATATCATTGCTTAATACAGCAAAGCTATTATATTATTAAAACAAGATTTTGTCAATAAGTCAAAATCTTGTTCTCTAATATCAACAAAGAATAACTTTTTCGGTACAAAGATTATATTAATTTATATCAAAATCAAAATTTATTATTAAACCGCTACAGCATAAAATCAGGCTGACAGGTTATTAAAAATCTGTCAGCCTTAAATTATTTTATCAAGTTTTCGCTACGGATAAAAATCAATAAACAACAACACGGGTTCCCGAGGAAATGTTGTTATAGATTTTCTTAGCTGCGTTGTACGGTGTGTTTACACAGCCGTGTGAGCCGTGACCCTTGTACCTTGTTCCGCCGTATTCCCAGCTTGAACGCCATGATGCGTCATGGATTCCGCAACCGTCAGATGTGAACGGAAGCCAGAATGTTACATGGGAATTCAGCATAAGTGTTGCAGGAGATGCCTTGTAAATAATTGAATATGCACCCTTTGGCGTATCGTTTGTACCGTAGTTGCCGGTTACAACATCTGTTTCAACAACAAGCTTACCGTTCTTGTAGTACCACATATGCTGCTGATTGATACTGATTTCAACATATGTGCCGCCGACTGAAACACCGTAGGCATTCTTGCTGATCTTTACACTCTTTGTCTGGAATGTGCCGAGGCACTTGTACTTTTTCGGGTTACTGCTCGGTCCCGAATACTTGTAAGCACGAATACGGAAGTAATAGGTCTTGCCGACTGTAAGCTTTTTGGTGTTGTAGAAAGTATTCTTTGTTTCACCAAGCTTTGTATATTTTCCGTTCTTTGAGGTTGAATAGAAAATCTCATATGCTGTCGGAGTGGTCATTGCCTTGCCCCATGTGAGATTTACTCTTGAAAGTCTTGTATCTGTCTTGAAATTAACGGCATTAAGACCTGCCACACATCTTATTGTTGACGGTGACGAATAGTAAGTGTTCTTTTTGATTGCACGGTAAGCCCTAATCTGATAGTAATACGCTCTGCCGTTCATAACTCCCTTATCTCTGAAAGAAGTTGTGGAATTTGAAGTGATTGTCTTGTAAAGAACATATTTTCCGTTTGTGTTCCTACTCATACGGTAGATTTTGTAGCCTGTTGCCTGTGAGTTCTTTGACCACGAAAGTGTAATTGCAGCACCCGACTCCTTGAGTGAAACGCTTACGGCATTCGGGAGAGTAGCTGTTCTGTAGGTCTGACTCTTACCCTCATACTTTACACCGTCATGCTCAACATAGGCGGCAACCTTTACATCATACCAGGTTGCTGTTCTAATCTTTTTGAGTGTACAGGCATTTGACTTTACATATGTAAATCTTGAAAAATTCTTATGTGCGTCATTGTTGCGGTAGTAGATTACATAGCCTGTTGCACCGCTTACTTTATCCCACTTGAACGAAAGCGAATTTGTTGTATATTGCGTTCTTTTGAGATTCTTGATTGCGCCCACATTCGGCTTAAACGGCTGAGTCGGAGAAACCGTAGGAGTTACGGGCGGCTCCGTTACCGGCTGTGAAGGCTCGGTTGCCTGAGTTGGTTCAACGCTCGTATCTGTTACATCAGATGCAACAGTTGCCTCTGTTGCAGGCAGAGAGTCTGTTTCTGCGGCAGAAACAGCTAATGTTCCGACAACAGAACAAGCTACGGTAACTACTGCGAGAATTACAGCCAAGGTGTGTTTGAATTTGAATGTCATATATTCCATCCCCAATCGTATTTGATAATTAGATTATATATGTTTTTTCGAAAAAAATAAAGAGTATTTAGTAAAAATTTTCAAAAATCTTCCACTAATTACTCTTACTTTATCTTGTCATTTTTATTAAGTCTTGAAAGGCGTTCACATTCGGCAATCAGCTTGCTCTGTTTTAGCCTTCTTTCGTCCTCAAGCACAGATTCACGAACCTGTTTTCGCAGTCTTTCAAATGGTGTGTCACGGTTGCCTGTTATCTCTTTCGGACTTAAAATTTTTGGTGCAAGATTTGATGCACCCGGTCTTGTGAGCATCTGAATGGTGATATGCTCATGCTGAATGAGAGCGAAAAGCTGACTGAGAGAGGTACATTCGTCAATTGCCTTGACGAGTTCTTCCGTTGTTTTGTGACGGTATCCGTGCACCTTTGTTTCATTCAATTTCACTCACCGCCCTTTATCGCCTTTTGCGGAACATTGTTATCATTATATTTCCGAATAAATGCCTCCGCTGTTTGATGAAGGACACTTGTACCTTAGATTATACTTAATTTTCACAAGATTTTCAATATTTATTTTCGGTTTCTTTGTTTACATCAACACTTTTTTATGATATGCTGACTAACAGATACGCAAAATGTCCGTATAATCGACATTTTTCAGCGTTAAAAAATTTTTGTCAGGAGCAGAATAATGAAAAAAACTATTTGTGCCGTAACGGCTGCCATGCTTGCACTTACCTCGGTTTTGTGTGGTTGCTCAAGCAACGGTGAAAGCAGTTCGCAGTCGGGCAGTACAACCCCGGCAACTGTTGCCACAGACACAACCGTCAAGACAACAGGCGAAAAAATACATATAAACGACAGCACTCTCGGTGAAATCTGGATTACCGAGCTTGACGGTGTACCGAAAAACACACTCAACAATGATAACTTCACCTCTGACGACACTTTCAAATACTACAGTGAAAACGGCAAGGCCGCTTCAATGGAGGGAATCGACATTTCCTCCTACAGCGGAACGATTGACTGGGACAAGGTTAAAAAATCGGGTGTTGATTTTGTTATGGTTCGCATCGGCGGCAGAGGCTACGGTTCTGACGGAAAAATGTACTCGGACGATTCCGCCCTTTCATATATAAAGGGTGCTAAGGCGGCAGGACTTAAAGTCGGCGTGTATTTCTTCTCTCAGGCTGTCAATAACGATGAGGCAATTGAAGAGGCTGACTATATAAAGACACTTCTCGGCGATGAAACAATCGATTTTCCCGTTGCATATGACTGGGAAATCATCAAGGATGATGACGCAAGAACCGACAGCGTTTCCGCCGCTCAGGCAACAGCCTGTGCAAAGGCATTCTGCAACCGTGTAAAGGAACTTGGCTACACACCGATTATCTATTCTCCGAGCAAGGAGCTTTACTTCAAATATGACCTCACACAGCTTGCAGATTTTGACATCTGGTATTGCGAATACGCAAATGTTCCGACATTCTATTATCAGTTTTCTATGTGGCAATATTCCTCATCGGGCAAGGTTGACGGAATTGAGGGCGATGTTGATATGAACATCTGCTTCACAAACATAGCCAATTACGATTAAGAAAGGATAATATATATGAAAAAGATAGCAAGCTTTACAATCAACCACAACACTCTTATGCCGGGTGTTTACATCTCAAGAATTGACGGAGATATTACAACATACGATATGCGTTTTGTAAAGCCAAACACACCGCCGTATCTTCCGAATCCCGTTATGCACACAATTGAACACCTTTTTGCAACATATGCCCGCAACAGCAAATTTGCCGACAATGTAATCTACTTTGGACCTATGGGATGCAGAACGGGTTTTTATTTTCTCGTTCGTGATATGTCAAATGAGGATGCATTACAGCTTATAAAAGACACAATAAAGCAGTGTGCGGAGCACAAAGGGGAAATCCCCGGAACAACTGCAATTGAGTGCGGGAACTACCTTGAACACGACCTTGACGGTGCTTTAAAAGAGTTAAATAAATATTACTCTTTGTTAAAAGATTACACAGTTGATAACTTGCAGTATAATTAATATAGGGAATTATTGTTTGATTTACCCTGTTTTTGTAACCTTATCCCCTGTCTTATTATTAATTATGACATTTTTTAATTCTCATATTGCAATTTCGTAACTATTTGGTATAATAAAGGTATCGTGTTTGTTACAAAAATGTAACGGTTAATGAGATAGGAGAAATTATTTTGGAGACAAAGTTCATTGGTTTGGAAGGTTTCAATGAAATCGAGAGTCTTCCGACAAAGAAACGCAGAGTTTGCAGGCGTGAGCTTACAACAGCACAGAAAACTGTTCGCTTTGTAAAGAGAGCAACAACATTTTGTGCAAAATCAGTTGTAAGAATGTCAAAAAACACAGCCGCAAAACTCGCACAGGCAATTGAGAACAGGAAGGGTTCTTTAAAGTCTGTTACAATCAAGTCTGTTAATTCGTCAAAGAAAGCAAAAACACAGATATCAGCTATTGACAAAGCATTCAACGAATCAAGAAACGGCACAACAAAGAGTGCCGGAGAGATTGTATCGGAACTTTCGTTCAAAAGCGGAAAGCAGTATGCTCACCTTGCACCCTCGGCAATCCGTTCGCAGAAGTTGCTCAGAAAAAAGGCTGTGCTTGCAGTAGTAGCCTGTTTCAGTGCAATCACACTTTCATGTGTAACGGTTGCAAGCGCACTTGATATGAAAGATAACAACAGCGTACAGACACCTGCACTTGTTGCAACAAGTGACGAGGCTGTTCCTCATACTGAAATTGACGGCGAATCGGCATCGGCAAACCTCAAGGCAATTTCACCGTCATGCGCAAGTCTTTATATTGACGGCAAGTTCATCGGTGCGACAGAAGAAATTGATCAGCTCAATGCAGACCTCGATCAGGTTCTTGTTGATTACCGCAGAGATTACGATGACGAAACAACAACCGAGTTTGCAAATTTGGTGGAGGTTGTAACAGGTAACGCAAGCGGTACAGACCTTATTACCGCAGACGAGGTTATGGCACTTGCAGACGGCAAGTTTTCAATCTCACTTTCAACAGATATTGTTTACACAAGAGATGTGGCTTATGACACAAAGGTAAAGTATGACGAGGACAAGTCTTCTTCATACAAAAAAGTTACCACAAAGGGCGTTAAGGGTGAAGAAGAAGTAACGGTAAGAACTACATTTGTTGACGGTGTTCAGACCGATGCAGTTCAGACTGACGCAAAAACTCTTAAAGAGGCAGTTGACGAAGTTGTTGTAAAAGGCAAGGCTGAGGATACTTCATCAAGCACAGGTTCATCATCAACCTCATCAAACAGCAGTTCTTCATCAAGTTCAAATTCATCTTCAAGCTACACAACAGGTTCATCGGGTATGTTTGCATGGCCACTCCCCTACACACATACATTGACAAGTACCTTCGGCACACGCTGGGGCAGACTTCACGGCGGACTTGACATTTCAGCCGGTGGTGTTTACGGACAGCCTATTTATGCATCCGCAAGCGGTACCGTAACATTCTCGGGCGGTGACAACAGCGGCTACGGCAACTATGTTATCATTGACCACGGCAGTGGCTACACAACACTTTACGGTCATTGCAGTTCACTTGTTGCAGTAACAGGTCAGTATGTAAATCAGGGCGACCTCATCGGTTATGTCGGTTCAACAGGCAACTCAACAGGCCCTCACCTCCATTTTGAAATCCGCCTCAACGGTGAAAAAATGGACCCCCTCGGCTACACAAGCTAATAAAATTAAATATTGATTATTTAACCCCCCCGATTCGTTTGAGTCGGGGGGGTTGTTTATGATGAATATGATTTTATCTAAACATATACTGTGCGGTGTCGAGGACTGACTCCATTGTCTTAAAGGCTTTGTTTGCCTTTTTCTTGAGTTTTGGGTTGCTGTCTACCATATTTTTGCCGACAATACCCATGCAGACGCCTGCTGTCATTCCTATTGCAACGCCTTTCATCACATTCATCATTGGACTTGTATTCATAATCACACCTCCCAATCTTGCAAATTCATTGACAAAATGTGTGTTTTTTCATCTTTGTCACACGGCTTTGTCAAAAAAACTTGCATTATTATTGTTTACGATTTAAAATGTATTTAAACAGAAAAAGAATGGAATAATAAAAATTGGAGTGATAACTTTTGGCAACTCTCAACCTTGTGCTTGTTGAACCCGAAATTCCGCAGAACACGGGCAATGTGGCACGAACCTGTGCCGCAACGGGAACAAGACTTCATCTTGTCAAGCCTATGGGCTTTGAACCTGACGATAAAAAACTCAAAAGAGCGGGACTTGACTACTGGCACTTGCTTGACATCACATATTATGAGAACATTGAAGATTTTTTTGAAAAAACAAAAGGCGGAAAATACTTTTTCTTTTCAACAAAAGGAACTCACCGCCACAGCGATGTTGAATATCCCGACAACTGCTATCTTCTTTTTGGCAAAGAAACAAAAGGCTTGCCCGAGGAGCTTTTAATGCAGCATCCCGATGATACTTTAAGACTGCCTATGATTGATGAGGCAAGAAGTCTTAATCTTTCAAACTCGGTTGCAATTGCGGCTTATGAAGTTTTAAGGCAATGGGATTATCCTGCTTTGCAGAACAAGGGCGAGCTTCACAACCACAAGTGGAGCGACCTCAACAATATGACATAAGAACAAAAATAATATTCATAAACTTCCTTAAAATCAGTATTTGTAAAGGCAGTGCAAAAAATACCCCGACAGGCGAATTTTTTAAAGTTTTCTATTGATAAAAAGGGGTTTTTGATATATAATAATGGTGACTGTAAAAATACTAAATTTTTACAAATTTCTTCTTACACGAAAGGAATGTATATTATGCAGCTCAACAAAGTATCTGTTGATGACATCAATGTAAAAGGTAAAAAAGTACTTGTTCGTTGTGACTTCAATGTACCGCTCAAGGACGGCGTAATCACAAACGACAACAGAATTACAGCAGCTCTTCCTACAATCAAGAAGCTTATCGCTGACGGCGGCAAGGTTATCCTTTGCTCACACCTCGGCAAGCCGAAGAACGGTCCCGAAGAGAAGTTCTCACTCGCTCCCGTAGCAGTAAGACTTTCGGAACTCCTCGGTCAGGATGTTGTTTTCGCTAACGATGACGAGGTTGTAGGCGAAAATGCTAAAAAGGCTGTTGCAGAAATGAAAGACGGCGATGTTGTTCTTCTCCAGAACACTCGTTTCAGAAAAGAAGAAACAAAGAATCTTGAGCCGTTCTCATCAGAACTTGCTTCACTCGCTGATGTATTCGTAATGGATGCATTCGGTTCGGCTCACCGTGCACACTGCTCAACAGTAGGTGTTACAGACCACATCAAGGACACAGCAGTAGGTTACCTCATGCAGAAGGAAATTGACTACCTCGGCAATGCCGTTGAAACTCCTGTTCGTCCGTTCGTTGCAATCCTCGGCGGTGCTAAGGTTGCTGACAAGCTCAATGTTATTTCAAACCTCCTCGAAAAGTGCGACACACTCATCATCGGCGGCGGTATGGCTTACACATTCCTCAAGGCTCAGGGCAAGGAAGTCGGTCTTTCACTCGTTGATGATACAAAGATTGACTACTGTAAGGAAATGATGGCTAAGGCTGAAAAGCTCGGCAAGAAGCTCCTTCTCCCAATCGACACAACAATCGCTGCAGGTTTCCCTGATCCTATCGATGCTGAAATCGAAGTTAAGGTTGTTGATTCAGACAAGATTCCTGCTGATATGGAAGGTCTTGACATCGGTACAAAGACACAGGAACTCTTTGCCGACGCTGTAAAGAGCGCAAAGACTGTTGTTTGGAACGGTCCTATGGGCGTATTTGAAAACCCGACTCTTGCAAAGGGTACAATTGCTGTTGCTAAGGCTCTTGCCGACACAGACGCAACAACAATCATCGGCGGCGGCGACAGCGCAGCTGCTGTTATTCAGCTTGGTTTTGCTGACAAGATGAGCCACATCTCAACAGGCGGCGGCGCATCTCTTGAATACCTCGAAGGCAAGGTTCTTCCGGGTATCGCAGCAATCGCTGACAAATAATTTAATCAAATAAAAGGGCGGATTTTTCCGCCCTTACTGATTTAACCCTGTTACTTTATTATAATAAAAACATATTCTGAAAGGAAAATTATCATGGATAAGTCAAAGAGAAAGGCAATTATCGCCGGCAACTGGAAAATGAACAAAACTCCAAAGGAAGCTAAAGAGCTCCTCAACGCTATTACTCCCCTCGTAAAAGATGCCGGTTGTGAAGTAATCGCTTGTGTTCCTTATGTTGACCTTGCAACAGCACTTGAGGCTACAGAAGGCACAAATGTTAAAATCGGTGCAGAAAACTGTCACTGGGCTGAAAGCGGTGCTTTCACTGGCGAAATCTCAACAGGTATGCTCAAGGAAATGGGCGTTGAATATGTAGTTCTCGGTCACAGCGAGAGAAGACAGTATTTCGGCGAAACAGACGAAACTGTAAACAAGAGAACAAAGGCTGCTCTTGCCGCAGGTCTTAAGCCAATCGTTTGTGTCGGCGAACTCCTTTGGGAGCGTGAGTGCGACATCACGGAAGAAGTTATCGCAAGACAGATTAAGCTTGACCTCTTCAATGTAACAGAAGAAGAACTCAAGAATGTTGTTATCGCTTATGAGCCTGTATGGGCTATCGGCACAGGCAAAACTGCTACAGCTGATCAGGCTGAAGAGGTTTGCTCTTTCATCCGTGCTACAATCGCTAAGCTTTACAATCAGGCTGCCGCTGACGCTGTTACAATTCAGTACGGCGGTTCAATGAATGACGGCAATGCTGACGAGCTTCTCTCAAAGACAAATGTTGACGGTGGTCTTATCGGCGGTGCATCACTCGTTGCCGAGAAGTTTGCCGCAATCGTAAAGGCTGCAAGCAAGTAATTTTAACAGTATATTCAAACACAATGCCGTGTCCTTTTGGGCACGGCACAAAAGTCTGTAATCGGCTTTTGGATTTTGTTTTTTGCATAACAAGATTGTGTATGCTTTATGGAAAGGACACGCAAAATGAAAAAACCGGTAATTTTAATGATTCTTGACGGCTTTGGTATTGCTCCCGAAAAAGGCAACGCTATCAAGGCTGCTAAAAAGCCAAACATTGACAAGCTTTTTGCATCTAATCCGCTCACACAGATTGGTGCGTCGGGTATGGATGTAGGTCTTCCTGACGGTCAGATGGGTAACTCTGAGGTCGGTCACACAAATATGGGTGCCGGCAGAATCGTTTATCAGGAACTCACAAGAATTACAAAGACTATCAACGAGGACAAGCTCAAAGATAACGAGGCTATTGTTGATGCAATGGATAAGGCTCTCAAGAACGGCACGGCACTTCACCTTATGGGACTTCTCTCAGACGGCGGTGTTCACAGCCACATTGAGCATCTCTACGGTATTCTTGAACTTGCTAAGAAAAAGGGTCTTAAGGATGTTTACATTCACGCATTTCTTGACGGCCGTGATGTTCCGCCTTCAAGTGCCGCTGAATATGCAGACAAGCTTCTTAACAAGCTCAAAGAAATCGGCATAGGCAAGGTTGCCACAGTTGAGGGCAGATACTACGCAATGGACAGAGATAACAACTGGGACAGAGTTGAAAAGGCATATGCCGCTATGGTATATGGCGAGGGCAACAAGGCAGACTGCCCTGTTTGCGCAATTAAGAACTCTTACAATGACGGCGTAACAGACGAATTTGTTGTTCCTTGTGTTATTGAGGGCGGTGCTCAGGTTAAGCCTAACGACAGCATCATCTTCTTCAACTTCCGTCCTGACAGAGCAAGAGAGATTACAAGAACATTTGTTGACCCAGATTTTAAGGGCTTTGAGAGAAAGAACGGTTTCTTCCCCGTAAACTTTGTTTGCATGACTCAGTATGATGCAACAATGCCTAATGTTGAAGTTGCATTCAAGCCAGAGGTTCTCAAGAACACACTCGGCGAGTATGTATCAGACAAGGGCATGACACAGCTCAGAATTGCAGAAACAGAAAAGTATGCTCATGTAACATTCTTCTTCAACGGCGGTGTTGAAAAGCAGTATCCCGGCGAGGACAGAATTCTTGTTAAGTCACCTGCTGTTGCAACATATGACCTTCAGCCTGAAATGAGTGCTTACGAGGTTACAGACAAGCTTGTTCCGGCAATCAAGAGCGGTAAGTACGATATGATTATCCTCAACTATGCTAACTGCGATATGGTTGGTCACACAGGAGTATTCGAGGCAGCCGTAAAGGCTGTTGAGGCTGTTGACACCTGCGTTGGCAAGGTTGTTGACGCAATCAAAGAAATGGGCGGTGTTGCTCTTATCACAGCCGACCACGGCAATGCAGATAAGATGGTTGCAGAGGACGGTTCGCCGTTTACTGCTCACACAACAAACCCTGTTCCTTTCTGCGTAGTAAACTACGACTGCGAGCTTCGTGAGGGCGGCAGACTTGCCGATATCGCTCCGACAATGCTCCAAATTATGGGACTCGAGCAGCCCGAAGAAATGGACGGCACAAGCCTTATTAAGTAATTTATTTTACTGATTATATACAGAGCCACCGATGTTTTATCGGTGGCTTTTTTGTGTTAGCACAAAACTGTAGGGGTAGCCTTGCGACCGCCGCAAATTCCCGCAACGCAAAATTTAAGTTGTAAAATATCGTTAATCGGTGTAAAATAATATTACTTATGTATTGTTAATTTTATGGCAGAGAAGGGGAAAATTTGATTAAGCTACGAAGATATCTTGCATACTACAAAAAGGAATGTATCATCGGTCCGCTTTGCAAGCTGTTTGAGGCAATTTTGGAATTGCTCGTTCCGCTTGTTATGGCAGGAATCATCGACAACGGTGTGCGAAACGGCGACACGGCATACATTTGGAGAATGGGCGGTCTGCTCGTTATTCTTGCAACTGTAGGACTTTGCAGTGCGCTCGTGTGTCAGTATCTTGCGTCAAAGGCATCTCAGGGTGTGGGAACAAGACTGCGCCGAGATTTGTTTTTTCACATCAACAGGTTATCACACGCAGAGTTGGACAAGCTCGGCACTCCGTCACTTATAACACGAATCACATATGACACCAATCAGGTTCAGCAATCTGTTGCAATGGCTATCCGCCTGCTCACCAGAGCACCGTTTATTGTTATCGGTTCAATGGTTATGGCAATGACAATCAACCTTGAAATGTCAATTATTTTCTTCATTGCGGCTATATTGATTGCTGTTACTCTTTACCTCATTATGACAAAGAGTATTCCTATTTTTGAAAAAATGCAGAAAAAACTCGACAAAATCAGCCTTATCTGCCGTGAAAATCTTTCGGGCAACAGGGTTATCAGAGCCTTTTCAAAGCAGAAAAATGAGAAAAAGCGTATTGACGATTCAACCGAGGATTTGGCTAAAACTTCGATCAGAGTAAGCATTCTTTCGGCACTTTTAAGCCCTGTCACCTACATCATCACCAATGCTGCAATTATTCTCATCATTTGGTTTGGCGCTCAGAATGTAAACGCAGGCAGCGGAATGCTTTCGGGTGACATCATTGCCCTTGTAAACTATATGACGCAGATTTTGCTTGCAATGATTGTTGTTGCAAACCTTGTTGTCCTTCTCACGAAAGCGAGTGCAAGTGCGGCAAGACTTAACGAAGTGTTTGAAACTCAGCCGAGTGTGTGTGAAAGCACTACCGAGAACATTGAAATTTCAGAGAGCGAAAGCACTCCGAAAATCGAATTTGACAATGTAAACTTCACATACGGCACGGGTGATGATGAGCTTGAGGACATCAGCTTTAAAATCAAGCGTGGTCAGACGGTCGGTCTTATCGGCGGTACGGGTTGCGGTAAAAGTACGCTTGTCAACCTTATCCCCCGTTTTTACGATGCAACACAGGGTACTGTAAGCGTTGACGGCAGAAATGTCAAGGACTATCCGTTCTTACAGCTCCGTTCACAGATTGGTATTGTTCCTCAGCAGTCAATTCTTTTCAAGGGAACAATCCGTGACAATATGAAATGGCAAAACGAAAATGCAACTGACGAGGATATTATAAAGGCTCTCAAAATTGCACAGGCGTATGAGTTTGTAAGCAAGCTGAACAAAGGGCTTGACAGCTTTGTTGAACAGGGCGGTAAGAACTTCAGCGGAGGTCAGCGTCAGCGACTTTGCATTGCCAGAGCACTCACAGGCTCACCGAAGCTTCTCATTCTTGACGACAGCTTTTCGGCTCTTGACTTTGCAACAGATGCGGCACTCAGAAAGGCTTTGCGTGAAAACACAAAGGATATGACCGTGATAATCGTTACACAGCGTTGCTCAACAATCAAGAACGCAGACCTTATTCTTGTGCTTGATGACGGCAGACTTGTAGGCAAGGGTCCGCACGATGAACTGTTTGAAAGCTGCGAAACCTACCGTGAAATCTGTCTTTCACAGCTTAATGAAGAGGAGGCCAAAAGATGAAAAATTCAGCAAAAAAATCCTCCTCTGTAAAAAAGGTACTCAAAAAAATAAAGCCGTATTCGTTTTATCTGATTTTAGCTCTTGTGAGCGCAATCATCAGCGTTTCGCTCACGCTCTATATTCCTGTTCTCACAGGTAACGCAATCGACAACATCATTGACAAGGGCAATGTTGACTTTGCAAGCGTTATTCAGATTCTTGTGTACATCGGTGTAGGCATCGGCGGTGTGGCACTTTTCCAGTGGATTATGACCTACTTTACCAACATTGTCAGCTACCGCACTGTTCGTGACCTCAGAAGAGAGGTTTTTGAAAAATTCAACACAGTTCCCCTCTCCTACATTGACACAACACCTCACGGCGACCTTATCAGCCGAGTAATCAACGATGTTGACGCAGTTGGTGACGGTCTTACACAGATGTTTCTACAGCTTTTTTCGGGCATTGTTACCATTGTCGGCACGCTTGTATTTATGCTGACAATCAACTGGAAAATCGCCCTTGTGGTTGTTGTTCTCACACCGCTTTCGCTCTTTGTTGCGGCATTTATCGGCAAGATGACACACAACCGCTTTACCCGTCAACAGGCACTCAACGGTGACATCTCGTCATATGTTGAGGAGCATATCGGCAATCAGAGAATTGTAAAGGCTTTTTCATATGAGGACAGAGCCTTTGAAGAATTTGAAAAGTACAACGATGAACTTCTTGAAGTGGGATTCAAGGCGCAGTTTGCAGGCGCACTTGCCAACCCGTCAACAAGATTTGTAAACGCATTGGTTTATGCCGCAGTAGGCATTATGGGTGCTCTGTTTGCCGTTGCAGGCACACTTTCGGTCGGACAGTTATCATGCTTCCTTACCTACGCAAATCAGTACACAAAGCCGTTTAACGAGGTTACAGGCGTACTCACACAGTTGCAGACAGGCATTGCGGCGGCAGGACGAGTTTTTGAAGTTCTTGAGGCAGATAACGAAATTCCCGACAACAGTACAAAAGAGCTTGAGCATTGCAAAGGCAATGTCAAGATTGAGAATGTAAACTTCTCATACACAAAGGAAAAACCGCTCATCACAAACTTTTCGCTTAATGTCAAGAGCGGCAGTCACATTGCCATTGTCGGTCCGACAGGTTGCGGCAAGACAACATTCATCAATCTTCTTATGAGATTTTATGACACGGACAGTGGCAAAATCAGCATTGACGGTGTTGACATTATGGATATCACCCGTGACAACCTCAGAAAATGCTACGGAATGGTTCTTCAGGACAGTTGGCTGTTCAACGGAACGATTATGGAAAATCTGCGTTACGGCAACGAAAACGCAACCGAAGAAGAAGTTATTGCCGCTGCAAAGGCGGCATATGCGCACTCATTCATCCGCCGTATGTCTGACGGCTACAACACCGTAATCAGCGAGGACGGCGGTAATCTCAGTCAGGGACAGAAACAGCTTTTGTGTATTGCAAGGGCAATGCTTACAAACCCGTCAATTCTTATTCTTGATGAGGCGACTTCATCAATTGATACCCTTACCGAAATCCGTGTTCAAAAGGCTTTTGCCAAGATGATGAAGGGCAAGACGAGCTTTGTTGTTGCCCACAGACTTTCAACAATCAAGGAAAGCGATGTTATCCTTGTTATGAAGGACGGCAACATCATTGAACAAGGCACACACGAGGAGTTGCTCGCCAAAGGCGGATTCTATAACAAACTTTACAACAGTCAGTTTGCAAAACAATAATACGGCGACGGTCACTGACCGCCAATCGAAACAATTGTAAAATCGTTTTGACAATAAACCGTATAACCGACTACTACACTCGAACACACAATTTTCAACAATTCCGAAAATATATACAAAACGAGGTCATCAGCTAAAAACCGATGACCTCTGTTTTTTATTATGAACTTTTAATCAGAAAGGGATTTTTCAACATTTATTATCGGATAAAGCTTTTCGTCAATTGACTTGATTTTTTCGATTGCACTCTGTTTAATTTGTCTTTCTGTAAGGTCAAGTCCATACGGAATAACCATATCAAAGACAACATTTGTATGCGTACTGCCCTTTACAATTCTGAAATCGTGGATTGAATACTCCGGATTAAGCTCACACAAGCCCTCCTCCACCTTCATTTTAAGTTCATTTGTGAACGCGTCGTTTGACGCAATCGGATCCATATGTATGGTTGCAAAACAGTTGTACCTGTTTTCAAGCTGTTTTTCCGTCAGGTCAATTGCGTCGTGAGCTTCAAGGATATCCTCGTCACACGGTACCTCTGCGTGGAGTGAAATAAAGCATCTGCCCGGACCGTAATCATGAATAATCAAATCGTGGATACCTACAATCATATCATTTTTCAACACTGTTTCCTTGATTTCATCAACAAATTCAGCATCTGGAGCTTTGCCGAGAAGCGGAGAGAGGCTTTCTCTGAATGTGCTGACACCCGTAAAAAGTATGAACAGCGAAACGCACACACCGAGCCAACCGTCAATCTGAACTCCTGTTGAGGCAGAAATAAGCAATCCGATTATTACGACGGAGGTTGCAATGCAGTCGGTCAAAGAATCGAGTGCCGCCGCCTTGAGTGCGGTTGAATTTATCTTTCTCGATAATCCCGAATTAAAAAAGTACATCCATAATTTTACGAAAATTGACGCAATCATTATTGCGAGTGAAAGCGTTGAAAATGCCGTTTTATCCTCGGGAGTAATTATCTTTTCTATCGAACTTTTTATAAGCTCAACACCCATTAAAAGGATTACAACGGAAATTCCCAAGCCTGCCACATACTCATAACGACCGTGACCGAACGGATGCTCTCTGTCGGCAGGACGGCTTGCAAGCTTAAATCCGAGGAATGTAACAACCGAACTACCTGCGTCCGAAAGGTTGTTGAGGGCGTCGGCAATGACGGAAACCGATGCCGAAACAATTCCGGCAAACAATTTTCCTCCGAACAGTAACAGGTTAAGAATTATTCCGCAAACACCCGAAAGGTTGCCATAGGCAGTTCTAACCTTTGGATTATCGCAATTGTCGCTGTCTTTAACGAACAGCTTTACAAGTAATTTTGTCAAATAAAACACCAACTAAAATTTATTTACAGCGAATCGTTTCGGCTGAAAACATCGGCAACCTCAGTAATTGAAATGTACGCTTTCTTGTCGATTTCACGCACAATTTCCTTCAGCTTGCCAATCTGGAAACGGTTGACAACAAAGTAAATCATTACCTTGTCCTTGCCTGAATATCCGCCCTGAGCCTGCATTACGGTAACACCGCTTTGAAATTCCTCCGAAAGTGCGTTACAAATTTCATCGCAACGGCTTACAGACGCAATAATCGTTGCCGCCTTTGCCCTGTCAAAACCTTCAACAATAAAGTCAATCGTTTTAAGTGCGGCAAAATATGTAACAATCGAATAAAGCGGAAGAATCCAGCTTTGCAGAATGAAACCGCATACAACATAAAGTACGATATTGTATGCCATGACGAATGAACCAACCGATACACCGATTTTCTTCGCAAAGATTACTGCCATAACCTCGATGCCGTCCATTGCACCGCCAAATTTAATTGCAAGACCGCTGCCTATACCCGAAATTACACCGCCGAACACGGCACAAAGGAGCAAATCGGTTCCCGCAAGCGGAGACGCCATACTGACATCAACGGGCAGAACATCGGTTATCAGCCATGAAACGAACGAATAAACTGCAACCGTATAAATTGCGTAAAATGTAAACTTCTTTCCCTGCTTTTTAAGTCCGAACAAAAACAGTGGCAGGTTAAAAATTATAAGAAAGAGTGAAAGCGACAGGCTTTCGGGTGTAAGTTGTGCGGCAAGCATAGCCGTACCTGAAATTCCGCTGTCGTAAAGGTTCACGGGATTAAGAAATATTGTAATTCCAAACGCATTGATAATTCCGGCAATTGTGAGAAAAAGCATATTTTTGATTTTGATTGTCTTTCTCGCACTTTGTAAGAGATTTTTCATTGTCATCATCCTTTGCAATAAATTTCCATCCCCATCATTCACATAAGTATAGCCTAATTGTATCACAATAATGATATTTATTCAAGAAAAGCAAAAGGCACCGAAAAATCGGTGCCTTAATCAGCTTATTAATTATTCCTGAGAGTCAGCCTTGGCTTTCTCAATAATTTTTTGAGCAACATTTGCAGGAGTATCCTCATAGCGGACAAACGCAAATTCAAATGATCCTCTGCCTTGTGTTACCTGGCGAATGTAGGTTGCAAAGTCATCCATTTCTGCCATAGGAACTTCCGCCTCAACAATCTGCGTTCCGTTCTCACCCGGCTGCATACCGAGCACACGACCTCTGCGCTTGTTGACCTCGCCCATTACATCGCCCATATTTGCATCCGGAACATTGGCTTTAAGGCTTCCGATTGGCTCAAGAAGCGTCGGAGAGGCATTCGGAATACCGTTCTTATAAGCAAGAGATGCCGCTGTCTTAAATGACATCTCGGAGGAATCAACAGGATGATATGAACCGTCATAGAGAGTAGCCTTGATGCCTACCATCGGATAGCCTGCAAGAACACCCTTCTTGATTGAATCCTGAAGTCCCTTTTCAACGGCAGGGAAGAAATTTTTCGGAACTGCACCGCCGACAACTCTTTCGGCAAATACAAGACCGTCCGAATCACACGGCTCAAATTCAATCCACACATCACCGAACTGACCGTGACCGCCCGACTGCTTTTTATATCTGCCCTGTGCGGAAACCTTTTTGCGGATAGTTTCTCTGTATGCAATCTTTGGCTTTTTGAGGACTGCGTCAACATTATATTTTGTTTTAAGTCTTGAAATTACAACATCAAGATGCTGTTCGCCGAGTCCCGAAATTAACATTTCATGGGTTTCGTGGTTTGAAACGAGCTTGATTGTCGGATCTTCGTCTGCAAGCTTTGCAATGCCCTGAGCAACCTTATCCTCGTCACCCTTCTTTGCCGGATACACAGCCATTGTATATGATGATGACGGATAGTCGATTCCGTCAAGAACAACCTTTCTGAGAGGCGAACAGAGTGTGTCGCCTGTCTTTGTTGATGCAAGCTTCGGGATTGCGCCGATGTCGCCCGCACCGATGTACGGAACATCCGACTGCTTTTTACCGCTTACGGAAAGCACCTTTGTAATTCTCTCCTGTGCGCCTGTACGCATATTGATGAGAGGAGCGTCCGAGCTTACCTTGCCCGAAACAACCTTTACATATGAAAGTCTGCCGATGAACGGGTCTGCAACCGTCTTGAATACGATTGCGGCAGCCGCACCGCCGTCATTAACCGAAACATCAACGGGTTCACCGTCAAGGTCAACACCGATTTCACCGCTCTTGTCAGCCGCTGACGGAGCAAGCCATGTAAGGCTGTTCAAAAGCTGATCAATTGCGAATGTATTATGAGCGTCACCGCAGAATACGGGGCAGATTGTGCCGTCCTTAACACCCTGACTTACACCGAGAATGATTTCTTCGGGAGTAAACTCCTCACCCATAATAAACTTGTCAAGAAGTTCCTCGCTTGTTTCGGCAACAGCCTCCTTGATAGCCTCACGCAAGCCCTCAAGCCTGTCGCCCATATCGGGAAGCGCAGTCTGTTTTACACTGCCGTCTGTGCCGTACTCATAAGCCTTGTAATCAAACAAATTAACATAAGTGTTTGCCTGACCGTCAACAATGTACGGAACAACAACAGGACAAACAGACGGACCGAATGTAGCCTTCAAGCTCTCGAATACACGATAGAAACGGGCACTTTCGTCGCAAAGACCGTTTACAAAGAACACCTTTGTAAGCCCTGCCTTTGTTGCCGCCTCAACTGCTTTTTCGGTACCTACACAGACACCGTCCTTGCCAGAAACAACGATGAGCGCTGTGTCAGCCGCTCTCATGCCCTCTGCAACACCGCCTGCAAAATCAAAAAGACCGGGGGTGTCGATTAGGTTGATTTTTGTATTTTTCCATTCAATCGGTGCAACCGCCGTCATAATTGAAGTCTGTCTTTTGATCTCCTCGCTGTCAAAATCAAGGACTGTGTTGCCGTCTGCAACCTTACCGAGTCTTTCGCTCATCTTTGAGAGATAGAGTATTGACTCCGCAACCGAGGTTTTGCCGCTGCCGCTGTGTCCTGCGAGGGCAATATTAAGAATTTTTTTAGCGTCGTATTGTTTCAAAAGTGAAATCCCCTTTCGTAAAATTTCTATTCTAATCAAGCTTATTTCGACAAAATTAAACAATAGTGTCAATTAATACGGAATTATTATAGCATATTTGTATAAAATAAACAACCGAATTATGGCAAAATAAAAAAATTCACCCTTTGCCCAAATGGACAAGGGATGAATTGTGCAACTTGCTTTTTTATTTTATGTTAAGCTGAAAAATATACAGATTTTTGCAAGGTCAATTGTGCATTTTAACGATTGGGCTTTCTGAAAAAACAATTTTTGACAAAAGGAAAGGCTCTCAAAACGAGAGCCTTGAAAACTTGATTATTCGAGAACCGCACCCTGTGCGCCTGATGTAACAAGCTTTGCATAACGAGCAAGGTAGCCTGTTGTAATCTTGGGCTGACGGGGCTTCCATTCTGCCTTACGCTTTGCAAGCTCTTCGTCAGAAACGAGGAGATTGATTGTGTTTGCAGGAATGTCGATTTCAATCATATCGCCCTCTTTAACAAGTGCAATCGGACCGCCTACTGCCGCCTCGGGAGATACATGACCGATAGCCGCACCTCTTGTTGCACCTGAGAAACGACCGTCTGTGATAAGAGCAACACAGTTGCCGAGACCGCTGCCCATAATAGCTGAAGTCGGGTTGAGCATTTCTCTCATACCCGGACCGCCCTTAGGACCTTCGTATCTGATAACAACAACCTCACCGGGATTGATTTTGCCGTCATAAATTGCACTGAGAGCATCCTCTTCGCAGTCAAACACTCTTGCCGCACCCTTGTGGTGCATCATTTCCTCTGCAACGGCACTTCTCTTAACAACAGAACCGTCAGGAGCAAGGTTACCCTTGAGAACAGCAATACCGCCTGTCTTGCTGTATGGATTTGTAACAGGTCGAATGATGTCCGTATCCTTGATTTCACAACCCTTAATGTTCTCGCCTACAGTCTTGCCTGTTGCCGTGATAAGGTCTGTGTCAAGAAGTCCAACCTTTGTAAGCTCGTTCATTACGGCATAAACACCGCCTGCCTCGTTGAGATCCTCCATATATGTGTGACCTGCAGGAGCAAGGTGACAAAGGTTAGGAGTCTTTTTGCTGATTTCATTGGCAATGTCAAGGTTAAGCTTAACACCTGCCTCTTTTGCGATTGCAGGAAGGTGGAGCATTGTATTTGTTGAACAGCCGAGAGCCATATCAACAGTAAGAGCATTCATAAATGCTTTTTCCGTGAGAATGTCACGAGGACGGATATCCTTTTCAAGAAGTTCCATAACCTTCATGCCGGCGTGCTTTGCAAGCTTGATTCTGTCTGAGTAAACAGCAGGAATTGTACCGTTACCCTGAAGTCCCATACCGATTGCCTCAGTAAGACAGTTCATACTGTTGGCGGTGTACATACCCGAACATGAACCGCATGACGGACAAGCCTTATTTTCAAACTCGGCAAGCTCTTCGGCAGTAATCTTGTTTGCCGTGTAAGCGCCGACTGCCTCAAACATACTCGAAAGACTTGTCTTTTTGCCCTTAACATGACCTGCAAGCATAGGACCGCCGCTTACGAAAACTGTCGGAACATTAATTCTTGCGGCAGCCATAAGCATACCCGGAACATTCTTGTCGCAGTTAGGAACCATTACAAGTGCGTCAAACGCATGAGCCTTTGCCATAGCCTCTGTTGAGTCTGCGATAAGCTCACGGGTTACAAGAGAATACTTCATTCCCTCATGTCCCATAGCAATACCGTCACAAACAGCGATTGCAGGGAATACAATCGGAACACCGCCTGCAAGAGCAACGCCCTGCTTAACGGCGTCAACAATCTTATCTATATTCATATGTCCCGGAACGATATCGTTCTTGGAACTTACAATACCGATAAAAGGTTTCTTAATTTCTTCTTCGGTAAGACCGAGAGCATTCAAAAGCGAACGCTGAGGTGCGGTACTTACGCCGTCCTTTATAACTGAACTTTTCATTGTAAACACCCTTTCCATAATTATCAAATCGGAACAAAATTCACATAAAGCCCTTCAATTGTTCCATAATAAAACACAGTAAAAATTTCTGTATCGTTAATCTTAATTTTAGCACATCGGCTGTTCAAAATCAAGTAGAGAACCTATATTGCCAAAATCATTTATTGCGGCTCAATCGTTGATTATTCTGCCCTTTTCAACATTGGGCATAATAAAGTTATCCCTTGAATATTCCCACAGCTTTTTTGAGCCGTCAGCAGTGTTTTTGTTGCGGTTAAGAATACTGTGCAGGTGAACAATATGCTCTACCCACGCCTTGCCGTCGGTTGCATCATTGAGCATGGCGGGCTGAATGTTATCCATTGTGTGTGCAAACTTTGCTTCGGCTGTTTCACCGCTTTCAAATTCAAGCCACAGATTCATCATCTTTTCGCCCTGATCTTCCGGAAGAAGTCCGAAAATTCTTTTTGCGGCTTTCATTTCACGCTCTGCCTGAGTTTTCTTAGCTTCCTCATCATAGGCATATGTATCGCCTGCGTCAATCTCGACAATATCGTGAATCAGGAGCATTGTCATTGTTTTAAGCACATCAATTTCCGAATTTGCATATTCGGAAAGCATAACGGTCATTATCGCCATATGCCATGCGTGCTCGGCATCGTTTTCCTTTTTCCGAGCGTCGGAAAGGTAGGTTTGACGGATGATGAATTTTTCCTTATCAATTTCCTTTATAAAATCAAATTGCTTTTCAATTCTTGATTTCTCCATAATGTTCCCTCTTAAAATTCAGGCCTGCACATTGGCATAGTGCAGGCTTTATGTGATTATTTATTTACTACAGGAAGTTTGGTTTTATCGTATTCATCCAGTCTGTTGCCGTAAAGGTAATAGTTCGTTTCTTTTACAACAACAGGCGAAAGCACAACTACGGCAATAAGGTTGGGAATTGACATAAGTGCATTGAAGATGTCAGCCATTGTCCAAACAAGGTCGAGCTTGATAACAGGACCGATGAGAAGAATAAATACAAAAATCAGCTTGTAAGGAATCATACCGCCTCTGCCGAAAAGATATTCAACACAGCGTTCACCGTAGTATGACCAGCCGAGAATTGTTGAATATGCAAAAGCGGCAATACCGATAACAAGAATCGGTGTGCCGATTACGGGAATCTGCTGGAAGGCTTTGTATGTAAGGTCGCCGCCGTCGGAAACATCAATTGCAGGATTTTTGATAATTGAGCTTACAAGCACAAGACCTGTCATAAGACAAACAACGACAGTGTCCCAAAAAGTACCCGTTGAAGAAATCATAGCCTGACGAACAGGGTTTCTTGTCTGAGCGGCAGAGGCAACTATCGGAGCAGAACCCATACCGGATTCGTTACTGAAAAGGCCTCTTGCAATACCGTAACGAGCGGCAAGCATAAGGCTTGAACCGAGGAAACCGCCTGCAACGGACTTGAGAGAAAATGCGTCCTGAAAAATCATTTCAAATGTCTTACCGAGAACATCAAAGTTCATGACGAGGATAATAAGACAGCCGAGAACATAGAAAACAGCCATAAACGGTACAAGGAGTTCGCAAACTCTTGAGATTGACTTGATACCTCCGAAAATTACAACGGCTGTAATTGCAGCAACAAGAACACCTACAATAATCGAAATAACCGAAGCGTCCTGACCGAAAAGATTCACAGTACCAAGGTCAAAGGTGTTGTTCATAATGTTTGAAATTGCATTAACCTGAACACCCGAACCGATGCCGAAGGATGCAAGCAATGCAAAAAGTGCAAAAAGAACGGCGAGGATTTTGCCGAGAGTTTTAAACTTAAATCCTCTTTCAAGGGCATACATAGCGCCGCCGAGCATTCTGCCGTCAGAGGTCTTTACACGATACTTTACACCGATGAGTGACTCGGAATACTTCGTTGCGATACCGAAAACACCGGTGAGCCAGCACCAGAGAACCGCACCGGGGCCTCCGAGTGCAATTGCAGTACCTACGCCTATGATATTACCCGTGCCGATTGTTGAGGCAAGTGCTGTTGCAAGAGCCTGAAACGGGCTGATGTCACCGTCTGAATCGGGATCCTTTGTCACCGAAAGTTTGATTGCCTTAAAAGTTTTTCTCTGTACAAATTTTGTGCGAATTGTGAGGAAAATGTGAGTTCCGAGAAGAAGGATAATCATAAACCAACCCCACAGGAAGTCATTGAAGCTATTCATCACAGCTGAAATCGCATCCCACATATTGTACGCCTCCTTGTTTTAGTATAAACCTACCCTGTTTAATATACAAAAGCAAAACCTGCTTTATGTCCGTTAATATTTTTTACAAAAATCGTTTTACATCAATAAGGTTGTCTGCAACTCCGTAAAGAAGGGGAATTGCCTCGGCACTCGGACGGTCAAGGTCGGGAACCATAACCGTTTTACACCCTGCCGAGCTTGCCGACTTTATGCCGTTGAGCGAGTCCTCAAGTGCAATGCAGTTTTCGGGAGCAAGTCCGAGTTTTTCTGCGGCATAAAGATAAATGTCAGGTTCGGGCTTTCCTTTTGCAACCATTGACGCACAAACTATTTCGTCAAAATAATCGTAAAGACCGAGAGCCGAAAGATATTTTTTCGTTCTTTCCGGAGCGGTTGCGGTCGCAAGGGCAACCCTGTAGCCGTTCTGCTTTAAAAAGCCGAGAAATTCAGCGGCACCGGGCTTTGATTCAATGCCGTTTTCCGAGATGAACTTATCCATAAGCTCAATTCTTTTATCGTGAACCTTGCAGTAGTCAAAATCCTCTCCGAAAAAGCCCTTTAATTTTGCAATTGCAAACGGGCGAGCCATTGAGCGAATACTGAGTGCGTGGTGCGTTTCCATAGGATACCCGTAAAAAAGAGCCGCCTCACACCAAAAACGGACATACAGCTTTTCTGTGTCAAGAATGACACCGTCCATGTCGGAAATAATACCTTTTATATCAGGATTCATATTTTACCTCCCGATTTTTTTAGATTCATATTTACAAACGCAATTCCGAGTGAAATCAGAATAAGCGAGATGAGCGTTTCAATTCTGAAAACATTTTCACCGAGCATAAGTCCTGACAAAACCGTTCCGAACACGGGAACAAGCAGATTGAAAACGGAAATTCTGCTTGCATCATGAAATTTGAGAAGTGCTGTCCACAGCGAAAATGCCGCCGCTGATACGAACGCAAGCCAGAGCAACACGGAAACACTTTCAACATTTATCAAACCAATACTGCCACCGCAGCATATGCCCGACACAAGCAATATAAAACCGCCTGTTAAAAGCTGAAAAGCGGTTACAGGGAACGGATCTCGTCCTGTTGTGACTTTTTTCGCAACGATGTTGCCTGCCGCCGCAGATATTGTTGAAAAGAGAATCATCATATCGCCAAACCAAGTGTCCGTGCTGACAGTTCCGCCGAAATTGATTGCGATAATTCCGCCGAATCCGAGAATACAACCGATAATTTTCATCAGCGTGAGCCTGTCGTTTTTGAAAAACAACGGCACGAAAAGTACGGTAAAGAACGACGCACAAGCCGTTATTATAGAGGTGTTCGTTCCGCTTGTAAAACCGATTCCGATGTATGTAAAAATATACTGCAATCCTGTCTGAACCACTCCGAGTGAACAGACGGGCAGTATATCTTTTTTTGAAAGCGTCGGCGGTTTTCTTTTTGATATCCACAAAAAGAGAAACACCATAAATCCCGCCAACATAAAGCGCATTCCTGCAAAAATCAGCTTTGAGCCGATATCCGACTCCTCAATCTTAAAAGCAGAGTAGCCGACCTTTATAAACGGAAAAGCCGTTCCCCACAAAAGTGTGCAGAAAATTGCTGTTAAATATGCTATTTTTTTATTTTGTAACAGTTTCATTTTATTCATCCGGAAAAATTAACAATATCAAATATAGTATACCATAAAAATCAGAAAAAGAAAACCTTACAATTTCAAAAATTTGTTTATTCCGTAAACAGAATTTGCACCGTCACAACAGGCGGTTATAATTTGTCGCAGATTTTTTGCGCGGATATCCCCTGCAACAAAAATTCCCGACACGGATGTCTGACAGGTTTCATCGGCAATCACATATCCGTTGTCATCAGTTTTTACAAAGCCCTTGACACATTCGGTTCTCGGTTCAAGACCTACCGCAATAAAAACTCCGTCAGTTTTCAGAATTTTCTCATTATCAAGCGTAACCGATTTAACCTTTTCGTCACCGTCAATTTTCATAACATTGGTGTTGTAAAGAATTTTGACATTGCCCGATTTTTCAAGCTTTTGCACAAGCACTCTGTCGGCTTTTAATGCGTCGCCCCTGTGAATAAGAAAAACCCGTTTGCATATATGAGAAAGATAGGTCGCCTCGGTAACGGCGGTGTTTCCTCCGCCGATTACCGCCACTGTTTTGTCTTTGAAAAAATAGCCGTCACACACGGCACAATAGCTTACTCCTCTGCCCTCAAACTTATTTTCGCCGTCAATTCCCAATTTTTTGTGGGTTGCGCCCATGCAGAGAATAACAGATTTTGTCTTGACCTCACTGTCGGAACATTCAAGGATAAAACCATCATAATTTTTTCTTATGCCGACAAGGGATTGTCTGACAAAATTTGCACCGAATGACTTTGCGTGTGAATAAAAGTGCTGGATGAGATCAAAGCCTGCAATATCGCTGAAGCCCGTGTAGTTTTCAACCGCATCCGTGAGGGCAATTGAACTGCCCTCGGGTGATGACGGATCAAGCACAATGCAGTCAAGTCCGCTCCTTGAGGCATAGAGTGCCGCCGTAAGTCCTGCCGCACCTCCGCCGACAATTACAAGGTCATACAAAACTCTCACCCGTTTTTTCGGATATTGCGGAAATTATCCGTTCTTCGGTCTGAACCCCCGACATACGCAAAATTTCGTTGCCGTCTTTAAAGAGCAAAAGTGCAGGAATCCCCGATACACCGTAGCGTTCTGTCAATTCGGGATTTTCGTCAACATTGACCTTGACGGTTTCAAAATATGCTTTGTACTTGTCACTGATTTCTTCTATTACAGGCGAAAGCATTCTGCACGGTGAACACCATTCGGCATAAAAATCGGCAAGCACCGGCATTGATGATTTTATTAAACTTTCAAATTCATTTTTCCGTATGTTTTGAATCACAATATCACTCCGTAAATCATTTTTACTATTGTTCCCGATTTAAGGGTAATTATTATATCTTTGTCTGCGTATTCAAATTATGTGTAACGGCAAACCGATTTTATTGTAAAAGGCGAAAAAAGTCCCCTCGAAAAATCGAGAGGACTTTAAATTTTTTAATTTTCGCAAATTGCAATAGCAACAAATATTTTTGACAATTTTTGTATTGATTTATTTTAAGGCAAATGTCATTCAAAATACAAATTTCTCAAAGCCGAAATTTCTTTGGCATAACCGTCAAGCTCGTTCGGGGTTTCAAGGAAAAACGGAAGATTTCGCAAATTTTCATTATTTATAATTTTTCCGAACGCATCAATTCCAATGTTGCCCTCGCCTATTTTCTGATGTCTGTCCTTGTGGTTGCCGATAGGATTCATACTGTCATTGAGATGAATTGCCTTGAGTCTTTCAAGCCCGATTACACGGTCAAATTCTTCAAGAACTCCGTCAAGATTATTCACAATGTCATAACCGGCGTCAAAAACATGGCAGGTATCAAGGCAGACGCCGATTTTATCGTTTCGCTCCACACGGTCGATAATCATACGCAGTTCTTCAAAGGTTCTGCCGACCTCCGTGCCTTTGCCCGCCATTGTTTCAAGCAATACCGTGGTTGTCATATCATTAAACATTGCAGTATTCAACGCTGTGCCGATTTGCTCAACCGCAGCTTTAACGCCCTGTCCCGTGTGACTGCCGGGGTGAAAGTTATAAAGATTATTCGGGAGATATTCCATTCGTTTCAAATCATCCGTAAGCGTGTTCAGAGCAAATTCACGGGTTTCGGGTTTTGCCGAACAGAGGTTCATTGTGTATGGTGCATGGGCGAGAATTTTTGCAAAATTATTTTCCGTCATAAGTTTTATAAGTGCATTGACATCTTCGATATCAATTTTTCTTGCAGATCCGCCACGAGGGTTGCGTGTAAAAAATTGAAATGTGTTTGCTCCGATTGAAAGTGCATCTCTGCCGATTGCGTAAAAACCTTTTGATATTGAAAGATGAGAGCCGATATTAAGCATATTTTCTCCTTTTGCGTTAATTTATTTGCAGTAAGCAGTTTATCGTAAAGAAAAAAGCCTTTCTGTCAAAAGACAAAAAGGCTTTAGTTGGTCGGGATGACAAGACTTGAACTTGCGACTCCACGCCCCCCAGACGTGTGCGCTACCAAACTGCGCTACATCCCGTTGCAACATTAATATTTTAACAAACACAGCGAGCGTTGTCAAGATGTTTTAAAAACTTTTTGAATATTTTTGCACCATGAGTTAAAAAAGCAAAACGGACACTGCCGATTGACAGTGTCCGAAAAATGCTTAATCAAAGATTAATTCGTTAAAATCAGTCTTCTTTCTTCTTTCTTGCAAGGAACATAACGCCCGCTGCTGAAACCATAAGACCTGCCATTACGAAAACGATAGTTGTTTCAACACCTGACTTAACTGCACCTGTGCTTGAAGAACCTGAACCTGATGAGCTTGAGCCACCGTTGCTTGAAGAAGAACTTGAACCGTTGCTTGAGCTACCGCCTGCTGCCTTAGCACCTGTCTTCTTAGCGCTGTCAAGCTTAGCTGTATCTGCCTTCTTACCTGTTGTAGGATCTGTGCAACCTGCGAGAATCTTCTCAACTGCAGGAGCAATCTTATCCTTATCCTCGTTGTTTGTAGCATTGAGCCTATCTGTTACAGCACCCATAACATCTACAGGACTAACCTTGAGTTCGTCAAGAAGTTTCTGTGTAAGACTTGTCTTAGCGTCATCATTGTAGTAAGCAACGAGGTATGTAGCCAGCAATGTTACATCTGATTCGCCCTCAGGGAAAGCAGAACCGATGACGTTACCTGTTGATGTAATCTTCTTTTCAGGGCCGCAGTCTGAGTTGTTTTCCCACTTAGCTTCGTTTGCCTTCTTTTCTGAATCCTCAGGGTTTTCAAGCTGATTACCTGTGCAATAAAGTGTGTCACCGATGCACTTGCCGCTCATGATAGCGTTGTATGACTGCATACCTGTGTTAGCACTAAAGATTACACAGTAAACTCTTCCGTCTGACTTAGAGATTGTGTTACCTGTCTTTGAAAGATCATATGTAGCGATACCTGTTGAAGAATCGTACTTACATTTTTCTTTCTTTGACTGCCAAGCCGGCCAATCGCCTGAACCGTCAGCTTTCCAAATATGACAGAATACTGACTTAACATTATTCCAGCCTGACTTCTTAACATCAAACTTAACAACATTGCCTGCTTCAACTTCTGAAGAAGCGTCAGCTGAAACCTCTGATGAACCGTCGGCTGAAACCTCGCCTGACTGATCTGCTGCAGCAACAGCAGCGTCATCCTCTGCTTCTGCAGCGCTAGCTGTGATGGCAGCTGAACTGCACATTACTGCTGCTGCAAGAAAAAGACCTGCAATTTTCTTGAACATTTTTAATCTCCTCCTAAAATTGTTCATAAATATCCAAGATAGATTTTCATATCTTAGTATTGCTTATTATACTATAAAAATAACAAAACTGCAATAGTTTTGATTTAAAACCGTTTTTGTTAATTGCACAAGATTTTATGTAACCGTTTGGCTATTTTCCACAATTCAACCGGCAAGTAAGCCATAAATACACATTAAACGATTATTTTAACATTGCATAAACAGTTTCTTTTACGCTGTCAAGAGCCTCTGAAATCTTCTCAGGCTGTTTAGCACCTGCCATAGCCATATCGGGCTTTCCGCCTCCGTTGCCTCCGGCCTTCTGAGCAACAGCCTTTATGATTTTGCCTGCATTCGCACCGAGAGCAAGAGCCTCTTTACCGCAGGCTGCGGCAAATGTCACCTTGCCGTCATTTTCAGTTGCAAGAACGCATACGCACTTCGGGGCAAAATCTCTTGCCTTTTCGCACATTGTGCGAAGAATGTCGGCATTAGCCTTGTCAATTCTGCCTGTTACCACTCTTACACCGTTTTCCTCCGTTGTGCCTGCAAAAAGCTGACCGATCTGAGCAACGGCAAGCTTTGAATTAAGCTCGTTGATTTCTCTCTGCTGTTCCTTGATAAGCTGTTCAGCCTTCTGAACACCCTCAACAACTGCCTTTGGATTTGCAATTTTGAGTAATGAGCAAACATCCATAATAACAGCGCTCATACCGTTGATGTACTTGAGAACGCCCATACCTGTGAGAGCCTCAATTCTTCTTACACCTGCGGCAACCGAACCCTCCTGTCTGATTCTGAAAAGACCGAGGTTTGCGGTATTCTTTACATGTGTACCGCCACAGAATTCAACAGAGAAGTCGCCTGCGCTTACAACACGGACAACATCGCCGTACTTTTCACCGAAGAGTGCCATTGCGCCGAGCTTTTTAGCCTCTTCAATAGGCATTTCCTGTGTTGTAACGGGGATTGCCTCAAGAATCTTTTTATTTACAAGATTCTGAACCTCAATGAGTTCCTTTGCCGTGAGAGCCTCAAAGTGAGTAAAGTCAAAACGGAAGTAATCGTCTGAAACAAGCTGACCTGCCTGCTGAACATGGTTGCCGAGAACCTCACGGAGAGCCGACTGAAGGAGGTGAGCCGCTGTGTGGTTTCTTGTAATATCCGCACGGCGCTCTTCATCGACAGCAGTTGAAACCTCTGCACCTACATTGATGCTGCCGCTCTTTACTGTACAAGCGTGAAGGTAAATTGTGCCTGACGGATTCTTTGTTGTGTTGTCAACATCAGCTGAAAAACTGCCAGACTCCATAACACCTGTGTCGCCAACCTGGCCGCCGCCTTCTCCGTAGAACGGAGTTTTGTCGAGAACAATGATAGCATTTTCGCCCTCACCGATACTGTCAACCCTCACACCGTCCTTAACGATTGCAAGAACCTTTGAAGTTGACTTGAGGTCTGTGTAACCTACGAATTCTGTATTTGCAACATCCGAAAGGTCTGTTGTGTCAGAAATCCAAGCGTCTGCTCCGGCATTCTTTCTTGCGTCACGGGAACGCTTTTTCTGCTCCTTCATAAGCTCACGGAAACGCTCAACATCAACCTTGATGCCTTTTTCCGAAAGGATTTCTTTTGTAAGGTCAATCGGGAAACCGTAGGTATCGTTAAGCTTAAATGCGTCCTCACCGCTGAGAACCTTAACATCTTCGCTGTCCATAATGCCGTTGAGCATCTTAAAGCCCTGATCAATTGTCTTGGCAAAGCTTTCTTCCTCAACCTTGATAACCTTTGTGATGAACTCCTGCTTTTCCTTGAGTTCGGGATAAGCTGTGAGATTTTCCTTGATAACCGTATCGCAAACCTTATAGAGGAAAGGCTCATTGTAACCGAGAAGTCTGCCGTGACGAGCCGCCCTTCTGAGCAAACGGCGAAGCACATAGCCCTTGCCCTCGTTTGACGGAAGAACACCGTCACCGATCATAAATGTTGTACTGCGGATATGGTCTGTGATAACACGGAGCGAAACATCGCTCTTTTCATTTTTACCGTACTCAACACCTGTAATCTGTGAGATGTGTTTCATAATGTTCTGAATTGTGTCAACGAGGAAAAGGTTGTCAACACCCTGCATAACACAGGCAAGTCTTTCAAGGCCCATACCTGTATCAATGTTCGGATGTTCAAGAGGAGTGTAGTTACCTTTGCCGTCACTCTCAAACTGAGTAAATACAAGGTTCCAAACCTCAACAAAACGGTCACATTCACAGCCTACATGACAGTCGGGTCTGCCGCAGCCCTTTTCGTCGCCACGGTCAAAGTAGATTTCGGAGCACGGACCGCAGGGGCCTGAACCGTGTTCCCAGAAGTTATCTTCCTTGCCGAGTCTTACCATATGTGACGGATCAACGCCGACTTCTTTTGTCCAAATGTCAAAAGCCTCGTCATCGTCCTCATAGATTGAAACATAGAGCTTTTCGGGGGGCATTTCAAGAACCTTTGTAAAGAATTCCCATGCCCAAGCTGTAGCCTCGTGCTTAAAATAGTCGCCGAATGAGAAGTTACCGAGCATTTCAAAGAATGTACCGTGACGGGCTGTGATACCGACACGCTCAATGTCGGGAGTACGGATACATTTCTGACAGGTTGTAACACGCTTGCGAGGAGGTGTTACCTCACCTGTAAAATATTTTTTCATAGGAGCCATACCGCTGTTGATAAGCAGAAGGCTGTTGTCGTCCTTTGGAACAAGCGAAAAGCTGGGGAGTCTTAAACAACCCTTTGATTCAAAGAATTCAAGGAACTTTTCTCTTAATTCGTTAAGTCCTGTCCACTTCATAAAAAATCTCTCCTTATACAAATTCACAGGGGAATACAATATTCGTTCAAATTTGTTTAAAGTATGCAACCGAGCAAAATAAAAAATCCCATTGTATAAAAATACAATGGGACAGGAATATCCTGCGGTACCACCCAAATTGACGCCAAGCGTCCGCTTTGAGTAATCGTCATATAGATTACATTTCCTTAACGCAGAAATACGCTGTGCTTAATCACACAGAGCTCAGGGGCAGCGCACCGAAACTTCACATAAAAGCCTTGCACCAAAACGGCTTTCTCTCTGAAATGCTGACATCTCGGTTAATCCCGTCACAGCCGAATATTGTAATTCAATTGTAGCAAATAATTTAAATCGGAGCAACACTCTGCTTTGCTTGCAAGGAGCAGAGTTTGCGACAGATTGCAATCAAGTGCATAGGAGCGTCAGCTCCTCAGTATTTCAGCGAGAGATTTGCTCACGCTGAAAGGCTGAATTGTTCCCCACCGTTTTTAAGGTGGGGAACATCAGTACTTAGATTATAAAACTGTTTCTTTGCGTTGTCAATAGCAAAATTCGGGATTAATCACGCTTTTTTCTGATAACCGAGCCTGACGGAACGGGAGCGTTGCATTTCATTGTAAGTCTTTGCATCGGATGCGGCGCACTTTCAACGGGCATACCCTCGTCGGTTGTAAGTGATTCGCACTTGATTTCAAACGGCACTCCGCTTGGCGGAAGTACATCAAGTGTGTCGCCCACATAGAATTTGTTGCGCTGAGTGATCACTGCGGTTGTGTCGTCCACAAGCTCTTCACACAATGCAACATTGTCATAATGACGGATATATCCTCCGTTGCCCGTAACCTGACCGGGTTCTCTGCCGAAATAGAAGCCTGTGTTGTACTCACGGTGGCTGATTTTTTCAAGTTCTTCCCTTATCCACGGTTTGAGAACATAATCGTCACCCTCTGCAAAATAATCGTCAACAGCGTGACGGTAAGCGTTTGTTGTAACAGCGACATAGTAAGCCGACTTTGCTCTGCCCTCAATCTTAAAGCTTGAAACACCTGCCTTTACAAGCTCGGGGATATGCTCAATCATACAGAGATCTCTTGAATTGTAGAGATATGTGCCGTCACCTGTTTCTTCAACAGGAAAATACTGTCCCTGACGGTTTTCTTCGTAAAGATGATACTTCCAGCGACACGGCTGAGCGCAGTCGCCGTGGTTCGCATCTCTGCCTGTCATATAGCTTGAAATAAGGCATCTGCCTGAAAATGAAACACACATTGCACCGTGTACAAAGCATTCAATTTCAAGCTCTTTCGGAACTTTTGCACGCATTTCGGCAATTTCATCAAGCGGAATTTCTCTTGCAAGCACAACCCTTGACGCACCCATATTGTAAAGCACATTTGCCGCCGCATAGTTTGTTACTCCTGCCTGAGTCGAAATGTGGCGCTGAACCTTTGGCGCATACTTTTTAGCCGCCTCAAAAACACCGAGATCGGCAATTATGAACGCATCAACTCCGCAAGCCTGAGCATTCTCCATAAATTCCTGAAGATGAGGAATTTCATTATTGCGTGGAAGTGTGTTGCAGGTCACATGGATTCTTGCACCCTTTGCGTGGGCAAGGTCACAAGCTTTTTTGAGCTGATCGTTATCAAAATTCTGCGGTGCGGAACGCATTCCGAACATTTTCCCTGCAAGAAAAACTGCGTCTGCGCCAAAGTTTAAAGCGGATTTAAGGCAATCCATATCACCTGCCGGTGACAAAATTTCGGGTTTTTCAAAATTAGTTATCATAGCTTTCAATATACTCCAGATTTGCGTTTTGCTGTTCAAGTGTTGATGCGTAATAAGCCTGTCCCTTGCTGTCATGACAGAAGAAGTAATAATCCGAGCTGTTCGGATTGAGTGCGGCAATTATCGCATCCATACCGGGATTGCAGATAGGACCGTAAGGAAGTCCCTTCCTGTCATATGTATCATATCTGCTCTTGTAGGTGCTTCTGTCATTTTCGGGAACATCCTCAAGGCTTCTGTACGGATAGAACTTTGTTGAATCAAGACCGAGACTTGACACGCCGAGACTGCTGTCGGCTGTAAGACGGTTGTGGAGGATTGAGGAAATGTAGTACATATCCTCTTTGTCAGCCGCCTCTGCCTGAATGATAGATGCGATTGTCATAACCTGATCAAGCGAATACTTTGTATCGCTCTCTTCAACCATTTTCAAAACTGTTGTTTTCTTTGAATATCCGTCAACAGTCTGCTTTTCGTTAATCTTTGTTTCGTAGTTGTTGAGAAATTTGTAGATTACGGATTCTGCATTTTCGTTTCTGTAGAATTCGTAGGTATCTGGATAGAGATAGCCCTCAAGCTTGTAGTAACGCTTGTCCGCATTTGTTTCAGCCTTGATAAAGTCAAAGTCGCTGTCAAACTTTTCGGAATTGCAAAGCGAAAGAAACTCGTCCTTGTCGCCCAAAGCACCGTTCTTTTCAAGAGTGTTGGCAATTTCAAGAACGCTTTCGCCCTCGGTAATTGTAACGGAAACCGTGTCGGTTCTGTTGTTGTTACTCGAAAGGAAGTTGATGATTGCCTCGTAGTCCATATTTCTGCGAATTTCATATGTACCCTGAGTAAAATCATCGGCAGACTTTGTGACATTGACAAAAAGCTTGAAATATGACGGCTCACCGATTACTTTATTGTCAACAAGTACCTTTGTAACATCGTCAACAGTCGGATTTTCGGGAATTTCAATTTTCACGGTTGAGGAGTCGGTCCTGTTCACGGCAAGCAAATCGTTCATGCCTGTTATCATATATACAGCCGCCATTGCTCCGACAATTAAAACCGAGATAATCCAGATAAAGCGGAAGGTTCTGCGATTATACTTGTTCTTTGCTTTAAGAGCCTTTTTTTCTTCCTTTTTCTTCTGCTTTAAAACCTGCTTTGATTCACGGGCCATTTGCTTTTTGACATCCTGACCGCTGTATGAATTAAGGTTTGACGGTTCATCCTCAGACTTGACGAAATTATCGTCCTCATACTCGCTTTCATCAATATTAAGTTTAAAGTTTTCGGCTCTTCTGCGACGCTGAGCGTTAAGCTCCTGTTCGCTCATATTAAAATTATCAGGGTTCATAATGTATCATTCCTTTACAAACTCGTTATTTGTTCGGTTGGTATATTTTTCGGTAATCACGGCGTCAACGGGGCGGTCGAACACTCCCGAGGGCAGAGTATGCTCTATACATTTGGAGTAGCAAAGCCCAACGCTTGTTCCCGAAAAATTCTGTAAAAATCTGTCGTAGTAACCCTTGCCGAATCCAAGGCGGAATCCCTGCATATCAAAGCAAAGTCCCGGAACAAGGCAGAGTCCGTGTGAGAAATCCTCGTACTTTTCGCAAACCTCGGGGTTTGGTTCCATGATTGAAAACGCACCCTTTTCAAGCTGAGAAAGTGAATTTACAAGGTAAAAATCCATTTCGCCGAAATTATTTTTACACTTTGGCAAAGCAAGCCTTTTGCCGTCTTTCAGCGTTGTTTCAAGAATAAGCGAGGTGTCAACCTCAATCGGTGATGAAACAAAGGCAAAAAGCACATCACAGTTTTTGTATTCCTCACTTGCCAGAAAAGCGTTCTGCAAGGCGAGGTCAAGCTGTTGCTTTTTTTCGGGAGGACAGCTTTTTCGGATTTTTTTATGTTTTGCACGGAGCTGACTTTTCAGCTCACGAACATTTTTCACAGGCATTGCATATCACCGATAACCTTGTCAGCGGCATCCTTTGATACTGCGAGAGAAACAATTGCGTGACCGAATTCAATTGCACAGCCTGCGCCCTTTGCGGTAATAATATTGCCGTCCGTTACGGTGTGAGTGCCTGTATAGTCTGCACCCTTGAGTTCCTTTTCAAAGCCCGGAAAACAGGTTGCCTTTTTGCCGTCAAGGATTCCGAGATGACCGAGAATTGACGGAGCGGCACAGATTGCGGCAACGATTTTGCCGTTTTCACAGCTATACTTAACAGCCTCAATAACCTTTTCGTTTGCCTCAAGATTGAGAGTTCCGGGCATACCGCCGGGGAGTACAACACCCTGAACATCGTCAAGGTCAATATTGTCAATTGTGATATCGGCTTTGACAGGCACACCGTGTGAGCTTGTAACACATTCGCCTGTTACACCGACTGTTTTAACATCAAGCTTTGCCCTGCGCATTACATCAACGGGGGCAAGCGCCTCTGTTTCTTCAAAGCCTTCTGCAAGAAATACATAGAACATAGTAAACTTCCTTTCAGGAAAGAGTAATCCCGATATAGACATCGTCGGGAATTTTATGGTTTTTGTCGAGTGATTTAATCATTCCGCATTTTTGTAACCTACAGTTTTCAAAAAGAGCGTTATCGGATTTGCCCGTAAACACAAACCTTTCTGATTTTGTATTTTCAAGCAAAAGTGCGGAAAGTTCGTTTATATTTTTATAAGCCGAGTAAAAAACATCGGCAGTATTTTCGTTTTCATCAAATACGGCAAAGCAGTCATTCTTATTGATCACCTTTGAGCCGTAAATCTCATAATAGGACTTTGCAAATTCAAAAAAATTCTCATTATATATGAAAGAATTTTCTTTTGAACAGCCGATATTCAAGCCCTTCTCTGCAAAACTTTCAAGCGTTTGCCTTGAAATTTCACGGCTTTTTACGGTACAGCTCGGAGCATATCCGAGCTTTGCGTAAAAGCCATACAAGCCATCATTTGCAGGAAAAAGCAGAGAATAGACATCACCGTTATTCTTTGCGCCATCAAGTGCAAAATCAATCAGCCTTGACATTATCCCGTTGCCACGGAAAGATTTATCGGTTGACGCACCGCAAAGATAATGCGATTTTTCGCCGTTGAGCGTACCTTTTACAAGGTAAAGAGCCGAAACGATTCTATCGTCAACAACGGCACAGCAGCCGTCAAAAAGGTCGCTGTCAAAAATCAGATTGACGGCAGTTACATCCTCGTCAAAACACGAAAGCCACAGCTTTTTTAGGCTTTCGGTATCGGATTTTTCGGTTTTGCGAAATATCGTTTTCATCGCTTTTTCGGTATTGCATTCCAACGGTCGAGGATAATAACGGGATTGTATGAAAGTTTAGACTTTTTGAGTCCCTCAAGTCCCATATCTTCCTCACGGTTTATATACTCATACTGCGTAAGAGTTTTGGCAAATTCGTTGTTGATTACGGCATAAACACCGTCATATTCACGAAGTGCCTTTTCAAAGTTGATGTCATACACCTTGGGTGAAATTTCACTTCCGAGTGTCATGGCAACAGGCTTTGAGTCAACATACAGTACAGCGCCCTTGACATTATATTCGTCTTTGAGGTCGCACATTTCCCTGATTGCCGTAATTTCGCTTGAAGCTTCGGGATCGGTGTCATTTTCCGCACACCACAGTTTTGCAACCGTTAATGCATCGGGAATGTTTGAATCCGACAGAGTTTCAAAACGGGTATCGGTGTAGGTTCTGTAAAATTTTGAAATGTGGTTACGCTTTGCGTGAAACCTTTTGCCCGCAAGGGTTGCAAGGTCACGGGAAGTGTAGATGTAATCCTGATTTTCGGGTGAACGGACATAATCAAATTTGCCGGGAAACATTGTTTCAAGCATTGCACGATTGCCGTTTGTCAGCATAACAATTTGCAAATTGCCGTTTCTCTCCTCGGCATCTTTGAAAACCTCTTCAAGCGCACCCTTTATATTTTTACCTGTCGGCATACAGTAACCCCAGACGGACTCGTCGGGATTACAATACACCTTGACAATTGTATCATCATAAAAAGCAAATTTAATATTGTATTCGTTTCGCCAAAGATAAGCGTTCAAAAGGTTGGTATCGCAACCCATGCACTCATCATAATCGTAGTATTTTTTTAATTCGTTTATGTCAGTTTGCTCAATTTTTTTAAAGCTCAGCATAAATTTCAGCCGCTGCCCTCTCTATCTCTTCCGATATTTTTTCTATACTCTTAATCTCTCCGTTTTCACAGCAATTAATAACCTTCCAGCCGCATTTTTTAGCGGCATAAACTGCACTTTTTCGACAGTCAAGAAGGAAACGGAGGTTTTTTTCATGCAAATCTTTCTTGCTGTTGTCACCGCCGTAGCGTTTTTCCATAAGCTTCTGCGAAACCTCGGGTTCAACATCAAGGTAGATTACAAGGTCGGGTTTCGGAATCCCGAGTTTTTCGTATTCAAAATCGTTCAGCCAATCAATAAAGCTGTTCCACTCCTCTTTCGGGAGTTTGGACATCTGATAAATTATATTTGAAGTCACATAGCGGTCGCTTAAAATCACACCGCCGTTGTCACATTCCTTTTTCCAAAACTGAAGATAGCTTGCAACACGGTCAACCGCATAAAACGCACTCGCCGCATAGGCATTGACATCATCGGGCTTGTCGCCGAATTCGCCGTCAAGATACATCTTCACGGGAGCGGCGGCAGGACTTTCATAATTCGGAAATTCAAGCTTTGTGACCTTTTTTCCAAGAGCGGAAATTTTTTCGCACAAAATCTTTGTCTGCGTAGCTTTTCCGCTGCCGTCAAGTCCCTCAATAACAATAATTTTGCTTTTCATATATATACCTTACTTTTCTCTGCCGTATTTCTGACGCATTTCCTTTTGCTTTCCGCAACACATATTGCCCTCGGGGCATGGTCCGAACAGGCATGACGGGCCGCAGTTTTTGAAAAGATGCGGAGCAACCCCAAGACATTGCAAAAGCATCTGTTCGGCAACCTCACGAATTTCCCACTGCGCTCTGTTGCAGCAACGGTGTGCAAAAAAGTTCTGCAAGCTTCTTGCATTGAAAGTGCAGACAATTTTTGTTGTCGATGCATTCGGAAGAATAAATCTTGCGTCCTCATTGGCTTTCTTGATGAAAGCATTGCAGGATTTTTTGTCGTCAGCCTTGTAGGCATTGATAATTTCTTCATCCGTTCCGCTGTATTTATCGGGACATTTCTCGTTGATGTAACCGACAGCAAGTGCATCTCTGATTTCTTTGTAAGCGTCAGCCTCAACCTTGAGAGCCTTTTCATAGGCGGCAAGAGCCTTTTCGTTCTTTGCAATCTCGGGCGGAGTTACAAAGTCAAACCTTGTGCCGTCAACATATCGCTGTGACTGCTGACTGTAGGATGCAATTCTGTGGCGGACAAGCTGGTGTGAGCAGGCTCTTGAAATGCCCTCAATGCCGAATGTAAAATATGCGTGTTCAGTCGGACTTGCATGACCAAGGCTTGCAAGCATATCAATAAATGAGGAAGTTTTTTCCTCGTCAAGACCTTCTCTTATATCTTCAATCCCCGACGGTGAATAGCAAAGCTTTGCCGCCATTGCAACAGTCTGTTCAGGGTTTGGTGTGTGTGTAAGGAGCGTTACCTTTATTGCCATTTTTAGTTTTCATCTCCCATTTTCGATAAAGTTATTCACAATTTCCGATATTTAGATTTATTATAACATTATTGTTCAGTCTTTTCAATGGTAAAAACAAGCAAAAATCCCGACAGCACAAAACCTGTCGGGATTTCTGATTAAAATACTATTTTCTTGTAATTGACCAACCCTTTGAGTTGAAACCGCTTACCGTTTTGCCTTTCCTGTCAATACAACGGACTGTGTAGGTCGCCTTCCTACCCTTTTTAGCACCTGAATCTGTGAAAGAGGTTGAAGTTGTGTCCTTAACCTTTGTCCAGCTTCCGCCGTCATATTTTCTGTAAAGTCTGTAGCCGTAAACGCCTGCGATTTTATTCCAAGTTACGCTTACACCCTTTGATGTGTTTGATAGCCTTGTAATTGTCGGTGCAACGGGCGTGTATTTTTTCGACCAACCCCTTGAATAAAAACCGCTGACGGTATTGCCGTTCTTGTCAATACAACGGATTGTGTAGGTTTCGGTTCTGTTAGGACTTACTCCCGAATCGGTGAACGATGTGGCAGTTGTGTCCTTAAATCTCTTCCAACCGCCTGATGATGTTTTATAGTAAAGTCTGTAACCGTAAACACCTGCGATTTTATTCCAGCTAAGTTTAATACCTCCCGATGTGTTGTCAAGCTTTGAAATTGTCGGAGCAGCGGGAGTATACTTCTTTGACCAACCGTTTGAGTTAAAACTGCTGATTGTGTTTCCGTTCTTATCAATGCAACGGATTGTGTATGTTTCGGTTCTGTTAGGACTTACTCCTGAATCGGTGAATGATGTGGCAGTTGTGTCCTTAAATCTCTTCCAACCGCCTGATGATGTTTTATAGTAAAGTCTGTAACCGTAAACACCTGCGATTTTGTTCCACGAAATTTTGATACCGCCCGATGTGTTTTCAAGTTTAGAAATTGTCGGGGTAACGGGAGTATACTTCTTTGACCAACCGTTTGAGTTAAAACTGCTGATTGTGTTTCCGTTCTTATCAATGCAACGGATTGTGTAGGTTTCGGTTCTGTTAGGACTTACGCCTGAATCGGTGAACGATGTGGCTGTTGTGTCTTTAAAGCGTTTCCAACCGCCCGATACAGGCTTGTAATAAAGTCTGTAGCCGTAAACACCTGCGATTTTGTTCCAACTAAGCTTGATACCGCCCGTGGTGATATCGAGTTTTGAAACTGTCGGAGCGGCAGGTGTATATTTTTTCGACCAGCCTGTCGAGTTAAATCCGCTGATTGTGTTGCCGTTTTTGTCAATACAGCGGATTGTGTATGTTTCGGTTTTATTCGGTACTACTCCCGAATCGGTGAACGATGTGGCGGTTGTGTCTTTAAAGCGTTTCCAACCACCCGATGCAGGCTTGTAATAAAGTCTGTAGCCGTAAGCGCCGTCAACCTTGTTCCACGAAATTTTGATACCGCCTGTTGTGTTTGAAAGACCTGTAATCTGCGGAGTGGGAAGATTTACGGTAACCTTGCAGTTCGCTGTTTTTCCGTTTGAAGTTTTTACCATGATTGTTGCAGTACCTGACGCTTTGGCGGTTACTTTACCGTTACTGTCAACAGTCGCAACGCTTGTGTTTGAACTGCTCCAAGTGTAAGAAGTCACAGCGTTTGATGGTGAAACTGTCTTTGTAAGAGTATAACTCTTGCCGTCATCTAAAGTTAATGATGTTTTGTTTAATGATACCGAGGTTGGTTCGGAAATTTCAATAAACTTAAATCCACTTTCTTTCGCATATGTTTCAGCAACTGTACCTTTATATCCATAAATTGAATTCAAAGATGTTCCAAATGTGTAAAGAGATATTTCCTTAACACTCTTCGGTATTATAACTGCTTTTAGATTTTCATTGAGAGTAAATCCCATTGGCATGGATAATTTACTAACAGAATCGGGTATTGTATATATTTCATCTTTCTTAGCAGGCGGATATTTTAATAGTTTTTTCTTATCCTTACTAAAAGCCACCCCATCAATACTACAATAATATTTATTATTTTTGCTAATATCAATGCATTCAAATGAATGACTACCATTTAAATCATATGTATCAAAAAAATTTTCCAATCCACTACCTAAAGTTATTTCTTTTAAGCTATCACAAAATTGTAAAAAGCCACCACTTCTTGCATCTCCTGATCTAACAATATACATAACACTATCAGGTATTGTAATTTCCTGTAAATTTGTACAACTATCAAAACATAGTGCACCTATTCTTAGAACACCATTTGGTATTATGACACTTCTAATATTTTTATTACTCAAAAATGCAGTATCTGATAATGCTGATACCTTATAACCGTAAATCGTTGATGGTATAGTAACATTAGCCGCAGAACCGTTATAGCCCGTAATCGTGCATGTATAATCATCTTCGAGGGTGTATTCAAAGTCGCCGTAGGTTGCCGCACTTACGGTGAGCGGTGCGATTGTCAAGATGCCGAGCATCATTACAACCGCAAGAATAACCGATGTTAATTTTTTGACTTTAGTTCTCATAATTGACCTCCTAATAAGATATAACAGCAAGAATAATTATCTTGTTAAGATAATTATATATTCCTATTTTGCAATTGTCAACATATTTTAATCTGATTTGGCTATTATTTTTATTATTTATGAAACAAATGGTATAATAAATCAAAGAAACTAAATTACAGGCAAAGGTGTTATTATGGAGTTTTCAGTCAGATTAAAAGAATTGCGTGTTGACAACGATATGTCACAGACTGAGCTTGCGGAAAAGCTGAATTTAAAGGCGAGTGCAATTTCAAAATATGAAAAGGGCATTACACAGCCGTCTATTGACACGCTCAAAAGCTTGGCGGAAATTTTCAGCGTTACGGTTGACTACCTTATCGGTATGTCAGATATCAAAAATCCATACAGCAACTCACAAATTACACCGAACGAAGCCGATTTGATTGAACATTTCAGACAACTGACCTACGAAAACAAAATCCGAATTGATGAAAGAATTAAAACAATGGCAGATGCGTGATACTGCGTAATATATAGTAAGATGTAAGCGGAGAGTATCCGCCTTTTTTATTTTAGAACGAAATTTGATTAAAGAATTGATTTGCAATAATAAATCGGTTGGTAATAAGGGTATATAAGTTAATTTAAGTATAATATAGTGTGTCGGGCGGTCAAAAACCGCCGTTTATTTTTGCCCCAAAATAATCGGAAATAAAATTATATTTCGTTCACAGAATTATCCAAATAAGACAATTTTTTAAGCAATTGCAAAATTGTAACGGCAAGCAATATCCATACATATAAAAACGGTCGGATAGACGAACTACCAGACCGTAAATTTTACTTTTCAATTTTCAGTTTTTTACCAAAAAATCAATCGAAAATCACTTTTCATAGATATTGAGCAAAAGAGCCTTGATGTCATAGAGTTTCTTTGAGAGGTCAACATAATAGTTATGCGGATTTTCAAAACGCTTAACCTCGTCCCAGAGAAGGTCAATCTGCTCACGGCAATAGGTTGCGATTTCCTCAATTGACGGTGACTCATACACGCACTTGCCGTTCTTGAAGATTGGCACAAGAAGTTCCTTTGCAGTATAGTTATCAAGCATTTTTGTTTTCCAAACTGCATTCGGATCGAAAATTGTTCTCGGCTTTGAATCGTCAACAACCTCATCATAAATGCACAGCTCATCGGCAATAGCCTTACCGCTGTCCTTGTCAAAGTAGCGGTAAACCTTTTTGAAGTGCGGATTTGTAATCTTGGTTGTATTTTCGCTGACCTTGATTTTCGGAACAATTTCACCGCCGTCATTTTCAACGGCAACAAGCTTATAAACACCGCCGAATACAGGCGAACTTGATGAAGTGATGAGTCTTTCACCAACACCGAATGTGTCAACCTGAGCGCCCTGCATCATAAGGTCACGAATAAGGTACTCGTCAAGAGCGTTTGACGCAGTAATTGTACATTCAGTAAGACCTGCGTCATCAAGCATTTTTCTTGCTTTCTTTGAAAGATAGGAAATATCGCCCGAATCAAGGCGGATTGCACACTTGGTCTTACCCTGCGGAAGAAGAACCTCCTTGAACACCTTAATGGCATTCGGGACACCGCTCTTTAATGTGTTGTATGTATCAACAAGGAGAGTAGGATTATCGGGATACATCTCGCAGTAGGTTTTAAAAGCGTCATACTCGCTGTTGAACATCTGAACCCATGAATGTGCCATTGTACCGCCGGCGGGAACACCGTAAAGCTCGTCTGTAAGTGTGCAGGCTGTACCCTTGCAGCCGCCGATATATGCGGCTCTTGCACCGTCAACTGCGGCATTTGCACCCTGAGCACGGCGAGAACCGAATTCAAGTACGGCTCTGCCCTGAGCGGCACGGACAATTCTGTTAGCCTTTGTCGCAATGAGAGTCTGATGATTGATTGTGAGGAGAAGGAATGTTTCAACAAGCTGAGCTTCAATTGCAGGCGCTTTGATTGTCATAACAGGCTCGTTCGGGAAAATCGGAGTTCCCTCGGGGATTGCATAAACATCACCGCTGAATTTGAAATTTCTCAAATACTCAAGAAACTGCTCGTCAAAAATGCCCTTGCTCTTGAGATATTCGATATCCTCGTCTTCAAAATGAAGTTCCCTGATGTATTCAATAGCCTGTTCAAGACCTGCCATAATCGCAAAACCGCCGTTGTCGGGAACTTTGCGGAAGAACACATCAAAATAGACATTCTTTTTATAAAAACCGTTTTTAAAATAGCCGTTTGACATTGTAAATTCGTAGAAGTCACACAGCATAGCCATATTTTCTTTTTTCATAATAATCACCTTGAATGAGATTGTATATTCTGCAACGCAGAAGCATAGATATAGTTTAGTCTTTTTTCGTCAATTTGTAAAGCGGAATTTGCACAAAAGCCGTTAAAATCCAACCCTGTTGCCTATACATTTTTAATATCTCGGTTGACATTTTACCGCTTAAAGGTATAATTAAGTTATATCGAAAACAATCCACTCGGAGGTAAAAATATGAACAGCGAAAACAATAAACTCTGCCCATTCTGTGAAAGCGAAATGATGATTATTCAGGACAACCTCAACAACGGCAAGCCGTACCTTGAATGCCCAACCTGCGGACTCCGTTTCCAAATTGAAGGCTTCCCCGAGAATCCACAGGAAATCAGAGAAACTGAGTGATTTGGTCTAAACATTTGTATCGCAGATATTGAAAAAAATCACCGCTCGGCTCAAAATGTCAAATTTCACAAAAATGTGTTGACAAATCGACTGAACGGTGATATAATCTATCTTGCGTTGAAATTTATGAGTAAGTTTGCAAAACCGACCTTCATAATTTCATCGGTTAAAATTAATATAGGGGTATAGCTCAGTTGGTAGAGCAGCGGTCTCCAAAACCGCGTGCCGAGGGTTCAAGTCCTTCTGCCCCTGCCATCAAGAAACGGCTTAAACACTGCGTTTAAGCCGTTTCTTGATATATTTTTATGTACGGAGCACGGTCTGATTTTCCGCTTTTGAAGCTCATTTCAGACATCAAAATGTTCAACCGGCGCTAATAATACCAACGTTTCCGTCTGCTACATCATCAAAATAGCATCAAAAATTATCACATCTACCACGGTATTATAATGTCAGCTTCATTATATCGTCAAGAATATCGAATGACCAATAAATTTAGGCTTTGAGAAAAATTAATTTTCCAAAGCCTTTTCTTTGTTTACAGCGTAGCATATTTTGATTTATAAATGTGTCCCGCTGAATATACTATATATTTCACATTCATGAATAATCCTGCAGTTCAACTTTTAGAATGGCCTTTTTACACTCATAAATAGAACAAAAGGTAGTTTTGCCAATTTGCATCTAATTAATATTACAGAGGTTTTCTTCGTGAATTAACATAACTTCCACCTGTTCTCAATCATCTTGTCTTTTGTAAAGGTTATCTGTTAGGTGAGTACTTTTTATCAGACTTTTCATAGCAGTCATCACATAAGATTTTTGCCCACGGTAAATCCTTTCTAAGTTCTCCTTTAGCACTGCAATGTTCACATTGTTTTTGCTTTTTCATAGCTACGCACTATGTTGGCTATATCACTTCTGAGCTGCTTTTTAAAATCATCAGAATGGTTATTATTGGAGGCTAATCGCAGACTTAAACTTCTGTCACCGATAATGCCAGAGAGTGTATTGGGCAAGGGGCATCTTCATATTAATAGTAACTGCAAATAACATGTAACCCTCGTATCATGTTATTATAAAATTATGCTATTCTGAAACTGCTGAGTATTGCGATAACCTCCTTTTCTTCCTGCGGTGTAAATTCTTCTGAGGTGGAAGCAGTAAATGAAATTGTACTTGAATACCAGAAGGTATATTCACCGCTTATTGCTCTTCTTACACCCTCTCTTATGCCCTCTTCACTAACGGGAAGTACAGCATATGCAACATTTCCATCAACCTCTTTGTACTCTCTGTCGGTTTGCATATTTAGTTTTCCTATTGTTTTTATCCTTGCTACCATAAATTCACCAAGTGAACTATGGTCTGTTGCCTGTACAAAACCCGGAATAAATTGTGAAGAAGCAACTTTACTGATTTCTTCTTTATTCATATAAACTCCGCTGCCGCCACCCTGTAATTCACCTGAGTAATGTAAAAATGTCACGCTTGCACCTCCATCGTTTTCGAGAGTAACAAGCTCCTCCTGCTGATCGCATTCTTCTTTTGTAACGCTCCAATTATCGGGATAATTAAATACAAATGGAGGATATGTAACCTGATTCACTTCCTGATAACGAGTGGTATATTCATTGTTAAGAGCTACAGTTTTTTCTCTATTTTCAGCATTACTTACACCCTTCTCTGTCGCACTCTCAGTTTCAGGCTCAGTTTTTTTAGTTGTTTCCTGAACTGTAGTTAGCTCTGTCGTTTGAGCTTCTGTTGCTTTTGTTGACGGTATTACCTGCGTTACAGTTGTTTCCTGCAATTCAGAACTTTCATCGCCGCAAGAACAGCTAAAAAGTGCAACAGCAATAATTAATACATATAAAAATATTTTGTAAACAGCACGCATTTTTATTTCTCCTCGTTAATTCCTTCTACAGCATATGTCCAATGTTCTATTCCTATTTCATCCCATAACTGACGAAGTGTCGTTATACGATGAATTTTCACTCTCTTCTTGTTTTTCCCTTTTAATTGAAATTATGCACAGCTGATTTGCTTATACTTTCTCTGTCAGAATTCACGTTTAATTTATATAATGACATAATCCCATCATACAAAAGCTTATAATCTTTGTCGTTTTTATCATCAAAGTTTTCCAACAATCTCAAAAGTATTGTCACTGCATCATTATAGCCATCCATATGCACATTATGAAGGAAGTCACCTTGAATAATATTGAAATATTCATCGGATATTTCTTTTAGCTTTGGATTATCAGCGCTTCTAAGCCTCATAAGAATTGACATAAAGGAACCACGCTTACTTATGTTTTCACAGGCATTTTTTAAAAACTGCTTTAAATCCTGTTCATTACTGATATTTGTCCAAGGCAAGGAATTATAGACATTACCGTTCTCAATATTACTGTGAGAATTAAACAAAGGCTTGACCCTATATTCTCCATTTACACTTTCCACATAATCCCATAAATAGAAGTAATTTATATATTTAGTGAAATTACGCTTATCAAACAAAAGCTGATTACCGTATGCAAAGCCGTCATTTTTGAGCCATACTAAAGAAGAATCCCAAAAATCAAAAGTTTTTCCGTATCTACCACTGTTAAAGCGACGAGGAACAAGCACCATATTTCCTATCGTATGATATAAATCAGCAAATCGAATAAAGTAAGGCTCTTTTTGAAGTTCAAAAAGAAGTTCTTTTGGATAATTACAATATATCTGTAAGCAGTCCATAAAGCTGTAATTATTCTTTTGATACTGACTTAAATTACTGTTTTCAGATTTGCTCAGAGCATAACCCATTAATACATTAAAAGTCGTCTGCATTGAATTCATCGTATCTCCGCCAAACTCGCCATGAAAATTCGGAGTTGAAATTACACCTGAGGAATAATATCCCTTTTCCCAATTCCAGAGTTTTTTATAAACATCAAGGGTAAGCGCATTTCTTCCGTCAGAGCCATCACAATCGGGAATATCACCGTATGTGTTCAGGCTATTCAGACAAAACTTTTCGGCATTACTAAGGTTTTGTTTATCTTTATCAATCTTTACGCCTGTTGATTTATAGGCAAGATACCTTTCTATCGGATTAAGTGCTTCATAGGCTGAATTACCGTATTCAAAATCCAAGCAGTATTCATATGGTTTTTCTTCGTTTTTAACGAATGTTTCAATTCTGTCATATCCCATTTTAATTTCTCCTCAATTTATTTTTAAAGTATAAATACATTAAATCTGACTGCTTAATCAATCAATAACTTCATTCTATCAAATATTTGCTCGGCTTTTTCCGCTTGAATAATATATTATTGAATTTATTAACATCTGTTTTTAACTATTTTCTCAACATATTGCAAAACACCGTTTGCAACCTCTCTGCGATACGGTCTATCCTGCGACACTTTTCCGTCATAAAAAGGCGGTAAAGTGTTTTTCTCTGCCAGTCTGTTAAGCACATTAACATTACCCAATAAAGCGTTATGGTATGTAGTTCTTGATTTATCAAGCTCTTCAATTTTAATTTTATAATTATCTTTATCAACATTGCCGTTTGAAAAGATTTTCATACATATTTCAAGTTTATAAATCTGACTGTGATATTCCTCAAAGGAGATAAGACACCTTTGAATAGTGTTCAGTATTTTTTCATCATCCTTGTAAATTTTCAAAAGACTTAATATTGTTTCCTCGTTAATCATCATAAGCTCCTTTATTGACATATTTTTATGCCTCCAATTTTGTTAAGGCAGTTACCAATTTGCCAAACTCTTTATGATATTTATTTTCATATGAAGAATTATTGCTATTATTTTTCGTCAGTATCAGTGGTTCAAGCTTTTTATACAACATTGTTAAATACGATGTCGCCGCTCTTTCCGTAACTTTAACATCATATATTCCGGTATTTACCCCCAATGAAAAATGCTCTATTCTTGCCAAGTACCCCGACAGAACCCTGTATTCATTAATAGTATTATCATACTCATGATGAGTGTTCCAGAATTCAGTTGCTGTTCCTTTTTTCGCAGTGACAAATTTTCTTTTCTCTTCTGCCGACTCATTCCATTTGTCCGAAATATCCTTTATTTCTGCAAAGGTATATTCATTTAATTTGTCAAAAACCTGTTCCTGTAACAAATTCAACGCCTCTAATGTTGACTGTTTCTTTTCCCTTTGTTCGCCCCTGTATTCAACTAACACAGTATAAAGAAAGGTTACAAAGGAAATTATAACTGCTATAATTGATATTATAAGTTCCATTTCTACACTCCTTTGTAAATTTACTTTTCTATATATTTTTTATTAAGACTCATAACCTTTTCTATTACCATATTTCTGACCGATTCAGGTTCAATTATCTCTACTCTGTCGCTGTACTGGAACGCCCAATTTGCCATAGCGTACGGACTGCACTTAACTTCAACTATATCGTCATATGGTTCTGATTCTTCTGTTCTTATGTATTTAAATGTATCACCAAACCAATCGTACATAAAAGTGTAATCAGCACGCAAAGGCTTTGACGGATTATTTTTTTCTTTTGGACTTTTTATTCTCAATTTAATCTTTACAGGATTATCAAAAGACATATTCAAATGAGATAACTGAAAATCTTCGCTCCACGACTGAGGAAGATTATCAACCTTCCACTTGCTGACTGACGGAATACCGTTTATATTATGTTTTTCATCTCTCCCGGGGATTTCAATTTCCGACATTAAATCAATACGCCATATCGACATATTTGTGATTGTTTTCTCGCTAAACACAAGCTCTTTACAAGCTAGTAGATAGTATCTTCCGCCGCTTGCAACAATATAATAAGGACTGACCGTATCTTTCTTATTGTGATTCGGCACAAGCTTTTTGTACTTGTCATAGCCGTTAAAAGTAAAGCTTATTTGCACACCGTCATCTATTGCATGCTGAATCTTCAGCAGATTTTCACGCAGGATTTCTCTGTCGACAAGCACAGGCTCTTTTATTCTGCAAATATTCTTTGCACCTTTTTTATAGAATTTGGTTGTCAGGTTATTTTCTATTTTTTTAATAATCTTGTTTGCAGATTCCGTATCTATTGTTTTTGAAAACAAAATACTTTCAATCATACTGTTAATTTCCTCATATGTGAAAGTATGATTATAATACAACCCTCGGATTCTCATTGTCTGATTATCGTCATATTCATCTTCTGAATCGCTTTCATCAAGCGATTCAGCCCCGAATTTTTTGACGAAATCTTTAAAAATAAGTTTCCATTCATTTTCAGACTTTACTCCGTATTCATCAAAATTCAAAGCCATCGCCATTTTTACAATCGTGTCGTTATAGGTTTCCTTGTCACCCAGATACGGCTCGATTTCAGATTCTCTTCTTAAAGCCGCCTGTGTTACAGTGTGTTCGCTGTCAGAATTCAACTTTAAATATTCAAGTATCTTGAACGCTCTTTCAAGCTTTGAAAATCTCTCTTTTTGTTCTTTCATTTTACTTGCCTCCGTTTCAAATTCATTATATCACACATTTGCTCGGTTTTTTCCAACTTTCTGCAAAAATTTTAAATAAAAAATATTTTAAATTTAAGTTTAAGCGGAAAACTCCGCCTGACTGATTGGCATAATAGTCAATGTCAGCTGAACAAATGAATAATTAAGGAAGGCGGAATTTAAATGAGCAAAATTTCAAAAGAAGCGAAGAAAGAAGAAACTGTTAAAAGATTGGAGGAATTAACAAAAACATTTAATCTGCGACCGAATATATATTAAAATATTTTAAGGAGGATAAGCTTTATTACTCATACATAACCTGTAAAGGTCTGCTGGGGACTATTGACACCATTAACTACGATAAAAGGTATGCTGAAGTCGTTGACAGATTTGCAGAAGAATATGATTGTCTTGTTTATCACGTCATTGAAACCGGCAACACTATAGCGTTATTGTTTGTCAGCGATAACAAGGAAGGGTGGGAATTCGAAACACTCTGCTGCGGTCAATATGTTTTTGCATATGTGTGCAACTTTGACAATCCCGATTATTCAGAATTTTGGGATATTATTATAAGCAGCTTTAAAGGAGCTTTAATCAGGATAGGAGAATATGTTCGGGTAACAGATTCATCTGAGAATATTTTTTGAAAAGGAGAATTGTTATGGAAAGAAGAAGAATTACAGTATTTGATAAATCAAAAGAATTCCAAAAAATTGAGCAGAACAAATGCAACGAAATGATTATCAATGATATACTGAACCCACTGCTTCAGATAATTTATGCGCTCAGAGAAAGCGATAATTTCAACAACATCCCCGGTACTGATGTCGGCAAAAAACAGGCTGGGACTATTACACAAGCGAATTTAATAATATTTACAGAGCCATTAACTGCAACTTATTTCTTTCAGAATATCAATACAGAGAAATTTACAAAACAGTACAGGGAATTCACTCATACACAAGAAAGTTTTCAGGTGCTGACGGCTTGCAGGACTTTTTCTTTGAAGCAAACGAAAATCTGCATTACTACACATTTGCATTCAGCGAGGACGGAAAACGCTGTAAAAATTATTTAAAAATTCGTCAGGACAATGCCCCGACTGAAAACGAGTATTCAACGTCAGAAATTTACCACGCAAAAAACACTCTAAGAAATGATGAATTGAATCTCCGTTTTGAAGAGGAAGATTTTTTTGTTGAAGAACTTGCTTATGCGGTCAGAGTGATTTTTATAAACATAATCAGGGAAAATGAAAGAGAATCAAAACCTTAAAACGCCGTACATAAAACTATAATAATTACATAAAAAATGCGCAGCCATAAAGAGCTACGCACGAAAAAAGCACGGCTCATTTGCTGTTACACAAAACTTTCACTACATCTCAGTGCATATGGAAATTGAGCCTGCATTTTTACCAAGAAAAACACAAACCGAGATGTAATTATTTTTAGTTTTGTGTAGCACTTTTATATACTCAAAGTTTGCAAGAAAGGGCAAATACAAATTCTAATTATCTGAAAGACTTAGTAACTTCACAGAGATTTTTCCTTTGAAGTTCATGCAACTTTCTGTTAGTTTTCAATTCTGGAATGTATCTCGGGCATAAAGGCAACAGTACAATCCTTAAAATACCATGTTTTTGCATTTAAGAGGTTCATACGATCTGTAAAAAAGTTACTTTTTACAGATTAAACCCATCCGTAATCCCATTCAACTTTGTCAAATCTCTTTTTACATAATACATTTCTGTAATTTCAGAAGTTGTATGACCGAGCAAGTCGGCTACCTGTCTTGGAGTCAGAGATTTTATTGTACCGTCTGCTTGCTTTATGCCGTTTACGAGGTTAGTGGCAAAAGTATGACGGAGTGAGTGCAAGCCTTTGGTTTCTATGCCTGCGGCTTTGAGAATTCTGTAATAGCGTTTTCTGAAATTTACAGGTCTGGTAAAGTTGCCGTTTTCATCGGGTATCAGCGGTGAGTCCTCTCCAAAGTAGAATTCATTTCTTAAATCAAGTATCATTTCTATTGCAGTATCGTTCAGCGGAACATCTCGTTTGCTTGTGGCACTTTTCAGCTTGCCGACCTTAACCTCTCGTCCTTTTTCTGCTGTGACACCGTCACGCTTTGATATTTCCTTAACACCTCTGTTAAGGTGCATTACACGATTGTCAAGGTCAATGTCGCTGTTAAGTAGTCCGAGTGCTTCGCCTGTTCTCAATCCTGTGTTCAGCATAAGAATGTATGCGGCGACTTGCTGATATTTTCTCTTGCCGTTTGAGAATGTACTAAACGCTTCATCTTTAAATATTTTAATCTCTTCCGACGTGAATATCGTTATGGTTTCGCTCGTCGGAAGATTTTCTTTGTCCTGCGCCGCCAGAAAGTTGCTCTTCTTAATCATCGGAGCGCTTATCATAGGATTTCTGTCAATATACTCTTGTTGAGTAAGATAACGGAAATACTCATTCAGCACATTATGAACCTTCTTAACTGTTGTGTAAGCATAACCCTCGTTCATTTTGTCATTGAGCAATTTTTTAATGTCCGCCGACTTGATATCTCCGACTACCTTATCGCCGATATACGGATAGATTTGATTTTTCGCAGTACATTCATACCGGTCATATGTAGTGCGTTCCACAGATGGAAACTTAAATACCTCAAGCCAGTTCTGCATACTGTCACTAAGCCTTTTCTTTGTTTCCTGCGACTCAATTATTGAGTCATTAAACGCTGCAATATATTCCGTCATCTTCTTGTTGACCTCAGCCTTTGTCGTACCTGAAAAGCTTTTTCTTTTACGCTCACCGCTTTCATCCATATACCAAACAACACCACCCCAGCGGTTGTCCGTTCTCTTGAATGCGTTGCCGTTTGTAAGTAATTTCCTTGTTGACATAATATCAGCTCCTTTTCAAGTACAACAACATACCATAAATCAATCTGAATATCCAGACCAAATTTGAATTTCTCAAAAATCGCCCACATCGTTTTTATTTGTTGTTTTCGATTACTTTCCTGCTGAATGCAATAAAATCGCAACACGGGCAACATATGGCTCAACAGAGGGATTACATTGACATTGTAAATCCCTGCTCCTCGTCATTTTCGATTTCATTCTGATTAAATGTTCTGTCGGTTTTAAGTCCGTGAGCAACCTTTTTCTCTTCAAGTTTAGATTTTAGTTTGCTGTCAACCTGACCGAATAATTTAGCTCGTTTACGCTTGCAACTGTTTGCAATCAATTTTGCGAGTGTGAAGACTATTCCTGAAACAGATTGCTCAACACTTGATTTATCAATTTCCATTGTCGGAGTTGCCTTGGATAATAAACTAATCGACTTCAAGATGTAATTCTTAATACTTCTGAACTCCTTGTTATCTTCAAGCGGTATATCGGGCCTTTCTTTATCGTAGTATAATGACAGTTTTTCTCTGTTGATTTCGTTCCACTTCAAATAGAGATACTCAAGATTTTTATCCTTTGCAATTTCCGCCACAATATTATTGACGGTTTCCTTGATTGATTTGGGAAGGTAACCATACATCAACCTGCCGTTGTAACTTTTGAGCTGTTCATCAAGTTTTCTAAACAGCTCAACCATTTTATCGGAAACATAAACATCCGAATCAATATTTGAAAATAAATCATCAATTACATTCTTTGCTTCATTTTTAAGTTCATCACGGATTTCTGTCTGCATTTCAAACAACTTGTATTGCTCATTTCTGAATATATCATTGCCGAATGAACTACGCATACTCTCAATGCCATTGTTAGTAAGATAGCCTTGTCCTGATTTAGAATAAACAAGCAGATGTATGTGAGGATGATGTGTTGTGTTATGAAATGCTCCGTACCATTGCAAATCGCTTGGCTCTATTTTATGAGCCTTGGCAATTTCTAAAACATTTCTTCTCACAAGACTTTTCCACGCATTTGCATTGTTGTAGCCAAGTCTTTCAGCATCTTCTCTTTTAAGACTAATGACATGAGTCCACACAATTCCATTGTGACTTGAAACTTCATCCGCTACCTCATCAAGATTTATCTTGTTATCAGTTTGAGAAAACAATCCGTGGTTACCTAACTTCTCAACACCGGGTCTTTCAGCATAATAGTTTACCAGCTTTTTAACACCGTCTATCCTGTCTGCGTTGCGTTCAAGGAATTCATTCAGAAACTCCGTTGCATTAACCTTAGTTTTATTTTCAAGATAAGACTTCATCTCGGGATAATCCCAAGCTTCAGGTACAGTTTTAAGTGCAATGCAGATTAAATCATTTTGCGTTTTAGTTGCAGGGGAGTTATCAATACCGTTTGGCAGTTTTTCAACACCCTCACGAGTGCCCATATATTTTATCAGCTTACCTGCATTTGATGATGCAGGATTTTTTATATATCGGCTTGTAAAAATAATCTTCGGCATAGATTAACCTCGTTGGAATTTGTACGCATCTTCAAAAGTTATAATGCCATTGTTCCTTGCAACTTCTTCCGCACAGAGATTATTGAGCGCCGACAATGAAACTTTATCAATCTGATTTGTTGCTGATATAACATTACTTAGTTTTGCTTGTTCTACAGCCACCTTAAAAAGCATCTCAGAAATATTTTTCTCAACACTTTCAATTTCACTTTTAATGGTCTGAGCAAGGATTGGCGAAAGATAATCAATACATTTTTTCTGATGAAGATAACCGATGTAAAACTGAACAGCCTGACAGACAAAATCACTTTTTGAAGTTGCATTTGCTGTATCAAGCATTTCTGTCATTTCTTCTACCATTGAAGGTTTCATCCAATAGGCATATTTCTTTTTATTTTCGCTCATTTCTGATAGACCCCTCAAATTCTGATTTTTGACATACTGCAAAACCGCATAACAGTCGGCTCTGCCGTCTGATGTGACACCGTGGGGAGACGCCCCACTTTAACCTGCTTAAAATAATTTCCCCTTAATTCGGTGTGAAATCGCAGTTGCCACTTGCTTTTTGAAATTTTCTTTGGATTATGTTCTTCTGACTTTCAAGCATTGCCTTTCCAATTGGCTTTGATTAAAGTGATCAACCGCTGTTTGGATGGGCTTGATCGTATAGAGTAAATTACCGTTTAACTTCAACCCGTTTTGAGTAAAAATCTTGGTGTGTTCAGTTGAAATCAATTCTTTTTCTTCAAGCGCTTTAACATATTTCTGCACCGTATTTACAGAAGTGTTTAAGGTTCTTGCAATAGTTTTGTAGCTGGGATAGCAAGTATAGTTCTTACGATTTTCACAACTCATCAGATATGAGTACAGAGCAATCTCCGGCATTCTTAAACCTAAACAGAAGATATCATATGGCATAGGAAAAAATCTATTATTCATTCGTCCTCACTTTCCCAGTTGACTTTCAATCCAACTGATGAAATTTTCTTTTGGCACTACCATTCTTGAACCGATTTTGATAACAGGAAAGTCCTTGCTATGCATAAGTTCATAGGCAGATGAATCTGCAATCCCAAGCACCTTTGCAATTAATACGGCATTCAAAAACAACGGAAGTTCATCATAACTTTTGTAAACGCTTTGTTTCAAATTAATCACCTCTGCTTTTAAAATAACAGAAAATTGACAGTCAGACAATAAAATTGTATAATCTTAGTTGGAGTGATGTTGATTATCTAAAATCTAAAACATTTACATTTTCTAATTTTGGGAGCAAATTATGAAGAAGGATTACTCAGAATATAAACATACAGATTATGAAAAATATAATATTGCAAGGCAAAGCAACAGCTATGTGTACTATGATTTCTTCATTAACTTTGCATCATTCGAGCCTGACTCAAAGTTGTTTTCAATCAAAGTTGATAGAGTTAATGAAGACCTGTCTATGAAGGATGCTATTGATGAATTTGAAGAACTTGAATGCTCTCTTAGAAATGTTCATCCTGACGTTTTGTCTGAAGAAGATATAGCTGATTATGAACAGAGTAGAATTGAAGGCTTAGAGAAAAACAAAGCCTTGCGAGAACATTTCTCTGCAAAATATAATATTGACTGGGATGAGAGTGACGAGTATTTTCAAGACCTTATGGACGAATATGAAATAAAAAAAGAAGAGCCGCTTCATAATGTGCTGAGCGGTGCTGTCATTAACCTGCAAATAGGTGAGGGAATACTTGATTTTATCTATGCAGACTTTAAAACACCATTTGAAGAAAGCTACGGATTCGTTTCTGCTTTTGATAACTTAATTAAAAACAGCGAAGATAAAAGGCGCTTTGAAATCAATGAAAACCCTGAAAAAATATACAACTGCAATCAGGAAAATGTTGAAATGTTTTTCAGGTATACAGACAGCAAACTTTTCATTGAGAATATAGCAAATGCGTCTTTATACTCAGCAATTTGTCCTCTGGTGTTTTTGAAAGAAAACTTACCAGTTGAAGGTCTAACTTGGTATTACAACTATCTGCTTACATTACAGAATGAGTATAAGGAGCTAATAGAATTCTGTTTTGACGAGGACTTTTATCCGGAAGTAATGGAGAAAATCAAGCCGGCTGAAAGGTATTATCTTTACAAAATAATACATAACCAGCCTCTGGCAATTCAAAGAGAGGAGTATTTTAGTTACAGCAGAAGCAATCCAAATGGAAAAATCCTGCCGATTCATTTATCTCAAGAGGATTTTCTCAGCAGATTTATGAATGAATATGAGCCAACTGAACAGCATAAGGCATTTCAGAAAAAATATAGTTTAAGTGACGCCGAGATGGAAGTATTCTGTCGTTTCCCTATATCCCCTAATACGAGTTATAAATTCAGGAACATCAGGAAAGCACTTGAACTTGAATTCACAAAAATGCTTGAACAGGATATTCATTTCAGAAAATGCAAACGCTGTGGCAAGTATTTCATTATGAAGGGCAACTACAACACAAACTACTGCGACAGAATTGCCGAGGGAGAGACACGGAACTGTCAGGACATTATGGCACTTGAAAACTACAAAAAGAAAACGGCGGACAATGCCGCCATAAAGATTTATAACAAATATTACAAAAGATATTCCGCCAGAGTTAAGGCTCATACTATACTTGAAAAGGATTTTAAGAAGTGGAAGTATGAGGCTATGACCAAAAGAAATGAGTGTATGGACGGAAAGCTAACAGAGGAAGATTTTATCACTTGGATGGATAGTTGCTTCCCTAATAGGAACAGAAAGCATTAAAACACAGACCAGAAAATTTAATCAACTTGATACACAAACTTTTCAGCGGTTTCTTAGCTTATCTTTGTTTATAGTGATGCAAATTTTGAATATGTAACTTGCAAAAACAGGAGACCACATTTTCGTGATCTCCTGTTTTATGTTGTTCTTTTCAGGTCATTGATTCAATGACAATCTTTGCTCCAAGCTTAAATCCAGTGATAAAGGATTGCCGTTCGCAGATTTCAGAAATTTCCCGATTGCAGTCCTTGCATTTTTCAAAAGTTTCTTTCTGTTCGTCGGAAAGAGTTGCTGTGAGTTTTCCTTCATTTCTGTTGAGCAAACCGATCAATTCTTTCATTTCATCATCAAGATTAGCGCATTTTTCGTGTGGGAATAAGTTGCCGTAATATAAATCTTCAAGTATATCCATAGTTTATGCCACCTTTCGCAGCACAAACATATACCACATAACTTTGAGAAAGTCCAGTAATATTAAGACTTTTTATTCAATTGATTATGAATTTGCAATCCCTTTGCAAATGATGTACCAACACATACAGTTAAATCACCAGTCATATTTTTCTTAGAACCTTGCAACAATAAATAAGATTCAATTATCAAATCTCGTATATTTCTGATAAGCTGTTCCGATTTACTTTTTAGTTTATCAGCATCAATAAGCAAAGTAGATTTATGCTCTATAAAATTTCTAAACTCATTTAGTTCTGCTGTTCCAATGCCAATACCTTTAGGCTTGTTTTTTGCTCTTACTTCTTGGGATTCAAGATAGAGAGGTATTATTGCAGGATTTTTAATTTCATAAAACTTCTGATTACTATTCTTATATGGTCTTGAAAATAAATTTTTCTCGGTAAAATCCACCTTATCCTCAGGAACATCTATATCATATACAGCCCTAAACAAATATGCAATTTTATCATAAATAGAGTATGCGAAACTATATACGCTACACATTTCTCTTATAGATGTATTTTGTAAAACCGAATATTCATAAGTTTTCCTTCTGCAAAATTTATAGTCCTCTATTATTGAATCAAACATACTCTGATTTTTTTCTCCAATATCTAGCGGATTTAATTCTTCAAGTGATGCTTGTATAAACATTCCAAAGTTATTCAACGGATTTAGAAATAAAACTTTTTTCAAATAATAATCCTTTTCTTTAGACCAATATTTCTTGCCTAAATCTGTATCCAAAAAGCTATCATTTACATTATGTAACCCGAATAATTGTTTTTGTATATGATCGATTTCAGCATGCACATTAAAACCGTTGAGAATTATTTCAGATACTGTTTTATCAAAGCATATATTATCTAATGAAACACATTTTAGCAAATCCTGTCTATATATTTCTATAGAATTTCTATAATCAAAAGTATGTTTTACTATATAGCATAAATCCAAAAGCGATGCTTTATAAAAATTAAATGTACTATTCTTTTTATCCCGAGCCAACCCTTCGTTACACAAATCAATGCACTTTATGTGTCGGAAAAATAAAATCAGAAAAGTTGAATATAGAACAAGAAAATCCACCTTGCCTTCTTCGGGAATAGGATCATTTTCAAAAATAATTGTCAAACCTATTTCAAACTTAGTTCTTCTGAATAGCCTATACAGGTCATACACATATTGCTTTTCTTTGAAATCCTTCAAGCACAATTCTAAATTAGCACTACGCTTAAAAATCTGTTCCCACTTGAATTTTAGTACTAAAAATAACAGCAGAGTTATTTCCTCATGACTTTGAGCTTTAACTTTATCCTGCAAACACATTTCATAAATCTCTTGCATCACTTTTGAATCAGGATTGGTATACTCAGGAATAAGCTTTGATAATTTTTCCTTTGAAATTATAAATTCGTCTTGCATTTTTCTTCCTTAATTAAAATCATTTTCTAAACACAAACAAATACTCATGTGCTATAAGCAAAAAGTTATATTTCACGCTGTTTGTTTTCCAATAACCTGTTGCCCTGCAATTATGCTGTTCCTTTATGATGATTTCCTTTAGCTTAAAGCCTGCGTCCTGAAAGATTTTCATTACCTCAAAAGACATCGGAACCATATGCCCTTTCTGACGGGTATCTCCCATAAGCACTGCACAAAACTTATCTTTCTTTAGTACCCGAAAACTTTCGGCTGCAACCTTTTTCATTTCTTCAAGAAAATCCTTGACTTTGAGTTGGGATAAATCTCCGTCTATACCGTCGCTGTATTTGATGATATTAGCGTAGGGTGGATGAGTGCATATCAGGTCAATACTCTCATCCGGGATAAACTCAAGATTTCGTGCGTCGCCTTTTTTTATATACACTTTTCCTGTTGCAGGTTCGTAATCAAAATCAATCTTTTCTCTGCACCGTTCTAAAGCAACATCGTTAATATCCACTCCGATTATATCACGATTCAGTAGCTTTGCTTCAACAAGCGTTGTTCCGCCGCCTGCAAACTGGTCAAGCACTAAATCTCCTTCTTTTGAATAGCGGAGAAGAATATTGCGAGGAATGTACGGCGACCAGTTACCTCTCCACTTTGCATCGTGAGTTGCCCAATCTCCACGTTTCGGAAACGACCAATGCGTTGTCATTTCCAATTCAAAATCTTCAGGTTCCCATTTAGTTATCTTTTTATTCGGCACTATACAAGCCCCATTTCTATAAGATGGTTATATAACATATTTCTTCCTGACCAATTCCAATATGTAATATCCTGCTCTATAAATAACCACTTAATGGCAAGTAAAATAATTGCAATAGGTCTTAATATTCCATCTCCATCCGGAAAAACTACATTTTCTAATCCCTTAAAACTATATTCATTAATTTGAAAAATATTGATAATTTGCTTCGCAACTATATCGTATTCATGCTCATAGTTGTTTTTTACATAGTTTAAAACTTTAAATATATCATTATGAGAAGGGTTACTATACCTTCTATTCTTTTTAAAATACATTCCACTAATATTTACCGTAAAATCAAAACCCTTGTTCAAACCTGTTGGTCTTTTGAGAACAATTGAATATTCACCATAGTGCTCTACGATATAGTGATATTTGGAACAATTTTCACCTTTACCAATTCCGGGTTCTTCTAAAGTAAATAATTTAGCAACTTCTATTCTGATGCCAGTTCTATTATCAGATTGAAGATTGTATTCAATATTATGCAATGCCATGTTAACCTCCATATGCAATTCTTACATCATAAACAAATTGCTTTTGAAAATAAAAAGCATGGTTTTTGTTTGAAACTTTCCGTCCGTATATTTTTGAATAAATTGGATGATAAGGCTTAGAGTCCTTGCTCCTAACCTGAATATGCCTACCGTTTGATGTATGTATAAATCCATCCTTTGATGTTTCAATGTGTTCTTTTAACTGTCTGCAAATAGAGTAATAATCATCTCTCCAAATGTTCAAAAGAGAAGAAAACTCGGGTTTTGACAAATCAATATGAATTGCATCAAGAAACATCCAGTTATGCGGATCTCCGACTTTGCAAACAGGTACATACAACATATTGTTGATTTTCTCGTATAAGTGTGTTTCTTCAAACGGTTTTTCAACAATTAGTTCGTCAATAATACTTGCAATTTGCGTAATAAAAACTGTCTCAAGAGGTCTACCTGTTGCATCACATTTATTGCTCTTTAGTTCTCCGTCCTCAAAGTCGATGTTTGCATTATCAAGTTTCTTTCCTAAAGCCATTTCCAGTAATTGACCGGTTTTGCCTTTGTTCTTGATAATCATAGGAAAATCTAACTCTTCAAAAATATCCGCAAAAGGGATATTGCAAATGGTTTTAATTTTTGCCTGTGCTTCTTTTAACTTCATAGTTATTGACCTTCTTTCCAAAGGAACAAACTGCACATATTGCGCAGTTCAAATAATCATATATAGGGTATTAAGTATTAATCTGATAGTGCAGAAAAAACTTTTCTGCACCATCAGCACTTTTGTTAGGGATTTAACTATCACTCCTACATTCTTTGCACCAAGACTGCGGAATGATTTTTTCATCGCCCATATTTCTGTAACCAAAAAGCTCTTCTATCTCTTCTTCTCCGTGAGCAATTTTACCACAGTTTGGACATTCTGCATATTCACCATATGGCATCATTTTCCCCCTTTTTTTTAATAATTTGTAATCAAAAGCTCTTTTATTTTTCCTCTGCCTTTACCTTTGCTGTTAATAGCTCTGTTTGCCGACACACGATTTATGTTAAGCCCGGCATACAGGCCATCAAAGAATTCGTCATTTTCATCTACATTCTTCGGATCTGAATTACTTGCCATTACCTTTGCCGATTTGAGTGATTTTATAAATTCAGCCAATTTAATCTGATCTTCATCGTTAAAGTCATCGGCGTTGTATGAGGTAAATTCTGACGTCTTTGTCAGCGGTCTGTATGGCGGATCGAAATATACCAAAGTATTTTCATCAACTACTTTTTCAATGCAGGTGTAATCACCCGTAAGGATAGTAACGCATTGCAACAGCTCTGATGTTTTTTTGAGGTTATCAATATCGCAGATTTTCGGATTTTTATAAGCTCCCATCGGCACATTATACAAGCCTTTTCTGTTGACTCTATACAAGCCGTTAAAACAGGTTTTATTCAGGTAGATAAACAAAGCCGCCCTTAACAACGAATTGCTTTCATCCGGTTTCTGAATTTCTGCGTTGAACCGCTCTCTCTGCTGATAATAGTATTCTTTTCTGCCCTCATCATCTCTTTTAAGGTGCTCATTTTCATACTTCATCAGCAATTCTATTAACTGAGTTACATTTTCTTTTACTGTTCTGTAAGCGTTCATAAGCTCGGCATTCGTGTCGCATATATAGACCTCGTCCATTTCATATGTATTGAGAATATCGAACAGCACAGCTCCTGCGCCGACCATAGGCTCACAATATTTGCGTATCGTTGTTCCCATTCCGGCAGGATAGAATTTTCTGATTGTAGGCAACAGCTGTCCTTTACCGCCTGCCCATTTCACAAAGGGTTTTGCAGGATTTTTCTTGTCATATCTTATTGTTCTGCCGTCAACAGGCTTTACAGCGTCCTTTGGTATTATCCACATATTTCCGAGCATAGCTACATCGGGAATTCTGTTTTCCTGACACAAAGTTATAACTCTCCTATGGGATATACTCCATTTTTCTGCGGCTTCACCAGCAGTCATATAAGCAAGCATTCTATCACCTCGAATATTACTGTTTTTATTATATTCTAATTCTGGAATAATAGCAATACTATTTTTATATAAAAAAGAAAATTCAGATCTATGTACTTTATCCATAAGAAAAAACTCACTTTCTTTTGTAAAAGTTATTTTTTCCTTGAACACACTATTTTCAGGTGATATACTAAACATAAAGAATATACTTACCAAAATATTATGGAGGATACTTTGAGCAGAAATAAGAGCAGAATATTAATGCTATACAGAATACTGGAAAAATACACTGATGAAGATCATCAATTATCTATGGAGGAGATTTTACAAAAGCTCTACAACAAAGGATTTGAATGTGAACATGACTCTGTAAAAAGAGATATTAAATTACTGCGTGAAGATTTTGGCGTAGAAATAATTTCAGGCAGAGGTAGAAATGCTACCTACTTTATCGGAGACCGTCTTTTACAAAACGCCGAAATAAAATTATTGTTAGACTCTATTTATGCCTCTAATATTATTCCAAACGGCATTGCGGAGAGTATATCAAAAAAGTTGAGAAGCACCGTCAGCATATATGATGCAGAAGCATTAGACAGGAGTATTTTAGGTATCAATATTGCAAAAAGTGAAAACAAGAGAATACTAATCAACATAAATAATATTATGCACGCAATAAATAATAAAAAGCAGATTTCCTTTGAATACCGTCATTGGACTAAGGATAAGGTCCTGAAAAACAGAAATGGAAAATCATATTCATTAAATCCGTTTACACTTATTTGGGCAGACGGTAGATATTATCTTTATGGATATGACACCAAGGAAACTGATGGTATTCTTAAAGAAAGAGTTTACAGAGTTGACAAACTCTACCATATTGAACAGTTGGAATTTGAAATAAGAGGAAAGGAACAGTTTTCAGAATTCAATCCGGATACATATGTATCCCGAAGAATCGGCATGTTTTCCGGGAAAGAAGAATGTATTACTGTAAAAATCCCCGAATACTTGGTAGGTGCATTTCTTGACCAATTTGGTACAAACATTGAAATTTGTGATGACGAGCAAACAGAATATTTACAGGTTTCCTTTTATGCTGTTCCGTCTAATATATTTTTAGGATGGATAATTGGTCTTGGTAATGTAGAGATTTTACAGCCCGATAATGTGAAATCAAAAATGCTCGAACTTTTAAAAAAGAATATAGATTTATGTCAAGGATAAATAGGGGGGTACTATATGCCCTTATTTATCCTTTTTATTATGTTATACTATATAGTGACAAATCTTAACGAGGTGATAACTACGAAACAATACATAGACTCAGTTTTAAACGACAATGTAAACGGCCTTTTTCTTTGTGAACTTCCCACAGGATACGGAAAAACTTACACAATCACAAATTGTATGCGAGAATACGCCGCAAATCCTAATAACACAAGAAAAATAATATACCTTACAACCCTCAACAAAAATCTTCCGGAAGAAGATTTAAAAAGAGCATATAATGATGAAAAATTATACAATAAAGAGGTACTGCGAATACGTTCAAATTTTGATGAAGTTGTAGATAAAATCCCTGTTCTTGATATTCCTGAAGAATTTATATCCGCTGAATATTATGAACTTGAAAAAGCAATAAGAAATTACACAAAAATAAAAAACAGCAATATAAACGATACTCAATATCAACAGATGTTAGTTGATAATGTTAACAGGGCAGAAAGAAATTTCAGGCACTTTGTTTCCGATACACTGAAAAAGAGGTTTTCAAATAAAAAAGACAAGCTAAAAGCAATAAAGAATGATGCAAATTACAAGTGGATAGGTGCACTTTATCCTGCAGTATTTACTGATGAAAGAAAGATTATTCTTATGAGTATCAGCAAATTTATGAAGCGAAATTCTGTTATAGTAGAACCTAGTTATGAATTTATAAAATCTCCTTTATTTACCGATTCAATCATTATTGTTGATGAATTTGATGCGACAAAATCCACTATTGAAAATGAGCTGATTGAAAGAGCTGTTTCAGTTCGAGAAGATTATATTTCTGTTTTCAGGCAGATATTAAGAACTTTTAACACGGATTATTTTTCAAACAATCTTAAAAAGGCTATTGACTCAATTGACTATAGTAAAGGTAAAATAATTACCTTTGCAAAGTTGAAAAAAGAGGCGGATGAAATTGCCAATAAATATCACACTAATCTGAGTATAAAGGTAAACGAAAATCATATTGACAGAAAACAAAATTTCCTGTTCAAGGATGCTACCTACCACTCTATACTAAATGGAAATGCAAAGTATATTCGTGCAACAAAGGATAAGGAGGAAAACATTGTTAAGGTTTTCTTTGAGGATAAAAAAACATTCTTTGAAAACCGCAAAAAAGACGATATTGTAATTTATAGCTTTTTAAGAGATATTAACAGATTTTTACTTCACTTTAGAAGATTTCTTTTTCACTGGGCTAATGAATATATGAACATCATCAACAAGGAAAGGTCGTTTATTGCTGATGCTATGACTATTGAAAATGCTATATCTACTATTATGAAAAAGCTTGAGCTTAGCAGTAACCAAAGCAAACTCCTGCTTGGTGAATTATGTGAGCAGAAAATAAGTCAGAAAGAAAAACACAATATTCCAGACGATTCTTTCTACCAAAAAGGAATTGAAATCTTTGAATTTGAAGATAGCGACTCACACTTTGACTTTACAAATCTCAGTTTTATAAAACTATATGATACACCTGAAAAAATTATAGGATATATTTCAAAGCACAATGCTGTCATCGGACTTTCAGCTACCGCTGAAATACCTACTGTTGTCGGCAACTACAACCTTGATTATCTCAGAAACTATCTGGAGAACGACTTTCATTCTACACCTGAAGATATGAAAGACAGAGTTAAAAAACAGATGTTCAGGCTTTATGAACCATACAAGGACAAAGGAATTAGTCTTAGCACCGAAGTTATCAGTACTGAGTACAGTGAAAGCAGAAGTGAAGATATTTGCAGAGAATTATTTGGAAACAATGATTTTGCAATGGTATGCGGTAATATTATTGACAATGAGTGCGAAGAAATATATTACCGCATCAGGTACTGCAATATTCTGTATGCTATGGTATCCTTCCTTAAAAATACAACACTAAAATCCATGCTTTACCTTGGAATGGCTCTTCCTGAGGAAAACAAAGCATCTATGAACTATAATCTGCTTTTAGGATTAATGGAAAAGGCAATTTTATTTTGCGGACTAAACTATAACGCAACAGATACACTGTTTGTGCTTAAAAGCAAAAATTTTGAAGAGGATAAAAAAGTTCTGATTAATAAATTGGAGCAAGGAGAAAAAATTCTTATAATTTCTTCTTACAGTACAATCGGCGCAGGGCAAAATCTGCAATATGCAGTTACAGACAAAACAAACTATATTGAACTTGCCGAATGTAAAAATCCAAAGGATAAACGCCACTTTACAAAGGATATTGATGCTCTGTATCTTGGAAATATTACAAATCTTACTACCAATATTTATACAGATGAAAAAATTACAGTTAACCAGCTGATAAGTATGTTGGTACAAATAGAAAGTCTGTATGAAAACGGAGAAATCAAGCGTTCACAACTTAATAGTCTTATTAGAACAGCCTTTAATTCCTACTCTACAGGGCATACCTATGAAAATAATGAACTATATAAAATTAAAAGTATCCGTATGCAGGCAACAAGAGAAGTCATTCAGGCAGTAGGCAGAATGTGCCGCACATTTGTGAAAAACAGAAACATTAATATTTACATTGAGGACAAGCTGCTTGAAAAGATATATAGCGGTGAACTACGGAAAAGAATAATGTCGCCTGAGCTGGAGGCTATTGCTGTTTTGAGAGAAACTCTTGGAAGTGATTATTCGGATGAACGGCAGCGCATCCTTAATACTGCAGAAAAAATATCTTCAACCGGAATGTGGACTATTAAAGGCTTGCTTTACAGAAAATGGAACGAAAGGAGTATGCAAATATGGCATGAATTAAGAGAGCTGGTGTTGACTTTTCCTACTGCAAATCAAAGCCAATATAATGCTGACTATAATTTGAAAATGCTTTATATTACTGCCGGTAAAAAAATCAACAAATACCTTTACTCTCAGTACTATGATTTTGATGATGTAATTATTGATTTTGGTACAAGTAAAATTGACTTTCAAAACAGTGGCAGAGCAAAAATGAAAGGTATAACAAACGAAACTATTATTTATGAGGCAGGAGAGAAAAACTCTTATCTTCCATACGCGATGAAATATAGCGGTATGAGAGAACACTTCATTAAATTATGTTATGCAACAACTTTTGAAAAAAATATGTATATGATGAGCCCTGTGCTTTTCCACAACATCTATAAAGGTGCATTAGGAGAAGTCTGCGGCGAGTTTATACTAAGCAGAGAACGGGGAATGAAATTAAAGCCAATTAATGACCCTGATAGATTTGAGTTCTTTGATTTTGAACTTAATGACGGTATTTATGTTGACTTCAAAAACTGGAAGCCTACTTACCTGCAGGACAGAGAAAGCACTACTGAAAGAATACGGCAAAAGCTTGATACTATTAAGGGCAAAAGGGCATATATAATCAACCTTGTAGGAAACAACAATACGAAACCTACTATAAGCTGTGACGGAAAAATTGTAGAGATTCCGGGATTGATTGACCAAGACGGAAAACCTATAACCACAAATATTAATATGATAAGGAGTGAAGATTTTTTATGATACTTACCAACAAGTTTCGAGCAGAATACAACTATGAAAATATAGAAAGGGATTTTGACATTTACTTTGTCAAAGGCACAACAGGTTTATACAATACAAATATCCTTGATATTCCTACCGCTGAATACAAAGCACTTGCAGTACAACATTCTTTTGGAAAAGAAGCACTTGTTCTTTTTCAAAAAGGCAAAGAATATAATCTCAATTTTAGCAGAAAGATAAAAGAGCAGTATCCAAATGTTGCCGTAGAAAAAATCAATGTGCTGGATAAGGCTGAAAGAAACAGGGTTTTCTATTACAATGACAGACTTCTTGCGCAACTGCTTATAAATTCTATGAAAACTCCTAAAGGCGAGTTGTTCTCCTATAATAATCTTACAGGTAAGTTATACTATGGCGACAGCACATCCCCGATAAGAGACAAATCAACTAAAGAAATATATATGTTCCGATTCCTCCAGATTTCACTTAAGCCGGGAATGTACTTAACCCTTGATGTCAAGACATTCAGGAAAAACAGTTATTCAAAACAGGGCAGTTTCTACATAATAGACGCCGAAACAGGAGCTTTCAGAAAAAAACTGAAAAGTGACAAAGTTGACCTGAAGGACACCTTTGCGCCGGGTTCATATAAAAATTCCCACAATACGGTAGAATTTTTATGTTATGAAAACCCAGAAAAATTTTCCAGAAGCAAACTGGGTATAATGAATAAGTTTCTTGAAGATGTAAAGCTAAAACTGTCTGATTACTTAACACTTGAATATGACTCATACGATGCTGCTGATAAAACGGAAATTAAAAGAAGCAAAAAGACTGAAATCAGCGTAGAAGAATTCGGAAAAATGCTTAGTGAAAAAGACGTTACCATATCCGACTACTGCAAGGACAAACAGTCCGAATCAATGCTTGACAGCATTGTTCGCATTCTTGAAAGTGATTACAATATACACCCTCTGATAGATACAACCTCAGAAAGCGGTTACAATATCCGTATTATCTATGGTGAGGAATACTATGAAAATAATAAGTTACCGGACCCACACAAAGATGATAACAACGGTCTGATTGTTCAACATATTATAGTTGAAAACCATAGCGAGGAAAAATTAAAAAACATGGTAAAAAAGGTAGTCCAGGAATTAATAATTAAAGGGGATATTTATAGTCGTAAACTCTCTATTTATGATTGGACACAACTAAAGACAGACAAAACCTGGTCGTTTGTAACAAGAGAAAAGATAGAAGGATATACATACCCTGATTCTCACTTTGAATACAATATGATGGCAGTAACACCAACAGGTGATTTGAATTTTGAAACCTTTAATGATATTGAACCCACAGAAAGTACTGTTAAAGAACGAATAATGCTTATGTATTCAGAATACAACAAAGAAAACAGCAGGGTATGTAACAGTGTTGAAGGTCTTGTGTTTTCTGATATTAATAATATACACGCAATTGTGAGGACCTGCGAATTTACCATTCCTGACATTTACAAACTCAACATGGCACTTAAAGAAACCAACCCAAACACAGCAGTACGAAAAGAAAATCTAATTAATATGATTAATGCATTTTCATCAGAATATCCACAGTACGCTGATGAAACAAACAATCTTATAGCAATTATAAGAGAGCAGCAACCTGTTCTTACAAAGTATGAAATTCGCAGATTTATGAATATGCAAAAAAAGTATGCTATTGATCTAAATCAGTATATGCGCGATAAATATGGTGTGTGGATGCATCCGAGAATCCAAAGTCTAAAAAATGACGAATACCTTATGAGTAATATCGTAAATATATGCTGTTTTAAAAAGGATTTTGTTCTTGAAGAGGGTGAAGAAGTGTACTATTATGCAGGAGAAAAATCGCTTAGAAGATCCGGTGTCAGCAGAGCTTGTATTATTCGTAAAATAATATCAGAAAAGAAAATGGAATTCAAGGACCTGCTACCACTTCTCTCCGTTGAATTTGTACGCAACGGTCAATATACCGTTGTACCTTTCCCATTCAAATATCTGCGAGAATATATAAAAATCAGCAAAAACATATAGTTTAATATACTGAAAAAATAAAACGAATCTGTTTCCGCTTTGTATTCTTTGTTTACAGCGGCGCAAAATTTGAGTTATGAATTGATTGACAGATTGATTTTAGCATGTTACCATACACTGCAATAAAGGATGTTATTTTAGCATACCGTCAGCATTTGAAATTTCTATAGAATAAAAAAGTCATCAGCTATTATATTGTAAGCTTAAAAATACCAATAGCATCAAAAAAGCATCAAAACCACGAAAATGTAATTTTGATGCTATGAATTTGGCTTAAATAGTGGCTTGTCTATGCAGTTTTGAGCTTTCAACAGCCGCTCCAAAACCGCGTGCCGAGGGTTCAAGTCCTTCTGCCCCTGCCAAGCAAAAACGGCTTAAACACTGCGTTTAAGCCGTTTTTTTGATATAATTTTATGTACGAAACACGGTCTGAATTTCCGCTGTTGATGCTCATTTCAGGCATCAAAATGTTCAACAGGCGCTAATAATTCCAACGTTTCCGTCTGCTACATCATCAAAATAGCATCAAACAAATCCACTATAACAAATGAGGAATGCGATTATATGATTGATAAAACTAAATACATAGTTCTGGATGTTGAAACAAATGGCTTATCTTCATTAAAACATGATTTGCTCTCAATATCTATTTTTCAACCTGACACCGAAAAAGTATATAATAAATTTTTGCCTTTAGAATTAAATGATGAAGTTTTAACTACTCATATCAATGGCATAACAAAAAAAGACTTACTATATGCAACTGAATTATCACAATCAGACGTAAATAATATAATAAGTGAATTTGATATTGACAATAGAATAATTCTAACTTATGGTAATTTAGATGAAAAATTTATAAAAAATTACTTCAAACGTCATAATATAAATGGTTTTGAACGGTTTAATTTTTATAATTTTAAAAGAAACGTTATTTCTTCAAAATTTTCAGGTGGAAACATTACTAAAGATAATTTATGTAAATTATATGGTATAGAAAATGTTACTGCAACCCATACAGGACATAATGATTGTATATTGGAATGGAAATTATTCGAAAAAATGAACGGAAATAATTTATTCATTACAGAAGATAAGGTTTTTGAATTTAATGATAATTACATTATTCCTGCTAGCTATTTAGGAACTCATACGAATTTTAAATACCATATAAATGATGTCCTTAATGTAAATGTAGAAAGCACAATTATTAAGAAATTTGAAATAACAAGTGATAAAATCAGAAAATTTCCAACCAACTTTAACGGTATGGTAATTGAACATTTAATAAATACCATGCTAAAAGTAAAAAAAATAAATTCCTCAAAATTTCTCTTAGAAAATAAAAAGAAATTGAAATATATTGGAAAACTACCATCTGTTTACAATGAAATATATTTTGATTTTAAATCTGATGGAACTGTAAGTGCTGTCTCAAAAAAAGACAAACAAATGGAAAAAGAACTAAACGCTTTTATTTCTTCATTGAAAAAGCAATTATTGCCTCTAACTACGTACATATCTAAAAATATTTTTTCAGAAGCCAGAATTATGTCACAGGAGTTAGTCATACATAAAAACAAAAGAATTTTAGCTTTATGTGATTTATCTTCTAAAGATGTTGTGCTTGAAATAAAAACAAATTACTATAATATTGAAGCATATAAGGAACAGTTGTATTATGAGTCTAACGGGAGAACATGCTATATTTTACAACTAGATTGGACTAATATCCCATATGGAATTACTTTTGTTTTATCAAAAGTAATTTTTATTCCAAAAGAATCAAAAGATAATAACAGAAAAATTATTCAAATTGATAAGCTGCAAAAACAAATAAAAAATGATGATATAACAGTATTAGATTATACCGATTCAAAATCTAAAATCAAACTTAAATGTAATATATTAAATGTAATATATGTGAACATGAATGGGAATCTACACGCTATAAAATTATAAATCATCCAGAATGTCCCTTTTGTAATTCAATTGTTTGTCAAAAGGAAGTTACAAAACAAACGATGAATGAAAAACAAAAGAAACAGATAAGAGAATTAAGATATATTACAAAATTAATAGAAAAGAGCAATGGTAAAATTACTGCCAAAAATTATGTAGGTTCAAAAGATTACCTCAAAGCAAGATGTCTTACTTGCAATTATGAATGGGATATTAGAGCAGATCACCTTTTGGAACGACCTTATTGTCCAAAATGCAGAAAAATGAGTAAAATAATCACTTAAAATCACGAAGTGTTGTTTTTACAGATTAAACCCATCTGTAATACCGTTCAGCTTAGTTAAGTCTCTTTTCACATAATACATCTCTGTGATTTCAGAAGTTGTATGACCGAGTAAATCTGCTACTTGTCGTGGAGTTAGGGATTTTATTGTGCCGTCCTTTTGCTTTATGCCATTTACGAGGTTAGTAGCGAAGGTGTGGCGGAGTGAGTGCAAGCCTTTGATTTCTATGCCTGCGGCTTTGAGGATTCTGTAGTAGCGTTTTCTGAAATTTACCGGTCGGGTAAAATTGCCGTTTTCATCGGGTATCAGTGGTGAATCCTCACCGAAGTAAAATTCATCCCTCAGGTCGAGTATCATCTCTATTGCCGTATCGTTCAGCGGAACATCTCGCTTGCTTGTGGCACTTTTCAGCTTGCCAACTTTCACCTCTCGTCCTTTTTCTGCCGTTACTCCGTCACGCTTTGAAATCGGCAATATAGACTTTTGCACCCTTTTTGACGCATTGCATCAAAACAAGCTTGAGTAAAACGCTCTTGCCCGAACCTGTTGAACCACCGATAAGCATATGCGGAATTTTGGCAATGTTTACACTCACCCGTCCCGAATAACCTTCGCCAAGCACTATTTCAAAATTCTCATCGCTCAGCAAATTTTCCGACCATTCGATATAATCCGAAAGCCTGTTTTCACCGTCAACACATCTGATAATCACGACACGGCAATCATCGCCCTCACGCATCTCATCAATATGTATATTGAGTGCAGATTCTATTCTGTCTTGATTATCAGTCCATTCCGACAGAGGAATGCCAAAGGTTTTGAATTTGAGAATCATAACCCTGTCATTGCTTTTATCAACTGATTTTGACAAAAGCAACGGTGCTTCTCCTGCGGAATTTACAAATCCTATTCTGTGCAAATTGTTGCTGACACCGATTGAGCCAAACGGCATACCGATTAAAAAGGTCAGGACAAATGTTACTGACGGAATCAAAATAAATACAAGCACAGAAGTCATAAATTTCTGCAAATTCTGAAAGTAACCGTAAGGCTGCCAGATTGAATAGCGACATTCCCAGAAAATCAAACAAAATGCAAGATAGATAATCACAACAACTCTGCCCGAATTTTTGCCGAAAATTCTTTTCAGTCCGTTTGTGAAATATATACCGAGGATACGCATATTCCACCGATTATGAAGGCTTGATTTGTCATTGTTGTCAATCATCCGCTTTAACCTCTTTCACCTTGTTGATTTCAGTAACCGTGTAGGTATTGACATCGGTATATTCTACAAGAAAGTTTATTCTTCGCAGAAAGGCTTTCCATGTTTCAGGCTTATAATGCTGAACCTCGCTGTATTGCTCACCGAGAGAAATATTTGAGGTGATATACACCGTGTCATAGCAAGCAACTTTGTCGTTGAATCTTGCCGGAAGCATAAGAGGATAAATGTCAAGATAATTCAGCATATCTTCTATCGGAATCTGTGACGCAAATTCTTCAAAAACGAGTACAGATTGTCCGTGATAGCTGTCAAAATTTATCCCTGTACTACGGCGATACGCAGTAATTCTGCAAATATCGGACGCTCTGTGTTTTTGATATATCCCCCTTGTCTTGCCTGTTCCCGACTTTCCGTAAATATAGAAAACAGTAACCTGTCTTTTCTTTTCACGGAACATATTTGAAAGAACTGTTTGCCTGAGTGTATCAATCTCTTTTATCCGAAAGGCATATTTTGGATGGAGCTTGATAATTTCGCAGGTATCAAGTCCGTTTTCGATTTCTTCAATCAGAGCAGACATATCGGGAGAATTTTCATCAACAGGCTTTGGAACATTACCAACCTCTTCAAAGGTATCAATAAGGTTTGTCTGTTCCTTATCAGAACCCTGCCACTTGCCCTCCTTACGGAGATAGTCACGATTTTCCGTTACACTGCCGTTAGCTTTATCAATATGTGCAACAGGGAATCTGTTCTTCAATGTTGAAAAGCGAATCGGCGATTTTGAGTAAATGAAAATGTGCATATGCTTTGTGCCTGTGGTTGCAATTTCATCCACAAAAAACTGTTTTAACTTGCTATTGCAATTTGCAAATTTATAATTCTTTCAACCTGTTATCAACATTATACCAAAGGTCACTGTACCATTATCTACCCTTTGCTTGCAAAAACAGCCCTGCAAATGGGTACAGGGCTGTAAAATTAAAGATTTATTCATTGCTTATCAGATTTAATCGTCTGTTGCTTTGAAATTTATTTTATTTTCGGTCGCAAAGGTGTGTGCATAGGAATCTGTCGGAGCGTGGATTGTTAGGTCTTTTGAGTCTTTGAAGGCAGATTTTCCTATGTAGGACACATTTTTGGTCAGGTAGATATCCTCAAGGGAGTAGGATTCTTTGAACGCATTATCGGCTATGAATCTTACTGTGTCGGGAACGACTGTTTCCTTTGCACCGCCGTAATTTATTGCATCATCTGCAATTGAAATCACATCCAAGCCGTCAATATGTGCAGGAATTTCAAGCTTTTCCTCTGACGACATTGGGTTATAGTTAGTTATTACGCACACGGGCTTGCCGTCATCATAGATAACATCATAATTATAATATTCGCCGTAATACGCACCGTTTCTGATTTTTGAATAATCGGTATTTTTAGCCTCCGGATTTTCAGGCTCGGTCGTATAGTTTTTATAATTGATTTTATTTTCAACCGCAAATTTTTCAGCATAAGAACCCTTTTCGGCATATATCGTAAGGTTGTCAATGCCGTCAAAAGCGGTTTTTGCAATCTTGTTTACGGAGGGCGCAATATAAATTTCCGTTATATTTTTTGAATCCTTAAATGCGTCATCCTTGATTTCACAAATGCCGTTGGGGATAACAACTTTTTTAAGACAATCAAATTCGCTGAAAGCTTCCTTTTCAATAGCTGTTATCTTTGTATTTTCATCATATGAAGTAGGAATATACGCATCGTCCAAGCCGTAATATCCGCCCCGAAACAAGCAGACAGTGGCATAAAAATTTCCGTTTTCATCGTCTTGAAACTGAATTGAAAACTGACCGTCGGCAGAATCCTTTAGACTATATTTTTCATCAACAGCCATTTGTTCAAATCTGTTATTTACGATTGTCGCTCTGGCAAGGAAAGACAATCCGAGCAAAGCGGCAACCGAGATGCAAAGAACAATGAAAAATTTATGAATAAACAGTTTACTTTTCATGCAGCTCACCTTCTGTCATTTTCAAAACAACATCACAAACTTCTTCCAAATCCTCTTTGTGATGAGTTGTGATAACCACGAGCGCACCTCTTTCTTTTTCTTCTTTAAGAAGCTTGTAAATCAGCTGTACACCGTCATTATCAAGTGCATTTGTCGGTTCATCAAGCAGGATTATTTTCTGCTTTTCAAACACAGCTTGAGCAATATTCAGCCTCTGTTTCATACCAAGCGAAAACTTTTTCACCTTTAAATCGGACTTTAATCCAACACGCTCAAGCGCTGTTTTAATATCCTCATCGGTGGCGGTTTTCTTGATTTTGCCGAGGATTTTCAGATTGTCAAAAGCATTGTACTGGGGCAACAGGTTCATATTTTCAATCACGATGCCTATGCTCGGAGGGAACGACATATCCTTGTGCAAAACCTTTCCGTCAATCACAACAGAGCCGCTGTCGGGAACAAGCAAGCCTGCAATTGCTCTCAAAAGCATAGTTTTGCCCGAACCGTTGTGTCCGTAAATTCCGTAGATTTTGCCGTACTCAAAATTGTAACTTACATTATTTAAAATCGGTCTTGATTTGATACTTTTACAATAATTTTTTATTTCTACCATAATATCACCTCAAAAAATATCGGTTTTCTTAAATCTCAAATTCAGAATGAAAATGCACAAAGCATTTAACGCAACTATGAATAACAGGTATCCGTAGTAAATGCTCTCGCCCGACACAGCACCGTTCTGCATTCCGAACATCAAACTCGGGAAGAGAATCATTTTCCAAATCGGTGCGTCAACGAAATTCTGAACCAAATAGTACGCAATAAAGCAATAGGTGAAAATTCCTATGTTCACAATGTGTGCAGGAATACTGATTTCAAGCAAAGACTGAATAACTATCAGCGAAAAAATTGTCAAAAAGTACATAATCAAAGATTTAAGAGTTCCGCTTTCAACGGGAGTCATACTTTCTCTTGCAACAAAAAAGATTATGAACTGGAACAAAACAATGCAAATCAATGCTATAAAATTGTTAAGACAACGCTTTAAAATCAGCACTGTTTTTGAATAATTGCGTACAATCAACATCTTGCCGTAGCCTTGTTTAAGGTTCTCAATTGAGCCGCTTGTAAAGAAGAGAATAAAACACACAGGCAGCAAAAGCGGCAGAAATTTTGTAATTTCAAGGCCGTAATTGCTTGGAGCTAAACCAATCATAAAGGCATTTTGAAAATCTCCCTGAAATACACAACTGAACAATTGAGCAAAGCACGCAACAATCAGTATTATCGACAAAACAAGCTTACTTTTTAACATTACTCAAAACATCCTTTTTCTGATACAAAAAGTAGGAAGAGAAGATAAGCATAAACATCATAAGCAATGCTCTTAATATAATGCCCCACATATCCGACAGAACCATTTCGCCGTTCATAAGTTTTGACACCACTATGGCATCTCTGAACGGAAGCCACACCCTGCTTATCATAAAAGCTACATCTGCAAAAAACTCTGTAAAAATCAGAGCTATGGTGATAATTGGAGCAACTTTTGTAGAAATGATTATTCCGAACGAGAGCATAACGAGTCCTGCTCTGAAATAAAACAAAAACAAAGTCAAAAGTTCAAGTGCCGAATATTGCAGAAAATTCGATTCTAAAATCAGGTTAATGTCAAAGCAGATGAGTGCCGAAACTACGCTGACTGCTTCTATCAAAAATGAAAACAGAAAAGCAAATACCGCACAATCAGCAATTCTTCTTGTAACAAAAGAGGCTCTCGATTTCAGTCTTACAATGTAACTTACATTATCATCGGTAAATATGTAAAACAAAAACAGAACAAACACTACTATGAAAATGCAAGCAACATTACCTGATGCATTAAAATCTCCGTTGCCTGCAACTCTGTAAAAAACACCTTTGGGGCTTAACTTCTCAGCATAATCCGAATTAAAATAATTATAAAATCGCAAATATGTGTATGTGCAAAGCATAGTGAAAAACACTGCACAAAGCGGAAGTATGATTGCATACTTTTTTAATTTACACCTGATCATACTTAGTCACCTTAAAGAACGAAAACAGAACAGCAACTATATTTATTGCTACTACAAAAATAATTGTAAAAGTATAATGTGATAAAGGATACACAGTAAACGGGGTTAATGCTCCTATGATAGACGGTTTGATGGCAGTCGATATATACCATAATATGAAAGCTAACGGATAAAGAATAAATCTGTTTGGAAATGCCATTGCAAGTGCCGTTGCACCGCTTCCCACAATACCGCCAATGAATGAAAAAACAAGAATATAAAGTATGTTATAAAACATCGGATTGCTGTAAGACTGAAGTAGATTGGATTCAGATTTCAGCATTTCCACATCAGCAGGAATATATGTACCTCCCGCAAAAACAATATGCACCATAAGAAGATTGAGTAAGAGAGGAATTATAAGCACAAAAAATGAAACAGTAAAACTTTTAAGCATATTTAATGCAAAATATTTATTCTTACCTCTTTTTGTGATAAGAATATTTTTGTACCCTATTCTGTAATCTTCAATGCAATCATCCGCAACAATAATTGCCAAGAACAACGGTAAATACCCTGTCAACACGCCTTGAAGTCCTGCCGTCATGAAAGATCCCAAAAAAGTAACTAATCCGGGAACAGGAACAGATGCTCCTTTGAACACATCCACAAGAGCCATCAATATATCTAAAATCGGAGCTACAAAAATAAAAAGTATAACACCTAATTTAAGTTTGTTATTAAATATTCGGGTAATATAATATGACATATTTTTCACCTCAATTTATAGGCTGATTCGTTATATAGTTATATGGTAAATCTGCAAATGACTTATGAGGAATAAAAGTTAATTAACTAACAGTAATTTTTAAAAGCAGTAAAACTTATTAGTATGAAAATGCGTGTTTTGCTGTTTCTTCGTCCCAATATCCTGAAACATTATATTGGCTGGAATTTCTATTATTGTTATATACAGCAACACCAACATTCATTTTTTTGCAGGAATCATACGCATCAAAATATTTATTGCCACTTCCCTGTTTTACAGCTTTTACATTTGACTCTTTTGAATACCAAGGTCCCGAAAGATAGAAGTACATTATGGTACCTTTACCTTCTTCTGAATAAGTAAAATTAACTTTCCAAGGAACTTCTATTCCTGAATCACCTCTGTACTCTGCATCAGTATAAACCTTACCCTGATATCCAGGAACCTTCACTGAAAACGGAATATCATTATCCGAGCCGTATGCCGTTGCACCAAATGCAAAAACGGAAATAAAAACGGTTGCCACAATTGCCATTGCTAATAATCTTTTATAGAATTTCATTTCGTCACCTCATTTTTCTTAATATCCAGACCTCCTCACAAGCCATTGTACAGATTTACCATTTAAACAAGCGCAAATGCACGATTTATCCGTTTAAATTATTTATAATATTTTGATGTTTTTAATTTTCAGTTATTGCATCTTTAGTCGTATACAACTGATAATTCAGTAGATTACACTTCAATTAGCTCTGTAATTATTATTGCAATACTTTTTATACATGACTTTATAATGCTATTATATCACATTTTAATAATATTTCAAGCAAATCAGGTAATTTTTACGACAAATTTTTACACAATAATTTGTAAATATTGCACAATGGCTATTATTTAATATTGTATTGCTATATGCTTTAAATCAACCAATTTCTTTTATATTCAAATTATACAAATGCAAAGTGACTGTAAAATGACTATAGCCCTTTTATAAAATAAAACAGGAAAACAAAGTGACAAATACGCATTTTGTTTTCCTGTTTAATTATTTAATATTTTATTGTATTGTTAAAAGCTTCCGCACATCAGAGCATTTTCCAATTTTCTGCATCAAACACACCTTTGGTGGTTATTCTCAAGCTTGGGATAACGGGCAGACTTAGAAACGAGAGAGTCATAAACGGATCAATGCTTTTATCCGCACCGAGTTCATATGCAGATAACTTTGCGTTTTCAAGCTTTTCGTTTACGGTTGTCAGCGGTTCATCAGACATCAAGCCTGCAATCGGGAGTTCGAGCAGAGCCTTGATTTTGCCGTTTTCAACAACTGCGATACCGCCCTTGCTGTCCTTGATTGCGTTCACGGCAACGGCAATATCATCATCATTACAGCCGACTGTGATAATGTTGTGCGAATCGTGGGCAACCGAGGTTGCTACTGCGCCCGATTTCAGCGAATAGCCTTTAACATAGCCGACACCGATATGATTTGTGCCTTTGTGACGCTCAATGCAGGCAATTTTCAGAATATCGTTTTCCACATCAATTTTATCGGCTGTGCCGAGATTGCGTGTGAGCAATTCACCGCCGACAAGACCGATAAGCCCGAGTTTTCCGTCAACCTTGAAACTGCTCGGCGTTACGCTGTCAAGGTGGAAAGTGTCAAAGCATTTTTCGGCAAGCTTTTCATCAACTGTGGGAGCAGAAAAGGCCTTAACTTCGCCGTCAAAAACAAGCTTGCCACGCTTGAAAACAGTTTCAACATTGAAATTTTCAAGATTATCAACAACAACAATATCGGCAAGATAACCCGAAGCAATCGCACCTTTGTTATTGAGCAAAAAGTATCTTGCGGCATGGTGGGTTGCTGTTTTGAGGGCAACAATCGGATCTGCACCGTTTTTCAGCGCCTGTTTTACAATGTAGTCAATATGACCGCCATAGAGCAAATCACTTGGATGCTTATCATCTGTTGCAAACATACACCTTGAGTAATACTGCTGAGTCAAAAGCGGCATAAGTGCCTTGAGATTATGGGCGGCAGTACCCTCTCTTATCATAATAAACTGACCTTTTCTCAGCTTTTCAAGGGCATTTTCAAAGGTGGAACACTCGTGGTCGGAATACACTCCTGCGGCAATGTATGCGTTGAGGTCATTGCCCGAAAGCTCAGGAGCGTGGCCGTCAATTTTCTTGTGATGAGCCTGTGAGGTGACAATTTTTGAAAGCACATTTTTATCGCCGTTGATAACACCGACATAGTTCATCATCTCTGCAAGTCCGAGTACCTTTTTATTATCCAAGTACAAGTCAATATCCTTGCAGTCAAGCTCCGCACCGCTCTCGTCAATTTCTGTGGCAGGCACACATGACGGCATCATAAAATGAACATCAATCGGCAAATTTTGCGATGCCTGAATCATATATTCAACTCCGTCAATGCCCATTACATTTGTGATTTCGTGAGGGTCGGTTATGACTGTGGTTGTACCGTGGGCAACAACTGCCTTTGCAAATTCAGCAGGAGTCACCATTGAACTTTCAAGGTGAATATGTGCGTCAATAAAACCCGGGAGAACGAGTTTTCCGCTGACATCAATCTCTGTTTTACCGTCATATTTTCCGACGCCGGCAATCAGTCCGTTTGCAACGGCTATGTCACCACTCAAAAATTCATTTGAAAACACATTAAGATACTTTGCGTTTTTTAAGACAAGGTCTGCCTTTTCCCTGCCTGCCGCAACTGCAATTATTCTCTGCTTTGCTGCAAGCTGTATGTCTGTTTTCTGTCCGTATATTTCCTGCATAAAAGCACCGCCCTTCTTATATATATTTACAAGATTATAGCACTTTGCAAAAGCCATTTCCATAAGTATTTTTCACGAATATTCTTCGCAATTTTTTGCTAAATTGCATAATATTTGTGCATATTTTCATCTGTCAGGCAATAATAATTTTAACAATTTATTGTGCTAATGTATTGAAATGCACAAACTGTGGTGATATAATTTATCTATAAGTATTGTTTTCGGAGGGATAAATTATGTCACACACATACAGCGAATTTTTACCGAGTTACAGCGTGGGAGTTGATTGCTACAAGGCGATTCCCGAAATTGTAAAGCCGTACGGCAAAAAGGCGGTTGCAGTCGGCGGTAAAACAGCTATGGAAAAATCAAAAGAGGCTTTGCTTGAAGGCATCAAGGGCTCTGACATTGAAATCATTGATTTTGTATGGTACGGCGGTGACTCCAGCTATGAAAATGTTGAAAAAATAAAGAACAATCCGTCTGTACAAAAGGCTGATATGGTGTTCGGTATCGGAGGCGGACGAGCTGTTGACACGGCAAAAACCTATTGTGCTTTATATAACAAACCGTTGTTCACATTCCCGACAATTGCATCAAACTGTGCGTCATGCACCTCGCTTTCGGTAATGTACAATCCCGATGGTACTTTCAAGGAATATTCGTACCACAAATCCCCTGCAATTCACACATTTATCAACACAAAAATTATTGCCGAATCACCCGAAAAGCTCATGTGGGCAGGAATCGGTGACGCACTTTCAAAGGAATATGAAGTAATTTTTGCGTGTCGTGAAAAGAATATGATTCACACACCGTTGCTTGGCAAGGCAATTGCCTCCGCAAGTACCGAACCGCTCATAAGCTTTGGCAAAAAAGCTCTTGAGGACTGCAAAAACAATGTGCCGACAGAGGCAATTGAGCAGGTTGCGCTTGACATTATTATCACGGCGGGACTTGTTTCAAATTTTACCGTCCACGAAAACAATCCGAATCCCGAGGAGGATTATTACTACAATTCATCGCTCGCACATTGTGTTTATTACGGTGCGTCACTCTTTCCGCAATGTGAACGGCAACATCTGCACGGCGAAATTGTTTCATTCGGTGTGCTGTGTCTGCTGACATATGACGGACAATTTGAGGAGCGAAACAGAATTTTTGAATTTAACCACAGTATAGGACTTCCTTGCACTCTCGGCGAAATTGCACTTACTCCGGATGATGTGCCTGCAATTGCGCACAAAGCCGCAAGCGTTGTTGAGTGGAAGTATGTCCCGGGTAATCCGACCGAGGACGCATTCATCAATGCAATTCTTGCAACCGATAAAGCCGGCAAGGAATTTTTAGCTGATAAATAATGAAGTTTAATTGTAACTGACTGCTACATTATTTAGGTAAATGTATCCCATTTATACAGTTTATTTTCATCATAAATTTTCTGCTATCCCTTGCGGGCGTCCAATGAACGCCCCTACGGGATTGTACGAATAACTACAATAATACGCTCGGGCATAATATGCTTTTGACATTACAAGCTATCTACACGAACTGGGCAAGGCGGCTCGCCGTAATTTTCCATTTTCAATTTTACATTTAATTAAACCTTTCGCTCGGGCATAATATGTCCTTTTTTATACCATACTATCTTCACGAACTGGGAACGGTGGCTCACCGTAAAACTAAGCCGCCCTCGGCAGTGCATGCGCTGTCGAGGGCGGTTCGGTTTTACAAGGGGTTTCCTGGAGTTATCTTACTGAAATCAGTTGTTTTTAGGGGTTTTGCTGTTATAGATTTCTTTGTTAAGGCAATGTTCTTTTGCACAAACTATAACATTGGTAGCGGCGTCACCGATAACATTAAGTGTGATAACAGCCATACCGGGGAGGTAGTTCATGGCAAGAATGAGCGAGTAGCCAATCATACAAAGATCTGAGTTCAAGCCAAGTCCCATCATTACAACATAAACCATTGTTGTGCCTGCAACAGGGATTGCCGGAGTACCGACTGCTGTGCAGATTGAGAGGAATGCTGTAAGGCAAAGGGTTGCAGGAGTAATGTTGACGCCTGCGGCTGTGGCGATGAATGTAATGGCAATCATATGCATTGCGGTTGTACCGTTCATATTGATTGTCATACCTGTGGGAAGAACAAAGCTGCTGATTTCTTCGGAACAGCCGAGTTCGTTAATACAGGTTTCCTTATTAAGCGGAAGCGTTGCGGCAGACGAGTTTGTTGCTGCTGCAAACATACCGATTTTTGCTGCCTTTTTAAGGAAGATAAACGGATTAAGTCCTGTTGTAATGAAAATACCGATTGGGTAAATTGTGCAAACAAGAAGAAGGCTTACAACAATTGTTACAACAATCCACATCATTGTCGGTGAAATGTACTCAATTCCGTAAACGGCGAGTGCTCTTACGATCATACAGAAAATTGCGATAGGAGCAATCTTGTTGATAAGGAAGTTGAGGAACATCTGAACGATATCGTTGATGTTTTCAAAAACTTTCTTGAGCGGATCTGCTTTTTCGCCCATCTTTGTCATACAAAGACCAAAGATAATTGCGATAACAACAACGCAAAGAATTGTGTTGTTAGATGACATTGCGTTAATCATATTGCTCGGAACAGCGTTTACAATTGTAACGAGCGGGTTGTAACCCTCCATTGTAACGATGTCCTGAGCCTGTTGTGCCGGAAGATTGACTGTGAACCAACCAAGACTCTTTGCAAGATAAGCTGCTGCGCCTGCAAGAGCTGCTGCTACGATATAGAAGCAAAGGTAGGACACAAATGTTTTACCTGCGATTCGACCGAGCTTTTTCGGGTTTGCAAGGCTGCAAAGTGCAAGTGTCAGCGAACAAAGGACGAGAGGAACAATCATCATCTGAAGTCCCTTCATAAACAGCTGACCTACGATGTAGAACAAGCCGAGTCCTTCAATATCTTTTGTTGCGGTGATGTCCTGGAACAAAATTGCCTCAACAACTTTCCAGGCTCCTTCGCCGTCTGTTCCCATTACCGCACTTTTAATCAGCAGACATATAAAGCCAACTACAAAACCTGCGACAACGGCAATCATCATTTTCTTGACAATTGAAGCTTTCTTCTTCTCCTTTTGTTTTGTCATTTTTACATCTCCTTATCTGTGAATTTGGGTAACCCCTTTATTGCGGAACTGCCGAATAAACTGTCTCAAGGAATATTTGCACATCCTATCCTCATATTTAATCGGTGTGTCCTTAATGTGACGGGAACCGTCTCCGATTGGTCTCCCGTCTGCAAAAATAACCGTAATTAATAGAATTTCCATAGTGATATATAAAATAATTACTATGTTTAAAATTCAACTCAGATTTAACAATACTATCCAATAATAATAAAAATAATTTCTTTGCGTTCTCAAAACTGTTAAATCTGCTAAAGTTTTGACAGCGCAAAAGCTCCTGCCGTTTTTGATTAAAAAGAACAGGAGCTTTAATGGGTAAAATTATAAAAAGCACTGGCTCAAACTATGTACCGGACAAGGTAAATCAGTACATGAGTTTTATTTTCATCTGCTCACAAAACTCAAGCCATTCCTGTGACGGCTTTTCGTCGGTAATCAGATAATCGATCCTATCCCAATCCAAAAAATTGACAAACGCAGTATGGTTGAATTTTGAATGGTCTGCAAGTAATACCACACATTCGGCACGGCTTGCCATCTCAGACTTCAAATCAGCCTCACCTTCGGAAGAATCAGTTATGCCTCTTTCCATATCAAGCCCTTTGCATCCGAGGAGAACAAGGTCAACATTGTACTTTTTCATAGCCTCTTTTGCAGGTTTTCCGTAGAAAGAACGGGTTTTTTCATCATAAAGTCCGCCGGTTGAAACCAGCTTCATTTTACAAGTGTCGAGTTCCTGAAAAATCTGTGCAGAAAAGGTAATTGCGGTAAGATTTTCATTGTCCTTAAAAAGCTTAACAGCCTCAAGAACAGTTGTGCTGTTATCAATCATCATCGTATTCACACCGATAAATTTATCAACAAGCAGCTTAGCAATTTTCTTTTTGCTCTCAAGGTTGATTCCCTTGCGTTTAAAGAAATGCACTCTGTCATTCTGAGGAGTTGTGTTAAGAACAGCTCCTCCGAAAGTTCTGGTAATGATACCGTCATTCTTCAGCTTTTCAAGATCACGCCTGATAGTTTCTTCGGTTACATTATATATTCTGCTTAAATCCGAGACGAAAACCTCGCCTTCGGTTTCAACCTTTTGTCTGATTTCGTCAATTCTCTTTGCCATAAACATTTCCCTCAACTTTTATTACATACTAACATAATTATCAACAAAAGTAAAGGGAATTCGACTGTTTTTACAATAATTTTAACAATCGGGAGCGGATTCCTTCACCCTATACACAAAGGTGTATTAAGCAACCCTTAATTATTTGTCGATAGCCTCAACCATATCACGCATCATTGCAACATCAGCGGAATCAAGTTCAAGTTCGGCTGACTTAACATTCTCGGCAATCTGATCTACAGTAGTAGAACCGCTGAGAAGGTTGATAAAGTCACCCTGAGCAAGAATCCATGCAAGAGCAAGGTTAGCAATTGTGCAGTTATATTTTTCACAAAGAGGCTTCCACTGATCCATAACATCCATAGCCTTCTGCATATTTTCGGGCTGGAACCATTTCTTTGGAATCTGTGCGCCTACAGGCTTGTAATCTCTTGGGAATGTACCCGAGAGAAGTCCCATTTCGAGCGGTGAATAAGCCTGAATTGTAACACCGTTTTCACGACAGCAAGGAATGATTTCATCCTCAATGCCACGGTCAAGAATTGAATACTTAGCCTGAACGATATCAAGCTCGCCCCACTTGAGGTACTCCTGAATCTGCTTGATATCTACATTTGCAGCACCGATAGCCTTGATTTTGCCCTGAGCCTTGAGATCGTTGAGGACCTCCATAGTCTTCTGAATCGGAACATAATACTCGCTGCCCTCGATTGACTGCCAGTGTGTCATATATACATCAACATAGTCTGTGCCCATTCTCTTGAGTGATTCTTCAATTTCTCTCTTGATTGAAGCACTGTTGAGGTTCTTATAAAGCTGAATGCCGTTTACCTTGTTGAAAAGGTCGCCCTTCATCTCCTGATCCCATGTAACACCGCACTTTGTAATGATTACAACATCTTCACGGTTCATGCTCTCAAGAGCCTTGCCGAGGATTTTCTCGCTGTTGCCGAAGTTGTAACCCGGAGCTGTGTCGATAAGGTTTACGCCGAGCTTCGGAGCTTCACGGATTGTATCTACAACAACCTGAAGGTCGTGGTCGCCGCCCCATGCCGAGCCGCCGCCGATTGACCAGGTGCCGAGTCCCATTCTTGAAATATCAATGCCTGTTTTGCCAAGCTTCATCGTCTTCATTTTGCATCTGCCCTTTCTTTAATAATATATTGGTGTGGGGGGGGGTGCCCTGCATTCTTACGAACACAGGGCGTAATGTCACAGATTTATTACTATTACAGGATATAATCTTTTTTATACTTTTCAAGCATTTCTTCAACCATTTCTTTGTTCCGAACGCCTGTTGTTGCGCCGACATACTGAACCGAAATAGCCGCTGTGCAGTTAGCATAGATACCGCAGTCACGGATATCCTTGCCCTGAAGAAGTGCCGAAATAAAGCCTGATGCAAAGTTGTCGCCTGCACCGATTGTGTCGATTGCGGTTACACCCTTGCAGGCAGGAACAATCATTGCTCCTGCGGCATTGCGGATGTAACATCCACGCTTGCCTATCTTCATGATTACATTCTTAACGCCGCATTCAAAGAGCTTGTCCGCAACCTTTGATTCTTCGGTTTCGCCTGTCATAAGGCAAGCCTCGTCAAAGTTCGGGAAGAAGTAATCCACATAGCTTAATGCTTCTCTGATATCGTCAAGCGTTTCACCGAGTCTTGGCTTTATCATATCGGCGGTAATTGTCATACCTGCCGCCTTTGCCTCTTTAAAAATCTTTACAAGCGTCTTGCCGTCAAGAAGAGGACAGTTAAAGATACTTGCGAGGGAAAGGATTTTTGCCTGCTTCATTTTTTCAAAGTCAACATGCTCAATGTTTTCTTTCCACAAGCTGCCATTGCGGTTTGTAACAAAGGTTCTTTCACCGTCATCGGTTACAAGACCAATGTTCATTGAGGTGTCGATTGTCGGATCAATCTTGATGCCTTCAACATCTATGTTGTCCTTCTCGCAGGAGCGAAGGATAAACTGACCTGCAGCGTCATCACCGATACAAGCGATAATGCCTGTTTTAAAGCCTAAACGGCTGATGATTGTTGCCTCGTTCATTGCATCACCGCCGACAGACATTGCAATTCTGTCAACCGGATATGACTCGATATCAAAAATATCTCTTGATACCGGACGAAGTGGAATGTCAACTACCGCTGCGCCAAGACAGATAACATCAAGTTTTTTCTCTATATTACTCATATTACTCATCTGCTCTGCCGTCATCGCCAAAGAGTTTAATCTTGTACATTGCACGCTCTTTAACAGCCTTTCTTACTTCACGCTCAACAGCAAGGAACGGCTCGTCCTTGTGAGCATTAATAGCTTCCATAGCAGCCTGGCAAAGCTCTGTGTGAATGTTGATTTTAGCGATACCGAGTGAGATAGCCTTTTTAATGTCCTCGTCACCGATACCCGATGCACCGTGGAGTACGAGCGGAACATCTACTTCTTTGGCAACTGCCTCGAGTACATCGAAAGCAAGCTTTGGCTCTGAAGAATATACGCCGTGAACATTACCGATTGCAACTGCAAGTGAGTCACAGCCTGTTCTCTCAACAAATTCCTTAGCCTTTGAAGGATCTGTGTACTGGTACTCTGAAAGTGCCTCTTCATATACTGTTTCGTTACCTACATGACCAAGCTCAGCCTCAACAGGAATGTTGTAAGCGTGGAAGTAGTCAACGCATCTCTTGATTTCAGCAACATTTTCTTCATAAGGAAGAGCTGATGCGTCACGCATTACCGAATTCATGCAGTGATTAACAGCGTTCTGAAGAATTGTCATATTTCTGCCGTGATCCCAATGCTCAATTACAGGAACAGTAGCCCTCTTTGCCATTGAATCCATCATGTAGCAGAAGTCTTCAAAAGAAGTGTTGCCTGTGAAACCTGTACCGAATGAAATAATGATTGGAGCACGGAGCTCTTCGGCTGCGTCAATAACACCCATGAGCATTTCTGCATTCCATACATTGAAGTGAGGAATAGCGTAGTGTCCCTCTGTTGCCTTCTTTTCCCAATATCTGATATCTGATAACATTTTAATCACCTTTCCTTATGAAAATTTTTAATAAATCTGTGTATATCAGTCGGCTACCTTGATAACGCCCTTAACCATATTGGCTTTCTTTTCGGGGTCGATAGCGTCCATAAATGCCTGCTGAACATCTTTGTAATCATAGATGTTTGTAACCATATCCTTAACATTGAACTTACCGCTTGCGATTGCCTCGATTGTCTGCGGGAAGTTGTTGCAGTAACGGAATGATGTTTGAATCATAACCTCACGGTTAATCTTGAGGAAGTCAATCGGAACAGGCTTTGACTGTGTGCCGACCATCATAATCTTACCGCCTCTTGCAACGATCTGAACAGCCTGCTGAGCTGTGAATACAGAACCCGCTGCCTCGAATACGAGTTCACAACCGTGATCACCGAAATATTCGGGTGAACGGAGAAGTGCAACCGTATCCTGCTCCTTGCCGTTGATAACTCTGCTTGCACCAAGCTTTAATGCAAGGTCAAGACGATTCTGCATAATATCAACAACGGTGATGTCTGTTGCACCGAGGCTCTTACAAGCCTGAAGTACCATAAGACCGATTGTACCGCCGCCGAGGATAACAATGCTCTTACCAAGCTGTGCGCCGCCGAGGATTGCTGCGTGCATACCGACTGCTGCCGGCTCAACGAGAGCTGCTTCCATTGTTGTCATACCCTCGGGAATGTGGTATGTCCACTCCTCCGGATGTGTCATATACTGTGTGAGTGCGCCCTTGTAGTTAGGCTGTGTAGCCATAAAGTCAACATCAGGGCAGATGTTGTATCTGCCTGTACGGCAGTATTCGCATTTGTCATCCGGAACACCTGGTTCGATGAGAACCTTGTCGCCTGCTTTGAATCTTGTAACCTTTGAGCCAACCTTTACAACCTCGCCTGCAACCTCATGACCAAGACCGATTTTCTGGTTAGGATCCTTAGGTGGGATAAAAGGACCGAATTCAAAGCCGTGGATATCGGAACCGCACATTCCAACATATTCAACCTTCATAAGAATCTCGTGATCCTTTGGCTCGGGAACGGGACATTCCTGAATTTCAAACTGCTTTGGAGTAACTAAGATAGCTTCTGAATTTTTCATAATAATCTCCTGCACTTTCTTTATAATAATTTATTTAAGCATTTGCACCCGATGTGCCTTCTGCGTATATTCAAATTTATTTGCCTGTGATTAAAAAATTGATGGTTTAGCTGTTAAAAATTTAAAGATAAGTTTTGAATGTTTTAAAATTGCTGTATTTCGTTTTCCATTACTAATGATTTTAGTTTGCGGTGCCCGATGCACTCAGGCACCGCATCTAAAATTTTTGGTTGTATGTATTAGAGGGTTTTGCAGAATTACTCTACATCACCGATGTTCTCAACGGATTCGCCTCTGGTTTCAACACCGAGGAAGATAACTGCAACAGCGATGATTGCTGCAACAATTGCGATAAGAATGAATACACCGCCTGAACCCATGCTGCTTGCAGCAACATTTGTAACGAGGAATGGGAAGAAGATGTTACTTACACGACCCATTGCGTTGCTGAAGCCCGAACCTGAAAGTTTTGCCGATGTAGGCCACATCTCAGGAACATAAACTGCTGATGCGTAGCAAACATACATATAGATGATTGTGTTAAGAAGGAATGTCATAACAATGAGTCCTGTCATTCCGAGTGTCGGAGCAAGAAGACCTGTTGCAACACCAAGACCTGCCATGCCTGCAAGGAGGATAACGCCCATTACACGGCGAGGAATCTTATCCATAATAAGAGATGCGATAAAGATACCAAACGGAGCACCGAAGAGTCCGAACATTGTCATAAACTGTGACTTTGATGTATCATAGCCAAGACCTGAAAGCATTGACGGCATCCAGTTCATAAGTGTGTACTGGATTGTGTTCATACCGATGAGTACGAGAGAACCAACGATAGTTCTTCTGAGGAGTTTGCCTTTGAAGAGAGCTGTGAATGGGAGCTTCTTAACAGGCTTTGGATTTGTAACTTCAACGGGTGGGAGTGGCTTGCCTGTTGATTTTTCAATTTCTTTCTCAATGCTTGTCATAATTTTATCAGCTTCATCAAGTCTGCCCTGTGATTCGAGCCATCTCGGTGATTCAGGGAATTTAACATAGATGAAGATACAAGCGATGATTGAAAGGATTGAAGGAATCATAAACTGGATTCTCCAGTTCATATTCATGCTTACGTCTGTTGAAACGATAAGAAGAGCAATACCGTTGCAGATTGGGTGAGCCCAGTTGCCGATGAATGATGTACGGCTTGACCATGTACCACGGTTTCTGCCCGGAACATACTCTGTGAAGCCTGCGAAAAGAACTACGAGGAGAGCGCCGAGTGCAAGACCCTGGATGAGTCTGAACACATAAAGAACTGCGATGTTCGGTGAAAGAGCGCCGCCGATCATAGCGATGATATGGATAATTTCGTAAAGAAGAATACTCTTTTTACGGCCGATTTTATCGCCGATAGGACCACCGATGAGTGCGCCGAAGAGCTGTCCTGCTGTGTAAGTTGTACCCCACATTGCGAGGAGTGTTGAACCGGGTTCGAGCCAATGAAGTTCGTTCAAAAGAATGTTCTGAACGGAACCGCCGATACCGTTTGACCAGCATACCAAGAGTGCAAAAGCTGTAACCAGCCAGATCTTAACATGCCATTTTGATTGAGGCAAGCGGTCAAGTCTTGCGCCAATGTTGACAGAAGTTTTGTTAGCCATTTTTCTTCTCCTTTTAATTTCCTCTTTGACTTTTTATTTAAATCAGATTTTTCTCTCAGCACCGTCAAGCTCTCGCTCAAGCTCACTTTCCATTATGTCCCAAGCCTTATTGAAATCCGTGTCCTTGTTCCATAATGCCGGAGGTCCCAGAATTACGAGATCTGCACCTGCCTCGTAAAGCGGACGGTAAAGACTGCTGTTCATTGAACCGTCGGCTTCAATTAAGAAGTTAAGACCTCTTTCCTTTCTGATCTTAGCGAGTTGGTTGATTTTTACGAACATTTGCGGATCAACCGGCTGACCTGCGATGCCCGGATCAACAATCATGATTGTAACCTTATCAAGCAACGGGAGGTAATATTCAATAGTAGAAAGCGGAACCGAGGGACTTAATGCAATGCCTGCCTTACAGCCAAGCTCTTTGATCTTGTGAATCGTTACAAATGCGTCGCCTTCGATGCAGTCTGTGTGAGGTGTTATGTAAGCAGCTCCTGCCTTTGCAAAGATTTCAAGATACTGCTGAGGATGTTTTACCATAAGGTGAGCGTCCATTGGTTTGAGATTCTCAACATGCTTGTTAAGGTAGTCGAGATAATCAGGACCGATTCCGTAACTCGGAACATAAACACCGTCTTTAATGTCCATGTGGAGGTAATCTGATTTTTCGTTAATCAGCTTAACCTGTTCTTCAACATGGAACAAATCACAGCAACCCACTGACGGGGCAATCATAAGCTTTCTCATTAGAAAATCCTCCCTGATGCATATTTTCTTTAATTAATCTTCGTAATCGTAGTGGAAGATAACCTTGATAGCCTCTTTCTTAGCCATCTTGTCGAAACCTTCCTGCCACTGTGAAAGACCGAGGCGATGAGTAATCATCGGCTGAACCTTAATCTGACCTGACTGGAGAAGTCTGATGCAGTTTCTCCATGATGTTGAGTCATAAGCCATGTGACCGATAATGCTCTTGTTCCAAGCTGTAATGTCGTTGATTGAGAATTCAAGAGGTTTGAAGCCCATACCTACACGAACGATTTCAGCGTTTGGTCTTGTCATTTCGATTGCCTGCTTGAGAGCTATGTTAGCACCTGAACATTCAATTACGAGTCCGAGGTTATCTCTGCCGCAGATTTCTGTACATCTTGCAACTACATCTTCCTTAGAACCGTTTACACAATGTGTAGCGCCAAGCTCTTTTGCAACGCCGAATCTTACTTTTACATCATCGTCAAGACCAACCATTACGATGTTTACGGCACCCATAAGCTTTGCAACCTGTACCGAGAAGAGTCCGAGAGGACCTGTACCGAATACTACAACATCCTGTCCGGGGATAAGATGTGACTGCTGAGCAACTGCCTTGTATGCGTTACAGATAGGATCGAGTACACAAGCTTCTTCGTACTTGATGCCCTCAGGAATTTCCCAGATTGCGTGTTTGTGAATTGCGAGGATTTCGCCCGGTACTTTACAATACTTTGAGAAGCCGCCGCCCCATGTGTTGTTGTCAAGTCCAAGGTTTACTTTATGTTCGCAACAGAGGAAGTCGCCCTGCTCACAAGCCGGACATACGCCGCAAACATGTGCGCTGTTGTCTGAAACAACTCTCTGACCGATATGCCAGTCTTTTACATTTTCGCCGACCTTAACGATTTCGCCTGCGAACTCGTGACCACGAACCGACTGCTGCTGATCGGGAGTTATGTTTGTGTCATCGTAACCGTTGTCAACACCCCAGTGTTTCATGTCGGCACCGCAGATAGCGGCTGCCTTGATTTCAAGAATAATGTCGTCCGGACCGCATTCGGGAACGGGGTAGTTTTCCATCATTTTATATCCGCCGAAAGCTGTACCAAATCTTTTTAAAGCATGCATAATATTTTCTCCTTTTCTTTATTAAATAAGATTTAATGTTTCCGATTCGTTTGTTTGATTTCCGTTTTCCGAATCGGTTATTTCCTTTGACACCTATATAATACAACACAAAAATGTGGATTTCAAGCATTATTTTCTGTTTTTCGCAGATTTGTAGCAATGCCTAAAAAACAGCACCGTTCTTTGTGCAATTAGCACATATACATATTTTTATTTCACATATCTGTTATTTTTATCAAGATTGAACAGTTAAATAGCAATAATCCGCCCATGTTCCGACCTATAACCGCTAAACAGGCGTGCTTCTGTACAAATTTTGCTACATATTGTGTGAAAGGGATAATTTGGGTTTCGGAAGAAATGTTCTTTATTTCACAGATTTTACTTTTAAAGCGGACAATTCTGCGTATTGACTTTTCCTGACCGTTTCGGATGTTATTTTTGTTCATGGAGCAAACCATAGTTACGGATATTTTGTAGCGGCGAACCGTGTTCGCCGCTACAATTTAACAGTTCATTCCATATAAACCAAAACAATTGGGAAACAATGCGTTGCATTTTGCAAACTGTCTTCCCAACTATAATTTTCCATTTTCAATTTTCAACTTTCAATTTAAAAAGCTTACTCTCTCCCTATTAAGACTATCTGCACAAACATAAAAGGCTGAAAGAACAACTATGCTCTTTCAGCCTTTGATTATAATTTTATTCTGTTTTATCGGATTGCCGAATTATTTGAGTGCGGCAATTGCGGCCTCGATAAGAGCAATCTGCTCTCTTTCCTTTGCGGCCTGTCCCTTAACCTTTTCAATTACAGCCTCGGGAGCTTTTGCAACAAAGCCCTGATTGTTAAGCTTGCCCTCGCTCTGTGCAAGACGCTTTTTAACCTGTTCAAGCTCTTTGTTGAGTCTTGCAAGTTCCTTTTCCCTGTCAACAAGCTCGTCCATAGGAATGTAAATCTTTGCGTCTGCCGTTACAATGTTTACGGCACCCTCAATTTCAAAGCTTTCTGCAACTTCAACCTCACTTGCTGATGCAAGCTTCTGAATGAACTGTGTGCCGTCTCTGAATGTGTCGACAAACTTTGTCGCAACATAAACCTTTGCTTTTCTTGACGGCGGAACATTCATCTCTGCACGGCGGTTACGGATTGCACGGATTGCATCCATAATTTTTTTCATTTCATCCGATGCCTCGGGATAATCAAGCTCTGCGTTGTATTCGGGGTACTTTGCAAGCATTACTGTTTCGCCCTCGTGAGGAATTGTCTGCCAGATTTCTTCTGTGATGTACGGCATAAACGGATGGAGAAGTCTGAGAATTTGATCAAGCACATAAAGAAGTACCTGTCTTGCATTCTGAGCGTCCTCACCGTCACTTGAAAGTCTTGTCTTAACAAGCTCAATGTACCAGTCGCAGTAGCAGTCCCAGATGAATTCATAAATCTTCTGAACAGCAATGCCGAGTTCAAACTTCTCAAGATTTTCGTTTACTTCTTTTGCAACTGTGTTGAGAGTTGAAACAATCCACTTGTCCTCTGTTGTGAGAGTTTTCGGAAGTTCATTCTTAACATCATGGTCGTCAATGTTCATGTGAACATAACGGGATGCGTTCCAGAGCTTGTTTGCAAAGTTAGCGCAAGCCTCAACACGCTTGTCGGAATAACGCATATCGTTACCGGGTGTGTTGCCTGTTGCAAGGAAGAAACGGAGTGCGTCTGCACCGTATTTATCAATAACTTCAAGCGGATCAATACCGTTACCGAGAGATTTTGACATCTTGATGCCGTTTTCATCTCTTACAATACCGTGCATAAATACGGTCTTGAACGGAGCAGAACCCATATTTTCACAAGCCGAGAAAATCATTCTTGCAACCCAGAAGAAGATGATATCATAACCTGTTACAAGAGTGCTTGTGGGATAGAAATATTCAAGTTCGGGAGTTTTGTCGGGCCAGCCGAGTGTTGAGAACGGCCAAAGTGCCGAACTGAACCATGTGTCGAGAGTGTCCTCGTCCTGATGAATGTGTGTACTGCCGCACTTACAGCACTTTTCGGGTGCGTCTTTGGCAACCATAACTTCGCCGCAGTCATCGCAGTACCATGCAGGGATTCTGTGTCCCCACCAAAGCTGACGGGAAATACACCAATCCTTGATATTCTCCATCCAATGGAAGTAAACCTTTTCAAATCTTTCGGGAATGAACTTTGTGTCGCCCTTGCGAACAACATCAATTGCAGGCTTTGCAAGCGGAGCCATTTTTACAAACCACTGCTTTGAAACCATAGGCTCAATTGTTGTGTGACAACGGTAGCAAGTGCCGACATCGTGAGTAAGCTCTTCAACCTCTTTGAGAGCGCCGATTTCTTTAAGGTCGGCAACAATAGCCTCTCTTGCCTCCATTGTTGTCATGCCTGCGTATTTTCCGCAGTCGAGAACCTCGGGTTCGTTTTCGGCAAGCTGTCCCTTTGCCTTTAATTCGTTGTATTCTTCAACATCCTTTGCACCTGTAAGGTGACCGTCATATGTAAAGCAACGGACAATCGGAAGATTGCAACGCTGACCGACTTCAAAGTCGTTAGGGTCGTGTGCAGGAGTGATTTTAACAACACCCGTTCCCTTTTCCATATCTGCGTGTTCATCACAAACAATCGGGATTTCCTTGTTAAGGAGCGGAAGGATTACATGACAGCCGTGGAGGTGCTTGTAACGCTCATCGTCCTTGTTGACGGCAACAGCAGTATCACCGAGCATTGTTTCGGGACGGGTTGTTGCGATTTCAAGGTACTCGCCTGTTTCCTTAACCTGATAGAGCAAGTGCCAGAAATGACCGTTCTGCTCCTTGTATTCAACCTCGGCATCCGAAATTGATGTACAGCAATGAGGACACCAGTTTACCATACGGTTTCCACGGTAGATTTTTCCGTCATTATAAAGGCGAACAAAAACTTCTTTAACAGCCTTTGAACAGCCCTCGTCCATTGTGAAGCGCTCACGCTCCCAGTCACAGCTTGAACCGAGCTTTTTAAGCTGACTTGTGATTCTTCCGCCGTACACCTTTTTCCATTCCCATGCACGCTTTAAGAATTCTTCTCTGCCGATATCCTCTTTAGTGATACCCTCTTTACGCATTGCCTCAACGATTTTAGCCTCTGTAGCAATTGACGCATGGTCTGTACCGGGGAGCCAAAGTGCGCTGTAGCCCTGCATTCTTCTCCAACGGATAAGAATGTCCTGAAGTGTTTCGTCAAGTGCGTGTCCCATATGCAGCTGACCTGTGATGTTTGGCGGCGGCATTACGATTGTATAAGGTTTTTTATCTTTGTCAACCTCTGCATGAAAGTAGTTACCTTTCAGCCAGAAGTCGTAAATTCTGTCCTCAAACTCTGACGGGTTGTAGGATTTAGCAAGTTCCTTTGCCATAGTCATTACTCCTCTTGATTTATTGTTCGGATAAACCGAGTTCATATACCTTTTTATTATCTCATTTATGTGTCGATTTGTCAATTATCAGCAAATAAAATGTGGCATATAATTTCAATTTTATAACATTTAAAGTTTGACGAATAAAGCGTAAAATGGTAAAATATACTGCATAAGAGGAACAAACAAATTCAAGGGTGTGTATTATATGAAAGTCAGGGTTATGTGCCTTGTGCTGTGCGTGTTTGTTTTCGCATCAATTTTCTGCGGATGCGGAAGCAACGGAAATACCGAAATAATCGGCAAATGGGTACCGACAACAGCAAAGACAGACGGCGAAACAATTTCATACAGCGAGCTTGGAATTGACGAGGATCAGTTTGGTCTTGATTTCAAGGACAGTAGTAACTGCACGGTTACCCTTGCAGGAATTTCGTGTGATTCAGCCTACACATTCAACGGAACCTCCGTTGACCTGACAGTAAACGGTACGGCATACAAGCTAAGCTATGACAGCGGTGTGCTGACAATGGTGCTTAATTATGACAACAACAGAATTGAGTTTTCATTCACGAAACAAAGATAGTTTTACAAATTGAAAATTTAAAATGTAAAATAAAAAATTTCGGTCGGGCAGTTGCTTTGCAAAACGCATAGTTATGTTGCCCGACCGTTTTTTATATATGAAATTTTCGGTTCGTTTGCAACATTACTTATTTGCCAAAGCATAAACCTTAATCGGCACATTTTTTTCTTTTGCAATTCTCTATAACAAACCGTGTTCCGTGTGACAAACCGTGTTCCGTGTGACATACCGTGTTCCGTGTGACATACCGTCCCAAAATGCAATAACTTCATCGGCATAATCAATTATTTGTAAATTTCTTTTCAAAGGTGCTGACCGCCCGTATCGTTCGTATTCGGGTAAAAATTCTTTTAGTTTAATATTATGTGTCTTAGCGTAATTTCTCGCACTTCTGTCAACACCAATAGCACCACCGCTTACTATTTCAGTTGTATTCTCAGGTAAATAATCGCCTAAATTATTCACTGTAATACTTCTTGAGCCTACTATCGCAATTTTCATTTTTTCACACTCCTAAAATTATGACACCATTATGACATCATAATAGCACCATTTTCGTTTTGACGCAATAATTACATTAAAATAGTGTCATAATAACATTTAGGAGTACCGATTATGGATGATAATATTTTACGATACACTCTGAGAGTTAACCGCACGCTTTTTCAGAAATTCAGATATGTTGCCGACTATGAGGGTCGTTCCGCAAATCGTGAAATTGAGCAGTATATAAAGCAAAGGGTTAAGTCCTTTGAAGAAGAACACGGCGAAATTGAAGTAAAAAAAGATTAAACATACGCATAGATTAACCCCCTTTCGGAGTATTTCCGAAAGGGGGTTTTTTAATCAAACAAAACAATTTTCAACTTTCAATTTTCCGTTTTCAATTTACACAAGAAACTTTCCTATCACCGCAACTGCATCGGCATGGCACAACAGGTTTGCGTTTTCACGCACTCTTGCCGCTGCGTTGCGGGATTTTTGCCTTTCGCCGTATTCCGACAACACCCGTATCATATGCTTCGGCAACGAAAAATAATCAAACACAAGGTAATAATTTCCCGACATTTCGTATGCGGAGCTTTTTCTGCAACATATGTTACTGCGGTACAAAGCCTCTACCGCATTCAGAAAATCCGACGCATTCGCCATTTTCCAGCACAGACCGCTGTCGGACTTTTTCAGCCTGTATTTTCGTTTTTTCGGATTTGCCGTAACCAGGATACAACATTCATCACCGAGCAGAAAAGCCTCTATTTTCACATTTTTACCGTTCGTGTCAAGTCCCGCCCTGCAACAGGCAAGTCGCATAAGTCCGATAATCACCTTTTGATTATCCTCGTTTTTAAAGCTCATTTTTCCGAAATCAAGCTCAAAATTCTCCATATCCGATTCATCAAGCTTAATCAGCAGTTTATTATCGCCGAGTTTGTCAACAGTCAAAATACTCCCTCCCCTAAATTCCGATACACATACATCTGTTTACATATTATGATGAAAGAAGCACTTTTGCAAGTAAATATTAATGGAATAAAATTTGGCTGTTTTTTCACACATAATTGTCAGGTCTTGTGTATGCAATACAAAAAGGTTGCCAATATAACAATTTAATGCTACAATGATGCCGTAAGATACAGCCACGGAAAATAAAAAGCAAAAGGAATGATTTTTATGCCAAACTGGCTTAATAACGCTGTTTTCTATGAAATTTATCCGCAGAGTTTTTGTGACACCAACGGTGACGGAATCGGTGACATCGAGGGTATCATCAGCAAGCTTGACTATGTAAAAAGCCTCGGTTGCAACGCAATCTGGCTCAACCCGATTTACGATTCACCTTTTATGGATGCAGGCTATGATGTTCGCAACTACAAGAAGGTTGCAGAGCGTTACGGCACAAATGATGACCTTGTTCGTCTTTTTGACGAGGCTCACAAAAAGGGCATTAAGATTCTTCTTGACCTCGTTCCCGGTCACACATCAGACCAAAACGAATGGTTTTTAGAGGCCAAGAAAGCCGCAAAGAGCGAATATTCAAACCGTTACATCTTTACAAAGAGCGTATGGGACGCACCGCCGCAGTACCGTATGATGTGCGGACTTTGCGAGCGTGACGGCAACTATATGGTAAACTACTTCAGCTCACAGCCTGCTCTTAACTACGGTTTCCACGAAATCACACATCCCGAATGGCAGTTGCCGTGTGATCATCCCGACTGTCTTGCAACGGCAGAGGCTATGAAGGATGTTATGCGTTTTTGGCTTGACAAGGGTGCTGACGGTTTCAGAGTTGACATGGCTGACTCACTTGTTAAGAACGATGACGATAAAATTGCAACGGCAAAAATCTGGCGTGGTGTGCGTGATATGCTCGACACGGAATATCCGAATGCTGCAATGGTTGCAGAGTGGTGCAATCCCGAAAGAGCAATCAACAATGCAGGTTTCCACATGGACTTCTATCTTGACCACTACGGAAACGGCTACAGCAGACTTTTCCGCTACGGTGAATTCGGAGATCAGGCTGTTTTCAATCCTAACGGCAAGGGTGATATCAAAGCATTTGCAGACGAATATCTTCCTAACTACGAAAAGACAAAGGACAACGGCTACATCAGCTTTATGACAAACAACCACGATATGCCGAGAGTTACGGCATATCTTGACAAAGAGGCTATCAAGCTTGTGAATGCATTCATTTTCACAATGCCGGGTGTTCCGTTCCTATACTACGGTGATGAAATCGGAATGAGATACCAGAAAGGCATCGTAAGTAAGGAGGGCGGTTATTCAAGAACAGGCTCCCGTACTCCTATGCAGTGGAACAGCGGTAAGAACCTCGGTTTCTCAACAAGTGACGAGCCGTATCTTGCCGTTGATAAGAGTGCCGACGCTCCGACTGTTGAGAATCAGAAGGACGATCCCGACAGCATCTACAAGGTTGTAACAGACATCATTGCACTTCGTCACAAGTACGATGACCTTAAAGGCAATGGTGAGCTTGAATTTATGTATGAAGAAGGCAAAATTCCGTTTGCATACAAGAGAGGCAACCTCGTTATGTACTTCAACCCCCTCGGTGAAAGTGCAGTAATGAACGCAAAATATACAGGCAAAACAGTATATGTCCTCGGCAACGCTGAATTTGCAAACGGCAAGGTAACAATGTCACCGCAAAGCTTCGCCCTCGTAGAAATTGACGGCTGATTAAATATAATTTTATAATTTAAACAAAAAACACCCTTTCGATAAATTCCGAAAGGGTGTAATTTTTTAAAATCGAACAAAGCAATTGTAACATTGTAAGGGCGAACCGTGTTCACCAATTGATTTGTGTGCAAAACAATACATTTTTACAGTCGGGCATAATAAGTTTTTTACATTACAAACTATCTACACGAATTGGGTGCAGCGACACGCTGCCGGCGGCTCGCCGTGCGGTTTATTTAATCGGGAACTCGGGTTCTGCGTAGTTGCCCAAAAAGCTGAATTCGGGCATCTCTTCGCTAAGCTGACTTACAAGTTCAATAACATTTTCACTTCTGACATTGCCCGAAAAGTCGAGGTAGAACAGATATTCAAACTGTCTGCCCTGACGGGGACGGGATTCGATTTTTGTGAGGTTAAGACCGAGCGAATTGAATCTGCACAAAAGACTGTACAGCGATCCCGTAACATGAGGAAGCGAGAAACAAAGACTGATTCTGTTCGCATCTTCGGGAATGTACAGCTTTTTGGAGATGACAATAAACCTTGTTGTATTCTCGTCATTGTCCTGAAGATGATTGTCAAGAACCTTCAAGCCGTATTCCTCACACGCTTTGTATGAACAGATTGCCGCAACATTGAGACGCTTTTCCTTTGCAACATCACGGGCGGCAATTGCCGTGTTGGAGAACGGAACAGAATCAAAGCCGTGGTCGGCAATATACTGCGCACATTGTGAAAGTGACTGCGGATGCGACCACACGATTTCAATGTCCTCAAAAGCAGATTGTTTAAGACCTGCAAGGCAGTAGTCAATCGGCAAATCGAGTGCCTTTACAATGTAAAAACGGTGCTTGAGAATAAGGTCATAAACTGCCGAAACAGAGCCTGCGCTTGAGTTTTCAACAGGAAGAACACCGAATGCAACCTCGCCGTTGTCAACGGCAGAAAATACATCTGCAAAGCTTTTGTAGTTGACAGCCTCGCCGTTCGGGAAAAGTCTTAAAGTTGCCTCATGACCGTTAGCACCCTTGATTCCCTGATACGCAACCTTGATTCCGCTTGACGGAATATCCGTGCTTGCATTGTTGATAACGCTTTTAAGCTCTTTGCCGCTGCCGACAATGTTGTGCTGGAGCGCCCTTGAAAGCTCCATAATGTTTGAGTAGAGAAGTCTTGCGGATGCGCCGTATTCGCCTCCCTTTTCTTCAACGGCATCAAGAATTTCATTCTCTCTGCCCTCGTTAAGAACGGGAATGTTGTTTGCCTGCTTGTAGATGCCGACATCCCTTGCACAATCCATTCTCTGCTTAAAAAGCTCAATAAGCTGATTGTCTATTTTGTCAATATCTTTTCTGATTTCTTTTAAATCTCTCATAAAGACCTCACATAAGGTTAATAATTGCAACAGCCGTAACAGCCTCAATAACGGGGACTGCTCTCGGCACAATACACGGATCGTGTCTGCCGTGAATAACAAGCTCTGCATTTTCTTTTGTCTGAAGATTTACGGTCCTCTGCGGTTGTGAAATTGACGGTGTAGGCTTTACGGCGGCACGGAAAATAATCGGCATTCCGTTTGTAATTCCGCCCAAAATACCACCGCAGTTGTTTGTTGTTGTAACAACCTTGCCGTCTTTGTATTCAAACGGATCGTTCGACTGCGAACCTCTCATTGTTGAAAGCTCAAAGCCTTTGCCGAACTCAATGCCCTTAATTGCTGGAACACCGAAAACAGCCTTGGCAATAACGCCCTCAACACCTTCAAACATCGGCTCACCGTAGCCTGCGTCAATGCCTGTTACGCAACATTCAATTGTTCCGCCAATGCTGTCCTGTGCCATTCTGGCATCTTCAACGGCATCTCTCATAGGTTTTTCGGCAGTTTCGTCAATGAGTGCAAACGATGAGTTGTTCAGCTTTTCAATGAGTGCGTCATCAATTTCCGTCGGAGAGAAGGAGCTGTCGGAAACATTGCCGATACTGCTGATATGGGCAGCAATTTTAACGCCCTTTGATTCAAGAATCTGACGGCAGACAGCACCTGCAAAAACAATCGGTGCAGTAAGTCTGCCCGAAAAATGACCGCCGCCACGAATATCGTTTGACGCATTATATTTTACAAAGGCTGTGTAGTCGCTGTGACCGGGGCGGGGGCAGTCGAGAAGATTGCCGTAGTCACCGCTTTTTGTGTTGGTGTTTTCAATTACGGCACAAAGCGGAGCGCCTGTCAGCTTGTTGCCGAGCATACCCGAAAGAACCTTCGGGAGGTCTTTTTCTTTTCGGGGAGTTGCCGTTTTATCCTTGCCCGGAGCACGGCGTGCCATTTGAGTGAGAACCCTGTCAAAGTCAACCTCAAATCCTGCCGGAAGTCCGTCAATTACAACTCCGATTCCGTTGCCGTGGCTTTCGCCGAAAACGGAAATTTTTATCTTGTCACCGTAGGTCGAGGACATTCGCCTTACCTCCAATATTATTATAATCTATGTAAAAATCAGGGTAACTTTTGTTGATTGAAAGCGCATAGCTTGACTCAATTTCACCGTTGAGTCTTACTGCGCAGACACCTGCCGACATTACAATTCTGTGGTCATTAAAGCCCTCGCAGAATCCGCCCTTGAGGGTGTCAATTCCCTCTATGACAAGTCCGTCAGGCAACTCAGTCACCTTACCGCCGAGATCGTTTATCAGCTTAGCGGTTGCCGTAAGACGGTCACATTCCTTTATGCGAAGTCTTTCGGCATTGTAAATCCTGGTTGTTCCCTTTGCAAATGCGGCACAAACCGTCAGCACGGGTACAAGGTCGGGAATCTGCGAAGCATCAATGTCAATTGCATTAAGCTCTCCCTTTTCAACGGTTACGGAAGTATCCGTCTGCGTTACCTTTGCACCAAACCGTGCAAGCAACTCGGCAATCCTCCTGTCACCCTGTGCGGAATTTCTGTTGACGCCGTTCACAGTCACCTTTCCGCCGAGTGCGCCTGCAACCATAAAGAAAGCCGCCTGCGACCAGTCGCCGTCTGTTGTGTAATCATGCGGAATGTATGACTGACCGCCCTTGATGTGCCAGCCGTTGTCGGTTGTTTCAATTTCAACACCAAATTGTGCCATAGTGTGAATTGTCATATTTATGTAGCCGACACTCTCAATCGGAGATGTCAGCACAATGTCGCTGTCGCCCTCAACAAGCGGAAGAGCAAGCAGAAGTCCCGTAATGAACTGCGAACTTACATTACCGGGAATTTCAAAAGTTCCGCTTTCAAGCCGACCGCTGATTTTGAGCGGCAGACCGCCCTCGGTTTCACACTTTACTCCTGCTTTTGGCAGAGCCTCCGTGAAAATTCCGATAGGTCTTTCGGGAAGCTTTCCGTGACCGACAAAGGTGGCATTAATACCGCCGGCTGCGGCTACGGGTATGAAAAATCGCAAAGCACTGCCGCTTTCGCCGCAGTCAAGCGTTACATTATCTGTTTTAAAAATATTTGTACCGTCAACAGTCAGCACTCCGTCCTTTATTGAGGCGGTGCATCCCATATCCTCAATCACGCCGATTGTCGCCTTAATGTCATTTGACAGAGCAACGGGTGCAATTGTGCATTTGCCCCTTGTGAGGGCGGCGCAGATTATTGCACGGTGAACATCGCTCTTTGACGGGGGAATGTTCACCTCGCCGTTTGGTACAAACGGAAGATACCGTACATACGGCTTACTGCTTTTGTCGGTTGACAAAGCCATACTTCCACAGCCTTTCATTAAAATATGTTTACCGTGTTACGGTGTGATGAAGTTGAGCAAATCGGAAATTGCAACCTTCTTGGTAAAGCTTGTGCCGATTTTCTCAAGCAAAACAACATTGATTGACGAGCCCGAAGTTTTCTTGTCTGTCTGAGCCGCCTCGGCAATTTTTTCAAGGCTTGCGTCATCGGTAGTCGGCAAGCCGTAGGTTGCACAAACTTCTTCAATCTTGTATGCGGTTCCTGCCTCGGTAAGTCCGTGCTTTTCGCTTGCCTTTGTCATCATTACCATACCGACGGCAACTGCCATACCGTGTGTGATGCCTGTATAGTTGTAGATTTTTTCGATTGCGTGACCGAGTGTGTGACCGAAGTTTAAAAGCATTCTTTCCCCTGCTTCCTTTTCGTCACGGTTTACTACATCACGCTTAATTTTTACACAGGTTTCAATTACATCGTCAATGTGTTCAAGAGCGTCGCCGTTTGCAAGCATTTCAAAAAATTCGCTGTCCTTGATACAGCCGTACTTGATAATCTCAGCCATACCGTCTGTGATGAACTGGTCGGGAAGAGTTGAAAGAGTGTCGGGATCAATCAAAACAGCCTTTGGCTGATAGAATGCACCGACAAGGTTCTTGCCCTGTGCAATGTCAACGCCTGTTTTTCCTCCTACGGATGAGTCAACCTGTGCAAGCAGAGATGTCGGAATCTGAACAAAGTCGATTCCTCTCAGATATGTTGCGGCGGCAAAGCCTGCCATATCGCCCGTAACACCGCCGCCGAGTGCAACGATAAGGTCTTTTCTTGTCATCTTAAAATCTGCAAGTGTGTCATAGATATCTGCGATTGTGTTAAGATTCTTTGACTGCTCGCCAGCCTGAAAAACATGGGCGGTAGTTTGATAACCCTGCTGTGAAAGAGAGTTGAGAACTCTCCATTTGTACAGCGGAGCAACATTTGTATCTGTTACAATAGTGATTTTTTCTGCATTTGAAAGCTTTTTGATAATCTCGCCGCAATTATCAAGGATACCTCTTTCAATCATAATGTCATAGGGACTTCCCGTGGAAACATGAATAGTTTTCATAAAAGTTCTCCTTCCTCTTTATTCTCCGAGTGCCTGTTTGACCTCTCTGCCCTTTTCAAGAAGAGCCTTGAGAGCGTCGGCATCTTCGGCACTTATTGCATCTTTAATTTTTGTAATGTTCTCTATAAGTATATCAAGCTCGGAAATGAGCGGATCTTTGTTTTCAAGGAAAAGCTCACTCCAAAGCGTTGAATTTATGTTTGCAACTCTCGAAACATCTCGGTAACTTCCTGCCGAAAAGCCTTTGTGGTTTGGACAGCACGGACTTAAAACATATGAACACGCAAGCACATGCGGAAGCTGTGATGTGAAAGCAATCATTCTGTCGTGTTCTTCGGGAGTTGTGATTTTTACTGTGCCAAAACCGATTGATTTTGCAAAGTCGGACAACATATTTACAACGCTGTTATCAGCCTTGCACGGAACGATAATGTAGCTTGCGTTTTTGTAAAGGTCGGCGTCCGAAACATCAAAACCGTTTGTTTCCTTGCCTGCCATCGGATGACTGCCGGCAAAAACAAAGCCGAATTTTTCGGAAAGCTTTGTCATCTGCGGACAGATTGCCCTCTTGATGCCTGAAACATCGGTTACAACCGCACCTTTTTTTATGTGTTCGCCGTACCTTGAAACATAGTCAACAACCGCCTGCGGATACATTGAAAGGATAATTAGGTCTGCGTTTTCAAGGCTTTCATGTGTGCCGATTTCATCAATCGCACCTTCTTTTAAAGCCTTTTCGGCAGTAGATTTTGTTCTGTTGATACCGATTACACGGTGGTCGGTGTACTTTTTTATCGCCTTGCAAAAACTGCCGCCGATAATTCCGAGTCCTACAACTGCAATATTCACTGCATTAGCCTCCGTTTGTGTATTCTTTAGTAAAGTTAATTAAAGTCCAAATCGGTACGGCTGAAAAACCGTACCGAAAGTAAAAATCTTAATTTAATTTGTCAACAGCCTTTTTTAAGCCGAAAACCTTCTTTGCAACTCCGTCAAACTGCTTTGGAGTAAGTGACTGCGCACCGTCCGAAAGTGCGTGCGGCGGATCGTTGTGAACCTCTATGATAAGACCGTCTGCACCTGCGGCAACTGCTGCCATTGCAAGCGGTTCAACAAGCCATGACTTACCCGACGCATGGCTCGGATCAACAATAACAGGAAGGTGGGAAAGCTTTTTGATAATCGGGATAGCCGAAATATCAAGAGTGTTTCTTGTAAAGGTTTCGTATGTGCGGATACCTCTTTCGCAGAGCATAACCTTATCGTTACCGCCTGCCATAATATATTCGGCACTCATGAGCCATTCTTCGATTGTTGCGGAAAGACCTCTCTTGAGAAGGATAGGCTTGTCAATTTTGCCGAGCTCCTTGAGAAGCTCAAAGTTCTGCATATTTCTTGCACCAACCTGAATAATATCCACATTCTCGAACATATCAATGTGTGATGCTCTCATGATTTCTGTTACAATCGGCAGACCTGTTTCTCTTCTTGCTGTTTTGAGAAGGTCAAGTCCTTCTGCCTTGAGCCCCTGGAAAGCGTATGGTGAAGTACGGGGCTTGAATGCACCGCCTCTGAGAAGTGTTGCGCCCGATGCTTTAACATCCTTTGCAATCTGAACAATCTGCTCCTCGCTTTCAACAGAGCAGGGACCTGCCATAATGTGCAGACTGCCGTCACCGATTGTTACATTGTCATTGATTTTAATGACTGTATCGTCGGGATGGAACTTTCTGTTAGCCTTTTTGTACGGCTCCTGAACTCTCTTAACATTTTCAACAATGTCCTGAGCGTCAATATACTCAATGTCAATCTTTGTTGTATCGCCGATAAGACCGAGTACGGTTGAATGAACACCGTCCCACTTATTAACCTTTACATCATAGCTCTCTTTGAGCATATTTGTGAATTTTGTAATCTGCTCCTCTGTTGCAGACGGTTTTAATACTATAATCATTGCTTTAATTTCCTTTCAATTCACTTTTGACGAAACGAATCGAAGTTCGTCATATTTCTTTAGTCATTTTAGCACTTTAAAGCGTGATAGTCAATAGAATAAATGCAGAATCAAGCGTTTTTATGCGGTTTTTCAGCCACATCTGTTCCGCTTACTGCGTCGATTATCGCAAAAGCGGTTTTTAACGGCGTATTTTTGCCCTTTACCACAATGTCGGCAGCGGCATGATAAATCGGATATCTGCTGTCATAAAGGTCTTTCATAACCCTGTCCCTGTCCGGACGCTGAAGCAGTGGTCTTGTTGTGTCGTTTTTAAGACGGCTTTTGATGATTCCCAGCGGAACATCAAGAAAAACAATTTTGTCCTTGCCCTTGAAGGCCTCAACATTTCTCTTGAATGTAAACGCACCGCCGCCCGATGCAATTACAAGACCTTCAAGCCCTGCAAGCTCAACACAGGCGTCATGTTCCATATCACGAAACTTTTCTTCGCCGTATTTTTCAAATATTTCGGAAACTGTCATTCCTGCTTTTTCTTCAATGTATGAGTCCATATCAAGGAATTTTTTTCCCGATTTTCTTGCAATATTTTTGCCTACGGTTGATTTTCCGCAACCCATAAATCCGCATAAAACTATGTTGTTCACTTTAAATTTCTCCGTTCATCAGAAATTCTTTTCAAGCTCTTTTGCAGAGTCGATACAAAGCTGAGCAATGTCGCCCTTGTCATAAACAGAGCCGTCCCAATGTTCGTGAGAAACAACTGCCTGCCATACGAGCATTGCCATTCCGCTTTCGGCTGTTGCACCGTTTGCCCTTGCCTTTTTAACAAGCATTGTTTCAAGCGGATTGTAAACAGCATCAAATACATTTGTACAACGGTTTATTACACTGTCGCTTACAGGCTGATTTTCAATCTTAGGGAACATCCCGATAGGAGTTGCGTTGATAAGCACATCAATGTCACCCGAAAGTTCGTCAATAAGGCAGAAGCTTACATCGCAACCTGCAACTGTTTTTCTGATTTCATCGCATAAAGCCTCGGCAATTTTCAAATCCTCTTTTCTTACGGCAAAGAGAAGGGGCTGTTTTTTGAGAACAACCTCATACGCCATTGTTCGTGCAACGCCGCCGCAACCGATGATTACGATTCTGCCGTTAAGCATAATTCCTGCCGCATCAAGAGCCTTTAAAAATCCGTCCGGATCTGTTGTGTAACCCTTTGAAATGCCGTTTTTGTTTGAAACCGTGTTCACACTGCCGTACATCTCGGCCTTTGCGTCAATTTCGTCAAGAAACGGAATGACTGCCTGCTTATGCGGAATTGTAATGTTAAATCCGTCAAGTTTTGAAAGGGTATTTTTAAATTCATATTCAAGATTTTCGGGAGCAATGTCAAGCTTTGTATATTCAGCTTTGACGCCCTGAAGTTCAAAAAGTCTTGTGTGTATAAACGGTGACATTGTGTGACCGATTGGGTGACCGATTACGGCAAATTTCTTGGTTTCCATAATAAAAAAATACCTCCGAGGTTCATATTTTTAGCTATGCAGAAATAAACTTAAAAGAAATTATTTATGCAAAAATCAGAAATTTTTCAAAAAAATTCAAATATATATTGACAAAGGGGTAAATAATCAATAATATAAGGGAAGTGAAGCAATCCGTTTGCTTTCATACCATTGTAGCATAAACTAAGTGCTTTTGTCTATAATTTACTTTGGACAATCAATATTTTTACCGGGAGGAATTATTAATGGTATTAGAAAAAGTTAAGGCAATTCTTGCTGAACAGTTCGATGTTGAAGAGGATAAGATTACTGCCGACACAGATCTTCAGGAAGATCTCGGCGCAGATTCACTCGATGTTGTTGACCTTCTTATGTCAATCGAAGACGAGTTTGAGGTTGAAGTTCCCGATGAGGAAATCGAAAACATCAAGACAGTTGGTTCACTCGTTTCTTACATCGAGGCTAACTCATAATTTGCTCTTGTTTTTTCGCACTTAATTTTTGAGAGGTCGTTTTTACGGCCTCTTTTTGTTTTGCTCAAAAAGGTTGAAAAATAAAAGAATTAGTGTATAATCTATAGTGCAGGTGTTTTTTCACCTCTATGGGTGAAAAACACCTCGGAATTTTATTGGAAGAATAATCATCCAATAAAATTCCGAGGAGCTGATGCTCCTTTGCACAAGATTGCAATCGGTCGCAAACTCTGCTCCTTGCAAGCAAAGCAGAGTCTTGCTCCGATTTAAATAGTAATGTTATAGATGTTATGACAGCCGTGTATTCGGTATTTTGAAAATGCAAAAAAATATGTTAAAAAATAAGTAAAATTTTATTTTACGGAGGGAATATAATGGCAAACAACAAAAAAATGGTTGAAGCTATCACAAGCAGAGATGAGGACTTTGCAAAATGGTACACCGACATCGTTAAAAAAGCTGAGCTCGTTGACTATTCGGGCGTAAAGGGTTGTATGGTTATCCGCCCCTACGGCTATGCTATCTGGGAAAATATTCAGGCTGACCTTGACCGCCGTTTCAAAGAAACAGGTCACGAGAACGTTTATATGCCTATGTTTATTCCCGAAAGTCTTTTACAGAAAGAAAAAGACCATGTTGAGGGCTTTGCTCCCGAATGTGCATGGGTTACTGTAGGCGGTCAGGAAAAGCTTCAGGAGCGTCTTTGCGTTCGTCCTACATCGGAAACGCTTTTCTGTGAACATTATAAAAAGATTATCAACACATACCGTGATCTTCCGAAGCTCTACAATCAGTGGTGTAGCGTTGTAAGATGGGAAAAGACAACCCGTCCGTTCCTTCGTACATCGGAATTTCTCTGGCAGGAAGGTCATACAATGCATGAAACCGAAGAAGAAGCAAGAGAAGAAACGCTCAGAATGTTACATGTTTATTCTGATTTCTACAAGGAAACTCTTGCTATTCCGGCAGTAATCGGCAGAAAGACAGAAAAAGAAAAGTTCGCAGGTGCCGAAGAAACCTACACAATCGAGCCGATGATGCACAACGGTGTTGCTCTTCAGGGCGGTACATCACATTACTTCGGCGACGGCTTTGCAAAGAGCTTTGGCATCACATACACAGGCAAGGACAACAAGCTTCATTATCCGCATCAAACATCATGGGGTGTTTCCACAAGAATGATCGGTGCGCTCATTATGGTTCACTCTGATGATGACGGTCTTGTTCTTCCGCCGAAGATTTCCCCTATTCAGGTTGCACTCATTCCAGTTGCACAGCACAAAGAGGGTGTTCTTGAAAAGGCAGAGGAGCTTAGAAAAGCACTTGCCGAAAAGTTCAGAGTAAAACTTGATTCTTCAGACCACGCTCCCGGATGGAAGTTTGCCGAGTATGAAATGAAGGGCGTGCCTGTAAGAGTTGAAATCGGTCCTAAGGATATTGAAAAGAACCAGTGCGTAGTTGTTCGCCGTGATACCCGTGAAAAGGCATTTGTTTCAATTGACGAGCTTGTACCGTTTGTTGAAAACCTTATGGTTACAATCCACAACGATATGTATGACCGTGCTCTTAAAAACACTCAGGAAAAGACATTCACGGCAACAACATTTGATGAGTTCGTTGACACAGCCAAGAACAAGCCCGGCTTTATCAAGGCTATGTGGTGCGGCGATACAGCCTGTGAAGAAAAAATCAAAGAAGTTACAGGCGGTGTAAAAAGCAGATGTATTCCCTTCAATGAGGAGCATCTCTCGGATGTTTGCGTATGCTGCGGCAAGCCTGCAAAGCATATGGTATTCTGGGGCAAGCAGTATTAATTTGTAAATAAAGTCAATAGTATTTTCGGAGGTTACGGGAATGCAGTCGGTTGATTTGAAAAAGCGTAGGCGTGCAGTAAAAATTGCAAATGCCGTAAACAGTATCGAGGGTGTTCCTGCCTCTGAAAGTTCAAAATTGTTGTCAGACCGTTGGTCAAACGGTGAAATAACAACCGAACAGATGAAGACAGAGTTGCTTGTAAAATATAAGACATCAATAGTACAATGACAGGTTCGGGACGCTAAGGTATGATATAAGCCTTACTGTCTGCTCGTAAGAAAAAATAAAGGTGGTGAGAAAATGCCAATCAAGGTACAAAGTAATCTTCCGGCAATCAAGGTGCTGGAATCGGAAAATATTTTTGTAATGCCGAACGAGGTCGCTCTCAGGCAGGATATCCGTCCGCTGAAAATTCTTATTCTGAATCTGATGCCGACAAAAATCGAAACCGAAACCCAGCTTTTAAGGCTGCTCGGCAACAGTCCTCTGCAGGTTGATATCGAGCTTTTGCAGATGGCATCACACACCTCTAAAAACACCTCTCCGCATCACCTGACAACTTTTTACAAGACATTTAATCAGGTGAAGAACGAAAGCTTTGACGGAATGATTATCACGGGTGCGCCTGTTGAACAGCTCGACTTTGAAGAGGTCGATTATTGGGGTGAGCTTTGTGAAATTATGGAGTGGTCAAAGCATAATGTGTGTTCAACATTCCACATCTGCTGGGGCGCTCAGGCAGGTCTTTATTATCACTACGGCATAAAAAAGCACCTTTTGCCCGAAAAATTAAGCGGAATTTACACCCACAAGGTGCTTGTTCCGCATCACAAGCTTATGAGAGGCTTTGATGATACATTCACAATTCCGCATTCAAGGCATACGGGAATTGATGAAGAGGCGTTGAAAAGATGCAGAGGGCTTGAAGTACTTGCGGTTTCCGAGATTGCAGGTTCATGCGTAATTTGCAGTCGAAACGGCAGACAGGTGTTTGTTACAGGTCACGCAGAGTATGACCGTGACACCCTTGCCAAGGAATATTTCAGAGATAAAAACAAGGGACTCAATCCGAATGTTCCTTACAATTATTTTCCGAATGACGATGCGTCAAAAACTCCGCCGATGATTTGGAGGAGCAACGCAACCTTGCTCTACACAAACTGGCTCAACTATTTCGTTTATCAGGCTACTCCGTATGACCTCCGTGAGCTTATCAACAGATATCCTCACTAAATTAAATACAAAATCAACCCCGAAGTGCCAAAACTTCGGGGTTTTGTTATGTAAAGTGTTGTATTTATCGTGTACATTATGTTATAATTATTTTAATTGTACATAATGAAAAAGTGCAAAAATGAAAATCCGCAATGAAACAGGTGTTTTTATGGAGAAAAAGCGTACCGTAATCAAGGTTGGTACTTCAACGCTGACTTATGAAAACGGAAAAATAAATTACAGAAGAGTTGAACAGCTTTGCAAGGTGCTTTCTGATTTGCAGAACCGCGGAGAACAGGTTATCTTCGTTTCTTCGGGTGCTATTGCTGTAGGAATGGGCAAGGCAGGTCTTGACAAGCGACCTACCGAAACCAAGAAAAAACAGGCTCTTGCCGCAATCGGTCAGTGTGAGCTTATGTTTATGTATGACAAACTTTTCGGCGAGTACAACCACTCTGTTGCTCAGCTGCTGCTTACCCGCCACGCTGTTGAAACAGAGCAGAAAAGGCAGAATGTTATCAACACAATTGACGAGCTTCTCAGAATGAACATTATCCCCGTAATCAACGAAAACGATACCGTTACGATTGATGAGCTTGAGGGCAACAATTTCGGTGATAACGATATGCTTTCCGCAATTGTCGCAGGACTTGTTGCCGCAGACAGACTCATTATTCTTACGGATATTGACGGTCTGTACGATTCAAACCCACGAACAAACCCAAATGCCAAAAAGCTTGATATTATCGAAAAAATCAATGCGGAAATTTTTGAAATGGCGGCAGGTACAGGCTCAAACCGTGGTACAGGCGGTATGATTACAAAGCTTCAGGCGGCTGATTATGCCACAAAACGAGGTGTTGAGGTCAGCGTTATCAACGGCTCAAATCCCGAAAATCTTTATGAAGTAATTGACGGAAACAAAATCGGAACAAAATTTTTACCTGTTAAATAATCGGAGGAAAATTATGACTACACTTGAACAAATGGGCGCAAAGGCAAAAGATGCGTCAAGATTTCTTATGACAGCCGGTTCAAAAAAGGACATTGCCCTCGGTGCAATTGCAGACGCACTCTGCGAAAACTGCGAAGAAATTCTTGCGGCTAACAAAATTGACCTTGAGAACGGCGAAAAAAGCGGTCTTACGGCATCACTTCTCGACAGACTCAGATTGTCAGTGGAGAGAATCAACGGTATGGCTGACGGGGTAAGACAGGTTGCGGCTTTACCCGATCCCGTGGGCAGAGTTCTTGACGGCAGAACCCTCAAAAACGGCTTGCAGATTGAAAAGGTAACAGTTCCGATGGGTGTTATCGGAATCATCTTTGAGGCAAGACCTAATGTAACTTCCGATGCGGCGGCTCTTTGCCTTAAAGCAGGCAGTGCCGTAATTCTTCGTGGCGGTAAAGAGGCTTTTCATTCAAATATGGCAATCGCAAAGGTTATGCGTGACGCACTTGAAAAGGCAGGATTTCCCCGTGACTGCGTAGCACTTGTTGAGGACACAACAAGACAGAGCGCAACAGAGCTTATGCAGCTTTCCGATTATCTCGATGTACTCATTCCCCGTGGCGGTGCAGGACTTATCAAAAGCGTTGTTGAAAATGCAAAGGTTCCTGTTATCGAAACAGGCGTGGGTAACTGCCATATCTATGTTGACAAGAGTGCAGATATTGAAATGGCGAAGAATATTGTTTTCAACGGCAAAACCTCTCGCCCATCTGTGTGCAATGCGCTTGAAACATTGCTTGTACACAAGGATATCGCAGAAAAAGCTCTGCCTGTAATCAAAGCAGAGCTTGATAAAAAGAATGTTGAAATCAGAGGCTGTGACAGAACAAAACAGATTCTCGGCGACTGCGTTGTTACTGCAACGGAAGAAGATTATAGAATCGAATTTCTCGATTACATCATTGCCGTAAAGGTTGTTGACAGCCTTGATGACGCAATTGCTCACATTCAGAAGTACAGTACAGGTCACAGCGAATGCATTGTGACAAGCGACTACAACAGTGCAAACGAGTTCACGGCACGAATTGATTCTGCGGCGGTTTATGTAAACGCATCAACTCGCTTTACCGACGGCGGAGAATTCGGACTCGGTGCAGAAATCGGAATTTCAACCCAGAAGCTCCACGCAAGAGGACCTATGGGACTTAACGAGCTTACAAGCTCAAAATATATCATCAGAGGAAACGGACAAATCCGATAATCACATCAGAAGATACATCAGCGCAAGCAGAACTGACGGATCGGTGTTTTCCTCCATAAGCAGTATCACAAGCAAAAGAATTAGGCTCTGTTCCTTGTTTTTGAACATCAGATTCAAAAGACCGTCATCCTTTTTCGGAACGGGCGGTTCGGGGAGTTCGGACTTTGGTTCTTCCTGCTTTTCGGGTTGTTTCGGAACTTCTCTTCTTGGTGCTTCACGATTGAATTGCGGCTTTCGGTGCATCTGCTGCGCTCGGTTAAAAGCCTCCTCTTCAAAACTCGGCAAAAAATCACCTCCTGTCAGAACAATCCGTTTTCACGCAGTAACGGCATAAGGCGGAATAATTTCAGCATCTTTTCGGCTTTGTCAAGCTTTTCCTGCCGTTCATGTGAAAGAAACGGTCTGAGCGAATCAAGCAGTCGGGTGGTGTCATCGCTGTTGTTCAGTGAGCTTAAAAGCGGTGCAAATTTGGCAATTGTGCCGATTGTGTCGTCACCGCCCAGCACTGACATAAGGTTATTTTCGGGCGGTTTCGGCTTTGGCGGTTGTTTTTGCTCACCCGTCAGACCAAGCTGTGCCCCAAGACTTTGCACCTGTTTCATTGCCTCGGGGTTCTGCAAAATCTGATTGAGCTTATCCTGTAAATCAGACATATCATTCACCGCCGAGCAGTTTCATCAGCGCCTGAGCCTGCGGACTTTGCAAAAGTTTCTTTGCTTTTTCGGGATCCGACAGAACGCTCTCAATCTGCTTCGATTGATTCGGATTTGTATTTTTCAAAAGATTTTCTATGTTACCGCTTTGTGCGGCACTTTCAAGCTGTTCCTTAGAGATACCGTACTTTTTCGATACCTCACCGAGCAGTTTATTAACTTTTTTATTATCAGACATACCAACACCTCAACATATACTATGCGGAAATTTTATTTTTAGAACGGAGAATTTTCAATGCGTATTTTGGTAGTTTCGGACACTCACGGAGATCTTCGCAGTCTTATCAAAGCCGTTGATGCACAGCGCAAGGCGGAAATAATTGTTCATTGCGGTGACGGTGAAGAACAACAGCGGTTTTTAAAAGATAATTACAAAGACAAAATGATTGTTGCCGTAAGGGGCAACTGCGATTGGAACAGCTTTTTTCCGTCAAAGGAGATTTTTAAAGCCTGCGGTAAAACCATCTTTGTAACACACGGACATCTCTATGACGCAAAATCGGGACTTTACCGCATTACCTCCGCCGCAAGAGAAGCAGGAGCGGATATTCTCCTCTTTGGTCATACACATATGCCTCTCACACTCTATGAGGACGGGCTGTATATTATGAACCCAGGTTCATGCCACGGATACTATGCGTCCTACGGCATTATCGACATCACCGACAAGGGCGAAATTGTTACCAATACCGTAGCCTTAAAATAATTGTGGAAATTGCAAAAATAAAATGATATAATAAATGTGATAAATAAGCGGAGGTGGAATTTTGAATTTTGACGGTTTTGATTTTGACGACAATATAAAACAGACCTTCAACACCCTTGATATTCAGGGCAGAGTTCCCCACGCTGTTGTAATAGAAAGCAGGGACAGCGAAAAGGCGATGAACCTTGCCGTGTTTCTGTCAATGTATGCGGTGTGTACCGAACCCGTAAAGCCTTGCGGTCATTGTGAGCAATGTCACAAGGCAAAGAATAAGGCACATGCCGACATTAAATATGTTGAACTTCCAAATGACAGAAAACAAAATTCAATTGAGCAAATGAGAGAGATAATCGGTGACTCTGTCATAAAGCCGAATGAGGCAGATGCAAAGGTGTATATCTTCCCTTTTGCCGACACAAGGCTTTCGGACATTGTTCAAAACTCGTTTTTGAAACTTCTTGAAGAACCTCCGCAGAATGTATATTTCATTATGCTCTGCGAAAACTCCAAGAAACTGCTCCCGACAATTCTCTCCCGTTCAAGTGTATTCCGTCTGAAAACAAAAGATGTTTTCAGTGAGGATGCGGTTGCAGGCGCAAAGAAAATTGTAAAAGGAATTTTATCGACACGGGAGTACAACCTTATGCAGGCACTCTATGCCCTCAGCGACAAAAACCTTGCAGACGAAATTCTGCTTGTCGTAAAGCTGATTCTGCGTGACGGAATGGCAAAAAGCGTTGGAGCGGATGCGGTTTTTGACGAGGAATGTGCCGGGGAGCTTGCAAGACGATTTACTCGGGCAAAGCTGATTTCTATGATTGAGCTTACCGAGAACGCAAAACTGAAAATACCGAAACACATAAATATAAATCTTCTCACAACTTGGCTGTGCGGAGAATACAGGAGGATTTCATGGCAGAGATAATCGGAGTACGATTTAAAGAAGTCGGCAAAGTGTACTACTTTGATCCGCTTGACAATAAACTTAACACAGGCGACAGGGTAATTGTTGAAACGGCAAGAGGTCTTGAGTGCGGAGAGGTTGCAACTCCGAACAAGACCGTTGACGATGCGGAGATTTCGCATCCGCTCAAGCCGTTAATCAGAATTGCAACCGAAAAAGACCTGAATCACCTTGCGGAAAACAAACTCAAAGAAAAGGAAGCATACAGAATCTGTGAACAGAAAATTGCCAACCACAAGCTTGAAATGAAGCTTGTAAATGTTGAATACACATTTGACAACAGCAAAATTCTTTTCTACTTTACGGCTGACGGACGAGTTGACTTCCGTGCACTTGTAAAAGACCTTGCAAGTGTGTTCAGAACAAGAATTGAACTTCGCCAGATTGGCGTGCGTGATGAGGCAAAAATGCTCGGAGGACTCGGCATCTGCGGCAAGCCGTTCTGCTGTGCAAGCTTTATGGGCGAGTTCCAGCCCGTTTCAATCAAAATGGCAAAGGAGCAGGGCCTGTCACTCTCTCCCGTTAAAATTTCGGGAACCTGCGGCAGACTTATGTGCTGTCTTAAATATGAACAGGAGGCATACACAGACCTTCTTAAACACACCCCAAAGGTAGGAGCAATTGTAAATACTCCCGAAGGCAGAGGTCTTGTTGTTGAAAACAACCTGATTGCAGGAACTTTAAAGGTTAAGCTCAACAACACTCCCGAAGACGCCGCTCCGAAATCATTCACAGTCAAGCAATGCAAGCTTGTTAAGGACGGCTACATCAAGCTTGACAAAAAGGAAATGGAAAAATTCAAGGGACTTGAATAATTTTTTGTAATGCGTACAGCGTTCGTCAAGTTGCAGTAAAAAAGAACTGTTTTCAGTTTAAAATATAAAATTCTTTCCAAAAGGTTGCTTTTTTCAAAATTTATGTTACAATAAAGGTGAAATTCATGAAGGAGGTATTTCCCTATGGCATATACTATCAGTGACGATTGCATCATGTGTGGTGCTTGTGCAGACAACTGCCCTTGCGACGCTATTTCAGAAGGCGACGGCAAGTATGAAATCAATGCAGACGCTTGTGTTGATTGCGGTTCATGTGCTGAAGTTTGCCCCGTCGGCGCTCCACAGGAAGGCTGATTAAGGGTTAATCCACAAAGACAGGCGGCAGGGATTTCCTTGCCGCTTTTTAATTACTGTTTTCAGGGGAATACCGATGAATAATAAACATCTTGAACCGCTTGGCGGCGGTATTAAAATATATGTGTCAGACAGCTACCGCTTTTCAACGGACACAATTTTACTTGCCGATTTTTCAAAGCAAATCGGTGCAAAAAAATGTGTTGACCTCGGCACGGGTTGCGGAACTATTCCGCTTTTGTGGTACAAAAACAACAACCGCCTTGATATCACGGCGGTAGAAATACAGGAGAATGCCTGCAAGCTGTTTTCACAAAGTCTTGAATACAACAATCTTCAGGACAAAATCAGAATTGTAAACTCGGACTTAAACAAGCTTGACGGTGCATTGCCGCTCGGCTCGTTTGACCTTGTTGCCTGCAATCCGCCCTACAAAATCAGCGGAGGCGGAATTACAAATCCCGAGAACGCAAAGCTTGTTGCAAGACACGAATCCGAATGTACGCTTGACGATGTGTGCCGTTGCGGTTCGTCGCTTTTGCAGTTTGGAGGACGGCTCTGCATTTGTCAGCGCCCCGAAAGGCTTGCCGATGCAATGGAGGCAATGCGTAAATATTCGGTTGAGCCGAAAAAATTAAGACTTGTTCAACAGCGAAAGTCAAAAGCCCCGAAGCTCTTTTTGCTTGAAGGCAGAAGGGGCGGCAAAAGGGGATTTCTTGAGGTTATGCCAACCCTGTTTATTGAGGACGAAAGCGGAAACTTTTCCGAAGAAATGCTGAACATCTACGGCAGTTACAAGGAGGACTATATAAATTGAGCGGAATTTTATATGTAACGGGAACGCCGATCGGCAACCTCGGAGATTTTTCACCGAGAGCCGCAGAAACCCTCGAATCGGTTGATTTCATTGCGGCAGAGGACACAAGGGTAACGCTTAAGCTCTTGAATCATTTCGGCATAAAAAAGCCTATGGTAAGCTATTTTGAACACAACAAGCGTGAGCGTGGCGAAATCATCTGCAACAGAATTGAACAGGGCGAAAATTGTGCAATTGTAACGGACGCCGGAATGCCGTGCATTTCCGATCCGGGTGAAGATTTGATTAAGCTCTGCGAGGAGCGTGGAATAAAAACCGTGGTGATTCCCGGTCCGAGTGCCGTGATTTCCGCACTTGCGGTTTCGGGACTTGAAACAGGCAGATTCACATTTGAAGGCTTTTTGAGCGTGAACAAAAAGAGCCGCAACGAGCATCTTGACAGTCTGAAAAAAGAACACAGAACAATGATTTTCTACGAAGCACCACACAAGCTTCCGCAAACTCTCCGAGATTTGTACAGCTTTTTCGGTGACAGAAAGCTTTCGATTGTTCGTGAACTCACCAAAGTTCACGAAGAAGTAATCCGCACCACAACAAAATATGCTGCGGAAAATTATGCAGACGGCAGTCTGAAGGGCGAATTTGTGCTTGTGCTTGAGGGCAAAAAGCAAGAGGAAAAATCCGAAGAATACACCCTTGAATTTGCGGTTGAAACCGCCCGCAAGCTGATTGAAAACGGTGCAAAGCCCACCGAGGCGGCAAAAGAGGCGGCAAGTATAACAGGCTTTAAGAAAAATGAGATTTACAGGGAGCTGTTGTAAATGACATACGAAAATGCTGTTGAAAAAATTCATTCACTTTTGACATTCGGTTCTCGTCCGGGACTTGACCGAATGAGAATTTTGCTTGACAGGCTCGGAAATCCGCAGGACAGGCTGAAATTTATACACATTGCAGGTACGAACGGCAAAGGCTCGGTTTGTGCTATGCTTTCATCCGCACTTGTTGCGGCAGGCTACAAAACAGGCTTGTTCATTTCACCGTATATCACGGATTTTCGTGAGAGGATACAAATAAACAATTGTATGGTGAGCGAGTCCGTTCTCACGGATGCGGTTGAAAAAACTTTCCCTATTATCGAGCAACTGCGTGAAGAGGGCACAATCATCACAGAATTTGAGTATGTCAACGCTCTTCAATTTTATATACACGCAAATGCAGATTGTGACATTGTTGTTCTTGAAACAGGAATGGGCGGTCTGCTCGACTGCACCAATACTATAAAATCACCGCTTTGTGCCGTTATCACCACAATCGGACTTGACCACACGGCAATTCTCGGTGATACAATTGAAAAAATTGCACAGCAAAAATGCGGAATCTTCAAGCCCAACTCAATGGCGGTTACTTCAAAGCAGGATATCCGTGCAATGAAGGTTATTGAATCAACTGCAAGAGAAAAGAAAATTCCGCTTGCAACTAGCGAGAGCGTTAATATTGATGTCATCGAAACCACCTTAAAGGGCAGTCGCTTTATGTTTAACGGCGTTGAAATTGATCTTCCGCTTTCGGGTGATCATCAGCTTGAAAATGCAAAAACTGCACTTGCGGCACTTGATATGCTCCGTTGCAATTCTCTGATTTCAATAACAGATGAGCAGATTGCAAACGGTTTTGCAAAGGCTGTCAACCCCGCAAGACTTGAGCTTTTGAGTGAAAAGCCGATTGTTCTGCTTGACGGTGCTCACAATCCTAACGGAATTGAGGCGCTTAAATCGGCAATCCAAAAATTCCTTCCGAATAAGTATATAATTGCAATCACGGGGATGCTTGCCGACAAGGATGTCAGCACTTCGGTAAAACTGCTTGACGGAGTTTTTGACAGAGTTTACACAGTTCCCGTTCACAATCCAAGGGCAATGCACCCTGCAAAGCTTATGCAACAGTATGCAAGATTTGTTGACGATACGGTAACCTTTGAAAGTGCCGAACACGCTTTTGATATGGCTTTTGAACAGGCTGAAAAGACCGATTGTGCAGTTGTAATCTGCGGTTCGCTCTACCTTGCAGGCGAAATCCGTCCGTATATCATCAATAAAATTAAGGCTGAAAACGAATCAGCCGAAAAGTAAATTTTTCGTTACAACAGAATAAAACAAATTTTTTGCTCCGCACTTATTATCATTAAGATAACAGGTGCGGAGCTTTTATTTTTTAGAAGGACTGATAAAATTGCTGAAAACGGAATTTAAAAATAATATTCTCACGGCATACATTGACGGCGAAATTGACCACGATTCGGCGGCAGGAATACGCACAAAAATTGACGCCGCCGTTCAGACAAACAAACCGAAACTTTTGTGCCTTGATTTTTCAAAAGTATCGTTTATGGACTCATCGGGCATAGGTCTTGTAATGGGGCGATACCGCCAGATGAAACTTGTCGGCGGAGCATTGCGTGTGATTAATATTCCCGACAGATTGTACAGGCTTTTTTCAATGTCGGGACTTGAAAGTTTGGGGGTGTTGAGATGAAAACAGTAAATGAAATGAAACTTTGCGTGCCGTCAAAAAGCTGTAATGAAGCTTTTGCACGGTGCGTTGTGTCGGCATTTGTAATGAGCCTTGATCCTACCGTGAACGAACTCAGCGACCTGAAAACCGCTGTGTCCGAGGCTGTGACAAACTGCATTGTTCACGGCTACCGCCACCAAAGCGGAACGATTTACATAAACGGAAAAATCACCTCCGAAAACAAGGTGATAATTACAATCCGTGACAAAGGCTGCGGAATTCCCGATATTAAAAAGGCAATGGAACCGTTGTTTACAACCGCTCCCGAGGAGGACAGGGCAGGACTCGGCTTTGCAGTTATGCAGAGCTTTTGCGACAAGGTGCGTGTCCGTTCAAAGCCCGACAGTGGAACAACCGTAACTCTTGAAAAAATTATAGGTTCGGAAAATGACCGATAAAAATAAACTTGCCGACAAAAATATGGGACTTGTCCATGCCTGTTGCAAACGATTTTCAGGCAAAGGAATAGAGTACGAAGAACTTTTTGCATCTGGTTGTCTCGGACTCGCAAAGGCGATTAATAACTTTGACGAAAGCCGTAACCTGCAGTTTTCAACCTATGCCTTTCCTGTAATTATGGGCGAAATTAAGCGACTTTTCCGTGACGGCGGTGCAATCAGGGTAAGCCGCACATTAAAAGAGCTTTCGCTTGCAATATCAAGGCTTAACAATGAAAGTAAGCTGAAAAACGGCAGAGAACTCACCGTGAGCGAGCTTGCCGAAAGGCTTGATACAAGCGAGGAAAAAATCATTGACGCACTCAACAGCACAAGAGTTCCTCTCTCCCTGACTGCCGAATATGACAGCGAGGGCAACCCACAGCTTGATGTCCCGACAGATGATATTCAAGACGAAATCTCGGAACGATTGTCGCTTGAACAGGCGGTAAAATCCCTATGCGAAACCGACCGAAAAATAATTCAACTGCGGTACTACCGAAGCAAAACACAAACTCAAACCGCCAAAATTCTTTCCATGACGCAGGTTCAAATCAGTCGGCGGGAAAAGAAAATTCTCACCGCCATTCGGGACAAAATGTCGGTTTAGCACCCCGATTTTCCGAATGTGGCGTTCAATGAATCCCCTGCATATTTTTATTTATAAAAAATTTTCATATTTAACAACAAAAGCGCCCGAATAACGGACGCTTTTACTTTTTCTTTAATTCTGTTTTTCAAGCTTCAGCTTTTCAACAATTGCATCAACCGTGGTTTCGATACTGCTCAGCTCCATTGACACCGTGATATCGGCATACTTTTTATAGAGCGGATAACGCACTCTGTACACATCATCAAGAGTTTCACCCTTACCGAATGCAATGCCTCTTGTTTTGATATTTGTAACTCTGCGCTTGATTTCATCAAGGTCAACATCAATGAAAACGACCTTGCCGTTTTTTCTGAGGTTTTCCATGGCATTTTCACTGAGAACCATTGAACCGCCTGTTGCGATAACGGTCTTGTCATAGTCAAGCTCTGCACCAATTTTTCCCTCAAGGTGGAGGAAAAAGTCAAGGCCTTCATTATCAAGAATCTCCTGCAACGGCTTTCCTGCCTCTTTGCAAATTATCAAATCTACATCAACAAAGGAATAACCCAGCGCCTTGGCAAGCAACACACCGACTGTGCTTTTGCCCGATCCGGGCATTCCGATTAAAACTATATTTTTCATATTAAAGAATCCTTACATTAAGTGAATCTGTGCTTGAAGTCGGGCAGGTTTTGTTTGACGAAAGCACAACAACCGTGTCGCCTTTTTTGACAACGCCTGTGCTGAGTGCCTTTTCCATAGCCTGTTTCGTAATTGAATCAGATGTGCGCTTTTCTTCGCCCATGACAGCCATAACACCCCAGTTAAGACAGAGCTTTCTGCACACAAGCTGTGATGTTGCAACTGCAATAACGGGACAGTCAGGTCTGTAATGAACCATCGCTCTTGCAACTCGACCTGTTGCACTTTCAACAATAATAGCCTTTGCGCCTACTGCCTGCGCAACATTCTTTGCAGCTTTACAGATACTTGATCTGATTGGGTTAGTGTCCTTCATTCCGTGTTCTTCCACATACTCATGAAGTGCGGTAAATTCACCGTTTTCCTCAGCCTCCGAACAAATTGCGTCAAGTGCCTTTACGCTTTCAATCGGGTACTTACCTGCGGCGGATTCTGCCGAAAGCATTACTGCGCTTGTGCCGTCATAAACTGCATTGGCAACATCGCTGATTTCGGCTCTTGTAGGACGGGGAGCCGTTGTCATACTCTCAAGCATCTGGGTTGCAGTGATTACATACTTACCTCTTGAAACAACCTTTCTTATGATTGTTTTCTGGATTTCAGGCAGCTTGATAAACGGAATTTCAACACCCATATCTCCTCGGGCAACCATAATACCGTCTGCGTAATCAATGATTGCGTCCATATCGTCAACACCGCTCTGATTTTCAATCTTTGCGATAATTTCAACATACTCATAGCCGAGGCTGTCAATAAAGTCACGAAGAGTTCTAACATCATCGTGATTGCGGACAAATGATGCGGCAACAACTGTTGCACCGTGGTTAAGGCCGAACTCAATGTCCTTTCTGTCCTGAGCACTTACATACGGCATATTGATAAAGTAGCCCGGAATGTTGATACTCTTGCGGTTTTTAAGCACACCGCCCTTGTTTACGGTACAAACGATTGACTCGGAATTTACCGACTTAACGACAAGCGAGATAATACCGTCATCAAGCAAAAGCTCTCTGCCGATTGCCGCCTGACCTTCGGATTCAAAAATATCAACAAGCTTCGGAAACGAAAGGCTTACACCTGTTTCGTCACCCTCTTCTTTGTTTTTAAAAAGACTGAACTCTGCACCCTCGACAAGTTCAACAGAACCGTCCTTGAATGTGCCGACTCTGACCTCAGGACCCTTTGTATCGAGCAGAATTGCAACATTTTGACCACTCTCTGCAATTGCCTCTTTAAGGTTTTTGATTGTAACCTCAAGTTGGTCATAAACGCCGTGTGACATATTGATTCTGGCAACATTCATACCTGCGTCAATCATTTTACGCATCATTTCTTTTGAATCGCAGGCAGGTCCGATGGTACAAACTATCTTAGTTTTTCTCATGATTTCTCCGTCCTTTTAAAATGCTTATATCCTGTTATTGTGCATATGTATAAATCTGTGTAAAAATTTTGATTACACTCATTATATATTATTCACAACACAATTTCAATCTTTGATTTGTAAAATTTTACATTCTGTGGCTTGTACAAAAATTTTCAAAACAATAACAAAAAATCGGGCAGTTTCCTGCCCGATTCTGTGCTTGAATTATACATGATTTACGACAATCTTCTGAATTTGTGTTGCGTCAAGAACGCTGATTTCACCGTCACCGTTTACATCGGCAACATTGAGCTGACTGTCTGTGAGTGTTTCAAGACTTGCAATGTACTTCTGAACAAGAGTTGCGTCCATTACAGTAACTTCGCCGTCACCGTCAACATCACCGATTTTAGCGGAAGGAGTGTACTCGCTAAACCACTTACTGCTGATCCATGCCGCACGGCTTGTCATCCAATCAGCCGCATAGTTATACATATCCGTAAAACTGCCCTGATTATAGCTTGTCTTAGTGTTACTTACGGTATATGTACCTGTTGTCACATCAAAGTCAGCCTTGTTCATTGATGTGTGGTCACAAATCCAACTGCTCGTTCTTATATGCCAGCCGCTTTTGTAATTCATCGCACCGCTGTCCTTGAGAAGGTCAAAATACTGTGTTTTTGTATAGAATTCGTCAGAGCCCTTGTAAGATGTGGTCTTGCCTGCAAAATAGTTGATTGCAGGAACAAACTGCTCAAACCAGATATTTACGGCAGCTTTATTAATCTGAGTGTTTCTTGAAATGTTGTTAATAATGTTGGTACTGCTCTGAGTGCGTTTTTGTCTGTCCTTGAATCTGCACCACCAGCCTGAATACTGTGTGTAATCCTTAACACCGAAGTTCTGAAGATCCCAAGCACTGCCTGCAGCATTACCGAGCGCATTATCGTAGTCCCATACAGGTGAGCCGAAGAACTTGTAGTTACCGTCGGAATCCTGCTTATAAACAAAGTAAACGCTTGAAACACCGGAATCCCAGTTTTTACCTAGTTCATTTATAAGCCACAGCTTTGCACATGAATCAACATCAGCGTACTGTGAAAGGTCGGAGTCTGCTTTTTTAGCGGCTCTGTGGAAAGCATTGTACTTTTCACGGACATAGTTCTTAACTTCATCATAGCCCTTGTCACCTTCCGAAAGCTCAGGAGCTTTAATTGTAACCTTGATACCGTCATCACATTTTACATAGTAATCTTCACCGTCTACAGCACCGGAATCAACTTCACAAAGGAACGGGAAATCCTTGTTTACATTGCCGTCAGCGTCAAGGTATGCAGTATCGTCAATGTCGTTGACAAGGGCACTCTTACCCACCTCAATTTTTTCGGTCATCTGATATGAACCCCAGTAATAACCGTCTGAGTAGAAATCAACATATCTTGAATCCGAAGCATATGGAGTTCCTACTGCATCTGCAAGGTCATAAAGAAAACGGTTTCTTGTGAGTGAATCATCCTGATAGTTTGCAAGAAGGGAGAACTTTTTACCCTTTGACATACCGCCGATTGAAACCTTATCGGAATATGTGATGTTGTAAGGCTTCTTAGCCTTGCCCCATGTTGAGTTGCCTCTGCCCTTGATTTTTTTGATTGAGGTATTATCAATCTTGCCGTTCCTGTCAACAATAGCGCCTGTTGCAGAGGAATAGTTGCTCTTATCCTCGTTAAGGTAAGAGATAAGATCCTTACCGTTGCCGTCAGCGTTGCTGTTGTTCACATAAATTGCAGACTCGGCAGAGGACTTTAAGAATGTGAGGGAATAGGTTTTTCCATCGGCAGTAACATTGTCAGCCTTATCAATTGTGTACGAAACCTCCCTCGACTCGCCTGACGGTATAGTTACATTATTAACCGTAACGCTTTTTGAATATGCGTTATAAAGCTCAACGCTTGTTGACGAAACACTGCTTGGAAGGAAGAAATACTTCCTATTAGTATTCAATTCCTCCATATCCTCGTTGTGTTTACATTGCCATGCAACCCATGCGTCAGAATCGTCAGAACCGCTTACTGCGTGTGCATAAAGTGCATTCTGAGTTTTAAATGAAAGAGTCGGTGTTGATGTTTGAGCGGCAGAAACAGAAAATACCGACATACCGCCAACGGTCATCAAACCAGCAAGTACAATTGAAAGCGCCTTTTTTGTTGTCCTCACTATAATCACTCCTAAAAAATTATATCAATAAGGAACTTTTAGATATATTCACAAAAAGTTCACTTGTTAATCACATCCGCCAAAATTATTGTACCATTTGCATAAAATTAATACAAGCAATTTTTCAATATATAACGGTACAATTTTGCGAAATTTCTTTATTTTCGTTGATTAATTTGATATAATATTATGGTAAAGATACGGTAACACCAACCGAAATTTTAAATCACATTAAGGAAGTGGCATAATGCGTAATTACGGCAAAAAGAAAAACTATTGTCTTATTGCGGCACTTGCATCACTTGTAGCTTTTTCAACTATGGCTGCAAGCGTTATGAGTGGTTGCGGAGAAAATTCGGATGAACAGAAAACAACAAAGATTGTTCACGAAACACGCATAGATACTCAGATTGAAACAAAAATTGAAACATACACCGAGGTTGTAACAGACGCTCAGGGCAACACTGAATATGTTGAAGAAACAAAAGCTGTGCCTGTAAACAACAACGCCGGCGGCAACAGCAAGTCAGGCGATTCAGGCAATAACTCCGAAAACTCAGGCGGCAGTTCTTCCGGCAAAAATTCAAACAGTCAACAGAGTTCCGTTATTGAAAAGAGTGAAACAAGCAAAACTACTAACAACAGTTCTTCAAAAACAGACTCAGGCAAAACAAATAACAACAAGAATAATAATAACAACAGTAATAAGAATAATAACAACAGCAATAACAACAGCAACAAAAATAATAACAGTTCATCTTCAAAGTCGGATTCATCAAAATCTGATGACAGCAACAGCAAGTCACTTAAAATCGGCGGCAAAACATTCAATGTCGGTGACACAATTGTATGCACATACAAATTGAAAACACCGGCAGTTCTCGAAAACTATCAGGCAAGGATCAAATATGATTCATCAAAGCTTACCTGCAAAAGTGCAAAAATGTCTGAACCCGCCAAAAACGGAGCTATGCTCAACATAAAGATTGCCGGAGAGATTTCTATAAGCGGCGTCAACATCGGTGACGGTTATGACTACACAAACGGCGGTACGTTTATGACCGTAGTATATGAAGTTAAAGGCGGCGGCTCAACATCACCAAGTTATCACTGGGAAGTTGCCTGCAGAGCAAGCGACAGTAAGAACCTTATCGACAAAAAGGGTAAGCCTGCGAGCGGTTTTAAGCTCAGCTCATCTTATAAAGATTCGGTTGCCAACTAAAAATTGAATTGCTTTTAAAACCGTAAAATGAGGCTGTGAAGAAATGAAGTTTAAGACTTCGTTCTTCACAGCCTGTCTTGTTTTCTAGGCTCTATGTCAATAGTCGGGGTAGCAAAAGAGCCTACATTTTGAAACAAACGCAAAAACTCCCGACTAAAAAGTCGGGAGTTAAATTGAACTTGTATTAACTTAAAAAGAATTAAACGAGCTCGATAATTGCCATTTCAGCGGCGTCACCACGACGGGGACCAATTTTAGTAACTCTTGTATAGCCACCATTTCTATCGCTGTATTTTGGAGCAATTTCCTTAAAGAGCTTGCTTGTAACATCTTCCTTAGTAACAAAAGCCAAAACAAGGCGTCTGTTGTGAAGAGTATCTTCTTTAGCTGTAGTAATCATCTTCTCTGCCATAGCCTGAACTTCCTTGGCACGAGTAAGAGTTGTTTCAATTTTGCCGTTTTCCAAAAGGAAAGTAACCATAGCACGAAGCATTGCAGTTCTCTGTGCAGTAGTTCTTCCTAATTTTCTTGTACCTGGCATTTCTTTCACTCCTTTACCGTTGAGTTTGTTGGTAAGAATTTGACAGAATAGCCTGTCAAAGACTTTGGGAAGTTATTCGTCTTCCTTCTGAAGACTAAAACCGAGAGAATTGAGCTTCTGTACAACTTCCTCGAGAGATTTTCTACCGAGGTTACGCACTTTCATCATATCCTCTTCGGACTTGTTGATCAAATCCTCTACCGTGTTAATGCCTGCACGCTTGAGGCAGTTGAAAGAACGAACTGACAGATCAAGATCTTCAATTGTCATTTCAAGAATCTTTTCCTTACCCTTGTCATCCTTCTCAACCATAACTTCAGCACTTGAAGCTTTGTCGGAAAGATTAACAAAAAGGTTAAGGTGTTCGGTAAGAACCTTTGCTGCAAGAGAAACAGCCTCCTGAGCATTGATAACTCCGTTTGTCCAAACATCCAAAGTGAGCTTGTCATAGTCAGTAATCTGACCTACACGAGTGTTATCAACTGTATAGTTTACCTTTAACACGGGAGTATAAATTGAATCAATCGGCAAAACGCCAATAACATTGTTGCCGCTTAACTGCTTGTTGCGCTCTGAAGGAATATATCCTCTGCCCTTGTCAACTGTGATTTCCATATTGAGCTTAGCACCCTCACCGAGCGTAGCAATATGGAGTTCAGGGTTGAGAATTTCAACCTCATCATCACATTTGATGTCGGCAGCCTTTACCTCACAGGGACCCTCGGCTGCAATTTCTATAACCTTGGGACTTGTTTCATGGAGCTTTGCAACAAGACTTTTCATATTAAGAACAATTTCCGTAACGTCTTCCTTTACGCCGGGAATAGTTGAAAATTCGTGAAGAACGCCGTCAATCTTGATTGATGTAACAGCACAGCCTTCAAGAGAGGAAAGCAGCACACGGCGCAAACTGTTGCCGAGTGTGTTGCCGAAACCACGCTCGAGCGGTTCAACAACAAACTTGCCATACTTTCCATCCTCGGTTAATTCCTCGGTTTCAATTCTTGGCTTTTCAATTTCTATCATTCGCGAATCCTCCTAAACATTATGCGACTGCAAAAGCAGCCCATCTGTGTGTAATCTGCCTGTGAAATATAAGATTACTTGGAGTACAACTCAACGATGAGGTGTTCTTCAACAGGAAAGTCGATGTCTTCTCTCTGGGGAGCTGCAACAACCTTGCCACCGAGAAGGTTTTCGCTCTTCTCAAGCCACTTTGGTGTTACAATTGAAGATGTTTCGCCCTCTGCGATTGCCTTGAATCTTGCAGTTGAACGGCTCTTCTCCTTAACTTCGATTACATCGCCAACCTTAACAAGGTATGAAGGAATGTTTACCTTCTTACCGTTTACGGTAAAGTGGCTGTGACTAACAAGCTGTCTTGCTTCTCTTCTTGTAGCTGCAAGACCGAGTCTGAAGATAACGTTGTCAAGTCTTCTTTCAATAAGTGTAAGCAATACAGCACCTGTCTTACCCTCAGCTTTTTCAGCTTTTTCGTAGTAAGCTCTGAACTGCTTCTCCATGATGCCGTAGATAAATTTTACCTTCTGCTTCTCAGTGAGCTGCATGCTGTATTCGCTCTTTTTTCTTCTCATCTTACCGCCGGGATTTCTGTTGGAAGTCTTCTTGGAATAACCCATAACTGCGGGTGAAATGCCAAGAGCTCTGCAACGCTTAGCGATAGGCTGCATATTTTTAGCCATAGTAGAATTTTCCTCCTTTTAAAATACTATACACGTCTTCTCTTTGGAGGACGGCATCCGTTGTGCGGGATTGGAGTAACATCCTTAATCATTGTTACCTCAAGACCTGCAGTCTGCAATGCACGGATTGCAGCTTCACGACCCTGACCGGGACCCTTTACATATACTTCAACATACTTCATGCCGTGTTCCATTGCTGCCTTTGCAGCTGTTTCGGCTGCTGACTGAGCGGCAAACGGAGTTGACTTCTTTGAACCTCTGAAACCGAGCTCGCCTGCGCTTGCCCATGAAACAGCGTTGCCCTGTGTATCGGAAATAGTAACAATTGTGTTGTTAAATGTAGACTGGATATGCGCTGCGCCTTTTTCAATGTGCTTGCGTTCACGGCGACGGCGGATAACCTTCTTACCACCCTTTGGTGCTGCCATAGTCCTTTGCCCTCCTTACTTCTTCTTATTAGCCATGGTTTTACGGGGACCCTTACGAGTACGAGCGTTAGTCTTTGAACGCTGACCTCTTACAGGAAGTCCTTTTCTGTGGCGAACGCCACGGTAACAACCAATATCAATAAGTCTTTTAATATCATAAGCGATGTCACGGCGAAGGTCACCTTCAACGCGGCAGTGATGCTCGATGTATTCTCTGAGCTTTGCAATATCTCCTTCTGTCAAATCTCTGACACGAGTGTCCGGATTAACACCTGTTGCAGCAATAATGTCGTCTGCAGTCTTACGGCCGATACCGTAGATATAGGTCAAACCAATCTCAACTCTTTTATCTCTCGGTAAGTCAACACCTGCTATACGAGCCATATAGTTGCACCTCCATATAAATTCTAAAATATAGTTTTGTTTTCGTTAGGTAAATTAACCCTGGCGCTGCTTATGCTTGGGGTTTTCGCAAATAACTAAAATCTTACCTTTTCTTTTGATTACTTTGCACTTGTCGCACATTTTCTTTACTGAAGGTCTGACTTTCATGTATAATCATTCCTTTCTAAAAAGTCGTGTTTTTACCCGAATTATTTAGTTCTCCAGGTAATTCTGCCTCTTGTCAGGTCATAGGGGGACATTTCCACCTTTACCTTATCACCCGGCAATATGCGAATGAAGTTCATTCTCAGTTTGCCTGAAATAACAGCTAATATCACGTGACCGTTCGGCAACTCTACCTTAAACTGTGCGTTCGGTAAAGCTTCCTTAACAATACCTTCAATTTCGATTACATCCTGTTTTGACATATTGTCAACCCTCGCTCTTTCTAAAATTGTTCAAAATTTTTCTTATCTGCGGATTGGTCTTGATTGAACCCTCTATCACGGTTCCTGTAGGAGAAATATGAATAAGCTTTTTCTTTTTAGGCTTCTCAACCGTTCTTCGCTTTCCGTCTGCAATGTAAGCAAAAACGGAATCGCAGTCGAGAACAACAAAAAAGCCGTTCTTTTCCCTTCCTGCCACAGCCTTTACGATACTGCCTTTTACTGTGTTCATAAAATCACCTTTAATCGCACAAAGTCATAATTTTAGGTCCGTCAGGAGTTATTGCAACAGTATGTTCAAAATGAGCTGAAAGCTTTCCGTCAGCAGTGACGGTAGTCCATTTGTCATCAAGAACACGCACATTGCACCTGCCCTGGTTCACCATGGGTTCAATGGCAATAGTCATACCCGGAATAAGCCGCACTCCTCTGTGAGCAGTGCCGTAATTGGGTACGCTTGGGTCTTCGTGCAGTTTCGCACCTACGCCGTGGCCGACAAAATCTCGTACCACCGAGTAACTGCGAGCTTCGACATACTTCTGAACAGCGTTGCCTATGTCACCGACACGGTTGAAGGCAAGAGCCTGTTTAATTCCCTCATACAGACTCTCTTTTGTGGCGTCAAGCAAAGCCTGTGCGTCTGCACTGATTTTGCCACAGGGGAATGTAAAGGCGTTGTCGCCGTGAAATCCCCCGTAGAAAGCGCCAACATCCACGCTTACTATGTCGCCCTCTTTTAAAACGAGTTCTTTACTGGGTATGCCATGGATAACCACATTGTTAACGGAAATGCACGCACTCGCAGGAAAGCCGCCGTAACCGAGAAACGAGGGAACTGCTCCCTGTTTCTCGATGTATGAGCGGACAATGTTATCTATTTCATAAGTAGTAACGCCGGGCTTTACAGCCTCTCCCGCAACACGCAATGCCTCGGCAGAAATTCTGCAGGCATCTTTCATTTTTGAAAGTTCCCGTGCTGTCTTAACTACAACCATGAATTAAGCCTCAATACCTTCAAGGATAGCCTTTGTAGTAGCTTCTACATCGTCCTGTCCTTTTACAGTAACAAGCTTACCCTGCTTCTCATAGTAAGAAACGAGGGGCTCAGTCTCTTTGTGATATGTTTCGAGACGAGCAAGCACGGTATCGGGGTGGTCGTCCTTGCGCTGAACAAGGGTGCCGCCGCAATCGTCACAAACACCTTCCTTTTTGGGCTTTAAAGTCACAATGTGGAAAGGTCTGCCACAATTTTCGCAAACACGGCGTCCGGACATACGGTTGATGATTTTTTCATCAGAAATGTCGATGTTGATGACATGCTGAATCTCAACACCCATATTATCCAGAGCCTCAGCCTGAGGAATAGTTCTTGGAAAACCGTCAAGAATGAAACCCTTCTTGCAGTCATCGGCAGAAAGTCTTTCCTTTACAATACCAATTACTACTTCGTCGGGAACAAGCTTGCCTTCATCCATAAAGGATTTAGCCTTCAAGCCCATCTCAGTGCCGTTTTTCAGTGCTTCACGGATCATGTTTCCGGTTGAAATTGTGGGAATACCAAAGTGTTCACAAAGTACAGCAGCCTGTGTGCCTTTACCTGCACCCGGAGCACCTAACATGATAATGTTCATCTATTATACTCCTTTTTTCTCAATTAGTCAAGAAAACCTTTGTAATGACGCATCATCATTTGTGACTCGAGCTGTTTAACAGTTTCAAGAGCAACACCAACTACGATGATGATTGATGTACCGCCGATTGACATCTGTCCCATTCCGGAAGCAGCGCCGTAGATAAGCGGAATCATAGCGATAACAGCAAGGAACATTGCACCGATTAAAGTGATTCTTGACAAAATCTTTCTGATATAATCAGCTGTCGGAGCACCCGGACGAATACCGGGAACTGTGCCGTTGTTAGCTTTAAGATTGTTAGCCATTTCAACAGGGTTGTACTGAATTGATGTATAGAAATAAGCGAACATTATAATGAACAAGAAATAAAGTACCATGTACAGCCAGCCTGTGGTGCTGAATGCTGCAAAGAATGCACCCCAGAAACCTTCTCCTGCAGGAATCTTGAGGAAGAGGTTGATTGTACTTGGAATTGAAAGAATTGAGCTTGCAAAGATGATTGGAAGAACGCCGCCGAGAGCAACCTTGATAGGAAGGTGGCTTGACTGACCGCCGTACATCTTTCTGCCCACAACACGCTTAGCATACTGAATCGGGATTCTTCTTTCGCTGTCCTGCATGAATGTGATAATCCATACAACAGCAACAAAGAGAACTACCCAGAGAGGTACGAGGAAGAAGAACTGTGTGCTGCCGTTAACAGCAAGGTTCCAGTACTGACCGAGTGTGTTGATAATCTGTGGGAACTGAGCAACGATACCTGCAAAAAGGAGAATGGAAATACCGTTTCCGATGCCGTGGCTGTTGATCTGTTCACCGAGCCACATCATAACCGCCGTACCTGCGGTAAAAACAAGGATGATTACGATAGCAGAGAACCAAAGTTCAAAACCGCTGTTGTAAAGTGTTACCTTGCTGTTGAGAAGGTAGAAGTAATATGCAGTACCCTGAATAATACCAAGACCGACTGTTACATAACGAGTGATAGCACTGATTTTGCGTCTGCCGGCTTCGCCTTCTCTTGCCAATCTCTCCAGAGGAGGAATAGCAACGCAGAGGAGCTGGATGATGATTGAGCTGTTGATATAAGGGGTGATACCCATTGCAAACAATGTTGCGTTGGAGAATGCACCGCCTGAGAGTGTATTCATATAAGAAAGCATTGTGTTAGACCAGTCATCCGGATTCATAACACTTCTGAGAGCCGCAGTGTCCAAGAATGGAACCTGAATAACCGAGCCGATTCTGAATACAACAATGATTAAGAGAGTAAATAAAATTTTCTTTCTTAAATCGGGGAGTGACCAAGCATTTTTGATGGTTTTAAACACTTAGATCACCTCTGCCTTTCCGCCCGCAGCCTCAATTGCAGCTTTAGCTGATTCGGAAAAAGCAGAAACCTTTACTGTAAGTTTTTTGTCAAGCTTACCGTTGCCAAGAATTTTAACAGCATCAAAGCCGTTCTTAACAACGCCCGCATTAACAAGAGCCTCAATATCTACTGTCGCACCGTCTTCAAACTTTCTGTTCAAAGTGCTGAGGTTTACTGCTGCTACAGCTTTTGCAAAAATGTTGTTGAAACCTCTTTTAGGGATACGACGCTGTAAAGGCATCTGACCGCCCTCAAATCCGGGACGGATGCTGCCGCCTGAACGAGCCTTCTGGCCCTTATGACCTTTACCGGAAGTTTTGCCCCAGCCTGAGCCGTGGCCTCTGCCGATTCTCTTTGAGTCCTTCTTAGAACCCTCAACAGGAGAAAGTTCATGTAACTTCATTAGTTCGCACCTCCTTGCTTATGCTTCACTAACCTCTACGAGGTGAATGATTTTCGCTACCTTACCCTTAGTCTGAGCGTTATCGGGCTGTGTAGTAACATCACCGATTTTCTTAAGACCGAGAGCATGGGCGGTTGCAATCTGATTTTTCTTAGAGCCGATAAGGCTCTTAACTAACTTAATTGTCATAATTTACAACCTCCCTATTAAAGAATTTCCTTAACGGATTTACCGCGGATTGCAGCAACTTCTTCAGCATTTCTTAATGCGCCAAGACCTGCAAGAGTAGCTCTAACTACATTACAGGGATTGTTGGAACGAAGAGCCTTTGTTCTGATGTCCTTGATACCTACTGCTTCAACAACGGCACGAACAGGACCGCCGGCAATAACACCGGTACCGGGAGCTGCGGGCTTCATAAGAACTCTGCCTGCACCGAACTCACCGATTACTTCGTGAGGGATTGTTGTACCTCTGAGTGAAACCTTCATGAGGTTCTTCTTAGCATCCTCAATACCCTTGCGGATAGCGTCGGGTACTTCGCCTGCTTTACCGATACCGAAACCAACTGTTCCGTTACCGTCGCCTACAACTACGAGAGCTGCAAACTTGAAAATACGACCGCCTTTAACTGTTTTAGAAACACGGTTAATAGTAACTACTCTTTCTTTTAATTCGCCTGTTACTTCTACTGTTTTAGCCAAAGTTATTCCTCCAATCCTTAGAAATTGAGGCCGCCCTCACGGGCGCCTTCGGCCAATTCCTTAACACGGCCGTGATATATGTTACCGCCTCTGTCGAATACAACATCAACGATATTCTTTTCTTTTGCACGCTCAGCAACGAGCTTGCCAACAGCCTTAGCTGCCTCTTTGTTTCCGCCATTGCCTGTGATTTCCTTATCAAGGCTTGAAGCCTGAGCAAGTGTAACACCGGCTACATCGTCAATAATCTGAGCATAGATGTTGCTTGTGGAGCGGAATACGCAAAGACGAGGACAAGAAGCTGTACCGCTAATCTTGCTGCGGACTCTCTTATGGCGTTTTGCGCGTGCCTTTTTTGTATCTGGTCTGCTTACCATTAATTATTCACTCCTTAATTATTTGCCCTTACCGGCCTTGCCTTCCTTGCGGCGGATAACTTCATCAGCGTACTTAATACCCTTGCCCTTATATGGCTCCGGAGGACGCTTTTCTCTTACTTCGGCAGCAAACTGACCAACCTTTTGCTTATCAATGCCGGAGATGATGATTTTGTTAGGATCGGGAACTTCAATCTTGATGTCCTCTGTATCCTCAACGATAACCTGGTGTGAATAACCAAGGTTCATAACGCACTTGTTACCCTGCTTCTGAACACGGTAACCAACGCCGTTAACCTCAAGAGTCTTTGAATAACCCTCTGTAACACCGATAACCATATTATGGATAAGTGTTCTTGTAAGGCCGTGAAGTGAACGGTTTTCCTTTGCGTCGTTAGGACGTGTAACCTCGATTACATCGCCCTTGATTTCAACAGTCATAGCAGGATTAAACTTGAAATCAAGTGTACCCTTAGGACCTTTAACTGTGATAACGCCGTTGTCAACTGAAGCTGTAACGCCGGCGGGAATATTTATAGGTTTTCTTCCAATTCGAGACATTTATCGCACCTCCTCTTACCAAATGTAAGCGAGAACCTCGCCGCCGATGTGCTGCTTTCTTGCCTCACGATCTGTCATAACACCCTTTGAGGTTGAAATGATAGCGATACCAAGACCCTTCATTACCTTTGGCATATCTTCTGCATTACTGTAAATTCTGAGACCGGGCTTTGATACACGGCGGAGACCTGTGATAACAGGAGTCTTACCGTCTGTATACTTGAGTGTTACCTTAATAACGCCCTGCTTGCCGTCTTCAATAACTGTGAAATTCTTTACATAACCTTCGTCAACAAGAATCTGACAAATTGACTTCTTGAGGTTTGAAGCGGGAATTTCAACAGAATCATGCTTTGCTGAATTTGCGTTACGGATTCTTGTAAGTAAATCAGCAATTGTATCTGTAATCTGCATTATGCTTTACCTCCCTTGCTTACCAGCTTGCTTTCTTTACACCCGGAATTTCGCCCTTGTAAGCGAGTTCACGGAAGCAAATACGACAAATGCCATACTTACGGAGGTAGGCGTGTGGTCTACCACAGATGTTACATCTTGTGTACTCTCTTGTAGAGAATTTCTGCTTTCTCTGCTGCTTTACTTTCATTGAAGTTTTAGCCACAACAATCCCTCCTTACTTTGAAAACGGTGCGCCCATAAGCTTTAAGAGCTCGCGAGCTTCTTCGTCTGTTGTTGCAGTGGTTACGAAACAAATGTCCATACCACGAACCTTGTCGATCTTGTCATAGTCAATCTCGGGGAAGATGAGCTGTTCTTTGAGGCCCATGTTGTAGTTACCACGGCCGTCAAATGAATCAGGGTTGATACCTCTGAAGTCACGAACACGGGGAAGTGCTACATTGAAGAATCTGTCGAGGAATTCATACATTCTCTCGCCTCTTAATGTAACCTTACAGCCGATTGCCATACCTTCTCTGAGTTTGAAGTTAGCAACTGACTTTCTTGCCTTACAGATGAGAGGCTTCTGACCTGTAATAGCAGAAAGGTCTGTGCAGATAGCATCAATTACTTTTGAGTTATCTTTTGCTTCGCCTGCGCCTACATTGATAACGATTTTATCAAGCTTAGGAATCTGCATTGTGCTCTTGTAGGAGAACTTTGACATAAGAGCAGGTGCAACTTCTTTTGAATAATATTCTTTAAGTCTTGCCATATCTTATTTCCTCCTTAAAGTGCTTCGCCGCATTTAGCGCAAACTCTGCCCTTAGAGCCGTCCTCATAGAACTTATGAGCAACTCTTGTAGGCTTTTTGCATCTTGGGCAAACGATCTGAACCTTAGATGCATACATAGCACCCTCAGCCTTAATGATACCGCCCTGCTCGCCCATCTTCTTGGGCTTAACATGCTTTGAAACCATGTTTACCTTTTCTACGATAACTTTGCCTTCTTTAGGGCTTACAGCCATAACCTGACCTGTCTTGCCCTTGTCCTTACCGCTTAATACGATAACGGTGTCGCCTGTTTTAACATGAACTTTACTCATTGTGACACCTCCAATTAAAGTACTTCGGGAGCGAGAGAAAGAATCTTCATATAATCCTTATCACGAAGCTCTCTTGCTACCGGTCCGAAGATACGAGTACCCTTCGGGTTCTTATCTTCCTTAATAATAACAGCTGCATTTTCATCGAAACGGATATAAGTACCGTCTTCTCTTCTGACGCCCTTTGCAGAACGAACAACTACAGCCTTTACAACGTCGCCTTTTTTAACAACACCGCCGGGTGCTGCCTTTTTAACCGAGGCTACGATTACATCGCCAATGTTGGCATATCTCCTTCTGGTACCGCCGAGTACACGAATGCACATAAGTTCCTTTGCGCCGGTGTTGTCGGCAACCTTGAGGATAGTTTGCTGCTGAATCACAGTGTAATTCCTCCTTTACTCAAAGCCGCTAAAATAAACTTATTTAGCTTTCTCAATAATCTCGACGAGTCTCCATCTTTTGTCTTTAGAAAGAGGACGGGTCTCCATAATCTTTACACGGTCGCCAATGCCACACTCGTTGTTTTCGTCGTGTGCCTTGAAACGAACTGTACGCTTAACAATTTTGTTGTAAAGCTTGTGCTTTACGCTGTCTTCAACTGCAACGACAATTGTCTTGTCCATCTTGTCGCTTACAACTTTTCCGACAACAGTTTTTCTCATATTTCTTTCACTCACTGTTAAGTCCTCCTCTCTTAAGCTTCAGCGCCGTTAAGTTCCATCTGACGAAGAACTGTTGAAATTCTTGCGATGTCCTTTTTAACAGCACCGATTCTGGATGAGTTTTCGAGCTGATTAACAGCAAGCTGGAAACGAAGATTGAATAATTCTTCTTTGAGTTCAGTGAGCTTTGTCTGAAGCTCTTCTACTGACATATCTCTGAGTTCTGATGCTTTCATTACTGCTCACCCTCCTCTTTCTTAACAAACTTGCACTTGATCGGAAGCTTATTTGCAGCAAGGCGAAGAGCCTCTCTTGCAGTAGCTTCATCTACGCCGCCGAGTTCAAACATAACTCTGCCGGGCTTTACTACGGCTACCCAGTACTCGGGTGAACCTTTACCTGAACCCATTCGTGTTTCAGCAGGCTTTGCTGTAACAGGCTTATCAGGGAAAATTTTGATCCATACTTTACCGAATCTTTTGCAGTAACGAGTCATAGCGACACGGGCAGCCTCAATCTGGTTTGAGGTGATCCATGCAGGCTCTGTAGCCTGAAGACCGAAATCGCCGTAAGTAACCTTGTTACCACGAAGAGCCTTACCTGTCATACGACCTCTGTGAACTCTTCTGTATTTTACTCTCTTAGGTAATAACATTACTTTCTGCCTCCTTCTCTGCGGGGCTTTCTTGACTTAACTTCGTTAAGAACCTCGCCCTTGTATAGCCAAACCTTAACGCCTACTTTACCGTAGGTTGTGTTAGCTTCTGCAAAGCCGTAGTCGATGTCGGCACGAAGTGTCTGAAGCGGAATAGTACCTTCGTGGTACTGCTCTGAACGAGCAATTTCAGCACCGCCGAGACGGCCTGAACACATGATCTTAATACCCTTAGCGCCACGACGCATTGCGTTGCCGATTGACATCTTCATTGCACGGCGGAAAGAGATTCTCTTTTCAAGCTGCTGAGCGATGCTTTCTGCAACGAGCTGTGCATCAAGCTCAGGAGCCTTAACTTCTACGATATTGATTGCAACGGGCTTTGAGAGCATCTTTTCGCACTGTGCTCTGAGCTTTTCAATCTCAGAACCGCCCTTACCGATTACAAGACCGGGCTTAGCGCAGTGGATGCTGATTTTAACCTTTTTGCCGTCACGCTCAATTTCAATCTTTGAGATACCGAAGTTGTAAAGCTGAGCCTTCAGAGTCTTACGGAGGTTATAGTCCTCAACGAGTGTAGCACCGAAGTCCTTCTTGTTTGCAAACCAACGGGAATCCCAATCTTTAATAACGCCAACACGGAGACCGTGCGGATTAACTTTCTGACCCATAATCTAACCTCCCCTTAGTCGTCTTCTCTTTCCTTGAGTACGAGGGAAATGTGAGAAGTTCTCTTGTTAATTCTGAACGCTCTGCCCTGTGCTCTCGGACGAATTCTTTTAAGGATGGGGCCTGCTGTTGCATTGCACTGAGCAATGTAAAGCTTGGATACATCCATGTCATGGTTGTTCTCAGCATTTGCCATAGCTGAATTGAGCAGCTTTAAAAGCGGCTCGCAAGCGGCCTTGGGAGTGTGCTTAAGAACAGCTTCCGCATACTTAACGTCTTTGCCTCTTACGAGGTCAAGAACTACATTAACCTTGCGGGGTGAAATACGAACAAATTTTGCATTTGCCTTTGCTTCCATCTGCAATACTCTCCTTCCGCTTATTTGCTTGTCTTTGATCCTGCGTGACCTTTGAATGTTCTTGTCGGAGCAAACTCACCGAGCTTGTGACCAACCATATCTTCGGTTACATATACAGGAACATGTTTTCTGCCGTCATGAACGGCAAATGTGTGACCAACGAATTCAGGGAAAATTGTTGAACTTCTTGACCAAGTCTTGAGAATTCTCTTTTCGCCTGCTTCGTTCATTTCGATAACCCTTTTGAGCAGTACAGGCTGAACATAAGGGCCCTTTTTAGTACTTCTACTCATGTTTTAGCTCCTTTCCGCCTTACTTACCGTTTCTTCTTCTTACGATAAGCTTGTCGCTGCTCTTGTTGTTCTTACGAGTCTTGTAGCCGAGTGCGGGCTTACCCCATGGGGTTACAGGGCCCGGACGACCAACAGGTGACTTACCCTCACCACCGCCGTGCGGATGGTCGTTAGGGTTCATTACAGAACCACGAACAGTAGGACGCCAACCCATGTTTCTCTTACGACCTGCTTTACCGATCTTAACATTTTCGTGATCGGTGTTACCTACCTGACCGATTGTAGCCATGCAGTTTTCAGGAACGTTTCTGAGCTCGCCTGAAGGAAGTCTTAAAAGTGCAAGACCGTTTTCCTTAGCCATGAGCTGAGCCATGTTGCCGGCTGAACGAGCGAGCTGAGCACCTCTGCCGGGATAAAGCTCTACATTGTGGATAAATGTACCAACAGGGATTGCTGTAAGCGGAAGTGCGTTACCGGGCTTAATATCAGCGTTTGCACCTGCTGTTACCTTGTCGCCTACCTTAAGTCCTTCCGGAGCAATAATGTAAGCCTTCTCGCCGTCTGTGTACTCTACAAGAGCAATGAATGCAGAACGGTTTGGATCGTACTCTAATGTTTTAACTGTACCTTCAACATCAAATTTCTGACGCTTGAAGTCAATAATACGGTACTTTTTGCGGTTGCCGCCGCCTCTGTGACGAACGGTGATTCTGCCGTAGCTGTTACGACCTGCCTTTTTATTTAAAGGAGCAAGCAAGCTTTTTTCCGGCTCAACCTTTGAAAGACCCGAATAATCTGTAACCGACATATTTCTTCTTGAGTTAATGGTCGGCTTATATACTTTAATGGCCATTTGGTTTCACTCTCCTCATGATGGCTTTGCGGGAATATGGCATTTCCCATACATTCTGCCTGAATAATGTTTTTCAGACTCAATACTGAACCTGAGTCAGTATTACATCATGCCTTCAAAAAATTCGATAGGCTTGCTGTCTTCGGTAAGTTTTACGATTGCTTTCTTCCAGCTCTTTGAGTAGCCGCCGTTGTTTCTACCCTGACGACGGAATTTGCCTCTCATGCTTACTGTGTTTACCTTTGCAACCTTAACGCCGAAAACTTCTTCACAAGCTTTTGCAATTTCAATCTTGTTTGCTGACTTAGCAACTTCAAAGGTATAAATTTTGTTAACTGCGCCGAGCATACTCTTTTCGGTAATAACAGGGCGGATTACAATATCATGAGCTATCATGCATATACCTCCTCAATCTTGCTTACCGCATCCTTAACGATGATAAGCTTGTCAGCATTCAAAATGTCATATACATTAAGAGTGTTTACCTGAGCTGTTTTAACACCGGGGATGTTGTTAGCTGATTTAATAACCTTGCTGTCAACCTCAGGAAGAACAATGAGAGCCTTCTTTTCAGCTCCGATTGCGCTGAGCATTGCAACAATCTTCTTTGTCTTGTACTCGTCCATGCTGATTGAATCAACAACGATGAGCTCGTTCTCCATAACCTTTGAAGAGAAAGCTGACTTCATAGCAAGTCTTCTTACCTTCTTGTTTACGGAAAATCTGTAATCTCTTGGCTTCGGAGCGAATACAACGCCGCCGTGTGTCCACTGCGGAGCTCTTGTTGAACCCTGTCTTGCACGGCCTGTACCCTTCTGTCTCCACGGCTTTTTACCGCCGCCTGAAACCTCTGATCTTGTAAGAGCGGACTGTGTGCCCTGACGCTGTGCTGCGAGGTAGTTAACTACCATCTGATGCATAACAGCTGCATTTGGTTCGATACCGAATACGGACTCAGCAAGCTCGATTGTGCCAACGCTCTTGCCTTCCATATCTACTACTGCTAAATTTGGCATTTATAATCCCCCTTCCTTAAGCCTTTACGGAATCTTTGATTACAACGATTCCCTTGTTAGGACCCGGAATAGCACCCTTAACAGCGATGAGGTTGTTTTCTGCGTCAACCTTAACAACTGTGAGGTTCTGAACCGTTACCTGTTCTGCGCCGAGGTGACCTGCCATTCTCTTACCCTTCCAAACTCTTGAAGGTGATGAGCAGGCACCGATTGAACCGCCGTGGCGTACGCAAGGACCTGTACCGTGTGATTCCTTAAGACGGTGGAAGTTCCATCTCTTAATAACACCTGCTGTACCCTTACCTTTGCTCTTGCCTGTTACGTCAATCTTGTCGCCGGGGGTGAATACGTCTGCTTTAACGAGATCACCGATGCTGTAAGCGTCTGTGTCTGTAAAGCGGAACTCTTTGAGAGTTTTCTTTGGTGCTACACCGGCCTTATCAAAGAAGCCCTTCATTGGCTTGTTTACCTTGTGAGGTTTAACATCGCCGTAGCCGAGCTGTACCGAAGCGTAGCCGTCGTTTTCAACTGTTTTCTTGGCTGTTACCACGCAAGGGCCTGCCTCAACAACAGTTACGGGAATCATGATTCCCTTTTCATCGAAAATCTGTGTCATACCGATTTTCTTACCGATGATTGCTTTCTGCATAAATTGTATCCTCCTTATAGGTTATTGGTTGGTTTCCCAACATGACCCTGTCTGCTTGTAGGTTGGTATCCGATTATAACTTAATCTCGATATCAACGCCGGCAGGGAGCTCTAAGCTCATAAGAGCCTCGACTGTCTTGTTTGACGGTCTTAAGATGTCGATAAGACGCTTGTGAGTTCTGATTTCAAACTGCTCACGGCTGTCCTTGTACTTATGAACAGCACGGAGAATTGTTACAACCTGCTTCTCAGTCGGGAGCGGAACGGGACCTGAAACTCTTGCGCCTGTGCGCTTAGCTGTTGCCACGATTCTCTCTGCAGACTGATCAACGAGCTGATGATCATAACCCTTTAATCTTATTCTAATCTTTTCCTTGACTGCCATTATCGTCGCCTCCTTAAAAATGTTAGTTGGCGGGCGTTGCTTTTCAAAACTTTTTTGAAACTCTGCCGGGTGTTTCTTCACCCTGCATTAAAAAACCCGTTTAACTATTCAGTTAACCGGGAAGTTCTGAAAGCGTTTGAGCGCAGTTATGGCAAAGCAACCCCATTGCCACTCAATCGCTCTGTGTTTCAATTTAATCGCCCGGTTTAAAATCGGACATACTCCACGGAAAAACCGGCTTAATGCCGCAACCTCCCGCTTCATCGCATATCTTGTGCAGTCACACAAGCATTATTATAAACGAAATACCGCATTATTTCAACCTTTTCGGCAAAATAAGCGATATAGAAGTTTTTAAAACATTTTTAATTAATTTTGTTTAATTTGTACATACTCCCGTTTGCCGATTTTATGTTATAATTAGGCAGACGAAAATGTCTTTTCTATACTATTGTATATAAGGGATTCCATTTTGTCAATTGTGCAGTTTTATGAAAAGGAATGACAGACAATGAAACATTTGTATTTTGGCGACGGTAAGGGCAAAACCACAGCCGCTGTAGGAATTGCCGTTAGGGCGGCAGGCAGTAACCTCAAGGTGCTGTTTGTGCAATTTTTAAAAACGGAATTTTCGGGTGAACGCCATGTTCTCAGTCACACCGAGAATGTGACTCTCACGCTCTGCCCCGCCGACCTCAAGTTCACATTTCAGATGAACGAAAAGGAAAAGGCTCAGGCGGCAAAAATTTTCAAGGGTATTTTTGACCACAGTGTCACACTTGCCCTGACCGAAAAGTACGACATGGTTGTATTTGACGAGATTATTGACGCAATCAATGCTGAAATGCTCACCGAATCCGAGGTTGTTGAGTTCATCACCAACGCTCCTTCAAGCATGGAAATCATTATGACAGGTCATAACCCGTCACAAAAAATGATTGACCTTTGCGATTATGTGACCGAGTTCAAGAAAATCAAACATCCCTACGATCGAGGCATCACCGGCAGAATCGGTGTTGAATTTTAATTTTAAGCTTGTGCAGATAGTTTAATTTACAAAAAACATAAAACGCTCGAGCGCAGCGCTTATAAAATCGTATCCGACACCACCCGATTTATGGGTGGTTATTTTTTTGCATTGTTTTATGGAGAATGTGGGATATAACTGATTAAAGAATTACAGAAAAACGGCTGTCACTTGACGAAAGTCAATTCATCAGCAACAGCCGTTTTTAATTCAATTGAATATTAAAGAACTTACTTGAGCCATACGATATCAGTATCGGTTGCAAGGTTGTCAATTCCGTAAAGCACAACAACCTGTTCGGGGTTGTAGGTTGTCACAAGGTCTGACACGCTTTCCTTATAATAACGCAGGTCAACCAGAACCACCTTGCTGTAGTTTTCTGCAAGGAACGGTGCAAGGCTGTGCGAAAAGCTGTCCTTGATGAAAAGAATTGTGCCGTTCTTTGCATTGGTGTTTGTAATCTCCGTGAGAGCGTGATTGCCGTCAATAAACACGGGGTACTTGTCGTCCTCTTTAAGATGGTCGGTAAAGTACATTGAACCCGAAGTTTTAATATTTGCACCCTCGGTAATTTTTACGGAGATATTCCTGTCGGAATTTTTAGGGTTATTCCAGATTTCAATATTATCGGGCGGTGTGAGCCAAAAACCGCTTGAAGAATATGTTGTTCCGTAAAAGTCGGGGTAGCTGTCTTTTTTCAGGGTTGAATCATCAATCGGAGTAATGTCGAGTGCCTTGCAAAGCTCTTGGTAGCCCGTGTAAGCACCCTTTGTTGTCCAATGGTGGTCGGTTTTGTAGTAAAGCTGACTGCCGTTTTTGTATTCGCTCTTAAAGCGTTCACGCAAATCGACAAATCCGATTTTATCCTTTGAAAGCGTTGAAGAAATCTTGCTTATATCCTCATCATCGTTGTATTTATCGTGGAATGTCGGAAGCACATCATCAACAATATATCCTGTTGACGGAACCAGCATAACCGTTGTCGGAGTGTCGATTGATTTTGCAAAATCCGCAACCGCACCGATATTCTTATCGAGGTTGTTTTCAGTCGAAACAGGCTTGTTGATAAGGTAGCCGTTTTTGCAGTTATACACACCGCTTGCACCGTTGTTACCCTCTGCAAGGGCGGTGTATGCGTTAAGACCTACCCATGTGTTTCTCTGCGGAAACCTGTCGGCAAAGAATGTTTCAAACTCACTGCCGAAATCACCCGAAAGTAATTTTTCGGCTGTAACCTCCGGAAACTTCTGCAAGTATCTTTTTTCGGAAGAGCTGTAGTCGGGTTTCGGAGAAAAGATAAACCACAAAGCCATTCCGTATATGAAAATCAGAAATACAACCGCAGGAATGTATTTTCCGATTTTATTTCTGTTATCAGCAAAACGCATATATATTCACCTGACTTTTTCTAATTGTTCACAGCCGTTTTAAAATCTGAAATAAAGGAACGGGTTGTAGCTCTGATTAACAAGGCTTGCCGTGCTGACAGCAAGAACACCAATACAGTAGAGTGTTTCGGGAATCCACATAAAGCGCCTGTGTTCAAAGCGTGTGTAAAGCATTGTTGCAAGCGGAGTTGACGCAACAGCCGCAATAATAAGCATTGGCAGGTTGCTCATAATAAGATTGAACGCCTGATCACCGCAAATTCCGTTGCCGAAATTGAAAAGGTCAACCATAAACTCACCGAGCTGTCCGACATCCGTGAAGTAGAAAAGCCCCCAACCGATGATTATGATAAACAGAGTGTAAATGTGCTGAACAAATGACGGCAGTCTGTCGAGAAATTTTTTGAGTACGAATTTTTCAAGAATAAGAAGAAGTCCGTAGTAAAGTCCCCAAAGTACAAAGTTGTATGCCGCACCGTGCCAAAGACCTGTAAGTCCCCACACGATAAGAAGGTTGAGAATCTGCCTTTTAACGCCCTTTCTGTTACCGCCGAGAGGAATATAAACATATTCTTTGAACCATGTTGAAAGGGAAATGTGCCATCTTCTCCAAAAGTCTGTAATCGACTTTGCGATGTAGGGATAGTTAAAGTTTTTAAGAAACTCGAATCCCATCATATTGCCAAGACCGCAAGCCATATCGGAGTAGCCCGAGAAATCAAAGTAAATCTGGAATGTATAGGCTATCATACCCACCCATGTTCCGACAACACCGTTTTCATCGGTTGTTGCAAAAATGTTTGTTGTGAGCGTTCCCATAGTGTTTGCGATAATTACCTTTTTGGCAAGGCCGACCATAAAGAGCTTCACGCCCCTTGTGAACATTTCAAGCGTTTCACGGCGGTTTACAAGCTGTTCGGCAACATCACGGTAACGGACAATCGGACCTGCAATAAGCTGCGGAAAAAGTGCAACATAAGTACCGAAGTTTATGAAGTTCTTCGACACTGGCGCATCGTCACGGTAAACATCAATAACATAGCTCATTGTCTGGAATGTGTAGAAACTGATGCCGATCGGCAGGCTGATTTGAAGCTCCGGAATATTGAGAAACGGCAGCATATTGAGCGTTTCGGTTATCATTCCCGTATATTTAAACACCGCAAGAATGCCTATATCAAGCACACAGGTAAGAATCAGAAACAGCTTTTTCTTTTTGGCGTCGGCTCTGTATTTATCAACAAGCCAACCGCCTATGTAGTTGAAGAAGATGTTGAACACCATAAGCAGAACAAGCTTAGGTTCGCCCCAACCGTAGAATATAAGGTTTACGATAAAGAGAAAAATATTGCGTCCCTGCCTTGGCACAAGATAATAGGCAAGCAAGGTAATCGGCAGATACGCAAACATAAATACAAGGCTCGAAAATACCACTCGTTTTATCCTCCTGCAAATTTAAATTCATAAATTTTTTCAAATACCGTCCTACATATTTTAACTTATTGCTCTTTTTCAGTCAACATACAAATTATATGATTTTTTGCCCGTAAAGAATAAAAGTAATGTTTATGATTTTATAAGATAATAAATCACATTTGTGCGGTAAAACATTAAGATATGTAAAATCATTATTTGACATTATACACAAAAACGGACTGTCAGATGACAGCCCGTTTTAATTTTATCTTGCTCTTGTTTTTTGTCAATCATTGCCAACGGTAAACTTGTATTTCCTTGTAAATTCCTTTGTTTCGTTATTACGCACGACTTCGCTCTGATTTTGCTCAACAACGCTTGTTATAGCACCCACATCAATCCATATTTCGTTATTGCTTTCTTTTTGGCTCTCATCAAACACAAGCTCAAGTCCGAGATGCAAATGACTTTCGGTTATTCCGTTTGTATTTTCGGTATCGCTGTAACCCGTTCTTCCCACATAACCGATTACATCGCCTGCACAAACCTTGTCGCCCTCTTTTAAGTTTTCTGCAAACGGACGGTTCTGCCTTAGGTGTGCATAGTACCAATAGCGTTTTTTGTCGGCAGAACGGATTCCTATTCGCCAACCGCCGTACCTGTTCCAGCCCATAATTTCAACCGTTCCCGACTCAACCGCCACAACAGGTGTGCCGACAGCCGCCATAAGATCATGACCGAGGTGCGGTCTTGTGTAGCCGTAGGTTCTGACCGCACCGAAATCATCATAGCAGGAATACGGAAAAGATTTGGCAATCGGTGAAAACCAGCACAAGCCGTAGTCTTTTTCAGTGCCTTTTGAAGTTTCTTTTTCGTAATCACCGACAATTCCCGAAAGTGCCGCACCGTATGCCTGAGAGTAGTAGTTGAAATATTTCATATCCTTTGTCAGGTTTTCAACGGTTTCGCCGTTTTTGATTTTGTCGGCAAAATCTGTCATATCGCTGTATTTGTACTTTGTAAAATCACCGCCGTATTTCGCACCGAGATACGCAAGCATTGTTATGCAGTCGGTGTGCCTGTCGTTATCGTGAGTTTGTATGTCGAGGTCAACGGCATTTTGCAAAGCGTCTTTCGTAACATTAAATTCAACATATTTTATGTAGTTTTTTTGCGTGTCCTTTCCGCCCGTAAACACAACAGCCGACAATGCCGCAAGCATTACGCAAAAAAACACGCAGAGCAGTTTTTTCATATCAATCACCGATAATGTATATGAAAAACGGCATACATTTATTCATTGCGGTTTTGCCGTAAAATGAAAAAAACAGCGGTGTAACTCGCTGTTTCTTCCATGTTTTTAATTAAAGAGAGAGGAAAAATATATCAAATGAAAATCTTGTAAGCTGTTTTCTTATGTTGTGCCTATATTATATCACGGCAATCGTGACAGAATAATGACAAACAAGAGAATGTTTTGAAAATCTTTTAAAAAGTTTTTCTGATTACGCTTTATCTACTGTAAATGTCAATTTATTGTCGGCAATATTGATTTTACCGCCGATATTTGCAAAATAAGAAGTTAAAAATTGATATACTTCGTCCTTCTCTGCTTCATCAAACGAAAAATACTGTCCTCCGCAGGCATCGTGAAAGTGGAGATACACTCCGAATTTTTCGTCAAGAATCCTCTTGAATTCAAGCACCTGTGAATATGAAAAATTCATAATAAGCTCCTTAAAGCAGGTTTTCTTTTTCAAAAGCCTGTCTTAAATCTTCGATGATATCTTCGGCATCCTCAATACCAACACTGAAACGGAAAAATCCGTTGTGGAATTCTTCGGGATAAAGATACTGTCTTTCATCATTTTCTCCGAGAAATACGATAAGGCTTTCATCGTGACCGAGTGATACAGCCGATGTGATTACTTTAAGATGTGTAACAAAACGGTTGTAGGTATCGTGGTCAGCTTTAAGTCCAAACGAAAGCACTCCGCCGAACCCGTTTTTCATCTGCTTAACTGCAACATCGTGATTCGGGTGATCCTCAAGTCCCGGATATGCAACAAAGCTTACACCTTTGACCGTTTTCAGATAACGAGCAACCTTGAGGGCATTTTCGTTGTGCTGTTTCATACGCAACGGAAGTGTTACCGAACCTCTCATAATCAGCCATGCATTGAACGGGCTGATTGTTGCGCCGAGGTTAATCTGCGACTGCGCACGGATAATGTCGAGGTATTCTTTTTTGCCGATGATTGCACCTCCCATTGCATCACCGTGACCGTTGATGTACTTTGTAAGGCTTTCAACGGTAAAGTCTGCACCGAGTTCAATCGGTCTTTGGTTGAATGGAGAAGCAAATGTGTTGTCAACCGACAAAAGTGCGCCGTTTGCGTGGGCAAGCTCTGCAATCTTTTCAATGTCGGAAATTGAAAGAGTAGGGTTGCCCGGTGTTTCAATGTGAATGAGCTTTGTGTTCGGACGGATTGCCGCCTTAACTTTTTCAATGTCGGTTGTGTCAACAATTGTTGTTTCAACACCGAATTTGTCTTTGAGAAGTTCGTTCAGAAGTCTGTAAACCGCAATATATGTTACGCTTGAAAATACAACATGGTCACCGCTTTTGAGCAATGCAAAGAAAAGTCCCGACAGAGCCGCAACACCGCTTGCAAGAACAACGCAATCCTCTCCGCCCTCAAGGGACGCAAGCTTTTCCTGAAGATACTGCTGATTTGAACCGCCGTTGCGTGTGTAGAGGTTTTTGCCTGCACTGCTCCAGTTGAGGTCGCTCGGATCATATGGGAGTTCATAGCTGTTTGCCATTGTGATAGGTCTTTTGATTGCTCCTGTTTCGCTGTCAACATCATTGCCCGTGTGAACAGCCCTTGTCTGAAATCCGAATTCATCACCAAAATTTCTTTTTGCCATAACTGTACTTCCTTTCTTAGCATGATTTTTATGTGCTTGATTATGTATGTGTTTTATTTCTACTATTCCTATGTATTTAGTATGTTTTAATTATAGCACCATTTTTTGCATTGTCAAGATTAATTTTATAAATGGCGAACACGGTTTGCGACCGCCGCCTGTGGCGGATAAAGGGAGCATAGCACTGTCTGAAATATAGTCGCAAGGCTACCCCTACTGATTCCATATAAAACAAAAATTGCATCAGAACCTTATTCGGGCATCTGATGCAATCTTTTTATCTAACTATCTTCTCGAATTGACAGCGGTGGCACACCGCCGACTGTAATTTTACATTTTCAATTTTCAACTTTCAATTCGCAATGCTCATTGCATTACCGAGTTTGCCATAATATATTTTCTGAGCGGTCCCTGCATAATGGATTCAATCTGCTCGGGTTCATCGGGCAGAAGAATAAGAATCTGATTTGCGGCTCTGACAACATATCCGTCATCGCCGTTTTCATTTTTCAGCTTTTTGCAGTCATTAACAGGGGTTTCACACAAAGCACGGGAAATTATGCTTTTTATTCCCTTTTCATCGTCAAATCCGAGTCCGCCGACAACGAAAACCACATTCAGTTTTTTGAAAGCGTCTGTAAGTTCATTTCCGAGTTGTTCGGAATCGGTTGCAAAGCAGGTTTTGACGAGTTCAAGGTCAAGCTCGGAAAAGGATTTTTGCAAAGCTCTTTCGCAAAACGAGGTTTTGCGAGCAGCGAAAAATACAAGCCTGCAATTCATTTTCCGTCCTCCTACTGTGCGTTTGCGTATTCGGGTTTCAGCGTTGCCTTGAATTTTGGTGCAATACTCAAATTAGCCGTTACCTTTGTATAGTCATAGGTGGTGTCCCAACCCTCAAAGGTGTAGGTATAATACTCATCACTCGGTTTTTTCGGTACGGTCTTAGGCACAACCGCCGACTTGCCGTACTCAACCTTTTGCGTTGACAAAGCTGAACCGTCGTAGTTAAGGAAGGTTACATTGCAATAAACCTTTGCCTTTGTTGTAGGCTGTGGCTTTTGCGTTACAACCTGACCTTTTGTATCTGTTGCGGTTGTAGCCTCGGTTTTCTTGGTTACCTTTTGGTTCTTAAAGCTGTAATCGCCGTCATACCAAGTAATCTGACCTTTCTTGTATGCTGTGTCAAAGTCTGTGACGGTAGGTCTTGTACCGCCGTAGGATGAGTAATAAACCTGCGGCCATACTACATTCTTATTAAGCGATGCCTTTGAAACATCAACCTTTGTTGACTCGCCCGCTCTTACCTTTCTTGCAACAATTACTGTTCTGAAATTTGTGAACTCATACGAACAGGTTGAAAGTGTTACAAGCTCATCGTCCTCGTTTACATCAACAGGACAATTAAAGAGTGAACGAACACGGACATTGTAAACATAGTTCATAAAATCCTTGTCATTTTCAAAGTCGCTTATCATGTAGTTGAAGAAATCGCCGTGTGCGGTAAGAGTGTTTGTCTTGAACACGGAGATAATCTTATAAGTACCTTTGCCCTTTGGAGTGTCAAAACGGAAGGTCGGAACTTCTTTGTAGAAATCGAGATCCCCCGTTGTTCCGCCGAACTTCATAAGATCACCGAACATTGAACCGTCCTGAATGTGGTGAGAGTGAAGAACAAGGTTCTTGCCGTCTGTACCCTTTGTTGAACGGTAGTCAACAAATACGCTGCCGAAGCCGTCCCACTCATTCTTGTAGTTGTGGTTAAGGTAATACTGTTGCGGTGTGCTGTCTGCCTTATGCCAAAGAACGGGGTAGTCAATGTGGGTATCCTTCATCTGAATCCAGCCGACAATTTCATCGTTGATTTTCAGAAGTTTATCCCAATTGATTGTGTCATCCTTTTTCTTTTCGGGTGTTGTTTCACCGTCATCAACGCTGTGAGCAATTCGTTGAATTTCTCCGTTAAGCTCGGCATTTCTCAGGCTGAGGTAAATCATATTGTAGAACAACAGCGAAAGTGCCGTAAGAAACACGAGAAACGAAACAATTACAACGCATTTTCTTGTAACTTCCTTTGAACCGTCACCACGCATAGGAATGAAGTTGTTGACAAAGCCTGTCTTTGCCGGAACAAATTCCCTGTCGCTGAAACCGTTAGGATAGTCAATTGCAGAATTTTCAAAGTTTGACTTTGCTCTTATGCAGGCAAGACAAACCATATCTTCGGGATTTTCACCTGCAAGAGCCGACTTTGGAAGAACGGCAACCTGAATACCACGGTACATAAAGCAGTAGCCACGATAGCCGTTGCCCATATCTTTAAGGCTGAAAATTCTTGACTTTTTACGGAACATTCTGTACTTGTCCTCAAGCTGTTCCATCTCTTCCTTGTCTGCCTTACGCTTTTTGGCATCGAGAAAATCAAGATTTCTCTTTCGCCAATAGTCCTTCGGCACGGGAGTATTCTCATACTTCTCGGATGCCGCAACAACCTCGGCAAACTTTTTGCGAAACGATGTGCTGTCCTTTGTTGTAAGAGCCTCTGCAATCACAACCTGATCAGGCGCTTTTTCGCTTTTCGCAAGCTCGTTAAGTGCAGAAATAATTTTAGAATATGAAGGTGAAACGCTTTTTACTTTGGTTACGGAAAAGCCGTTTTGTTCAAGCTTTTTTGCAATTTCACCGCTTGTTTGAGAAAGGTCAGCGGAATTTTTGCCCGTTAAGGAAAAAATCTCAACATCCATATCAATTCCCCTTTCAATCGTTTGATTATTCATCATCAGCCGAAATTCTTGTAACTTTTAGGTTTTGAAGAGCCTCCTCAACAAGAGGTCCGAAGTTCGGCTTTTCCTGAGCCTCTTTTACATATTTGAGAACAGGTCTTGTACGGGGATGCTTTGGTGTGAACACGGTACAGCAGTCCTCATACGGCTCAATTGATATATCGTAGGTATCAATCTTGTAGGCAATGTCAATAATCTCCTGCTTATCCATACCTATGAGCGGTCTGAACACGAGCATATCGGTCGCCTCATCTGTGCACGAAAGCGCACCGATTGTCTGGCTTGCAACCTGACCGAGGCTTTCGCCTGTGATGAGTGCCTGACATTCGTACTTTTCGGCAATCTTTTTTGAAATCTGCATCATCAGGCGTCGCATAATGATTGTGAAAAGTTCTTCGGGACATTCGTCCTTGATTTTCTCCTGCAGCTTTGTAAACGGCACGGTGTACATAACCATATCGCCTGCATATCTGCTGACTCTGCGGAGAAGTCTGACAACCTTGTCTTCGGCTCTGGGGCTTGTGTAAGGCGGACTTGCAAAGTGAATTGCAGTAAGTCTGATACCTCTTTTTGCCATCATATAAGCGGCAACGGGAGAGTCAAGACCTCCGCTGATGAGAATTGCGGCTCTGCCGCCTGTGCCGACCGGAATACCGCCTGCTCCTCTTACCGGCTCACCGTGAACATAAGCGCCGAAGTCACGGATTTCAACATTTACAACAAGGTCGGGGTTGTGAACATCAACCTTGAGATGCGGAAACTTTGAAAGGATTTCACCGCCGACCTCTCTGCAAATTTCGGGAGATTTAAGCGGAAACTTCTTGTCGCTTCTCTTTGCCTCAACCTTGAAGGTTTTTATATTTTTAAGCTGATTTTCAAGATATTTCGGAGCGGTTTCAAGAACTGATTCGATTGTTTTTTCACAAACGGCGGCTCTTGAAAAAGCGATAATTCCGAACACCCTTGAAACGATTTCGCAAGCCTTTTCAAGATCTGCGTCATCATCAAGCGGTTTTACATAAATTGTGGACTGTGCGGATGTAATCTCAAAATGGCCTGCACTCTTTAATGCGTGTTTGAGGTTCTTTTTGAGGACATCTTCAAATGAACGGCGGTTAAGTCCCTTGAGAACAATTTCGCCGTCTTTCAAAAGTAAAATTTCCTTCATAAAATGTATTCCTTTGTTTTAATATGTATTCATACGATTTTATTTGTGAGCAAGGGTTTTCAGTCCCTTTTCAATACCGTAACAAAGTGCGTCGATATCTGCCTCTGTGTTAAATTTTGAAAAGCTGATTCTCAGTGCACTGTCGGCTCGGTCACGACCGATATTCATTGACTCAAGTACATAACTCGGTTTGCCCTTTGCGCAGGCACTTCCCGAGGACACATAGACCTCAAGATTTTCAAGAAAATGGAGCATGGTTTCGCTCCTGACCTTTCCTGCCGAGATATTCAGCACATACGGAAGTGCGTTTTCGGGGGAGTTGAGGCTCACACCGTCAATTTTTAATAGCTTATCCTTTGCGTAACTGTTAAGCTTTGAAACATAATCGTAATTTTTATCTATGTTAAATTCACCGCAAGCAACACCCATTGCAGCAATCAGCGGAATCGCCTCTGTGCCGGGGCGGAGTTTTTTCTCCTGCTCACCGCCGTAGTGAAGCGGAACAAGCCGTACACCCTTTTTCACAAAGATTGCGCCCACACCCTTCGGGGCATGGATTTTATGACCGCTCACGCTGATTAAATCCGCATGAAGCCTTGACGCAGAAAGCGAGATTTTGCCGAACGCCTGAACGGCATCCGTGTGGCAGATTACATCGCTGTTCTTCGCTTTTACGGCAGAAAAAATATCCGTAACATTCATAATTGCGCCCGTTTCATTATTGACGCACATTACAGACACAAGAATTGTGTTTTCGTCAACCTTTTCAAGCACATCTTCCTTGTGAATTGTGCCGTCCTCACGGGGCATGATATAGACAACATCAAAGCCGTTATCTTCAAGTTTTTTTGCGGATTCCATGATACTGCTGTGTTCAACGGCAGACACAACAATCCGCTTTCCTCTGCGTTTTTTAGCCTCGGCAACACCGAAAATTGCAAGATTATTTGCCTCTGTACCGCCGCTTGTAAAATAGATTTCGTCGGCAGTTGCACCAAGCTTTCTTGCAACCTCTTTTCGAGCCTTTACAAGCTCCTGCTCTGCATACATTCCACGCAAATGGAGTGACGAAGGATTGCCGTAATTTTCGGTCATTATCTCAAACGCTTTTTCTGCCGCCTTTTGCGACACCTTCGTAGTTGCGCTGTTATCGAGATAATGCTCCATTACTTTACCCTCATTTCGTTTTACATAGCTGTACATATTAATAAGTATACTACAACAGTCAAAAAAAATAAAGTGATAATTCAAACATAATTGAAATTTATACGGCAAAAATATATGTAAATTAATTAACGGTGCAAAGGTGGCATTTTATGATTTCAAAAAAAGAATATAGCACGATTGTGAAAAATAATTCACCGAAAAGTAAATGTTTTGTGAACGGGACTAAGGCATTTTTCATCGGCGGTTTCATCTGCCTTATCGGTCAGGTTCTGACGGACTGTTATTCAATGCTTGACCTCAGCAAGGATGATGCAAAAACGCTGACATCGGTAACGCTGATTTTCATAGGAATTCTGCTGACAGCAATCGGTGTTTACGATAAAATCGCCAAGCATGGCGGTGCGGGTACGCTTGTGCCGATTACAGGTTTTGCAAATGCTGTTTCATCGCCTGCAATTGAATTCAAACCCGAGGGATATGTTGCAGGACTCGGCGCAAAGCTGTTCATCATTGCAGGACCTGTCATAGTTTACGGTGTTACCGCATCTGTTGTTTTTGGTGCTGTTTTATGGATACTGCATATGTTCGGGATTACCTTATTCTGACTTTTCAATAATTTAAACTGCAAAAAGAGGTGTCGCAAACGCTGACACCTCTTTTTCTGTTATTTTATTATCTTTTCTTGTACAAAACAAGCCGTAGGGACGCTCATCTGACGCACGCTTGATGAAGTATTATGTTTGATAAAAATGTTTTGATGTAATGGATGTTGTGTATAATCTGTAGGGGAAAACCTCATTCTCCCGTAGATAACAGCACATACATTATGATAATTACAAAGCATATAAATATCGCAAAGTCAAGTTTTATCTGTAGCAGCGAACCGAGTTCGGCAATCGTATCATGTTTGCACACGATGCGAACACAAAAAGAGCCGATACAAATGTATCGGCTCTGAATGTTAGAAAATAAACGATAATCGGTTAAAATTATTCGTTAATAGCGATAACTGCGCCTGAACCTACTGTTCTGCCGCCTTCACGAATAGCGAAACGAAGACCAACTTCGATAGCGATAGGAGTGATAAGTTCAACGTCCATTTCAACGTTATCACCAGGCATGCACATCTCTACGCCCTCTGGGAGTGAGATTGTACCTGTTACGTCAGTTGTTCTGAAATAGAACTGTGGACGATAGTTGTTGAAGAATGGAGTATGACGGCCACCTTCGTCCTTAGTAAGAACGTAAACCTGGCCACGGAACTTTGTGTGTGGGTGAATTGTACCTGGCTTAGCAAGTACCTGACCTCTCTGGATTTCATTTCTCTGAACACCACGGAGAAGAACACCTACGTTGTCGCCTGCTTCAGCGAAGTCAAGAGTCTTTCTGAACATTTCAAGACCTGTAACAACAACTTTTCTCTTTTCGTCTGTAAGACCAACGATTTCAACTTCTTCACCGGTCTTAATCTGACCTCTTTCAACTCTACCGGTTGCAACAGTACCACGACCTGTGATTGTGAATACGTCCTCAACAGGCATAAGGAATGGCTGGTCAGCCTTACGGTCAGGAGTTGGAATATACTCGTCAACAGCGTCCATAAGCTCGTGGATGCACTTGTACTCAGGAGCGTTAGGATCCTTAGATGTGCTTGTAAGAGCAAGGTAAGCTGAACCCTTGATGATTGGTGTATCATCGCCCGGGAACTCATACTCGTTGAGGAGGTCACGGATCTCCATCTCTACGAGCTCGAGAAGCTCAGGATCGTCAACCTGGTCAGTCTTGTTCATGAATACTACGATGTAAGGTACACCTACCTGACGAGAAAGAAGGATGTGCTCTCTTGTCTGTGGCATAGGACCGTCAGCAGCTGATACAACGAGGATAGCGCCGTCCATCTGAGCAGCACCTGTGATCATGTTCTTTACATAGTCAGCATGGCCTGGGCAGTCAACGTGTGCATAGTGACGCTTGTCTGTTTCATACTCAACGTGAGCTGTGTTAATTGTGATACCACGCTCTCTCTCTTCAGGAGCCTTATCGATGTTAGCGTAATCAACGAAATCAGCATCGCCTTCGAGGTTGAGAACCTTTGTGATAGCAGCAGTAAGTGTTGTTTTACCATGGTCAACGTGGCCAATTGTACCAATGTTAACATGGGGCTTATTTCTTTCAAATTTTTCTCTTGCCATTGGAAATTTCCTCCTTATTGTTGTAAAAAGAATTTACAATAGATTTAATCATATTGTATCAATTTTTTCTAAAAAAATCAATACATTTTTGAAAAAAGTGCTTTAAAAGGTATGATTAGTCCTTTTTAGCTCTTTCACTCATAATCTTTTCAGCAATGTTCTTCGGAACCTCTGCATATGTGTCAGGCTCCATAACATACTGACCACGACCCTGAGTCTTGGAACGCATGTCTGTTGCGTAACCAAACATCTCTGAAAGCGGAACATGAGCGATAACTCTCTGAACGCCGTTGTCAGCTTCCATGCTCTGGATCATACCACGACGAGAGTTAAGGTCGCCGATTACATCGCCGAGGTATTCCTCAGGAGTGATAACAGTAACCTTCATGATCGGTTCGAGAAGTACAGGATCTGCCTTCTTCATGGCGTTCTTGAATGCCATTGAACCGGCAATCTTAAATGCCATTTCTGATGAGTCGACTTCATGATAAGAACCATCATAAAGCTCAACCTTAACATCAACTACATTGTAGCCTGCAACAACACCGCTGAGCATTGCGCCCTGGATACCCTGGTCAACAGCCGGAATGTATTCCTTTGGAATAGCACCGCCGACAATGTTGTTAACGAACTCATAGCCCTTGTCCTTGTTAGGATAGATATTGATCTTAACGTGACCGTACTGACCCTTACCACCTGACTGACGAGCATACTTTTCGTCAACAGAAGCTTCCTTGCGGATAGTTTCCTTGTATGCAACCTGTGGAGCACCGATGTTTGCTTCTACCTTAAATTCACGGAGAAGACGGTCAACAATGATTTCGAGGTGGAGTTCACCCATACCTGCGATGATTGTCTGGCCTGTTTCTTCGTCTGTATAAGCCTTGAAAGTAGGATCTTCTTCTGCAAGCTTTGCAAGAGCGATACCCATCTTTTCCTGACCTGCTTTTGTCTTCGGCTCAATAGCAACACGAATTACAGGATCAGGGAATTCCATAGACTCAAGGATAACAGGAGCCTTCTCATCACAGAGAGTATCACCTGTTGTTGTATTTTTAAGACCAACGGCAGCAGCGATGTCACCTGCGTATACGCAGTCGATATCTTTTCTGTCGTTAGCGTGCATCTGCAAGATACGACCGAGACGCTCGTTGGTGTCCTTAACTGAGTTATAAACAGTTGTGCCGGCAGAAACTGTACCGGAGTAAACTCTGAAGAAGCAGAGCTTACCAACAAACGGGTCAGTAGCAATCTTGAATGCGAGAGCTGCGAATGGCTCTTTATCTGATGACGGTCTTTCAACCTCATCGCCTGTTTCAGGGTCAACACCCTTGATAGCAGGTACATCTGTCGGAGCAGGCATATAATCAACGATAGCATCAAGGAGCATCTGAACACCCTTGTTACGGTAAGAAGAACCGCAGGTTACAGGTACCATTGTGTTGTCAATAGTAGCCTTTCTGATTGTGCTCTTGATTTCGTCGATTGTAAGCTCTTCGCCGCCGAAGTATTTCTCCATAAGATCCTCATCGAGTTCAGCAACTGATTCGATAAGTTTCTCATGATACTCGTTAGCGAGATCCTGCATCTCTTCCGGAATTTCCTCTTCACTGTAGTCTGTGCCGTCTTCGTTGTGATAGATTTCGGCCTTCATAGTAACGAGGTCAACGATGCCTCTGAAATCGCTCTCAGCACCGATCGGAAGCTGAATCGGAACAGCATTACATTTAAGTCTGTCCTTCATCATCTGAACAACATGGTAGAAGTTAGCGCCCATGATGTCCATCTTGTTTACATAAACCATTCTCGGAACGCCGTAGTTATCAGCCTGACGCCATACTGTTTCAGACTGAGGCTCAACGCCGCCTTTTGCGCAGAGGACTGTTACAGAACCGTCAAGAACACGAAGTGAACGCTCAACTTCAACAGTGAAGTCAACGTGACCGGGGGTGTCGATGATGTTGATTCTGTGCTTGTCATACTGATGCTTGCTGCCGAACCAGAATGCAGTTGTAGCAGCAGAGGTGATTGTGATACCACGCTCTTTTTCCTGAACCATCCAGTCCATTGTGGAAGCACCGTCGTGTGTCTCACCGATTTTATGGTTTACGCCGGTATAATACAGGATACGCTCAGTTGTTGTGGTTTTACCGGCATCGATGTGAGCCATGATACCGATGTTTCTTGTTTTTTCAAGTGAAACCTGTCTTGGCATAAAATCCTCCTAATAAACGCTGATGATAAAATTACCATCTGTAATGAGCGAAAGCCTTGTTAGCTTCAGCCATCTTATGAGTGTCTTCACGCTTCTTGAAAGCACCGCCGGCACTGTTTGTGGCATCAAGGATTTCTCCTGCAAGTCTTTCCTTCATTGTCTTTTCGCTGCGAGCTCTTGAATAAGTAGAAATCCAGCGGAGACCGAGTGTCTGGCGTCTTTCAGGACGAACCTCCATAGGTACCTGATAAGTAGCACCGCCGACACGACGAGCCTTAACTTCGAGAACGGGCATTACATTTTCCATAGCCTGTTCAAAAACCTCAAGCGGGTTGTTACCTGTCTTTTCAGCAATAATATCGAATGCACCGTAAACAATCTTCTGAGCAACGCCCTTTTTACCGTCGTACATAATGTTGTTGATAAGACGAGTTACGAGTTTTGAATTATAAAGCGGATCCGGTAATACGTCACGCTTCGCAATAGAACCTCTTCTTGGCACTTTGCTTCCCTCCTTCACAATAATTGAGATATCATAGGTACTCGAAAGCGACAAACTCCCGTATGCCAACAAGACATTCTACCATAACATATATATAGTAAAATTCCTGCCGCATAGCAGAACTTAAATAATTTAAGTCAAGAGAGTTTTGTCAATTCCTTATTTACCCTTCTTCGGACGCTTAGCACCGTACTTTGAACGGCTCTGCATACGGCCCGAAACACCCTGAGCATCGAGTGTACCACGAACAATGTGGTAACGAACACCAGGCAAGTCCTTAACACGGCCACCACGAATAAGAACAACGCTGTGTTCCTGAAGGTTGTGACCTACGCCGGGAATATAGGAACTGACTTCAATACCGTTAGAAAGTCTTACTCTGGCAATCTTTCTGAGCGCTGAGTTAGGCTTTTTAGGTGTAGCGGTCTTTACTGCAGTACAAACACCTCTCTTCTGTGGGGAGCTCTGATCAATAGCAACACGCTTTTTTGAGTTCCAACCCTTTAAGAGAGCAGGTGCCTTTGCCTTCTTCTCGGAAACCTGTCTGCCCTTGCGTACCAACTGGTTAAATGTAGGCATTATTTGTCCTCCTTTCAAAAAATATAAGAATTGATAAAACTGCTTTGCTTTTGCAAAACCTTGTGAAACATCAATAATATCCCCAAAAACGGGCGCAATTACAGAATGTCCCACGATTAAACATTATAAACTATCCGCTCACTTTTTGTCAAGCATTTTTTTGTAAAATTTAAGCGGGCTTATGCTTGATAAATATTATACATTCCCACGAATATGTTTTGATATTATGAAAGCTGTATATTAATCACAGCAACTAGCAAAAAATTGTCTGCACGAATTGACAACGGCTGCACACCGTAATGAAAAAGAGGCTGTAAAGAAATGAAGTTTAAGACTTCGTTCTTCACAGCCTCCGTTTTCATTTTTTATTTAGGAGAGAGGAAAATATATCAAATAAAAACTTATACACTGTTTTATCGGGACGATGTTCGCCGTTCCCTTATGTTGTGACTTTATTATACCACACCAATATTGACAACTGTGTGACGAAAACAAGAAGTTTTTCGGAATTTTCAATTTTTATCACTTGTAGTAAGAAACAATGTATTTGAGAATTTATAAAATTTGTTTTTAAATGTAATTTCTGCCGTTACTCACGGAAGAACGAGGTTTTCCCCTACAAAATTGTGCAAATGGTAGCTATACTACGCTCGGGCATAAATGTTTTTCATTTGTCAAACTGTCTGCACAAACGAAAAAAGTCAACTTCGGCACATTGTTGTGCTCGGGCGATATAGTCTTTAATACAAAATAACTGTCTGCACGAATAAAAAATCATTCAGCCGACTTAATGATTACCGTTGACTGTGGCGGTACAGAGATTTTACCGTCTTTAAGCTCGGTATGCTTTGAACTGCTTTCTGGGATAAGGTCTGCACGGAGAGTTGCGTTCTTAATCATATCGTCTGTAATTGTAAGCTCCTTGGCGTCATTCTTGCTGAAGTTGTGAATAATGAGGAGCTTTGAATCCTCATACTCAACATAGTAAGCGCCGACTGCCTTATCATCAAAGCCCTGTGTGCCTACAATTCTGCCCCTTGCAATTTCGGGGTTCTGATTTTTGATTGTGATAATTCTACGATAGTAGTTGAGGAGAGAATCCTTGTCGGCAAGCTGCTGTTTTACACCGCCGCCGGTAGGCACCTCTGGCTCATCTCCGATACCGTTTACATAAATATCGGGAAGGTTCTCACTGTCAAAAACCATCTGTGTTCTGTATGCCGCATCGTTTGTGGTATTCGGAGCCTTAACACCGATTTCCTCTCCGTAATAGATGAACGGATTACCCGGCGCAAGCATATAAACTGCGGCTGCAAGTTTCTGAGAAGAAAGTCCCTGAGATTCAAGTGCGTTTCCGCTACGAACCTGATCGTGGTTTGAAAGGAACATTGCATTGATAGCATTGGGATTTGACTCTGTCATTTTGTTATCGTAGTTCATAATTTTTTTGGCAGTAGCCATACCGCCCTGCGAAATGATGTTGCTGATAATTGTGCCTGTTGAGGTTGAAAACTTGAATGCAAACTGGCTGTCGATGCCGGATTTGTAAAGCTCCTGAATATCGGAATCATCGGTCCAGTTCTCGCCAACCATATAGACATCTTCCTTAATACCCTTGCAGGTGTCGTAGAACCACTTGAGAAATTCTGTTCCGTCGGTTTCCTTATTTGTAAAGTATTTGCAAGCGTCAAGTCTGAAACCGTCAACTCCTCGGTCAAGCCAGAATTTCGCAATTTTTGTAAATTCTTCTCTCGTCTTTTTAGAATTGAGATTCCATTCGGGCATCTCCTGAGAAAAGTTCGCCTCACAGGCATAACCGTTTCCAAGACTGATAGTCTGAGTATCGCTGTCAAAATATGAGGCCTTGTGAATTTCAAAATATTCGGCATTGCCGTCAAGCTTATTATCGGCAACCTCTTCAACAGCCTTTGTAAAGAGCGGATTTTTTGAAGATGCGTGATTCAAAACAAGGTCAAGAATTACATTTATACCACGCTTGTGACATTCTTCAATAAGCTTGTCAAAATCGTCGAGCGTACCGAAGTCGGGATCAATATTGTAATAATCTTCAACATCATACTTATGATATGACTTTGACGGCATAATCGGAGTAAGCCAGATTGCGTCAACACCGAGGTCGTCACCTGAATTCGGATCGCCGTCATTAAGGTAGTCAAGCTGTGAGATGATTCCCTGAAGGTCGCCTGTTTCGTCACCGTTTGAATCGCAGAAAGAGTTTACGAAAATTTCGTAGTAGTTTCTGTATTTATCGGTTGATGCAGTTGCCTTAACGCCTTCAATCGGGTCGGCAACTTTTGCAGTATTTCCGTCGGATGAATCTGATTTTGATGATGAAGAATCAGAGCAGCCTGTAAGCACACAGCCCGCAAGCATTGCACCGGCAAGAAGAATGGAAAGAATTTTTTTCATAGTATCCTCCGTAAAATTAAAATGGGCGGCAGCCTGTGACTGCCGCCCGTGAGAGCTTGTATATATTGGGATTAACCCTTTACGCCACCGGCTGTTACACCTTCAACATAATACTTCTGCATCTTGAGGAAGAGAAGTGTAATCGGAACAGCAACAACAACAGAACCTGCAAGGAACTGCTTGTAGTATGTGTTCTTAAAGTCCTGATCAATCATTAGCTGAAGACCGATAGCAACAGTATAGTTGTCACGAGCATCACCCATGATAATCTTAGCAAGAATGAAGTCTGTCCACGGTCCGATAAATGAAGTAAGAACCGTGTAAACAACAATCGGCTTTGACATAGGAAGAATAATCTTCCAGAAAATCTGGTTTTTGGTAGCACCGTCAATGGTTGCCGCCTCGTCAAGTGCTCTTGGAATTGTATCGAAGAAGCCTTTTGAAATCTGGAAGCCAAGACCGGCACCGCAGCTGTAGCAGATTACAAGAGCAACAAGAGTCTGAGTAAGACCCATTGCCTTGAGAAGATAGTAAATAGCAATCATTGTCATGAAGCCGGGGAACATACCGAGAATCATACCAACATTCATAAACTTTTTACGAGCCTTAAATCTGAGTCGGCTGAATGCGTAACTAACCATAAGAACCGAAATTGTAGAAATTACGCAGCTGAAACAAGCAACTACGAATGTGTTAAGGAACCATCTCGGGAAGTTAAGGCTTGCAGTACCGCCTGAGCCTGTGAACAAATCAATGTAGTTCTGGAGTGTCCATTCCTGCGGGATAATTGTACTTCCGTAAATTTCAGCACCGCCACGGAATGAATGCATTAAAAGATAGATGAACGGAGAAATCCAAATGAAACCCATTACAATAAGGAACAGGTAAACAAAAGCGTTCGCAATGTGTCTTCTTAACTTGTAACTTTTTATCATGAGAACGCCTCCTCATCCTTCATTGATTTTGAGTTATTATACACAATGAGTGAGAGCGTTGCGCAAATAACAAATACCAAAATACCTATCGCGGCGGCAAGTCCGTAGTCCTGAGAGTTCATGGTCAGCTTAAAGAGCCATGTAACAAGGATATCGGTTTGACCGGCCTGATAATATTTTTCGGTCGTCGGATTACCGTTTGACAACAGGTAAATAACATTAAAGTTATTGATGTTGCCGACAAACTGGGTAATGAGCTGAGGAGTTGTAACAAAAAGCATATACGGAAGTGTGATAGCCGTAAATGTCTTTACAGGACCTGCACCGTCAATTCTTGCAGATTCATAGAGATCCTCAGGAATATTCATAAGAATACCCGACATAGAGAGGATGGTATACGGAATACCTACCCAACAGTTAATGATGATAACTACCCAACGAGCCAGCGTCGCATCCTGATTCAGCCACTGAATTTCAACATGACTGTTTGTAATGTTTGAAAGCAGGATATTTACAGCACCGTTTGACTGGAGCATCTGGTTCATGAGAAGAAGTGATACGAACTGAGGAACAGCAATTGTGATAACGAAAAGTGTTCTCCAGAGTGATTTAAACTTGATACCCTTCTTGTTGATCATAAGAGCAAAGATCATACCGAGGATATAGTTTGAGAATGTAGCTGCAACAGCCCAGATAAGAGTCCATTCTGTGAGCTTAACAAATGTATAACCCTTCTTAGCACCTTCAACAAGGTTGAAGAGTGAGCCGAAGTTGTCAAAACCAATCCATGTGAACAGTGTTCCCGGAGGCATATGCTGTTTATCATAGTTGGTAAATGCAATCAAAATCATAAATATGAGCGGCAGAACATTGAAGATACCGATCATAAGTACAGGGAATGACATAAGTGTGATATGATACTTACCGTCAAGGAACTGCTTCATATCATATTTGAATGAAGTCGGTTTCTGACCGTTAGCCTTCATAATCTGATGTCTGTACGCATCTTTGATGTTTGTTATGTAAATAGCGAAAACCACTACTGTGATTACGAGTGTCAATACCGAGTAAAGCAGAATAAGCATTGAGTTATCGCCGGGTACCTGCTTTGGAATGATACCGTTGATATATTCAGTTCTCTGAGCCTGAATACCGAGTGTCGGGAACATTTTGAGATATCCCCAACCGAAAAAAGCCATATAAAGGATATAGAGAACTTCAACAGCGAAGAAAAGAATACCCTTGTAATATTTACCTTTGCTAAGATCACCTACACCGAAAATAAGGTAGGAAAGTTTTGTTGCCCAGTCGCCTTTTACGAAGGTCTTGCCGTAGTTGGCAAAGCCCTTGCCGATGCCTACGAAGAACTTAACTATTGCCTTGCCGAGTGCTGTAAAAAAATGGGCAACGGCATGAGGAGTGTTACAGAAAAACTTCTTTGTGTTGTAGGCAAATCTCTGGAAAGGATTGAGCTGTTTGTATTCAACATATGTCATTAGGCGCTCTCCTTAATAATTTGCAAATCTCTCTAATACACCAAACTAATAATACTTTTTACGCTATCTTATAATAGTTGCCGTTCGTAATAAAACATTATTAGTCAGGCGAATACACAAATTGATAACGCAAGCGGACAGTCCGCATTTTTTCTTTTTTTACGGGACACTCCGTTTTCGGAGTGTCCCGCAGCTAATTAATCGTTTAAATTAAATCAATTTAACTTACTTAACGATTAGCCCTCATCCCTAACGTTAGCAATTGTTTCGTTAAGAAGCTTCTTCATAGCAGCTGCATCTGAAGGATTGCATGTGTCAGCGATGATCTTGTTGCCAAGGTTAGCCATAGGATCCCAGAATGTTGAAGCAATATTAACCTGTACACAAGCATTCAGAGACTGCTCACCGATAGCCTTAAGAACAGGAGAACCTGTTACAGCTTTGCTTTCCTGAACCTTCTTGTTTGAAGGTCCCCAACCGAGCTTCTCAGTTCTCTGGAGCTGGCACTCTTCACCTGCAAGATAGTGAGCAAGAATCTGAGCTGTTGCCGGGAACTTAGAAGAACCGTTTACACCGATGTACTTATAACCGAACATTGAAATAAGCTGCTTGTCTGTGCCGTTGACATTGATTGTAGGAAGCTTTGCAGCACCGAAGTTGTCACCGAGAGCCTTCTGGTTAGAAGCTGTATCCCATGAACCGTCGATACCTGCGCCACACTTACCGCTTGCAAAACCTGAAGCAATGTTAGCAACATCAAGTGACTGGAATGTACCTCTGTAATCCTTGATGAGCTTTGCAAAAGCCTGAAGTGTTTTAACAGCTTCATCTTCGTCATATTTAACAAACTTCTGTGTAATACCGTCTTCTTCAAGACCGTCAATTTTAACACCTGCAGTGAAAGCGAAAGTACAAGCATAGTAACCGTCACCGGCATTCATAATGAACTTCTTGCCTGCCTTCTTACAAGCCTCAAGAATACCCTCAAGTGTCTGAGCCTGCTTGTCGGAAACTACTGACTTATCATAAACGAGATAGTAACCGTTATCGTTTGTTTCAGGATAAGCATAGAGAGTATCATTAAGTGTAGCTGCTTTTACAGTTTCCTCAGAATTAGCCTCTGTTACGGCATCCTTAAATGCAACCTGAGAAATAACGCCTGCGTCAACGAGCTTGTTGAGCTGGTCACTCGGGAAGCTGAATACATCTGCAGCTGTTGTAGCATCGTTAAGTATATTTGTAGCAGCATCCTTTTCGCCCTGTGCTACAACTGAGATTTCCTTAAATTTTCTGTTAGGATAAGCCTTTTTGAAAGCCTCAACCTGCTCTTTAACAAGGCTTACAGCAGCATCAGGAGCCCATACCTTAAGAGTTACAGGCTTGCTGTCTGTACCTTCATCGCCGAAGTAGCTGTCGTCAACGATTGAGCCTTCAATCTTAGCAGCACCGTCCGAAGAACCGTTGTCTGCTTTTGAACCGTTGTCTGTTTTCGATGATGCGTCTCCGCCGCCGCAGCCAACAAGTGCAGTAGCAGTCATCATACCTGCCAATAAAATGGCGAGAATCTTTTTCATTGGAAAAATCCCTCTTTCTGAATATTTTCGTAGTGTCCTTTCGGATTACATACTTTCTTTGAGGATATAACGCACAAAGTACATCATATCCGCTATATAATCATATCAAAAAATCGCCTGAATTTCAACTCCCTTTGTACTTTTTATCTATGTTGTTAAAAATCAAAATTATTTTTGTGCAATATGATATCTTTTTTATTGAAATTTTACTTATTGCACAAATTACATTGACTTGAATTGTTTATTTTGCTAAAATGTCATTTGTACAAGTTTCACAATCACGCCTGACGGTTATGTGACATAACACCCAAATTATATTCTTTATTCATAAAATAAGCTTGAATTTCGGCAAATTTTCCTGATTTTAGTAAAAAATGACCAATCACAAAACAAATGCATTTATTTCAAACATCACACATTAATTTTTTAACATACAGTTGTAATAAGTGCTGACAATTGTTATAATTATAAAGACAGCGAAAATAAGCAAGCCGACTTTATGTCGGGGAACGGAGATATATATATGAAACTGAAAGACCTTCTTATAAATTTTGAATACACGGTTCAGGGCAATCTTGATACTGAAATTTCGGATATTATCTATGATTCACGAAAGGTTGAAAAAGGCACGGCCTTTGTGTGCCTTAAGGGCTATACCTCAGACGGACACAGGTACGCAAAGTCAGCCGTTGAAAAAGGTGCGTCGGCACTCGTTATCAGCGACAGCCTCGACTTTGAAGTGCCGAGTGATGTTGCCGTTGTAAAGGTTGATGACACAAGATACGCTCTTTCGCTTATGAGCATTGAATTTTTCGGACATCCCGAGGATGAGCTCTACACGGTTGCAATCACAGGCACAAAGGGCAAAACCACAACAACAGCAATGGTTGCGGAAATTTTTGAACACGCAGGAATAAAGACAGGCACAATCGGAACACTCGGTGTTGTTTACGGCGGAGAAACCCACAAAACCGACAATACAACTCCCGAATCATACATTATTCAGAAATCGATGCGTGATATGATTAACGCCGGCTGCAAGGCTATGGTAATTGAGGCATCGTCAATCGGACTTAAACACAACCGTCTTGCAGGCATGACTTTTGATGTCGGCATCTTTACAAACTTTTCGGATGACCACATCGGCGGTGTTGAACACAAAGACCTTGCGGAATATCTCTACTGCAAGAGTCTGCTTTTCAGACAATGCAAATTTGCCGCTGCAAATATTGACGATCCCGCATGGAAGGATATCACAAAGGATTTCAAGGGTTCTGTTCTCACCTACGGTTTTGCCGACAATGCGGACTTGAAGGGCAAAAATGCTCATCTTCTCTCCGAAAACGGATTTGTCGGTGTTCACTTTGAAACAGAGGGAATCAAAAACCTTTCTGTTGATGTTGACATTCCCGGCAAATTCAATGCATACAATGCACTTGCGGCAATTTCGGCAGTTTCATTCTTTGACGAAATTGAAGATCAGATGATTATTGACGCCCTCAAGGTTGCCAAGGTCAAGGGCAGAGTTGAGCGTGTGCCTGTTCCCTACAACTACACACTCATCATCGACTACGCACACAACGCACTTTCAATGGAAAATGTACTTGAAACACTTCGCCAGTACAATCCGCACAGACTTATTACAATGTTCGGTGCAGGCGGCAACCGTCCTAAGGTTCGCCGTTATGAAATGGGAGAAACCTCGGGCAGACTTTCAGACCTTTCGGTTGTAACGGAAGACAACTCAAGATTTGAAGATGTTATGGACATCATTGAGGACATCAAGACAGGTCTTGCAAAAACCGACGGCAAGTATGTTGTCGTGCCGAACCGCAGAGATGCAATTAAATATTGCATGGACAATGCCGAGGACGGAGATATTATCGTACTTGCAGGCAAAGGTCATGAGGATTATCAGGAAATCAAAGGTGTTAAGTACCATATGGACGAGAGAGAAATCATTGCCGATATTCTCAACGGCAAAAGCTAAACCCTTAAACATATAAATACAGTAAAAAATCACGGTCGGAAATCAAATTCCGACCGTTTTTTCATACTCTTATTAAGTTAAATAATCATTCCGCCGTTTACACCGACAATCTGTCCCGTGATGAACCTTGCCCTGTCGCTGCAGAGAAACACAGCAGTTTCTGCAATATCATCTGGCATACCGAGCATATTAAGCGGAGTTTCCTCTTTAAGCTCCTGTACGGTCTGCTCATCAAAGCCTTTCATCATATCGGTCATAATCACACCGGGACAAATACAGTTGACACGCACTCCCGACAGACCGACCTCCTTGGCAAGACCTTTGGTAAGTCCGATTACACCCGCCTTTGACGCACTGTAATGTACCTCACAAGACGCACCAACCTGTCCCCACATTGAGCTGATATTGAGAATAACACCGCTGTGATTTTTAATCATATATCTTTTGAGCGCCTGTTGCGAGCAGTAGAAAACACCGTCAAGATTAACCCCCGTCATTTTCTTCCATTCATCGGGAGTTATGTCGGTAAACAGCTTTTGCTGTGCAATTCCCGCATTGTTGACAAGGACATCAAGATTTCCGAATCGGCTGTCGATTTCGTCAAACATTTTGCAAACGCTTTCATAGTCGGAAACATCTGCCTGAACAGCAAAGGCATTTATGCCGTACTCATTTGTAAGCTTTTCGGCAAGGCTTTCGGCTTTTTCGGAATTTTTTGCAAAGTGCAACGCAACATCGCAACCGCATTTTGCAAAAGCAACGGCAGTCTGCGAACCGATTCCGCCCGATGCACCTGTTACAAGTATTTTTTTCATCATATTAACACCCGGTAGGGGACGGTTACCATCCGCCCGTTCGTGTGTATTGCACACGATTGAACACATTGTGTGCAAATTTAAACATATTATTGATCACATCAAAACATATTTAATGAACACAAATTCCTATTAAAGCGGGCGGTCAAAGAAAAGACCGCCCTTTGTTTATTTTACTTCTTAAAACTGTCTTTAAGGCTTACACTGCGGTTGAATACAAGGTGTTCGGGTGAGCTGTCCTTGTTGTCAATGCAGAAATAGCCGTGGCGCATAAACTGATAGCTCTTCGGAGCCGTTGCACCTGCAATATTCTTTTCAGCCTTACAGCCTGTGAGAACTTCAAGTGAATTTTCGTTAAGATAATCGAGGAAGTTTCTGTCGCCTGTATCGGGATCCGGAACCGTAAAGAGGTTATCGTAAAGTCTTACTTCCGCATCAAGGCAGTTGTTAGCGTCAACCCAATGGATTGTGCCTCTTACCTTTCTGCCGTCGGGAGTATTTCCGCCCTTTGTTTCGGGATCATACTCTGCATAAACCTCAACAACATTGCCGTTTTCATCCTTTTTGCAGCCTGTGCATTTTACGATGTATGCAGACTTGATTCTTACCTCGTTGCCGGGATAAAGGCGCTGATACTTCTTTACGGGTTCTTCCATAAAGTCGGTTTCTTCAATGTAAAGCTCACGGCTGAAAGTAACCTTTCTTGTGCCATCCTCGGGACGGTTCGGGTTATTCTCAACCTCAAATTCTTCGCTCTGTCCCTCGGGATAGTTTGTGATAACAAGCTTAACAGGCTTTAAAACGCACATTGTACGCTCTGCTGTTTCGTTAAGGTCATCACGCAGACAATGCTCAAGAAAACCGTATTCAACAATTGAATTAACCTTTGAAACACCAATCTGCTCAATGAACGAACGAATTGACTTTGGTGTGTAACCCCTTCTGCGAAGTCCGCAGAGTGTGGGCATTCTCGGATCGTCCCAACCGCTTACATAGTTCTTTTCAACAAGTTCACGGAGCTTTCTCTTTGACATTACCGTGTTGTTAATTCCGAGTCTTGCAAATTCAATCTGTCTTGGCTTGCACGGAACTGAAATATTGTTAATTACCCAGTCATAAAGCGGACGGTGAGCCTCAAATTCAAGTGAACAAAGGCTGTGCGTAATACCCTCAAGAGCATCCTCAATCGGATGAGCAAAGTCATACATAGGATAAATGCACCACTTGTCGCCTGTTCTGTGATGCTTGAGTCTGTTAATTCTGTAGATAACAGGATCACGCATATTAAAGTTACCCGACGCAAGGTCAATCTTTGCACGGAGAGTCATTTTGCCGTCCTCAAATTCGCCGTTTTTCATTCTTTCAAACAAATCAAGGCTTTCTTCTATAGGACGGTCACGATACGGACTCTTTGCAGGAGTCTGTGTGTCGCCTCTGTATTCTCTCACCTTGTCAGGAGTAAGCTCGCAAACATATGCAAGTCCCTTTTTGATAAGCTCAACGGCAAATTCATACATCTGATCAAAATACTGTGATGCATAGAAAAATCTGTCGTCCCAATCATAACCGAGCCACTTGATATCCTCTTTGATAGCGTCAATATATTCTACATCTTCCTTTGTAGGGTTGGTATCGTCCATACGAAGATTGCAGATTCCGCCGAAATGCTCGGCAGTACCAAAGTCAATGCAAAGAGCCTTTGCATGACCTATGTGAAGATAGCCGTTCGGTTCGGGAGGAAAACGGGTGTGAACCTTTTTACCCTCAAATTTTCCGCCCTCGGCAGTATCCTCTTTTATAAAATCCCAGATGAAGTTGCCCTGAACGGCAGCTTCACCCTCAACATTCTTTATTTCATCAGCCATTTGCCGTGTACCTCCGTCAGTAGAATTATGCGCCGAGCTTTTCAAGACCGATTTCAAGTCTTTTGAGCGACTCTTCTCTTCCGAGAATGTCAAGAATTTCAACAGCACCGCCCGGAGTTACTGTTTTGCCTGCTGCGGCAATTCTTACAGGCCACATAACTGTGCCGTTTTTAAGCTCCTTTTCAACCGCCATATTGATAAGGCAATCGTGAATTGAAGTGTTGTCCCATGTTGGCAGAGCCTTTAATCTTTCGTAAGCCTCACGCAATACAACGGGAGCGTTTTCAAGATTAGTCTTGCTCTTCTTATTTACGAAAAGCTCCTTGTCATATTCGGGAAGTTCTGCAAAGAAACCGAGCATTTCGGGAATATCCGTAAGCTTTGTAGTTCTTTTCTGAAGAATTTCGGCAAACTTCTCAAAAGGCATTTCTCTGTCACCGAAAACCTTCTTATAGTATGGCATACAAACATCCGTAAATTCTTCGGGAGTCATAGCCTTTAAATACTCACCGTTGAACCATGAAAGCTTGTCATAGTCAAAAATTGACGGTGACTTGCTGATACCGCTTACATCAAACTCTTTTTCAAGTTCTGCAAGGGTAAAGATTTCCTGATTATCCTTTGGACACCAGCCGAGAAGTGCAATATAGTTGATGATTGCCTGTGGGAGGTAGCCCTCGTTAATAAGGTCATAGAAGCCTGTTGCGCCGTGACGCTTTGAAAGCTTTGAAACATTGCCGTCGGCATCCTTGCCCATAATGAGCGGAAGGTGGATATATGTCGGAATTTCCCATCCGAATGCTTCATAAAGAAGATTATATTTCGGTGTGGAGCTTAAATATTCACAACCACGGACAACATGAGTAATGCCCATTGTGTGGTCGTCAATTACATTTGCAAAGTTGTATGTCGGATAGCCGTCAGTCTTGATAAGAATCTGATCCTGAAGTTCGCTGTTGTCAACGGTAATTTCACCGAAAACTGCGTCTGTAAATGTTGTACTGCCCTCAATCGGCATTTTCTGGCGAATTACATAAGGTGTACCCTCGGCAAGAAGTCTGTCGATTTCTTCCTGCGGAAGATTACGGCAATGTCTGTCATAACCACCGCCAACGCTGTCCTGTAACTTTTCAAGTCTTTCCTTTGTGCAGAAACAACGGTAAGCCTTTCCCTCTTTTATAAGCTGTTCGGCATAAGGAAGATACATATCCTTTCTTTCGGACTGAACATAAGGACCGAAATCACCGCCGATATCGGGACCTTCATCGTGTTTAAGTCCCGCAAGTTTCATTGTATCATATATAACATCAACCGCACCCTCAACAAGGCGTTCACGGTCGGTGTCTTCAATTCTGAGAACAAATTTGCCGTTTTGTGATTTTGCAACGAGGTACTCATAAAGAGCAGTACGCAGATTGCCGACATGCATAAAACCTGTCGGGCTTGGTGCATATCGTGTACGGACAGTTTTTTCAGCCATAATAATATCCCTCCGAAATTTATGTTTAGGTGTGTCGGTCAGCGCATATTTCGCCCGCAACACCGTTGTTACATATATACGATTCATTATATCATACCGTTTTTTCATTTTCAAGTCCGATGAACGCACCTACGAACAATCCGAAAATTTCATATAATAAAAATTGCATCAGAACCTTTCTCGGGCATCTGATGCAATTCATTTATCTAACTATCTTCTCAAACAGACAGCGGTGGCACACCGCCGACCATAACTTTTAACTATTCACTTTTCACTGCTGACGAAATCAGCCTGCATATGTTCCCATATACAGCGGAATGTCACTTTCATTGTCGAGGATAACAAACATAAACGGACGATTAAATTCTACCGTCACATCGGTTTTTGAAAGTTCTTTTGTTCTTTTTTCAAGCTCTGCCTTATCGCCGTTTGACTGTGTTCCGCCGATACCGCCTGCGTTAATTGAAAGCGACGGAGCGATGTCATACATTGCGCTGAACGCAATATCATCTGAACGGCTCAGATTCTTGTATCTTGAACGGTCAGCAGTGAATGATGAATTGATTCCGCTTTTTTCAACAATCTGCGTTATATTTTCTGCAGACTTATCTCCACTGACTGAAAATTCAGGAATTTTTGCCTTGGCTGTTTTGGTCACATCAACGCTGTCAAGCAATGTTGTGTATTCAAGGCTCGTAAAATCGGTTGCGTAATCATCAAGCGAAACACCTTCGTTCGGCATAATAACCATCATTTTGAGAGGTGTCTGCGAGAAATATTTCATAACGGCAGTCGCCTTGTTTGTCTTCATATATGTTTCGTTTGAGGTCATATATGTAACTTCTTTTTCACCGTCAGCCGACTTAAATTTAGCCTTTTCAATGTCGGTCTGTGCATAAGGATTAAGCCATCTGTCACAGATATCTGTCGCAGAAAGTGAAATCACACTCTGCTTTGTGTCAAGATTTTCAAAAACAGAACCGTTGTTTGTAAAATCGGCATATTTTTTGTCAAGCTTTTTCAAAGCGTCGCTGTCCGAAAAATTAAAACGCAGAACATCGGTGTCATAATAATCCTTTGTTGTCTGCAAAAAGCCCGTCATAATGTCGGCATTGTCATTTGAAATCAGCGAGTTGCAAAGCTTTACAAAGCTTTTGTCGCTGTTCTTTTCGGAATCTTTTTCCAAGCTTTGCGAGCTTTCGGGCGATTTGTCCGAAGATGCAACCGATTGAATACGGCTTGCAAAATATGACGCACATTGGTTCATATTTTCAAGCGTCACACCGCTGCAAAGTGCATTGGTGATTTCTTCCTGAGTATCGCCCGACGCACCGTTAGCCATAGCCTCAAGATTAAGAACCGCATTTGCGGGACAAAATACATACGAACCGCTTTTGTGACGGTTTCTGAAAAGCCTGAGTTCAAAATCGGTTATTTTTGCGGAATAGGTATCATATGATGACGGGGCGGTTTTTGCACCGTCGGCATAATTGAATGTATCATCGGTTTTGTCGGAGCGTGTGTATTTCAGCGAAAGGTTTTCGGTGTCCGAAAATTCATCGGGATTTGAACACGCAGTAAGCACCGTGCCTGCCATAAGAAGACACAATGCAACAGAGAGTGCTTTTTTCATCATTTGTCATTTCCTCCTTTGGAATCGTTACAAAGCTTTTGCGCCAGTCTGAATATTTTTTCTGCCGAATCGGGGCGGTGCAACTCTCTGCACTTTTCCTTCATCTCATCAAGTTTTTCTTTGTCTTTAACAAGGTTTACGATATCATCTGCACCTGTCTTTTTTCGGAGCATAATTGCCGCACCCTTGTTGAGTAAAAATTCCGCATTGTCCCGTTCCTGACCCGGAAATGCGCTGTAGATTGCCATGGGAAGCGAACAGGCAAGGCTTTCGGTAACGGTAAGTCCGCCCGGCTTTGTAACAATAAGGTCTGAGACGTGCATATAATCCTCAACATTTTTTACAAAGTACAAAAGCTTTGTGTTGTCCTGCATACCCGTTTCTTCAATTACCTTTTCAAGGTTTGCAAAAAGCTTGATGTTTCTGCCCGTGATGACAATAAACTGCATTTCGGGAGCTTGCTCCACAAGAGCTTTGTAGAAGCTCAGCACGCTTGTAACACCGAAAGAACCTGCCATAAGCAGAATTGTAGGCTTGTTAGGATCAAGCCCTTCACGCTCACAAATCGCCTTTTTGTCAAAAGGCTCTGTAAAACGGTCAAAAATCGGAATGCCGAGCGGATATATTATGCTCTTGTCAACACCGTATTCATCAATAAGCTTTGTCGCCATATCAGGCTCTGCAAGCACATATGCGTCAACATACGGAACAATATATGTTCTGTGTGCGTCATAGTCAGTTATAAGGCTGATTGCCTTAACATCAATCTTGTGCTGACGGCGAAGCTTTGAAACCATTGTTGTAACAAACGGATGACACATAATAATTGCGTCGGGCTTGTATTCATTGATTGTGTCAAGCAGCTTTGCCGACATCATTGTGTTGGACTGCATAACAGCCTTGTACATAAGGGTTCTTCTGTCGGTAATCTTATAGAATTTGCCGTAAACCTTTGGAATTTTCGTTGCCATAAAATGATAGCCGTCACAAACGGTTTTATCATATACCCTGCCGATTGTCTTCATGGCGTCAATAACCTTGACCTTCGTGTCGGGACTGACGGCTTTTATTTTTGCCTCAATAGCCGCAGCGGCTCTCTTGTGCCCTCCGCCTGTTGATGCTGTGAAGATGATTATTTTCATATCAGTTCTCCGTAATTCAAAATAACCGAAAACGGTTTTGCACACAGGGGTGCTTTTACTATTATACTTTTAATCTGCAAGTATTTCAATAGATTATTTTTGCATTTCATCTGAATTTTAAATAAAAATAATTAAATTTTCGTTTGTGTTTTTTAATCGGGGCAACTGTTCCGGGCTTTTAAGGCGGTAAAAATTCACACTCGGAATATGAGTCGGAAATATTGCTAAAATCTTTTGGTAAAAAGGACTTAAATTTCTATAAAAATAATTTCTAAATTTTGTGTTTTCACACTTTATTTTTTTAAAATTATATTGTAAAATAAAGACTGTACTGTAATATATTTCAGTATAGGGTAATTAAAGAAAGTAATAAAAGCGTTTCCCTTTTTGAAAATCAAATGCAGTAGGTTTTCAAAGGGCAATTATTGGGTATATATGAGGTGAATTTTTTTGAACAGGAATTTTATGGACGATATTCTTGTTGTTGATGAAGATCTTGTTGACATCAACTGCGACGGCAACAGACAGTCTGATAACAAGAAAGGAAAACATTCATCGGGCGGTCGTATGGCTAAAGGCGAAAAGAAAAGCAAGAAAAAGCTTGCAATCATCATTTCATCCGTTGCCGCAGTTGCAGTAGCTCTCGGTGTGGCAGGTTTCTGCATTTTCGGAGGAAACCTGTTCAACAGCGTTGAGGAGGCTATTGCCGGTGAGTTTAAGTTTCCTGACGGAACAACCGTTTCGGGTGTTTCAATTTCGGGAAAAACATACGACGAGGCAAAAAAAGCTCTTGAAGAAAAGGAAGAAAGCTTTATTAAGCCTCTTGACATTTCGGTTGATGTAAACGGAATCATCAGTAAAGTGACCGAAAAGGATTTCAAATATACTTATGACATTGAGTCTGTACTTAATGAAATCAAAAATGAAGCAACCGATCCGTCTGTTGAAACTTCAACAAGCAAAAAGAGTTACACGGTAACAGCTACCGTAACCGCAGAAAGTGTTGACGAAGCAGCAAAGAAGGTTGCAAAGAAAAATTACAAAGAGGCTGAGAACGCAAGAGTTTCAAAGTTCCACCCCTATGCCAAAAAGCGTTTTGAATATACAGAAGCGTCACAGGGACAGAAAGTAAACGAAACAGACCTTGCAAATCAGTTTAAGGGTGTGTTTGCAAGCGGTGCAAGCGAATACAGAATTATTGCCGATGTTGAAAAAACAGATGCAAAAATCACGATTGACGATTTGAAGAAAAACATCGTTCTTCTTTCAACATATGAAACCGTTTCCACCAATACGGAAAACGGAACAGAAAATATGCGTGTTTCGCTCAAAGCCTGCAACGGTTCGGTTATTGAACCCGGTGCAACTTGGTCATTCAACAAATGCACAGGCAACTCAAACCTTGAATCTCTCGGCTACAAGCCGGCAGGTGTAATTTCAAACGGTAAGTCCGACATCGGTATCGGCGGCGGTATCTGTCAGTCAAGTTCAACAATCTACAATGCGGCTGTCAGAGCCAACATGAAGGTTGAGGAGCGTTATTGTCACAAGTGGGCATCAAGCTATGTTCCCACAGGTCTTGACGCAACAATCGACTACGGCAACCTTGACCTTAAACTTTCTAATCCGACAGATTACCAGATGTTCCTTGAGTGTAAGGTTGTTGACAACACACTTTATGTTTCATTCTGGGGTTGGAAATCGGATTCATACGACCTTATTATGACTCGTAACAAGCTCACGAATCAGGGTAGTTCAAGCTACACGGTAAAGGCTTGGAGAGTTTATTACAAAGACGGCAAGGAGATTGATTCCGAGTCACTCGGTTCATCAACCTATGATACCGAAAACGGATATGTTTTCATTGATGCCAACAATGATCCCCGTGCAAAATACGGTGATGATGTTGTAATTCCGGATGAAACAGTTCCGAAGAATGACGACAGCAGTTCAAGCTCATCAAGTTCACAGTCATCATACAGTGAACCGTCATATTCAAGCAGTTCTTCATCAAGTCATTCAAGCAACCGTCCATCATCAAGCTCATCAAGCTCATCGAGCCACAGTTCATCAAGCCAGTCAAATTCGGAATCAAAAACCGAGCCACAGCCAAAACCCGATCCCGAACCGACGCCTACAGAACCTGAATCAGGCGAAGAATAATTAAGCAAAACAACTTCCGATAATAATAAAAAACTCCCTTTCGCAGATAATAAAAGCGGAAGGGAGTTTTTGTATGATAAAACGAACAGGTGCATATACAATTGCTTTTGAAAGCCAGCCTGTTATTGCCGGCTGGGGGTCGGTTGTCGGAAAAAAGGAAGCCGAAGGTCCCCTTAAAAACTATTTTGACAAGATTATTTACGACAGCTATGACGGCTGTGACACCTTTGAACAGGCGGAAAGTATGTTTCAGGGCGAAGCTCTTGAAAAAGCTCTGGAGCGTTCAAAAACACACGCAAACGAGGTTGACTGCGTTTTCGCAGGAGATTTGCTCAACCAATGCATCGGATCAAGCTTTGGTCTTATGAAATTCGGAATCCCGTATCTTGGGCAGTACGGAGCGTGTTCAACAATGGCGCAAAGTCTTATTATGGCGGCATCTGCCGTTGAAAGCGGCGGGGCAAAAGTTTCCGCATGCGTCACCTCGTCACACTTTGCATCGGCGGAACGGCAGTACCGTTTTCCGCTTGAATACGGCGGAGTTCGCACTCCAACCGCACAATGGACGGTTACAGGTGCGGGAAGCTGTATTCTGAAAAGCCTTAAAAAAGGAATCTGCGTTGCAAGGGCGACAGTCGGCAGAATAGTTGACCTCGGTGTAAGCGACGCCAATAACATGGGGGCGGCAATGGCTCCGGCGGCAGCTCAGACCCTTGAATGTTATCTTGAGGATACCAAAACATCGCCCGAGGATTACGATATGATTATTACGGGTGATTTGGGCGAAGTCGGCAGTAAATCACTTTATGATTTGCTTGAGCGTGACGGAATCAATATAAGGAAACAACACAACGATTGCGGACTGATGATTTTTGAACGCTCCAATCAGGATGTTCATGCAGGCGGTTCGGGCTGCGGATGCGCCGCATCGGTTCTTTGTTCAAAAATTATGGACGATTTTCAAAACGGACTCGTTCAAAATATTCTGTTTATGGCAACGGGTGCGCTCATGAGTCCGACATCAAGCGGACAGGGGGCAAATATCCCGTCAATTGCACATTTGGTGAATCTGAAAATTAAGTAAAATTTTTGCAAAATATCTGTTCAAATGAATTTTAATGTGTTATAATGAACCTGTATGAGTAATGATAGAATGCTCAATCAGCCTGTTTTGCAAGCATATTTTGCGACATACAGGATAAATATTACGAACAGGAGTTGTGTTTATGTTTGGCAGAATTCAAAACATTGACAACAGGGTACTTGATAACATATCCCGAATTCATAAGCCGGCACTAAACAAAATAATGATTACTGCATCTCGTGCAGGCAATGCAGGTATTGTATGGTGGGCAGTCTGCCTGCCGTTTCTTATAAACTCCAACTGGAGGGCAACAGGTGCAAACTTTGTGTTCGGACTTGCGTGGGCTCACCTTATGGGAGAGATTATTATCAAGCATATAGTAAAGCGTGTGCGACCTTGCCACACCCTTGATGATGACGAACAGCTTATTGACAGACCGAGATTCTACTCGTTTCCGTCAGGTCACACGACGGCATCGTTTGCAATGGTCGGGGTTGCTCTTATGCGTTGCAAAGTCATAACCTTTATGCCGATTCTTATGCTTGCAATGTTGATTGCGTTTTCAAGAATTTATCTGCGTGTTCACTACCTCACGGATGTTATCGCCGGTATGATTTTAGGCTTAACCTGCGGAATCTGCTCTGTCCTTATTTTCAATACCGTAGTTCCGATGTGGTTTCCTATGGTATAACTTTTGAAAAAATAATATGATAAATGAATTGCATCGGTCGCCCGAACAAGGCTCCGATGCATTTTTGTTTGTACGCATAACTTTTGAGTGACGAAAACACTATGTAATATGTGGCAATAACATTATGTTATAAACATCCTTTGCTAATCAACACTCTTATCGGTTTATTTATTTTTCTGCAATTATCTATAACAAATTTAGTACCTCTGCTTTTTCCGTCCCAGAAAGCCAAAACAAAATCTGCATTGTCAATGATTTCAAGATTGCGTTTCAGCGGAGCATATCTTCCATGTATTTTATATTCAGGAAGAAATTCTGTGTATCTGATATTGTTTTTTACCGCAAATTCCTTTGCACATCTGTCAATTCCATTTGCACCTCCCGAAATGATTTCTGTTGTATCTTTCGGAATATATTTTTCAAGATTTCTGACTGTAAGCGTCCTTGAACCGATAACCGCAATTTTCATTAACAAATCACTCCCTCTTTTTATGAACCCATTATGGGTTCACTTTTACATTATAGCACAATAAGGACTTATAATAAACCCATAATAGGTTCATTTGAGGTGCAATTTTATGACGGGAAAGCCAAAACATTTGTCACTACGCATTGATGAAGATTTGTTGCGTAAATTTGAGTATGTCGCAAAGTATGATGACAGGTCAATGAATTGGTATCTTCTTCATCTGATTAAAAATGAAATTGCGGATTTTGAAGAAAAACACGGTGAAATCCCCACCGCCTCCGACAGTAAAACAGAATAATCAAAATTAATTTTAGGTCGAAAAAGCAATTTTTCGGTCTTTTTGTTTGCCTACATATTTTTTGATGTAATGAATGTTATGCTTTAATTTGGTATGCACACGAACAGGAGAACACGGTTCTCCCCTACATTTAAACACAACTTCCATATATAAAAAGCAGTCGGGTGACAATGATTTGCATTTTGCAAACTGTCTGCCCGACCGCAATTTTCCATTTTCAACTTTCAATTTAAAAAAACTTCCGCTCGGGCATAATATATTTTAATATTACAAACTGTAACAGCAAAGCAGTCGGTTGGCAATATACCAACCGACTGACTTTTTAATTATTCATTTTTACTTTCTACCCGAGTAATTTATTACTCACAATTACTCATAAAGCGGATATTTTTTGCAGATTTCTTCAACACCTGCTCTAACCTTTTCCTTGCTGTTCTCATAGTCGTTAAGAACGAGGGTGATGTACTCGGCAATCTTGTCCATATCTTCCTCGTTAAGACCTCTTGTAGTAACAGCGGCAGTACCGATTCTTACACCGCTTGTTACGAACGGTGAACGGGGTTCGCCCGGAATAGTGTTTTTATTTACTGTGATGTAGCAATCGTCAAGACGAGCCTCAAGCTCCTTGCCGGTTACATCTGTATCACGGAGATCCATAAGAAGAACATGGTTGTCCGTACCGCCTGAAACAAGCTTGTTGCCTCTTTTGAGAAGTCCGTCTGCAAGAGCCTTACAGTTAGAAACAATCTTTTTGCCGTACTCCTTGAACTCAGGCTTTAATGCCTCGCCGAAGCAAACAGCCTTTGCGGCAATAACATGCATAAGAGGACCGCCCTGTGTACCGGGGAAGATAGCCTTGTCAATCTGCTTTGCAAATTCTTCACGGCAGAGGATAAGACCGCCACGAGGACCACGGAGAGTTTTGTGTGTTGTTGTTGTAACGAACTCACAATACGGAACAGGGTTCGGATGAACACCTGCGGCAACAAGACCTGCGATGTGAGCCATATCAACCATAAGATATGCGCCTACTGCGTCGGCAATCTCCCGGAGCTTTGCAAAATCAATAATTCTTGGGTAAGCAGACGCACCTGCAACAATCATCTTAGGCTTGCATTCCTTTGCAATTTCAAGAACCTTATCATAATCAATTCTGTGCGTTTCGGGATCAACACCGTATGGAACAAAATTGAAGTATTTACCTGAAATATTAACAGGTGAACCGTGTGTAAGGTGACCGCCTTCGTTAAGGTTCATACCCATTACCGTATCACCGGGATTAAGCATTGCAAAATATACCGCTGTGTTAGCCTGAGCACCTGAGTGAGGCTGAACATTTGCGTGTTCGGCACCGAAAAGCTCACACGCACGCTGACGGGCAATTTCTTCAACTACATCAACGCACTGACAACCGCCGTAGTATCTCTTTCCCGGATAACCCTCGGCATATTTGTTTGTGAGCAAGCTGCCCATTGCAGCCATAACTGCCGGAGAAACGATGTTTTCACTTGCGATAAGCTCAAGGTTTCTGCGCTGTCTTTTAAGCTCGTCTGTCATTGCGTTACCGATTGCGGGATCGTACTCGTTGAGGTAATCAAGAGTAGCGATATTTGTTTTTTCACTCATTGTTATATTCCCCTTATATTTTTATTTTAGGATACTGTGTATCCTGTTTGAATTTATGTCATTGCAACGAAAGGGCTTTTTGCCTTAATTCGTACAAATCATCAAGCGTTTTAATTTTTCCTGCCTCATTTCGCAAAGCTGCCGCACCCTTCATGCCTTTGAAATAGCCGACTACAAGTTTTCTTGCCTGAAGCATTGCCATATGCTCGCCCTTGTATTCAACCATTTTGCCGATATGTTCAATCATTACACCGAGCCTTTCTTCAAGGTTGGGAGTGTGAATTTTAACATTCGGGTTTTCAAGGTATGCGTTAATCTGCGAGAAAATCCACGGATTTCCGAGCGTTGCCCTACCGATCATAACAAGGTCACAGCCCGTGATGTCCATAACCTCCTTTGCCTTTTCGGCACTGTCGATGTCGCCGTTTGCTATTACGGGAACGCTGACGGATTCTCTTACAGCCCTTATGATACCGTAATCAACGGGAGGCTTGTAATACTGCTGTCTTGTTCTGCCGTGAACGGTGATTGCCGCCGCACCTGCCGATTCGCAGATTTTTGCAACTTCAACGGCATTTACGCTGTCATCGTCCCAACCCTTGCGGATTTTTACGGTTACGGGGGTGTCGGTAACGGCTGTCACAGCCTTGACAATTTCTCCGCAAAGCCGAGGATTTTTCATCAATGCACTTCCGCTGCCGTTTGAGCTTATCTTCGGAGCGGGGCATCCCATATTGATATCAATTATATCAGGTTTGTTTTCAAGTGCGTGCTTTGCGGCATCAGCCATACATTTCGGATCATCACCGAAAATCTGAATTCCGCAAGGACGCTCCAAGTCTGAAATTTCCATCAGTTCTTCGCTCTTTTTGCTGTTGAAAGAAAGCGCCTTTGAGCTGACCATTTCGCTTACGCAGTATGCCGCACCGAATCTTACGCAAAGCTCACGGTAAGCCCTGTCGCTTACCCCCGCCATGGGTGCGAGGACTGCGTGGGATTTCAGCGGAACACCGCCGATGTTAAGATTATCCATATTTTTACACATTTAATGCTGTTACCTTATTCTTTTTCTTGCACCGACTTTTGTGCTGATCATTACAACCGCAATTGCAACTACTCCAAGACCTACGCAAATCCACGAAACGATTCCCGCCGTGTAGCTTGTGGAATACTTTTTTTCGCTGACTGTTTTTGCGATTGTCGGAGCCTGAAATTCCGTTGAATCGGTCGCCTGAGTTTCAACATACTGATTCTGATACTGCGTTTCTTCCTGTTTCTGAGCTTCCGTTTCGGGCTGAACATACTCAGTTGTGGGTTCTTCCGTTTCGGGCTCAACATACTCGGTCGTAGGCGCTTCGGTGTAAACAGGCTCGGTATAAATCGGCTCTGTGTATTGCGGTTCGGTTTCAACGGGAACATACTCCGTCACTACGGGATCGGGCTGGGGATCGGGAGTTTGCGGATCGTCCTCTCCTACCGCAAAGGCGGTTATTGAACAAACCGACAATGCAAGAACCGCAAGTACGGTCGGAAGTATTCTTTTCCTAAAAATTTTCTTAAAATCTGACTTCATATTTAATACCCCGTTCATTCTGCGTGGCACATATTTTCATATACATACTACGATTATAGCAAAAGCAGGCGTTCATTGCAAGATTTCAGACAACTTTTCTGCACACAATTAATGCCCAAACAACAAAAAATCGGAAAACCGATTGTAAAACCGATTTTCCGACTTGATTATTATGTCAGTTTTTTGAGCGTTTTTTAGCCTTTGGCATAACAATATTGTAGCTTTCGTCAATCAGCGGAAAGATTTCTTCCTTGCTCACAGAGCCGTCAAGCAGAATACTTATCCACTTGTCCTTGTTCATATGATAGGCTGGCAGAAATCCGTTTTTCATTCTCAGCGAGCCGACAAGAATCGGGTCGCACTTGACATTCATCACATCGACAAAGCCATCGCTGTCAAGCCCTAAAATCTGCCTTTTGACACACATAATTATTGCGTACCATTTGCCCGACATCGTATTCCGCAGAACCGCATTATCGGGACTGCTCTCCCACGGATATTCGGGTTCTGTTCCGTATGTGCTAAAGGCATAGTTTAAAATTACATCTCTGTTAATAGAATTATCGTTGTATGCCATTAAGCCTTAACTCCTGCTTTTTTCTTAACGAGTGAAATATATTCCTGCATTGTGATTTCGTTACGCAGTAATTTTTGACACCATTCTTTGCTTTTGCTGTCAATGGTATAGCCTTCCATTTCAACTGATGCGGCAGCATTTTCCATTATCTGTTCAATCGGCTTATTACCGTTCACAGTAACACTCCCTTTCGTGAAATCTGAACTTCATATCATTTTATCATAACAAAGGCATATGTCAACCAAAAGGTGAAAATCATTCGCCAAAGCTGATACCCATTTTTCTTGCTGTTTCAACAACCTCGCTGTCTTTCGGAACGCTCTTGAGCTTGCCTGCGATGTCCTCAAGCGGAACGGCAACTACCTTATTATTTACAAGGGCAACCATTTTGCCGTAGTCTTTATTGATAATAAGCTCTGCGGCTTTAACACCAAAACGAGTTGAAATCACACGGTCATAGGCATCGGGACTGCCGCCTCTCTGGAAGTGACCCGGTACTGTAACCCTTGTTTCCTGACCTGTTGCCTCCTCAATATCATGGGCAATCTGATAGGAAATTGACGGATATTTCATCTCTGCAACAGCAGCTTTTCTCTGCTTTTTCGGCAAAGCGGCAATCTTTTTTGAAATTGCACCCTCGGCAACTGCAAGAATTGAGAAGTTCTTACCGCTTGCTGTTCTCGCCTTGATTGTCTTGACAACGGAATCTATATCATACGGAATTTCGGGGATAAGGATAATATCCGCACCGCCTGCAATACCTGCATAAAGCGTGAGCCAGCCAACCTTATGTCCCATAACCTCAATAATGAAAACTCTGCCGTGAGATGTTGCGGTTGAATGGATACAGTCGATTACATTTGTTGCAATATCAACGGCACTCTGAAAACCGAATGTCTTGTCTGTACCCCAAAGGTCGTTGTCGATTGTCTTAGGAAGTGAAACCACATTGAGTCCCTCTTCACGAAGAAGATTTGCGGTTTTTTGAGTTCCGTTGCCGCCGAGTACAACAAGGCAGTCAAGACCAAGCTTTTTGTAGTTCTTCTTCATAGCCTCAACCTTGTCAACGCTGTTCTCGTCAACAACACGCATAAGCTTGAACGGCTGTCTTGATGTGCCGAGAATCGTACCGCCCATTGTGAGAATACCCGAAAAATTCTCGGGTTTCATCTTTCTTGTTTCGCCGTAGATAAGACCTCTGTAGCCGTCAATAATGCCGATGATTTCAACATCATTGCAAAGCTGATTATAAAGTGTTTTTGCAACGGCACGGATTGTTGCGTTAAGTCCCTGACAATCACCGCCGCTTGTTAAAATGCCTACTCTTTTCATTGTTCGGAATCCTCCTTTTTCACTTCAACGGGTACAATCGGAGTTCCGACAGTGCTCGCATATGTCTTTTTCATTGCCTGCTTTTGAGCCTTTAACGCAAGCTTTGAAAAGAATTTCTGACAATTTGTTTTGTGTTTTCCACGCTTGTCAACAGACTTATATACACCTGTTGAAAGCTGTTGTCGTGCATTTACGGTATCCTTAAATGAAACCGTGATAACCTCCTGCACACGCTTTTTGATATCCTCGTCCTCAACAGGGAACACAAGCTCAACTCGTCTGTCGAGGTTTCTCGGCATCCAGTCGGCACTTCCCATATAATAAAGCGGATTTGAATTGTTTTCAAATATGAATATTCGGCTATGCTCCAAAAGCTGACCGACAATTGAAATTACTCTGATGTTTTCGCTGAATCCATGAACCCCCGGAACAAGACAGCAGATACCTCTTACGATGAGGTCAATTTTTACGCCTGCGTTTGACGCATCGTACAAAAGACTGATGATTTCAGGATCAACAAGCGAGTTCACCTTTGCGGTAATTTTGGCCGGAAGTCCGAGCTTTGCGTTCTCGGTTTCCTGAATAATCATAGCCTCAAAGAACGGACGCATTCCGTGAGGTGCAACGATAAATTTGTTGTATTCAGGCGGAGTTGAGTAACCTGTCAATACATTAAAGAGTGATGATGCGTCAACACCGTATTCTTCACGGCAGGTGAACATACCGATATCGGTATAGAATCTCGCCGTGCTATCGTTATAGTTACCCGTACCCATATGCAAATATCTTCTGATTCCGTCCTTGTCTTTTCTTACTACAAGACAGATTTTGCAGTGGGTTTTAAGTCCCGTAAGACCGTAAATTACATGACAGCCCGCCTTTTCAAGCTTTGTTGCCCACTGAATGTTGTTTTCCTCGTCAAATCTCGCCTTGAGTTCAACAAGAACAGTTACCTGCTTGCCGTTTTCAGCTGCCTTGATAAGAGCCGCAACAATCGGTGAATTTCCGCTGACACGGTACAAGGTTTGCTTGATGGCAAGAACATTCGGATCGGTTGCCGCCTTTTTGACAAAATCAACCACAACATCAAAGCTTTCATAAGGATGATGCACAAGTCTGTCCTTTTCACGGATAGCCTCAAAAATATCATCATAACCGCAGAATTCCGCAGGCGGATTTACGGGAACGATAGGTTCAAAGCACATATCCTCACAGCCCTTAATGTGAGCAAATTTTGAAAGGAATGTAAGGTCAAGAGGACCTCTCTGAAAGTAGATTTCACGCTCCGTAACATCAAGAGCGTCAACAAGAAATTCACGAATTTCTCGGTTGCATTTCTTGCCGAATTCAAGACGGACAGGTTCTCCTCTCTTACGCTTTCTGATTGACTTTTTAATTTCAGCCATAAGATCCTCGGTATCCTCGTCAATGTCAAGGTCGGAATCTCGGGTGATTCTGAAAGGATCGTACTGCTTAATGTTGTAAAGCTCAAAAAGCTCGCCAAGGTGCATTGCGATTATTTTTTCAAGCAGAATAAACGCTCTGCCCTCGTGAGTCGGAAGCTCAAGAAATCTCGGAAGAATTGACGGAACCTGAACCAATGCGAAAAATTCTTCATTCTCGGCATTTGTAAGGCGAACAGCAATGTTAAGGCTTTTGTTTGCAAGCATCGGGAACGGACGGCTTGTATCGACAGCCATAGGCGTCAATACGGGGAAAACTACTTTTTCAAAGTATTCCTCAACAAACGCTTTCTGGTCGCCGTCAAGCTCGTCAGCCTCTTTGAACACAATTCCTGCCGAACGAAGTGACGGAATTATTGAACGGTTGTAACAGCTGTACTGCTTTTTGGCAAACTCGTGAATTTTTTCAACAAGTCCGTCCATAACCTCTGTAGGAGTCATGCCCGATGCGTCACGGCTTGTTCTGCCGTGATGAATCTGGTCAAGCACACCTGCAACACGAACCATAAAAAATTCGTCAAGGTTTGATGCCGTAATTGAAAGGAAGTTGCATCTTTCCATAATTGGATTGGTCTTTTTGAACGCCTCTTCAAGCACTCTTGCATTAAAGTCAACCCAGCTTAATTCTCTGTTAGTATAAGGCATCTTTTGCCATTTTGACATAAGCTTTGCTTTTTCGGATGTTTTTTTATTGTTGTTTTTTGAATTTGACATATAATTCACCACCATAAAAACTGATATATAACCCAATTTAATATATCTGATTAAGTATAAAATACGAAACGGATTATTTCAAGCGAATTGCACTAAATTTTACCTTTGACAACGCATTCTTTACATATATTTTACAATAACACAAATAAAATTGATTTGCAATAGATTTGACAAAATTCGCAAAGATAAAACCAAAATTTTCTTTTTGCAAAATATTCAAAAAATTTCAAAAAATATTGTTTTAATCTCTGTATTATGTTATACTTGCGTTGATTGTTTTATTTACAGATTTTAAAAAATTCTAAAGAAAATGAGAGGTAATTATCATGAGTAAAAAAAGGGGAAGCTTTTCCGGCGGACTCGGATTTGTATTTGCCGCTGCGGGAAGTGCAGTAGGCTTGGGAAATCTCTGGAGATTTCCGTATTATGCAGCTAAGTACGGCGGCGGAACATTTATCTTTATCTACATAATCCTTGCGCTTACATTCGGCTTTTCACTTTTGACTGCCGAAATCGCAATCGGCAGAAAAACAAAGCTAAGTCCGATTCTCGCCTACAAAAAGCTATGCAGCAAATTTTCGTTTTTAGGCTACCTTGCAACGCTTGTTCCTACAATCATTATTCCGTACTACTGCGTTATCGGCGGTTGGGTTACAAAATATATGTGCGTTTATGCACAGGGACTTGTTGCCCCTGCGGCACAGGACAACTTTTTCTCGGACTTTATTTCCGACCCGTTGTCACCCATTGTGTTTTTCTTAATATTTATGCTGTTGAGTGCAGTGGTAATTATGCTCGGAGTAAACAAGGGCATTGAGCGACTGAGCAAATTTTTGATGCCTGTTCTGCTTGTTCTGACAGTCGGAATTTCAATCTACACACTCACGCTCCCAAACGCAATGGAGGGTGTTTCATACTACCTCATTCCCGATTTCAGCAAACTGTCAATTTGGACATTTGCGGCGGCACTCGGTCAGCTGTTCTTCTCAATGAGCATTGCAATGGGAATTATGGTAACCTACGGTTCATACACAAAGAATGAGGTAAACCTCACAAAGTCGGTTAACCAAATTGAGATTTTCGACACAGCCGTTGCACTTCTCGCAGGTCTTATGGTAGTTCCTGCGGTTTATGTATTCAGCGGTGAAGAAGGTCTTGGTGCAAGCGGTCCCGGACTTATGTTCATCACACTTCCAAAGGTATTCAACGAAATGCCTGCCGGCGTAATCATCGGATTTTTGTTCTTTATTCTTGTATTCTTTGCAGCTATCACAAGCTCAATCTCCGTAATGGAAGCAATTGTTTCTTCGCTTATGGACAAGTTCAAGCTTACACGAATCAAGTCCTGTCTTATCGTTATAGGCATCTGCCTTATTATGGGTATTCCGTCGTCACTCGGCAACGGTATATGGTCAAATGTTAAGATTCTCGGAATGGACTTCCTTACATTCTTTGACTTCTTGAGCAACAGCATTATTATGCCGATTGTCGCACTTTGCACTTGTATTCTCATCGGCTGGGTTATCAAGCCAAAGACTATTGCAGACGAAGTCACAAGGAACGGCGAGCGTTTCAGCAGAAGGGCTTTGTTTGATGTTATGATTAAATATATAGCTCCAATCTGCCTTGTGTTCATCTTAATTTCCTACACACTTGCGCAGTTCGGCATTATTTCACTTTAACCCGACACTTTAACACGATTATTTATGAATCCGACAGTAATATCACCGAAATGAATCATAAGTAATTGTCTTTAAATGAAACATACAACAATTAACTATTATCCGTTTATCCCATGAACTCTTGAAATTATATGCAATAATTGGTATAATTACAGTTACAGCTCATTTGCTGAATTTTAGGGAGGACAAATACTATGTGTCAGAAAAAACCATTTTACATTACAACGCCTATTTATTATCCATCAGGCAATCCCCACATCGGTCATTGCTACACCACCGTTGCGTGCGACTCTATCGCCCGTTACAGACGAATGCAGGGATACGATGTTATGTTCCTTACGGGTACGGATGAACACGGTCTTAAAATTGAACAGAAGGCTGCCGAAAAGGGTGTTACTCCCAAAGAGTATGTTGACGAAATTGTAAAAACCTTTAAGGGCTTATGGAAATTTATGAACATAAGCTATGACAGATATATCCGCACAACAGACGATTATCACATTGAAACAGTTCAGAAAATTTTCAAGGAGCTGTATGACAAGGGTTACATCTACAAGGGAGAATACAAGGGCAAATACTGCACCCCCTGTGAAAGCTTCTGGACAGAAAGCCAGCTTATTGACGGCAAATGCCCCGAATGCGGACGAGAGGTTACAGAGGCAAAGGAGGAGGCATACTTCTTTAAGATGTCATCTTTTGCCGACAGAATTGAAAAGCTCCTCACGGAAACAGACTATTTACAGCCAAAGACAAGAGCGGTTGAGCTTGTAAACAACTTTATCAAGCCGGGACTCGAAGACCTTTGCGTATCGAGAACAACCTTCAAATGGGGCATTCCGGTTACATTTGACGAAAAGCATATTGTTTATGTTTGGATTGACGCACTTTCAAACTATATCTCCGCTCTCGGCTACAAGAATGAAAAATTTGACGAATTTGACAAATACTGGCCTGCCGATGTTCATATGGTAGCAAAGGACATCATGCGTTTTCACGCTATCATCTGGCCTGCAATGCTTATGGCTCTTGACCTTCCGCTTCCAAAACATCTTGCCGTTCACGGCTGGATTACTTTCAACGGACAGAAGATGTCAAAGTCACTCGGCAATGTTGTTGATCCGTTTGTACTCGGCGAGCGTTACGGCGCTGACGCAATCCGTTACCACATTATGCGTGAAATGGCTCTCGGTGCAGACAGCTCATTCTCAAACGAAATTATGATTAACCGTATCAATTCCGACCTTGCAAACGGTCTTGGCAACCTTGTTTCAAGAACAGTTGCAATGGTTCAGAAATATTTCGGCGGCACACTACCCACAGAGCGTGAGAGCGGCGAATTTGACGATGACCTTATCGAAACCGCAACATCGCTCCGTGCAAAGGTTGACGATTTCATGGACAAGACTCAGCTCCAGAACGCACTTGCCGAAATCTTCAAGCTTGTTTCCCGTGCAAATAAATACATTGATGAAACCGCTCCGTGGGTTATTGCCAAGGACGAAACAAAGAAAGCAAGACTCGCAACGGTTCTCTACAACCTTCTTGAGGCAATCCGTATTGCCTGCACCCTTCTCTCGGCATTTATGCCAACAACAATGCCAAAGGCTCTTGAGCAGATCGGTGCTTGTGAAAAATGTGCCGGCTACGAAAACTGCGACAAGTTCGGTGTACTTCCTGCTGATGTAACGGTTCACAAGGGAGATGCACTCTTCCCACGAATTGATGTTGAAAAGGAAATTGAAGAACTCAACAGCATCATCAAGAACAACGAGGGTGAAAGTGAAGAAACAAAGGCACTCCGTGAAGAGCTTGAGGGTGTTGCACAGATTGGCATTGATGACTTTGCCAAGGTTGACCTCCGTGTGTGCGAGGTTAAGACCTGCGAACCCGTTAAAAAGAGCAAAAAGCTTTTACAGTTCACAATTTTTGACGGTGTAAAGGACAGAACCGTTGTCAGCGGTATTGCAAACTACTACAAGCCGGAGGAGCTTATCGGCAAGAAGATTATTCTTGTTCAGAACCTCAAACCTGCAAAGCTTTGCGGTGTTGAAAGCTGCGGTATGATTCTTTCTGCAGTTCACGGCGATGATTTAAAGGTTGTTTTTGTTGACAATATGCCTGTCGGCTCAAAAATCTGTTGATTTATGTTCGTGTAGACAGACGGCGAGTCGCCGTCCCCCGTTCGTGTAGATAGTTTGATAAATTAAAAGCTATCTATGCCCGAGCGTAGCATTGCAACCGTTTGAACAATTCCGTAGGGGTAGCCTTGCGACCGCCGCCTGTGGCGGATAAAGGGAGCAAAGCGCTGTCTGAAATAACGAGCAAAAGGCAGTATATTTATGTACAACGCATTGCGACTATATTTCAGACGGGAGGATATTATCCGCCCGCAAGCAATGGCAGAAATCATATGATAAATAAAACTGTATAAATGTGAAAAGTTAATTTTTACTGAAAACTGAAATTGAATTTTCACCTAAATAAAACCATTCTTTAATGTGGGCGGTCAATGACCGCCCATACTTTTAGGGAGATATACCGATGTCACTTTACAACAACATTTTCGATGCACACGCACATTATGATGACAAATGGTTTGACGATGACCGTTTTGAGCTTTTGGAAAACATTCACACAAAGGGTGTGTGCGGAATTGTCAACAATGCGGTTGACCTTGAAACGGCAAAAACCTGCATTGAATATGCCGAAAAATATGATTTTATGTATGCCGCAGTCGGATTTCATCCCGAAAATCTCGAAAATATTCCGGACAATTATCTTGAACAGCTTGCACAGCTTTCAAAACATAAAAAGGTTGTCGCAATCGGCGAAACAGGGCTTGATTATCATTGGGACATTCCGAAAGACTTACAAAAGCGTGTTTTTGAGGAACAGATCCGACTTTCTCTTGACCTTGAAATGCCGCTTATAGTTCACGATCGTGAGGCTCACGGTGATGTGTACGATCTTCTGAGAAAATACAAACCAAATGCGCTGGTTCATTGCTTTTCGGGCAGTGTTGAGCTTATGCGTGAAGCGGTTCGCATGGGAATGTACATCAGCCTCGGCGGTGTTGTTACATTCAAAAATGCCCGTCACAGTCTTGAGGTCGCCTCGGAAATTCCGCTTGACAGGCTTCTGCTTGAAACCGACGCTCCGTATATAGCGCCCGTGCCGTTCCGTGGCAAGCGTTGCGACAGCTCTATGATTGTCTATGCCGCTGAAAAAATCGCATCTCTGCGTAATATGAGCATTTCCGAACTTTTGCAAATCACCTGCGACAACGCAAAACGATTTTACAATATTGATGATTAATTCATAAAAAAACACGGTCGGAATCCCCGTTTGGAAATCCGACCGTGTTATTTTTTCATTATTTTAGTAGTGGCGAACACGGTTCGCCACTACTAACAGACAACAACTTTCATATAAAAAACGGTCGGGAAGACAGTGTTTTGCATTTGCAAACTATCTTCTCGACCATAATTTTACATTTTCAATTTTCAACTTTCAATTTCATCAGTCTTCACTTGCGTGTCTGCGCATACTCTTGTGCAGAAAGAAAAGTCCGATCGAAACTATAAAAAAGATTACAGAACAGATTGCAAGGGCGATAAGAATATTGTTCATACTCTGAACAAAAAGGTTGTAGAACGCCCTTGAATCAATATTAATCTTGCTCATATAGCCTGTTGAAAGCAACAACGCCGGAATTATGCCAACCGTAAGGAATGCCGCAGATGTTGAATAACAGATATACCTTACCGCTCTGTGCTTCCAACTATTTGTAAAGATGATGATTACGCATAGAATTGCGACAAGGACTGCAAGACCGCCGATAATCAACGGCATCATATTTTTCAATGCAATGAGATAAACAGAAAGTGTGGCAAAAAGCGGTATTCTGAGCGCCGCCGCATAAATGTTAGCAGCCTGATTGATGAGATATTCTCTGCTTCCATCGTTTGCAACCTTGAGATTATTCTTACTTATGTAGCTGTCAAGCTCGCTGTTGAATTTCTGCTTAAACGCTGTTGTGTCAATCTTAGCCTTCTCGCCTGAATAAAAGCTGTTGAGATAGGCCTGTGTATTATCGTGAATTGTCACTTCGTCAACAACATTTTCAAAAAACTTTTCATCAAGTCCCGACGCATAACCGAGGTCAACAAGGCTCTCTTTGATTTCGTCACGCTTGTCAACAAAATAGTTGCTCGCATTCATATTATCCATAATATACGATGGGTTGAGGATTGTTGACTGAAGAACTATTGCAAACGAAAGCAAAAACAGTACAAACGAGAGAACGAACGAAATTATTCCGTAAATAATATGTCTTACTTTAGAATTCATCAGTTCGCCTCCTTATCAATCGGAGTACCCGACACTAACTTTGCATACACAAAATATCTCTGTGGTGTAAGACCGAGTGCATCAAACGGATAGCATGTGTACATTATAAGATTTTCATAATCCGCCGAAAGGTCATATGCGGTTCTGTCAGTCGCTTTTTTGACAGCCGTGTCGGTGATTTCATAGATGTAATTACCGTAGCTTGTCTTGATTTCAACCTTCTGACCGACTGCTGCGTTTTTAAGACCGTTGAAATAAGTGTTGTTATGACCTGCAACAAGGATTGTTCCGCCGTAACCGGGGACAAAACTTCCGGCATAAATGCCAACACCGTTTCTGAGCGCAACATCATTGTCACCGAAAAAAAGATTTGCGTCAACATTGCAGTCATTGATTATAAGCTCACCGAACAGATTTCCGTAGTTAGGGTACTGAACGGAGTCGTTTTTAACATAAGTTTTTTCCTGACCGTTTGAATCCTTTTTTGTAACGGTAGGAACGGTTGAGTTTTCTGACACGGGCACAAAAATATTATCGTACTCTGTTGAATAATCCTTTTCATTATCTGAGAAGAACATACCTACTGCCGAAATCACAGGTGAAAAGGACGGAACAAAAGCAAGATACAGCACAAGATATGTTATCAAACAAAAGATAATGGGAAGAATTATAAAACTCTTCCCATTCTTTGATTTATGACCGTGTCTGATTTTTTTATCAGACATTAGAATCAAGCTCTTTCTTTTTTAGATTTTGCAAGATAGAAAGCACCGCCTGCTACCATTACAAATGCAACAGCAGAAACAGCGATAATGCCGCTGAAGTCAGCCTCTACACCTGTTGTCTTGATCACACTGTTATCCTGAACACTGCCTGCCTTTGTAAGTGTAGGAACAGCTGAGAATGCAACCTTGCCGTCTTTGCCGTAAATTGTAAGCTTCTTTGAAGATGTGTCATATGACATTGTCATATCAAGCACACCGACAACTTCCTTACCGTAAGAAAGAAGTGTCTGCTTCTGAGCAAATGTGAGATCTGCAATATTAGATGCACCTGAGTTCTCAAGGAAGCTCTCGCCCTTCTTGAGAACAGCAACGATCTGAGATGACTCATCTGCTGTCATATCGATTGTGTTAAAGTAGTTTTCAGCCTGGTTTACAAACTCGCTCGGAATAACCATCTCCGAACCGTTCATCTTAACAGATGTCTTGAGTTCGTTGAGAACAGCCTGTTCGCTGTCATTGATTCCTGCTGCAAAAGCAGTGAAAGCAGTTGCTGCAACAAGGATGAACGCTACTAACATTGCTGATAACTTTTTCATAGTTCATACCACCTTGTATTTTATTTTGTTTTCATCAGCAAGAAGCTTCACGGATTCATTGGCATAATACGCATCTGCAAGCCGAAAACTGCAGGGAGCACAATGGGAAACTTCACCATTTAACTTCTTTGTACAGTATTATACACCACATTTCGCATTTTGTAAAGCATTTTATTATAAAAATTTCTTATATTCGGAAAAATTACAATCCTTTTGTCAAACCAGGCATTTTCATTGTGCATTATGCCGTTTTAAATCAATTTTGCGCTGCATCGTTTTCTTCTGATCTTGTATTTTAATTCATTTGTACACTTGCCTTTTACATAAAAATGCACCTGCCGATTTATAAATTTCTTCTTTTTCAAATATTCGTGTATAGACCTCATCCGTTTACCCTACACCTTTTTTCTGTCATTGTTTTCTTATTATGACATATTGTGACATACTAATATATAAGTAGAAAATTTATCGGTTATTTGCCATATTTTTGTTTATTTTTTTTGCAAATTTTACCTGAGCTTTATTTCAGCTCGTTATTTTATATACTTATCGGCTAACTGCAACAAAATAATCACATATTTTATGTGTATTTTGTACATATGAAAAATCAGAGTAATTGCATATTCTGCAAAAAAAGACATCTTTTTCCTTTATTGAAACCTTTGTTCATATTGATTTTTTTACTGATTTAAAATATAATAGGAGTATCATGTTTAAAAGTATTTTGTGCTTTTGTGCCGTTTTTCGCCTACAGCACTTTCGTGTCGACTGTGGCATTATCTTGCCATAAGCGTACAAAAGCCGAGAAGAGGAGTAATTTAATGGAGATAACATTCAAGGACATAACGAGAATTATCAAGAAAAATATTGTGTTTATTGCGGTGCTGTCGCTTTTATGTGCGGCTGCGTCATATTTTGTAACAACATTTTTGGTTCAGAAAACATATACATCAACCGTAAAGCTTTATGTTGAAACCAACTACAAAAGCCAGTCGGCTTATGACGACTATCAGAGTATCAACTACGCAAAGAACCTTGTTCTCACCTATATCGAGTTGCTCGATTCAAATTCTTTCTACAATTCCGTTTCAAAGGAACTCAACGAAAAATACACGGCGTCACAGCTTAAATCAATGATTAAGTTTGAAAGCATTGAAGATACCGAGGTTTTTAAGGCGCTTGTAAATTCGGGCAGTCCGTCCGAATCAAAAAACATAGGCAACGCAATTGCAAAAATTGCACCAGATACAATTGCCAATGTAAAGGACAATGCAAAGCTTAAAATTGTTGACAAGGCTACAACACCGAAAGCTCCTACATCCCCGAATGTTTCGAGAAATGTTATGATAGCTTTCGCCGCAGGTCTCATTATTTCACTCATCATTTCATTCGTCCGTGACTTCCTTGATGTTAAAATCAAGTACAATGATGAAATGACAACCGTTCTTGACCTTCCGTTGCTTGCCGCTATTCCCGATTTTGAATATTTTTCAAATCAGAAGGCAGCCGAAAAGAAGTACGGTAACTACGAATCGGGTTATTAATTGTTAAAGGAGTGAAACTGCAATGAAAAAGACTAAAATCGACCGTTCAATCGACACTGAGGCACTTGGCTTTCAGGTTCGTGAATCATACAAAACAGCAAGAACAAACATCGCATACTCAATTTTCAAAAAGGGTTGTAAAAAGGTAGCCTTTACTTCTTCAACAAAAGGTGAGGGCAAAACCGTAACTTCAATCAATGTTGCATCTGCTCTTGCTCAGCAGGTTGGCACAAAGGTCGTCGTTGTTGAATGTGACCTTCGCCGTCCGAGAGTTAACACAGCTTTAAAAATCACACCTACTCCCGGTCTTACAAACTACCTCAACGAGGAATGTTCACTTGAGGATATTGTAAAGGATACAAAAATCGAGAATCTCAAGGCAATTACATACGGCGCTATTCCGCCGAACCCGTCAGAGCTTCTTTCGAGTGAATCCATGTTTGATCTTATCAAAACTCTTGAAAAAAATTACGACTACATTATTTTCGATACACCGCCAATCGGCGTTGTTATTGACGCCCTGCCTATTATGAAGGCGTCTGACGGTGTTGTTATTGTTGTAAAAAATAACTCAACAACATATCCCGAGCTTTCAAGAACAGTTGAAGTTATCAAAAGAACCAATGCAAAAATTCTCGGTGTTATTCTTAACCGTGTAAAGCCTCACGAAACCCGTAAGGGCAAGGGCTATTACTCAAGATACGGCGGATATTACAAGACATCAACAAATGACTGATGCCAAACCGCCTTTGCAAACATAAACTAACAGGCTAGTCCTGCCCACGGAGGGGAAAATGGAATCCGTAAAAAGCATAAACAAAAGTGCGCCATCAAGCGGACATACAACTGAACAAAAGCCCGTTTATGATTTTTTTAAACGGATTTTTGACATCATATGCTCGTCAGCCGCTCTGATTATATTGTCGCCTGTCTTTTTAATTCTTACAGTAGCTATCAAAACAACAGACAAAGGTCCTGTATTTTTTACTCATAGGCGTGTAGGAAAAGACGGAAAGCCCTTAAACATATATAAATTCAGAAGTATGGTAACGAATGCCGAAGATCTTATCAAGCAGTTTACTCCCGAGCAGAAGGCTGAGTATGAAAGAAATTTCAAGCTTGAAGACGATCCCAGAGTCACAAAGGTCGGCAAATTTATGAGAAGAACAAGCCTTGACGAGTTGCCTCAGCTTTTCAATATTTTAAAAGGCGACATCTCTATTGTAGGACCAAGACCCGTTATGGAGGTTGAAACTGAAATTTACGGCAACTACCGTGATATGCTTTTGAGCGTTAAACCGGGGCTTACGGGTTTCTGGGCGGCAAACGGCAGAAGCTGTACTACATACACACGCAGAAGGGCAATGGAAATTTGCTATATCAAAAACCGCTCTGTCTGCTTTGACCTGAAAATTATTCTCAAAACTATCACCTCTGTTTTCAAGGGTGAGGGCGCTGTTTAAGGAGGCAGAGTTTTGAAAGCTGTTATACTCGCAGGAGGATACGGAACAAGAATTTCCGAGGAATCCCAGTTCAAACCTAAACCAATGATTGAAATCGGCGGAATGCCTATTTTGTGGCACATTATGAAACTGTACACCCACTACGGTGTGAATGAGTTCATCATATGTGCAGGTTACAAACAGCATGTAATCAAGGAATGGTTTGCCGACTATTTTCTTCATACATCCGATATCACCTTTGATTTTACTCAGGATGATAAGATTATTGTACATAACAAAAGAGCCGAAAAATGGAAGGTTACTGTTGTTGACACAGGTCTTGACACGATGACGGGCGGCAGACTTAAAAGGGTTCGCAATTTTATCGGAGACGAACCGTTTTTTATGACCTATGGCGACGGTGTTTCCGACGTTGACATAAACGCTCTGCTCAATTTTCACAAAAAGCACGGCAAGCTTGCAACTATGTCAGCCGTAAAACCCGAAAGCAGATTCGGTGTGCTTGATTTGGCCGAAAACAACGAAGTCAGAGCTTTCCGTGAAAAAAGTGATATTGACTCAGGCTGGATTAACGCAGGCTTTATGGTGCTTGAACCGAAGGTTTTGGACTATATAAAAGATGATACAGTTATGTTTGAGCGTGAACCGATGGAACAGCTTGCAAGAGAAGGTCAGCTTATGTGCTGCAAGCATAACGGATTTTGGCAGTGTATGGACACATTGCGTGACAAGGAGCGTCTTGAAAAGCTTTGGAACGACTGTACTGCTCCTTGGAAAGTGTGGTCGGAATGATGCTTGATTTTTATAAGGGTAAAAAAGTGTTCATTACGGGACACACAGGATTCAAGGGCAGTTGGCTCTGCAAACTGCTTGCAAATGCCGGTGCGGATGTAACGGGTTATTCGCTTAATCCGCCAACCTCACCGTCACTTTTTGAGATTGCAAATATCGAGAGCGATGTAAAGTCGGTTATCGGAGATATCCGTGATTTTGATTCGCTTAAAAAGGCATTTGATGAGGCACAGCCTGAGATTGTACTTCATCTTGCGGCTCAGCCGATTGTGCGTGACAGCTACAAAATGCCTGCATATACATATGAAACAAATGTTATGGGAACGGTCAACATTCTTGAGTGTGTACGGCAGTCAGATTGTGTGAAATCGTTTCTCAATGTAACAACCGACAAGGTTTATGAAAACAGGGAATGGCAATGGGGATATCGTGAAAACGAACCGCTTGACGGGTTTGATCCGTATTCAAACAGCAAAAGCTGCTCGGAACTTGTAACCCACAGCTACAAAAATTCTTTCTTCGCCGACGGAAGAACGGCGATTTCCACAGCGAGAGCAGGAAATGTTATCGGCGGCGGAGATTTTGCAAACGACAGAATTATTCCCGACTGCGTGAGAGCCTTGGAAAAGGGCGAGGACATTATCGTCCGCAATCCGCATTCCATAAGACCGTATCAGCATGTTCTCGAACCGCTTTATGCATATCTTATGATCGCAAAAGCCCAGTACGGGGACATTAAGTTTGCCGACTGTTATAATGTAGGTCCTGACGAGTGCGACTGCATAACAACAGGCGAACTTGTTGACTTGTTCGTAAAATATGCCGGCAATATAAACCGGATTGACAAAAGTGAAAAGAATGCAGTCCACGAGGCTAATTTTCTCAAGCTTGACTGCTCAAAACTCAAGACTGTTTTTGGCTGGAAACCTCATTGGCATGTTGATGATGCAGTTAAAAAAACGGTCGAATGGTCATGCTGTTATATGGAAAACGGCAATGTAAGAGACTGTATGGATAGGCAGATTGAAGAATTTCTGAAATAATCATACGGCAAATATAAAAAGAGGTTTACTTATGAAAAAGGCAATTGTAACAGGTTCAAACGGTTTTATCGGCTCAAATGTCTGCAAAAGACTTTGTGCCGACGGTATAAAGGTGTTTGCCGTTGTTAAGGATGAAAACGAAAACATTGATAACATAAAGAATCTCAGCGGCATTGAAATTGTGTATTGCGAGCTTGATGAGATCGAAACCTTGGCTGACATGATTTCTGACAGAAATATCGATGTTTTCTACCACTTTGCATGGGTAGGCTCGGCAGGATTGCTCAGATGCGATGAAAATGTTCAGTTGCAAAATGCCCTGTGGACCGCTCGTGCTCTAAGAACAGCCGACAAAATGCAGTGCAAAAAGTTTGTAAATGCCGGTTCTATTATGGAAAAAGAAACCTACACCGCTGTTTACACTCAGGAAAGCAAGCCCGGACTTCCGTACATTTACGGTGCAGGCAAGCTGATTGCAAGAGCAATTTGCAAGCCGATTGCAAACAGCCTTTCAATTGACCTCTGTTGGGCAGTTATCACAAACGCATACGGCGTCGGTGAGCTTTCGCCCCGTTTTGTAAATTCTACAATCCGCAAAATCATTGCAAATGAGCCGTTGCAGTTCACCGCCGCAACACAGAACTATGACTTCATCTATATTGACGATGTTGCAAGAGCATTTGAGGCAATCGGAGAACACGGTAAACCTAACAAGGAATATACAATCGGCAGCGGAAACGCAAGACCTCTTAAAGAATTTATTCTTGAAATGCAACAGACGCTTGCCCCCGAAGCAAAGCCGATTTTCGGCGATGTACCTTTTACGGGAGTAAATATGCCGCTTGAGGCATTTGATACAGCCGATATTGAAACAGACTGTTATTTCAAGCCCTCGGTTTCTTTTGCCGAAGGTGTTTCAAAAACAATGGAATGGCTTAAATCACTCAATTAGTTTTTTAAAGTAAGGTGTATTTTAATGATACAGAAATTTGAATTTTGCAATACTGACTTTGAGGGTGCATACCTCATCAAACCGTTCTGTGCAACCGATATCAGAGGTGCATTTATAAAGGACTACTCAAAGGAAGTTTTTGAGGCTAACGGCCTTGAACACAACCTTGCCGAGGTTTTCTACACGGTTTCTCACAAGGGTGTAATTCGTGCGCTTCATTTTCAGAGAGTTCACGAACAGGCAAAGCTGGTGCGGTGCATTAAGGGCAAGGTTTTTGATGTTATCGTTGACCTCCGTCCCGAATCACCTACATTCAAAAAATGGCAGGGATTCTACCTTTCCGAAGAAAATATGAATGAACTCTATGTTCCCGAACATTTTGCACACGGCTATCTTGTGCTTGAACCGTCTGTTGTTTCATACAAATGCGGTGAAAAATTCTACGGCGAATATGATGACGGCATTATGTACAACGATCCGGATTTGGGAGTTGAATGGCCGTTTGATGAAATCGGTGGTATTGAAAATCTCATTATTGCCGACAAAGATAAAAATCTTCAGACTTTTAAGGAATACGATGATAAGTATCTTAAGTAATTTTTATGTTACGACTATTTTTTTGCGGAGGGTAAAATGAACGTAGTATATTCGAGCTCCGACAGCTATGCCCCTATTGCCGGTGTGTCAATAATGTCACTCTTACACAATAATACCGATGCCGATGAAATCAACATTTATATGATTGACAACAATATCTCAGATGAAAACAAAAAGAGATTTGAGAATATGGTTGACAAATTCGGCAGAAATATTGTTTTTATTCCCCGCCCTGATCTCAACAAAATGGCAGGTGTTGACATAGAAGTCGGAAGATGGAACATAAGTACATTTTTCAGACTGTTTCTCTGCACGATACTGCCTGATAATCTTGACCGCTGTATTTATCTTGACTGTGACACAGTTGTGCGTCACTCTTTGAGAGAATTTTGGGAAACAGATCTGGAAGATAAGATTGTTGCGGCAGTTGACGATTGCCGAAGTGACCGTTATAAAACCGAACTGAATCTTCCGTGCGACAGCACTTATACAAATAACGGTGTTTTGCTGATTGACCTTAAAAGCTGGAGAGAAATGAATGTTGAAAAAGACTTTCTCGACTTCATTATTGCCCATAACGGTGACATTACATATGTTGATCAGGGTGTTCTTAACGGTGTTCTTGCAAAAAAGAATCTTGTAAAGGTTGTCCATACCAAGTACGATGCTATGACCGTGTTCTTTGATTTTAATTTTAAAGATCTTATGAAGGTGCGTCGTCCCGAGCATCATCTGAGTGAAGAAGAATACATTGAGGCGGTAACCGATCCTTATATAATTCACTACACCTCGTGTTTTCTTTCGGGAACTCGCCCATGGAATGAAAATAACAATCATCCTTTTGTCGGGGATTATCTCAAATATAAAGCAATGTCACCGTGGAAAGATTTTCCGCAATATCCCGATGCCAGAAAGAAATCAAAAAAAATGATGACGAGTGTGTGCAATGCCATGCCGAAAAGAATGATGATTGCAGGTATCTCACTTGTTCACTCAAAGTTGTACCCAATGGTACGCTCACTTAAAGGAAAAAGGCGGGGTTGATAATGAAAATTCTGCTTGTTAATAAATACCACTATGTAAAAGGCGGAAGTGAAACCTACTATTTCGGTCTTGCCGACCTTCTCACAAAGCTTGGTCACGAAGTGATTTACTTTTCAATGGCAGACATTAACAACAAACCATGTGAACAGGAAAAATACTTTGTTTCAAATGTTGATTTTAATTCTAATATTTCCACGCTTCAGAAGGTAAAGGCAGGTTTTCGCGTCCTCTATTCTTTTGAGGCGAAAAAAAATATTTCTGCTCTCATTGAACAAGAACATCCTGATATTGTTCATATCAACCTTGTTCACCGTCACATCACCCTTTCGATTGTTCGAGCAATAAAAAAATACAACATACCAATAGTGTTCACAATTCACGACCTTAACTGTGTATGTCCCAATCACGAAATGCTTGTAAACGGCCATGTGTGTGAAAAATGCCTGCACGGCAGATATTCAAATTGCATAAAAAATAAATGTGTAAAAGGTTCAACTGCAAAAAGTACTCTTGCGGCTATTGAGGCAATAAACTATAAACGAATGAAAATATACGACGACATAGACTTGTACATCACGCCGTCATATTTTTACAAAAAGAAGCTTGAAGAATCCGGTATTATCCACAGCGAAATTATCCATATAAAAAACTTTCTGCCTACCGATACTGTTTATTCCGACAATAATCCCGACAACGGTTATCTGTTATACTTTGGCAGAATTTCCGAGGAGAAGGGTGTGCTGACGCTCGTTAAGGCTGTTGAGAAGCTCGAGAACAATATTCCGCTCATAATTCTCGGCACAGGTCCTATTGAAGATGAAATCAAGGAATATATAAAAGCACATAACCTTGGAAACAGAATCAAAGCATTAGGCTTCAAGTCCGGTGACGAGCTTAAAAAGTATGTTGCAGAAGCGAAATGCGTCATTCTTCCCAGTGAGTGGTACGAAAACGGACCCTATACAATTATGGAAGCAATGTCACAGGGAAAACCTGTTATCGTAACAAATTACGGCGGACTTCCTGAAATTGTAGAAGACGGAAAAACAGGCTTTATCTGCTCACCGTTTGACAGTGATGACCTTAAAAACTCAATTAAAAAAGTCTGCTCGCTTTCTGATGCTGAATACAAAGCAATGAGCAGTTGTGCCGTTGAGAAAGCAAAAATCGAATTTTCTCCGGTAACCTATGCGCAGAAACTCACACAAAAATATAATGAGATTATAAATAATCACAAAAAGAAAGGCTGATACCATGAAAAAACTTGGCCTTTGCGCTTGCTACAACCACAAAAACTACGGCAGCCAGCTTCAAAGCTATGCAACAACAGTTGAACTGAAAAAGCGTAACATTGATTACGAAATAATCCGATATAAAAAAAAGATTACACCGTTGCTTCTTACAAAAGCAATACCGCGTCTTTTTAACCCCGTTTTTATAAATGACAGGATTATTGAAACATTCCAAAAAAAGCTTATGCTTAAACTTCATTCACAGCTTGCGGAACAGAATGCCGTTAGAAATGACGCGTTTAATAAATTTTCAGAAAACAGATTTAAAAAGCTTTCACCTATTTACTACGGTTACGATGAACTTAAGAAGCAATCTGAAAAATACACCGCCGTTATGGTTGGAAGCGACCAACTCTGGTCTCCGAGCGGAATAACCTCTAATTTTTACAATCTTATGTTTGCAGGCGACAGCTGCACAAAAATATCATATGCAACAAGCTTCGGTGTTTCACAGATTGAGCAAAGATACCATAAAATTTACAAAAACTTTCTTGACCGACTTAATTATGTAAGCGTCAGAGAAAACAGCGGAAAGGTAATTGTTGACAAGCTCAGCATAAATGATGCCGTCGTCGTCTGTGACCCTGTAATTCTTCTTGATTCCGATGAATGGCTCGAAGAAATTCCAAACAAGAATCTTTTCAATGAGCCGTATATATTTGCATATTTTCTCGGTAAAAGTCAGGAATACAGAGATGAAGTAACCAAGTTTGCAAAAGAAAAAAATTTAAAAATCGTCACAGAATTGCATATGGACAGTTATAATAAGGCTGACAGGGGTTTTGGTGATTACACACCGTTTGACATCGGACCGGCTGAATTTGTCAATTTGATTAGAAATGCTAAGTATATATTTACCGATTCTTTCCATGGCTCAGTGTTTTCTATGCTGTACAAAAAACAGTTTTCTATATTCAACCGCTATTCAAACGATTCTGTATCTTCCAAAAACTCCCGTATTGACAGCTTTTGTGAGACATACGGATTAAACGACAGAAGATTTAGCGGTAATATAAACGATGTTGAAAATGCAATAGATTATGATTGTGTTCTCGAAAAAGTTAAAAATCACAGAATGCTGTCCAAAGCATTTCTTGACAATGCACTCAGTTGTTTCTCAAACGGAGATTAAAATGATAAATATAAACGAAACAAATAAAAAACATTGTTGCGGATGTACAGCATGTGAGTCTGTGTGCCATAAAAAGTGCATATCAATGCAGACAGACAACGAGGGATTTAAATATCCGGTTGTCGATAAAACTAAATGTGTTAACTGTCGCCTTTGTGAAAAGGTTTGTCCTATACTCAATAAAACACATAATGTATTTCCAAATACCGCATATGTTGTTCGTAATAAAAATTCTGAAATTGTCCGCTCCAGTACATCAGGCGGTGCAGTTACCGCTTTCAGCAAAGAGATAATCAATAACGGGGGAATCGTATTTGGTGGTGCATTTGACGGTAACTTTTATGTCAAACATACATACGCTGAAACAGAAAGTGAACTTTCAAAATTCAGAAGTTCAAAATATGTTCAAAGTGATATGGGTACAACCTTTACCGAGGTAAAGCAACAACTTGACAACGGAAAATTTGTTATGTTTACGGGGACTCCGTGTCAGGTTGAAGGGCTTCAAAATTACTTAAGAAAACCATATGATAACCTCTTCACCATTGACTTTGTATGCAGAGCTGTCCCATCTCCATTGGTATGGGAAAAATACAGGGAATTTATGGAAAAAAAATTCGGTTCTGAAATTACATATGCAAACTTTCGCGAAAAAACCTACGGATACCATAGTGCAAATCTGACTCTTAGATTTGCCAACGGCAAAAAAAGTATAGAAAACACCAATACTGACTATATGCTTAAGAGCTTTTTTAAGGGAATATGCTCACGCCCATCATGTTATGACTGTAAATTTCGTGAGCCAGGAAGAGTATCGGATCTGACTGTATTTGACTGTTGGAATATTACGCGATATGTAAACGGACTTGCCGATGATGACAAAGGATATACAGCAGTCATTATTCAGAGCGCCAAAGGTGCAAAATTATTTGAAAAGGCAAAACACAATCTCATAGTATATCCTGCCGATCCAAAACTTTTACTTGAAAATGACGGGCATATGGCAATGGAAAATCCCAAATATCACGAAAACCGAAAAGAATACTTTGAAATGCTTAACAATGGCTATAATATTGAACAAGTCGTAAAAAAATATATTCCTATTAAAATAAGCAGAAAAATTTTCGGTAAATTCAGGGGCTTTTTCTACAAAACAGGAATACTCAGATTTTTGAAAAAACTTAAAATAAAATAAGGCAGGTTTATATATGTATGATAATAAAATATCTGTAATTGTACCGGTTTATAATATCGGTCAGTATCTTGAAAGCTCTATCAAGAGCCTGATAAATCAGACATACCGTAATATTGAAATCATACTTGTTGACGACGGTTCAGTTGACAACAGCCCTGCAATCTGCGACCTTTATGCCGAAAAAGATAACCGGATTAAGGTCATTCATCAAAAAAACAAAGGTGTCTCTGCGGCAAGAAATGCAGGGATGAGAGTAGCAACAGGAGATTATATAGGCTTTTGTGACGGGGATGATGTTCCCGATGTTGATATGTTCGAATTTCTAATGAACATTGCTGTCAAAGATAATGCAGATATTTCAATCTGTGAAGTAAGATTTGAATTTGAGGATGGCACTGTTCGTAACATCGCAACGGGTAAATCCAAAATCTGGAACAACAATGAAAGTTTTCTTTGCGACCTCTTTAAAGGAAATGTTGGTATGAGTACCTACACCAAATTATTCAAAGCAAAAGTTTGCAGGGGTGTTGAATATCCCGAAAATTGTAAAACAAACGAGGACAAGTATTTTTGTTTCCTTGCTGCTCTCAATTCTAACACATTCAGTAGCAAAAGCGTTGCAAAATACACTTATTATCGCAGAGAAGGTTCGTCTTCCATAACAGAATTTACCGAAAAATATTTTGACTGCATTTATCTTGCTGACAAAATGCTTGAAACTGTAAGCAAAGAACATCCGTCAATTTACGCAAACGCTGTTTGCAACAGACTTTCTACAACTCTCAGAATATACAAACTTATGTATATGAGAAACGGGCTGAAAAAATTCAGCAGCCAAGGAAACGAACTCGTTAAGTATGTTAAAAGTTTTGACAAAGCAACTGCCAAAAAATATTTGTCAAAAAAAGACTACATAAGATATAAAACACTCTGTACAAGTAAAAAATTGTATTTTCTTATGATAAAATACTTAGACAAATACTAATTGGTGATACTCCGTGAAAAATTTTAAGATAAGAGATTTAAAACTAAAAAATATATGGCAAATGTTTCTTGTTATTGCCATCCCTTTTATAACTGTAACCGGTGCTACAATTTTTCCTTACACATTGCGTTTACCGTTAATTTACACTGTTGGCATACTTTTTGCTGTGGTATTCGTCCTTACTGACATAACACTTCAATTTAATGCTGTTTCCGGAACGGCATTTATACTGTTGTCATATATATGCATATCAATCGCATACTCATATGACCCCGCATCAACATTAAACTTATTTTTGCTGTACCTGTGTGCATTCACACTACTGTTCATTGATCTCCCGGGCAGCTATTATAAAAAAATATTTACGATAATATATGTTATTTGCTCGGTTATTGCCTTTTCAATTTTGATAAGTGCAGTTATCGACAACTGTATGTTAAAATATTTTTGGTTTATTGTAAATCCAAACCATTCGGCACAGGTAGCACAAACGATTCAAAATGAACTTTCAATAGGTGCGTATTCCGGATTTGCACGGGAAAAAGGTGAAGCGGCATACATTATGAATGTAGGAATTGCTCTTTTACTTTCTAAATACTTTTCATCGCAACAGCTGAAAAAAATTGATATTCTTATGTTGTTCGTATTTATTGTGTCGCTTATGCTGACCGGAAAACGAACCCTTTTCATTATTCCCGTCCTTTCATTTGCATTATTCATGGTCATCTCAAACATCAAAGGAAAATTTGCTAAAACAGGAGGAATAGTGCTAAGTGCCTTATCTGCCGTGTTTATTCTTTCAATGTTTATTCCAAAGGTTGCAAATATATTTGACCGTTTTATGGATGAAGAAAATATTATGGCCTTAGGTAATAGAGATTCTCTTTGGAAATACTTTTTACTGATGGGTGAAAAGTACCCGGTCTTTGGCGCAGGATTCGGCTCATACAATCAGTTCGCATATGATAACGGATTGCGTGTAGGCGGAGACAGATGGAACTTCAACGGTCACAATTGCTACTTTCAGATTGCGGTAGAGCTCGGAATAGTCGGAAGTATATTTTTTCTTCTGTTTGCAGTGCTTTCCGTTGTACTCACAATTCTCGCAATCAGAAGGGTAAAAAATGTCTGCGATGATGTAAGAATCTGCTATTTCTCGCTATATATACAAATTATGATTTTAGCTTACTCTGTAACGGGTAATCCGACATATTCAAGACAGATTGTGTTTATCTGGTTTTTCTCAATCGGAGCCGTTCTTCATATTGCAAGGAAACACAATATTGACATAGTGATAAACAAAGAATCTGAAAGGCGACATTTATGAAAAAGATAGGTATTGTAACTTTTCATCAGGCACTTAACTACGGAGCAAAACTTCAAGCCTATGCCCTTCAGCAGTTTTTGGAAAAAAACGGCATAGAAAATGATGTAATTGACTACACATGTCATTTTATGTATACAAGAAACATAAGACCTATTCGCGTAGGCAAGCATCATAAGTTGAAGTCATTTATCCGTTCACTCATCACTATGCGTCAAGTAGGAATTGACAGAAAAAAGTCCGTTACATTCAGAAACGAATTTTTAAACCTCAGTCGTCCTTTTGATGCCAAAAACATTGGGGAAGCCTCCAATGAATATGCAGCATTTATTGCAGGGAGCGATCAGGTGTGGAGTCCCATCTGCGTTGGCTTTGATACGGTATATTTACTTGATTTTGCAAAACCAAAGCAAAAATACTCCTATGCGGCAAGCTTTGCAGTTGATAAGCTTCCTGCTGATAAGGAACATACATATAAAGAGTTGTTATCACAATTTCAGCTCTTTTCAGTTCGTGAAAAAAGCGGAGCAGATATTATTGAAAATCTTATCAACAGAAAAGCTGAAATCAGTATTGATCCCTCGTTGTTGCTTACTGAAGATGATTGGGATAAAATAAGCAGATGTCCTGTACCAAAAGAACCGTATATTTTTCTGTTCAGCGTAAGAAAGCCAATTAAACTTATCAGCTACGCTCTTGAACTTTCTAAAAAAACCGGATACAAAATCTACTACCTGCAAAAGGAGAGGCTCCATAAGATTGACGGTATAGAGTACCTCGATCCGGTGAATGCCACTGAATTTGTAGGTTTAATAAAAAACGCAGAATATATTTGCACAAATTCATTTCACGGCACTGCCTTTTCGGTAATCTATAAAAAGAATTTTGCAGTTGAATTGCAACATATCGGTGGCAGAAACATCCGTGCTGAAGAACTTCTTAACAATCTTGGAATCAATGATCGCGAGATAACAAATGATGTTTTTCCAAATATAAACGGTGCGGTTAATTGGGAAAGGGTTGACAATGTACTTTTAAAGGAAAGAAATAAATCAAAGGAATATATAAACAAAATAAAGGAACTGATACAGAACGAATCTTCAGAGGTGACCGTTTAATGCCAAAATCCGCCGGAAAACAAATGTCGATAAACATAATTGCAAGTATCGTTTCATTTGCAGTTACTGTTGGAATTAACTTTTTTCTGACACCGTATCTTGTAAAAGAGGTCGGCAGTGATGCCTATGGTTTTATCGGTCTTGCTAATAACTTTGTACAGTATGCTACCATCGTTACAACCGCTTTGAATTCAATTTCAGGCAGATTTATTTCGATTGCATACCATAAGGGCGATGTTGAGAAATCATCAAAAATATTCAGTTCGGTTCTCGTTGCCGATTTGTTCCTCGCTGCAGTAATGTTGATTCTGTCGTCAATTTTTGTTTGTTTTCTTGACACTGTGCTTAAAATACCTTCAAATCTTGTATCCGGCGTAAAAATAACCTTTGCTTTTGCTTTTCTCACATTTGTTGTCAGCACAGTTACTGCTATTTTCACAACAGCAGCCTTTGTAAAAAACAGAATTGATATAAATTCTATACGAGATATTATATCCAACCTTATAAAAGTTGCACTCATAGTACTTTTATTTGCAATTTTCCCTGCACAGCTTTACTTTGTTACCCTTGCAAGTTTTGGAAGCGGTATTTTCCTTTTGCTGGCAAATATTACTGTTAAAAAGAAGGTACTCCCGGAAGTAAAGGCTGATATTAGAAAATTTGACATTAAAATAGTTAAAACACTTCTTGCGTCCGGCATTTGGCTTTCACTTGCACAACTTTGTCAGGTGCTTCTAAGCGGTCTTGATCTTCTGATATGCAACCTAACCCTTGGAACGGCACTGATGGGACTTCTCTCTATCGCAAAAACCGTACCGAACAGTATCGGCAACCTAACTGTAATTTTAGGTTCAGTATTTACTCCTCATTACACAATTCTTTATGCAAAGAAAAAAATACCGGAGCTAATTATCGAGGCGAAATTCAGTACCAAAATTGTAAGCTTTATACTCTCGACTCCTATTGCCGGTTTTATTGCCTTTGGCAGACAGTTCTACATATTATGGCAACCGACAAAGTCACCGGAGGAGATTACAATGATTCAGTTTATGTCGGTGTTGACTTGTATTACATTTCTTTGTTCCAGTCAAACTCAGTCGCTTATGATGATAAACACCGTATGTAATAAACTTAGATTACCTGTATTTGTAAACCTTACAGTTGGCATTGTCAGCGTTATAGTTGCAATTGCAGCCTGTAACCTCACCGACTATGGCGTATATTTTGTAGCAGGAACGAGTTCCGTTCTTATGGGACTGCGTGCACTCATCTTTACCCCTGCATATTCTGCATACATACTAAAGCAAAAACTTTCAATATTTTTCCCGACAGTAATCCGAGATTGTGTTGGATTTATCATTATATTGGTATTATTCTCAATTATCAGCAATTTAATTACAGTAACCGGTTGGAGTTCATTTATATTCATATGTGCTATATGCGGAATCCTTGCATATGCCTTGTCCTTGCCGTTGTTATTTAATAAAGCGGAACTTTGCAAGCTCAAAAATAAGCTTACAAAAAAATGAAATGGAGTTAATTATGAGTAATGTTGAAATAACTGTATTTACCCCATCCTATAATCGTGCAAAAACTCTTCCAAGAGTTTTTGAATGTTTGAAAAAACAAACCTATAAAAGCTTTGAATGGATAATTATAGATGACGGCAGTGAAGATAATACAAAGGATGTTGTCGACGGATTTCTGAAAGAAAATAATTTTTTTGACATTATTTATGTTTATCAAAAAAATCAAGGCAAGCATATAGCCACAAACAATGCTGTAAAAATGTGCAGAGGAAACTTTTTCATTACGCTTGACTCTGATGATACCTGTACAGATGACGCCCTTGAAACATTTGTAAATGAATGGAATAAAATTCCTAAACAGGAGCAAAAAAAATATTACGGTATATCCTGCCGTACATATGATAAGGATGGTAAAATTAACGGAACACAAATGAATGTTCCGTATATTGACAGCAATGACCTTGATTTGCGTTTTAAACTCAATATCACAGGGGAATTATGGGGTATGATTAGAACCGATATTATGCGTGAATTTCCATTCCCTGTTGTCGAAGGCTATCACTTCTACCCGGAAAATGTTATCTGGCATAATGTCGGAAGAAAATATATATGCAGATATTTAAGCACAGCATTGAGATACTATATTCAAGATCAGGAAAATGCTGTTACAAATGTCAACAGAAAAAAGGCATCAAAAGAAAAATTTGTCATGCATCTGCATTATATAAATGACTGTTGGGATTACAGAAAATACAATCGAAAGCGTTACCTTGAACACATCGTGGCAATAACCCGTGATGGACTTGCAAACGGCTACAAACTTAGTGAAATATTGACTATGCTCAAGACTAAGCCCCGCAGATTGCTCGTTCTCCTAACAAGCCCTATTGGTTACCTGCTGTACAAGCATTCATAAGGAGATTTAACGGATATGAAAAAAATTGGAATAATTACTTTTCATCGTGCCAAAAATTACGGCGCTGTTCTCCAGGCGTATGCACTTCAACACACCCTTAAACAGCTTGGAAGTGACTGTGAAATCGTAGATTATAAATGTGAAAATATCGACAATGGCTACAAACCGTTTCAGTTTAGCAAAACTGATCCTATTAAGTCAATTTTGAAATCCATTGTTATGTATCGCAAGAGAGCTAAAAAAATTGAACAGTTTTCAAGCTTCTACAACAATTATCTTAAAATCAGCGATAAAACCTATAGTAATTCGGATATATCAGAATGCAAAAATCTTTATGATGCTTTCATCAGCGGAAGCGATCAGGTGTGGGGTCCCGGTAAGGAAGGAATAAATCCTGATTCCATCTATTTTCTGAGCTTTGCAGACGATAACCAAAAATACAGTTATGCAGCAAGTTTTGGTGTTGCAGATATAAGCGATGTAAAGGCAATGCAGCTCAGACCTTTACTTAAAAATTTTCAGTCTTTTTCAGTTCGTGAAAAAAGCGCATTAAATATTGTAAAGAAGATAACCGGTAAGAACGGTGTGTGTCATATTGACCCTACACTTCTTCTGAACAAAGATGAATGGCAAAAGATTTCTGTAAAAAAAATTGATAAGCCATATATTCTTGTATTTAATGTAAAACCTGTAAAATCACTGATAGATTTTGCGGAAAAACTTTCAAAAAAGACCGGAATTCCCGTTGTTTATATAACAGATAATCCACAAAAAAAGCGTAAAAATTTCACCTATGTATCTGCCCCAACAGTTGAAGAATTTCTTGGTTATTTTGCAAACGCAGATTATACGGTAACCAATTCATTTCACGGAACTGCCTTTTCTGTAATTTTTCACAAAAATATGTTTGTTGAATATGAAACAGCAAAAGGATTTAATCACCGTGCAAAAAATCTTCTTCAGACAATAGGCATAAACCGAGAAATTAAAGACGGGGAAGCCGTTACAACAGATATTGACTGGAATAAAGTCGATAACATACTTCAAGCAGAGCGCAAACTCTCGCTTGATTACCTTAAAGATATAATTAAAGGGGAATAAATATGCAGATTTTTCCTTCAAAAAGTGAATGCTGCGGATGTTCAGCCTGTAAACAGATATGTCCTAAAGGCGCTATAGCTATGAAGCCTGATTCAGAAGGTTTTCTCTACCCACAAATTGATGTCTCACTCTGTATTGAATGCGGCGCCTGCCAAAAAATATGCGCATTTCAGAACGGTTATGAAAAGAACCATTCAAAGACAGCATATGCAATCAAGCATAAAGACTTTAATACTCGCTTTACAAGCCGCAGCGGTGCTGCATTTGTAGCCTTATCCGATTATATTCTTAATAAAAAAGGTTCTGTTTACGGTGCTGCGTTTCAGGATGATTTCTCAGTCAGCCACATAAGAGCAACGGATCGTTATGTTAGAGATAAGTTTAAGGGCTCAAAATATGTCCAGAGCGATATGAAAGACACATTTAAATCTGTCAAAAATGATTTAAATAACGATATGTATGTCATGTTTTCCGGAACAGCCTGTCAAGTTGCCGGACTTAAAAGATATCTTGGTAAATGCGACACCTCAAAACTCTATACATGTGACATTGCTTGTCACGGAGTTCCCTCTCCTATTATATGGAAAGAGTACCTCAAACATTGTGAAAAAAAGTTTTGCGGAAAAGTAACCAAGGCAGATTTTCGTGATAAAACTATAGGCTGGAATACCCACAAGGAAGCGATTTGGATTGATGACAATAAGCATATTCTTAACGGCTACACATATCTATTCTACGAAGACGATATTGAGCGTCCATCCTGCTATAATTGTAAGTATTCAAACCTTGATAGACCCGCCGATCTCACACTTGCTGACTTCTGGGGAATCGACCGTGTAGTTGAAAATTTCAATGACAACAAGGGAGTTTCTTTATTGTTGGTAAATTCCGAAAAAGGATCTCGTATTCTCAACAAAGTAATCGGCAATATTCATTGTGTAGAATGTGACCTTAACGCTTCAATAAAGTCTAACCCTAATCTGTCATGCCCTACCGCAAAACCCGACAGTCGAGAAGATTTCTGGAATTTCTATTATAAAAACGGTTTTGAAAAGACATTTAAAAAATATTACAACAAAATTATAATAAAGAAAATCAAAAGAAGAATAATGAATAAAGATGAAGTTTTATAGCCTAAAAAACAAGGTATCCAAGCTTCATTGATTATTGAACCTCAGGAGGATTTATGAAATTATTATTTGCCTTACGCTCAATTTTTCTTCTTCCGCATTTCTTTGTATTTAAACTCTGTGAAAAACACGATGTTCTATGCAAGGATCTTGAAAGTTGGAGAAAACTTTGTCCTAAAAAAAACAATTGCAGTTATACATACTTATTTTTCTATATGATGTGTCATTTTAAGGAATTCAGAAATGTATTTTATCTGCGTCTTGGAAATATAAAATATTTTTTGAAAATTTTTTGCAAGCCCTTGGATTCGCTGTACTTAACCAGTAAAAATATGGGACCCGGCTTATTTATACAACATGGATTTTCTACAATTGTAGGGGTTGAATCTATGGGAAGTAATTGTTGGATAAATCAGCAAGTTACGGTTGGTCACACAGAAAAAGGCAGACCAAAAATCGGAAACAATGTTAAAATAATGACAGGTGCAAAAGTTCTCGGAAATGTTACTATCGGTGACAATGTCATAATCGGTGCAGGAGCAATAATCGTTAAAGATGTCCCTTCAGATTGTGTTGTTGTCGGCAGTAGGGCATATATTGTAAAACGAAACGGTAAAAAAGTCAGAGAAGAACTTTAAATATCAATAATTCAAGAAACGCATCCTCGGTGCAATTTACACTGAGTATGCGTATTATTTTACTGATTTTTGCAATATTATTTATTTCGGCTCTATAATAAAAGTTTGGGTAGAAAAAAGCCTACAAATGAAAAGCAAAAAAGTAGAGCATATTTTACCAAAATCCGTTAAAATGGAATTGCTTAAAAACCTGAAACGGAGGAAAAATATGCTCTAAAGATATTTTACAGAAAAACGCTTGGCATTGCAAAACATTTTAATTTAAAACATCGAAGAAATTGACAGCACCATTCATATTTACTGCAAGCTTGAACTAAAAATGCACGAATATCCTGTGTGTGGAAAACACACTGATAATATTCACGATTATCGGAAACATATAATCAAGATCATTCCTGCATTCGAAAAATTTGTTTCTCAAGAAGCGCAGATTCCGTTTTTTCGGGTTAGCCCAACTAACTATTGATATTGAGCAAAAAAAAGCACCCCACACTGATGTGCGGAGTGCTTGAAATTATATTCTGTTGATGCTAAGCCGATTTACTTAGAATACTTCACAGAAAGCTGATTTGTAAGTGTATTATAAGTAAATGTGTAAGTACCGCCAATTGCTACAAGTGTTGTTGCACTTGTAAACTTTGAGTTGTACTTAACAGTACCTGTTGTTGCATTTCTGATTGTTGCACCGCTGCAGAAATCTGTACCGTTAACATTCATCTTAAACGAGTGGTCACCCCTTTTAAGCTTTACCGAACCTGTAAATACATTTGTATCGCTCTTCTTGAGTGTAAGGTTGATATCTCCTGTTACCTTTACCGGAATATCTCCCTTATCTGCTGTCACTACAAGTTTATTTGTTGCTGTGTTGTATGTGAATGTGTATGTTCCGCCTGTTGCTACAAATGTTGTGTACTTGCTCCACTTTGGACTGAATACAAGACCCGGTGTTGCATCCTTTACTACCGCTGATGTTCCGCAGAGCTTGCCGTAGTTATTCATCTTTATCTGATATTTTCCTGCCTTAAGTGTCTTTGTACCTGAATATACATTTTCTTTATCTGTCTTTGCAAGGGCAAGTGTAAAGTTACCTACTACACTTACTTCTGCTCCTGAAGGAAGATATGATATTGTAAGCTTGTTTGTATCAATATCATAGCTGAATGTATATGTACCGCCTGATGCTGCAAGCGTTGACGCACTCGACCACTTTGAGCTGAACTGGCTTCCGACTGTAAAGTCCTTGTATGTGTAACCGCAACAATAACGAACACCCTGATTCATTACTCTGAATTCATAGTTGCCCTTGTTAAGCTTAACTGATGCCGAATAAACATTTGCATCCTTTGTTGCCTGAAGATCAAGGTTGATATCGCCGACTATTGAAGCCTTTGAAGGTGCAAGATATTCAATTGTAAGGGTATTCTTTGCAGTATTAAACTTAAATGTGTACTTACCGCCTGTTGCCTTAAGCGTTGTAGAACTTTTCCACTTTGAACTGTATGTTGCGTTTGTTGTTTTATCTGTGAATGTTGAACCGTTACCGAATGCAACTCCGTTTACACTCATCTTGAATGTGTATGAACCTGCTTCAAGTTCAGTTGAGCCTGTATAAATGCCGTTGCCGTCATCTGCAAGCGGGAGTGCGATATCTCCTGTTACACTTACTCCGCTCTGTGGCTGTGTCGGCTCTGTTGCAGGCTGAGTTGGCTTTGTTGCGGGAGCTGTTGTTGGCTGTGTTGCTGTTGTGGGCTGTGTTGCTGTTGTAGGCTGAGGAGCTGTTGTTGGCTCTTCGCCCTGAACGAGAGCTGCCTTTGCAGTAAATGCAGCACCTGCTACTTTGTTAGCACTATCGTAAATATAATCGATGTCCTTCTTTTCACTTTCGAAGAAATCATCATATGATTCAGCCTCTGTACCTGTAAGATAATCAACATTGAGATTTACTGTTGTGTCACCGCTGCCTACAACATCAAATGTAAATGTGCAATAAACATTCTCTGACTTGAAGTTGAAAAGATCAAGGCTTGAGCAGTTGAAGTAAACCTGATTTGTAATGCTTGGATTCCAAACGATGCTGCTCTGGAATACAGGGAAAACCTTTTTCTTTGTATTTGTTGTTGTTGATGCAAGCTTGAGAACCTTGCTGTCGTATGTAAGGCTGCTCTGTGTATCAACGATCATGTGATCTGCCTTGAGAAGGTAAGTAACAACAACCTGCTCTGTCTGTGCATTGTAATCATACGAAACAGGATCTGTCACATTTGATGTAACATTGATCTTGTTGCCTGCACTTGTTTCTTCGCTTGTTTCGGCAGCACTTGCTGAGAAAGGCAGAGCTGTGAACATGCACAGCACCATCATTACCGCAAGAACCACAGAAAGCTTTTTCTGAATTTTTTTCATACTTGCTGCTCCTTTAATAAAATAAAATTACCGTTCGCCACAGTTTTGTGGCAATACTTCTAGCTTCGGAAACTTTAACAGTACAAAATTTCCGAGGACATTTAAATTATAGCACATTTAAGTTGTTCGGGCAATGAATCTGTTATTCTTTTAGCGAAAATTTTTTGCCCTAAAATATGTGCAAATTAACGGTAAGTTTGCTATTATATACAAATTCATTGTCTGATTATTGTGGATATTGTCTAATTCATGTTCCACAGTTCAGAAACATCTGATAATAATACTATCGTATTTAATTTTTACAACAATTGTTTTGTAACAAAAAAGTCTGCGTCAAGAGCAATTTCGATGTGGCTGTGACAAAACAGCCTAACAAAACAAAAATGCATCAGACCTTTTCGGGCAACTGATGCATTTTCTTTTTTAAACTGTTTTCTTGAATAGACTGCGGTGGCACACCGCCGACATCATTATCTGTTTTCAACTTTCAATTCTTAATTGAAAGCACCGCTCGGGTATTTAACTTTCGCACATGCAAATACTGCTACCCGAATTTGGTGCAACAACTTGTTGCTTATTCTTCCTCAGCAAGCTCATCGGCTGTAACTTCTGCCTGCGGTTCTTCCTTTGCAGCCTCCTCAGGCTCTTTTTCGGAAACAATATCGTCAATTTCCTCAATAAGCTTCTGTTCTGCGCATCTGTGCTTTTTTAAAGCGAGAAATGCTGCTGTGGCAGCCGCAAGTGCAGAGATTGCACCGATGATTGTGTAGAATAATTTTTTGTTTTTATCCATTCCGGCACCTCTTTCAGTATTAATATAAATCAGCGGAAAAACCGTATTTTTCTACTTATTGCTATTTTATATCATTTTTACAAATTTTTCAATAGACAACTGATAATCTTTGCACAAATGGCTGTCAGTGTGTTATATTCTCTTTTTACGCTCTGCAAGGGCAAAAAGCACTCCGCCCGAAATTACAACAAGCATCATAACAGCCGTTGCTGTCACTCCTGTCTGAACACTGCCGTTTTTATCAGGCTGTGAAGGAGTGCTGTCCGATGTTGCGGCACCGCCTGTTGCCGAAGTCGGATTTACAGAGGTTGTACCGACAGTTGCAAGCTCACCCGTCGGTGCAGTCGGTTCTTCCGACTGTGACGATTTCTCAACAAGGACAGCTTAAAAATCTTTGAATACACCTTTGATTCATCAATTTTGCTGAAGAAGAAACAACAAAAGCAGAATAACAAATAAAAATCAAAACAAAAACGGCAGTACCAAAAAAATCGGTACTGCCGTTGTTATATAAGAAATTATTCTCTTGTTTTTTCGCCGTTAAGAATCATTTCCGCATTCTTAACACGCTCTTTTGTCGGGGGCTCAATGCCCTCGAGAGGATAGTCATAACCGAGTGCTTTCCACTTGTACACACCGAGGGTGTGATACGGAAGCACCTCTACACGCTCAACATTCTTGAGCGAACGGATAAAGTCGGCAAGTCTGAAAAGATACTCGTCCTTATCATTTCTTTCAGGCACAAGAACATGTCTTATCCATACGGGCTTGCCCATATCGGAAAGCTGTCTTGCCATTTCAAGAATATTGGTGTTTGGCTGTCCTGTAAGGATTTTGTGCTGTTCGTTGTCGATATGCTTTATATCAAGCAACAGCAAATCCGTATATTCCATTAGCTCTTTCCACTTTGAATAGAACGGCTCTTTGGTTGTAAACGGGTTGGCGCTTGTGTCAATACAGGTATTAACGCCCTGCTTTTTAGCCTTCTTAAACAAATCAAGCAAAAAGTCAATCTGCAAAAGCGGCTCACCTCCGCTTACTGTGATACCGCCCTTATTTTTCCAATAGGGGCGGTATGCAAGCGCTTTATTAAGCAACTCGTCGGCGGTGTATTCCACGGTGTTTTCATCGTGTTTCCAAGTGTCTGGATTGTGGCAGAACTGGCAACGCATTGCGCAGCCGCTCAGAAAAATCACAAATCTCACGCCCGGACCGTCAACAGAGCCAAAAGTTTCTATTGAGTGTACAAAGCCTTTAACAGCGTTGTCCGACATTACATTCTGTCGTGGCAGGTTCTGGCAATAACATCCAGCTGCTGCTCTCTTGTAAGGTCGATGAACTTAACAGCATAACCCGATACACGGATTGTGAAGTTAGCGTACTCTTCCTTCTCAGGATGCTCCATAGCGTCAATGAGTTTTTCTGTACCGAATACATTTACATTGAGGTGGTGTGCGCCCTGATCAAAGTAGCCGTCCATAACATTTACGAGGTTGTCAACACGCTCGTCATCGTTGTGTCCGAGAGCACCCGGGTTGATTGTCTGAGTATTTGAAATACCGTCAAGAGCGTACTCGTAAGGAAGCTTAGCAACAGAGTTAAGTGAAGCAAGAAGACCGTTCTGCTCTGCACCGTAGCTTGGGTTAGCACCCGGTGAAAGCGGCTCGCCGGCTTTTCTGCCGTCAGGAAGTGAACCTGTAGCCTTACCGTAAACAACATTTGATGTGATTGTAAGGATAGAAGTTGTAGGCTCTGAATCTCTGTATGTGTGGCAATACTTGAGCTTAGCCATGAATGTCTTGAGAAGATCAACGGCAATCTTATCTGCTCTCTCGTCATTGTTACCGTATCTTGGGAAGTCGCCCTCTGTTTCAAAGTCAACAGCAATGCCGTCCTCGTCACGGATAACCTTAACCTTAGCGTACTTAATAGCGCTGAGTGAGTCAACAACATGTGAGAAGCCTGCAATACCTGTTGCAAATGTTCTTCTTACATCTGTATCGATAAGAGCCATTTCTGCTGCCTCATAGTAGTACTTATCATGCATGTAGTGAATCATGTTAAGTGTGCCTACATAGAGGTGAGCAAGCCAATCCATCATTGTGTCATACTTCTTGATAACTTCGTCATAATCAAGGTACTCTGATGTGATAGGTGTATATTCAGGACCAACCTGCATCTTTGTCTTTTCATCAATACCGCCGTTGATAGCGTAGAGAAGGCACTTAGCAAGGTTAGCTCTTGCGCCGAAGAACTGGATTTCCTTACCTGTCTGTGTTGCGGATACGCAGCAGCAGATTGAGTAATCATCGCCCCATACAGGACGCATTACATCATCGTTTTCGTACTGAATTGAGCTTGTTGTAACTGAAATATGAGCAGCATACTTCTTGAAGTTCTCCGGAAGTCTTGAAGAATAAAGAACTGTGAGGTTTGGCTCAGGTGAAGGTCCCATATTCTCAAGTGTGTGGAGGAAACGGTAGTCGTTCTTTGTAACCATTGAACGGCCGTCAATGCCAAGACCTGCAACTTCGAGTGTAGCCCATACAGGGTCGCCCGAGAAGAGCTGGTTGTAAGACTCAATTCTTGCAAACTTAACCATACGGCACTTCATAACAAAGTGGTCAACGAGTTCCTGAGCCTGTGATTCTGTAAGTGTACCGTTCTCAAGGTCACGCTCGATGTAGATGTCGAGGAATGTTGATACACGACCAACGCTCATTGCAGCGCCGTTCTGAGTCTTGATAGCAGCAAGATAGCCGAAGTAGAGCCACTGAACTGCCTCTGCAGCGTTCTTAGCAGGCTGTGAAATATCAAAGCCGTAAGAAAGTGCCATTTCCTTCATATCGTTAAGAGCACGAATCTGATCAGCGATTTCTTCACGAAGCTGGAAGTCGCCTCTTCTCATACCCTGACGGTTTGTTTCTGCAAAGTCCTCTTTCTTGCCTTCGATAAGACGGTCAATACCGTAAAGAGCAACTCTTCTGTAGTCACCGACGATTCTGCCTCTGCCGTATGTGTCGGGAAGACCTGTAAGAATCTTGTTGTGACGGGCAAGCTTCATCTCAGGAGTGTAGATATCGAATACACCCTGGTTGTGAGTCTTGTGATATTTTGTAAAGATTTCGTGGAGTTTAGGGCTTGGAGTGTAGCCATACATCTGGCATGACTGCTCAGCCATTTTGATACCGCCGTAAGGCATAAATGCACGCTTGAGAGGCTTGTCTGTCTGAAGACCTACAACCTTTTCAAGGTCTTTATCAAGATATGCAGCGCCGTAAGCTGTGATGCCGCTTACAACCTCAGTTTCCATATCAAGAACGCCGCCCTTGGCTCTTTCTTCCTTCTGGAGTTCCTTGAGCTCGCCCCAGAGCTTGTCTGTAGCTTCTGTAGGACCTTCAAGGAAAGACTGGTCGCCGTCATAAGGTGTGTAGTTTCTCTGAATGAAGTCTCTGACATCAATGTCGGACTCCCATTTGCCACCTGCAAAATTTGTCCATTCTTCTCTCATTACTGTAAAACCTCCGATAATGATAATTAATACTGAATTTTGTATATGACACAAAAAAATGCCGACTCAATTCCAAGCAGATGCCCAGTAAGGTCAGCTCCTTGAAAAAATCGTCATACATCCTTGTATTCTGTCATTTATTCACTTTTATAATCATATAACCAACACCATTAAAATAACACTTTTTAAGGGCATTGTCAAGCATTTTGAGATACTTTTTACACCACTTTTTCACGCTCAAAACACTATGGTAAATGAGTACAATTTTAGGGTATGAGGAACATTATTTTCAGCAGATTTTTTCCTGTATTTGTGCGGAATATTTTGTCATATGCCTGCTCTGCTGCACTGCGGCTTGAATCGTCCTCATAAAGGTTCACAAGGAAGTCTGACTCTACCAAAATTCGGTACGGCAAAGTATCAATATTTCCATAGGTGTGATGGTGTCCCACAAGGTAACAAACTTTGTCAATAAATGTTTTTTCGTAACCGAGAGCGGCAAGCAACTTTTCAGCCTCGTGAGGACCTTCAAGTTCCTGATACTTTCCTGCAGACGAATTGTACTTTTCTTCGCTCACCTTTATGCCGATGTCGTGAACGATTGCGGAGATTTCAAGAAGCTCCTGATCGTCGGGCAAAAGATTTTCACTTTCACCGATTGTCTTTGCGAATGAATAAACCTTGAGAAAATGGTGAATTCTTTTCTTGTCACTTCCAAAATATTCAATCATAGCAGTTATAACCCTGTCGGTTTTCATATTATCACTCCTTACGGCGAGCCGCCGTACCCTATTCGTGTAGATAGTTTTTGTTTGTGCAATTCTGTAGGGGTAGCCTTGCGACTATATTTCAGACGGGAGGATTCGCACAAACAATCACTTTTTCATACTTCTTATATATGCAAAGGTCTTTTCTTCACCCTCATCTCTCAGCATAACCAATAATTTTTCAAGCAAAGCCTCGGTGTTGGGGTGCATACGGTGTTTGCCTCTGATTCTGCAAAAATATGTAAACGGAGCGCCGTCCGTGTAATTTTTGCCGTTGTAGATTTTGCTTGCGGCAACTCGGTCGCAGAACATTTCGATAACATATTTTACAGGCATTTCAACATTTTCAATCTGCTTTGTCTTTGGGTTATAATCGTTCCAGTATTCGTAATGGTGACGGTTTCTGCCCTTGTGATGCATCCACGCCTGTGAATAGCCGTACAGTTCTCTTTCCTTTTCATTGGGACTTCTCGTGCCCTGGAAATACTTTGCACCCAGAATAAATTCTGTAGGCGAATACTTTGACAAATCGTGTATTAATCCCTGTCTGAGAATTCCCGCCCTTGCACAGTTGGCAATTACCTTGTGCCTATGACGGGTTATTGTTCTGAAATGTTTAATCGGATGTGCCATAATTATCACCATAAATTGTTAGTTTGGAAAATACAAAACATTCTCCGACTGACATTTTACCACATTTCTCGCCGATTTAAAATAGCACTTGCAAGATTGTCGAAAAAAAGTTATAATATACAAAGGTTAAAATTTTGTAACCATTTAATGTTAAATTCTATAAGGATAGGTAATCTATGAAAAAGAAAATTTTCATTCTTTTACTTTGTGTTGTCCTCATTGCAACCTGCATATTATGCGGTGTGACGGGAATTTTCGGAAATGATTCTCAAAATTCTCCAAAACCGCAGACGCCCGATACGGCAGCAACCGAAAATATGACATTTCCGAGCAAGGTCGATTCGCTCACATTAAAAGTAGGCGAATCAAAGCTTATTGAACTGTCATCCGAAAAAGCAAAATCCGTTACCAAATGGACAAGCTCGGACAGTAAAATTGTTACCGTTGATGACGGCGGAAGGGTTGACGCTCTCAAAGAGGGTACGGCTCTGATTTCTGCCATTTCAAAAGACAAATCAAAGTCGGAATTTCAGGTTACGGTGGCAAAATCAACCACGAAAAAACAGCAAAGCTACTCAACCTGTATAACGGCAAATCTTGACAAGCTTGAAAACAATAAGCGTAACACGGCAAAAAACCTGTACGCAATCAAGGTCAACCGCACGGCAAACTGCGTGACGGTTTACACATATGACGAAAAGGGCAAGTACACAATCCCCGTAAGGGCGATGATTTGCTCCACAGGTCTTGACAATTCGACAATCACGGGTGACTACACAATCGGAATCAAGTCCGAATGGCTTTCCCTTGTGGGCGATGTTTTCGGAAGATACATCAGCGGAATTTCTGGCGATTATCTTTTCCACTCCGTTCCCTACTACTCAATGAGCGAAGAAGATTTGGAGCTTGAGGAGTTCAACAAGCTTGGCGAACAGGCGTCACAAGGATGCGTAAGACTTGCGGTTTCGGATGCAAAGTGGGTTTATGACAACTGCCCCACAGGCACAAATGTAAGCATATATGACGACGCAGAAAATGCAGGCCCTCTCGGAAAACCGGATGCAATCAAAATCACCGATTTTACCAACAAATGGGATCCGACAGACAGCAATAAAAAATGCCCGTATGCCAAAGCAACACCAATAATCAGCGGTGCAAACGATTACACAATCAAAAGCGGCGGCGAATTTTACGCCCTTGCAGGAGTAACAGCCGTTGACACCTGCGGCAACGACATAACATCGAATATCGAAGTTTTCGGCAATGTAGTAACCACCCGAAAAGGCAAGTACAAGGTAACATATTCAGTCACCGATGTGCTTAAAAGAACATCAAGCGTAACGATTACGGTAACGGTGCAATAAACATGGTGCGCCACTGTTCTCCGAGCGGAGCTTTTAAATTGAAAGTGGAAAATTGAAAATGTAAAATAAAAATGCGGTTGGCAATGTGCCACCGCATTTTTTATGTTCGTGTGTTCGTGCAGACGGTTTTAATAGTAAATTACAAATGTTGCCCGAGCATAACATAGCAATTGTTTGTACATACAGTAGCGGCGGTCAGTGACCGCCATTTGATTTGGTTGCAAAGCCAAATCAACCACACAGCAACATACATATTTTGACCAAGTATAACATTCCAATTATTTTTGCAATGTATGTTTTAGGGGGAACCGTGTTCGCCCGTTTCACAAGTTTCATTTATAAAGTGTTATTTAAACGGAAAATTTCTGCCATTGCCTGTGGTCGAACCGATTTTGCAATCGGTTCGATTGGCGTTCACTGAACGCCGCTACAATTTTCCACTTTCCATTTTACATTTTCAATTTAAAAAGAATCTCCCGAACACGGCAAATGCCATATTCGGGAGAATTTTTTATTTATTCACATATTCACTTTGTACAAGCTTTAGCCAAAATTATTCGGCATCGGGAAGGCTTGCAAGCTTTTCAAGGTGAGCATACTTATCAGCAGCAACCTTTTCAGCCTTTTCAAAGAGTTTTTCTGCTCTTTCGGGGAATGAACGAGTGAGTGAGTTATAACGAACTTCGCCCATGATGAAGTCACGATATGATGCAGAAGGAGCTTTACCGTCAAGCATAAACGGATTCTTTCCTTCGTCTGCAAGACGAGGATCATAACGGAAGATGTTCCAGTAGCCTGCCTCAACAGCCTTTTTCTCCTCAAGCTGAGCAATGCCCATGCCGCCCTTGATACCGTGGTTGATACACGGAGCGTAGCAGATTACGAGTGACGGACCGTTGTAGCTTTCAGCCTCAACCATAGCCTTGAGAACCTGATTGTTGTCAGCACCCATAGCGCACTGTGCAACATAAACATAGCCGTAGCTCATTGCAATAGCGGCGAGGTCTTTCTTCTTAACAGCCTTACCTGCAGCGGCAAACTGTGCAACCGAACCTACAGGAGTAGCCTTTGAAGCCTGACCGCCTGTGTTAGAATAAACCTCAGTATCGAATACAAGGATATTAACATTTTCGCCTGATGCGATTACGTGGTCAAGACCGCCGAAACCGATATCGTAAGCCCAACCGTCACCGCCGAAGATCCACATTGACTTCTTAGCAAGTTCGTCCTTGTCAACGAGTGTTTTCTTAACAAGTTCGCCAACCTTTGCATCCTCTGTGTTCTTTTCGAGTTCAGCGATAAGAGCGTCTGTTGCAGGACGGCTTGAAGTTGAATCTGTTACTGTGTCGAGATAGTTCTGGCAAGCTGTCTTGAGGTCAGCGCTGTCTGTATCTTTCTGAATACCCTCAACATACTCGATAAGTCTGTTGCGGATAGCCTTCTGACCGAGAGCCATACCAAGACCAAACTCTGCGTTATCTTCAAAGAGTGAGTTCTGCCAAGCAGGACCGTAACCCTTCTTATTCTTTGTATAAGGTGTTGCAGGAGCAGATGCACCCCAAATTGATGAACAGCCTGTTGCGTTAGCGATAAACATTCTGTCACCGAAAAGCTGTGTAACAAGCTTTGCATACGGTGTTTCACCGCAGCCTGCGCAAGCGCCTGAGAATTCAAGCAACGGCTGTTTGAACTGACTGCCCTTAACTGTAGTGAACTTGAACTTCTCGTGAACTTCAGGCTTATCTTCAAGTGTGAGAGCGTAGTCAAATACTGCCTGCTTAGGACGCTGTGAGTCGATTGACTGCATTGTGAGAGCCTTAGCGCCCTTCTTACCCGGACAAACCTGAGCACAAGCGCCGCAACCCGTACAGTCAAGTGTTGAAACTGTCATTACAAAGTTGAGGTCCTTGAGTCCCATCATCGGGAGGCTCTTTGTACCCTCGGGAGCTTTTGCAAGCTCGTCAGCTGTCATGGCAACAGGACGGATTACAGCGTGAGGACATACGATTGCACATCTGTTACACTGAATACAGTTTTCAGGATTCCATTCGGGAACATCAACTGCTATACCTCTCTTTTCATAAGCGGCAGAACCGTTAGGAGCAGTACCGTCAACATGATCCATAAATGTTGAAACAGGGAGCTTGTTACCCTTATATGCATTTACAGGCTTGAGGATTTCGTTTACATACTCAACGAGAGCGCCGTTACCCTCTGCCTTGTCGGCAACTGAATTATCAACAGCGTTAGCCCAATCAGCAGGAATTTCAACCTTTTTGAGGTCTTCCATACCACGGTCAATAGCGGCGTAGTTCATATCTACGATAGCCTGACCTTTCTTCATGTATGACTTCTTAGCGGCAGCCTTCATAAGCTCCTTAGCCTTGTCGGCAGGAATGATATCTGCAATCTTGAAGAATGCTGACTGAAGAACTGTGTTGATACGACCGCCAAGACCGATTTCCTTACCAATCTTGATACCGTCAATTGTGTAGAAGTTGATGTGTCTTTCAGCGAGAATCTTCTTCATCTTACCCGGGAGACGCTCGGAAAGCTCTTCTGTATCCCATGGGCAGTTAAGAAGGAATGAACCGCCTTCTTTAAGGTCATCAACAATATCGTACTTGTCAACATAAGACGGATTGTGACAGGCAACAAAGTCTGCCTTTGAAATGTAGTATGTTGACTTAATGGGAGTTTTACCGAAACGAAGGTGAGAAACTGTAAGACCGCCCGACTTCTTTGAGTCATATGCAAAGTAGCCCTGAGCATACATATCGGTGTTATCGCCGATAATCTTAATTGAGTTCTTGTTAGCACCAACAGTACCGTCAGCACCAAGGCCCCAGAACTTACAGCTGTGTGTACCCTTCGGAGTTGTATCGGGATTTTCAACAATCGGAAGTGAGAGGTTTGTAACATCATCAACAATGCCGATTGTAAATCTTCTCTTAGGTGTTTCGCTTTCAGCGTTTCTGTAAACAGCGATGATGTCGCCGGGTGTTGTATCCTTTGAGCCAAGACCGTATCTACCTGTGTAAACCTTTACACCTGCAAAATCCGAACCGTTGATAGCGGCGAGAACATCAAGATAAAGAGGTTCGCCGATTGAACCGGGTTCCTTTGTTCTGTCAAGAACAGAGATTGTCTTAACAGTCTTAGGAAGCTCTCTGAGCATATAGTCGGCAACAAAAGGTCTGTAAAGGTGAACTTTAAGAAGACCGACCTTTTCGCCTGCGGCATTGAGGTAATCGACAACTTCTTCCGTACAGTCACAAACAGAACCCATAGCAACGATAACATGCTCTGCATCCTCTGCACCGTAGTAGTTGAACGGCTTGTAGTCAGTGCCGATTTTAGCATTAACCTTGTCCATGTACTTAACAACAACTTCGGGAACTGCGTCATAATACTTGTTACAAGCTTCTCTTGCCTGGAAGAAGATATCGTCGTTCTGAGCAGTACCTCTTGTTACAGGATGCTCAGGGTTAAGAGCACGACGACGGAAAGCCTCAACTGCATCCCAGTTAAGCATATCGGCGAGGTCTGCGTAATCCCACTCCTCAATCTTCTGAATTTCGTGAGAAGTTCTGAAACCGTCAAAGAAATGAAGGAAAGGAACTCTGCCTTCAATAGCTGCAAGGTGAGCAACAGCGGCAAGGTCCATACATTCCTGAGGATTGTTTGAACAAAGCATTGCATAACCTGTCTGACGGCAAGCGTAGATATCTGAGTGGTCACCAAAAATAGAAAGTGCGTGGCTTGTGAGCGCACGGGCTGATACATGAATAACGCCCGGAAGGAGCTCGCCTGCCATCTTGTACATATTCGGAATCATAAGGAGCAGGCCCTGTGATGCTGTGTAAGTTGTGGTCAAAGCACCTGCTGCGAGTGAGCCGTGAACAGCACCTGATGCGCCGCCCTCCGACTGCATTTCCGTTACCTGAACCTGTCTGCCGAAAAGGTTCTTGGCACCCTGTGCCGAGAACTTGTCGGTAAGGTCAGCCATTACGGAAGAAGGTGTAATAGGATAGATAGCCGCAACATCGGTAAACGCATAAGAAACATGAGCTACTGCGCTGTTACCATCCATAGTTTTCATTTTTCTTGCCAATGGAATCGTCCTCCTTTTTAATCAAAGCGGCAAAGGAAATGATGCCGCATAAATTTTCGATACCCGTTAATTACGCACCGTAAATCAACAAGCGGTACGGATACTTTGTATCATCTTAAATTTTATCACTTAAACACCGATTTGTAAAGTGTTTTACACAAGAAATTCAAAGCAGGATACATATTTTTGTTTCGTTTTTTACAAAAAAGTTTTTTATATTTACTTGTTCCTGTCAAGATACCTTGTTGTTGATTTTTTAAAAATCAATAACAAAGGTTTTGGTTATTTGTAGTGGCGGATATTATCCGCCCGCTTGATGAATATTTATGTTTATACACATAGCTTTTTATACAATAAAAGCAGTGTATAATCTATAGGGGCGAACAATTGCAATGCTACGCTCGGGCATAATATGTTTTTTACATTACAAACTGTCTGCCCGACATTAATTTTCAATTTTCCATTTTCAATTTGAAATTCGTTCTATCGCTTCGCTTAAATCCGTACACAAAAAATCTATCATCGGTTTAATTTCGTCTGTCGGCTCTGACAAATCGGGTACCATAACCGTGGTCATACCTGCGGCATGTGCAGATTTTATGCCGTTAATGCTGTCCTCAAACGCAACGCAGTCCACCGGCTCAAGCCCGAGCTTCTTTGCGGCAATCAAAAAAACCTCGGGATCGGGCTTGCCGTTTTTAACATCATCACCGCACACGAATGCGTCAAATTTATCATAGAGATTGATTTTCTTCATAATCTTCAAAGCCGTTTGTGACGAGGTTGAAGTTGCAAGCGAAATTTTACAACCGACTGATTTTAAATAATCAAAAATTTCGTACAAGCCTTTTTTTACAGGCACACCGTTCTTTTCGATACGCTTAAAATAGCGGATTCTCGACTCCGCCTTGTAAGCAGGATAGTCAAAATCATCGCCGTAAACCGACTTGTAATATTCGTAGGAATCCTCACTGCGAAGTCCGATTGTCTTTTTGAAAATGTCAAGATTAAACTCTTTGCCGTCCTCATCAAGCATTTCCTGCCAGATTGAATAAACAAGCCTTTCGCTGTCAATCATAAGCCCGTCCATATCAAAAACTGCGCCCTTAAACATAAAACCGCCCCTTTTTTCGCTTTTAAGTCTGTATATAATAGCATATTTTACAAAAAAAGACAAATCGGTTGTAATTGCGACAAAGTTATGATACAATCGTTTAAATGGTCTGTGAAAAATATAAATTTGAGGGTAAGGAAATTTTATGGCAACATCAATTTATGCAAAACCTATCAAAGCAAAAACGATTCTGAAGTTCACTTTGCCAACCGTTCTTATGATGGTTTTTATGTCACTTTACACGGTTGTTGACGGAATCGTTGTTGCGAACTGTGTCGGAAGTGACGCATTGTCCGCAATCAATATTGTATATCCGTTCACGCTCGTATTTATGGCTGTGGGCTTAATGTTTTCAACAGGCTCAAATGCTATAATCGCAAAGAAAATGGGAGAAGGCAAACAGGAGGAAGCAAACCGACTTATGTCCGGTGTTGCAATCACGGCAACGGTCATTTCTGTTATCATTGCTGTGCTGTTCACAATTTTTGCCGAACCTATGTACATGATGTTCGGCTCAAACGAAAAAATTCTCCCCTACTGCATTGACTACGGCAGCGTTATGATTCCGTATGGCTTTGTAATGTGCTGGCAGATGCTCAACCAATCGTACCTTGTAACAGCAGACAAGCCACATATCATGCTTGTTTTCTCGATACTGTCGGGTTGCACAAACATTGTGCTTGACATTCTTTTTATGGCTGTGTGGGATTTTGGAATAATCGGTGCAGGACTCGGCACAATCATCGGAATGGCTGTGGGTGCAATTCCGCTTTTGCTCTTTTTCAACAAAAAGCAGACTCTGCACTTTGGCAAGCCTGAATTCAAGGTAAGTGAAATCCTCTTTGCTATGGCAAACGGCTCGTCAGAGGCTGTGACAAATCTTTCAACAGCCGTGACAACAGCGCTGTTCAACATTCAGATGATGCACTTTGCAGGCGCAAAAGGCGTTGCGGCTATAAGTGCTATTTTGTACATTCACTTTATTTTCACTGCGGTTTCGTTTGGATTCACTTCGGGAGTTTCACCCGTCATCAGCTTTAACTACGGCGCACAAAATCACGAAAAACTGCAAAAGCTGTTCAAATTATGCATAAAAATCACGCTGATAATTTCGGTTGCAATGATTACGGCATCTGAATTTTTTGCAGAACCGCTTGTCGGAATTTTCTCGGCAGGCAACGAAAAAATTCAGCAGATTGCACTCAGCGGATTCAGAATTTTTGCAATAAATTATCTGTTGTGCGGAATGAATATTTTCGCATCGGGACTTTTCACCGCACTCAACAACGGCAAGATTTCAGCCGTAATTTCAGTTGCAAGAACGCTTGTTTTCGAGTGTGCCGCAATGCTGATTTTGCCGATGTTTATAGGCATAAACGGTGTATGGTCGGCATTGCCCGTTGCAGAATTGTGTGCCGTTGCAATTTCCGTAACATTTATAATTGCCAATGCAAAAAAATACCATCTGGTCGGTGTACCACCGCACCCCGTTCGTGCAGACAGTTTATAATATTGAAAGCATATTATGCCCGAGTGTAGCATTGTAACCATTTGTACAAATAAACGCAAAAAATCCGAGCATCAAAACAATGCTCGGATAATTTTTTACAACATTAAAGCTCAATTAAAATCGAAATCAGATTGCACGAACTCTGATTACGCCATCAACTGCTGCGATTTTTGCAAGGTCATCTGCACCGGCGCCTGCAACATCAATAATTGTGTAAGCATAGTCGCCACGGCTCTTTGAAAGCATATTTTCAACATTGCCGCTGATCTGTGTGAGAACCTTCTTGAGAAGCTCGGGAACATTCTTGTGAGCAACGCAGAAACGGGTATCGTCAGCATTTGTTCTTGCAAGTGAAATTGCAGGATAGTTTACGGAGTTGATGATGTTACCGTTCTCGAGGTACTCCTTAACCTGATCACAAGCCATAACAGCACAATTTTCTTCACTTTCGGGAGTTGATGCACCGAGGTGTGGGAGGCAGATAATATTCTCTTCACCGAGGATATCGTCTGTTCCGAAGTCTGTAACATACTTAGCAACCTTGCCGCTCTTAACAGCCTCAAGAACTGCTGTTGAATTAACAAGACCGTCACGGCTGAAGTTGAGAATACGAACACCGTCTTTCATCTTGGCAATCATATCGGCATCAACCATATCTCTTGTGTCGTCAGTAAGCGGAACATGGATTGTGAGGTAGTCGCAATTTACCATAACATCTTCTGCGCTCTTCATGAGCTTAACTGTAGGAGCAAGCTTGAGAGCGTTGCCAACAGACATAAATGGGTCAAAGCCGATTACATTCATACCGAGAGCAACAGCGGCATTTGCAACAAGAATACCGATTGCTCCAAGACCGATAACACCGAGAGTCTTACCCTTGATTTCGGGACCGACAAACTGACTCTTGCCCTTTTCAACCATCTTACCGACAGCTGCACCGTTGCCCTTGAGAGTCTTCGCCCATTCATAACCCTCAATAACCTTACGGTTTGAAATAAGAAGTCCTGCGATAACAAGCTCCTTAACAGCGTTTGCGTTAGCACCCGGTGTATTGAAAACAACAATACCCTGCTCGCTGCACTTATCCTTCGGAATGTTGTTTGTGCCTGCGCCTGCTCTTGCAATTGCAAGAAGGTTATCGGCAAATTCCATATCGTGCATTGCGGCACTTCTTACAAGAACTGCGTCAGGGTTCTGAACATCGTCACCGTATTTATAGTTATCACCGAGACGGCTTGTGCCGATAGCGGCGATTTTGTTTAATGTAAGAATGTTATACATCAAAATCAATCCTTTTTAATTTTTTATTTTAAGAATTTACAATAACAGGCGAACAGCGTTCGCCTGTTATATCATAATATTCAATAATTACTTGTTTTCAGCCTCGAACTTCTTCATAAACTCAACGAGTTTTTCAACGCCCTCATAAGGCATAGCGTTGTAAATTGAAGCTCTCATACCGCCGACTGTGCGATGACCCTTGATATTAACAAGACCGTTTTCAGTAGCCTCTTTAACGAATTTAGCGTCAAGGTCAGCGTCACCTGTAACGAACGGAACATTCATAAGCGAACGATCCTCGGGAACAACAGTACCCTTGAAAAGCTCTGAAGAATCGAGGAAACCGTAGAGAAGGTCAGCCTTCTTCTTGTTGATTTCATACATCTTATCAAGACCGCCAACCTCGTTCTTAATCCATTCAAGAACAAGCTTTGCAATGTAGATTGTGTAGCAAGGCGGTGTGTTGAACATTGAACCGTTGTCAGCGTGAGTTTTCCAGTTAAGCATTGTAGGAGTGATATCCATAGCGTTGCCGATAAGATCCTCACGAACGATAACAACCGTAAGACCTGCCGGAGCCATGTTCTTCTGCGCGCCTGCATAGAGAACGCCGAACTTTGAAACATCAATCGGTCTTGAAAGAATACAGGAAGAAATATCTGCAACGAGCGGAACATCACCTGTGTCGGGAAGCTCGTGATAAACAGTACCGTAAATTGTGTTGTTCATGCAAATGTAGAAATAGTCAGCGTCCTTTGTGAATGTTGAAGGATCAAGCTTTGGAATGTATGTGAAGGTCTTGTCAGCCGATGAAGCAACAACATTAGCCTGACCGTAACGGGCAGCCTCTGCATGAGCCTTTTTAGCCCACTGACCTGTGATAACATAATCAGCCTTACCGCTCTTTGTCATAAGGTTCATAGGGATAGCCGCAAACTGTGTTGACGCACCGCCCTGAAGGAAAAGAACCTTGTAGTTGTCAGGAATGTTCATAACCTCTCTCAAAAGAGCCTCGGCACCCTCGATGATTGTACCGTAAATTTTTGAGCGGTGTGACATTTCCATAACGCTCTGACCACTGCCTTCGTAGTCAAGCATTTCTGCCGCTGCTTTTTTAAGCACAGACTCAGGCAGCATTGAAGGACCTGCCGAAAAATTATATACTCTTGCCATTTCTGATATCTCCCTTTTTAAAAAAATTTTAAAAATATAGTTGTAAAAATAAATACGTTTTAATTATACGCTTTTAGCACGCTAAAGTCAATAAATTCATAGCACTAAAGCATAAAAAACGAAAAATTTCGTGATTCTGTTGTGCAAATTAATCAGCCAAGCTTAATTTTGCCGATACAGCCAACGATTTCATCCCTCATACGCTCAGCCTCTTTACGAGCGGCAACGGCAAAGTCATCTTCTGTAAGCCCCTGCTTTTTCCATGCACACATAATGCCGCGACTTGAGTTGATGATTGCACCAAGACCATTTTCGTCAAATGCGTTTTTAACATCATCGGCACCGCCGCCCTGAGCACCGTAACCGGGAACAAGGAAGAATGTGTGCGGAAGTTTTGCTCTCATTTCACCGAGCTGTTCGGGATATGTTGCACCCACAACTGCACCTACTGCCGAATAGCCATGCTTACCCATAAGGTCTTCGCCCCAGCCTTCGCACATCTTGCCCATATGCTCATAAACGCTCTCATTTGTTTCAAGCTTCATATCCTGAAGTTCGCCCGAGCTTGGGTTTGAAGTTTTTACAAGAACAAAAATGCCCTTGTCGTCCGAATCGCAAATTTTTGCAAGCGGCTTGATACCGTCTGTTCCGAGGTAGCCGTTTACCGTGAGTGCGTCTGCACCGAATGCGTCAATACTTTCGCCTGCAACATCTGTATGACCGAGGTGTGCCGTAGCATATGCCTCCATAGTTGTGCCGATATCGTTACGCTTGCCGTCTGTGATAACGAACATACCCTTTGACTTTGCATAAGCGATTGTGTCGCAAAGAGCCTTAACACCCTGCCAGCCGTACATTTCATAATATGCAGCCTGTGGCTTTACGGCAGGAACAATATCATAAAGTGCGTCAATAAGCGCCTTGTTGAATTCAAAAAGTGCAGCAGCCGCACCCTCAAGTGTCTTGCCGTACTTTTCAAAGCATTTTGTTTTGATTGATTCGGGAACATAGTCAAGCTTAGGATCAAGACCTGCAACCGTAGGATTCTGCATTTTTACAATATTTTCGATAAGTCTGTCAAATGCCATAGTGATTCTCCTCATTTTTTGTTATTCTTTCTATGGTCGGGCAAACAATTCATATCCCGACTGCAATATCTTTTTTACAATGCTGTTGTTCGCCCCTACGAATTATTATTTTTTAGCTGTTGATAATATCATAAAGTTCATTTGAGAACTTGTAATAATCCTGTCTGTCCTCTTTTACGAACTGAATTGCAGGACGGGGATGTGTGTTGTACTGACCTGTGAGAAGGTACGGAATATCGTAACCCCACTTAACGCCCTCAGCCTTAAACTTGTGGGTGTACTCCTCAATGATTTTGAGAATAGGAGCAACCTGATACTTCGGGTTCTTGAGGAAACCGAGAAGAAGTTCAAGCGCACAGTTGCCTGCGCCTCTGCCCATGCCGTCAACGGTTGCGTCAAGGTAGCTGACGCCCTGCGTCATAGCCTCAATTGTGTTGGCAAAAGCAAGCTGCTGGTTGTTGTGAGCGTGAATACCGACCGACTTGCCGTACTTGTCGGCAATTGAGCAATAAAGGTCTGCAAGTCTTCTTGACTCCTCGGGATAGAGTGCGCCGTAGCTGTCAACAATGTAGAAAGCGTTTACTGGAGTTTTGCCGAGAGTTTCAAGAGCCGCTGTAATATCCTCGGTTCTTGCCTTTGAAACAGCCATAATATTGATTGTTGTTTCGTAACCCTTCTTTGCAGCGTCCTCAATCATTTCAACAGCCGCAGGAATTGCGTTGATGTATGTTGCAACTCTGATGAGGTCAATCGGGCTGTCCTTCTTTGCGATAATATCCTTCTTAAAATCTGTTCTGCCGACATCAGCCATAACAGCGATTTTAAGAGGAGTCTTGTTGTCGCCTACAATTTTTCTGATATCCGCATCGTTACAGAATTTCCACTTACCGAAATCTTCTTCGTTAAAGATTTCCTTTGATGCCTTGTAGCCGAATTCCATATAATCAACACCGGCTTTAACATTTGCATTGTAAAGATCCTTGATAAATTTGTCGTCAAATCTGAAATCGTTACAAAGACCGCCGTCACGGATTGTTGCATCTACTACTCTGATATCCTGTCTTACCGACAGGAGGTCACCCTTCTGTGCCATAATTTTACTCCTTTATGTTAAAGTTTATATTAAATTAAATTTATTTGGTAAGCGAACACGGCGAGCCGCCGTCCCCAATTCGTGCAGACAGTTTGATAAATAAAAAACATTTATGCCCGAGCGTAGTACAGCTACCGTTTGCACAATTTTAATCGTATCAACATCTACAATTAAAACAAACTCAATCTTCAAAAACTACCTTACCGCCGAGAATTGTCTTTTTGACTTTACCTGTGAGGGTTCTGCCCTTAAACGGGGTGTTTTTGCTTTTGCCGTGAAGTTTACCAGCATCAACTGTCCATTCTTCATCGGGATTTATAAGAACAACATCGGCATTTGCACCGACTGAAAGTGTGCCTGCGTTGATTTTCAAAATCCTTGCAGGATTAACACTCATCTTCTCAACAAGCTGTGAAAGCGTCATTTTGCCTGTCTTAACTAGGTATGTGTTGCAGACCGCAAACGAGGTTTCCATGCCGATTGAACCGTTGGGGGCTTTTACAAAATCAGCCTTTTCCTCGGGTGTGTGCGGTGCGTGGTCGGTTGCTATGGCATCAAGCGTGCCGTCACAAAGCCCGTTGATAATCTCGTCAACATCAGCCTGAGTTCTGAGAGGCGGATTCATTCTGTAATCAGCGTCACCTCTTAAAAGCTCCCTGTCCGTGAGCGAAACATAATGCGGAGCGGTTTCGGCGGTCACCTTAACACCTCTCCTTTTGGCATCACGGATAAGTGCAACGCTTGTTTTGGTGCTGACATGGCAGATATGAATAGGCTCATTAAGAGCGGCGGCAAGTGCAATTTCTCTTGCAGTTCCGCAGTCCTCGGCACCGGCAGGGATTCCCTTGACACCGAGCTTTTCCGAAACCTCGCCCTCATTAATTTTACCGCCGTCGGCAAGAAACAAGTCCTCGCAATGTGCGACAATTGTCATGCCGAGCTTTGGAGCTTTTTTCATTGCGTCACTCAAATACTTTGTGTTTTCAACAGGTCTGCCGTCATCGGTAAGTGCTATTGCACCTGCACTTTTCACAGCGTCAATGTCTGTGGGTTCTTCGCTTTTAAGCCCCTTGGTAACGCTTGCCGCAACATAAACACGGCTGTCGGCGTCTTTAGCCTTGTCAAGAATATACTTTACAATTTCGGGGCTGTCGGTTGTGGGATTGGTGTTAGGCATTGCAAGCAGGCTTGTAACACCGCCTGCGGCAGCCGCCTTGCATCCCGTGATAATATCCTCTTTGTGAGTCTGACCGGGATCACGAAGATGCACATGCATATCAACAAACCCCGGAACGGCACAAAGACCGTCTGCATCAATAATCTCCCCGTCTGATGTAATGCCGCTGCCGATTTCGGCAATCACGCCGTTCTTTATGAGAATATCTGTTTTTTCGTTAAGCTTGTCGGCAGGGGAAACAACCACTGCGTTTTTAATTAACATTTCCATGTTTTTCCTCCGTTAAGAAAAGAAATTATCTTCTCTTGTTTCTGTTTGCAGGGCGGTGATTCTGCTGGGGGCGTCGGTCGGTTCTGCTGTGAACCTGAACAAGTCCGTCACTCTCGCCTCTTTCGGCACGCATTCTTGCACGCTCTGCCTTTTGTCTTTCTCTCTCTCTTCTCTCTTCCTCTGCCTTTTTGCGTTTGGCAATCGCACGCTTATGCTTTATCATTATTGAAACATTCTTGCAGAAATATCCGCAGTGAATGCCAAAATTCTTAACTCCGCCTGCAAAGCCCCTGAGAGCGTTCCCGATGTTTTTGCCTACATTGGCAAGGACCTCTTCCGTTGACCGTTTATCATTCGGTTCACCCTCGGTTTCTTTATTATTCTCTTTTTCAAGAGCGTTCTGCTTTACGGTTTCTGCTTTTCTTTCAACCTCGCCGATAACATCAACGTCCTCGGCATCTCTGAGGTCTGAGCTTTTGATAACCCCCATTGACTTTTTGGGAGCTTCGTCAAAAAAGTCATAACCGCTGTCAAACTTGTTTTTCTTAGCCTTTGCCCTTACAAGCTCCTCGTCATCAACCTCTTCCCCGGTTTCCTCCTCGGGATCGTCACTGCCGAAAATGATGTTTGCATACTCGTCAACCTTTTTTTCAAGCGGATGCTTTTGTTCGGAAACCTCCTCGGTTTCTTCAACATCGGCATCGTCCTCACGGTCGATATCGTCAGGCTCGCTTGTTTCAAAAAGATCGTGTTCGGGCTCGGGGATAACGAGTGTAGGACCCGACGAAGAGCTTATGTCCTCGTATTTTTCAGGTGTTTCTGCGTTATCTTTTTCGTTTTCGTCAATTTTTTCGGGTTCAGTCTCTGAGGTATCTGCTGCGGTAGGCTCCTTTTTTTTTTCGTCCTCCGTGCTGTTTTCCTCGTAACCGTAGTTGTTTTTATATGCCTCACGCTCAAGCTCACTCTTGTAAGCCTTTGCGGAGTTGATTATCTCGTCAATTTCTTTTTCCTTGGCATCATCCGTGTCATAACCAAAGTTTGAATACTCACTTGTAATTTCTTCCGGTTCTTCCATGTTTTCGATTATCGGCTCGGGAGCATATCTTCTGCCAGGCAAAGCCGGTTCTTCTTCAACCTCTTCCGCATATCTCTGCTTTTTCTTTGAGCGTTTATCGGGCTTTTCGGGAGAATCGTCAAAATTGTCAATGTCGTAGTCCGTACCCTTTTCACCGAGTTTATACTTGACTGCAAGCTCCTCAAGAATAGCGTTATTCTTCTTAGCCTTTTTATGCTTTCTGATTCTCACGGCAAAAATTATGATGAGAACAATCAAAATAAGGATAACAACACCGCCGCCGATGATTATGTACGGAATAAATCCCTTTGAAAACGGCAGGTCGCTGAATTTTACCGAAGATACAATTTTGGAAAAAGTATCGTAGTCAACGGTTGTAACATCACCCTCTGTTCTCTGCATTGTGATATTAATGTTCATACCGTCATAAACCGTGTTGGCAACAAAGGTTTTCACATCGCCCTTACTGCTCTGAGCAGTTGCGTCAAACACAAGCCACACAGCTTTTTCTTTTTGGTCGGGAGTACAGCTCCGATACTCGTCGGAATTAAGAAAATTGTTGCGTATATTTGAAAGCTCGCTTGAAGAAAGCTGAGCATAGTTGCCGACATTCTCGCTGCTCTCATTTTTTGTCATTGTCACGGTCAGAATAACCGATGACATATTATCCATACCCTGAAGATAGATATTTCCGTTCTGAAAGGTTTTCATTGTTGTGTCATAATCAAGACCGAAAACGGAAAAATATTTATCTGTGCTTTTACTGTCCCTTGTAACAGCGCTCATACCGTCAGGCATCGAAAGCGTCATATCGTCAATCTGCGGAATCTCGTAATCTTTTGTTGCGCCTGAACAGGCAAAAATACCGCAAAATACCGTTACGGCACAAATTGCAAGCGTTACAGCTCTTTTAAAAACAGTTTTCATCATGTCCGTATATTCCCCCGAAACTAAATTAGATTCATCAATACTGCTTTTTAGAATGTATATCTAATTAATTATACATAATCTGTCAAAAAAATACAAGGTTTTTACCGCTGAAATTTGAAAACAAGAGTGCCCTATTCGTGAATACAGTATGATATTAAAGAACATATTACGCCTGAGCGTGCATAAAATTGAAAATGGAAAATTATGGTTGAGAAGACAATTCGCAAGAATGCAAAACATTGTCGCCCGACTGTTTTTGTATATTTTTGTTATATACGGAGTTGTTGCAAAACTGTATGTGCGGATATTATCCGCCTGCAGATAACCACGCAAAGATTTGTACAAATTAAAATTATATAAATAAACATTCACTTTCATATAAAATAAAAATTGCATCAATGCCGTATCGGGCATCAATGCAATTTCTTTATCTGACTATCTTCTCAAATTGACTGCGGTGGCACACCGCCAACCGAAATTTTCAATTTTCCATTTTCAATTTTCAATTAAAAACAAGACTGCCGTTCGGGCAACTTAACCCTCGCATTTTGCGGACTCTCTTCCCGAACGAAATCACATCTTATTCTACAGTAACCGACTTAGCAAGGTTCTTTGGCTTATCGGGATCAATACCTCTGTTGATTGATGTGTAATAAGCAAGAATCTGGAGTGGAACAACTGCTGTAATCGGCATAAGAAGCTCATCTGTATGCGGAATTTCGATAACATAATCCGCAACACCGTCCTTGAGTTCTCTTACACAGGCGTCTGTACAAACAAGAATAACCTTTGCACCTCTTGACTTAACCTCAACAACATTGCTGATTGTCTTGGGGATAATACCTGTCTGAGTTGCAACGGCGATAACCGGAACATCCTCGTCAATAAGCGAAATTGTGCCGTGCTTCAACTCGCCTGCGGCGTAGCTTTCTGAGTGAATGTACGAAACCTCTTTGAGCTTGAGTGAACCCTCCATTGAAAGGGCATAGTCAAGACCTCTGCCTATGTAAAGCAAGCTGTCGGTTGCAACAAGCTTTGTGGCAACGAACTTGCAGATATCCTCGCAGTTGTCGATTACATACTGAACTGCCTCAGGCATTTTTGTGAGAGCCGAAACAAGTCGCTTGCACTCGGCTGTGCTGATTGTTTCCTTTGCAAGAGCAAGCTCAAAGGCAAAGAGATACATAACGGAAAGCTGTGTGATGTATGCCTTTGTTGACGGAACGGAAATTTCGGGACCTGCGAGTGTGTAGATGAGCATATCCGCCTCACGGGCAATTGAACTGCCCTTTGCGTTTACGATTGCAAGGGTTTTGGCACCCTTCTGCTTTGCAAGACGCATTGCGGCAAGGCTGTCGGCTGTTTCGCCCGACTGTGAAATGATGATTACAAGGTCGCCCTCGCCTACAATCGGATTTCTGTAACGGAACTCGGACGCAATGTCAACATTTACGGGAACTCTTGCGATATCCTCAATAACATACTTGCCGACCATACCTGCGTGCATGGCAGTACCGCAGGCAACGATTGTGATATTTTTGAAATTCTTGATTGTTTCCGTTGTGATGCCGCACTCCTCAAGGAACGGAAGTCCCTCTTTGATTCTCGGCATAATCGTTGTTCTGATAGCCTCGGGCTGTTCGTTGATTTCCTTAATCATAAAGTGCGGATAACCGCCCTTTTCGGCAGCCTCCATATCCCAGTCGGCTGTCTGAAGTTCCTTTTCAATCGGATCAAGGTGTTCGTCAACGAACGAAACACCGTCAGGTGAAAGTGTTACGATTTCATCATGGTCAAGAAGATAATAATCCCTTGTGTACTGAAGAATTGCAGGAACATCGGACGCAATAAAGCACTCACCTTCTGCAACGCCTACGATAAGAGGACTTTCACGGCGAACCGCAAAGACTCTGTCGGGGAAATCCTTGAACATAATTCCGAGTGCAAACGAACCCTTAAGCTCAGCCATTACGCTGTCAATTGTTTCAAGAGGATTTCCGTTGTATTTATAGTCGAGGAGCTGAGCAACAACCTCTGTATCTGTGTCGCTTAAAAAAGTTCTTCCCTTTGAGATGAGGAAGTCTTTAAGCTCCATATAGTTTTCAATAATACCGTTGTGAACGATTGTAACCCTTGTACCGCTGTGTGGATGTGAGTTTACATCCGAAGGCTCGCCGTGGGTTGCCCAACGGGTGTGACCTATGCCGACATGACCTTTCGGAGTGCCGACCTCTGCAAGCTTATCCTTTAAGTCCTGAAGCTTGCCCTTGGTCTTTACGGTCTTGATTTCTCCGTTATCAAAAACCGCAATACCTGCCGAGTCATAGCCTCTGTATTCAAGCTTTGTGAGAGCATTAACAAGCACCTCACTGCAATCCTTAGGTCCTACATAACCTACAATACCGCACATAAAATTTCTCCTTTTCGGTTAATCATTGACCTTGTGGCAAAAAGTAGGTACAAGTTCTGCCAAAAGTTCAACTGTCTTTTCACTGTCATTGTTTTCTGCGGTCTTTTTGAGAACCTCAAGCTTTGACAGCATATCTGTTTCGTCTATTTTAATTTGATTTCCTATGAAAATTTTCTTGTTCTGTGTTGACTTAAGACCTTCTTCGTCCATAAGAAGCTCCTCAAAAAGCTTTTCACCCGGACGAAGTCCCGTGAAAATAATCGGAACATCTTTGTACGGAACCTTACCGTACATTCTGATAAGGTTCTCGGCAAGGGTTGTAATCTTGACGGGAGCACCCATATCAAGAACAAAAATCTCACCGCCCTTTGCCATTGCACCTGCCTCAAGAACAAGCGAAACAGCCTCGGGAATAGTCATAAAATATCTGATAATATCGGGATGTGTTACGGTAACGGGCACACCTTTTTCAATCTGACGGCGAAACAGCGGAATAACCGAGCCGTTTGAGCCGAGAACATTACCGAATCTTGTTGTTACAAATTCGGTATCGGTGCTGTGCTGCGCCTTGTACTGAATAATCATCTCGCACGCACGCTTTGTTGCGCCCATAACATTTGTCGGATTAACAGCCTTGTCGGTTGAAATCATAACAAACTTCTTTGCCTTGTACTTTTCTGCAAGGGTTGCAACATTGAATGTGCCGAAGATGTTGTTCTTTACAGCCTCCTCGGGAACGGTTTCCATAAGCGGAACATGCTTGTGAGCGGCAGCGTGGAATACGAGTTCGGGGCGATATGTCTTGAAGATAAGCTCCATTTTGTCGTAATCACGAACCGATGAAATAAGCGTTACAAGGTTAAGCTTTGTGCCGTATTCAAGCACAAGCTCCTGCTGAATGTCATATGCGTTGTTTTCGTAGATATCAACAATGATGATTTGTTTCGGATCATTCTTTGCAATCTGTCTTACAAGCTCACTGCCGATTGAACCGCCGCCGCCTGTAACAAGACAAACCTTTCCGTTGATAAGGTCATGAATCTCCTTTCGGTCAAACTCAATGGGTTTTCTGCCGAGAAGATCCTCAATCTTGATTTCCTTTGCCTGTGAAATAAGCTGTGTATGCCCGTCATCAAACAAAAGCTCACCGAGATAAGGGATAATCTTGATTTTGCACTCTGTTGCGGAACAGTAATCAAGAATCTTCCTCTTCTCATCTTCCTCACATGACGGAACTGCAACAATAATATTGTCTATGCGGTATTCATCACATATTTTAACAATTTCGGGACAGGTTCCGACAATGGGGATTCCTTCGATTTTCTGATTCAGCTTTTTCAAATCATCATCGACAAAGCATACCGGAATGATGCTTTTTGAAGGATTATTAACATCACCCTGCTCTTTCGCATTGTGAATTTCACGAACAATCATTCTGCCGGCATTGCCTGCGCCCACAATAAGGGTGCGCTCTCCGCCCTCTGCCCTTCCTGCCTCGGTAAGGTCAAGAAAAGTCCTTCTGAAAACAAAACGGAATGCAAGAATTCCGACAAGGGCTATTGCGAAATGTACTATACAAAAAATCTTTCTCTGCGGAATCTGCAAAAACAACGAGATTACAAAGCCGAGCGTAAACCCAGAAAAGACGGCAGTTCCGCACACCATATAGTCCTTTGCGTTAAAGTATCGCCACAATTTTGAATATGTTCCGCTTATATAAAGCGTAAACAGACACATGACAAGATCAATAACAATATAGCTCAACAAGCCTTTGCTTGAAGCAGCACCTATGTAGCCGACAAGCAAGAGAATATAATTTGCAAGAATACCGCTGACAACGATAATAAACACATCTGCGAGAGCCAGAAACATCTTACGCAAATTAATCTTCTTCATAACCCATACCTCTTCTGTTTAACTTTGTGTAAATTTCCCGAGTAACATATAAATACAATTATGATTCATTATACAACAGTGCAAAAGGAATGTCAAACAAAGCAATTCCTAAATCAACTTAAAATCCGACAATCAAAGCACAAGGAACAGTAATAATCGGACTTGTTCGACACACATTTGTTGACAACCGCACAAAACGAGCCTAAAATAATACCATACTTAATATGGGCGGTAAATTGAATGAAAAATTTTTCGATAATCCTCGGAGCAATAATACTTGTGCTGTTTGTGACTCTCGTAATATGGGGCGTTTACTGTGACAACACAATTGCAATCACAAATTACTGTGTAAACAATACTAAGAACGACGCAAAGCTGAAATTTGTTGTCATCACGGATCTGCACAACAAGGAATACGGAGAAAAGAACGCAGACCTTGCAGAGCTTGTAAAGGAACAAAATCCCGATTTTATTGCAGTTTGCGGAGATATGGTCAACCGTGGCGATCCCGACACAACGAAGATGAAAGATGTGCTTGAAAAGCTTTCAAAAATTGCACCCACATACTGCTGTCTCGGCAACCATGAGCGTGACAATGCCGCCAAATTCGGAACGGATTTTAAAAGCGAAACAAATTCAACAGGCGCTGTATTGCTCGATAATGAATACATAAAATTCACCAAAAACGGCAAGAGTGTGCTTATCGGCGGAATGAGCGACTACCCTTATTATGAGTTCTACACTCCCGATGACGATGTTCCGTCAAGAACGCTGTGGGAAGAATTTGCCGAAAAAGCAAAGAACAATTTCACAATTCTTCTGCACCACCAGCCCGAATACATTGCCGAGGACGCAAAGAAAACCGACATTGACTTAATCGTCTGCGGTCACACCCACGGAGGACAGATTCAATTGCCGTTCATCGGCGGAGTAATCGCTCCGAATCAGGGACTTTTTCCGAAATATGACAAAGGCGAATTTGACCTTGACGGCACAAAAATGATTGTCTGCGCAGGTCTGAGCAACACCGTATTCATCCCCAGAATCAATAATCAAGTTGAAATAGGTGTTGTGACGGTTGTATAACATCGGTTCTCCCCTACAAGTATACATTTACTTTCATATAAAGCAAAAATTGCATCAATGCCGTATTCGGGCATCTGATGCAATTCTTTTATCCGAGTATTTTCTCGAATAGATTGCGGTGGCACACCGCCGACCGCAATTTTCAATTTTCCATTTTCAATTTAAAAAGCTTTCCCCTTGAAGCGACTGTTTTCACGAACCGAGAACGGTGGCTCGCCGTCAGTTCTTCTCGCTGTAATTCCTAAGTTCCGCAGGAGTTCTGCCGTATTCGGACTTACAGAACAGGATAAACGAATTTACATTCGGAAAACCGTTTTCAATCGCCGCCTGTCTGACGGTGATTTTTTTGTTTCTCAAATCATCAATAGCGTGTTCAAGACGAACACGGCGAAGATACTTTGAAAATGTTTCCTCTGTTTTATCCTTAAAATATTTTGAAAAATGAGCAGGCGTCATGCCTACATAATTGGCAATTTCATTGAGCGTGATTTCGTGTTTGTAATTATCGTGCATATATCTGATAGCACTTTTGGCGCAGTCAAAATCATCAGCCTGAGAACCGTGAACATATTGTATATCGTTGTCAATGCAATCACGGATGAGATAGTACGCAACGCTGTACATCACCGCTCTTACCTTCATGCTGATAAGCTTGCTCTCGTACTCTTCATATCCGTGGAATATGTCCATTGCTTTTCTGATAAACTCAAGAGCTTCGCCCTCGGGTTGTTTGAAACTCGGCACAATATGCGGATCGTCAACATACGGTGCAATTGCCTTTGGAATGATATTGAGCATAACAGCCTGAGTATCCTCACCGATGTCCTCATAGGAATGAACCTCCTGACTGTTAAGAACATAGACATCGCCCGCATTGAGAATAATTTCACAGTCAAGCTTGTTAAGCCTTACCTTACCTTTTTTTATATAGGAAATTTCATATGAACCATGCCACCTGAGTCCCGATTCAAAGGCAACTTTTCTGTCCGGATATCTTGTAACCCTGCCGCTGTAATACGGCTCGGGCGGTAACAACACCTTCTTGTACTTCATGGTTTCACCCTTAACTCAATTAAAATCAATCAATTGTTAATAACATAGTCAGCGCAAAAATAAATATATTTAAGATCCGCAATTACCGCAGAATGGTCTGTTTTTACTACAACTGTTCTGCGTTCTTTTTTGCTGATTTCCTCAACACAGCGTGCAACATTGCACTTTGAAGGCTCGTAGCCGTACTTTTCAAAAAATTCTTCCGCAGTCATAACAAGAGAGCCGTAGCCCTCAAACATATGCAAAAGAGAATAGTCAATCAGCTTGTATTCATCTTCAATAAGGCTGATTCCGATATCGCAGTTTGTGACTGAACCGATGTAATACGGTGCGTCATTGAGGAACAAGCCTGTCTTGAACGAACCGATTGAAACGGTAAGATCCGAGTTTACCGCCGTACTGCACACACCCGTGTCACCGTTAATTCCGCTGTTGATGTCTGCACTTATAACATAGGCATTTGTCATATTAATCTGCTCAACCGCTTCAAGCATTTCACCCTTTAATTCACCCGAAAAGCCTGTTCCGAGCAGACAGTCAACTACAATGTCAAATCCCGTGAAAGCCGCCGCCTGTGACATTGGCATCTCCTCGGCACCGAGCGACATTGCGGTTTTATAATAGTAAAGGCCGTCCTTTGAAAAGCCGTCGCTTGCTCTGAAAATTGTCGGTGTAAAGCCGTTTTTGCATAAAACACAGGCGAGCGCATAACCGTCGCCGCCGTTGTTGCCCTTACCGCAAACTATGGCAACCCTGCCCACAAACTTTGCCGAATTAAAAATCCCCTGTGCGGCTCTGTACATAAGCTCCGCCGAAGGAGTATGCTCCGCAATCGTCCTTGCGTCGCTTTTTCTCATATTTTCAACCGAAACGACCTGAACAAATTCCATCTTATATTCCTCCGCTTTCTGAAATTTCCATAGCCTTATCCGCCGTTTGCGGCATTGTAAGCCGTCATAACAGCACTTTCATCCATATTACAACCGAGCAAAAACAACGGTGTTTCCTTAAAGAACTCATCAAGCAATTCAAGCAGCTTTTCCATTCTGCTCCGCTCAACATCAATAACCGTTGCCTCAAGCAACTGTTTCATAACCTGTGACGGTAACACCCTGACCGCCGTGTTCTCTTCTGCTCTTTGAAGAATATACACAGCCTTAACAGGTGCTTTTGTATTTGTTCCTATGTCAGCTTTCCCCATCCACGGAGTTCCGTAAGCATAAAATTTTCCGTCACATTTTCGTATAACCGGCTTGTCATCGTTAATCATCGTCACCCTGTTGCCAAAATGTCTTCGCCACAGAGCCGTGTAGGTAGACTTGCCCGTTCCGCTGACTGCCGAAAAAACATAGCCCTCGCCGTCAAGCTCAAGACAGGACGAATGAAAAAAGAATCCGTCAAATCCGTCAAGCACGGCGTTGCAGAATTTTGAGAGTATCAAAACATCCTCCGCACCTTGTTCGCTGAGGTTGTCGGAAAGCCTGAGACGCTCACGGATTTCGTCATCCGAAACCGATATTGCAATGTCGGTCTTTCCCGATTCATTCGACTTAACGGCATAGCTTTCAAGCCGTTTCCTGCATATTTTAAATTTTGGATTAACTTCAACATTCAAATCAGCTATTCTGTATATCGGCATATCTGCTCCGCTAAATACTATAATGAAATATTGTAACACAAATTAATGTTTTTTGCTACGGCGAAATGAATAAATATTATCTTACCTTTTAGTGCAAGTTGTTCAGTCGCACAGCTTTAAAGGCAAATATTGCACAATACAAGCCGTGTTATTTTGTAACAATGCACATACAGCTTATTTTTTATTCATTTTAAAGCCTGTAAAAAAAGCATTATTTTACGACTTTTTTAATTTTGTTTACTTTACTTGTCCGACTGCTTTTTTGCATACTCTTCAAGGTATGCTCTTTCATAAATTCAAATATCCTGTGCGTAACCGTTCCTATAAGAATCGGAATGAATATTCCTGCGGCAAGGTAGATTATGCAGTAAAAATTTAAGCCGTTTGGACGATAAATGTACCAGATTGTTGACTTGAGTTTTAAAATATCGAAATCTTTGAACAGCGGTGTAATTACGCTCAATCCCCAGAACGCCCATTTTACAATCATAAAGGCAAAAATGTGGTGAATCATTATGCTGTAGGTATTGTCAGAAATCATCCTGACAAGCTTTTTGTTCTTGATAATCGGAGTAATCAGCTTTGCAACCCTCAGCCAGAACGCAATGCCCGTGATTGCGGTTACATAAGGAATGACGCAGCCGTTGTCAAACTTCACACACTTTGACGGAGTGTATTCAAGATTTTCACAGAATGTGAGGAGAAGAAGCTGAACTCCGAGAACGATTGCAAAATATGCAACGCTGTTGAGATTATCGTGTTTTTCAAGCTTTTCGTGATAAAATCTGCCAAACTCAAAACACGGCAGAAAAAACATTGACCTGAACAATAACAGCAACGCACCCTTTGGGGCAGGATTCCAAATGCAGTATTGCACACCGAAAATTCCGATTGCAAGATACACGGCAAGAATGACATACTCGTTGCCCCTGTGAACCTTTTTGAGCAGTTTGCGGAACAGTATATTAAAAACATAAACACAGAACAACGGATACACAAACCACGAACCGAGGTTGTAGGCAAAACTTTCGCCGTCAATAAACGGCATAACAAAAAGGTTGTACAGATCAAATTTGCCCTGAGCAATCGTATAGCCGACCTGAGTAAGTGCGAATGCGATTATTCCGTAAACAATGTTCCATAGATATGCTGGAATCAACAAGCGTTTTGTCCGTCCCCATATATATTTGAAAATATGTTCCTCGTGCTTTTCCTTGTAAAAATAACCCGAAATGAAAACAAACAAGGCAAGATTGTACGAATACTTCGGAAACCAATCGTACATCAGCGACACACCGCCGTTATAGCAATGCCCCGAAACTATGATAATAATGCCGATTGCCGACAAAATTTTAAAAGTAAAATTAATGTTTCCGTCATCGCTGAGCCTTTTGTTTTCAGCTGTGACACTGTTTTGTTTAAATGCAGATTTACTGCGTGTTTTGTTCTTTCCCATAATTTCCTCTCATCTGTATTTGTCGCAATTTAAAAATTCCGCAAATTCACACGGTAATTGTACCACAAAAGCAATCCGCAATCAATATATCAAATTCACCGTGCAAAACACATATAAATCATTATTTTGCACAATCTCACTTTTGTTTTAACAGGTATTTAAATCTTTTAGTCACATCTGTTCCACCACATAATTGTACACATACCCGTTAAAAAGCCTAAGATTAAAGTGTAAATAAATTCAGTCAAAAAAGCCGGACAAAGCATAAAATAAAAAAATATGCAAAAAACTATTGACACAACCTTTACATAATGCTATAATAATAAAGCTGTAAAAAAACAGCAGAGTTGTATATCGCGGGATAGAGCAGCTCGGTAGCTCGTCGGGCTCATAACCCGAAGGTCGTCGGTTCAAATCCGGCTCCCGCAACCATATCAAGTGGATGTGACTGATTTCGGTTACATCCACTTTTTTAACATTAATATAATGAGGTTTCGTTGTCGCAAAAAGAGTATCCATTTTGAGTCCTTACCCAGAGTAAGAGGCTGCGTTGATGTTTCAAGTCAACGAAGAAAACCCCTCCTGTATAATTTTGATAAAAATTGAAAATAAAAAAATAACTCAAATTGATATTTGTATGCCACAGCTGTTCAAATACAGATATAAATAAGCTCATTGGGCACTCAACTTGATGAATTGTTTTGTTTAAACAAATGTTTTGATATGACGAATGTTGTGCATAACATGTAACAGAAACCGTGTTCGCCACGACAGAATTACGGTTATTTTGTGATATTTATATTATGATTTAATCTAAATTATTGTGTCTTTATTTGCGGGCGGCTGATGACCGCCCATACAGGATTGCGCAACCTCACACAATACATCCCATACAACGCACAACAGCACCGAAGTCATATCGGTGCTGTTTTTTGTTTTTATTATAAAGTTTTTGCTGAATAATCAAAGCTTAATGTTATTCATCTCGTCACCGAGGACATCGGCGATTTCTTTCAGGTGGCCTGTGCGTTTGCCTTTTAGTTTATAGAACTGCAAAAGTCCGTAGCCCGGGTACTCGTTGCCCTCAACCATAACGGGACCGTTCTTTGAAAAGGCGATATCCCATCCGATATATCTCACCTGCGGAATCTTTTCCGCTGCCTCAACAACCATGTCAAGAGCCTCTCGAACACCTGCAATCTTAACCTCGGAGAACTTTTTGCCTGTCATCGGGTGTTTGTCATAAACATTGCCGTAGTCGTCAATTACATTACTGTCGATTCTGCCGTCTGCATCAAGGCTGAGGTAGAGGTCATTTGTACATCCGATAACATTTGACTCGTCCTGATTGATACGGAGAGCGTTATTTATTATATGTGCCTTGCCGTCCTTATAGAGCGTAACAACTCGCCATGAATTTACAACGCACGGATTGATTTCGTTGAGGTCATCGCTCTGAACGATTGCTTCCTCAACAAGAAGCTGACCGTTTGCCTTGAGTTCATCATAAAGCTTGTTGCTGTCCTTTACATCGGCAACGGTGATTTTTGAAATGCCGTGACCGCCCTCGCCTGTCGGATCTTTTGCAAAAACGGTTTCTCTGCCGTCAAGGAACTTCTTGAAATCTTCCTTACTGCCTGTGCGAAGGTTGATGAAATCTCTTTTGAGATACTTTTTGAAAAGCTCGTCAAAAACAAGCTTGTCACGAAGAAGAACTATATATTCCTCATCGTTGAGATATTCAAGAATTTTGTAGAAAGTTTTTGCAGTTACAAAGGTTTTTTTCTCTTTAGCCGAAAGGTTGATAAAATCGCAACGGAAATAGTCCGTGTAGCCTGTGCCTCTGATGAGAAAGTTACGGATTATGTCGAACTTGATATAAGCCTTTGACTTACCGCTGTTCTTGGCGATAATGTCAATGTGCTTATCCATTCTGCTGTGGTTAATATCTCTGAATTTATTCAAAAGCCATTTGTGTACCGAAACTGCCATCTTACTTCTCCTTTACAACCTTGCCGTCTTTTACATAAAATCTCGGATTGTTCTTGCCTATATTCACAAGCGCCTCAGCATTGCCCATACCCGAACTTCTGCCGAACATACCAACTGTTATACCGTCACCGAGGAGTGTTACCTCGTCATCAATTTTTACCGATGAATCAACCTTAACAGCCGTCATATTCATACACATCTCACCGACAACAGGATAATTTTTGCCGTTTATAACAACCTGTCTGTTGTGATTTGCGTGACCGATGCCGTTGTTGTAGCCGACAGGAAGAATTGCAAGAATAATATCCTCATCTGCCGTATATGACGCATTGTAGCCGAACCACTCGCCCTTGTTCACCTTTTTAAGCTGAAGAATACGGGTTTTCATCTTCATAGCCGGCTGTAAATCTATCTTTACATCAAAATATGTTTCGCTGATGTTGTACTTCTTAATGAAGTAATTGTTTCGCATTTTGCGAAGTTTGTCCTTTGGCGAATTTGAAAGAGAATCGGGGGCAACATTGTAGCCGTAGATTGCAATGCCCATTCTCACGCCTGTTGTAAAAGGCTGTTTCGGGTGGGTGAGCATTGAAACGGAACTGCCCATATGGACAATCGGGATTTTATTCAAATCAATAAGCGATGTAAGCTCCTTGAAGTTTCTGACCTGCTCGTCCCAATGGGGATCAAAAATTCCGGCTGTTGCAAAATGCTGATAAATTCCCTCAAGAACAAAATTTGAACCGTTAATCATATCAACGGCAGTTTTAACCTCGTTCTTATCCTTGAAGCCGAGGCGGTTAAAGCCTGTATCAATCTGGAGATGAACCTTGAAATTGCAGTCAATGTTCAAATCAAGCAACCTTTTGAGGTAGTCAAGCTCATTCACGGCAATGGTGAGATTAAGCCGCTTTGCCTCCTCAATTCTCGAAAGATGAACCGGATGCAGGCACAAAAGCGGAGCGTCCTTGTTGACCTTACGAAAGCTTTGAGCCTCCTCAAGAGAGGACACGGCAAAATAGTTAATGCCGTTTTTGTACATTTCATTTGCCACTTCCATACCGTGACCGTAACCGTCACCCTTGAGAACGGCAATAAAATATTTGTAGTCGCTGTATTTTTGTGTTATCGCACGGGCATTTGCACCGATTTTGTCAAGGTCAATTTCAACATATGAATCCAGCATTCCAAAGCCTCCGTTAATACACTATATCCTTAGAATTATAGCATAATTGCATGGGTAAATCAATAGCGATATTGAACAGTAACGGTGTACGGTTCGGGCATAAAATTGAAAATTGAAAATGTAAAATGGAAAATCATGGTCGGGAAGACAATTTGCAAAAATGCAAAACATTGTCGCCCGACCGTTTTTGTATATATGGAAGTTGTTGCAAATTTGTATGAGCGGATATTATATGCCTGCAGATAACCACGCAAAAATTTGTACAAATTAAAATTATATAAATAAAGCAAAAATTGCATCAATGCCGTATCGGGCATTGGTGCAATTCCTTTATCTAACTATCTTCCGGAAAGGACTGCGGTGTGCCACCGCAGTCCTAAATTTTCCATTTTCAATTTGCCAACGGCTTGCCGTTATATAAGCCCTACAATATACATCTGAATTGTGGTTGCGTCAATGACGGTAATATCGGAATCAAAGTTTACATCAGAGTTTATACGCTCTATCTCGTTCTGATTGACAATACCCACAATTGCTTTCTGAATTGCGGTTGCATCGGCAATATTTATTTTGCCGTCACCGTTTGCGTCACCGTAATATGCCTTTTCGGCTGAATTGGTGCTTGCAGTCATAACATAGTTTGTCATACCGATTGCAAGGTTGCCCTTGTCAACTTTTTTTACATACTGCAAAGTTGCCTTGTTGTTTGGAGAATCCGACACGGCAACATACATTGCGTCGCCCTTGAGAACCATGCCGTAGCAAAGCCTGCCGGATGACACCGACACACCGCTGATGTCGGATGCGGCAACTGCCTGTCTGCCTGTTTCAACATCGTATGAATACACGGCGTCGGAAGTATTAAAATACAGAGTATCGTTGTATTTTTCAAGGCTCATAAATGTATTTATCCAGTAGGAATTACCGCCTGCGCTCCATCTTTCGTTCAATTTCAGCTTTTTCTCATATGTATTGCTGTCAAGCTTGTATTTTAACAATGCACCCTTGTTAGCTGAAGAATTGTTGTTGACAAAGCCGTAAAATTCACCGTTAACCTCGCAAAGCCTTGTGTCGAAATTATGGATTTCGTAATTATCATATTTTGTCGAATTTGCACCGTAGCTTATTGTGTAATCATAGTGCTTTGACGGAAGATTCTGAATGGCATTGTCACTCAAAAGGAAGTATGTATGCTGAGCGTGTCCCGGTCTGTCATTAATAGGATCATCCCATGTAACATCAACATTATACCAAGCGTTGCCGATATGAACCTTGTTCCACATATGGTTCATTGAGTTTGAAACAACAAGTTCGGAGTCTATTCCGACAAGTGAAAGTATGTAGGAATACGCAAGTGCATAGCCCTGACATACGGAAGTTTTTTCAACAAGCGAATTGTAAATATCAGCCTTGTTGTAATCCGATGTGCTGTACTCGCTCATAATGGCAAGCTCATCGTGAATTACAAGTGCCTTTTCGGAATCGGTCATATTCTCGTCCACGAGCGAAAGAATTCTCTCAACCTCTTTATCAAGCGACTTTTTCTGTGTTGCATACTCGCTCTTGCTGATTGTGTACTCGGGATAGATTGACGCAACCTTATCCTCTGACGGATAGTAGGAGTACGAAAATCCCTGATTCACATAGTAAAGCTCCGGATGAGTCAAGGTCAGCACCTTAAAAAATTCCGCAACATCGCTTCTCGGAACATTAAGACTGCTGATATCAATTTCCTCGTCAAAATTTTTAAGGCTGTCAAGAACCATACCTTCAGCCTTACCGTATTTGTCGTACATTGTTTTGTTATAAAAAATTTTGCCTTCTTTCGGCGCTGTGTATGCCGAGGCTGTGAAAATGCCCGTTGACACCACACAGGATACTGCAACCGACACCGTGAGAATCATTGCAAATAATTTACCCGCTGTTTTTTTTATATTTTTCATATGTATTTCTCCTCTCAAGCAAAAGAAGCAAAATGCACAAAAAAATTTGATTTTCTCTGACTTTTACAACTAAATTATACCATTTACAGGCACAACAATTCAATTCACATAAACACCGAAGTTATGAACACTAATTTGTCTGTTTATACAAAAATTTAGTTTAATTACAGATAAAACACAATAAAACGCAATAAAACATGCTAAACTATACCGTCATACAATCCGCTGTCTGCACATACAATCTATTACAGATGTCCCCCTAAGGAGGACAGACAGGAGGGCTGTATGTGAAAGGTATCGTAGAAGAAAGAGCGGCAATGCTCGGTGAATACATAATCGAAAGCAGGGCAACCGTGAGAAGTACGGCAAAAAAGTTCGGTGTGAGCAAAAGCACCGTGCATAAGGATGTCAGCCAACGGCTAAAGGTACTTAACCCTGCACTTTACCGACAGGTGAGGGAAATTCTTGACACCAACAAAAGCGAAAGGCACATAAGAGGCGGTCTTGCAACAAAAAAGAAATATCTGCAAAAGAAAGCATCCGAAAGCGAAAAAAGCTGAAAATCAACTGCAATACGGCTCATACACCATACAAAACCGCATTTTCAGAGTATATTTTGGGTATTTTGGAACTTTACTTTTTATGACTTGCGTTGTATAATGGAGTGTAAATATTTTCAGATTTGTCTATAGTTTGTGTACGGCAGTGGTTAATGCACGGCTGTACCTGAGGAGAAATTAAAAATGAGAAAAATTCCCTTTTCGCCGCCTGACCTTTCTCAGGCAGAAATTGACGAAGTTATAAAGGTTCTGAAATCGGGCTGGATTACAACAGGCCCCGAAACAAAGCTTTTTGAAAGCCGTATTGCAGAAAGATGTCACACGGAAAAGGCTGTCTGCCTTTCATCGCAGACCTCTTGTGCCGAACTTACTCTGCGTATTCTCGGCATCGGTCCGGGAGATGAGGTTATCGTTCCGGCATACACCTACACGGCAACCGCATCAATCATCTACCATGTGGGCGCAAAGCCTGTTATGGTTGACTGCAAAAGCGGAAGCTTTGAAATGGACTACGATAAAATGGAGGCGGCAATCAACCACAATACAAAGGTTATCATTCCTGTTGACCTTGCAGGTGTTGTGTGCGACTATGACCGTATTTTTGAGGCTGTTGAAAGAAAGAAAGGCGTTTTCAATCCACGCAACGAGCTTCAGGAAAAGTTCGGCAGAGTTATTGTTATGGCTGACGGCGCTCACGCATTCGGTGCGCAATGGCACGGTAAAATGTGCGGTGAAATTGCCGACTTCACAAACTTCAGCTTTCACGCTGTAAAAAATATGACAACCGCCGAGGGCGGTGCGGCTGTTCACCGTTCACATGACGGAATTGATGAGGAAGATATGTACAAGCAGTATATGCTTCTCTCGCTTCACGGTCAGACCAAGGACGCATATCAAAAAAACAAAGTCGCATCGTGGGAATATGATGTTGTTGACACTCAGTACAAGTGTAATATGACCGATGTACTTGCCGCAATCGGCGTGGCTCAGCTTGAACGCTACGATCAAATGCTTGAGCGCAGACATCAGCTTATAAAGCTTTACAACGAAGAATTTAAGGATTTGCCTGTTCAGGTGCTTAATCACTGCGATGAAAACCACCGCAGCAGCGGTCACCTTTACTTTGTAAGATTTATCGGCAAAGACGCAGAATACCGTAACAAGTTCTATAATATGATGGCTGACCACGGCGTAATGTGCAATGTCCACTTCAAGCCGTTGCCGTTGCTTTCGGCATACAGCAAGCGTGGTTTCAAGATTACCGATTATCCGAATGCGTATAATATGCACAAAAACCAGCTCACCCTCCCGATGAACTCAACTCTCACAGACGATGAAGCATGGTATGTAATTGAAACATTCAAGCAATGTATGAAAACACTTAAATAACGGCGAGTCGCCGTTCCCAGTTCGTGAAGACAGTTTTATAAATGTGAGAATAAAATCGCCCGAGCGTATGGGAAATTGAAAGTTGAAAATTGAAAATGGAAAATTAAGGTTGGCGGTGTACCACCGCCCGTAATTTGAGAAGATAGTCAGATAAACAAAATGCATCAGATGCCCGGTAAGGCTCTGATGCATTTTTGTTTTGTATCCTACAGATTGAGTCGCATAGCGAATCAAATTAATCGGGAACTTTTGTTTATCATTTTGCAGACTGTCTTCACGACCACCACTGCCCAATGGGGCAATTTCACCGTCCGACAGGACGATTTCACCTGACAAAGTCAGATTTCACTCGCCAACGGCGAATTTCACTGTAATGACCGCTTGCGGTCATTACCAAAGTCCGTTTTATCGGACACCTCTTTTGATAAAATATAGATACAGTAAGGAAGGCAAATGAAAACGAGGAGGAATAACAATGCTGAATTTCTGTGTCTACATCTTCACGGCATACGCTGTGTCGGGTTCTGTAAAGACGATTATGGGGATAAAAAAGAAACCCACCCACCGCAGAAATCGCCGCAGACGATAATCCACAAAATCAAAGGAGGAATTTATTATGAAAAAGGTTTATGTTACAATCACGGGAATGAAATATTACTACGGTTTCAATCCGTTCAGCATCGGCAAAAAACTGACATGCAAAAAGGAACACAACAACCCGTATGACAGCGAGGCAATTAAGGTCACGATGAAAAACATCGGCACGGTCGGCTATATCGCAAATTCGCCGTACACCAAAGCCAACGGCACAATGGGCGCCGGCGCAGTCAATAAGTATGTCAAGAAAAAATTCAAAGTCAGAGTAATGTTTATGACATCAACAAAAATCATCTGCGAAGTAATTGACGGTTTCAAGGATAAATATTCCGAAGAAAAGACCGAACCGACAGACAAAATCGAAGAAAAAGAGGTTGTTAAGTTTTGATTGCAGTACGGGCGTTCATCGGACACTGATAGGTAATAACACAAATTATGGATTCAATTTTGAACGCATTGCGTGCAATCGTGTGCATTGCACACGAACGGGCGAACAACTACAATACTACGCTCGGGTATAATATGTTTTGGCATTGCACAAACTATCTACACGAATTGGGAACGGCGGCTCGCCGTGCGGGCGGATAATATGTGCAGTGTAGTAACATAGTATACAACAGTGCAAAGACATAGTATACAGTTTTATGATAAAATAAACGGTCGGGAAATACAGCTTTGCATTTTGCAATGTATCTTCCCGACCGTAACTTTTCACTATTAACTTTTACCTGCCCGTCAGGGCTTGCGCTGTCCGTCAGGACAATTTAGCTATCCGTAGGATAATTTAGCTTGCGTAGCAAATTTAGCTCACGCTTGCGTGAATTTAGCTGACGAAAATCAAAGGTTTTCGTCAATACCCCCACCTGTCAAAAAATCTGACAGTCTGATATGTCAGGATATAGTTCTGACTTTCGTGGAAAGCGCTCTGAACCATATCGGGATTATACATATACATAATGCGGTGCTGAACGGCATCCTTGTTTTCGTCAAAGATATAGCTTACCGCCTGAATACATTCCTGATTTGTGCCGATTTTGGTACTGCCGGTATAATGGCAGTTCTCGATAACCGAGGCAACTGTCGGATAACCGTCAAAGCACATTGCATCTTTTACCGACTGAGCAATGAGCGCCGCTCCTATAAAACCGCCCGAACCGAATTCGCCCATGCAAAGTCTTTCAAGAAGATCCCTGTCCTCATCGGTAAGCGTTACCTTGGAGCATTCATAGGTTTTGTCCGGATTGTCAATTGCCACAAGATAACCTGCGTCCCATTGAGATTGGTAATCAACAGGCTCTTTCGGCGGAATTGCCGTAGCAAACGGAACGGTTGCCTGTGTTGTTGTCACGGGCTGAGTTGTCGCTTTTGTTGCCTTTGTGGCTTTTGTCTGAGGCTGAGTTGTTGCCTTGGTTGCTTTAGGCTTTGCCGTTGTTGTTTCAACGGGTACGGTTGTTGCGGAAACAGTTGTTGCCGGAACAATCTTCCGAATATTCGGATTTACCCTTGCCATTGCCGATTCTGTCGGAGTTTCTCCGGCATTGAGAGTACCGTTTGAGCAGACGAACTGCAAAACTACCAAAACGGATACTACAACAAGCACAACCGACAAAACCTTGTTTATATTTTTATTGAAAAACTTCATCGTTTCACCGCCGTTTAATACTTCTAAACACAAATGACGCACAAAAAACACGCTGTCACACACATAACAATTATACCACGGTATGCTTTTCTTTTCAATTTAAGCATTCTACAAAAATGAACTGCCTTTTTTAAACAATATTACCTAAGCGGACAAATTATTACCATAAACAAAAGCCGACGCATATGCACCGGCTTTTTATTTTGAAAATACTTATTTAAAATGACTGTTTCTCGGCTCTTCTGTACTTTGAAGGTGTTGTTTCGTAGTACATTTTGAATGCTCTGTTAAAGTTTGAAATGTTGTTGAAGCCCGACATACCTGCAATTTCGATAACGGGAGTGTCCGTTGTGGTAAGAAGCATTGCGGCTCTTGTCAGTCTGAGCTCGTTAAGGTAGTTTACAAATGTTGTATTCATAAGCTCCTTAAAGAGATGCGACACATAGTAACGGCTGAGACCTGTTGTCTGAGCTATTGTATCAAGAGTAATGCTGTCGCAGAAGTTGTTGTTGATATATTCCGTAATTCTGCGGAGAGCACGGTACTTTTTGCCCTGAGCCCCAACATCACAAATCTTAACAAGACCCGATGAGAAAAGAATATAGAAAATGTCGTACATTTTGCCGTGAACAAGAATCTGGAAGAACTCGTGCTTTTCGTTCTCGGCAGAAATAACCGTGTTCATATCGTCAATAAGATTGTTATAACGGTAGTCGCCTCTCGTAACCTTTGCAAAGTGAGTGCAGTTGCCTGTTACAAGACCTCTGATCAGACTCTGCGGAATAAACTCCTGAGTGAGCGATGCAGGATTTGAAAGGTTAAGAAGAATAACCTCAACTCTTGCGTTGCCTGTATTATTAATTTTGTATCTCTGATTAGGTGAAATAAAGTAAATGTCGCCTGTTGAGAGCGAATAAGTGTCAGCACCCATTTCAACGGTCATATAGCCGTCCCTTACAACAGCCACAAGAACCTCGTTGTGAACATTCCACATATTGCTGTCAATAATCATCTCACCGCAGACTACTCTGTAAGCTGAACTGGATGCGGTTGCCGAACGCAAGAAATCAAAATCCATAATAATAACCCCGATTCTAAAAAATTATGTTTTCAAACATTTTGTGTCTAAAAACAACACAAATAATCACTGCAACAATATAATAGACTTTATGCACAATAAAGTCAATAATTACGACAAATGTGCAAAAAATAAATGTATAAACTGCAATTAGTGCAAATTTTAAATATTCCGCTGTCTGCTGTATGTTAATTGATTTTTTATTCTACGCAATAATGTATCAATTTTTCTACTGATAATTGTTATGATTGTTTCCGAATCAGACATTATTATTTAACGATTTTAATATGAAATATTGCCAATCATACAGCAATTAAAATGAATCGTTTACATTTTCAAGCTGCTTTTTAAATTCATCAACAACATTTTGCGGTGATATAATTCTGACCTTTCCGCCAAGACCGAATACCCAAGCGTAGAACTGTTTGCTTGTCATAATATCAACCGATACACCGAATGTTGTGTCGCTTTCCTTTGTAACAAAAATATCCCTGCCGAACCTGTCAACAATAACACCTATGCAGTCATTGTCAACCGACAGCTTAACCGTAGCTTTTTCACCGCCAAACATTGAGAAAACGCCCTTTGAATAATCTGCAGGATCAAATTTTTCAAAGGTCTTTCCCCCGTCACGCTCATCGTCAAGCACCTCGATATCGTCCATTTTGTCAACACGGTAATGCTTTATACTGTCGGCACAGGTGTCATAGGCAATGAGATAGTAATTCTCATCATCCCAGCACAGCGCCCACGGTGATGCCGTGTATCCGCCGTTCCTGATTTTTTCACGCTTGACAATTCGCTCCGTTCCCGAAAAATCGAGTTCCCAACGGTAGTATTTGAACGAGATTTTGCGGTTGAGTGCTATTGCATTCTGAATTTTGTCAACCGAATAATAAATTCGTTCATTCATTGTTTTGGCTCTGTTTGCGACAAAAACCTGCCGTTGCAGCTCCTTGCCGTCGTGAACACTTGCAAGCCCTTCAAGCTTATGAATGAGGGAAATGCTCTTTTTTTCAGTAATGAATTTTGAGCTTTGAATTGCGTCAACAAGAAGCTTCAACTCGGGCAGTTCAAATTCTCTGCTTGCAACATAATATTTAACGGTTGATGATTTGCTCTTGCAGATGTCCATTCCGAATTTTTCAAGCACCTGCAAATCATCGTAAAGACTTTTTCGCTCCGCAGTAATTCCGTACAACGCAAGCTCTGCCAGAATTTCACTTGAAGTCAGCCCGTGATTTTCATCGGTTTTTTCAAGAAGAATTTTTCGCAGATACAAAAGCTTCTGTTTTTGCATAGGATTTCTCGACATAATACAGTCCCCCTCAAAGGATTATATATTTTTATGTGTTCATTATATCAAATTTCAGCCGAGATTTCCATATATTTTTACGGCGAGCCGCCGTTCCCAATTCGTGCAGATAGTTTGTAATATCAAAAACATATCATGCCCGAGCGTAGAATTGTAATTGTTTATTTAATCCTCCCACATAGCGAGCCGCCGTTCCCAATTCGAGAACATAAATTTTCTGCCATTACTAACGGGAGAACACGGTTTTCCTCTGCAATTAAACAGTTAAATTCATATAAAATAAAAATTGCATCAATGCCGTTTCGGGCATCAATGCAATTCATTTATCTCAACTATCTTCTCGAAAGGTCTGCGGTGGCACACCGCCGACCATAATTTTCCATTTTCAATTTTCCATTTTACATTAACTACTAAATCCGCTCATCATGCCCGTAAGCATTACGACAAGCGGCATTGTTGCAAGTGAAAATACCGTAGTTGCGGCAACGATACTAACCGACAGCTCAACATCCTTGTTGAACTTTGTTGCAAACATAGTTGTTGTTGCGGCGGTAGGGGCTGATGTGGCGATTACGCAAGCCATGGTAATTATGGGTGTGACACGGCACAATGACATTACAACCGCTGTAATCATCGGTAAAGCAATCAGACGGACTGCCGAAGAAAAATATACGCCCTTGTCAGTGAACGCCTTTTTAAAGTCAGCCTGTGAAAGGTAAAAACCTATAATAAGCATCGGGAGCGGAGTGTTCAGAACTGCAAGATATTCAACCGGTTGACTGATTATGTACGGAAGCTTAAAACCTGTAATAAACAGGATAATTGCAAGAAGAACACCGATAAGACCGGGGTTGAGAACAAGCTTTTTGAATGAAAGCTGTTTTTTGTCACCGCTCATTGAAACAAGTCCGTGCGTCCATACAAAAATGTTGAATACGGCAACGAAAATTGAGCCGTAAAACCAACCGTCATCACCGAGAATTGCCTTCTGGAGGGGCAAAGACATAAATGCACAGTTTGAATAGATTGTTGCAAAGCGGATAACAGCCTTACGGCTTTCATCTTTATCATGAAAAATCAGGTTACAGATAAGTATTGACACAGCGAAAATAAGTGCAGAGCAGGTAACGCAAATTATAAGTCCGCTCAAAAGTTCAAACGAGAACTCCCGCTGAAAAGCAGAAATCATAACGCAGGGCGTCACAACATACAATACTATATCGGTCATGTGACGGGCGGAAAAATCGGTGATAATTTTCTTCTTACCGCAAATAAAACCGACTGCAATCAAAATGAACAGTACAAGCACCTGTTGTGCAATAATGACGAAATTCTCTCCCATAAATCATTCTTCTCTCTTAAATTAATTGCTATCATTTTAGCACAGTTGCAAGGGGTTTTCAAATGATGATGTGCTTTTTTTCGTTTTTTTTGACAGAAAAAACGACATAGTTCACAAATATGAGATAATAACATTGTGCATTTCAACTAACAGGAATTTTATTTTTTCGCAAATATGTATTAACCGCCGAATTTTTGTACAGTTTATTGACATTTTTTACTCTGAAATGTATAATATTTACAAAAGATAAAACTTTTATTTCTGCAATATTTTATTACTTTGAAAGAAGGATTTATTATGGCAACAACAAAGAAAACAACTGCAAAAACAGCCCCTGCAAAAACTGCTCCCGTTAAGGAAGAGCCTGTAAAAAAGACTGTTGCAAAGGCTGAGCCTGCTAAGACTGTTGCTGCAGCTGCAAAGAAGGCTGAACCCACAAAGACAGAAAATGTAAAGGTTGAAACTGTTAAGAAAGCAGAACCCGTTAAAAAGGCTCCTGTTAAGAAAGCAGCTCCAAAGAAGGTTGCTCCAAAGAAGCCCGTTCCGGTTGAAACAAAGGTTAATTTCTTCGTAGAATATGCAGGCGCACAGGTTCCTGTTGAAGAAGTAATCAAAAATGTTAAGGCTACATACGGCAAGGATGCAAAGGAAATTTCAATCTATCTCAAGCCCGAAGAAAGCAAGGCATACTTTGTTGCCGACGGCAACGCAGAAGAAATGGATGTATTCTTCTGCTGATTGCAATAGATTTTGAATTTAAAACACAAGCTTTAAAGACCGCTCAAAAGAGCGGTCTTTTGTTGTTTTAAGATGAATGTTGCGAAAAATCGTAGTGCGGATATTATTCGCCCCACGACCAAACAGTTAATTTCATATATAAAAAACGGTCGGGCGACAATGATTTGCATTTTGCAAACTGTCGTCCGACTTTGATTTTTAACTTTCAATTTTCCATACGCTCGGGCAATTTAACCCTCGCACTTGTAAAACTAACTTCTCGAACGGGGAACGGCGGTTCGCCGTATTATCTGTCTTTCAAATCAACATATTCCTTGTTTTCGGAAATGCTCATATATGCAGGACGGATAATCTTACCGCAGTTGATAAGCTCCTCAAGTCTGTGTGCGCTCCAACCCGTAATACGAGCTGTTGCAAAAAGCGGAGTATAAAGCTCACACGGAATATCAAGAAGGCTGTAAAGAAGTCCGCTGTAGAAATCGACATTTGCGGCAACGCCCTTGTAGATTTTACGCTTTTTGCCGATAACCTTCGGAGCCAGTCTTTCAACTCTCTCATAAAGATCAAATTCATCATTGTGACCTTCGGCAAACGCAAGCTTTTTAACAGCACCGTGAAGAATCTGCTGACGGGGGTCGGAAATTGTATAAACTGCATGTCCCATACCGTAGATAAGACCTTTTTTATCAAAAACCTGCTTGTCAAGGAGCTTTTCAAGATAATCTTCAAGAGCGTCCTCGTCTTCCCAGTCCTTAACATGCTTTTTGAGATCCTCAAACATATAGTAAACCTTTACATTTGCACCGCCGTGCTTAGGACCTTTGAGTGATGCAAGTGCCGCAGCTACTGCCGAGTATGTATCAGTACCCGAAGATGTTACAACATGTGTTGTAAATGTTGAGTTGTTACCGCCGCCGTGTTCCATATGGAGAATGAGCGCCATATCAAGAACCTTTGCCTCAAGCGGAGTGTAGTGTCTGTCGGGACGAAGAAGCGACAGAATAACCTCGGCTGTTGACATTGTAGGCTCTGCACGGTGGATATAAAGGCTGTTATCACGCTGATAGTGATTATATGCGTGATAGCCGTAAACCGACAAAAGGGGGAATACTGAGATAAGCTGTATGCACTGTCTTAAAACATTGTCGATTGATGTATCGTTAGCATTCTTATCATAGCAGAAAAGTGTGAGAACACTTCGTGCTATTGAGTTCATCATATCGTTACTTGTGGCCTTGAGGATAACATCACGAACAAAGTGCTGAGGAAGAGTTCTGTACTGAACAAGAAGCTTCTTAAAATCTTTAAGCTGTTCTTCGTTAGGCATATCGCCAAAGAGAAGAAGATATGTAACCTCTTCAAAACCAAAACGGTCATCCTCAAGAATACCGTCAACGATATCCTTTACATTATAGCCCCTGTAACGAAGCTCACCCTCGCAAGGAACAAGCTTTCCGTCAACAAGCTTATTCTGTGTGATTGTAGAAATATCTGTAAGACCTGTGAGAACACCCTTACCGTCAAGGTCACGCAAACCTCTTTTTACATTGTACTTACTGTATAAATCTGTATCAATAACGGAGTTATGCGTCATTTTCTGAGCCAGAGCATGAATCTGCGGTGTAACATCCGAATACTCGCTGTTTGTCATAAAAAACACTCCCTTTTAAAATTCACAATAAATTGAAACTATATTTTATATATTATAGCACATTTTTTAAAAAAAGAAAAGGTACAATTCTTGCAGAAATGTCATAACGATTTTTAACCTTATATGTAGAATTTGCATAATTTTCTGTCTTTTTATTCATCATTATGCAACTTTCGGGATGTTTATTTATAAATGAAGTATAATTTTGACGGATATAAATCTGCAATCCGTCATTTGAGGGTTTAGGGCAGAAAAATACGGAGCAGGAAAAACCTGCTCCGTAAAAAATAACATTATTTTATTACTTGAGATATGCGCCATTAGTGCCGATCTGACCGTCAATTCCGGTGAAACCGTCTGCACAGCAAACATAAACTCTCATATTAGCCCTACCAACAGAAGATACTGTAAGTGTGCCGTCTGTAACATACTTAACATCGCCTGTAACTGCATCAATATACTTGCCGTTAGGAAGGTTCTTGAATGTAGCACCGCCTGAGATAGTTACACAAGCAAGGCTGTCTGTAGCGCCCTGTGTGTAACGGCGAACGAATGCCATATTACCGTCAACATAAGTCTTGCTTCTTGTATACTGACCCTTCTGAAGTGCAGGAACTGCTCTTCTGATTCTGTTGAGCTGCTGAATATGAACAGCGAGAGGTGCTTCAAGTGTGCTTGCAACAGCACCGCTTGCATTAGAATATGTACCAAAGTCTGTTGCTGTTACGTCGCCCTCGAGGTAGTCACCGAAGTATGCACGACCTGTTGTTGAAAGAGGTGCATTAGGACCTACGTCCATAGGAACACCCTTCTGGAACTCAAGCTCAGAACCGTAGTAAAGACACGGAATACCACGGAAAGTAAAGAGTACATCAAGGTTCTCAGCCCATGACTGTGTACCGCCGTCGTAACGGCTGTCCATATCAGGACCGTAGTCGTGAGAATCAACATATGTTACATTCCATGATGAGTCATTGTAGTACGGATCTTCTTCACAAGCACGGGTAAATGCGTTGCTTGCATTTGAGAAGTTCCAATGCATCGGGAAGTCGATTACGCTTGTGCCGTTTGACTTGCTGTAATCAGGTGTGTGATATTTAAGACCGTCAAGATAAACATTATCAGATGTGGGCTGATTTGCTGTACTTGCGTTGCTGTCATAGTGCTTAAGTGTAAGATTAATGTTTGCAGCCTGATCATTTGTAAATGAATCGATGTACTGGCTGTCTGATTCAGCCCATGTATAGAACGGAGCTGAAATTGCAGGAATGTTGTGGTTCCAGAATTCACTTACACGAGTACAAACCTCACCAAAGATGAAGAAGTTTTTACCGCCTGTCTTGAGCCATGACGGGAAGTAATACTGGTTAAGTGTAAGTCTTGAAACGTGCTTTTCAGTATCAAGTCTGAAAGCGTCAACGCCCATGTTGATATAGTTGTTATAAACGTCGTTAAGGTAATTAGCAACTGTAGGATTCTCTGTGTTGATATCAACGCAGTCACCGGCAATCTGACCTGTCTGTACAGTCGGGCTTTCCCAGCTGAGGTCTTTGAAGTGGTGATAGTAGTTTTCCGTGTCGTGATTACCGGAGTCAAGCTCCTTAGTATCCTTCATGATATTAAGTCTTGCGGCATACTGATACTTAGGCTCAAGGTCATCGTAGTTCGGGAATGTTTTAGCAAAGTCGCTTCCCTCAATAACCTTCATGCAATCTACAGAAGCAAGATCCTGAATTGAGTCGTATTCCTTTGTAAACATAGGAGCAAGAGTTGCCTCACCGAAGTTACCTGAATGGTTAACTACGATATCCTGAACAATCTTGATGCCCTTTTCATGAGCGGCATCAATAAGATCCTGATATGTAGCGCCGTCGCTCTCATAACGAACATCAACTGTTGAGAAGTCCATTGCATGGTAGCCGTGGTAATCGTAGCCTGACGCATTTGTTACAACAGGAGTAATCCAGATTGCGCTGAATCCGAGAGCCTTGATATAGTCAAGCTTGTCGATAAGACCTTTGAAGTCACCACGCCATGCGGGATCGCTGTCGGGGTTGTTTGCCTGCGAGTCGTCCCAGCAATGAACATCGTTACCTGTGTCACCGTCATAGAAACGGGTTGTGATTACAAAATAAATTGTGTCTTCACGCATGTCAACACGGTCAAATTCCTGCATATCTTCAGGATTTTTGCTTGACCATCTCTTATTTTTGTACCACCACTCGCCTGTGTTTCTTGTGAGTTCCGCAGACTGCTTTCCGTTTGTAACAAACATCATATTGATTTTTGTTACATCGTTGAAAGTGTACTTGTAGTAGTTGTTTCCCTCGGAAGTCATCTTAACGCCGGGGTACTCCGTGCTGATGTTTTTCGGAAGACTGTTCCAATAATAGATTGTGGGCGTGCCTTCCTCACAGTAGTAATGTACTGTGATTGTGCTTGATGCCGAAGTGTCGTTATCGTCATCTGTATTAGCCGCACTTACGGACATAACAGATACCGTGCAAATTACGCAAATCGACAAAATCAAAGCAAGCAATTTTTTGATTTTTGCCATAGATTTTCCTCCTTTTGTTATACTTTGTACAACATAACATACAATTATATTATAATTTAGACAGCCTCATATATTTTTCTTTTAAAGAATTATTACAACTTTGATGCCGCCAAAGATTAAGCCCTCAATTTGGCTATTATATACAAAAAGGAGCGACAGATTCTGTTTTTTCAACTCTTTTAAAGGGTTAAGTCAAATCTGACGCTCCGTTAAATTATATTTTATATTTTCAAGCTTATATTAGGTTCAAACTTTGCGACTATTGCTTTAAAACGAATTTATCAAGTGTGTTTGCAATACCGTCATTATCGTTTGATTCGCAGATGTAATCGGCAATCTTCTTTACATCGGTTTCGGCATTCCCCATTGCAACGCCGAAGCCTGCATAACCTATCATTGTCATATCGTTGTAGTTGTCGCCGAAAGCGGCAAGCTCTTCCCTTTTAATCTTGAGTTTATCAAGCAAAAGCGGAAGCATTGAGCCTTTTGTAACACCAAACGGCATAATCTCAAGAAAATAAGGTGCGCTTTTATATACATCGAGCAAGCCGTCATAACGGTCTGCAAGAATTTTCTGATACTTATCAAGCTCATCGGGTTCGCCTGCAAGAAGAATTTTGTTGATATCAAATCTTACAGATGAGATAAAATCGTCAACAACAACCATTTCAGCCTTGATAACGTCCCTTTCAACATAGGTATAGTCATTAACCTTATTATCCGAGATGATTCGCCTGTCATCGTATGTGTTGATTGTAATGTTTGAATCCTTCAAAACATTCACGATGTCTGGAAGATATTCAAGCGGAAACAGCTTGCTCACCATAGTTTCGCCTGTTTCGCAATTGATAATCCTGCCGCCGTTGAAAGCCATAATAAAACCGCCGAAACGGTCAAGCATAAGGTCTTTTGCTATCGGCATAATTCCTACGGGATGTCTGCCTGACGCAAGAATAATTTTCTTGCCCTGCTTCTGCGCCTCCATAAGAGCATATCTTGTACGGGGAGTAATCTCCTTTTGGGAGTTTGTCAGCGTACCGTCAATGTCAAGCGCTATTAATTTGTAATCCATGAAACCACCCTTAACATATCAATTTCTAAACACAATCAGTATGTTACGGTCAAATTTGACCGTATAAAATATACCACAAATCGCCCAAAAATGCAACTAAAAAGCCGATTTTAGCCCATATAAAAGCTATTTTCACCATTTTTCCGCTTTGTCTTTTTCGCCAACAAAAAACGGACGAAAAGAGAATTTTCCTTTCGTCCGAAATTAAATATATTCAGCTTTTATTTATTCTTCCGAGTTTGTATCGTTGTCGGATTCAGTCTTTTGCTGTAATTTTTCCTTCTGCAAACGGTCTATAATTTCGTTGATGTCGCTGTCCTTCAGTGATTTGTCATGTCCCGTAAGTATGCGGATTATAACGACAAGCTCATCAATGAATATCAGCAGCAGCGCCGCAATAAAAATCAGCAGTCCCCACGGTGAGAAGAAAAGGTTGTACAATGTGTCAATGAATCCAAGCTTACACACCATAATATAAAGCACATCTTCGGTTGAAATTTCAGGGTCGGGAGCATCGTTTGCAATGCCCTTTGTCTGTAGCTTATATGTGCCGTCAGCTGTTTTATACGGTGCAACTACAACCTTATGAGTCACGAGAAGTCCCTCGGTCTGCCCACTGCCACGATAAGTAATAATATCGCCGACCTTGAGGGCGGTCGGATTGTCAACGCTCTTTCCGAGAATAACATCGCCGATCATAAGCTCGGGCTGCATACTGCCCGTTGAAACTCGTAGCACGGAATATCCGAAAAGCGAAGGTGTTTTTCCGTTCACCTTTGAACCCATAAACACAATTACGGTCAGCACAAGTATTGCAAGCACTCCCCAGCAAATTATATTTTTAATTATCCGCAGGGTTTTGCGAAGCTTTGATTCATGCCTTTTCTTTATTCTATTTTTTGATTTGGGGTGTTCGGTTGTTACAGATGTCACTTCAACCGCATTTTCAAAATCGTTATTTTTATCCATAAATTCCTCCACGGCAAGTTGCCGTTCCCGGTTCGTGAAGACAGTTTGTCAATTCAAAACATATTTCGCCCGAATGTAACATTGTAATCGTTCGTACAAGCACAAACTATCCGTTTTTATATAACGAAAATGCGTATATATTCGTCAAAACGGGCGGATTTTATTCTCTGCTACCGATTATAAATTATAATAAAAAAGGGCTGTAAAAACAACCCTTTTGGAAATTTAAAATTGTAAAATTTTAAAGCGAGATGTAAACATAATCAAGCGAGTATGTTATTGTTGATGACGAATCATTCTTGATGTACCAATACACCTTTGAAACCGTAGGTCCGTCAGTAGCTTTCGGCTTGATTTCAAGGTTTGTCACAATAGGTGTGTCTATTGGATCTGTGCTTGCAGGTGTAACACTGATTTTCGTGGTTACGGAATAGGTATCTCCATATGAACCGCCCGTAATTGTGGTTGTGAGCGTTGCAGTACCCTTAGCCACAGGAGTAATTACACCGTTTTTATCGACTGTAAACACGCTGTCTGATGATGACGAATAGCTTATACTGTTGCCTACATAATCTGTCCCTGCAACAAGGCCTGCGTTAAAGGTTGAACCAAGTGAAATATTTGCAATGCTGTAATAATTAATGAAATTGGCATTTTCTGTAATAGGCCATAATTCATATCGATGATTATTCAGTTTGTCCACATCGGACAAAATTTTAACATCGTATGCAACCTTTGTTGAAAGTTCTTTACAGCTTGAAAGTGATATATACGGAGTTGCGTTTGCACCTGTTGGATCATTGTTGGCATACACCTGTATAACAGTTGCACTTGTAGGAATATCACCGCACAAAACTCTGTTGCCCGTTCCTTTTACATATGTCATCACAACTGCGCCCTTCCAGCTTGGTGTACTTACACTACCTGTACCATATCGGATTCTGATTGCAGTAGTTGAATCTTTCCATGATGAAACATTGTTTGTTTCACAATACATTCTGTACTTGTCAAGAGTAGTTTTCGTATATGTACTGTTACTACCGACAATATCATTATAAGACCTATATGTCTTGAGCGGTTTGTTGACGCCGACATAAAGTCCAGACGCAGATGCCGTACCGCTTGTTTTCAGACCTTTTATGAAAAGCGAAACATTCTGTTCGGCATTGCCCGAGTTAGAAATTTCGGTGCAAAAATATCTTCTCTCACCTGCCTGCAGAGGACCGCCGAAATCAGCAACTTCATTTTCACCGAAAGTAGAGCCGTCATCACTTGACTCAACGGTTTTTATGCTGATGTTCTTACCGTTGCTGATTTTGTACTGACCGCTCCACCCGAGAGAGTCGCCCGATTCCTCACGAGGACGGCTGAACCATGAAAAAGTCGTGGTCACACCGCAAAGCAGACAAAGTACAAGCCCGAGTGCGATTACAATTGCAAATTTTGATTTCTTCATGGTTTCACCTCCGTTTAATTTTTATTGATTTTGCAGATTTACTGCCAGCTGCCGCCACCGTCACTGGTTGCCTTGTAAGTTATCTTTGTACCTCTGTTGTCGGCCAACCAACGGTTCCAGTAACCTGCCGCACTGCCATCGCCTGGTGCTTTATCTGTTCCGAATCCCTTTGGAGTACATCTGTAGAATGTGATATTATTGACAGTTGCAGGAACTGATACTGTCCACTTAGAGTTAGAATATGTCATTTCATATTCCTTCTTTTTGCCGGTATCATAAGCGAACAATCTTGCATATCCATTGGTTACCCAAGCTACGTTTGACTGGTCAAATGTGATTGTAACCTTAGCGTTTGGGTCAAATTCTTCTGGGTCAAATTCTTCAAGTGCATTATCGCTCTTGAAGATGTATGTCTTGCCGATTGTACCCTCAAGACCTGGCTGATCTACTCCAGGATACTGTGAGCCACTGCCGTTATTTACAATAACTCTGAAATTGCCGTCATCAGATGTATTGAATTCGTACTTATAGTAACCTGTATCAGAATCTAATGTTGCCTCAGTGCCAGGCCATGGCTTACTGTAATATTTGCTTTTATCAGATGATGCGTAGACATATGCATTATACTTATCCCAGTTGCGTGATTCAAAATAGATTGTTGTTGTTGAATCAGTCTTCTTCGCAAACTTAGCATATACCGTTACATTCGACTTCACTGTAATGTCAAGCGGATTAACTGCATTGTCTGTTACATATGCCTTTGTGCAAGCGGCATCTGAATACCAGCCCTTGAACTCGTAGCCTGTCTTTGCATTTGCTGTGAGTGTTATAGCTGTGCCCCACTCAACTGCATTTGCATCTGCAACATTGCCAAACTCAATTGTTCCGCCTGTTGTGCTGATTGTTTCGTCAGTAACAGCCTGTGCATTGACCTTATACTTGATGAGTTCAAACTTAGCATTGAGTGTTAATTTAGAAGTAACCTTGCTTACAGTGTACTGTTCTGATGTTGACACACGCTCTCCTGTGTAATCATCATACCAACCGACAAACTTGTAGCCTTCGCTTGCGGAAGGAGTAGCAAGGAATGTTACGCTGTCATTATAGTTGACTGTAACTGATACGCTCGTCTTTGACGCATCGGATACAGGTGAAGTAAACTTAACCGTACCTTGTGAACCGACAGAAACCGCTTTAATTTCAAATGTCTTTATCATAAACTTAGCATGATAAGTACAATTTGCGGTAACTTTCGGAGTTGTGTACTCAAGCTCATTGCTCTTGAGTGTGTCGTTTTCATCGTACCAACCCGAGAATATATACATATTCTCATCCGAAAGAGTTGCCTTAAGAGTAACGCTCTTGCCGTTGGTTACGATTGTCTGAGATGTTGCACCTGCAGCTGATGAACCCGCCTTAACGGTGCCTGCCGTTGCGTCAACCGCACCGTTATAATAAGCCTTTGCAGTTACAGTGCGTGGAGTAACATCGATAAAATTTGCATAAAGTGTGAGGTTAGCCTTTATTGCCTTGGTATCAATTACATCGCTGGAATATGCACAATTATTAAGAATCGTGGAATCGGCTTTTTTGGTGCAAGCCAAATCCGTGTACCAACCTTCAAATTTATACTGAGAAGAAACAGTTTCTTTGGCAGTTGCCTTAAGTGTTACGGTTGAACCCCACTTAACTGTGGTTTCAATTTTTGTAACTGCCGAACCTAAACCGAGGTTAAGAGTACCAACTGTTTCATTAACCTTTCCGTCAAGAACAGGGTATACCTTAAGGTCAAGGTTTATAAGCTCAAATTTGGCATAAAGTGTTGTGTCATTTTTAATATTTTTTCTGGTGTATTCCGAATTAAGGTCGATCTGGTTACCTTCAGCGTCAGTCCACGCAACAAATTTGTATCCGTCCTTTGATGGCTTTGCAACAAATGTTGCCGAACCGCCGTAGTTAACCGTAACGGTAACAGAAGTACCCGGAGCTACCGCTTCAGGTGCGGTAAACTCAACCGTACCGACATCGGCACCGTCAGCCTGTTTTGCAACAGCCTTTACGGTAAAGGTCTTTATCTTGAACTGAGCGTAATAGGAATGATTTTCCTGAATATTGTTAAGTTCAATTACATTTTCTTTGCTGTAGCTTTTTGTACAAGCTTCATCATAATACCAACCGACAAAATCGTAGCCGGTTCTTGCCGTTGCAGTAAGCGATGTGCTGCTGCCCTCAAGGAAGTTTTGTGAAACCTTGCTTGATGTCTTGCCTTCCATTGTAACAGTACCGCCTGTGCTGTCACCAACCGATGCACCTGTAACCGCAGTTCCCTCAACAAGGTACTGTCTTTCAAATTTGGCATAGAATTTGTATTCTTTTGTGGTATCTGTTGCTGTTATTCCACCGTTATCAAGTTCAACAGGATTTGTAAAAGAAGCATCAGAGTACCAACCACGGAATGTATACTTACTGCTTTTTGGAGTTGCGGTAAGAGTTACTTTTGTTCCGGCAGTAACCTTAACGCTTGTTGCGCCGTCCATACCGCCTGTTACGCTTACTGTGCCCATTAGTGCATTATTATCCCTTTCATCCTCACATGAATAAACGGAAACAATAGCCGGAGGCGCCCAGTAGCCTGTGTTTTGTGAAGTAATAACATAGTTCACCGAATAATTTCTGTTCGGTGCGCTTACGCTGTAATTTTTGCCGTTGTAAGTAAATTTGAATGTAATCGAATGTGCGGCATCGCTGTTAGGATTGGGCAAATATGCAACCCAACCGCTGAGTGACGCATCGTCATTCTGTTCAAAAGTCATTGCTATCGGAGTTGAACTGTCCTTAACATACATATCAACCTTTGTCATCTGCGATGTATTTGCATCTTCACTTGAGAGGAGAATTTTCTGAACCTCTCCCCATGTGCCGTAGCCGTTATTTGACGAGTCCTTATATCCGTAGGCTGTAAATGTCTGTGAATCGGCATCAACAGCAGTTTGCAGAGTGGTTGTCCATTTTGCAACAAAGCTGTTCTGCGGATTTGTTGTTACGGTTGATTCGCAGCTGTAGAAGGTAACTGTTGCGTTAGGATTATCTGTATAATCTGAACCGAGCTTAATAAAATAGTTACCGCTCGAATCCTTTGAAAGCTTTTTATACTCGCTTTTGCCATCCTGGTTAATCCAGATTGCACGATTGTTTTTGGTAGCCCAACCCGCACCGAGAGATGGATCGCCCGTTGTTTTATCGGAAAAAGTCAATTCTCCTGCCTGGGGACTCTGAGTGATAAGCTTGAACTTGTCAATTGTAACAGTCTGTCCGGCATACTTTGTATCTCTGCTGTCATCCTGTAACCACACACGCATTGTAACCTTATGCGGTTTTGAATCTTTCGGAACGGTAAAAAGAGGACTTTCTGCTGTTAAGCCCGTGTATGAATCGAAAGATTTGACATTTTCCGTTTTTTTAGTATCCAGGGTTGTACCGGCAACAACCTCTGTCGTGCTCTCGCTCTTACCGCAGACAACCGTATTACTATTACTGCCGTCACAAACGAATGAAACACGAAGCTTTCCCTCGTCTGCATCAGCACCGTTAACCTTGATTGTGGGAACATTCTCAAAATAGAATAACGCCTTTGTTCCCTTTGCGGTAACATTGAAAGAAAAATCAATGTAGTTGACATTCTTATCGTTTACAGTAGCCTTTCTGTATACACCGGACGACTCGCCGTTTGCAGTTAAGGTCGGAAAATAAATATCTGTACCGTTTGCGCTTGTTGCCGAGGCAAGGTGAACATCGCCTGCCTGACGAAAATATTTTGTAAGATCAATTGTATTTCCGTCATAGCCTTTACCGTAGCCAATGTTAGCGTTGGTAAACACATAGTTATCAATTGTACCGTTGTTCAAATCAAGCTTAATGGTTGAAATTGTTTCCACCCATGCAGAAACCGACACGATAGCGATTGCCAACACTTCAACAAGTGCCACAATGCTTAAAATCATGCTTTTTCTCTTTTCTTTGCCCGACTTTTTGCCGATTGCAAGCTTTTCTTTAAAATAAGTTGCCAAAAGAGCAAATCTCTCTTTCATTGTGACACCTCCTTTTTATATTTTGCATTATTAATGATACGTTGCGGTATCATCGTTGGTTACTTCATAAGAAACATTGAACGATGTGGAGAACATATATTCATTCTTTGCCGGAATAAGCAGAGTGTGATTACCTTTCTCGTTCACAAACTTAAATCCGATAACTCGTGAGCCTCTCGGCGCACTGCAGTTATCAAGTGTACACCTTGCACCGTCAGATTCAAACTTCATCAAATGGTTTGTTTCTTTGCCTTCATATTTATAAACTACATAAGGTTGATAATTTCCGCTTTTAAGATAATCTCTGAGCCACTGTTTATTATTACCCGGAATGTTGAGATACACACTTGTATTTATTTTAGGATCTTCGGAAGATCCTCCTCCGCTTGTCGGAGTTGTGGTTGAAGGTGTTGTTGTTTCAACAGTTGAGCCGCCCGGACTATAATCCCAGTATCCGATACAAGGGGACAGTCTTTGAGCAGTATTATCGGTTTTACCATAACCGTTACCTCTCCTGGCAGTATAAACAAGGCTGCGGTTACCGTTTACAATTCTGCTTTCCTGTAACGGATACAAATCCTTGTCATTTTTCATCCAGTCTTGTACCGTAGTGTTCTTAATCAATTCGTTGTTTACATTAGCCCTGGTATGCCATGAGTTATAGATTATATTATTCGTCGTACTGAATCTGAAAAAGCTTATATCTGTTATTACATCTTTTGGCAACGCAGCTGTCCATGTGTTATATCCGTCTACCGAACCAAGATCTTTCATAACGACAGTTTTCTGAGTTGCATCAGTATCTTTATACTGCATGGTAACTATACAGTCATTTGTTTTAATCCATGGATTCTCTTTGCCATCATCGCCTTTTGTTTTATCAATAAAGGTGATAGCCTCCATATCATTGTAGTTACTTTCGAGTTCAACATCAATTGTAACCGATGCACCTGCATACTTATCATAAACAGACTGATCTTCATACGCACCCTCAAACCACGCTACCAATGTTACATCAAGAGGTTTCTGACCTAAAAGCGTGAACAAGCTTTCGCCTGAATAGAAATAGAAATCAGAAAATGTCTTGCATGATGAAAGCTTCGTAGTAGGAGAGCCGACCATATTTGTTGAGCTTACTGCATTATAATTTTTAGCATGCTCATCAATAAGAGCACTTGGATCAATTACAGTAGGAGTTTTACTGCTGTCGGTAATAAACGCAAGTCTTAACGGACAAGGATCATAGACCTTCTGATCGACAGGAACGCCGTCATTGTCACGAATAATCTCGGTTGAGCCGTCAAACTTACCGAGAACAGTTTTACGGTCTGCCGAAACAATTGTAATATTATAGCCTTTGATATAAACATTTGTCATATCTGAATCGGCATTAAGCTTAAAATCCTTATATACATATGTTTTATTCCTATCGCCTACAGTTCCTTCACGGAATTTCATGGCAGATGTTGAATCCTTAAAGTTGCCCTCTGACGGGAAGAACATATTCCTTCCGTCAACGCTTGAAGCCTCTTCAAGCTTAAAGTCTTTAACAACAAGGTGGTTTGAAAGATCTTCCTGACCGTCATTGACACGGAGTGCCGCACTTGACTCAAGTGAAAACGCCTGAGAATTAATACTTGCCGTATCTTTTACGGTAAACCATGCCACCGTTGTCACAAGCACAAGAGTAAAAACAAGGAACAATGATACATATGAAATTGCGAGCTTTTTTCTGCCGAGAAGTCTGTTATCGGAAAGTGCAAAAAACGAATTCTGCATTCTTTCTTTCAGTTTCATACTTCATTGCTCCTTTCCTGATTTTTATTTATTGTTGTACATCGCCCTTTGAGAGAACAAGGTTTGCTTTAAACTTTCCGTTTACAAGGGCAAGTCTTGCCTCTGCGTCTTCGCCGTCAACCCACATATTACAGGTTACCATTCCTGTATATTTGTCGTTTTGAGTTGTGTCCTTTTCCAAAGTCATAATTTTTTTCTTTTCACCAAGCTCATATGTGTAATCTCCGTTGTCTGTAAAGCCTTTGCTGTTTGCAACAAGAACCTTACCGAGTGGTGAATCATCATTAGCGGAAACGGATGTTATTTCCCATTTACCGTTTTTTACATAATAACTGTGCGAATATGATTTGCCCGAACTCATGTCTGTGCTTACAGAATACTTTGTTGTATCTAAGTCTGGCTTAAGAAGAATGTTCGGAGCAGGAATCCACAAAAGCTTTGGCATTGTTTCGCTAGTTTCATAATTTGCAACCGAAAACCTTACCGCACCGGTTACGCAGTCTCTTGAAATTCCCTTTGAGACACCGCTTTCACCGAAATCACTCTTATTATCTGCATTTTCACCTGTCAGATTTTTTGCATTCGGACTGATTTTAGATTTACTGTCCAGATAAATATCAAACTTGGATTTTGAACGAACATACAGGTCAAAAGAAAGGTAGTGAACCGAACTGTTAGCAAGTTCCCATTCGTCAGCATCAAGAATAGGAGTAGCAACTCCGTTTTCCTGCTTGAGAGGCGGCTTATAAAATGTGTATCCGTCGCTCGAAACCTCAGTCATCTTGATATCATTAATAAACGAATAATTTTTGCTGTTCAATTCAATCGTATTTTTGTACGCCGTCGGAGCCGGGGCAGTGGCACAGTGCTTAACAACAGCAATTTCAATACCGTCAGGTGCCTGACACTCAACATTTATACCGTCGGCATCAGCTGAACTCTTATCCGTAAACCACGCCTGAATGCCGCAAAAGCCGGCAAGTGCAACAGCGAACAGAACTATTAAATTTTTAGCAATCATTCTGCCCGTTTTTCTGTTGGGCGCAGTAGAGTTTTTCATTTTTGCCCCTTATTCTTTACCAAAGTAAACTGAAACAAATCCGTTTGCTTTCAGAGTTTTGTTATGGAAAACAGTTGTTTTTCTTTTGGTTGCATCTCTTACAATGTTTTCAAAATTCATCACAAACGGTCTGTCAACTCCTGAGAATGTTATCACAAGCGGAAGCCTTCCGGCACTTTTCAGCTTTGAACACAAATCCGAAAAAGCCACTTCAAGGTCTGCCTGCTTTTTATAGATTTTGTAAACATCTGCACCGTTACGGGAATATCCTGCAAGCATAACACCCTTTTTGCTTCTGCAAATGCAAAGAGATCTTACAGACTTTTGAGCGTCCATAAGCTCGTCTGCGATTGAAAGCTTGCCGAATTTTGCAAGCTCTTCGGCATATTTAGAAACAACAGCAACACTGCCGAATCCGAAGTCACGAACGAACAAATCGCCGACATCCTTAATTGACTTGACTTCTTCCTTTGCAAGGCTGATTTTTTCGCCTGCTTTCTTTTCGGCTTTGCGAATTTCAGCCTGAGCCTCTTTTTTAATCTCGGCAACCTTGGCTTTCATACGCTTTTCGCAAGCTTTTTCTGCCTGCTCAACCTTTTTGTCAACCGATTTGTATGCCTTTTTAAGCTCTGACGCATGAGCGGCGTCATTTGCGGCTGATGATTTAAGGTTGGCTTCCTTAATTTCAACAAGCTCATTCCTGTGAGCCTCTTCCTTATCGGCAAGTTCTTTAAGATGCTTTTGCTCTGTTTCATTTGCCTTTGCCGCAAAATCCGCATTCAGCTTTGCTACATAAGTGTTATGTTCAGCCTCTGCATCGTTGAATTTATGGTTAAGCGATTCAACCTCTGCCGAATGAGCGTCGTTCATCTGCTGTTTTTCTTCAGCAAAATCAGATTTCATTTTATTTACTGTGTCCTTGTGCTGAACACGCTCATTCTGAAGTGTTTCCGTAAGATTTTCATTTTTCTCGGTTAGGTCGGTAATCCTGCGGTTATCCTCTTCAATCTGCGCATGGCACTTTTCAAGGCTCTGTGTAAGAGCGGCAATCTTTGCAAGTTGTTCGGCAACCTGAGTTTCAAGTTCTTCGATATGAGCTTTCTGCTCGGCGATAACAGTTTCCTGCTCTTTCACCTTTGTCTGCAAACGAGCATTCTCCTGCACAAGCACGAGAATTCTGTTATTTAATTCTACTATTTTTTTATTGAGTGTGTCAATAGTCTGATTGAGTTCATCAATCGTTTTATTCAACTCTTCAATAGTATCTTTTAACTGCTGATTTTCTTCCTCAAGCTCGGCAATTCTCTTTTCTGCCTCCATCAACTTGAGTTTTGTCTGCTGGAGTTCAGCCTTAACCTCTTCAAGTCGGTCTTCAAGAGCAGAAACCCTGCCCCTAAGAGTGAGAATCTGCTGTTCTTTCTGATCAATTATAACCTTTAAATTCTTGATTTCATTTGTGAGGTCAAGAATTTTCTTTTCGCGTTCACGGATTTCACGAAGGCGGATTTCCATCTCCTCTTTACGAACAGCATCAAGCTGTGCCTGCATAACCGCCTCGCGGGTCTTCTGCGGCTTTGATTCTTCCTCGGCAATTCGTGCATTTTCTGCGTCGTACTGTTCCTTAAGGATTGAACGAAGTCCCGGGTTTGTAGCAATAGACATCATAAAATGCTGGAATCCCATCGCAAAGTAAACATCCTGCTGAACAGTATCTGTCATTTTGCCGTTGTATTCCTCGCTTACGACCTCAAAGCCCTTACGCTTGTAGCTGTCGAGAAAGTTCCACAGCTCAACCACTTTTTTAAAGTTGGGGTTCTTTTTGAGAAGGTTGGTCTGCGTGAGCGGAGGACGAACCTCAGGCTCTTTTGAGATTTCCTTAATCAACTGAGTGTTTAAAAACTCATTAAGGGTTGTTCTGATTCTTCTGATTCGGTCAAAGTCCGAAAGCTGAGAAACATCAAGAACATCAAGGTCATCTGCAAGAGTTTCGTGAGATTCATTTATATAGTTAAGATTAAAATCTACTTTTTTCTCATTAAAATCAATGTGACGAACCATAGAAATTTTATTATAGCTGTCGTTCGGCACATCTTTCATTTTTGAATATTTATCGTCAACAAAATGAAGCGCTTTGCGAATCAGCGTCATAAGCACACGGTTTTCATAAATAGCAAAGCTTTCTTCACGCTCAATTGTGAGGATTTTGTTAGGCGTTACCATATCACCCTCAACCTTGGCAATAAAGTTAGTGTGCTGCGAAAGGTGCTTAACCGACTCGGGGCCAATCTTTTTTGCAAGCTCAACTCTAACAAGATTGTCAACCTGCTTAATAAAACGGCGCTGTTCGTCTATTGCTTTCTGAATGTACGGAAGTGTTTCCTCAATGGCAACAACCCACTCCATATCAATTACCTTTTCGTTGGTCTTACCGTCGAGCTTATCCTCGCCCTTATCGCCGTCCTTAAGGCCTTCTGTTATGTAATTGTAAGTAAAATCATTTTTCAGAATGTCCTGCATATACATATATGCTCTGAAATATTTACCAAAATCAGCCATTGATTTTTCTCCAATCAGATAGTTTTACCGCTAAAGGAACAAAGTCCTTTCACCAAGCAAAGGGCGAACAGAGTTCGCCCTGAATTGCTAAAATTATACAAGCTTCTTGAGCATACGGAGATAATCCTTGCTCTCAGTCATATTTTCTTCGCCGAAAAGCTCGTCAATATACGCACAAAGGCCATCTATTTCATCACGAATGTATGAAAGATTGAGCGACTCAAATTTTCTAAATACCTTGCGGGCAAGAACATAGTCAAGACCGTCAAGCTCTGTACCGCCTGTTCCGACATAAGCAGGAACAAAGTCACGGAGCTGTTTTACAATACGGTTACCAAAAGCTATGCGGAAATGCTCAATAACATAATCGTCAAGGAGAGCAATCTTTTTGAGGTTCTCTTCCGAAACAACAAATTGAACCTTAGCGGCATTGAGGATGTACTCAAAATGTTTGTATGAAATGTATACAGAGTCTGTGAGAGGTGCGTCAAAAGCAACACCCTTTTTGTCGATGTTAATCGGCATAGCACGGTCATAAACCTTATCTGTGATAGCAAATGTCGAGTCATCGTTATTCGCAGTACCGATGTACCACATATTCGGCGGAATTTTGAGCTGACCGTTCACGATATGCTTCGGGTCAGACGGCCAAGAGTTCGGGATGATATCAACAACCCACTCATCTCTTGACGGCATTTCAAGAATTGAAAGCATTTCTGCAAAGTAATACTCAACTCTTGCGATGTTCATTTCATCAAGGATTACGGCGTAGATGTTATCATTGTAGGAAGCTTCGTACATTGCACGGAGAAGCTCGGTTTCGTTAAACTTCTTTGTAAATTCGTTGAAGTAACCGAAAAGCTCTGTTCTGTCGCGCCATGATGGCTGAACGGAAGCAACGATTGAAGGATTGTTTACAAACTTACCAAAGGCGTAAGCAAGTGAAGTTTTACCTGTACCTGAAATACCCTGAAGGATAATAAGTCTGGTAGAAGCAAACGCAGCAACAAAAAGTCTGATAAGCTTAATATCGTAGTAAAGACCAAGCTGTGAACAAGCAAAGAGTCTGAAACGCTCACAGAACTCGGGAAGTGTGATATCGTTGTCATAAACCGGCGGAACATAATCTGCCCAAAGCTGGTCGATTTCCGTAAGCTTGTAGAAACGGCTTTCGCCTGTGTCCTCTTCTTCGCCGTTGTTGAGCGACTCGATTTCTTCGCCTGTAAGCTCTGAAATCTCGTTGGGGTTAAGACCAATCTGTGAAACCTTCATAGAGAGAATCTTATCCTTTTCAAGGTTGAGTCTCATAACCTCTTTGTTGAGTGCCTGAACCTCTTTAACAAGAGAATCTGTATCTTTTCTTCTTCTGTGCGAACGAATAAACTTTTTTACAGCGACGACAATAAGCCATACGCAAAGTGCAAGCACAGCAACCAGAAGCACAATGGCAATAATTGCAATTACCCATGCGAGGCCGCCAAGCTCCGTGGTATAGGCATTAATAATGTTTACATAAGCGGAAAAATCAAAGGCATTGCCTACTCCGCCAAATAACCCGGTGATTATTGACCATAATGAGCCAAAAAACTGACCGAGAAATTCAAAAAGAAATTTAAATACTGTATCCACGGTACTTCGTCTCCTTAAAAAAATCTACTCTCATCTTCTTTAGGCGAAATTTTATCGCCTTATGTTGCGGCAATCAGCGACTGCCGTTCGTTTCCGACGGAAACGGTTTTGTGTTAATCTGTTGTTTTTGTATTATCAGAAAATCCGTATTTCAGATGAAAAACACGGTTCACCGCTGCAAATTAACTGATAATTTCTGTTGTGTTTTTACTGTGAGCTGTAACTGTATTTCTTTCTCAGCTCTGAGACTGAGAAAGAAATATACCGTTACGATAAACGCTATCAGTGCGTTAGGGACAAATTTGTCAATACTTAATCGGAATTTTCAGCGGAGCTGTTGCCGTCAGCAGGTGTTTGTACTTCAGGCTCATTTTCCGCCTTGTCCTGATTTTCTCCGACGGAGGCAAGATATTCCTCAATAGCTCTCTTTTTCTGTTCTTCGGTAAGCTCGGCGGAATCAACCGCAAGCTTTGCCTCTTCGAGCGTTTTTTCCTTATTGTAGGCAAGCAGGTTGAGAACAACACGAACCGCTTCATAAACAAAGAAAATAATCATCGGAAGCAGAACGCAGAGGAAAAATCCAAGCTGAGTTCTGATAAAGCTTAAAAAGTTACCCACGCCGCCAATCTTTGTACCTGTGTATTTGGCGACAATTGATGAAGAAGTTTGAAGTTCTTCATCGGGCTCAGGGTTAGTTTTCTTATTGTCACCCTGTGTTCTGTAATAGGTAATGTTGTCATCCTTAACAACCTCAACAATTCGGTGAGTATTGAGTTCAGATTTACCGTTGATATCCTTATGGAAAGTAACAATATCGCCTTTCTTATATTCATATGAAGGATCATTTGTAACCTCGCAGAAAATAAGATCGCCTGTATTAATTGTATCTTCCATTGAACCTGTCAGAACGCTGAGGGGCGCAACACCGAAAACATTGGGGACCCCTGATGATTTGGAAGTTAGTGACAATGTAACGATTAAAATCGAAACTGCCAGAATCAAAACTACAATAATATCAATTACTATGTTTACTATTCTTTTTATAACTTTTTTCATAAGGGGTCTCCATTGCGTTTAGAATTTTGCGTTTTTAAAAATTATCCTATTTTCTGATCATTCAGAAACAGGTGTACCTTGAACTACGAATGAAAGGTCAGGAATCTGCTGACCTGAGTTAGAGTTCTTACAATCCTTATCCTGACCCTCGAACCATACATAAAGGTCATAGTAAGCAACCTGGTTAGGACCAAGATCAGGAACTGTTACAGTAGCTGTACCATCACATGCGATTGTTACACCAGTGTTAACGCCTGTACCAGCAGCATTGATTGGATTATACTTCTCAGAGTCTGTTGCAAATACTGTACCAGCATCACCAAATTTTCCTGTTGTTGTTACTACATTAGTATCCTGTGCATCGCCCTTAGGAACAAGAGCAACACGAGCGTAGTCACTGTTGATACCGTTAATTTTAATTGTAATTTCACCAACTTTGAGCTGACCATCGTTCTTAACGTTAAGTTCGTTTTTGAAGATGTAATCTTGGTTATCTGTTACTGATGTTAAAGCAGTCTCTGTGTCAAGTTCACCTGTACCGTCTTTAGCAACACCGTTCCACCAGTTAGTACCGTTCTCTGAAGAAGCAGGGTACATTTCCTTCATCTCTGTGTTTGATGTACCAACACCGTATTCAACATGTGTTTTCCATTTCTTATCATTCTTACTGATAACAAGTGTACTTACCTTTGTTGTTGTTGCGTGGAAATCATCAGCCTTTGAAGTTGTGTTTGATGTGAACCAAGCAAATGTTGCTGTACCAAGTGCGAGCATTGCCACGAGGAGCATTGCTACGGAAGAGATTAATAATCTCTTTCTTGATGTTGTTTTCATAGAGAAATTCCTCCTAAATAAAATAATTTTTTGTCCCTAAAACACCATAGGGATTTTTTGCTATATCAGTGCCGAGGCACATAATACCAAGTTTATGTAATACTGTACCGAAAATTACGGTTTTGCTGTGGATTCTTCATCGTCACGAACCGAGAACAGCATTCTCATTCTTACATGACCGTTACGGATATCGTCGATACATTCGGGATCGTTACCCTCAATCCAAATTACGATTGTGTATTTATCAATATCGCCAACCTTGAATTTTTCGGTTGATGTTTTATAAACTTCCTTATCGCTTACAAACTTTGTGCAATCGGTTTCGGCTTTGCTTCTGTCTTTGTACTGACCTTTGCCGTAAATTGAGCTCTTGCCGTTTTTGTAAATCATAACTCGGGTTGCTTCATCTGCCGACTTCGCCGCACCTGTGATTTCAAGCACAGCATCATAGTCAAGCTCAACCTCTCCGTTATTTTTACAATAGAATGTATAAGCAACATAGTTTTTACCGTTGTGCGCACCGTCCTTGCTTGTGTCAAGGTCAACAGGAAGCCACGCATATGTAATGTTTGTAACATCCTTAACCTGTTCCGCTGTGAGCGATGCGCTCTGAGTTTTAAAGTCAGGGTCTTCGCTCAGCACGATACCTTTTTTTACGGCAGGAGAATCAATGCTGATAATCAAGTCGCCCCATTGCGTTACAAGCGTTGAAACAATGAACAGAATAAGAAGAATGATTATGCAGACCGAAAGGATAATGCTCAAAAGCCGTCTGCGCTTTTTGTATTTTACAATCTCGATTGAATCATTTTTTACATGAAAATGTTCAATCTCGGCATCTGCCATTTTCTTATCGTTTAAGCGACTTAACTCCTCGGGAGTAATCGGTTGTTCAATTTTTGGTTTCTTTTTTCCGAACAAGTTTTTCTCTCCCCTCAAAAGTTAAATCCGTTTGGTTGTTGTTAATTAAGATATTGGTTTATTGTCCTTATCGCATCCGACAAAGCCAAGCTGTACAGAAAGCTGTGCATCCTGAACATCGTCATCACACTCGGGGTCGTTACCCTCAATCCAAAGGCGAACTGTTACCTTAACAGGTTCGAGCTGATTAAGATGGAAAAGTCTCGTGTTGTTTGAGTAAACCATTGAACCTGACGGCAAATCAAAAGTTGTCTGTCCGTTTACGGGAGTGCTTCTGTTCGGCTCATAAATTGTTGTGCCGTTGCCTGTTCCCTCGGCTGTGAAATCAACTCTTGTACAATTTACTACATCAGCCTTTGCACCGGTTGACTCTGTTGACACCTTTGTACCGTCATCAGCGCCTGCTTTTGTGCTTTCGGTTGTGAGATGAACCCACATTTCCTCGGTTGCGATGAAGTAGCATTCAAACTCAAGGTAGCTGCGCTTGTTAGGCTCTCTGACTGTGCCGCGCTGATTGGTGAACTCTGTACCCTCTCTTGTTGTGACAGGGTCAAGCACCGTATCTTCAAGGCTTGAACCGTGCTTTTTAAGGTAATCGTCAATCATTTCATTTGTGATTACCTTGCCGTATTTTTCAAGGTCTTTGCCGTGGTTTTCCATACTTACTTTGAGCTGAGCGGCAAGGCTGATATTGAGGTCAAGCCTGTCCACACCTGCAAACGTGTTTACCGAGAACCACGCAACCGTTGCTGTTGTCATTGAAAGAAGGGTTATGATTGCAACAAAAACAATCAGCCTTTTTCTCTTTTTAAATGGAACTTTGTCGCTGACCATCTTATCAATAATCCTGTTAAAAAGGCCCACAAAAACCCTCTCCTCTTAAAAAATAATGCACTAAAATGGTGCACTGCTGTACAAAATATAATAATATTCTATACCTTCAACGCACATTTTGCAATATTTATTTGTCCTCTGTCATTTTTTTTGGATGAATTCACAAGATTTTCACATTACATTTGTGCATTCCTCTAAACTTTTCTTTTTCGATTATATTTTAATGGACTTAATCTGCTTGTCTTTTATTCATATTCTAACCTTTAAAATGATATAAAAAAACAAAAAATCCCCTTTAATTAAGGGGATTTTAGGTTTACAATAATAACAAACGACATTTAATTAAATTTGAGGCAAAAGTTACAACCGTGTAACTTATTTTGTTATATTGCTGTTTTAAATTATTTAATTTTGTTTTCTCACTATTTTGTACTCATCATAAAGTTGAAAGTAATGACAGGTGTCTGTGCTTCGGGTTAAAAACCTTGCCATTTCGTCCTCGTCAAGGTTGATATTGCAATAATCACCGAATTCGTCATCACTGACAAAGTTTGCACAAAATTCGCATTGGTCAGCCATTCTGCTCACCGTCCTTTTTGAGAAACTCATATTTATTGTAGGTGAACGGAACATAATTCTCGAGCTGATTGAAAACCTCTTCTTCGGTATCGGCAATCGTGTAGAGTCTGTTACAGGCATTGGTCATAAACTTTTCACTTACGGCATTGTCAAGCATTGCAAGCATTGAGTTATAGTAGCCTTTTACATTATATATAATTATAGGCTTTGTGTGTCTGTTAAGCTGCTTTAGTGTGAGAACCTCAAAAAATTCTTCAAAAGTCCCCATACCGCCGGCACAGATTACAAAAGCGTCCGCTTTATCTTCCATAATACCTTTGCGTTCACGCATTGTATCTGTTACAATAAGTTCGGAGCATTTGTCAAAAACAACACCCACATCAATAAAAAAATCGGGTGTAACTCCGATTGTGTGGCCACCTGCGCTGTATGCGCCTCGGGCAGATGCGCCCATAACACCGTATTTCCCCGCACCGAAAACAAGGTTGTAGCCCTTTTCGGCAATCTTTTTGCCGAGATGCTCGGCAGATTCGAGATAGATTTTGTCAATTTGCTCACTTGATGAACCAAAAACGCATATATTCATACCTATTTATCCTTTCGCATTTGCGTTGTATTTTTTCTGATTTTATCCAAAACAACCGTCGGTTATCTGAACTTAGTTTGAAGATTGCGACAGATTGCAACCATCAGCAATTAGATTATACATCTCAAATACACGGCGGTCAAGCAGTCAGAACAACGGCAATGCACAATTTACACAGAATTTATTTTTTCAAAACATTCAAAACATAAAAACTTATATTAATCATTTTATTCAACGGAGATTACATTATGTCTGCTACTTCTTCAAAACTCAAAAATCCGAACGATTCAGTTATGAATCAGCGCGTAATCAAGCTTGCGTGGCCGATATTTTTACAGCTGTTGCTCGGCATCTCACTCGGCTATGTTGACACGATTATGCTCTCAAACTACAACGAAACCGCCGTTGGTGCAATCGGCAACGCAAACCAGGTTCTCGGTTTTCTGACTCTTGCCTTTAACATTATATCAAGCGCAACGGGCATAATCGTCAGCCAGTACCTTGGGGCAGGTAAAAAAGAAAAGATGAATATGATTTACACGGTTGCGTTGTCATTCAACCTTGTGCTGAGTATTGTAATCAGCTTTGTTGTATTCATATTCAGCCGAAATCTGCTTGAGGCAATGCAGGTGCCTGCGGCAATGCTTGACGAATCGGATATGTATATGCGAATAGTCGGCGGTACAATCTTTACTCAGGCGCTTATTAATGCTTTTAACTCAATTTTTGCAAGCAACGGCAAAACCGTTTTCGGTATGATTATCGGTCTTGGAATGAACATTATCAATATCTGCGGAAATGCTCTTTTGCTCTACGGACCGCTTCAGGTTCTCGGACTCGGTGCGTCGGGTGCGGCTGTTTCCACATGCGGAAGCAGAGTTATTGCGGTAATTGCATCTGTTATATACTTCTACACGGTTATCAAAGGCAAGTTCAGCCTTAAATATCTTCGCCCGTTTCCGTATGATGTTCTCAAAAGCCTTCTTAAACTCGGCATTCCGACAGCAGGCGAGAACATTTCCTACGACTGTTCACAGCTGTTTTTACAGGCATTCATCAACACAATGGGTATCGTTGCAATCAACGCAAAAATCTACGCCAACATGCTTTCAATGTTCACATATATGATTGCTCTTGCCGCTGCAAATGCAACGCAGATTATTGTCGGTCACAGCGTAGGCGCTCACGATTACGATTTTGCATACCGCAGAGTTCTGAAAACTTTGCGTTTTGGTATGATAATTTCAATCTCGGTTGCAATTGTAAACTGGTTGATTTCGCCGTTTACGCTCGGACTTTTCACAGGCGATAAGGCTGTTATCGCACTCGGTTCATCGGTTATGTTCATTGCGATTATTCTTGAATTCGGCAGAACAACAAACCTTGTTATAATCAACAGTATGAAAGCCGCCGGCGATGTTAAATTCCCGACTGCACTCGCAATTTTTTCAATGTGGCTTTTGAGTGTCGGACTCGGCTGGCTGCTCGGAATTTATTTCGGAATGGGACTTACCGGAATTTGGATTGCCATGGCTGCCGATGAAATTTTCAGAGGCGTCGTTGTGTTTATCCGCTGGATAAAGGGCGGTTGGAGAGGCAAAAGGGTTGTGCTTGAAGATAAGACAAGTCCAACCGAAACGGCAGAAGTTACGGCTTAATCCGACAAAGGAATATGATACCATAAAATAAAGGAGATCAAAGCTATGAATTTTGCGGAATACAATGTTAAGGACGCAAACCTTGAAGAAATTTTGCTTGCACTCAAGTCTCTTGATACGGTTGAGGCTGTCGCACTCGGCGGTTCTCGCTCAACAGGTGCAAGTGATAAAAATTCGGACTACGATATTTATGTTTACTGCGCTGAAATTCCGACAGCTGAAACAAGAGAAAATCTCCTCGGAAAATACTGTTCGATTGCAGAATTCGGCAATCATTATTGGGAGAGCGAGGACAACACGGTTATGAATAACGGTATTCCCGTTGACATAATCTACCGTGAAGTTGACAGGTTCGGTCGGTATATTGATACGGTAATCAAGGGTGGCAAGGCTTTTAACGGCTATACAACCGCATTTTGGCACAATATCAAGAACAGCAAGGTTCTTTTTGACAAGACAGGCACTTTCACAAAATTCAGAAATATGGCGCAGATTGATTTTCCTGAAAATCTCCGCAGTGCGATTATCAAAAACAACCGCAACCTTTTGAACGGAAAGCTTCCGTCATATGACAGGCAGATAAAAAAGGCTCAGGAGCGTGGCGATATCGTCAGTGTCAATCACAGAATCACCGCTTTTCTCGAAAGCTATTTTGATGTTATCTTCGCACTCAACCGTCAGACACACCCCGGTGAAAAAAGACAGGTTCAGCTCTGCAAAAAGTATTGCACCCTCTTGCCAAAGGATTTTGAAGAAAACATAAACGCTCTTATGAAGTCAATCTCAGACGGCGGTTCATATGAAATCGTCACAGCAATGGTCAATAACCTTGATGAAATTCTTAACGATGAATTCAAATAAAAAAGCGGTGACGGAAAGTTCCGTCACCGCTCAACATTTTTCAGCCATATAAAATTCAAATGGAATATTGACATTGCTTTTTGCATAATATATAATAAGAACACAAGGAAAACCGTTAAAAGCGGTTAGTCCCAAGGTTTTAAAACGAATATAAAAAAATAATCGTCCGATATTTGAGGCTGTCGGGCGATTATTTTTTTATGCTATTGATGACTTCTGCGAGTGCTATAAGTAAAATTATCAGCAAAACCGATTCAGTCATGCATATCACCCCCTTTCGGGAGTGCTAACCGCCTTAAACTTCCTTGTATTCTCGTATCATATTGTATCAAGCCGGAATTGCGATGTCAACCATATGAAAAGGGGCTGTGAAGAAATGAAGTTTAAGACTCCATTCTTCGCAGCTCCTTTCAGTTTTTGTGAAAAATAAGGCAATTTGTTAAAAAGGCATACTTTCCATGTAGCTGTCAAAACAGGGGAAGTTTTTTCACAGCCCCATACTTGCATTTACAGTAACAAATCCGTACCGGATTACTACTTTGCTTTCTTCTTACGAACAATAGCATATACAATCACACCTACGATAAGTAAGAAACCTGCGATTGAGCCAAAGAATAAAAGCTTATTGTTATAGTATCGTATAAAAAGGTTAGTTGTTACATAGAAATCTTTAATTTCTTTTGTAATTTTGTTACCCGCCGCATCCGTACAAACAACTTTCATCTTATGCGCTCCGGTAGAGTTACCTGAAACATCAAATGTAAATTCGCCGTTTTTTCCTAAAATATCAGCAATTTCCTTTGCGTCCCATGTTTTATAAGCCTTGTCATAATTATCAAGGTAAACAACAACTGAATTGAGAAGCAAATTATCATTTGCGATCATAGAAACTTTTAATTTTTCCAACGGATATGTTTGTCCGCTTTCAAGATTATCAAGTACTACATTTGGCTTTGTTTTATCAACACCAAAGCGAATTTCTTTGTTCTTTGTATCAAGCGTATTTTCAGATATATTTCCAGCTGCATCTTCTGAATGGAAGCTAAGTCTGTACACACCGTCATCGCTAAAATTCTTTGCAAAAATAGTATATACATACTTATACCATTTTCCGTTGCCGCCTTCCACATCAATTCTGTAATCAGTACCGTTCTTGAGCTTGATAGTGTCACTGTTTTTGAATAGTGTTATTTTTATGTTGTTGAGTTTATTGACATTGGTTTCTGTCACAACAATATCTTTAACGCTCTTTGAATATGCACCGTTAAGCTTTTTTGTTGCACTGTCGAAGGCATATGTTGAACCAAAACGGTTAGCAGAGAAGGCAACAGACTTCGTTGATGTATTGCCTGCCTTATCGGTAAGTGTTGCCGTCAGAGTGTAAATATCATCAACTTTCTTTTCTTTTTCAAAGTCATAAAATATAAACTTTTTTCCGTTTATCTGATCGTCATAGTAACCTTCAAGATCAACATTATCTCTGTTTGCACCAACAAGTTTTATCGAAACATTATTGTCATCATAATTATCATCTGAATATGAAACAACAGGAAGAATATCTCCTGAATATGCAGAATTGTTCTTAACGCCTGTTATTTCAAGGGTTGGTGCGGTTTTATCAATGTAGAATGACTGCGTATTAAATTTTGCGGAATCATTGCCTGCCTTATCCTTGACTGATATGTCAAATGAGTAGTAGCCGTCACTGCTATAAGCAATAGTAGCTGTATGCTGATCACCACTTGAACTCCAACCACTCATATTAGGCAATTTTTTGTCACCTGCTGAGAATGAAGCATTTACACGATTGACATCAAAGTTATGCTCAATAATTGTGACAGTAGCTGTTCTGTCAGCTTTGTAATAATTGCCGTTTCTCGCTGAATTATTATCGTAGCTTACAGTAATAGTAGGAGCAGTTTTGTCTATGGTAAATGATTTTGCGGCTACAGTTCCTGTTGCATAATTCTCCCCGCTGCATTTGTTACCGGCAAGGTCTGTGTATGCAATACTGAAATGATAATCTCCGTCTGCAGTGTATGGAATTGTTGCAGTCCATCTTGTATCATCCTGATTTCCTGTTCCAACAGTTTTTGTCCAGTTGGAAATTCTCGGAATATTGCCATCAGTATTTGTAATTTTTACAACTACATCATCAGGATTGAAGTTACGCTCTGTAACAACAATTCTTGCAGTTCGTCCTGCCTTGAAATATGAATTGCTGTCGGCAGAATTGTTATCATATGAAACATCAATTCTTGGTGCGGTTGTATCAATCTTTAATTTTGCAACACCCTCCGAATCATTAGCGGCATTGTCCTTTGCATAAACTACAACTCGGACATCATTACTGTTATTCTTTGCACTGTCAACAGTGATTGAACCTGTCCACTTGCTGCGCAAATCAGACTGTTTCGGATTAGATTTGTTGAATGAATACAGTGTTCCTTCCTGTGTCAGAATATTCTGACTGTAAACTCTGTAAGATACCTCTTTCAGACCTGAATATGTTCCGCCTGTAAGCGGGTCATTGACCGAAATCGACACCTTGACATTGCCCTTATAGAATCCGTTGAGTGGCTGTTGAGGATTAACAGTTACCTGAGGTGCAACTGACTCCTCACGGGGCTTTTTGTTGTCTGCAATTAGTCCGTTGGTACTTATGTAAGTATAGTTGCCTGCATAGTCCGTGATTTTTACATAAACAGCACACTGCTCATTTGGACGCACTTCAAGTGAACTGAATTTTGCCCACGAAGTTACATTGTCAAGCTGTGCCTTTGTGAGAGGTGTTGTACCGTCGGTTGCATTTTTGGCTTTAACCTTGTAATACTCAACTTTTGCAATAGGCGAAGTTTTATCATTCTGACTGCCTGTTACTGTAATCTTCTTTTTCGACCAGAACCCAAATGTTAATGTCTTACGCAGTTCTGACCATTCAGTCTCCTGTCCTTCGGCAGACTTTGCCTTTAATGAACCTGTCGGACTTGTCTTATCGACTGTGAATTTATACGGATTGTTTTGACCCGAAACATCAACGCCGTCATTAGCATTTCCCGCCTTATCAGTATAGGATACAGCAAATGTGTAGTTTGCATCCTTTTCAAACTTAATTGTTGCCGTATGCGTATCCTTATCGTGGTTGTTGCTATCATTTTCAACAGTAGTCCAACCGCTGATTTTGTAAGCATCTGATACCTTGTTATTTTTTGCATCTACGGCACTGATTATAATGCCCTTGGTTGCATCAGCCCCATCAAAATGACTGCTTCTTTCAGTAACAGTCACTGTTGCAGTTCTTGATGTGTAATAACCGTTTTTTGCACCGTTGTTTGCTGTGCTGTTATACTTCACATTGATTTCAGGCGGAGTCTTATCAATGACAAGTGAAATTGTATGCTCGTCGTCTTTTGTTTTGTTTCCTGCATTGTCGGTAGCTGTTACAACAACTTTTACATCATCAGAATTATTCCTTTCTGCATCAACAGTTATAAGTTTCGATATTTCTGTTTCAAGCTGTGATTTTGTGGGGCTTTTTACATTGAAGTTATAAAGATCTTCTGACTGTGTAACCTCATTGCCATTTATTACCTCATAGTGCACATTCTTAATACCCGAACATACATCCTTAACACCAACTGTAACATCTACATCTCCGTTGTAAATTTCACCGTATTTGTTTTTAGGACTAACATCAAATGTAATTTCCGGTGCTTTATTATCAGCTATTATGCCGTTTGAAGAAACATAGGTATAATTGCCTGCATAATCTTCAACTCGACCATAAATTACAGCCTGCTCACCGGGTGAAACCGTAATAGAATTATTGTACTCTTTGAACTCGCCTTCATTGTAGAGTTTATCAAGTTCTTTATCACCGAGTGCAGTATCACCGTTATATTTGAAATAAGAAACACTCTTTATCGGTGAAATATCATCTTTCGCATTTGCAGTTACCTCCACATCACTCTGGCTCCAAATTCCGAATGTAATTGTTTGGAGGAGCTTGCTCCATATATTTTTTTCATTTATTTTAAGTTTAAGAGAAGGTGATTTTGTATCTACTGTAAATTTGTATGGAGTTTTCTGTTCTGATACATCCACCTTTTCGGCACTTTTTCCTGCCTTATTTTGGTATGATACAGACCAATCGTAGTTTGCATCTTCGTCAAATTTCACATAAGCAGTATGTGTATCACCGTTGGTATCCCACTTAGAAATCATCTTTGTTTTGTCAAGTGATATTTCATTTCCGTCAATACCTTTACCAGAAATTTTGATTCCATCAGTTGCAGCGTTTGCATCAAATGTTGAGAATCTGTCTGTGATTGTTACAGTTGCAGTACGGTTTGCATTAAAATAGCCTCTTTCATTTTCTGCGAATTTTAAATCATTATTGTCGAACTTAACCGATATTGTCGGATTTGTTTTGTTAATATTCAGAAAAACAGAGCTTTCAGATTGATTTCCTGCGTTATCAACAGCTTTTACGATAACTTTTATATTATCAGAGTTATTCTTTTCTGCATCAACAGTTATGTATTTGTTGTCCGGAATTTTTTGCTCAAGCTGTGATTTGGTGGGGTTTTTTACATCAAAGTTATAAAGATTTCCTGACTTTGTAACTTCATTGCCGTTTCTTACCTCATAATGCACATTCTTAATACCCGAACAGTTTGAACTCATCTCATCAACCTTAACATTGACGTTGACATTTTTATTGTAATAACCGTTTTCATTTGCAACATCAGGGATTAGTGTGATTTGGGGAGCTGTTTTGTCAACTACCATACCGTTTGAAGAAACATAGGTGTAGTTACCTGCATAATCTTCGGCACGGAAATAAATCACAAATCTCTCTTCGTCTCTCTCTTCGTAAGATATTGTTGCAAAGTTCTCACATTCTGTGAACTTGCCGTCATTGTAGAGTTCATCAAGTTCTTTATCACCGAGTGCAGTATCACCGTTATATTTGTGATAAGAAACACTCTTTATCGGTGAAATGCCATCTTCCACATTTGCAGATACCTTCACATCACTCTTACTCCAAATTCCGAATGTAATCGTTTTGAGGAGCTCTTCCCATATATTTTTCTCATACATAAGTTTAAGAGAAGGTGCAGAATTGTCAACGGTAAAATCATAAACATAATCGCCTGTTTCTGTTACACCGCTGTTTTTCAAACCTGCCTTATTTTGGTATGATACAGACCAGCTGTAAATTCCGTTATCAACAAATGATATAGTCGCTGTATGCTTATCACCGTTGGTATCCCACTCAGAAATCATCTTTGTTTTGTCAAGTGATATTTCTTCTCCGTTAATGTTTTTAGCAGAGATTTTGATTCCGTCAGTTGCAGCGTTTGCATCAAATGTTGTGCCTCTATCTGTAATTGTTACAGTTGCAGTTCTTTGAGTGTAATAACCTTTTTCAAAACTTGTATTGGTGTTACCGTTGATTTCTACATTTACAGTCGGTGCCGTGGTATTGATTTTTACCTTCTCGCATACCTCGTTTTCATTACCTGCAAGGTCTGTTACCTTCAATACAATTTTTACATTGTCGCTGTTATTTTTTTCTGCATCAATTTTTACATCATCAACAGATTTTTCTTGTAAAATTTCATCACCCGATTTATAGGAATAGAGTACATCGTGAGCTGTTACTGTCTCACCATTTTTGTAAACCCAATATTCCAATTTGCTTATTCCGGAATAAGCATCTGAATCCTTCGCACTCAGTGTAACATTAAAATCAGAATTGTAGTAGCCGTTTTCATTTGCTCCTTCGGCACCTATTTTTGGATTAGGTGCAGCCTTGTCAATTACAATTTTCAAATTGTCAAATTCTTCACTGCTTATTTCGGTTTCATTCTTATAAACAATGACTTCTTTGACAGTTTCTGTATCAGTAATTTCAACAGATTTTATTCCGTATCCACCTATAGATGTCTTATCGTCAAATATCAGCTCAATGCCGTTCTTTTCCGTACTAAAAACAACTGCAGCATCTTTATTAAACACAAATGTTCCGTCACTTGATGATCGAATAGCGTCATCCTTGTCCCACTTGTAGTCGCCGGATTCCATTTCAGAATACTTTTTAAATGAAACTGATACTTTGTTTGATTCACTTGTAATATTTTCAATTGAAAGCTTATATGTGTTTTCGCCACTTCGTGTAACGGATGTTTTCTTATCTTCTCCGTTCACTTTAACTTCATCAATACAGTATCCTTTATTTGCAGTAATTGTAATATTAGTACTTTCACCGTAGTTTACTTCTGACTTATCTGCCGTTACAGAACCGTTTTCACCTGCATTAACATCGATTTTGCATAAAATCGGAGCAAATGTTATTTCAATTTCATAGTCCATAGCAACGCCCGTTTGTTCCCACTTATACGATTTATTGGCATTGAAACGGTTATCATCATAGCTAATTTCTTCTCCATTGATTTTAACAGAACTTACACGATAAGTTTCGCTGGGTGTGGCGGTTATACTAACTATACCATCTTTTTTTACAACAACAGTACCCTCCGTTGGTGTACCATCTCCCTGCGTCAGTGCAGGTCTGACACTTACATTACCGTTTTTGTCCCAGGATACTTTTACGGTATAAACCTTTACAAATTCCACTTTGATAGCAATGTCGCTGTTAACAGTAAGCTCTTTATTAAAATTAAATTTTGATGTATCTGTTACAGTTTCATCTTCTCCGTTTATAGAAACAGACAAAATCTGATAACCCTCATCTGCCGAAACAGTCAGGTTCGTTTTGGTACCTTCGTCAAAAAGTTGATTTTCAGAACTGTCTTTGTCAAGCTTTACAGAACCACCCGCATTCTTGTCGATACTTACGGTATACTCTTTTACAAAAGTAACCTCTACTGTAAGTGCATCTGATACTTTAAAAGAATTTCTGTATGACTTTCCTTTTTCAACAGACTTTGTTTCTCCGCCGATTACAAGTTTCTTGATGTAGGTATCTTTTGCCGGGGTAACTTCCAGTTCTACCGTACTGTCTTTTTCAACAGCTTTAGAATCCGTTACCTCTTCGTTATTGATTTTAACGGTACCGCTTCCATTTTTATTTACAGTAATCGGAACAGTCTCAACAACCTTTTTCTCCAGTTTAACATCAATGTTGTCGTTTACATCTGTTACATCAGCCTTGCCGGTCTTTGTAACATAGCCGTCAGCCGAAACGCTGTATTCAAAGGTCACCGTCTTGCCGTCAGCAATGTCTTGCTCATAGTTTTTCATCTCGGCAATAACAGCTTCGCCTTCGTTGGTTTTTACCGTATTGTCTTCCTTAACATTTTGGTCAATGAGCACCTTGTATTCAATACTTGCGTCATTGATGTCTGCGTTATTCACGCTATCCTTTACACAAACAGTAAATGAGTCAACATTGACTGATGTGCTTGCGAATGCGGTTATCGGCAATATGCTGAGAACCATAAGCAGTGCAAGAACTACAGAAAATGCACGATTGACCAATCCGCTTTTTTTATTGTACATTTTTACCTCTCCTTACTTTCAATGCTCTTTTCAAAGCATCTTATATATTGAAAATTTCTGCCATTTAACATACAATGCAAGTTAAACGATAAGAATAAAAAAGACACATCTGTAATAATAAGCCATGGATTTTTCATGTTAAAGCACAATACAATAACAAGAATTATCACAGATATTATCAATATGCCGTCTGCTATACAAGCAGGTTTGTTTTTACAAAATGAAATTATACCCAAACTGTCATCAGGTTTCTTGACCTTTCGCTTTTTAGAGCATTTCAAAATCGTTTTTCTTACATTATTTGCCTGCCAGAACGATACCTGAGAAATAATAAAAAATAACCAGAAAAAAGCTCCTGTAAGAATCAATAAAACATTTCGTTCTCCTCCGCTGTTCAGCGGAATAAGCAACAGCACAAGACTCGCAAGAACAGCGAACACAACAGAAATAAGGAAGTTAAGCATAAGTTTTCTTACTGATTTATTCACTATAACACCCCTATTCTATAATTTCGTCACTATCAGTGAAGCCTATTTCCACTTCGGTGCGAATTTCGGTGCGCTGTCCGCTTTTAACTGTATTTTTGGTTACATTTTCCTTTGTGTTAAAGTCAGACAAAACAACAGTGTCCTCAGATGCAGAAACATCGTTCAAAATTGTTGTTTCATCAGCTGTTGTGTCCAGAATTGTAGTTTCTTTAGATTGTGGATTCAAATCCAATGTACTGAATTTTTCTGTAATCGGTGAAACAGTATCTCCGTATCCTTGATTTGCTATGTTTCCCGAAGGCGTCATCTTATCGGTTATTTTGCCTCTTGCTAAATTAACCGCACTCGGCTTGTAAGACTTTCTTCCGGACATTTCATTTTTTTGTCTTATGTCATTGATTGCCTTTTTTGCCGTAGAACCTGAAAGATTTCCGATTACCTTCCGTATATTCAGTACAAAGAAGAGTATAATGCTGAGTACAAGCATTACGACTGCAAGAATGTATGCTACCACAGAAAGGATTTGTAATAATTCAACCGACATTACTGAGTCCCTCCCTTGCTTGTGCTATATGCTGCATCAATTGCCTTTTTTGTATCAAAAAGCAATGACTTGGTTCCATTCTTCTTGGCAGTTGTTTTTTCTGTAGTAGTCTCAATATCTTCTAATGTATCCCTTATCAGATAATACATATCCGATATTTCTGATTTGGTAACGCCATCACCTTTGAACTTTGTAGCGTACTGTGAAATGGCATTTCTTGCAAGTTCAAGCAATTCCAACCTTACAATTTCACTTTCACTAGTGTCTTTTGCTATTGAATTCAAAAGTTCATTTATGTTATCAAAGAAAGGTTTATACTTTCCTTTGTCATCCGCTTCTGTAACATCTGTTGTAATGTCACGGTAAAATTTTCCGATACTCGAATATGCCTTTGCCATATTCAGGTTTTCATATCCTTCGGGAGCATTGTTAATAACATCTTGGAACCACGCAATTGAACTTGTAGCTCGTGTTATCGGATTGCCCTTACCGTAATCATAGTAGTACCAGAATAATTTTCCTGTTTCAAAGCATATTTCTGTATAATTTTCAGGGTCAGCCTGCAATTGCTTTTTGTTGTTATTTATATATTTAATCAACTGTGCGGATTCCTCGGTAGAAAATACCGAATCGTTTTCTTTATAAGCTTGGATTAAGCCAAGGTAGGCATCTTTCTCCCCCGCTTTATTTGGAACTGCAATAGCCTGACCGTATAACTTAATTTTCTTATTATAGTCGGTAGCTTTTGCTGCATCAGACATTAAATTTTGATATGTATCCGTTGCTTTCTGTGCTGCAAAATAATTAAGGGTAAACCCACCGACAGCAAATATTACAGCTAAAGAAAGAGTTGTTATAAAACCCGCTAACTTTCTTTTCTGTTTTTTCTTATATACATCGTCAATTTCTTCATAATGCTCAAGAGCATACATCAGTTCAGCCGCTGACTGATAACGATTGTTCGGATCTTTCTGCGTACATTTAAGAATGATACGCTCAAGTCCACTTGATAACGCAGGATTTTTCTGACGAATAGGCTCCATTTCATACGGCGGCTCGCTGGGATTACATCCGGTAACAAGGTGGTAAAGCGTTGCTCCGAGACAATAAATATCAGTTCGTGCGTCAGTTTGTCCCATTCCTCCGAACTGTTCCGGAGCAGCATAACCAACCGTACCAAGGCAAGTTGTGTCTGCAAGATTTTTTTCCTTAAATTCTCTGGCAGTACCAAAGTCAATCAGCGTAACATTTCCGTCAGGCTTAAGCATAATATTCGCAGGTTTCATATCACGATAAATTATCGGAGGTTGCCTTGAATGGAGATAACCCAAAACATCACAAAGTTGTTTTGCCCACTCTATTACCCTGTCTTGAGGTTGCGCACCATATTCTTCAAGTGCTTTATTAAGTGAATTACCCTGAATGTAATCCATTATAATGATAAAAGAATCATCTGTATCAATAACATCTATGATACTCGGCAAGTTAGGATGACTTAATTTTTTAAGAATGTCCGTTTCAGCTACAAGTCCCTGCTTAACTGCCTCAAAATCAAGAACACCGTCCTTTCGGACTTCCTTAACTGCCCAGGTCTTGTTTGCTTTCTCGTTAATCGCCATATATACAACACTCATACCGCCCTGTCCGACTTTACTGAGTATTTTATATTTGCCGTCAACAAGAGATCCTATTTTAAGCATCCCGTTCCCTCCAATTTTAAAAAGTTCTGACAGTAATTACCGAAATATTATCTCTTTCTTGTCGCTGCTTGTTAAGTTCAACAAGTGATTGCATATTACACTTCATCCCCTCAGCATCAACCATAACATTCGGATTTAGTGAATTATATATTTCTTCATTGCTGATTTCGTGTCTGAATCCGTCACTGCACAACATATATACCGCATTCAGCTTTGTATCCCCAAAAAACATATCGGGATAGACCTCTTCGGATGCACCAATACATTGTAACAAAACGCTTCTTCTTACATCGTTTTTGGCCTGTTCAGGCGTGATGATTCCCTGTTCAATTTCTCTTGCTACAACGCTGTGATCTCTTGTCATCACTGTCACATTATCACTGATTTCATAGGCACGAGTGTCGCCAACATTGATGATATAATATCTATTTTCAGTCAAAAGTATTGCCGTCACGGTCGTGCCGAGTCCACTTGCAAGTCCGCATTTTTTTCCGTAATTCTTTATTTTTTCATTATATTCGATTGCAATTTCTGTCCAGTCGGAACGAATATCAACATCATCAAACCCCTCTTCGCATAAAATCGGAAGTTTGTTATCTACCCATTTGCAGTACCCATTTACAAGTGACGCACTTGCAATCTCGCCTTTTGAAAGGCCTCCCATACCGTCACAAAGCACAGCGAAAACCATTTTTCCTTTTGGTGTGGACAGCACTCTAACATTAAAACTGTCCTGATTTGTGCTTTTAGTCGTTCCTATATCAGTAATGGCGGATATTATAAAATCCATAGTCACACTCCATAATTTATAACATCTGAATTATTAAAATCTTCTGATCAAAACATCTTAACTTTAATAAAGTTTGAATTCAAAATTCTCATTACCCAAACGAATTTTATCACCGTGATGTATTTCGGTTTCAGCATTACTCGGAATCATTTTTTCATTAACAAATGTATGGTTTGTTGAATTTGTGTCAACAATATAATACTTGTTACCTCGGGTAATTATGTTAGCGTGACTTCTGCTTACAGCAGTATTGTCACTTACAAAATAGTCAACATAACTCTTCTCTTTGCCAATACGGAAAACCGGCTTGGTAAGGTTAATTATTTCATTATTTTTATTGCGTAAAAGATGCGGCCTTACTGCCTGAGTCTGCTGTAAATCTCCGCTTAAGACTGTAGTTTCACCGATTTTTCCGTTATTTAAAACTGTGGTATTGCCAAAGTTCATAGGCTGCCCCTGCGGTTGTTCCTGCTGAACCGGCTGATTGTACGGCTTATTTTGTAACGACTGCTGTACAACAGGCTGAGCCGGAATCTGTGAAGGCTGTGTTTGCGGTCTTGCTGTAGGTTGATTCTGCTGTTTAATCGTTGTGGGCTGCTGTATGTTTGAAGCAGGTTGTCCCGGAATTGCAAAGCTGCCGTTTCCTGAATTCTGATTTACATTTGGTATTTTATAGCCGTCATTACCATTGATTTTACTTGCGTTTCCGTTAACATTTTGATTAGCCTGTGTCTGTTTTTGTGCATCATTTTTAGCCTTTTTAGCTGCCTTCTGCTGATCGTATAAGGCCTTGTTTTCTTTACTGTAGTGCATAAGCAAGTTAAACATACTAATCTTTTTCTCAGGTTCTTCAGATATTACAGGCTGTGACTGCTGTTGAATCGGCGGTTTAACAACATTATTAGTGCCAGAAACTGTTGATTTAACAACCGGCTGTGATTTAGGCTGATTTATCTGAATCGGTTGTGGAACAGGTGTTGTTCTGGGTTGTACCTTATTTACAGCAGGAATCGACTCCAAAGCTTCTTTAGGTTTTGGCTGAACCACTTTTCGAACGCTGACTACCTGTTGTACAGGTGTCGTATTAACTGATTGTTCATTCTTTAAACCATCAATAAGCTTTTTAAAGTCAACGAGTGAAAAAAGAGGTGAGCCATTTAGGTAATTAAATATTTTTGTAACATGGTCAGAATTTTCAGTTTGATCAAACTGAGTATTAACCATAATGTTTTTGAAGAAAGCCCCTAAATCAGGTTTTTGTATCTCATTGTTAGTTATAGGCAAACATATGAGAGTTGCCTCACAAGTTGACACATCTACAAATATATAGTCCAAATCAAGAATAACACTTGATACATCAATCATATAGTCTTCTGCTGATATTAAAGCGTTGACTATACCGTCAAAGACGCCGAGTAATCTTTTACGGTTCACTACTCCCGTAAAAAATTGTTTCATAGAAATTTTAGCCGAAACATTATACTTTATGAATCTGACTTCATCCATTTGAGTGAAAATTGTTTTTATCAATCCTGGAATATTGTTGTTGGTAATCATACCAAGGCTTAATGTGTCAATAGAATCCCCTTCTTTTATTTTATATACAAGGTATGTATTAACACCCTGATTCTCATAAAAAAATTCCACGATATTTACTCCTCTCTATTCAGGCGATATAGTTTAAGCAATTGCCATTTGTCTCCTGTTTGTATAAAGCAGCTGCCTTTTTCGCTGAAATCTTTTGCTCCAAAAAACTGCTGTTCAATCACAACATTTTCGTCAGTATCAACAAACCCCCATTTACCTGAAATTTTTACAGCAGCAAGTCCGTTGCTGTATGAGCGAGCTTCTTCGTAGGTTTTATCAGATAATCGTTTTGCGTCTTTGTCTATAAAGAACCATTTTCCGTTATTCTCAACGGCCGCATAGGTACTGTCAGCAAAGCAATGAGCGTTTTCATATTTTTCATTGCCGATTTGTTTTCCGGAAGAGTCTATCATGATATAACCTGTTCCATCGCCTACAAAAAGCCGATCATTTCTAAATATGATATTTTTCTCGTCGGTAATAATGTCAGCATATTTAGTTGACAACTTTTCATCACCTTTATTATTTATAATTTTCCATTGTCCGTCTTCCTTAACAGCTGCTATACCATTATTAAAAGCAGTAGCGTCATCATACTCACCAAACAACTTGTTAAGTTCGCTGTCACAATATGAATATTTTCCGTTTTCAAGCTCAACTTTTATTATGCCGTCAGAAGAAATTCCAAATGATTTATATTTTTCCTTCGAAGCCAAAACTCTTGAACCTGTATTATCAATAAAATAGCATTTACCTTTTTGGTCTACAACAGGAGCCATTTCAGCTTTTGTAAACGGAGCAGTCGAAACATATGTGATTGGTGTTTTTTGATTTCCGTAAGAATCAATATAGCCCCATACATCTTTACTTTTTACTGCACAAAAACCGTTACCGAATATTCCAACATCGTCGTATGTATTGAAATCAAGTTTAAATGAATATGAGAGTTCATTTTTAACAGATTTTATGTAGTCAGACGAAACATTGCGTTTCTCTGCTGTAGATAACACATCAAAGCACGCATCATAATCTTTCTGTTTCATATATGCTTTGAGAATACAATCATACGACTTTGAATTTGCAGGATATTTTTCAAAGAAATCTTCACACCAATTCAAAAATTCCGTATCTGAATTTTCCTGCCTCTCATAATATTCAGCTACTTCCACATAAACATCCGGAGTTGGGTTGATGGTCAGAGCTTTATTATAATTTTCTATAGCATACTTAGTTATATCCAACTCAGCATATTTTCTTGCCTCTGATAAATAGTGATTGTAATCACTGTTTTCTTTAACAGCATTAGAAACAAGAGAATAGCACGCCAGTGCCATAAGAACAACCAAAGCAAGTGGTATTATTTTTCTGTAGTTTTTCATTTTGTGCACCTCATCATATTCCGGATAAGCCTATAGCAATAATTGTTCCAAGCAGAATACTCGGTCCGAATGAAATTGAGTCTTTCCTTTTCTTTTTCTTTGAAATGAGCAATCCCAGTGCAAGGAAAAATGAAACCAAAAGTGAAAAAAACACTGAATTAAATGCTCCCCACAGACCTTGATACAGACCCATCAAAGCAAATAATTTAATATCACCCATACCCATACTGTTTTTAAAAACAAGTGATATTAACAAGAAAAACAAACCTATAACCGCAGCTCCGATTACTCCGTCTTTTAGTGAATCAAGCACTGTTGACGGAGAAAAAACAAGCTCTGCAATATAAAGCACCATACATAACACTAAAGACACAATCAAAAACGGATTTGGTATTTTATGCTTTTTGTAATCAACAGCCGCCATCGGTAAAATTGAGTCTATCAAAACCAAAAGTTTTAGCTGGTGAATTATGCTATGCGAAACATAAATTGTGTTAAACAAAGCAACTATACATATACTTTTCAATACAGCGAAAACGATGTATATAACCTTGCTTTTGGAATCTATGGCAATATCGCTCTTGTTAAATTTTTTAATAGTGCCGTTTTTCAAATAAACACAAGTTCCGACATAGCCTGTACACATCAAAACGAGGGAGATAACGGTTTCAATTATTATTCTCATTTTCTCATCCCTAATTATCTTTTTCTTCTGTTTTGCTGGCGCCTTTTCCGTAACTCGGAACAACCTCAATCGTTACTCCACGGGTATCTGCGTCAGCAATCACCTTTTCAATTTTTTCCTTAAGACCTTCATCCTCAGGAATAACCAAGACAATCTTATTTTTAGCTCCGCCGCAATTTTGTTTCTCCTTGGTTGTTTGTCCGTTTTTTTCGGTTTTAACATCAACAGAAGAAAGTCCGTCTGTTGTGCTCGTCATTTTTCCGCACAATCTCTCAATACTTTCCTTGAGTGCAACCGAATCCAAATCATCAAGAGTTTTTACATCTTCATCAGCTGAACTGTAAAGTGGGTTCATTGAGGAAATCATAACAAATTCATTTTTTTCGGAATTATAGAGCTGAACATCTGTCAAACCTGCGGTTTTCTTATAACCCTCTTTTTCCATATCCGCAATAACCATATGGCGAATTAAATTTGACCGTTCCTGAACGGTAGCTTTTGTCCAGAGGGTATCGGTTTCTTTGTATTTTTTAGAACCTTTATATGTAGATTCGCCTGCAAGCCAGCCGTGTGTAATTGCTTTTTGATGAAAAGAAAATTTAAAATCAATCGGAAGCAACGCAATTACTTTGACATCATACGACACATCAACAGTTATTTCATTTGAGCCGTATGGGAATAAGGTTGAATTTGAAAAATCAAGTCCGTCAATGTAAGAGCCGTTTCCGTTAGGAACAACACCCAGATGTTTTAAATAATCATCAACATTACCGTCTTTTGAACTGACAAGGTGTTTTTTGCACAAAACCTTAGAAAGCGGGGCAGCCACAAGTCTTGATTTTGCAAGATTTAAACCTTCACTTGCCGCCATTTTTGCAATTCCGAACATCAACTGTTTTGGATCTTTGGCAATATCTTCAATTGTAGACTTTAATGAACTGCCTGCGTCTTTAATTTTATCTGCACTTCCGACGGCGGAATCCCAAGACTTAGATATATCAGAAATATTATCCATAGAAGATTTTCCTGTATTGCCGAGATTTTCGATTTCATTGAATACGGTATTTATATCAGACATAATAGAATCAATATCCTGCGTTCCGTCTTTAGCCGCCTGAGCAAGCTCAGCCTCGCTCTTATTAAATCCTGTAAGTGAATAAAGGTAACTGTATTGTGACAGTTCCTTTGCAGTTGTGTTGATAGCTACAGCAACACGAGCCTGCACCAAACAGATATTTACAATGGTAAGCAAGGTCACGATTGCAAACATAAATGCAGACAGAGAGATGGTTGCCTCAATAGTAACCGATCCACTTTCGCCTTTTATTCTTTTCAGCATTTCCATCCCTCCGATTTTTTTGCTTACTCTTCTGAACGAACTGTTTGTGTCATTTCATCTACAATCTCACTGATTTCATCAATAAGTTCCTGACTTTGTGACTTATCAATTACCGAACCGACAATCTCGCACGGAATCCCATCAAGAACGAATGCGCAGCCTTTTGCATATCCGTCAAATTTTGTATCTGTTCCGTAGTTAATAGTACCCTCGAACAAATACATATCTATTCCGTTGATTGTGGTCTCTTCGTCTTTGGTAATTGTTATATCGTTAATTCCGCCTGCATAATTCTGCATATTTGGAATCATTTCTTTAAAAGCAACATTGTGCGCATCTTTTGCAGAATCCGCCTTACTTAGTCTTGCAGATGTAAATGTAACATATCTTGAATCATGAACAATAAACAATTCTGTGTATGCTTTTTCAAGTTCCTTGTAGTTCGGTATATCCACATATATATTTCTAAGTGGAACTTTATAAGTGCCCGATAACTTTGTGTTTGATGATTGTGCAACAGTTTCCGAACTGCCTTCCGTCTGGGGCACTTGTGATGAACTGATTGCCGAATCTGTCGGCTGTTGTGATTCGCTGTTGCCACAGGCAGAAACAGATAAGAGCATGGTGAGTGCGATTAAAATTGTGAGTGTTTTTTTCATTGTGTTTTTTCTCCTTTAATATCCTTTGGTAGATTTATATTCAACTGTATACCAGTTTACATTATCCGAAGGGTTGCCCTCAACATCGGCAAACAGCGGAAGTGCCAACAGAGTCGGCTTAACCTGAACCTTTGCATACAGGTCAACATATACAGCCGAATCTGAAAGTTTAAAGTCTTTTCTTTCAGCATCCTGTCTCATATTTGCCTGTATAACATCTCCTGTTCTGAGCAGTACTCCCTCTTCGTTTGTATAAAGACCTATCATTAAAAATAATCTGAGATAGTCACTGTAGGAAAATGACAGTAATGAAGCCATTCCTGTAGAATCCGTGTCACCTGAATTACTTCCAAAAATTCCGTCAATCTGCTGATTCAGGGTTTCCTTTAACTTTCCTGCTCCGCCTTTCATTGACTCCTTAACTTTGTCTTTCATTTTATCCTTATAGGCAATTACTTTGTCAGATGTAGTTGTTATAATTCTGGTAATACTTGATCTTATTTCTTCTACGACTTCAGTAATACTATTCGCCGCATTTGATATTGATGTTTCTGCATTTTCAGTAACATCTTTCATTTTATCTAACAATACTTGAACATAATTTTCTTTTATCAGTTTTACTGCTTCAGCTTTAACTATGTATCCAAGATCAGAACTTTTATCAACACCTTTACCTTCTGCTTTGAGCCAATCATCTAACCCTGTGGTAACTTTATTTGCCATATCAACAGACGGATCGCTTGCATACTTTTCAATGGCATTATTACAGAGAGTTGTCAGCTTTTGAATCGCCGTATTTGCATGCCTTGCAATGAGAGTATCATATGATGTAGAAACAGAATTGACAACTTTATCCGTTCCGTCTTTGATGAACTCAGTAAGCTGGTCATCCGTCATATCAAGCAAACCATTCAACTCTTCAATGCCCGTATCAATGGTCACATCGGTAACATCTTTTAACGCATTACCAATGCCTTTTCTTGCTTCATTCATTAAGCCATTGATAGAACATTTCCATGTATCGCTGTTCTTAAACAACGGAACGCTTTCGCCGTTTTTTAAATCTTGCAAATCCAATGCTGACTCACAACAAGCGATTCCTATAATAATTGCCGCCTGAATAAGCGGAGCAGGAATAACACCCAATGTAGCCGCAGAAATCGGGGTTGCAATAGCAAATGCGGTATCTCGAATAGATGAGTCCATAAATGCGTATATTACATTAAATCCAAATCTGATTCCGTAAATTGAACCGTAGGCCTTGGTGAGATTTGAAGAGTTTGAACCACCGTAAATTATATACTCAACCTCTTTGCCGTAGGCGTAATTGTTTGTTGTGTTCATCGGGGTAAGCGTTAATGTCTGTATCTCTGCATCTTTGCCCGACTTTTTTTCCGTTTCCTTCTCAATTGTATCGTAACTGAACATACTGAGGACATAATCGGAAACATACAATTTATCTCGCAAGTCTGTTCCCATTTTTGCGGCTGCGTCACCTAAGTTTTTAAACATAGAACTAAGGCTTTTGCTTGTATCTTTTGCCGCAGAATCACCTGTTTTTATTTCTGAAGAAGGAATTTCATCATTATTTCCCGCATCTTTCGACGGCCAACCCTTTGTGACCAATGAAGATAAATCCTTGCTGTTTGTAATATTTCCTTTTTCTGCATTTTTAGCATCATCACTTGCCTTTGAATCTGAATTTTTCTTTATATCGTCATACAAATTCTGACCGTCTGATTTGTTCTCAGATTTTGTTTCTGTTTTTGCAGAAACCTCGCCTGTGTTGAAATGGGTGTACAAATACGAATAAAAATTCAACTTATCGGTTTTTCCGTGTAGATAAACCTGTGTTCCTGATTTATTCACCCAGCTCACATCAAGTTTTCCGCTCTCCCAGGAAAACCAACCGTCTGCCTGACTTTTTAGTTCCGGTGTTGAAAGTTTAACGCTCTTAAGCTGAGCAGCCCCAACCTTGCTCTCAATTAAGGACTCGGCTTTACCGTAACCTTTTATATCTCCGATAAAAGTACCGTCAAACTTATATTTTTTAATTTTATCAATACTTTTTTGGAGGTTATCTGAGATATTCTTTAATCTTGTAACCATTTTTTCTATTTCTTGCGTATTCAGATAAGTTCCCAACTCCTGAATTTCTGCTTTATCCTGCCGAGCCATAGATGTGTTTTTAAGTTCATTATCGTTAGCTGCACCTTCCCACGCATTTTTAGCGTTATACAGTTTTCCGCTTTCAACAGAAGTTTTTTCCTCATTAAGTTTCTTTGATGCGTTATCAAGGTATTCTTTAGCTTTTTCCATATTGTCAACATAACCCGAGACCTTGTCGCTTATACCTTTTATTAAATCATTCGTCTTTGTTGTGTTTGTCGGATCTTCGCCTTTATTCAGCTCCTGTGAAATATCAGAAAAAGTTTTGGCGATTCCACTGACCTCGTTCATAGCGCTTTCGTACTTGCTTTCAATTGTAGAAAATTGGGAAGAAAGCTTATCTGACTTTGAATTTACAGTTATTTGAGTATCTTTGAGTTCCTTTTTTGCATCATCGTCATAAGCCTCAACCCATATCATTGCATTCTTCAGTTTTTGATATACTGTATACACTGACTGAGCAGAGCTTGTGTACGGTCCCAAATTTTTTCTGTTTGTTTGAACAAGGTACTGTAAGTCATACACATCGACAGGGGCAGATGTTTTCTTGATTTCTGCCCCATAGGAATCCATTTTTTGAAGTTCCCTATAGAACGAATTCATCAATGATTTTATTCCATCAGCTGTGGGAAGTTTGTTTTTATCATATCCGCCAACTCGTTTTGGATAATATTGAGTATAATCTTGTAAAGGGGCAGATACACCTGTTTCAGAATAAGTAAATCTCCACAAATCAACCCTAACATTATCGCCTGCTGCATTTTTAGATTCGACATTATTTACTTTCTGTACATTACAATAATAATCAATATAGTCCTGTGTATCGTATAGGTCCATTATCGTCTTTCTGTTGACGGAAAACTTATAATCATTCTCCCAACCTGAAGAGTCTTTTAAATTTTTCTGCATATCGCTGAAATAATTTTCATCGGTAATAAGGGGCAAAGAATTGTATTTGTTAATATATTCCCAAGCGGACTTGAGTGTATTCATTACACTCTCTTCTTCTTTGTAGTAATCCTGTCGCTTATCAACAAGTTCGCTTTGCTTGCTTAATGTTTTAAATGTCTGAATTGAAGAAAGAAAACTTAAACCTGTGTTAATAGGAGCACGATATTTCATAAAATCGACAATCTGCTTCTTCATAACACTTGCATTTGAAAGTGTGGCGTCACTGTTTTTATTCACACTAAAGTCTACAAGCTCCATATTGAGTACATCAGACACATCACCACTGTCACCAACCAAACCAAGCTGAGCCATAATTTGATCCACATAAGAATCGGCATCTTCGTTGCTGACACCCGAAGAAGTAATGCAGGAGCGATAATAATCCTCCAAACTTGCATACAATTCGTCTGTATTCTGTGCAGTCGCAAAAAGGCCGTACATATCTTTTAATTTTGTGTCATAGTCAGTAAGTGCTGTATTGAGAGTCAAATCTCCTGCAGATTCCGAAACAGATTTAGCCAATGACACTTTGCTGGCATCTACAAAAAGTGCAGAAACAGTCATCATTGGCACCAAAATAATAACAAGGAATATTGAAACAGCACCCTTGGTTTTTTTGAACCTATTCATTACCCACAATCCTCCTTACTTTTTAGCAAATCCTGATATAAAATCATTTATTTTTCCGAACACATCAGATATCTTCTGTGCGACTTTTGACTTGCTGAATACATCTATAACCATATCTGTATTTCGTATAAATTCTGCCGTATCATCAACCGGTGCTTCTGCTCTTGAAGTAATAACCAACATCGGCGGTGTTGATTCTCCTAAAAAACTGATAGGAAATTTAATGGTATACTTTACCTCTACTGAAAATGTAGAATAAACGACATAATTGTTGTATTTGGCTATATCTGATTTAGCTGTTGTGATTTTTGGAGACATATTTGTAAAGAAGGTTGATGTTTTTCCTGTCAATGCTTCTTCAACTTCATTTGATATTTTGCTTTCTACATCATTCATACCGCCAAAAATATAACGATACGGCTTTGTTTCCAGAGCCGAGAGTGACGGAAATTTTCCTGTTTCTTTCATTGTTTCCAGAATCGGATCTGCACAATATGCAGCGCCTTGAATTGCCTTTTGCTCAACTACAGATTCAACCTGAGCTTTCATATAAAAAGCATTTCCCATATAAATTAAGAAAAAGAGGATAATAAACATAATAGGAAACACAAAAGTTGCTTCGATGATTACTGTACCGTTTTCACTATTCAATTTTGAACATATAGAGTTTTTTCCTGTCATCTTTATCGTCCTCTCAAAAAATTTAGCATATGTGCATAGGGGAATCGAATTTACAACTGTCATTTCGATGTCCCCTCGCACATCTGTGAAGAGGGCCTCTTCTAGTTGCTGTTGACCGCATCGGTTGCTTTTTTGGTAATTGTACCAAACAAGGTTTCCAAAAGTGCTTTAATTTGATCTTTAAAAATTAAAGCAAGAATAACCGCAATACCGATAAGAATAACAATCGCAACGATATTAACCTCGCCCTTTTCATCAGTAAACAGGTCTCTCAACTTCATTTTTGCGATACTGCCAAGTATCATCATCTTCTGTAACATCATTTGCCATATTCCTCCTTTCTGCAAGTTTGCTCTATATAAAAACAATAAAGCCAAAAATAAGTTATCAAACTCCCAGATTTGTAAAAATCGGAACGATAATCATAATAAGGATACCAACGAACATTACACAAATAGGAATAAGTAATTTGCTGGCAGCTTTTTCTCCTTCTCGTCTTACGAGCTGCTTTTTTAACTGCCATACTTCTTTGCTCTGTTCCTGCAACATTGCAGTCAATTCACTGTTTCCTTTTGTCATACCCTGAATAATTGTTGACGTAAACTTTTTAATCTCCGGAATGATGCAACGAGAACCAAAATTAAACATCGCGTCAATCTCAGAAACACCGTTATTCATCTCATTAACTGTGGTTTGCATTTCGGTGTATATTGTTGATGTGCCTGCAAAGGCAACTTCCTGCCATGCCTCACGCAAAATCATTCCGGCATTTGTAAGCAAAGCCAACTTTGAAACAACTTCTGAAAAATCATGAAGCAGTTCATCTGACCTTTTAAGAATTCTTTTTTTTGTTACCGTACCAAAATAATAGTACGCAAGTCCTGCAAAGACAAAACCCACTATCAGTGCAAGCACATCCGATGCAAGTCCATACAAAATAAAGGAAAGTACAAATAAAGTAAATGCAATTGTTATTTGTTGGGAATGAATCGTTCGCAAATAATACTCTGAATATTTACTGCCGTACAATACATCAAGTTCTTGACGAAGTTTTCTGTCGCCTTTTGATTTATAATTATATTTTATTGTTTCGAGTACTGCGTAACCGAGTCCGTATATCTCCTTAAATGGATATTCTTTCTCAACAAGCACATCAAACATTGAATTGTACTTCATCCCTTTGATAAAGAACATCAACCAAATAATGAGTGAAACGATACCCAAGGTCATAATTACAATATCTGTCATTGTTAAGCCCAGCATAATCTTCACTCCTTAAAGTTTTATATCCAAAACAGCTTTTCCGATAAAATAAGCAACTACAAAAATAATTAAACTTACTGTTGTAGAAATAATGCCCGTTGGTGTAACAAAATTATTTGCAAATTCAGGACTCATCATTTTTATTACAGCAATCAAAACTATCGGCATAGCAATCATAATATTCTGTTCAAGCTTATTTGAAGTTACCAGTGTTTCTATATCCTCGGAAATTTCCATCTTGTCATTAAGAATACTGTGTGTATTACGAATAATTTCCTTTATATTGCCGCCTTTTCTGTAGCTAATTTTAAAGACATTGGCAAAACTCATAATATCTTCATTGTCACTGCGGCGACCAAAGTCCTCAAGAACATCTTCAATTGCAACATTATTATGTATTCCGGAAATTATTACTTCAAGTTCCTTCAATATAAAAGCATCAGAATCGTACTGCAATTTTAAATCATCATATACGCCAAAGAAAGAATCGTTTACATTTTTTCCCGCTCCGATAGATGTTGTCAATGCGTCAAGCATATCTCGAAATTGATGACTTAACTCCTTTTTCTGTTTTGCAACAATTGATTTTCTACGCATTGGTACAAACAATTTACCCGCAACTAATCCTATCGCAGTCGGAATTATTATATTGAGAACCCATGTTACTGTTGTTGGCTGATTAAATTCGTCTTTTCCTATTCCACCATAAAAAAGATAGCCAACAGCTGCACCTACAACAAAAGCCAACAGAAAATACAATATCTTTTCTGTCTTTGTCATATTATATACTTTATAATTATAGGTTGGTATATTCGTAGCAGAGGTAAAGTATTGCGGCTCTTCAATTTTTTTCTTTTTTTTATTTTTCTTTGCCAATACAATCACCTCAAATTTCTGATTTAAAGCCGGAAAGCTTTAATTTAAATGTATTCTGCATTTTATTATCAGTCCTCTTAAGTTTGCCTGAAACTTTTTCCAAGGTGCTTTTCTCATCTTCCTCAAAGACATACAGCGGATTAAGTATAATTTTACCGTTTTCGTATCCTACTACCTCAGTGATTTCCATTGTTTTTCTGGATTTATCACGAAGTCTTGAAAGATGAATGATTATGTCAACAGCAGATGCAATTTGCTGACGGATTGCTTCAAGAGGCAGTCCTGCAGCTCCCTGCAAAACCATGGTTTCGAGTCGGCTGAGCATATCCTCAGTTGAGTTTGCGTGGCCTGTTGAAAGAGAACCGTCATGACCTGTATTCATGGCCTGCAACATATCGAGCGCCTCTCCGCCACGACACTCACCGACAATAATGCGCTCCGGTCGCATACGCAGTGAAGATTTTATTAAATCTCTTATCGTAATTTGACCTGCACCGGAAGCATTGGCATTTCTTGTTTCAAGGCTGACAAGGTTGTCTATTCCCTCAATCTGAAGTTCAGCGGAATCTTCAATTGTAATTACACGCTCATCCTTTGGAATATAATTTGAAAGAGCATTGAGAAATGTAGTTTTACCTGAACCCGTACCACCGCTGATGAAGATATTGTATTTAGCTTTAACAAGAAGTTGAAGCTTATCTGCAATTTCCTGAGTTATTGAGCCGTACTCTATCAATTTTGCTATTGTCATAGGAGTTTTTGAAAACTTACGAATTGTAACAGTCGGGCCACATAACGCAATCGGGGGTAACACCACATTAACACGAGAGCCGTCCGGAAGTCTTGTATCACAAATCGGATTTGCCTGATTAACCTCTCTGCCGGCAAGACCGACAATTCTCTGAATAACATCTTCAAGTTTTCGCTGACTTTCAAATTGTTTATCAAGCTTGTAAAGACGACCGTTCTGTTCGATAAATACATTTTTCGGTCCGTTAATCATTACTTCCGTTATGCTCTCATCCTTGATAATTGAATCAAGAAGTCCGAATCCTCTTATAGAACTGTAAACCTGTTCAACAATAGAAACTCGCTGATCAATTGAACAATACTGCTCACCGATATACTGTTCAACAATCTCCTCTATTCTCTGCTGCAAATCGTCATCAGTTATCTGGCTTAGCGAGAGGTTATCAGTAACATATTTCTTGATTTTTGAGACAAACTGTTGCTCCTGTTCAAAAGTCATAATTATTCACCGCCTCAACAAATTCTGCCAAACATTTCTATTGATGATAGGCTATCCAGAATCTGTGAAACAGACGCATGTTCATATCTTGGAGCACCGCCTATATTTTTGAGCTCAATATTACTTGCAAGAGCCCTGCTACTTTTATTGCTAAACTTGTTGTAGATCAGCACAGTTCTGTTCAAAATCGGAACATCTTCATTTTGCTCGGAAATTGCCAATGCGTCGTAAGCTCTGCTGATTTTAATATTAGAAATCTCAGAACCATCGCCCGTCCATACTAAAGCATTAGCCTGTTTTAAAATCTTGATTGTATCACTGTCAATTCCAAAATCCAAATCAAGAATAATATAGGAATATGAACCCAGAAGTTTTGCTTCAGAAATAAGTCGAATAATTTCATCACTTTTGAGTTCAATCATATCCAAAGCTACCTTTGGCTGCGAGTAAAAATACACACCTCTGCGATCCTGTTTAACGCAGCTTTCCATTTTCATAGACAAATTTGCCTTTCTGCTCTTCAAGGCAAATATTATATCACTCATATCAAACTGACCTTCCGCAGAAAAGAAAGCGTCGGCTGAACCGAATTTTTCAAAATTAAGATACAGTGTCTTTTCGCCCTTGGCGGCATAATACGATGCACAGGCTGCAGCCATTGTTGAACTGCCTGTACCACCGCATGGAGATGCAAAAGCAATCACCTTGCAGGAGTCATCTCCAAATCTTGTTTCGGATACACCGCCTGCATTTTCAGAATATATACTTAATATCTGTCTGTAAATAAGGTCTGCTTTTTGATATTTGCAGATGGCACGCTGATTGTTTACGGAATCAATGTCGGCAGAATCAACAAAATATGCAAAGCCGCATCTCTTAGGGAGAGCTGCCGTATTCACATCGAAAGCAACACTCGAAACAAAAACATCAATGCGAGTACTTTCAAGTGCAGATAATGCGCTCTCAATCCTTGTAAAAGAATAAATTTCGAGTTTATCAGCATACCTAATATTGAATACCGAAACTATTCGGTTCAAATAGTTCTGGTCATTATCAAGCAAGGCTAATTTTATTTTCATAGCTTATCCCTCTATTCATTTCTTAAATGCACAAACAACATTTAATTTGAAAACAAAATATGTTAATTGTGCTGAGAATCTTGCTGCTTTTTCATATATTTTTGCCTATTTTTACTTATTAATTATACCTTATACCTGCATTTTTTTACAGATAGTTGTAAAAAATAACACAATTGATGTAATAATTAACATTTTTATTTAGAATAAGTAATTATATTGTCGGACAATCTTATTATAATTTATAGTGAGGTGAAGTATATGTTAGTGGCTGTATGCGATGATGATAGAACAATTACCGATTACATAAAACTGTTAATAGACACCGAATTTCGTGATATAATACAAACCAAAATATATGATTCCGCAAGCGATTTAGAATCTTCAATTTTAAAAAACGAAATCCCCGATGCAATTATTATAGATATCTGTATCAAAAATGAGAATGGTCTGGAAATGCTAAAAAGAGTTCGTGAACACATTCCTACAACACCTGTTATTTTTATTACAGGATATTTAGAATATTGTTCAGATATTTTTATTGACTTTAACCCTTGGGGATTGATTACAAAACCGATTGACAAAAATAAATTATGTTACCACATTAACAAAATTTTAAAATACTATAACTTCAACAAACCGTTGTCAATTAAAATCTCGGTAAACAGACAAAATATTATAATTGACAAAAGCAAAATTCTTTACCTTGAAAGTCACGAAAGAAAAGTTACATATTATACCGCTGCAGACAAATATGAAGAATACATAAAGCTTGACAATGCTATGATTAAGTTAGATAATAGTTTTCTGAGATGTCATAAAAGTTATGCGGTTAATCTAAAATATGCAGTTGATTTATTAAAGTACAAAATTGTAATGTCAGATGGCACCAAAGTTCCGGTCAGCAGAAACTATTATGACAATGTCAAAAAAATGATTTTTAAGCATAAAGCTTCAAAAATCGGGCTGTAACGGAGAGATTTATTTGCATACAATATTTGAAAATCAATATTACCTACCTCAACAAATGTGGGTGTACCTTTACAATATTTTGCTTACAGTGGTGGCAAATTCTTTTGTGTTGCACAGTAAGCAAAGCAAAATTAAAACTATTTTATTGCAGTCGGTGCTTTTTTACCTATTGCTTATACCCCAACACTTTGATAATATGCCGTCTTGGACAATGCAGCTGTCATTGTTGACAATTGTCACAGGCAATCTCCTGTTGTATAAAGACAGATTTTATGTAAAGATAATTACTTCAATTGTTTCTATTCTTATAATATTTCTATCGGATTACTTAAGCTATTTTATTGTGGCTGTTCTGTTTGGCAGTTCGGAAAATTATTTGCAAGAGCCATATGTTTACCTTGTGTCTGTCACAGTAATAACCACTCTGCTAGGTGTATACACTATAATCGGCAGCAGATTTCTAAAGAAAAACAGAGATATGTTCTTTAGAAGCAACATTGTTTTTCTGTTTGTGTTGATAGCCTTTGAAATACTGTTTCTCGCTTTTTCAATCACACAATTTAACCAAGTTTCGACCTATGTGCCGTTTAATGTAAAAAACACAAATCTGAGCATAATTTATTTTTACATTTTCATATTTATTGTAACCGACAGTATTCTAATTTATTTTACAAAAAGCAGTGCTTTGTACTATAAAATAAAATCTGAGAACGAGATGCTTGAATACCAAAATAAACTTCAGGCGGAATACTATAGAAAGATGCTTGAAAATTATGAAAGCACAGCAAAATTAAGACATGACATAAACAATCTTGTTCAGGTAATCAACATTCAGTTGTCTGAAAATACACAAGAAGGAAATAAAAAGGCAAAAGAAATTGTAAGCGGTATATCCGATATTATGGACAGTACAAAAACACAGCGTTACTGTAGCAACGAAATTGTCAATGCGGTTCTTTTTGATAAGACATCTGTTGCTAAAGAAGAGTCAATTAAAATTATTGATGATATTATTCTTGACAATAACACAGGCATTGCCGATTTTGATATTTGCCGAGTTTTTATCAATCTGTTAGACAATAGCATAAATGCCCTTAAAAATTATACTGGTGATGACAAGCTGCTTTACCTGTCTTGCAAACAGGATAATGACCATATTTTTATCAAATGTGAGAATAAATTTTCAGAAACTATCAGAAAACCTGAAAAAAACCCTGAACTCCATGGTTACGGCATGAAAATAGTTAAAGACATCACCGAAAAATATAATGGCGAATTGATCACTCAAATTCAAGATACAACTTTCAGTACACTTGCGATACTGAAAACAGAATAAAATATATTCAAAATAAACCGAGGCTGTCACAAAACTATCTGTTTTGTGACAGCCTCGGTTTCTATATTGGAATTTATAAGACAGTTACATTCCGAAGGAACCTCTGCAAACATAATTAACTGCATCGGAAATAATTGCTCGTTTGAATTTAGTCATCTTTGAATATAAAATAGGTTCATCACGATTTTTGGTGGTATGGTGAACGGTCAGAAGGAATAGAGAGATAGCGAATCAAGGTAAAGAAGAAGTCATCATCACGGTAACCGTAGCCGATTCGTTTAGCGACCTTGATCTTGTTGTTGAAGCCTGCGAATTTCATCCAGACGAACAACGCCGATAACATCTCTGCCAAATTGCGACTGTATATGAAATCAATCATATACAATCTGTGCTTTGGGCAAATGCTTTGTTACAAGCTTGTTGTAAAATGCGTTCATGTCCATCGCTACCGCCGCAATAAGGACACCGGACTGACTGCGTAGACCTTACGCTCTGCAGAAACAATACGCTTTTATCTTTATTAGGGCTGATTCCTATATGTGTTCCTTTAAATCCTTGACTTTCAAATTCAACTTTGATATCATCTAAATAGAGCATAGGTTTCTCTCCTCCATTGTTTGTCTCTTCAACTACAATTTGGGAGCTTCCTATGCTCTTTTTCAATATTTACTTTTGATCATCCCACATTTTTCCGTGATGAGGGAGAAATAAAACACTCTATTGTTTTCCAATCTCAATTTATCAAAGCTCCCATAGATAAATACTACGCTTACTTCAGACTCCGTATCTATACATCTCATCAAAAATTTCTTTTGCCGTAACTGCATTGTCGGTTATGGCATTTTTTAATTCGGTGATATTGTCAAACTTTTTTTCGGGACGAATGAAATCAAGCAGACGGACATCGGCTGTCTGACCGTATATTTCACCGCCGTGAAAGTCAGGCATCCATGTTTCGCTCAAAAGCTTTGTTCCTCCGACCGTCGGCTTTACACCGATATTAGTCACACCGCAATAGACCTTTCCGTTTTCAAGCGTAACGGCAGACGCATAAACGCCGTATTTCGGCACGGCAAGATTTTCGGGAAGTTTCTGATTGATTGTCGGAGTGCCGAGTTCTCTACCGAGTCTTTTTCCGTGGGTGATCACGGCAGAAAATCCAAAATGCGAACACAAAAGCTTGTTTGCACGGCGGATGTTTCCCTCGCTCACAAGCGAACGGATAAGTGTTGACGAAACAACATCGCCATCGTCACGCTCAGGCTCAATCACTTTAAGCTCCGTGCTGTTTTCGTCACAAAGCTTTTTGAGCAATTCGGTATCGCCCTCGCCGTTTTTTCCGAAATGATAGTTAAAACCGCAGACAACAAATTTTGCGTTGAGGTCGCCAAAAATAATTTTCTCGACAAAGTCCTTTGCAGACATATTCATCAGCTTTTTAAAGTCAGGACTGAAGGTATGTTCAATACCCAGGCTTTCAAGCGTTTTCAGCTTATCTTCCGTTGTCATAAGCGCACCCTTAGAAGATTTTCCGAGAACCTCCTTCGGGCTTTGAGCAAATGTAAAGCACACGGGCAAAAGTCCGTTTTTCTTCTGCTCAACAGCCGAGAGAATAACCCTTCGGTGTCCCTTGTGAAGTCCGTCAAAAAATCCGAGAGCAACGGCAGTATTCATTTTTTCGTGTTCTGAAACAGTAAAATTCTGCATATATATTTCCTATGATTAAATTAAATTTTACCGCTTTTCAAAAGTGCGGCAGTCTTTAAAACGGCAATCTGTGTTTTGGAGTCGGGAATCATATTGTTAAGCACCATTTCAACGGCTTTGTTGAGGGAGATTTTTTCAACATTCAAAAACTCACCCTCGTCAAGCTTTTGCTCACCCTGTGACTTTACCCGACAAGCATAAAGATGGATAATTTCCGAGGTGTATCCGGGAGACGGATAGACCTGACCGAGAGAAATGTAGGAGTAACCCTCAAGTCCCGTTTCTTCAAGAAGCTCACGCTTTCCGTTTTCAAGCGGAGTAGAACCCTTTTCAAGCTTGCCGGCAGGAAGCTCAAGCACAACCTCCTTGTACGGATAGCGAAACTGCTTTACAAAAGAAAGATTATTGTCCTCATCAAGAGCGGCAACGCATACTCCGCCCGGATGATTGACAACCTCCCTCTTTGACCTTTTACCGTCAGGAAGCTCCACTTCGTCAAGGACTATATGCAGAATTCTGCCGTCAAAAATTTTCTTGCTGTCAAGAGTTTTTTCAAAAAGCTCCATAATTATGCCTCCGTTTTAAAGATTGAATTATCGAAAGGAAAGGATTTTGTTATGCCCGATTATAATGTTTTTCCCGATTACAAAACGCGCAAGGAAATCATAAACGATCTCTGCGACAGGTACAAGTTCATCAAGCATTGCTTTGCCGGAAAAAGCGTGTGCGGAAGAGGTATTGATGTTCTGCACATCGGCAACACCAAGAATCGTGTACTCTACTGCGGTGGTTTTCACGGCTCGGAGTACCTCACAATACTTGCCCTGCTAAAATTTTTTGAAGAATGTTGTGAGGCAATGGAAAGCGACAAAACTGTCGGCGGATGCAAAATCGGGAATTTTTTAAGCATTCGAGGTCTTACGATTGTGCCTTGCGTGAATCCCGACGGCACGGAAATTGCCCTGCACGGCAGTGACGCCGCATTCAAATACAAACCGCTTGTCGAAAAGGTCTGCACCGATACATATAAATGGCAGGCAAATGCCCGTGGAGTTGACATCAACCACAATTTCAATGCGGGTTGGTGCAGGCTTAAACAGCTTGAATTAAAGAACAATATCAAGTGTCCGGCGCCGACAAGATTCGGCGGCAATCATCCCGAAAGCGAACCCGAAACAAAGGCACTTACAACACTTTGCCGTAATATTGACTTTGAACGGGCAATCGCTCTGCACAGTCAGGGACGGGAAATTTACTGCTCATTCGGCAGACACACACCCGTTCTGAGCTTTCGGCTTGCGTCAATGTTCTCACAGGCAAGCGGCTACAACATAGCCTTTCCCGAGGAGATTGCCACGGGCGGCGGCTTTAAGGATTGGTTCATCGAAAAATTCCGCCGACCTGCCCTCACCGTAGAAATGGGGCTCGGCAAAAATCCCCTCCCCCTCTCCGACTTTGAAGAAGAATACAAAATCCTGCAAAGCATCCTCTGCCTCGGAGCGGTGGTTTAAAAATTTAATTTCATTGTATTTACAGCACTGAACACATATTGTTTGGTGCTGTTTTTAATTAAAAGGGCGCGTTAAAATTACATTTGGGCGCGTTAAGGGCGCGTTAAACACACATTTGGGCGCGTTAAAATTATTCCTAACATTTTCTTATAAAACTCAAGGGCAACCTCGGTTGCCCTTGTTTATTTTGTCATTTTTAATAACTTTGATTAATTTTTATCGTCCTCATCATCAAAGAATGAGATTGAGTTTACGATATTGTCAACAGCCTCGTCTGAAATTACATTTGGCTCGTCAAGATATTTTGATCTTTTTTCAATGCTGTCAATAGCCATCTGCATCTGCTCCTGGGGAGTTGACGGTTTTTTCGGAGCGTCGTAAATCTCGTTATCCTCGGGATTTGAGATGTTCACATACTCCTCTTTTTTAGGCTCTTCCTTAACCTCGGGTTCTTCCTCAGGCTCAACGATTGCAGGCTCATTGCCGTCATCGGGAACTTCAACTTCCTCTGTCACATCTTCCGCAGATTCCTCTTTTACAGGTTTTTCCGCTTTTTCGGCAGATTCGTCATTTTTTTTTGACTTGTCAACGCCAAAGTTCGGAGCATCGTAATTTTCGTCAATCTCTTCTGCGGCAGCCATAATTACCTCACCGGGAGCGTCAATCTGCTTTTCTCTTCTCGCCTCGGCAACAGCCTTGAGTTCATCAAGGTGATTTACAGGCTTTTCAACCTTTTCGCTGTCCTCATCAAAATAGATATCATACCATACGAGGAACACATAAATTGTCCAAACTCGTCTGCTGTTATCTTCTTTTCCGCTGAAATGACTGTCGAGCCATGAAACAAGGACATCTGTATTGAAGAATTTCTCGGCAGTTTTGCCCTTAAACTTAGTCTTTACAACATTATAATACTTTTCGTCACGAAGCCATACTCTTGTCGGTACAGGGAAACCGAGTTTCTCTTTTTCGGCAGTAGCCTCAGGCATATGGCGAACGGCAGCCTTACGCATTGCATACTTTGTGTTGTGCTTGTTGCAGCGCAGTTTTGTCGGGAGCGATGACGCAACCTTGAAAACCTCCTTATCAAGGAAAGGAACACGAAGTTCAAGCGAGTTAGCCATACTCATTCGGTCGGCTTTAAGAAGGATGTCGCCGACCATCCACATATTGATGTCGAGATACTGCATTTTTGTAACATCGTCATACTTACGGCAACGATAATAATATTTTCTTGTAAGATCCTGTGGGCGTGTTGCAATTGACGGATCTTTCAAAAGCTCCTGCTTCTGCTTATAGTCATACATAAATGCGTTACCGATATAACGCTCCTCAAGCTTGTCACAGGCACGGATAAGATAATCTCTGCCCTTGATGTCGGGGAGCTTTCTGCAAATTGCTCTTATTGCCTTTCTGATGCAATGCGGAACAATTGTCTGATAAATTTTGAACACTCTCGGATCGTTGTAGCAAGTGTAACCGCCGAACAATTCGTCTGCACCCTCACCCGAAAGGACAACCTTTACATAATGGCTTGCAAGACGGGATACAAAGTAAAGTGCGATACATGACGGATCTGCAAGCGGCTGATCCATATGGTACTGAACAGTCGGAACAGCGTCCCAGAATTCTTCACTTGAGATAAGGTGAGTGTGGTGTTCAACACCGATTTTTTCGCTGAGATTTTTTGCCCAGCTGATTTCGTTATATTTTTCGCCAAAGTCAAAGCCGACTGTAAATGTTTTCTGGTCGGCAAAATATGTTGAAACATAGCTTGAGTCAACACCGCTTGAAAGGAAACAACCAACCTCAACATCGGCAATTTTGTGAGCGTTTACGGAGTTTTCAAAAACCTTTTCAATTCTGTCAACAGCCTCTTCCTCCGTCATTTCTTCATCGGGATTAAAACGAGCCTCAAAGTAACGGGTAGTTTCAACCTCGCCGTCCTTGTACCAGAGATAGTGACCGGGCATAAGGCAGTAAACACCCTCAAAGAAAGTTTCAGGCGGAACTGCATACTGGAATGAAAGGTAGGAATCAAGTGCCTTTCTGTTGAATTTCTTTTCAAACTTAGGATATTCAAGAATACTCTTGATTTCACTTGCATAGACAAAGTCATTGCCAATCTGAGTGTAGTGCATCGGCTTAATGCCGAAAAAGTCACGGGCAATAAAAAGTGAATTATCCTTTGTGTTGTAAATAGCAAAGCCGAACATACCACGGAGTTTTGGGAGCATATCTTCTTTCCACTCTTCAAAGCCGTGAACAAGCACTTCACTGTCTGTATCTGTATAGAACTTATGACCTTTTGCGATAAGTTCTTTTCTCAAATCCTTGTAGTTATAAATTTCACCGTTGAATGTGAGAACAAGGCTTTTATCCTCATTGTATATAGGCTGATGACCTGCACCGAGGTCAATAATGGAAAGTCTGCGAAATCCCATGGAAATATTGTCGTCCGTAAAAAATCCGTCCGAGTCGGGACCACGGTGAGTGATAACCTCTGTCATATTTCTGATGACATCGGCTCTGTTTTCAACCTGTCCCATAAAGCCGGCTATGCCGCACATATCACAATTCCCCTTTCAAGGTAATTTTCAAAATTAACCGCATTAGACTAATGCCCTATTTTAAACATTTTATCACAATTTATTCCCAAATTCAACTGTTTGCAGGCATAAGTTTCAAATCAAAGCAACGCCCCTCAGCCTTTTTTATTCTTTAAGTATTCATCAAGCAAATCCGCTGCATATCTGCACAATTCAGGGCACGGACGGGCGGCATAATATTTTTCTGTTCTCTCAGACGGAGTCGGGTTGTCCTTTGCCTTTGCTCTCATACCGAGAAGGTCACGACAGATGATTGAACCGTTGTCCTCTTTGAACCTTTCGGCAAGCTGCTGAACCTCGGTGTAGACACGCTTTTTGTCTGCATTATCCTTGCTGTCACTGTAACCCCTTGCAAGACCTAAAGCCATATACATTCCCGTAACAGTACCGCAGACCTCACGCATTCTGCCTATTCCGCCGCCAAACGGCGATGCAAGCATAAGAGCAGTCTGTTCATCAAAGCCCAAATCGTCACAAAATGCAAGCAATACAGCCTGAGCGCAGTTGTAGCCCTGCATAAAATTATTCTTTGCAATTTCACCTTTTGTCATACCAATTTCTCCTTTTGACAAAGCAATTTCATACAAGCCAAGTATAGCACCGAAAACCGCATACTGCAACGATTTTTTGCTTGTAGAAGAGGTTAGTGTATGATATAATTTATCATACAACAGCATTTCGCAAATTGTATCGTTTACAAGCACATTGCGAACGCTTTAAATTTGCTTGCTTTATTCGTTAAAATTGTTATAATCTAAGTACAGATATTTCTGTCGCAAGCTCTGCTCCTTGCAAGCAAAGCAGAGCGTTGCTCGGATTTAAATCTAAATACAGATTAAAATAAAGCACAAAAAAGACATTAAAGAAAAAGGTGATTAGCATTGTCTTTTCCACAGGATAAAATAAGAAATTTCAGCATTATTGCTCACATTGACCACGGCAAGAGTACGCTTGCAGACAGAATTCTTGAGCAGACCAACTCCGTTTCCGAAAGGGATATGGAGGCGCAGCTGCTTGACGATATGGACCTTGAGCGTGAGCGTGGCATTACAATCAAGGCGAGGGCGGTAAGCGTTATCTACAAAGCCGATGACGGCGAAGAATATCTTTTTAACCTCATCGACACCCCCGGTCATGTTGACTTTAACTACGAGGTTTCCCGTTCACTGGCAGCTTGTGAGGGCGCTATTCTTGTTGTTGACGCATCACAGGGCATTGAGGCGCAGACCCTTGCAAACACATATCTTGCCGTTGACAGCGGACTTGAAATTGTTCCCGTTGTCAACAAAATTGATTTGCCGAGTGCCGACCCCGACAGGGTTATTCAGGAAATCGAAGATGTAATCGGTATTCCTGCCGAGGATGCTCCGAAAATTTCCGCAAAGGCAGGAATCAACATTCACGCAGTTCTTGAAAAGGTTGTTCACGATATTCCTGCTCCGACAGGCGACATCAACGCACCTCTGCGTGCATTGATTTTTGACAGCTACTACGACAGCTACAAGGGCGTAATTATATATGTAAGGCTCAAAGAGGGACAGATTCACCCGGGCGATGAATTCAAGCTTATGGCAACGGGCAGTGTGTTCAATGTTGTTGAGTGCGGACTTATGCACGCAACCGCTCCCGAAAAGACCGACGGTCTTTATGCAGGCGAGGTTGGCTACATCACGGGTTCAATCAAGACTCTTGCAGACGCAAAGGTCGGCGACACGGTTACACTCACATCAAATCCCGCAGAAGAACCGCTCCCCGGCTACCGTGAGGCACAGCCTATGGTTTTCTGCGGTATCTACCCTGTTGACGGCGCAAGATACGGCGACCTTAAAGATGCGCTTGAAAAGCTTCAGCTTAACGATGCGGCTCTTTCGTTTGATCCCGAAACATCGGTTGCTCTCGGATTCGGTTTCCGTTGCGGATTTTTGGGACTGCTCCACATGGAAATCATTCAGGAGCGACTTGAAAGAGAATATCAGCTTGACCTCATCACAACCGCACCGAGTGTAATTTACAGAATCACACGCACAGACGGCACAGTTGAGATGATTGACAACCCGACAAACTACCCCGATCCGTCACTTATTCAAATGGCGGAAGAGCCTGTAACAGACGCTCATATCTATGCACCTAAGGAATATGTCGGCAATATTATGGAGCTTTGTCAGGACAGACGAGGAACTTTTGTCGATATGCAGTATATTGATGCCGACCGTGTTGATTTACACTATGTACTTCCGCTTGCCGAAATAATCTACGACTTTTTCGACACGCTCAAATCACGCACAAGAGGTTATGCATCATTCGACTATGAGCTTAAAGAATATGTTCAGAGCAACCTTGTTAAGCTCGATATTATGCTTAACGGCGAGGTTGTCGATGCACTTTCGTTCATCATTCACGCCGACAAGGCATATTCAAGGGCAAGAAAGATGGCTGAGAAGTTAAAGGAAAAGATTCCGAGACAGCTTTTTGAAATTCCGATTCAGGCTTGCATCGGCGGTAAAATTATTGCCAGAGAAACCGTAAAGGCTATGCGTAAGGATGTACTTGCCAAGTGCTACGGCGGTGATATTTCCCGTAAGAAAAAACTCCTTGAAAAGCAAAAAGAAGGTAAAAAGCGTATGCGCCAGCTCGGTTCTGTTGAAGTTCCGCAGGAGGCATTTATGGCGGTTCTCAAGCTTGATACGGATTAACGGTGAAGATATGAAAGAACTTGCTATGTTTTACAACTTTTCGGACGAAAGATTTCGCAAGGCAAAGTTTGCACTTATGCCGTTGAAAATTCAGGTTAAAAAGGTTGAAAAAGAAGATTTCAATCAGCCTATCGGTTTCCTTGCAGGCATCAAGGGCGTTGAGCCTGCGGCAGAAAAGTTTGACGGTAACAGCTTTGACGAAGAAATGATTGTCATGCACAATTTCACGAATAAAACGATTGACTCGCTCATCAAGGCGCTGAATAAATGCGGTGTCGGACGAGTTCCGCTCAAGGCGGTTATTACTCCCACAAGCAAAGACTGGGACAGTCTGACGCTTATCAAAGCACTTAAAGCCGACCATGAGGAAATGCTTAAAAAATTGAAAACGAAAAGTTGAAAATGAAAAATGAAAGTCGGGAAGACAGTTTGCAAAATGCAAAGCAATGTCTTCCCGACTGTTTTTATTTATATGAAATTACCGCCGCATTATTACAATCAATTTTTAAGAATTTTCTCAATCAATTGTGCAACACCATCGTTATTATTTGACGGGATTACAATATCGGCACGGTCAAGGCATTTTTGACTTGCGTTTTCAACAGCCGCACCAAGTCCCGACTCGGCAATCATGTCGGCATCATTATCGGCATTTCCGCAGGCGCAGACATTTTCCATGCCGATATTCAAAAAGTCACACAAACGCAGGAGTGCCTTCGCCTTTGATGCCTCTGCCGACATAATCTCAACAAAATGGTCGGTTGAAGTCGTAATTTCAATGCTGTTGCAAGCCTTTTCAATACTGCTCCACAGCCTGTTGCGAAGCTTTTCGTCCGTACTTATAATGCTGATGAGGTCAAGCTCATTTCTATGCTTGCTCAAAAAGCTTCTCATATCGACAATTTTGCCGTGGCATGAACGGGTGTATTCAAAATATTCAGGCTCACAGCCGTAGTCAAGCGGTCTATGCACATATCTGACATCGGCATATGTAAATCCGTCAATAAATCCCTCAAGAATAACATCGTCATTACGCACAGCGCCGAGAATTTTCAACACATCATCGGGTAAAATCAGAGAACGGTGAACCGTTTTACCGCACTTGCTTATTACAGCGCCGTTCGAGGTAATCGCATAGTCCAGACCGATAATGTTCATCACGCTGTCGGGCATCATAACGAACGGTCTGCCGCTTGCCGCAACAACGGTTATTCCGCTTCTGATCGCAGATTCAATGGCAGTTTGCGTTCGTTTGCTCAAGGTGTCGCTGTCGGCAAGAGTTGTGCCGTCAAGGTCAAGTGCAATCAGCTTTATATCATTCATCTTATCCATACAAATCCCTCTGTCAGATTTTCTTTGGGCAAAATCCGTTCATACAGCATTCTTCACATTTTGCCTTTCTTGCGGTGCAGACTGCTCTGCCGTGCAGAACAAGTCGGTGACAAAAGTCATTGCTTTCATCGGGCGGCAAAAGCTCACGCAATGCAAATTCAATCTTTTTCTGATCCTTTAAATCGTGAAGTCCGAGCCTTTTTGTAATGCGTATGCAATGTGTATCAACCACAACCGCAGGCTTACCGAAAATGTCACCGCACACAAGATTTGCGGTTTTTCTGCCGATTCCGGGGAGTTTTGTCAAATCGTCAATATTATCGGGAACGGCACCGCCAAAATCGTCACAAAGCATTCTTGCCATTTCGACAATATCTTTTGATTTGGTCTTATAAAGTCCGCAGCTTTTTATATACTCTGCAACTTCTTCGGGAGTTGAGTCGGCAAAATCCTGAGCAGTTTTGAACCTGTCAAACAACGAAGGAGTAACCATATTAACCCTTGCGTCCGTGCATTGAGCGGCAAGCCTTGTTGCAATGAGCAACTGCAACGGATCTGTGTAGACAAGCGAACATATTGCATCGGGATATTCTTTTTTCAAGGCATGAACAGCGTTCACGGCAATTTCTTTTTTAGTCATAAATTCACCCCGTAATTTTAAAAAATGCAAAAAATGCGATTAAATACTGTTTTCTTCAGTATAACACAAAAATTCTGCTATTGCAATCAGGATAAAAAACTGGTACAATAGACACATAAAAGTTAGAAATTTGTTTCGGAGGACAAAAAATGTACAATAATTACATTTTTGACTTATACGGCACTCTTATCGACATTAATACAGATGAATGGAACGATGATTTGTGGAAGAAAATTGCCATTTTCTATGCCTACAAGGGTGCACACTACACATATGACGAGCTTAACGAGGAGTATGACAGACTTGTTCAGGCTGAAAAAAAGGCTGTTCTCAAGAAATCTCCCGACACAAAAGTTGTTGACATCAAAATCGAAAAAGTTTTCCGCAAACTTTTCACACAAAAGGGCATTAAGGTTACAAAAGCCGAGGTACTTTTTATTGCCGAGGCATTCCGTTGCTACTCAACAAAGTACATCAAGCTTTATGACGGTGTACTTGATCTTCTCGACACTCTCAAGGCAAAAGGTAAAAAGATTTATCTTCTCTCAAACGCACAGCGTTCATTCACAGAAAATGAGCTGAATATGTTTGATCTGACAAAATATTTTGACGGCATTTGCATCAGCTCTGACGAAGAATGCTCTAAGCCTGACAAAAAATACTTCAAAACACTTTTTGACCGTTACGGACTTGAAAAGAGCGAGTCAATTATGATTGGCAACGACTATATCAGCGATATCGGCGGTGCTGCTGATTTCGGCATAGACAGCCTGTACATTCACCAGAGCATTTCCCCCGAGATTGACGGCGAACTCCGCAGTACATATAAGGTTATGGACGGCGATGTGTTCAAAATCAAAAAGCTTATTATTAATCATTCGTGAAGACAGTTTAACTAATAAATAACATTTAATGCCCGAGCGAGAGTTATTAAATGTAAAATTGAAAATGGAAAATGGAAAATTAATGTCGGGAAGACAGTTTGTAATGTAAAAAAACATATTATGCCCGAACATAACATTGCAACCGTTCGCACAATCCCGTAGGGGCGGTCATTGGCCGCCCGCCTTAATAAAACTATTTGTTAACGCAATAATTTATGTTTTAAACAAAGTTGCGGTTATTTTGTAGCGGAGGTCAGTGACTTCCCGTCTGAAATATAGTCGCAATGCGTTGCACATAAATATACTGTAATATCGCACTTTAGGCAGTACATCCTTGTACTGCCTTTTATTTTGCAAAATCATTATGTAAAACGCATAAATTCAATTCATCCGCACACACTTTTACAAAGGAAGTGTGCAGATGAAACGCAAAGTACCCGATTACAAAAAGATTTTAACACCAAGTGATTTAGAACTGAACACCTGTTCAAATCAGGATTGTACAGGTCTTATCCCCACCGCAGTAAAAAGTCCCGCCGAGGCTGATTCATACGAAGAACTTTATCCCTACATCAGCGGTGTAGCACCGCACCATGTTCGAGAAGATAGTTTGAAAAGCGATAAGCTCTAATACCCGAGGTAAGTTATCATGTTACCTAACTGCTCGTTATGCGGTGTGTCACCGTCCCTGGTTCGTGAAGGCAGTAAGAATAAGGAACAACTTTAATCCCGAGATGTACTATATCAAGATGACACTAAAGACCAATCAAAAAACAGCGGAAGCAATGTGTTTGTGCATTACTTCCGCCGATTTTATATTTTCAATTTTAATCTGAAGAAATTATTTTGTATAGCCGTGTTCTTTACACATCATATCGTAATAACCGACTACGAAAAAGTCTGTATGCTCATTTTTAACATACGGACCATAGGTAATGTACGGGTACCTTGGAGAAATATTATAGTTACCGTAAGCATACCAACGCATTGTATCATCAAAATACTGTATACCATCCTGCTCGTCAAGGAAAATATGATTGTTTCCAAAGTCGGCATTAAGACCAACAATAAATTTTTGTAAATCAGTAGCGGCAATGACCGATATATCGCTTTCATACTTTGCTACATTTGTTAACATCTTCTGCGCACCTGTAAATTCAACCTCATGGGCGATATATTTCTGAATAAGGGTAGCATCGACAACATTAACAACACCGTCTTTGTTCACATCACCTTTTAAAGTATAGGCATTCGTCATCTTGTTGTACACAGCAAGAAGTTCGTCGTAGGCATTTGTAATAGCCCAAACATCGTAATCATTAGTGCCTGCAATATACGGCTCTAAGTTGGTTTTTAAATCAGCAAGCTTATGCTGAAATTCGTTCCATTGCTCATCAGAATACCAGTTGTTGTAATTCTGTTCCTTACAGGCATTATCGTAAGCAGTTTTGGCATATGCAACATCAACATGAAGGTTGTAAGAGGCACTATACAGCTTGTCCTTCATATTTTTATATTCCTCGGCTGTTGCAAGTTCGTCCTGATTATAAAGATTGTATGCATCATTATATGTATCACCTGCAACACAGTTATAGATTCTCGCCTCACCAATGTTTGTGTTGAGAATTTTAAATGCGTCAAGGAGCCAGCCAAGTTTCTCACGCTCTATCTCAGTTTCGGATTTTTCATTTTCAGTAGCAAATGTTGTTAAAATGAAAGATGAAACCGCCAAAATTCCAACGAGTATGATTGATAATAATTTTTTCATTGTTTATCCCCCTATATCATCTTCTGTATCAATGTGCTGTACCATCCAAATTTACATCATAGTTTTTAGAACTGTTATCATTGTACCATATACAGTAATTATAATCAATACTATTTCAATCTTCGGCTATAAAATATTCCTTTACTTTTTTGTAAAATATAAACAAAAAAGCACCACATTATGTGGTGCTGAAAGTTCAAATGAACCACCGATTACTCGGTGTATATAAAAGGGTAAACACCCTGAAAACTGAATAAAGGAAAGAAGATTAAGAAGAAAGATCAGTTAAATTCATATTGGAATGACCAATCGGGTTAAAGTATATACTACACAGCTGACCAAAGAAATCTTGTGGTCAAGCCCTCGACCTATTAGTACTGCCAAGCTGAATGCCTCACGGCACTTACACACGCAGCCTATCAACCTCGTAGTCTTCAAGGGGTCTTACTCGTTATACGATGGGATATCTAATCTTGGAGTCGGCTTCACGCTTAGATGCTTTCAGCGTTTATCCGTTCCGTACATAGCTGCCCAGCCGTGCCATTGGCATGACAACTGGTGCACCAGAGGTACGTCCATCCCGGTCCTCTCGTACTAAGGACAGAGCTCCTCAAATATCCTGCGCCCACGACAGATAGGGACCGAACTGTCTCGCGACGTTCTGAACCCAGCTCGCGTACCACTTTAATCGGCGAACAGCCGAACCCTTGGGACCGAATACAGCCCCAGGATGTGATGAGCCGACATCGAGGTGCCAAACCTCCCCGTCGATGTGGACTCT